>VOFB01000588.1_pt1 | contig 965218 bp, 962 predicted proteins | sample 5384141 | NCBI WGS metagenome assembly VOFB01 (sample SAMN12384721, study PRJNA508395) | human gut metagenome | isolation source: healthy gut A | host: Homo sapiens | reverse complement strand
TACAGCGCACGATTTGTTGATAAAACAGGAAAAAGGCATGAGAAATATTTTCAGACTATTCCCGAAGCAAGGAATTGGATGGAAGAAGCGAAATATGCCGACAAGCACGAAGAAGTTTTTGTTGCCACCGAAACAACGGTTGACCAATGGTTTAGTTTCTGGATTGAAAATATAGTAGGTGACTTAGAGTTATCGGGAGCGATATTCCAAAAACATTCAGCCCGTTATCGGTAGAATGGCGATTGCCAATGTCAAGCCCATGCACTGTAAGCAAGTCTTGATTCGGATGGACGCTGATTATGCTGGTTCTACTATCCGACAAGCCTATATTGCTATGGGCACATTGTTCAAGGCGGCGAAAATGAATGACTTGATTGCCAGACACCCAATGGATGGTGTGCGGTTTACAAAGCCAGTTCGTGCTGTGGATGATATAAAGTTTCTTACTTGCGATGACCAACAACGTTTTCTTGAAGTTGCCCAGCGTTCCCACAACTATAACCAATACGCCCTTATCCTCGAAACAGGCTTGCGTACTGGCGAAATGATTGGATTAACTTGGGATGCGATTGACTTTGAAAAACGAACACTTACGGTCAACAAGACTTTGGAGTTTAGGCACGCTCAAAAATACTGGCGTGCAGGTCCTCCAAAGACTCAACAGAGTTATCGCACAATTCCCTTGACGAACAGAGCCTACGATATTCTGAAAAGCATTTGGGATAGCCGGGATAACAGGAAAGAGTCTCCCTTGCTTTCACAGACGCTTGAATACATAGACAGGCGCACAGGCACAACCTCACAGCTTGTTATGCGTGACCTTGTTTTTATCAACTGGCGTACAGGAGAGCCAGCGAAGAACAGCTCCTATGATACCCACCTTTACAAGCTCTGCGACGAAGCAGGGATAAATCGCTTTTGTATGCACGCTCTACGCCATACTTACGCCACAAGAGCCATCGAAAGTGGTATGCAGCCGAAAGTGCTGCAAAAGCTATTGGGTCATGCCAGTATCAAGACAACGATGGATAGGTATGTTCATGTAACTACCGATTCGCTCGACCAAGCTGTACGGCAGTTTGAGTCAAAAGGGTTTTCTGACATAAAACTCAATGCGAAAATGGCGTAAAAATGGCGTAGTAGCCGAAAAGCCAAAACCCGAAAACCCTTGCAAATCAAGGAAAAATCGAAGGAGAATGAGTATATATGAAATTAGGTATCGTCGGGCTGCCGAATGTGGGCAAGTCCACGCTGTTCAACGCCATTACGAACGCGGGCGTCGCGGCGGATAATTATGCGTTCTGCACCATCGACCCGAACGTCGGCGTCGTGTCCGTGCCGGATGCGCGGCTCGAGTGGCTGCGCGACCAGCATAACCCCAAGAAGTTCACCCCCCGCCGTCATCGAGTTCGTCGACATCGCGGGTCTGGTCAAGGGCGCGTCGAAGGGCGAGGGTCTGGGCAACAAGTTCCTGTCCAACATCCGCGGCTGCGACGCGATCGTCCACGTCGTGCGCTGCTTCGACGATTCCAACGTCACCCACGTCGAGGGCTCGACCGACCCGCTGCGCGACATCGACATCATCAACACCGAGCTCATCATGGCCGACCTTGAGATGATCGACCGCCGCATCGACAAGGCGCAGAAAAACGCCAAGGGCGGCGACAAGCGCTTCAACCACGAGGTGGAGGTCTTCACGGCCCTGCGCGACTATATGAACGAGGGCAATCTCGCCCGCACGTTCGAATGCTCCGAGGATGACGCCGCCATGATCGCCACGAGCGACCTGCTGACGCTCCGCAAGACGATCTACGCTGCGAACCTCAGCGAGACCGACGTCAATGCCCCCGAGAGCTGCAGCTATTTCACCCAGGTGCAGGCGCTGGCCGCGAAGGAGGGCAGCGAGGTGCTGCCGATCTGCGCGAAGCTCGAGGCCGACATCGCCGAGCTCGACGATCCGGACGAAAAGGCCATGTTCATGGAAGAGCTGGGCCTGAAGCAGTCGGGTCTGGACCGGCTGATCCAGTGCAGCTACGAGCTGCTGGGCCTCATCTCCTTCCTGACCGCGGGCAGCGACGAATGCCGCGCCTGGACCATCAAGAAGGGCACCAAGGCCCCGCAGGCCGCCGGCAAGATCCACTCCGATTTTGAGCGCGGCTTCATCCGCGCCGAGGTCATCGCCTTTGACGATCTCAAGGCCTGCGGCACGCTGGCCAACGCCAAGGCAAAGGGTCTGCTGCGCAGCGAGGGCAAGGAGTACGTCATGCACGACGGCGACGTGGTCAACTTCCTGTTCAACGTGTAAGCGGACTTGACATATTTTACAGCTCTGCTATCATAAAAATAACCGAAGGCCCCTCGACAAGCGGTTTCGCCTCGGTTAAAGCTCAGATTTCATAACATTTCGAAACCGTCACTTGGCCGAGTGGCGGTTTCGGCCGTTGATAAAGAAAACCGCTCTGCCATATGGCAGGGCGGTTATTTTTCTGTCTTTTCCGGCGGCATCTGGGCGTCGATGGCGTCGTTGATGAAGCGGTTCATGCTCTTTCCCTGCGAGGCGGCATAGTCGGAGATCCGCTTCCGCTTGCCCTTGGGAACGACGACGCTGATAAAATCATATGCTTTTTTATTGTAGCGCGCGGTCGCTTCCTTCTGCGCATCCGAATATACCATGCTCTCACCTCATGCTTATACTACTGTAAGTATGAGGCGGAATGTATAATTCAATAAGTATATATTTGTTGAATTCCAACAATTTACATACTTATATAAGTATAATATAATGGGAGCACCGGGGTTCCGGGGATATTATTCAGAAAAGAGGATGAAAGATGGACTACGAAGCGCTCTACGCGAAGATGGTCGAGGCGGCCGAACAGGCGATCGAGGCGATCGAGGCCGCCGATTACGGCCGGGCCAGACAGCTTCTGATCGCGGCGGAGCAGGGCTGCGAGGAAGCGTATCTGCAGGAAGCGGAATGACTGCCCGCAAAAAGCCCGCCCTCCGGCATTCCGGAGGGCGGGCCTGTGTTTTGGGAGATTTACTTCTGCAGCTTGTTGTCCACAACGTCCTTCAGGACTGCGGTGAAGGCGTCGAGCGTCATGGCGCCGAGATCGCCGTCCGCGCGGTGACGCGGGGAGACGGTACCGGCTTCGATGTCGCGGTCGCCGACGACGAGCATGTAGGGGATCTTCTCCATCTGCGCGTCGCGGATCTTCTTGCCGATCTTCTCGCTGCGGGTGTCGACCGTCACGCGGTAGCCCTGCGCGGTGAGCTTCGCGGCCTGCTCCTTGCAGTAGTCGACAGCGCGGTCAGTGACAGGCAGGAAGCGGACCTGCTCCGGGGCCATCCAGGTGGGCAGCGCGCCGGCGTAGTGCTCGATCAGGTAAGCCAGCGTGCGCTCATAGCAGCCGAGGCTGGTGCGGTGAATGATGTACGGCAGCTTCTTTTCGCCGTTTTCATCGGTGTAGTACATGCCGAAGCGCTCGGCCAGCAGCATGTCGATCTGGATGGTGACAAGGGTATCTTCCTTGCCGTAGACGTTCTTGTACTGGATATCGAGCTTCGGGCCGTAGAACGCGGCTTCGTCGATGCCGATGTCGTACTTGACGCCCAGATCGTCGAGGATCTTTGCCATGACGCTCTGCGCGTGGTCCCACTGCTCCTTCGTGCCCTCGTACTTGTTCTTGGGGTTCGCGGGATCCCACTGGGAGAAGCGGAACGTACACTTGTCAAGCAGGCCGACTGTACCGAGGCAATACTTGGCAAGATCAAGGCAGTCGCGGAACTCGTCCTCGAGCTGATCCGGGCGCAGGACCAGATGGCCCTCGGAGATCGTAAACTGGCGCACACGGATGAGGCCGTGCATTTCGCCGGAATCCTCGTTGCGGAACAGGGTCGACGTCTCGCCCAGGCGCATCGGCAGATCGCGGTAGCTGCGGCCGCGGTTCAGATAGACCTGATACTGGAACGGGCAGGTCATCGGGCGCAGGGCGAAGCATTCCTTCGTCTCATCCTGCGGGTCGCCCATGACGAACATGCCGTCAAGGTAATGATCCCAGTGGCCGGAGATCTTGTAGAGCTCGCGTTTGGCCATGAGCGGAGTCTTGGTCAGAAGATAGCCGTGCGCCTGCTCGACGTCCTCGACCCAGCGCTGCAGCAGCTGGATGACGCGCGCGCCCTTCGGCAGGAGGATGGGCAGGCCCTGGCCGATGCAGTCGACGGTGGTGAAGTATTCCAGGTCGCGGCCGAGCTTGTTGTGGTCGCGCTTGAGGGCTTCGGCCTGCTCGGCGAGGTACTGGTCGAGCTCTTCCTTCTTCGGGAAGGCGACGGCGTAGATGCGCTGGAGCATCTTGCGCTTGGAGTCGCCGCGCCAGTAGGCGCTGCAGCACTGCGTCAGCTTGATAGCGTTGCCCTTGATGCGGCCGGTGGAGTCGAGGTGCGGGCCGGCGCAGAGGTCGGTAAACTCGCCCTGGGTGTAGAAGGAGATGTGCGCGTCGGCGGGCAGGTCGTTGATGAGCTCGACCTTGTACGGCTCGTCCTTTTCCTGCATGTATTTGATAGCTTCCTCGCGCGGCAGCTCAAAGCGCTCGAGCTTCAGCTTTTCCTTGCAGATCTTGCGCATTTCGGCCTCGATGGCATCGAGATGCTCCTGGGTAAAGTTGAACGGGGCGTCAAAGTCGTAGTAGAAGCCGTTGTCGATCGACGGGCCGATGGCGAGCTTGACTTCGGGCCACAGGCGCTTGACGGCCTGCGCCATCACGTGGGAACAGGTGTGCCAGTACGTCTTGCGATACTGCGGGTTTTCGAATGTGAATTCATTGTTTTCGGACATAACATTTGCCTCCTAATTTGATTTGGGGCAAAACAAAAACGTCTCACCCCTGTCATTTCAGGGGTGAGGCGTTGTACGCTCCACGGTTCCACCCTGCTTACGGACTTCGTGTCCGTCGCTCGTGATCTCTGTAACGGGAGAACCCGGCGGCGCATTTCCACGCCGCGGCTCAGAAGCGGTATCCGGGCGGGCCATACCGAAGCTCTTGCACCATGTGAGCCTCTCTCTGCTGCATTGCCGCTGCCGGGACGTGTCTTCGTCGCTGCCTTTTGATGGACTTTACAATAGCACGTTTCCCGGGTTCTGTCAATGGCATTCCGCAAATAAAAATGGGTGGGATTTTCCCGCAGATCCGGTCGTTTTCTGGCGGCACGGCGGAATTCTGCCTGTTTTTCTTGACGTTTTCAAAAAATGCGCTATAATAGCGCACATAACATTCTGTAACCGGGATGTTATAAATTTGTAAACAGAGACGCTGTGCGCGCGCAAAACCCGAAAGGAGGCTCTCTGAGATGAAGCTGAAATTACAGACCCGCCGCCTCTGCCTGGCGCTGGCCGCGGCGGCGGTGCTGGCGGGCGGATGGCTCGCCATCCAGGCCGCGCCGAAGCCGCAGGCCGCGGACACCCCGGCCGTGCAGACCGCGGCATCGGCCGCCGCGCCGGTCCGGACGATCGGCTACACCCTCGTCCCCCTGCCGCAGACGGACGAAAAAGAAGCCGTAGCCCCGGCCGACGATCCCGCCGCGGAGGAAGCGCCGGAAGAAGCGCCTGCGCCGGAAGAAGCCGTGGCCCCGGAGGATGATACGGCCGGGGATCCCAATGCCGTCCCGGACGATCTGGAGCTGCTCGACACCTTCCTCGCCACGGCCTATTGCCAGACCGGCACAACGGCGACCGGCACCTACACGACCGTCGGCCGGACGCTGGCCGTCAACCCCGGCGTCATCCCCTACGGCACACATGTGTGGCTGTATCTGGAGGACGGGACGCTCGTCGGCGACTATTACGCCGAGGACACCGGCGGCAACATGCTCGAGCACCCGTACGTCATCGACATCTACATGGGCACGGATTACGACACCTGCATCGAGTGGGGCGTGAAACGCGTGAGCGTGTATGTGGAGAAGGACGCAGGATCCTGATTGAAAATCCGCCTTTCGTCTGGTATGATACTAGTAGGAAAGGCGGATTTTTTATGGATCTTTGTAATATCACCGAAATCAAGGCGCTGCTGGCCCGGCATGGGTTCCATTTTTCCAAGGCCAAGGGGCAGAATTTCCTGACGCAGAGCTGGGTACCGCAGAATATCGTGCTGGAGGCCGGGATCGACGGGACCTGCGGCGTGCTCGAGGTCGGGCCGGGCATCGGGCCGCTCACGCAGCAGCTGTGCCGGCACGCGAAAAAGGTCGTCGCGGTCGAGGTCGACCGGACGCTCCAGCCCGTGCTGGCTGAGACGATGGCGGGAAATGAGAATCTGGAGATCATCTTCGGCGACATCCTGAAGACCAATATCCCGGCGCTGGTCAAAGAGGAGTTTGCGGGCCTGCGCCCGATGGCCTGCGCGAATCTGCCGTACTATATCACGACGCCGGTCCTGGCCGCTCTGCTCGAGAGCCGGGCGTTCGAGGCCGTGACCGTCATGGTACAGAAGGAGGTCGCACAGCGCATCTGCTCGGCCCCCGGCCGGGGCGAATACGGCGCGTTCAGCGTCTTCTGCCAGTATTATGCCGAGCCGGAGCTGCTGTTTGACGTTCCGGCCAGCTGCTTCATCCCGCAGCCGAAGGTCACGAGCGCGGTTCTGAAGCTCACGATGCGCAAAGAGCCGGTCTGTGAGATCCGCGACGAGGGGATGTTTTTCAAGGTCGTCCGCGCGGCCTTCGCCCAGCGGCGCAAGACGCTGCTCAATGCGCTGGCCTCCGGCTTTTCGCAGTTTGACAAGCAGACGCTCGCGGACGTGATCGCCGCGTGCGGCTTTGCGCCCACGGTGCGCGGCGAGACGCTGGATATCCCCGGCTTCGCCGCGATCGCCAACGCGCTGGCGGACCGGTAAGGCATGTACTATATCTATATGCTCCGCTGCCGGGACGGGAGTTTTTTATACCGGCATCGCGGCGGACATCGAAAAGCGCGGCAGCATGCGTCCGGCGGCGCAGCCTGCGCCAAATACACCCGCGCCCACCCGCCGGAGGCGCTCGCGGCTCTCTGGCAGGCGGAGGATCACGCGGCCGCCGCGCGGCTCGAGGCGCTCATCAAGCAGCTGCCGCGGGAAAAGAAGCTGGCGCTCGTCCGCCGGGAAGCGGACCCGGAGTCCCTCCTTGCGCCCCGCCTGCAGGGAAACCGCTACACCCGCCTCCCCACAGAGCCCCACCAAGGCTCCCTTGTGTAAAGGCTCCCCTCCCAGGGGCCGATTCCCCCTATCAGGGGGAAATGTCCCCTGGGAGGGGAGCCTTTTTACAGGATCTCCGTCAGGGGGAATTGGGTCCAGGGGTATTGGTGGGGCGGGAGGGCTTCGAAGGTCTGGGGGCGGGAGCCAGTCGGGAGGGTGAGACGGAAGGACCAGAGGGCGCAGGTGCAGCGGTTGTCGCGGCTGCCGTATTTGCCGTCGCCGAGCAGCGGGAAGCCGCGCGAGGCGAACTGCACGCGGATCTGGTGGGTGCGCCCGGTCTGCAGGCGGACCCGCGCGAGGCTCAGTCCCTCCGCCTCCGCCAGGATCTCATAGCTGAGCACCGCTTTTTTGACGCCGCCGCGCGGCCGGCGCACAACGTAGGTCTTGTTTTTCACCCGGTCGTGGAACAGAAGATCCTCCAGCGTGCCGCTTGTTTTCTCCGGGCAGCCGGTCAGCACGGCGAGATAGGTCTTCTGCATGCCGCCCTCGCCCATGCTTTGGGTGAGGCGCGCGGCCTCCTTCGCCGTCTTTGCATAGACCATCACGCCGCCGACCGTCTGATCGAGCCGGTGGACGGGGTAGACCTCGCAGCCCAGCTGCGCGGCAAGCAGCTGCGGCAGTGCCTGCGGATCCGTCCCCTGCGCCGCAATGCCCACGGGCTTGACGCAGACAACGGAGGTTTTTGTTTCCTGCAGAATTTCGATCATTTGTGTCCCCTCACTTTTCTGCCATTCTAACAGAAAAATACACGCCGCGCAACAGCTTGCATTCTGCCGCGCGCTCCGATATAATACAAGAACATCACGCAGAAACGGAGCACCGATCATGACGACAGAGCAATACCGGACGCGGTCCGGACTTTCCATCTTTCTCTCCTTTTTCAGGCCGCACCGGGGCCTGTTTTTTCTCGACCTGGCCTGCGCACTGGTCGTGGCGCTGATCGATCTGGCTTACCCGATCGTCTCGCGCTACGCGATGCGGACGCTGCTGCCGCAGAACGCCTACCGCGCGTTTTTCACGGTGATGCTGGTCGTGGTGGCGGCGTACGCGCTGCGCGCGCTGCTCTACTTTGTCATCACCTACTGGGGCCATACGTTCGGCATCCGCGTGGAGGCCGATATCCGCGCGGCGCTCTTCGGCCACATGCAGGAGCTGGGCTTCGAGTTTTTTGACCGCAACCGCACCGGCCAGCTCATGAGCCGGATGACGACGGATCTGTTTGAGATCACCGAGCTTGCCCACCACGGGCCGGAGGACCTGTTCATCTCGTTCGTGACCATCGTCGGCGCGCTGGCCGTCATGGCGACGATCGAATGGCGGCTGACGCTGGTCGTGGCCGTGATGATCCCGGTGTTCATCCTTGTGAGCTTCTCGCGCCGCAAGGCCATGCGGACGGCCTCCCGCCGCGTCAAGAAAAAGACGGCGGTCATCAACGCCGACATCGAATCCGCGCTTTCCGGCATCCGCACGGCCAAGGCCTTCGCCAACGAGCCGGTGGAGGCCGAGAAATTCACCCGCTCGAACGACACCTACAAGACCTCCAAGAAGCAGTTCCACAAGGAAATGGGCATTTTTATGGGCACGATGGAGTTCTTTACGACCTCGCTGTCCGTCGCGGTCGTCGCGGTGGGCGGTCTGCTCATCATGCAGGGGCAGATGGACACCGTCGACCTGCTGACGTTCACGCTCTATATTGCCTCCTTCGTCACGCCCATCCGCAAGCTCGCCAACTTCTCCGAGCTGTACGCCAACGGCACGGCAGGCTTTGAGCGCTTTCTGGAGATCATGCGCACGGAGCCGGAGCTTCGCGACGCGCCGGACGCCGTCGACCTCGGCCGTCCGCGCGGCGAGATCGGCGTGAACGACGTGAGCTTCAGCTACGAGGGCGATCTGGCCGTGCTGCACGATGTGTCGCTGCAGATCCCGGCCGGGCAGACCGTCGCCATCGTCGGTCCGTCCGGCGGCGGCAAGAGCACGCTCTGCCAGCTCATTCCGCGCTTTTACGACGTCTCGTCCGGCAGCATCACCATCGACGGGCTGGACGTGCGCAGCGTGACGCAGCAGAGCCTGCGCCGCTCGATCGGCATCGTGCAGCAGGAGGTCTTCCTGTTCGCCGATTCCATCCTTGAGAACATCCGCTACGGCAAGCCCGACGCCGAGATGGACGAGATCGTCGAGGCGGCGAAGCGGGCCGAGATCTACGACGACATCATGGCCATGCCCGACGGCTTCGACACCTATGTCGGCGAGCGCGGCACGCTGCTCTCCGGCGGGCAGAAGCAGCGCATCGCCATCGCGCGGATCTTTCTCAAAAATCCGCCCATCCTCATTCTGGACGAGGCGACCAGCGCGCTTGACACGCTGACAGAATCGAAGATCCAGCACGCATTCGACGAGCTGGCAAAAAACCGCACCACGCTCATCATCGCGCACCGCCTGTCCACCATCCGCGCGGCCGGGGAGATCGTCGTCATCGCCGACGGCCGCATCGCCGAGCGTGGCTCACACACGCAGCTGCTGCAGCAGAACGGGCTGTACGCCGCGCTCTGCCGCACGCAGAATCTGCTCGGATGAATATTTTTAATATCTTTCTGCCAAACTATGCAGCGCCACAGGCGCTGCTTTTTTGGCGTTTTTTCTATTGACAAATACCCACCCAGGGTATATAGTGAAAATACCCCACAGGGGTATAAAGGAGGGATGCATATGCCGGAGCCGAAGCGATGTTCCTGCTGCGAAAAGCACACGCTGCGCGCCGAAGAAGAAAAAAAGAAGCTGCTCAACCGGCTGCGCCGCATTGAGGGCCAGGTCCGCGGGCTGCAGGCGATGGTGGAGTCCAACGCCTACTGCAACGATATCCTGACGCAGTCCGCCGCCGTCAACGCCGCCGTCAACGCCTTCAACCGCGAGCTGCTGGCTGAGCATCTGCGCACGTGCGTCGCGCGGGATCTGAAGGACGGCCACGACGAGATCGTGGATGAACTGGCCGCCACCCTGCAAAAGCTAATGAAGTGATCACAATATCCCAAGGAGGGAGTTCCATGCAGCAATTCACAGTGACCGGTATGCACTGCGCTGCCTGCAGCGCGAGTGTGGAAAAGGCGGTCAAAAAGGTCCCCGGTGTCGAGTCGTGCGCCGTGAGCCTGCTCACCAATTCCATGGGCGTCGAAGGCACGGCCGCGCCCGACGCCGTCATCCAGGCCGTGCAGAACGCGGGCTACGGCGCGAGCCTGCGCGGGCAGGAGGCCTCGCCGGCCGCCGCCGGCACCGACGCGCTGGCGGACCACCAGACGCCGCACCTTAAAAAGCGGCTCATCGCGTCCGTGGTCTTCCTGCTCATTCTGATGTATTTCTCGATGGGCCACATGATGTGGGGCTGGCCGCTGCCAAGCTGGTTTGACGGCAATCACGTCGCCATGGGCCTTGTCCAGCTGCTGCTGGCCGGGATCGTCATGGTCATCAACCAGGAATTTTTCATCAGCGGCACGAAGAGCCTGCTGCGCGGCTCGCCGAATATGGATACGCTCGTCTCGCTCGGCGCGGCGGCCTCGTTCGGGTGGAGCGTGTACGCGCTGTTTGCCATGACGAACGCGCAGCTGCACGGCGGCAGCGAGGCGGCCATGGCGTATATGGACGAATTCTATTTTGAATCCGCCGCCATGATCCTGACGCTCATCACCGTCGGCAAGCTGCTCGAAGCAAGGTCCAAGGGCAAGACCACCGACGCGCTCAAGAGCCTCATGGCCCTCGCGCCGGAGACGGCGACCGTCATCCGCGACGGCAAAGAGGTGAAGATCCCCGCCGCGCAGGTCAAAAAGGGCGATATCTTTGTCGTCCGCCCCGGGCAGAGCATCCCGGTCGACGGCATCGTGCTGGACGGCGCGAGCGCCGTCAACGAAGCCGCCCTCACCGGCGAGAGCGTCCCGGTCGACAAGGCGCCCGGCGACGGCGTGTCGGCCGCGACGGTCAACTGCTCCGGCTTCCTGCGCTGCGAAGCCACCCGCGTCGGCGAGGACACCACGCTCAGCCAGATCATCCGCATGGTCTCCGACGCGGCGGCGACGAAGGCGCCGATCGCCAAGACGGCCGACAAGGTCGCGGGCGTGTTCGTCCCGGCGGTCATCTCGATCGCCGTCGTGACGACGATCGTGTGGCTGCTGATCGGGCGTGAATTCTCCTTCGCGCTGGCGCGCGGCATCTCCGTGCTTGTCATCAGCTGCCCGTGCGCGCTGGGTCTGGCCACGCCGGTGGCCATCATGGTCGGCAGCGGCGTGGGCGCGAAGAACGGCATCCTCTTCAAGACGGCCGCGAGCCTCGAGCACACGGGCCGCACGCGCATCGTCGCGCTCGACAAGACTGGCACCATCACCTCCGGCCAGCCGGAGGTCACGGATCTCATCCCCGCTTCCGGCGTGACGGAGCAGGAGCTGCTGCAGGCCGCCGTCTCACTCGAGGCCAAAAGCGAGCATCCGCTGGCCGCGGCCATCATGAAGCGCGGCGAGGAAGCCCAGATCCAGCCGGAGGCCGCGGAGGATTTCGCCGCCATCACCGGCAGCGGTCTGAAGGCGACGGTCCTTGGCGCGCAGCTGCTGGGCGGCAGCGTGCGGTATATGGCCTCGCAGCTGGCGCTGCCGCAGGAAATGGAAAAGCAGGCAGACGCGCTCTCGCAGGCAGGCAAGACGCCGCTGCTGTTTGCGAAGAACGGCAGGCTCCTCGGCCTCATCGCCGTGGCGGACGCCATCAAGCCGGAGAGCCCGGAGGCCATCCGCCAGCTGCGCGGCATGGGCATCCGCGTCGTCATGCTGACGGGCGACAATGCGCGCACGGCAGCGGCCATCGGCAAGCTCGCAGGCGTCGACGACGTCGTGGCGGGCGTGCTGCCCGGCGGCAAGGAGGCCGTCATCCGCGAGCTGCAGAAATACGGGCCTGTCGCCATGGTCGGCGACGGCATCAACGATGCACCCGCCCTCACCGCCGCCGATACCGGCATTGCCATCGGCGCGGGCGCCGACGTCGCCATCGACGCGGCGGACGTGGTGCTGATGAAAAGTACGCTTCTGGACGTTCCGGCCGCCATCCGGCTCAGCCGCGCGGCGCTGCGCAACATCCATGAGAATCTGTTCTGGGCTTTCATCTATAACGTCATCGGCATCCCGCTGGCGGCGGGCGTGTTCGTCGGGCTGGGGCTGACGCTGAACCCGATGTATGGTGCGGCCGCGATGAGCCTGTCCAGCTTCTGCGTGGTGTCGAACGCGCTGCGGCTGAATCTGTGCCGCCTGTACGACCCGAAGCACGATCACAAGGGAGATCCCCTGCCGGAGTTCCATCTGGCAGACCAAATGAAGGAGGAAGCAACTATGACAAAAACTCTGCATGTAAAAGGCATGATGTGCGGCCACTGCGAAGCGCGCGTCAAGAAGGCACTCGAGGCCGTGGACGGCGTGCAGTCCGCCGTGGCGGACCATACGGCCGGTACCGCCGTCGTGACGCTCACGAAGGACGTCGCGGCCGACGTGCTCAAGTCCGCCGTCGAGGCGCAGGACTACGAGGTCACGGGCGTGGAATGATGCCCACAGAAAAAGCGTGCAGTCCATAGGACTGCACGCTTTTTTCTTACAAGGGCCGGTCAGCTGCCCAGCTTTTCCTGCAGATATGCCTTCACCTTCGATGGCGGCATGCCGAGCGCGAAGCCGAACTCGCCGTAGAGCATCTCCTCGGCCATCTTCCAGCTGCGCAGCTCCGTGGAACTGACGGTGCGGCGGCTGGCGGAGAGGGCCTGCTGCTTGTTGTGGAGCGTCCGGCACAGCCGCAGGAGGCGGACGCAGTCATGCTCCGAGAGGATCGCGCGGTAATACTCACCCGCGGCGCGGCTGTCGGCGGGCACATCGTCCAGCGGCTTCAGCTCCGGCAGGCGCGGAAGAAGCCCTTCGAGCTCCGCGCGCGTCAGGACCGGCCGCATGACGGCCTTGCCGTCGACCGGCGTGTAGATTGTGCCGCCGTGGTAATACGGGCGCAGGCGGTAATACTCCCGGTTTTTATCCAGACCTGCAACTTTCAGCTTTCCGGCTTCCTCGACCTCGCACACGCCTTCCACGCCGTAAATAATATATTCGCCAACTGAAAACATAGGCTTCCTCCTTCTTTCCCGGATAAACGAAACTTCTTACAAGTACAGTATAACAGACCCGGCAGAAAAAGTGTAAGCCTTTTTTTGATTTTTTCCGAAAAAAGTGCCGCCCGGCAGGGCGGCGCTTTTCAGTCTTCCCGATATTGCAGCAGCGCGCGGCTGAGCGCAAGGATCTCCGGCTCGTCCAGCGAGTTCCGGAACTCCACGGTCCCTGCCCCGCCCTGCGTGCGGAGCATGCCCGCGGCGGCGAGCCTGCGCCCCAGCTGCATGGCGACGCCGTGGCTGCCGTCCAGGATCTCCGGCCCGCGGCCGACGATCCGGCGGATCGCGCCGGTGAGGAACGGATAATGCGTGCAGCCGAGCACGATCGCGTCGACCGGGACCTTGAGGTACGGCCCGAGCTTATCGAACAGATACGCGTCAAGCGCCTCGCCGCGCAGCTCGCCGCGCTCGACGAACTCCATCAGCCCGCCGCAGGCCAGGCCGATGATCTCCGCCTGGTCGTCATACTGCGCCTTGAGCGCCTGAAATTTCTCCTGCCGGATGGTCATGGGCGTCGCCATGACGAGGATCCGGCCGCCGGGGTATTTCTCCACCGCGGGCTTGAGCGCGGGCTCGGTACCGATGACGGGGATATCGGGATACGCCTCACGCAGCTGCACGATGGCGGCGGACGTCGCCGTATTGCAGGCCACAACGAGCGCCTTGGCCCCCGCCTGCACGAGCTGCTCCGCCGCCGCGCCGGCCAGCGCGCGGATCTCCGCCTCCGGCCGCACGCCGTAGGGCGCGTGGAGCGAGTCGCCGTAATACAGATAATTTTCCTGCGGCAGCAGCCGCACCGTCTCCCGCAGGACGCTGATCCCGCCGAGGCCGGAATCGAAAAAGGCGATCGGCCGATCCTGATTTTGCATGCTCACGCCTCCAGAAAGCGCACGATCTGCTCCAGATCGTATTCTCCGCCGTCCATGCTGATGCGCAGCGTCCGGTCCGGCGGGAGCGTCTTTGCCCATTCGTCGTAGAGCTCCTTCAGCTCGTACACGTACATGAGGTCCAGATCGTCCTCATACTCCCGCCCGCGCTGGCGCATATGCTCGATGATGGTGCTGACGGAGCAGTCGAGATAGAGATATTTGTCGATCGGCGGCATCAGCGAGGCGATGCCGTTTGCCAGCTTGCAGAGAATGCCGTATTCGTCCTGCGTCAGATCCTGCTGGCGCAGGCGGTATTTGGCGATGACCAGATTTTCCAGAAACGCGCGGTCAAAGAAAAAGAATTCCGGCTGCCCCTCGCCCGGCCGCCAGGCCGGATCGTCAAAATAGAGCGACAGGAAGCTCACCTGCGAGTGGAACGACCAGCGTTTGGAATCGGAATAGTAGTCGTTGATGTAGGGGTTATCCTGCGGGCGCTCCTCATGGAAGGCCGCGCGCGGCCCCAGCCGGTCGATCAGCCGCCCGAGCAGCGTGGTCTTGCCGGCGCCGACCGTACCGCAGATCGCAATATACTTCACCCCGCTCGCCTCCTGTCCGCGCAAAATACTGTTCTATTCTACATCATCCATGCACTGGAAGCAAGCCGCAAAACTGCCGAAAAACACAAGGCTCCCCCTGCAGGGGCGCGGGCAGCCGGAGGCTGACCGAAGGGATTGAATCTGAAAACTTCGGCTGTAGTTGAGGAAAACGGAAGTTTTACAAAAGGCCGATAGATTGTACAGATTTGCAACTGCTGTTCAGCATTTTCTTTTGCTTCTCCAAAAGAAAACGCTGGCAAAAGAAAAAGAGCCTGAGGGGATTTCGATTTCCCCTCAGACTCCCTTGAACCGACCAAGAAAACCGCTTCGGTTTTCTTGGATCTTTCCCGCGATAGCTTAAAACCCAATGCGAATCCGTACTGCCCAATTTTTTCCGTAGAACATTTTGCTGCAAATATTCTAAGGCAACTGCCATCAAATCTGGTGCACCGTATCAGGCGGCGCGTAGTAAAAACTCGTAAGGTGACCATCGAGTGGAACAACGCTTAAAAACCAAGGCCCCGCCTGAATTCAGACGCAGAAAGCACCAAACGCGTCCAAGCGCCCCTTTTCTCCCCCTTCTTTTCCGGCAAGACGGAAAAGAAGGGGCCGCCGGAGGCACGTCAGAAACGACCACGACGGAACGAATCCTTGCAAGCAAGGCTTCTTATCCTCTGTGCTCGTTTCTTCCTTTCCAAACCGCAAACTGAATTTGCGGTTTGGGTTTTTCCCTGCAGATCTGCAGCAACCTCTCAGTCAGCCTGACGGCTGCCAGCATCCCTACCCCTTTTGTCCCTTCGGGACATTTCCCCCTGATAGGGGGAATCGGCCCCTGGGAGGGGAGCCTGGGGATCAGCGGATCGATTCGAAGCGGCGGACGCCGCGGGTGGAGAGCCAGCGCTGGGTCAGGGCGTACAGCGCGGCGAGGAGCGCCAGCACCAGCGCCAGGAATACCGGCGTGGTCAGCACGATCGCCAGCAGCGCAAAATACACCGCGCCGACCGCCAGCACGAACCCCCACACGATCAGCATCGTGAGCACCACGCCCGCGCCCTGCTTGGCCGCCTGCGTCTCATTGATCCAGTCAAGATTGCAGTGGCGCAGATCCTCCATCAGGCCAATATCGGCGCTCAACAGCACGAACAGGAGCTGGCAGGCCAGCAGCAGGATCACCTCCACCGCCGGAAGCCCCAGCACCAGCGCGCACACCAGCATCATCAAAAGCGCAGGGCCGGCTGACAGGCTGTTGGAGAGGTTCAGCTTGGCCCGCAGGACCTTTTTCGTCGGGACCGGCATAGAACGCACGATCCAGTAGCTTTTGCCCTCCAGCGAGACGGAGGAGGCCGTGAAGAACACCATGCCGGAGACCAGCATCCCCGCCAGCAGCAGGATCGGCGCGAGCGCCTGCTTCAAAGCGGGCATCACCTGAAAAACTGTCAGGAGCTCCTGCCGCTTGACGACGGCCAGCACCGCCAGCGCCAGCTCAAACACCAGCCCGAGGCCCGCGTTCAGCATATAGCCCGAGCTGCTGGTCAGCCGGGCCAGCTCCCGCCGGTAGAGCGCCGCATCCTGCGACGAGGCGTGCATGGCCTTTTTCTCATATCTGACCCGGATCTGCCCGCGGTTGGTCGTGACGATGCGGATAAAGCTGCGCGCGAGCAGCACATAGGCCAGCGCGAACGGCAGGATGGTCCACAGGAGCGTCAGGCCCAGGCAGGCCAGGTTCCCCTCCGCCGCGGCTCTGCCCAGCCAGACGAGCGGCAGGGCCGCGCCGAGCGCGCCCGCGATGGCCTGGCCGTTCGCGGCCAGCTGGGTCACGTAGGTATTCATCCGGAAGCAGAACACGAAATACGCCAGCAGGAACACGACCGACAGCACCATGGTGATGACCGTCGTATTGCGCATGCGGCTCGTAAGCAGCGAAATGAGCCAGGCAAACAGGCAGCTCACCGCCAGCGCAAACAGCGGCAGCGCCAGCACGATCAGCACGAAGGCTGCGATCCCGGCGGCGTCCGGGCTGCCGAAGCGCAGCCACGCGGCAAAGACCGGCAGCGCCACAACCAGCTCGAACACGAAGTTCATGGCGAGCATCGCCGCCATACGGCTGAGCAGGATCAGACCAGGCCTGACCGGCATGGACAGCAGCAGCTCGTTGTCCTTCGCCTCAAACAGCTGGGATTTCGCCGTAAAGACACTGCCGATGAACATGAGCGCAAAGGCCATGATGGCGAACATCGCGAAATACAGCCAGCCGAGCCCCGCGGGGAAGAACGCCTCCGCCAGCTGCGAGAACGAGGAATAGAACAGGAAGACGAACGCGCAGAAGCAGTAGAGCATCAGAAGTGCGTAGCCGACGGCCTTACCCTTCGTCTGGCGGCCGCGCTTCCGGCTCTGCCCGGTAAAGGCGGCCAGCAGCGCCGCGAACCGGACGCGAAGCAGCGATTTAAGCATGTTTCTCACCCTCCAGCTCCAGGAATACGGCCTCGAGCGACTGGTCGCCCTTGACCTCGTCCATCGTGCCGGACGCGATCAGGCGGCCCTGCTTGATGATGGCGACCTTGTCGCAGAGCTTCTCCGCGACCTCCAGCACGTGCGTGGAGAAGAAGATCGCGCCGCCGCGGTCACAGTGCTCGCGCATGATGGTCTTGACCTGATAGGCCGCCGTCGGGTCCAGACCGACGAAGGGCTCATCCATGATGATGAGCTTCGGGTCATGGAGCAGGGCCGAGATGATGGCCAGCTTCTGCTTCATGCCGTGTGAATACGCTGAGATCGGCTGGGCCAGATTGCCGGTCAGGTCGAACAGGTCCGCGTATTTTTCGATCCGCGCCTCGCGGTCGGCCTTCGACACGCCGAAGATATCCGCCACGAAGTTCAGATATTTGACGCCGGAGAGGAACTCGTACAGGTCCGGGTTATCCGGAATGTAGGCCAGCTGCTGCTTGCAGCCGAGCGGATCGGCCTTGACGGACTTGCCGTCGATGTAGATCTCGCCCTGCTCAAACTGCAGGATCCCGGCGCAGCACTTGATCGTTGTGGTCTTGCCCGCGCCGTTGTGGCCGATAAAGCCGTAGATCTCGCCGGGCCGGATGTGCAGGCTCAGATCGTCGACGGCTTTCTTCTCTCCATATGTTTTGCTCAGATGCTCGATTTTCAGCATCAGAAACACCCCTTTCTATGTGTGTACTCCTTTGGACGCACGATATCAGACAAAAGTTCCCGTGTGTCTAGGGTGTATCTGAAAACTGTCAACGCACCCGGACGGCGGGCCTTTTCACGCTGCGCTGCGTCATTTTTCCTTGAAATACGTCAGTATTCCTGCGAAAAAATGTCTTGTTCAGCGCGAAAATTCCTCGCTGCCGGTCTCATTGCTGGTTTTCAGATACACCCTGACCATTATATCAATTTTTCCCTGTTTGTACAGGCGAACTTTTTAGCAGTCTTGCCTGTCGATTGCTAAAATTCACAGTCCGTTCATGAAAACATGCAGATTTGTTCACAGGCGGGGCTTATCATAAGACTTGTAAACAAGAGATGAGCGAGGCGCTCAGCTCCGGTTTCCCAAAACCATATATACAAGACTCAAGGAGGTCTTTTCCATGTTAGTCCCGTATGCACGTAAAAATCACACTGTTTCCAATTTCAATCCGTTCCACGACTTTGACGAGCTGGAGCGTGCCTTCTTCTCCGACAACGCCCTGAGCGAGTTCAAGACCGACATCCAGGAGGACGGCGACAACTTCGTCCTCGAGGCGGATCTGCCCGGCTTCAAGAAGGAGGACATCCATGTCGACGTGGCCGACGACCGTCTGACCGTCACCGCCGAGCGGCATTCCAACTTCGAAGACAAGGACAAGAAGAACAAATATGTCCGCTGCGAGCGCTCCTACGGCACCTACGCCAGAAGCTTTGATATCTCCGGCATCGACGCCAAGGCGATCAAGGCCGCGTACAGTGACGGCGTTTTGCGCGTGACGCTGCCGAAGCAGAAGGAGGTCCCCGCCTCGTCCAGACGGCTGGAGATCGAATGATCGACAGGTCCAAAGGGTCCTGCGCCACAGGCGCAGGACCCTTTTTCTATGGAAACCAGCGCCCCGCACGCAGGCCGCGTGCGGGGCGTTTTACTTGGTGCTTATTCTTCCTCGGTCTCGGGGAAATCTTCCTTCACGGCGGCTTCCGCGGACTTGTAGCGGCTGTAGGCCACGACAATGCGGCGGTTGGGCTCGGTGCCGGTGGAGAAGGTGGTCACGTCGGGATGATCCTGCAGGGCCGCGTGGATGACGTGGCGCTCATAGGCGTTCATCGGCTCGAGCGTGATGTTGCGGCGGTAGCGGGTGACCTTGCCGGCGACCTTCTGGGCCAGACGCTGCAGCGCCTGCTCGCGCTTGAGGCGATAGCTCTCAGCGTCGACATTGATGCGCACGCGCTTGTTCTGGCCGCGGTTGATAGCGTAGTTGGTCAGGTGCTGGATGGCGTCGAGTGTCTCGCCGCGGCGGCCGATGAGGATGCCGAGGTTGTCGCCCACGAGGTCAACGAGGTACGTGTCGTCGCTCTTTTTCATGGCGTGCGGCACAGCGTCGGAGCCCATGTGCTCCAGAAGGCCCTTGATGAAGGTCTCGATGCGCTCTTCAGTCGAGCCGGGCTCCGCGGGAGCGTAGACCTTCGGCTCTGCCGGAGCTGCGGGCTTTTCGGCCTGCTGCTGGCGGGGCTTGGAGTCGCGGCGCTCAGGCTTCGGGCCGCGGTTTTTGCCGCCGCGGTCCTGCCGGGGCTGCTGGGGTGCCTTGGGGGCAGCGGCGCGGATCTCGGCCGGGCGGGGCGCTTCGGGCGCGGCGGGGGCGATGACCTTCGGCGCTGCGGGCGCGATGACCTTCGCGCCGTCCGCGGGCTTGGGCTCGGCGGGCTTTTTCGGCTTGCTGCGGGAGGCGGAGGACAGGGCAGGCTTGGGCGCTTCGTCCGGCGCCTCATAGGTGACCTTGACGCGCGCGGGCTGCGCGCCGATGCCAAGGAACCCGGACTTCGGATTGTCCAGCACTTCGACGGAGACGCTGTCGCGGTCCATGCGCAGCTGCTCCAGCGCAGCTGCGATGGCCAGATCGATCGTCTTACCGGTTGCGGTGATAAATTTTTCCATAGTTACTCCTTCGTCTGTTCTGCGTCAGACTCGGCAGCGCGTTTTCTGCCGTAGTGAGAAGGATCGTAGGCCCGGCCACGGCAATACGGACGCTCCGGATCGCCGGAGAGCGGCTTTTTGACCTCAGACTCCGGAACGGGGTTCTTCTTGGCCTCATAGTCTCTGGCGGCCTTTTCCGCAGCTTCCTTTTCCTGCTGACGGATCTTCTTCTTGCTGACGTTGTCGGTGATGCCGTCGGGGTTCTGCTCCCGGCGCAGGGCGCGCTGGCGCTCTTTTTCCGCCTCTTCGGCGCGGCGCTTGGCTGCAAGCTCCTGCCGAACGGCGTCTTCTTCCTCATAGACCTTGCGGTAGTGCTTCGTCAGGAAATAATCCTGCACGGCGCCGAACACGGCCTGCGCGATCCAGTAGATGGAGATCGCGGCCGGCATGGAGAAGCCGATCCAGAGGGACATCAGCGGCATCATGAGCATCATGGTCATGTTGGTCTGGTTGGCCGTCTTGGCAGCCTCGGCGTCCTGTTCGCCGTCGGCGTTCGTGGCGACCTGGTTGTTCATCTTCTGGCTGATCCACATGGACGCAGCCTGCAGACCGGCCGAAACGACCGGAATGAGGAACAGGCCGATCTCGCCCCAGCCTTCGCACTCCCAGAACTTGATGGACGGGATGCCGGACAGGTCGATGCCGAGGAACTGGAAGTTCATGGCCTGCAGATTGGCGTTCGCGGTGACAGCCAGCGCCTTGAGATCGTCCATGAACTCGCCGATGTGACCGGCGGCGGCCAACTGGGCATAGTAGGCATTCTTGCCGAGGTTGACGCCGCTGGCCTGCATGAAGGCGACGATGGCGGCGGAGGTGGACTGCGGGTTGTGCATCATGTACGTGATGGGCTCACGGATGATGTAGTACAGCGGCAGCAGGATGATGAGCGGGATAAACGACCACAGGCAGCCTCCGCCCATCGAGACGCCCTCTTCCTTGTACAGCTGCTGGACAGCCAGCTGATATTTCTGCTTGTCGTCGCCGTACTTCGACTCGAGCGCCTTGACCTGCGGCGACAGGCGGGACATTTTGAGCATGCTCTTCTTGCTCTTCACCGACATCGGCAGCAGCACGAGCTTGATGATGAGGGAGAAGAGGATCAGCGCCAGGCCGTAGTTGTTCGTGAACGTGTACAGCCAGTCGAGCAGAAAGCCGAACGGCACGCGGATGATGTCGGACAGGCTCGCGGTGTCTTTGGTCTCCGCAGCGGCAGCTTCCGCGGCGGCAGCCGGCTCCATGCCGACGTACTGGTCGTTCGTGGAGCTGACGTTTGCGGCTGAGCAGCCGACCATGGACAGAAGCAGCACGGCGGCAAGGACCCAAACCAGGACTTTTTTCTTCATTGTTTTCCTCCAAATGTGGTGGGATGGCCACGGACAACGGGAAAAAACCACGCTGCCCTATGGCACCGGGTCAAAATAGTCTCCCTTGTAAAAGGGATTACACCGCAGCAGCCGTTTGAACGCCAGCCAGCCGCCCTTCACCGCGCCGTACTTCTCGATCGCCTCCAGGGCATACTGCGAGCAGGTCGGCGAAAACCGGCACCGGCGCGGCAGGCCCGGGGAGATATACTTCTGGTACAGGCGGATGAGCCGCAGGCATACCCGCTTCACGCCGTCTGCCCCCCGAGAAGACCGAGCTTCGCGGCAAGCGAAAGATAGGCGCGCTCCAGCGCCGCATAGTCCGCGCCGATGGCGCGGGTCCGTGCGACGACGACGATATCATATCCCCTTGCAAACTGCGCTTCGTGCAGCCGGTAGATCTCGCGCAGCTGGCGGCGCAGCCGGTTGCGGTGCACGGCATGGGCCAGCTTGGCGCTGACGGTCAGGCCGATGCGGTTCTGCCGGGAGCCGTTTTTGCGGCAGTAGAGCACGAGATAGCCGTTGGCCGCGCTCTGGCCCTTGCGGTAGAGGCGGCGGAAGATATGATTGAGCTTTAACGAGGAAGAAAACTGCATAATGCGCCCACCTTCGGGACAAGACGACGGTCTGCGTCTTTTTGCGGCTGATAAACAGATGGGGCGAACAGAACTGCTTCCATTCACCCCGAATGTATGTGTGTTGCGGTGTAGGCGCGTCCAATTACGCGGAGAGCTTTGCTCTGCCCTTGGCGCGGCGACGGGCGAGGACCTTGCGGCCGTTGGCGGTAGCCATTCTCTTTCTGAAGCCATGCACCTTGGATCTGTGACGCTTTCTGGGCTGATAGGTACGAACAGTTGCCATGGAATCTACACCTCCTGTAAAAATATGCTCAACAGCGGACGCAGGTCTGCCTCCGCCGCAGCGAGTCAAAATTTAGCTGCTCCTATGGAGCATACGAATGGTATTATAGCCGATACGTCTGCCTTTTGTCAATCGTTTTTTGCACATTCCCCGCATTTCCCGAATCTTGTGCCCGGAAACCGGAAAAAGCACAACATAGCTCCCCGTTACTTCTTCTGTGTCAGCGGCCGCGACTTCTGCTGCGCCTCCAGCAGCTCGACCAGAATGGAGTTGGACAGCATGAAGCCCTTCGGCGTCAGATGCCACCGCCCGGCGGAGAAGGCCGCATACTCCTGCGCCTGCAGGTGGATGAGGATCTCCTCGATGGGCTCGAACGGCAGGAGGAACGAGCGGGTATATTCGCCCTTCTCGATGCCGTCGACGGTCCGCAGGCGGAGCATCAGGTATTCCCCCGCGCGCTCGCGCAGCGGCACCATCTCCGACTCCGACAGAATGACGCCCTTTTCCATGACGCCCTTGATGTATTTTTCCAGATTCGGCTCGATGGTGAACCGGCGGCCGGCAAAATCGGACGCCGCGCACGGGCCGAAGCCCAGATACTCGTCGCCGACCCAGTATTTCATATTGTGGCGGCAGATGAAGCCGTCGTGCGCGAAGTTGGAGATCTCATACTGGTGATAGCCGAACTGCTCGAGCGTTTCGACGGCGTAGAAGTACATGTCGGCCTGCGCATCGTCGTCGGGAAGGTTCGCGCAATCCTTGTAGGTCCAGAGCTTCGTGCCGGGCTCGACCTTGAGGCCGTAGCAGCTGATGTGGTCGGCCTTGAGGTCGATGACGTTGCGCAGGGTCTGCATCCACTGCTCGCGCGACTGGTTCGGCAGACCGTACATGAGGTCGACCGAGATATTGTCAAAGCCCGCGCGGCGCGAGAGCGAGACGGCCTGCTGCGCCTGCCGGTAGTTGTGCGGGCGGCCGAGGGCCTTGAGCTGGGCGTCGTCGTCCGACTGCACACCGATGGAGATGCGGTTGAAGCCCGCGCGGCGCAGCCGCGTGAGCATGGGCAGCGTCACGGAGTCGGGGTTGGCCTCAAGCGAGACCTCCGCGTCGCGGCTGACGTCGAAGCGGCGGTCGATCTCGGCGAATATCTTCGCAAGTCCGCCGGCGCCGAAGAACGAGGGCGTGCCGCCGCCAAAATAGACGGTATCGACCTCATAGCCGGCCGCGCCCTGCGCCGCCTCACGGATGTGGAGGATGACGGCATCGAGATACCGGTCCATCAGATCCCGGCTGCGCGCGCCGGGGATGGAATAGAAATCACAGTATTCGCATTTGCTCCGGCAGAACGGGATATGGACGTAGATGCCGAGGCTTTTTTTCTTGTTTTCAACGATTGGAATGAGCGCCACGGAAAACCCCTCCTACGATTCGTCGTCAAGCTTGAGGACGGCCATGAACGCCTCGGACGGCACGGCGACCGTACCGAACGTGCGCATCCGCTTTTTGCCCTCTTTCTGCTTTTCGAGCAGCTTCTTTTTGCGCGTGATGTCGCCGCCGTAGCACTTGGCGAGCACGTCCTTGCGCAGGGCCTTGATGGTCTCGCGGGCGATGACCTTGCCGCCGATGGCGGCCTGCACCGGGATCTCGAACATCTGGCGCGGGATATTGTCCTTGAGCTTCTCGCAGATCTTGCGGGCGCGGGTATAGGCGTTGTCCGCGAAGAGGATGAAGCTCAGCGCGTCGACGATCTCGCCGTTGAGCAGGATATCGAGCTTCACGAGCTTCGACGGGCGGTAGCCCTCGAGCTCGTAGTCGAGCGAGCCGTAGCCGCGCGTGCGGCTCTTGAGCGCGTCGAAGAAGTCGTAGATGATCTCGTTGAGCGGCATGGAATAGTGCAGCTCGACGCGGGTGGGATCGAGATACTGCATGTCCTTGAACTCGCCGCGGCGGTTCTGGCACAGGTCCATGATCGCGCCGACGTATTCGGGCGGGGCGATGAGGTTCGCCTTGGCATAGGGCTCCTGTGCCTCGGCGATCTCGGCGGGATCGGGGTAGTTGAGCGGAGTATAGACGTCGAGCTGCGTGCCATCGGTCTTGGTGATCTTGTAGACGACGTTGGGCGCGGTGGTGATGAGGTCGAGGTTGTATTCGCGCTCGAGCCGTTCGAGGATGATCTCCATATGCAGAAGACCGAGGAAGCCGCAGCGGAAGCCGAAGCCCAGCGCGATGGAATTTTCCTGCGTGAAGCTCATCGACGCGTCGTTGAGCTTCAGCTTTTCCAGCGCGTCGCGCAGATCGCCGTATTTCGAGCCGTCGGCCGGATACACGCCGGAGAAGACCATCGGCTGCGCCTGATGGTAGCCGGGCAGGGGCTCGGCCGCGGGGTTGTCAACGCCCGTGATGGTGTCGCCCACGCGGGTGTCGGAGACGGTCTTGATGGACGCGGTCAGGTAGCCGACCTCGCCCGCGCCGAGACTCTCGGCCGGGACCATGCCCTTCGGATGCAGATATCCGACCTCCACGACCTTATAGACCGCACCGGAGGCCATCATGCGGATGTCCATGCCGGGCCGGACCGTGCCGTTCATGACGCGCAGATAGACGATCGCGCCGCGGTAGGAATCGTACTGGCTGTCAAAGATCAGGCACTGCAGCGGCGCTTCGCGGTCGCCGGCGGGGGCGGGGACGTTGTTCACGATCATTTCCAGCACGGAATGGATGTTGATGCCGTTTTTGGCGGAGATCTCCGGCGCGTCCATGGCGGGGATGCCGATGACGTCCTCGATCTCCTTCTTGACCTCGGCGGGCCGGGCTGCGGGGAGGTCGATCTTGTTGACGACGGGCAGGACCTCCAGCCCGTTGTCGACGGCGAGATAGGTATTGGCCAGCGTCTGGGCCTCGATGCCCTGCGACGCGTCGACGACCAGCACCGCGCCCTCACAGGCGGACAGGCTGCGCGAGACCTCATAGTTGAAGTCGACGTGGCCCGGGGTGTCGATGAGGTTCAGGACGTAGTTTTCGCCGTCGTCGGCGCGGTAGTCCAGACGGACGGCGCGGGCCTTGATGGTGATGCCGCGCTCGCGCTCAAGGTCCATGGAGTCGAGGATCTGGTCCTCCATCTCGCGCTTTTCGACCGAGTGGCATTCCTCGAGCAGGCGGTCGGCCAGCGTGGATTTGCCGTGGTCAATGTGGGCGATGATGGAAAAATTGCGGATATGCGAAAGGTCGGTCATAGCGGTTCCTCTCAATAAGCGATATTTTCAGTCGCGATGGTCTCATATTTGGTGGAGCTGGAGAAATAGGCGTCCAGGATCGGGATGCAGACGTTCGCCAGATTGCCGCCCTGCGAGCCGCGCTCGATGTAGACGGCGATGGCGATCTCCGGGTCGTCCGCCGGGGCGTAGAGCACGAACGAGGCGTGATCGGAGCCGGAGAACGAGCCGGTGGAGGTGGTGCCCTGCCACTGGGCGGTGCCGGTCTTACAGGCGATGGCGATGGGGTAGTCCTTGAGATACTGCTCCGCCGTGCCGATGGAGCCGGTCATGCGCATGCCCTGGTCCAGCGCGGCGAGCGCCTTTTCCGAGATCTCCAGCGTGTTGGCGACAGTGGGCGTATGTTCCTCGATCAGATCCTGATAGTCCCACGAGACGACGCGGGACAGAAGCGTCGCTTCATACCGCGTGCCCTTGTTGGCCAGGGCCGAGGTGTAGCAGGCCAGCTGCAGGGGGGTGAATTTATTCAGGCTCTGGCCGATGACGGCCTGCAGCACGTCCGCGCCGAACCAGCCGGCGTCTTCGCCCGCGTACTGCTTGTTCTTTTCCTCCGCGTTCGCGCGCGCGCCGACCTCCTCCGGCAGCTCGATGCCCGTCGCCTCGCCGAGGCCGAGGGCCTTGGCCACGATGTCGAACGGGTTTTCGCCGGTCTTTTCCATATAGCTGTTGTAGGTCAGACGGCCGACCTCATAGAAGTAATAGTTGCAGGAATAGGCGATGGCCTGCATCAGGTTGATCTTGCCGTGGGTGCGGGGGTTGGCCAGCGACCAGATGTGGCACTTGGGCTGGAAGGAATCATAGTAGGTGTACAGGCCCTTGTCCTCGATGATATAGCCGGGGTCGAAGCCGCCGAGGTCGACGGCCGCGATGGACGTGACCATTTTGTAGACCGAGCCGGGCGGATAAGCCGTGAGCGCACGGTTGAACAGCGGATTCATTTCGTCTTCGCTGAGGGTTTCATAGTCCTGATTGAACGTAGAAATGTCATAGGTCGGGTAGCTCGCCATGGCGAGGATCTCACCCGTCTTACACAGCTGCACGACAACCGCGCCGCCCCGGGCGTCCTTGCCCTCCTTGTTCCGGCCGACGCCGTTTTCGCGCAGGTCGAGGATGACCTTCTCGAGCGACTGCTCGGCCACGGCCTGCAGGGAGATATCGATCGACAGCTCCACGTTGTTGCCGGGCACGGGCTCGGTCACGTAATAGCGGTTCAGGATCTCGCCGGTCGAGGAGACCGTCGTCTTTTTCAGGCCGCTCGAGCCGTGCAGATACTGCTCAAACGCCTGCTCCACGCCGGTCTTGCCGACGAGTGCATTCATGGAGTAGCCCTTTTCACGGTATTCATCGGCTTCCGCGCTCCAAATTGGACCGATGTAGCCGAGAATATGCGCGGCGTACTTCGTGTTATATTCGCGCACCGTGCCGTTTTCGACCACGACGCCCGGCACGGCCAGCTCCATGACGGCGGCGAGGGATTCCGCGTCGACGTCCTCCGCCAGCGTGTAGTTTTCCAGGCCGATGCCCTCGATCGAGCGCAGCTCCAGCTCGTACCGGACGGCAATGATGCGGTAGACGTCCGCCTGCTTCCAGTCGTCGGGGATCTTGTATTCGCTGCGCAGCCGCTTCATGAGCGTGGGCGCGGAAATATCGAGGTCATAGCCGCGATCGGCAAGGAATTTGCGGAAATTTTCCTGCCAGGCCGAATTGTTGTCGTCCGTATATTCGTAAGGCCGGTCCGGAGTGACGGGGAAGTGCGATTCGTACTGGATCCCAAGCTCGTCGCAAAGGTCCAGCACCTTTAAGAGATTCCCGTTCGGGTCCGGGGCGTTGAAGAAGACGAAGTTGACGATGACGAGGTTATAGCTCGCGCGGTTGGAGACCAGCACGTTGCCGTTGCGGTCCAGAATATTGCCGCGCGCGGCCTCGACCGTCGACTGATAGGTCATGGAGTCGGCGTCGGCGGCGACGAGGGATTCCTCGGTGACGACCGCCTGCGTCTTGTAAAGCCGCAGGGAGAATACGCCGATCATGGCCAGAATGATGACGATGAACACGATCATGCGGAAGCGGGAGATTCGCTGCATTTACTTGGCACCAACCTTTCGGATCGCCCAGGCTCCCAGGTAGATGAGCGGGCAGGAGAGCAGACTCAGGCCGATCTGGATGGGCAGCGTGTAGATCGTGCCGATGTAGATCGTGCCGAGATAGCATTGGAACAGGAACAGGATCGTCTGACAGACCGTCAGCGCAAGCAGGCTCATGATCAGCGCCGACAGCAGCCGCCGCACCAGATACCGGTCGCAGAGATAGCCGATCACCGCGCCGCAGATCGTCATCAGCACGATATGCAGCGCGCCGCCGCTCGCCCCGGTGAAGCACCAGACCGTGCCGCAGCACAGGCCGTAAAGCGCCCCGGCCTCCGCGCCGCAGAGCATCGCCACGCAGGCGATGCAGACGGGGAGGATGCTGAGCTTGACGTCAAAAAACCGGGCTCTGCCGAACACAACGGTCTGCAGAACGGTCAGCAGCAGGAAAAACGCGCCGTAGAGCGTCCACATGAGCGCATTTTTATAGGTCGCGTGCATGGCTCGCCTCCTTTCCTATCATGGGGTCATTGCAGGTCATACTGCGTGATGATGGCGATCTGCTCGAGCTTGCCGAGGTCGCACGACGGCTCGAGCGTGGCGTATTTTGCAACGCCCGTCTCGTCGAGGCTGGCGTTCGTGATGTAGCCCAGCAGCAGCCCGCGCGGGTAGAGCGTCGAGCCGGTGGTGACGACCTGGTCGTTGTTTTTGACGATGGCGTCGGTCAGAAGATAGTTCATGCGCAGGATCTCCGTGCCGTCCTCCAGGAACGTGCCCTGGACGACGCCGGTATAGCCGGACGAGGCGATGGAGGCCGAGATCTCCAGCGACGAATCCATGATCGTCGTGATCGTGGCCCAGTTGGCCCCGACCTTGGTCACAAGGCCGACGACCTGCCCGTTCTCCGTCACGGCGCACATACCCTCCTCAAGCCCGGCGTTCGTGCCCTTGCCGATGGTAAAGGCGCTTTTGTAGTCGGAGGAATCCCAGGAGATGATGTAGGCGGTGAGGAACTGGTAGTCCTCATGCTCGTTCGACAGCTGCAGCAGCGCCTTGAGCCACTCGTTCTCGCGCTGCAGCTGCTCGGCGTCGCGGACGTCGGCCTGCATGGCGAGGATCTGCTTTTCCATCTCCGCGTTTTCCGCCGCCAGCGATTCGTAGCGGAACATGTAGTTATAATACCGCTCGGCCAGCCGGTCGATGGACGCGACGCCCGCGCGGATGGGCGAGAGGATCGTCCCGACCACGTTTTCCAGCGCACTCGTGCCCGTGGCGATAGCGAGCGTCACCGCCGCGCAGATGGCGACGACGAGCGCAATGATCAGGATGGTCTTGAGCCGGCCCGTCCAGAATTTCTTCTTCACGCCTCCTGCGCCTCCTTTTCCGTCAGAATGCTTACGCCGAACGCGCGCAGCATCCGGCACAGCGGGCACAGCGGCAGGCCCATGACGGAGAAATAATCACCCTCAAGGTGGCTGACGAACATGGCGCCGTAGCCCTGGATGCCGTAGCTGCCGGCCTTGTCCATGGGTTCGCCGGTGGCGATATAGGCGCGGATCTCTTCGTCCGTGAGCGCGCGGAACGTCACGCGGGTGACGACGGCCTCCGACTCGGTCCGCTCGCCGCGGCAGACGGACAGCACGGTCACGACCTCATGCGTCCGGCCGGAGAGAAGCCTGAGCATGTCGAACGCGTCCTGCTGCGTATGCGGCTTGCCGAGCTCGCGGCCATCGATGACGACGATGGTGTCCGCCGCGATGACGATATCGTCGGGCGCGGCCGAGGCCGCGATGGTCCGGGCCTTGAGACGGCTGACGCGCGCGACCTCCTGCTGCACAGGAAGGGCAGGGTCCATCGTCTCGTCCACGTCCGCGACGCGGACGGTGAACGGCAGGCCGGTGAGCTTCATCAGCTCCTGCCGGCGGGGGGATTGGGATGCAAGGATGATCATAGAGCGTTCCTCTTTTGTTTGGGCAGCGCCGCACGCTCCGCCGAAGCGCGCAGACACGTTTGTGCGGGCTGCCTTTTGTTTATTCCACGCCGCGCGAGTAGAGCCCGCGCGTATAGCTGCCGGCGTCAAACGCCGCGCGGCCCTGATAGTCCATGAGAATTTTATCGATCTCGCCGGGGTTCTCCGTCGTGAACTGCAGCCGCAGCGCCCAAAGGCCCATGCCGCGGAACACGTCCTTCTTGTCGAGCAGATACAGCTTTTTGCCGTTCAGCAGGACATTGCGGCACGTGCCGGGGTCCTTGACGACGGGGAATTCCTCTCCTACGCGGTCGACGAGGCGGACCGTGCCGGTCTGGCAGGTGCAGGTGCCGGTGCGGTTTTTGATGACGCAGTTTTCCATCAGCATCAGCGGCAGCCGGCCGTAGATCAGCACCTCGGCCGGGACGGCCTTGGAGATATCGCGGATCTGCGGCAGCGTCAGCTCGAACGACAAAAGCTGCGAGTCGAGCCCCTGCTCGCGCAGGTAGCGCATGGCGCGGGAATTGATGATATTGAGGCCGAAATCGCCGCGGACGGCGAAGCCCGCCGCGCGCGCGATATGCAGCTGGCCGAGATTGCCCGCGAGCACCTGCCGCACGCCCATCTCGTAGACCGTGTGCAGCTGCCGCACGAGCGGCACGAGCTCACAGCTCCAGATCACGCGCGGCAGAATGGCCGCGAGCTGCGTGTCGACGCCGACGCGCTGCACGAGATCGGGATTCGCCGCCAGCTCCGACAGGGGCACATACAAAACCGTCGGCTTCATCGAGAGCATCCGGGAGGTGATCTGCTCGGCCGTGCGGACCGCGATGGTCAGCTGCGGCTCGCCGGAGATGCCGTCGTAGCGCGGCGGCTCATTGTAGGCGTTCAGCCGCGGCATGGCGACGCGGCCGCGCCGGGCCGTCAGCTCCGCGATGACGTCGCGGCGCATGGCGTTGATGGCCGAGGCCGGGAGCATCAGATCGGGGCCCAGCACCGTCCGCACGCCGGTACAGACGTACGGCGTGCCGCCGGTCTTTTTGAGCTGCTGCTCGAGATCCTGCTGCGTGAGCGAGCGGTAGACCGCTGGCTCCGGCACGGGGCCGGTGGTCTTGCAGACGTTGCCGTCCGGGTCCTCCACGGCGAGCTGCGCCGGGCGGCCGGACTGGAGGATCGCATAAAATTTCACGCCGATGCGCTGCGCCTCGCCCTGCTCATAGGTCGCGCGGGCGGAGGCGAAGAGGGATGAGGTATCCTCGCCCTCCTGCCGGCGGCCGAACATGTCCGCGCCGGTCCGGCCCTGGAAATACCCGTCGGTAAAGCCCTGCCGGGAGAAGGCGGATTCAAGCTCCTGCAGATCTCCCTGCGTCAGCTGCCCGCCGTTCAAGACTGTGCGGTAGGCCCGGGTGACGATGGCGACGTACTCCGGCCGCTTCATGCGGCCTTCAATTTTGAGCGAGGCCACGCCCATGCGGCGCAGCTCGTCCAGTTCGCCGACGAGACAGTTGTCCTTGAGGCTCAGGGGGTAGCGGGTCGATTCAAACCGGCCGTAGCCATAGGGCAGGCGGCAGGGCTGGGCGCACTGGCCGCGGTTGCCGGAGCGCCGGCCGATGACGGACGAGAGATAACACTGCCCGGAATAGCACATGCACAGCGCGCCATGGACGAAAACCTCGATCTCGACCGGGCTTTTTTTGCAGATATACGCGATCTCCGACGCCGGAAGCTCCCGCGAGAGGACCACCCGGCTGCAGCCGAGGGCCGCCGCCTCCAGAACGCCCTCGAGCGAGTGGATGCTCATCTGCGTGGACGCGTGCACCGGCACGTCGGGCGCGATCTCTTTGCACAGCGACACCACGCCCAGATCCTGCACGATGAACGCGTCGACGCCGAAGGCCGCCGCCATGCGGATCAGATCCGCCGCGCGCTGCATCTCGCGGTCGAGCACGAGCGTATTGAGCGTCAGATGGACCTTGACGCCGCGCACATGACAGTAGACGATGGCCTCCTGCAGGTCGGCGGCGGAAAAATTGCGGGCATTCATGCGGGCGTTGAAGGTCCCCGCGCCCAGATATACAGCGTCAGCGCCATTGCAGACGGCGGCGCGCAGCGCCTCCATCGAACCGGCGGGAGCAAGTAATTCCATAGTGATCTTCCTTTATCTGTAGCGTCGGAATGACGGCATAAAATTCCGAATACATTGTATCACACCTGAACACAACAGAAAAGTGCAATCGGGCAAAAATTTGTTTCCGGGCTGTAAACTTTTTACGCCGCAGCCGCCCCGGCGCGAAAAAAGGAGCGCTGCACTGGCAGCGCTCCTTGCTTTTGGTGAGATTTACAGGTGGATGGCAGTGCCGGTCTTGCCCTCGATGCCGTCCTTGGCCTTCTCCAGCAGGGTGATGAGGGAGGTGCGGCCGGGCTTGGACTCGGCGAACTTCACAGCGGCCTCGACCTTCGGCAGCATGGAGCCGGGCGCGAACTGGCCCTCGGCCATGTACCTGCGAGCCTCGTCCGGGGTCAGCTCGTCCAGGTTCTTCTGGTCGGGCTTGCCGAAGTTGATGGCGACCTTCTCAACGGCGGTCAGGATGATGAGCATGTCGGCGTCGAGCTGCTCGGCCATGCACTCGGAGGCGAAGTCCTTGTCGATGACGGCGGGCACGCCCTTGAGATGATACTTGTCTTCCCAGACGACCGGGATACCGCCGCCGCCGGCAGCGATGACGGCGTGCTTGGCGTTCATGAGCGCCTTGACGGTCGCGATCTCCACGATCTCCTTGGGACGCGGGCTCGCAACGACCTGACGCCAGCCGCGGCCGGCGTCTTCGGCGACGTCGATGCCCTTCTCGGCGGCAAGCTTCTTGGCCTCTTCCTCGGTCATGAAGGCGCCGATGGGCTTGGTCGGGTGCTGGAACGCGGGGTCAGCCGGATCGACGGCGACCTGCGTCAGGACGGTCGCGCAGTGGATGTCGAGACCGCGGCGGTCGAGCTCTTCGCCGATCATGTTCTGCAGATCGTAGCCGATGTAGCCCTGGCTCATGGCCACGCACATGGAAAGCGGCATGATGTCGCTCTTGGCCTGCTGCTTGTGGTAGGCCGCGAACGCGTTCTGGATCATGCCGACCTGCGGGCCGTTGCCGTGGGCGATGACGACCTCATGGCCGTCCTCGATCAGGTCTGCGATGGCGCTGGCCGTCGTCTTGACGGCGTGCATCTGCTCTTCGAGATTCTTGCCCAGAGCATTGCCGCCCAGGGCGATGACGATTCTTTTTCCCATTTCCAAATTCCTCTTTGAACTGCATATGGCAGGAGCCGCGCTCCTGCCATATGGTGTTTGTGTTTGATTTTTCCGGTTTTGAAGCTTAGAACATCTTGCGCTTGTTGTCAGCGGCGTCGAGCTCCATCAGGGCCTTGACCGGATCCTTGACCTGCGCCAGGAAGATCATAGCGGCAATGATGTACGGCTTGTAGGAAGCCTGCTTGTACAGAGGCACGAGATAGCGGTCGAACACGGAGTTGTCGACTTCGCCTTCGGGGCAGCTGAGGCCGGAGATGTCGGCGGGCAGGCAGTGCAGGTACAGAGCCTTGCCGTCCTTCGTCAGCTTCATCATCTCCTCGGAGCAGGTCCAGTCCTTGTGCTCGGCGTTCTGCGCCAGCAGTTCCTTCTCGAGCTCGTCGATGCCCTTCTGGTCGCCCTTCACGTACAGCTCGGAGCGCTTTTCCATTGCCTTGAACGGAGCCCAGGACTTCGGATAGACGATATCGGCGTCCTTGAAGGCCTCAGCCATGGAGTTGGTCTTGTGGAACTTGGAGCCGTACTTCTCGCAGTTCTGACGGGCGATCTCTTCGACCTCGGGGAAGACGTCGTATCCTTCCGGATGGGCCAGGGTGACGTCCATGCCGAAGCGGGTGAACAGACCGATGACGCCCTGCGGGACGGACAGCGGCTTGCCGTAGCTGGGGGAGTAAGCCCAGGTCATGGCGACCTTCTTGCCCTTCAGGTTCTCCACGCCGCCGAAGTAGTGGATGACGTGCAGCATATCGGCCATGCACTGCGTCGGATGGTCGACGTCGCACTGCAGGTTGACCAGCGTCGGGCGCTGCTCGAGGATGCCGTCACGGTAGCCCTCTTCCAGAGCGTCCATGAAGGTCTTCTGATACTCGTGGCCCTGGTGGATGTACATGTCGTCGCGGATGCCGATGACGTCAGCCATGAAGGAGACCATGTTGGCAGTCTCACGGACGGTCTCGCCGTGGGCGATCTGAGACTTCTTCTCGTCGAGGACCTGCTCCTCGAGGCCGAGGAAGTTGCAGGCGGAAGCGAAGGAGAAGCGGGTACGGGTGGAGTTGTCGCGGAACAGGGAGATGCCGAGACCGGAGTTGAAGATCTTCGTGGACTTGTTGCGCTCGCGCAGATCGCGCAGGGCGTCGGCTACGGTAAAGACAGCGTCGATCTCGTCGTCGGTCTTGTCCCAGGTCCAGTAGAAGTCGGTCTTATACATGTTGTTGATGTGGAGTTTCTCAAGATGTCTTGCCAGTTCAACAGTTTTGCTCATGTTCTTTCTCCTTATTTTTTTCAAACATTTTAAACGCAGCGGGAGGCATGGGCCCGCGTGGGGCGCATGCCTGCCATGCCGCAAAGCTTACTTGATGTCGTTGCCGGTGAGTTCCTGACGGAAGGAGGTGGCGGAACCATCCTTGTTCTCAGGCTTGTAGAGCATGGGAACAGCGGCGTACAGAGCAGCGCAGACGACGAGGTCCTGCTTCCAGGTGATCTCGTTGGGCGCGTGAGCCTGAGACTCGGCGCCGGGGCCGAAGCCGACGCACGGGATGCCGTAGCGGCCCTGGATGGAAACGCCGTTGGTGGAGAAGGTCCACTTGTCGGTCAGCGGGCGGCCTTCGCGCTTTTCTCTGGCAGTCTCGTCAGCCCACAGTCTGGTGTCGCCCCACAGCGCGTGGTGCGCGTCGACCAGTGCCTGGACGTGCGGAGCGGAAGCCTTGTTGATCCAGGTCGGGAAGAAGCACTCGGTCTCGTAGACGTGGCCGGTCCACGCGGGACGGTCATACATGTACATGGAGACCTTGACGTCCTTGGCGTACTTCTTGCAGGCGGGCAGATCCTCGATCTCCTTCAGGCAGGACTGATAGGTCTCGCCGGCCGTCATGCGGCGGTCGATGGAGATGGAGCAGGAGTCGGCAACTGCGCAGCGGGACGGGGAGGTATAGAAGATCTGGCTGGTGGTGCAGGTGCCGCGGCCGAGGAAGCGGGCGTCTTCGTAGTGCTCGGGGTTGTACTTCGGGTCGAGCATCTTGACAAGGCCCTTGATCTCCTTGTCGTCGCCGGCGTCGTTCTCGTTGAGATCGCGGACGTTCAGGATGACCTCCGCCATCTTGTGGATCGCGTTGTCGCCGCGCTCCGGCGCGGAGCCGTGGCAGGAAACACCGTGCATGTCGACGCGGATCTCCATACGGCCGCGATGGCCGCGATAGATGCCGCCGTCGGTCGGCTCGGTGGAGATGACGAACTCGATCTTGTTTCTGGCGTCTTCCGGGCCGCCAAAGTATTCATTGACGATGGACTGCCAGCACATGCCGTCGCAGTCTTCTTCCTGGACGGAGCCGGCGACCATGATCTTGTAGCCATCGGGGATGAGGCCGAGATCCTTCATGATCTTGGCGCCGTAAGTCGCGGAAGCCATGCCGCCTTCCTGGTCGGAGCCGCCGCGGCCGTAGATGATATCGTCCGTCTCATAGCCTTTGTAGGGATCGGCGGTCCAGTTTTCCCGGTTGCCGATGCCGACGGTATCGATGTGGGAGTCGATGGCGATGATCTTGTCGCCCGTGCCCATCCAGCCGATGACGTTGCCGAGCTTGTCGAATTCGACCTTATCATAGCCCAGCTTTTCCATCTCGGTGGCAATGCGCTTCACAACGCCCTCTTCCTCGCAGGATTCCGACGGAATTGCGATCATGTCGCGGAGGAACTTCACCATATCAGCCTTGTAGCCTTCCGCTGCCTTCTTGATTGCATCATAGTTCATAAACGCAGGGTACCTCCCAATTTAAATTCTTTCTTTAACTTTTGCGTCTGCCGTGCAGACCGCTTCTGATATCACTATACCACATGAGATGCAGATGTCAAACAAAATTTTTGATAACCTAAAATTTTTTATGGTCTTAAAGGTTTCTCCCCTTCCCGCGGCAGATCCGGCGGCTTTTTTCCTTGCAAACGCAGCCGGAGTGTGATAAAATAAATTAGTTTTCACATTAAAATAAGAATTGACAGGAGGCGGAGGCATGCCCATCCCGGAACGCCCGCAGGCGCTGCAGCGCCAGTCGGCAAAAAGTGTTGTTTATCAGACGGTCTGCGACTGGATCATCACCGGCGTCATGAAGCCCGGCGAGAAGATCCTGGATTCGGAGCTGGCCTCCTACTTCAACGTCAGCCGCACGCCCGTGCGGGAGGCGCTCCAGCTGCTGCAGAACCAGAAGCTGGTCTGTGTGATCCCGGGCCGCACGACCGTGGTCGCGGATCTCGACGTGGAGGACTTTGAAAAATGCTACCGGCCGCTGGCGGAGATCGACGCGCTGGCCGCGGAGCTCGCCTGCCGGAATCTGACCGGCGCCATGCTCGAGGAGCTGGAGCAGGAGCTGCAGGCCTCTGCCGAGGCCAACATCAAGGGCGACACCGCCGCGATCATCACCCACGACACCCGCTTCCACGAGCTGATCATCGACGCGGCGGACAACGAATACATCGCGGAGATCTCGCACATGCTGGTCCTGCATATCCAGCGCATCCGCTATCATTTCTTCCACCTGCCGACCATGCGGCGCATCTCCGCCTCCCAGCACCGGGGGATCCTGGACGCCCTGCGGGAAAGGGACGCGCAGCGGGCCAAGACGCTTATGCGCGAGCACTGGCTCACGTCGATGAACGGCAGTCTCAAGGATACGATGGAAAGCCTGCGGCAGGCCAAGGCCTCCGGCCCGGACGAAACGGAATCTTAAATATGTAGAGCGCCGAAGCGAAAAAACGCTTCGGCGCTCTGTGTTTTTCACCAAATTTCAGGCTTGATTTTTTTGTAAAACATAGAATTCGCAGCCGCGGGCGCGGTCGTATCTTGACAAAAAAACGCGGCTGTTCTATGCTTGCATTATGCAATATATCGCACATTGCACATCGCTGATTGACACGCATGAATATATCGGAAGAAAGGATGGATGCAGCATGTACACCAACGAACAGCTGATCGAATTTTGCCAGGAGGCCGTCCGGATCCCCAGCTATTCCGGCCAGGAGAAGGGCGTCGCGGAATTCATGAAGCGCAAGATGGAAGAGTACGGCTTTGATGAGGTCATCATCGACAAATACGGCAGCGTGCTCGGCACCATCAACGGCAAACGCCCCGGCAAGACGATCCTGATGGACGGCCACATCGACACCGTCGACGTGATCGACGCGCCGCAGTGGAAGCACGACCCGTTCGGCGGCGAGATCGTCGACGGCAGGATCTACGGCCGCGGCACCTCCGATATGAAGGGCAGCGACTGCGCCATGATCACGGCAGCCGCCCGCTACGCGGAAAAGACCGGCAAGGACTTCGCCGGCAAGATCTGCGTCTCCTGCACCGTCCATGAGGAATGCTTCGAGGGCGTCTCCTCCCGCGAGATCACGCGGCTGGCAAAGCCCGATTTCGTCATCATTGGCGAGGCCACGACCACCACGGTCAAGCGCGGCCAGCGCGGCCGGGCAGAGGTCGTCGTCGAGACCGAGGGCGTCAGCTGCCACTCCTCCAACCCCGAGAAGGGCGTCAACGCCGTCTATGAAATGATGGCTGTCATTGAGGAGATCCGCAAGATCGTCCCGAACGAGCATCCGCTGCTCGGCAAGGGCATTCTGGAGCTCACCGACATCATTTCCAAGCCGTATCCCGGCGCATCCGTCGTTCCGTCGCTGTGCCGCGCGACCTTTGACCGCCGCACGCTCGTCGGCGAGGACGAGGGCGTCATCCTCGGCCAGGTCAACGAAGCCATCGCCCGCGCGCAGGAAAAGCATCCCGGCCTCAAGGCCCGCTGCTATCTGGCCGAGGGCGAGGAGAAGTGCTGGACCGGCGAGACGATCCGTGCCAAGCGCTATTTCCCGGCCTGGGTCGTGGACGAGGACAGCGAGCTCGTCCAGGGCGCGATGAAGGGTCTGAAAGACGCCGGCATCGAGGCCAAGCTCTCCCATTTCGCATTCTGCACCAACGGCAGCAGCTTCTGCGGCGAAGCGGGCATCCCCTGCATCGGCTACGGCCCGTCGCTCGAAAGTCTTGCACACGTCCGCGACGAATACATCGAGATCGATCAGCTGACCAAGGCCTGCAAGGGCTTTGAATGCATCCTCGCGCAGCTGACCAAATAAGATGCTTCGCCCGGGCTGGCAATAGAAAGAGAAACGCAAAAAAAGAACAGGAAACAGAAAAAGGAGAGACAAATATGGCTGAGTTTTTAACTGGATTTAGCAACATCCTCTGGGGCGCACCCGTACTGATCCTTCTGGGCATTGTCGGTCTGCTGTACGGCATCCGCACAAAGTTCTTCCAGATCCGCAAAATGGGATATATTCTGAAAAACACTGCCGGTGAAATGTTCAAAAAGGGCGGCGGTGCTTCTGGTAACAAGGGCACGCTCACTCCGCTGCAGGCCGTCTGCTCCGCGCTGGCCGGCTGTGTCGGCACCGCAAATATTGCGGGCGTCGCGACGGCGATGGTCATCGGCGGCCCGGGCGCTGTGTTCTGGATGTGGGTCATCGCCCTGCTCGGCATGATGACCAAGTGCGTCGAGGTCACCCTCGGCCAGTACTACCGCATCCAGGGTAAAGACGGGGTCTACTACGGCGGCCCGATGTACTACATCGAGCGCGGCATGGGTAAGAAGTGGAAGCCGCTGGCGATCTTCTTCGCCGTTACCATCATCCTCGGCGGTCTCGGCACTGCAGCCTTTGCGCAGCCCTATACCATGTCTACTGCGCTGGAGCGCACCTTCCATATCCCCGCCTGGGTCGTGACAGTCGCCGCCGCTGCCATCTGCGGCATCGTCCTGATCGGCGGCGTCAAGGGCATCGGCAAGTTCTGCGAAAAGATCACCCCGGCCATGTGCCTGATCTATGTTGTCGGCGCACTCGGCGTCATCATCGTCAACATCCGCTTCGTCCCGCAGGCCTTCGCCGCGATCTTCAAATATGCGTTCGCTCCGATGCCCGCCATCGGCGGTCTGGCCGGTTCGACGCTTGCGCTGGCTCTGCGTCAGGGCGCGGCCCGCGGCACATTCTCCAACGAGGCCGGCTGCGGCTCCTCCCCCATCACCCACGCAACTGCCATCACCGACCATCCGTTCAAGGAAGGCATGTACGGCTCGTTCGAGGTCTTTGTCGACACCATTATCGTCTGCACCATGACCTCCCTTGCCATCATGTGCTCCGGCAGCGACATCTGGGCCTCCGGTGTCAAGGCAGAAGCTCTTACCATGTCGGCCTTTGATGCGACCTACGGCACCACGATCGGCAATCTGCTGGTCACCATTCCGCTGGCCCTGTTCGCCTTCTCCACGATGGTCGGCTGGGAGATCAACTACGAATCTGCTTTCTTCTACATTTTCCCGAAGATGGAAACCTCCAAGGTCTTCAAGCTCATCATCCGTGTGATCTGGCTCGTGCCCGCCTTCATCGCGCTCGGCAATACGCCGGATCTGATCTGGACCGTTGTCGATATCGCCTCCGGTCTGTGGTGCATCCCGAATGCGATCGCACTGATCGCGCTTTCCGGCGTGTTCATGAAGATCTATCACGACTACAACGACAAATACATTCTCAAGACCAAGCCGGTTTCCGAGCCTCTGCCCTACATCGGCAAGGACTGATCTCCGCGCATGTCCGGGGAGCGCTGCAAGGCGCTCCCCGTGTGCTTGGCCTGACGCGCGACAAATTTTTTGTTAGCCTAAAAATATTTTTGAAAATTCCTTGCAATCTGCTTCTGATACTGGTATGATGGTTTTAGTATCAGACTCTACTCGGTGATAACATCTGGAGGTGATAGCAGATTGGACGCGAAATTACTGGACCTGCTGGAGCAGATCGCAAAGGCGATCGCAGCACAATTCGGCAGCAACTGCGAAGTGGTGATCCACGAGCTTTCCGGCAAAAGCGCCTATTCCTCGATCGTCGCGATCGAAAACGGGCATGTGACCGGCCGCAAGGTGGGCGACGGGCCCTCCCATGTGGTGCTGGAGCAGCTGGGGCACGAGGATGACAGCGCAAAGGATCAGCTTGCGTATCTGACGCGCACAAAGGACGGAAAGATCCTGAAATCCTCCTCTGTGTATATCCGTGACGAGTCCGGAAAGGTCTCGGGGATCCTGGGGATCAACTATGACATTTCCATGATGCAGCTGTTTGAAAACTCCCTGCATGACTTCATCTCAGCCGATCAGCATGCAAGCCGCGAGCCTGAGCGCATCACGCTCAACGTGGCGGATCTGCTCGACGACCTCATCCGGCAGGCGGACGAACTGGTTGGAAAACCGGTCGCGCTGATGACCAAAGACGACAAGGTCAAGGCCATCCGCTATCTCAGTAATTCCGGCGCTCTTCTGATTACCAAATCCGGCGATAAAATAGCGAAGCATTTCGGCATATCCAAGTACACTCTCTATTCATACCTAGATAACAGTAAAACAGGAGGAACAAACGAACTATGAGCAAGATCGATCTCACCATCCACAAGGAAGGCCTTGCGCACAACATCCAGAAGGCCAAGGAAAACAACATCATCATCCCGACCATCGCGCAGATGCAGAACCCGGACCTGATCCCCGAGAAGATCAAGGAAAAGCTGACGCACACCGGCCTGTGGGACGTTGACCCGGTCAACCTGTTCCGTATCAGCTGGCACAACGAAGCCAAGGAGTCCGGCGGCCTGTACCAGAAGACCCCGAACTATGTCGAGATCCCGTCCTCCGTTTCCGGCGTTCCGTGCCGCATCCTGGCCATGTCCGGCAAGTGGTTCCCCACCGGCTGCCATAAGGTCGGCGCTTCTTTCGGCTGCCTGGCTCCGCGACTCGTGACCGGTCAGTTCGACGCCACCTATCATCACGCTGTCTGGCCCTCCACCGGCAACTACTGCCGCGGCGGCGCGTTCAACTCCAAGCTGCTGGCCTGCGACTCCGTCGCCATCCTGCCGCAGGATATGTCCAAGGAACGCTTTGACTGGCTGAAGACCATCGCCGGCCAGATCATCGCCACCCCGGGCTGCGAGTCCAACGTCAAGGAGATCTTCGACAAGACCTGGGAGCTCAAGCAGGATCCCAGCATGATGATCTTCAACCAGTTCGCCGAGATGGGCAACCCCCTGTGGCACTACAATGTCACCGGCTACGCTCTGTCCGACCTGTTTGAGAACGTGAAGAAGCCCGGCCAGAGACTTGCCGGCGCCTGCTTCACCTCCGGTTCCGCCGGCACGATGTCCGCTGGCGACCTGCTCAAGGAGCGCTATCCGGGCCTCAAGCTGGCTGTCGGCGAAGCGCTGCAGTGCCCGACCATCCTGGATAACGGCTTCGGCGGCCACCGCATCGAAGGCATCGGCGACAAGCACATCCCCTGGGTCCATAACGTCAAGAACACCGACATGGTCATCGACATCGACGATGAAGACTCCCAGAGACTGCTCCGCCTGTTCAACTGCAAGGAAGGCCAGGAGTACCTGAAGTCCCTTGGCCTGTCTGACGAGCAGATCGAAAAGTTCACGTGGATGGGCATCTCCGGCATCGCGAACGTTCTTTGCTGCATCAAGTTTGCCAAGTACTATGAGCTGACCGAGGACGACGTCGTCGTCACCGTTCTGACCGACTCCGCCGTCATGTACAAGTCCCGTGTTGAGGAGCTCAACGAGATGTACGGTGCCTACTCGGCGCAGGCAGCAGAGCTGGACCACAACCTGCATATGCTGAACCTCAAGACCGACAACATGATGGAGCTGACGTATCCGGAGCGCAAGCGCGTCCACAACCTGAAATACTACACCTGGGTCGAGCAGCAGGGCATGACCGTCGAAGACCTGAACGCCCAGTGGTACGACACCAAGAACACCTGGGACGCCGTTCACGCCCAGGCCAAGGAGCTCGACGAGCTCATCAATGCCTTCAACGACGAAGTCGGCCTGCTCAAGGCGCTTTGATCCATATCATCCAACCAACATCTGCGGGGGTGGGGTTCGCCCCATCCCCGCATCTTTTTGAAAATAGGAGAAAATTATGCTGAAAAACGTCAAATGTGCGCGCTGCGTGCGCTGCGGCAAGGAATATGAGGCGGTGCCGAACCTGACCAACTGCTCCTGCGGCGGTATTCTGGATATCGTTTACGATTACGACTACATCAAGGCGCATCTCACCAAGGAGACGCTCAAAAACCGCGTGGACCCCACCATGTGGCGCTACCGCGAGCTGCTGCCCGTCGAGGAGACCACGCCCGACACGCCGCTGCGCGTGGGCTGGAGCCCTCTGTACGAAGAGCCGAAGCTCGCCGAGCAGCTGGGTCTTGGCCGTCTGTGGGTCAAGGACGACGGCATCAACCCCACCGCTTCCCTGAAAGACCGCGCCTCCGCCATGGCCGTCGCCAAGGCGCATGAGGCGGGCGCGAAGATCATCGCCTGCTCGTCCACGGGCAACGCCGCGTCCTCCCTGGCCGGCAACGCCGCTGCCGCGGGCTTCAAGACCTACATCTTCGTCCCCGAGCGCGCCCCGAAGGGCAAGGTCGCGCAGCTGATGATCTTCGGCGCGAACGTCATCTCCGTCAAGGGCAACTACGAGGAGACCTTCAAGATGTCCGCCGAGGCCATCGAAAAGTGGGGCTGGTACAACCGCAACGCGGCCATCAACCCGTACCTCTCCGAGGGCAAGAAGACCGTCTCGCTCGAGATCGCCGAGCAGCTGAACTGGGAAATGCCCGATTATCTGGCCATCTCCGTCGGCGACGGCTGCACGATCGCGGGCGTGTGGAAGGGCCTGAAGGACCTGTACGCCATCGGCTTCATCGACAAGCTGCCACGGCTCATCTCCGCCCAGTCCACCGGCTGCTACCCCATCAACCGTGCCATCCAGGAGAACAAGCCCTGGGAGCCGATGGAGGAGAACACCATCGCCGACTCCATCTCCGTCGGCGTGCCGCGCAACGCCGATAAGGCCCTCATGGCCATCCGCGAGTCCAACGGCCTTGCCATCAACGTCACCGACGAAGAGATCCTGGCCGCGCAGAAGCTGCTCGGCCGCACCTGCGGCGTCTTCGGCGAGCCCGCCGGCGTCACCGGCACGGCTGCCGTCAAGAAGGCCTGCGAGCTTGGTCTCATCGAAAAAGGCGCGACGGTCGTCTCCGTCGTGACCGGCAACGGCCTGAAGGACGTGGCCAACGCCATCAAGTCCGCCGGCGAGCCCATCAACATCAAACCCGACCTCGACCTCATGGTCGAAGAATTCGCCAAACGAGGCGTCACGGTCGAATAAGCGAAGCAAACAAAAAAGCCGTCCGGATATCCGGACGGCTTTTCTGCGTTTTATCACGCGATATCATACTGGCTTTTATAGATCTCGTAATAGAAGCCTTTTTTGGCCAGGAGGGTGCGGTGGGTGCCTTGTTCGACGATGCGGCCGTCGCGGAGGACGAGGATGAGGTCCGCGTCCACGATCGTGGACAGGCGGTGGGCGATGATGAAGCAGGTCCGGCCGCGCATGAGGCGGTCCATCGCCTTCTGGATGAGCAGCTCCGTGCGCGTGTCGACGTTGGACGTCGCCTCGTCGAGGATCAGCAGCTCCCGCTGCGCGAGCAGCGCCCGCGCGATGGTCAGCAGCTGCTTCTGGCCGGAGGAGATGGACGAGGTATCGCTGCCGATGACGGTGTCGTAGCCCTGCGGGAGCGTGCGGATGAAATGATCGCAGTACGCCTCGTCACAGGCGCGGATGATCTCCTCCCGCGTTGCGTCCGGCTTGCCGAAGGCGACGTTTTCCGCGATCGTGCCGCCAAACAGCCACGTGTCCTGCAGCACCATGCCGAAGCGGCTGCGCGTGGAGGCGCGGGAATAGTCCGCAACGTCATGGCCGCTCAGTAGGATGCTGCCGGAATCGACATCGTAGAAGCGCATGAGCAGGTTCACGATCGTGGTCTTGCCCGCGCCGGTGGGGCCGACGATGGCGACATGCTGGCCCTTTTCCACGTGCAGGTTCAGATCCCGGATGAGCTCGGTATCCGGCTCGTAGGAGAAATCCACATGACGGAACTCCACACTGCCGTCGCCGCCGGCGGGCAGGTTCTGTTCGATCGGCGCTTCCTCCGGCAGCTCCAGCAGGTCGACGACGCGCTGGGCAGCGGCCTTGGCCTGCTGCAGGGTGCTCAGACCGTTGGATATCTGCTCGAGCGGCTCAGAAAACTGCCGTGCGAACAGCACGAGCGTCACAATGACACCCACTGGCACACCCTGCCGCACGATGAGCCAGCCGCCGAGCAGGTTGATGGCGATATAGGCCAGAGAATTGGACGCGGCGATGACCGGCTGGACGATGGCGGACAGATAGGTCGCCTTCGCCTCGGACACGCGGCGCGCGTCGTTGATCCTGGCATGGCGTTCGGCGCAGTGCTCTTCGAGATTGTAGGCCTTTGTCGTCGCGTAGTTCGTGTAGGCCTCCTCCACGACGGAATACAGCTCGCCGGACTGCTTGAACATCTGGTGGAAATACGTTTCCGACCGGCCCGCGATCTTCGCCGACAGCCAGATGGAGACCGGCATGAACGCGATCACGGCCAGCGAAAGCTGCCAGTTCTGCAGGAACATCACGACCGCGATGGCCAGGATCTGCAAAAAGCCGCCCGTAATGGTGTCGAGGACGGTATGCAGGGAGCCGCCGATCCGGGACACGTCCTCCGTCATGCGCGAGAGAATGTCGCCGACGGGCGTGTGATCGACAAAGCTGACGGGCAGGCGCTGGATCTTGCCGGAGATCTGGATGCGCAGATTGCAGGTAAAATACCGGCTGACGGCGCGGTTGAGCAGCTGCATCTTGCCGTAGCTGACGGCGGCGCGCAGAAGATATACGCCGAGCAGCGCCAGCAGCCCCGGCGCGAGCTGCGCCAGCACGGACGCGCCCGTCTCCGGCGCGTCGAAATAGTCAATTAAGATCTGCACCAGCGCGCCCATCTGCGTCGGGATGACGAGCGCGCACACGACGAGCACCAGGCTCATGAGCACGCCGAGCGCGAGCTGCCAGCGAATAGACTTCGCGCCCTTCAGCAGCTGGATGAGCGCGTCGGCGGAAACGTGGTTCTTCTGTTCCTGCTTCACTTCGCGTCACCTCCTGTCTGCGAGGCGTAGATCTCCTGATAGATCTTACAGCGGGACAAGAGCTCCGCGTGCACGCCGTCGTCGACCAGCCGCCCGCGGTCCATGACGAAGATGTGGTCCGCGTTCATGGCCGAGGTGATGCGCTGGGTGATGACGATCTGGGTCTTGCCCTGAATTTTTTCGTTGAGGCTCCGGCGCAGGTTCGCTTCCGTCAGGAAGTCGAGCGCGGAGAAGCTGTCGTCAAAGACGTAGATGGGCGCGTCCTTTAAGATGGCGCGCGCGATGCACAGCCGCTGCTTCTGCCCGCCGGAGAGATTCTTGCCGGACTGCTGCAGCGGATGCTCCAGCCGCTCAGGCAGGGAGCTCAGGAAGGGCGTGAGCTGCGCGATGTCGGCGGCTTCGAGGATCTCCGCCTCCGCCGCGCCGGGGCGGCCCATCTCGATGTTGTGCCGGATGGTACCGGAATAGACGGCAGTTTTCTGCAGGACGCAGCTGATATTTTTGCGGATGACGCCGCGGTCGATCCGGGACGCCTGTACGCCGTCGAAGAGGATCTGCCCCTCGGTCGGCAGGCGGAAGGACAGCAGCAGCTGCACGAGCGTACTTTTGCCGCTGCCCGTGCCGCCGATGACGGCGATCTTCTGCCCCGGCAGGATGTGCATGCTGACGTCCTGCACGGCGGCCTCCGACGCGCCCTCATAGCGGAAGGTCACGTGATCGAAGGTGATCTCGCCGCCGAAGGTATGCTCCGCGCCCTTGGCGGTCTCCTGCATGCCTGTGGCCTGGAAGATCTCGCCGATGCGGCCGGCCGCAACTCTGGCGTGCGGCAGCATAACGATGGCAAAGCCGCCCATCAGCACGCCGTTGGCCACGAGCGCGAGATACTGGATGATGGCGAAGATATCGCCGCCGGAGATGGCGTGGCTGCCCGTCTCCATGCGCCAGCCGCCGAGCCACAAGATCGCCACGCCCGCAAGATTCACCAGCAGCACGGCTGCCGGGCTCAGAAGGCCCATCTGCACGTTGGCGTTGATGATGTTCTCGGCCATGACGTGGGTGGCGTCGGCGATCTTCTGCTGCAGGCTCGCTTCCTTATTGAATGCGCGGATGACGCGGATGCCATGCAGCCGCTCGCGCATGACGTCGTTCTGGATGTCGATGTACTTGTCGGAGGTCTCGTGCAGGGGCCCGATGCGCTTGCTGATGGGCCGGACGATCAGGAAGATTGCCGGGACGAACAGCAGCAGGATCAGGCTCATCGTCACGTCCTTGCGCAGCGCAAGGATGACGCCGCCGAAAAACAGCACGGGGATCGTAATGAGACTGCCGGAAATCATCGACGCGACCCACGAGACCGTGCCGATGTCATAGGTCGACCGGGACAGCAGCGCAGCCGCGCCGATGGCGTTGAACTCCTCAAACGTCATATTGTTGACGAGGGAAAACACGTCCGTGCGCAGATCAGCGTTGAAGCCCGCGACCACGTCGCAGCTGATCTTCCGCCCCACCAGCAGCGCGGCCAGGCCCGCCGCCGCGACGGCCAGCATCCACACGCAGCAGCGCACGATATACGCAAAGTCCGACTGCCGGACGCCGTGATTCAGAATGTCGTTCATGATCGTCGGCAGCAGCAGATCACACACGGTCGCAAAGGCGACCAGCACCATTGCCAGAGCCGTCTGCCGACGGTACGGCCGCAGATAGGGCAGGATATATTTCATACCGGCCGCCTCCTTTCGGTTTTGGCGCGCAGCGCGCGAGAGTAATACTATATCATAGAAAACAAATGTTTGCAAGCGCAAAAGCAGCCCCATCGGCGATGGGGCTGCGGGGATGCCGGGATGTGCGGCAGGTCAGTTCCCCTCCTCCGGGGTATAGGGAAGGAACCAGTCGATGTAGTGCGTGGGCTCGGTGACCGCGCCGCGGGTGGTATAGAGCGCGTAGCTCTTGAAAAGGATGGGCGTGATGTATCCGCGCTCGCACACGCGCTTGTAGAGGTTATAGGTGTTGCCGCTGTTGACCAGCGCCATGCTGCACAGGTTCATCATCGTGCTGTCGGAGAGACTGCCGTAGTTGAGCGTGCCTGTGGCGCCGAAGAACGGCGAAAGGTCAAAGTTCGGCGACAGGCGGACCTCGCCGTAATACAGGTCAAAATTGCCCTGCAGCAGCGCGTTTTTGTACTCGGTGTACTCCATGGACTTGACCGTGATGTTGAAGCCGAGATCATTCAGCATCCGCGCGACCTCCGTCGCGGCCTGCACGCGGATGTAGCTCGACGAGCAGACGATCATCGTCCCCTCGACCGGCACGGAATAGCCCTTCGACGGGACGTAGAGGTCCAGAATGCCGTCGCCCGTCGCGTCCTCGACCGAGGCGCTCGCAAGCTGGTCATAATATGAGCCCGTGTCGTAGGCGAAGCTGTTGGCAAGCTTGACGTCGTAATACCGGGACTTCGGCGAGCACGGCAGCGTAGACGCCGCGGCGAAGCCGCCCAGCGTCTGCTCGACCAGCTGCTCGCGGTCGATGGCAAAGGTGATGGCGCCGCGCAGACCGTAGTTGGAGAAGACGGACGAGTTCATGTTGTAGCCGATGTACTGCATGATGGTCGTCTCTTCGTCCCAGATCTCATAGTCGTTGTGAAAACCCGCGAAGGCCGATGAATTCGGGTCCGTCAGGACCATGTTGACCTTCTGATACTCGAAATTATCGCGCACATCCGCCGCCGTGGAGGAGATGGTCAGCGCGATCTCGTCAAAATCCACCAGAGGCTCACTGTCCTGCCACCAGTTCTGGCAGCGGACGAGCTTCGTGTCGGCGAATTCATACGGGCCGGTGCCCATGGGGCTCGCGTCGTCCTTCGTCCCGGCCTTGATGATGGGGATATCGAGCAGCAGCGGCAGGCATTCATACGCCTCGCTCGTCGCGAGCACCAGCGTCAGATCGTCCTGCGCCTGCGCCTCGATGATGAACCGCAGGCGGGAGCCGTAATACTCTGAGCCCATGGCCGAGGCGATGGAATAGGCCGCGTCGGCCGCCGTCATGGCCGAGCCGTCGTGGAAGGTGACGCCGGAGCGGAGCTTCACGGTCGTCGTCTTGCCGTCGTCGGTGACGAGATAGCTCTCAGCCAGGATCGGCTCCGCCTCATATCCGTCCGTCACGGCAAACAGCGGCTCATAGAGGAAGGAAAAGATGATGCGGTTGTTGAGGCTCTGGCAGTTATAGGGCTGCAGGCCGTAGTCCGGCTGGTAGGCGAGGCCGAAGGCATCGAGCTCCGTATAGGTCTCGGTGACGACCTGCTTGACCTCCTGCTCCGCGGTGCTGCCCTCCACCGAGCCGGTCTGCTGGGCGGCGACGGCCTCGTCGCCGACTGGGAAGAGGTCCTGCATCCACTCGCTCGTCGCGATCGACGTGCAGCCGCACAGCAGCGCCAGGCACAAGACCAGCACCGTGCAGGCCAAAAGCTTGCGTTTCATTGCGCCGCCCCTCCTTTCAGCCGGATGATGGCAGCCTGGCTGCCGCGCGCGCCGCCGGTCACGCGGTGCGACCAGAAGCGGTCCGGATGGCACATCGTGCAGTCCGGGCTGACGTCGATCACCTGCACCCCGGCTTTTTGCAGCCAGATGCGGTTGAGCAGCTTCAGATCGACGTGGGCTTTTTCGCCCCGGGGCTCGATGGCAGCTTCGGCATCCGCGCCGAGGGCTTCCCGCATGGCGTCCGGCACCTCCGGCCCGACCTCAAAGCAGCATCGGCCGATGCACGGGCCGATGGCCGCGCGGATATCCTCCGGCGCGCAGCCGAATTCCTCCTGCATGCGCAGGACTGCCTTGTATGCGATCCCCTGCGCCGTGCCGCGCCACCCGGCATGGACGGCCGCGATGGCCTGCCGGACCGGGTCAAAGAGCAAAACCGGCGTACAGTCCGCCGCGAAGCAGACGAGCGCCACGCCCGGCTCGTCGGTGAGGATGCCGTCGCAGACAGTGGTCTGCTCCCGGTCAAGGCCGGTGCCGCAGTCGGCTCTGCCCACGCGCAGCAGAAGGTCGGTATGCTCCTGCCGGGTGAAGACGGTCTCCTCCGGCGCAAAGCCGACGGCTTTGCCCAGAATGCGGTAGTTTTCCCGCACGTTTTCCGGCTTGTCGCCCCGGTGCGTGCCGAGGTTGAGAGAGGAAAGCTGGCCCTCGCTCACGCCGCCGAGGCGCGTAGAGAAGCAGTGGACGCTGCCCTCCAGCGCGTCGGCGGTCAGATATTCAAGCGTTCCTTGTTTGATGGTGTGAAACATAGTCAGTTCGTCTGCTGGCCGCGCTCGGCAGCCAGATCCTTATCGCGGCAGCATTTCTTGTACTTCTTTCCGCTGCCGCAGGGGCAGGGATCGTTCGGGCCGACCTTGATCTTCTTGACGACGGGCTGGCGTCTGACCGTCTTGTCGCCGCCCGCGCCCTCGCCGGTGACCTTGGCCACGCGCTGGCGCTTGATCTCCTCGTTCGTCTTGAGCCGGACGAGGAAGACGCGGCGGACGATCTCTTCCTTGATCGCGTCGTTCATGGCCTCGAACATGTCAAAGCCCTCGCGCTTGTATTCGATGACGGGGTCGGTCTGCGCGTAGGCGCGCAGGCGGATGCCCTGCCGCAGATCGTCCATGGCGTCGATGTGGTCCATCCAGAACTCGTCGACCACCCGCAGCGTCACGACCCGCTCGACCTCGCGCATGACGGGGGGAGGTGAACTGCTCCTCCTTCTTCGTACGCGCGCTGCATGAGCGAGAGGATCTTCTCCTCCGCGTCCTCACGCGTGAGCGTCTGCAGCTCCGCGTCCGAGACGAGCCAGGTGCCGGTGGGGAAGAAGATGGGCTCGAAATGCGTCATCATTTCGAAGAAATGCTGCTTGTCGGCCAGCTTCGGCTGCTCGCCGAAGGCGCTGGCGACATAGGTGTCCACATAGAACTTCATCATGGACCGGATGTTCTTCTGCAGATCCTCGCCGTCGAGCACCTGCCGGCGCTGCTCGTAGATGATCTTGCGCTGCACGTTCATGACATCGTCGTATTCCAGGACGCTCTTTCTGGACTGATAGTTGCGGCTCTCGACGGACTTCTGCGCGTTTTCGATCGCGCCGGAGAGGATCTTGGCGTCGATGGGCGTATCCTCGTCGATGCCGAGCGTCTCCATCATGTTCATGATGCGCTCGGAGCCGAACAGGCGCATGACGTCGTCCTGCATGGAGAGGTAGAACCGCGTCTCGCCGGGGTCGCCCTGGCGGCCGGAGCGGCCGCGCAGCTGGTTGTCGATCCGGCGCGACTCATGCCGCTCGGTGCCGATGATGAACAGACCGCCCGCCTGGCGCACGAGCTCCGCCTGCTTGTCCGTCTCGGCCTTGAAGCGCTTGTAGGCCTCGGCGTAGGCTGCGCGCGCGGCGAGGATCTCGGGATCGTCGGTCTCGGCAAAGGAATTGGACTCGGCGATCAGCTCGTCGGACAGGCCCTGCTTGCGCAGCTCGCTCTTGGCCATGTATTCGGCGTTGCCGCCGAGCATGATGTCGGTGCCGCGGCCGGCCATGTTCGTCGCGATGGTCACCGCGCCGAGATGGCCCGCCTGCGCGACGATCTCGGCCTCTTTTTCGTGGTGCTTGGCGTTCAGCACGTTGTGGGGGATCCCCTCGCGCTTGAGAAGCTGCGACAGCAGCTCCGATTTTTCGATCGAGATCGTGCCGACCAGCACCGGCTGGCCCTTGGCATAGCATTCCTTGATCTGCGCGATGACCGCGCGGTATTTGCCCGCCTCAGTCTTGTAGACGACATCCGGGTCGTCGATACGGATGACGGGCTTGTTCGTCGGGATCTCCACGACGTCCAGATCGTAGATGCCGGAGAATTCCTCTTCCTCGGTCAGCGCCGTGCCGGTCATGCCGGAGAGCTTGCCGTACAGGCGGAAGAAATTCTGGAAGGTGATGGTGGCGAGCGTCTTGTTTTCGCTTGCGACCTTGACGCCCTCCTTGGCCTCAATGGCCTGATGCAGGCCCTCGTTATACCGGCGGCCGTACATCAGACGGCCGGTGAACTCGTCGACGATGATGACCTGCCCGTCTTTCACGACGTAGTCGATATCGCGCTTCATGAGGCCCCGGGCCTTCATGGCCTGGTTGATGTGGTGCGAGAGCGTGGCGTTCTCGGGGTCGGCGAGGTTCTCGACGTTGAAGAACTGCTCGGCCTTCTCGATGCCCTTCTGGGTAAGGGAGACGGTGCGGTCCTTTTCGTCGACGATGTAGTCGCAGTCGTACTGGTCCTGCAGCTCCTTGTCGTCGGTGGTGGAGAAGACCTGCTTTTTCAGCCGCGAGACGAAGAAATCCGCCATCTCATACAGCTTGGACGATTCCTCGCCCTTGCCGGAGATGATGAGCGGCGTCCGCGCCTCGTCGATGAGGATGGAGTCGACCTCGTCGACGATGGCGAATGCGTGCCCGCGCTGGACCATCTCCTGCTTGTAGATGGCCATGTTGTCACGCAGGTAGTCGAAGCCGAGCTCATTGTTGGTGCCGTATGTAATGTCGGCGGCGTAGGCCGCGCGGCGCTGCTCGGCTGTCAGATCGTGGATGATGAGGCCGACGGACAGACCCAGGAACCGATAGACCTTGCCCATCCATTCCGAGTCGCGCTTGGCCAGATAGTCATTGACCGTGACGATGTGCACGCCATTGCCGGTCAATGCGTTGAGGTAGGCCGGGAGGATGGCGACGAGGGTCTTGCCTTCGCCGGTCTTCATCTCGGCGATGCGCCCCTGGTGCAGCACGATGCCGCCCACGACCTGCACGCGGTACGGCCGCATGCCGAGCACGCGGCTGGCCGCCTCGCGGCAGACCGCGAAGGCCTCCGGCAGCAGATCGTCGAGCGTCTCGCCCGTCGCCAGCCGGTCTTTGAATTCCTGCGTCTTCTCGCGCAGCTGCTGGTCGGTCAGTTTTTTATACGGTTCTTCGAGCGCCATCACGGCCTCGACCTGCGGTTCGAGTTTTTTGACCTCCCGCTCCGAGCGGGTGCCGAACAGTTTTGTAAAAAGGCCCATAGGTCCTGTCCTTTCTACGCCGCGGAGAGCTCCGCGGCGGCTTTGCGTTCTAGTGTGTCATTATACCACATGCTTCCGTGTAAAAAAAGAAGAAATTGTGAATTTCGGCGGCTTGATTTCATGGAATCCGCCTGTTAAAATGAGCTTGATTTCCAAGGTATCGAGGTTTTTCTTATGTCGATTCGTCTCGTTGCCGTCGATGTCGACGGCACACTCGTCACCTCCGACCAGCGCGTTCTGCCGCGCGTGCAGGACGCAGTCCGCCGCGCCGCTGCGCAGGGTGTCGAGCTCGTTCTGTGCACCGGCCGGGCGATCGGGGAGTGCTGGTACGTTCTGGACGCCCTGCCCGAGATCCGCTACGCCGTCACGCACACCGGCGCCATGGCGCAGGATCTGAAGACCGGTGAGCTTTTGTACCACTGCCCGCTTTCCGCCGACGACGCCCGTCTCATCTACAGTCATCTGCGCCGGTATGATGGGCTGATCAACTTCTTTTCCGGCGGCATCGTCTATAACTCCAAAGCGCAGGTCGACAATTTTGAGCGCTACTACCCCGCCAGCTTCCGCTGGCTGTTTGAGCGCTCACACGAATTCGTGGATGATCTGGACGCGCTCGTGGCCGGGTGGGACAAGCCGGTCGAGAAATTCTACGTCCCGTTTTCCGGACCGGAGGTCTGCCGGCAGGCCTGGGCCGATCTTTCGCAGCTGCCGTATTTCGTGACCGGCGCGGGCTTCGTCGATCTGGAGGTCATGAACCCGGCCACCAACAAGGGCCTTGCCCTCGCGGCCCTGTGCCGCGCGCTCGGCGTCCCGGCCGAACAGGTCATGGCCATCGGCGACAGCGGCAATGACGCCGCCATGCTGGATTTTGCCGGCGTCGGCGTCGCCATGGGCAACGGCGAGGACGCGCTCAAGCAGCGGGCGGATCTTGTCGCGCCGTCCAATGAGCTTGGCGGCGTGGCCGACATGCTGGAGCTCGTGCTCCAAGGGGGTGTATGACGATGGGCGTACAGGATCTGACCCTTTCGATGGTCCTCATCGTTGCCGTCGGTGTGTTTCTCGCGTCCTTTATGGACGCCATCGCGGGCGGCGGCGGGATCATCTCCGTCCCGACGTATCTGCTGGCCGGGCTCCCCATGCACGTCGCGCTGGGGACGAACAAGCTCTCGGCCGGGCTCGGCTCGCTCGCGTCCACGGGGCGGTATATCAAGAGCGGCTATGTCGACTGGAAGCTCGGCGTGCCGTCGATCGTGCTGGCGCTCGTCGGCTCGCACTTCGGCACGAAGCTGCAGCTGATGATCGACGAGGTGTATCTGCAGTATCTGCTGCTCGTCGTGCTGCCGGTCGTGGCCTTCGTCGTGCTGCGCCAGCGGCAGCTGCCGGAGCAGCGCGGCGACATCGAGCCCAAAAAGCAGATGGCGATCGTGTACCTCGCCTCCCTCGTCGTCGGCGCGTACGACGGCTTCTACGGTCCCGGCACCGGGACGTTCCTGCTGCTCATTTTCTGCAATCTTGCCAAGCTCGACGTGCGCACGGCGGGCGGCAACGTCAAGCTCGTGAATCTCGCCTCCAACATCGGTGCGCTGGTCACGAGCCTGATGAGCGGCAAGGTCTTTCTCGTTCTCGGCCTCATCGGCACCGTCACGAGCTTCCTCGGGCACTTCCTCGGCGCCGGACTGGCCATCAAAAACGGCTCGAAGATCGTCAAGCCCGCGGTCATTCTGGTCCTCGTCCTGCTGGCCGCCAAGGTCATCCAGGGCCTGATCGCCGGATAGGCCGCCCGTCTCAATCGAAAGGAGTATAGCAATGGAAAAAACCATCGGCATTCTGGGCGGCATGGGGCCGCTCGCCACGGCGGACCTGTTCCGCAAGATCACGCTTCTGACCGACGCTGCCCGCGACAACGATCACATCCGCGTCTACATCGACTCCAACGCCCGCATCCCGGACCGCACGGCGGCCATTTTGTCCGGCGGCAAAGATCCCGTGCCGGAAATGGCCTCGGCCCTGCGCTCGCTGGAGGCCTGCGGCGCCAGCTGCGTCATCATGCCCTGCAACACCGCGCATTATTTTCTCCCCCGCCTGCAGGCCATGACGAAGCTCCCCTTCATCAGCATGCTCGAAGCCACAGCAAAGACCTGCGCGGCGCAGTACCCCGGCAGGACCGCCGCCGTCCTCGCGACGAAGGGCACGCTCGCCACCGGGCTCTATGAACAGGCGCTCGCGGCGCAGAATGTCCGCTGCCTCATCCCGGACGCGGGGGAGCAGGACGTGCTCATGCACCTGATCTACGATATCGTGAAGGCCTCCAGGCCGCTCGCGCCGGAGGAAGGCACGTGGCAGCGGCTGCTGGACGCGCTTCGCGCGCGCGGCGCGGACTATTTCATCCTCGGCTGCACCGAGCTTCCCATCGTCGCCGACACGCTGCCGCAGGCCGGCCCGTTCGTCGATCCGACGGCGGAGCTCGCCAAGGCGGCCATCCGCTTCTGCGGCTATCGCGTGAAGGAATAATTGCAGTTTTCCCCGGCCCGGCGCGCTGCGCCGGGCCGTTTTTATGCTTTTCCTGCAAAAGTCAAGTAGCAATTCTATTCAAATTTCCCTGTCCGTTTTTGTCGCTCTTGACAAATCTTCACAAACCAAAGACGATTTTCATATTTTTCTTTACATGTTTTTCACAACATGCTATCATATTTTTACTGATCTTTATCAGTAATTTTGGATAGGAGAAGGAAAGTATGAAAGAAAAGAAAAAACTTGGCCTGCCGGCGTGGATATTCATCGGCATGCTGGCCGGTATCGTCGCCGGTCTCATCTTCGCGTTCGCCGGTCTCGGCGATTTTACCACGGAGTGGATCAAGCCCATCGGCACGATCTACGTCAACCTGCTGAAGTTCCTGGTCGTCCCGGTCGTCCTGTTCTCGATTGCTGACGGCGTCATCAGCCTGAAGGACCTCAAGCGCGTCGGCTCCGTCGGCGTCAAGACGTTTGTGTACTATATGTGCACGACCGCGCTGGCCGTCGTCATCGGCCTCGTGCTCGTCAACCTCTTCAAGGGCAGCTTCACCCCGCTGCCGTCCGCAGATCTGGGCGCTCTGGAATATGAAGCCAAGGAAGCTCCGTCCGTTATGCAGGTCATCGTGAACATCTTCCCGTCCAACCTGCTGCAGCCGATGGTCTCCTCCGACATGCTGCCGGTCATCGTCATCGCCATCTTCCTCGGCGCGGGCGTCCTGGCCTCCGGTGAGAAGGGCCAGAAGATCGCAGAGCTTATCAACTGCATGGAAGAAGTCATCATGAAGATCATGATGATGATCATCCAGTTCACCCCGATCGGTGTCTTCTGCCTGATGACCAACGTCGTCGCCGTCAACGGTGCGGACATCATCGGCAAGCTAGCTCTCATCATCGGTGTTGCCTATATCGGCTACATCGTCCATGTTGTCGTGGTCTACGGCCTGTCCGTCAAGTTCCTCGCCAAGATGAGCCCCCTTGCCTTCTTCAAGGGCATTGCCCCGGCCATGATCACTGCCTTCACCACCACGTCCTCCAACGCAACGCTCCCCGTCAACATCGAGTGCTGCAACAAGATGGGTGCGGAGCCTGAGATCAGCTCCTTCGTCCTGCCCCTCGGCGCGACGATCAACATGGACGGCACCGCGATCTATCAGGCCGTCTGCGCGGTCTTCATCGCCTGCTGCTACGGCGTGCAGCTGACGCTCGGCGATATGGCAATGATCGTTCTAACCGCGACGCTCGCTTCCGTCGGTACCGCAGGTGTCTCCGGCGCGGGCATGATCATGCTGGCGATGGTTCTGACACAGGTCGGCCTGCCGGTCGAAGGTATCGCCATCATCGCCGGTGTCGACAAGATCTTCGACATGGGCCGCACCACGCTGAACATCACCGGCGACGCCACCTGCGCCCTGTTCATCTCCCGCCTCGAGCGCGAGAAGGCCGCCAAGAAGGCAGCCAAGGCCGCAGAATAACGTCCCATTTCCCCAAAAGCCCGCCGCAAGGCGGGCTTTTGCCATGTCTGGAAGCGCATCACTCTGTAGGGGCGGGGCTCTGCTCCGCCCCTACAAGGTCCCGCAAGACGGTAAAATTTATCAAAATTTCTGCAGCACCTTCTATTGACGGCAATCGTTCTACGGCAACTAGCTGCAAATTTGCAACAACCTCTCAGTCAGCTTCGCTGACAGCATCCCTACCCCTTTTGTCCCTTCGGGACATTTCCCCCTGATAGGGGGAATCGGCCCCTGGGAGGGGAGCCTTTCTGTGGCGGGATGGAGCTGAGGGGAATACTCCGGCGGCTTCGCCGCCTCCGTGCCGACTGGATTTTCTTTTTGATTTTGCGCAAAGCGCAAAATTGCGGCGTTGACACGCCGCGAAATCCAGTCGGTCGAACCCGAGGGTTTCTCGCGCCCCTCAGCGCAGCCATGCAAAAACGCCATCCCAAATGGGATGGCGTTTTTGCATGGTGGAGCTGAGGGGAATCGAACCCCTGTCCGAAAGCAACTTGACAGGACTTTCTCCGGGCGCAGTCTGTTATTTACATTCCCTCGGTGCGGCGGGAACAGACACTCTTCGCACCTTGGTAGCTTCATGATGCATGACGCAGGCAAAGCTTACTGCGTTCACGGACGCCGCTTCGTCACGCCCAAGCCCGGCTCGCGGCCCTTCCGGGGAGGACGGGTTGCCTAATTAGGCAGCCAGAGCAACTTTAGAGTTGTCAGTTAATTTAGAAAAATTGCCCGTTTTATGGAGGCCAGGCGCCTCCGCCCGCTTATCCAGCCTCACTGCCCCCGTCGAAACCAGTGCAGCCCCGTATTGCAGCGAAAACTCGCTGCGGATCGCTGGAAAAATCGATCAAACTCTTGTTGCTTTTATCATCCACTTCATGGGCAGGATCTTGGCCACGAAGCGATAGAACTTGTTGAAGGCCGTGGGCGTGTAGAACGTCCGGCCCTTTTTTGCTGCCCGGATCGTCCCGGCGACGACCTTGACCGGGTCGCACCAGGGGATGTTGCCGAACAGATCGTGGTCGCCCGCGGCGTCGAAGAACTCCGTCTTCATGGGGCCGGGGCAGACGGCGGTGACCGTGATGCCCTTTGGCCGCAGCTCATCGGCAAGACCGCCGGTGAACGCGGAGACATACGCCTTGGACGCGCTGTAGGCCGTCATGCGGGGCGTAGGGCAGAAGGCCGCGATGGACGAGACGTTGATGATCTTCGCCCCGCGCGTCATGAACGGGACGACGGTCTGCGTCACCATCGTGAGCGCGCGGACATTGAGGTCGACCACGCGCATCACATCGGCGGACGACGCCGAGGCGCCGATATTGCCCGTCGTGCCGCAGCCGGCGTTATTGACCAGCAGCCGCACGTCGGCTTTCTGCTCCGCCAGCTTTTCGCCGAGATAGTGGAAGCTCTTGGGGTCGAGCAGGTTGAGGCCGATGCACACGAATTTCTTCTCCGGGAACTGCTGGGCCAGCTCTTCGAGCTTGCCCACGCGGCGGGCGATGAGCCAGAACTCTTCGATGTCGGGAAATTCGCGCACGAGCTGGCGCGTGAACTCCGCGCCGAGACCGGCGGACGCGCCGGTGATGACGGCCGCGGTCATCCGCGTCCGTAGGGGTCGCGGAGCTTGTCGGGCTCGGGGTATTCCTCGCCCTTCGTATCGACGCGGATGGAGGCGATCTTCTGCTCGGTGAGCGGACGGTCGTTGCCGTCGGTCTTCGTCGCGGCGATCTTGTCGACGACGTCCATGCCCTCGAGCACCTTGCCGAAGGCGGCGTACTGCCCGTCGAGGAACTCGCCGTCTTCATGCATGATGAAAAACTGGCTGCCCGCGGAGTTGGGCGACTGCGCACGCGCCATGGAGACCACGCCGCGCTTGTGGCTGAGGTTGTTCTTCACGCCGTTGAGCTTGAACTCGCCCTTGATGCAGTAGCCGGGGCCGCCGGTACCGGTGCCCTTCGGGCAGCCGCCCTGGATCATGAAGCCGGAGATGACCCGGTGGAAGATCAGGCCGTCATAGAAGCCCTTGTTGGCGAGCGCGATCATGTTGCGCACGCTCTGCGGCGCTTTTTCGGGGTAGAGCTCGCAGACGATCTTGCCGCCGTCTGCCATCGTGATGGTCATAATGGGATTTTCCATGGGTTACCGTCCTTTCATTGCGCGGTCGATCTGACGCTTGGCGTCTTTTTTCGCGGCGTCCTCCCGCTTGTCGTAGAGTTTTTTGCCCCGGGCCAGCGCGACCTCGACCTTGACGAGACTGCCGCGGAAGTACACCGAGAGTGGAATGAGCGCATACCCGTCCTGCTTGACCCGGCCGAACAGGCGCATGATCTCGCGCTTGTGCATGAGGAGCCGACGGGGACGGAGCGGATCCTTGTTGAAGATGTTGCCCTGCTCATAGGGCGCGATATGCATCTGCCGGATATAGAGCTGCCCGTCCTTGATCTGGCACCAGGCCTCCTTGAGGCTCAGCGTGCCGAGACGGATGGACTTGACCTCAGTGCCGGTGAGCTCGATGCCGGCTTCGAATTTTTCGTCGATGAAATATTCATGAAAGGCCTTCTGATTTCTTGCGGCGATCTTCACGCCCTCCGCCATCGCGCACACCTCCTCCCGGCGAACATATGTGGTGATATTATACGTATATTATACCTGTCCTGTCAAGGCTTGAAACCGCGAAGACGGCCGTATGGCGCACATTCCGCGGCCGGCGCGCATAGACTACCGGTATTCCAGAACTCAGGAGGGGCTTATTCATGGCGGTGACGCAGTATTTTCTGGGCGGGAATACCGTCCGGGGCTTCGTGTCGTTTTATTCCGGCTTCTGCCGCGGACCGGAGGATTTTCTGTGGGTCATCAAGGGCGGGCCCGGCTGCGGCAAGTCGAGCTTCATGAAGACCATCGGCCGCGCGGCGGAGGAGAAGGGGCTGGACGTGGAATACGTGCTGTGCTCCGGCGACCCGGAGTCGGTGGACGGCGTCTATTTCCCCGCCCTGCACACCGGCTACGCCGACGGGACCGCCCCGCACGTGCTCGAGGCCGTGACACCGGGCGCGGCAGGGCTGTATCTCGACCTCAGCCGGTTCTATGACCGGCTCGCGCTGCAGCCGGAGCGCCGCACCATCGAGCAGCTGCAAAGGCGCTATCAATCGCTCTACCGCGAGGCATATACGAAGCTCGCCGCGCTCGCGCCTGCGGCCTGCCGCCTGCCGGAAGCGGACGGCGCGCAGCGGCGCTTCCTCCGGGCGGTGACCTGCCGGGGGCTTTTCCAGTCTGCGCCGCCCGCGGGAGCCGTGCAGCTCGTTTCCGCGGCGGAGCTCGAGGCGCTGCGCGCGCGCCCCGGCGCCGTCTGGTACCAGAATCCGCTTTTCCCGGATGAGACCGAGGCCGTCTGGCTGCCGGGCGAGGCGCGGTATTGCCGCGGCCCGGATACGCCGCTGCCGGAGCTTTCGGACGTTTTTTCCCTGCTCGCGCAGGCCAAGGCGCTGCATGACGAGCTGGAGGCCGTCTATAACCCGCACGTGGACTTCGCCCGCGTCTACGCGCTGGCGCACGCGCACGCGCTGCAGCTGCTGGGGTGAGCGTTCGCTGCGATCGTTCAAAGAAAATTCAGTTGTATCTGCGGGGAAAATGTAGTAAAATATATTGAAATTTAAGAATATCCTACTCAGGAGGGAATACCAATGAAAAAACCGATCGTACTCGTGATCATGGATGGCGTGGGCCGCGGCGACGGCGGCCCCGGCGATGCTGTCAAGCAGGCCAACACCCCGACGCTCGACAAGCTGATGGCGACCTGCCCCATGACGTGGCTCAAGGCGCACGGCACGGCCGTCGGCCTGCCCACCGACGACGACATGGGCAACTCCGAGGTCGGCCACAACGCCCTCGGCTGCGGCCAGATCTACTCCCAGGGCGCCAAGCTCGTGCAGGAGTCCATCGAGACCGGCTCTTTGTACCAGTCGAAGACCTGGGTCGAGCTGACCGACAACTGCCTGCAGAACGGCAAGGCCCTGCACTTCATCGGCCTGCTGTCCGACGGCAACGTCCATTCCAACATCTCGCACCTGATCGCCATGCTGAAAAAGGCCCGCGAGATGGGCCTCAAGAAGGTCTACTGCCACATCCTGCTCGACGGCCGTGACGTCCCCGCGACGAGCGCGCTGGAGTATGTCGATCAGCTCGAGGCCGTGCTGGCCTCCCTGTCCGACGCGGAGCACGAATACAAGATCGCGTCCGGCGGCGGCCGTATGGTCATCACCATGGACCGGTACGAGGCCAACTGGCCGATGGTCGAAAAGGGCTGGCGCACGCACGTGCAGGGCGAGGGCCGTCAGTTTGCCTCCGCCAAGGAAGCCATCGAGACCTACCGCGCCGAGAACCCCGGCATGATCGACCAGGATCTGCTGCCCTTCGTGATCGCAAAGGACGGTCAGCCCGTTGCCAAGATCGCCAACGGCGACAGCGTCATTCTCTTCAACTTCCGCGGCGACCGCGCGCAGGAGATCTCCCTCGCCTTCGACCGCAAGGACTTTGACCACTTTGACCGCGGCGACTACACCGGCGTGAAGTTTGCCGGTATGCTGGAGTACGACGGCGATCTCAAGATCCCGATGCACTATCTGGTCGAGCCGCCCGTCATCCGCAACACGCTGACCGAGGTCCTGTGCAAGGCGGGCGTGCACGAGTACGCCGTGTCCGAGACGCAGAAATACGGCCACGTCACCTACTTCTGGAACGGCAACCGCTCCGGCAAGGTCGACGAGAGCCTTGAGGACTACGCCGAGGTCCCGTCCGACGTCATCCCGTTTGAGCAGGCGCCCGCGATGAAGTCCGTGGAGATCACCGATCTGCTCGTCGAGGCCATGGCCTCCCACAAGTATCAGTTCCTGCGCTGCAACTACCCGAACGGCGATATGGTCGGCCACACCGGCGTTCTGAGCGCCGTTATCACGGCCATGGAGGCCGTCGACGCAGGTCTGGCCCGCGTGAAGGAAGCGGCCGACAAGTACGGCTACACCCTGCTCGTCACCGCTGACCACGGCAACGCCGATCAGATGCTCGAAACGAAGAAGGGCAAGACCAGCGTGCGCACCGCGCACTCCCTGAACCCCGTTCCCTTCATCATCTACGATCCGGACAACAAGTACGAGATCAAGGACGGCCATTATGGCCTTGCCAACGTCGCGCCGACTATCGTCACCATGATGGGCCTCGAGACCCCCGACTGCTGGCAGCCGAGCATGATTTAAACGCAATCCCTAACAGGCGGGGCATCCTGCCCCGCCTGTTTCCGACGTTCGTTCTCCGGAGGTATTTGTCCCATGCGAAAGAAGCTCTCAATCCTTATGATTCTGATCCTGGTGCTGGCGCAGCTGTGCGCCTGCGGCAAGACGCAGGCTGACCCCGCGCCGGCAGCAGGATCAGAATCAGCCGTCCCGGCAGCTGGGCCGGACGAGCCTGCGGCCGAGGCGCCCGCGCCGGAGCCGGCCGATCCGCATGTGCCCGACCGCGTACTGGCCTCCAGGCATTATTCCGCGGAGATCTATGAGACCACCATCCGGCAGTACCGCTGCTCGATCGAGAGCCGGGAATACGTCGTCTCCGACGGCGTGACGGCCCGCGCCTTCCGCGCCACAGGCGTCGGCGGGCCGAGCAAATTCCTCGACCATACCGTGCAGGAGGGCGGGACACTGCACTACTTTGACGCCGCCTCCGGCAAATGGGTCGAGACGCCGCTGGCCGATGGCAAATACGCCTCGCCGGTCGTCGTGATCGAGCTTGCCTCCGGCGCGTCCTACTTCCTCGCGCTGCCGCGCACCTTCGTCCTGCACGAAAACGACACCAAGGAATACCTGCCGGAGATGGACGGCACGCTCTACGTCACGAAGACGCCGGACGGCTTCCATCTGACCGTGAACGGCTACGGGCTGGCCGAGGGGCGCGTGACGGACTGCCTGATCCTCTCCGCACCGTTCCGGCTGGTCGACTGGAGCATGCAGAACTGCGCCATGGCCTGGGTCACCTATGTGCAGAACGGCGCGTCCCACTGGTGCTTCGACGGCTATTACCGGAAGGCCCCGTCCAACTATATCCCCACCGGCACAAACTACTATTACTGCTGCGCCGCGTCCTACTGCATCAAGGGCTTCCTTTCCCGTATGCCCATGTGCAAAGAGGCCGCCGCGCTCACCATCGTCATGCTCGACACCATGGCCCAGCGGCAGAACGAATACGGCTACTGGGCCACCGAGCCCGGCAGCGAATGGCTGCAGGGCGACTACGGCATCGGCCCGGGCTTCTACGACACCCGGTTCAATACCGACCTGCTGGAGATCTACACCAAGGCCGCGCGCAAGTTCGGCAAGGGCATGTTCGACGAGACGATCACCCGGTACCTCGGCTTCTTCAGCCAGATCGCGGACACCAGCCACATCTCCACGGAGTCGGGCGGCTGGCTGATCCCGGACTACTGGCACCCGTCGGAGATCACCGCGCCGCATACCTCGCTCAACCATCAGGCGTCGGAGTGTCTGGCGCTCTACCACGCGTCCGACCTGTTTGACCGCGAGGATCTGCGCGCGCTGGCCGACCGGATGCTGCTGGCCATCGAGGATACCGGCTCCGGCTGGGTCATGCCGGACCACAATCTCTACTACAGCATCAGGCCCGACGGCACCTACGTCGAGGGCGACTATCCCTACCTCACCTACAATGATCTATTGTACCTGCGCAAGTATCTCACCGGCTTCGGCAAGACGGAAAACGAGACGCTGACCTATCTCATGGGTGAAAAGCTCCAATGGATGCAGAGCCACGGCGTCACCGGCTATGAAAAGAGCTGAAATCCTATTTTTTACTTGTACTTTCCCGGTGAATCGGTTAGAATGAATTGAATATCCTAGAAGGAGGAATCTTGATGATCCGTATGAATACAGACCTCGGCCAGATCACGGTCGACAGCGCTGTCTATACCAATATCGCCGGCTTCGCCGCGACCAACTGCTTCGGCGTCAAGGGCATGGCTGTGCGCTCCATGACGGACGGGCTTGTGCATCTGCTGCGCAAGGAAGCCATGGGCAAGGGCGTCAAGGTCACGTTCAACGCCGACAATTCCCTCTCCATCGACCTGCACATCATGGTCGACAAGAATGTCAATCTCAGCGCGATCGCGTCCTCCATCATTGGCGAGGTCCGCTATTTCGTCACCAAGTCCACGGGCACCGAGGTGCGTGCCGTGAACGTATTCGTCGACTCCATGTCGGTCGACTGATCTCAATTCACGCGCACACGCTGGCGCTCACGGAGGTAAACCACCATGATCAAATCCATTGACGGCGCGGTATTTTCCCGGATGATGCTCTCCGCCGCTGCCGAGATCGACCTGAATAAGCAGAAGGTCAACGAGCTGAACGTCTTCCCCGTCCCCGACGGCGACACCGGCACGAACATGAGCATGACGCTGAACGCCGCCAGCACCGAGCTGCGCCGCGCAGAGAACGTGACGCTTACTAAGGCCGCCGATATGACCGCTTCCGCGCTTCTGCGCGGGGCCAGAGGCAACTCTGGCGTCATCCTGTCCCTGCTGTTCCGCGGCTTTTCCAAGGCGCTCAAGGGCAAGCTCGAGGCCGACGGCCGCGACTTTGCCGCCGCGCTGACCGCGGGCGTCGAGGCCGCCTACAAGGCCGTCATGAAGCCCGCCGAGGGCACCATCCTGACCGTCTCCCGCCTGACGGCGGACGCCGCGCGCGACCTCGCCGAGGAAAACTGCGAGATCGAATACGTGCTCCAGCACTGCCTGGACACCGCGCACGCCGCGCTCGACAATACCGTCAACCAGAACCCCGTCCTCAAAAAGGCCGGCGTCGTCGACGCGGGCGGCATGGGCTTCTGCCTGATCCTGCGCGGCATGCTCGAGAGCCTGCGCGGCAACGACGTTGTCTGCAAGGACACGGGCGCGGCGAACGAAGAGGCTGATTTCGGCATTTTTGACTCTGAGGACATCACCTTTGCCTTCGACACGGTCTTTATCGTCCGCAAGCGCGAGGATATCACCTCGCTCGACCCGCTGCGCGAGTATCTCGGCAGCATCGGCGACAGTCTCGTCATCGGCGAGGACGACGAGGCCTTCAAGGTCCACGTACATACGAACATTCCGGGCGACGCGCTGAGCGAGGCCCAGAAGTATGGGACGCTGGAGCTGGCGAAGATCGAGAACATGCGCCTGCAGCACGACGATCTGACCGCCGGGCGCAAGGCCCGGTCGACCGACGATCTCGAGGCCGTGGAAAAGGAGCTGGAAAGCCAGCCCGCGCCGCAGCCGGATGGCCCGGCCGCGCCCGAAAAGCGCTACGGCAGCGTCGCCGTGTGCGCGGGCGAAGGGCTCGCGGGCGTGTTCCGCGATCTTGGCGTCGACGAGATCATCGAGGGCGGGCAGACCATGAACCCCTCGACCGAGGACATCCTCCACGCGATCGAAAAGACCCCGGCGGAGATCGTCTTCGTCCTGCCCAACAACAAGAACATCATCATGGCCGCGCAGGCCGCGGCGGAGCTCGCCGCGCGCGAGGTCGTCGTCATCCCGACGAAGACCGTCCCGCAGGGCATCAGCGCAATGCTCTCCTTCGACCCCGGCATGGAGCCGAGCGAGAACGAGGCCGCCATGACCGACTGCCTCTCCGGCGTCATGACCATGCAGATCACCTACGCCGCGCGCGATTCCGACTTTGACGGCTTCGACATCCACGCAGGCGACTACCTGGGCCTGTGCGACGGCGCGCTGGCCGGGACCACACAGGACATCACCGCCCTGCTCGCGACCCTCGCGGACAAGGCCGCGGCGGCCGGAAAGGAATTCATCAACATCTTCTACGGTGCCGATATCTCCGAAGCCGACGCCGAACAGGCCCTGGCTCTGTTCCAGCAGCACGCCCCCGACGCCGAAGTCAACCTCGTCTCCGGCGGCCAGCCGATCTACTACTACCTGATCTCAGCAGAATGACCGATCCCAAAAAGACGCTCCCGGAGGGAGCGTCTTTTTCATGCTTTCATAGCGTGCTTGCCTTGAGAATTACTTGTAGAACAGGAATCCCGCATCCGCAGACGAGATCTCTTTTTCATGGTTGCTCATTACATCCGAAATCTGTTCAAGGTCATTTCCGCTTGGTTCTTTAAAAAAATCAACATATGAATATACAGCTGAGTAGTATTCGTTCAGTTTTGGATAATATGAAAAAGTGTGTAGCCCCAAATGGGGCTACACACCGAAAAACGCATAGCCCTTTCCGGATTTCAACACTTTTCCAGCCGATATCTTTGTTCCGAAAGAAACAAATACCCCCGCCGCAGCTGCGGCGGGGGTATTGTTGCTTTTATCCCTTCAGCTTATCGAAGAAGCTTTTGCGTTTGGGCTGGCCGTCTTCGCCGACGGAGGATTCGAGCTGGCGGAGCAGCTCCTTCTGCTCGCGCGTGAGCCTGGTCGGCGTCTCGACGACGACGGTGACGAACTGGTCGCCGCGCGTCTTGTAGCCGACGTAGGGGATACCCTTGCCGCGCAGGCGGAAGGTGGTGCCGGTCTGCGTGCCCTCGGGGATCTGGTAACGGACCTTGCCGTCAAGCGTCGGGACCTCGATGGACGCGCCGAGCGCGGCCTGCGTGAAGGAGATAGGCATCTGGCACATGACATTCGCGCCGTCACGCGTGAAGATCGGGTGCTTGCGCACCGAGACCGTCACGAGCAGATCGCCGTTCGGGCCGCCGTTCGATCCGGCGTTGCCCTCGTCGCGCACGCGGAAGGACTGGCCGTCGTCGATGCCGGCCGGGACCTTGACCTTGATGGTCTTGGTGTGACGGACCTTGCCCTTGCCGCGGCAGGCGGTGCAGGGGTCGGCGATGATGGTGCCGGTGCCGCCGCACTGCGGGCACGGCTGCGAGGACTGCATGGTCATGCCCATGAAGTTCTGCTGCGTGCGCACGGTGCCGGTGCCGTGGCAATACGTACAGGTCTGCGGGGTCGTGCCTTCCTTCGCGCCGGTGCCGTGGCAGGTGCTGCAGGTCTCGATGCGGGAGAAGGTGATCTCGCGCTCGCAGCCGAAGGCCGCGTCTTCAAAGCTGATCTCGATCTCGCTGACGACGTTCTGGCCCTTGCTCGGCCCTCTTCTGCGGCCGGAGGATGACGAAGCGCCGCCGCCGAAAAAGTCGCCGAAGATATCGCCCAGATCTCCGAAGCCGCCGAAGCCGCCGCCAAACCCGCCGCCGAAGCCGGCGCCCGCGTTCGGGTTGAAGTTCGGGTCGACGCCCGCGAAGCCGTACTGGTCGTACCGGGCCTTTTTGTCGGCGTCGGAGAGGACCTCATAGGCCTCGTTGATCTCCTTGAACTTTTCCTCGGCAGATTTGTCGCCGGGGTTCTGGTCGGGGGTGATATTTCATGGCCAGCTTGCGGTAGGCCTTTTTGATCTCGGCGTCGGACGCGTTTTTCTCCACGCCCAATACCTCGTAATAATCTCGTTTGTTCTGATCTGCCATAGTTTCTCACCTCAGATTCGGTGGGCAACAGCCGATAGGGGCGGACGGGCCGCCCCTACCAAGCTATATTCCGCGAATTAGTTGTCCTTGACCTCTTCGTAGTCCGCGTCGACGACGCCGTCGTCATTGCCGCCGGCCTGCTGGCCTGCGCCCGCGTTCGGGGCAGCGTTGGCCTCGCCCTGCGGAGCCGCGTTCTTGTAGAGCTTCTCAGACACGGCGTAGAACGCCTTCTGGACCTCTTCGGTGGCTGCCTTGATGGCTGCAAGGTCGGTGCCCTTCTGGGCGGTCTTCAGCTTTTCGATGGCTTCCTTGACGGGGGCCTTCTCTGCCTCGGAGACCTTGTCGCCCATCTCGTTCAGGGTCTTTTCGGACTGGTAGATGATCTGGTCGGCGTTGTTGCGGGTGTCGACCTCGTCCTTGCGGGCTTTGTCTTCCGCCGCATACTGCTCGGCTTCCTTGACGGCCTTGTCGATGTCTTCCTTGGAGAGGTTGGAAGACGCGGTGATGGTGATCTTCTGCTCAGCGCCGGTGCCGAGGTCCTTCGCGGAGACGTTCACGATGCCGTTGGCGTCGATGTCGAACGTGACCTCGATCTGCGGGACACCACGGGGCGCCGGAGCGATGCCGGTCAACTGGAACTTGCCGAGGGTCTTGTTGTCGGCAGCCATCTCACGCTCGCCCTGCAGGACGTGGACCTCAACGGAGGTCTGGTTGTCAGCGGCGGTGGAGAAGACCTGGCTCTTCTTGGTCGGGATGGTGGTATTGCGGTCGATCAGCTTGGTGAACACGCCGCCCATCGTCTCAATGCCGAGCGACAGCGGAGTGACGTCGAGCAGCAGCAGGCCCTTGACGTCGCCGCCAAGCACGCCGCCCTGGATGGCTGCGCCGACAGCCACGCACTCGTCGGGGTTGATGCCCTTGAAGCCTTCCTTGCCGGTCAGCTTCTTGACCTCGTCCTGCACGGCCGGGATACGGGTCGAGCCGCCGACCAGAAGGACCTTGGAGATATCATTGGCAGTCAGGCCTGCGTCGGCCATGGCCTGCTTGACCGGGCCCGCGGTCGCTTCGACCAGATGGGCGGTCAGCTCGTTGAACTTTGCCCGCGTCAGCGTGACGTCGAGGTGCTTCGGGCCGGTGGCGTCAGCGGTGATATACGGGAGGTTGATGTTGGTGGAGGTGACACCGGACAGCTCGATCTTGGCCTTCTCGGCGGCTTCCTTCAGTCTCTGCATGGCGACCTTGTCGTTGGACAGGTCGATGCCCTCCGCCTTCTTGAACTCGGAGACGAGGTAGTTCATGACGCACTCGTCAAAATCGTCGCCGCCGAGGTGGGTGTTGCCGTTGGTGGCCAGAACTTCGATGACGCCGTCGCCGATGTCCAGGATGGAGACATCGAACGTGCCGCCGCCGAGGTCATAGACCATGACCTTCTGCTCGGCTTCCTTGTCGACGCCGTAGGCCAGCGCAGCCGCGGTCGGCTCGTTGATGATACGCTTGACGTCGAGACCGGCGATCTTGCCGGCGTCCTTGGTGGCCTGACGCTGGGCGTCGTTGAAGTAGGCCGGGACGGTGATGACGGCTTCGGTGACGGTGCCGCCGAGGTAAGCCTCTGCGTCAGCCTTCAGCTTCTGCAGGATCATCGCGGAGATCTCCTGCGGGGTGTATTTCTTGCCGTCGATGTCGACTTTATAATCGGAACCCATATGACGCTTGATGGAAGCGACGGTGCGGTCATGGTTCGTGACAGCCTGACGCTTTGCGACCTGACCGACCATACGCTCGCCGGTCTTCGAGAATGCCACAACGGACGGGGTGGTGCGGTTGCCTTCCGCGTTTGCGATCACGACGGGCTCGCCGCCTTCCATAACAGCCACGCAGCTGTTGGTCGTACCAAGGTCAATACCAATAATCTTGCTCATAATAAATTTCCTCCTATATGAATGCCTGTATTTACAAATTTATATCATGCCGGATCTCCGGCGGGGATGCGTGTTAATTTGCGACCTTTACCATTGCGAACCGGACAACCTTTTCGCCGACCTTGAAGCCCTTCTGGAAGACCTCTGCAATGACGTTTTCACCGAGGCTCTCGTCCTCGATGTGCATGACCGCGTTGTGCAGCTGCGGATCGAAATGATCGCCCGCCGCGCCGAAGCTTTCGACGCCCAGCTTTTCCATCACGGAGACGAGCTGGTTCATCGTCATCTCCACGCCCTTTTTAAAGGCGGCGTCCTGCGTTTCCTGGGCCAGCGCCCGCTCGAGATTGTCGTACACCGGGAGGAATTTCTCCACGGTCTCGGACCGGATCTCGGTATAGAGGTTGTCTTTTTCCTTCTGGCTGCGCTTGCGGTAGTTGTCGTACTCTGCGGCCAGCCGCAGGTAGCTGTCATGCTCCTGGGCCAGCGCCTGCTGCGCCTTTCCAAACTCGGATGCTTCCTGCTGCTTGGCGTCCTCGTGCTTTTTTTCCTCGGGCTGCTTCGCGGCTTCCGCTTCGGGCTTGGCCTGCGCGGCGGTCTGCTCGTTCTGTTCGGCTGCGGAAGCTTCCTTTGCCTGTTCTTCCGAAGCCGGGCTGCTGTTTGTTTTCTTACTCATATCTTCTATGCCTCCGGATCATGGTGCTTGTTGTCCGGCTCCTCCAGAGCCGGGGTCTGGTTTTTCTGGAACATCCGGCTGAGGTTCTCAGCGAAATAGCTGAGCCGGGCGGTGATCTGTGCGTAATCCATTCTTGTCGGGCCGACCACGCCGATCAAGCCCTGCATCCCGTCGCCGATGTCGAACTTCGTCATGACGACGCTGGTGTCCTTGAGCTCCTTCGAGACGTTTTCCGGACCGACCAGGATCTGCGTCCGGCTGTCGGAGGAGAGCGCCGCGGGGAGGTTGGAGACCACATCCTCATCGAGGGTGGTCAGCATTTTCTGCGCCTTGTCGATGTCGTGGTATTCCGGCTGACCGAGGAGCCTGGCCTGGCCTGTCATGTAGACCTCGCTGCGCTCCTGATGCAGCAGCGTCGTCACAAAGTCCATGATGACGGGGACGAGGCTCGCCGCGTTCCCGGCGCTTCTCGTCACGCGGGACAGAAGCTCCGGCGTCAGCTGGTCGGCCGTCAGCTCCGTGACACTCGCGTTCAATACCGCGCCGAGCAGCTTCAGATCCTGCTCCGTCAGCTCGACCGGGAGCCGGATGAGCTTGTTCTTTACGGAGCTGTCGCTCAGCATCACCACGAGGATGAAGCTGCCGCTGTCCGCCAGGATCAGGTCGAACCGCCGCGCCGTCAGCCCCGCGGGCCGCGCCGCCATGGCGTAGGCGGGCAGATTCGTCATCTGCGAGACGAGCTTGCCGACCTGGGAGACGACCTTGTCGACCTCCTGCATCTTGAGCTCCATCGCCTGGTTGATGGACTTGGCCTCGTCGGTGGACAGGCGGTAGTCCTGCATCAGCTCGTCGACGTACAGCCGGTATCCGGCAGGGGACGGGATCCGTCCGGCCGAGGTGTGCGGCTGCTCGAGATAGCCGAGCGTGGTGAGGTCCGCCATTTCGTTGCGGATCGTTGCGGAGGAAAAGTCCATGTCCGGCATCTGCGCGATCGTCTTGGACGCGACCGGCTCCGCCGTGCGGATATAAAGATCTACGATCGCCCGCAGGATCTTCTTTTTCCGATCGGAAAGCTCCATGTCTGTTCCTCCTTTTTGTCTTAGCACTCCATTTCCCTGAGTGCTAACCGAAGTGTACCACCGCCTGCCTGCAATGTCAAGACCTGCAGACTTAAATTATTTGTGAACAATTCATATCTTATGTATGAAGGCGGAAAAACACGCCGCAGCGGCCGCTGCGGCGTGTGAAAAACCGTTATCCGAACAAAAGCTGCATCATCAGCGGGATCGTCAGCATACACGCGAGTGTGCTGACAAAGACCCCCGCGGAGGCGACAGATTCGTCCGACCCGTACTGGTAGCTGAGGATGGTGGTATTGGTGGCGACGGGCATGCACAAAATGACCATCAGCACGCGGAACGTGAAGTCGTTCGTCAGCACGTGCCGCAGCACGAAAAACGCCGCGAGCGGCATGAGGACCATCTTGAGAATCGTCAACGCGTAGATCCGCCAGCTGCCGAAGATCTGCCCGAAGCGCATCTGCGCGAGCGAGCAGCCGACGATCAGCATGACGATCGGGCTCGTGATGTCGCCGACATACTTGACGGCCTGGTGCAGCAGCGCCGGAGGCTGCCAGCCGGACAGATAGATCGCCAGCGCGGCCAGCGACGCCGCCACGCACGGCTGCCGCAGCACCTGCCACTGGAACCGGAACCGCGCCTCGCCGCGGATGAGGCTTGCGCCGTAGCTCCAGCAGAACAGCTGGAAAAACAGCACGAACAGCGTCACATAGAACGTCGCCTGATACCCCAGCAGCGACTCGACGATCGGGTAGCCGAGGAAGCCGGTATTCGAAAAGATGAACATGAATCGGTAGAGCCCTGCCTCGCTGCCCTTGACGCGCAGCACCTTTGCCGCCGGGAAGCTCAGCGTGATCAGCCCGAGGTAGATCAGCACGATCAGCCCCGCCAGCCGGAGCATCTCGCCGTTGGAGAGCAGATGCTCGCCCGTCAGCGCGGAGGCGAGGATCTGCATGGGGTTGGCGATGTTCACGACCAGCGCGGAGAGCTTTTTGTTGCTCTGCAGGTCCATCGCGCCGCCCTTGGCGGCGGCAAAGCCGGTAGCCATACAGAAAAACAGGATGACCATCTTCCGGCACAACGCAAGAATATCCATCGCAGCCTCCTCAGGAACCGAAGCAGTCCGGGCACGGCTCGTAGCCGCCGGCCTCGGCCGTTTTCCGGCTGTAGATCCTGCATTGATCCGGCTCGAGCCGCGCGCAGCCATAGCGGTGATAGAGCATCGAGCCGTCGTCATTCACACAGACGGCGTTGCGGTCAAAAAACGCAGTCTTCTCCTGCAGCCGGTCGATCTCGGCCTGCTTTTCCTGCAGCTTTCCGTCGAGCGTCACATAGCCGAAGGCCCCGCCCGCCAGCAGCAGCGCACAGAGCAGTGCCAGCACCGCGTTTGCTACCTTGCCGCCGCGGGACTTTTTCTCCGGCGCCGGTGCGGGCTGCGGCTTTCCGGGCCGCGGCTCGCGCTTGACGGGCGTCTGCATTCTCCCGACGGGCCGCAGCGCGGGCCGCGGCTGCAGCACCTCGCCGTTCAGCCCGCAGCTTTCGCAGAACAGCTCCCCGTCCGGGATCGGCTGCCCGCATTTGATACAAGTCGTCATAGGTGGTCGTTCCTGCTTTCTCTTTCTCTTTGTCAACTGATGCTAGTATAGCGATTCCTGCCCGGAAAGTAAACCAAAACCCGGCCTTGCGGCCGGGTTTTGCAAAAATAATTCTTATTTGGCGTCTTTGCCGTCGCCGCGCAGCGCCTTGATGTCGTCGCCGCGGATGTACTTGCCCATCGGCTTCCACAGGATCCAGCCGACCAGCAGCACCAGCGCGCAGTCGAGCACCATGTAGGAGCCGTTGTAGAGCGCGGAGTAGAACCACGGAGAGGTCATCGTCATGCCAAAGAAGGTCTCCGGCATGTACTCGCCCCAGACCGTCGCGCCGACGACATAGTGGACCAGGAAGCGCAGCGCGCTGCCGAGGAGCGTGCCGTAGAAGAAGCCGAAGCGCTTCTTGCTGAACAGGCCCGCGAAGCCGAGGACCGTAAAGGCGAAGATGTAGTCGCCCAGCATCGACTGCCAGCTCCAGGCGTATGCGCCGTCCAGAAACAGCTGCAGCAGGCTGAACGCGAAGGACGCGAGCATGCCCGGCCCGAAGCCCCAGCGGGAGCAGAACAGGAAGATCGGCAGCATCGACAGCGTGATCGAGCCGCCCTGCGGCAGCTCATAGAGCTTGAGATACCCGAGGATCTGTGCAAGCGCGATCATGATGGCCGCTTCGCACAGGCAGCGAAGCGTCAGCTTGGATTTTTTCATAAAAAATCCCTCCAGAAATAAAAAAGTACCGCACACAACCGGATCTGTTGTCGTGCAGTACGCAGCGTATCGATACGAGTCCATATACGAAGCAGCTTCCTACGCCGGCATTACCCGGATCAGGTTTGAGGGACATGCGAAAACGCAATCTCAGCCGGTCGCCCAGCGCCCCTGTGTTCGATTGTCTGTGGTCTGCCCACATTATACCGTCTGACCGCCGGTGCGTCAAGAAAAAAATAAGCGCGATCCCTCTTGCAAATTCGGTAAAAACCGCTAAGATAGTAGGGCTGACATTCCTTCCGGTAAAAGAGGTATCATCTGTATGAAACACGCATCCTCCCGGGCGCCCGACCTGCTGCACGGCCCGGTTTTTTCGAATATGACCCGCTTCTTCCTGCCGATCATGCTGGGCTCGCTTCTGCAGCAGCTGTATTCCATGGTCGACGCCGTCGTCCTCGGGCGGCTGGTCGGCAAGACGGCGCTGGCCGCCGTCGGCGGCTCGGATCTGGCGATCATCAATCTGGTGGTCGGCTTTTTTGTCGGCCTGGCCTCCGGCGCGTGCGTCGTGGTCTCGCAGCATTACGGTGCGGGGGAAGACGGCGCGGTGCGCCGCGCGGTCCACACGGCCATCCTTTTCTCCGTCGTGATCGGCGCGGTCATGACCGCGCTGGGCATCGGCCTGGCCCGGCCCATCCTCGTGCTGCTGGACCCGCCGGCCGACACGCTGGAGGATTCCATCGTGTACCTGCAGTGGTACTTCGCCGGGATGGTCCCCTCGATGGTCTACAACATGGGCGCGGGCATTCTGCGCGCGGTGGGCGATTCAAAGCGGCCGTTATACTTCCTGATCGTCTGCGCGCTGGCCAACACGGCGCTCGACCTGCTCTTTGTCGCCGGCTTCCGTCTCGGCACGGCCGGCGCGGCCATCGCCACCAGCCTGTCGCAGCTGATCTGCGCGGGGCTCGTGGTGCGGACGCTGGCGCGCATCCCCGGCGCCTGCCGCCTGCAGCTTTCCGAGCTGCGCTTTGACCGGGCGCTGCTCGGGCGCATAACGGCCATCGGCCTGCCTGCGGGGCTGGCCAGCGTCATGTACAGCGCGGCAAACGTCATCATCCAGAAGGCCATCAACCTTCTCGGCACCGACGCGGCGGCCGCCTGGTCGATCTTCTGGAAGCTGGACGGGATCTACTGGCCGGTCTCAAACGCCATCGGCATCACCGTTATGACCTTCACCGGGCAGAACTACGGCGCGCGCCAGCCGGAGCGTATCCGGAAGATCATCCGCACAGGTCTTGGCATGCACCTGGGCTTTTCCGCGCTGTTCAGCCTGACGCTGTTTCTCACGCGGTATCTGACCGTGCGGTGCTTCACGGACGATCCGTCCGTCATCGCCGAGGGCGTGACGATCATCTGCATGCTGGCGTTTTTCTACCCGGTCTTCTGCTGCGTGGAGGTCTTCTCCTCCGCCATGCGCGGCTGCGGCAACAGCGTCATGCCGACGGTCCTGACCCTTTTCGGCACGTGTCTGCTGCGCCTGGCGCTTTTGTACACGGTGACCTTCCCACACCTGAGCAACTGGACCATCGCGATCTGCTACCCCGCCACATGGGGCGCAACGTCGCTGCTGTTTCTCATCTACTACCGCTTCTTCCGCTGGATGCCGGGCCAGAAGCCGCAGACATAAAAAGGTCCCGCCCTCACCGGGCGGGATCTTTTTATCTGCAGCCGCAGTACGGGATCGTTTTCCGGTCCGCGAAGCGGTAGGTGCGCAAAAAGGCTTCGGGCTGCAGGCCCTTTTCCAGATAGTTGAGGAGCAGAAGGGCGCAGGCGCGGCTGTCGCTGCCGGCCTTATGATGGTCGAGCGAGAGCTGCAGGTGGTCGCAGAGGGTGTTCAGCTTGTGGTTCGGCAGGTAGGGGTAGGCGCGCTTTCCCATCTGGCAGGTGCACAGATACGCCGCCTCCGGCTGCCAGTCGATATGGTAGTCGTGCAGGCAGCTGGCCAGCACGCGCAGGTCGAACGGCGCGTTGTGCGCGACCAGAATGCTGCCGCGCAGCATCGGCTCCAGCAGCTGCCACAGCGCGGCGAACGTCGGCTGGCCGCACTCCATCTCCGGTGTGATGCCGGTAAGGGCAACGTTGAAGGGGTCAAAATGCGTCTCCGGATCGACCAGCGTGTCGAGCTCCTGCACGATCTGGCCGTGCTCGATGACGCACACGCCGATGGCGCTCATGCGGCGGTTCTGCGCGTTCGGCGTCTCCACGTCGAAGGCCACATATCGTTCGTCCATGCTTATTGCCCTCCGTCTTCCCGTTTTCTTCTGCGCAGCGGGCGACGTCCCTGCGAAAGCTGCGCCTTGGCCGCGTTCAGCCCCTTCCGGCACACGAACATGACCGAGAACGCCAGCAGACCCAGAACCACCAGAATGAGCAGCGACGGGTTATCCAGTGCACTGAGCGTAAACAGGTTCGGCAGGAAGAAATAGCACAGGGCAAACACCGCCGTCAGGCCGATCATCATCGCCTTGCGCAGCTTGTTGAACGGCTGCGAGGTCTGGTAGACCATCAGCAGGCCCACGACGCCCATGATGCCCGTGCAGATCGTCGAGAGCATTTCCTCCCGGATGTGGAAGGCCAGATAGAACAGCATGACGCCCACCACCAGCACGAGGTCCGTCAGCGCCGCGGGCAGCGCGCGGAAGATCACGTTGCGCATGAATTTTCCGCTGATGCGGTTCTCGTTCGGCTCCATGGCCAGAACGAACGACGGGATGCCGATCGTCAGCGCGTTGACCAGACTCAGCTGCGCCGGGGTATAGGGATAGGGGAGCGTAAAGAACAGGGTAATGAGCGAGAGCACGAAGGTGAAGATGTTCTTGACCAGATACAAAGAGGCGCTGCGCTCGATGTTGTTGATGACCCGCCGCCCCTCCGCCACGACGGAGGGCAGGGCGGAGAACTGCGAATCGAGCAGCACGATATGCGACGCCTGACACGCCACACCCGAGCCGGAGGCCATGGCGATGGAGCAGTCCGCTTCGCGCAGGGCCAGCACGTCGTTGACGCCGTCGCCCGTCATGGCGACGGTATGCCCCGCCCGCTTCATGGCCTCGACAAGCTTTTTCTTCTGATCCGGCGTGACGCGGCCGAAGACGGTCATTTCCTCCGCCGCCTTTGCAAGCTCCGCATCCGTTTTGAGCGTGCGCGCGTCGACGAACTTTTTCGCGTCGGGGATGCCCGCGCGGCGGGCGACCTCGGAGACGGTCAGGGGATTGTCGCCGGAGATGACCTTGGTGCGCACGCCCTGCTGGGCGAAATACGCGAAGGTCTGCGGCGCTTCGGGCCGGATCTTGTTGGACAGCAGGATGAGCGCGAGCGGCATCATCTCCGCCGTGAGCGCCTCGTCGTCCAGCTTCCCGTCGTACAAGGCCAGCAGCAGCACGCGGCAGCCCTTGGCCGACCATTCCTCGGCCTGCGGCAAAAACCGGTCCTTCTCCGGGCAGGCGGCCAGCAGGATCTCCGGCGCGCCGAGCAGATACGTCTCGTCCTCATGGAACGACACGCCGCCGTATTTCTTTGCCGACCGGAACGGCATGGCCGCGATGGCCGTCTGCATGGACTGGCCGGTAAAATAGCGGCGCAGGGCGGCCATGGTGTCGTTGTCGTCCTGCATGGCGCAGACGTAATCGGCCATGATCATGCGGATGTCGTCCGCGATATAGCGGTCGGGCTGCAGGGGGACGATGTCGTCGACGGTCATCTTGGGCTCGGTGATCGTGCCAGTCTTGTCGACGCAGAGCGTGTCGACGCGGGCCAGCGTTTCGATGCAGCCCATATCGTGGACCAGCGTGCGGCGGTTGGCCAGCCGGATAACGCTCGCCACGAGCGCAAGGCTCGTCAGCAGATACAGTCCCTCCGGGATCATGCCGACGATCGAGCCGACCGTCGAGGTGACGGCGTCGGCGACCGGGCTTTTGAGCCACAGGTATTCCTTGATGAACATGACCGCCCCCAGCGGAATGACCAGAAAACCGATCCACTTGATGAGGCTCGTGAGCGAGCGCATCATCTCCGACTGCGGCTGCGAGCCGGTCTGCCGGGCCTCGATCGTCAGGCGGGAGACGAAGCTGTCCGCGCCGACCTTCGTCAGCCGCGCGCGGCAGCTGCCGCTCACGACAAAGCTGCCGGAGAGCAGCGCGTCGCCCGGGCGCTTGACGATCTCGTCGGCCTCACCGGTGACGAGCGCCTCGTTGACGCGGCACTCGCCCGCGGCCACAACGGCGTCCGCCGGGATCTGGTCGCCGGGGCCGAAAACGGCGATGTCGTCGCGCACCAGCGCGGCCGCCTCGGTCTGGACGATCTGCCCATCCCGCACGGCGCGGCATTTCGGCGCGGACATGATCCGCAGGTTATCGACCTTTTTCTTGACCCGCAGATCCTGCACGATGCCGATGAACATGTTGCAGAAGACCGGCCCCAGGAACGTCAGGTTCAGCCACTGCCGCACCGCGATGACGCAGCCGGCCAGCAGGAAGAAGAGGAAGTTAAAATACGTGCAGACGTTTTTGACGATGATCTGCTGCACGGTGGCGCCGGGAGGCTCCACGGGGCGGTTGTCCCAGCCGCCCTCCAGACGCTCGTGCACCTGCTCGCCGGTAAGCCCCAGCTCCGGATCCGCTTCCACAGCCGGGATCTCCACCCGCTGCGGCCGCTCTGGCTCTTTCGGTTTTCGCTTCAGGAATGACGCTGCCACAAATGCCGTCCTCCTTTGAATGATTGCTGATATCATAACACATCTTCGGCAGAATTTATCAACAAAGTGTATATTTTCAGAAAAACATAAGAAACGGCCGCAGCCAAAGAACAAACGCACCCCCCGATGGCTTCCCCTATGAGGGGAAGCCATCGGGGTGTGCAAATAAAAAACTCCCCGCGAAAAGGTGCAGACCAACAAATTTGGCCTGCACCTTCTATGGATGGCAGATATTCTACGGCAACTAGTTTCAAATCCGATACCCCCGTATCAGGCGGCGCGTAGTAAAAACTCGTAGGGTGACCACCGAATGGAACGACGCCTGAAACATCGGGACTTGCCTGAATTCAGAGGCAGAAAGCACCAAACCGTAACCAAGCGCCCCTTTTCTTCCCTATCTTTTCCGGCAAGACGGAAAAGATAGGGCCGCCGGAGGCACGTCAGAAACGACCACGACGGAACGAATCCTTGCAAGCAAGGCTTCTTATCCTCTGTGCTTGTTTCTTCCTTTCCAAACCGCAAACTAAATTTGCGGTTTGGGTTTTTCTATGCAAATCTGCAACAACCTCTCAGTCTCGGCTGTGCCGAGCCAGCATCCCTACCCCTTTTGTCCCTTCGGGACATTTCCCCCTGATAGGGGGAATCGGCCCCTGGGAGGGGAGCCGAGGGGGGTGCAAAAACCCGCCGCTGCGGAGCAGCGGCGGGGGAGGGGTCACTGTTCGGCGCTGGCCTTCACGAATCCGTAGAATAGCGGGTGCGGACGGTCCGGGCGGCTTTTGAATTCTGGGTGGAACTGGCAGGCCACGAACCACGGATGCTCCGGCAGCTCGACGATCTCCACAAGCCGCCCATCCGGAGACAAACCCGTCGGCACGAGCCCGGCCGCGACGAACGCGTCGCGGAAGTCGTTGCAGAATTCATAGCGGTGGCGATGGCGCTCAGAGATCTCGGTCTTTGCATAGAGCGCCGCTGCGCGGCTGCCCTCGGACAAAACGCACGGATACGCGCCGAGGCGCATCGTGCCGCCCTTCTGGGTGATGGTCTTCTGCTCGGGCATGATGTCGATGACAGGGTGCTTGGTAAACTCGTCGAATTCCGCCGAGTGGGCGTCTTCCCAGCCCAGCACGTGGCGGGCAAACTCGATCACAGCGATCTGCATGCCGAGGCAGATGCCGAAGTAGGGGAGCTTGTGCGTGCGCGCGTACTGCGCGGCGGTGATCATGCCCTCGATGCCGCGGTCGCCGAAGCCGCCGGGCACCAGAATGCCCGCGCAGCCGTCCAGCACGGACGCCGCGTTCTCCGGCGTGAGTTTGGACGAGTCGACCCAGCGGATATCCACGATCACGTCGTTGGCCGTGCCCGCGTGGAACAGCGATTCCTCCACGGACAGATACGCGTCATGCAGCTCGGTGTATTTGCCGACCAGTGCGATGGTCACATGGCGGCTGGCGGTCTTGATGCGGGTGACCATCTGCGTCCAGGCGGTCAGCTCCGGCTCGCCGCACGAAAGCTCCAGCTTCCGGCACACGACGCGGGCCAGCCCCTCCTTCTCCAGCAGCAGCGGCACCTCATAGAGGGTGGAGGCTGTGGTGTTCGGAATGACGCAGTCGGGCTCCATATTGCAGAACAGGGCGATCTTGCGGCAGATCTCCTCCGTCATGGGCTGGTTTGTGCGGCAGACGAGGATATCCGGCTGGATGCCGATGGACAGCAGCTCCTTGACCGAGTGCTGCGTGGGCTTGCTCTTGAGCTCGCCCGAGCCGGGGATCTCCACGATCATGGGCACATGGATGAACAGCACATTCTTCTTTCCCTGCTCAGCGGCTACCTGTCGGATGGCCTCGAGGAACGGCTGCGACTCGATATCGCCGACGGTGCCGCCGATCTCGGTGATAAGCACATCGGACTTCCCGTTGTCCATCTGGTAGATGCGGGATTTGATCTCGTCGGTGATGTGCGGGATGATCTGCACGGTGCGGCCGAGATATCCGCCCTCGCGCTCACGGCACAGGACGCTCCAGTAGACCTTGCCCGCCGACACGGAGCAGCCCGCGGTCAGGCTCTCGTCCGTGAAGCGCTCATAGTGGCCGAGGTCAAGGTCGGTCTCCGCGCCGTCATCGGTGACGAAGACCTCGCCGTGCTGATACGGGCTCATGGTGCCGGGGTCGACGTTCAGGTACGGGTCGAATTTCTGGTTCTGCACGCGCAGGCCGCGCTGCTTGAGGAGTCTTCCGAGCGATGCGGCACAGATGCCCTTGCCAAGGCCCGAGACAACGCCGCCGGTAATGAAGATATATTTCATAGATGTGCCTCCATCTGAAAATTACACCGAGAACAGCAGATCGGTATAGCGCGGATACGGCCAGTAGTCGCCGGCGACGAGCGTTTCGAGCTTGTCGATCGAGGCACGGACCTTGTTCATCTGGGCAAAGATCGTGTCGTGGTAGTAGCGGAGCATGTGCTCGCCGTCAGTCTCCGGCGCGGTCTCCAGCGCGGTCTTGAGCGCGACGGTGTCGTCGAGCAGCTCGCCGTTGAGCGTCAGGATGCTCTCGGCCAGCGCGGTCTCCACGCGGCAGTCCGCGTGCGGCAGCGCCTGCTTTTTCTGCAGGATCGTCTGGCACAGAACGCCCTCGTAGCGCGACGCCGCGTGCAGGATGCTGTGCTGGACCATGTCGACGAGCGTCGCCGCCTCGATGGAGATCAGCTTGCAGTATTTTTCCATATGGATCTCATGCCGGGCCATCATCTCACTGGTGGTGTAGACGCCGTGCTTCGTCATGAGCGCAACGTTCTTGGGCAGGATGTAGGCGGGCAGGGCCGCGGCCGTATTGGGCAGGTTCACCAGCCCGCGGCGCTCGGCTTCCGCCATCCAGGCGCTGTCATAGCCGTTGCCGCCGAAGATGATGCGGCGGTGGCGCTGGAAGACCTCGCGCAGAAGGATATTGAGCGCCTGCTGGAAATCCGCCGTGCCCGTCAGGCTGTCGGCGAAGCGGCCGAGCTCCTCGGCCATGATCGTGTTGAGGATCGTATTGGGGCCCGCGATCGACTGGCTCGAGCCGGGCATGCGGAACTCGAATTTATTGCCGGTGAAGGCCAGCGGCGAGGTGCGGTTGCGGTCGGTCGTATCCTGCGGGATGGGGGGCAGCACGTCGACGCCGATGCGCAGCTGACGGCCGGTCTTTTCGGTGTAGTCCTGCTCGGAGACGATGGAATCGATGATATCCTCCAGCTCGGTGCCGAGGAAGATGGAGATCACGGCCGGGGGCGCCTCCTGCGCGCCGAGACGGTGGTCGTTGCCCGCGAAGGCGACGGTGCTGCGCAGCAGCTCCTGATATTCATCCACGCCCGCGACGAAGGCCGCCAGGAACAGCAAAAACTGCGCGTTCTGGCTGGGCGTCTTGCCGGGGGAGAAGAGGTTTTTGCCCGTGTCGGTGCCCAGCGACCAGTTATTGTGCTTGCCGGAGCCGTTGACGCCCGCAAAGGGCTTTTCATGCAGCAGGCAGACCAGCCCGTGCCGGTCGGCGACCTTCTTCATGACCTCCATGGTCAGCTGGTTCTGGTCGTTGGCGGCGTTGCAGTCGCAGTAGATGGGGGCCATCTCGTGCTGGGAAGGCGCGACCTCGTTGTGCTTGGTCTTGCTCAGAACGCCGAGCTTCCATAGCTCCCGGTCGAGGTCCTGCATGTACGCCGCGACGCGCGGGCGGATGGCGCCGAAGTAATGATCGTCGAGCTCCTGGCCCTTGGGCGGCTTCGCGCCGAAGAGCGTGCGGCCGCAGAACTTCAGATCCTCGCGCTTTTCATAGAGCGCCTTGTCGATCAGGAAATACTCCTGCTCCGCGCCGACCTGCGGCGTCACGCGGTGGGTCTGCTCGTCGCCGAACAGGCGCAGGATGCGCACAGCCTCGCGGCTGACTGCCTCCATGGAGCGCAGCAGCGGCGTTTTCTTGTCCAGCGCGTCGCCGCCGTAGGAGCAGAAGACCGTCGGGATGCAGAGACTGCCGTCCTTGATGAACGCGAAGGACGTCGGGTCCCAGGCGCTGTAGCCTCTGGCCTCAAAGGTGGCGCGCAGGCCGCCGGAGGGGAAGCTGGACGCGTCCGGCTCGCCGCGGACGAGCTCCTTGCCGGAAAACTCCATCGTGATCTTGCCGCCGGGAACGGGGCTGATGAAGCTGTCGTGCTTCTCGGCCGTCACGCCGTTGAGCGGCTGGAACCAGTGCGTGAAATGCGTCGCACCATGCTCGAGCGCCCACTGCTTCATGCCGGCGGCGATCTCATTGGCGACCTCCAGCGTCAGCGGCCGGTCGTTTTCCAGGCACTGCCTCCACGCGGCGACAGCCCCGGCTGCGACATACTGCTCCATCGCAGCCTCATTGAAGACCATACTGCCGAAAACCTCCGGAATATTGTTGGATTCACGCATCACGACATCCCTCTACTTTCATAAAAAATCCAAAAAACAAAATACGCATCGTATTGTACCCCCGCGGCCCTGAAACGTCAAGAATGAAACTTTTACGAAGATAAAAACAGGCAAAACCCGGTTCCTTGTGGAAGCATCCGAAATTTTTCCGGGGCCTGAATTTTTCCTTGCAACGCGCGGGGCGCTATGCTATACTGGGTCTGTACCCACCGCAGGAGACGTCTTCCTGCGGCGGGCTGTTTTTCTTTTCCTGTCCTCAGGACATGGACATCTTGCTTTAAACAAAAACCTCCGCAGGGGCATGCTCTGCGGAGGTTTTTTCGTTTCTCGTTCAGGACACCGGCTTGGGGTTGGCAGCGGTGTTCTCCGCGTCGTCGGCATTGGCGTCCTTCGGCATTTCGAAGGGGACGACATCGTCCGGCTGCAGCTCGATGCGGCTGTTGTCCTCCGATAGCACGCGCGTGCCGGGCTCGACCTTCGTCTCGCTCGTCGTGCCGCGGACGGGATCCTTGGTCTCGCGCGGGTTGCCGTTGGCGGGCTCATACCATTCATTGACGCCGTGCATGATGACGGGCGTGCCGTCCTCGATCAGGTTCCAGATCCAGGCCATGGCCTCCTCCGGCGTGTTGACGCAGCCGTGGGAGCCGCCGTAGACATAGAAGCTCGCGCCGAAGTTCGACCGCCACGACGCGTCGTGCAGGCCGATGAGATCACCGACCACGCTGACCCAGTACTTGACGAAGACCAGATAGTCGTCGCCCTTGAGCCAGACGTCGTGCTCCTTGCCGTGGGCCTCGTACAGGCCGGTCGGCGTTTGGTGGCCGTTGAGCGCGCCGGTCACAATGTTGGTGTTGACGACCAGACGGCCGTCCTTGATGTACGTCATCTGCTGGTTGTCAAAATCGACCTCGACATAGCTGTCGCCCAGCGAGAAGGGCTTGCCGTCCGTGTCGTAGCAGACGGCGTCTGCGTCGATCTCGCCGGATTCCATCGTCAGCAGCTGCGCGCGGATCTGCTCCATGACGCTCTGCGCGTCGATGAGATAATTGCAGGTGACAAAGTCGATTTGGATCACGCCCTTGACCCAGGAATCGAAGATGAACGGCGCGTCATACTGATTATATTTCGTCGCCCACTCCGAGATCGTCTCCGCGAGGACCTTTTCATCGATGGTGATCGTGCCGTCTGCCTCCAGATCGAGGATGGAGGCCAGATCGTGGCTCGTAAGCGTCTCCTCGCCGTGCGGCAGGAATTCGGAATCCTTGTTGAAATCGACCTTGACCTCCAGCTCCGCCAGCGCGGTGCGGAAGAGGCTGTCGGGCGTATCGCGGAGCGTCGCAGTCGTGATGGCGGGGGTTTCGTAGCAGTCGACCGAGGTCAGCTCGAACGTTGCGTTCTGCGCGCCGGACGGCGTCACGGCCAGACCAGCCGCTGCGGTCTGCAGCCCCTCCTGCACGGCGGCGGCATTCAGCTCGTCGCCCGCGACCTCTTCGTGCACGGTATAGACGCCGTCCACAAGGTCAATATATGCATCCTGCGCCGCCGTGCGCTTCACGCTCTGCAGATCGGCCAGCACGGCGGAAAGATCCAGCTGACCAAGATCAGGAGAAACGGTCGCCGCCGGCTTGAGCCCCAGCTTCGCCCAGTCCAGCCGGTCCTGCAGCGGCAGAGCGGCAAACTGCGCGTCCGGCATGCGGTCAAGCTCGGAGAACTGCGCGTTCACCTTCTGCAGCAGATCGTCGCGCAGACCGAGCGCCTGCACGTCATAGCTCCCGATGGCCGAGCCGTCCTCGGTCACGGTCAGTGTGACCTGATCCACAGCCGCCGTCATGGTCTGATACTTGGCATAGACGGCCTGATGCGCCTGCTGCGTCTCGTCCAGCCGCGACTGCAGCCAGAACCACACGCCCGCGGCAGCCGCCGCGAGCACCACAATTACAATGATGATCACCCAAAGGGCGCGATGCTTCTTCATGTTTCTCCTCCGCTTACTTCTGCGCGGATGCGCGCAGTCTCTCTTGCGAAAATTATAGCAGATTCCGCCGCAAATTCAACACGTTTCGCGCCCCGCTCCATTTTTTTCTTTTTGCGCAGAAAACCGGGCCCCGCAGCTCTGCGGGGCCCGGTCCGGTATCTGCGTTTGCTCAGCGGATGAGCGTGATGTGCTGGAACACGGTGGCGAGGGTGTTGGCGACGGTGGACATGGTCTTGATGAAGATATCCAGCGCGACGCCGACGACATCCTTTCTCGTATCGCCGACGGTATCGCCGACGACGGAGGCCTTATGCGCGTCGGAGCCCTTGCCGTGGCCCCCGAGGGAGCCGGACTCGATGTACTTCTTGGCGTTGTCGAACGCGCCGCCGGAGTTGCCCATGAAGATCGCGCGCGGGATGGCCACGATGGTCGCGCCGATGAGCAGACCGCCGACAAATTCCACGCCGAACACGAAGCCGCCCACGATCGGGATCAGCAGCGCCAGCACGGACGGCAGCAGCATCTTCTTGAGCGCCTGCCGGGCGGCCATTTCGATGCAGCGGTTGTAATCCGGGCGGACCGTGCCCTCAAGCACGCCGGGGCGGGACAGCTGCCGGTCGCCCTCGTCGGCCATGAGGCGGGCGGATTCGATGGTGTTGTCGGTCAGGAGCGCGGAGAAGTATTCGATGAGCGCGCCGCCGATGATGCCGCCGGCGACAACGATGTAGGAGGCCATGTTGAGGACCGGCTCTGCGTTGATAGCCGTGTAGTTGCCGACGTAGGCGACGATCAGCGAGACCGTGGCGAACGCGGCGGAGCCGATAGCGAAGCCCTTGCCGATGGCGGCGGTGGTGTTGCCGACGGCGTCGAGCTTGTCGGTGATGGCGCGGACGGATTCATCCAGATGGCAGGATTCCGCCAGACCGCCGGCATTGTCGGCGATGGGGCCGAAGGCGTCGATGGAGACTGTCGCGCCGACGAAGGCCAGCATGCCGAGGCTGGAGAGGGCAATGCCGTAGGTGCCGCAGACCTTGCCGGAGATGAACAGGGACACGCCGATCAGCAAAACCGGCAGCAGGCACGAACGCGAGCCGATGGCGTCGCCCTTGGTGATGACGAACGCGTCGCCCTCGGTGGCGATCTCCGCCAGACGGCGGGTGGGCTTATAGTCGGTGGAGGTGTAGTATTCGGTGATGGAGCCGATGGCGACGCCGCTGGCGATGCCGAGCACGCTCGAGATCCACGGCGACAGCCAGCCGCAGCGGAAGCTCGCGTACAGGGGCACGTCCGCGAAGATCAGCTTCGCCGCGACGAAGCCGCCCACGACCGTCAGACCCGCAGAGATCCAGGTGGAGAGATTCAGCTCGTGCGAGGGATTGTCGCCCATCTTCTTGATGGTGGCATAGCCAAGACCAAGCAGGCAGCCGAACAGGCCGCAGCCCGCCAGCACGATGGGGAAGACGGTGGTCGCGGTGAAGGTCGCCTCGGTCACAGCCTCCGTACCGCCGGAGAGCGCGCTTTTGTAGATCGTGACCGCGATCATCAGGGCCGCGGCCATGGTGGCGACGAAGCTTTCGAGCAGGTCGGAGCAGTTGCCGGCAATGTCGTTGACGTTGTCGCCGATGAAGTCGGCGATGACGTTCGGCACGCGGCTGTCATCCTCGGGCATGTCGTGGCGTAGCTTGGCCAGGATATCGGAGGAGATATCGGCCGCCTTGGTATAGTTGCCGCCGGCCACGCGGTTGAACATGGCGACGATGGAGCAGCCGAGAGAATACGTGGTGATGCGCATGATGGTGGGGTTGCACTCAAGGTTGGCAAGGAAGCCCGTGCCGACCGCGGTCGGATCCACGCCGTTCCAGATGATCAGGACCAGGACCATGCCCAGCATGCCGAACGCCTGCACCGCCAGGCCCGAGACGCTGCCGCCGCCGAGCGCGACCTTGACGGTCTCGCCGATGGAGAGCGTTTCGCGCGCGCGGTTGGAGGTGCGGACGTTTGCATACGTTGCGCTGCGCATGCCGAGGATGCACACGACGCTGGACATGCACGCGCCCATGATAAAGGTGATGCCGCTCGTCTTTTCCACGAACAGGCTGAATACTGCCGCGACCACGATCACGACGATCGCAATGACGCGGAATTCCGTCTTGAGGAAGGTGCTTGCGCCGTCACGGATGATGCCGGCCATCTCCTGCATCTCGTCCGTCCCCTCCGGCAGCTTCCGGATGCGGGCGTACTGGAAGAAGATATAGGCCAGCGCAAGAATGACTACGCACAAAACCAGATGCCATACATTCATACTTCAGGTCTCTCGCTTTCTTTTTCGTTTTTGTCGTCACCAACGTCTTTGCGTCAGCTGACAAGAGCACACACGGTTTTTCACGGGGCAAAACGACGGCTGGCGTCGTTATCCTCGTCGATGGGCGTCAGCCCATCTTCCTCGTCTGCCTTGCCAGCTGCCGTTTATCCTCCGTGAAAAACTCCGAAGGACTTGCCGGCCGGTCTGGAGCGTTGTCTGCAAGGCAGAGGACGCAGGGGCCTGACATCATACCGTCAGGTCTGCCGAGGCCCGTTCCTTTGGGCCGAGGCCTTGCTGACGCAAGTCAAGGACGATAACGCAGCAGACGGCGGTCCAGTCCGGCCTGCAAGCGTGTGTGCTCTTGTCAACTGACGCATTCTGGTGCACTGCAGAATCTGGCGTCCTTGACAGCTCTTCGTCTACAGTTTATAATGCCATCAGTCTAAAGTAAAACGACATTTTCTTCACTTTCTTATGAGCATCTGTCATAACAGGAGGCGTCATGGATCTCAACCGCTATAAAATTTTCCTCTCCGTCGCCGACAGCGGCAGCTTTACGGCCGCTGCCGCCGCGTGGAACTATACGCCCTCCGGCGTGGTCCACCTGATCAACGCGCTGGAGCAGGAGTTCGGCTTCCCCCTGTTCGTCCGCACGCGGCGCGGCGTCCACCTGACGACGGACGGTGAACAGCTCGTCGCGCCGCTGCGCGATCTGGTGCAGTGCGACGACCGGCTGCGGCAGGTCTGCTCCAAGATCCAGGGCGTCCTGACCGGCAAGGTGCGCATCGGCTCGTATTACAGCATCTCCGCGCACTGGCTGCCGCCGGTCATCGGCCGGTTCCACCGGGATTTCCCCGGCGTGCAGATCGAGCTCATGGAGGGCCACCACCAGCTGCTCGACGAGCTGATGAACCAGAACCGGGTAGATCTGTGCTTCTACAGCCGCGTGCTCGGCGGCGGGCGGGAGTGGATCCCACTGCACGCGGACCCGATGGTCGCCATCGTCCCGCCGGAGCACCGGCTGGCCAGCGCCGGCGCATTCCCCATCGGCGCCTACCGCAATGAGGAGCTCGTCATCTCCGCCCGCGGCAACGATTCCGACGTCATGCACGTCTTCAACAAATACCGCCTGACTCCCTCCATCGGCTACACGACGGAGGAGGACCACGCCGCCATCGCCATGGTCGAAAGCGGGCTCGGCGTGAGCATGCTGAACCGGCTGTCCACCGGCGGCATCCAGACCCGCGCCGTCATCCTGCCCCTGGCCCCGGAGGAGTCGATCGAGCTCGGCATCGCCCTGCCCTCCCGGCTGCAGGCCCCGCCGGCCGTCCGCCGGTTCGTGGAATACGCGGTCTCGTACATCCGGGACGGAACATTTCCGGCATAAAGACGCCGAAACGGCTTGCAGTCCGGACTTCCGTACACTATAATAGAAGCAAAAGCCCGAAACTTGACAGAAAAGGTGAGCGTATGGAGATCAAGCGTGCTGCGGAGCTGCTCCGCGGGCTCGCCGACGGCCGCGACCCGATCACAGGCGCGCGTCTGCCGGACGAGAGCGTCTATAACCACCCCGAAATTATCCGGGCGCTGCACTGCGTCCTGCAGGAGCTGCAGACCCGCCAGACCGGCGCGCAGGCCGTCAACGCCGGCCGCAGCTGGCGGCCGGACGAGGAGCAGCAGCTGCTGGAGGAATACGACGCGGGTCTGCCGGTCGAGCAGATCGCCCGCCGCCACGGCCGGACCGCCGGGGCCATCGAGGCCCGCCTGTCCGAGCTCGGCCGCCGCGACCAGATCCAGTTCAACATGCGCTGAGGATCCGCCGATGGAAGCAAAACAGACCAAACTCGAGCTTGCCCTGCAGCAGGAGCTGCTGCAGAACGCGCAGCAGGCCGCTGCGCGGTACCACAGCCCCGTGACACGCTTCGTCCGGAATCTGCAGTCCCGCGGCAGCGTCGCCGCCGTGCGGGACTTTGTCCGCCGCCGTGCCCCCTCCGACGCCTTCGCCTCGCTGGAGCAGGCCGGGCATCTGGAGCTTTCGCCGGAGGCCACCATCATCCAGGCCCGCTACGGCCCCCTCTTCACCGACGAAGAGATCAACACCTGCCTCACGCTTCTGCTCGAGGCGGGATATTTCTGATCGGCCGGAACAGAGAGGAAAACGATGATCTACGAAAAAATGGCCGCGGCCGATGTGGACAGGATCGCGCGGCTGTACATGGACTATTATAACCAGCACGAAGACGGCTGCTGAACACACGAAAAAGCCTGCAGACGGATCCGCCAGATCGTCACGGTCGAAGATTCCCTCTGTCTGATCCAGCAGGATGACGCGGAGAACACGACCGGCTTCGCGATCGGGTATCTCAAGCCCTACGACGACCTTACGAGCTATTGGCTGGAGGAGATCGTCATCCTCGCCGGGTATCAGAACAAGGGATTCGGCAGGCAGTTTCTCCGCGAGATCGAGCAGCATGCCCGCGCCCACGGCGCAAAGCTCATCGAACTCGCCAGCGTAAACGACGAACCCCACATGCACTTCTACACCACCTCCGGCATGTACCCCGCCAAGTGCTTTTAATTCCTGTTATGATACTGAGGATATCCCAGCAATACTTGCTATCCCTGATACCTGATTCTTTCAACCAGCGTTTCCTTTTTCAGATTACTGCTTAAAACGAGGGAAAGCACAATCTGCAAAAGACCGACCAGCAAAATCATAGCAAGAATCGGGATAAGAGGAACGTGATAAACGTTCATTCCAAACATCCCATTATGCTTCGCATAGGAAAACAGTGCATAGCCAAGGGCCAGACCGGCAGCAAGTGCGACGCAGATGGTGCCAACCGTAAAAATCAAGCCCTGTATTTGTAAGCTCAGATTCAACTGCTTATTGGTCATGCCTACCGCTTGCAGCACACCGTATTCCTGCTTCTTCGTGGTGATATTGATGATCATGGTGTTTGCCAGATTCATAAAGCCGATGAGACCGACAATTGCCATGAACAGATAGCAGCCAAGCTTCATCATACGGCTTGCGTATTCTGCGGTTTGCAATTCTGCGTGATAGGTGTTCAGCTTGATATGAGAAGTATCGGAGAGCAGGTCATTCAGGCTTTGCTCTACAGATGCCACATCTTTTTTAGCACAATCCACCCACAGGTATCCATAAGATGTCCCTTTCGGATTTACAGAGCGGTATACTTCTTCCGGAATGACCAGATAAGTGTCCGCGCTTACAAAGGAGCCTGCGATTTTTCCATGATAGGTATAGGTTCCGCTTCCGTTATCAAAGTTGAATGTAATCGGTGCACCCGCAGAATACCCGTCAGCTTCCATCCACTTGGACCAGCCAAAGAAAACATCCCCGTTTTTGACAGCCTGTGCATAGTCCATGGAACCGATATCGCCATCCCCGCGCATCATTTCAAAATCCTCTTGATTTACGATTGCAACCGGAAATTTTGTTCCGTTCAGATCTGCAGAGACGATTTCTCTCGTCAGTACATCCGTTACACCGGGGATGGATTTGATTTCTTTAATCAAAGAATCATTCAGTGGGTTGTTCTGTAGGATTGTGTCCAGATTATTCTCCGAATAGGCTTCATCATAATTCTGGGAATAATCCAGCTGCAACTCAAATTGTCCATGGTTGATTGCAATCCGCGCCTCGTGCTCCGTGTCAATATTCCCAACATAATTAGAGATAATTACAAACAATACACAGGAAAGCCCCATGGTAAGAATCGTAGCAATGGTTCTTTTCGGATTGCCTGTCACATTTGCCATTGCCATGGAGAAAACGGTGACATCTTTTCTGCCTTTTCGTCTGCCCTGTTTTTGCGTTTTGGAGCCGTCAAGATACCGTGTCGCTTCGATGGGTGAAATCCGGGAAACAATTTTCATGGGTTTGCGCAGAGCCAAAACGACCGTAAGAAACGATACAAAAATGCAGATGAGCATAATTGTCAGTGAAAACAGAGGCACCTGATGGTTCTTGATTCCGGACGATACCAGATTTCCCTGCTCCACCAGCCAGTTGAAGCCGACTTTTGCAATCAGGAAACCAAACAGCAGCCCCAGCGGTATCGAAGGAACCGCCAGAAGAATGCCCTCACGAAAGATCAACTGCTTCATCTGCTTTCTGGTTGCACCCAGCGCCTTGATTTTTCCGTACTCCTGAACCTTCTGAGCGATCCCGACCTGGAAGATATTATAAATGACCACAACGGAAAACAGCACGATTCCGAGGATCAGAGTTCCACAAACCACAATCATTTCATAGCTCGGCTGCAATACCCACTGCAGGTAGAGGTCATTGATGATCACGTTTTTCTGGTCAATGCCGCAGGAATCCGCGATTTCTTTTATAACAGGCGCAACATTATTCATAGATACATTTGCAGAATCGCTCAAGGTAAAATAGATATTATATTGCCTGTCACCCTCCGCAACACGCTCATTATAAAAATCCTGCGAACCGAATACAACATAGGAAGCCTCGATGGTATATTCATCCCGGTCATATAAAATCCCGCTGACAGTAAATTCCACCGGTGCGTATTCCGACTGCATGCCGGAACGGTACTCCAATGTTACGGTGTCTCCGACCTTTACATCATGGTATCCCACTGCATCAAAGAAAGCGCGTCCTGCAGCAATTTCCTGCACCTTTTCCGGATAGGTACCTTCCTTCAACACATATTCCTGATTATAGGGAAGCATTTTCCTGACCGTTTCATCCGCACTGACAAAGCCGCCATTTTCATTTCCTTTCAGGATGCCCTCCGTACACATGATGCCGATATCAGATATCTCAGCTCTGCGTTCCACTTCTTTTAATTGCGTACCATCTGCGGCGATAAACAGGCCGTAGTTGCTTCCGTATGAGCTTGCCGCCTGATCCTTCTGTAAGAGGATCAGTCCATTTCCAATTGTACTGATAATGACCAGAAGCATGGTAGTCAGGCAAATCGCCGTCATAATGAGGACACTTCTTGTCCGATTTCTTTTGTCGTTGCTGAATGCAATTTTGCTGATCGTCCTCAATTGAAATCCACCACCTGTCCATCCTCGATGACTAAAATACGGTCAGCAACCTGCGCGATCTCATCATCATGGGTAATCATTACAATTGTCTGTCCATATTTTTTTGCGCTCATTTTCAGCAGCGCGATCACCTCGTCACTTGTCTTGGAATCAAGATTTCCGGTTGGCTCGTCCGCAAACAAAATCTCCGGTCTGTTTACCAAGGCTCTTGCAATCGCAACGCGCTGCTGCTGTCCTCCGGAGAGGGTATTCGGAAGATTATGAATCCGGTGTTCAAGACCCAGTGTGGTGATAATATCATTGACATAAGCTTTATGCACTTTTTTTCCGTCAAGCCCCAACGGAAGAACGATATTTTCCCACACATTGATGGAGGATACCAGATTGAATGCCTGAAATACAAATCCGATCTTTCTTCTCCGGAAAACGGCAAGCTGATCCTCCTTCATGGAATACAGGTCCTTGTCAGACAAGATCACGCTGCCGCTGGTTGGTGTATCCAGCCCGCCCAGCATATGCAGCAGGGTACTTTTTCCGGAGCCGGATTTTCCGACAATGGCGACAAATTCTCCCTGTTGAATCTGGATATTCACATGATTGACGGCTTTGACCTGATTTTCCCCCGTCCCATAAAATTTGCAAAGCTGATTCGTTTCTAATATCACGCCCACTCCAATGGCCTCCTTTTCTTATTTACCAGCATTGTATCAAAGGAACCTTTCATTTCACTTTCAAAAAGAGAGCAGAAGTCTTACAGATTTGAAAGACTTCTGCTCATCATCTCTACGAAAGTCCATTCTCCGGCAGCTGAATCAAAAAGGTACTTCCTTTTCTGACTTTGCCGGAGGCTACCGTGATTGTCCCACCATGCTGCTCAATAATCTGTCTGGACAGATACAGACCGATGCCAGTTCCGCTCTTTTCGCGGACTTCCGGCGCAGTCCCTCTGTAAAACCGCTGGAATATTTTATGGTATTCACTCTGCGGGATTCCGATTCCCTGATCCTCGATCTCAATTCTCACAAAGCCGGTTCTTTTTTGTAGACGGATCGTGATTTTTGAATGTTCTGGGCTGTATTTGATGGCATTGTCCAAAACGTTAATGATTGCTTCTCCAAGCCAACGTTTATCCTGCATAACCATGCATGTTTCCAGCTCTTTTGCATAGTCAAAAACGAATTCAATTTCTTTCTCATCCGCTTTTGGATAAGTACAGTTCACAGCAGATATGACAGTATCCATAAGCGGAAGTTTTTTCTTATTAATCTGAATCAGTCCAGTTTCCATCTTGGATATTTCAAGAAGCGACTGCAATAATGTCTCCAATCCGTCCAATGCACTCCGGCAGCGGATGCGAAATTCCTGTTGCTCCGTCTCACTCAGATTGTTCCGCAGCAATACGCTAAAGCAGGTATCCAAGGCTGCAACCGGGGTTTTCAGCTGATGGGAAATGTCGGATACCATTTCCTTTGTGCTTTCCTTCTCCGCTCTGGCTTCCTCTTGCAGCAGCTGGATATGATGTCCGATTGCTTCAAGCTGAAATTTCAGTCTTTCCTGCCCGACATGATCTTCTGTGTCCGGCACTACCTCAAAGTGATTTTCCCGAAATGCAATCAGGATTTGCTCTAGCTGCTCCAATCGTTTCTGACTTTCTTTCGCCTCAGCTTTCTTCCGGTAAAACAGGAACGTTAGCAAAGACAGACATAGCACTGCACTTGTACAGCCGGTTATCATGATATTCTGCCGGAAGCGCACATAAAACGAAGTCCCTTTGTTTTCCCAGTACCCGTATTGCTCTAATAATTGCTTACCTTGTTCATTGGCTTGATGGTCGTTTCCTTTCAGCCATCCTGCGGCAACATCCATGCCGGTGGTCTCTGCGCCCGCCGCAACTTCTGTCAGGATATCCATTTTACATTGATAATCCTGATAATATAAATAGGTGGTAAAGCAGTTCAATACCGCAAAAAAGAGTAGAACCGGCAGCACCAGTGACAAGGCATCAACCCACTTTTTACGATGTCGTTTCGTCACTGACTTACCTCCTGATTCCATATATACCCAAGACCTCTGATATTCTTTATATAGACCGGAGCCGCCGGATCCTCTTCGATTTTCTCACGCAGTCTTCTGATATTGACAGCGATTGTATTTTCATCCACAAAATCACCATCCAGATCAAACACGTTTTCTAACAGCTGTGTTTTTGAAAGAATCTGTTTCGGGTTTTGAAGAAAAAAGGACAGCATTTTCAGTTCATTCTTCGTAAGGCTTATTTCTCTTTCCTTTACGAACGCCCTCATCTCTCCGGGGATAAATACGATATCCTTTGAATGAATTTTTGGAGTTCCGGGTTCATTCTTTCTGCGGCGGAAATGAGCCTCGATTTTCAGAAGAAGTACGGAAAGGCTGAACGGTTTCGTCATATAATCGTCCGCACCGGCTTCATATCCCATGACCTGATCTGTCTCCTGATCCAACGCGGTAAGACAGATAATATATACATTTTGACAATTCCGCATCCATCTGACAAGCTCTAATCCGTTTCCATCCGGAAGATTCACATCACAAATGGCAACATCCACATGATTATCACTTGCAATTCTTTTCGCTTTTTTCACTGATTCTGCTGAAAAAACCTCATATCCGGATTTTTTCAGTGAAAATGTAATTCCACGATTTAAATTTTCATCATCTTCAACCACGAGGATACCTGGCATAGCATATGCACCTCTCTTTATTAACTATCTTGCATTACACTGTCAAAAAGTCTCTCAATTTGTGCGGTACTCCATACAAATTCTCTTTGAATCGACGGGAGAACATATTTATTAGCAGAAATATCCTTCACGACTTCTGCTATCGTTAATGGTGACTCATATGCCATTGATTATGCCTCCTCCTTTTTTACATATGTGAGCTGAATATCATAACCGAGAGCATCCAGCATCTCTACAAAAGTTTTATTCATAACGCCATCGCCCTTTTTGATGATACGATTTACATATTGTCCTGTTGAACCAATCATCTCTCCCAGCTGTGCCTGTGTTTTTCCAGCTTCTATACACTTGATTTTTACATCTACTTCTATATTATTTTTCAGCATTCGTATCACCTCATCTGAAATTTGTAAAATAACACTAATCGGATAATATTATAACACCTCTTTGCTTTCACTTCAATCTACTCATCTCGAAATTTGCACTTTGTACACATAGCAAAAACACCCAGGACATAAATCCTGAGTGTCGTATCTGCTTCATACCTTATTCTGCTTTCATTTCGGTGCCGTCTTTGAATGCCACCGTCACATCTTCCTTGCTCTTTCCTACAATTTTCTCCACTAGACTGCTCCAAAGGGCATCGTCAAATTCTGTGATAACGCCTTCCTGGTCTTTCAGGACTGTGATGAATCTGCCCATCTGTTCATACCTTGCTTCATTGTCAGAAATTGCGGTGCTGACTTCATCGTATTGCGCTTTCAGTCTGTCATAGCGTTCCACCAAGGCATTGTATAACATAGAAATACGCAATTACTAATATCATTTTTCTGCGCGATATATTGGATTTTACATAACTTCATCTAAAAAATGAAATAGTCCGCTGTAACATCTCCTACAGCACGAATTTTACGTCAGAGATTTTGATCTCCTGCGCAGTGAACTTAAAAAACTGCCCGTGAGACGCTTCTCTCACAGGCAGTTTTGTTGGTTTATGCCGCTGTATAGACCTTTTCCCAGCGGACAGTCGCGTAGAACACGATCGAGAGCGCCGCTGCGATCGTCCAGCCGATGGGCCAGGAAATCCAGATGCCGGTCGTGCCGAGCGCGGTACGGGAAAGCACCTCCGCCAGCGCCACGCGGAGCACCAGATCGGTGAACGTCGCAATCATGAACTTCTTCATAAGGCCCGCGCCGCGGAGCACACCGTCGGAGACGAGCTTGGCAGACACGATGAAGTAGAACGGCGCGATGATGCGCAGGAACGCAACGCCTGTATCCATTGCCTGCCCCGTGGGGCTCTCAAGGAAGATGTGTACAAGTGGCTGACCGGCGAACACATAAAGTGCCACCAGCGGCACGCACAGCGCCCAGACGAGTTTGATACCAGCCCGAAAGCCGGACTTGATGCGATCATATTTGCTGGCCCCGAGGTTCTGCGCCGTATAGTTGGAAATGCCGTTGCCGAGCGTGGTAAGGGACGTGATAACCATGTTGTTGAGCTTCACCGCCGCAGAGTAGCCTGCCATGACGGCCGCGCCGAAGCTGTTGATGACGCTCTGGATGATGATGTTGCCGACGGAAATAAAGCTCTGCTGCAAGATGCTCGGAACGGCGATGACCGCGAACCGTCCAAAATGGTTCCACGAGAAGATCTTTACTTTTCCTTCCGTCGGGATTTTCGCAAAGCGGCGGAAGACGACCACAAGCGCCAGCACGCAGCTGATTCCCTGGCACAAAAACGTCGCCCAGGCAACACCGGCAACGCCCATGTTGAACGCCGTAACAAACAGAATATCGACCGCGATATTAGACGTGGACGAGCAGGCAAGAAAGATAAACGGCGTTTTGGAGTCGCCCAGCGCTGAGAAAATGCCGGTTGCGACATTGTAGAGGAACACGAACGGCAGACCGTAAATGTAAATGTCGAGGTATAATTTCGAGTCCGCGAAGACCTCTTCCGGCGTTTTGATGAGCCGAAGCAAACTGTCGCAGCAGAGCGTGCCCACGAGCATCAACACCGCGCAGATCACACAGCTGGAAATGAGCGCCGTATAGACCGCAGTTTTGAGATCCTTATACTGCTTTGCGCCAAAAAACAGTGCCGCAAGAACCGAGCAGGCGATATTGCAGCCGAAGGCGAACGCGATAAAGATCAGCGTAATTTCGTAGCTGTTGCCGACGGCGGCGAGGGCGTTGTCGCTGATGAATTTGCCGGCCACAAAGCTGTCCGCGATATTATAGAGCTGCTGGAAAATGATGCTGCCAAAGAGCGGCAGGCAGAACTGCCAGAGGACCTTCTCGGGCTTGCCTGTCGTCAGATCCTTATTCATGTTGCATCGCCTCCTTCGCGGATGCAATAACGCTTGCCGCGCCGCTTACGCTGTATTCGCTCGACGAGAGCATCAGATCGTAGCTTTCCGGTTCGCCCCAGAGTGTGTCCGCGTAAAAATCAAAGTGGTGCTTGCGCATCCGGTCAACCTTCTGCGCCTTATGAAGAGCGCGTTTTTCATCCAAATTATTACGCGCTGCAATGCGCTTTGCCCGGTCGGCGCTATCCGCATAGATGAAAACGGAAAGCGGACGGTAGCCTGCGGCCCGCAGAATGGCGGAGGCACACCGGCCAATGATGACGCAGTCACCCTTTTCTGCAAGCTCTAAAATCGCGCGGCGCTCGGCTTCAAAGACCCGCGCTTCTTCCGAGTAAAACGCCTCGCCCAGCGCGGCGGTGTCCGCAAAGGGATTGCCCGAGACGGCAATGCCAAAATCCTCGCCCTTTTCGTCGTATTCCGCGACGGCGGTTTCGGAAAGCCCCGCTTCCTGCGCGGCTTTTTGAATGAGGCATTTATCGTAGCAGGGAATCCCCAGCTTTTTTGCGACTGCTTCGCCAATTTCCCGGCCGCCGCTGCCATACTGGCGGCTGATGCAGATGATCGTCCGTTCCATCTTTTTTCGCTCCTGTCTTACATTTTTTCTCTTGACCGCCCCTATCGTAGCAGAAAAATGAAATATGTAAAATCTATATTTGACATTTCCGATATATCAAAATAGAATGGTAGAAGAGAAACGAATGCACGGAGGGTGCCATGTATATCAGCTACGAGTATTACCGGATTTTCTATCACGTCGCCAGGTGCGGCAATCTGACGAAGGCGGCGGAGGCGCTGCAGAACAGCCAGCCGAATCTGACACGTGCCATCCGCAATTTAGAGTCTGAGATCGGCTGCCCGCTTTTTTCGCGCACGAACCGGGGCATGATTTTGACCCCGGAGGGCGAGGGGCTGTACCGGCACATAAAGATCGCCTGTACAGAAATTGAAGCGGGCGAAGCCGCCGTGACGCAGAGTCGGACGCTCGAGCGCGGAAACGTGTTTCTGGCAGCAAGCGAGGGTGCGCTTCGGTGTTTACTCCTGCCGGTACTTAAAAGGTATCAGGAAAAGTACCCCGGCGTGCATCTTCGCATCAGCAACCACTCCACGCCGCAGGCCGTCGCGGCGCTGCACGAGACGACGGCAGATTTTGCGGTCATCACAACGCCGGTTACGCTCTCGCCGTCTCTCACGCAGACGATCGTCAAAGAAATTCGGGAGGTTCCGATCTGCGCGCCGGCCTTTTCTGGTTTGCTTGGACGAAGCGTCGCGCTTTCCGAGCTGGAAGCGTATCCACTCATCACGCTCGGCGCGGGCACGACCTCCCATGCGTTCTACGTCTCTGTTTTCACCGCGCAGGGCGTTGCTTTTCAACCCGCCATCGAAGCCGCCACGGCTGACCAGATCATCCCAATGGCAGAAGCGGGTCTTGGCGTCGGCATCGTGCCGGAGGCGTTCATTCGTCCGTCTGATAATGTGCGCCGCATCGAACTGCAAGAGCCCCTCCCGCTGCGTGCCGTGTGCATCGTGAAACGGAAGGGGCAGCCCCTGAGCGTCGCCGCGAGGGAGCTGGAGCGGATGCTGCTGGCGGCTGGGTCTCAGAGCACCTGACTCAGATTTGCTGCTTCAAAAGCCGAAGCAGCTTTTCTTTTCTGTAATGCAGCGTCATCACCGGGATTCCTGTTTTCTCGCTGTAGGCACGCAGGGTCAGCGGCGGCGTTTGCAGATATCACGCACGAAGCAGCGCCGCGTCTTCCTCCGGAAGTGCATCTACTACTTCACGAACGCGCTGCACGGCAAGGGTACAGTTTTCCGTGGAATTCTGTAAAATCTGCGCTCTTTCGACTACGAAAAAACCCGCAGAGGCTCGAGCCTCTGCGGGGCAGAATATCAGGCACAATGATCGCGGGTGGGAAATTATCACTTTCTCATACCGTTGCGGGGCAGCCAGCCGTGCGTGTCCGGCTGCCTGTTCCTATTGCGTCTGTATGGCTCCCGGCTGAGTTCTCTCAGCCGGGAGCGTTTGTGTGTGCCGGTTATTTATAATAGCCGGTCTTTTTCTGGTATTCCGCCAGCTCCCACCAGTTGGGGTTGCTGTTGATCTGGTTCTGGAGCTTTTCCCAAAGCGACTGCGTGGGCGACGGCTCCTCAGTGTACGCGGTGACGGTGTAGGTCACATACGCGCCGTTGGAGGCGTAGACCCGGTATGCCTTGGGTGTGGACAGGTCAACGCGCTGGGCAGACGACGGCTCGACCTTCGAGGCGTTCGCCGTGACGATCGTCGGGGCGACGTGCCTGAGATCCGTGCTGTAGGGCAGGATGATCGTGATTGCCTTGGTGTCGCTGTTGATGACAGCGGAAACGCCGTTGATCATAAACGCGGTAATCTGCGGCGGGTTCTTGATCGGTGCGCCGGCATCGTCTTCAAACTGCGAGTTGATGTTGATATCGCCCGCAGGCATGATGAACGTCAGTGTGCTTTCGTCGATCGCAACCGGTGCCGCACCGGCAGACTGGAGGCTGTACTTGAGCGAACCTGCGACCAGCTTCTTGCCGTCGTTCGGCTCGGTGGTCAGCTTGACCTCTTCGCCGGCAGCAGCCGGGTTCGGGGTCACCGTGACCGTGCCGCCGCTGATGTTCGAGACAGCGATCTTGTAGGTGCGATCCGCGTCCGTGATCTTCTTAACCGTGACGGTGAACGTGCGTGTCGTGCCGTTTTCTGCCGTTACCGTAAAGGTCTTGCTGTCGCTGTACTTGTTTGAGTTGGTCAGCGAATACGTCAGCGTAAGACCGGTCTTTGCCCAGTATTCCGCATTCTGTGCGCCGCCGTCAGACGGCTTGACTGTTGCCTTTGGCGCGACCGTCATGTAGGTCACCCACTTGCTGTTGATGTCGGAGGCAAGATCCTGCAAGACAGACTCCGAGGTCGTGGACGGGAGCGTCACGGTGAAGTTGCCGCTTGCATCCTGCTCGACGTTGCCCATCTTCGTGCCGTTGTAGCGCATCTCAAGTGCGGTCACGCGGGTATCTGCCGCGTCGGAGATCGACTTGCCGACAAACGCAAGCTGTCCGTTGCCGTCGTAGGCGAACGTCAAATTGCCGCCGCTGACTGTCGGGGTCATGACGACCGGCTCGGTCGCCGCGCCCTTGTAAAGAAGCACACGAATGGTGTCTGCCGCCATCCCGGACAGAGCCACCGGAATGGGCATAGTCAGAATGACAGGAACCTTCGGCTCGGTGGTCGTGCCTCCGACGGTCATGGAAAGGCTGTACCAGGCAGACTTGTATTCTGTGCTCTGATAGGCATCCGGAAGCGTCTTACCCGGCGTTGCCAGCTTGTTCACATTCAGAACAACTGCTGCGCCGTCCGAGGAAAGAATCGCGCCAACTTCGCTCACACCCTGTTTTGCATCGCCTGCAATGGTCACAGAGCCAAGCCCAGCCTTTACAAACAGATTCGACAGCTTGTTGATCAGCGCTGCGTCTGTCTTCGTGGCCGTGCCGGTCATCAAAGCGTCGCGCACGGCGCGAAGCTGCGGCTTGTAATCCTTGGCATTTTCCTCGGTGATGCCGTCGAGCGCATGCGTAATATCGTCTTCGCTGATCGCTGCGGTAATCTCCGTCCAGTTTGCGGTAAAGGTCACGGCTTCTTCCGGAAAGGTATACGATGTTCCGCAAATGTGCCGCTCCAGGAACGGAAGATGTAGCTGGGTTTTGTATACATGCAGGCAGGAAGTGTGATCTTATCACCGGACATGCCATTATGCGCGCCAGACGCGCCGGTATTCAGTGTCGTGCCCTCACCGCCTGCGAAAGTGATCGTCACAGCGACGGGGTTCTTTGTCCACTTTGCATACAGCGTTGTATCAGCGGTAAACGTGTGATCTGCTGCCCACTCAATCGTGCAGGAGGTGTCCTCAAACCAGCCTGCAAATGTCCAGCCGGAAGCCGTGGGCGCAGGAGACGGCTCGCTGATCTTTCCGTCCGTCGCCAGAACAGGCTCAGGCATGTTCTGAATGTCCGAAGCTACCGGACCTGTGCCAGGTGCAAATGTGATCGTCGGGCGGAACGCTGCGACTGTCAGAGTGAACGCCTGCGTGTAATTCTCTTCTTTCGTCCCATCGGCGTTGAGCTTGCCGTTTGTAATGGTAGCGGTCAGTGTAACAGTACCGGCTGCTGTATCAGAGACCGTCAGCGTCTTGCCGTCTTCGCTCAACGTGACGCCATCGTTTCCGCTCACAGTCCATGCGATGGTCTTGTTGGAGGCATTCTCCGGTGCAACCGTCGCAAGGCTGCTCGGATCATAGGACTTCTTCTGCATGATCTGATGATCCGGAATGTTCAGCGTAATTCCGGTGACAGGCTGGAACGAGGAAAGAGCCACTTCAATTACGTTTTCTTCATTGTAGTCTTTCGCTACAGTCAGCGTTTCCTGAATGGTCTTGTAGCCGTCTGCGGAAACGCTCCAAACGTAGGTGTCTTTTGTAAGCTTAAAGGTCACATTACCATTTTCAGAAGTAGACGGCTTGATTTCCGTATCGCTGCCTTGCTTCTTAACGGTAATTACTGCGTCAGCCGGGGTCAGCTTGAATTTTACGGTGTACTCTTTTTCTGCGACCCAGTTATCCTTGATAGTCGTGTTCTCATTGTACGATTTGTCAAAGTCAAACGGATTGCCGGAAGCATCCACCCAGCCGCCGAAGTCCCAGCCTTCTTTCGTCGGTTCGACAGTCGGCTTGGCGATTGTTCCGGTATAGTCGTTGATTGTCACGGTTTTTACTTCATCTGGCTTCGTGGTTGTACCGCCGTCCAGATCAAAGATAAACTGGAAGGACATGATGTAGGTTGCGTAGACATCCAGCGATGTTGCATCCGCAGCCAAGTGGTCTGCCAGAACCGTATCCTTCGTCATGACCTGATCTTTGCCGTCTTTATCTGTAAACTTCCAGCCGGTGTAGGTCAGAGTACGCTTTCCGCCCACGTCGTCAAAGTAAATAGTTTTATACTCAACCGCCGCTGGATCATATTCTTTGCGCGACTGAACCGGCAGTACCGGAAGCGGTCCAAACGGATAATTGGCGGCAATCGGAGTGTTCGGGTAATTCGCTGCTGTCTCGGGGGTGTTCAGGTTATTTGCCCGCGCAAATTTGAAGGTCACGGGAATCTGCGTTGCGTCCTCAAATTTTGCATACAGCGTCGCGTCGTTAGATACTGTTTCCTCCGCAAAGTTCCACGCTTCTATGCGGGCTTCATCCTTGTACCAGCCGACAAAGGCAACACTGCCTGCCTCGGGGCGGGTCGGCTCGGTCAGCTTATCACCCTTGGCGATAGGCTGATCCTTATAAAGTTCCTCCGCGTTCTGATTGGTCGGATGATAGTTGTCAAAGTCATATTTCAGCGTATAAGCGTCTTCCCATCTGGCATACAGCGTTGCATCGCTGCAAAAATACTGCGTCTTCAGGTCAATCACCGTGCCGCTGAAATCTTTTGAGAGATACCACCCTCGGAACAGTTTCTTAAAGCCATCGGTGTTTTCTTTCGCCTGAATTGCCGTCTCAACCGCTGTGGATTCCTCTGTTTTGAGTACCACCGCGTGTGAAACCTGCTTTGTATCATCAGATGTTACAGTAAATGGTCCAAGTTTCAAATTTGCTGCGCCGGTATCAAGCGTAATGGTATTTGTAAAGGTTACGTCCGGATACAAGGTCAACACAGCAGTTCCGTGATACAGCATCTTCAGCACATAGTCGCTCGAAATCTGCTCTCCGGCTTTCACCTCATGCCACACATTATCATAGTCTTTATACCACCAGGCGCTCAGCACCGCGCCCTGCTTCGGGATAGAGACCGACTGCGCATTCGTACAAAGCTGCTGATAAGTACCCGTTCCGGGAATATCCGTCTGTGTCCAAGCCAAACCAATCGACAGTTTCCACAGCTGCGCCTGCTGTGCAGCCGTATCTGTGTAATCCAATGCTTCTGCCTTTTTTCCGGGCGTATATACCCAGTTTACAAGCCGCCCCAGATTGGACAAATTACTGTCCGACAAAGCGTCGTGCATCGGAAGGCTCGCCATTGCCGTCAGCTTTACGTCGTCTTTTACCTTGGGTTTGGCATACAGCGACATGTTATCCGTAATCACATAGTTGTCGGCAAGCTTTTTGCTTTCATCATACTGATAGGTGCCGTCTGCCAACTTTTTCGGTTCTGCCGTATACCAGCTGTCTACGTCTGCCAGAGAGAAGTACTCCTCATCATATTTCAGCAGCTCGCTACTCAAATCCGGAAGTGTCTCGCACTCGGTGACAGTTACAGTGGTTGCCTTCTTTCCCATAATTGGGTAGAGCGTGAGCGTTTTCTTCGCCGCACCGGTCTGCTCGACAGGAATGCACAAATACAGTGTGGAGTTTGCATCCCACTTCGAAGAATTTGCCGTGTAGGTATAGGTTCTGCTGCCGTCCGCAGCAGTTGCAATTGAGCTGCAGGACCAGCGTTTCACCTGCATTGTATAATTCACATCCGTATACCAGTATGCTTACGGCAATGAGATTGAAGCGAAAGAAAAGCGCAGACGCGCCAATGCTGCTGCCGAGCAGAAGCGTGCACAAATTGCAGCGGACTTTGCGGATCATATCTCTGACCTCATTAACTGGATGTATCGCGACCTTGCGCCTTTGGAGGGAGAGCGCGAGGATCAGGCCATCCGCACGATGCACCTTGCTCTGTATGTGATCTCCGCCGCGCTTCAAACGCAGAAAATTGACGAGAGTATGCGCTATCTTCTGCGCGCGTTCTGGAATGAGTTTCAGCCGACGCTGGACGAGAGCGTCTATCAGGCATTGTGCGCGAAGCAGGTGATGTTTGCAGAAATCGGTGGGATTTCCGAGAAACGTCTCGGTTCGTTCTGGAGAAATCTACTCGACAATCTGCCGCCGGAACGCCGCGTCGGGAAAGATGATGATTTGCAGGAGCTTTTGGACGATACGAGCCGACTCTACAATTATTTCAGCAGCGATAGTACGCCGAAAATTGATTTTGCCGAGAAGATTGAACCGTACTGGGCGTCAGTTCGCTTGCCGGATGAGCCGGAAGAAGCCGAAAAATATGACGAAGATGAGGAACCGGAGGAAGAATCCAAGCCTTGGACAGATTATTATGAAAAGACTGAACCTGCGGACAATAGCGGCGGATACTACCAGTTTTGCAAAGTGCAATTCAAAGATGGCGGCAGTTCTTACGCCTATCTGACAGGCGGCTTGCCGCTTGCGGTCGGGGATTTTGTGGTCGTTCCGGTTGGAAACCGGAATGCGGAGAAAACCGGCCGCGTGACGGACGTTTTTGTTTGTAGCGCGCAGGATGCACCGTATCCGCCGGAAAAGGCGAAGTTTGTGCTCCGGAAATCGGAGCGGTCTGCGGCTCCGGAAAAGTCAGAAACATGATCAAAGAAAAGAACGCCAGCAGATATTATAATGCTCTCAGTTCTCTTATATAAAATTGTAAAACAGCGCGGGGCGGCCTGAAAAACAGGCTACACCGCGCTGTTTATATTGTCTTTTAAGAAAAGGCAGTCAGCATTTCGACGCATCGGAAAAAGTTAGATTTTATAAGATTATTTCGTATAATATCAATAATTATATTATTTCTGATTCCTATATTTAGGATTCATTTGATTCGTTCTATAGCTTCGTTCAAAAAATTTGTGCAGCTTTTTTCGCCAAATTTGGTATTCACATGGCTGTTTTTTCGGGAGGGATAGTAGGGAGATGTTTTCCCCTTTGTACCTTGACAATTTTATATCAGCAACGCGGATCACACCGCAGGTTAGGAAACGCGCACGGCGCGCGCGAGGACCCGGAAGCGAGCTTCCGGCGAGCGAGAAACGCACCGTGGGCAGCCGTGGCAGGCTGCATCATGCCGCCCAATCTGTTTGGACACACAATGTCCGGCCATAGTTGGGGTCCCCACGAAGTAGCCTACTTCGTGGGGAAAGGAGAAACAAACGGAGCGATTGAGCTTTCGCGCTTGCGCGGAAGCGAAAGATACGCAGTTTGTTTTGACGCAAGACAGGCTGCCGTGGCTGGGGTTGAAAGCAGTAGAGTCCCCTTCCACGAGCTGTGAGAGCTGCCAAGCTCTGCCCGCGCTGTTCCCCATCGCCGGGGCGCGAGCTGCAAATACGGCGGAAACAATTTCAAAAGAATGGAGTGTTTATGTCAGAAAACAAAAAATATTACTACATGAAGCTCAAGGAAAATTTCTTCTCCAGTGAACGGATGGTTGTTCTGGAAACGATGCCGGACGGTATTTTGTATTCCAATTTGCTGCTCAAAATGTACCTGATGTCGCTCAAGCACAACGGAGTTCTCCTGCTGCATGAAAATCTGCCGCACACGCCGCAGACCATTGCAACGTTTACCCGCCATCAGATCGGCACCGTAGAACGCGCGCTGCAAATCTTCCTAAAACTCGGTTTTGTCGAGCTGCTGACCGATGGTGCGTACTATATGCCGGATATTCAGCTGCTGGTCGGGCGATCCTCCACCGAAGCGGAACGAAAACGCCGGGAACGGCTGCGTTTACAAGCGCAGAAGCTCCTGCCTAACTCAAAAGCGGACATTTGTCCGCCTGAGAATAGAGATAAAGAGATTAGAGAACAGAAGTGCGCGCGGACAAATATCCGAACTTACAAAGTAAAGGAGGAAGATGTCGTATGATGCCAATTACAGAAGAAGTCCATGCGTTTTTGACGGCAAATGCAGCTGCGCAGATACAGCGAGATGATGAGTATCTCGATCCCGCTGATGGATTGCTGCACTGCAAGACCTGTCATGGCTTGCGGCAAACGGTCATTCCTGCTCCCGGCGGGACAGGGTTTCTCCGACCACGCTGCCTGTGCCCTTGTCAGAGTGCTGCGGAAAAACAGCGCAAAGCGGCAGAAGAAAAACGGGAGCGTCTGGAACGCATTCAGCGTCGAAAAGCACATGGGTTACAGGATCGCCGCCTCTACGATTGCACGTTTGCCAACGATAACGGAAAAACGCCAGGGCTGACTGCCAAAGCCAAGCGCTATGTGGAACACTGGGAGGATGCGGCACGGAAAAATATTGGACTGCTCCTGTTTGGCGATGTGGGAACCGGAAAATCCTTTCTTGCCGGGTGCATTGCAAACGCGCTGCTGGAGAAGGACGTGCCGGTTCTGATGACTAATTTCCCGACGATTTTGAATCGTATGACGGGACTGTTCGGCTCTGATCGTGCTGACTTTCTTGCCAGTCTGAATGCCTATGATCTTCTGATTTTAGATGATCATGGTGCAGAGCGAGGAACAGAGTATGCACGGGAACAAGTCTTCGCCGTGATCGACGCCAGATACCGAAGCCGCAAACCGTTGATCGTCACAACAAATCTGACACTGGATGCGCTCAAGCACCCAGACGATCTTGCACACGCCCGCATCTATGACAGGATCTTGGAAATCTGCGCCCCGATTCTGTGCAGCGGCGAAAATCTGCGCGTGGAAAAAGCAAATGAAATGAAAACCGCCGCGAGAAATCTCCTGCTGCCGGACAATGCCGCCTGAATCGCTGCCGTAGCGACTATTGTAGCGACTACAAAAGGCAAAAAATCAAATTTCGAACCGGCATAGCGACTAATGTAGCGACTACGGCATCCGAAGCGCAAAAATTTTGGATTTCATGGCTTGTGCAAAATGAAAAGCAAAAAATTCTTCTAAGCGGAATGAGAATCGGACTACACTTTTGGCTTTTCTTGCTGCGCAAGAAAAGCGCAAGCATCGCCTTTTGGTACCAAAAGGCAGCTTGCAGGGAGAACCCTGACCCAAATGCTGCCTGCAGGCGGAGGACTAACGGTTGAACTATGGCACAAGTCGGAAACGCACATCGGCGCAGCCGTTTGCTCCGCTGCGTGGGGCGCGTTGTGCCGATGTGTGCGGTTTTGCAGGCTGACCGTGCATCCGTGCAGGTCTGCGCTACACAAACGGTGCGTCCGCCCTCCGTGGCGGCGTGAAGAAAATAGAATAAAAAACTTTGATTGGGCAATTCTTCTCGGCCATGCAAAAACAAATTTTGATTCCCTGAATGGGAGAAAGGAAGCCATATGAACCAGAAACAATATCACTCGCTGGAAGAATTGCCCCTGATGATGAACATGACAGATGTTGCTGCCGTCCTTGGCATTTCCAGAGCCGGAGCGTACAAGCTCGCCCACAGTGCAGATTTCCCGGCGTTTCAGATCGGCAGGCGCATCGTTGTCTCGCGGGAAAACTTCCTCGGCTGGCTGGACCGGCAGTCCACAGAACAAAAATGTGCCTGAGCGCAAAAAGTACTCGCTATTTCACTGTGTTTGTGGTAGTTGTGTGAGCTACCGGAAAAGGAGGAATTTACATGAGCAAAAAGCGAGCCAACGGCGAAGGCAGCATCCGCAAACGGAAGGACGGACGCTGGGAGGGCCGATATACCGCCGGGTATGACAAGGACGGAAAGGTCATCACGAAAAATGTTCTCGGGAAAACGCAGGCAGAAGTCAAAGAAAAGCTGAAAACAGCGATCGAAGAAAGCCAGAAGCTTGACCCGACCCGCACGGGGCAGTACACCGTGCAGACATGGGTGACGTTGTGGTACGAGGTATTTATCAAGCCGCAGATCCGCCCGAATACGAAGCAGTTCTACCGCAACTGCATGGAAAACCATCTCTTTCCCGCGCTGGGAAATTGCCCTTTGGAAAAGCTGAGTACCATTCAAATTCAGCGCGCGATCAACGAGATGAGCGAGCACGGCAGAAATCACTACTACAGCCACATTCCGCTGAAAGAAACGACGCTCAGCCCACGCATTGTGCAGGGTATCCTCGGAATCCTGCGGAAAAGTCTCGATCAGGCCGTCGCAGAAAAGCTCATTCTGAGCAATCCGGCAGCAAACTGCAAAGCCCCGAAAACGGTGCGAAAAGAAATGAAAGTGCTGCCGGAGGAGCTGATTGGACCATATCTGCACGAAGCGAAGCAGCGCGGTGTGTTTGCGCCGCTCTATCTGGAACTGACCAGCGGGCTGCGCCGGGGAGAACTGCTGGCCCTGCTCTGGAAAGATCTGAACGTGAAGGACCGAACGCTTTCTGTCACCAAAAGCGTCTGCCGCATCGACCATCAGCTTGTTGTCAGCCAGCCAAAAACGAAAAACTCCCTGCGCCTGCTGACGCTCCCGGAGAGCACCGTGCAAATTCTGGTGGAAGAACACGAAAAGCACCCGGATAATCCCTATATGTTCCCATCCCCGAAAACCGGAGAAATGCTCGATCCAGCATCCTTCCGCGCCATGCATGACCGGATTCTGGAAGCCATCGGCGTGGAACATGTGAGATTTCATGACATGAGACACACATTCGCGACCTTGGCACTCAAAAATGGTGTGGACGTGCGGACACTCTCCGAAATGCTCGGACATTACAGTGCGGGGTTCACGCTCAGCACCTACGTCCACTCCACGCCCAGCATGCGCGTGCAGGCTGCGGACACCATCGGTCAAATGATCGGCCGGGAAGTGGTGTGACGCAAGGCATAGCGGGCGCGCTGCAAAAACGGCAGCGCGCCCTTTTCTTGTGAAAAAACGCGTATTTTATGTACGTCTTATGCGCTGCGGAATGGTCTTTTCGTGCTATTTCGTACTGTTTTGTACATCGACGTACATCGCGGTTTGGGTCACGGTTTGGGTCAAAACGTGACTTCAAAAATATGGTTGAACTTTTTGGCCAGAAAAGTGCAAGAAAAAGCTCCGAAATCAACTGATTTCGAAGCTTTTTATGGCAAGCTGCACCAATTAAGATATCAGCGGTTTTTCTAGTGTTTTCAATGGTTTCAGCTTTTTGGGGCAAGGTTTTTGGAGCTTGCTGCTTCATATTCTGATACCGAGCAATATGTATATGGCTTGGAAGCAGGACGTATTCTTCGCAAGATCCACTCCATTCCTGCTCCTGCAACGCAGGAGGATTGGGAAATCCGTTTTAACCGTAAAATGGATTATAAGATCAAAAAGTACGTTGAGTGCCCCATCAAGTATGAGAACGGACATGCATTTATCGACTACATAAACGAGAACCGTCATTTGCTGAAAAACAGACCGCAGGTATACGCGCATGACCATAGAGAAGTTCTGCTCATATTCCGGTGCTTCCTGAAACAGCATGAGGATGATGGCCTGCAGGAGTGCAGTTTCGGCTTTGGTCCAGAACGGGTCGGACTCGTGGCTGCCCTTTGGGGTGGTGGACTGGATCAGGTTATTGACCAGCTTCAGCACGTCCTTTTCGTCGCGCAGATAGCGGAATGGATTGTAGCCGTCCGACTGTTCCAGATTCACAAGGTTCAAAACGCGCACGTCATAGCCCTGCTCTTTGAGGTAGCCGCCCGTGGCAAGCAGCACTTCAGATTTGGGGTCCGTAATGACGTAGTTCGTGTTTGCGGTCAGGATATTCGGCAGCACAAAGCTTCGCGTCTTGGCCGCGCCGCTGCCGCCGATGACCAGCACGTTGAGGGAGCGGCGGTGCTTGTGGGTATCCAGACCGAGCCGGACATGCTGGGTCAGCGGGATGCTGTCCTTCTGCGCGAACTGCGCGTTGACGGATGCGGGTGTCGCCCACGCTGCGGAGCCGTGTTCCTCACCGTCGCGGGTTCTGCCCTGATTCGTCCGATAAAGCAAAACTGCCATGCCGTAAGCAGCAAGGCAGATGAGGATGGTGGGCAGGCTTTTGTCCGTCCACACGATATTTGTCGGCTGCTCCAATGCTGATGTCAGGTTCCGCAGCAGCTCTGGCAGCCCGCCGCCAAGGGACTGCGCCAACAGCAGGGCAAGCCAAACAACGGGGATTGTGCCAATGAGATAAAACAGGGTATCGTTTGATTTTCGGATAGGCATCACCTCGGAAAATATTTGCAACTAAAATCAGTTGCAAAATTGTTTTGACCGTGCTATACTGATCATAGAAATGAGGGATAGACTTGGGTCAGAAAGAGAAACTAATCAAAAGATTAAAAACCAAGCCGCGTGATTTTACATTTGATGAAGCCGAAACATTGCTGGGGTATTTGACGTACTCTCGCTCCAACAAAGGAAAGACGAGTGGTTCGCGCGTCATGTTTACCAGCGAACAGCATGCGCCGATCTTGCTGCACAAGCCGCATCCGCGGAAAGAGCTTTTGGAGTATCAAGTCAAGCAACTGCTTGAGGTGCTGGAACAGGAGGGATTGATTTGAACAATACAATGCAATATAAGGGGTATGTTGGAAGCGTTGAATTCTCCGAAGCCGATGGTTTGTTTTTCGGAAAGGTTCTCGGTATCCGTGCATTGATCTCCTATGAGGGGACGAACGCCGCCGAGCTTGTCGCTGATTTTCATGGCGCGGTAGATGATTATCTGTCGCTGTGCGAAGCAGAAAACAGCGAGCCGGAAAAAGCCTACAAGGGCAGCTTTAACATCCGGGTATCGCCGGAGCTGCACAAGCAGGCTGCGATTTGCGCAATGGCGCAGCAGGTCAGCTTGAATACGCTGGTCGAGGATGCTCTGCGGGAGTACGTTGCGGAGCGAAAAGAAGCCGTATAATAATAAATCGATGGCGCTGACGAACCATACCGTCAGCGCCATTTTTATATCCCGTTATCTTTCAAAGCCGGTACTCCGTTTCAGATGCGTTTGCTCTGGCAGTCCTTTCTCCATGAACCGTTCCGTGAGCACCTTTTTCTTTTCGTAGCCGGTGAGAATGGAATCCACGAACGCGATGCTGTCGTCCTTGGCGTACAGATCCGCGATTTCTTCCCGGCTGGGCAGCAGGTCCATATGGACACGGCTGCGGTCGGTGACGAGCTTGAGAAGCTCCGTTTCTGTCTTGCGGAAGCTGTTGACCGTGATCTCTGTGCAGTTACTGCGCTCCGGCAGGCGCGAGGCGTCCCAGAACATCGAATTGCCGGAATCAAAGATCGGTGCCATCCGCACAAATTTCAGTGTCCGGCTGTTGCGGAGAACACCAAAGTTGTTGAGATGCCGATCCGTATTCGTCAGCACGAAATCCGTGAGGATCTGATATTCCAGAAAACTTCTTACTTCCAGCTCAGACAGACCATGTGCCGTGCAAACATGAATGAAATGCTCATAGGTCGAGACAGCGTTATCTTTCTTCTCGGAATCCACAACGTCAATCGCCGGAATAAACTCCAGCGTCTCCGATGCAAAATCCTCGCAGATACAGCCGTACTGCTCGCTTGCGCTGCCGGTGAATTTGACCGGGCGATACCGCACATGGTTGGAAAAGCCCTGCTTTTCATGCAGCATGGATGCCAGCACTTCATTGAGACTTTGCTGGGAATTTGCGCCGCGGTTGCCTTTGAGCAGGCAGCGCGTATCGTCGACGATCAACCACTTTTTGATCAGGTCACCTTGCAGCGATGCGCTGGGCGAATACGCTGGTGTCTGGGTGCTTGTCGAAGCTGCACCGTGAGGATGTTGGATCTGCATGGATTCCAGTGGATCGCGGAAGCTGTTGGAGAACAGGCTAACGTCTTTCCACGTCAGTTCGCTGCCGTTCGGCTTGATCCAATAATGGTCGGACAGACTGAGACCGAGGTTCCGCACGAGCAGGCTCTGTGTGGATGGAATGCCCTCCTGCTGCAAAAGCGCGGCAATGTTGCCCTGACTGATAGGAACGGCACGGCGCAGCCACCATTTGCGCAGACTGTCTGCGCCCTGACTGCCTCCGAGCGGCAGCAGTTCCAGATTTGTGCCGGGCGTGACTTTGAGGATAGCGCCAGACAGGTCGTCGAGCTGCAAAGACGCAACAACGTCGTCTTTGTGCATCAGCTCATAGCTTTGTTCTGCCATATGCGCCACCTCCCAGCTTTTGTTGGTTTGAGTATATCACAGTTTGGCGTGCAAATCCATCCAAACTGTGCTTATTTTGTGATCTCACTGTGCGTTTTTTCTCTGGTCGGGACGCGCGGTTCGACACCGGACAGTTTTTTGCGGAAGGACTGAAGCTGCTCGCCAACCGACGGGCGGTCATTCTTCGAGTTCTTCCTGCTCGTAGGCGAGCTGCTGGCGGTATCGTCCGAGGAGCGTTCCGACCGAGACTCTTTTTTTGATGAGCGTTCCTCCTGCGGCTTTTCCAGTGAACCAAAGAGACGCTCAAAAATAACGTTTGCCAGTTCCAGATCGGTCGTCGGAATAACGAGATCAACAGGCGCGTCCGGCTGCTCCTTGTCCTGGATACCCGCGAACAGTACCTTGTCCTTCGCCTGACGGCTGAATTCCCGGTACTGCTCCGGTGTCAGGGAAAACGTGCGGATGTCGCGCGTCTGCTGGAGAATCTTCTTGAGACTGGTCTTGCCGTAGACCTTTTTATGGTTGCGCGCCAACGCCAGCAGCATTGCCGCGGCATTTTTTGCCGCCGAACCTGCCAGCTTGACCGCTACCTCGCCGCCTGAGAGCATCATGTGGACGACCTGCTCGGCGGCTTCGCTGTTTCCTACGTTGATGGGGAATCACCTCCTGTTTGTGAACGAATGCTCTGTTTCTTTTTCGTGTAAGGATTTTTCTTGTGCAGCGACATCGCGCTGCATGACCGCTGCCGAGTCCGCAATCTCGCGGCACAGCTTGATCTTTTGCCGCTCGGCACGGATCTGCTTGTTGAGCTGTGCAAGCTGCTCGTAGATATCCGCTTTTTCTTCCGTGAGGGCCTGCCGTGAAATGCCGCAGGCGTCCAGTGTGGCTTTCGCTTCCGCGTACTGCGCGTACTCAGCTTCCATGCCCGAAAGCCCTTCTTCGTAGAGAGCTTTACTCATAGCAAGGGCTTCTTCCGCAGCCAGCGCATCAAAGAGCTTCTTGCGCTTTTTCTTACGGACGTTCAAAATCGTGCGCTGCTTGGCAAGCTGCGTGACCGTGCTTTCTGCCTGATGCATGCAGGCGGTCAGGTCATCCGCTGTGGCAATGCCGTTCTCTTGCAGGAATTTCAGCCGCGCCTTATAGGTTTCGGCTTTCATGATCTCCCGTCGAAGATGCGGCGTCATGCGCGGCGGATACTGCCGCTTTTCAATGCGGCCAAGCAGATAGCAGTAGTGATAGTAAAGCGCAAGGAATCCCTTGTACTTTGGATGTGGGCGGTATGGCTGGGGCTTTGGGCGCGGGAGGAACGCCGGTCTGATACCGGCTTCAATCTCTACGAGATTGCCCGCGATGGTGCGCTCGATGTTTTCTTCCGAAAATGCTGCGTTTTTGCGTTCCGGATACATATACCGTTCCTGTCCGCGTAGCCGGAAACCGAGCCGGTTGCCGTGGTGAATCTCGTAGCCCTTATGCTCCATGAGCAGGAAAAAGTGACCGAGATCGTTGGCATCTGTAATTGCGTCACGCAGGTCCGCTTCCAGCATGGAACGGAACGTCGGTTGCCCTTTGGACTGGCGGAGCCATTCAATGTAGCTGACCGTTTTTGTACGCTCTCCTTGAAGAATTACGGATAGACCATTTTCTGCGCAGAGCCGGTCTGAGATCCCGCGGATTTGTTGGTAATAGTTTTGAAGCGTGCTGTGGTATTTGATGCCGGTAAAGCTGTAACGCACCTCGTGGGGCGTGATGGCGTCGCCGGTGGAAATGTCGATCTTGAGCGGCGTTATCACACCGTCAAACTCCGTTTCCATGCTGACACGGATGCCCGGATATGCTTTCAAATCCGAAGTTGTCGATCAGCGAACGGTACGATACCACCAGATAGAGGCAAATATTCAGGAACATCTGTAGAGGAATATCTCTTGCTGCCGGTGCAACCACTTGCGGCTTCATAACAAGTAGATAATAGGACAGAAGCATTATGGCAAAAGCTCCGCCGAGTCCCCAAGGCGAGTAGTTATGGATTACGAACGGGACCACCAACGCCAGATTCAGGGCAAAGAAAACAAGTCTGTTTCTTTTTGTAGATGCAAACCCCTTAACCGTTCTCTCGGTTGTTTCCACGGTTTTGGTTTCAGTATCAGCCATAATAACCCCCTATTAGAACAACAGTCTGATTGCCATATACACAAACCAAATCGCAGACATTGCAACCGGGAGCGTATACACGCAGTCATACGGTTTTGATCTATAATGCAAAATACTCAAAACCAGAAGTGTGAGCTGCACGGCAACTGCTAACCATCCCCAAAACGGACATGCAGCAAAAACCGCCGTCGCGGGAGCCCAAATCACAGTAGCAGCGAAAACGAAGAACAGAATCACGCAAAGTCCCAGTATCTTCCTGTTATACAGCTTGTGATTCAAAATACTTACAATTGCTTTCTTGCGGTTCTTATTAAGTGCAATAGCTCCGTAGCCAGTATAATATTCGTAAGCTTTCGTCCAATTGCTGGAACCGCCTTTTTCAAAATAGTAATCGCCCAACGCCGCTGCAGCTGTGCTGTCTCCAGCGTCGGCAGCCTCGTGCAGCAAAGCAATGCCTCGCGTTTCATTCTCTTCCAGCTGAATGCCCTTCAACAGGCAATACCCCAAATAATATTTCGCTTTTGGAATGCCATATTGAACAAGGGGTTCGATCAATTCAAAATCCAACACTACAGACGTCGACTTTTTGAACGCCGCCTTTTCAAATGCATCTTTGAACCATTCTCAAATAATGTATAATTTTTGATGAATGTAGAAAATGCTCGGAACCCATTGATATCAAAACTTTGTAGGCGTCTGACATTTTGTACAAAAATATCCGGCTTCTTATTATGAAGCACTGTTGTATTTTTGTTATTCGCCTAAATTAATTTTCGTTGTCGATTCACGTATGATTAGTTCGGAATTCAGAGATATGTGTTGAATTGTTTTTAGATTTTTATCTTCAATCTTCTGAAATAAAATATCAAGACAGATTTTTGCCATTTTTTCAACAGGCGGTGAAATAGTGGTTAGGGGACATCGGAGGAACGCAGATTGCCGGATATTATCATAACCAATGATGGAGATATCTTCTGGCACGCGGTATTTGTATTCATAAAGAGCGCGCATAGCGCCAACTGCGATGTCGTCATAAGCAGCAAGAATTGCTGTAGGCATATCTCCTTCGTTTATAAGTTCTTTCATGTATTTATAACCGCAATACTCATTAGCTTCTTTGCCGATTTTTATATGCTTCTCATTCAAAATTAAACCATTATCATGAATGATCTTCTTGAGAATTTGTAGTCTAAAACGGCTGGCCAATTCTGATGCTATATATCCGATGTGCCTGTGTCCCTGCTTTTTAAAGAGTTGTATAGCTTGTCCAATTCCGTAGGAATCATCAATAGCAACATAATCATAGTTCTGATAATCAATAAAGGAATGGATTAACACTATAGGGATATTATCGCTATGGATACGGTTAATTGTTGGGGTGATTTCATTATGCATAGATCCAGCAATTAAAATGCCGTCGACCTTTCGATTCCAGAATACATTTAAATAGTGGTTTTCCAATTTCCACTCATGATGTGACATGCCAATGATCAAAGAATATCCATGATCTTGGAGGCCCATTTCAATGGCACCGATCATTGTTGCATAATAGTTACTGCTTATCTCCGGAACAATAACACCGACAGTTTTTGTTTCTTTTCCTGCAAGTGCTTTTGCATAATAATTAGGCGTATAATTTAAGGATGCTGCAATGTTCCGAATTTCTTGTTTTTTTTCATCACTAACTTCATTGCTATCATTCAGAGCTCTGGATACGGTTGAAATATTAACCCCAGCCATTTGAGCAATATCTTTTAATATTATCATTTTTACCACCCTAATTTAAATAAAATTTATAAAATTTATATAATGCATGTTGATATAACTCAGCAAGCCCCTAAATCTTGCAAACGTTCACTATATTGAACTGCCCTAATATGCGATAATATTCCCAATGCATAAAAAGAGGGAGATTGTAATGGCAGAGACAGCTAAGGTTACGTTCCAGAAGTTCCACAAACTTTACAGCACAGAGGATGCCTGCAGAGCGGAACTGTTTCGATATCACTTTCTCAACGACTTCGTCTGCCCTGTCTGTGGCTATACGGAATACTTTTCAGTGTCGCTCCTGCCACCGCCAGGCTTCGTTGCCGCTTTTGCCTGTCTTTTTTAATACTCCATTTGCAAAAGCATGTCTGGTTTTGAGCAGTCTATCCATATTCAACGGACAAAAGAGGAATCTCCGCTGTTCAGTTGAATCGCGCTCTGGGCATTTGCTATGATTCTGCATAGAATCTGCTAGAACGTATCCGGGCAGCTATGAGCCAGAGAAACGCACAGTACCAACTTTCCAGTATTATAGAAATGGACGATACTTATATGGGTTGCACTTCTCACAATAGTAGGTGTGGACGTGAAAAGGATATATCCAAAATCATGATGGCACAGTCCGAATCCTACATTGGGAGCTGCTCTGTTCACCTAAATAAAGGTTTCAAACGATATCAAATGCAAGACGCTACAGCGGCACATCGACGAATATTTTATATCAGAGACCAAAGTGGAGTGAGATGGGTAAAGAAGTTATTTGGATCTGCTGGGCATCGAACTGGATGCGCAGAAATATAAACCCCGGTGATCAGCATTAGCTATATAAGACCAACAGAAATTTGAAAAAATTCCTGTTGGGAAACTAACACCGCAGGTGTACTAAATTAGAGACATACCTGGATGAACTTCTCTTCCGTTTCAACCGCCAAATGATTGGCAATCAGATCTTCCTGAGGTTGACAAGAGCTGTTGCCACGTCTTGTAGTGTGCTGAGTTAAGTCAATAAGTATTATTAGTATATTTTATATCTAGTATATTTCATATCGTCAAATTATACAAGTTCAAGTTATTTTCATATTGACATATTATTTCTATTGTGATATATAATACTCATTACAGCGAAAGCGTTTGCGTTATCTTATTTACAGGGAATATTTTTTTACATATTTACGCAAGCGCTTTCGTTAGGAGGGAATTTATGAACAATGCAGATTTGAAAAGTTATAACAGTAAAAGAAAAATCGTTCAACTTGGATTTGTAACAAACGATTATAAAAAAACGATCGCTTACTTATATGAACGATTGCTTATTGGTCCATGGGTAATTATGGAACACAAATCCGGAGTTACAAAAATTAAGGAACTTCATGGAAAACCGGTAAATGAACCGTTTCGTTTCTACTGCGCCAGTGCTATGTTGGGAGATATGGAGTTTGAAGTAATTCAACCAGATTATGGTCCTAATCCTTATAGTGAATTCTTAGAAACTCGTGGTCCTGGAATTCATCATATCAAAGAAAAGATTGATGATGATATTTTTAAAGAACGTTGTGATACTCTTCTTTCAAAAGGAACAAAAGTAGCGTTTAACGGAGAATTCTTTGAAGATTTGTTCGTGTATTTGGACACTATGGACGAAATTGGTTCTATGTATGAACTGGGAAATTGCCCACTAATTGAAGATAATCCGGTTATTATTGGCAATTATCCCGAAAAATAAATGAACAATAGAAAGGAAAATGATTATGAAACTGTTTCTTGATACCGCTAACGTAGAACAAATTAAAGAGGCTGCTTCTTTGGGCGTTCTATCCGGCATTACCACAAACCCTCCTATTATTGCCAGAGAGGGTGGCTATGATGTAAAATCACAAATTGCAAAGGTTCTGCCATTGATTGATGGCGAAGTTATTGCACAGGTTGTTAGTCTAAATGCCGAAGGGATGATCAAACAAGCACAGGAGATTGCTTCTTGGCGCGAAAATATGGTCGTGAAAATTCCGATGTGCTGGGAAGGTTTGAAGGCCATTAGTGAATTAAAAAAGCAAGGAATTAGTACTTGCACTACCGTTATTTTCACACCCAGCCAGGCACTACTCGCTGCTAATGCAGGTGCTAAATACGTGGCACCTTTTATGGGTCGTTCTCGTCTGATTTGTCAGGATGGTCTGCAACTAGTTAAGGACATTGCTGACATTTTTAAGATTCATAATATGGAAACACAGGTTCTTGTTGGAAGTGTTGAGAACCCGATTGATGCAATTCAGTGCGCTAAAGCTGGAGCTCATGTGGCAACTGTTCCGTTTAAAACTCTCCAGCAGATGGCAGCACATCCAAATACAGATATTACAATTGCAGAGTTCTTGGATGGCTGGGATGGTATTGATATCAAATAAAGCTACCAAATTAATACATACAGGTATTAATTATCCGTCCGCAAATTGCAAGTGCAAGTTGGACACCTGCACGGTAGAACTTAGTGAATCAGAGCGTCGGTCAGGATGGAAGCCGCTGGCTTCCGTCCTGGGCGATGCTGCCGCAGCCTTCGGCTGCGTAAACAGAGTCGAGGAACTCGTCAAACAGCTCCTCCGGGGTGCGGTAGCCAAGCTTCTTGCGAGGCCGTCCGTTCAATTCATTAGCTGCAGCCAAGATATACTCAGCAGAGAAAGCCTCAATGGGCATGCCCTTCGGAACGAAGGCTCGAAACAGCCCGTTGTGACGTTCTTTTTGGGGACGTTCCCACGAGGTGTAGGGATGCGCAAAGTAGACTGCACAGCCCCAGTTCTCGACCTGACTGAACGCAGAGAACTCCGAGCCGTTGTCCACGGTAATGGTCTTGAAGACCTGTGAGAACTTTTCTCCGAATCCTTCCCTGAGTGACCGCATGGCGTTCAGAACGGAGTCTGCATCCTTGCCGGGAATCCGAATGGCAATATAGTTCTCCGTTTTCTTCTCCAACAGTGAGAGGACAACAGCCTCCTTACTGCCCCTCTTGCCGACCACAGTGTCACCCTCCCAATGACCTTCCTCGATGCGCAGAGCTGCAATCTCAGGTCTCTGGGAAATGTCTGTGCCGAAGTTCTTCTCGTGTTCACGGGGCTTGGAATCCTTGTGCTGCTTGCGTTTCATGGCTTCGGGCAGTTCTGTCACAGACAAGTCAAGGCTGCCTGCCCAGACCTCATTGTAAAGCGTGTGTGTGCAGACCATCTCCTCTGCTGAAAACAGCTTGTGCAGACGAGCATATCAGACGCAGGCATCCAAAGACCACTTGTGTTCTTTGACCTGTTCCATTATCCAGCGAATGAAACGAGTGCAGTGACAGATTCGGTGTGGTTTCCGAGAACGCTTTCTGTTCGCCTTGTAGACCGCTTCTCCACGCCTTGCCGAGTATCCGGGCTTCCTGCCCTTGCTGCTCTTTCGGGGCGGTGTGCCGCGCTTTAGCTCGTTTCCAACGGTGGTTGGTGAACATCCGATTGCTCTGGCAATGGCGCTGTTCGTGTAGCCTGCGTTCTTGAGATGCTGGATCGCGCCTCGTTCCTCTCGCTGTAAGTGCTGTCCCTTCTTGCGTTCTACCGATTCTGCGATATAATCTTGGCAGTCCATAGTGATTGCCCTCCCTTGGAAGAAGTTGTGTGCAAACTTCATTCTACCATGATTTCTCATCGAATGGAAGAATTGGATCGAATCGCTGATCGCATTACAATCTTGCGAGACGGCAAGCATATACATACTTGTAATTATAAGGATATCGCGAAGGATGACATGATTCGTATGATGGTTGGTCGAGAACTCAACAATCAGTATCCTTCTGATGTGCGGACTATAGGAGATGTAATATTCGAGATAGAGAGTGTGAAGGTTCCTGGTTTATTGAATATTGAAGGAATCGAGGTCCGCGAGGGCGAAATTGTTGGATTCGCTGGATTGGCGGGTGCGGGTCGAACCGAGACAGCAAGAGCAATTTTCGGTGCAGATAAATCAAGTGAACTGAAACTTAAAATTAACGGGGAAGATATCTCGATTAGAGATCCCAAGAGTGCGATTAATTTCGGAATCGGATACCTTACTGATGATAGAAAGAATAGTGGTCTTGCCTTGCGTTTGGATATAGAGAAAAACATCAATATGACAGGATATTCGATGTTCAAAAAATTTGGTCTCTATAGTCAGAAATTGGCAGATGAAAATGCGGAAAAATATGTAAAGAGCGTCAACATCAAAACACCTTCAATTCGACAGCTGACACAAAATCTTAGTGGCGGTAATCAACAGAAAGTTGTTTTGTCTAAATGGTTGAGTAAAGATACTAAAATCTTGATTTTTGACGAGCCAACTCGTGGCATTGACGTTGGTGCGAAATATGAGATTTATAAGTTAATGAATGAAATGAGCGAAAAGAAAAAGGGGATCATTATGATTTCTTCTGATCTTCCGGAGATTCTAGGCATGTGTGATAGAGTTTATGTTTTTTGCAAGGGAAAGATAAGTGGCATGCTTACGCGGGACGAAATGACACAAGAACGTATTTTACGTTTAGCAACCGGTGTTCAAAATAGTGAAGAGGAGAGTTAAAACGAATGAATACCCATATTAATCTTGATAAAATAAAAGGAACCCCAATTTTCAAAGCACTTTCTCGCTTGTCTGTTTTGCTTATTCTTTTTATCATTCTCGCGTTCACAACCCACAATTTTATTAAAGCAAGCAATTTATCAACTATACTCCTTCAAGTTGCTGTCTATGCAGTCATTGCTTATGGTGTAACATTCGTTTTGATTGTTGGCGCTACCGATCTTTCAGCTGGTTCTGTTGTGGGCCTCGCCGGTATTGTGACTGCTTTGCTCCTTCGAGATTATAATGTTTCACCCATCGTTGCAATCCTGGCTGGTCTGGCCACCGGTCTTCTATGCGGTTTTATTAATGGTATCTGTGTGACTTATTTAAAAATTATGCCTTTTATCGCAACATTGGGAACAAGCTGGATTTTCCGTGGTTTTTGTCAATTGATAGGAGATGGACAGCCTGTTACGATCCGCAGTAGTACAAACCCAGAAGCAGCAGAATTTTTAAAAACGTTAGGCAGTGGCAGAATTGGTGGTTTTCCAATAGCAGCAATTGTTTTTTTGGTATTGGCAGTAGTTCTTTCGATTCTTCTTACAAAAACAGTTTTGGGTAGAAATGTTTTTGCTACTGGCAGTAATGAAGAAGCTGCGCGTCTTTCTGGTATTAATGTACGAAGAACCACAATATGCGCTTTCATGTTGTGTGACGTTATGGCGGCATTAGGTGGCGTTCTTATTACAGCAAGACTGTCGTCTGGACAAATTGCAGCTGGTACAGGTTATGAATTGGAGGGCATTGCTGCTGCTGTTATTGGCGGTGTCAGCCTTATGGGCGGTGAAGGTTCTATTGCAGGTGCATTGATTGGTGCTTTGATTATGGGTATGCTTCGTAATGGTTTGAATCTGAACGGCATTAACTCGTATTGGCAGCAGATTGTCATCGGTACAATTTTGATCTTTGCTGTTGCGTTCGATCTTTTCCAACGGCGGAAAAACAAATAACTCTATATGTAATTAATTACCATGTTGGTAGTTAAAATAATTAAACGGAGGAAACAAAAATGAAAAAACTGTTAGCACTGATCCTTGCTCTGGCTATGGTATTCTCTCTGGTTGCCTGCGTCGCTAAGCAAGAAGCTCCCGCAGCTAAGGAAGAAGCCCCTGCCGAAAAGGAAGAAGCCCCCGCTGAAGAAGGTGGAACAATTTTTGCCATCTTCAAAGATTCTTCATCTGTGTTCTTTGCCGATATGGGTAAGGGTGCAAAGAAGGCAGCCGAGGAACTTGGTTATGATATCGTGATTCAGAATCCTGCTTCTGAGGCTGAAATCGATAAGCAGATTGCAATGGTCGAAAGTGCTATTGAAGCAGACCCTGTTGGAATGATCGTGTCCTGTATTAGCTCCGATGCGCTGATCGGTGCACTGACTGCTGTTAAAGAAGCAGGTATTCCTTTGACTTGTGCTGATGCTGGCGATAATGAGCACCACTATGATGCTCTGTACATGACCGATTGCTATCAGGCCGCTTGGGATCTTTGTGAATACACTGTCGAACTTATGAATTACGAGGGCACCATTTATCTGTTGAATGCAGTCGCCGGCGTACAGTCTTGCGATGCTCGTGAAAAGGGCTTCCGCGAGTGTGCTGCACAGTATGAAAACGTCGAAATCATCAATGATTGGCAGGACTGTGACAACGATAAGACTGTAGCTGCAAACATGACACTAGATCTGCTCACTGCACGTGATGATGACATCACCGCTATGGTTGGTCTGAATGAAAACGCTGTGATGGGTATTGCAACTGCAATCGAGGAAAGAGGTCTTGCTGGAGAAATCATTGTAACCGGTGTTGACTGTTCTGTTGATGTTCAGGCCTATCTTCGTCAAGGTGTAATTCAGGGAACATCCACACAGGATCCCTATAAGATGGGCTACATGGCAGTTTATGGCCTCCAGCAGGTTATTAATGGTGAAGATCTGAATCATGCCATTATTGATACTGGCAGCGCCATTGTTACTGCAGAAAATATTGATGATCCTGAAATCCAGGCTGTTATCAATCCTAAGTAATTGTATAGTCTCGTTAGGGGGGGCTAATGCTCCCCCTAATTCTATATTAGTATGAGGATGGATATATGAAATATGAGCGGAATTATGGATAAACCAAAGAACAAAAGAATAGTGTGCTTAGGGTTGATTGTTGCAGATATTTTGGTTCGCGGTGTGCCTACGCCTTTTGATTTTGACATAGATACACATTTTGTTAATGAAATTTCATTACAATCAGGCGGAGACGCCAATAACCAAGCACAGACATTGGCAAAATTGGGGAGCCAAGTGGCAATTGCTGGAAGAATCGGACATGATGCAATTGGCGAAATACTGTACAAAAAGATTTGTAGCTTAGGGATTGACACAACTGCTCTTGAAATTGCTGATAATTGCAAAACAGATTTTTCTGTAGTTTTAATAACGGAAACAGGAAAGCGTACGTTCTTATTCCAACCTGGCGGAAATAATGATTTTTGTTTGGGAAAACATATCTATCATGCAGTTGAACAAGCAAATATATTATCGTTAGGAAGCTTACGGGGGCTCCCTGGGTTGGATGGAAACCCTGTTATAGAGATTCTTCACTATGCGAGAGAAAAAGGTGTTGTGACCGTGGCAGATATGACCAGCGGAAAAAAAATGCTGCCAAAAGAGCTGTTGTTTAGGGCAATAAGTGAGCTCGATTATTTTTTACCTAGCCGGGATGAACTGATTGATATAACAGGCTGTAGCAATATTATTGACGGTGTAAAATTACTCTTGAAACAAGGCGTAAAGACAATTGTCGTTAAGTGCGGAAGCGACGGTGTTATTGCTGCAACGGGCAATGAATTGTTTTATGTGCCTGCATGTCCTGTATCAACAATTGACACGACTGGTGCTGGAGATAATTTTGTTGCTGGTATTTTACATAAATTGGCAGAAGGAGCTGGTCTAAAAGAATGTATATGCTTCGCAAATGCTATTGCAGCTATTAGTACAACAACGCTTGGCGCCTGCACAGCGGATTTCTCTACAGTAGAATTACAGAAATTTGAAGCGTGGTCGGCTCATCAGCTCAGAGTTGAACATAATTAAACGGGAGGAATATATATGCTTTGTAAAATGAAAGAGATTTTGGATGATGCTCAAAAAAAAGGTTATGGTGTGGCCTATTTTAACGCAACTGATTACCATATGGTGCGTGCGTACATTAAAGCAGCTGAGGCTTTACGTTCGCCTGTGATTATTGGTACGTCACAAGGGCTTGTAGAGCAGTATGGAGGTTTCGAATGGATTGCTCCGGTGCTGTTACAGGCTGCGAATATCGCCTCTGTACCCGTTGCAGTCCATCTAGATCACACCTATTCTGAAGAAACAATCATGAGTGCATTGAATTTTGGATTTGGTTCTGTAATGTTTGACGGTTCTCGTTTAAGTTATGAAGAGAATATAGAAATATCCTCACGGGTTTCGAAAATAGCACACCAAATGGGAGCGCATGTTGAGTTTGAGCTTGGATCCGTTGGAGGTCTTGAGGCAGAAGACGGTACAGTTGATGAAATTAAATATACAGATCCTATGGTTGCTGCAGAATTTTTAGAAAGGACGGATTGTGATTTTCTTGCAGTTTCGATTGGTACTGTTCATGGTACCTACAAGTCAGAACCAAATTTAAATTTATCATTATTGAGAGAGATCAGAAATAAAGTCTCTTGTCCACTTGTTTTACATGGTGGTTCTGGATTGAGCAATGAAGATTTCCGTAATACTATTTCTGGTGGTATTTCGAAAATTAATGTTTATACGGATATTGTTCATGCCGGTACCGATTGTCTTCGAACATCGAAATGTCAAGTTTACGCAGATATTCTCTTGCAAGCTGAAAGTGCAATGTGTCGAGCGGCCATGGATAAGATGATGGTTTTTGGAAGTCAAGGTTGTGCTTAATGATTTACAAGAAAGACTTCCCCGAAAACAAAGAATGACGTAGGAAAAAATAAGCGTAAAATACTTTGTTTGTGACATGAACCCTCATTTCCGGCGGGTTGCGCAAATCTGTTTCCAGAACGCTGTAATCGTTGCTGACAGATATCACGTTGTTCGCCAGGTTTACTGGGCTATGGAGAGAGTCAGAAAAACAGAGCAAACCAAACTGTCAAAACGATTGCGGAAATACTTCAAGAAGTCCAGATCCCTGCTCTCAAAGTCAATCGAGAAATTAACCGAAGAAGAAATGAATAGGCTCTCCCTCATGTTTGAGATCGCTCCCAGGCTCGCTGACGCCTACCGACTCAAAAACGAGTTCCTTTCTGTGATCCGCACAAAGTCCTCTGCTGACAGAAAACAGAAGCTGTTAGACTGGTTACAATCTGCTGAGATAATGGATCTGTCTGAATTTTATGACTGCACAAAAGCATATCGCAACTGGTTTCACGAGATCCTCAATTCTATGGATGTACCTTGGTCAAATGGTTTTATTGAGGGCTGCAACAACAAGACAAAAGTATTGAAGCGGGTTTGTTTCGGTATGCGTAGCTTCCCTAATTTCAGAAAAAGAATTCTCTTCTGTAATACATAGAAATCGTGCCGGAGCTTTCGCTCCGACACGATCCAATACTATTTCTTTTTGGCTCTACCCCAACTATTGACATAGAACCTAAAGTCCATTTTGGCATCTTTTTGTCACGCTTCTAAAAATGGGCACAAAAAAGCCCAGAAGTCGTTCTGTTTCCCTTCATAGGGACACAAACTGTCACCCCGGTTGAGAGGGAGTGGAGAGATCCACTCCCTCTATTCCTTTTTTCTGCGTTATGCCGGGAACGGAATGACCTCGCTCAGTGGCGGAAGGATTTTCGGTTGCTGCTCGTCCGGCTGCATGGCGCTGTCCACCAGACCGATATCCCGGTAGATGGTGCGGATAGCCTGGCTGGCATTGCGGGAGTATTTCACATCTCGTTCTCCAATCTCAATACGCTGGATGAACAGCCGCAGCAGCTCCGGCGTCAGCTCGTCGATCGTTGTGTATCGTTTGGCTTTCTCAATGAACGCCTCCACGTTCGCTTCGCGAGCCTGAAGCTGTGCCAGACGTTGTTCTTTCTGCGGAATCTGTTCCTCCAGCATGCGTTGCTCGTCCGTGTAATCGCCGGATAGCATCCGGTATTGCTCGTCTGTCACGCGCCCGAGAACATTGTCCTCATAGAGCCGTTTGAACAGCTTGGACAGCTCTGCGCTTCGCTTTTTCATTGCGTCCAATTCACGGAGGACACGGTTCATCTCCTGCTGCAGCTCCGCACTGTTCTTCTGATTGATGTACGCCGCGAACTGTCGCTCCTTCATTCGGGCGAAATGTGTGACCCGACGGAGATCATCCAGAACGATCTGCGTGAGATCACATTCCCGGATGTGGTGCGCGCTACAGGCAGTTTTTCCTTTCTTGCCGTAGGTATAGCACTTGAAATTGTACTCCAGCTTTTTCATGGTCGTGGCACGATGCAGCACCATTGGCTTTCCGCAATCTGCACAGAATACCAATCCGGAAAAGATGTTCGGTTCATCCATGCGCTTTGCCGTGCGCTTTTTGTGCTGCCGCACCTCCTGCACGATCTCCCACTGCTCCTGCGTGATGAGCGGCTGGTGCGTGTTTTTTACCAGACACTGTTCGCTTTCCGGCCGGTCGATCCGCGTTTTATTCTTGTAAGAAATAGTCGTCCGCCGCAGTCCAACCGTATGGCCCAGATACATGACATTTTTGAGGATATCACTGACCGTTGTACCAGACCATGTGCATGGATGCAGCGCATCGCACCCCTTGTGCGTTTTTCCGGCCTTCTGAAAGTAGTAATTTGCAGGTGTCAGAATATTCCGTTCCGTCAGAATCCGCGCGATTTGGCTCGGACCTTTCCCAGCAGCACAGAGGGTAAAAATCTGCCGCACGACCTCTGCCGCTTCCGGGTCGGGCTCGAGATGGTTTTCCGTAGTTTCGGATTTTCGGTACCCATAGGGTGGACGGCCTCCGAGCCATTCGCCGCGTTCAGCCTGCAGCTTTTTCACGGCGCGAACCTTCCGGCTCGTGTCCTTTGCGTGCAGTTCGTTTGCCCAGTTGCGGATGGGGTTAAAATCGTTGCTGCTCTCGACCGCAGAATCCACGCCGTCGTTCACTGCGATGAACCGCACATTTTTCTGCGGGAAATAGATCTCCATGTAGTAGCCGACCTGCAAGTACTCACGCCCCAGCCGGGAGGCATCCTTTACAATCAGGGTGGAGACCTCCCCGGCTTCGATCATTTCCACGATCTTTTTCCAACTCGGACGTTCAAAATTCGTTCCGGAATATCCGTCGTCCGCAAGAAAGAGCGTGTTTTCAAAGCCTTTATCCCGTGCGTATTTTTCTAACAGATCCCGCTGATGCTGGATGCTGTTTGACTCCCCGGCACGCTCGTCCTCCTGACTGAGCCGCCCGTAGAGAATCGTATATTGTTGTTTCTGGCTTGCCATTGTAACCTCCTTTTCCGTGGGACAAGCCGGTACGGTACGGCAAGTATACCGCAGCGGTTGCCACAAGTCTATCAGATTTTTATGCGCTGTGCGCTTCTTTCTCCAGTTCCGCGTCGATGCAGGCGATCAGCTTGTCCGTCGGCGTTGCACATGGTTCTGCCGGAAATACAGACGTGATACAGAACCGTCTGCCGCCGATCAGCATCTCGCGCTGTTTTGTGATGCAGTCTTCTTCCATACAAGTTGTTGTGTCCCGGAAAACAGTTGCGACATCGCCATCCTCTGTTTGCCGAAGCTTTGCCTGCTCCGGTATGTATCCGCCGAGAATACCGGTGTCCCGATAAATCTCCCAGTCCTTTTTCATAGGCTTCCTTTCTGCCTCCCACTGGAGGCTGTTTTTATAAGTGCTGTTCCATTGTCCAATCCACATGATCGTCCTCAGCGTGACCGAGGGCGGTTTTCTTTTGCCTGAGCTTCTTTCGGCGCTTACTGTCGATCTGCAGCGGCATAGTCGTTCCGTCGTGCTGCGGCGCATCATCCGTCATCTGCTCCACAGCACGGCCAAGGCGCACAGCGCCGCGCACAAGATCACCGCTGTAATCGAGATCCACGCGCACGTCCGGATTTTCTTCCGCGTCTCCTGCACCGTATTCGAAAGCTGATTCTTCGTATCGTTCAGGATTGTGGTCAGGGCGTTCTTCGTATGGTCGTATTCCTTGGCGGCATCGATCTATCGTCTGGTGCGATTTTGGCCTTATGCACTTCCTGCTCAGGAATGTTTGTGAACATGGGAATTCCTGTATTTTTCTGCATTTTGATGAGTATGGCTATCGGCGTGCTATGTGGTCTGTTCAATGGTGCATTGGTCGCAAGATTAAGAATTCCGCCGATCATTGCCACAATGGCTTCCATGAACATTTTTCGAGGCATCGCGATTGTTGTAACGAAAGGCGACTGGATCACAGGCTTTCCAAAATACTTCAATACATTGGGCCAAGGCAGAATCTGTGGTATTCCGATCCCATTTTGGATATTTGCAATCATCACAGCCTCCTGCGGTATTCTGATGAAATATTTCAATATCGGCCGGAAAATATATGCGGTAGGCGGCAATATTAACGCAGCCGAATTGGCCGGAATGGATGTTGTTAGGACAAAGCTGATCGCCTACATGATCAGCGGAGAACTGATCGGATTGGCCGGCACCGTTTATGCATCCATGGTCGGAACGATCAGCGCTTCTACAACTGGGTCCTCGCTCGGCTTCCAGATCCTTGCGTCTGCGCTGATCGGCGGGATGAGTATCAATGGTGGCAAAGGAACCGTAATCGGCACGTTTTTAGGCGTTATGCTGTTGGGCGTGATCTCCAATGGCCTGATTCTTTCACGGGTGTCTGAATACTGGGTTGACACCGTGACCGGTTCTATCATCATCGTCGCTTTAAGCATCAACGCAATAAAGAACTTGCGAAATCAAAGGAGTGTGATGATTTGATGACGCAAAAAAACCACAAGAAAGCATTGGCTGCAGAGCAAAAAAGCCTCATATTTCTGGCAGCTTTAATTGCATTGTTACTGCTCATATTTTCGCTATGTTCTGAATGGTTCTTCATTCCCGGAAATCTATTTAACATTGTTCGGCAAATTGCTGATATAGGAATGATTGCGTCGGTTTACAAAGGGATACATATAAAAACAACTAAAAATGGACTGCCAACCTACTGAATTTACCGCCCTATCGAGACACAGGGCGGTTTTTTCATGGGCAGGGAAAGGAGGTATCCCTATCTATGGGGCTTGACTGAAAACGGTCAGGCCCTTTTTTCATGCCATCAAATAAGAAGGAGGTAATGCGAATGGCCGATGAAAAATCGAAAATTGTGACTGACGCAACCGGGCCGGATGCTGGTCCTGCCCCGGTACAGCCCGAGGCGGGCGGCGGAACTCCGGCACCCAAGCAGGAACAGCCTGCCCCCGAAGTGGTTTCCCCGGATAAGGCCCCGGCTCCCGAGCAGGTAACACCCACCCAGCCGGAGAAAGGCGCTGACGCTCCCAAGGAGCAGAAGGCGGCCAGCGTGTCTGTCTTTAACTTCTCTGAAATCATGGCCGAGAAGAAAGCGGCGGAAAAAGCCGCCGCCAGGCAGGAGGCAAAGGCCCCGGACAAAGGGACTTCCCCTACGCCGACCAAGGAGGACGGGCCGAAGCAGGAAAAGCCCAAAGAGCAGGAACAGGCACCGAAGCGCCGGGGCCGACCGCCCAAGGCCGACAAGGACAAGGCTGCCGCTCCCGCACAGAAGGAAGCGCCCGGCAAGAAGGATAAGGCAGTAGAGAAATCTGCACAGCCGGGAAAAACGGAAAAGGCCGCTCCCTCCGGAAAGACAGAGAAAGCCCCCAAGGCTCCCAGTCCCGCTAAGGGTGCGCCGGAGGTAAAGGTTCCCGTTCAGGCTGAAACGCCTGCGCCTCCTGCCGAGGCTCCACGCCCGGGCAAGGAGGAACAGATTGTTTATATCAAGCTGTCTGAGCTCCACGCCTTCAAAAATCATCCCTTCCAAGTCCGTAATGACGAAGAAATGAAGGCTATGGTGTCCAGCGTCCGGGATAAGGGCGTGACCCAGCCTGCTATTGTCCGTCCCCGTGAGGACGGCGGGTATGAAATCGTATCGGGCCACCGCCGCCAGAAGGCCAGCGAACTTGCGGGCTTCGTGGATATGCCTTGTATCGTCCGTGACCTGACAGACGAGCAGGCCATCACGCAGATGGTGGAGGACAATACCAACCAGCGTGAAAATATCCTGCCGAGTGAAAGGGCCAAGGCCCTGAAAATGCAGTTGGAGGCCATCAAGCACCAAGGAGCCAAGGAGGCCACTTCGGGCCAACTTGACCCGAAGGACGCCGGGCGGCGCTCCAATGAGATCGTAGCCGAGCGCAACAAAATGACGGTCAAACAGGTACAGCGCTATATCAAGCTCAATGACCTTGTTCCTGATTTGCAGAAAATGATGGACGCCGGGCAAATCAAATTTACCCCGGCGGTGGAGCTGACTTATATCAAGCCCAAAAATCAGAGGTATATCGCCGTTGCCATTGAAGGCCAGCAGTCGGCCCCTTCGCTCTCGCAGGCCCAGCGCATGAGGGAGCTTGACCAGAAGGGCGTTCTGAATGGCGATGTGATCGACGGAATTATGATGGAGGATAAAAAGGAGGTAGACAAAGTGATTTTAACTGGTGCAGAACTGGGCAAATACTTCGGGAAGGAAACCACTCCGAGGGAAATGAAAGACCAGATTATCAAGCTGTTGGATGACTGGAAGGGCCAGCAGAAGGAAGTGGCCAAGCCGGAGAAAAAGGCCGCCCAGCAGGAAAAGTAACGCTTCTTCGGGTCAACTTAGCCCGAGGCAGTATGCGGGGCTCTGCCCCGCACCCCGAAGCTCAAAGGATATTAAATATTCCCCGTCGCCGGTTTTCAGGTAGCATATCCGGGAAAATCAGTCAAGGGCCAAAGCCGCCATGGGCGGTGCCAAAGGCACCCTTGACGGATTTCTCCCGGTTATGCTTTCAGGCGGCAAGCGACGGGGATATATATTCCTTTGAGCCGTTCCCCTTCCCACGGGAAGGGGCGGAGGGGTTGGGCTCCTCTGTCTGGCTCTTTTTAATATGTAGAAACGGAGGTACAAAACCATGAAAAGACCTTTAGCGTATATTACCGCCGCATGGTGCGGCGATCCTGATACCGATATGGAGCTGGCCGCCCGCTATTGCCGCATGGCATACGAGGCGGGCTTTTCTCCTATTTGCCCTATTCTTTATCTGCCACTGTTCATCAACGACGCTATCCCGGAGGAACACAAAAACGGGATTGATATGCGCCGGGATATGCTGCGCCGCTCCCATGTGCTTGTGGTCTGCGGCGGCGAGGTGGACGAGGATGTGAAAAATGATATTGCCGTTGCCAAGCGGCTCAATATCACGGCCACCACCCTTGACGGTATCCTGACCGTCAACCAGCAGGGCCGCCATGATGTTTGAAGCCTATGTGACCAATCTGGGGATGTACCCGGAACGGGGCGTTGAAGTCGGAGAATACCTGAGATTTCCCACTACCATTGAGGAAGTGCAGGCCCTGTTCTCCCGGATTGGCATAGACGGAAAACGCTATGAGGAATACTTCATCACCGATTATCAGAGTGATGTGCTGGGACTGTATGACCACCTCGGAGAATACGAAAGCCTTGACGAATTAAATTTCTTGGCGCACCTTCTGGAAGAAATGACCCCAGACGAGCTGGAAAAGCTGGAAGCAGTCATGGACGCCGGGGAGTACACAGGCAGCGTCAAGGATTTAATCAACCTGACCCAAAACCTTGACTGCTTCGAGTTTTATCCCGGAGTGAAGGACGAGGAAGAATTGGGCCGTATGTATATCTTGGAGTTTGAAGCTCTCACGGTGCCGGAGCACCTGATCGACTACATCGACTACGAGGCATACGGGCGGGATGTGCGTATCAACGAAGGTGGGCATTTTGCCCCCGGCGGCTATGTGTTCGACAATCAGAGTAAATTCATCGAGCACTATACCGGGCTGGACGATATTCCCGAGGAATACTGCATTTCCCATGTCCAAGCCCGGGACGAGAAGGAGGAAACACGCTCCATCTTGGAGACAATCAAGCAGTTCAAGGAGGATCCGCCTGTTCCCCACAAGGACAAGACGGAGCCTTCCCATGAGGAACGGTAGACCTCGGGCCAAGTTGGCCCGAGGTTCCACTATCCGGGCGGCTCCCCGGGGCCCTCCCGATTTCCCTAAATTCCCCGGAGGAAAGGAGGCAGTATGCAGGAATATGTAGAAGAACGGACAGTTGCCATATCCGTCAAAGCGGGCAAACTCTCGGGGCGGGCGCTGGCGGCGGCCTGCAAAAAAGTCCTGGCAGAAATGAAAAAGCACCATGAGGCGGCAAAACGGCCCCACGGCAGGCAGAGCGTAAAAAAGCTGATGAATCACTACGGCACCAAAAGCGCCATGACGCTGGTGGGAGCCCCCAAGGACTTTGACCGTATTGCCAAGGAGTTCCATGTGGACTACGCTTTTCACAAGACCAGTCCCGGCCACTACCTGCTGTTCTTCAAGGCAGATCAGGCCGACACCATTCAAGCGGCTTTCGGCAAATATACGGAAAAGGTCATGGGCCGCAGTCAGGACAGGCCATCTATCCTCGGCCAGCTTCGGCAATTCGTAGAGCAGATTGCGGCAAGGCCAAAGCAGAAAGAACAGGTCAGAGAGGCGGTGAAGGAGGAACGATAAGTAAGAAAATCAAGAAATATGTACTTCCATATTTCCCTTATCGGCCTCTGTACCCCAGCGGGCCGAGCCATATTCCATATCCCGGCGAAATTTCCGGGCCTTTTTGATTTTGGACTGTACCACGAAATACAGTATCACGGCCCCAGCTACACCTACGGCAAGGTCAAGGAGGCCCAGCCCCGGTGCATAGCTCTGAAATACCGGGCCGATGGTCTTAACCATACCGAACAGCTTTTCTCCGAGGTTGGCTCCCGCCGCCATGCGGTAGGCTGTGCCGCACTTGGAGAAAAACCAAAATGCTATGAGATATAGGCGGAATTGTAGACCGGCGTGTTCTCAAATTCCATGTGGATCTTCTGTTGCTTGCAGGTGCGCTGTAAGATGTTAAAAACGCTCTCACCCTCATAAAATGTGACGGTCATCGGTTTCAGAATCCAGCCGTCCTCCGGCACCAGCTCACGCTTTTCCTTATTACAAAGGTCCATATTGTCAAGGATTGTCGCGCAGGAGATGGAGAGGGTGCAGGTGTATTCCGCATCGCCAATTTCCACGTCCTCCGGCTCGACCGGGATGGGCTTGCCCTCCGGCACGGGGTCGGTCTGGTACTTGTCCTTGCCCGTACCGGTGTCGATCATCATGCCGCCCACTTCTTCATATTCGCCGGTTGCACTTGCCTGGATTTCCTCCGGCGAAACGTATTCTGGCTGTTCGGTATTAGCCTGTGCAGATTCTCCCGTCTGCGGGTCGCCAGACGGCTCTGGTGTGCTTTCGGCGGGTGTCTCTACCGGTCCCGTCTCAACGTCATCCGGCACGTCTGCCGCCGCTGTGTCCTGCTCCGGTGTCTCCACCGGATCGGCAACGGTCGGCTGTTCCGACGTGTCTTTCTGTTTCGGCATATCCCGGTCGCCAAGGGTAAAGGCCGCAGCCAGCGCCAGAACGATCAATACCGGAACAATGATTTTCCATTTGTGTTTCTGCCAAAATGTCATGTTAAATCAACTCCGCAGCGGTCAACATATTGTAAAGCATCTGTGCGATCCCGCAGCGCAGAATCGCTTTTGTGGATTCAATATTGAGGTCACTCTGGTCGAGGATATTGACGGAGTAGCAGAACGCTATCGGTTCCTTCGCCCAGGATGCCACGCTGCGGTAATCTCCGAACTGTGCCAGCATATCCTTTGTCGCTGCTGCGTCCATCGATGGATCAAGGCCACACAGCTTTGCGGCGCGGGCAACCATCGCGGCAGCCTCCTGCCGGGTGATGGTGCCGTCCGGATTAAACTTGCCGCTGCCAACGCCGTTGACAATGCCGCTGCTGTTGGCTGTGCCGATGTAACCGGCGTACCATTTGGAGCTGGGAACGTCCGTAAAGGCTTTCGTGTCCTTGGCTGCTAAACCAAGCGCACGGGTGACGATAGCGGCAAATTCCGCGCGCGTCATGGTCTTGTTGGGCATGAACGTGCCTTTTCCCATGCCGTTGATGATACCGCGGGATGCAAGTTCTTCGATAGCAGCTTTGTTCACATGATTTTTCACATCGGTGAACGTTGTGCCGGGAGCGGTTACACCGGGAACATTCACAGAAGCGTCCACATTGCCCTTGTTAACGCTTGTGCTGGGTTTCGAGGTGTTCTTGGTCACCTCGCCCATACGGTACAGGCTGTTTTCGCCATTCGCCGCGCGGTCAATGGCGACCAAAGCGTAAAAGCCCTGTTCCGCAGACATCCGGTTATCTAGATTGGACTGTGCGGTTTAAACTGCATATGTTTCTCATTTTGCTGTCCGCTTTTAGCGTTTTTTACTTCCGTGCCCGGAAAAGCTTTCTCTTGGGCAAAACGCAAAAGCAATGAAAGTACACAGAAAATAAGAAAAACACCACTGCGTCCAACCCAACAGGGTTCGAATTACAGTGGTGTTTTCAGTTAGCAAAAGACGCCTTGAATGATCAAGACGTCTTCGAAGACTCCTTCTACACATGGCAGATGAGATATTTATATTATATCCATTTCCTTTGACTGGTCAATAGGATTTGAAAAAAAATATTGGCCAGAAGAGGATGGTTGTATGGAGCGATACTGTTTATAGTGCTTTAACTGCTTTTGAAGTGCATGATCGTAATCAAGATAGAATGCAGTAATCAGCAAAAAATATCCTTTTCTTTCTTCAAGCACAACCATATACCGTTCTTCTTCAAGAAGTAAATGTACGCGGGTTTTACTTTTGTATGGTTCATTCCAGACCTTAACGCCATCGCAGTCTTCACATTTTGATAGATCACAGTCATAATTTTCAATAAAAGCACGAGCCCAGCGAATCCGCTCACATCTTCTAAAATCAGGGACACGTGCGCCATTCCCAGTATAGTCTTTACAGGTTGTATGAAAGAACGCTTCTTCTTTACCATATTCTATGGGGTAGTGCTTCACGTTGACCCTAGTATTCTTATATAGCGGATAACTGTCAATAAAATCCGATTTAAAAATGCTATACAATGCAGATTCATATATCGACCAGATATTCTCGTATTGTGCAAGGTATTCTAACTCCGGAAGCCAACAAATTTCATTCATAGTGTGTTCCTCGCGTCCCATACAAATAGATTGCACTTGCTCTCACGCAAGAGGGTTGTTCGCGTCAGCAAATAATTTGAACGCTTTTTAATCAATTCTATGATATCAATCTTTGCTTGACTCCGTGTGGTTCCATTCGGAAATACACGGTTCTGGTATCCGACAGCTCCAATCAGTAAATCTACCAACTGCATAATTTGTATCTCATCAGAACGAACCGGTTGCAGCCGTTGTATAACAGACTGAGAGAAATCGTACATTGAATTGCTACATACCTCTTTCAACTTCTGTGCTTTTCGATATGAATTTGTATCTTTAATATCGATATATATTTCATAGCGATCTTTTGGCGAAAGAATTACTTTCAGCATATCGAAATACATTTTATAATACCATTCGTCATGTGTCTGATGAAACGCTGCGTGATTTAGCTTCGATTTGTCGGGAATAATTATTGCCCGAAAATGTAGATCATCGTCATCAAAAAAGTAGTCAATAATATCTTTATAGGCTTGCACCTTTGCGGGACTGACTTTTGTCCATTTTAGTTCCGTGGACGGTGAAATGCCATTTCTGGCTTTGATCTCCTTAATACGCTGATTGATCTCTCTTAATTTGTTCTGAGGGCACCATACTGCCCCAATTACCATATCATTGATTCCGTCATGTTCCAGATGGCAGGTTTCGTCGCAGTAAACATTATACAACATAAATATAATTAACCCTCCACTGAGAAAATCTCTCAATTAAATTATAAGTACTTCTAGTCAATACGCATGCTTTTTGCGCCGGTTGAATGATACGCATCTTCCTTTTCCAGTATAACAGCTATATATGCTTTCGTCGAGATTTTTTGGCATACAATGATCATTTTCTCAGACATTAAGATATAATAGTCGCACGATGTTTAAGGAGATACGATCATGCCAAAAGAATATGAACCTTCTTTCAAAAAGGAAGTCATCCGCCGATACGAACAAGGTGTCAGCTTGAACGCACTCAGTCAGGAGTTCCACGTTGCGCTCAGTACGCTTTATCACTGGCGCAAAGAATACTGCTCCATACAGACAGTCAGCCACACCTACACACCGAAGGAATTTGACATGCTTATCCGCCGCTTACAAAAAGCCGAGCATGAGCTTGCAATCATCCGGCAGACCGGCTATCTGTCAAGGATGCCACTGCAGGAAAAGCTTGCAGCGTTGGAACGGCTCTACAATCAACCGGAAAACTCATTCAGTGTGCATGAGCTTTGTGAAGCGCTGGATGTTGCCCGCGGAACATTTTACAATCACATTTTCCGCCGCGCAGATCGAACGAAGTATGAACGTGAGCAGGAAGATCTGATGCAAAAGGTACAGCAGATCTTTGATGACAGCGGCCAGCGTTTTGGCGCGGAGAAGATTCGTGTGACTCTTGCAGTCGGCGGGATTCGCGTCAGCACAAGGCGTATTACGGCGATCATGCAGGAGCTTGATCTGCACAGCGTCCGCCCGGAGGCTAAGAAAGACTTCAAAAAGAGGCAGCAGGTTCGAAAGCAAAATCTCCTGAAGCGTGACTTCTTTGCCGCGCATCCAAACCAGGTTTGGGTCAGCGATATTACATATTTCAGAGTCAATGGTTATTGGCTCTATTTTTGTGCAATTTTAGACCTGTGCTCCCGTAGAGTGGTTAGTTTCCGCATATCCCGCAATGCCAGCACAAACCTTGTCACCAGCACGTTTCGAAAAGCCTATCAGGATCGCGGACAGCCCAAAAACCTGACCTTTCACAGCGACCGGGGTGCGCAGTACACTTCCGGTGCGTTCACAGCCCTGCTGCAAAAATGCGGTGTAAGGCAGTCCTTTTCAGCATCCGGCCGCCCACATGACAACGCGGTTGCCGAGTCTTTCTTTGCCTCCTTCAAAAAAGAAGAGGCGTATCGCAGAGAGTACACCTCAGAGCAGAGCTTTCGAAAAAGCGTCGAACGGTATGTTGCGTTTTATAATACCAGCAGGCCGCATCAAACGCTGAATTATCAGACCCCGCAGGCATTCGAAGCTGCCTGCACAGGATCTTTATAAAAAAGCAGTGTTCAAGTCACGCAGAGTCATAAAAATATTCGTTTTGCAATTTGAGACTTTTAAGGCCGATGCACAAAAGCGTCCGAGATAAAAAGTCTTGATTTCTCAAGGCTTTCAGAAACGAAGAACTCCGCTTTTCGACAAAATTGTTCGAAAAGCGGAGTTCATTCACATGGTGGACAGTACAGGACTCGAACCTGTGACCCCATGCACGTCAAGAGCCATCCGTTCGTATTTTTCTGTATTTTAATTATAATATGCACATATTTTAGATGAAGAAATTCTGTATTTATGGGAATTTATCTATTGCGTCCATCGCGTTTTTGCCCAGTCTGGGTCACGGTTTGGGTCAGGTGAAAATCACCCCACGTCCAGCATAGCGAATCCCCTCCTTCAGCACGTTCTGATAGAACGGCAGGAAATCTGCATACCGCCGGAACTGTGCCAGCGGCACAACGTGGACAGAAACCGTGATGTCGTGGTCAAGGCTGAGTGCGCTTGCTACTCCAGAAACCGCACGCCGCTGCGACGCGATCTGTTCCTGCGTCAAATCTGCGGTCAGGAGAATGTCAATATCTGACTCCGCGGTAAAATCGCCGCGGGCATAGGATCCGTACAAAATTGCATCGTGGATGCTGTGCCCTAGAATTGGATCACAGGCGTGATAGACGATCTTCAAAATCTCAAACGCTTGATTGCGCGTACACATATTGACACCGCCCTTTCTGAACTTCTTATTTGCAGTATACCCTAAAGTGCGCTGGAATGCAAATCTGCTACAAAGCCCGGCTTGCTGGTTTGAATTTTATATATTGCCCATTGAATTTTCAATAATCGAATTATTTATTCGATTTTATTATTTTGTATTGCTATTTTCTGAAAAGGTGGTTATACTGAGTACTGAGGTGGTAGCTGTGAATGAAACTCCTGTTATCCGAATCCAACGGGCAAGCATTCGGAATTTTAGAAATGTTGAATCCGGCGAAATCCGCTTTCCCTGCAATTATAGCGAGGATATTTTTGCGCCGAAAGCTGATGTCCTCGGCATTTATGGTCAGAACGGCTCCGGCAAAACAACATTTATTGATGCACTGGAAATCCTGAAAACGCTGCTGTCCGGGCAAAAGGTCGGGGCTGAACTGTCAGACTGCATTTCCTACGGACAAGAGAAAGCCGAACTGCAATTTGAGTTCAGCATCCTCAAGCTGAATGAGGGCAATGTAGTATATAAGCGGCGTCTCATCTATTCTACTGTTCTGAGTAAAGATGCCATTGATGAAACCGTCAAGTGCGCCACAACCAGAACTGATTCAGCAAAAACAGCTTGGATGAAACCAATCTTCGAGTGTACGCACCAGTCAGAGGACGCTGTGTTCTCACCACAAGTTCGGCTGGAATCGTTATTCGGTTCGAAGCAAAATGCAAAAATAAACGAGCTTCGTGTCATAAAATTACTGTGCCAAAAGGAGCATCGGTCCTTCCTTTTCTCCCCAGAGTTCCTGAAAATGCTTCATGATGTAGCGCAGGAACATGACGAGAAAGTTGAACCGCTGTTCGAACTGTCCAACTTTGCAAACACATCATTCTTTGTCATCTTGAACCGAAATAACGGGCTGATCTCGCTGGATGCAGCAATTCCTGTTAATTTCAGGACAGAAACGGCTGGCGGTACGTTTGCACTGCCGATTGATCAGCCAGTTACAATCCCAAACCGCTTTTTGGAAATCATACAACAGGTCATAGCAACTATCAGCACTGTTCTCTGTGAAATTGTTCCCGGTGCACAACTGTCACTTGTGGAGCTCGGTACGGAGTTGATGGAGAATGGCGAGCAAGGCACAAAAATCCAGTTGGCAAGGGAGCTTTCCTGCGCCAATGGTAAACTGCATCTCCTACCTTTAAAATATGAATCTGAGGGCATTAAAAGGATCATCTCTGTTCTGCATTTGTTGATTGCTGCATATAATAGCCCGTCCATCACACTCGCGATTGACGAGCTGGACTCCGGTATCTACGAGTATCTGCTGGGAGAATTGCTGCGAATCATGCAAAAATCCGGCAAGGGGCAGTTGATTTTCACCTCGCACAATCTCTATCCGCTGGAAACATTGGAAAGCGATTCTATCGTCTTTACAACGACGAACCCAAGCGCTCGATATACTCGCATCAAAAGCGTGCGGGCAACAAATAATCTGCGCTCCATGTATCTGCGTGAAGTCATCCTTGGAAGCGATGATGACGCAACTCTCTACGAAGAAACCAATGTGTCCGAGATCGCTCACGCAATGAGAATTGTCGGCAAGCGTATGGAGAGCCTTTCTTTGTCTGGGGACGCATCCTCGGAGGTGTCCAATGGCTAAAAAGAAGGTTATGCTCTTTATCGTAGAGGGGCCGACAGATGAAACTAGCCTTTCTACGGTTTTGAACCGTATCTTTTCTTCCGCGACGGTAAAATTTCAGGTCATTCATGGAGATATTCTGACCCGCGATTTCACTTCTTCGGATAAGATCGTGGTCGCCGTTTGGGCACAGGTCAAGGAGTTTATGGGCAGTATCTACAGAAAGAGCGATATTTGCCGAATCGTTCATCTTACCGATATGGACGGTGTATTCATCCCTGATGATGCTGTTGTCGAAAATGATACGGTGGAAACTGATACTCCACCATACTATACAGAAACGCAAATTCAAACGCCAAATCGCGCCGGGATTCTTGACCGCAACCAGCGCAAACGGAACAATATCGACCGACTTTCTGCCTGCCCCAAAGTCGCGGGCATTCCATATAGCATGTACTATTTCTCTTTGAATTTGGAGCATATTCTTCATGGGAGAACAAACCTTTCCGACTGGGAAAAGATTCGGTGTGCCGAGGAGTTTGACTTGAAGTACGGCGATGACCCGGACGGATTTACGCTGTTTATGAAAGAATCTTCGTTCTCCGTATGCGATGATTATCGCAGTTCGTGGGCATTTATCAAAACAGAATTGCATTCTTTGGAGCGGTACAGCAATTTCGGCATCGAACTGCCGCCCTTAAAAACCGCAACGCTCCAACCCAATCAATGATTTTTATAGCAAATACCGCACATTTGAAATGCACTGCTCGAATCCCGTATTACCTGTGTCATAAGCACAATGATTTCCGGGATCTGCGCAGTGCATCTTCTCTTCATGGGATTGCTGTCAGAACAAAGAAGCAAGGATTCAATGTCCGATTGTCGCCCCAAGCGGAGCAGAAATGCAAGCCGGCGTGAACCCACTAAATTCCAAAATATTTTTCAAAAAACTGCGCAAGCCGCTGGATGATCGTTTTCTTCTTTTCCGTGCGGTTGCCGCCGCCAAAGCGGGAGACGGGCGGCAGGATCTGGTCAATATCCGTGCCGGTCGTTTTGAGCGCACCGTCGCGGAACGCGTTGGCGACGAAGCGCTGCGCTTCTGCGGGCTTCAGCTTTTCTTCTGCGATGATTTGCTCCAGCTCCTGCTGTTTTTGCTGCTGCACATAACTCTGCCAGTCGCGGTCAACATCCGTTGCAGCGTTGACCGTACTAATAAAGCCGTGGATCAGGTCCTTTTTGCTGCGCAGCTGGATGCTGGAGTCAATCGCCCGGCCGATGGTTCCCAGGATGCTTTTGTCCTTGCAGTTCGATTCATGGTGCTTCATGACAAGCATCAAAATGTAGTCGATGTTGATCTCCACCTGCCGGATGAGCTCGATCTCGAAGGTAATATCGTCGTTTATATTCTCTTTGTCGCCATCCGTTTTCGGACGGTATGCCTGATAAAGGTCGAGATAGACGCTCTGGTAATCCTGAAAATCCCGCTCCGGCAGGATTTCATTGCCTGCAAACTGGTCAAATGCGCTTAAGATATTTTTGAGCCGCAGGATATTGCCATAGAGCTTGATGAAATCCTTTTGCTTCTGCTCGCCAGTGATCGGCTGGTCGAGCGGAAACTCGCCTGATAGCTCGTCGATCAAATCGCGGTAACCGGGAACGGCTTTCCCGTTTTCCTCATAGCCGTCATAGTACGCATCATAGCCCTTGAGCAGCACAACGCCGCTGGCCTCGCGGTTGCCAAAAAGCGCGATCGCGTCGTCGGTGGCTTTTTGCAGATTGCGGAAGCAGACGATATTGCCGTAGGTCTTGACGGAGTTCAAAATCCGGTTCGTCCGGGAAAACGCCTGAATCAGACCGTGCATTTTAAGATTCTTGTCCACCCAGAGCGTGTTGAGCGTCGTCGCGTCAAAGCCTGTCAGGAACATATTGACCACGATGAGCAGATCGACCTCCCGCGCCTTAACACGCTGGGACAGGTCTTTGTAGTAGTTCTGGAACTTGTCCGCCGACGTGTCAAAATTGACGTGGAACATCTGGTTATACCCTTATATTCGCACAGCTTTCTGAGCATCTGTCCGATATCCTGCTTGATCTTTCCGTATATGACCTGTCTCCTGTATTTCGGCGCAAATACGATATGATATTTACATTCCCACTTCGTGTGTGCTAAACTACTGACATCAAGTTTCATTTGGACTTGATTCCTCCTTTGATTTTTTGTTCTTGGTTGGCAGACCATCTTCATTTTATCAAAGGAGGATATTTTTTCTATGCATAGCTAAAGCTTTTTGGAACCACCGGCATTGCCGGTGGTTTTCTTTATACAACAAGGCGGCAGCAGCTTGCGCCGCTCCCGCCTTAAAATATTTTTGCTCTATTTTGCACCACAATTTAGCGTTTACACAAAATTTAGGACAGACCCCTTTGCAACTGGAGGTTAAAGCCCTTAATGACGTTGGTAGTGTAGCTCAATCTACACTATGCCCCAGTTTTCAGGCCATTGAGTACAGTTGCCCGGAATTTGGCTCTCTTATTTTTGCTATTGTCAGCCAATAATTTAAAACCCATAGGAATGCTGCCTCTAGTGTGTTCACCGCCGCTGTCTTCTCTCCCCTATACCTTTGCGGCCAGCAAAGGGCACTATGTAGTTTTGGTTTTTGCTTTAAAAGTCCGGGCCTGTATGTTGTAATAATTTAAATATCGATACAGCGTAGCACGGCTGACTCCAAGTTGTTTGCAAGCCTCTTTTGTATCTCCGTTGCATTGAGAAAGCGCTTGCTCGATTTTTTCCTTCTGCGCGGTGTCTTCTCCGGAATATTGTTTTGGTTGTGGTGTTCGCGTGTTTGATAACGGATGCAGCAAGTCATCCGGGAGATGTTCCGGCAAAATTACATCGTTTTTCCCACTGCAGTAGTAGGCACGCAAAATCACATTTTGCAATTCTCTCGCATTTCCGGGCCAAGTGTGTTGCTCTAGAATTCGCATACACTCCGGAGATATGATCTTGGACTCTCGTTCCCCTCTGCGGTTGATCTCCCCGATAAAATAGTTTGCTAAAAGAGGCACATCTCCAATCCGCTCCCGCAATGGGACAATGTGAAAAGAGAGCACATTGATGCGATAATATAAATCTTCTCGAAAATTATGATTTCTTACTTCTTTTTGTAAATCGCGGTTCGTTGCAGCAATGACTCTGATGTTTAAATTCTTTTCCGTTTTTCCTCCAATCCGAAAGATTCGGTGAGAGTCCAAAACGCGCAAAAGTTTGCTTTGGATTTCCAAAGGAAGTTCTCCGATCTCATCCAGAAAAATTGTTCCGCCATCAGCAAGTTCAAATTTTCCAGGATTACCTTGTCCAAGGGCTCCGGTAAACGCCCCCTTTTCATAGCCGAATAGTTCGCTTTCGACAAGAGAATGTGGCAGGGAGGCGCAGTTGACTGCAATAAACGGACCGTTTTTTCGATGGCTAGCACTGTGAATGGCATGGGCAAATAGCTCTTTTCCTGTTCCGCTCTCACCCTCTAATAGCACCGTACAATTCGTGGCCGCTATACTCTCCATTGTCTGGATCGTATGCAGGATTTGAGGCGCTTGGGTAATGATGGAGTCAAATACATACCGAGCGCGGTTCCCCATTACTTGATTGGCCAGAGCGTTGACCGAGCGGCTACGCCGGAGAAGCAAAACCGCCCCCTCCGGATGCTGTTCCACTGCAATAGGGAAAATAGAGATATTGCAAGAAATATGATGTCCCTCCACAAGCAGTTCTTCTTCTGCAAATGAGAAGGGGTTCATTTCCTTCTGCAAGCGGGATTGCAGTTCTTCATACCGAGCTCCGAACCATGTCGAAATTGAGCGCCCCAACAATTTCTCCTTGTTGGAACATAAAATTTGCTCTCCACCTCGGTTAATTCGTTGGATACATAGCTCATGATCCACCACAACAATTCCTTCTGAAATACTGGAAATTGCTGTGTCTACCAATTTGTAGGAATGTAACAATGTAAGATGATTTTCAATGGAAAAAGCCGCCAATGCCACAAGCCCCATGGTGTGAAGCGTTCCTGACCAGTCTTTTCCGGCCATGTTCAGCACACCGATAATTTTTCCATCTCTGTCATGGATCGGAGCGGCTGAACAAGTCCCGTCATGCTGGGCGGCACAATAATGCTCGGCCCCATAAACCTGGACGGGAGAATCTTCCAGCAAGGCCAGGGTAATTCCGTTTGTTCCGATATAGCGTTCATGCCAGCAAACACCCAGTGAAAACGAACTTTCATGCTCCATCTCGGCATAATATTCGTCCCCGCAAGAGTAAAGCATATAGCCGTCTGGGTTATGAAGAGAAATCAAATTTTTGGTTTTCCCGACCAAGGAATGCATTTTTTCCATAATGGGTTTCGCAAGATCAATCAGGGTTTGATTGGTCGCTTGCAGAGCTTGGAGCTCAGGACGGGATAAAATCGGAGCCCGAAGAGGCTTCATCATATCCACATGGAAGTCTCTGCTGCGCATCCAAGATGAAGCGATCATTGGCCTCACCTCTGGGGAAATTTCTCCGGTTTCCCGGAAAAGTGCCCATAGGTGTTTTAGATTCTGAAAATACTGCTGGTCCGTTGCATCTAACATTGCAAAACACCCCCTTTACAACATTATAACGTGTTTGCGCTACTTTGCAAGCAATTCTCTTCTTCTGACAGGAAAGCGGACGGGCAAAAAAGTCCCGTCCGCATTTTGCCGATTTATTTATATTACAGAATGGATTTCAGATACTCTACTACCTCTGCTTTGGGCGATGGGCGGAAAGAATTCCCTTGTGTTCCGCCCTCATGTATTGCATATTCCGCCATGGAGTCCAGCTGTTCCTCTGTGACGCCATAGTCGGAAAGACGCCCAATGCCGATCGAGCGGTTGAACGATTGCAGAGAATCGCTGACAATGCGACCGATCTCCTTTGGGGCGGCTTGGGCCTGGATTTCGGCGCCAAGAATTTTACCGATCCTTGCAATGCGGTCAGGAATGACCTCGCTCACCGATGAGAGGGCATAAGGCAGAACCAGAGCGCATGCGGTTCCATGATGGACGTGACCATATACACCTACGCCGTGAGCTATGGCATGACCCAAATGAAGGCCGACCTGAGTAAACGCCTGTCCGGCCATACAGGAGGCGATCAGCAACTGTTCCAGTTCCTCCAGATTGCCGGGTTCTTTCATTGCGGCAGGTAGATGCTTTACAATCATCTCCATGGAAGCGAGGGCTAGCGGTTCCATCATAACATTGGCGGCTTTGCAGGTATATGCTTCTGCACTGTGGGAAAATGCATCCATGGCTGTGGCTGCGATCATGGAGGGAGAAAGCGCAGTCAGCAGTACGGGATCCAAAATAGCCACATCGGGGCCGGCAAAGGGATTGGCAAAAATATACTTGTAATTTGCTTCCCGATCCAACACAACCCCAATGTCAGTGCTCTCTGACCCTGTACCGCAAGTGGTGGGGATGGCAAACAGCAGGTTGCTGCGGCGGATCGGCTTGATTTGTCCCTTGCAGTATGCGATGATATCCCCGTCTACGTCCAACATGCAGGCAATTGCTTTGGCTGTGTCCATGGCGCTGCCCCCGCCAAAGGCGACAATAGCAGACACGTCATGTTCTTTGGCATAGGTGATGCCGCTGCGCACAGTCTCCACCGGCGCGTCAGGCAGAGAGCCATGGAAGACACAAGGCGTGAAGCCTCCGCTGCGGATGCTGTCCAACAGAGAATTCAATAACCCAAGGGAATAGGTTTTATTGCCGCACACCACCATGATATTTTTGCCTGCGCCCCATTGGTTTAAAAGTTCCCCGGTTTGATGAACACTGTTTCTTCCCGCCACTACGAAAGACGGAGCATGAAAATTAAATTCGGTTAACATAAGAATTCCTCCTTACAATAATTAGGGACCCGCTACAAAATACCCAGCATAAAAGCTGCCAATTGTGTCTGCGGACAAAGATGGACAAAACAAGGAAAAATAGAGGTGCAAGTACATCGAATTATGACAGATTCGGTAAAACAGATCCATTCGATTGAAAATTTTGAGAATTTTATTGTCTCGCCATGAGAATTTTCTTGCGAAGGCTTATTCCATTTCGTGGGGAGACGTTTCTCAGCCCACTGGCTTTTGAGATGGACATACTGAACTCATCAGAATAGCCAAAAAAGAAATGGTTTTTTTATCAAATGATCCAAATTTCACTGGTTTACCAGATGTTCAGGCAAAAGGTGTCCGTTATGGCAAAGCGATTGCTTGTATTTTAGCAGGCACGCAAAGCGTGACCAAATATAAGGAGTGTGGTTTTATGCTGACGCAAGAAAAAGAGCGGGAACTGCAGAATTTTGCCCGTGAAATTCGGATCCAAACCATCCGACAGATTGGGATTCGGGGATTTGGACACATCGGTGGATGTATGTCAATCGCGGATCTACTGAGTGTCCTGTATGGGGAGGACATGAAGTACGATCCCCAAAATCCTTCCTGGGAGGGCCGGGACTGGTTGGTTTGCTCCAAGGGCCACGCGGGACCGGCCATCTATGCGGCACTGGCACTGAAAGGCTTTTTCCCGATGGAGTGGATGGAAACGTTGAACCAGCCCGGGACAAATTTACCCAGCCATTGTGATCGCCGGAAGACGCCGGGTATTGATATGACCACAGGCTCTCTGGGACAGGGGCTCTCAATTGCAGCCGGCATCGCGCAGGCATACCTTTTAAATGAAAAAAAGAACACTGTTTATTGCATTATGGGAGACGGGGAGTCCCAGGAGGGCCAAAATTGGGAAGCCATCCTGTATGCGGCACAGCAGAAGCTGGGAAATCTTATCCTCTTTGTGGATGACAATAAAGCCCAGATTGACGGCTACGTTAGTCAGATTAATGAGATGGAGAGCTATGTAGACAAATTTAAGAGCTTCCACTGGGATGCTGTTGAGATCAACGGACACGACTATAATGCCATTCATGAGGCAATTCTAAATGCCAAAGCGGTTCAGGATAAGCCCAGCGCCATTATTCTGCACACCATCAAAGGGAAAGGCTGCACATTTGCCGAGCGCACCTGGTGCCATCATATTTCTGTGTCCAAAGAGGATATGGAGGAAGCGCTTCAGGCGCTTCAAGCCTGATTTTGACAAAAAAAGGAGGAACATTTATGGGCTATCAAGTAATGAACAAGATTGAAATGGAGCCGTCCGGTCTGTCAGAGACTTATTTTCATACCATGATGCGTTTGATGGGTGAAAATCGTGATATCATGGAGCTGGAAGCTGACCTAGGCGTTTGCATTCTCGGCGGCGGATACAAGGAAATGGAACAAACCTACCCGAAACAGCTGTTCAACTGCGGGATTCAGGAAGCCAATATGGTCGGGGTCGCCTGTGGCTTGTCCGCGGTTGGGAAGATCCCCTTCTGTCATACCTTTGCACCGTTCTTGGCTCGCCGTGCCAATGATCAGATTTTTATTTCTGCCTGCTATGCAGGGGCCAATATTCGCTTGGTTGGATCTGATCCTGGCGTAATGGCTGCTTTCAATGGGGGTACGCACATGCCCTTTGAGGACGTTGCGGCTTTGCGCGCCTTCCCCGAATTGACAATTGTAGAACCCACCGATAGCGTGATGTTGGTCAACCTGATGGATCAACTGGCAAAACTCCAAGGTGTCTATTATATCCGTATGGCCCGAAAACCCATGGCCAAAGTTTATCAGGAAGGCTCTGATTTTACCATCGGAAAAGGCTGTGTGATTCGTCCGGGCTCGGATGTCACCATTGTTGCCGCTGGAATAATGGTCGCCGAAGCGATGGAGGCCGCAGAGTTGCTGGCAGCCGATGGAATTTCTGCCCGTGTGGTGGACATGTTTACGATCAAACCCATTGATGAAGATCTTTTAACAACCTGCGCGCAGGAGACAGGTGCAATTGTCACAGCTGAAAATCACAACATTATTGGAGGCCTGGGCAGCGCAGTCTGTGAGACGCTGGGCAGCAATTGCCCTGTCCCTGTTGAGCGTGTGGGCGTCAAGGACAGATTCGGCGAGGTTGGCCCCATTGACTATTTAAAACAGGTCATGGGCCTTACTGCCCAGGACATTGCCGTGGCAGCAAAAAAGTCAATTTCCCGGAAATAAAGTCGGAAGAAAAGGAGAAAACACGCGATGAAAAGGACAAGAGCCGTATTGGTTGCGCCTAAGCAGTTTGATTTTGTTCAGGAGGAAATCCCAAAGCTGAAAGAAAATGAAGTGCTGTATAAAACTATCAGTGTAGGGCTGTGCCATTCTGACATCCCCGCATATCGCGGAACCAGCGCCATGGGCTTCGGAAACAAACATGGCTATGACGCAATGATCAAGAACCCTCAGTTCCCCATGGGAATTGGGCATGAGCCAGTATGCGTTGTCGAGGATGTAGGCAGTGCCGTTACATGTTTCCGACCGGGCGATTTGGTGACGGGCGTACTCAGTACCTGTATTGCGGATTACAATGTAGCAGCCAACGCACAAATGATCAAGATCCCGGAGACATCAAAGCCGATCGACGCCTGCCTGGGTGAGCCGATGATGTGCGTGGCCAACATTGTGCGTGCCGTGGAGCCGAAAATGGGAGACCGGGTTGCTGTGATAGGGTGCGGTTTCATGGGGCTTATGGTTATTGCCGGACTGAAAAGTCGGGCTCTAGGCGATATTGTTGCCATCGACTTGGATGAAAAGCGCCTGGAAATGGCGGTCCAATACGGAGCGACCAAGACCATTAATCCTAAAAACGTGGATGTGGAGGACGTCTCGTTTGAACTGACCCACGGGAGGATGTATGATTGTATTGTTGAGATCACCGGGAGCTTGCGCGGATTGCAGACCGCTCTTTCGGTGGCAAAAATATCGGGCCGCGGCAAGATCCTTGCACCGTCTGTGTATTCAAAAAATGAGACATGGACAGAGGAGATGGCCTACAATATGATGTACCGTTCTCCCATTATCCATGTGGTTCATCCTTATTATACGAATGAATACATGCATACTCTGGAAATCGGAGTGGAAGCTTATGTCAAGGGTGTATTCCCCACAGAGGAATTGATCACCCACCGTATCCCATTCGAACGGGTTGACGAAGGCTTCCGGCTGCTGGATACGAACCCGCCCGGATATATTAAGGGAATTATTACATTTTAAGAATCTGCAGATTGATGAAAAAAGGAATAGAGAGGAGCGCCCATGAAAGAAACTGAATCCATCCAAACTGTGGATACAAATATTAAGATTCCTTTTTGGAAAGCGGCCTGCTTTGGGTTAGGAGATTTCGGAAATAACTTTGTTTGGACCTTTGTGGGATCCTATCTGATGATTTTCTATACAGATGTATTTGGGATCCCAATGGCGGCTGTCTCCTTGCTGATGCTGATTGCACGGGCATGGGACGCGATCAATGACCCGATTATCGGAGGTCTGTCCGACCGCACCAGGACCCGCTGGGGCCGCTACCGGCCTTGGGTGCTGCTGATGTCTTTCCCAACAGCAATCATTACGGTGCTGACGTTCTGGGCACACCCCGATTGGTCTAATACATCCAAGATTGTCTATATGTATGTGACATATGCACTGCTGGTATTCTGTTACACAGGAGTGAATATTCCATACAGCGCAATGACCAGTGTTTTAACTCAGAATACGGACGAACGGGCGAAGCTGTCCACTATGCGGATCACCCTTGCCAATATCTCTATTGCCGGAATTGGGATCATCGTTATTCCCATGGTCTCTGCTTTGGGCAAAGGGGATGCCGCGATGGGATACCGCCTGACTGCGGTCATTTTTGTGCTCATATTTATGTGCTGTTCCGCAGTCGTGTTTGCGACGCAGAAGGAAGTCGTTCCTCCTCCGGTCAAGCATAAGTACCCCCTTAGGGTTCAATTTAAATCCATGTTGGCAAATCGCCCATTTTTGATTGCATTCTGTGGCCAACTGCTCTGGGGCTTTTTTATCCACGGAAGAGGTTCCATGTATACTTACTACTTCAAGTATGTCCAGGGCGACGCAGGTCTGATGTCTCTATATAATCTTGTAGGACTTGTCCCTCTCGTTGCAGGCTGCTATCTGTTTAAAGCTTGGTATAATGTCGATGGCAATAAGGGGCGTGTCACCGCTTATGGATGTATCGGAGCCGGTATCGCCATGATCCTTATGCGATTTACCTCACCTATCGGTTCGCCTGTACTATTCTATGCGCTGTGTGCAATTTCTAAATTCTTTGAAGGGGTTTTGGCTTCTGGTATTTATGGCGTGATTCCCGACACGGTAGAATACGGGCAGCTGAAAACCGGGGTTCGAAACGACGGCTTTTTGTCTGCATTTATCTCGTTGGGAAATAAATTTGGCATTGCATTGGGCAGTGCCGGCGTGGCGGCCATTCTGGCAGTTTTGGGGTTCCAAGCGAATGTGACGCAGACTCCTTTGGTCAGCGGCACCATCAACAATTTCTTTACTGTAATTCCAGGAATCTTGTCTGTTCTGTGCGGAATTGTCTTCTTGTTCTACAAAATTGACCGAAAGACCTTCAATGATATTTTGTCAAAGCTGAACGACAAAGTGCAATCTAATGACCCAGATCTTGTTTAAAGTAAACTCGCTTCAACTAGATTTTTAGTCTCATAGCGGTCAGTCCGGCTCAAATGCTTCCAATTATTAGGATGGTATTTGAGTCGGGCTGTTCGCTTTTGGAATTTCAGATCATGAGACCATATTGCGGCACGGTTTCGATTCCTGTATGCTATAATAAAGAAAAACTGATTGTATGGTCCAATCCTCAAATTTGTCTTTCTCAATGTTTCGGCAAAAATCAGTTTCAGAGCCTCCCATACTAGACCATGCTCTTTGCAAGCAAGCAGTGGGTTCCACATGTGCAGGCAAAAAAACGATAATATACTTGCGACAGGAGATGATGTCTATGCTACAATCGCAAATTCATTGCCAGCAACAAATCCTATCAGCCGAAATGAGACAATCACTAAAAATCCTGCAGTTACCAATGGCTGGACTGCAGGCAGAATTAATCCAGTTTGCAGAAGAAAACCCAATGGTAGATCTGGACCAATTCTATAAAGATTGGCAGAACGGGGACTCCAATTCGCTTATGACTTTTTGTGAGGATTTTTCCGGTTCCATTTTTGAGACCGTGATCCCGTCCCGTCAGGCGGCCAATGAAAATGATTCTGCTCAGACTGCTGATGGCGGTTCAATACAACATCAGGAAACCTTTTCAGAGTATGTGAAGGAACAGCTTCCACAAATTTTGAAATATCTTCCATTTCGCTATGCGGCATGGTGCGAATACATCATTGACAGCCTGGACCATCGCGGATATCTAGACGAACCGCTCGATTTGTTGGCTTCCTTCATGGGAAGTTCAGTGGAAGAGGCCACGCAGGCTTTGTACGCTGTGCAGAGCTTAGCTCCGACCGGAGTGGGTGCTCGCTCTCTGGAGGAATGTTTAACCCTCCAATTAGCTCACAGTCCCTATTTTAACAAATATACTCTGAACATCATTCAGGATTATCTTCCCCTTCTGGCGAAAGGAAATATAGAAAAAATCTCAAAAGATCTGAAGATTCCTTTTGCTGAAGCACAACGCTACTGTCAAGTCATTCAAGCATTTAACCCGATTCCCAGCAATGGGTTTTTGCAGTCCAGCGATTTGCCCGTCTATATAATTCCGGATGCTGCTGTGGAAATCCAGGGCCAGGAAATTACGGTGTCTTACAACCAGCGGGCTCTGCCTAAAATTTCTCCGCTCCCGGAATATCTTGCTATAATAGAACAGCAGAAAACAACAAAATTAGGTGCTTATTTAGAAGATCAAAATCATCGAATCATAAGGATGCAACAGGATCTGGAGCGACGAGAATCTACCCTGATCAAAATGATTCGTTTTATTTTGGACAGACAAAAAGAATACCTCTTGGGGCAAGTCCCAGCCCCCGTTCCTCTGTCTGTTCAGGAAATCGCCCAAGAATTGCACTTCCATCAAAGTACCATCAGCCGCGGCATCAAAGACAAGTATATTTTCTTTTCTGGACACACGGTCCCGCTTCGGGAGTTTGTAAGCGGCAAGGTAGGAAATGGAGCGCCCGTAAACAAAAGAATGCTGAAAATCTGTTTTGACCGCATTATAGACGCAGAAGATAAATTGCATCCTTTGTCAGACGAAAGCTTGCGTCGAGTGCTGTCTTCCATGGATATAGAAGTGTCACGACGGACGGTGACTGAATACCGAAAAGAATTCGATATTCCATCCGCGGCATATCGGAAACGGAAAGAACGATAAAATTCTGAAAAGGTGGAGATTCATAAACGCCTCCATATATAAGCTAATGTTATCATTTTGTTATCGGTATTGATAACACTTGCTCAGTAGCTGTGGATAATAGCTATATGCTGTGGCTTAAATTATAAGCGAGTTTTTTTTGTTTTTTTAATTCTATACCCACCAGGACAACAGATAGCACAAACGCTGAAAAATCAGCAACAGGCCCCGCTAGCAATACTCCCATAATTCCGAAACGAAGCGGGAGCAGCAGGGTAAGCGGAATCAAGAAAAAGGTCTGCCTTGTTAATGCCAACAGAGCACCTCTTAACGATTTTCCTATTGCGGTAAAAAAGCTGGAAGAAAGCAACTGCACACCATTTACCAACACCATGAAAAGATAGGTACGCATGAACAAAACAGCAAATTCAAAATACAGCTCGTCCCCATTTCCGAATAGCGAAATGATAGATTGCGGGAAAAATTGAAATGCGATGAAAGCAATAGTGGAAACAACAAGGTTCCATTTTACCGCAAGCAGGTAAGCCTCCCGTACACGATGGTATTGCCTTGCCCCATAGTTGAAGCCGATAATCGGCTGTGTTCCCTGCGAGATTCCTACAACAATCGCAAGGATTATGGCATTTGTTTTCATAACGATTCCGCAAGCAGCCAAGGGAATATCCGCTCCATATTTTGTTAATGCGCCGTAATAAGTCAACGAATTGTACTGAATGATTTGAATCACGGTAACTGCAATCTGGTTTGAGCTGCTGCTTATCCCCATGTTGCAAATTTTCAGGCTTTCTTTAATGTCCAATAAAAACGACTCTTTTTCAAAATGGATTGTTTGGAAACGCCATAGATAACGGAGTGCGAGTATGAAAGAAAAAATTTGCCCAATAACCGTTGCCCAAGCTCCGCCGGCAATTCCCCAATCGCAAACAAAAATAAAAATGGGGTCAAGAATGGTATTGATAATAGCTCCCACAACCATGCAGACCATTGAATACTTTGGTTTTCCATCTGCTCGAATCAAATTGCTCATACCATTCGTTACAATGAGAAACGGCATTCCAATCAATGTTATTCTGGCATACTGCTTTGCATATGGAAATACATCTGTCGTTGCCCCAAATGCCTTTAGGAGCAAAGGCAGAAAAGTTTCTCCAACCAGCAAATAAATAATTCCGAAAATTCCCATCAGAACAATACCATTTCCCGCTGCTTTGGCGGCAGCTTTCGGCTCTTTGCGTCCAAGACAGAGGGAAACGCGGGAAGCACTGCCAATTCCGACCAGTAGTGCAATGGCAAGGCAGATGGTAGAAAACGGGTAGGCAACATTGGTTGCTGCATTTCCCAAATAACCGACCCCTTGACCAATAAAAATCTGATCCACAATATTGTAGATTGAGCCGACAAGAGACGCCACAATACTGGGAACAGCAAAATTTTTCAACAGCTTTGAAATTTTTTCATAGCCCAGAGGATTTTCAGTCATTGAACTCCTCCCCCTTTCTCTCTATATGGAGTTCCGATGTGATATTTCTGCCCGCCTGTATTAAGAAATCCATAAAAAGGTTCTGCTCGGATTCGCTCATACCCTGCAATAAAAGAGCTTCTGTCTTTTCGCATATCATCTGTATCTCGTCAATAATAGACAATGCTCTTTCTGTAGGATACAATTTACATGTCCGCTTATCCTTATCATTGGGAGAACGTGTAATCATTCCCTGCTTTTCCAATGTCGCAACCGTCCGTACAATGTTGCTTGGATGAACATAGAACATATTCAACAAAGAATCTTGTAGAATACCGGGCGAACGACAGATTTTGATTAAGAACATATATTGACTGTTGTTGATTCCATAGGGGGCAAGTTGCTTGTCCAAATAGATTTTGTAAAATCGGTCTGTTACGGAAAGCCATTTTAATAGTTTCATAGATATATTCCTCCTAACCTCCAGTATTATAACACAATATGCGTGCGCACGCAGCTACTTTTAACATTATATCTGTCGCTTTGTCCTCCTAAACACAAATCAATTCTACTCAGTGATTATCGGAAATGTGTACGGCGTATGCTGCCCAGTGAACATCTCCACGGGACACATCGAATTTTCACGGCTTCGCAAAACGGAAAGTGTCACCTTATGAACAGTCCCTTGCCGAGAGAAAAATAAATCGCTGGAAACGGGAACGCCCCCCGGCACTGTGCGTCTGGCACAGTGTCGGGGGCGTTTTTCCGTGTCTTAGTTATGAGCCAGTTCATTAAGGAGCTGCTTTCGATAGTCCACATCCAGATAATGTACAATAAGTTGCGCAAATTGAAAAAAGCATAAAAGAAGACATAGCTTGCAGGCTTTGGTAGAATGAAGTCACGACACACCATTCTGAAAGGAAACAGCAAACTATGTCCGAGAAAATTGTACAGCTGAATGAGGAAATTATCAAGGGTCAGCTCAAAGAATTAGTTCGAGGAAGTGTAGAAGAGACGCTGAACGAGCTGCTGGAAAAGGAGGCGGAGTCGCTGACGCAGGCGGCCCGCTATGAGCGCAACGAGGCCCGTCAGGGCTACCGCAGCGGTCACTACGACAGGAACCTTACCACGACCTCCGGTGACGTTACGCTCCACGTCCCCCGGCTCAAGGGCGTATCCTTCGAAACCGCCATCATTGAGCGGTATCGCCGCCGGGAGAGCAGCGTGGAGGAAGCCCTCATCGAGATGTATCTGGCGGGTGTTTCCGTGCGCCGTGTGGAGGACATCACGGAGGCACTGTGGGGCAGTAAGGTTTCGCCCGCTACCATCAGCGAGCTGAACAAGAAAGCCTACGTTCACATCGAGGACTGGCGCAACCGCCCCTTGCAGGGCGGGCGCTATCCATACGTCTACGTGGACGGCATCTACCTGCGCCGCAACTGGGGCGGAGAGTACGAAAATGTAGCTGTTTTGGTGGCGATCGCCGTGAACGAGGATGGTTTCCGTGAGGTTTTAGGCGCTGCCGAGGGCATGAAAGAGGACAAGGCCAGCTGGGTCGGTTTCTTCCAATGGCTTCGTGGGCGCGGCCTGAACGGCGTGAAGCTCATCGTGGGCGACAAGTGCATGGGGATGCTGGAGGCTGTGGGTGAGGTGTTCCTGGACGCCAAATACCAGCGCTGCACGGTGCATTTCTACCGCAATGTTTTCTCTGTTGTGCCTAAATCAAAGGTCAAGATCGTGGCAAAAATGCTCAAGGCGGTCCACGCCCAGGAGAGCAAAAAAGCCTCCCGTGAAAAGGCAAAAGCTGTGGTCGCCGAGTTAAAAGCCATGAAACTGAAGGAGGCTGCCAAGAAGGTCGAGGACGGCATTGAGGAGACGCTGACCTACTGCGATTTTCCCAGCGAGCACTGGACCCGCATCCGCACCAACAACGTGATCGAGCGGCTGAACCGGGAAATCCGCCGCAGGACCCGCGTGGTGGGGACATTCCCCGATGGCAACTCCGCCCTGATGCTGGTCTGCGCCCGGCTCCGCCATGTGGCAGGTACCCAGTGGAGCTGCAAGAAGTACATGAACATGAAGCACTTGGAGGCGGTCATGGACGACGCCTCTGTTGCCGGCTGATTTCACTCAGCCGGAGCCTGCAAATCTTTTTGCGCATAAATCTTGACGGAACCCACATCCAAGACGCAGCGATGGAAGTCCATCAGACGGTGTTCGTCGAACAGCTTTTCACAGAGCTTGGTCAGCGGATGATTCATCAGCTTTGCAGAAATCCCGACCTCGTTGAAAAACCTTGCCCATGTGAAGACCTCTTCTAAATCCTCCTGCCCAAGCGTGGCAGGAATGATGGCGTTGCAGAGACGGACAATAGGGCTGCCCGCAAATCGCTTTGCCACTTCCTCCGGTGTGCATTCATAGCGGTCATAGTCAAAGGAAAGCGCATCCTCAATTTTAAGAAAATTTTCGGTTTCATCCCGTGTCAAGGTTATGGTGTAGTCTCCCATACCAGACGGCACATCAATATTCTCCATGACATCAAGCTCGTAACGAGAGCCGCCGATGATCGCCCCAAAGGAGAAGGACTGACAGATTACTGCTGGGTTTTTGTCTATCTTGTCCTCATTTAGAAATGACAGCGGATTATACTCCGTCAGTTCCCAGTCGATTTTTCCTCTCTCTGTTTGCTCGGCAATCTGCTGGAGCCGGAAGAGCGCTTGTCGAACCCTTCGCCCAGGGCCTCCTCAAGCAATTCCGCTTCGCTCTGCTCGCGGGTTTTCCCGTCTCGACTTACATTGTAATAGATCAACAGTTTGTCGTCAAATAGGAAAACTTTATGGACAAAACACTTGATAATTCTGCGGTGGTATTCTTCTTCGCTCTCACATTCCCAGGGCTCTGCGAACTGGGTAAGCAGGAACTCGATTTGGTCCGTAGTTATCACAAAGTCAGAGGCCTTTGCGATTGCGAGCTCTGCCTCGAGCGCCTCTTCTTCATTCTCGAGCTCTTGCAGTCTCGCAGGCAGCGTCTTTGTTTTGACGCCCGACTCGATGGCGTGCATGGTGTTCTTGATTGCCTTGCGGACGTCCTTCAGCTTGAGCTCGTAAAAGAGTACGTCGCTGTTGTCCTGACGGTACTCCATTTGCAGGTCATAGCATTTCTTCGCGATATGCTGAATGACCTCGGGCTGTAAGACTTCGGCGACTGTTCTCTCAACAACCTCGCGCTCAAGCCAGTCTCGCTTGACCGGCTTTTTCGTGCAGCCGCGTTTGGCTCGTGACTCCTGGCAATAATAGTAGTACCACTTATTTCCTGACTTGCCCGTACCGCTCACACCTACGAGAGGTTTTTGACAATGCCCGCAAAAGGCTTTGCCGCTCAGCAGGTACTCAGCCTTTGGCTCTTTTGGTCTCTTGGCGGTTTTACGCTGCGCAGCTTCAAGCTGTGCAAGATGAAAAGTGTCTTTCGAGATGATCGCGGGAATCCCGTCCTCTATCGTTATATCATCGTATGTATAAACGCCGATATAGCGTTTATTCCTGATGATATGGGTGACGCTGTTCTTGTTGAAGAGCTTGCCTTGCGCAGTCCTAAAGCCGCAGTCATTGAGATACCTGCAAATATCGGCATGGCTCTTTCCTTTGATATACATGTCGAAAACCGTCTGCACGGCCTTCGCGCCTTCTGGCTCGATCACGAGAGATTTGTCTTCCGCGGTTCGGTACCCCAGGCAGCGTCCTGCGCCTGTGCTATGGCACTTCAAGGCGCTCTCACGCATTCCGCGCTTTATCTTTCGGCTAAGCTCGGCTGAGTAGTATTCGGCCCAGCCTTCCATGAGGCTCTCGAGGATAATTCCCTCGGGTCCCTTTGGAATGTCAGTCGTTGCGTATCGCAGCTCGACGCCGTTTTCTTTTAACTTGTGCTTGTAGATCGCGCTGTCGTATCGATTACGGGCAAAGCGGTCCGTGTGGTACAGAATGATGACGTCAAATATATGTTTTTCGCTGTCGTCGATCATCCGTTGAAACTCTCGCCGGTTGTCCGTCTTGCCAGAAATCTTCCGGTCAATATAGGTTCCAACGATTCGGAGATCATGCAGCTCGGCGTATTTCGTACACTCTCGGACCTGCCCCTCGATCGACTGCTCTGTCTGATTTGGTCCAGGGCTGTACCTGGCATATATCACTGCTCGCTGCATGGAATCACCTCAGGAAGACGAACTCATTGTGATAGGCCAGCATATCGCGATTTGGCGCGAATCTCTTTGGCCTGATGATTTTTGTACCCTCTACGCCAAGCAGCCAGTCTCTTGTATTCTGGTCGTCATAGCTGTCCTTCACATAGTCCGAGACCTGAATCGTAAGATCAGGCAAGACTGTCATAAGCCCTTGATCGAAAGCGCGGTCATAGAACGCATTGAGCAAGAGACCATTTGCGGGATTCGCGCGCTCGCTCTTGTCGCATACATAGTACGGCTTGATATGACTCGCGATCACCATTTGCGGTATGCTCTGCCCCGTGATACAGCATCGACCTTCATATGCTGAAATGACCGACTTTCGGAAGAACTTCCGCGCCTGCTTATCTGCGATCTCAGCATAGCTCTTCTTTCGGTGCGGGTCTCCATTATAGACTGGTTCAGTCAGGTCAAAGAGCGGCAGTCCGACAATGCTCTCGGCCTTCATGCTTAGCCCTTCCCAGTCTTTCGAGAATTCTTCATAAATCTCTCGGTCGAGCTTCGAGATTCCGCCCCAGAGTCCCACGCGCCCAGTTGCCAGGAAGTCAGGGTCCAGCGCCGCAAGGTTGCAAATCTTCATTTTGAGCGCCGCGGGCGATCGGCCTATTATCTCCGCTGCATCTTTGATCGTTCGGTTGCTGTTGTTCAGCTTCGAGAAAGGAATCACGCAATAAAGCGCGTAGGCCACAATGAGCTCCTCTCTCGTCCACGGTTTGCCCCTCGCCATTTAGCGAACCTGACCCAGGAACGCGATAGCTTTGCCGATGATACGGATGTTTCCCAGCTCAGCACCCTCATATTGCAGGACTGGGAACAGAGGATTCTCGGGGCGAAGTTCAATGCGGTTCGGGTACTTGTAAACACGCTTAAGAGTTGCTTCGTTGTCAATGACGACCGCTGCGATCTCGCCGTTATCCACGTCGGGCTGCTCTTTGATAAAGACCAGGTCGCCGTCAAAGATATGCGCGTTAATCATGCTGTCACCCACGCAGCGAAGAGCAAAATCAGCGTGAACACGCCGATCAAGCTCCGCGTAGCCCTCGATATTCTGCTTCGCAAGAATCGGCTCGCCGCAAGCGATTTTACCGACGATCGGCAAAAGCCGAGAGTCGGGCATGGGTTCAATGTTCTTGTAGGTAAGGTTGGACGTTATGCCGTCCATCAAGTAGTCGACTGTCGTGCCAAGTACGTTAGCGAGCTTTTGCAGCCGCAGCGCGCTGATATTCTCAATATCGCCGTTCTCCCATTTACGCACAGTGCTCTTCGCAACGCCCACGAAGTTACCAACGTACTCGAGAGTCAGGTCACAGGCTTTGCGCCTGTCATGGATTCGCTCGCCCATAGTCATAAATGTCACCGCCCTTGTCAGTCTAATCCCTATTATAACGCGCAAGTGTCAAAAAGGAAACACTTTTTTCTCGAAAACAGAAAAAAGTTTCCTTTAGGGGTTTACAAATCCAAAATGATGCGCTATGATTGAGTAGCCTTAAGGAAACTTTTTAGAAAGGAGGACGCCTAAATGCTCAATGCTAATGCTCTTCGCGCCTCTATGGTTGAGAACAACTGCAGCGTCAGAGAGCTCGCAGAAATCTGTGGTCTCAAGCCTAAAGCCTTTTACCAGCGCTTGAATGGCCGTGTTGATTTTCGTGTTGGCGAGATCATCAAGTGCTCCGGACGCTTGCATCTCTCCGTGGAAAAACGCAATCAGATTTTTTTTGCGGAGGAAGTTTCCTAAAGGAAACAAATGCCCGCCGGGGCAACTTTAGAGCAGACCGAGAAACTGGCGTGCACACAGATTCTCGATTATGCAAAAACCTTTTTTCAAGACCCTAAAAACCAACAAGCCTTTCAAATATGGCTCAAATCTAAGGAGGAACGACAAAATGGCAACGATCAAAGTTGAGGTCACCTATGACCCGAAAAAAGAAACTCTGAGTCAGGCGCTCGCCAGTCTTCTGACTGAAAAGCCTGAACACACAGAGATCACCGCACAGATGTCTCTTTTCGATAACCCCGCCCCCACGGAAACACCTACCGCCCAGACCTCCACCGAGGCACCTCAGGAGTCCCCTGCGAAGTCCGCGTCCGAGGCCCCTGATACTAAGCCTACTGAGGAGAAGACGATCTCTAAGGCTGACGTAAGAGCCCTCGCGGTCAAGCTCTCTAAGAATGACAAGGCCGCCCTCAAGGCGATCTTCAAGGAGCTTGGCGTCGCAAACCTGTCCGCTGTCAAGGAAGAAGACTACCCCGTCTTCTATGAGAAGTTGGTGGCTGCGAATGGCTAAACATGCTCTCTTATCCGCCAGCGGCGCGCATCGGTGGCTCCTGTGTACGCCGAGCGCCCAGCTCGAGCAGAAGTTCCCCGCATCAACCAGCGCTTACGCCGAAGAGGGAACGGTTGCGCACGCTCTCGCAGAGCTCACAACGCGCTACTTCCTCGGTGAGCTTGACGAGGTCTCCTATGAAAATCAGATCAAATCCGAGTTCGAGCCGAACAGCTATTACAATGCGGAAATGCGTGAGTGCGCGGTCGCCTATGCGAAGTTCGTGGCGGGCCGGCTCGCCGAAGCGAAGAAGACTTGTCCCGACGCAATGATTATCCTCGAGACTCGTCTCGACTTCTCGAAGTATGTGCCTGGCGGCTTTGGTACCGGTGACTGCGTGATTATCGCCGAGCCGATTCTCGACGTGATCGACTTTAAGTATGGCAAGGGCCATCGCGTCGAGGCTGAGGATAATCCACAGATGCAGCTCTACGGCCTGGGCGCGCTTGAGCAGTTTGGCGATCTCTATGAGATCAAGACCGTTCGTATGACGATCTTCCAACCGCGCCTCTCTGGTATCGAGGATTCTTCTGAGAAGACCGTCAAGGAGCTTACCTCCTGGGGCAAGAGCTACGTCAAGCCGAGAGCAAAGCTCGCAGACAAGGGCGAAGGCGACTTCGCGCCAAGCGAAGAAGCCTGCCGTTTCTGCCGCGCAAAGAATCAGTGCCGCGCTCGCGCCGAAGAGAACCTCAAGCTCTTTGACGAAAGCCCTGACCCGTTGCTCATCTCTCCCGAAGAGGCAGGCGCGATTCTTGCCAAGTCCGCAGATATTGAAACCTGGCTCAAAGACCTGCGCGAGCTTGTGTCTGGCGCGCTGACCGCCGGTGAAACGGTAACCGGCTGGAAAATGGTCGAGGGCCGCAGCAACCGCAAGTTCGCAGATGAGGACAAGGTTGTCGCAGCTATGAAGGCCGCCGGCTATGACGAGTCTCTTCTTTACGACCGCAAGCTCATCACGCTTACGCAGATGGAGCGCGACTTCGGCAAGAAGACCCTCGCTGAGGTTCTCGGCGACTTGATCGTCAAGCCGCAGGGCGCGCCGACGCTTGCGCCTGAATCGGACAAGCGACCCGCGTATCGCTTTGAAGATCAGGTCCTCAAAGCCTTTGACGAGTAAGAGGAGGAAACGACAATGACGCAATCGAAAAGCCGGCGGCTCCTGTATCAGCAGGCACGCTTGATTCGTATTCAGTGGGCCGTCATTCTGGCGCTCGTCTGCACGATCATTCTCATGGCGATTTTCCTGCCGAAGGCAAAAGCCGTTGAAGAGACTGCAGCTCCGACCTTAGAGCTTGAGCCCACGTCGTATGTGACACCTGAGATCATGCCCGAGCCTATTATCGAGACTGAGCCCGTTCTCGAAGAGCTTGGCGAGTTCCGTCTGACCGCGTATTGCGCTTGCCGCAAATGCTGCGGGAAAGACCCTGGCGACTTTGGTTATGGCGTTACCGCGTCTGGCGCGGTCGTCGAGGCCGGCCGAACGATTGCAGTCGATTCCTCTGTTATCCCTCTTGGCTCTGAGATCGTGATCGACGGGCATACATACGTTGCCGAAGACACGGGCAGTGCAATCAAGGGGAACCGCATTGACATTTACTTCGATACCCACCAGGAAGCATTAAATTTCGGCGTTCAATATGCCGACGTCTACATTATTAAAAATTAAAAGGAGATTTTTACAATGGCTACTGCTACTCAGATCACTACCGGTCGCGTTCGTTTTTCCTACGTCAACGCCTTTACCCCTCGCGCCGCTCAGGAAGGCGCTCAGCCGAAGTACAGCGTGACCCTGCTGATTCCGAAGACCGACAAGAACACGATCGCGAAGATCAAGGCGGCAATCGAGGCCGCGAAGACCGCCTACCTGCAGAAGCACTCTGGCAAGAAGTTGCCCTCCGCTCTGAAAACCACTATGCACGACGGCGACGGCGAACGTCCGAACGGCGGCGAGTTCGGTCCTGAGTGCAAGGGTCACTACGTTATGACCTGCAGCTCCAACAACAAGCCTGTGATCGTCTATGCCGACAAGACCCCGATCACCGAGGCGAGCGAGCTCTATTCCGGTTGCTACGGCCGCGCGATCGTCAACTTCTATGTCTACGACACGAACGGCAACAAGGGTGTTTCCGCCGGCCTGAACGGCATTATGAAGCTCAGTGACGGCGAGCCTCTGTCTGGCGGCGTCGTGACTGACTCCGACTGGGACGATGACTTCGAGGACGAAGACGACGATCTCCTGAACTGAGCCCATGAAGATCGTCTGGCACACGATTCCCGACTTTCCTGAGTACGAGATCAATCGCTTAGGAGAGATTCGGCGCAAGAGTACGGGGCGCGTGTTAAAGCCTTTTGACGATCGGCGCGGTTATCTGCGAGTAAGCCTGAACGGCTGCAATGTAAAGGTTCACTTGCTCGTCGCAAGAATGTTTGTGCCGAATCCGCACGGTTATCCCGTTGTAGACCACAAACGCGGCAATAAGCATGATAACCGCGCCAGCCAGCTCGAGTGGTGCACGATCGCGGAAAATACGCGACGCGCCCACGCCCTCGGGCTTTACCCCCCCGCAATAGCAAGAAGGGAGCGAGCACATGAAAACTCTCGCAATCGATATTGAAACCTACTCCTCGGTCTCTCTTCAAAAAGCCGGTGTCTATGCCTATGCGGCGAGTTCTGATTTTGAGATTCTTCTCTTTGGCTACGCTTGGGACGACGGTCCTGTCGAGGTTATCGACATGGCGCAAGGCCAGAAGCTACCCCAGGAGCTCCAGGACGCCCTGTATGACCCCGAAATCCTTAAGACAGCATTCAATGCGTCTTTTGAACGGACTTGTCTGAGCGCGTTTATGGGCCGCGTGACTCCTGCAGATCAATGGAGCTGCACTGCAGTCATGGCTCGCGAGCTTGGCTTGCCTGGCAGCTTGGAAGCTGTTGGCGAAGTGATCGGCTTGCCTGAGGACAAGCAGAAGTCGAAAACGGGCAAAGCCCTGATTCGGTACTTCTCAATTCCCTGCAAAGCTACAAAGGTCAATGGCGAGCGCACGCGCAATCTTCCTCACCATGACCCCGAACGGTGGAATCTCTACGTTGAGTATAACCGTCAGGACGTCGTGACGGAGCGCGCGATCAGGAAGCGCCTGCAGAAGTTCCCAGTAATTCCCAGCGAGCATGATCTCTGGATAATCGACCAGCATATCAACGACCGCGGCGTCGGCGTTGATACGGTCCTTGCGGAAAATGCGGTTGCGATCGATCAGATCGTAAAAGCGCGGCTGCTTGACGCCGCAAAGGAATTGACGGGCCTTGATAATCCAAAGAGCGCCGCGCAGCTTAAGTCCTGGATTGAGGAGGTCTCTGGCTTTGAAGTAGAGAGCCTCAACAAAAAGATGATCGGTGACGTTCGCAGCGGCACCGACAATGAGGAGGTTCATGCAATGCTCGACATTCGTCAGGGCCTTGCGAAGACCTCAACTGAAAAATACAACGCGATGCTCCGCACGGTTTGCCCTGACGGTCGCATCCGAGGCCTGACTCAGTTCTGCGGCGCCGCGCGCACCGGACGCTGGGCCGGGCGTTTGGTGCAGATGCAAAACCTGCCGCAAAACAAGATGCCTGACAGCGAGCTCGACGCCGCGCGGCGCTTGGTTCGTGAAGGTGATCTTGAGACTCTCGAGATGCTCTTCGATGATACAGCAGGAACGCTGTCCCAGCTCATTCGTACAGCTTTTATCCCTAAGCCTGGCTGCAGGTTCATCGTGGCTGACTTCTCCGCGATCGAGGCGCGCGTGCTCGCCTGGCTCGCAGATGAAGAGTGGCGCATGGACGTTTTCAACACGCACGGCAAAATCTATGAGGCCTCGGCCGAGCAGATGTTTCACTTGCCGAAAGGGTCCGTCAAGAAGGGCGACCCGATGCGTCAGAAGGGTAAAATCGCTGAGCTTGCCCTGGGCTATGGCGGCTCCGTCGGTGCCATGAAGAGTATGGGCGCTTTGGCGATGGGCCTTGAAGAATCTGAGCTCAAGCCGATCGTCAATAGTTGGCGCGCGGCGAATAAGTCGATCACGAAGTTCTGGTGGGACACAGACGCGGCCGTTCGTCGGTGTATTACGACGCAGGCCCCTGTCGATCTACCGCACGGCATGAGACTTCGCAAGCAAGGACCGCTCATGCGTCTGCGCTTGCCGAACGGTCGAGAGCTCAGCTACGTCAAGCCCCGCGTCGATGGCGACGACAATATCACCTATGAGGGGACAATTCAGTCCTCGGGCGGCTGGGGCCGTATTGAGTCCTACGGACCGAAGTTCGTGGAGAATATCGTTCAGGCTACCGCCCGTGACTGCCTGGCTGAGGCTATGTTTAGGCTTGAGGCCGCCGGCTTCCCGATCGTCTTCCACGTTCACGACGAAGTGATTTGCGAGGTTCCGATCGGCGTCAGTTCTGCCGAAGAGCTTGGCGCGCTCATGGGCCAGCCGATCTCCTGGGCCCCGAATTTGCCGCTTCGCGCCGACGCCTATGAGTGCGAGTATTATCGCAAGGACTAATTTGGAGGAAGAACAGTGACTAAGAAAATCTTATTAAAATGGCTCGAAGGGCAAAAGAATAAGGCCCTTAAGCAAGTCAACGCGCAGGAGAACGCAGCGTGCGCGGCGTTACTCGCAGAAAAACTTGAGCGTACGAAGTTCGCCGAGATGGTTGCGTATGTCGAGCCCCGTTTGACCGAGGTCTATGACTATATGATGGACTGGCACAAGAAAAACGAGGAGCTTGCAGGCCCCCTGTCTATGAGCTGGGGTACAATCCTGTACTCAATTCAAAACGTACTTCTTGCGCGGGTCCCTATGGCCGAAAAGCTGCAAGAGACAGAGCTGCGCGAGGCCCAGGTCGACAGAGACCTCAAAAAGCGTTTTTCCGATATTCGGCGCGAAGTTGAGAAGACCTACTACAACGTTGCGCTGAACGTCAATGCTCTCGCGAACGCAAAGCTCGGTCTTGAATATCTCTCGGGTCTCGGTTTTGACCTATCTGGTCTTATTGCCGAGCAGGAGCAGCCTGTTGAGAAAGCGCTCGCAGTTCCTATCAACACCAGTTTTTTGCTGATTATGCCGAAGGAGGTACACAATGAATCTGAAACAGTTTGACAAGATCGTGACTGACCAGCTCTCCCGCAGCGAGCTCGTCCTCATGGGTAAAGGTACCGAATACGCCGAAGAAGCGACCGACGAAACCGAAGTCGACCGTCTGGCGCATTTTAAGAAGGCCGCGGCTCTGCAGGATATGACGACCGCGCAGGCCGCTTTTGGGATGCTGAGCAAGCACCTTGTTTCTGTCGCCGATATGGTCGGCTCTCGTCAGTCCTATCCGCTCACGCAGTGGAATGAGAAGATTACCGACAGTATCAACTATCTGCTGATTCTGCGGGCAATCGTTGAGGAAGGAAGGTCCGCATGAAAAGCATCGAAGTTGCGGTCTTAAATCCTGAAGTTATTCCTTCGGCTGAGAAGATGATGGTTTGCGCTGCGCGTCTTACGCAGCGCGGCCACAAGATCAAAAGCCTGGACGACTTCATGGCGCTCTATAACAAGAGCTACACCGAGGACACGGTGACCACAATGACAAAACTGCCGCACCCGACAATTCAGAAGTTCGGCGCGATCAACGTTGTCATTGTCGGCGCGAGTCGTCGCTTCCTGGCGCAGATCACGCGCCACCAGAACGAAGTCAAGTTCATGTCTGCCTCGCTGCAGTACAGCGACTACTCGGACGACGCTGCCTTCGCGATTCCCTATGAGGTCATGGAGCGCGGTGAAGAAGAGACGTATTTGACTTCCTGCAAGCTGAACATGGCAAACTACGCCGAGGCCGTCAGGCAGGGGCTTGACAATGACGCCGCCGGTTATATGGCTCCGCAGGGCCTTCGCAATGTTCTGATTATCAGCGCAACGCCCTATCAGTGGAAGCACATTATCGGCCAGCGTACTTGTCGGCGCAATACGTCCGAGACTCGCCTGGTTCTGCTCAAGGTTTGGGACGAGCTTTATAAGCTGAACCCGCTGCTTTTCTCTCGAGCAACGACTGGCCCCTTCTGCATGAGAGGTGCTTGCAAGGAAGGCAAAATGGGCTGCAAGAATCCTATGCCGTACTTAACGCCGAGTGAGCTGCTGCGGCTTGATTATCCCTTACTCTTCAGGGAAGAAGGTGCGACCGATGCAGGTTAAGCTCATCGATCATGGCGTGCCCGCGGATATGCTGCCAAAGAGAGCCTACGCAAACGACGTCGGCGCGGACGTGTACGCGCTTAAAGACCGTATCATTGAGGTCGGTTGCTCTGCGGTGATCGGGCTTGGCTTTGGTCTTGATCTTCCTGCCGGCTTCGGCGCGTTTATCTTTCCGAGATCGAGCCAGACCGCAAAGGGCGTTGACTGCAAGCTCCCCCCGCTTGACCCTGGCTATACCGGGGAAATGCACGCAGTCATTCATAACGGCGGTCATGAGGCTTATCACATTTACCGCGGCGACCGTATCGGCCAGTTGGTCGTGCTGCCAGTCGTGACTCCTGACTTCGTGCTTGATCTCAGCGAGGCTCGCGGTAACGGCGCGTTCGGCTCCACCGGCAAATAAAATCTTGCCCTTCCTCCTGGGGCTTTGGCCCTGGGAGGAGGAGCTGAAACGGAGGTGACTCATTTGGAACGAGTCAGCAAAGATGAATACTATTTGAACATTGCCGCGGCCGTTGCCGCGCGATCGACCTGCTTGCGAAAACACTACGGCGCGGTGATCGTGAAAAACGATGAAGTCATCGCGACCGGCTATAACGGTTCTCCGCGCGGCGAGGCGAATTGCTGTGATACCGGCGTTTGCTACTGCCGATCGCATGAGCTGCCGCTTGACGAGACTGCCGCCGCGCACGGTTCGCAATACGGCTCTTGCGTGGCGGTTCATGCTGAGCAAAATGCGATCATCAGCGCGTCAAGGCAAGAACTCCAAGGCTCTACGCTCTATCTGGTTGGCTATGACCCCAGGACAAAGAAATGGATTGAGGCAAAGCCCTGCAATATGTGCGACAGAATGATTCGCAATGCAGGCATTTTAAGAGTTGTGCGAAGGGAGATTGACGAATGACAGCAGTTCAGTACGACGGTCCTATCACGATTGCGGTCGGGCAATCTCGGCGCTCTACTCAGTGGCAAAACCGCGATCTCATGTGGTCGCAGCTTGTCAACCGTCTCGAAATCCCTGAACGGACACAGGAGTCTGCGAAAGAATATAAGGCCTTGCCGAAGGCTCAGCGCGATGAGATCAAAGACGTCGGTGGCTTTGTCGGTGGCGTGCTCAAAGGCGGTCGTCGTAAAGCTGACGCGATCACTCAGCGCCGACTCCTGACCTTAGACCTTGATGAAGTACCGGCCGACGCCGACCCCTGGGACACGGTTGTCCTGGTCCTCGGCTGCGCCGCCGTTCTTTATAGCACGCATAGTCACCGGCCAGATGCCCCGCGCCTTCGTCTGGTTATGCCGCTCTCGCGCGCGGTCTCACCCGAAGAATACGCGGCAGTTGCGAGAAAGATCGCGCAGGACATCGGTATCGACATGTGCGACGATACCACCTATGAGCCACATCGGCTTATGTACTGGCCCTCGCTCTCCTATGATGCCGAGTATCGGTATGAGTTCTCTGACGGCCCCTGGCTTGACGTAGACGAGCAGCTCAAGCGCTATGTTGACTGGCATGACCCCACGGAGTGGCCGGTCTCCTCACGACGGGCCGAGGCGCTTCACCGACTTGCTAAAAAGCAAGGAGACCCTACCGCAAAGGACGGCGTCGTCGGCGCGTTCTGCAGTACATATTCTGTTGAGGACGCAATCGCGGAGTTCTTGCCTGATGTTTACGAGAAATGCGACGACGGCCGCTATACCTTCAAGGGCGGCTCCACGACCGGCGGCTTGGTCCTTTACGATAACGGTCTCTTCGCGTACTCCCATCATGGCACGGACCCCGCGAGCGGAAAGCTCTGTAATGCTTTTGACCTTGTTCGTATTCACTTATTCGGCAATGAAGATGACGCTGCCGCACCTGGAACCCCGAGCAGCCGTCTCCCGTCGTTCGTTGCAATGGCTGACGAGGCTTTGCAGATTCCCGAGGTTCGCGAGGAGCTTGCAAGAAAGCGTTTGCAGAAGATCAGCGCGCAGTTTGACGAGGACGGCGCCTCTACCGATGAAGGCGAAGAAGATATGAGCTGGACTCGCGACCTGACTCTTACCAAAACGGGAAAATGCGAGGCCACGATCGAGAATGTCAGAATCATCATGGAAAACGACCGCCGCTTAAAGGGCCGCTACTTCTACGACACCTTTAAGGAGCGCATGACCGTCTGCGGCGACTTACCGTGGATTAAGCTCAGCGCTCGACTCTCGAACGCCTGGAACGACGTTGACGACGCAGGTCTTCGCAATTACATCGAAAAGCGTTACACGATCGCGAATGTCTCGAAGATCGTCGATGCGGTTGCGCTTGCGATGCTTAAATGCTCACGGCATCCTGTCCGCGAATATTTGGAGGGTCTCACCTGGGACGGAACGCCCCGTGCGGACACGATCTTCATTGACTACCTCGGCGCCGAAGATACTGAGTACACGCGAACGGTCACCCGCAAGGCTTTGATCGGCGCGGTTGCCCGTGTGATGCAGCCTGGGTGTAAACACGATCACATTCTTGTCCTGGTCGGCCCTCAGGGCTGCCGCAAGTCTACGACTCTTGCCAAGCTCGGTAAGTCCTGGTTTTCTGATTCCTTCTATACCGTTCAAGGTAAAGAGGCGTACGAACAACTTCAAGGCTTTTGGCTTATTGAGATGGGAGAAATGGCCGCGACCCGAAAGGCTGAGCTTGAGCAGATCAAGCAGTTTGTCTCTAAACAGTCAGATAGCTACCGCGCGGCGTATGCGCGTCGAACGCAAGAGCGCCCGCGGCAATGCGCCTTCTTTGGTACGACCAATGATGATGAATTCCTGCGAGACGCGACAGGTGGCCGCCGTTTTTGGCCTGTTACGGTCACGGACAAGGGCCGAGAGACAGGTGATTACTTTACGCCTGAGATCGTCGATCAGGTATGGGCGGAGATCATGGTTCGGTATAATGCCGGTGAAGTCTGGTACTTGAATGACGCGAAGATTGAGGCTGAGGCGCGGGCAATTCAGGACGAGCATACTGAAATGAACGGCAAGCAAAGTCTCATTGAGAAATTCGTCAATACGCTCTTGCCAGAAGACTGGGCCTCGAGAGACCTCGAGCAAAGACTTGCTTTTTGGGCGGACGGCTTTTCTGACGAACAGCCGCAAGGGACGGTACCTCGCAGGTATGTGTGCGCTATGGAAATTTGGCGAGAGCTCTTCGGCGGCTCAGTTCGTGATTATACGCCGGCGCAGGCTCGTGAGATCAATTCCATGCTTAAGCGACTGCCTGGCTGGCGGCCTATATCGAGTATTGATTGCGGCCCGATTTATGGAAAGCAAAGGGGCTTTGCCAAAATCCTTTAACAGCAGAACCCCGGGATTTAACAGCAGAACGACCCGATTTTACAGCGGAGTTACAGCAGTTTGGCGGCCTTAGCTTACAGCAGATACAGCAGTTGCCAAAAATTACTGCTGTTCAAAAAAGTCAGTGATTGCAAGCAAAACAGCAGTTACAGCAAAATAAACAATTATCTATATAAGGGTAAAAAATTAAGAAATTTAAGAGGAAAATATACCCATATATCTCTATAAATCCTTAATTACAATGTCCTATATAGAAAATGCGCTGTTTTCGCTGTAACTGCTGTAGGAGGTAGCTTTGAAAGAATCAACAGTAGAAAGGAATATCCGCCGACAAGTCGAGGGCCTCGGGGGCGTGGCTTGGAAGTGGGTAAGCCCCGGACGTCGGGGCGTGCCTGACCGAATCTGTATTTTGCCTGGGCCCCATATCATTTTTGTCGAGCTTAAGCGCCCAGGCTTGAACGACGGACGGAGCGAGCAGCAAAAGAAGGTCTTTCGCATTTTGGAGGGGCTGGGCTGTCACGTCTGGCTGATCGACGACGCAGAAGTCTTTCGTCAGCGGCTTATTGAGATCGGGGTGCAGGCATGAAATATACGCCCTACCCCTATCAGGCTTTTGCTGAGAAGTTTGTCCTTGAGCATAAGGCCGCGGGTCTGTTCCTCGATATGGGCCTCGGCAAGACGGCGATCACGCTCTCGGCGTGTGAGAAATTGCTGCGAGACTATTTTGAGACAAGCAAGGTCCTTGTGATCGCGCCGCTCCTTCCTGCGAGAGAGACGTGGCCCGACGAGCTGGCAAAGTGGGACCAGCTCGAGGGCTTGACGTATTCCCTGATTATCGGCACGGCGCAGGAGCGAATTGACGCGCTGCATACTGACGCCGATTTTTATATCGTCAATCGTGAAAATGTCGTCTGGCTCGTCGACTATTACAAAAAGAAGTGGCCTTTCGATATGGTCGTAATCGACGAGTTATCGAGCTTTAAGTCCAGTAAGGCGCAGCGCTTTAGGGCTCTTCGGAAAGTCCGAAAATATATCGACCGAATTGTCGGTCTTACGGGTACGCCGGCCCCGAATGGGCTACTCGATCTTTGGTCTCAGGTTTATCTCCTGGACGAGGGCGCGCGGCTTGGTCGAACATTGTCGGCCTATCGCGATACCTACTTCACGCCTGGCAGACGCGGGCCGAATGGAATCGTCTATGACTGGAACTTGAAGGACGGGGCCCGTGAGGCAATCTTTGCGAAACTGAGCGATCTCTGTATCAGCATGGAAACGACGGGCCTTCCTGAACGGCTTACGATTCCCCATGAGGTCAAACTCTCAGAAAAAGCAGCGGCTATGTACCAACAGCTTGAAAGGACTATGCTGCTACCTTTTGCAGACGGCGACGTCGATGCGGCAACGGCTGCGATCTTGACAAATAAGCTCTTGCAGTTGGCCGGCGGCGCAGTCTACGACGAGAACGGTAAGGCCCAGATCGTCCATGACCAAAAGCTCGAGGTCTTAGACCAGCTTATCGAAGAGGCGAACGGTCAACCGGTTTTGGTGTTTTACAACTACAAGCATGAGCTTGATCGGCTGCAAGCGCGGTACCCTCAGGCCGTTCATGTAAAAGAGGAGAATGTCGTTAAGCGGTGGAACGCTAAGGAGATTCCGATTCTTCTCGCAAATCCCGCAAGCGCCGGTCATGGTCTCAATTTACAGTTCGGCGGTCATATCGCGATTTGGTATAGCCCAACTTGGAACCTTGAGTTTTTCCAGCAGGCGAATAAGCGTCTTCACCGGCGCGGGCAGGCTGAGCCCGTTCTCATTCACACGCTCGCGGCGAAAGGCACGATCGACGAACGTATTTACGATATTGTCTTACGAGACAAAGAGGCAGGCCAGAACGCTTTGCTTGAGGCGGTCAAGGCCAGAATCAAGGAGGTAACATGACAGAAGAAGTCTTACAGTCATTATCTGACGACCCGATGGCCGTACTCAATCGCGGCTATCGCGCAAAGGAGCGTATTGCCGCAAGGCAAGACCGCATTGAAGAGTGGCGGCAGATCGCCGAGTCTATTACCGCAAACCCCGAGAACGCATCGAGCGGCGGCAGTTATCCTACGAGCAAAACTGAGAATTGCGTCGTTGCGATTGTGACGCTGCAAGAGGAGATCAAGAACGAGATCATGGAGATCGCCGACTTTGAGCGGCAGACCTCTCAGATAATCAAGGAGCTTGTTGAGGACCTGAACTTCAAAACCGTTCTTGAGCTTCGGTATCTCAGCTACTTACGGTGGGAGGAGATTGCCGTCAGAATGAATTATACATTCAGATGGACCCAGGAGCTTCACCGCAGAGCTTTATCCGCATTGCAGGAGGCAGCAAAAGCGCGTTAATTCATATAAAAACGCGTTAATGCACGCGGGAACTTGGTATAACAGTATGGAAGGTTTTGGCGAGCACGGCCATTGTCCTTCCTCCTGAAGAAGAGCGGCTGGAAACAGTCGCTCTTTTCATTTTGCTGCGTTTGGAGGTGGTGAGCGTGGCAGGCAAAATGACTCCGAAGATGCAAAAGTTTGTCGATGAATACCTTGTCGACCTGAATGCGACGCAAGCCGCAATCCGTGCAGGATATAGCAAAAAGACGGCTTACTCGATCGGCGTTTCAAATTTGAAGAAACCCGAAATTCAAGCTGCAATCCAAAAAAGACAAAAGTCGGCGGCTGAAAAGCTCGAGATCACGCGAGAGCGAGTCCTGAAAGAGCTCGCTTCGATCGGCTTCGCAAAGGCTACCGACTTTTTGACGATTCAGGGCGGCCGCGTTCTCATTAAAGACTCTGATGACGTGGCCGCTGATAAGCTGGCAGCTCTCGCCTCTGTCAAGGAGGGTATGTATGGCGTAGAGGTCAAACTCGCTGATAAGGCTCGCGCTCTCGAGATGCTTGGTAAATATCTCGGTCTCTTTGATGGGACGAATCCGGAGGGCGATACGCAGAAGAATAACCTCTTTGAGGCGATCGCCGGCGCTGCAGAGGGGGGAATCGATCTAAATGAAATACCAGAGATTCAGTCCTCGGCAGACGTTGACGCTGACGTGGTGGAAGAGACCTGAGTTTGCAGACTATGACGGCATTCTCTGCGACGGCTCCATTCGATCGGGCAAGACCGTCTCAATGGCGGTCGGCTTTATCCTTTGGAGCATGTACTCTTTCAACAATGAGAGCTTCGCCATTTGCGGCCGCACGATCGAGTCGCTGCGCCGCAATGTGATCGTGCATTTGCCCTCCTGGCTTGAGGGTCTTTTCAAGGTAACCGAGCGACGCGCTGAGAATAAGCTGATTATCTCGGTCGGCGGCCATAGCAATACCTACTACCTCTTCGGAGGTCGTGACGAATCCAGCTATACGCTTGTTCAGGGCATGACTCTGGCAGGCGTTCTTTTTGACGAGGTCGCGCTTATGCCGCGGTCCTTCGTCGAGCAGGCTCTCGCCCGATGCTCAGTCGCGGGGAGCAAGTTCTGGTTTAACTGCAACCCCGAAGGCCCCATGCACTGGTTCTACAAAGAATGGGTGCTTGAGTGCAAGCGCAGGAACGTTCTTCATCTGCATTTTACGATGGCTGACAACCTCAGCCTTTCCGAGAAAATCAAGCAGCGCTACGAGGGTATGTATACGGGCGTTTTCTACGCGCGGTATATCCTCGGAAAGTGGACGAAGGCTGAGGGCCTGGTTTATCCCTTCTTTGACGCGAAAAAGCACATGATCGATGACGACCTCTCGAGCGGTCGTTATTACATTAGCTGCGACTATGGCACGCTCAACCCGTGCGTCTTCGGGCTTTGGCGCGTAAAAGGCAATTCGGCCTTCATGGTGAAAGAGTATTACTACGACGGCCGCAAGAAGGGCAAGCAGAAGACCGATGAAGAGTATTATGCCGATCTTGAGGCCTTCGCAGATGGTTACTTGATTGAGCAAGTCGTCATTGACCCTTCGGCCGCGTCCTTCAAGGAGACGATCAGACGGCACGGCAAATTCAGTGTCAAGAACGCAAAGAACGACGTGCTTGACGGTATTCGCGATACTGGAACAATGCTGCAAGCCGGCTTGCTCCATTTCAATAAGACGTGTGTCAATACGAAAGCTGAGTTTGGCGCGTATGCGTGGGACGAAAAGGCTTCGAGTGACGCCGTGATTAAAGAGAACGACCACAGCATGGACCAAATGCGGTATTTTGTCCGCACGATTATGAAACGCGAGGTGAGGGCGTATGGCATTAAATAACCTTTGGGGAAAGCTCGGTGCATTTTCGAGAAATGTGCTTGTGCCTTCTAACGTGATTTATAAGAGTTTCGATGCGGACCCGCTCGTCAGCGATAAAATGTCTCGCGCCATTAGTCGGTGGTACGGCATGTACGTCGATAAGCCCGAGTGGGCCGACGACGAGGTCAAACCTCTCGGCCTTCCGCGAGCGATCGCGAAGGAGTTCGCGCAGGTTGTCTCTTCGGAGATGACGATCACGGCTGACGGTGGTCCTCGCGCTGACTTTATCAACGAGCAGTTGGCTCGCTTCCAGTCGAACGTGCAAAACAGCATCGAGCTTTGTATGGCCCTTGGCGGTCTGGCCTTCAAGCCGTATGTCTCAGGTGGAAACGTCTTTATCGACAGTACGAGCGCCGCGTCCTTTATCCCTCTCCGCTTTGACGATGGGGATAACTGCGTCTCTGGCGTGTTCAAGAGTCAGCCGGTCAAGGTTGATAAGAGTTACTTCGTCAAGCTCGAGTACCATGACTTCGCCAACGGCGTCTATACGATTCGTAACAAGGCCTTTACCTCTGACGAGAACGGTATCACAGGCAGCGAGGTCGAGCTCGGTCGCGTTCTCGAGTGGGCCGCCATTCCCGAAGAGGTTCAGATCAAAAATGTAGAAAAGCCGCTCTTCGGTTACTTCACGCCGCCTGTCAGCAACAACATTGATACCGCGTCCAGCTTGGGCGTCTCTATTTATGGCGGCGCGACCGAGGACCTGATTCGTGACGCCGATGAACAGTGGGCGCGCTTCCTCTATGAATTTGAGAGCGCCGAGCGTAAGATCATCGGCACGCCCGAGGCGATCTCTGGCTCGCTGCCTGGCAGTAAGGCAAATCCCTTGCTCGGCGATCGGCTCTTCATTCAAATGCCGTATGACTCGGACGACTTCTTCAAGGAGTTCTCCCCAGCGCTTCGGCACGCAGGCTACTACGAGGGCTTGCAGGCGATCTTGCGCCGCATTGAGTTCAATACCGGCCTTGCTTACGGCGATTTATCCGACCCCGCGACTGTGGAAAAGACCGCGACCGAGGTCATGTCCGCGAAAATTCGCAAGTTCAACACAGTCAAAGCTCTTGAAGATCGCTTCAAGGCTGCGCTCGAAAACGCGGTCTACGGCGTTGACGTGTACGCCACTCTCTACGGCCTTGCGCCCCGCGGAGAGTATGAGCTCTATATCGACTTTGACGATAGTATTCTCACCGATAAGGACGCCTTGCGTGAACGTGACCGCCAGGACGTTCGCGACGGTCTTATGCAGAAGTGGGAGTACCGCGTCAAATGGTACAACGAGACCGAAGAAGTCGCGAAGAGCATGTGTCCCGTAGAGTCTACGGCGGACCCCTTTAATCTCGGCTGATGCTGACGCCTGAATACCTGGCGGCTACTCCGGACGCTCTTGTTGAGCTTTATGGGAAGATCGAGCAAGACATTCTTGCGAATATGGCCGAACGCATCGCGAAGTATGACTACTACATTCCCGCGGTCCAGCATCAACACCAGCGTCTTCGGGCGATGGGGATGCTTGAGACCGAAATCGAGCAGCAGCTTGCCGCTCTCACAGGAAAGACCCAGGCTGAGCTCAAAAAGCTCATGGCACAGGCCGTTGACGAGGCGCTTACCTCTGACGCAAAAATCTATGCGGCTGCAGGCATGGGTGACGTTGACCCTCTCGCAGTTGCCGGCGTTCGCGAGGCGCTGCAAAGCGGTCTTCGGCAAACAAGCGGAATCTTCCGCAACTTGACTCGCACGACCGCGAACACGGCGGCAAAGCAATTTGAAGACGCTCTTGATCGGGCCTGGCTGCAGGTCACGTCAGGGGCGTTTGACTATAATACCGCGATCAGAAATGCGGTTAAGGACCTCGCACGGACCGGCGTTCAGTCGATCACTTATCCTTCAAGCCATGTGGACACGATCGAAACGGCTGTTCGCCGCGCGGTCGTTACCGGCGTCAATCAGACCGCCGCAAAGTCACAGCTCGCGCTCATGGACGAGCTCGACATTGATCTTGTGGAAGTAACCGCGCACGCCGGCGCTCGCCCGAGTCATCAAGAGTGGCAGGGGCAAATCTATTGCCGCAAGGGCTCTCACCCGAAGTACAAAAACTTCGAGGAGGCTACGGGGTACGGCACCGGCGACGGCCTTTGCGGTTGGAACTGCAATCACAGCTTTTTCCCATACGTCGAGGGTGCGCCTCGGACCTACTCGAAAGCCCAGCTCAAGGACTACTCCGCAAAGAATATTACCTACAACGGCCAGCAGTTGACCGAGTACGAGGCTTTGCAGCAGCAGCGCTATATCGAGCGAGGTATTCGCCGATGGAAACGCGAAGAGGTCGCTATGAAAGCCGCAGGTCAACCTACCGACGAGGCTCGGGCTAAAGTCCGTGCCTGGCAGGCCAGACAGCGTGATTTTATCAAGCAGACCGGTCTCAAGCGCGACTCTTCTCGAGAGCAAATCGGATAGAACTCTCATAAACAAGCCCCAGGTGACCCGTATCGAGTTTTCTGCCTGGGGCTCTGGTGTTTATACTCCTAATATTTGGAAGTCATACGGACGATCGTGGAGCTCCGTATGACTTCCTGTTATATGCGAGCCGTGGTTACGCAGGTTCGACTCCTGCAGCTCGCGCGATATCGGCTACCCGTCGGCCTATGAGGACGGGGCGGCAGGTCACGGCAACGACCTAAAAAGCCTAACCGCAAAGAAAGGACACAGTATGAAAAAGGACGAACTCACCGCTCTGGGCCTGACAGACGAGCAGGCCGACAAAGTGCTTGCCATCAATGGTCGCGACATTGAAAAGCACAAGAAGGCAGCCGAAGACGCGAAAGCCGAGACGGCCACTCTGCAGCAGCAGCTCTCCGACCGCGACAAGGACCTCGAGACCCTGAAAGCCGGCGCGGAAGATGCTGAGAAGGTCAAGCAGCAGCTTACCGACCTGCAGACGAAGTACAACGACAAGACCGCCAAGTATCAAAAGCAGATCGCCGACCGCGATTATGCCGACGCCCTCGAGACCGCCTTCAATGACGGCAAGATCGAGTTTACCTCCAAGGGCGCGAAAGCTGCGGCCTGCGCGGACTTCATGGCTACTCGCTGCGAGCTGAAAGACGGCAAGCTCGTTGGCTTTGAGGCGCGTATCGAGGACATGCGGAAGAAAGACCCCGATTCTTTCCGCGCTGAAAAGCCTGACCCCAGCTTCGCGAACCCGACCGGAAACGGTAGCCCGACGACCCTGAGCAGAGCCGCGCAGGCTGCGCGTGCTGCAAGCGCGAGATTCGCTCCTGCTTCTACCACCGCAGAGAACACCAACACTAAATAAGGAGGATTCCATTCATGTCTATTCTGAAAACTGAGATCGGCACCGCGATTCCTAATTTCCTGGATAGCGAAGTCGGTCTCGTCACCAAGACCGCGCAGATTCCTCAGAGCATGGGCCAGACTGACGGCGATCGCAAGACTGTGTTTGCCGGCACCGTGTTCCCCGCGAATACGAGCGCCGCGACCGGCATCGTGTTCCAGGACGTCGACGTCACCGACGGCGACGCGATCGGCTCTGTCATGGTTGCCGGCCGCGTAATCAGCGACCGCGTGAACGCCGCAAGCGCTGCGCAGACCGCGCTCAAGAACATCGTCTTTGTCGGCGCGAACGCAACCGTACGCGGCTATTCCGTCACCTACGAGAAGGACGGCGGCACGGGTGACGTTCCCGTCGATGCGACCATGTACGCTGACGGCGAGATCGTCGCGCTCTCTAAGAGCTATCCGCTGACGAAGAGCTCCAAGGCTCAGATCGGCTGGGCGCTGAGCTCTGGCGGCGACGCCGTTGATACGGTTACGATCGCGGGCGCGGACGTCAAGGTCTACCCCGTCTTCGAGGCCTAATCTAAGTAAGGAGGATATAACACATGCCTGATATTCTGAGAATGCTGTCCCAGGCTGAACAGCTTGACTTCAGCCAGAACTTCCTGATGCCCCGCGCGAACTACCTGGGTGACGCGATTTTCCCCGACCAGAAGACCCAGAACTTCAAAGCCGAGTACCTGCGTCTTGCCGCTGGCGCTCAGCTTCCCACTATGGCCCTGATTCACGGCCTTGATACTGAGGCGCATATCGCTTCTCGCCCCGCGCTGGAGCGCGTAACGGTCGAAAAGCTCTTCATCAAGGAGAAGATCAACCAGACCGAATCCCTGCGCCAGGCGCTTGAAAACGGCGCGTTCAATGACAGCGCCCTGGTTACCTATGTTTACGACGACTGGGCTCGTCTGGCCGAAGGCGTGCGTTGCCGTTCTGAGGCCGCTAAGATGGAAGTCCTGTCTACTGGCAAGATGACTGTCAAGGAGAACGGCCTGAACTTCTCTGTTGACTTCGGCGTGCCGAACGGTAACACCGGTTTCGACATTGACGTCTCCACGCCTGACAAGAACGTTCTCGCGCAGATTGAAGAAATCGTCGAGACCGCTCGTGACAAGGGCTTCACCGTTTCCGGTATGGTCCTGTCTGGTTCTGTGCTCTCTAAGATGCTGACCAACGAGGGGATCTCCAAGGCCATTTATGGCGGCGCAGGCGCCGGCGCTATGGTCTCCCGTACGCAGCTCGTCGGCCTGTTCAACGAGCTCTTCGGCATTACCGAGATTCGTACGAACGACCTGCGCTACAACGTCGAGGGCAAAGACGGCAAGCTGACGACCCAGCGCTTCTGGGGCAAGAGCAAGGTCTCCTTCCTGGCTTCCTACAACGGCCTGCAGAACTTTGGCGTCGGCCTGTGGGGCGTGACTCCTGAAGAGGAGCAGCTCGGTCCCTGGACCGCGAAGAGCGCCGAGCAGTTCATCACCCTGACCCAGTGGACCGAACCTGACCCCACGGCCGTCTGGTCTAAGGCGTCTGGTCTGTTCGTGCCCGTTCTGCCGAACCCCGCGGGCCTGTTCATCGCCACTGCCAAGCTGCAGTAAGGAAGGCGGTGCGGTAAGTGGTCGTTGTCAGCTACGAGTGGTATAAGACCACTTACGGCGGCGAGCTGGACGAAGATACCTTCAACCGGCTCGCGTCTCAGGCGTTCCTCTTTGCGGACGCCATGACTGAGTATAGGCTCAGCGCTTGCTGGGCCCGTCTGGCGGAGTCCGTACGCGTAGCGGTTATGTCGGCCGTCTGCGCGTACGCTGACCAGGCAAATATCGAGGAGTCCGGCGGTCCTGTTTCGTCTGAGACGAACGACGGCATCTCGCGAACTTATGTGACGGGCAGCGCTTCAAGCGCGGGCGCGTCGAAGAACGCAGGAACGGCGCAGGGCCGATTGAGCAATGCAATTCGGCTCTACCTCGCTCCTACGGGTCTCCTGTTCCGCGGGAGGGGCCGCCGATGAAAGACTTCCTCGCCTGTACCGAGCTTGTGACGCTCGTTCACCACGTCAAGACCGCCGATTCTGACTCGTATGTCTGCTACCCCATTCAAGGTGTCAGTTGGTATGCGAAGACAGAATCGGCGGTCACGACGGACGGCGCAAAAGCGGTCAACGTTTATAAGGTCCGAATCCCCGAGGCTGTTCTTCCGCCTTGCTTGCCTGAAAAACTTGACTACCTGGTCAAGGGGGAAATTTCAGGGGTACTCAAGCCGGCAGACCTCAAAGGCTCGACTTATTTTCAGATCACCGCAGTTGCCGACAACCGACGCGGGACTCTTCCGCATGTGGCGGTGAGCGGTGTATGAGCTTCGGAATCAAGATCAAAAGCGTCAATATCACGCCGAGTAAGATTCTCGCCAAGCACGGTCTCGGCGGCGATAACAAGGCACGAAAATATCTCGCGACTTCGGTCGCGAAATACTGCGACCCGTACGTTCCTATGAGCGCGGGCGCGGGAGCGCATTTGAAGAATCAAAAGCAGATCGCCCCTGACGGCAGCAAAGTCACCTATCCAGGGCCGTACGCCCATTATGTTTATGTTGGCCTCGTTATGGTAGGCCGAGCGCCAAAGAGCTATTCAGGCCGAGCGCTCAACTACCACGGCGCGCCGATGCGAGGTAAAGAATGGGATAAGCGTATGCTTGCAGACCGCGGGGGCGATCTCAAAAGAGACTTCGCCGCTTATGTAGGAGGTAGAGCAAAATGACGATCATTGACGGCGTTCGCGCCTGGCTGAAAACCTATGAGGGACTGGCTGACGGCCGGCTCAGCGTGGACTTTCTGCCCGAGGAGGCGAAAAGCTACTCGGTCGATACCGTGCCGACCACTGAGATCGTCAAGCGCTACCTCGACGGCAGCTCTATTCGGCAGTATCTCTTCTGCGTATCGAGCCGCGAGTTTTACAGCGATGACATCGCGCAGAACGTGGACAATCAAGCCTTCTATGAAGGCCTTTCGTCCTGGCTCGAGAGCAAGAGCAAACGCCGACAGTTCCCCGACATCGGTACGGGCCGCACGGTTCGTACAATCGAGATCAGCTCTACTGCATACCCGTTTATCGTTGACGATCACGGTACGGCGCGGTATCAGCTTCAACTCAGACTAACTTATTTCCAGAAAGGAGATCGTACAGCATGAAACTTTCCGAGCTGATGGCGTCTTATACGCCGAACGCCGATTTTGAGGGCTTCGTCACCAACGATGATTTTGTCCTTGCGATCGACTGCTCCGCGGACGGCTCCGCTACGGTTAAGGACTACGCGGTCGCGCAGCTTGGCGTGACCGGCCTTGATGCCAACCTCAACCCGATCACGCAGGACAAGACCTATATTCGTGCCGGCCAGTCCACCATGAAGACCGGCAACCAGAGAGCCTTTAAGGTCTCCGGCGATCGCTATATCGGCGATGACTTCCAGGACTTTGCCCTCTCCCATGCCGTCATGTATGGTACCGGCTCCGCTGTCATTCGCAAGTACGTCTACTTCTGCTTGCTGAACGGCAAGGGCGAAACCGGCCAGGCTTCTATCATCGTCAACTCTGATGGCAGCGGCTCCGCAGGTGAGAGCGCAAGCATCGACATCGACGTCAAGAAGGCCAACGCCGCGCCCACCGAGTACACCTACTCCGCGGTGTAATTTAAGAAGGAGGATTTGACAAATGGCAATGTTTCAGTTTTCCGCTCGCCAGGTCGAGCTCAACTTCTGCGATCAGATCAAGTGCACTGTACCTCTGACCGACGAGGTTCAGAAGAAAGTGCAGGACGCCGCGAAGGAGCTGCTTCGTGTGTCTCAAGCCGCGAAGGACTCTGACAATAAGGAGCATACGCTCGACGACCTTTGCGATTCTGTGATGGACGCAATCGACGAGATTCTCGGCGAGGGTATGTCTGACCAGATTCTTGGCATGAAGGAAGGCTATACCTTCTGGGACGCCTGCGACGTGTTCAAGTATATCACCGACGAGGTCAACACCGCAATGCGCGGCGTGGCTGCGTCCTACGCGTCCAAGCCCCCGATCACGCCGGTCAATCGCGCGCAGCGCCGTGCAAAGCATAAGAGACACGGCGCATGAATCTCCTAACGACCCCGCTGCCGTACGCGGTAAAAGTCGGCGGTCGTGAGGTTCCCATCAATACGAGCTTCCGCGTCGGAATGCGGTTTGAGCTTTTGGCTCTTGACGACCAGCTTACACCGGAGAACGTCTTGACAACGTTCTTCGGTGATAACTGGCCGCAGCCGTATGACGAGGCAGTCAAGCAAGCTCTCTGGTTTTACTGCCTCGGCAAGCCTCACGAGAAGGAGGAAACCGACAAGCAAAACCTCAAGCCCTCTCGCAGGAGCTATGATTTTGAGATCGACGCCGACGCGCTCTATACCTCATTTCGCGAGGCCTACGGCATCGACCTCTTGCAGGAGGACCTTCACTGGTGGGCCTTCCGCGAGCTGATGCTTGGGCTTCCTGACGATACCCCCTTCAAACAGCGCGTTTATTACCGGACCGGCAGCACGGAAGGCATGAGCGCCAAGCAAAAAAAGCAGTTTGAGACTCGGCGCGCGAAGTACGCAATTCCCGAGCGCGGCGCCGTCGATCACAAGTTGACTCTCACCGAGCGCGACGCCGCGATCAAGAGATACGTTGCCGATCGTTTCAAGGAGGTTTATGGAAAAGGAAAAGCCTGAGCGCGTAAAGCTCAAGTGCCCTTTTTGTGGATATGAAATGCCTGTGTACCTCGCGCCGGACGCGAAGTGCGCAGGCGTTTTTGTTCGCTGCAAGGGACGAAATTGTAAGAAATTATTCGAGATTCGCGTCAAGTAGTTGCCTTAGTTGCCGATGACGCCACTGAAAAGGTGGTGGAAACATGGCAAATGACGGCTCCGTCATTATCGACATTGAGGGCGATTCCAGTAAATTCAAAAGCGCTCTCTCTGGTCTTGGCAGTATTGCCTCTACCGCCCTAAAGGGTGTTACGACTGCGGTTGCGGCTGTTACGACCGCCGTTGCCGGCGTAGCCACCGCTGCCGTGAAGGTTGGCTCCGGTTTTGAGTCCAGTATGTCGCAGGTTGCGGCAACAATGGGCCTCACGGTCGAGGACATTCGCAATGGCTCGGAAGAGTTCGAGCTTTTGTCTCAGGCCGCAAAAGACGCAGGCGCAACGACTGCATTCAGCGCGTCCGAGGCTGCTGATGCTCTAAACTATCTGGCTCTGGCCGGCTACGACGCTGCGACCTCCGCGGACGTTCTGCCTTCGGTCTTGAACCTGGCCGCCGCAGGCGGCCTTGACCTCGCTTACGCTTCCGATCTCGCGACCGACGCAATGGCTGCGCTCGGTATTGAGGCAAGCAGCGCAAATCTGACCGAGTTCGGCGATAAGATGGCGAAAACTGCCAGCAAGGCGAATACCAGCGTCGGCCAGCTCGGCGAGGCGATTCTTACTGTCGGCGGCACGGCGAAGAGCCTGGCCGGCGGCACAACTGAGCTGAACGCGGCGCTCGGCGTCCTCGCAAACCGAGGCATTAAGGGCGCTGAGGGCGGCACGGCTTTACGAAATGTTATTCTCGCTTTGTCCGCGCCTACGGATAAAGCCGCAGATGCTATGTCGGCCCTGGGTCTGGAAGTCTATGACGCGGCCGGCAACATGCGTCCGCTCAACGAGGTCTTCCGCGATCTTGACTCCGCGCTGTCAGGCATGACCGATGGCGAGAAGACAAAGGTTCTCAATGAGATTTTTAATAAAGTCGACTTGAAATCTGCGCAAGCTCTTCTCGCCGGCTGCGGCGAAGAGTTTGATAACCTGGCCGCTGCAATCGATGATAGCGCGGGTGCCATGCAGAACATGGCCGACACGCAGCTCGACAACCTGCAAGGCGATATTACGATTATGAAGTCGGCCCTCGAGGGGCTCGGCATCGGCGTATATGAAAACCTGCAGGCTCCGCTCCGTGATACGGTCCAGTTTGCAACCGAGCTCGTCGGGCAGCTCTCCGAGGCGCTCAACGAGAATGGCCTGGAAGGCCTTGTCTCAGCTGCGGGCGACGTGCTCTCCGAGGTTCTCCTCAAGATCACGAGCGAGCTTCCGAAGTTTATTGACATCGGCGTCAAGGTCATTAAGAGCTTGATCTCCGGCCTGCTCAAGAACAAGAAGACGCTCGTTGACAGCGCGATTGAGATCGGCAAGGTCTTACTCAACGGCCTCGGCTCCATTCTCGGAGACCTGGCGCTTGCGGCTCTTGAGATCATCACAACTCTCGCGGACAATCTCGCGAAAGAGGCGCCCACACTGATTCCTGCCGCGGTCGAGGCGGTCTTGCAGTTTGTTGAAGGCCTTCTCAGCACAGAGAATACCAGCGCTCTTATCGACGCCGCGCTCGCGCTGCTGACCGGTCTCGTTGAGGGGCTAATTGCGGCGGTGCCGGTTATCATTGAGGCTGCGCCCGTCATTATTGAGAATCTCGTTACCGCGATTCTTGATAACCTGCCGCAGATCATTGAGTGCGCGATCACGCTCTTAAACGCTCTCACGCAGGGCTTGCTCGACAATTTGCCGCTCCTGGTCGACGCTGCGATCGAGCTGACCCTCGCAATCGCCGAGGGCTTGATTGAGGCGCTGCCCGACCTTATCGACGCCGCGCTTGATCTCGTGGATGCTCTGGTCGATACGATTTTTGAAACCGACTGGCTTGCACTCGGCGCGAAGATTCTCGAGTCGCTCGTCAAGGGTATTCTCTCCTTGATCGGCTCGCTCTTTGAGGCTGCGGGCAAGATCGTCTCGACTATCTGGGATAAGATCACAAATACAGAGTGGTTCCAGAAGGGCGCTGAGGTCCTCACAAAGATCATCAACGGCATTAAGAGCATCTTTACGAACCTGGCTCAAACGGCAAGCGATCTTGTCAAGAAGATCACCGACAAGATCACAAATACTGAGTGGTTTAAGAAGGGCTCGGAAATCCTCACGAAGATCATTGAGGGTATCAAGAGCCTGTTTTCCAACCTGGGACAGGCCGCGAGCGATCTTGTCAGCCAGGTATGGGACACGATCACAAATACCAACTGGCTTGACCTCGGCCGCAATATCATCGAGGGTATCGCCAACGGCGTCTCGAACGCGGTCGGCACGCTCGTTCAGGCCGCGAAGAACGTCGCGAACAGCGCGCTCAACGCGATCAAGTCTGCGCTCGGCATCTCCTCGCCGTCTAAGGTATTCGCCAAAGAGGTCGGCCGCTGGATTCCTCCTGGAATCGGCAAGGGCGTCGATCAGGCCATGCCTGAACTGACCGACGATATGCGCGCGCAGCTTCAAGACTTGATCGATGACGCGAATGTCTCTGTCGCGACCGAAGTCGGCGGACTCAGCAGTAAGCTCGCGCTCACAGCAAACTCCGGTTCTGGCGGCGGTAACCACTCGCAGACCATTACCAACGACAACGGAATCATTGTCTATGTGACCTATAACGGCGACGGCTCCGAAGAGGACGCGCGCCGCGTAGGTAAGCAGATCGGCGCTGAAACAGCGCGCGAAATCCGAAGAAGGGGGCTTGCACCGACATGACCGGCGATAGCTTTAGCTTCGGCAGATATAACAGCGTAGACGACTGGGGTCTGATGGTGATTGCTTACGACTACTTGCTTCCTCCAAAGCGAGCTCGTAAGATCACCATTCCTGGCCGCTCTGGCTCTTATGACTTCGGCGCGAAAAACTGGGAAGAGCGCACCTTGCGCATGACCTGTACGCTGACGCGCCAAGTCACAAAGGCTGAGTTTCGCGAGATCATCTACGCCCTCAGCAAAAAGGCTCGGCTCCGCCTTTGGAACGAGCCTGACAAGTATTATATTGCCGAGCTCTATGACCCTGCCGAGGTTCAGGACTACTACCTTGAAACTGGCCGCGAATTCGAGCTTAACTTCATCGCCGAGCCGTTCGCGTACGGCCCGACGATCACCACGCCGCTTGAGAACGGACGCAACAAGATCGCGTATCAGGGCACGGCGGAAACGCCATGCATGATCGTTCTGCGCAACGTCTCTTCGAGCAACGTCCAAAATATCACGATCACTGCAACGAAAAGGAGTGACTAAGCTATGTATGCTTGCGACTACCTTGAGACCGGTTTTCTGAACGTCCTGCGCGGCGTCACCTTCGCCGCCCCGACAAAAGTCTACCTGGCCTTGTTCCTCAATGACCCTGGCGATTCTGGCGCGGCCGGCACCGAAATCAGCTACGCGGGCTATGCTCGCATGGAAATCGCCTTCTCCGAGCCTGCGGCCTCGAACGGCGGTATCGGTATTCAGAATCTTTCTGACATTACTTTCGCGGCACCGGCCGACCCCGCGGGCACCGTGACGCACATTGCGATCATGGACTCCCTTGTCGGCGGCAATATGCTCGCCCGCAGCGAGCTGACTGAAAGCCTGGTTATCGGCGCGAATGAGCCGCCTGTCTTCCTGGCCGGCGACGTGCTCTTCTACCTGACCGGCAACATGTCGAACGCCTTCAAGACAAAGCTCCTGAATCTCTTCCGCGGCACGTCTATCCTCGGTATCTCCCCGCATTTCTCCCTGTGGAACGGCTCTCCCGAAGAGACCGGCTCCGAGCTTGCGGGCGATAACTACGCCCGTGTTGCGCTGACGTTCTCCGCGCCGAGCGAGCAGGCAAGCGGCCAGATGCTCGTGCAGAACTCGCTCGCCGTGTCCTTCAATCGTCCCTCGACTCCGTGGGGCGTCTGGACCTATTCGGCAATCTACTCTGCGGCAACGGGCGGCGAACCTGTGTATTTGCAGGAGCTTACCGAGGCGATCACGATCAAGAAGGGCTATATGCCGACGATCGACGTCGGCGCGTTGAAGGTGGGATTGAACTAATATGTTTAGCTTTGACCGCTTCAATTTATCCAGGTTTTCGCTGGGAAGTCAGGACAACACAATTCACATTGAGCTGCTTCTCGCTGAAAACCTGGAATCTGTTGCCGGCGTAGCTATTCCGGTCGAGACGACCGCCTTCTTTAACGACATTCTCCGCGGTACTGCGCGCGGCGCGATCGGCATTGCTTCGACCTTTGAATCGTACGCAGCAATGAACAGCGCCGCGCTTATGCGGGCGAATATCATCGTGAAGGGCTTACTCGGGGACACCTTACAGGCCATGTCTGACGGTGCGCAGAACTCCATGATCGTCAACGTGCTTGCCGATAACCTCGGAGCGAGCTCGTACGCGAGCGCTGATATTCTCTGGCATGAGGCCTACGCCGATGCGCTTACTTCACTGGCGAGCGTGGTCAAGGATATTTTGATCGACCCGTTGCTCTATGAAGTGCTCGGCTCGGTCTCTGGCGCAGGCACGCAGTCCACGGAGCAGGTCTCTGTTACTGTCACAATTCCGCCTGGCGGCGAGCTGCGTATTGACAGCGACACGTTCCGAGTCCTGCTGAATGGCGAGAACGTTCTCGATAAGCAGTCTGGCGACTGGCTCATGCTCTCGCGCGACCTTCTCTACCTTGACATTGAGAGCGCGATCGGCAATGGCTTGTCTGGTAACCTGATTTATACAGAGAGGTACTTGTGATATGCTTGAGATTTTTGATAAAAGCCGCAAGCGTATCGCGATCGCCGAAAACGCGAGCGGCGTAGAGGAAGAGCGCAAGATCAATAGCCTTTGGTACCTCACTTTTTCGCTTCCGTACAACGACGCGAAGAATGAGTATTGCCAGCCCTTCAACTATGTCCGCTACAACGGTGGCGAGCTTTATCGCATTATGCCGGTTGACGCGGAGATCGCCGAGACCGGTCTTTTGACCTATCAATGCGAGCACGTCCTCGCGACCTTGATCGACAACGTGCTCTTCGGGTACCACGTCGTAGGCAACCGAGGAACCTACACGGCTGACTGTATTCGCTATGTGCTGAATCGGCAGCGCGTGCAAAACTGGGTTCTTTATGAGTGTGACTTCGCACGGCAATTTGAATATGGCTGGACGCAGGAAACCTTGCTCTCGGCCCTGTTCTCGATCGCGACGCCGCTCGCCGACTACATGTGGGTAACTGATACCAGCGTCTACCCGTGGCGTCTCTCCCTCAAGTCGATCGGTCTCGGGCAAAAGCCGCAGCTCTATGTGCGCTCGGGCTGGAACATGCTCTCGTATGGTTCTGGTAGCGACCCGCAGCAGATTTGTACCAGGCTTTACCCCCTGGGCTATGGCGAAGGTGTCAATCAGCTCACGATCAAGAGTGTCAACAACGGTCTCGAGTACATTCAGAGCCCGCAGGAGTATATCGACAAGTACGGTCTTATTGAGCGAATTTGGATTGACCGCCGTTATGAGGACCCCGCAAGCCTTCTCTCCGCGGCGCAAGTCATGCTGAACGAATTGCAGGACCCTTTACAGCAATTTGAAATCAGCTTCGCCGAACTTGACGAGTCCGACTACAATGTCGCGCAGATCGGCAAGCGCGTTCGTATTTTGCAGACCGAGCTCGGTACGCAGGTCGATACCTATGTTACCGAGCTCACCTACAAATACGACGACGTACCGAGCAGCAAGATCATCGTCGCAAACAAGAGCACCGATATTGCGTCCAGCGTCGCGGATATGGCTGACCGGCAGCGAATCGAGCAGGCATACGCCCAGGGCGCAACGCAGCTCTACTCGCAATCGCTTCAAGCCAACTGCGACTCGCAGAACGGCGCGGTCATGGACTTCTACCTTCCCGAGGATATGCGAATCGTCAATAAGATCGTCGCGAAGGTCCGCGTCGGCAGCTTCCGCGCCTACTCCAAGGCAACGAAGGCCGCTGAGTCTAAGGTTGTCTCCTCGACGACTGCTTCGCAAAAGACCTATTCAAGCACCTCGGGCGGCGGCTCTACCTCGACCACCTCTTCGGGTGGCGGCCAGACGTCGGGCGCGACGACGCTCGAGTCCTCAAACGTCTTGCCGAGCCAAACAAGTGGGCAGGCCGTGCACAATCATGGTCTTTCTCGCGGCGCGCGGCTCGCGACGACCAGTGACGGCAAAACCATTGATGGCTATGAGACCTTTGTATGGTCTGGCGCGCATGTCCATCCCGCGCATACGCATGAGATCGACGATCACTCGCACAGCGTTCGCATTCCAAGTCATTCTCACAACGTCACGATTCCTGGGCATAGCCATAATATCACGATTCCCGTGCATGAGCACGACATCACGCCTGGCATCTACTTCTATGGCCGCCCGAAACAGTTCGACCTCTACGTTAACGGCAAGAAAAAGACGACGATCGTCTCGACTGACACCGAACTCGACCTGACGCAATATCTCGTGGACACCAGCTCCAAGCTGATTCCGCGTGGTTCCTGGCTCTCGATCGAGGTTCGGCCGAATGATCTTGCCTACGTCAGTATTGACATGTTCGTCCAGGGCTTCGTGCAGTCCAGGGGCGACGCAACAGTTTAACTCTCAGGAGGTAAAACACTTTGGAGACTATGTATAAGGGCATTCCCTTCTCTCCGCAGGTCGCTCTCGCCGACGGTATCGGCGCAGGCGACACCACGATTCCCGTCACCGATATTTCCGCCTTCCCCGACGCCCCGAACCTCGCAACGATCGGCACGGACGAAGACGGCGAAACGATTCTCTACACCGCGAAGACGACTGACTCTCTTTCCGGTTGTACGCGCGGCGTAGAGGGTACGGCGAAAGCCTGGCCTTCCGGTACCACGATCGCCCGCAACTTCACCAACAAGGACTTTGACGCCTTGCAGAAGAATGTCCAGGAGGCAAAAAAGCAGGCCGATCAGGGTGTCAGCGATGCTGCTTCTGCGAAGAGCGCGGCAGCTACCGCGCAGAGTACGGCCAACGCTGCGGGCACTGCTGCTTCGGGCGCGCAGAGTACGGCCAACGCCGCGGGTACTGCAGCAAGCAATGCCCAGACTGCTGCAGATAACGCGCAGACCGCAGCGGACAACGCCCAGAGTGCCGCTGATGACGCGCAGAGTGCTATTGACGAGCACGCTGCGGATAAGCAGAATCCGCATGGCGTGACCGCGGCCCAGGTAGGTGCGGCGGCCGCGTCTCACAAGCACGGCAACCTGACGAGCGACGGCAAGCTCGGCTCGACTGCGAATCTCCCTGTCTTCACCGGCACGGGCGGTCTCGCGCAGGCTGAGGCCGTACTCTCGGCGGCTGCAAAGCTGGGCCGTGGCTACGGCGCTTGCTCGACCGCTGCGGCAACGAAGGCGAAGGCCGTAACGCTCTCGGGCTTTACGCTCGTCACCGGCGCGATCGTGGGCGTGAAGTTCTCCTACGACAACACTGCGACCGCGCCCACGCTGAACGTTAACAGCACCGGTGCGAAGTCGATCTACTACAAAGGCGAGGCCGTCGCAGCTGGACTTCTCAAGGCCGGCTACGTCTATCTCTTCCAGTACAACGGCACGCAGTATGAGCTCCTGAATCCAATCGCGCAGAGCGGCGGCGGCTTCTATCCCGCAATCGTCGTGACTGCCCCCACAGGCTCCACGGTGACCGCCACGGACGGTGAGACCTCTCTCGTGGGAACAGAGGTAAGCGGAAAATGGACCTTCCAGATTCCATCCTATGGCGTGTGGAATATCACCGCTACGCTGAACGGCCAGACGGCTACCACGAGCGTCTCTGTCACGGAGGTCAAGCAGTACACCGTCACGCTGACCTACTTCGCTGCAACAATCGCGGTCACATATCCATCGGGCTCGACCTGTACTTGCTCGAATGGCACGACCACGCTCACCGCGCCGAACACGACCGGCAGCTACACATTTACCGTCCCGAGCGCCGGCACCTGGACCGTCAAGAGCACGAACGGCACGGACACCGCCCGGCAGGCAGTTTCGATCACGGCCAACGGCCAAAGCACGAGCGTGACTCTCTCCTATAAGCCGACCGCGAGCACGAGCCAAAAGCCCGGCGTGAACTATACGCCTGGTATCTCCGGTCTGACAGCCGAGAAAATGAGTCTCTACGGCGAGGCGATCTCTCGGAACAGCGCGATCACGAACACGACAAGCACGGTCTATATCGACGACGGCGCGAGCCACTACAAAATCAGCGTTGGCGACTCGATCAATATCGCGATCAATGGTACCTCGTACGCCTTTAAGATCATGGGCTTCAACCATGATACCCTGACGACCTCCACCGCGTATGGTTCTGCGACTGCGACCGGTAAGGCCGGTATGACCTTGCAGATGGTCGACTGTCTGACGACAAAGGCATCTATGAATAGCTCAGACTCGAATAGCGGCGGCTGGGAAAACTGCGCAATGCGCAAGACCAACATGGCGACCTATCTCAGCCAGCTCACGAGCGCCTGGCAGAGCGTCGTTAAGCAAGTCAACAAGCTCTCTTCCGCAGGCAGCAAGAGCACGACGATCAAGACGACCGCCGACAAGCTCTTCCTTCTGTCCGAGGTTGAAATCTTCGGCTCGACGACTTACTCGGTCTCTGGTGAGGGCTCGCAGTACGCGTACTATAAGGCCGGCAACAGTAAGGTCAAGAATGTAAACGGGTCTGCTTACGGCTGGTGGGAGCGTTCTCCTTTTGCGTACACCACTACCAACTTCTGTTGTGTCTACAGCAACGGCGACGCCAACTCCAACTCCGCCGGTGGCTCGATTGGCGTGGCCTTCGGCTTCTGTGTTTAATCTGTAATCTACAAATATCTGCGGCCCGTAAGGGCCGCGGAAAGGAAAATGCTTATGTCAGTCTACAAGTCCAAACGCGGCGCCAGCTCTGCACAGTTCGTTGAGACCGCGAGAAAGCTGCAGGTCCATACCCTTGCGCAGTGCCTCAAGGTACCTAAAAGGTATACCTTCTATTTGACGCAGAAGATCATGGACCATGCGAGCGCCGTCTACGACGAGGTTACGATGGCGAACAGCATTTTCCCGATCAATCAGCATGAGGCTCAACTCCGGCGAGATCACCTGATCGCGGCTAACGCGAAATTGCAGGCGCTCGATCGGCAGTTGGGCCTTCTTGCGGCCGTCCTTTGGAAGAATCCCGAAAACTTCAAAGGCTTTGACAACGCCTTCACGGTTTGGGGCGAGCTTATCATCGAGGAGGCCAAACTCATTTCCGGTATCAGGCGCTCAGATCGCGCCCGATATAAAAATCTTCCCGAATAACTGGGTCAAGTCCTGCATTGTTGCCCTGTCTGCTAACAACTGGTGGGAGCGTTCTCCTAATGCGAACAACACTACCAACTTCTGTAATGTCAACAGCAACGGCAACGCCAACAACAACAACGCCAGTAACTCGAATGGCGTGGCCTTCGGATTCCGTTTATTTCCTGGTGAGACCGAGTAGCTCTCTTTAGAGCGAAAGCAGGACCGATACGGAAGGAGGACTTGCAGCCCTGGCCGTCGGGCCAAAAACACTCCGTCGATGCGGCCGTCTGGACGCTGCTTGCATGGCTCGGAAGCGCGCGGGTACCGAGTTTCATGGACGGCGCCGCTACGCAGTTATAACACGTGCTCTATAAATACCACTGTACGAAGGAGACAATTTTATCTATGACAAGTGAAGAGCGGCATGAACTCAGGTACCAACGCCGCTGTCAGAGAAGGCAGGCCAAAAGGCTCGCGCGCAGCATTGCTTGCGGCAGCTTTGAGGAGGCCTTTTCTTTTAGCAATCTATTTCAGGCAGGACAAACCTGCTGCAAAAATGTCAACTGGAAATGCTCGACGCAGCGCTACCGAATGAACATCATCTCGAACACCGCAAAGACCCATGCGCAGTTGATGGCTGGAACGTATAAAAGCCGAGGCTTTTACGAGTTTGACATTTACGATCGTGGAAAATGGCGCCATATCCGCAGCGTCCATATTACAGAGCGCGCCGTTCAGAGAAATCTCTGCGATCAAGTTATCACAAAGGTTTTTCAGCCGGCTTTTATCTACGACAACGCCGCGAGCATCAAAGGTAAAGGCATTGACTTCGCAATGGACCGTCTCAACTGCCACTTGCAGCGGCATTTCCGCAAGCATGGTCTCAAAGGCGGTATTCTCGTCTTCGACTTCAAGGACTACTTCGGCTCGGCACAGCACTGGACCGTCAAGAACGAGCTCGCCCGTCGTGTTCACGACCCGAAGACCAGAAAGCTCGCGAATGACTTCCTCGAGAACTTCGGCCCGGTCGGGTACGGTCTCGGCAGTCAAATCTCGCAAAATGCGGCTCTCATGCTTCCGAACAAGCTCGACCACATTATCAAAGAAGAGCTTCAAATCAAGGGCTACGGCCGCTATATGGACGACGGCTATTTGATTCACGAGGATATTCACTATTTGGAGTATTGCCTCGAGAGAATCAAAGAGGTCTGCGCTGAGCTGGGTATCACGCTCAACCTGCGTAAGACCAAAATCCGCCCGATCACACGCGGCATTGTGTTCCTCAAGACGAAATTCATCTTGACTGAGACCGGCCGAGTCCTTCGCAAAATGAGCCGGGCGTCCATGCGCGCAATGAAGAGAAAGCTTTTCAAGTTCCGCAAGTGGTACGAGGCCAGCGAGTTCTCGCTCGAGGATATTCGCACCGCCTATGACAGCTTCAAGGGACACATGCGACAAGGCGACAGCTTCAAGGCCATCGCCCGTATCGATCTATTCTTCAAGCATCTTTTCGGGTTCCACCCGAACGATAAAACGAAATGGAGGGCAACTAATGTACCGAATCGTAAAAGATGGGACTACTCTGGGGCTGACCGAGCAACCAAACTTTGTCGAGCCGCTTGAGAATGGCTCCTGGGGACTCTGTAGCGAGTCCAGGGCTCACGGTATCGCCTGGGAAGGTAAAGTGTATGGCCTTGAGGGGAAGTCCACCACGGACGCCCTGGAGCTCGTTACGCTTGCCTTCGTGGACGCGGGTGCGCTCGCAGGCGAGGCCGTGGCCGTGCAGTCGATTCTTTTCGTAAACGCTGCGGAAAGCGGCGCGGTCGATGACACGACCGCTAACGAGCACGTTGACCTGTTTGCTGCCTGGGCCTACCCGATCACCTATAAGACCGGCAATATTCGCAAATACGGCAGCCAACTCTACCGCTGCCTGCAAGATCATACCTCGCAGGCTGATTGGACGCCCGATGCCGCCTCCAGCTTATGGAAAGCTACCGCCGACCCTGCCGAAGAGTGGCCGGCTTGGTCTCAGCCGCAAGGCGCGCATGACGCCTACGCCAAGGGTGCAAAGGTCTCTCACTCTGATAAGCACTGGACCTCTAACGTGGACAACAACGTCTGGGAGCCTGGCGTTTATGGCTGGACGGAGGTAGCTGAATGACGCTTTACCAGGTCCTCAGCCTTTTCGGCGCCGGCGGCCTGCTTGTCGGCGTTTTTCGTTTGCTGTTCGCCCAGATCAAGGGCGTTCGGCTCGGCGTACAGGCGCTCCTCAGGGCGCAGATGATCGCCGACTATAACAAGTGGAGCGAACGGGGGTACGCCCCGATCTATGCTCGCGAAAATTTCATCAACTGCTGGACGCAGTATCACAGCCTGGGCGTCAACGGTGTCATGGACGACCTGAAAGCGAAGTTCCTGGCGCTGCCGACCGACCACCCGCAGGCTGAGAAAGGAGATTTGGAATGAACGAAAAGATCATCAAGAGACTCGGCAATCTGCTGAGCGTCAAGTCGATCGTCACCCTGGTCCTGACCGGCGTGTTCGCCTATATGGCGATCGTCGGCAAGATCAGCCAGGATTTTATGACGATCTACGCCGTCATTATCGCCTTCTACTTCGGCACCCAGTCCCAGAAGACCCAGGACGCGATTGACGGCACCGGCAAGGAGGTCTAAAGCTATGACACCTGTTCAGCGTGTACTCGCTACCGCCCGTTCAGAGAACGGGTACCTCGAGAAGGCGACAAACGCCCAGCTTGAGGACAAGACTGCGAACGCCGGTTACAACAACTGGAACAAGTTCGCGGCCTTCCTGGACGATCTCGAGGTCATCTACAACGGCAAGAAGAACGGCTACGCATGGTGCGACTGCTTCGTAGACTACTGCTTTATTTACACCTTCGGCCTTGAGCTCGGAATGGCTATGACCTTCCAGCCGAAGAAGGGCGCAGGCGCGGGGTGTACTTACAGCATGGGCTACTACAAGAAGGCCGGCCGCTTCTTCAAGGACCCGCAGCCTGGCGACCAGATTTTCTTCACGAACGACGGCGGCGCAAGCTCGTACCACACCGGCCTCGTAGAGAAGGTCGAAGGAGGCAGGGTCTACACGATCGAGGGCAACACCTCAAGCGCGCCTGGCGTCGTCCCGAATGGGGGCGCGGTGCGTGACAAGAGTTATTCGCTCGGCTACAACCAGATCGCGGGCTACGGCCGGCCTGATTGGAGCCTTGCGGGAGAGGAGGCTGAGGAAATGACGCAAGATCAATTCAACGATATGTTCAAGGTCGCTATGGCGGCTTACCGCGCCGAGCTGCAGGACAATGACTGCGGCAGTTACAGCGCCGAGGGCCGTCAATTTATGATCGACAAGGGCCTCATGGTTGGCGGTAACCCGCTGCCGAACGGCGAGCCGAACTACATGTGGCAGGACTTCCTGACCCGTGAGCAGTTCGCGACCGTGCTCTTCCGGTACGCGAAGGCCCTGGGCATTGCCTGATGGGACGCCATGAGAAAAAGCCCTCAAAGAAGAAGGTCAAGATCGAATGGAGCAAGCTCGTATGCCTGTTGACGATTCTCGCCGGTCTCTTGATCGTGCAGGAGTGCCTCTTCCTTATGTACCTTTGCATCAAGGGGGGCTACACCGCCACGGCCGCCTGGCTTACCGCTGCGACCGGCGTAGGCGAGGCGGTTATCATTGCCGGCGCGAACGGGTATCTCGGGCTTGCCAAGTCCGATCACAAACGCGGCGGTATCACGTTCGAGGCCGCCAAAGCAAAAGACTTCACCGAGGACGAGGATAAAAACAGCCCTCCGATCTAACTGAAAAGCCCTCCTGCGGATTCGTCCGCGGGAGGGCTCTTTTTCTTTTATATTTTGCGGCCGTTGTACGCCAACTTTCCGACGAGTTCGCCGGTGGGCGCGTAGACCTCGCAGGCAAGCCAGTCTGACGCAGCGAGATCATTATTCAGCGCGAAGACTCGGGCTGCCTGGGACGGTTCTGCGACCTCATGCAAGCGCTCTTCGCAGGTTCGGCCCGCATCCATATACCGGACAAGAAGATCATATTTCATCGTTGCCGGTCTCCTTCGCTACCAGGTCCAGGATAAACCGGTTGACGCTCTTGCCGACACTCGCCGCAGCTTTTTGAATGTAGTCCTTCTGGCCCTTTTTCACCTTCAGCTCAATGCGCTCGTAGGTCTTGCGGTTATAGCGTTCCGTCGCTTCTCGCTGGGCGTCCGAGTAGGCCATGCGTCCACCGTCCTTTCCTTTTTACTATTATTAGTATAAAGGACGAGCGGCAAACCACATATAATGTCGACCGTATAAAGTTGAGGGGCCCCCTCTCTCACAATATCAATTTTACCGCGTTTAGTAAGCGTTGTAAATCGGCAGAACTCAACAGGTTTTTACTGAAAACGCTGAGCAGTTCGTCGGCATACGAAACCTACTAAACGCGGTAAAATTATAAATGTCAAGAGGAAAGGAGCTTGACAAAAAGAAAGAGCCTGCAGCTCCAACCTGCAAGCTCTAAGAAAGGAGGTGCGTGAAATGCCTGACGGCTACACCCCTTACGGTTACCTCGGTAAAGTCGATGGTCGACAGATCGAGGTTGTCTCTGAGGAAGAGCTCTATGAGCTTCTCGAAGACGAATAACCGCTAATCACCCGCGAGCCTGGCCGGTCGCAAGACCGGCTGGGCTTCAAGGTGCCTTTCATTATATATCGTTCCACGTGATTTGTAAATGCTTAATTTTTGAAGGAGGTACACCCCTATGACGTTCTGGCATGTTGTCACCAAGTTTTTTGACTCTGGCAAGGTAAAAGTCAATCTCGCGCCGATCGAGGCCGATCACAAGCCTGAGAATCACATGAGCGAAAATAAGACTTGCGACGAGTACCACGACTACTTTGATACTTACGAAGAGGCGGCTGCGTATGCGGCAGACGCCCGCAAGGCCTGATCGGCAAGACCTGTCAGAAGTGCTTAGCGAAATCAGTAAAACCTCGAGCAGTTCGTCGGCATACGAAACTTACTAAACACGGTAAAATTAAAAATGTCAAGAGGATAAAACAGAATGCGGACAGCGCCGCCCAGCTCACGAGCTTCAAGCGGTAAGCGCGCTGCGAAAGGTAACCTCTTGACAGAAAGGAAAATGCTTATGGACAGACAACGCGCATGTTACAGCTATTCGGCGCTTACTCATTGCGCTGACGCCGTGAAGGCTACCAACTGGACCGTACGACGCTCGGCAGAGCATTTTAGTAAATGCTTTGAAGTCAAAAAGCTCTTTGATCTTTGCTATGACGAAACGCATTGTATGCTTTTTGACGCAGATTTTTCCCCGTGGGCCGACTACTTAAAGGCGGTTAACCGAAAGGACACAAAACGCGCCCTTGATAAAGAGCTGCATAACTGCTACAGATTCCTCGCGAATGAACTTAATGCGATAGCTGCGCTCATGCGCGCTGGGGAGGTTGATTCTATTGACTAAGGTTTACGTTGTTCAGGTCATGCCTGAGGCAAGTCTCGGACGTGTCAGTCAAGAGGGCTATACCTCTTTGGAAAAGGCTCAGGCCTTCATCGAAAGCCGTTCGGACAAGCCTGCGCAGGTCTCACCCTGGTTGTATCGCAGCACGGACGGCAACGACACTGACTACTTGATCTATGAGGTCCGCGTGATCTAAGCAAAAAGCAAGCGTTTCTGCAAGTAAGTCAACAGATAAGCTAACTCACTTGCAGAAACGCAGTCTTTTCGCAAGTGACTTTAGTTATTTACATCAAGAAAGTGAGATTTGCTATGACTCCATTCACGATCTTCCAGAACGTCAAAACCGGCGCGTATGCTGCGGTCTATGACTTTGCGCTCCCGACTATGACCGGCATCGGCCGCAAAGAGGAATGGCAGCCGGTCTACCACGGCCAGGCAAGCGGCTTGCTCGATAAGGCCAGGCAGCGCGAGGCGTTTGTCAAGGCCCAGGAGTCCCGCGGCTGATACCTGTCGAAACTGCTTAATAATTTCAGTAAAACCCCGAGCGCTTTGTCAGCATACGAAACTTACTAAACACGATAAAATCATAATTGTTCCAAGGAACACAACAAAATCAAACTTTTCAGGAGGATATAAAAATGAAGGACATGACTACCGTGCTGAACAAGAAGATCGTCAACAAGGAGACCAACGAGGTTCGCTTGGTCGTCAAGATCGATGAAGAGAACCGCAAAATCTTCTCCGTTCCCGCGAGCGAGCCCACCGCTGAGCCTACCGGCATGGCCGCGGCTTCCTATGATCGCCGCTGGCGCCTCTGCGAAGAGCCTGCCGCCGAAGAGCAGGTCACCGAGACCGCCACTGAACCCCAGACCGAGGAAACGAAGGCCGAGACTCCCGCAACCGAGAGCAAGGTCGAGCCGATGAAGATGAGCGAGACGATCACCGCCCTCGAGATGATCTTCGACAAGCTCAACGCGATCTATTTTGAGGGCAAGCTGCCCCGTCCGGTCATCACTGTTCAGACTACGCCGAAAGCGTACGGCCATTGCTCCACCAAGAAGATCTGGAAGTCCGAGAACGAGGGCATGTATGAGATCAATCTCGGCGCCGAGTTCATCAATCGCCCAAAGGAATCTACCTGCGCGACCCTGTTGCATGAGATGGTTCACCTCTTCTGCACTGAGAACGAGATTGCCGACACCTGCCAGAATGGCCGCTACCACAACAAGACCTTCAAGGCCGAGTGCGAGAGCCGTGACCTGATCGTCGAGTATGACCGCGCTAACGGCTACGCGCATACCTCTCCGACCGACGCCTTCAAGGCTAAGCTCGCCGAGGCTGGTGTCGACCTGAGCGTCCGCTTTGCTCGCGTCATGCCGAAGGCCAAGGCCAAGGCCGAGCGCGAGAAGGCCCACCGCTACGTCTGCCCTGTCTGCGGTCAGGAGGTTCGTACCACTTCCGAGCTCAGCCTGATTTGCGGGCATTGCAACGTCACCATGGACCGCCTGGACTAACCCAGGCGAGTCCAAAATCTGGGAGTATAAACACCAGGGCCCTGGGTGTAGAACGCGATACGGCTCGCCCAGGAGCTCCGCAGGATAGTTTAAGGAGGAATGATAAATGACTCAAGCTCAAAGAGACGTCTACATGGCCTTGCTGATGGCTGGACGTGAAGACGAGGCTACGGCCTACCGCGATAAAGTCGAGGCAGCAAGCTATGACTCTGCGCGGGCTCGTGCAAACGCGAATACCTACTACGTCGACAAGCACGGCAAGAAGATCGAGGCTGATATGCTTATCAGCATCGGCGGCAAGGCACCCGAGCTCGTCCTGCTCTGCGGGGACGATAACCTCGGCGTGAACGCCTCAAATCCCGCATACTTAGAGGCTCATCCCGAGGCCCGTCAAGAGTGTTATCCGCTCAGCGAGTTCGCGAGCGATGATATTGAAATTATTAAGGAGGATATGAATCATGTATAAGTATTGCCCGCATTGCGGAAAGCCCTTCCTGGAGCCCGACAAGCCTCGCACGGTCGGTCTGGTCTCGCAGGTCAAGGAGTTTATCACCTGGGCGCAGATCAAGGAGTGGTCCGACCTGCGCGAGGCGTCTAAGCACTTCGAGATCGGCGACGAGATTCACGACGAGCTCAAGAACGGCGAGCCGATCACCCTGGTCGTTGTTGAGAAGGACAAGCCTTTTGATGGCGATGTCATGTTCATGCTCAAGGACTGCTTGCGCGATACCTACCCCATGAATGACGACTACACGAACGCAGGCGGCTGGAAGGCAAGCAAGCTCCGCAAGGTCCTCAATACCGAGATTCTGGCTTTGCTGCCCGATGACATGCGGGCCGCGATCAAGCCGAGAGTGATCGACGGCGAGAGCGATCTCCTCTGGCTCGCTTCTGAGATGGAGGTCTTCGGCCTGCATGACTGGACTGAGAATGACCCTGACCGCGGCGAGCAGATGGCGTACTACAAGCGCCGCGGGAATCGTATCAAGGCTCTCGGCGACGAGGGCGAGGCTGCTTACAGCTGGTGGGAGCGTTCTCCTCGTGCGAACTACGCTACCTCCTTCTGTTCTGTCGCCAGCAACGGCACCGCCAACCGCTACAACGCCAGTAGCTCGTATGGCGTGGCCTTCGGCTTCTGTGTTTAATCTGCGATCTAAGAATCCCCAGCCCGTCAGGGCTGGGGACAAGTAAGAAGGAGGATTCCGATGGGATTAAGAGAACTACGCCAGACGAAAGGCTTGACCTTGAAGGGCCTGGCCGCGCTGAGCGGCGTTAACTATATGAAGATTCACCAGATCGAGACGGGCAAGATCAACCCTGAGAACATTGCGCTCAAGACCGCCGTGAAACTGGCGAAGGCGCTTGACTGCAAGCCCGAAGACATTCTCGCCAAGTAGAGGGACTGCTCATGGACGACGCCGAATATATCTACAAGCAAGACGTCAAAGAGAAAGCCATCACCGCGCGGAGCTCGCATAAGTATGGCAGCTCTCGCCGTCGTCGCTGCGGCCTTTCCAGCGACAATTTAACACGAAAGGAATGGGAACGTATGAACGGCCCAGTACATACTCTCAAGCCCGACGAGGCTCTTTCCTGGGACAGGTTCAGAGCTTTGCCGAGGAGCTTGCAGCAGGACTATATCAAGCATATCCTCTCGAAGTTTAAGGTCGGGCCCGCGGCGCTCGGTCGTATGTTCGGCGTCAGCGAGGCCTATTGCGGGGACTACCTCAAAAAGCAGCTCGGCGTCACTTTCCAGGGACGCACGACCCGACAGGAGACCTTGCGCTTCCTCAACGCTTATTGTCCCGAGCGTGGGCCGGTTTGCGCCGACAAAAAAAACACCGAGCTCACGCGAGTCTCTTTGACCTTCTGCGGCGGCTTCTCGCCCGATGCTATCGCAGCAAGGTTGCAAGGGCTTTTCCCTGCGGGCGCAGCGGTCTCGGTTACGGTCGATATTTCTGCTGTTGAGGCTTGACCTTTGCTGTATCGCCCTACAGCAAACAGCAGTCTTACAGCGGAGGGAATTATCTCTCTGCTGTAAGACGAAAGCCTTGCTATTACTGGCTTTTTGACTCTTTACAGCAGATACAGCAGATTTTCTATATAAGGGATAAGAATTAAGAAAAACCGTTATAGAATTATAATTTGGTTGCTTAATTTTAATATTGTATATAGAAAATCCGCTTTTTTGTTTATTTCGTTTATTCCGCTGGAGAAGGAGGTTGACATGGCGAAAAGTAAAAAGCACGGGCCGGCTCAGAAGTCGAAAAGCTCCTACGCCCAGGAACTGCAGATGAAGAAACAGCTCGGCGCGAATATCATAGCGGACTGGACCGCGCAGCTCTGCCTCGACACAATGGCTATTGTCCTCAATGACCCCGAGGTCATGGGCCATAGCGCGCTCGGCTCGAAACGGCTTATGCGCGTCTGCGAGGCCTTCAACGAGTTATTCGATAAGACTCGGCTTGCTCTCTCTAAGAGCAATGAGGCCGAATACTGGCGCGTAAAGATCGACCAGGCGCAAGAGCGCATCTTCGGTCCCGATTATCTTCACTGGCAAGAGCGCTATTCCTACTGGGACGAGCGCGACACCTATTAAGGAGGAAAGAGCATGGCTCGATTGACAAAGAGAACGCCGTCCGGCTGGGCGCTTGCTGCGCCGTGCGCACCTGGGGTCCCTCTGGCGGCGCTCGCACGGTATGAGAATATCGGCAGCGCGCACCAGTTTAGGCATCTCAGCGAGCTCAACACGCCGAAGAGCCCTTACCCTGACGGTGATACAAGCATTTTGGAGTGTCCGTGCTGCGGGAGCGGTGAGTGGCTTCATAATGCCGACGAGAGCGAGGCCAACTTCTGCGGGCAATGCGGGCAGGCGATCGACTGGACCAAGCCTGAGGTTCATTGCGAAGACTGTGAGCATTTGACTTTTTCCGACTGCTATGGCGAGTGCGGAAAAGGCTATAAGGGAATCGTTCAGCCTGGGGACTCTTGCGGGAAAGGCGAGCATAAGTAAAGAGACCTTGACAGTCTCTTTCTTTTCGGCGGTTTTGCCTACTAATTTCAGTAAATCCTCGAGCGCTTTGTCAGCATACGAAACTTACTAAATACGATAAAATCATAATTGTTGAGAGCAATAAACCACAACAATTACGGAGGTATTTATCATGCTGAAACTTAAGGACATTCTCGCCGCTGCAAACGCTAAGGTCGCCGAGTATATGGCGCAGGGCTATATGATCTCCTGGATGAACGCTTCTTTCGGTTATAAGTTCCGCGTGGACCTTGAGAAAAACGGCGATTGCGTCCGCGTCAAGGTCGACAGCTTCCACAACTGGGAACGCGCTTCGAGCATTGAGGGTCTGACCCTGCAGGTCGTTCGCATTGCTCGCGCCGACGTTTTTGAAGATCGTGACGTTGAGCCCCTCTACTCCAAAAACTTCTACGACCTGTCCCGTTACGGTCGTGGTCAGGCCTTTACCGAATCCCTCGAAGAAAAGCAGGCCGCTTGCGATAAAGTCATTGCGAGATACCTTGCATCTGATCGTGATACCCGCACCGAGCTCCAGCCTTCCGCAGCGCTTATTCGCTCGCTGAAACAGCGCAAGGGCTTCACCAACGCGACTCGCAATAATATCCGCGTCTATCGCTGCGTCGCAGGTTACACCATCGAAATGGCCGGCCGCAATGGCGCCAAGACTAAGAGCGAGCTCATTCGCCTGCCTGGCACGAAATAAGCGCCTGTCAGAAGTGCTTAGCGAAATCAGTAAAATCTCGAGCAGTTCGTCGGCATACGAAACTTACTAAACACGGTAAAATCATAATTGTTGAGAGCAATAAACCACAACAATTATGGAGGCTGAGTTTATGGCAAGAGAGTATGTTGTCGAGAATAACGACTTTAGCGAGTTCGAGCATTTGACGCTGAATCGCATCGACCGAAACGGAACCCACTACTATACCGACTGCAAGTGCCCGAAATGCGGCGGCACCGGTAACATTTACTACTACGCCCACGTTGAGGGCGGTGTGTGCTTCCTCTGCGGCGGCTCTGGTGTTCACCCCACGCAAGTCATCGTTCGTCGTGCTGAGTATCAGCGCGAGCTCGATGCCAAGCGTCTTGAGCGCGCTCGCAAAGCAGCACCCGCCGTAAACGCGGCTTTTCTTGAGCGCGAGGGCTTTTCCAAAGACGGCACGGCCTTTATCGTGCTCGGCGACACCTATGCAATTCGTGAAGACCTGAAGGCTGCCGGCGCTAAGTTCAATTATAATCTCGGCTGGCACTTCTCCGCGCCGAATCCCGACTACGCAACCCGCGAGATCACCAAAGACACGATTGTCTTTCAGAATGACGAAGAGACTGTGACCGTACTTCGTGAATTGCCGAACGGCGTGCTCGACTGGCCCTATGACGTTTACTACCTGCAAGAGTATGTCAAGCATCTGCAGGAGGAGTACAAAGCAAGCCTTGCGCCCGTAACTGAGTTCTTCGGTGAGCTTGGGCAGAAGGTTGAGCTTAAGCTCTCCCTCAGTCGTCGCAGCTTTTTCGATACGCAATGGGGCTCCACCGCGCTCTATGCCTTCACCGATTCCGAGGGTCATCACTTCATTTGGAAGACGGCTTCCTGGCCTGACTCCATGACGAAGGTTAACGAGGGCGATTCAATCGTCCTCAAGGGTACGATCAAGGAGCATAACGAGTACAAGGGCTGCAAGCAGACCGTGCTCACGCGCTGCAAGATCGGGGCGTGACCCAGGTCTCCCATATCGCGTCCAAAATTTGGGGATATAAACACCAGGGCCCCAGACCTAAAACGCGATATGGGCTACCCAGGAGCTCCGTAGGATAGCTTAAGGAGGAATGACTTATAGACTGTTATATCGGAGTCCTTCATCGGTCCGAGTATTCCTCGCTCGTAACCTTGGACGAGCTTAAGAATCACATCGAAAGCCAGAAGGAATTTAATCGTAGTTTACGCGCTGACCCAGCGTTCCGTAACTGCCTGAGCCTTTATGTAAAGGTGTTCACGCTCAAGCAGTATGCCGATCGGCGACGCAGCACGGATTTGACCCGTTTCTCGTTCTGCCCTGATTGCGGAAAGAGAATCGACTGGAAGAGCATTGCTGAGGAGCCTCGGCCGCCCTAAACGAAAAGACCGCCCAGGTTAAACCTGAACGGTCAAATCGAGGGCCAGCCAGAAACCATAACGCAAGACGATAATCTCGCATTCAGGTGTTCGACCAGCGATTAAAATGGTGGATCAGATGTTGTTCTTCTTCGTGCAGATTTTCATTGTACATCATGATACGCAAAAGAAGCGTATGACCGCCCCTCCATGGCAGCCATACACCACACCAACAATGAAGCAAACGGAGTGTCCAAAACTGGACAGTCACAAAAAGTTTACGCTTCTTTGCTTTGCTAAACTTTCGCACAGTCTTGCGAAATGTGTAGAATTGTGATATAATATTTATTATAGTGTGCAAAAGGAGGGTGAATTGCAAAAGTAACTTCCGGTTTGCACGATTTACTTCCGGACTTCAAAAAGCCTTGCAAGATTAAATTCCGGGAAATAAGCATTACCCTCTCAAATCCGGAAGTTAATTTTACAAACAATGCCGAAACCGGAATTTAATCTTACAAAGAAATTGAATATTGTCAGCGGGTATGTTAGCATAGAGACAGATCGGACACCCTCGCCTAAAAATGGGCATGCCAAGCGGAGGTCGAAGTGTTTTTGCAAAATTTGCAAAAGTAACTTCCACCCCTGCATACGGATATATTCCGAATAGCAGCAGCTTGATTTTACTTTTTGAGCAGTCGGGGTGTCAGATTGATATCGTTTGCGGGGATCTCCTGAATGCCGAGAGACGGCAGAATGGTATCTCCATATAAGAAGCTGAACAACCGGTGGGCTGACTGGTTGTTCAGCTTCTTTCTCGTATAGGAGTTAATATGACTCATCATGAGCAGGATATCGCTCTGCTGCAAATGGTCAAAGGATGTACCTTTGGGAAGAATGCGCCGGATAAATTCGTGGGTGACTTCACAGCTGCCTTTCTGGTCAGAACGCTGAGGATTGCAATAGAAGACTCTGCTTCGTACCTCTCCAAGTTCAGTGCATTCAATGGAAACTGGGTCGGTAAATTCACTGCCTCTGTCCGTCAGAATGATGGGAAACAATCGGCAGTATTGCTCGTGCCCAAGAGTTTCGTACAGCCATTCAAAAACCTCCGTAACAGACCGTGCCGTGTTCCTGTCCCGCAGAAAGGCCAGCATGAGGGTGGAGTTGCGGAAGAACACTGTAAGCAGCACCTTGCCACCCTTGCGGCCCTCTACAGAATCGATTTCCACGATGGGAACATCCGGATTGGCTGCGGTGTATTCCAGAAAATCTTCATAGGTCCTGCCCAGGTGGCACTGCTTGTCTACCCGTACAGAGGGTTTCCTTTTGCGCACCTTGTAGCGGACCTTTCTGGGCAGATCCATATTTCCTACGGACAGAAGACCGGCATCCACATAATTGTAGATGGTCCTCTCGTCCAACATGATTTCGTCGCCATTATTCACGCAGATCTGGTGAATGGACTGTCCCTGCTGAATGAGCGGCGAGATGATCCGGTCGATTCGCTGAAGCTCCGCTGGCGTCACAGCAAAGCCCTGCCGGGACTCGCTGCGGGTCGCTTCATACTCTTTCTGGGCGAATTTTGCTTCGTAAAGGTGCCGCTCCAGTTTGCAGACCTTACGCTGCTGGCAGCCGTTGCAGACATACGGCGGCTTGTTCAGCTTGGAGCATTGTGCTTTCTGGAAGTCGGGACAGGTCTCAAAGCACTTGGCCTTGAAGCAGGTATGACACATTTTTCCGTAAGGAAACTGGCAGAGTGTGCACACATCACCGTAGTGTTTGCATTCCTTACGGACACCGCAGGGATTGTATCCTCCGGCCTGCTTTAGTTTGATATGCGCACGGACTTCTTTGGAGATGGTTGTGGGGTCTTTTCGCAGTTCTGCTGCAATGGCAGAAAAGCTTTTCTGTTCTTTGAGACCGACTTCAATGGCGATTCGGTCACTAAGGGTCAAATGTGTATTCTTAGCCATGGTTTTCTCCGTTTCTCTGCTGCCGCCATTCGGAGAAGACGAAGGGGCTCTGCCCCTTAAACCCTGAGGTTTATCGCTTTTGTTTCCGGGAAGGCAGCAAAAAAGGCAGCATCCGTTCAGATGCCGCCTTCCCGCAAACCCTATGTGCCGCTCAGGTCGCTCCTCAGTGTTGCCCTATCCTGCGCATAGGTAAAGCATTTACATTGTAATTTACCGTTGGGAGCATGTCAATGTCTTGGAAAATGTTTGTAAGAGTTACTTCCAGGTACCTTTTTGCAAGATTAACTTCCGCATGACTGGCTACCCAACCGGAAATTAGTTTTTCAATTGAGGTGTGCAAAAGGAGGCAAACATGGCTGTTTCATATAATCGTTTGTGGAAGTTACTGGTTGATAAGAAGATGAGCAAGGCTGATTTGAGGAAAGCCTCCGGCGTTGCGCCTAACACAATGACAAAACTACGCAGGGACGAGGAGGTCACGCTCACCGTCCTTGGCAAGATATGCAAGACCCTTAATGCCGACTACGGTGACATTATGGAGTACATAGATGAGGAGGACACGTGATATGACACCCGAAGAAAAAGCACGGCTTGTGATTGATGAAAAACTGCGTCAGTCCGGCTGGGTCATTCAGGATATGAAAAAGCTGAATCTTTCTGCCGCACTGGGCGTTGCTGTCCGTGAATTCCCCACAAGCACAGGTGAGGTGGACTATGCCCTTTTCATTGACGGCAAGCCTGTGGGTGTTGCCGAAGCCAAGCGTGAGGAAAAAGGCGAATCTATCACCGATGTTGAGGTGCAGTCTGGGCGTTATGCCAACAGCATCTTCAAATGGATAAAGAATGATTACAAAATTCGCTTTGCTTATGAAACCACAGACAAGCTGATTCGGTTTACGGATTATAACGATATAAAGTACCGCTCCAGAACGGTGTTCTCATTCCATCGCCCGGAGACCCTGCTTGCGCTGTTAGGGCAGTCGGATACCATCCGTAATAACATGAAGCATTTCCCTGCATTGGATGAAACGGGATTTCGCAAATGTCAGGTGAATGCCATCAAGAATCTGGACAAGTCTTTTGCTGAGAACCGCCCCAAGGCACTGGTGCAGATGGCAACAGGCGCAGGCAAAACATTCACAGCAATCACTGCGGCCTACCGTTTATTGAAATACGGAAAAATGAACCGTATCTTGTTCCTTGTGGATACAAGAGGTCTGGGAGAACAGGCAGAGCGTGAGTTCCTTGCCTATACTCCCAATGATGACCCACGCTCTTTTTCACAGCTTTACGGTGTCCGCAGGCTGAAAAGTTCCTACATACCAAACGATATCCAGATTTGCATCTGCACCATTCAGAGAATGTACTCCATCCTGAAGGGCGAAGAACTGGACGAATCTATCGAGGAAAAATCCTTTGCGGAGTTTGTTACGGCAGAGAGCAAGGCTCCCAAAGAGGTGGTGTACAACGAGAAATATCCGCCGGAGTTCTTTGACTGCATTATCGTGGATGAATGCCACCGCTCCATTTATAATGTGTGGAGCCAAGTGTTGTCCTATTTTGATGCCTTTATCATTGGCTTGACCGCCACCCCGGATAACCGTACTTTTGCGTTTTTCAACGAGAATATTGTCAGCGAGTACCCAAGAGAACAGGCTATCATTGACGGCGTTAACGTTGGCGAGGATATCTTTCTCATTGAAACACAGGTGGGCAAAAACGGCGCTCATCTGATGAAACAGCTGATTGAATACCGTGACCGTCTGTCCAGAGCCAAACGATGGAAACAGCTGGACGAGGATGTGGATTATAAGCCAACCCAGCTTGACCGGGACATTGTCAACCCAAGTCAGATACGCACGGTCATCCGTTCCTTTAAGGATAATCTGTTCACCACACTGTTCCCACGCAGAAAAGAAGTGCCAAAGACACTGATTTTTGCAAAGACGGACAGCCATGCGGATGACATCATTCAGATTGTCCGTGAGGAGTTTGGCGAAGGCAATGACTTCTGCCGCAAAATCACCTATTCCGCTGACAACCCGGAATCTGTGCTGAGTTCCTTCCGCAATGATTATAACCCTCGTATTGCCGTCACGGTGGATATGATTGCCACAGGCACCGATGTAAAGCCAATCGAGTGCTTGATTTTCATGCGTGATGTACGCAGTAAAAACTACTTTGAACAGATGAAAGGCAGAGGCACTCGTGTGCTGAGTAAAGAGGACTTGCAGAAAGTCACCCCATCTGCCACAGAGAATAAAGACCATTTCGTGATTGTGGATGCGGTTGGCGTTACCAAATCCAAGAAATCGGATACCAGACCGTTGGAACGAAAACCGACCGTCAGCATGAAAGAACTCATGATGAATGTGGCACTGGGTGCAAAAGACGAGGACACGTTGACCTCTCTTGCAAACCGTGTCATTCGACTGAACAGCCAGATGTCCCCGGCGGAGCGTAAGCAGTTTGAAGCGAAGGTCGGCACTGCTGCCGGATCCGTGGCTGAAAATCTGCTGAATGCCTTTGATGAGGATGTGCTGACTGCCAAGGCGCAGGCGGACACAGGCTCTGCGGAGGTCACGGAGGAACAGCTGAAACAGGCACAGAAAGAATTGATACAGGCTGCCGTTGCACCGTTCCATGACCCGGATGTCCGTGATTACATTGAGAATGTGCGCCGCAGCCATGACCAGATTATTGACAACACCAACATCGACTCTGTCCTGTTTGCAGGCTTTGATACGCAGCAGGAAGAAAACGCAGACCGCATCCTCGCTACCTTCCACGAATTTATTGAGGAAAACAAGGATGAGATTATTGCCCTGCGTATCATCTATAATGAAAGCTACAAAGACCGCCCCATGGCTATCGAACAGCTAAAAGAACTGTATGGCAAGTTGAAAGCCAAGGGCATCACCGTAGAACGCCTGTGGGACTGCTATGCCATCAAGAAGCCGGACAAGGTAAAGCGTGGCACGATGGCGCAACTGACAGACCTCATCTCCATCATTCGCTTTGAGATGGGCTATACCGATAACCTCAGCCCGTTTGCGGATAAGGTGAATTATAACTTTATGCAGTGGACGTTCAAACGTAATGCCGGACACATTCAGTTTACCGAAGAACAGATGGAATGGCTGCGTCTGATTAAAGACCACATTGCCACTTCCCTCAGTATCCTGCCGGAGGATTTGGACTTGACGCCCTTTGACAAAAAAGGCGGTCTGCTGGGCTTCTATGAGTCCTTTGGGGATGACTATGAGGTAATACTGAATGAGATGAATAGGGAGCTGGTAGCTTAAATGATAAAAGAAAAAAATTTGCCCAATGGATGGGCTATAAAACCAATGACAGAAGTTGTAACATGGGGGTCTGGTGGAACGCCTAAAGCAACAGAATCCCAATACTATGATAATGGGGATATTCCGTGGTTGATAATCGGTGATTTGAATGATGGTGTAGTTACAGAATCTCAGAGTAAAATCACTGAATTAGGATTAAAAAATAGCAGCGCGAAGATAATTCCTGCTGGCACTTTATTGGTTGCAATGTATGGAAGCATCGGAAAATTGGGGATTACAGGTATTGAATGCTGTACCAATCAGGCTATCGCATTTGCAAAAGAACTTCGTGGCGTATCTACAAAATATATGTTCTACTACATGGCTATGATGAAATCCAAACTCATATCAATGGGAAAAGGCGGAACGCAAAATAATATCAGTCAGACTATTCTAAAGTCTCTAAATGTAATAGTTCCTCCCCCAGAAGTTCAGGACAACCTCGTATTTCGAATTGAAGAATTATTCTCCGAACTGGACAAGGCTGTGGAAACCTTGCAGACCACAAAGCAGCAGTTGGCGGTGTATCGACAGGCGGTGCTGAAAGAGGCATTTGAGACATTCAAACGAAAAAGTGTACCAGAAAGGCATATTGCTGATATATGTGATTATATTGTGGATTGTCCGCATTCAACGCCAAAATGGGTGGAAGAAGGTAAACTGTGTTTGCGAACAACGAATTTCCGTAAGGGATTTTTAGATTTATCTAAACCAAACTATGTCTCTAATAGTACATTTGAAAACCGAATAACACGTCTCCGTCCAATGCCGGGAGATGTTTTATATAGCCGTGAGGGTGCCATATTGGGAATAGCTTGTATCATTCCAAAAGGACTTGAAGTATGCTTAGGACAACGAATGATGCTGTTACGGACTGGTCAAAACCTGAACAATAAATTTCTGATGCACTATTTGAATTCACCATTTTTAAACAGTGTCATTACAGAAAACATTGGTGGTTCTGCATCACCACATATTAACGTAGGTGACATAAAGAAATTCTTGATTCCTGTTCCTGATATAAATGAACAGGATCAAACGGTACAAATCATAGAATCCCGTCTATCCGTATGCGAAAGTATCGAGCAGACCGTGGATACCGCATTGGCACAGGCGGATGCCATGCGACAGAGCATATTAAAACAAGCCTTTGAAGGAGGTGTAGTATGACAGACTGGATTATGATTGCAATAACCGCAGTCTATGTGATTGCGACAATATTTATTTGTATATTTAACTATCGTTCTGCAAAAGCAACACGGGAACAGTTGGCAGAATCAAAACGTCAATTTGAAGAAAATAATCGTGCTTTTGTTACTGTAACCTTTGAAACAATACGAGGCAGCCTCCTTGTTCTAAATATACATAACCATGGACATCAGGTTGCCAATAATGTTTCTGTGAAAATCAATCCAGAGTTTATTGCCAATGTGCCGGATAAAGAGTATTTAGTAAAATTGTGTGAATCCTCGTTCACTTTGGGCGTTGATAAAAGTTGGTTTGTGTGTTTTGGAGGTACTCCGGAATTAGGGAAAATAAGTAATATTCCGTTGAAAATTACCATTTGCTACTCGGATATCTTTTCCACCTACTCAGAGTCCACAACGATAGACCTTAAACAGTATCTTTGGTCAATAATATATGATTCACCTACTGAAGATACTTATCAAGAAATGAAAAAAATGACAAAAAGCATTCAATCAATGGATAAGTCCATTCAAAAGTTACAAAAAAGAATGGATGCTTTTGATTCGAATAGAGGAGAAGTATCGAATGAGTGAACAAACATCAGCAATCGTATCAAAGGTTTGGGGGATGTGCAATCCGCTCCGGGATGACGGTGTTTCCTACGGAGATTATCTGGAACAGCTTACCTACCTTATCTTTCTGAAAATGTCCGATGAGTATTCCAAGCCGCCCTACAAAAAAGAAACAGGGATTCCTGCCGGATACACATGGTCGGACATGAACACCCTCAAGGGTGCGGAACTGGAGGAACAATATAAATCCACGCTGGAAGAACTGGGCAAACAAGGCGGTATTCTCGGTAAAATCTTCAAAGGCGCAAGTAATAAAATCAGCAGTGCCGCCATTCTGTACCGTGTAGTGCAAATGATTGACAACGAAAAATGGGTGGCAATGTCCTCCGATGTCAAAGGTGAAATCTATGAAGGTTTGCTGCAGAAGAATGCGGAAGATATCAAGAGCGGTGCAGGTCAGTATTTTACCCCTCGTCCGCTGATTCATGCAATGGTGAAATGTATCCGACCGGAGCCTATGAAAACCATCGCAGACCCCTGTTGTGGTTCCGGAGGATTTTTTCTCGCTTCGCAGTCGTTCGTTGCCGATCCGGAGAACTATTCCCTTGACCGGGAGCAGAAAGAGTTTCTGAAAAACGAAACCTTCTACGGCAACGAAATCGTATCTTCCACATATAAAACGGCTTTGATGAATCTGTATCTCCACAACATCGGTGATATTTACGGCAATGTACCGATTACCCTTGGTGATGCACTTCTCACAGACCCCGGCTACCGTGTGGACTATGTGCTGACCAATCCGCCGTTTGGCAAAAAGTCTGCTCTTACTTTCACCAACGAGGAAGGCGAACAGGAGGAAGAAGACCTCGTCTACAATCGACAGGATTTCTGGACAACCAGTTCCAATAAACAACTGAACTTTGTGCAGCATATCAATACCATTCTGAAAGCCACAGGAAAGGCTGCCGTTGTTGTGCCGGACAATGTTTTGTTTGAGGGCGGTGCAGGAGAAATCGTGCGCAAGAAACTGCTCGAAACCACTGACTTGCACACCATTCTCCGTTTGCCGACTGGTATCTTCTATAAGCCGGGTGTAAAGGCAAATGTTATCTTCTTTGACAAACGTCCTGCCAGTGCCGAAATGCAGACCAAGGAAGTGTGGATTTATGACTTCCGCACCAACATCCATTTCACGCTGAAACAGCACCCTATGACCGATGCCGACCTCGTGGACTTCATCCAGTGCTATAACCCGGAGAACCGTCATGACCGCACAGAGACATGGTCGGAAGAAAATCCGGATGGTCGTTTCCGCAGATTTGATGTAAAGGATATTCTGGAGCGTGACAAGACAAGCCTTGACCTGTTCTGGATTAAGGACAAGTCCCTCGCAGACCTCGATAGCCTGCCTGCCCCGGATGAACTGGCTGCGGATATCATTGAGAACTTGCAGAGTGCCTTGGAGAGTTTTCAAGAACTGCAAGCCCAACTGGGTAAATAACATACAGATATAAACCAATCGTCCTCTCTGCCATAAAAACAGTGGGGACGATTTTCGTTTAATATCGTATTACTGTGTCACATAAATTCAAACACCAACCAAACACCATGACCCTTTGGAAAGTGCCGTATTTACCGCATTTATTGGCATTTTTACCGTATAGAAGTCTTTCTTCTCGAAATAGACAGCCACACCTTTTTCCTTCAGCTTGCGGATGGTGGTGACCGTGTCCACGGTATTCCTCGCAAACCGCGATATCGACTTTGTCAGAATCAGATCCACCTGTCCGTCAAGGCAGTCGGAAATCATCTGGTTAAATCCCGCTCGGCGGGAAGTGGTCAAGCCGGAGATGCCATCATCGACATATGGAGCTCAATCTCTATAAGGATGTATGGGGAATTCGTATAGACTCATCAAGCAGCGGGAACGGATGCCCATTTTTCGGCAGATGCAATCAGGCAATTCCATCCTGCTGCGAAACATATCCTGATCTCCAGCAGGTTGAGGGAATGAATCGCTCTGTTTCCTGCATTAGGGGTGGAATCATCCGTGTACTCAATTGCAGGAAAATCAGCAAAGCATACGGCAAGCATCAGGTTTTGTCCGATTGTTCGATGTATATGGATGCTGGAGAAATCGTAGCAATACCATGATGCAGGTGGCGATCGTTGTGCCGTAGAACAGATTGTCCGGGAGCTGAATGATGCAGTCGATAAAATTGTTATCGATCAGACACTTGCGGATCTGCTTTTCCGCGCCGCCGCGATACATGACGCCGGGGAAGCAGACGATGGCCGCCGTGCCGTCGGTCGCCAGCCACGAAAGGCTGTGCATGATGAACGCCAGATCTGCCTTTGACTTCGGGGCCAGCACACCGGCGGGCGAAAAGCGCGGGTCGTTAATCAGCGTTGCATTGTCGCTGCCCTCCCAGCGGATGGAATAGGGCGGATTTGAGACGATGGCCTCAAACGGCTCGTCGTCCCAGTGCTGCGGGCTTACCAGCGTGTCGCCGTGGGCAATGTCAAATTTGTCGTAGCCTTCTGCCCAGAGCCGCTCCAGCTCTCCAGCAGCTTCGGCGTGTTCCTCATCCAGTGCGTAGACATCCTGCAGCACCGACTGGGCTGCCCGACATCGCTGTGCCTGTTCCCAGGTGCCGGATGTTGGGTGTTCCTCCTGTGTTTCCTCCGGCTCGTCGCGCATCTTCTCATCTTCAAACGTTGGGAGGCCGAGGCGGATGTTCTCGGCCTCCCGGATGATGTCGTTCTTGATCCGGCGGAACTCTTTCTGCTGGGAGAGCGGAAGATGCTCCCGTGGGGTGCAGGGGCTGTAGCACTCGTTCAGCTCATCCCGGATCTGATTCCAGGTTTCATACGGATCTTTGGTGGGTTCTACGACCAGAATACGCATGAGATCATCGCTCATAATCCGGATTGGTTTAAAGATGAGGACGAAGCGTGGGACGAATGGGAGAATGATTGATTCTCTCAGTCCCATGTGAGATTACGAAAAATAGCGCAGGGCAGCTTGGAAAACAGGCTGCTCTGTGCTATTTATACCGTCTTTTAGGAAAGTAAAGGCGGCATTTTGACGTTTCAAAAAAGTTTGATTATATTAAGAAGTTTCAATGTAATACCAATCATTATATTATTTCTGATTCAAATATTGAGAAATTATTGATTTTAGGCAAAAACCCTGCTCAAAAAATTTGTGCAGCTTTTTTCGCCCAATTTGGTATTCACTTGGCTGTTTTTTCGGGAGGGATAGTAGGGAGATGTTTTCCCATTGTAGCTTGACAATTTTATATCAGCAACGCGGATCACACCGCAGGTTAGGAAACGCGCACGGCACGAGCGAGGACCCGGAGGCAGCGAGCTTCCGGCGAGCGAGAAACGCGCTGTGGGCAGCCTTGGCAGGCTGCATCATGCCGCCCAATCTGTTTGGACACACAACGTCTGGCCTGCACACAAGACAGGCTGCCGTGGCTGGGGTTGAAAGCAGTCGAGACCCCTTCCACGAGCTGTGAGAGCTGCCAAGCTCTGTCCGCGCTGTTCCCCATCGCCGGGGCGCGAGCTGCAAATACGGCGGAAACAGTTTCAAAAGAACGGAGGGTTTATGTCAGAAAACAAAAAATATTACTACATGAAGCTCAAGGAAAATTTCTTCACCAGTGAGCGGATGGTTGTTCTGGAAACGATGCCGGACGGAATTCTGTATTCCAATTTGCTGCTCAAGATGTATCTGATGTCACTCAAGCACAATGGGATTCTCCTGTTACATGAAAATCTGCCGCATACGCCGCAGACCATTGCAACGTTTACCCGCCATCAGATCGGCACCGTAGAACGTGCGCTGCAAATCTTCCTAAAACTCGGTTTTGTCGAGCTGCTGACCGATGGTGCGTACTATATGCCGGATATTCAGCTGCTGGTCGGGCGATCCTCCACCGAAGCGGAGCGAAAACGCCGGGAGCGGCTGCGTTTACAAGCGCAGAAGCTCCTGCCCGACGCAAAAGCGGACATTTGTCCACCAGAGAATAGAGATAAAGAGATTAGAGAACAGAAGCGCGCGCGGACAAATATCCGAACTTACGAAGTAACGGAGGAAGATGTCGTATGATGCCAATTACAGAAGAAGTCTATGCGTTTTTGACGGCAAATGCAGCTGCGCAGATACAGCGAGATGATGAGTATCTCGATCCCGCTGATGGATTGCTGCACTGCAAGACCTGTCATGGCTTGCGGCAAACGGTCATTCCTGCTCCCGGCGGGACAGGTTTTCTCCGACCACGCTGCCTGTGCCCCTGCCAGAGTGCTGCGGAAAAACAGCGCAAAGCGGCAGAAGAAAAACGGGAGCGTCTGGAACGCATTCAGCGTCGAAAAGCACATGGGTTACAGGATCGCCGCCTCTACGATTGCACGTTTGCCAACGATAACGGAAAAACGCCAGGGCTGACTGCCAAAGTCAAGCGCTATGTGGAACACTGGGAGGATGCGGCACGGGAAAATATTGGTCTGCTCCTGTTTGGCGATGTGGGAACCGGAAAATCCTTTCTTGCCGGGTGCATTGCAAACGCGCTGCTGGAGCAGGATGTGCCGGTTCTGATGACAAACTTCCCAACGATTTTGAATCGTATGACCGGACTGTTCGGTTCTGAGCGTGCTGACTTTCTTGCCAGTCTGAATGCCTATGATCTTCTGATTCTGGATGATCTTGGTGCAGAGCGAGGAACAGAATATGCATTAGAACAAGTCTTCGCCGTGATCGATGCCAGATACCGAAGCCGCAAACCGTTGGTCGTCACAACAAATCTGACGCTGGATGCGCTCAAGCACCCAGACGATCTTGCGCACGCCCGCATCTATGACAGGATCTTGGAAATCTGCGCCCCGATTCTGTTTGGCGGCGAAAACCTGCGCGTGGAAAAAGCAAATGAAATGAAAACCGCTGCCAGAAATCTCCTGCTGCCGGGCAATGCCGCCTGAATCGCTGCCGTAGCGACTATTGTAGCGACTACACAAAGCAAAAAATCAAATTTCAAACCGGCATAGCGACTAATGTAGCGACTACGGAATTCAAAGTGCAAAAAAGCTAGATTATATGCGGTGTACGAAACGGCGGCAGGAGACGCAGGCTGCGTTTCAGGCTTTTCTTGCTGCGCAAGAAAAGCGCAAGCATCGCGTTTTGGTACCAAAACACAGCTTGCAGGGAGAACCCTGACCCCAATGCCGCCTGTGGGCGGAGAGTTGATGGTTGAACTACGGCACAAGTCAGATAACGCACATTGGCGCAGCCGTTTGCTCCGCGGCGTGGGGCGCGTTGTGCCGATGTGTGCGGTTTTGCAGGCCGACCGCGCAGCCGTGCAGGTCTGCGCCACACAAACGCCACGTCCGCCCACCGTGGCGGCGTGAAGAAAATAGAATAAAAAACTTTGATCGGGCAATTCTTCTCGGCCATTCAAAAACAAATTTCGATTCCCTGAATGGGAGAAAGGAAGCCATATGAACCAGAAACAATATCACTCGCTGGAAGAATTGCCCCTGATGATGAACATGGCGGACGTTGCCGCCGTCCTTGGCATTTCCAGAGCCGGAGCGTACAAACTCGCCCACAGTGCAGATTTCCCGGCTTTCCAAATCGGCAGGCGCATCGTTGTCTCGCGCGAAAAATTCCTCGGCTGGCTGGACCGGCAGTCCACAGAACAAAAATGCGCCTGAGCGCAAAAAGTACTCGCTATTTCACTGTGTTTGTGGTAGTTGTGTGAGCTACCGGAAAAGGAGGAATTTACATGAGCAAAAAGCGAGCCAACGGCGAAGGCAGCATCCGCAAACGGAAGGACGGACGCTGGGAGGGCCGATATACCGCCGGGTATGGCAAGGACGGAAAGGTCATCACGAAAAATGTTCTCGGGAAAACGCAGGCAGAAGTCAAAGAAAAGCTGAAAACAGCGATCGAAGAAAGCCAGAAGCTTGACCCGACCCGCACGGGGCAGTACACCGTTCAGACATGGGTGACGTTGTGGTACGAGGTGTTTATCAAGCCGCAGATCCGCCCGAATACGAAGCAGTTCTACCGCAACTGCATGGAAAACCATCTCTTTCCCGCGCTGGGTGACTGCCCGCTGGAAAAGCTGAGCACCATTCAAATTCAGCGCGCGATCAACGAGATGAGCGAGCACGGCAGAAATCACTACTACAGCCACATTCCGCTGAAAGAAACGACGCTCAGCCCACGCATTGTGCAGGGTATCCTCGGAATCCTGCGGAAAAGTCTCGATCAGGCCGTCGCAGAAAAGCTCATTCTGAGCAATCCGGCAGCAAACTGCAAAGCCCCGAAAACGGTACGGAAAGAGATGAAAGTGCTGCCGGAAGAACTGATCGGGCCATATCTGCACGAAGCGAAGCAGCGCGGTGTGTTTGCGCCGCTCTATCTGGAACTGACCAGCGGGCTGCGCCGGGGAGAACTGCTGGCCCTGCTCTGGAAAGATCTGAACGTGAAGGAGCGAACACTTTCCGTTACCAAAAGCGTCTGCCGCATCGACCATCAGCTTGTTGTCAGCCAGCCGAAAACAAAAAACTCCCTGCGACTGCTGACACTTCCGGAGAGCACCGTGCAGATTCTGGTGGAAGAACACGAAAAGCACCCGGACAATCCCTATATGTTCCCGTCTCCGAAAACCGGAGAAATGCTCGACCCGGCATCCTTCCGCGCCATGCATGACCGGATTCTGGAAGCCATCGGCGCAGAACATGTGAGATTTCATGACATGAGACACACATTCGCGACCTTGGCACTCAAAAACGGCGTGGATGTGCGGACACTCTCCGAAATGCTCGGACATTACAGTGCGGGGTTCACGCTCAGCACCTACGTCCACTCCACGCCCAGCATGCGCGTGCAGGCTGCGGACACCATCGGTCAAATGATCGGCCGGGAAGTGGTGTGACGCAAGGCATAGCGGGCGCGCTGCCAAAACGGCAGCGCGCCCCTTTTCTCGTGAAAAATATTGATTTTATGTACGTCTTATGCGCTGCGGAATGGTCTTTTCGTGCTATTTCGTACTGTTTTGTACATCGACGTACATCGCGGTTTGGGTCACGGTTTGGGTCAAAACGTGACTTCAAAAATATGGTCGAACTTTTTAGCCAGAAAAGTGCAAGAAAAAGCTCCGGAATCAAGCGATTTCGGAGCTTTTTATGGTGGACAGTACAGGACTCGAACCTGTGACCCCATGCACGTCAAGCATGTGCTCATACCAGCTGAGCTAACTGTCCATCAGCGGGATTATTATAGCGAATCCCGCTGGATTTGTCAAGCATTATTTTCTAGATACCACGCGATCAGCAGATCGGCGGCTTCGCCGTAGCTCTGGACGCCGGATTCCTCGGAAAAGGCCTTAAGATAGGTATCGTTGACCTTCTGCGCCGCGTCCTGCACCTTGCCCTCATACTGGGCGTAGTGTTCGTTCGCCGCGCGCAGGTCGGTGACGACGCCGTCGGACAGCGTCGACCAGATCTGGCTGGCGGCGCTCTTGTCGACCTTGGAGAGGGCGTTGTGGCAGTAGACATACGCGCCGAAGGCGCCGGAATAGCAAAAATCGTCGCTGCCGGACGCCATGCAGGCCAGGTACGCGCAGAAGTTCGCGTCGTCCTCGGCGGCGACGGCCTGGCGGTGGGCCAGCTCGTGGCACATAGTATAGGGGATCCAGGCGGTATAGGTATCCGGGTTGACGCAGGCCTCCGCCGTGAAGCAGACGAAGATCCCCGTCGTGCCCGTCTGGCTGAACAGCCGCCAGGAGGCCAGCGGCTTGACCGGGTCCAGCGCGCCCGTAAACTGCTCATAGCGCTCTGCGAGCGCCGCATAGCCCGCCGGGGCCTGGGCCGCAAGCTCGGAAAAGGCGGGATAGACGGTCTTGCCGTCGGCATCGCGGTCGACGCGGGCGGCGTATTCGTTCGCCTGGGCGGCATAATAGGCCGTGGCGGCGATGAGCTCCTGCTTGGAATACTCCCGCACGTCCAGCCCCAGCGTCTGCCCGACGGAGGGGCCGAAATGGTTGAGCCCCCACAGCCCGACAAACGCGAACAGCCCCGCGCTCACCCCCAGCAGCACGCCCGCCAGCCAGCGGAGCAGACTCCGCCGCTTCGTGAACACGCGGATGAGCGTATAGAAAAACCACAGCGCCAGCACGGCCGCCAGCACCTCCCACAGCGCGATGGGCACCAGCGCGGAGACCGAGGAGACCGCGCCCAGCGCCGCGCGGGAGAAGGCCGGATAAAACGAAAAGACAGCGCCGGGCGCAGCCTTTGCAAACGCGATCAGCAGGCCGGTCAGCACCAGCAGGATCGCCGATAAGATCACTCTTCCGATGGTTTTCAAGCTTCGTAAGTCCTTTCCGGGGAAAATATTTCTGAAAATGCATTTTAGAGTATAGCACAATCCGCGCAAAAACAAAACAGGTCTTTCAAATTTCTCCCCGCGCGGTTGACTTTACGGCGTATTTCATTATAATAATAGGATAAAATCCTTGATCATTTACGTCAGGAGGACGAGAAGAATGATGAAAAACAGTGAAAAGTCCATGGACAAGATCATTGCCCTCTGCAAAAACCGTGGTTTTGTCTTCGCAGGCTCCGAGATCTACGGCGGTCTGGCCAACAGCTGGGACTACGGCCCTCTCGGCGTTGAGTTCAAGAACAACGTCAAAAAGGCATGGCTCAAGAAATTCGTGCAGGAAAGCCCGTACAACGTCGGCCTCGACGCGGCCATCATCATGAACCCGCAGACCTGGATCACGACCGGCCATGTCTCGAGCTTCTCCGACCCGCTGCTCGACTGCAAGGCCTGCAAGGCCCGCCACCGCGCCGACAAGCTCATCGGTGAGGAGCATCACGAGGTCAACGTCGACGCCATGAGCTTCGACGAGATGGATAAATTCATCGCCGAGCACGAGGACATCGTCTGCCCCGTCTGCGGCAAGCATGACTTTACCCCCATCCGCAAGTTCAACCTGATGTTCAAGACCGCCATCGGCGTCACCGAGGATTCCTCCTCGACCTGCTACCTGCGGCCGGAGACCGCGCAGGGCATCTTCGTGAACTTCGCCAACATCCAGCGCACCACCCGCCGCAAGCTCCCGTTCGGTGTCTGCCAGGTCGGCAAGGCGTTCCGCAACGAGATCACCCCGGGCAACTTCACCTTCCGTACCCGTGAGTTTGAGCAGATGGAGTGCGAATTCTTCTGCAAGCCCGGCACGGATCTGGAGTGGTTCGCCTACTGGAAGGACTACTGCGTGAACTGGCTCAAGAGCCTCGGCATCCACGACGAGAATCTGCGCCTGCGCGACCATGAGCCGGCGGAGCTGGCGTTCTATTCCCGTGCCACCACCGACATCGAATACGCGTTCCCGTTCACCGACTGGGGCGAGCTCTGGGGCATCGCCGACCGCACGGACTATGACCTGAAGCGGCACCAGGAGGCCTCCGGCAAGGACCTGACCTATTTCGATCAGGAAGCGAACGAGCACTATATCCCCTACGTCATCGAGCCGTCGCTCGGCTGCGACCGCGTGGCGCTGGCCTTCCTGTGCGAGGCGTATGACGAGGAGGTCATCGACGAGGCCAAGAACGACGTGCGCGTCGTGCTGCACCTGCATCCGGCGCTCGCGCCGTACAAGGCAGCCATCCTGCCGCTCTCCAAGAAGCTGGCGGAGCCGGCCCGCAAGATCTATCAGGATCTGTGCAGCGACTTCATGCTCGACTACGACGACACCGGCTCCATCGGCAAGCGCTATCGCCGTGAGGACGAGATCGGCACGCCGTACTGCATCACCGTCGACTTCGCGACCGTCGGCGACGACAAGACCCCGGCCGACAACGCCGTCACCATCCGTGAGCGCGACTCCATGGAACAGGTCCGCGTTCCCATCAGCGAGCTGAAGAGCTGGCTGGCCGAGCACACCAAATTCTGATCCAACCGAACTGAAAAGGGGCCATCTGGCCCCTTTTTCCATATCCGAACACAGGAGGAAGCCCGAATGAAAGCCATTATCACCGTCGTCGGCCCGGACCGGGTCGGCATCATCGCCGAGGTCTGCACGCTGCTGGCCGAGCTGCACATCAGCGTCGTGGAGATCAGCCAGACCATTATGGAGGGCACGTTCACCATGATCATGCTCACCCAGTGGACCGCAGGCGCACCGGAATTTGACGTCGTGCAGAGCCGCATCGCCGCCAAGGGCGACGAAATGGGCCTGTCCATCCGCATGCAGCGGCAGGATATCTTCACGGCCATGCACACCATCTGACCGGGAGGAGAGCCATGCTGAACCACTCTGATATCATGTCCACGGTCGATATGATCGACCACCAGCATCTGGACATCCGCACGATCACCATGGGCATTTCCCTGCTTGACTGCGCCGATCCCGATCCCGCCGCCTGCGCCCGGAAGATCCACGACAAGATCTGCCGTCAGGCCGAGCATCTGGTGGCCACCGGCTGCCAGATCGAGCGCGAGCTCGGCATCCCCATCGTCAACAAACGCATCTCCGTCACGCCCATCGCGCTCGTCGCGAGCGCGTGTGAGACGGAGGACTTTGTCCCCTTCGCCCGGGCCATGGACCAGGCGGCAAAGACCTGCGGCGTCGATTTTATCGGCGGCTTCTCCGCCCTTGTACACAAGGGCATGGCCTCCGGCGACCGGCGGCTCATCGCCGCCATCCCGCAGGCGCTGGCCGAGACGGAGCTGGTCTGCTCCAGCGTCAACGTCGCCACGACCAAGGCTGGCATCAACATGGACGCCGTGCGCCTCATGGGCCAGGCCATCAAACAGACCGCGGAGCTCACGAAGGACCGGGACGGGCTTGGCTGCGCGAAGCTCGTCGTGTTCTGCAACGCGGTGGAGGATAACCCGTTCATGGCGGGCGCGTTCCACGGCGTGGGCGAGGCCGACGCCGTGGTGAGCGTCGGCGTTTCCGGTCCGGGCGTCGTGCATCACGCGCTGCAGGCCGTCAAGGGCCGCCCCTTTGACGAGGTGGCCGAGTGCATCAAAAAGACCGCCTTCCGCATCACCCGCGTCGGCCAGCTGGTCGCGCAGGAGGCGTCGCGGCGGCTGGGCGTGCCGTTCGGCGTGGTCGATCTGTCGCTCGCGCCGACGCCCGCGGTGGGCGACAGCGTGGCGCGCATTCTTGAGGAAATGGGCCTTGCGGTCTGCGGCACGCATGGGACGACGGCGGCGCTGGCGATGCTCAACGACGCGGTCAAGAAGGGCGGACTGATGGCCTCTAGCTCGGTCGGCGGGCTTTCGGGCGCGTTCATCCCGGTGTCGGAGGACGAGGGGATGATCGCCGCGGCGAGAAGCGGCGTGCTGACGCTCGACAAGCTGGAGGCCATGACCTGCGTATGCTCGGTCGGTCTCGACATGATCGCCGTCCCGGGCGACACGAGTGCGGAGACGATCTCCGCCATCATCGCGGACGAGGCCGCCGTCGGCATGGTCAACTCCAAGACGACCGCCGTGCGCCTGATCCCCGCGCCGGGCAAGCAGGTCGGCGACGAGGTCTCGTTCGGGGGGCTGCTCGGCGCGGCGCCCATCATGCCGGTGCATCCGGAATCCTCCGCCGGCTTCATCGCCCGCGGCGGCCGCATCCCGGCCCCGATGCAGAGCCTCAAAAACTAAAGGCAGCGGCGAAAAAAACAGATTTTTTTACGAATACCACTGGAAAAACGCGTGGGAATCTAGTATGATAGATGGCGGAATGCAACAAAAAGCAAAACGGATTTCCCGCGCAGGCAAATCAATCCCACACAAACGCAGGAAATTCCCATTCTATGAACAAAGGAAGGAAATTCATATGGAACAATCCAAACGGAAGGAACTTCAGCTGACCGCTGCCAAGGCGCGTCTTCTCGGTGTCCAGATGGTACACGACGCGGCTTCCGGCCATCCGGGCGGCTCGATGAGCTGCATGGACGTGCTGACGTATCTGTACTTTGCCGAGATGCACGTCGATCCCAAGAACCCGCATGACCCGGAGCGTGACCGCTTCGTCATGTCCAAGGGCCACTGCTCGCCCGCCGTTTACCCGACGCTGGCGCTGCGCGGCTTCTTCCCGGTCGAGGATCTCAAGATGTTCCGCCGCATCGACGGCCATATGTCCGGCCATGTGGAAATGAAATACGTCCCCGGCGTCGATATGTCTACCGGCTCTCTGGGCCAGGGCATCTCCGTTGCCGTCGGCATGGCGCTGGCCGGCAAGGTCGCGGGCAAGAACTACCGCGTCTATTCGATCCTGGGCGACGGCGAAGTTGCCGAGGGTCAGGTCTGGGAAGCCATGATGGCTGCCAACAAGTATCATCTCGATAACCTCTGCGCCTGCGTCGACGTCAACGGTCTGCAGATCGACGGTGAGACGAAGGACGTCATGCCCACCGAGCCGCTGGACAAGAAGTTCGAGTCCTTCGGCTGGCACGTCATCAAGATCGACGGCCACGACTTTGATCAGATCGAAGCCGCTTACAAGGAAGCCGAGCAGACCAAGGGTCAGCCCACCATGATCCTCGCCAAGACCATCAAGGGCAAGGGCGTGAGCTTCATGGAAAACAACGCCGGCTGGCACGGCAAGGCGCCCAACGATGAGCAGTGGGCCCAGGCCAAGGCAGAGCTCGAAGCGCAGATCAAGGAACTGGAGGGTTAAACAATGGCTGAAAAAATCGCAACCCGTGAGGCTTACGGCAAGGCGCTCGCCGCCCTGGCCGACAAATATCCCGATCTTGTCTGCTTCGACGCAGACCTCGCCGGCGCGACCATGACGAAGTTCTTCAAGGCCGCCTGCCCGGAGCGTTTCTTTGATATGGGCATCGCCGAGGCCGATATGGTCGGCGTTGCCGCCGGTATGAGCCTGTGCGGCTTCAAGCCGTTCGTCAACACGTTCGCCATGTTCGCCGCCGGCCGCGCGTGGGAGCAGGTCCGCAACTCCGTTGCCTACCCGCACCTGAATGTCAAGGTCGTCGGCAGCCACGGCGGTCTGTCCGTCGGCGAAGACGGCGCGACCCACCAGTGCATCGAGGATTTCGCCATCATGCGCGCGATCCCCGGCATGCTGGTCCTGTGCCCGTGCGACGGCAACGAGATGCGGCTGGCCGTTGAGGCGCTCGTGGACTACGAGGGCCCGGCCTACATGCGTCTGGGCCGTCTGGCGGTCGAGACCGTGACGGATTCCATCCCCGGCTACAAGTTTGAGCTGGGCAAGGGCGCGACGCTGCGCGACGGCACCGACGTGACCATCATCGCCGTCGGCATGAACGTGCAGATGGCGCTGGCCGCCGCGGAAAAGCTGGCTGCCGAAGGCATCTCCGCCCGCGTGATCGACATGCACACCATCAAGCCGCTCGACACCGAGCTGGTTCTGAAGGCCGCGAAGGAGACCGGCGCGATCGTCACCACCGAAGAGGCCAACGTTCTCGGCGGTCTGGGTGCGGCTGTGGCCGAGTATCTGGGCGAGACCTATCCCATCCCCGTCGTCCGCCACGGCGTGAACGACGAGTTCGGCCGCAGCGGCAAGGCCCCGCTGGTCCTCGACGCCTACGGCATCAACGCCGACGGCATCGCCGCCAAGGCCAAGCAGGCCATCGCCATGAAGAAATAAGCAAATACCCCGCCAGCCGCCTTTCGCTTGAAAGGCGGCTGGTTTTTTCTATGCGTGGCAAAAGCCCCAGAGCCTTGGCTCTCCCTCTGGGAGAGCTGTCGCCGCGGGCGACTGAGAGGGCCTTGCAGCCTCGTTCAGGCGTCTCCCCTCTCCGTCTTCGCTTCGCTCAGCCACCTCTCCCAAAGGGAGAGGCAAGGGATGCCCGCACGAGATCATAACAAGAACAGGCACAGCGGATGATCCCGCTGTGCCTGTTAACTGTCTTATGCGGCCCGCTCATTGGCCGGGCTTTGGTTCATTTGGACGACGTCGGGTCGTAGTTGCGGCCGAATTTGAGGTCTTCAAATTTGATGGTCGCGCTTTCGGGATGCATGGGGCGCGCGGCGGGCTTGGCCGGGGCGGGGGTGGAGACGGTTTTCGTCTCCGGCTCGCTGCCGATCAGCTTTTCGAGGTTGTCGGAGATCTCCGACGCGATTTTTTCGGTGCTGACGCTCGGCGCGGGGGCCGGGGCGGGCTCGGCCTTGTCGGCCTGCCAGTCGTAGGGCTTTTCGTGCGCGGACTTCGGCTGGGCCGGAGCCTCTTCCTTCGTCAGATCCCGGGACTTGAGCGTCTCGAGCAGGCCCAGATGGCCCTGCACGTCCCGCTCGATCACGGAGATGAAGTTGAGCGCGGTCTGCTTCGCGTAGTCGAGCCGCTCCTGCTCGGCGTGGATCTGCTGGTTGAGCTGGGCCAGCTGGACGTTGGCGGCGTTGACCTGCGCGTTGGCCTGGGCATTGACCTCGGCATTCTGGAGCATGGCGGCGCATTTGGCCTGCGTCTGCTTGAGCAGCTGGGCGCTCTTGGCCTCGGCCTCGGCGGTGGCCGAGGACTGCTGCGTCTCCTGCGCGCGGTATTCCTCCAGCTTTTCGACCAGGATCTTCATCTTGGCCTTGAGCACGGAATTTTCTTTGTAAAGGGTGATATAATCCTCTGTCAGCGGCTCGAGAAAATCATCGACCTGCTGCATGTCATAGCCGCCGAAGACGGCCTTGGAAAAGGTTTGCTCCTGAATTTCCTGCGGTGTGAACATGGAAGCTGCCTCCCTGCAAGTGAAGTTTGGATCAGAGATATACGCCGTTGTTTTCCAGCTCGTCGATCAGATCGCCGACGATGTCAACGTTATAGGGCGTAATGATGTACGTGCTGATGGCGATCTTTTTGATCTTGCCGTCGAGCGCATAGGCACAGCCGGACAGGAAGTCGACCAGCCGTCTTGCAACATCCTTATTCGTGGATTCCAGATTCAGAACCACGGCATGCTTGCTGCGCAGATGCTCGGCGATGTCGGAGACGTTGTCGAACCGGTCGGGCTTGACGAGCACGACCTGCATCTGGGCCGTGGTGTGAATATTTACGACCTTGCCGTTCGAGGCATTGCTGCCGCCGAGCGTGCGCCGGCCGGTATTGGAGCTGCTGCCGGAAGAAGACAGATCGTCGTTATCGAGATCAAAGCCGGAATACGAGGGCTTCGGCGCGGTCGACGAGCGGCTGGGGCGGCTGGGACGGGCGTCGTCGTCGAATTCATCGAAATCGTCGTCATCCTCGGTATAGGGCTTTGTCAGCTTCTTCAGGTCATCCATAAATCCCATTGTAGTGTATCCTCCAGAATCGTGATTCTCTAGTTTTCGTAGCAATCAGGTATTGTAGTTTCGCTTTCCGAAAATAGCGGTGCCGATGCGCACCATGGTCGAGCCTTCGGCGATGGCGTCGGTAAAATCGTCGCTCATACCCATCGATAGGCATTCCATGGACACATTATCGTATTTTTTTGCCTTTATGTCAACAAAAAGATTCCGCATTTCGGCGAAATATCTGCAATTTTCGCCAGGAAATTCACTGACCGGCGGAATTGCCATGAGTCCCTTGAGCGCCACATGCGGAAATTCCCGCATCCGGGCGGCCAGCGCGGCGGCTTCTTCCTTCGTAAAGCCGGATTTGCTCTCCTCCGCGCCGATGTTGACCTCGAAGAGGATGTTCTGCACGACGCCCACCTTTTCCGCCTGCTTCTCGATGCACTCGAGCAGCTCCAGGCGGTCGACGGACTCGATCAGATCGACCACGCCCACCAGATATTTGACCTTGTTGGTCTGCAGATGGCCGATGAAGTGCAGGGGCTTTCCTGTGTAGGCGCCGAGGGGGCGCTTGGCCTGGATCTCCTGCACGCGGTTTTCGCCGCAGCAGTCGACGCCCGCGGCCACGGCCTCTTTGACGCGGTCGGCGTCGTTCATCTTCGTCGCGGCGCACAGCAGGATCTCCGACGGGTCCCGGCCGGCTTTTTTCGCAGCCTCGTTCATCCGGGCACGGATGTTCGCAATATTTTCAGCAATCGTAGACATATCAGTTGACGACCTTTCCATCGTATAGATTTTTCGCATTGATGATCAGCTCGTCGCCCGGCCAGAGGTTGTCGGTCGAGCTGGTATCGAGCGCAGCGACGTAGCTTTCGCCGGTATCGTGGAGGATGGTGATGGGCTTCCACTTGGCGAGCGTGCCTTCGAGGATATACACGCCGGTCTGACCATTTTCGACACGGACGGCCGATTTGGGCACGCGCAGACCGGAATACGAGGCGAAGACGATCTCCGCCGACTGCTGCCGCAGGAGCGTCACGTTCTGCAGCGCCTGGTCGGACGACAGGATCAGCAGCCGCGAGCCCGCCTCGTTGCCGCTCAGCCGGGCGACGCGCATGCTGACGGGCTGATAGTAGTCGCGGGCGAAGGTCAGCGTGGCCTTATCGCCTTCCTCAACGCCGGAGAGCTCGTTGGCCGGGACAACGCAGGCGTAGTACCAGGTGGCGGAGGTGATAAGGCGGCCGATGGCGTTCGCGTCGGTCTCGTCCGGCTCGACCGACTGGAACTGGGCGACGGTCATCTCCATGAGCTTGTCCGGCGTCAGCACATATTCATAACCGTCAACCGCGGCGGAAAACGTCCCGGCGGTCCCGGCGCGGATGTCGCTGGTGTCGCCCGCGGCCTGCGATTCGAGCGTGGCGAGCTCCGCCTGCAGATCGTCGATCCGCAGCTGCAAGGAGGCGCTGTCCGCCGCGTCCGACGTGCGGCGCAGGACCAGGCCCTTGAGCTCGGGCGTGAGGTCCGAGACGGAGTTCATATCGCGCCGGGCCAGATACTGGCTCAGGTGCGAGAGGCTGTCGGCGATGCTGCTGTCGATCGCCGCCTGGTCGTAGACGCTCGACGCGGCGCTCCAGGCGTACTGCAGCTGCTCGATCTGGCCGGTCAGCTCGTCCATACGGGTCTTGCGGGTCTTGGCGTCGTCCGAGCGGTAGCCGGTGGCGACGACGTCGTTCGCGGCCACGTGCGCACCCTCGGCGCAGGCGAGGACGGTCGTGTCGTACTCGGAGGTGACGACCTCCTCGGCACGCACAACAAAGCCGGAGGCGTAGTAGCCCGCCCCGGCTTCATATTGTGTGACGGTCGCTGTCATCAGCGGCGCGTAGAGGCTGCTTGCCACGTTGTAGACGAAATACGCTGCGATCGCGGCAAGCAGGATCCATACGATGACGGTAAAATACGATCTGCCTTGTTTCATACTGCTCCTTCCCGCAGGACGGAGCGGCAGCTCAGTTCTGCGTCAGGTGAACGGGGACTGCGGGCGTCATGGTAGACACCGCGTGCTTATAGATCATCTGCTGGCGTCCGTCGGACTGCAGCAGGATGACGAACTGGTCAAAGCCCGTGATGACGCCGCGCATCTGAAAGCCGTTCATCAGAAAGACGGTCAGCATGGTGCGCTCGCGGCGGGCCTGATTCAAAAAGATGTCCTGATAATTTTCTGTGGTTTTCTGCATGGGTACCGGCTCCTTCTTTTTTGTAGTCTGTACCCATATCGTAGCATATTCAAAGCGCGGAAAAAGGAATATTCTGTCGGGCAGCGGCCAGGATCTGTGCAAAATCTTCCTGCCCCGTCATCCGCAGCCAGCAAAGCTGCGGGTTGCGCCGGAACCAGGTCAGCTGTCGCTTGGCGTAGTTGCGCGAGCGCTGCTTGCAGAGGTCTGCGGCGGCCGAAAGCGTGCTGCGGCCCTCCAGCGCGTCAAAGAACTCTTTATAGCCGATGGCCTGCATGGCGGTCGTCCGCGGGCTGACGCCGCGGGCGAGCAGCGCGCGGATCTCATCGAGCAGCCCCGCCTGCAGCATCAGATCCACCCGCAGGTCGATCCGGCGGTACAGAACCGCGCGGTCGAGGTAGTCCAGCCCGATCCAGACGGGCCGGTAGCGCGGGGGGATCTGCTGGGTGTCTAGGTTATGCTGGGTGATGGTCCGGCCGGTCTCGGCATAGACCTCCAGCGCGCGGATGATGCGTTTTTCGTCCGCCGGGTGCAGCCGCGCAGCGGCGTCGGGGTCGACGGCGCGGAGCTTGCGCAGCATCGCTTCGCCGCCCTCCTGCCGCAGCTGCGCCTCGAGCGCTTCGCGCTTGCCGGTCTGCGGCACGGGCGCGAAGGTCCGCCCGGCGATGAGACTGTCGACATACAGCCCGGTGCCGCCGGCGATGACGGCGGTTTTGCCGCGGGAGAGGATGTCCTGCACGCAGCCGTCCGCCAGCTGCACGTATTTGCCGACGGAAAAATCCTCGCCGGGCTCGACGCAGTCGATCATGTGGTGGGGGACGCCCTCCATCTCCTCCGGCGTGGGCTTGGCCGTGCCGATGTCCATATGCTTGTAGATCTGCATGGAATCGCAGGAGACGACCTCGCCGTCATAGGCCTTGGCCAGCTGTACGGCGAGCTTCGTTTTGCCCGAAGCGGTCGGGCCGACGACGCAGATGATCCGGTCCATGCTCATACCCTCTTGAACTGCTTTTCCAGCTGCCGCTTCGTAAGCGTCACGCAGACGGGGCGGCCGTGGGGGCAGTATTTGATGTCGTCGCGCGTCAAAACCTCCTGCACCAGCCGCCGCAGCTCCTCGTCGGAGGTCTGCCAGCCGGCCTTGATGGCCGATTTGCAGGCAATCGAGTGCAGCAGCTCGTCCCGAAGGCCATTGGGGTCGAGCGTCTTTCCGGCGAGCAGCTTGCCCGCCAGCTCCTGCAGCAGGGCCTTGGCGTCTTCAACGTCCACGTCGGACGGGATCTGCCGGATGAGCACGTCGCCGCCGCCGAAATCCTCGGCCTCAAAGCCGCAGCGCTCCAGAAGCGCCCGGTTTTCCAGCACCGCCGCCGCTTCCTCCCGCGAAAGCTCTGCGGAGACGGGCGCGAGCAGCAGCTGGGCCATGATGGGGTGGTCTTCCTTTTTGAGCGCCTCAAAGCGGATGCGCTCATGCGCGGCATGCTTGTCGATGAACAGGACGGCCTCGCCCTGCTCGACGATGATATAGGTGTGCAGCGCCTCGCCGATGATGCGGAACGGCCGCTCGGGGACCGGCAGCTCCTGCTGCGCGGGCGCTTCCTGCACGGGAGCAGGGACGGGCGCCGGGGCGGGCTTTGGTTCCGGCTTCGGTTCCGGCCCGGGAGCCGGGGCGGGGGCCGGACTCGGCTTCGGCAGCTCGATGCGCTGCTGCGCGGCGGGTTCGGACCGCGGGATCTGCACCGGGGAGGCCAGGACGGGCTGCGCGGGCTTGGGCGGCGGCGTCTGCGCGGCCTGGCGGCGGTATTCGGCCGCCTGCATGCTCTGGTAGAAGCCGGGTTTCGGCGGCTGGACCGCGTGCGGCTGGACCTGCGGCTGGGCTGCGGAGGTCTGCTTTTCGGAAAGCTTCCACTCCGGGCGGCCCGCCGCCTTGTTCAGCGTGGACAAAACGGCATAGTGCACCGCGTCGAAGACCTCCCGCTCCGAGAGGAACTTGACCTCCGTCTTGGCCGGATGGACGTTCACGTCCACGGCCTGCACGGGCATATCGATCTCGAGCACGCAGGCAGGGAAGCGGCCGACCATGATCTGGTTGCGGTACGCCTCCTCCACGGCGGCGGAGAGCAGCCGCGACTTGATGTAGCGGTTATTGACAAAGAAGCTCTGCCAGGCGCGGTTGCCGCGCGTGGCGGTGGGGCGGGTGACGAAGCCGCGCACGCGCAGCTTTTCCCAGCTGCCGTCCACGGAGAGCATGTTGTTGGCAAGCTCGCGGCCGTAGATGGCGTAGATGGCGGCCATACGGTCGCCCTGGCCGTCGGTATGCAGCTGCTCCTGCCCGTCCTTTAAAAAGCGGAAGGAGATCTCCGGGTGGGCCAGCGCCTGCTGCTGCACCACGGAGAAGACGGCGGAGGCCTCCGCCGCGTCGGATTTCATGAATTTCATCCGCGCGGGCGTATTGTAAAACAGCTCGCGCACGAGAATGGTCGTGCCGCACGGGCAGCCGGCCGGTTCCTCGGAGAGGACCTTCCCGGCCTCGAGATGCAGCCGCACGCCGTCCGCCGCGCCCTGCGCGCGGGTCAGAAGGTCGATTTTCGACACAGCCGAGATGGCCGCGAGCGCTTCGCCGCGGAAGCCGAGGGTGCCGATGCAGGCAAGGTCCTCTTTTTTGCGGATCTTGCTCGTCGCGTGGCGCAGGAAGGCCGTGCGGGCGTCGTCCGGGGCCATGCCGCAGCCGTCGTCGGTGATGCGCAGGAAGGTCATTCCGCCATTTTGTAATTCTATTGTAATATTTTTTGCGCCCGCGTCAATGGAATTTTCGACCAGCTCCTTGACGGCGGAAGCAGGGCGCTCGACGACCTCGCCCGCGGCGATGAGGTCCGCGACGTGGCGGTCGAGCTGGATGATCTTCGGCATAGGTTCCCTCCCGGTCAGAAGTTCAGCTGCAAAAGCCCGAACGACAGCGCGTTGATGAGCGCGTGCAGCGTGATGGGCGCCCAGATGGTGCCGGCCTTTTCATAGGTCCAGGCCAGCGCAGCGGAGGCAGGCAGATACGGAATACAGCTGAGCAGCACCTTCCCCGCCGGATAGAGCAGGAAATACTGCCAGTTGTGCATGAGCGTGAATAAGACGACGGAGACGATATAGGCCATGACGCGCGAGGTCGGCCGGATGGAGCCGAACACGAGGCCGCGGACCAGCGTCTCTTCAATGACGGGCGCGAGAATGATCGTCACGGCCATCATGATGTACTCGTTGTCGGAGATGAGCGAGCCGACGGTCTCGTTGTTATAGATCGTGAAGCCGGGGGCCAGCTTCGTGAGCGCGAACTGCAAAACCCACGTGCCCGCGTAATACAGCGCGAACCCCAGCACCACCGCCTGCACGAAATTCCAGAACGAGCCGCCGAAATACGACTGCCGCAGAAAGCCGTGGAAGATAAGCAGCGTGGCGGCGAGATTGATGGCAAAATAGGCGATGTTGATCGTCAGCGCGCTCATGCCGGGCGAGAGCTTTTCGTTCGCCAGCTGCAGAAGCAGATTCAGAATGATGAGATAGAACGGCAGATACAGCCAGCCCGCGATGGTCTCAAACCTCGTCAGGCGGGAAGACATGCTGTTCGACGCTTTTCGGGCCATGCGGAACGGCTCCTTTCTTTCCGGAAATTACAGCAGCTGCTTGAGCTGGTACAGGACGTTCATCGCCTCGATGGGCGTGAGCGTCTCGACGGTGACGGCCTCGAGCGCGCGGCGCAGCTCGTCCGACTGCATGTCGAGCATGGAGACCTGGTCGGACACCGGCCCGGCGGCGGGCTTTGCCGTCTCGGGCGCGCCGGACTCGAGCTCCTTCAGGATCTCACGGGCGCGGGTGATGACCCGGTCGGGGATGCCGGCGAGCTTGGCGACCTCGATGCCGTAGCTGTCGTCGGCCGCGCCGGGGACGATCTTGCGCAGGAAGATCATGTCGCCCTGCCGCTTTTTGACGGCGATATTGAAGTTTTTGACGCCGGGGAGTGTCTGCTCCATGTCGGTCAGCTCGTGATAGTGGGTGGCAAAGAGCGTCTTCGCGCCCAGCCGCTTGCGGTCGGCGGCGTATTCGAGCACAGCGCGGGCAATGGCCATGCCATCGAAGGTCGATGTGCCGCGGCCGATCTCATCGAGGATGAGCAGCGAGCGCGGCGTGGCGTTTTTGAGGATGTCGGCGACCTCGGTCATCTCGACCATGAAGGTCGACTGGCCGGAGGCCAGATCGTCGGACGCGCCGATGCGGGTAAAAAGCCGGTCGACGATGCCGATCTGCGCCGACTGCGCCGGGACGAATGAGCCCATCTGCGCCATGAGGACGATGAGGGCCACCTGGCGCATGTAGGTGGATTTACCGGCCATGTTCGGGCCGGTGATGATGGCCGTGCGGCAGTCGTCGGCGCCGAGCCGCGTGTCGTTCGGGACGAACAGCGCGCCCTTGAGCACCTGCTCGACCACCGGATGGCGGCCGGCGGTGATGGAAACGGTATTGCCGAGGTCGACCTCGGGCCTGCAGTAGTTGTTGTGCACCGCCACGGCGGCAAAGCTGCACAGCACGTCCAGCTGGGCGATGGCCTGCGCGGTCTGCTTGACGCGGGCGGATTCAGCCGCCACGGCCTGCCGCAGCTGGGTGAAAAGCTCGTATTCGAGCGCGATGATGCGGTCCTTGGCCGTGAGGATGGTGCTTTCGAGCTCCTTGAGCTCCTCGGTGATGTAGCGCTCGCCGGTGGAGAGCGTCTGCTTGCGGATATAGGTATCGGGGACGAGGCTCAGCTGTCCCTTGGCGACTTCGATGTAATAGCCGAACACGCGGTTGTAGCCCACGCGGAGATTCCGGATGCCGGTCTTTTCCTTCTCCCGTGCCTCGATCTGCGTGAGCATGCCCTTGCCGCCGGACTGGACGGCGCGCAGCTCGTCAAGCTCCTTGTTTGCTCCGTCGCGGATGAGACCGCCCTCGCGCAGCAGGAAGGGAGGATCGTCGACGATGGTCCGGTCGATCTGTTCCTTGAGATCCGCGAGCGTGTCGAGCTGCTCATAGATGCTCTGCAGATACGGCGCGCGCATCCCGGACAGGCGCTGTTTGATCTCCGGCAGCGTGGACGCGCCCTGCGCCAGCGCGGCCAGATCCCGGCACGAGGCCGTGCCGGTCATGATACGGGTCATGGCGCGCTCAAAATCGGTGATCTCGCGCAGCGACAGCAGCAGCTCCTCACGGTCGATGGTCTTTTTGACCAGCTCCTCGACGGCGGTCAGGCGGCGCGTGATCTGCGCGGGGCTGAGCAGCGGCCGCTCCATCCACGCGCGCAGCAGACGGCCGCCCATGGCGGTCTTCGTCTTGTCGAGGACCCAGAGAAGGCTCCCGCGCTTTTCCTTGCCGCGCATCGTCTCCGTCAGCTCGAGATTCCGCCGGGCGGCAAGATCGAGCTGCATGAATTTGCCCGCAACATAGAGCTCCAGCTCGCGGATGTGCGGCAGGTCGTTCTTCTGCAGATCCCGCAGCGTCAGCAGCAGCGCGCCGGCCGCCAGCGTCACGCACGGAAGCTCAGTCAGACCCAGCTCCTGCGTGCTTTTGCCGAACTGCGCGGTGACCGCGGCCTCACACAGGGCCGGGTCAAACTGCGCGTCTTTGCCGAGGTTCACGCAGGTGTGGAAGCGCTCGCGCAGCAGGTCGGCCAGCGTCTCATCCTCCGCCGCCGTACCGCCGAGGAGCGCCTCAGACGGCAGGAAGCTGCCGAGCTCGTTCTGCACGTCCTGCATCGCGTCAGCTCCGGATATCTGCGTGGCGCTGAACGCGCCGGTCGATACGTCGCAGAAGCACAGGCCGTAAGTCCCCGCCGCGCCGTAGACGCAGGCATAATAATTGTTTTTCGACTCCACCAGCATCGAGCTTTCCGTCACGGAGCCGGGCGTCACGATGCGGATGATGTCGCGCTTCACCAGACCCTTGGCCAGCGCCGGGTCCTCCATCTGCTCGCAGATGGCGACCTTGTAGCCCTTGGCGACGAGGCGGGCGATATAGCTCTCGGAGGAATGATAGGGCACGCCGCACATGGGGATCTTGTCCTCGGCGCTTTTGTCCTTGGCATGGTCGCGCGAGGTGAGCGTCAGATCGAGCTCGCGCGAAGCGATCCGCGCGTCCTCCTCGAACATCTCATAAAAATCCCCCAGCCGGAAAAACAGCAGGCAGTCCGGATTGCGTTCCTTGACCGCATAATACTGCTGCATCATCGGGGTGAGCTCAGCCATAATCAAAACCTCCGGTTTTCTCTCTCAAAAGCCTCAGCGAATCCGTACATCGCCAAAAAAATCTTCGCAGTGCGTTTTTTCGCACAAATTCAAAGGCACCTGCCATCAAATCCGGTGTATCGTATCAGGCGGCGCGTAGTATGATACCCGTAGGGTGAGTACCGCGTGGAACGACGCCTAAAGTATTGGTTCCTGCCTAAAATCAGAGGCAGGATGCACCAAACGCGCCCAAGCGCCCCTTTTCTCCCCCTTCTTTTCCGGCAAGGCGGAAAAGAAGGGGCCGTCGGAGACAATGGGAAGCTGTAAATTTGCTGCAGCCTCTCAGTCAGCTTCGCTGACAGCTCCCCTGAGAGGGGAGCCTTTTATTTGACCTCTCCCACCAGGGACCAGGTCGTGCAGCCAGTGATGGTGACGTCGAGAAACTGCCCGATGAGGCTGTCGTCGCCTGCAAAGCGGACGAGGCGGCCGCCCTCGGTGCGGGCCGTGAGCATCTCCTTTTCCCGCCCGTCGACCAGCACGCGCAGCGTCCTGCCGACGTAGCCCTGGTGGATCTCGAGCGAGATGCGGTTCTGCGTGTCGCAGAGGCGGTCAAAGCGGCGGTTCTTCTCCTCTTTCGGTGTCGGATCGTCCATTTTCGCGGCCGGAGTCCCGGCGCGCGGGGAGAAGATGAAGGTGAACAGCGCGTCGTAGCGCACCTCTTCGATGAGGCTGAGGGTATCTTCGAATTCCTCCTCCGTCTCGCCGGGGAAGCCGACGATGACGTCGCTGGTGAGGACCAGCTCCGGCATGATCTCGCGGCCGTAATGCGCCAGCTTCAGGTATTCCTCGCGGGTATAGTGCCGGTTCATGGCCTTCAATACCCGGTCGTTGCCAGACTGGAAGGGCAGATGGAACTGCTTGGCGATCTTCGGGTATCTGGCGATGGTGTCAAAGAGCTTTTTGCTCGCGTCCTTCGGGTGGCTCGTCATGAAGCGCAGCCAGAACTCGCCGGGAAGCTCGGCGATGCTCGCCATGAGGTCGGCAAAATCAACGCCGAGGCCGAGATCCTTTCCGTAGGAGTTGACGTTCTGGCCGAGCAGCGTGATGTCCTTATAGCCCGCGACGATGAGGCCCTTGACCTCCTCCAGGATCTCCTCCGGTCGTCTCGAGCGTTCGCGGCCGCGCACGTAGGGAACGATGCAGTACGAACAGAAATTGTTGCACCCGTACATGATCGACACCCACGCCTTGAGGTTTGACGAGCGGACCACCGGGATGCCCTCGGCGATATTGCCCGCGGAATCGTCCACGGCGAAGATGCGCTTACCGGTCTTCAGGACTCTTTGCAGAAGCTCCGGGAAGCGCCAGAGCTCATGCGGGTTGAACACGCCGTCGACGTGGCGGTAGCTGTTTTTGATGCGCTCGACGACCTGCGGCTGGCCCATCATGCAGCCGCAGAGGAAGATCTTCTGCTCCGGGTGCCGGGCCTTGGTGTGGACCAGCGCGCCGACGTTGCCGTAGACGCGGGTCTCCGCGTGCTCGCGGATGGCGCAGGTGTTGATGACGATGCAGTCCGCGCCCTCTTCGGTGTCGACGATGTCATAGCCGCTCGCGCGGAACATGCCGCGGATCCGCTCGGAATCCGCCTCGTTCTGCTGGCAGCCATAGGTGTCGACAAAGGCCCGCGGCGTCCGGCCGCGCGAGGCCCACCAGGCTTTGATCTCGCCGCAGACCGCCGCCTCTCTGGCCAGCTCCTCCTGCGCGATCACAACGGGTTTGCGTTCCATGTGCATATCCTCCGAACTGCATATACTGAATAATTGATTATAGCAGATTCGCCCCTTTTTTGCAATCCGGCAGCAAAAAAGCGCACCGCAAAAACGGTGCGCATTGCCGCGGATCCTGCGAAATTCACGTTCCGCCCGCCAGGCGGTCGTAGCGGAAACAGAAGACGGCGTCGTAGGTGCTGCCGTCTTCGCCCTGCAGGCGGGCGGCGACGGTATAATCGGCGCTCTCGCCCGGCAGCAGCGGCACGCAGCCGCCGCGCAGCTCGTCCTGCGTGAAGATCCGGCGTTCGCTGCCGTCCGGCGTCTGGCAGGTGACGGTATAGGGCTCCAGCAGCGTCTGCCCGAACTCCAGCCGCACGGTCCTTCCGCCGCCGGTCGTGCCGAAGGCGCTGTAGTTTCCTTCATCCGGCTCCTGCAGGACCTGTACGGTCCCGTCCGGCAGCGTCTGCGTCATGGAATAGACCCCGGCAAAGAAGCAGCTGTCTTCATCCTGCCCCGGCAGACTGAACCAGACCCGCAGCGCCGGCCGCGGGACGATGAGCCGGTCCAGCAGCTGCCAGTCGATGGGCTCGGCCAGATAATAGCTCTCGCTCGGGGCGTTTTTCAGCCACAGGCGCGTCACGTGGATGGACTGGTTGTCAGCCAGCGTCACACTCAGCGTGCCCTCCGGCGCGTCAAACAGCAGCTGCAGCGAGCGGCACTTGCCGTATCGGTCGAGCGCTTCCGTATAGGTCTCCAGCTGCAGCGCGGCGAGATAGTCCTTGAGCGCCGCCTCGTCCGTGCAGCCAAAGTCGGTGCCGCTGCCGCGGTCATCGTTCCATACGTCCACATAGCGCAGGGAGAAGTCTTCCGGCGGCCGGCCGTCGAAGATCCGCGCCGCACCGGGCTGCGCGTCGTAGGCCAGCGCCACATGCCCGGCGCAGAGCGTCAGCAGCAGAAACGTCAGCCCGACGAGGAGCGCGCCCGTGTGCTTTTTCCCCGGCGCCATGATGCTTTTGAGCCGGTAGCGCAGGGCGCTGGCCGTGGCGGACAGGCAGGTGGTGAAGCCGCGCTCGTCGCCCGCGGTCTTTAACAGCAGCTCTGCGTACTGCCGCCGGACGGGCTGCGGTTGGGCCAGGAGGACGGATTCGTCGCAGCTGAGCTCAAAATCGTCCGCGCTTTTGCGCATGGCGACCCACATCAGGGGATTGAACCAGCACATGGCCGTGCAGAAGACCATAAAAAATTTCGAGGCCGGATCCCGGCGGCTGAGATGGATGATCTCGTGGCGCAGGATGAGCGAAAGCTCCTCCGGGGTGTAGCTGCGCGCGGGCAGGGCGACGCAGGTGGTCTTCTGAAACAGGCCGATCGACAGCGGCGTCGTGAGCTGCGGCGCGCGGACGAGCGTCCACTTCGTCTCCCCGAGCCAGGCGCGCGCCAGCTCCGCCCGCCAGACGGCGAGCGTCTGCTCGTCCGTGACAACGACGGCGTCTTTCAGCACGCGGCGGCGGAAGCGCAGGTGGGAGATGATCTTCCACGCAAACACCCCGATCGCCCCGCCCGCCCAGACGGCCAGCAGCACCGTCACGAGCGTCCCGGACGCGTGCAGGACGAGCATCCGCTCGCCGCCCGGGTCTGCGCGCTGGACGCTGCTCACTTGGGCCAAAAAGTACAGATACCCCGGCAGCAGCCACAAGACCGCGCACGCACGGGCAGAAATATGCCGCCGCAGCAGCGGCATGACGGCCAGCAGCAGCACGTAATACACGCCGATCAGCAAAAACACGCGCAGCAGCAGCCCCAGCAGGTACTGCACCGCCATCTCCCGCCCGCCGATCGCAAGGCTGATGGCCAGATACATCACCAGCATGGTCGGCAGCGTCTCCACTGCGGCAAAGCTGCGGAAGCGGGGCATGCCGGTCCTGGTGTCCTCGTCCGCAGGCTGCTCCTTCAGCTCCCGATCGTTCCGGTCCCAGACGCTGCAGGTGAGGACGCCGCCGACGACCAGCCCCAGGATCAGCCGGAAGGCCAGTGTCGTGCTCATAGCGCATCCTCCCGCAGCAGCTCGCGCAGCTGCGCCAGCTCCTCCGCCGTCAGCCCGCTGGCGCTGAGCGCGGCGGCAAAGGCCGACACGCTGCCGCTGCAGAGCTTATCGTAGAATTTCCGCCCCTGCCGGGCAAGATAGTCCTCTTTTGCGACCAGCGGCCGGTATTCGGCGCTGCGCCCGGTCTTTTCGATCTGCACAAAGCCCTTGTCCGCCAGCCGGGACAGCACGGTCAGCAGTGTCGTCGGCGCCATCGGGTGCGTCCGGTCCAAAATCGCACTGATCGCCGCCCGCTTCACCGGCTCTTCACAGGCCCAGATCGCCTGCATGACCTCCAGCTCCGCATCCGGCAGCGTCCGCATTGCATCCGCCATCAGAAGTCCTCCTTCTACATTTGTAGTATGTTTTGATTCTACAGCTGTAGAGCGGATTTGTCAAGGGGTCTGCTGCGCCTGCAGAACGTACACGCCAAAGGCTTCCCCTACGAGGGGAAGCTGTCGCCGCAGGCGACTGATGAGGTGGTGCAGCTGGGTAATCGGACGCGCCTCCACCTCATCCGTCACGGCTGCCGCCGTGCCACCCTCCCCTCATAGGGGAAGGCTTTTGGTGCTCAAAAACCAGAAAAACGCCCCGCAAAAAGGTGCAGACCAACAAACTTGGCCTGTACCTTCTATTGATGGCAGATATTCTACGGCAACTAGTTACAAATCTGATACCCCCGTATCAGGCGGCGCGTACCAAGACGCCCGTAAGGTGAGTCTCGTGTGGAACGATGCCTAAAAAATAGGGCCTCGCCTAAATTCAGATGCAGGAAGCACCCAACGCGTCCCCAAGCACGCTTTTCTCCCCCCCATCTTTTCTCTTGCGAGAGAAAAGATAGGGCCGCCGGAGGCGCGTCAGAAATGACCACGGCGGAACGAAGCCTTGCATGCAAGGCTTCTTATCCTCTGTGCTCGTTTCTTCCTTTCCAAACCGCAAACTGAATTTGCGGTTTGGGTTTCATGGCAAATTTGCAACAACCTCTCAGTCTCGGCTGCGCCGAGCCAGCTCCCCTGGAAGGGGAGCCAAGGGACTCAGGTGATCACGAAGCCGCCGTTGAGGGGGAGGGTCTGGCCGGTGAGGAAGGGGGCGTCGGCCAGGTAGAGCATGGCCTGGGCGATATCCTCCGGCGTGCCGAGCCGCCCGATGGGTGTCTGCTGCCGCAGATCCTCCATAACGGCCGGGTCGACGCTCGCGCACATGTCGGTCCGGATAACGCCGGGCGCGACGGCGTTGACCCGGATGCCGGACGGGCCAAGCTCCTGCGCGAGCGCCTTGGTCAGGGCGAGGATCGCGCCCTTGGTCGCCGAATACGCCGCTTCGCACGACGCGCCGACCTGCCCCCACATGGAGCTGACGTTGATGATGCAGCCGGACTGCTGCTGCAGCATGTGCGGCAGCGCTGCGCGGATGCAGTAGAACGCGCCGTCGACATTGACGGCGAAGAGCCTGCGCCAGCGCGCGGGCGTGATGACGTTGATGAGGTCGTAGTCCGCGATGCCGGCGTTGTTGATCAGCACGTCTGCGCCGGGCAGCTGCGAGAATGCGGCCCGGATCGCCGCCTCGTCCGCCACGTCGCAGCGGACGGCCTGCGCGCCGGTCTCGGCGGCGACGGCCTGCGCCTTTTCGTCTTCCTTTTCATAGAGAAAGGCGACCCGGTCGCCGCGGGCGCAGAACGCGCGCACGGCCGCGGCCCCGATGCCGCGCGAGCCGCCGGTGATGATGACAGTTTTCATGATGCTCCCTCATAAAGTCTCGCCCCGGCGCGGCTGGCCGCTCCGGGGCGTTTTGGGTTTTATCTTCTTCTGGTCTTCGTTTTATGGTCAGAATAGGCGCGGATGGAGGACATTTTGCTGTCGGACTCCGACATGAACTGCTTGAGCATATCGTCGAACGACTTCGTCTGCGGCTGGCTCGGCGCAGACGGCTGCTGCCGTGCGGGCTGCGGGCCGCGGGACTGGAAGCCGCCGCGCGGACGCGGACTTTGCTCTCTGGTGGGCGCGGGCAGCGTGCGCTTGATGGAAAGATTGATCTTTCCGTTTTCCAGCCCGATCACCATGACCTTGACGGTCTGCCCCTCGGTCAGATAGTCGTGGATATCGCTGACGTAAGCGTGCGCGACCTCGGAAATGTGGACAAGGCCGGTGGTCGTCGCGTCCAGCGCGACAAATGCACCGAATTTCGTCAGGCTCTTGACGGTCCCTTCAACAATTTCTCCTACCTTTAACTGCATCTTTCTATCCTGATCCCCCGTTTACGAATCACCTACGTCCTCGAAGACGATCTCGCCCTCCGAGACCATGCCGAGCTGGTCGCGTGCGACCTGCTCCAGCCCCTCGGGGGTATCGAGCGCGTCGATCGAGCTCTGCAGGCGGTCATTTTCCTGCTGCGTGCTTGCGATGGAGCTTGTGAGCCCCTTTACCTCGGCGTCCTTCTCGTTGATCTGGGAGCGAAGGCGCACCAGGGTAACAGTAGCGTACACAACGAGGATCAGAATCACCAGCTTGACCAGCAGAGACGACTTGACGAACTTCATTCCGGCGTCTGCTCCTTTCCAGTTGTGCGTGTTTCCAATCGGAAATATGCTTACAGGTCATTGTAAACCATTTTCTGCATCTTGCAAAGAGGGTTTTCAAAATTTTTTTGAGAAATTTCAGAAAAAAACGCGCGGGCGTCAGAATGACCTGCACAAACCTGCCAAGCAAGGAAAAAAGCGCCTGAAACAGCCGCACCACGGCCGGGCTCAGCGTCAGAAAATACAAGATCGCCGTGAGCCCCACCGCCAGAAACAGATACAGCCGGAACTGCCCGCCGCCGTATGTCAGCGCGAACAGCAAAAACGCCGCGGCGAGCAGCAGCCCAAACAGCACGTCCGCAGACAGCGTCCCGCGCGGACACCTGCGCCGGAGGGCGCGCAGCGCGTCATAGCACACGCACAGCCCGAGGCCGAGCAGCGTCCCCTGCGCGAAGGTCAGGGCCTGCTGCGAAACGGGGATCTCCATCAGCCGAAGAGCCTTGCGAAGAAGCCGCCGCGCGGCGCGTCGTCCTCATACACGATGGCGTCGACGCTGCCGTCGACGAGCACCTGCCCGCCGTCGATCGACAGCTGCTGCAGCCGCAGCCCCTGCCCGCGGATCGACAGCGGCCCGCGCGTGGAGGTGAGCAGGATCTCCGTTTCGTCGAAGCTCTCGACCTCCAAAACCCCTGTGACGGAAAGACGGCTGCGCGAGTCGAGCGTCAGCCGGTGCGGCTGTTCGACGCTCTTCGCTTCCATTAGCGCCTGCTGCATGGTATCATCCTTTCTTTGGCCGGGACTGCTCCGGCTTCTCCCTACATATATACGCAGGAAGGCAGGACCTATGCAGATTTTTTTGCGTCTTACACCTCGCGGTACATGGCGGTCGCGTCGTCCTTGCGCACGGCTTCGGCCACGGCGAGCACCTCGACCGTGACGGTCCGGGCGCCGAAGGCGATGGAAATATGGTCGCCGACCTTGACGTCGTAGCTGGCCTTGGCGGGTTTTCCGTTGACGGTGACGCGGGTATTGTCGCAGGCCTCGTTGGCGACCGTGCGGCGCTTGATGAGGCGGGACACCTTCAGATATTTATCGAGTCTCATAGTTTTCGCCCTTTCTGCCGGGTCTCCGGCGCTGTTATCATACCGCGGAAGACGCGGCAATGTCAACTTTCCTGAAAAAAGGGTTTCCATTTGCCCGGTACAGTGATAAAATAATGCAGATGCTTTTTGTAAAAAGGAGGAGAGGCCATGCAGGCACTGCAGGAGCTGCTGGCAAACCGCGTGCTCATCAGCGGGCTCGTCGGCTGGGGCGCGGCACAGGTACTCAAGACGATCATCTACGCGCTCATGCACCATACGCTGGATCTGACGCGCATCTTCGGCGACGGCGGGATGCCGAGCGGCCATTCGGCGACGGTCTGCGCCGTGGCGACCTCGGCGGGGATCCTGTACGGGCTGGGCTCGTTTCCGTTCGCCATCAGCGTGATCGTGGCGATCATCGTGATGCACGACGCGATGGGCGTCCGGCTCGAGACGGGCAAGCAGGCGAAGCTGCTGAACGAATTCATGGACCTGTTCGCCAAGCTCGAGCAGCCGCTCTCCGATCAGGAAAAGCTCAAGGAGCTCGTGGGGCATACGCCGCTGCAGGTCTGCATGGGCGCTCTGCTCGGCATCGCCACCGGCATTTTGTGCAATCTCAGCGCGTGAGACGCGCAAAAATTTGACCGCATGATAGAAAATGCCGCAAACGCACGAAGACCCGCTTGACGGGAACGCCCGGATGTGCATATAATTGCGTCAACCGAAAACAGCAACTGCGATGACGGAAATTTGTCCCTGCAGTGCACGTTTCAGAGAGCCGGCGGCTGGTGCGAGCCGGTAACGATGCGCAGGCGGCAGTCTGATTCCCGAGCAGGCATTGCGAACGCCGTTTGTTCAGTAGCAATGCCCGTCCGGCCGCGTTACAGGCCATGGACTTGTCAGAGTCCGAGAGGGATCGTCCGCCGTGAGGCGGGGGATAAGCAGGGTGGTACCGCGAAGCTATTTCGTCCCTGAAGCCAGTTGGCTTCAGGGACTTTTTGTTTTCCGAAAAAAGGAGGAACCTACGATGAAACACATTTCCGTGACAGATACCACGATCCGCCAGGCGGGCAAGGCCGCGGGCTATACGCTCTCGTTCCGCGAGAAGATCGAGCTTGCCAAGCTCCTCGACCGGCTGGGCGTGAGCGTCATTGAGCTGCACGCGGTCGAAAACCCGAAAATCGACAGTCTGCTCATCAAATCCGTCGCCTCTGCAGTGAAGGAGAGCGCCGTGTGCGTGCCGGTCGCGCTGGACCCGGCGAGCGTTTCGCTGGTCTGGGCCGCGCTCAAAGAGGCGAAGCACCCGCGCATCCAGGTCCCCGCGCCGGTCAGCGCCGTGCAGATGGAATACCTCGCGGGCAAAAAGCCCGCCGCCATGCTCGAGGCGATCCGCGAGACCGTCGCGGCGGCGCGGGCGGTCTGCGAGGACGTGGAATTCCTCGCGGACGATGCCACGCGCGCCGATCCCTCCTTCCTCGCTGAGGCGCTGCAGACCGCGATCGCGGCCGGCGCATCCGGCGTGACCGTCTGCGACGCGGCGGGGAGCATGCTGCCGGACGCGTTCGGCAGCTTCGTGCGCGGGATCTATGAAGCCGTGCCGCAGACGAAGGACGTGCGCTTCGGCGTGAGCTGCTCGGACGCGCTGTCGATGGCGGACGCATGCGCCGTGAGCGCCATCGCCGCCGGGGCCGGCGAGATCAAGACCGCGGCCTACTGTGTCGACACCGCGAACCTCGCGCACCTGGCGAAGCTGCTGGCGGCCAAAGCCCAGGACTTCGGCGTCGTCAGCACGCTGCAGTTCACGCAGATGAACCGCCTGCTGTCACAGATCGCCTGGATGTGTCAGACGGGCCGCAGCCAGCTCTCGCCGTTTGACAACGGCGTGCAGACCTCCTCCGGCGCAGTTTTGACCGTGCACGACACGCAGGAGGCCGTCATGAAGATGGCCGCCGCCCTCGGCTACGATCTTTCGGAGGAGGACGGGGCGAAGGTCTACGAGGCCTTCTGCCGCATCGCGGCGAAGAAGCAGACCGTGGGCGAGAAGGAGCTCGACGCCATCATCGCCTCCGCCGCGCTGCAGGTGCCGCCGACGTACCGGCTTGAAAGCTACGTCATCAACACCGGCAACACCATCAGCGCTTCGGCGCAGATGAAGCTCACGAAAAACGGCCAGACGCTCTCGGGTGTGAGCCTGGGCGACGGCTCGGTCGACGCGGCGTTCCTGGCCATCGAATCGATCCTCGGCCGCCATTATGAGCTGGATGATTTCCAGATCCAGGCCGTCACCGAGGGCCGCGAGGCCATGGGCGAGTCGGTCGTCAAGCTCCGCAGCGGCGGCAAGCTCTATTCCGGCCGCGGCATCTCGACCGATATCATCGGCGCGTCCGTGCACGCGTATCTCAACGCCATCAACAAGATCGTCTACGAAGAAGCGGCGAACGCCTGAGGAGGAAGCAGCACATGAATGTATCGTTTTCCACACGCGGCTGGCAGCAGATCCCCTGGGAGCAGCAGGTGCAGATGGCCGAGACCATGCGCTTCGGCGGCGTCGAGCTCTATAACGTCCACAAAACGCCGGAGCTGACCGGCCGCGGCGGCCCGCTGCACCGCTATACCGCCGCAGCGACGGCGCGGGAGCTCTGGCAGAAGGGCCTGTGCATCCCGTGCTTCGATACCGCCTGCGACATCGCGGGCGAGGACTGCACCGAGACCGTGACAGCCCTCATGCAGCTGGCGCACGACGTGCAGTGTCCGTATGTCTCCGTGACCGCACAGCGCGATGACGACGCGCGGATCTCCGCCGCGCTCGAAGCGCTCCTCCCCGCCGCCGAGGCGCAGGGGATCACGATCCTGCTCAAGACCAGCGGCGTCTTTTCCGACACGGCCCGGCTGCGCGCGCTGCTCGACGCGTTCGCCTGCGATCAGCTGGGCGCGCTCTGGGACATGCACCATCCCTACCGCGACCACGGCGAATCCGCCGACACGACCATCAAAAACCTCGGCGCCTACGTCCGCCACGTCCACCTGCGCGACTCGGACGACGACGGCAGCTATGACCTCATCGGCGAGGGCACGCTGCCCGTTGGCAGCATGATGCAGGCGCTGTCCTCCATTGACTATGACGGCTTTATCTCCCTCGAGTGGAAGCCGGAGTGGATGCCGGATCTGACCGATCCGGAGGTCATCTTCCCGCATTTCGTGAACTACATGCACCGCTTCGACTCTCCGCGCGGCAAGAAAAAGACGCTCTATGACAACGCCGCGCATACCGGCAAGTTCGTCTGGAAGAAGGACAGCCTCATCTCCGAGACCTTCCCGCAGGTGCTCGACCGGATGGTCGAGGAATTCCCGGACCAGTACGCGTTCAAATACACGACGCTCGACTACACGCGGACCTACGCGCAGTTCCGCGACGACGTGGACGATTTTGCCCGCGCGCTCGTCTCGCTCGGCGTGCGCCGGGGCAGCAAGGTCGCCATCTGGGCCACGAACGTGCCCGCATGGTTCATCACCTTCTGGGCCGCAACGAAGATCGGCGCCGTGCTCGTCACGGTCAACACGGCGTATAAGATCCACGAGGCGGAATATCTGCTGCGGCAGTCCGACACGCATACGCTCGTCATGATCGACCACTGTCTGGACTCGAACTACCGTGAGATCATCCAGACCCTCTGCCCGGAGCTGGCCGCCGCAAAGCCCGGCTCCGCCCTGCACTGCCGCAAGCTGCCGTTCCTGCGCAGCGTCATCACCGTCGGCTTCCGGATGCCGGGCTGCCTGACCTTCGACGAGGCGATGGACCGGGCCAACTTGGTCCCGCGCGAACAGATTTTGCGCATGGCCGCGGGCGTGCGGCCGGACGACGTGTGCAACATGCAGTACACCTCCGGCACAACGGGCTTCCCGAAGGGCGTCATGCTGACGCACTACAACGTCGTCAACGACGGCAAGTGCATCGGCGACCGGATGGATCTGTCCACGGCCGACCGGATGATGATCCAGGTGCCGATGTTCCACTGCTTCGGCATGGTGCTCTCCATGACCTCCTGCATGACGCACGGCGCGACGCTCTGCCCGATGCCGTATTTCTCGGCCAAGGTCTCGCTCGCCTGCATCAATCAGGAGCGCATCACCTGTTTCAACGGCGTGCCGACGATGTTCATCGCCATGTTCAACCATCCGGACTACAAAAAGACCGATTTTTCCTACATGCGCACCGGCATCATGGCCGGTTCCGGCTGCCCGCCGGAGCTCATGCGCCGGGCCGCCCAACCGGACGAGATGCACATGACCGACATCGTCAGCGTCTACGGCCAGACCGAATCCGCCCCCGGCAGCACCATGAGCGCCTGCGGCGACCCGCTCGATCTGCGGTGCAACACGGTCGGCTACGCCTTCCCGCACATCGAGTGCAAGATCATTGACCCCGAGACCGGCGAGGAGGTGCCGGACGGCGTCAACGGCGAGTTCTGCTCGCGCGGCTACAACACCATGAAGGGCTACTACAAGATGCCCGAGGCCACGGCCGCCACCGTTGACAAGGAGGGCTGGCTGCACTCCGGCGATCTGGCCTGCCGGGATGAAAACGGCTGCTACCGCATCACCGGGCGGCTGAAGGACATGATCATCCGCGGCGGCGAGAACATCTACCCCAAGGAGATCGAGGAATTCATCTACACCCACCCGGCCGTCAAAGACGTACAGGTCATCGGCGTGCCGGACAGGAAATACGGCGAGGAGGCCATGGCCTGCATCATCCTCAAGGAGCCCGGCAGCGTCACGGAGGACGAGATGTTCGCCTATATCAAGGCCAGCCTCGCCCGCCACAAGGTCCCGAAATACATCCGCTTCACAGACGCCTTCCCGATGAACGCGGCCGGCAAGATCCTCAAGTACAAGATGCGTGAGGACGCCACGCGCGAGCTGGGGCTCGACGGCGCGGCCGGGATCGACACGGCGAAGACGGCTGAGCAGATTCGATAAAACCAGGCCCGGCTTGAGGGGGATATCACCGCAGGATCGATAAATTTTTTACAGGGTCTTGACAGACGGCATCGTCTGTGATAAAAAAATGGGGCAAGTTCAAATCAGCAAAGACGATGACGAAGACGGTCGGACAGACTGCTTTCAGAGAGCCGGTGGTTGGTGCAAGCCGGCAGCAGGACCTCCACAGGCCCATCGCTTCCGAGTCGAAGACCCGAACACATTGCGTTTTGCAAGTAGGCGTCTTCCGTTTGCCCGCGTTAAGGGATAGGATCTGTCGGGATCTGAAGCGGCGGCAAGGAATTTTGCCGCAATTTGAGTGGTACCACGGGCTTGATTTTCAGCTCGCCTCAAGAGGTTTCTTGAGGCGAGCTTTTTGTTTTTCATTTTTGAAGGAGGAATCCCCCATGACGACCCAGACAACAACGACCCCCGCCGTAAGCCCCCTGATGGAGATCGCGCTCCGTATCCGCGAGATGCGCCGCATCACCGGCTTCACCGAAAAGGAGATGGCTGAAAAGACCGGCGTGACGGAAGCGGAATACAGAAGCTACGAGACCGGCACGGTCGATCTGCCGTTCACCTTCCTGCACAAGTGTTCGCTGGCCTTCGGCCTCGAGCTGACCGATCTGCTTGAGGGCCAGTCGGCCAAGCTTTCGAGCTACAGCGTCACGCGCAGGGGCTGCGGCCTCATCACCGCCGCCGAAGACGGCATCACCATCCGCAACATGGCAGCGCTGTTCCGCCAGAAGCTGGCCACGCCCTACTGGGTCACCTATCAGTATTCCGAGGAGCTGCAGCATCAGCCCATCCACACCACCACCCACGGCGGCCAGGAATTTGATCTCGTGCTCAAGGGCTCGATGCGCGTGCGCGTCGGCGACCACGAGGAGACGCTCCACGAGGGCGACAGCATCTTCTACAAGAGCTCCACGCCCCACGGCATGATCGCCGTCGACGGCGCCGACTGCACCTTCCTCGCCATGATCATGGCGAGCACGGAGGAGGAACAGGCCATCGTCGTCCGTCCCCGGGCCGTCGAGGAGGTCCAGCCCGGGCAGCTTCTGTGTTCGCACTTCGTCCAGCCGGTGGAGAACGAGGACGGCAGTCTCAAGGAGCTCCATTTTGCGCATGAGGACGAATTCAACTTTGCCTTCGACATCGTCGACGGCATCGCCAGAAGGAGCCCGGACAAGCTCGCCATGCTGCACGTGGCGAACGACATGACCGAGCGCCGCTTCACCTTCAAGGACATGAAGGACGGCTCGAGCCAGGCGGCCAACTACTTCACCTCCCTCGGCATCAAGCGCGGCGACCGCGTCATGCTGGTCCTGAAGCGGCACTATCAGTTCTGGTTCGCCATCCTCGGCCTGCACAAGCTCGGCGCCATCGCCATCCCGGCGACCAACCAGCTGCTTGCGCACGACTTTACCTACCGCTTCCAGGCGGCCGGCGTGAGCGCCATCGTCTGTACCGCCGACGGCGACACCGCCCATCAGGTCGATCTGGCGCTCGAGGAGACGGGCCTGCCCGTCACGAAGATCATCGCCAACGGCACGCGCGAGGGCTGGCACAGCTTTGACGACGAGTACAAGCTCTTCTCCCGCCGCTATGTCCGCGAGGCGGACGCCCCCTGCGGCGAAGATCCCATGCTCATGTTCTTCACCTCCGGCACGACCGGCTATCCGAAGATCGCCATGCACAGCTACAAATACGCGCTCGGCCACTTCGTGACCGCCAAGTACTGGCACTGGGTCCAGCCCGACGGCCTGCACTTCACGATCTCCGAGACCGGCTGGGGCAAGGCGCTCTGGGGCAAGCTCTACGGCCAGTGGCTGTGCGAAGGCGCGGTCTTCACCTACGACTTTGACCGCTTCGACGCCTCGAAGATCCTGCCCATGTTCGCCAAGTACCACATCACCACGTTCTGCGCGCCTCCCACGATGTACCGCATGCTCATCAAGCAGGATCTGTCGCAGTACGATCTTTCCTCCATCCAGCACGCAACGACGGCCGGCGAGGCGCTCAACCCCGAGGTCTTCTATCAGTTCCGCAAAGCTACCGGCCTGCAGATCGCCGAGGGCTACGGCCAGACCGAGATGACGCTCGGCATCGGCAACCTGACCGGCAATCTCATGAAGCCCGGCTCCATGGGCAAGCCCATCCCCGGCTACGGCATCGACCTGGTCGACCCGGACGGCAACCCCGTCGCCGACGGCGTCAACGGCGAGATCTGCATCAAGACGAGCGGCGATCAGCTGCCCTGCGGCCTGTTCCTCGGCTACTATCAGGACGAGGAGCGCACGAAGGCCGTCTGGCACGACGGCTGGTACCACACCGGCGACCTCGCCTGGCGCGATGAGGACGGCTTCTACTGGTATGTCGGCCGCGCGGACGACGTCATCAAGTCCTCCGGCTACCGCATCGGGCCGTTCGAGATCGAAAACGTCATCATGGAGCTGCCGTACGTGCTCGAATGCGGCGTTTCCGCCGCACCGGACGAGATCCGCGGGCAGGTCGTCAAGGCCTCCATCGTCCTCGTCCCCGGCACCGAGGGCACGGACGAGCTCAAAAAAGAGATCCAGAACTACGTCAAGAATCATACGGCTCCGTACAAATACCCGCGCATCGTCGTCTTCCGCGACGAGCTGCCGAAGACCATCAGCGGCAAGATCATCCGGAACCAGCTGTGATCATACCGACAGGGAGGCTCTACCGTGCACACGCCCAAACGCCTGACGCTGTTTGCCGGACATTACGGCAGCGGCAAGACCAATATCGCGCTGAACTACGCAAGATCCCTGCACCGGGACCAGGGGCTTCCCGTCACGATCGCGGATCTTGACATCGTCAACCCCTATTTCCGCACGAAGGACAGTGAGCAGCAGCTATCCGCCGAGGGCATCGGCCTCATCTGCTCGCCGTTCGCAAATTCCAACCTCGACGTGCCGGCCATGCCGAAGGAGACCTACGCGCTCATCGGCAGCCGCACGCAGTACGGCGTTCTCGACATCGGCGGCGACGACCGCGGGGCGCTGGCCCTCGGCCGGTACACACCGGAGATCCGGGAGGAAGGCAATTACGAGATGCTGCTGGTCGTGAACCGCGCGCGGCCGCTGACGCGCACGGCGGAGGATACCGTGCAGGTCCTGCGCGAGATCGAAGCAGCCTGCGGCCTGCCGTTCACCGGCATCGTCAACAACACGAACCTCGGCCCGCAGACTGCGGCGGAGGACGTTCTGTCCAGCGTCCCGTATGCCGAAGCCGTCAGCCGTCTGACCGGCCTGCCGGTCTTCATGACCTGCTGCGCCGAAGCGCTGTATCCCGAGCTCGCGGGGACGATCGACCGGCTGTTCCCCCTGAAGCTTCAGAAACTATATTATCAACTTACACAGGAGGTGTCTTATGGCAAGACTAACATTTCAGGAAGAGCTCTGTAAGGGCTGCGGGCTGTGCGTGAACGCCTGTCCGAAGCACCTGCTGGCCCTGTCCAGGACGAGACTCAATCAGAAGGGCCATACCCCCGTCGAGCTGACCGACCCGGACCAGTGCGTCGGCTGCGCGTTCTGCGCTACGATGTGTCCGGACTGCGTCATCACGGTCGAAAAGTGAGAAAGGAGCGGACTATGCAGGAAAAAGTATTGATGAAGGGCAACGAGGCCATCGCAGAAGCCGCCATCCGCTGCGGCTGCCGCCATTACCTCGGCTACCCCATTACCCCGCAGACGGAGATCGCGGCCTATATGGCCAAGCGCATGCCGAAGATCGGCGGCGTGTTCCTCCAGGCGGAAAGTGAGATCGCGGCCATCAACATGGTCTATGGCGTCGCATCCACCGGCAAGCTCGCCATGACCTCCTCGTCCAGCCCCGGCATCGCGCTCAAGTGCGAGGGCATCTCGTATCTGGCGGGCGCGGATCTGCCCGCGCTGATCGTCAACGTCCAGCGCGGCGGCCCGGGCCTCGGCGGCATCCAGCCGTCGCAGTCCGATTACTTCCTCGCGACAAGAGGCCCCGGTCACGGCGATTTCCATGTGCTCGTCCTCGCGCCCGCGTCCGTGCAGGAGATGGCGGACCTGACGCAGAAGGCCTTCCGTCTGGCATTTGAATACCGCATGCCCGCCATGCTGCTGGCCGACGGCACGATGGGCCAGATGATGGAGCCCGTCGTCCTGCCCGAAGAGACCGTCCTGGAAAAAAGCGCGCCCGACTGGGCCGTCACCGGCACGGAATGCAAACGCCCGCACAACATCATCAACTCCCTGTATCTCTCTCCGGCCGAGCTCGAGCAGAAGAACATCGAGCGCTTCGAGCGCTATGCCCGCCTGGCCGAAAAAGAGACCATGTGGGAGGAGTTCATGATGGAGGACGCCGAGGTCTGCATCGTCTCCTGCGGCATCACCGCCCGCGTCTCGCGCAACGCCATCGTGGAAGCGCGCAAACGCGGCATCAAGGCCGGCATGATCCGTCCGATCACGCTCTGGCCCTTCCCGGATAAGCCCCTGCTCGCCGCAGCCGACAAGGTCAAGGGCTTTGTGTGCGTCGAGCTCAATATGGGCCAGATGAAGCAGGATGTGGAGCTGGCCGTCCGCTGCAAAAAGCCCGTTTCGCTCTGCCGCCGCGTCGGCGGTATGATCCCCACCCCGGATGAGGTGCTTGCCAGCATCCAGACTATGGCCGAAGGAGGCGCAAACGCATGACTACCGTCTTTGAAAAACCGAGATCGCTGACCGACGCCGTTCTGCACTACTGCCCCGGCTGTACGCACGGCATCGTCCACCGCCTCGTCGCCGAGTGCATCGACGAGCTGGGCATCGAGGGCCGGACCATCGGCATCGCGCCGGTCGGCTGCTCCGTGCTCGCCTATAACTACTTCACCTGCGACATGATCGAGGCCTCCCACGGCCGCGCCCCCGCGGTCGCCACGGGCGTGAAGCGGTCACTGCCCGACAACGTCGTCTTCACCTATCAGGGCGACGGCGACCTTGCCTCCATCGGCCTGTGCGAGACCGTCAGCGCCGCCGCCAGAGGCGAAAACATCACCGTAATCTTCATCAACAACGCCATCTACGGCATGACCGGCGGCCAGATGGCCCCGACGAGCCTGCCCGGACAGATCACGCAGACCTCCCCCTACGGCCGTGACGTCAAGACCCAGGGCTACCCCATCCGCATCTGCGAGCTGCTCGCCACCCTCGACGCGCCCGCATATCTCGCCCGCGTGACCGTCAACAAGGTCAAAAATGTCAAAAACGCCAAGGCCTGCATCAAAAAGGCCTTTGAAAATCAGATCCAGGGCAAGGGCTTCTCGCTGGTCGAGGTGCTCTCCGCCTGTCCGACCAACTGGGGTCTCGAGCCGCAGAAGGCGCTCGAGTGGATCGACGAGAAGATGATCCCGTACTATCCGCTCGGCGTGTACCGCGATAAGGAGGGTGAAGCAAATGGCTGATTTTCAGATCGTCATCGCCGGTTTCGGCGGGCAGGGCCTGCTGTTTTCCGGCAAGGTCCTGGCCTACGCGGGGCTGCTGGAGGGGCGCGAGCTCAGCTGGCTGCCGTCCTACGGCCCGGAAATGCGCGGCGGCACGGCCAACTGCAACGTCATCCTGTCCGACACGCCCGTCGGCTCGCCCATCGTGCAGCACCCGAACGTGCTCATGGTCATGAACAACCCCTCGCTCGATAAATACGAGGATACCGTCGCCCCCGGCGGCAAGATCTTCGTCGATTCCACGCTCATCGGCCGCAAGGTCCGCCGCACCGACGTCGAGGCGTATTACATCCCCGCCACCGGTCTTGCCGGCGAGATGGGCGTGCCGACGCTCGCCAACATGCTGCTGCTCGGCGCGCTGGTCGAAAAAACCGGCTGCGTCCGCTTTGACTCCATCGCCCCCGCCCTGCACAAAGTCATCCCCGCCCGCAAAGCCGACCTCTTCGACGTCAACATGAAAGCCGTCGAAGCAGGCAAAGCGTATCAGGGCTGACCGCCCTGCAGCGGTCCAAAGGCTTCCCCTATGAGGGGAAGCTGTCGCCGGAGGCGACTGATGCGGTGGACAGTGCCGCGTAAACGAAGCTGCTCCCACCTCATCCGTCACGGCTTCGCCGTGCCGCCTCCCCCTCATAGGGGAAGGCTTGGAGGGTGCGCACAATCCTTGGCTCCCCTTCCAGGGGCCGATTCCCCCTATCAGGGGGAAATGTCCCGAAGGGACAAAAGGGGGAGGGATGCTGGCTCGGCGCAGCCGAGACTGAGAGGTTGTTGCAGCTTTGCATAGAAAAACCCAAACCACAAATTCAGTTTGCGGTTTGGAAAGGAAGAAACGGGCTCAGAGGAAAAGAGGCTCCGCGAATAGCGGGGACTCGTTCCGTCGAGGCCGGTTCTGACGCGCCTCCGACGGCCGTATCTTTTCCCTCGCGCGGGAAAAGATATGGAAGAAAAGGGCGCTTGAGGATGCGTTTGGTGCTTCCTGCCTCTGCATTCAGGTAAGACCCAATGTTTCGGGCGTCGTTCCACTCGAGACTCACTCTACGAGTTTCTGCTGCGCGCCGCCTGATACGGGGGTATCGGATTTGCAGCTCGTTGCATTAGAACGACTGCCGTCAATAGAAGGTGCGGTGGAAATTTTGATGGGTTTTCCCTTCTTGCGGGGGGAGCCCCGGATCTGTGTCCGGCGGCACAATACGCTGGACATTCCGGCAATTTTCAGGTAAAATGAAGGTACGGGCGCGAGAGCGCCCGTATTTCCGATTGTGAAAGGAGTTCCTTATGGCACGACCCGGACTCGGTACGCGCTGCGTACAGGCAGGCTACAGCCCCAAAAACGGCGAACCCCGCCAGATTCCCATCATTCAGAGCACCACCTTCAAATACGAGAGCAGCGCCGAGATGGGCAAGCTCTTCGATCTGGAGGCGAGCGGCTATTTCTATTCCCGCCTGCAGAACCCGACGAACGACGCCGTCGCGGCGCGCATCGCCGCGCTTGAGGGCGGCACAGCCGCCATGCTGACGGGCTCCGGGATGTCGGCGATCTTCTTTTCTGTCTTCAACATCGTCGGCGCGGGCGACCATCTGGTGAGCTCGTCGAGCATCTACGGCGGCAGCTTCAACCTCTTCTCCGTCACGATGAAGCGCATGGGTGTCGAAGTCACGTTCGTCGACCCCGACTGCAGCCCGGATGAGCTGGACGCCGCCTTCCGCCCCAACACGAAGGCCATGTACGGCGAGACCATCGCCAATCCCGCGCTGACCGTGCTGGACATTGAGAAATTCGCCGCCGCGGCCCACCGCCACGGCGTACCGCTGATCCTCGACAACACGTTCGCCACGCCGATCAACTGCCGCCCGTTTGAATGGGGCGCGGATATCGTCGTCCACTCCACCACAAAATATATGGACGGACACGCGGGCGCGCTCGGCGGCGCGATCGTCGATTCCGGCCGGTTCGACTGGACGAAATACCCCGACAAATACCCCGGCCTGTGCACTCCCGACGAGAGCTACCACGGCGTGACCTATACCGAGCGCTTCGGTCTTGCCGGTGCATACATCACGAAGGCCACCGTGCAGCTGATGCGCGATCTTGGCGCCGTGCAGTCGCCGCAGAACGCGTATTATCTGAACCTCGGGCTGGAAAGCCTGCACGTGCGGATGCAGCGCCACTGTGAAAATGCGCAGAGGGTCGCTGAATTTTTGCAGCGGCATGAAAACGTCTCCTGGGTGCAGTACTGCGGTCTGCCGGGCGACAAATATTACGAGCTCGGGCAGAAATATCTGCCGAACGGCTCGTGCGGCGTCGTGAGCTTCGGCGTCAGGGGCGGCCGGGCCGCCGCGGAGGCCGTGATGAGCAAGCTCCAGGTCGCAGCCATCGAGACGCACGTCGCCGATTCGCACACCTGCTGCCTGCACCCGGCCTCGACGACCCACCGGCAGATGAACGCCGAGGAGCTGCTGGCCGCCGGCGTCCGCGAGGATCTCATCCGCTACTCCTGCGGACTGGAGGACGCGGAGGATCTGATCGCCGATCTTGACCAGGCGCTCCGGTAAGCACATCCATCCCCACGCAGCACGTACCGCTAATAGAAAGGAACCCACGCCATGCCTATTATGATCCCGAACGGCCTGCCAGCCGCCGCGACGCTGGCAGAAGAGAATATCTTCGTCATGAACGAGACCCGGGCCGTCACGCAGGACATCCGCCCGCTGCAGATCCTCGTGCTGAATCTGATGCCCACGAAGATCGCCACGGAGACGCAGCTGTCGCGCCTGCTCGGCAACACGCCGCTGCAGGTCGAGCTGGAGCTCATCCATACGGACAGCCACGAATCCAAAAACACCTCGCGCGAGCATCTGCTCAAGTTCTACCAGACGTTTGAGGACGTGAAGGACCGCTGGTTCGACGGTCTGATCATCACGGGCGCGCCGGTGGAGCAGATGCCGTTTGAGCAGGTCGAATACTGGCCGGAGCTCTGCCGGATCATGGAGTGGAGCCGCACGCATGTCCACAGCACGTTCCACATCTGCTGGGGCGCGCAGGCGGCGCTGTATTACCACTACGGCATCAACAAGACCGATCTGCCCGAAAAGCTCTTCGGCGTCTATCCGCACCGGGTCGAGCGGCGCTCGTCGATGCTCATGCGGGGCTTTGACGATGTGTTCATGGTGCCGCATTCGCGGCATACGACCGTCCGGCGCGAGGATATCGAGCGCTGCAGCAAGCTGAAGATCCTCGCCTCGAGCGAGCAGGCAGGCGTCTACGCCATGGCGACCGAGGGCGGCCGGCAGATCTTCATCACCGGCCACTCCGAATATGACGCGAGGACGCTGGAGGAGGAATATCTGCGCGACAAGAACGCGGGGCTGCCCATCCACGTGCCGGAAAACTATTACCCGGACAATGACGACACGAAGCCGCCCGTGGTCTCGTGGCGCAGCCACGCGAATCTTCTTTACCAGAACTGGCTCAACTACTTCGTCTACCAGACCACGCCCTATGACCTGTCGGCCATCCAGCCCGTTTAATCTGAAACAAAAACACGCCGCAGCGGCTGCTGCGGCGTGTTTTTTTGCGGTCATCGGATAAATTCCGCGGGGTCGATGGTGTCGCCGTTGGCGTAGACGGCGAAGTGCAGATGCGGCTCGTCCGCGATCTCCAGCAGGGCGGTGGCGCCGACGGCGCCGATGGTCTGCCCGGCCTCCACGCTGTCGCCTGCCGAGACGGACGGCATGACGGCGAGGTTGGAATACTGCGAGACGTGCCCGTCGGGGTGATTGACGATGACGGTCGTGCCGAGATACTCGTCGTCATAGACCGCCGTCACCACGCCGGAGCCGGCCGCGCGGACCGGCGTGCCGACCGCGGCGGTCAGATCCACGCCCGCGTGCGTGCGCCAGTCCTGCGTCGTGGCGTTGTACTGCAGCGCGTCGACGCTGTAGGCCGCCTGCGCCTCGCCGGAGACCGGCCAAACGCGGACGCTCGCGGCCGCTTCACGGACGGTATCGTCCGTCATGGCGGCGGCAGGCGCGGTCTCTTCGGCGGCCGGGGCGGTCGTCGGGGCCGTCTTGCCGCCGGACGACTTGCCGGCCTGCGGATCCTCCGCGCTCGTGGCGATGGACAATGTTTCACTCTGCAGGGATCTCTTTTCGGATACGGCGTTGGATACGAACAGCCAGCCTGAGACCCCTACCGCGCATACGCACAGGCCCAGGACGATGTAGTAGCCCTTTTCCCGGAAAAAGTTCCGGATCCGCCTCCGATTCGGATGGTTTTCGTTGTTTTGCATTTGTTTGCACCTCCGAGGCTAAGTATGATCCAAAGCCCGGCGGTTTAAACAGGAAAACTGGAAAATTATTCGTGCAGGAAGCCGGTCTGCAGGCAATATTTGAGGATCCGGCTGCGGGTGACGATGCCGATGAAATCGCCCTTGTCGTCGACGACGGGGACAAAGTTCTGGTCGGCAGCCACGGAGATCAGATCCTCCACGCGCGTGTCGACCCGCACGGGCTGCACGGTGCGGCGGTGCTCGATCTCGGAGATGGAATGCTCCTCGGTCTGGCGCAGGTCCATCACGCACAGGCGCTTGATCGTCCACAGCAGATCGCCCTCGGTGACGACGCCGCAGTATTTGCCGCTCTTATCGATCACGGGCAGCGCCGCGTAGCCGGAATGCTCCATCCGTTCCATGGCCTGCCGCAGGGTATCCCCGGCTTCGATATAGGCACACATCGCCTTCGGCGTCAGAAAAAACAGAATGTTCATGCGTCGGCCTCCTTACTCATAGGGATATCATAGCATACCGGGCCGGGCAGGGCGTGACGATTTTGTAAACTGCGCGGCGGGCGCAGATTTTTTGTCGAAACCGATCGGTTTTCTCTTGCTTTTTTGTGCAAGTTAGATTATCCTAACATTCAGAACACACCACATCGCATGGTCTGGAAAGGAACGACTGCCATGACGCTTGACGAGCTTTCCGTCGGACATTCCGGCGTTATCACGCAGGTCGGCGGCGAGGGGATCCTCCGCTGCCGGCTGCTGGATATGGGGCTGATCCCGCACACAAAGATCCGCGTGAATAAGATCGCGCCCATGGGCGACCCCATGGAGCTGTTTCTGCGCGGCTACACGCTGACGCTCCGCAAGGAGGACGCACACAACATCACCATTGAGGAGGATGCCGAATGATCTTCGCCCTGGCCGGCAACCAGAACTGCGGCAAAACGACGCTGTTCAACCAGCTGACAGGCTCCAACCAGCATGTCGGCAATTTCCCCGGCGTCACGGTCGACCAGAAATCCGGCCCCGTCCGCGGGCAGAAGGACTGCACCGTGGTCGATCTGCCGGGCATCTACTCGCTCCGCCCCTACACGGCGGAGGAGATCGTGACCCGCGATTTCATCCTGAAAAACAAGCCCGACGGCATCATCAACATCGTCGACGCGACGAATCTCGAGCGCAACCTCTATCTGACGCTGCAGCTGCTGACGCTGCGCGTGCCGACGGTGCTGGCGCTCAACATGATGGACGAACTGACCGGCAACGGCGGCAGCATCGACACGGACCGCCTCTCGCAGCAGCTGGGCGTGCCGGTCATCCCGATCTGCGCCGCCTCCGGCGACGGCGTTGAGGCGCTGATCGAGGCGGCGGTCCGCACGGCCCAGGCCCGGCAGCTGCCGTCCGTCGTCGATTTCTGCGCGCCCGGCCCGGTGCACCGCTGCATCCACGCCGTCTGCCACCAGATCGAGGACCACGCGCAGCGCGCGGGCCTCTCCGTCCGCTTCGCCGCGACCTGGGTCATCGACGGGGACGAGGCCGTAATGGAGCAGCTGCATCTGGACCAGAATGAAAAGGAGCTCATCGAGCACTCGATCGTCCAGATGGAGCTCGAGCGCGGGCTTGACCGCAACGCGGCCATCGCCGACATGCGCTACACCTTCATCGAGGCGCTGGTCAAAGCCTGTGTCGTCAAGCCGCACGAGAGTAAGGAGCGGCTGCGCTCGGTCCGGGCCGACCGGATCCTGACGGGCAAATATACGGCCATCCCGATCTTCATCGGCGTGATGCTGCTGATCTTCTATCTGACGTTCCACGTCATCGGGCAGGCGCTGAGCGATCTGCTGGCCTCCGGCATCGATGCGCTGACCATCGTCGTCGACCGGGCGCTGACGGCCTACGGGCTGAACCCCGTCGTCCACAGTCTGATCATCGACGGCATTTTCCAGGGCATCGGCTCCGTTCTGAGCTTTTTGCCCATCATCGTGACGCTGTTTTTCTTCCTGTCCATTCTGGAGGATACCGGCTACATGGCCCGCGTGGCCTTCGTGATGGACAAGCTGCTGCGGCGCATCGGCCTGTCCGGCAAGTCGATCGTGCCGATGCTCATCGGCTTCGGCTGTACGGTCCCGGCCGTCATGGCGGCGCGGACGCTGCCGTCGGAGCGTGACCGGACGATGACCATCCTCCTCACGCCCTTCATGAGCTGCTCGGCCAAGATCCCGATCTACGCGTTCTTCTCGGCGGCATTCTTCCCGAAGTACGCCGCGCTCGTGATGATCGGGCTGTATGTGCTCGGGATCCTGTTCGGCATTCTCTCCGCGCTGGTGCTGAAGTCCGCCTTCCGTGGCCGGCCGGTGCCGTTTGTGATGGAGCTGCCGAATTACCGTCTTCCGAGCCTCAAGAGCGTCGCGCTTTTGCTCTGGGACAAGGCGAAGGACTTTATCGAGCGCGCGTTCACCGTCATCTTCCTCGCCACGATCGTCATCTGGTTCCTGCAGAGCTTTGACGCGCGGCTGAACGTTGTGACCAGCAGCGAGCAGAGTCTGCTCGCCATCATCGGCCGCTGGCTCGCGCCCATCTTCGCGCCGCTCGGCTTTGCCGACTGGCGCTGCGCGACGGCGCTGATCTCCGGCTTCATCGCGAAGGAATCCGTCGTCAGTACGCTGCAGATCCTGCTCGGCGCGTCGGCCGTGTCCACGCTCTTTACGACGAAGACCGCGCTGAGCTTCCTCGTCTTCACGCTTCTGTACACGCCCTGCGTCGCAGCCATCGCGGCCATCCGCCGCGAGGTCGGCTCCGCCCCGCGCGCCGCGCTGATTGCCCTTACGCAGTGCTGCGTCGCCTGGCTGGCCGCGTTCGTGCTGTACCAGCTGGTGCTGATCCTATAGGCATAACACCCCCGTCTTTCCGCATAGGGATAGACGGGGGTGTTGTTATGAGACGATTTTTCCGGCAATACGGACGGCTGGTGCTGGCGCTGGCGGCAGTGCTGGCGCTCTGCGCGGCGCTGCCGGCGCTGTTTCAGCAGAGCCGCGCCATCGAAACGGGTTCCTGGGGGCTGAGCTTCCGCACGGAGGGCAAGGCGCCGGTCGGCAACGCCTCTGTCGAGGCGCTGCGGCGGTACGACGCGGTCTATTTGGGGAACGAGGCAGAACAGAAGATCTACCTGACCTTTGACGCGGGCTATGAAAACGGCTGCACGGAGCCGATCCTGGACGCGCTGGCAAAGCACAACGTGAAGGCGGCGTTTTTCGTCGTCGGCAATTACATCGAGCAGAACCCGGACCTTGTCCGGCGGATGCTGCGCGAGGGGCATCTTGTGGGCAACCACACGTACCACCACTACGACATGTCAAAGCTCTCCGACGAGGCCGCGTTCAGCCGGGAGCTGACGAGCCTGGAGGACCTCTACCGCGAGGTGACCGGGGAACAGATGCAGAAATATTACCGCCCGCCGCAGGGCATCTACAGCGAAAAGAATCTGGAGATGGCGCAGAAGCTTGGCTACCGGACCGTCTTCTGGTCGCTGGCCTATGTCGACTGGTATCAGGACGACCAGCCGACCGACGAGCAGGCGTTTGCCAAGCTGCTGCCGCGCATCCACCCGGGCGCCGTCGTGCTGCTGCACTCGACCTCGCAGACCAACGCGCGGATCCTCGATACGCTGCTGACAAAGTGGGAGGAGATGGGCTATACCTTCGGCACGCTCGATGAGCTGTACGCGTAGCCGTCACCATTTCCGGGCCTCTGCATAACATGGAATGAGCGAGCGAGAACGCGCTACGTTATATTTCAGGAGGTCTTGTTATGTCTTGTAATCAGTCCGGATTCTGCGCCTTCGGCAACAGCTGGTGGTGGATCATCATCCTTCTGCTGATCTTCGGCTGCGGCAACAACGGCTGCGGCAATTCCTGCGGCTGCGACACCGGCTGCGGCTGCTGAAGCTTCGATCTTCGATACATGACGCGCAAAAAGGAGCGGCATACGCCGCTCCTTTTTTATACTTTTCTTCCGTGCGTTTCGTTGTATTTCTGAATGCCGAGGGCAAGAAGGTCCATGGCGCGCTCAAGGTCCTCCTGCTTGAGGACGTAGGCGATGCGGATCTCGTTGAGGCCCTTGCCTTCGGTGGCGTAGAACGGCTCGCCGGCGGAGAACATGACGGTATCGCCGTGATCTTCAAATTCCTGCAGCAGCCACAGCTGGAATTTCTCCGCGTTGTCGACCGGCAGGGCGGCCATCAGGTAGAACGCGCCGCGCGGGCATTCGCAGATGACGCCGGGGATCTCGTGCAGCTTGCGCACGACCGTATCGCGGCGGCGCTTGTACTCCTGCCGGACCTGCTCGAAATAATCCGGGCCGACGGTATAGAGCGCGGCGGCAGCGATCTGATCGAGCGTGGCGACGGACAGGCGCGCCTGACAGTATTTGAGGGCGTTGGCCATGAAGTCCTTGTTGCGGCTGATGAGACAGCCGATGCGCGCGCCGCAGGCGGAGAAGCGCTTGGAGACGGAGTCGATGAGGATCAGGTTTTCCTGACCGTAGTCAAACTTGCCGAACGAATGCAGCGGCTCGCCGTCGTAGGTGAACTCGCGGTAGACCTCGTCGGCCACGAGATACAGATCATGCTCCACCGCAACATCGAGCAGCATCTTCATCTGCTCGATGGTCAGGCAGGTGCCGGTGGGGTTGCCGGGGTTCGTGATCATGATCGCCTTGGTCTTCGGCGTGATGCAGGCCTCGATGCGCGCGCGATCGGCGTAGAAATAGCCTTCCTCCGGCCGGGTATGCAGCGGATGGATCACGCCGCCGGCCGTGGTGATGAAGGTATGGTAGTTGGGGTAGAACGGTTCGGGGACGATGACCTCGTCGCCGTCGTCGAGCAGACAGTTGGCCGCGATCTGCAGCGCTTCGCTGCCGCCGGTCGTCACAAGGATGTCGGACTCGCTCAGCTGCACGCCGATGTTCCGGTAATAGCCCTCGATCGCGGAGATCAGCTCCGGAATGCCGGGGGAGGCCGCGTAGGCCAGCACGGGCGTGCGGAAATTGTGGATCGCGTCATAGAGGGCATCTGGCGTGTGGATATCGGGCTGGCCGATATTCAGATGATAGATCTTCTTGCCGGCTGCCGCTGCTGCCACTGCGTACGGATGGAATTTATAAAGAGCAATTTCTCTGTATCGCCATGCCTGCCTGCTGATCGGGCAGAATACTGACCCTGAGATCAGCGAGGTATCCATTCATTTGGAAATGGCGCAGGTGTATATTTCCCTTGGACAGACCGAAAAAGGTCTGGAGATCCTGAAGAAGAACAATCCCTGCCGGCTCAATCATCCGAAGATCGGGGAGGTGCTTGCATCTTCCTGTAATGACGCAAAAGGAGCGCTTCCGTATCTTTCGGCCGCACTGCTGGATCTGACCGTCACCCATATGCAGATCGTCATGGGCTATCTCAATCTATATTGCAAGCAGAGGGACTATGAAAACGCGCTGCTTTTACTGGATTGGGCATTGGCGTTTTATCCAGGGCTGAAGTGTCCGCAGAAGCGAAGCTATCTGGACAAGAGCGAAGCAGCCCTTTGGGCGGTCCGCGCGGATGTGCTCTGGCGTTTGGAGCAAAAGGAGGATGCTGCGGACAGTCTCAGAAAAGCGAAGGTCGCCGCGACTGCCTTTGACCGGGAGCCGAATTACGATGCACGGAATATCCGGTTTGTTTCCGCAGCAGAAGCCGCAACGGCCTATGATGACATGGGCAGTACCGCCATGGATGTCATTGATACGATCCTTGCGGACAGCGATGAACCAATGCTGCTCACACGATGGATGAAGATTCAGAATGAAGAATAAACGCAGAGAATATACGGCACAATTTTATAAAAAGAATCATATCGCATTTGCGGCCGCGCTCCTTTCGTCCCTGCTCACCTCCGCGCTGAACCTTTATATCGCGTGGGTGCTCCAGCAAATGATCGACGCTGTGTCCGGCGTCCCCGGCTCCTTTGCATTGTCTGCTCTGCTTTGGTTCGTTCTCAGCGTCATTGCAGCGATCATCTTACTGAAGACTGCGAGTTACTTTTCCAAGCCGTGCTTTATGGAAAAAGCGATGAAGCAATATAAGAATTACGCATTCTGTAAGCTGACAAGAAAAAGCATCTCGGCCTTTGGTGCTGAAAATACCGCGAATTACATATCTGCGTTCTCCAATGATGCGGCAACGATTGAAAACAGCTATCTGGATGCGCAATTCAATATTCTGTTCTCGCTTGTCATGCTGCTCGGCGCTCTCATCATGATGATCGCATACAGTCCGATGATGACCGTCGTTGCCTGCCTGTTCTTTGTTCTGCCCATAGGCGCTTCCTATATCACTGGCAATCGCATCGAAAAAGCAGAGCGAAAAATATCTGAGAAAAACAGTGAATTAACAGCTACTTTAAAGGACAGCTTAAGCGGGTTTGCGGTGATCAAAAGTTTCAGAGCAGAAACCGCAATTTTCAAAATTTTTTCAAAGAACAATGCCGAAGTGGAACAGGCAAAATGCGAGAAGCGAAAGCAGGTAACGGTCGTCAGCACGTTGGCCGGAGCAGCCGGAGTCACCGCACAGCTCGGGACATTTTTAGTCGGAGCGTGGCTTGCTCTGTCCGGCCGGGGGATCACACCGGGTGTATTGATCCTTTTTGTTGACTTGACTGCGTATGTAATAACCCCCATTCGCGAATTGCCGGAACAGCTTGCATCCCGAAAGGCGGCAGCTGCACTGATCGATAAGCTTGCTGATTCCCTGGAAGATCATGTCCGGGACGAAGGTTCTCTCGTTCCGAAGCAGTTGAATTGCGGGATCACATTGGAACATATGACCTTTGGTTATGAAGTAGGCTGTGACATTCTGCATGATATCAATACCACTTTTGATGCAGGAAAGAAATATGCTATTGTGGGCGCATCCGGCAGTGGGAAATCCACGCTTCTGAATCTGCTTATGGCAAGCCACGGGAATTACTCCGGGAAGATCTGTTACGATGGGCATGAAGTGAAAAAGATCAGCAGCGAATCGTTATATGACATTGTTTCTATGATCCAACAGAATGTCTTTGTTTTTAACGCTTCGATCCGGAATAATATCACAATGTTCCGTGAGTTCCCAACGGCAGAGGTCGATCGGGCCATCGAGCTCTCCGGTTTGTCGACGCTGATCGCCGAGCGCGGGGAGGATTATCTGTGCGGCGAAAACGGCAGCGGGCTGTCGGGCGGGGAGAAGCAGCGCATCTCTATCGCGCGGAGTCTTCTGAAGCATGCCTCCGTTCTGCTGGCCGACGAGGCGACTGCCGCGCTCGACGCGCAGACGGCGCATCAGGTCACGGACGTCATCCTGTCCCTGACCGGCGTGACGCGCATCGTCGTGACGCATACACTCGAGCAGGCGGCGCTGCGCCGCTACGACGGCATTCTGGTGCTGAAAAACGGGCGCATCGCCGAGTCCGGCACGTTCGACGCGCTGATGGCGCAGAAGGGCTATTTCTACGCGCTCTATACGGTATCGCAGTAAGGAAAAACCGCGGTACATCCGGTTGGATGTACCGCGGTCCGTTTTTACAGGAGGAACAGCGCCTCGCGCACGACCTCGCCGACGGTGGGGTGCGGGAAGACGATCTTGTCGAGGTGCTGGACGGGCAGTTTGGAGTGGACCATCATGGCCGCGCCGTAGATGATCTCCGAAGCGTAAGAGCCGACCAGGTGCACGCCCACGACGCAGCGGTTTTTCCGGTCGTAGAGCAGCTTGCAGAAGCCGTCGCCCTTCGGGTTCTCCGCCAGATACCGGCCGGAGAGGGCCATCGGCGCCTTGACGATCTGCACGTCGAGACCCTTTTCCTTCGCGCTCTGCTCCGTTTCGCCGACGCAGGCGACCTCCGGCGTGGTGTAGATGACGGAGGGGATGATGGAGTAGTCGATGCGGTCCTTTTTGCCGAGCATGTCATTCACAGCGACCTCTGCCTCGCGGTAGGCCGTGTGGGCCAGCATCAGCTTGCCGTTGCAGTCGCCGATGGCCCAGACGCCGGGGACGTTCGTGCGCATGCGCGCATCCGTCACGACCGCGCCGCGCTCGAGCGCGAGGCCGATCGCCTCGGTGCCCAGCCCCGTCACATCCGCGCGGCGGCCGGCGGAGAGCAGAACGCGGTCACACAGGGCCGTATGCTGCCCGGCCGCGTCCGAATAGACGACGCCGGCTCCCGTCACCGCCTCGACCTTCGCGCCCAGGCAGAACTCCATGCCCTGCTTGCGATAGGTCTTCATGAGCAGGTCACAGATCTCCGGGTCGGTATTGCCCGCGATCTTGGGCATCATCTCAACTACGGTCACCTTCGTGCCGATGGAGGCGAAGTAGCAGGCCATCTCCAGCCCGATGACGCCGCCGCCGATGCACACGAGCGACTTCGGCTGCGTCTGCAGGGCAAGGATCTCCCGGTTCGTCATCACGAAGCCGGAGACCAGCCCCTCCTTCACACCCGGGATCGGCGGCACCGCCGCGCTTGAGCCCGTGGCGATCACGAGCCGCGGGGCGGAAAGGACCTCGCCGCCCGCCGAGACCGTGAAATTCTCCCCGTCTTTGCCGAGGATCTTCCCCTCGGCGGAAAAGACCGTCACGCCGTGCGCCTTCATCGCCGCGCCGACGCCGCGGACCAGCGTGCGGACCACGCCGTCCTTCCGCGCGACGACCTTCGCGTGGTCGAACGAGACGTTTTCTGCCGTCACGCCGTAATCCGCGCCGTGCAGCGCCGCCTGATACTGCTTGGCGCAGTAGAGCAGGCTCTTGGTGGGGATGCAGCCCTCATTCAGGCACGTGCCGCCGAGGGCGCGCTTTTCGATCAGCGCAGGGCGCAGGCCCGCCTTTCCCGCGCGCTCCGCACAAAGATAGCCGCCCGGCCCGCCGCCGATCACGATCAAATCAAACTTCTGCATAATAGAACCTCCTGCCGTTTTCTCCAGTCTAGCATGCCCCGCCGCAGTTTTGAAATGCTTTTTTGTGATATTTGTATTCTGTTTTTGTTGTTTCGTGTTGTTTTTTTGAGAATCAAGCTCCCCGCAAAAAGGTGCAGACCAACAAATCCGGCCTGCACCTTCTATCGATGGCAAATATTCCAAGGCAACTAGCTGCAAATCTGATACCCCCGTATCAGGCGGCGCGTAGCAGAAACTCGTAGAGTGAGTCTCGAGTGGAACGACGCCCGAAACATTGGGTCTTGCCTGAATGCAGAGGCAGGAAGCACCAAACGCATCCTCAAGCGCCCTTTTCTTCCATATCTTTTCCCGCGCGAGGGAAAAGATATGGCCGCCGGAGGCGCGTCAGAACCGGCCTCGACGGAACGAGTCCCCGCTATTCGCGGAGCCTCTTTTCCTCTGAGCCCGTTTCTTTCTTTCCAAACCGCAAACTGAATTTGCGGTTTGGGTTTTTTTCATGCAAATCTGCTACAACCTCTCAGTCTCGGCTGCGCCGAGCCAGCATCCCTACCCCTTTTGTCCCTGCGGGACATTTCCCCCTGATAGGGGGAATCGGCCCCTGGGAGGGGAGCCTTATTTAAGGTTGGATGCCGATGGGGGTCCAGGTGTGGGCTTCGAGGTCGAGGCGGTAGCCGCCGCCGGGGCGGGGCTGCCATTCGTAGCCGTTTTTCTCTTCCTCCGGAAACAGCGCCTGCATGATCGTCAAAACCGTCCCGCCGTGCACAACGGCAAGAATATCCTCCCCCTGCGCCTGCATCCGCGCCAGCCCCGCGAGGATCCGCGCCTGCGCCTGCGCAAAGGACTCGCCGCCCGGCGGCACGTTGCCAAACCAGTCGCCCGCCAGCCAGGCCGCGTAATCCGCCCGGCCGTTCAGCTCGTCATAGGACTTGCCCTCGAAAATGCCGAAGCTGATCTCGCGCAGCTCCGGCCATACCTCGTGCGGCACGTCGCCGTAGAGGAGCCGCAGCGTCTGCTCCGTCCGCAGAAGGCCGCTCGTGAGGATCTTCGCCTGCCCGATGGGCGGATAGAGCCCGGCCGCCGCAGCTTCGCGGAGCGCGTCGGCCCCGGCCTCGCACAGAGGCAGGTCCAGCGCACCGTAGTACCACCGCCGCACGTTTCCCTCGGTCAGCCCGTGGCGGATGAGCGTGAGGCGCCTCATCCCTTCAGCTCCATGGGCAGGCCGCAGAAGATCCGCGTGACCCGCTCCGCCCGCGCGGCGAGCATGGCGTTCATGCGGCCGACGGCCTCGCGCCACGCGCGCTGCTCCGGGTCGATGGGCACGACGCCGCAGGAGATATCCTCGCAGAGGAGGATCTTATCCGAAAGGTCGAGCGCCCGCAGCTCGTCCGCCGGTTCCTTCCCCGCCTGCACGCAGGCGAGGGCAAAGCGCTCGAGATGCCGGACGCACCGCGCTGCGGGGTCCAGCGCAAGGCCCTCGCAGGTGAAAATATCCGCGTCCTGCAGACCGTAGGTCTGTTTTGCGTATGCAGTCTTTCCCTGATACGCGCCGCCGATGATCAGGATCATATCGTTACCTCTCAGAAGATCGCCAGGATCAGAAGCCCGGAAAGCTCGCCCAGCGTGATGGAAAAGCCCGCGATATCGCCGGACATGCCGCCGAGGTTCCGTCTGGCCAGACGGCAGGCGAGGATCGTCGTCAGCCCCGCCCAGGCGACCGCCAGCGCGCAGCTGGGCTTTGAAAACAGCCATAAAAACACGACGAGCATCACGGCAATGTACATCCCGAGCAGGATCCGGCGCTGCGTCTTCGTCTTCCCGGCCGCAAACGAGCCGGCGTACTGGCTGGTCTGCATGGGCGCGAAGGTCTCCACCGCGACGCCCGCCATGCAGCGCGTCACGACCGGGATGAGCAGCAGTGCCCGCCAGATCAGCGAAAACGAGCAGTCCGCCAGCGCCGCGAACGACAGCAAAAACAGCAAGACCGCACTCACGACCGCGAACGCGCCCACGCGGGAATCCTTCAGGATCTTCTGCCGGGTGGCTAGATCACGCCGCGACAAGATCGCGTCGCAGCAGTCCAGGAATCCGTCCAGATGGAAAAAGCCCGTCACGAGGAAGGGGACCGCCGCGAGGATCGCGGCCGCGAGAAAGCCGGTAAAGCCGAGCTTTGCAAAGATCCCCGCGCACAGCGCCCAGATCCCGCCGACCACCAGCCCCACGGGCGGCAGACACACGATCTGCCACGGGCGCAGCGCGTCGTCCCACACCTTATAGGGGCAGGGGATGGCAAGATAGGTGCCCCAGGCCATCATCAGAGCCGTCAGCGGCTTGTGGAGTTTTTCTTTCACCGGTCAAACCCTCCTTTGTACCAGTACGTCTGCGCGCAGCACAGCTCCGCGGCATTTTCGCACGCCGCGGCGAGCGCCCGGTCGAGCCGGGCAAGGCCGCGGCGGTAGGCTTCTGTCCATGCGTCATATTGCCCGCCGTCGGCGTAGATATAGTCGCTGACAAACACGCAGCAGCGCATTTGGCGGGAGAACGCGAGCAGCTCGCGCTCCAGCCGTTCGGGCGCGTCCGCGTCCAGCGTCCCGTCCGCGCGGAACATTTCGTTCGAGAGCAGCGCCGTCACGCTGTCGAGCAGCACCGCGCCGCCGGGGTCCATCCGGCCCAGCGCGGAAAGGATGTCCGTGCCGCACTCGACGGTGGCAAAGCCGAGCCCTGCGCGGTCGTCGATGTGCCGCCGGATGCGAAGCAGATCCTCGTCGTCATGCGGGATCATGGTGGCAAGATAATAATGCGGACCGGGCTGGGCGCAGACGATCCGCTGTGCCAGCGAGGATTTTCCGTTTTTCGCGCCGCCGGAAAGAAAGTAATTCATACGGTAAAACTGTCCTTTTCTCGGATCTCAGTCAGGTAGGTATCGTCGATGGCGGCCTCCGGGAAGGTGGCCATGGTGCTAATGACGGCGCAGGCCGCCTCGATCACGCGGAAGGCCAGCGGGCAGCCGCTGCCCTCGCCGAGGCGCATGCCAAGCTGCAGGCAGGGCTGCAGGCCGAGCAGCTGCTCCGCAACCTTGTAGCCGCGCTCATAGGACACGTGCGAGCCAAAGAAGAAGCCCCGGGCGTTTTCGCACAGCCGCGCGGCGCACAGGGCCGCGACGATCGAGATGAACCCGTCGACCACGACGGGCAGCCGCGCATGCGCTGCGCCAAGGAAGACGCCCGTCATCGCGCACAGGTCGAAGCCGCCGACCTTGCACAGAACGTCGATCGGATCGTCCGCGTCCGGCCGGTTGACGGCCAGCGCCTGTTCGATCACCTGTTTTTTTCTGCAGAATGCCGCGTCGGTCAGTCCGCCGCCGCGGCCGGTCACGGCCTCGACGGGTTCTCCGCTGAGCGCGCAGAGGACGGCGGACGAGGTCGTCGTGTTGCCGATGCCCATCTCGCCGACGCCGAGCAGGCGGATGCCGTCCTGTCTGGCCTGCGCGGCCAGCTCCATGCCGGTCAGGATGCCCTGCACCGCGGCCGGCCGCGGCATGGCGGGGCCGGCCGCAATGTTGGCGGTGCCCTTGCCGAGACTCCGGTCCAGGATCTCCGGGCAGGTATAGGGCAGGGCGATGCCCATGTCGACGACCGTCAATCCGTCGTGAAAGTGCTTCGCCAGGCACGACGCGCCGGTCAGGCCGCGCGTTAAGTTGATGGCCTGCGCGCGCGTGACCGACTGCGGCGCGGACGAGACGCCCTCGCTGACCACACCGTTGTCGGCGGCCAGCACATAGATGCGGGTGGGGGAGGCTTCGTTTTTGACGGTCCCCGTGATGCCCGCGAGGCGGATGGAGATCTCTTCAAGCAGCCCCAGGCTGCCGGGCGGCTTGGCCAGCGCGTCCTGCCGGGCTTTTGCCTCGCGCATGGGCGCTTCGTACAGGGGGCTGATCCCGGAAAGCAGGCGCTGCAGCCGCTGTTCATTCTCTGTCATACGATCACTCCAATAGTTCCTGTTCTTCGAGCCAGCGAAGGCTCGGGCGGTCCTGCATGAGTTCGAGCGTACAGGTCGCCTCCGGCGCGAGCTGCGCAAGCAGGCGCAGCAGCGCGGCGCAGTCCATCTTACCGTCCATGAGCGCCGCGTGCAGGTCGCGGCCGCCCTCGTTGTTATGCAGGTGTACGTGGGAAAGGAACGGCGCGCACGCGCGCAGCCACGCCTCCGGCGGCTCCTTGGACGCGAACGTGTTCGCGTGGCCAAGATCGAGGCAGATGCGAAGCCGCAGATCGTCCACACCCCGGACGATCTGCGTCAGCAGCGCCGCCTCCGGCTCGAGCACGTTTTCGAGGCACACGGTCAGCCCCTCCGGGACCTCCCGGATGAGCCGCCGCCAGAAGATGACCGACCGCTCCACAAACCATTCTGAATCATATACCAGCGGCAGAAAGCCCGCGTGCAGCACCAGCTTGGGCGTCTGCAGCTCCTGCGCCTTTCCGATGGCCTGCCGGTAGCGCGTCTCGGTCACGCGCAGGACCATGGGGTCGATGGCGGCGGGCGTCAGCTCGTTGAACGGGCCGTGGAGCACGAAGCGGTCCGCCGCGGCCAGACACCGGTCCAGCGGGCACTCCCACGGCTCCGGCGGCGCGCCATCGAGCCGCGCGGCGGTGCAGAACTGGGCAAGCTCGATCCCGACACCGAAGTCCCGCGCGCTTTCGCAGCAGTCTTCGCCGATGGACGAGACGTAGAGCTGCGCCCGCTTCACGAGAGCTTCCCTTCCTGCAGCATGCACCAGACGCGGAGCGCGGCGGCCTGCGTCTTGGCGTCGGGGATCTCGCCGCGCAGGACGCGGTCCACCAGCTCGCGCAGCGGCAGGCGGAAAACATTGAGGAATTCATCCTCGTCCAGCTCCCGCTCGCCGAAGGTGAGCTGCCGGGCCAGATACATATGGATGACCTCGGTCGAATACGCGCAGGTGGGGTAGAACCTGCCAAGGGGGATCAGCTCGCCCGCGACCGCGCCGGTCTCTTCGCGCAGCTCGCGCAGGGCGGCGGAGGCGGGATCCTCGCCGATGTAGTCGAGCTTGCCGGCCGGGATCTCGGTGATGACCTCGCCCATGGGATAGCGGAACTGGTGCTCGAGCAGCACGTCGCCGTTTTCCAGCAGCGGGAGGATGCAAACCGCGCCGTGGTGGACGGTATATTCGCGCGTGGCCTGCTTGCCGTTCGGCAGGCGGATGGTATCCTTGAAGATGTGCAGCACGTCGCCGTCAAAGATCGGCTGGGACGAAAGCTGCGTTTCCTGTAAATTTTTGAAGTCTTCCATGGGTGTTTCGCTTCCTTTTTCGTTTTTCTTATCTTACCGTTTTGCGCCTGCAAAGTCAAATCCCGCCTTGTGTATTTTCCCGCGCGCTGCACATACTAGGCCCAGAGAGATCGTTGGCAGTGCTTTTGCAGGATCTGCCGCCGGATGATCCATACGCAGGTGCGCGCAGATCAGCCGCCGCGCTTCGCCGGAGCGGCAGAAGGCAGGCAGGACCCAGGTTCCGCGTCCCGCTGATCCGGGCGGAGTCTGAATCACCGCCCGGTTTCTTTGCAGCCGACGCCCCGGCGGCACCATTTCACCGGGCAGGCTGTTTTTTCCGGCAGAGGCCGGGAGTGAAGATCCACTCCCGGCCTTTTTCGCGCGCAAAAATTTTTCTTGCAACACTTTCCTGTTTTCTGCGACTATATAGGTGAGACGTCTCAAAACACGCAAGATGTAAGGAGGGTTTCATACGGACGATCAGAAGATCCTACGGGGACTCAAACGGCAGGACAGCGCCGCGCTGGAGGCCGCCATCCGCCGCTACAGCGGCTACGTTGCCGCCGTGATCGGCAACCAGCTCGGCAGCTTTGCCGCCGGGGAGGATATCGAGGAGCTGGCCTCCGACGTGTTCGTCGCGCTCTGGCAGGCGGGCAGGACGCTGCAGACGGAGCATCTGCGCGGCTGGCTCGGCCGTGTCGCGCGCAACCAGGCGATCAGCTTCCTCCGCAAGCAGCGGCTGCAGCTCGTGCCGGACGAGGACTATCTTCTCGTCGACGAGCGCGACGCGCAGAAGCTCCTGGAGGCGCAGGAGCGCAGCGACCTGCTGCGCCGGGCGCTGGCCGGACTTTCCGAAGAGGACCGGGAGCTGTTTCTGCGCCGGTACTACTATAACCAGACTGCCGAGCAGATCGCGCAGGAAAAACATATGAACGCCAATACGGTCCGCAGCCGGCTCGCCCGCGGACGGCAGGCGCTGAAGGCCGAATTACAGAAAGGAGCGATCCAGATTGAAGATCTCTGTGCAGAGTCTGTTTGAGGACTATGAAGACGATACCGTCGAGCTGCGCCGCGACGCCGACACAGCCCGCATTCTCGAAAAAACCATGGCGAAGCTGCCGAATGCGCGCAAAAAGCGCCCGCTCCGCCTCGTGCTGATCGCGGCGGCCGCCGTGGCGGTACTGTGCGGCGCGGCAGCGATCGTACATTATGCCTCCGTCGAACCGGCGGAGCAGCCCTATACGCTGAAAAGCGTCTTCCGCGATGTAGACGGCACCACCATCCGGCAGGATATCGATTTTACGCAGGACGGTGCCGTCACCTTTGACACGGACGGGAAAACAGAGGGCTTTTTCTGCGGCATTTCGCAGCACCCGCAGCAGGTGAACGGTGTTGATGCCGGGCTGACCAGCACGCTGTACGAGTCGCTTTCCTATGCCGACCAGTATGAGGGCCAGCACTTCCTGTCTTCGCTTTCCGACGAGGAAAAGCAGCAGGCAAAGGAGCTTGTCACATGCATCAACTATCATGACAAGGTGAGCAACGACGACTGCAGCGTGGAGTGTCTGTCGGCCAACGACGTTGCGGGCGTCGATCTGCTGCTGTGGGGGCGCGATACCACGCTCGTCAAGGAGGGCACGATCAACGGTCTGTACGCCGCATGGATGGAGAACACGATCGAGCGGCCCAAGCCGGATGAAAACGGGCAGACCGATGAAAAGCAGCAGTATCTGTTCCTCTATGACCCGGACAAGCTGTGCGTGGTGGTCCTGGGCGGAAAATGGGAAGTCTGCGAGACAGTGGCCGCGGAACTCACGATCGTTCAGACCGACATTCCCACACCGGAACGCGACCGGGACTTCATCTGGGTCGGCGCGCTGGGATAAGCGCCGCGGCGGAAGATCTTTCCTTTTTCCTCTTGACAATTTTCGTCTAATGCGTTAGACTCAAAGCATCAAGGAAGGTCTAACGCATTAGACAGGAGGATTGCCCATGGCCACACCGAAGATCTTTGAGAGCGAATACCGTTTCTGCCTGATTTTATGGGAGCGCGAGCCGGCATCCAGCGCGGAGCTGGCGAAGATATGCAAGGAAAAGCTCGGCTGGAGCCGGACGACGACGTACACGGTCATTCACCGTTTGTCGGAGCGCGGCGTGGTGAAGAACGAGGGCGGGCTGGTCTCGTCCCTCGTATCCAAGGACGAGGCGCAGGCGGCGGAGCTCGACGCGCTGGTCGAAAAGACGTTCGAGGGGTCTTTGCCCGCGTTCGTCGCGGCCTTCGCGCGCAAGACGAAGCTGTCGCAGTCCGAAGTCGATCAGCTGCGCGCCATGATCGACGGATTTGAGGAGGCACAGAAATGACCGACATCTTTCTCGGGTTTCTGAACCGCAGTCTGGCCGCGGGCATTCTGATCCTGGCGGTCGTGCTCGTGCGGCTGGTGTTCAAAAAGGCGCCGCGGTGGCTGCTGTGCGCGCTGTGGGCGCTGGCGGCGGTGCGGCTGGTGTGCCCGGTGTCGATTGAGAGCGTGCTGAGTCTCATCCCGAGCGCCGAGCCGGTGCAGCCGGAGATCATCGTCTCCGCGCAGCCCGCCATCACAAGCGGCATCCCGGCGGTCGACGCGATCGTCAATCCCCCGCTGGCCGCGGCGTTCACGCCCAGCCCCGCGCAGAGCGCGAACCCGCTGCAGATCTGGACGTTCGTCGCCGCGTGCGTCTGGCTGGCCGGGATCGCGGCGCTGCTGCTCTACGCGGCCATCTCCGCCCTGCGGCTGCGGCTGCGTGTGCGCACGGCGGTGCGGCTGGAGGGGAAGGTGTACCAGTCGGAGTTCGTCTCCTCGCCGTTCATCCTCGGCGTGATCCGGCCGCGCATTTATCTGCCCTACGGGCTGGAACCGGACGCGCAGGAGATGGTGCTTGCGCATGAGCGCGCACATCTGCGGCGCGGCGACCAGCTGTGGAAGCCGCTGGGGTATCTGATCCTGACCGCGTACTGGTTCAATCCGGTCTGCTGGCTGGCGTACATTCTGTTCTGCCGCGACATTGAGGCCGCGTGCGACGAAAAGGTCGTGCGGGAGCTGGGTGAAGGGTGCAAGGCGGCCTATTCCCGCGCGCTGCTGGCGTGCAGCGTACCGCGGAAGCTCATCACGGCCTGCCCGCTCGCCTTCGGCGAGACGGGGGTCAAATCTCGCATTAAATCTGTCCTGAACTACAAAAAGCCCGCGTTCTGGCTCGTGCTGGCGGCGGTGCTCGCGTCGGTCGCCGTGGCCGTGTGCTTCCTGACTGACCCGAAGCGCGAGGAGCAGACGGAAGCCGCTCCGGCGGAGACCGTGGACGTCACGCCAGTAGCTACATCCGATCTTCTGGACGCGGATTACCCGTCCATACAGACCTTTGCCGACGCGTGGCTCGCACAGGCGACCTCCTCGCAGCAGGTCGAATATGAAGTCCAGACCGAAAGCGGCTCCGAGACGGTGACGGATACCATTCATGACGCGCAGGCGGTGAGCCTCGAGCAGCTCGCGGAGCTGCCCGATCTTGCGCCGGGCGGGACGCTGCAGCTGTGGAGCTTCCAGATCGCCGTCTCGCCGGAGGGCATCGACCCGGATACGGTCCTGCTGTCCACCGAGCGTGGGATGTCGATGATCGACGGGCGGGCGTATCTGCTGGACGGCAGCCGGTATCTGGCCGTCTGCCTGTACGGCAAGGACCGGTATCAGATTCTCTCTGTCCAGCACGACACCGACGGCACGGCGCTCGGCAGCTACGAGACGCTGGACGAGCTTCCGGCCTATCTGCACGATTTCTTCCTCGACTTTGCCCACCAGAGCAGTCAAAAAGCACTCAATGAAGATTTCTTCACCGGCACGGACGGCTATGGCGAGTCCGTCACAGTACCGGCGGTCTTCACGGCCGCCACGGAATCCGGCGGCGGCGACTGGGGCGCGTATATCCCCGCGGAGGGCTGGCTGCGGAATCTGGGCAGCCGGCTGTGGTACAGCGAAAAGACCGGCGCGTCGTTCGAGGTCGTCTATTACCCGTCCGTGCCCGTATCCTCGCAGATCGCGAGCTATGACGCGGGCGGCTATGACGGGCTGGCGATGACGCGCTGCACGGTCTATGGGCTGGGCCCCGAGTCGGCGGTCTATCTCTACGGCGCGGAGGGCGGCTGCTTTGAGGTGCGCATCCGCTGGGATCAGGGCGAAAACCAGACGGACGCTTCCGGCTATAATTCCTACCTGCAGTCCTGCTTCGAAGAGCCGCTGCTGCGGAAGATGGCGATGAGCTTCTACCCGCTGAACGCCGACGGCACGGCGCAGAAGCGCACGATGCTGGCGCAGGCGGGCGGCTACACGCTCTATGTGCGCACGGAGGCGACTGACTGCCCGTACGGCGACGAGAGCTGCCACCTGCACACGAAGACGTCCCTGTCCTGCGAGATGGCGGACGGAACGGAGCATCTGCTGGATCTGGGAGCCGACAGAACCTACTGGTTCATGCACTATGACGTGGGTGGCGGCTTCCTGCGCGTCGGCTGTCTGTCGCAGGACCCGGCGCACGGACGGCGGTTTTCGACGTGGTCTCTGGATATCTTTGTGCCGGAGCTGCGCATCGGGCACTCCAACTCTTACTCAAACGTGACCCTCTCCGGTGAGAATCCCGCTGCACCCGAAACGGTCGGGACCGACAGCTCCATGCCCATCCAGCCCTGCGAGCTGACGCTGCCGAACGGCGTGTATCTCGGCCTTGATTATGAGACGACGCTGCAGCTGGCGCAGGCGTACCGCGGCAGCCGCGTGTATCGCGGGCAGACGCCGGGGGATAACTTCACCGTCGACGGCGTGAGCTATTATTTCTCCGCGGACAGCTCGGGCGTTCTGCGGCTGGATTCCTATTCCGTCATCACCACAGAGCTGGCAACGCAGAGTTTCCTGCGCGGCATCAAGCTCGGCGACGGGCTGCAGAGCGTACTGGATACGATCCCGACGGCAGACTGGCAGCCGGAAGAACTTTATTCCCAGCTTCTCTACGGAGAGGATCTGGTCAGCGGCGACCGGGCGGTGCTGTACTGGAACAGCTCGATCTACCACCCCAGCTATTACACCCTGATCATCAAGTCCGGTGCGGATTCGGCCAACATCAAGTTCGATCATGACGGGTCCGTGTCCGGCATCTACGTTTCCAATTACTAAAGAGAGAGAGGCAGCTATGGACGAATTTTATGAGCAGGAGCATCAGGCGTGGCTCGACGAGCGGAACGCCGTCATCTCCTTCCATGAGATCCCGCAGAGCGAATATTTCTGCGCGCCGGACGGCGTGTTCTGGGTGTACATCCTGTCGCTGCTCGAGCGCGGATACCGGGTGCAGTAGTTTTTCTTGCAATTCACGGCCGCTGCGGTATAATGACAATAAAATCAAAACCGCAGGAGGAAACAATTATGATCGCACTTGCATGTGACCACGGCGCACTGGACCTCAAGAAGGCTATCATGGCGCATCTGGACAAGCGTGGGCTTGCCTACAAGGATTTCGGCTGCTACACCAAGGACAGCTGCGACTACCCCGACTTCGCGGGCCCGGCCGCGCAGGCTGTCGCCAGCGGCGAATGCGACCGCGGCATCGTCTGCTGCACGACGGGCATCGGCGTGTCCATCACCGCCAACAAGGTCAAGGGCATCCGCTGCGCGCTGCTCGACAACCCCATGTCCGCCCGCCTCACCCGCGAGCACAACGACACCAACATGATGGCCCTCGGCGCAGCCGTGACGGGCGAGATGCTGGCGCTGGAGATCGTTGACGTGTGGCTGGATACGGAATTTTCCCATGCCGAGCGCCATCAGCGGCGCATCGACAAGGTCATGGCCTACGAGCATGACTGACTGCCCGCGCCTGCGCGCGCAGATCGAAGCGTTCTGCCCCTATAACGAGCAGGAGACCGCCGACCGGCTGCAAATGCTGCAGGACCTCGACACCTTCCCGGTGCTGCTGACGCGGGACAACGCCACGGCGCACTTCACGGCCTCATGCTGGATCGTGAACCCGGATCGGACGAAGGTTCTGATGGCCTATCACAATCTCTACCAGTCCTGGGCCTGGCTCGGCGGGCACGCCGACGGGGAGGAGGATCTGCTCGCCGTCGCCCTGCGCGAGGCGAACGAGGAATCCGGGATCCGGGCCGTGCCCGTTTCCCGGGACATCTTTTCGCTGGAAATTTTGCACGTGGCGCCGCATGTGAAGCGCGGGAAATTCGTCTGCGCGCACCTGCACCTGAACGCGACGTATCTGCTCGAGGCCGATGACCAGGCCCCCATCCGCTGCAAGCCCGATGAAAACAGCGCCGTGCGCTGGCTGGACACGGCGGAGGTGCTGGCCGCCGTCTCCGAGCCCGCGATGCTGCCGGTCTACCGCAAGCTGATGGAAAAGGCCGCGCGATAAAAGCAAAAACTCCCGTGCCGGATGGCACGGGAGTTTTTGCAGCTTATTTTGCGTACTCGACCGCTTTGGTCTCGCGGATGACGTTGACCTTGATCTGGCCGGGGTATTCGAGTTCGGACTCGATCTTCTTGGCAAGATCGTGGGCGAGCAGGATCATGTTGTCCTCGGTGACTTCCTCGGGCTTGACCATGACGCGGACCTCGCGGCCGGCCTGGATGGCGTAGGCTTTTTCGACGCCGGGGAAGGAATTGGTCAGCTCTTCGAGCTTTTCGAGCCGGCGGATATAGTTCTCGACGTTCTCACGGCGTGCACCGGGGCGTGCAGCGGAGATGGCGTCGGCCGCCTGCACGAGGCAGGCAATGACGGTCTGCGGCTCGACGTCGCCATGGTGTGCCTCGATGGCGTTGATGACGACGGGATTTTCCTTGTACTTCTTGGCAAGCTCGACGCCCAGCTGGACGTGGCTGCCCTCCATCTCATGGTCGACGGATTTGCCGAGGTCGTGCAGCAGGCCTGCGCGCTTGGCAAGCGTCACGTCGACGCCGAGCTCGGATGCCATCAGGCCCGCGATGTGCGCGACCTCGATGGAGTGGTTCAGAACGTTCTGACCATAGGACGTGCGGTATTTCTGGCGGCCCAGGAGCTTGATGAGCTCGGGGTGCAGGTTGTGGACGCCGGTCTCAAACGTGGCGCGTTCGCCCTCGACCTTGATGGTGTGGTCGACCTCACGACGGGCCTTTTCGACCATGTCTTCGATGCGGGTGGGATGGATGCGGCCGTCGGCGATGAGCTTTTCGAGCGCCAGCCGCGCGACCTCGCGGCGGACCGGGTCGAACGAGGAGACGGTAATGGCCTCCGGCGTGTCGTCGATGATGAGGTCGACGCCGGTGATGGTCTCAAGCGTGCGGATGTTGCGGCCCTCGCGGCCGATGATGCGGCCCTTCATTTCATCGTTGGGCAGCGGAACGACGGAGACGGTGGTCTCGGCGGCATGGTCTGCCGCGCAGCGCTGGATGGCGGTGGCGATGATCTCGCGGGCGGTCTGGTCGGCCTCCTCCTTCATCTGCGCCTCGATCTCCTTGATCTTCATCGCGGTCTCGTGGCGGACATTTTCCTCGACGCCCTTGAGGATGTAGGCCTTAGCCTCTTCCTGCGTCAGGCCGGAGATCTTCTCCAGGACCTCCATCTGGCTGCGCTTGAGAGACTCGACCTCTTCCTGCTTCTTGTCGATGGCCGCGATCCTCTTGGCCAGCTCGTCCTCTTTCTTCTCGTGAAGATCGATCTTTTTGTCAAGGGTTTCTTCCTTCTGCTGCAGACGGCGCTCCTGCTTGGAGACCTCTGCGCGGCGCTCCTTGACCTCGCGTTCGTATTCGCTGCGTGATTTATGGATCTCTTCCTTGGCCTCGAGCAGCATTTCGCGCTTCTTGTTCTCGCCGCCTTTGATGGCTTCGTTGATGATGCGCTTGGCTTCCTCTTCTGCGCTTCCGATCTGCTTTTCAGCGACCTTTTTGCGGTACAGGATACCGGCCGCGAAGAAGACTGCGCAAAGCACGACTGCCGCGATGCTCAGGATGAGGCATAGCGTATTGAATTCCATAAACTGCGAATGACACCTCCTGTTTTCAGTATTGGGTACGCCGGGAGCCCCGGCGATCTGAATCATAAAGCGCAACAGGCTTCCCCAAGTCCTGTTACAGCCATACAAATCCTACCCTACATTGTACTGTTTTGCAGCTTTCATGTCAAGCGCAATTCGGAAAAATGCACGAAACCGAAGACGCCTGTTTGGATGGTTTTGTCAAGAAGGGCAGTCCGCCGCCCTTTCCGGGCAGTTGACAAGCGGAAAAAAGTGTGGTTTCATAAGGGTGGAACGGCCGCCCTTATTCCGCCTGCGGCGCGGCGAAAAGCTGCGGCAGACGGCGCGTGATCGCCACGCAGAGGAAGCTGCCGAAGGCGATCTTCAGCAGATCTCCCGGCAGGTAGATGAGCATGCCGTTTTTGAGCACCTGCCAGAACGTCAGTCCCTTGCCGAGATACGCGTTGGCGATCAGCGCCAGATACGGCACGCCGACGGCGTAGAGGACAGCCAGACCCGCCAGCATCGCGAGCGCCGTGCGCCAGAACGTCAGCGGCCGCTTTGCAAGCTTGCCGATGACGAACGCGGACGGGATCAGGCCGAGCAGGAAGCCGAACGTCGGCTGCAGCACATAGGAAAAGCCGCCGCCCAGCGCGAAGATCGGCACGCCGACAAGGCCGATGAGCACGTACACCAGCTGCGAGAGCGCGCCGTAGCCCGCGCCAAGCAAAATCCCGGCCATGGCCGTGAACAAAAACTGCAGGGAAATGGCCGCGAGTGCAAACGGGATCTTGAAAAAGGCGCCGACCGCGGTCAGGGCGGCGAACAGGGCGGTCAGGACGAGCATCAAAGTCTTTCTGTGCTGCATGATTGGGTTCTCCTTTTGTAAACCTATTTTGAATCGCAGGTTTACAATACAACAGGTCAAACAAAAAATCAAGGATGAATTGAACAAGATGACAAAAGAAGAAGTCTTATCTCTGCTGCTCACGGCCAGCGAGCCGGTCTCGGGCGAGCATATCTGCCGGCAGCTCGGCGTGACGCGGGCCGCCGTCTGGAAGGCCATCGACCAGCTGCGGCAGGAGGGCTATACCATCGAGGCCGCGCCGCGCCGCGGCTATACCCTGACCGCGCGGCCGGACCGGCTCGATACAGCGCAGGTGCGCGGGTATCTGGCCGGGCATCCGTGGCAGCCGCTCGTGACGGCGGTCGAGCGCGTGGATTCGACCAACAACGCCTGCAAGCGGCTGGCCGCCGAGGGCGCGCCGGACGGCACGGCCGTGCTGACCGGGATGCAGACCGCAGGCCGCGGGCGGCGCGGGCGGACGTTCGTTTCGCCGCCGGGCGGGCTGTATTTCAGCCTCATCCTGCGGCCGCACGCCCGGCCGGAGGCGCTGATGCACCTGACGGCGATGGTCGCTGTGGCGGCGGCGCGGGCGATCGAGCGCGTCAGCGGCGTCTATCCCGGGATCAAGTGGACGAACGATCTTGTGCTGGGCAAGAAGAAGCTCTGCGGCATTCTGACCGAGATCGGCATCGAGGCCGAGTCGCGCGAGGTCGACTACGCGGTCGTCGGCATCGGCATCAACTGCGCGCATGCGGAGCTGCCGCCCGAGGTCGCGGCGATGTCGGCCGATCTGGAGACCGCGACCGGGAAAAAGCCGGACCGCAGCCGGCTGGCTGCGGAGCTGGTACGGTCGCTGTATGAGATGGAACAGGCGCTGTTCACGCAGAAGGACGCGTGGCTGGCGGAGTTTTCGGCGCACTGCGTCACGATCGGACAGGATGTGAAGCTCGTGCGCGGCGACGAGGTGCAATTCGCCCACGCCGACGGCATCGACGGCGAAGCGGCGCTGCGCGTAACCTACCCCGACGGCACCACCGGCGTCATCGCCTCCGGCGAAGTCTCCGTCCGCGGGATGTACGGGTACACATAACCCAAGGCTCCCCTGGAAGGGGAGCTGTCAGCCGAAGGCTGACTGAGAGGTTGCTGCAGATTTGCATAGAAAAACCCAAACCGCAAATGCAGTTTGCGGTTTGGAAAGGAAGAAACGAGCACAGAGGATAAGAAGCCTTGCATGCAAGGCTTCGTTCCGTCGTGGTCGTTTCTGACGCGCCTCCGGCGGCCCTACCTTTTCCCGTGCAAGGGAAAAGATGGGGAAGAAAAGGGCGCTTGGTTACGGCTTGGTGCGTACTGCCTCTGATTTCAGGCAAGAACCAATGTTTTAGATGTCGTTACACTCGATAGTCACCTTACGAGCGTCATACTGCGCGCCGCCTGATACGGGGGTATCGGATTTGCAGCCAGTTGCCTTAAAACAATTGCCGTCAATAGAAGGTGCTGTGGAAAACCAGATGGTTTTTCCCTTCTTGCGGGGCGATTTGCTGGGGCCTTGTTTTATGAGAATTAAAATCCAAAGGAGTGTTTTATTTATGAATGATGTGATCCGTTGTTTGCTGACGCGCAGGAGCGTGAAGAAGTACCGGGCGGAGCAGGTGGAAGAGGAGAAGCTGGAGCAGATCCTGCAGGCCGGGAGCTATGCCGCCTGCGGCATGGGGAGGCAGGCGGGGAAGATCGTCGTGCTGCAGGACCCGGCGGACATTGCGCAGCTCGAGAAGCTGAACGCGCAGATCCTCGGCAATCCGGACCTGCACCCGTTCTACGGCGCGCCGACCGTCTGCGTCGTCTTCGCGGACACGAGCGTGGGCACGTGGGTGGAGGACGGCAGTCTGGTCATCGGCAACATGCTGGCCGCGGCGCACAGCCTCGGCGTCGACAGCTGCTGGATCCACCGGGCGCGGCAGGAATTTGAGCTGCCGGAGGGCAAGGCGCTCATGCAGAAGTGGGGCGTGGACGCCCGCTACGCGGGCGTCGGTCACTGCATCCTCGGCTACGCCGCGGCGGAGCCCGCGCCGGCCAAGGCCCGGAAGGCCGATTTCATCGTCCGCGTCTGAGGTTGACAAGGAGAAAAAAGCAGTTTATACTGAAGAAAACATAGCGTCAGTTGACAAGGGCCCACATGGTTTTCCCGGGCCCGGACGACCGCTGACTTCGTTATCCTCGTTGGCGGGCGACAGCCCGCCTGCCTCGTCTGCCTTGCCAGCCGCCGTCCATGCTCCGGGAAAACTCGAAGACCCGCCGGGCGTTCCGGCGCGTTTTTCGCAAGGCAGAGGACGCAGGGGCCTGACATCATACCGTCAGGTCTGCCGAGGCCCGTTCCTTTGGGCCGAGGCCTTGCCGTCGCCTGTCAAGGACGATAACGCAGCGAAAGGCGGGCCGGAACGTCCTGCGGGCATGTGTGCCCTTGTCAGCTGACGCGAAGGAGGGCCACTTATGAAATCCCTGAAGTCCATCTTTAAGATCGCCGGCGCCGTCATGGCTGTGATCGGCACCGTGCTTGTCATCCTCGGCTGCCTGGACGAGATCCGCGAAGGCTTCCGCAAGCTTGCCGCCTGCAGAGCCCGCCGGGAAGAAATGAAGGATTACGCCGACTGAGACAATGGCCGGGGCAGCAGTGCTGTCCCGGCCGTTTTCATGCAAAGACCCGCGGGACGAAGCTCGTCCCGCGGGTCTTATTTTTCTGTTCAGCCCGCGTCTTCCGTGACGGACGGGGTCTCGAAGGTCTCGACGCGGCGGATGCTCGCGCCGAGGGCGGTGAGCTTGCCGACGATATCCTCGTAGCCGCGCTCGATGAAGTGCGCGTCTTCGATGAGCGTCGTGCCTTCGGCGCACATGGCGGCGATGACCATGGCCGCGCCCGCGCGCAGGTCACAGGCCCGGACCTCGCAGCCGTGCAGGCTCTGCACGCCGTCGATGATGGCGGTCTTGCCCTCGACCTGGATGTTCGCGCCCATGCGGCCAAGCTCCGCGGTGTAGCGGAAGCGGTTGTCGTACACGCCCTCGGTCACGAGGCTGGTGCCGACGGCAGTGGCCAGACAGACGGTGATCTGCGGCTGCATGTCGGTCGGGAAGCCGGGGTAGGGCATGGTCTTGACGTTGGCGCGGTGGAGGCGGTAGGCGGATTCGACGCGGATGGCGTCGTCATACTCGGTGATGTCTGCGCCGATCTCGCGCAGCTTGGCGGTGATGCAGTCGAGGTGCTTCGGGATGACGTTTTCGATGAGCACGTCGCCGCCGACGGCTGCCGCCGCGGCCATATACGTGCCCGCCTCGATCTGGTCGGGGATGATCGAATAGCTGCCGCCGTGCAGCGCACGCACGCCGCGGACCTTGATCACGTCGGTGCCCGCGCCGGAGATCTGCGCGCCCATGGCATTGAGGAAGTTGGCAAGGTCGACGATATGGGGCTCCTTGGCGCAGTTTTCGATGATAGTCATGCCGCTGCAGAGGACTGCGGCGAGCAGGATGTTCATCGTCGCGCCGACGGAGACGATATCAAGATAGATATGGCCGCCGCGCAGACCGCCCTTCGGGGCGTCGGCGCAGACATAGCCGCCGGACTGCTCGACCATGGCGCCCATGGCCTCAAAGCCCTTGATATGCTGGTCGATGGGGCGGACGCCGAAGTTGCAGCCGCCGGGCATGGCGACGTGGGCGTGGCCGAAGCGGCCAAGCTCCGCGCCGATCAGGTAGTACGACGCGCGGATGCGGCGCACGAGCTCGATGGGTGCGGTGGCGTTGCGGGCGCGGGAGCAGTCGATCTCCAGCGTGTTGCGGCCGTAGCGGTGGATCTCCGCGCCCATATCGCGCAGGATCTCCAGCAGCAGACGCACATCGGAGATATCCGGAACGTTTTCGATCCGGCACGGGCCCGAGACGAGCAGCGTCGCCGGCAGGATCGCGACCGCCGCGTTCTTGGCTCCGGAAATGGTCACGGAGCCGGAAAGCCTTGTGCCGCCTTGAACGATGTATTTGATCAAAATGTACCCCTCTTTGGTAGCGTCGTCTGACACCTTTCGCAGCATCGATTGACACTAAGAGTGTTTGCTGAAATGCATTATGTTAACAGAGCCAATTTCGGCCGCTTTTAGAATAGCACACCGGGGCAGGAATGTAAAGGAAAAATGACAAATCAGAAACAGCTATCTTCATATTTTCTTCATAATTCGACATGCCCGGCCGGAAACGGTCACAGCGGCGTGATCTCGCGGGTGATCCCGTTGACGTAGAAGCTGCCCGCGTCCGTCTCAATGCGCCACACCGGGACGAAGCGCATACCCGTGCCCGCGTTCTCCGACGGCAGGTAACCGAGCGTCAGCTCCGTCACGGCACTGCCGACCCAGCCGAGTGCGTCGCGTCCGGCCAGCAGCCGCGCCAGCGCGTCTGCGCCGGAGATGGATTCCTGCTCCGAGACGCGCGTGATGGCCTCGCTGCCGGTATAGAACGTCCCCTCCACGCGCTGCAGCTGCCCGTCCGCATAGCTGAGCGTCAGCCCGCTGCCGAAGACCGGCACGCCGAGCAGCGTCTGCGCCGCCTCGAGCGTGACGCCGGCCTCCGTCTGCCGGCGGCTGAGCTGCTGGAACTGAAAGCCCATGCTGTGCAGCAGCTTCGCCGCCGATTTTTCGTAGTTCCGGACGTGCGCGCCGCCGGTCAGCACGGCGGAAAAGCCGCCCGTGCGCGTGAGCGTCAGCGTGCCGAGCTCCGAGGTGTATTCGCTTTCAAAGCGGTCGCCGCCGTCCGGCTGCGCCGCCTTCTGGCCGAGCAGGGCCTGCGCGGCCGTCTGCGCGCCGCTCTCGGAAAGCTCGACGCTGTAGAGCGTCGGGCTGCGCGGCAGCTCGTCGAGCTCGATGCGCAGCCCGTAGCTCTCGTAGAGCGTCTTGAGCTCCGCGAGCATCCGGCGCTGCTCGTGCGTCTGCGAGAGCCGGTTTGGGACGGCCACGGCGAGCAGGCAGGCCGCGCAGATGCTCAGGACCAGAATGATCAGGTTTTTCATGCGCGAAACGCTCATATCCGTGGCCTCCTCAGTTTGTTTGCCAGCCGACGGCCAGCTCGCCGCCCGCATTTTCCGCATACAGCAGCCGGAGCGTCCCGCCCCGCGGCAGACAGGCCGCGGCCTGCGCGGCAGGCAGCAGCGCCGCCGGCTGCAGGTCGAGCGTGAAGCGGCGGTAAAGGACGCTGGCCCGCGTGATCTGCGTGCCGTCGAAGCGGATCTCGATGCCGCTGCCGGCCGCCGCCTCGACGCCGGAGAGATAATAGCCGAAGGTGCACACGGCCTGCGTGCCGTCCGCGGTATAGGACTGCAGGTAGACGCGCGCGTCGCCGTAGTCGTCGCCGGTCAGGCTGCTGAGCAGGCTCCGCGCCGCCTCGATGCGGTCGCGCTCGTCCAGAGATGCGCTCTGGAACCGGGGATCGGCCTGCAGGACCTGCAGCAGGATCTGCCCCTGTGCGCTCACGCGCAGGGAGAGGTTCGTCTCGGTGAACGAGGTCGTGCCGTCGTTATCCACAAAGCGGGCGTCGCCATAGGGGTTGATGCCGATCTGCGCGGCGAGCGCGGAGATGAAGCGCGCGTCGCAGGGGTTCGCGCTCTGGCCGGTGCTGACCTGCGCGCTCTGCGCGCTGATGAGTGAGAGGCCGTCCAGCGCGGCATAGGGCTCCTGCCCCGCCTCAAAGGCGAAGAAGCTGCCGTCCGGCACCGCCGTCTCCAGCTGGGCGGTCAGGCTCTGCGCCGGAAGGGCGGTCTTCGCCGCGGAGAACTGCTCGCCCGCCAGATACAGCGTGACGCCGTCCTCCTCCTGCGCGAGCACGTACCACTGCGCCTGCCCGCCCTCGGGCGCGCGCACGTTCAGCCACGCGCCGAGCACCGACGGCGAGATCGCGCCGGGGAAGCAAAAGGCCGCGCCGGTGCCGCGCAGGGCGGCATAGAACTCCGTTCTGGTGCAGGTCTGCGGCGTCTCGGCGCTCTCGAGCGCCTGCGCGAGCAGACTGCCATACTGGCCGTAAAGCTCGTCGAGCGCGGCGAAGTCATACTGCGCGCTCTGCCGCCCGGCCTCGGTCGAAAGGGTGATGATGAGCGGCTGCGCCGCGCCGACGATCGTGCTGCCGGTCGCGGGCGCGGTATAGGTGAGCTCCGCCTCATTGAGGCCGAACAGGCCCGCGAACGGGCGCAGCGCGCCCGCCAGCCACTTGGTCTGCGTGAGCGTCTTGCTCGGCAGGCACATGATGGCCAGCGTCAGGTTGACCAGCACTAGCGCCGCGATGAGCAGATCCTTGCCGATCTCCAGGAGCCTTCTGCCGGGCCCCCGGGTCTTCCGGTTTGCCCCGCGCGTCATGCCTGTGCCTCCGCTGCCGGCATGGTGATGAGCACCGAGGTGCCCTTGCCGTACTCGGACGAGATCTCGATCCGGCCCTTATGCTGGTTCAGGATCTCCTGCGCGATGGACAGGCCGAGGCCCGTGCCGCCGGACTCGCGCGAACGGGCCTTGTCCACGCGGTAGAAGCGGTCGAACAGGCGCGGCAGGTCCTTTTCCGGGATGCCGATGCCGTTGTCCGTGACGCGGACGAAGACGTTCGGGCCGCTCGTGCCGACCTGCAGGTCGATCCGGCCGCCGTCGGGCGTGTATTTGACGGCGTTCGAGACGATATTCGTGATGACCTGCTCGATGCGCTCGCGGTCGCCGTTGACATCAGGGATCGGGCCGTCACAGGTGAGGGTCATGGTATGGTGGTGGTTCTGCTCGGCGTTGAGCTTCGCCGCGTCGTAGACGTTCTGCACAGCCTTGAGGAAGGGGAAGCGGGAGATGTTCATCTCCATCTTGCCGTAGTCGATCTTGCTGAGAGTGAGCAGGTCCTGCACGATGCGGGTCATGCGGTCGGCCTCGCTGATGATGACGTTCATGAAGTTCTGCCGCAGCTCGGGCGGCAGCTCGTCGCCGGTGTCGACGATGGTCTCGGCGTAGGATTTGATGTTGGTCAGCGGCGTGCGCAGCTCATGCGAGACATTGGCGACGAATTCGCGCTTGAGCTGCTCGCTCCTGCGCTGCTCGGTCACGTCGTGGATGACGACGAGCACGCCGCCCTGCGTATGGTCGGACGAGAACGGGGCCATGAACAGCTCCAGCTCCCGGTCGCCGACGGTCTTCTGGGTCTCGATATACTGCGGACGGCGGAGGGTCAGGAGGGTGTCGAGCTCGGCCTCCTTCGAGAAGATCTCGTCGAAGGTCGTCTGGTCCGACAGGTTCTGCGCGAGCATCTGCGTGGCCGCCGGGTTATAGTGGATGACGCTGCCCGCCGCGTTGAAGGCGACGACGCCGTCGGTCATGTGCAGGAACAGGGTCGAAAGCTTGTTGCGCTCGTTTTCGGCCTCGGCGATGGTATCCTGCAGGACCTTGGCCATGTGGTTGAAGTTCTGGGTCAGATCGCCGATCTCGTCGCGGCTGTCGACCGTGACGCGGCCGGTATAGTCGCCCGCGGCGACGCGCTTGGTGCCGATGGTCAGCGCGCGGATGGGCGTAATGAGGATCTGCGAGAGCAGGAACGACAAAATCACGCAGATCACAAGCCCCAGCACCAGCGCGCGCAGGATGATGCTCAGCAGCTCGCTCGTCAGCGCATCGACCGTGGCGCGGTTATCGCGGATGTAGGCGATATAGCTGCCGGACGCGGCGTCGACCGGCACGGCGAGGTCCATGTAGTTGTTCGTGATCGCGCTGCTCTGGCCGACCTCGCCGTTCATGGCGGAGAGGATGTTCTGCGTCATGGCGACGCTGGTCTTCTGGTTGGAGCTGTCGAGCACGGAGCCGGTCTGGTCGAGGATGTAGACGTTGCGGCCCGTGATGTCGATGCCGAGCCCCGCCTGGGCCATCAGCAGCGCCTTCATCTGCGCGGGGGCGTTGTCTTCCTCCGAAAGCCGCTGCAGCTGGACGATGAATTCCGGGGTGAACGTCTCTTCCATCTGCTCATAGAACTGCGAGACGTAGAAATTGCCGACGCCGCTCATCAAAAACGCGCCGGTCGTCAGCATGAGCGCCAGGATCAGGATGACCATGATCATGACCATCTTCATGCGAAGAGACCGCATAGGCCGCTCCTCCTTTCCGCGCGGGGACGTTATCCCGCAAAGTAATAGCCGACGCCGCGCCGGGTCAGGATATACCGGGGCTTGCCGGGGTCGTCCTCGATCTTCTCGCGCAGCCGCCGCACCGTCACGTCGACGGTGCGCATGTCGCCGTAGTATTCATAGTTCCACACGCGCTGCATCAGATCCTCCCGGGAGAAAACCTTGCCGCGCTCGCGGATGAGATAGCTGAGCAGGTCGTATTCCTTCTGCGTCAGGTCAACCGGCACGCCGTTTTTCGTCACCTGATAGGTCTCCTGGTTGAGGGCCAGACCGCCTGCTTCGACGGTGTTGGCCGCCTGGGCGGGCGTGGCCGGAGTGTATTCCATGCTGCGGCGGCGGATATTGGCCTTGACGCGGGCCATGAGCTCCTTCATGGAGAAGGGCTTGGTCATATAGTCGTCCGCGCCGGTCTCCAGGCCGAAGACCTTATCCATCTCCTCTTCGCGGGCAGTCAGCATGATGATGGGCGTCGTGCGGTTTTCCGCGCGGAGCGTCTTGCAGATGTCAAAGCCGTTCATCTTCGGCAGCATCACGTCCAGCAGGATGAGATCCGGATCCTTCGTCTGCGCGAGGAGCAGGCCGGTCTCGCCGTCGAGCGCCTCGAGCGTCTCATAGCCCTCGCGCTTGAGATTGAATTTGAGAATTTCCACGATCGCGCGTTCATCCTCCACGATCAGGACTGTCTTTGCCATGTTGCTTCCTCCTGTTTCTCAGACCGGGCGCCGCAGCGCCTTCGGATAGTGATTCTTGAGCTGGGTACCGTCGCCCTTCACCCAGCCGAGCGAGAGCCCGTCCACCCGCACGAGCGTCCAGCCGCGTAGACCCGACGGCAGTACGTTTCCGGACAGATACTGCCCGAGCTCCGGCGCGTCCGCCGCGAGCGAGACGCTGTTTTCCAGCCCCTTCAGCCACAGCGCCCAGGCGTGCGCGGGTTCAAACCGGTTTTTCATCGTCTGCCCGAGCTCCAGCCCTGCGCGCAGCACGCGCAGGCCCTTGATCTCCGGCAGCCCCTGCGGGACGAGATACGCCACCTGCCCGAACAGCAAAAGCTTTCCCTCCGGCAGCGCCGCGCCGGTCTGGCGGCAGAACTGCGTCAGCTCCGCGGGCGTCTTCGCCGCAGGCTCCAACGGGAGCTCCGCCGCGGGCGCATCGCCGGCCTTTTTGAGGACTGCCGCGTAGTGCCCTTCGCCGCGCAGCTTGTGCGGCCAGAGGCGGAAGGTATGTTCAAGCCCCGGCGCGGGGTGCTCCACCCAGTCCGGACGGCCGGGGGAAAAGTCCGGCGCGGGGCGGTTTTCCACAGAAAAATCGGGATTTCTCCACAAAAAATCGGAGATCACGCCCTCGTTTTCCACGGGCGAGAAGGTACATGTGGAATACACCAGCCGCCCGCCCGGGCGCAGCATCTTTGCCGCGGACGTGAGGATCTCGCTCTGGCGGTTGGCGCAGATGGCGTTGGTGTCCTCGGTCCAGTCGGTGACGGCGGCCTCCTCCTTGCGGAACATGCCCTCGCCGGAGCAGGGGGCGTCGACCAGGATCTTGTCAAAATAGCCCTCGAAGCGCGCCTCGAGCTTTTTCGGGTGCTCGTTCAGGACCAGCGCGTTGGCGATGCCCAGCCGCTCGATGTTCCCCGCGAGGATCTTCGCGCGCTTGGCGTTAATTTCATTGCAGACGAGAAGCCCGCGGCCCTGCAGCTTCCCGGCCAGCTGCGTCGATTTGCCGCCGGGCGCGGCGCACAGGTCGAGCACGCGCTCGCCGGGCTGCGGGTCCAGCAGCTCCGCGGGGGCCATGGCGCTCGGCTCCTGCAGGTAATACAGCCCCGCCGCGTGATACGAAGACAGGCCGGGCCGCGAAGCCGCGTCATAGACATACCCCGTCGGGCACCACGGGACAGGGGAGAGGGAAAAGCGGGACAGATCGCCCGTAAAGCCCGTCTTCAGCGGGTTCAGCCGCAGGCCGGTGCACAGCGGCCGGTCAAACGAGGCGCTGAACGCCGCGTATTCTTCTCCCAGCAGCGACTGCATCCGCAGTATGAATCCTTCCGGCAGCATCGCAGGCGCCTCCTCCCCAATTTACATATAGTTGTAGCTATTATATTGCATGTTTCCGGAAAAAGAAAGAGGCGCGCCGCATTTTTGCGGCGCGCCTCCGGTCTCATTTCGCTTATTTGTTCTTGAGCAGGTCACGGATCTCGGTGAGCAGGAGCTCTTCTTTGGTGGGCTCGGGCACTTTTTCGGGTTCCGGCTCGGCGGGCTTTTCAAGCTTGACCTTTGCGGTGTTCATCGCCTTGACCACAAGGAAGACGACGAAGGCGATCAGGAGGAAATCGATGATCGTGGTCAGGAAGGTGCCGAGACCCAGCACGACGGCTTCCTTTACTACGGTCTCGCCCTCCATGACAGCGGGCTGGAGCGTGATATTGAGCGTCGACAGGTCGACGCCGCCGATCAGGCAGCCGATGAGCGGCATGATGATATCCGCGACGAGGCTGGCGCTGATCTTGCCGAAGGCCGTAGCGATGACAACGCCGATGGCCATGTCCATGACGTTTCCGCGGGAGATGAAGGTTTTGAATTCATTGAAGAACTTTTTCATCGGTCGATTCCTCTCTTATTCTCTCGTTTCTGAATGTTCGCCTCTCCAAGGCTCCCTTATGTAAAGGGAGCTGGCGTACCAATAATGGCATAAACTACGCGCCTGAGGGGTTGCTGTCGCAGATTTGCAATAAAACCCAAACCGCAAATTCAGTTTGCGGTTTGGAAAGGAAGAAATGAGCACAGAGGATAAGAGACGCCGCTTGCGGCGACTCGTTCCGCCGTGGTCATTTCTGACGCGCCTCCGGCAGCCCTATCTTTTCCGTCTTGCCGGAAAATAAGGGGGAGAAAAGGGGCGCTGGGTTACATTTGGTGCATCCTGCCTCTGAATTTAGGCGAGGCCCTATTTTTCAGGTGTCGTTCCACACGTTGGTCACCTTACGGATTTTTTGACTACGCGCCGCCTGATACGGGGGTTCCAAATTTGCAGCTAGTTTCCGTAGAATATCTGCCATCAATAGAAGGTGCTTTGGAAATCCAGATGAATGTTACCTTCTTGCGGAGAAAGGCTCCCCTTCCAGGGGCCGATTCCCCCTATCAGGGGGAAATGTCCCGAAGGGACAAAAGGGGTAGGGATGCTGTCACCGAAGGTGACTGAGAGGTTGCTGCATATTTGCGGCGACCTCTCCGCCTCGGCTTCGCCGAGCCACCTCCCCTGGGAGGGGAGGCCTTGGGGAACGCACTCCAATGGCTTCCCCTATGAGGGGAAGCTGTCGCCGGAGGCGACTGATGAGGTGGACAGTGCCGCGTAAACGAAACTGCTCCCACCTCATCCGTCACGGCTTCGCCGTGCCACCTTCCCCTCATAGGGGAAGGCTTTTAGCACATATCGTTCGGAGCTTATCAGTGCTTCGGGATCAGCACTTCCTTGCCGCCCATGTAGGGCTGGAGGCATTTGGGGATGGTGACGGAGCCGTCTTTCTGGAGGTGGTTTTCCAGGAACGCGATGAGCATGCGCGGGGGCGCGACGCAGGTGTTGTTGAGCGTGTGGGCCAGATACATCTTGCCGTCGGCGCCCTTGACGCGGATGGACAGGCGGCGGGCCTGCGCGTCGCCGAGGTTCGAGCAGGAGCAGACCTCGAAATACTTCTTCTGCCGCGGGCTCCAGGCCTCGATGTCGCAGGATTTGACCTTGAGGTCGGCCAGATCGCCGGAGCAGCATTCGAGCTGCCGGACCGGGATCTCCAGATTGCGGAACAGCTCGACCGAGTAGCTCCAGAGCTTGTTGTACCAGTCCATGGATTCCTCCGGACGGCAGACGACGATCATTTCCTGCTTTTCAAACTGATGGATGCGGTACACGCCGCGCTCCTCGAGGCCGTGGCTGCCGACTTCCTTGCGGAAGCAGGGGGAGTAGGAGGTGAGCGTCAGCGGGAGCTTTGCCTCGGGGATGATCTGGTCGATGAAGCGGCCGATCATGGTATGCTCGCTCGTGCCGATGAGGTAGAGGTCCTCGCCCTCGATCTTGTACATCATGGCTTCCATCTCCGGGAAGGACATGACGCCCTTGACCACGCTCCCGTGCATCATGAACGGCGGGATGACGTAGGTGAAGTGCTTCTCATCGATCATGAAATCGCGCGCGTAGGCCAGCACGGCCTCGTGCAGCCGGGCGATGTCGCCCAGCAGATAATAAAAGCCCATACCGGCGACGCGGCCGGCGGAATCCTTGTCGATGCCGTCGAAGGACTGCATGATATCGACGTGGTGCGGGATCTCAAAATCGGGCACGACGGGCTCGCCGAAGCGCTGGACCTCGACGTTATGGCTGTCGTCCGGGCCGATGGGGACGGAGGGATCGATGATGTTCGGGATCACATACATGATCTCGCGCAGCTTGTCCTCGGCCTCGGCCTGCTTCTTTTCGAGCTCGGCGCGGCGGTCGTCGTCGGCCTTGACCTTGGCATTATTTTCCTCGATCTGCTTCTGGAGCTCGGCCTTCTGTGCCTCGTCCGCCTTTTTGAGCTGGCCATAGAGCGGCCCGTTGGCCTTCGAGAGCTTATTGCGGGCGGCCTTCAGCTGCTCGCATTCCTGCTGGGCCGCGCGCTTTTCCGCGTCGAGGCGGACGGCCTCGTCGACGAGCGGCAGCTTTTCATCCTGGAACTTTTTCCGGATGTTTTCGCGGACTGCATCCGGATTTTCCCGCAAAAATCTGATATCGATCATTGATTTCTTCTCCTCCTGTCATTCTCCGCCCAGCGTCTGGTATTCCTCCAGCGCCGTGGGCCCCAGATAATCCTTCAACCGCTCGAGCGTCTGCATGGCGCGGGAGAAGGTAACGTTCCCCTCGCGCGTGTCGCAGCTCTTCGCCTCCAGAAGCGCTTCATAGGCTTCCTTCGTCCGGTCGAGCTCGGTGCGCAGGGACTTGATCATTTCGTTTTCCGCGGCAGCCGCGTCCTCCTCGGCCTGCGAGGCGGCGTCGAGCTTTTCATTCAGCTCGTCGAGCTTCGCCTGCAGCTCCTTGTTTTCCTGCTCCAGGGCGATCTTCTCGTCCTGCAGGCTGCGGTTTTCCGCCTGCAGCGCCTCGGCGTTGGAGAGCGCGCTGGTGCTGGCGGCGTTCAGCTCGGAGATCTTCGCCTTCGAGGAATGCATCTGCAAAATCAGCGAGATCAGCACCAGCACAAAGGCGGCGGAAAACAGGATCGTCATATAGCGCAGCAGCGCGGCCTTGCGCTTTTCGCTCAGCGGCTTGCCGGGATCCTGCGCGGGCTCCGGCTGCGTCTGCGGGTTTTTGTTTTCGTCCATCAGTGATGCTCCTTTTTGCGGATGGTCTGCAGGGCGTCATAGAGCTGCTGCAGATCCTCCTGTCCGTAGTATTCCAGTTCGATCCGGCCCTTGCGCTTGCCGGAGACGATCCGGACCTTGCGGCCGAGACCGGCCGTGAGTTCCTTTTCACATTCCGCCAGATAATCCACCTGCGGCGGCTGGGGTTTGGCAGGCTGGGCCTGCTTGCTGAGCTTTTTGCACAGCGCCTCCGTCTGCCGGACGGACAGGCCGAGGGCCATGACCTTCTGCGCCAGAGACAGCTGCTGCGCCTCGTCCTTGACCGGCAGCAGCGCCCGCGCGTGACCGGCGGAGAGCGCCCCGTCCTTCACCAGCTCCAGAACGGCCGGGCTGAGGCTCAGCAGGCGCAGCGCGTTTGCGACCGCGGGGCGGGATTTGCCCACGCGGGCCGCAGCCTGCTCCTGCGTCATTTCATAGGTGCCCATGAGCTCCTGATAGCCGAGCGCCTCTTCGATCGGGTTGAGGTCCGCGCGCTGCAGGTTTTCGATGAGCGCAAGCTCCATCGCCTTCTTGTCGTCGGCCTCGATGATGACGACCGGCACGTCGGAAAGCCCCGCGAGCCGCGCCGCGCGCCAGCGGCGCTCGCCGGCGATGATCTGATAAAAGCCGGACGGCAGCTTGCGAACCGTCAGCGGCTGGATGATGCCGTGCATGCGGATGGACTCGGCGAGCGAAGCGAGCTCGTCCGGGTCGAAGGTTTTTCTGGGCTGCAGGGGATTGGGCTCGATCTTCTGCAGCGGCAGGCTGACCGCGCCCTCCGCAGGCGTTTCGGTCTGCTCATTGATATCTCCGAACAGGGCGCCAAGGCCCTTGCCGAGACCTTTTTGCGTTGCCATAGTCGCAGCTCCTCTCAATCAGACTCTTTTGCAAGGATCTCCTGCGCAACGGCGTCATACGCCGCCGCGCCGCGGCTGAACTTATCGTAGGCGCACACGGGCATGCCGTGGCTGGGTGCCTCGGACAACCGGACGTTGCGCGGAATGGCCGCGGCGAACACCTTGCCGGGGAAGTGGCGGCGCACCTCTTCGGCGACCTGGGCGGAGAAATTCGTCCGGCCGTCGTACATGGTGAGCAGCACCCCGAAGATCGAGATCGTGGGGTTCAGCCGCTTTTTGACCGCGCGGAGCGTCACCATCAGGTCCGAAAGGCCCTCGAGCGCGTAATATTCGCACTGCACGGGGATCAGCACCTGGTCCGCCGCGCACAGCGCGTTCAGCGTCAGCAGCTCCAATGACGGCGGGCAGTCGATAAAGATGTAGTCATACTGCGCGCGCAGCGGCTCGAGCGCGTGCTTGAGCGCATATTCCCGCGCGTCCATCCCGACGAGCTCCACGCCCGCACCGGACAGCGCCACATTCGACGCCAGCACGTCGCAGTACGGCGTATGGATGACCGCGTCCGCAGCCGGGAAGCCGTCGATCACGAGCTCGTAGGTAGAGTGCGCCGCAGCGCTCTTTTCTACGCCCAGACCGGAGGTCGCGTTGGCCTGCGGGTCAAAATCGCAGAGCAGGACCTTTTTGCCCGCTTTCTGCAGCGCAGCCGCCAGATTGACCGCCGACGTCGTCTTTCCAACGCCGCCCTTCTGGTTCACAAACGCCAAGATCCGCCCCATAGGCCGCCTCACACTCCCTCGTGCACAATTTTGTAACCTATATTATACCGGCCCGTTTTCAAAAAAGCAATATTCGCCCACGATTTTATATTTTCTTATGTTTCACGTGAAACATACCCGACACACGCAAAAAGCCTTCCCCTACGCGGAGAAGGCGGCACGGCGGAGCCGTGACGGATGAGGTGGCGGCACTTGTGTCTGGGAGCCGCTGTCCACCTCATCCGTCAGCCTTGCGGCTGACAGCTTCCTCTCATAGGGGAAGCCATGGGAGCGCGCAAGTCCAAAGCCTCCCCTTCCAGGGGAGGTGGCACGGCGATAGCCGTGACGGAGAGGTCGTATCAAATTTGCGGCAACCTCTCAGTCACCTTCGGTGACAGCTCCCCTGGAAGGGGAGCCAAGGGGCCGCTGCGGCGGGGTAAAAAAGGGGCTGCCGGAGGCAGCTCCTTTTTCCATATCATATCAATACGTCCGGATCACGGCCTTGACCTTGCCCAAAATCTGCGCCTCATTGCCGTCGATCGGCTGATACGCCGGATTCTCCGGCAGCAGCCAGACCTGTTTGCCGGTCTTCTGAAAACGCTTGACCGTTGCCGAATCCTCGAGCAGGGCGACGACGATCTCGCCGTTGGTCGCGGTCTGCTGCGGGCGGACGACGACCTTGTCGCCGTCAAGGATCCCCGCGCCGATCATCGAATCGCCGCGCACGCGCAGCGCGAAGCATCCGGCCTCGCCCTCCCACGGGATATAGCCCTCGATATTCTCGACCGCCAAAATCGGCACGCCGGCCGTCACGACGCCGACGACCGGGATGCGGTCGGCCCGGTGTGCGTCCGGCAGGGTAATGGCGCGTTTTTTCATATCGTCCATCTCGATGAGCCCGGCCTCGCGCAGCGCGCCGAGATGATAATGGACCGTCGCCGTAGACTGCAGACCGACGGCCGCGCAGATCTCCCGCACGGACGGCGCATATCCGTTTTCTGCGACGAACTGCGTCAGAAACCGCAGAATCTCCTCGCGTTTGTTGCTTGTACGACCCATGCTGAACGCCCCTTTTTCATTGCTGGGACCAGTATAACACATCCCGCCGCAAAAAGCAAACGTTTGTTTTACAAACCTTCCAGATCAAAATCCGGGATATACTCCGCCGTTGCCGCGGAAAAATCCTGTGTGTAGCCGTTGTCGAGCTCCAGCAGATACAGGTAGGAGAGAACGGCGTCGTATTCCTCCTGCGTGATGCGGCGGTCCAGCGGCGGCATGGTCTTTGCCCGGCCCATGGGCACATACTGGCTCATGAGGCTGACGAGCACGTCCTTTTTCGGGAACGACTCCGCGATCCAGTCGAGCACGCCGAGGGAGTTATCGATGCAGCCAGGCAGGACCAGATGGCGGATGATGACGCCGCGCGTCATCTGCTCGTCCTCGATCACCGCGCCGCCCACCTGGCGGTACATCTCCCGGATGGCGGCGGCAGCCGTCTCGGCATAGTCCGGCGCGGCGGAGAGCTTCGCGGCCAGCCGGTCATCGCTGTATTTGAAGTCCGGCAGGTAGATATCGACCAGCCCCTCGAGCTGCCGCAGCGTCTCGACCGACTCATATCCGCCGCAGTTATAGACCACCGGCACGGGCAGCTTCGGCGTCAGGGCCGGGAGGATGGAGGGCAGAAAATGCGTCGGCGTGACGAGGTTGATATTCTGGCAGCCCTCGTCGATCAGCCGCTCAAACGCGGCGCGCAGCTCGGCAGGGGAGAGCGGCTTCCCGAAATTCTCCTGCGAGATCACCCCGTTCTGGCAGAATGCGCAGCGCAGCGTACACCCGGAGAAGAAGACTGCCCCGCTGCCGTAGCTGCCGGAAATGACCGGCTCCTCCCAGTAATGCAGCGCGGCGCGCGCGGCATGGATCTGATCCGGCATCTGACAGAAGCCGAGCTGCCCCGCCGTGCGGTCAACGCCGCAGCGGCGCGGACAGAGGGTGCAATGACGATAATCCAGCATAAATGTCTCCCCAAGCAGTTGTGATACGCCCAGTATAGCGGCTTTGCGGACTTTACACAAGTTCCGATCTGTGATAAAATTGAAATCACATATAGGAGGAACATGCCATGAAAAAAATTCTCGCAGCCTCGCTGGCTGCTTTTTTGCTCTTTACCGCCGCAGCCTGCACCCGGCAGTCCTCGCCGCAGCAGACCCCGGAACCGGCCCAGCCCGTCACGCAGGAACCGGCCGCACAGCCGGAAGCGCCCGCACAGGAGCCCGCCGAGCCCATCCGCATCACGCCCAACCAGCAGGAGAGCGCCACACCGTCGGACACCGTCTGGCTCGACGAGCCGGACACCATCCAGACCGATCTGGAAGAGATCGTGACCTGCACCTACACGCTGCCGCACCTGACACTGGAGACGGACGAGGCCTCCGCCGCGGCCAACGCAGTCTTTGACACGCTGTCGCAGACCGTCCTCTCCTACGCGCAGGAGACCGTCTATCCCACCGCGCAGGAAAAGCAGGCCATCGGCTACGTCAACGGCGGCTACAGCATCAGCGAAGTGGACGGAACGCTGGTCGTCGACTATACGCTGTCCGTCTCCTATTCCACGGAGACCTCGGACCAGCAGTTCACGCACATCTATACCATTGATCTTTCCACCGGCGAGCTTTTGAAGGAGGAGTGAATGTTTCACGTGAAACATTCCCATGGACTATGAGTGAGTTACACCGCGGCGATCCGCTGCAGGTATCCATTGAGACCGCCACCATCGACGGCTCCGGCGTCGCGCGGGTGGACGGGCAGGTCGTCTTTGTCCCCGGCGCGCTGCCGGGTGAGCGCTGCAGCGTCCGCATTGCCCACGTCGGCCGTTCGGCCGTGTTTGCCCAGCTTCTTTCCGTTCTGACTCCGTCCGCGCACCGCGTGGAGCCGGATTGCCCGTATTTTCCCCTCTGCGGCGGCTGCGCCCTGCGGCATATGGACTACGAGCAGGAGCTTGCACTCAAGCAGGCGCACGTCCAGAGCTGCCTGACCCGCATCGGCGGGCAGACGATTTCTGCGCTCCCCATCACCGGCGCGGCGCAGACGGACGGCTATCGAAACAAAGTCCAGTTCCCCGTGCAGGAGCAGGACGGCCGCCCCGTCGCGGGCTTCTTCTCCGGCAAGACGCACCGGGTCATCCCGGTCCGGCACTGCCGCATCCAGCCGGACTGCGCGGACGCGATCTGCGGCGCGGTGCTATCCTGGATGGAGCAGTATCACATCCGCGCCTATGACGAGCAGACGCACACCGGCTATATCCGCCACATCTATATCCGTTTCGGCGCGGAAAGCGGGCAGATCCTCGTCTGCATCGTCGCCAACTGCGCACAGCTGCCGAAGAAAAAGCAGTTCGTCGCGGCCCTGCTTGCCGCCGAGCCCGGCATCACGACGATCGTATTTTCGCCCAACACCAAAAAGGGCAATACCGTCCTCGGCACGGAATTCCATCCGCTTTATGGCGATGGGACCATCACCGATACGCTCTGCGGGCTGCAGTTCCGCCTGTCCGCCCCGGCGTTTTATCAGGTCAACCACGCGCAGGCGGAGCGGCTGTACGAAAAGGCCGTGCAGCTGGCTGGTCTGACCGGGAACGAGACTGTCCTCGACCTGTACTGCGGCACGGGCACGATCACGCTCTGTCTGGCCCGGCATGCAAAAAAGGCCATCGGCGTGGAGATCGTCCCGCAGGCGATCGAGGATGCAAAATTCAACGCCGCACAGAACGGCATGGAAAACGCCGAATTTTTCTGCATGGACGCCGGGCAGGCCGCGAAAATGCTGGCGGACCGGCGCACCCGGCCCGACGTCATCGTCGTCGACCCGCCGCGCAAGGGCGTCAGCGCCGACGTCATCGAGGCGATTTCTGCCATGGCGCCGCAGCGCATAGTCTACGTCTCCTGCGACCCGGCCACGCTGGCCCGGGACCTGAAGCTCCTCACCGCCGCCGGCTATACCCTCCAGACCGCCGAAGCCTTCGACCTCTTCCCCCGCTGTGCGCATGTGGAGACGGTCGCCCTGCTGTCGCGGGGACCGGAGCCGCTGCCGGGTTGAATCAAAACAAGATCCGGACGCACCCGACTTACAGAAAACGCCCGGCATTCCGTCCAGGACGGGATGCCGGGCGTTCTTTGATGTTTCTGCGGGACTTTTCAGACAAACAGCAGCACCGCGCATACGGCCGCGAGCACGCCGCCGATGATGCTGACGACGGTGTAGATCTTTCTGGATTCCGCGTCCTGCTTTTCCTTTACGAGGTAGCAGATCCCCGCGCCGAGGACAAGAAGGCCGATGATGAGACCGATGATTTTCACGATCATGATTTTTTCCTCCAGTTCAATAAGAATGCAGAGTTGGTAATGACCAGCACGGAGCCCGCGTTGTGGACCAGTGCGCCGACGACGGGATCCAGCGTCCCGTTGATGGCCAGCGCAATGGCGATGAAGTTGAGCGTCATGGAGAAGGTCAAGTTGAGCTTGATGGTGGTCATCATCCGCCTGGAGAGGGCCACGAGATGCGGCAGCTCCTTCACCTCATCGTCCACCAGCGCGATATCCGCGGCGTCCACGGCGATATCACTGCCCACGCCGCCCATGGCGATGCCGACATCCGCCTTTTTGAGCGCCGGAGCATCGTTCACGCCGTCGCCGATCATGCAGACCGGCATGCCCTTCGCCTGATATTCCCCGATGGCGTTCAGCTTATCCTCCGGCAGGCAGTTTGCCCGCACCTCGCGGATCTGCAGCTTCCCGGCGATGGTCCGGACTGCGTTTTCGTGGTCGCCGGTCAGCAGGACCGGCTGCACGCCGAGGCCGGACAAGGCGGCGATGGTCTCCGCGCTTTCCTGCCGCAGCGTGTCGGACAGAGCGAGAAAACCGGCAAAGCTGCCGTCTACCGCCACATACGTGACCGCTTTTCTATACCGTACGGTGTATGCGGCCATTATACCTATGGGGGGGTATTGGTTATCAAGACAGAAAAGAACAGCCGGTCCATCGGACCGGCCGCTCAGAACTGTATATTCACTGCATATTTGCAAACCGCTCCACCGCCTTCGTAAAACTCTCGATGGCCTTATCCGCGTCGCCGTGCTGGATCCCGTCCCGGACGCAGTGCTGGATATGACCCTCCAGCACGACCTTGCCGCAGCCGTTCAGCGCGGATTTGGCCGCGTTGATCTGCGCCAGAATGTCCTCACAGGGAATATCCTCGTCGACCATGCGGTCGATGGCCTGCACCTGCCCGATAATCTTCTTCAACCGCCGATGCAGATTTTCCGCATCCATACATTGTTTCATTGCTCTGCCTCCATACCATTAGGGGTATGTGTAATTATATTGTATCCCCTGCGGTTTGTCAATGCAGCCGGTCTTCCCGTCCCGGCAAGAAAACAGGCCAAACTTATTCAAAAAGCACAGTCCGGGCGGCCATATCCGGCTTTTTTTCGTATGCCGGCGGACGGTTCCGGGCTTTTCTTTTGCCTATAAATCTGCTAGGGTGTATCTGAAAACCAGCAATGAGACCGGCAGCGAGGAATTTTCGCGCTGAGAAAGACATTTTTTCGCAGGAATACTGACGTATTTCAAGGAAAAATGACGCAGCGCAGCGCGAAAAGGCCCGCTGTCCGGGCGCGTTGGGAGTTTTCAGATACACCCTAGACTATTGATGGAAATCATTCGCTCGGGAGGCGCGTTTATGTCCGTTTCTTGTCAGAAGATTGATCCGGCGCAGTGGCCGAGAAGCGAGAGCTTTGCCTTTTTCTCCTCGCTCGACCAGCCGTTCTACAGCGTCTGCTTCCGCGTGGACGTCACGGCGCTGCACGCCTATACCAAAGCCAATGGGTTGTCATTTTATCATTCCATGGTCTGGCTCGTCACGCAGGCCGTCAACGAGACAGAAAACCTGCGCTATACCCTCCGCCGCGGCGAGGTGTATCTGCTCCCGGCGCGCACGCCGAGCTTTACGGAGCTGAAAAAGGGCAGCGAGCAGTTCCGGATCCTCACCGTTCCCTGGGATTCTTCGCTTCCCGCCTTCTGCCGCGCGGCGAAGGAGAAAAGCGAGCGGCAGACCGCGTTTCTCGAGTCCGCCTCGGAGACCGATGACCTCGTCTACCTCTCCTGCCTGCCGTGGTTCGACCTTACCTGCTGCACGAACGAGCGGAATTTTGACAAGGACGACGCCATCCCCCGCATCACCTGGGGCAAATATGTCCGGCAGGATGACCGTGAGACGCTGGGTCTCTCCATCGAGGTCAACCACCGCTTTGTCGACGGCGTGCATCTCGGCCGGTTCTATGAAGCCCTGCAGCAAAAAATCAACGATCTGGAGTAACCAAACAAATCCATGAAAAACAGTAAGCTCGCCGCCCTGTCCTTCCTCAGAAAACCGATCACCGCCAAATATGGAGCGTATCTGCAATGACTCTTACCCAGCAAATCATCACCATCGCCCTGTGCGTGCTCGGCACGCAGCTGACGCGGTTCGTACCGTTTCTGATCTTCAATGAGCACCGAAAGACGCCGGCGTTCGTACAGTATCTCGGGAAAGTTCTGCCCGGCGCCATTTTTTCGATGCTGGTCGTCTACTGCCTGAGATCCGTCTCCTTCCGCCGCTACAGCTACGGCCTGCCGGAGCTCATCGGCATCTTCATCACCGCCGGCCTCCACCTCTGGAAGCGCAACATGCTCCTCTCCATCGCCGCCGGCACGATCACCTACATGCTGCTGATCCGGAATGTCTTCGTCTGAGCACACGCCAAGGCTCCCTTATGTAAAGGGAGCTGTCAGCGCAGCTGACTGAGGGATTGACTCTTGCAGATTTGCGACTGCCGGTTGTCTCCGACGGCCCCTTCTTTTCCGTCTTGCCGGAAAAGAAGGGGGAGAAAAGGGGCGCTGAATTACGTTTTTAGTGCTTTCTGCCTCTGAATTTAGGGAAGCCTCAACGTTTCGGTCTGGCGTTCCACTCGGTGGTCACCCCACGGGCATCTGGCTACGCGCCGCCTGATACGTGGGAATCAGATTTGTGAGCAGTTACCTTTGAATATTTACGGGAAATAGAAGGTGCAGTCTGGATTTGTCAGACTGCACCTTTTTGCATGGGTCTTTCTTTATTTGCTCTGCACCCTGTAGGGGCGGGGCTCTGCTCCGCCCGCTGCTGCAGATTTCGTCGGAAGAACGGGCGGAGCAGAGCCCCGCCCCTACAACCTGCCCCGCAAGAAGGTAACACCTATCAAAATTTCAGTCGCACCTTCTATTGATAGCAAAAATTCTACGGCAACTAGCCGCAAACTTGACACCCCCGTATCAGGCGGCGCGTAGTAAGACGCCCATAAGGTGAGTACCATGTGGAATGCCAGACCAAAACTAGGGGCCTGCTTGAATTCAGAGGCAGAACGCATCAAACGCATCCAAGCACTCTTTTCTCCCCTATCTTTTCTCTTGCGAGAGAAAAGATAGGGCTGCCGGAGGCGCGTCAGAACCGGCCTCGACGGAACGAGTCCCCGCTGTTCGCGGAGCCTCTTTTCCTCTGAGCCCGTTTCTTCCTTTCCAAACCGCAAACTGAATTTGCGGTTTGGATTTTCCTATGCAAATCTGATACAACCTCTCAGTCAGCTTCGCTGACAGCTCCCCTGGGAGGGGAGCCTTTTCCGCTGCGGAGGGAGTTATTTTTTTATTATATAAAGTATCCGCTGGTTCTCCCCTTGAAAATTGTCCACAGCTGTGTTATGATTATTGTGCATAAATTTGTGTTTTTTCCGCCGGTACGGCGATAGAAAGAAAGGAACTGCGCATGTATTCAACCGCTTACGTCTGGGCCAAGGTCCTGGGGCATATGGAGGCCCGGCTGACGCCGCAGGTCGTGTCGACCTGGTTTGACGATACCGAGATCCTCGAGCTGACGGATCAGAAGCTCGTTTTGTACTCCCCCTCCACCTTCCGCAAGGATATCATCCTCCGCCGCTGCACCGGCTACATCAAAGAGGCCATGCAGGAGATCTTCCAGATGAACGTCGAGGTCGAGGTTTTGGACGAGACGGAGATCGAAGCGTACCGCGGCCGGTCACAGAAGCCGGAATTCATCGAGTTCAACCCGCAGTTCACGTTTGATAATTTCGTCGTCGGCTCGTCCAACCGCTTTGCGCACGCGGCGGCCGTCTCCGTCGCCAACAATCCGGCGGAGACGTATAACCCGCTGTTCATCTACGGCCCGTCCGGCCTCGGCAAGACGCATCTGCTGTATGCCATCGCCAGCGTCGTGCATAAAAATCATCCCAGCTACAACATCGTCTATATCAAGGGCGACCAGTTCACCAACGAGCTCATCGCCGCCCTGCAGGAGGGCCGCAACAACGAATTCCGCAACAAATACCGCAACGCGGACCTCTTCCTCGTCGATGATATCCAGTTTATCGCCGGCAAGGAATCCACGCAGGAGGAATTTTTCCATACCTTCAATAATCTCTACGAGAACCACCACCAGATCGTTCTGACCGCTGACCGGCCGCCCAATGAGATGCTCCGTCTTGAAGACCGGCTGAAGACCCGGTTCGAGTGGGGCCTGATTGCAGACATCCAGCCGCCCGATTTTGAGACCCGCATGGCGATCATCAAGAACAAATCCGTCTCGCTCGGCTTCGAGCTGCCGGACGATGTCTGCACCTTCATCGCCGAAAACGTCACGTCGAACGTGCGTCTGCTGGAGGGGACCGTCAAAAAGATCCGCGCGTATCACGATCTCGACAACATGGAGCTGACCGTGCCGAACGTGTCCCGCGCCATCAAGGACATGTACAACAAGGAAAAGGCCGAAAATCTGCCTACGCCCAGCCTCATCATCGGCGAGGTCTCCCGGTTCTACAACATTGAGGAAGCCGTCATCCGCGGCACGCTCAAAAATAAGAATACCGCCGAGGCGCGGCAGGTCGCCATGTATCTGGTGAGGAAGCTGACGAATCTTTCTCTTCCTGACATCGGCAAGGAATTCGCCCGCGACCATTCAACCGTCATTCACTCGCTCAAAAAGGTCGAGCAGCAGCTTGCCGCCGGGACCGGCTCTCTGCCGGACAACATCCGCGATATTACGGCGAACATCAACAGCAAGCTCTGATTTTTTCCACAGGGACGTGTGGAATCCACAGATGGGCTCTGTGGAAAGCTGTGAAACGCATGTTTCACAATTTGAGGTGTGGAAAAGCGTTTGGATCGTAAACATGGGCCTGTGGAGAAAAAAGCATTGCAGCCGCTGGGCCTGCACCGGTTTTCCACATAAATTTCCCCTACTGCTACGTACTTCTAAAAAAAATCCTTTCTTTCTCTGGAAAGAAGAAACGGAGGAATCCATATGAAATTTACCTGTGAAAAAAATGCGCTGGTCAGCGCCATCTCCGTCGCCTCCCGTACCGTCGCACAGAAGAGCACCATTCCGGCGCTCGAGGGAATCTATATCCGCGCAGGTGTCAAGCTGACGCTTTCCGGTTATAATCTCGAGACGGGCATCACCATCTCCGTCGACGCGGACATCCAGGAGACCGGCGCATGCATCATGCCGTCGAGACTCTTCTTCGATATCATCCGCAAGCTGCCGGACGATACGGTCTCCATCTCGGTCGACAAAAACTTCAAGGTCTCCATCCGCGGCGGGATCTCCTCCTTCTCCATTACGGCCATGTCCTCTGAGGACTATCCGGAGCTGCCGGAGGTCGACTCCGAAAAGGGCATCGACCTGCCGCAAAGCGAACTCAAGGCCATGATCGGCGGCACGAGCTTCGCTGTCAGCGAAAACCAGGCTCGACCCATCCATACAGGCTGCCTGTTTGAGGTGGCAGATGATTCCATCACAGTCGTCGCCGTCGACGGCTACCGGCTCGCGCTTCGCCGCTGGAAAGCGGAAGCACCCATCGGACGGACGCTCAAATTCGTCGTCCCCGCCGCGGCGCTCAAGGAAGCGGAAAAGATCCTCGGCGATACCGACGAGACCTGCACCTTCTTCCTTGGCAGCAAGCATATCCTCTTTACGATCGGCGAGGCGACGCTCGTCTGCCGGCTGCTCGAGGGGGAATTCCTCGACTGGCGGCGCGTGCTTCCGCAGAACCAGCCGATCAAGCTGGCGGTCAACGTGGCAAAGATGACCGATTCCATCGAGCGTGTCGGCCTCATCATCTCTGAGAAGCTCAAAAGCCCCGTCCGCTGCCGCTTCGGCGAGAATACCGCGGATTTCCGCTCCGTTTCCACGATCGGCGAGGCACACGACGTCTGCCAGATCGCGGGCGACGGGCAGGATATGGAGATCGGCTTCAACTGCCGGTACCTGCTCGACGCGCTGCGCGCGATCCCGGATTCTGAATGCTCGCTGGAGCTGGTCAATGGCCTGAGCCCCATCGTCATGAATCCGTGCGACGGCTCCGGCCGGTACAGCTACATGGTCCTGCCGGTCCGGCTGAAAGCGGGGGAATAAGATGAAGGTCAGAGTTACCAAAAAGCTGGCGGAGGGTCCGATCGAGATCCCCATCCATACGGAATTCATCAAGCTGCAGGACTTTCTGAAATTCGCCAACGCCATTGAATCCGGCGGCATGGCCAAGACCTTCATTCAGGAGGGCGACGTGCTGGTCAACGGCGAAGTGTGCACCATGCGCGGCAAAAAGCTGCATCCCGGCGACGAGGTGACCTTCATGGCCAACACCTGGCGCGTCACAGAAGAACAGGCATGAAGCTGCAGTCGCTCAAGCTGTATGATTTCCGGAATTATGCCGCTGCCGGCGTGCAGCTGCACCCCGGCGTCAATCTGATCGTCGGCGAAAACGCGCAGGGGAAGACGAATCTTCTCGAGGCGGTCTTCTATCTTTCGACCGGGCGGAGCTTCCGCACGGCGCGGAATCAGGAGCTGATCCGCTTCGGCGCGGAATTTGCAGATCTTGGCTGCGAGCTGTTTTCCGGCGGGCGGGAGCAGTCGATCCGTGCGGTCCTGTTTTCCGGGCGAAAGCCGCGGCAGCTGTATATCGGCGGCGTGAAGCAGCGTTCGGCCACCGCGCTCCCGGGCGTATTGACGACGGTTTTGTTCTGCCCGGACGATCTGCTGGTTTTGAAAAGCGGCGCGGCCGGACGGCGGAAGCTCGTCGATACCGCGCTCTGCCAGCTCCGGCCCGGCTACGCGCAGGCGCTGGGCGAATATCAGAAGCTCTATGACAGCAAATCCCGGATCTTAAAGGACTATAACGACCGGCCGTCTCTGCTTGAGCCGCTGCCGGAGTTCAACTACCGCATGGCGCAGGTCGGCGCGATCCTCATCTCCTACCGCGCGCGGTATCTGCGGGAGCTTTCGGCGCAGGCCGGGCAGTTCCACGCAGAATTTTCCGGCGGAAAAGAGACGCTGCGGCTGCGCTATCAGACAGTCTCGACCGTCACGGACCCGTTTGCGGAGAAAAAAACAATCTTTCAGCAGCTGCTGGACCACCAGCAGTCGCATTACCGCGCGGAGCTGGAATCCGGCCAGTGTTTGTCCGGCCCGCATAAGGACGATTTTGAAGCGGAGCTGGACGGCCTGTCCGTCAAGGCCTTCGGCTCGCAGGGTCAGACGCGGACTGCGGCCATCAGTCTGAAGCTCGCTGAGCGCGAGCTGTTCCGCCGCGATACCGGCGAAGAACCGGTGCTGCTGCTCGACGACGTGCTCTCGGAGCTCGACGCGAGACGGCAGGATTTTGTGCTCAATCAGATCCGTTCCGGGCAGGTGCTCATCACCTGCTGCGAGCCGGACCGGCTTTCCGACATCGGCAAGCGGATCCTGATCGAAAACGGGCAGGTACGGGAGGATCCGGCATGTATCTGAACATCGGCGGCGATTTTTCCGTCCGCGGCGAGACCATCGTCGGCGTATTTGATCTGGACAATACCAGCTGCTCCAAATGGACGCGGAAATTCCTCGCGGAGGCCCAGAAGGCCGGCGCCGTCGTCGAAGCGACGGACGAGCTGCCGAAATCCTTTCTGGTCGCGGCGGAATACGGACAGACGCGCGTCTATCTGACAAAATATAACGCTGCCATCCTGCAAAGACGTCTGCAGGAACCGCAGCGCAGCCCCATTCCTGGAAAAGGAGAAAAACTATGAGCGAAGAAATCAAGGATATCATCGAGGCCGAAAAGGAATACAACGCCAGTCAGATCCAGGTGCTGGAGGGACTCGAGGCCGTCCGCAAGCGGCCCGGCATGTATATCGGCTCGACAAGCGCTTCCGGCCTGCACCATCTGGTGTATGAGATCGTCGACAACGCGGTCGATGAGGCGCTGGCCGGATACTGTAAGCACGTTGTGATCACCATCAACGAGGGCAATACCATCACCGTCACCGACGACGGCCGCGGCATCCCCGTCGATATCCAGGCACAGACCGGCAAGCCCGCGCTGGAGGTCGTCTATACGGTTTTGCACGCGGGCGGCAAATTCGGCGGCGGGGGATACAAGGTCTCCGGCGGTCTGCACGGCGTGGGCGCGTCGGTCGTCAACGCGCTGTCCGAGTGGCTGGAGGTCGAGGTCAGCAAGGACGGGAAGATCTATCAGATGAAGTTCTCCCGCGGCCATATTACCCAGGAAATGCGCGTCATCGGCACCACGGACCAGCACGGCACGAAGGTCACCTTCAAGCCGGACCCCGAGATGTTCGACACGCTGGAATACGACTATGAGACCCTGCATACCCGCATGCGCGAGCAGGCGTTTTTAAACGCGGGCCTGCACATCACCATCAAAGACGAGCGCATCGAATCCGCCGACAAGCCCGAAAAAGAGCGCAAGGACTCCATGTGCTACGAGGGCGGCATCCGCGAATTCGTCCGCTGGTACAACCGCCACAAGACGCCCCTGCACGAGCAGGTCATCTACATGTCCGGCACCAAGGGCGACGACACGGCCGAGGTCGCACTGCAGTATAACGACTCCTTTGCCTCTACCATCGTCTCCTTCGCCAACGACATCCATACCCCCGAGGGCGGCATGCACGAGGAGGGCTTCAAGCGGGCGCTGACGAACGTGCTCAACGCCTACGGCGTCAAAAAGGGCTATATCAAGGGCGACGACAAGGTCTCCGGCGACGATGTGCGCGAGGGTTTGACCGCCATCGTCTCCGTCAAGCTGACCGAGGCGCAGTTCGAGGGCCAGACGAAGGCCAAGCTCGGCAACGCCTCCATGCGCACGCTGGTCAGCAACATCGTCACGCAGCAGCTGGCGGAATTCCTGGAAGAAAACCCCGCCGTCGGCAAGGCGATTCTGGACAAGGCCATGATGGCCAACCGCGCGCGCGAGGCTGCGCGAAAGGCCAGAGAAGCCATCCGCCGCAAGACCGGCCTCGAGTCCGGCCAGATGCCCGACAAGCTGCGCGACTGCAACGACACCGACCCGACCCTCACCGAGATCTACATCGTCGAGGGCGACTCCGCCGGCGGCTCGGCCACGCAGGGCCGCGACTCCCGCTTCCAGGCGATCCTGCCGCTCTGGGGCAAGATGCTGAACGTGGAAAAGGCCCGGGCCGACAAGGTCTACGGCAACGACAAGCTCCAGCCCGTCATCACGGCGCTCGGCGCCGGCATCGGCGACGAATTCAACCTCGACAAGCTCCGGTATCACAAGGTCATCATCATGGCCGATGCCGATGTCGACGGCAGCCATATCCGGACGCTGCTTCTGACGTTCTTCTTCCGCTTCATGCGGCCGCTCATCGAGCACGGCTACGTCTATTCCGCCGTGCCGCCCCTGTACAAGCTCTCGCGCGGCAAGACGCAGCGCGTGGCCTACTCTGACCCGGAGCGAGACCGGATCTCGGCCGAAATGCGCGCGGACAATCCGAATGCGAAGATCGATATCTCCCGCTACAAGGGCCTTGGCGAAATGAACCCGCATGAGCTGTGGGAGACCACCATGGATCCCACCACCCGGACGCTTCGGCGCATCACGCTTGAGGACGCGGTGCAGGCGGACCAGATCTTTACGGTCCTGATGGGCGAGGATGTCGAGCCGCGTAAGGAATTTATTGAGGAAAACGCGAAATACGTGGTGAATCTGGATATCTGATCGAATTGGATGCCTCCGGCGGCCCCTTCTTTTCCGTCTTGCCGGAAAAGAAGGGGGAGAAAAGGGGCGCTGATGACTCAGAAACCGCCATCACGTATCTGCTCTGTAGCTGGACGCACTTCTGCGGCGTCCCGTTTGCCTGGCAAGGAATGACTGCCGAAAGGGCACGTCATTGTTGGTGATGGCTGAATCGGGTTTCTGAGATTTGCCAGGTGCGCCTGCGGGCGCGGGTGGTTATGCCCGCGCTGCCGGTGATGGCGGGATCGGATTTTTGAAATTTGTCAGGTGCGCCTGCGGGCGCAGGCTGTTACTCCTACTCTGAAAAGGAGACCCAAGTTCTATGGCACATAAGAAAGATTATAAGCCCGAGGACATCATGTTCCCGGAGCAGAGGATCGTGCAGTCGGAGCTCGTGCATGAGATGAAGAGCTCGTATATCGACTACGCGATGTCCGTCATTGTCGGCCGTGCGCTGCCGGATGTGCGCGACGGTCTGAAGCCCGTGCACCGGCGCATTCTCTACGCCATGTATGAGGACGGGCTGACGTCCGACAAGCCGTTCAAAAAATCGGCGACCTGCGTCGGCGACGTGCTGGGCCGGTATCATCCGCACGGCGACGCGTCGGTCTACGACGCGATGGTCCGTCTGGCGCAGGATTTCTCCATGCGCTACCCGCTGGTCGACGGCCACGGCAACTTCGGCTCCGTCGACGGCGATCCTCCCGCGGCCTACCGTTATACCGAGGCGCGCATGTCGAAGCTCTGCAACGAGATGCTGCGCGACATCGACAAGGATACGGTCGCCTGGGATCCGAACTTCGACGAATCGAGAAAAGAGCCGCGCGTGCTCCCGTCCCGCTTCCCGAACCTGCTGGTCAACGGCTCGAGCGGCATCGCCGTCGGCATGGCGACGAATATCCCGCCGCACAATCTGACGGAGGTCATCAACGCCTGCGTCTGCATCCTCGAAAACCCCGAGGCGGAGCTGGCAGACCTGATGGAGTACATCAAGGGCCCGGATTTCCCGACCAGGGGCATCATCATGGGCCGCAGCGGCATCCGCGCCGCCTACGCCACCGGCCGCGGCAAGATCACCGTCCGCGCGCGCACCGAATTTGAGGAATTCGGCCAGAACCGCGAGCGGATCATCGTGACGGAGCTGCCGTATCAGGTCAACAAGCGCCAGCTCATCGCCGCCATGGCCGAGCAGGTGCGCGACAAGCGGCTCGAGGGCATCTCCGACATCCGCGACGAGACCGACCGCAACGGCATGCGCGTCGTCATCGAGCTCAAAAAGGACGCGAACCCGCAGGTCGTTCTGAACCGCCTCTTTGCCCAGACGCAGATGCAGACGACCTTCGGCGTGACGATGCTCGCACTGGTCAACAACCAGCAGCAGCCGAAGATCCTGTCCCTGCGCCATATGCTCGACGAGTATCTCGCTTTCCAGGAGGAGATCATCACCCGCCGGACGCAGTTCGACCTCAAAAAGGCGCTCGACCGGCAGCACGTGCTGCAGGGTCTGCTGATCGCGGAGGACAACATCGACGAGGTCATCCGGACCATCCGAGAGAGCTATGACAACGCGAAAGAGCGCCTGATGGAGCGCTTCAGCCTGTCTGAGATCCAGGCGCAGGTCGTGCTGGACATGCAGCTCAAGCGCCTGCAGGGACTCGAACGCGAGAAGCTCGAGGCGGAATACGAGGAGCTCGAAAAGCGCATCGAATATTACCGCGAGCTGCTGGCGAACGAAGAGATGCTCAAGGGCGTTCTCAAGGACGAGCTGATCGCCATCCGCGACAAGTACGGCGACGACCGCCTGACCGAGATCCAGGACGTCGAGGATGAGATCGACATCGAGGATCTCATCGAGGAGGAGCAGTGCGTCTTCACGCTCTCGCACGCGGGCTACTGCAAGCGCGTGCCTGCCTCGACCTACCGCAGCCAGAAGCGCGGCGGCCGCGGCGTGACCGGCATGACGACGAAGGAGGAGGATTTCGTCGAGGGCGTCTTTACCGCCTCCACGCATGACTATATCCTCTTCTTCACGAACCTCGGCAAGGTCCACCGCCGCAAGGGCTATCAGATCCCCGAGGCCGGACGCACCGCCAAGGGCACGAATCTGGTCAACATCCTGCCCTTCGAGCCGGGCGAGAAGGTCACGGCTGGCATCACCGTGCATGAGTTCGACGAGGACTATCTCGTCTTCGTCACGAAGAACGGCACCGTCAAGCGGCTGGAGCTGGCAAGCCTCAACACAGCGAGAAAGGCCGGCATCCGCGCGCTGACACTGAGCGAGGGCGACGAGCTCATCGCCGTCATGAAGACCGACGGCAAGCAGGACATCATGCTCGCCAGCGCGGACGGCATGGCCATCTGCTTCAACGAAAACGACGTGCGCGTTATGGGCCGCGACGCGGCCGGTGTGCGCGGTATGGCGCTGGACGCGGGCGACAGCATCGTCGGCGCTGGCATCGCCGCGAAGGGCAAGCAGCTGCTCTCCGTTACCGAATACGGCTACGGCAAGCGCACGGACATCGAGGAATACATGCGTCTCGGCGACGACGGCGTCCGCCGTCCGCAGCAGCGCGGCGGCAAGGGCCTCAAGAACTACAACATCACCGCCAAGACCGGCCGCATCGCGGGCGTCGCCATCGTGGACGACGAGGACGATGTGATGCTGATCGAAAACGGCGGCGTGCTCATCCGTATGGCGGCGGCCGACATCAACGTCTATAAGCGCGACACGCAGGGCGTCATCCTCATGCGCGTGGAAGCGGGCAACCGCGTCATCTCCGTCGACCGGGTCGACCGGGAGCCGGAGGAGACGGCGGACGAACACGAAGAAGCATGAAGACGGTCACCATCTACACCGACGGGGCCTGCTCCGGCAACCCCGGTCCCGGCGGCTGGTGCGCGATTTTGGAGTATCAGGGACGCGAGAAGATGATCTCCGGCGGCGAGGAGTCGACCACCAACAACCGCATGGAGCTCATGGCGGTCATCTCCGCGCTGCTCGCGCTGCGCGAGCCGTGCGTGGTGGAGCTGTATTCCGATTCCAAATACGTCATTGACGCGCTGGAGAAGGGCTGGGCCTGGGGCTGGAAACGCAGGGGCTGGGTCAAGGCCGACAAAAAACCGGCCCTCAACCCCGACCTGTGGGACACGCTGCTGGGTCTGACCCGGCAGCACGAGATGCACTACCACTGGGTCAAGGGGCATGAGGCCAACGAAAAAAACAACCGCTGCGACGAACAGGCGGTGCTGGAAAGCAGAAAGTTTAAAAGATGACCCTCCCAAGGCTCCCCTCTCAGGGGAGCTGGCGTACCAATAATGGCATAAACTACGCGCCTGAGAGGTTGTCGCAGATTTGCATAGAAAAAACCCAAACCGCAAATTTAGTTTGCGGTTTGGAAAGGAAGAAACGAGCACAGAGGATAAGAAGCCTTGCCTGCAAGGATTCGTTCCGTCGTGGTCGTTTCTGACGCGCCTCCGGCGGCCCTATCTTTTCTCTCGCAAGAGAAAAGATAGGGGAGAAAAGAGTGCGTGGAGATGCGGGGTGCAATCTGCCTCTGAATTTAGGTAAGGCCCAATGTTTCAGTCTGGCGTTCCACACGATGGTCACCTCACGGGCGTCTTGGTACGCGCCGCCTGATACAGGGGTATCGGATTTGATACTAGCTGCCGTAGAATATCTGCCATAAATAGAAGGTGCAGGCCAGATTTGCTGGTCTGCACCTTTTTGCGGGGAGATTTTCCGTTTTTTTAAGCATCCAAAGCCTTCCCCTATGAGGGGAAGGTGGCACGGCGAAGCCATGACGGAAGAGGTAGAGGCACTTGCGTCTATGAGGAGCTGTCCACCTCATCAGTCAGCCTGCGGCTGACAGCTTCCCCTATGAGGGGAAGCCTTTGTCCGCTGCGGCGGCAAACAATCCCTCAGTCAGCCTACGGCTGACAGCTCCCCTGGGAGGGGAGCCTGGGGAAAACGAACCCCCGCAGGAATTTTCCTGCGGGGGTGATGGTTTACAGGGGGTATTTTTTGATCTTTGCGAATGCACGGGGGTATTTGGGCGGGGTCGGCTTTTGCTTGCGGATGACGACGGCCTTGTGGACGGCGTCCTGGATGGGATATTCGTACACCCGCTCAATGCTGCCGCCGAGCTGGGCGATGCCGCGCCGGGCCTCGTCGATCTCTTCGTCGGCAAGCGCGCCCTTCATGGCGAGGAAGACGCCGCCGACTTTCGCGTACGGCAGACACAGCTCCGCGAGCACGTTCAGCCGCGCCACGGCGCGGGAGGTCACAATGTCGTAGCTCTCCCGGCAGGTGCGGACGTATTCCTCCGCCCGGGCCGTCACGACCTGCGCCTGCACGCCGAGCTGCGGCAGCAGCTCCTCGAGCCAGTGCATCCGCTTGGCGAGCGAATCGAGCAGCGTCAGCTCCATCGACGGCTCCGCGATCTTCAGCGGAACGCCGGGGAAGCCCGCGCCGCAGCCGATGTCGATGACGCGTTGATTCTGAAAGTCCACGGCCTGCAGCAGCGCGATGGAGTCGAGAAAATGCAGCTCTGCTACGGCCTGCGGTTCGGTGATGGCGGTCAGGTTCATGACCTGATTCTTTTCCAGCAGTGCCCGGCCAAAGGCGCAGAGCGTGTCGATCTTCTCCGGGGAAAGCCCGGAACGCTGTTCGAGTATCTGTCTCATGCTTCTGCCTTTCGGATGTACAGCACGCCGATGGTGCCGGGGCCGCAGTGGCTGCTGACGGTGCAGCCGGCGCGGGTGACGCAGATCTCGTCAAACGGCTGCAGCTTCTGCACAGTTTCCACAGCTTTCTGCACCGTTTCCTCCGGCAGGCCGGAATGCGTGATGAAGACGCGCCGCAGCTCCAGATCGCTGCGCGCGCCGATCTTGTCGGTGATGTACTGCACCAGACATTTTTCAAAGCTGCCGCGGTACTTTTTGCCGACGCCCATTTTGCCGTCCTTGACCTCGATGCACGGGCGGAGCTTCAGAAGATTCGCGCCGAGCAGCGTCACGGCCGAGCAGCGGCCGCCCATTTTCATGTAGTCCAGCCGGTCAAGAATGAAGCTGGCCTCCACGCGGCCGGTCAGCTCCTGCAGCGCCGCGACGATCTCGTCCGGCGCCATGCCGGCGCGGGCCATTCGCTCGGCTTCGAGCACGACGAGGCCGTGGCCGGTGGAGAGATTTCTCGAGTCGACAACGTAGACGTTGTCAAAATCCGCCGCCGCGAGCTTTGCGTTCTGATAGCAGCAGGAGAAATCGAGGGAAATACAGATGTGAATGACAAAGTCATTCTGCGCGGAAAGCTCCGTGAACATGCGGACATAGTCCGCCAGGTTGACCGCAGCCGTCTTCGGCAGACCGCCGCCCGCGGAGACATGCGCATAGATGTCGTCCGGGCGGACGTCCACGCCGTCGCGCAGCGTTTTGCCGTCCATGTTGACGTAGAGCGGCAGCAGGCGGATGTTGTACCGCTGCAGCAGCTCGGGGCTGAGATCACAGGTCGAGTCAGACGTGATCTGATATCGCATAGAGAACCATCCTTTTTTCACCAGCGTCCGTCCGGGACGCGCGTCTTTTGGAACCGATGGGATCAGCGGTTCCTCTGGCGCAGCGCGCGGAAAAAGTCGCGCAGCGCCTGCGAGCAGGCTTCTTCCAGGACCCCGCCCAGCACCTCCGGCTGAAAGCAGCCCGGCAGATGCAGCACATCGACCAGACTCCCGGCCGCACCGGATTTGGGGTCCTTTGCGCCGTAAACGACGCGCGGCAGATGCGCGTTCAGGATCGCACCCGCACACATGGGACACGGCTCGAGCGTCACGTAGAGCGTGCACTGCCACAGCCGCCAGCCGCCAAGCGTCCGGCAGGCCTCGGCAATGGCCTCGATCTCCGCGTGCGCCAGGGCGGTCCTGTTCGTTTCCCGGCGATTGCGGCCGCGGCCGACGATCCGGTCATCCAGTGTAATCACACACCCCACTGGGACCTCGCCCTCCGCGGCAGCCTCCTGCGCGAGAAGCAGAGCCTCGCGCATCATGTTTTCATCCAAAACCGTTCACACACCTCCACGGCAGGATTATTTACCCATCATACCCGAAAACGCCCCATTCGTCAACACCCCGCGCCGCCGCGCAAAAAAAGCCCTCCGGTCATGCTCTGACCGGAGGCAGATGGGGTTGTGGGATTTGGCGGCGGCCAGAGCCGCCGGCCTGGGATATGAAGTGCGCTCGCATTGGATAAGCTGTGTCTATACCATACCGGAACAGTGCGGAAAAGTCTGCCGAACGCTGTCGGGGCGGAAATTTTTTCTTGCGGCGGGCAGGATTCTTGCAAACAGGGCGGTTTCCTGCTAAAATATCAATCCGAATGAAGTGCTGCAGGGGGGATCTGTATGGAATTTGACGCTGGCCGGTACGATGTGGCCGTGATCGGCGCGGGCCACGCCGGGATCGAGGCCGGGCTGGCCTGCGCGCGGATGGGGCTGAAGACCGTCGTGTTTACGATCAATCTGGACGCAGTCGGCAATATGCCCTGCAATCCCGCCATCGGCGGTACGGGGAAGGGCCATCTCGTGCGCGAACTCGACGCGCTCGGCGGCGAGATGGCGAAGGCGGCCGATCGCTCGTGCATTCAGTACCGGATGCTGAACCTGGGCAAGGGCCCGGCCGTCCACTCCCTGCGCGCGCAGGCGGACCGCCGGAGGTATCAGGAGGATATGAAGCGCACGCTCGAGCGGCAGGAGAATTTGGACCTCAAGCAGGCCATGATCATCTCCCTCCGGCTGACGGACGGGCAGGTCTCCGCTGTCGTCACGCGCCTCGGCGCGGTGTATCAGGTGCGCGCCTGCGTCATTGCCTCCGGCACGTATCTGGATGCCCGCGTCATCACCGGCGACTGCGCCTATGCCTCCGGCCCGGACGGCATGCAGGCGGGCATCGGTCTTGCGGAGCAGCTTTCTTCTCTTGGCCTGCGCATGCGCCGGTTCAAGACCGGCACGCCGCCGCGCGTCAACCGCCGCTCGATCGACGTGACGAAGATGGAGCTGCAGCCGGGCGACGAGACGCCCGTCCCGTTCTCGTTTTCCACGAAGCAGCCGCCGGAAAACAAAGCGGTCTGCTACCTGACCTATACGAACGAAAAGACCCACGCGATCATCAAGGCCAACCACGACCGGTCGCCGCTGTTCAACGGCATGATCGAGTCCGTCGGTCCGCGCTACTGCCCGTCGATCGAGACGAAGATCGACCGCTTTCCGGATAAGCCCCGGCACCAGTTGTTTGTCGAGCCGTGCGGGCTGTACACGGACGAGATGTATATCCAGGGTCTGTCTTCCAGCCTGCCGGAGGATGTGCAGCTCGACATGCTGCACACGATCGCGGGGCTCGAGCATGCGGAGATGATGCGCCCGGCCTACGCCATCGAATACGCCTGCGTCGACCCGACCGAGCTTCTGCCGACGCTCGAGAGCAAAAAGATCCCCGGCCTCTACGGCGCGGGGCAGTTCAACGGCTCGTCGGGCTATGAGGAGGCCGCGGTGCAGGGCTTCGTGGCGGGCGTCAACGCGGCGCTGAAGCTCAAAGGCGAGGCACCGATGGTCCTGAAGCGGTCTGACGGCTATATCGGCACGCTCATTGACGATCTGGTCACCAAGGGCACGAACGAGCCCTACCGCATCATGACCTCGCGCTCGGAATACCGGCTTTTGCACCGGCAGGACAACGCCGACGAGCGCTTGATGCCCATCGGCCACCGCATTGGGCTGGTTTCCGACGAGCAGTATGAAGCCGTGCAGGAAAAATACCGCGCGGTCGCCGCGGAGATCAAACGCCTGGAGGCCACGGGCGTGCCGGAGAGCGAAGCGCTGAACGCGATGCTGCGCGCGCATGAGACCGCGCCGGTCGAGGGCTCGGCCCGCCTGTCCGATCTCATCCGCCGCCCGCAGCTGGGCTATGACGATCTGGCGCCCTTCGACCCGGAGCGGCCGGCGCTGCCCGCCGTGGTGCGCGAGGCCGTGGAGATCCGGATGAAATACGCGGGCTACATCGCCCGCCAGCAGAAGCAGGTCGAGGAATTTGCCCGCGAAGAGGGCAGGCTCCTGCCCAAAACGATCGATTATCTTTCCATGCAGGGCCTGCGCGTCGAGGCGCGGCAGAAGCTCGATGAGATCCGGCCCCTGTCCGTCGGGCAGGCCAGCCGCATTTCGGGCGTCTCGCCCGCAGATATCGCGGTGCTGCTCATCTGGCTGGAGCAAAATAAGGAGTAAGGTATGTATTTTGATTCACACGCACATCTGACCGAGGACTGTTTTGCACAGGACTTCGACACCATTGTGGAAAACATGAAGGCTGCGTCCGTCACCGGCATGATGGAGATCGGCTTCGATCTGCCGTCATCGGAAAAGGCGGTGCAGTTGGCCGAGCGATTTAGCTGGGTCCACGCCGCCGTCGGCAGCCACCCGGACGACGCCGCGCAGGTGGACGAGGCACGGATCGCCGTCTACCGCGAGCTGTGTAAAAACCCGCGTGTGAAGGCCATCGGCGAGATCGGCCTGGACTATCACTATGAGGATCCCCCGCGGGATGTGCAGCAGCGGGCCTTCCGCCTGCAGATGGCGCTGGCGCAGGAGCTCTCCATGCCTGTCGTCATCCATGAGCGCAAGGCGCATGAGGACGGGCTGCGCATCATCGACGAGTTCCCGGACGTGAAGGGCGTGTTTCACTGCTTTTCCGGCAGCTATGAGATGGCAAAGGAGCTGATCAAGCGCGGCTGGTGCATCGGCTTTACCGGCGTCGTGACATTCAAAAATGCGCACAAGGCCGTGGAGGTCGCGCAGAACATCCCGCTGGACCGCATCCTCATCGAGACCGACTGCCCCTACATGGCCCCGGAGCCCTTCCGCGGCCGCCGCTGCGACCCCAGCTTGGTCCCGTACGTGGCCAAAAAGATCGCAGATCTCCGCGGCATCCCCGCCGAAGAAGTCGCCCGCGCAACCGAATCCAACGCCCGCCGGGTATTCCGCCTCTGATAGGCACTTCCGGCAGCGCGAACCCCTTGGCTCCCCTTCCAGGGGCCGATTCCCCCTATCAGGGGGAAATGTCCCGAAGGGACAAAAGGGGTAGGGATGCTGGCTCGGCGCAGCCGAGACTGAGAGGTTGTCGCAAGTTTGCAGCTGCCCTCTGTCTCCGACGGCCCCTTCTTTTCCGTCTTGCCGGAAAAGAAGGGGGAGAAAAGGGGCGCTGAGACGCGTTTGGTGCATTCTGCCTCTGAATTCAGGCAAGTACCAATGTTTCAGGCGTCGTTCCACACGAGGCTCTCCCTACGAGTTTTTTACTACGCGCCGCCTGATACGGTACACCGGATTTGATAGCAGTTGCGTTTGAATATCTGCAGCAAAACACCCTGCGTTCGAAATTTACAGCGATGTACGGATTCGCCGCAGGCTCATGCCTTCCCCTGGATGCGAATCAATAGTTGAACCGCAAGAGGAGGGCGGCGAAAGCGAGGGAGGAGAAGATGTGGAAGAGCAGACCGGCGCAGGAACGGACGTGCGAAGCAGACTGGATGTGCGTTTTGGCCTGCAGCCAGTTGAAAAAGACCTCAATCGGCTGCCGCAGGGCACTGATGCGGGTGGATACGGCATCTTCGGAAACAAGAACATCGTACTTTTTCCGCTTTCGCGGCGTGATGAGTGCGACGTTCCGCTCGGTTTGCAGATGGGATCTCCATTCTGCGTCGATATAGGCACGATCTGCATAGAGCCGGCCGTCTGTGACCGGTGCGCAGTCCAGATCGATCTGCTTTGCAGCCCACAGGTCGCAGAGACTGGCTTTGCTGATCTGTACGGCGCAGGGGATGGGAAGCTTGCGCGGCCGCAGCTGCGCAAAAACGTGCAGCTTGACGCCGTGATACCACAGGTTCTTCGTGGGATTTCGTGTTAAATTGCAGAGATCCCGTGCCGTTTTCGCAGTATTTGACCGGGAACCGACAGACACCATGACCGGGCAGGAATCCAGCACATACCCGTGCGTCGGCTCGCTGCTGGCAAGCTTTTGCTCAAACAGAACCTCGGCCAGCGCGGCAAAGGCTGCCGCCAGCCGATTCAGCCGGCGGCAGAACGCCTGATAGCTGGGCAGCTTCTGGAACTCGCCCAGATGGTATGTTCTGATGAAATTGTAGATACTCTTCCGCGTCAATAAGCCCTGCTGCGCGCCCCATAAGTATGCGGTCATCAACTCCACGTCTGTAAATTGGGCAGACTTATTGTTGCTTCCGTGTTGCATTTTCTCCGCGATTCTGCTATCCTCACTGTGATGGCAAATCGCGCAATAGAGTTCGATCAGTTTGTTCACACCTTACTATCTCTCTTCTTGCGCCTTTTGTCATCTTTTTTTCGGTTTCTACTATTGATTCGCATCCTGGGGGAAGGTGGCTGCGGAGCGAAGCGGAGCAGACGGATGAGGGCAGGGGAGCAGTGATGGTTTTGCTGAAACTGCAAAGCTATCTGCCGGTGCTCCCCGGCCCTCATCAGTCTCGGCTTCGCCGAGACAGCTTCCCCTGGGGGAAGCTGTTTGGTGCATGCAAATACAGAAACCTAATGCAAAAAGGTGCAGACCAACAAATCTGGTCTGCACCTTCTATTTACTGCAAATATTCAAACGCAACTGCTCACAAATCTGGTTCCAGCGTATCAGGCGGCGCGTAGTAAAAAATTCGTAGAGTGACTATCGTGTGGAACGACGCCTGAAACATTGGGACTTGCCTGAATTCAGAGGCAGCACGCACCAAACGCATCCCAGCACTCTTTTCTCCCCTATCTTTTCTCTTGCGAGAGAAAAGATAGGGCCGCCGGAGGCGTCGGCAGTCGCAAATCTGCGGCAACCTCTCAGTCAGCTTCGCTGACAGCTCCCCTGGAAGGGGGAGCCTGGAGGGGTTGAAAAAAGCAGCCCGGTTGGGCTGCTTTTGGGTTTATTAGCCGGGGATATCTCCGACGCCGTTCAGGATGTAGGTCGGGCGGTAGGGGTAGTCGTTTACGTCTGTGCGGCTCGTGCAGCCGGAGAGGACGAGGACGGTGGCGAGGCCGGATTCCATGCCGGCGATGACGTCGGTGTCCATCCGGTCACCGACCATGGCGGCCTCTTCCGAGTGGACGCCCAGCAGCTGCAGGCCGGTGCGCATCATGAGCGGGTTGGGCTTGCCCATGAAGTAGGCCTTTTTGCCCGTCGCCAGCTCGATGGGGGCGACGAGCGAGCGGCAGGCGGGCGCAATGCCGAATTCCGTCGGCCCCGTGAGGTCGGAATTCGTGGCGATCAGCCGCGCGCCGTTCAGAACCAGCCGGACGGCCTTGGTGATGACCTCATAATTATAGCTTGCCGTCTCGCCGACGATCACGTAATCCGGGTCGACGTCGTTCATCGTGACGCCTACGTCGTACAGCGCGTTCAGAAGTCCCGGCGCGCCGATCACGAACGCGGTGCAGCCCGGCGCCTGCTTTTTGAGAAATGCGGCGGTGGCCAGCGCGCTGGTATAGAAATGCTCCTCGCCGATGTCCAGACCCATGCGCTGCAGCTTCTGCCGCAGCTCCTTGGGCGACCGCTCCGACGAGTTGGTCAGGAACAAAAACCGCTTGTCGTTTTCGTTCAGCCATGTTACGAACTCCGCCACACCCGGCAGCAGCTGGTTGCCGAGGTAGATGACGCCGTCCATATCGCAGATAAAGCCCTTGCGTGCGCGTAATTCTTCCAGATTCATCTCATGACGCCTCTCTTCCTGCTCCAATGGCAGGGTATCTTTTTTTATTCATTCACGGGTTCAGTATATGGGAGAAAACACGGAAAAGCAAGTGATTTTACACAAAGTTAACCGTAAGAAATTGTGAAGTCTGACGATCAGCGGAGGAAGCCCTCCAGGATCTTCTCCTCCGCCTCCTCCGGCGTCAGGCCGAGCGTCTCGAGCTTGAGCAGCTGCTCGCCTGCGATCTTGCCGATGGCGGCCTCATGCATGAGCGCGGCGTCGACATGGTTGCAGGAGATCTCGGGGATGGAGCGGACCTTGGCCGCGCCCATGATGATCGAGTCGCACGACACGTGGCCGAAGCAGGGGGCGTTGCCCTGCACGCGGGGATAGAAGATCTGCATGGATGCTTCCTTGGCGACCGACCGCGACACGACGCGCGTGCGTGAACCTTCGCCGTTCAAAATCACATCCATCTCGCTGACGGCGTGCTGGTCGCCCGCGGTCAGGAGCTTTTCGTTGATCTGCACCTCGGAGTTTGCGCCGTTGGCCTCGCACTTGGTATAGCGCTTGGTGTCGTCGACGCCGCCGATCTGGCTGGTGTCCATGACGATGGACGCGCCCTCCTCGAGATAGACGATGGTCTGCGGGTTCAGGATCCGCTTGCCGCTGCCTTCGCCCTCGCCGTAGTGCTTTTCGATATAGTGGACCTTCGCATTTTTGCCGATGTAGAAGGTGTGGATGCCGTCGTGCTCGGAGTCGCAGTCGCCGCAGTTGTGGATGCCGCAGCCCGCGACGATGGTCACGTCCGCGCCCTCGCCGACAAAGAAGTCGTTGTAGACCAGATCGTGGAAGCCGGACTTGCTCAGGATGACCGGAATGTGGACGTTTTCGCTCTTGGTGAAGGGCGCGATGCGGATGTCGATGCCGTCCTTGTCGGTCTTGGAGACGATCTGGATGTGCTCGGAGTTCTGGCGGAACTCCTTCTGCCCGTCGAGGCGGATGTTGACCGCGCCGTCGGGGATGGAGACCATGTCGGAGACGGTCTGCAGGATGCTTTTCTGGATGTCGTTCAGCATGTTCCGTTCACCTCCAGCAGATTGCAGCCTGCGACGGTCTGGGACAGCAGGCGGGGATAGAGCTCGTCCGCCGTGCCGCGTCCGGCGATCTCGCCGTTTGCCAGCAGGACGATCTCGTCGGCCAAGCGGATGATGCGCTCCTGATGGGAAATGATGATGATCGTGTGGCGGCCCTTTTCGTGCAGGTCGCGGAAGGTCTCGGTCAGGCGGGCGAAGGACCACAGGTCGATGCCGGCCTCCGGCTCATCAAAGATCATGAGCCGGGAATTTTTGGCCAGCAGCGTGGCGATCTCGATGCGCTTGACCTCGCCGCCGGACAGGCTCATGTCCACGTCGCGGCCGAGATAATCCCGCGCGCACAGGCCGACCTGCGTCAGGTAGGAACAGGCCTCGTCGTGCGAGAGCGTCTTTCCGGCCGCGATGGTCAGCAGGTCCGAGACCTTCATGCCCTTGAACCGCGGCGGCTGCTGGAAGGAGTAGGAGATGCCGCGGCGGGCGCGGTCGGTGATGGAGAGGGGCGTGATGTCTTCACCGTCAAGCAAGATCTGGCCGCCGGTCGGCACGGCAAGGCCCATGATGAGCTTGGCGAGCGTCGTTTTGCCGCCGCCATTCGGGCCGGTGATCACGAGGAACTTTCCGTCCTCAACGTCCAGACTGACGTTTTTGACAATGTCTGTGCGGCCCTGCGCGTCGCTGGCCGTCAGACTGAGATTTTTGAGTGTCAGCATGTAGGATCCTCTTTTTCTGAAACATAGTTATCATATTTATACCATAGTTTGTTCACTTGCGCAACGAATAGCCATTTTTTCCAAAAAACTTTCTCTGTTTTTTCGGGAAACACCGGCGGGCCGCCCCAGTGCAGGCGGAATTCTGCGGGGTAACCGGCGGTTTTTACGCAAAACCGCGAAACATGCCCGGTTTTGTCCGGTGAAAAAGCAGCTGTGCCCTTGCCAGCCGACGCAAGGTCTGCTATAATACAGGCAGAATGGCCTGAGAAAGGGGTGTGGTGCGTATGTCCGGTCTGTCCGCGGTGGTCTTTGTGCCCGATGATACTGGTAAAACCGGATATTCCCGCCCAATGATGCTGCAGGCGATCATGGGGACGCCGCTGCTTGCGTGGCTGACGCGTTCTCTGGCTGCCGGCGGGGTTGGGCGCTTCTTTTTGGTCTGCCACGAGCGGTTTTTATCGGAGGCGCGGCAGTGCTTCCCCGGCGACTGCGACCTCAGCTGCGCCAAGCTCGAGGAGACGGCCGACCAGCTCCACGTCTTTTTGTCCACCGCCGACGAGCAGGAGGAGGACGTCATCGTCGTCACCGGCCCTGCCGTCATCGATCCGTTCGCCGTGGATGAGGATTCGTTCTCCGGCGCGCCGGTCGAGAGCGGCGTGAGCGCCGTCAGCCGTCAGGCGCTGATGGACGCGCTGGACGATACGTTCATCTTTACCGACTTCCTCAAGGATCACGGCGTGCCCTATACCGACCGTGACGGCGTGTACGCCGTCTGCTCCATGCAGCAGCTGGCCGAGTGGCAGCCGCTGCTGAGCCGCGGCGTTCTGTACAATCTCGCCGCCGCAGGCGTGTCGATCTGGGATTATAACAACACATATGTCGAGCCCACGGTCTTCGTCGGGGCCGGGACCGAGCTTCTGCCCGGGACCGTGCTGCGCGGCACGACCTCCATTGCCGACGGCTGCACCATCGGGCCGAACAGCTATCTGGAAAATGTCAAGGTCGGCGAGGGGACGAAGGTCAACGCCTCGCAGGTCTACGATTCCGAGATCGGCAGCGACACGACGGTCGGGCCCTTTGCCTATGTCCGTCCGGGCTCGCGGATCGGCAGCCACGTGCGCTGCGGCGATTTTGTGGAGGTCAAGAACTCCACCATCGGCGACGGCACGAAGATCTCGCACCTGACCTACGTCGGCGACAGCGACGTGGGCAAGAACATCAACTTCGGCTGCGGCACCGTGACCGTCAACTATGACCGGGTCCACAAATCCCGCACCGTCATCGACGACAATGCCTTCATCGGCTGCAATACGAACCTCATCGCGCCCGTCCATGTGGGCGAGGGCGCATATATCGCCGCCGGCTCCACCGTGACCGACGACGTGCCGCCCGCGGCGCTCGCCATCGCCCGCGCCCGCCAGCAGAACAAGCGCGACTGGGCGAACCGGCATAAGCTGAAAGAAAAGTGATTGCAGGACCTTTGTTTTCCCGGCGGCGCGTGCCGCCTCCAAATACATACAGAACAACACAGAACAGAGCGAATCACACAAGAGAGAGGGTAATTTCATATGATTTCTCATGGTAAGAACGTCAAGGTATTCTGCGCGAACGCCAACCGCCCGTTTGCTGAGGGCGTCTGCCGCAAGCTGTGGCTGCCGCTGGGCGACTGCACCGTGACCACCTTTGCTGACGGCGAGGTTTCCCTGACGATCAATGAATCTGTCCGCGGCAGCGATGTGTTCCTGGTCCAGTCGACCTGCAAGCCGGTCAACAACAACCTGATGGAGCTGCTCATCATGATCGACGCCTGCCGCCGCGCTTCTGCCGGCCGCATCACCGCCGTCATCCCGTATTTCGGCTATGCCCGCCAGGACCGCAAGGCCAAGGGCCGCGACCCCATCTCCGCAAAGCTCGTCGCCAATATGATCGAGGCCGCGGGCGCGGACCGCGTGCTGACCATGGATCTCCATGCTGCCCAGATCCAGGGCTTCTTCGACATCCCTGTCGATAACCTGCTCTCCAACCCCATCTTCGTGAAATATTACATGTCCAAGTTCGAGCATCCGGAAGAGATGGTCGTCGTCTCCCCGGATGTCGGCTCCGTCGCCCGCAGCCGGACCTTCGCCAACAAGATGGGCATGAACCTCGCCATCGTCGACAAGCGCCGCGAAAAGGCCAACCAGTGCGAGGTCATGAACGTCATCGGCGACGTGAAGGGCAAGAAGTGCATCCTCTTCGACGATATGGTCGATACCGCCGGGTCTCTGTGCAATGCGGCCAAGGCCATCGTGGAGATCGGCGGCGCGACTGAGGTCTACGCCTGCGCGACCCACGGCGTGCTCTCCGGCCCGGCCAATGAGCGCATCGCCGACAGCTGCATCAAGGAGCTGACCTTCCTCAACACCATCCCGCCGCTCGAGGGCGCATGCAGCAAGATCAAGTATCTGGACGTTTCCCCGATCTTTGCCGACGCCATCCAGAGAATTTACGAAGAAAACTCGATGTCTGTTCTGTTCTGATTTTTATGCTGTTTCAAAGACCCAATTATGACTGGCTGATCGCGGGGCTCGGCAATCCGGGCGCCGAATACGAGAAGACCAGACACAATACCGGTTTTATGACCCTTGACCTGCTGGCCGCGCGCCTGCAGGTCAAGGTTTCCAAAGAGCGCTTCAAGGCGCTCACCGCGCAGGCGGACTTTGATGGCCAGCGGCTGTTTCTCATGAAGCCGCAGACGTATATGAACGCCTCCGGTATCGCCATCGAGGCCGCCGCGCATTTCTACAAGATCCCGCCGGAGCGGGTGCTCGTCCTGTTTGACGATATCTCGCTCCCCGTCGGCAAGCTCCGCATCCGCAAAAACGGCTCGGCCGGCGGCCACAACGGCCTCAAGTCCATCATTTCCTGCCTGGGCTCCGACCAGTTCCCGCGGGTCAAGATCGGCGTCGGCGCCAAGCCGCACCCGGACTACGACCTGGCCGACTGGGTGCTCTCCACCGTGTCGAAGACCGAGTGGCCCGACTATCAGGACGCGATGGAGCACGCGGCGGAGGCGGCGCTGTGCATCGTGAAAAACGGCTGTGAAAAGGCGGCCGCGGAATATAACGGCAGGCGGTTTTAAGCGGTTTGCCGCATAAAATAAGAAAAACCAGGACGCATAGGAGAAACTCTCCTATGCGTGTTGCCTGTTTGTCTGAAATTTCTGAGGCAGCACCGCACAATTCGGCAAGCAGATTCGGCGAGAGATTTTTCGCCAAGGCAAGGTTTGAAAAGCGCAGGAATCCTGTATGTACCCGCAAGGGGCATGCCGCATCCGTAAGGCTCCTTCGTCGCCAACGGCTGCGCAATATTTCAAGCTTTTCAAACCGCAGGATTGGCGGAAAAGATCCGGCGAAGCGCGCAGACGCAATTGTGCGGGGCTGCCTTAATTTGTTTTTTAGGAGAAGACCATGAACGTTCTGCTTTCGCTTCTGCAAAAGAGCCCGGATTATATGCAGCTGCTTCAGGCCGTGGAGGCGAAGCAGGCCGCTGCCGTCTCGGGCCTGAGCCAGGCGCCGCGGAGCCATGTGCTCGCGGCGCTGCACGAGCATTCGGGCCGCCCGCTCGTCGCGGTGTGTCAGGATGATCTGGCGGCTTCCCGGCTTGCGTCGGAGCTCGGCGCGTTTCTGGGCGAGCAGCCGCCGGTGCTGCCGTCGCGCGAGCTGACGCTCGCGGGGGCCATCGGCGTCTCGCGGCAGTGGGAGCAGAAGCGGCTGCGGCTGCTGTATGCGCTGGCGCAGGGGCAGGTGCCGGTTTTGGTGACGAGCCTGGACGCGCTGCTGCTGCGTACGATGCCGCGGGAGGTCTTGTTCTCGGCGTCCGTGCGGCTGCGGTGCGGGGCGGAATACAACGTGGACGATCTGGTCGCCCGGCTGACGCGGGCGGGCTATACCCGCTCGAGCCTCGTCGAGGGCGTGGGGCAGTTCGCCCTGCGCGGCGGCATTCTGGACGTGTATTCGCCCGCGTGCGAAAACCCGCTGCGCGCGGAGTTTTTCGGCGACGAGCTCGACACCATGGGCTATTTTGACCCCATCACCCAGCGGCGCACGGAAAACGTGGAAGAGGCCGTCCTCCTGCCCGTGGCGGAGACAGAGGCGCATCTGCACCCGCAGGGCACGGCGGGCCTGTGTGAGGATCTGCGCGCGATCATCGCGCGCCAGCAGCGCCGGAAAACGCCCAATCAGGCGCTGATCGACACCCTGCAGAAGGACTGCGAAGCACTTGAGAACGAGACGCTCTTTGCCAGCGCCGACCGCTATATGGCGCTCATCTATCCGGAGTTCACCACGGCCGCCGCGTATTTGTCGCAGGAGGCGGTCGTCGCGTTCTGCGACCACGGGAATCTGCAGCGGGCAGAGAAGGAAAAGGCGGAGGAATTCGGCCTGCTGCTCGATTCGTTCCTGACCTCCGGCACGCTGTTTGGCGAGCTGTGCGATTATTACGGCTCGATCGAGGATCTGGCCGCGCAGCTGCGCGGCCGGGCGGTCGTCTATTGCGACGGCTTCCTCGCGGCCCGGTATCCCGAGAGCCTGCCGCCCAAAAAGCTCCTGTCGTTCACGGCCCGGCATCTGCCGGGCTACGGCGGCAGTCTGGAGACGGCGGCGTCGGACCTGAAAAATTACACGGCCAACCAATATGGCTCGATCGTCCTGTGCGGCGGCCAGCGGCGCGGGGAGATTCTGAAAGACCTTCTGGCGCAGAACGGGCTGAACGCGCTTCTGGCGTTCCCGCTCACGAAGCTGCCGCAGCCAGGGCAGATCCTGCTCGCGCCGGGCTCGCTTCCCGCGGGGCTTGAATACCCGACGCTGAAATTTGCCATCTTAACAGAGGGGCAGATCGCCGTCCGGCAGGAGCGGAAGAAAACGCGCGCCCCGAAAAAGGCCACGAACCGCAAAAAGCTCGATTCGTTCACCGACCTCACGCCCGGGGACCTCGTCGTCCACGAGCACCACGGCATCGGCCGCTACGTCGGCATGGAGCAGCTGAAGGTCGGCGGCGTGACGAAGGATTACGTCAAGATCGCCTATCAGGGCACGGACTGCCTGTACGTCCCGGCCACGCAGCTCGATCTTGTCAGCAAGTATATCGGCGCCGGCGAGGATACGCCCGTGCGCCTCAACAAGCTCGGCGGCGACCAGTGGCAGAAGACAAAGGCCAAGGCCAAGGCCGCGGCCAAGGATCTGGCCGCGGGCCTCATCAAGCTCTACGCCGAGAGAAAGCGGCTGCCGGGCTTCGCCTTCGCGGCGGATTCGCCGTGGCAGCAGGAATTTGAGGAGAGCTTTGAATATGCGGAGACCGACGATCAGCTGCGCTGCATCGACGAGATCAAGCGCGATATGGAGTCGCCGTCGCCCATGGACCGGCTGCTCTGCGGCGATGTCGGCTTCGGCAAGACGGAGGTCGCCCTGCGCGCGGCCATGAAGTGCATCCTCGACGGCAAGCAGGTCGCCATCCTCGTGCCCACCACGGTCCTTGCCCAGCAGCATTATCTCACGGCCATGCGCCGCTTTGCGACGTTCCCGGTCACGATCGACGTGCTCTCCCGCTTCCGCACGCCCGCGCAGATCAAAAAGACGCTCTTTGACCTGCAGTCCGGCAAGATCGACCTCATCGTTGGCACGCACAAGCTGCTGCAGAAGGAGATCCATTTCAAGGACCTGGGCCTTCTCATCGTCGATGAGGAGCAGCGCTTCGGCGTGACGCACAAGGAGCGGCTGAAGGAACTTTCCCGCGGCGTGGACGTCTTAACCTTATCCGCAACGCCCATCCCGCGCACGCTCAATATGGCCCTGTCCGGCCTTCGCGACATGTCCACCATCGAGCAGCCGCCGCAGGACCGCTATCCCGTGCAGACCTTCGTCCTCGAGCATCAGGACGGCATTCTGGACGAGGCCATGCGGCGCGAGCTTGCGCGCGGCGGGCAGGTCTATTACTTGCACAACCGGGTCGAGTCGATCGACCAGTGCGCCGCGAAGATCAAGCAGCGCATCCCGGAGGCGGAGATCGCCGTCGCGCACGGCAAGATGAATGAGGAGCAGCTCGGCGACGTCATGCAGTCGATGTCGAACGGTGAGATCCAGATCCTCGTCTGCACCACCATCATCGAGACCGGCATCGACATCCCGAACGTCAACACCCTCATCATCGAGGACGCCGACCGCCTCGGCCTCGCCCAGCTGCACCAGATCCGCGGCCGCGTGGGCCGCTCCAGCCGCCACGCGTATGCCTACCTGACCTTCCGCAAGGGCAAGGTCCTGTCGGAGATCGCGGAGAAGCGGCTCGACACCATCCGCGAATACGCGGAGTTCGGCTCCGGCTTCAAGATCGCCATGCGCGATCTGGAGATCCGCGGCGCGGGCGATCTGCTGGGCGCGGAGCAGTCCGGCCACATGATGACCGTCGGCTACGACATGTACCTGAAGCTGCTCGAAGACGCCGTGCTCGAAGAGCGCGGCGAGGAAGCGCAGAAGGAGCCCGAGTGCACGGCAGATCTCACCGTCACGGCGAATATCAACAAGGACTATGTCTCCTCCGGCGAGCAGCGGATGGACCTTTACCGCCGCATGGCGGCCATCCGCACCAAGGAAGACGCCGACGAGCTGCTCGACGAGATCGTCGACCGCTTCGGCGATCCCCCGAAGGGCGTCATGAACCTCATCGCCATCGCGCTGCTGCGCGCACGCGCGGCAGCCGCCGGCATCACTGAGATCACGCAGAAGGACGGCGCCATCCTCCTGTCCCTCGCCACGATGGACTTTGCGGCCATCTCGGCCTGCTGCGCCGAGGCGCAGTTCAAGGGGCGGATCTTCTTCTCGGCGGGCAAGGTCCCGATGCTGTCCGTGAAGCTCAAAAAGGGCGAGGATGCGCTGAAGCTCGCCACGCAGCTCGTGGGGACCTATGCCGCCATGCGTGCGCAGACGGCCGAAGGGTGAAATTATTAATAGAAAATTCAGAATTCCGGGGCCCGTTCCTGTCGGGAATGCCGTTGCAAAAAACCGACGTTTTATGTATAATACAGACACAAAAAAGATTATGTCGCCCTGTGGCGCTTGAATAGGAGGGATCCTTATCAGAAAGAAAGGCAGATTTGAGGCCAGCCGCCCCGCCGCGCACAAGACTTCGGCGGAAAAGGCCGCTGCGTCCCCCAAGAAGAAACCGTCCGCCGCCTCCGGAAAGAAGATCGCGGTCATTGCCGGGTGCGTGGCACTGCTGGCGGTGCTCGGCGTTTGTACCTATGGCTTTATCCTGAAGGGAAGCGACACGATCTTCCCGAACGTGTATGTCGCGGGCGTCAACGTCGGCGGGCTCAAGCGCGACGCGGCCATCAACGCCGTGAAGCTCGCGGTCGAGCAGGAGACTGCCGCCGATACGCTGACCGTCGTCCTGCCGGACCGGACGATCGAATTCACCCCCGAGGTGACGAACGTTGCCCTGAACCCGGATGAGGCGGCCGACGCCGCCATGAACTACGGCCGCGACGGCGGCCCCATCAAGGCGCTCATCACCTACCAGAAGGCGAAAAAGGACCGGCAGGATATCGCGCTGGAGTCCGGCAAGAATCTGGACACGACGTATATCCGCGACCTGATCGACCAGACGGCCCGGGCCTGCGCCTCGGAGAAGATCGACCCGATCGTCACCGTCGACGCCGACGCGAAGACCGTCACGGTCGTGACCGGCTCGCCGAAGATCTCGCTCGACGCCGATAAGCTCTATGACGAGGTCGTCGCGCGGTTTGAAAGCGGCGATTTCTCCGACTTGAAATTCGACTACGACACCGAGCCCTGCGCCCCGGTCGATCTGCAGACGTACTACGATCAGTTCGCCACCGAGATGAAGGACGCATATTACGACGAGGAAAAGAAGGAGCTCGTGGCCGAGAAGGTCGGCTTCGGCTTTGACGTGTCGTATTACACGCAGCAGATCGCCATGGCGGACGCCGGCACGACCATCACCATCCAGGCCGAGGAAATGCAGCCGGAGGTCACGCTGGCGGATCTGGAGAAGGAATACTTCGCCGACGTGCTCGGCTCCTGCGACAGCCCGCATACCGCGCAGGCCGGCCGCACCAAGAACCTGGAGCTCGCCTGCAAGGCCATCGATGGCACCATCCTGAACCCCGGCGACGAATTCTCGTTCAACAAGATCGTCGGCGAGCGCACGGCCGAGAAGGGCTACCAGAAGGCCATCGTCTACCAGACCGGCGGCAAGAGCGAGGCCGAGGAGGGCGGCGGCGTCTGCCAGGTCGCCTCGACCATCTACACCGCCTGCCTCTACGCCGACCTCAAGGTCACCGAGCGGGCCCCGCACATGTTCACCGTCACCTATGTCCAGCTGGGCATGGACGCGACGATCTACTGGGGCAGCCTCGACTATAAGTTCGTCAACAGCACCGACCATCCGCTGCGCATTGACGCATCCGTTTCTGGCGGCTATGTCCACATCAAGCTCATGGGCACCACGCCGAAGGATAAGAGCTACGACCACATCGTCCTGCACAACGAGGTCATCGCCACCCGCCAGCCGAAGACCGTCATCGACGGCACGGAGACCGAGATCACTGACGCCGGGACCGGCGTGGACGAGAACGGCAACACCGTCAATCTCGTCGTCGACAAGCAGGGCAACAAGTACGTCAAGGGCGAGATGGTCAACTACGCCTACACCGGCAAGACCGTCAAGGCCTACCGCGACTACGTGGACGCGAGCGGCAAGGTCCTGAAGACCGAGCTGCTGCACACGGATACGTACAAGCACCGCGATACGTCGTACAAATGCACGCCGTACGTCGAGCCGGAGATCCCGGAGGAGCCGGATGAACCCGATCCGACCGATCCCACGGATCCCACCGATCCGTGGGACCCCGGCACCGACATCCCGACGGAGCCGACCTTGCCGAGCCCGTGGGAGTGACCGGAGATCACAAAAAGATAAAAAGACAATACAAAGCGGCAGCCCCTGGACTGGGGGCTGCCGCTGGTGCTATATTCTGGGTCTGTATCGAAAACTCAGGCGATCCATTTGGACGGATGGAAGCTGAAATATAGCTGGGGTCAGATCGTCACGCCGGCCTTTTCGAGGATGGTCGGGACGTTCTTTTCCGCGCCGATGGCCATGATGTGTACGCCGTCGCACAGGTGCTCATCCTTGATCCTGGCGATCATCTCTGCGGCCATCTCGATGCCGAGCTGCATGGGCAGGCCCTTGACGCCCTTTGCCTTGCCCTCGGCGGCGGCTGCGGCCAGACGGTCGATCATATCCTGCGGCACGGCGATGCCGGGGACGTTCTCGTTCATGTATCTGGCCATGCCGGCGGCCTTCAGCGGGATGATGCCGGCCATGATGTGGGTCTTGATGCCCGCCGCGTCGACCTTGTCGAGGAAGCGCTTGAAGGTCTCAAGATCAAAAATGCCCTGGGTCTGGATGTACTCTGCACCGTTTTCGACCTTCTGGCGCAGCTTGTTGATCTGCAGCTCGATGGGGTCGTAGACCGGGGTGACGGAAGCGCCCTTGTAGAACTTCGGCGCGCCGCCGGCGATCTCGTTGCCGCCGCAGTCGCAGTTGGTCTGCTCCATCTTCGTGAGCATCTTCAGAATGCCGACGGAATCGAGGTCGTAGACCGGCTTGGATTCCGGGCAGTCGCCGACGACGGGATGGTCGCCCGTGAGCGCGAGCATCGTGTCGATGCCGAAGGCGGCGGCGGAGAGGATATCGCCCATGATCGCCATACGGTTGCGGTCACGGCCGGTCATCTGCAAAATGGGCTCGACGCCCGCGTTCTTGAGCGCGACGCACAGGCCAAGGCTGGAGGCCTTGAGGCTGGCGGACTGCATATCGGTCACGTTGACGCCGTGGACCTTGCCGTTCAGGAGCTTGGCAGCTTCGAGCTGCTCAGAAAAATCATAACCCTTCGGGGGCGCCATTTCGGCGGTGACGCCAAATTTACCGGCTGCAAAAGCCTCTTTCAACATACTCATATTATTTCTTCCCCTTTAAGCTGATCGTTCTCGGATAGCTGAACTTCGCGTAGCCCTTGTCCTCGCGGGTCTGCGCGAGCTTGTCGAGCTGACCGATCTGGTCGAGGCGCTTGTAGATCTTGATCCATGCGCAGTCATTTTCCGGGTTGACTTCGCACTTGCCGTTTTTCTGGCCGCCGCAGGGGCCGTTGACCAGGCTCTTGGCGCACTGGGTCACGGGACAGATACCGCCGGTCTGGCCGAGAACGCAGTCGCCGCAGAAGTGGCAGGCTTCTTCCCACACGCCGAAGCGGACAGCTTCACCGAGGTACATGGTGTTGTTGGACGGATAGGTGGGGATGCCGGGCGCATTTTTGGCCACGCACTGCACACCGTCGCCGCAGGACATGCAGATGACGCAGTCCGGCTTGGCAGCGACCAGGGGCTTCATCTTGCCCTTGACGCCGAGATTCATGCAGCAGTAATCCGCGATCGTTGTTCCGACGACCTTTTTCCCGGCCTCTTCGAGGGCCTTGGCCAGGGCGGCGACCTCAGGCTCGCCGCCGGTATGACATGCCGTTGCGCAGCTGTTGCAGCCGACGATCGCAACTGTCTTTGCATCGCCGACCATCGCCATGAGCTCTTCCATGGGCTTCTTTTGCGTAATAATCATGCTAACGTCTCCTTGCGTATGAAATGCGGGCGCGGCCTCATATCAAAAGACCGCGGACGTATGTCTCAAACATGTGACTATCATACTCCAAACCCGCGCAGAAATCAACATGATTCCAATGCAAACAACGAAAAATTTCTGGAATTATTGTAGGATTCCGAAGCGAAACCAAACTGGCAAACAGAAAACCAACATGGTATAATACAAACAGCAAAAAACAGGAGGCGGAAACAGCCATGGAAACAGGCAGTTTTGAAAAGCAGATCGTTCTGACCCCGGACCTGTGCGGCAGGCGCGCGGGGCTTTCACCGCTGGCGGCGTTCACGATCTTTCAGGGCATCGCGTCGGAGCATGCGGAGGCGATCGGCGTCGGCGGCGCGGCGATGGCGAAGCGGGGCGAATTCTGGCTGACCGTACACAGCCGCGTGGACTTTTACGAGCCGGCATATCTGATGGATGCGCTGACGGCGCAGACCTGGCCGGAGCGCTGCGAGGGCCGCGACATCCGCTGCTTCCGCAGCTACCGGCTGACGCGCGGAGAGAAGACCGTCGCCCTCGGCCGGACGCAGTGGGCGATCCTCGGGCCGGAGGGGAAGATCCTGCGCTTTGAGCAGTCCGGCTTCCCGGCGGATTTCCCGTTCCGGCCGGGCGCGGCCATCGACGAACCGCCCACGCGCTTTCACGACGATCTGACGCAGGACGAGCTGGTCTATCCCCACCTGGTCCGCGCGACGGACATCGACATGGGGCGGCACATGAACAACGTCGTCTACATCCGCCTGCTGCTCGACTGCTTTTCGGCGAAGGAGCTGGCCTCCGGCATGATCCGGACCATCGAGGCGCATTACGCGAGCCCCTGCCTCGAGGGCGAGACGCTCGGCGTCTTCTGCCGCCGGGAAGAAGGACGCTGCCGCATGGCCGTCAAACACGCCGACGGCAGACCCGCCGTCCTGGCGCAGGTGATCTTCGGATAAAAGATGCACCCCGGACAAAAGTCCGGGGTGCGTCTTTTACGCGGTGAACGTATAGCGGATCATGACGCCCTTGCCGTCGCCGGTGGTGATGACGGTGTCGCCCGCGGCGTTTTTGCCGGAATCGAGAATGGGGTAGCGGCCCTGCTCGCGGACATAAGCCTCCGGGCTGTCGGTCTCGATCTCCCGGAACTCCTTGTTCGCATGCGCCTCACCCCCGCAGGGGTTGATGGTCTCGATCAAAACTTCATATTCTTGCATAAGATCCCTCCTTTCTTGTTCACAGTTTACCACGCCTGCACGAATGCATGCAAATAGGCAAAGTGTACAAACTTTCACAGGAATGGGCATTTTAAGGAACAAGCAACGGCAAGAAAAAGAATGTCCGCAGAGCAAAAGACATATATGGCAATTCATGATATCATATTATATCTCTTGGTCATTCAACCACAACAAAAAGCTTTTTGCCAAATCCAGCTTCTTTATATTCATATTGCGTAAAAGACCTGCAACATCCCTCCATTGTTCATCGTCATACTTCACACTGCCTACCAGAAATTCATCCGGCGTGCAGTCCAGCGCGAAAGAAAGCCGCATGACGACGTCCAGCGACGGGATGGACGCAGCGCGCTCAATGCAGGACAAATATTTATCGTTGATCCCGGCGCGCTCACAGACCTCGGTTTGCTTCAAACCCAGATCCTTTCTGCGGCGGGCAATTCTTCTGCCGATTTCAAAATAATCCAGTTCCATAAACATCTGCCCCCTCAAGGGGTATTTTACAGACTGGGGCATGCAATCAAAACAGCGTAAGAGTCGAATAATCAACTTGACATAAGAATATTTCAAGCTTAAAATTGATTTATCCACTTTTAAGCAGAACGTACTTATAAATGCAATGCAAAAATATTCTTAATAGGGAGTATGTTATGCGGCTTTTTGAGAAAATGCCGGACGCCGTGACCGGCAGGAGAATATCTGCCGTTGATTATGCGAAAACGCTTGCGATTGCCTGCGTGGTAATGATTCACGTGTCCAGCGAGGTTCTGCTTGGCAGGCAGGTCGGGAGCGCCGCATGGCTGGAGGGTCTGTTTTGGGGCAGTCTTGCAAGAGGCGCGGTTCCGCTGTTCCTGATGTGCAGCGGCGTTCTGTTCTTGGATAGAACCGACGGTCTGTCCGTCCAACATATTTGGAAACGAAATATTCCGCATATCCTGCTTGCGTTATTTGTCTGGGCGACCGTTTACAAGATGATCCCGCGCTTTCTGCACGAAAAGGTTACCGCCGATGCGTTGCGTGCGATTCTGCTGGAACTGTTGTGCGGCCAGCATGAGGGCCATTTGTATTTTCTGCATATCATGCTGTTGGTATATGCTGCATTGCCAATCACGTACACGTTTGCGGCAAATGCGGATGAAAAAATGGAGCGTTATGCGCTGGTATTCTGGATCATATATGGTGTGCTCCTACCGACGGCCAAAAGCTTTGGTCTGCTCCATGCGTTTTCCGGCATTTTTCTGCAATGGCCACTTACACTGGCTTGGGGTGCGATCGGCTGCACCTGGCTGGGCCATTTTCTGATAAAGCGTGACCCGATGCCCGTGTATTTGGCGGCTACAATGATCCTCATCGGTTTTACCATCTGTTTTTCCGGTACATGGGTGCGGTCTGTCCACGCAGGAAAACTGGAAGCACAGATGCTGGAAGGGCTGTCGCTGGGGCCCTGTTTCCTCGCGGTAGGTTTCTTTTCAATCTGTATGCGACTCGGGAAAAAGGGATACGGGAAGCTGGAGTGTATAGCAAAGGCACTGTCCGGCGGGGCGTTTTGCGTATATCTGGTGCATCTGCTGGTTCTGCGCGCGCTGACTCATATCGGCCTTTCGACCAACTGCTTCCGTCCTGCCGTTTCGGTTCCGTTCCTTGCGCTGCTGTGTCTCGCAGGCAGCTACTGCATCTATTTGTTTTTAAAAAAGATACCGTTGGTCAATCGCTGGATGATTTGACTTTCATAGCGTCAGCTGTCGCTGAGAAAAGCGCAAAAAGCAGGAGAGGAAGTGTTTCCTCTCCTGCCTGTTACTATGCGTTATTCCTCCGGGCTGAACTGGTCTTTGCCGACCGAGCAGAGGGGGCAGGTCCAGTCTTCGGGGACTTCCTCCCAAGGCGTGCCGGGGGCTACGCCGTTATCGGGATCGCCGAGCTCGGGGTCATAGACATAGCCGCAGATATCGCAGACATATTTCATGTTCAAATTCTCCTTTATTCTCAGCCGCTGAGCCGCTCGGAGAGGACTGCCATGATCTTATCGTGGCAGCCGCCGCAGCCGGTCGAGCAGCTGGTCAGCTTCTGCACCTCGGCAAACTCCTTTTCCACATCGGAGAAGCGAGCGCTCCTCTGTAGCGCGTCGTCAATGTCCGCCAAGGTCACATGCTTGCAGTTGCAGATCACGGTGTTTTCCGTGTAGTCCATCTTACTTGAAGTAGCGGTCCAGAAGGCCCTTGAGCGCGCGGCCGTGTCTTGCTTCGTCCTTGGCCATTTCGTGGACGGTGTCGTGGATGGCGTCGAGGTTGTTCTGCTTGGCGCACTTGGCGAGGTCGAACTTGCCCTGGGTGGCGCCGAATTCGCAGTCGACACGCCACTTGAGGTTATCCTTCGTGGTGGCCTTCATGTTGGGCTCGAGATCTTCGCCGAGCATCTCGGCGAACTTGGCAGCGTGCTCCGCCTCTTCATAAGCGGCCTTTTCCCAGTACAGGCCGATCTCAGGATAGCCCTCGCGGTGGGCGATGCGGGCCATGCACAGGTACATGCCGACCTCGGAGCATTCGCCGCTGAAGTTGGCCTTCAGCTGGTCGAAGATATACTTCTTGTCCGCCTCGGAGATGTCGGGGTTGTTCTTGACGGTCTTGGCGTAGATGCCGTACTCATGCTCGGCCGCCAGGGTCAGCTCGCCCTTGACTTCCTCGAACATGTTGCTCTTGGCATGACAGACGGGGCATTCTGCCGGAGCAGCGTCGCCTTCGTAGATGTAGCCACAGACTTTGCAGACAAATTTCTTCATGATGATTTCCTCCGTAAATGTTGTTTTGTATTTGTGTTGGTGGATGGTGATTACTGTGTGTCTTTTTTCATGCAGGCCGCGCAGACGCCGCTGACGGCGATGCGGCAGGTCTCGACGCTTGCGCCGGTCTGCTGCTCGACCTCCTGCAGGGTATCCGCGGGAAGCTCGAGCCAGTTGATGTCGCTGACGGCGCCGCAGACCCGGCAGATGAAGTGCGCGTGCGGGTCGGTGCGGAAGTCGAACCGCTCAAGCCCATTGTACACGCCGACGGAATCGATGGTCCCTTCGGCCTTGAACATGGCAAGATTGCGGTAGACCGTGGCGAGCGAGAGATCGGGGATCGTGGGCTTCAGCTGGTTGTAGACCCATTCCGCCGTCGGATGGCTGGTCGTGCAGCGCAGACATTCCAGGATCGCGTCGCGCTTGCGGCTGTGCTTTCGGACGATAGACAGGGGCATGCCTCCTTGCTGAATCAATATTGATAATAATTATCATTACGGTTATAGTATATCCACGGGACCCGCATTTGTCAAGAGGGTTTCAGAAAAATTTTTTCGCATAAGAAACCGATGGGATCGTCGGTGCCTTACGCCTCCTCTCCGCGGATCAGCTTTACGAGCGCGTTTCCGAGGATGCGGGCGGAGCGGAGCGCCTCGGCCAGCGTATTGCCGCTGGCGCCGACCTCAACGAGCAGGGACCCCGGCGTCTCATGCTGGTTGAACCGCTCCGTGCGCAGGTCCAGATCCCGGCAGAGCCCGGGCGCGCTGCGGTTCAGAAGCGCCTGCAGCTTCAGGGCGTTGGCCAGATTCTCCTGCCAGTCCGGGTGGGGGAGGCCGCCCTCGTCCGTGCCGACGACGAGCATGAGCTCGGCGCAGGCCTCGCCGTCCGGGTAGGCGGTCAGGGCAACGGGGACGCCCCCGGCGTCCTCCGCCGCGTCGCGGTGCAGGTCGAGCACCATCTGGATGGTGGGGTAGGCGGCAAGATAGCCCTCGATGGTCTGGCGCATGCGCTCATAGGCGCCGTTGTAGTTCGGGTAGTCGTTCGGCTCGGTGTCGTGCAGGACGTCGATGCCCGCATCCTGCAGGATCTGCGCGATCTCGTCTCCGATGCGGATGACGGAGTAGCGGCTGTCCTGCGTGCGCAGCTCGTCCGACTCCGGGTATTCAAATCCGGCCTCCATGGTATAGGCCTCGCTCGAATGCGTATGGACGATCAGGACGGTCGGCCCGTCCTGCTGAAAATCGAGGCTGCTCGGCTGCAGGAGCAGCGTCTGCTTGTCCGGCGTGTAGCTGCAGGCTCCGGCGATCCGGATCCCGTCCGCCTCCTCGGCGGAGAAGACCGGCGGGGTGTAAGTGGGTTCTGGTTCCGGTTCCGACGCGGGTTCCGGCTCTGCTTCCGGCTGCGGCTCCGGCTCCGGCGGGGCGGGTTCGGGCGCGGCGAGGATCTCGAGCGTCAGGATGTCCGGCTCGGGTGCCTGCGCCTGCGGCGCGCGGCCGAAGGCCTCGTCGACGGCGGCCGCCGCGCCTGTCGCCAGCAGCAGCCGGACGATCACGGCGAACGCCACCAGACTCATGCAGAAGCGGTTTTCGATGCTGCTGTTTTTCATATGCTTCGCCTCCATCCAGAGTATATGCGCGGGAAGCGGCGGGCAGAACCGGAGCTTTTGGCAAGAAAATCGCAGCTTCCGGCGACTTTCCCATTGAATTTCCCCATCGGTTCGATTATAATACAGGGTAAGTATGAACATGCGGGAGGAACAGGGCGTGGCACAGGTTTTGGCAGTCATCTCCGGCAAGGGCGGCACGGGCAAGACCTCGCTCTGCGCCGGGATCGCGTCGTGCCTGGCCATGGACGGCCTGCGCGTGCTGTGCATCGACCTGGACGTCGGCCTGCGGAATCTCGACATTGCACTCGGGATGCAGGATGTGGCGGTTTTACCGTTTACGACGCTCATGCGCGGGGAATACTCCCTGCAGCAGGCGACGCAGCACCCGACGCTCGCGAGCCTCTTCCTGCTGACTGCCCCCGTGACCGAGGATCCCGAGACGATCGACGCGGACGCGTTCGGCCGGCTGCTGGACGCGGCGCGGGACGCCTTTGACTGGATCCTGCTGGATGCGCCGGCAGGCGTGGGCGCGCTGTTCCGGATGGCCACCCGCTATGCGGACGAGGCTGCGGTCGTGGCGCTGGCCGATCCTGCTTCGCAGCGGGACGCGGCCCGCGCGGCGGAGCTTCTGCTGCAGGAGCGTGAGATCCCGGCGCGCCTCATCGTCAACCGGGCCATCCCGCGGCTGTTTGCCCGGATGCACGCGACGGTCGACGACGTCATGGACGGCGTGGGGCTGCCGCTGCTCGGCGTCGTGCCGGACGATACGGCGGTGACGCTCGCCGCGGCGGAGGGAAAGCCGCTGGTCCAGTACACCTACCACGGCGCGGCATTGGCCTGCCACCATATTGCCGGGCGGCTGTGCGGCAGGCGCGTGCCGCTGATGAAGATCACAAACCGGTGACCCCGGAAAAGCAGAATTTCGAAAGCGTACATAAAGGAGCTGAGCGTATGAACATCACCCTTATGGCACACGACAAAAAGAAAGAGCTGATGGTGCAGTTCTGCACCGCGTATAAAAGCATCCTGTCCAAGCATTCGCTGTCCGCCACGGCGGCGACCGGCCGTCTGGTGTCGGAGGCAACGGGCCTGCCGGTCACGCTGTTCCTGTCCAAGAGCCAGGGCGGCCACCAGCAGATCGACGCGCGGATCGCCTATAACGAGATCGACCTTGTCTTCATGTTCTCTGACCCGAACGATACCGACCCCTGGGAGGATCAGCGCATCATGCGCACGCTCCGCCTGTGCGATACGTACAATGTCCCCTGCGCGACCAATCTGGCCTCGGCAGAAATGCTGATCCTCGGGCTGCAGCGCGGCGATCTGGATTGGCGTATGATGATGAAAAACAAAAAATCGATCCGATGACCCGCAATGACGCGGAAGCAGTACCGGACCCTCGCCTGCGCAGAGAGAAAGCCGCTTTGCTGAAAGGCTTTTGCAGCGAACCCGGGAAGGACGTCCGCCGAGCGTGCGTATAAGGCGCGAACGCGCCGAAATCGCCGGTCCGCGCAGCCCGGAGCCTGCGCAAAAGAGGGGGGATCTTAAAAATTCCCCGAATTTGGGTGGCACCACGAAGCAAGCATGCTCTCGTCCCAAACCTGGGGACGGGAGTATCTTTTTTGCCCCTGCGGCGTTTTGGAGAACAGTTGAAAGGCTGATACTTCACAGCAAATTTGCAGGTGCGGCACAGCATTTTCTTTTGCTTCTCCAAAAGAAAACGCTGGCAAAAGAAAAAGAGCCTGGGGGGATTTCGATTTCCCCCCAGACCCCCTTGAACCGACCAGAAAAACCGCTTCGGTTTTTCTGGACTTTTCCCGCGATAGTTTAAAAACCAATGCGAATTCGTACTGCCCTAAGATTTTATCCGCAGGGTGTTTTACCGCAGTCAATAAATCGCAACTGCTATCAAATCCGGTGTCCCATATCAGGCGGCGCGTAGTAAGACATACGTGAGGTGACCACCGAGTGGAACGTCAGACCGAAACATTGGTGCTTACCTGAATTCAGAGGCAGAAAGCACCCAAACGTAACCCAGCGCCCCTTTTCTCCCCTATCTTTTCCGGCAAGACGGAAAAGATGGGGCCGCCGGAGGCAACCGGCAGCTGCAAATCTGCGACGACCTCTCAGTCTCGGCTGCGCCGAGCCAGCATCCCTACCCCCTTTGTCCCTTCGGGACATTTCCCCCTGATAGGGGGAATCGGCCCCTGGAAGGGGAGTCAAGGGGGCCCTGCAAATACGAAAAACATATACTATGATATAAAATTATAGAGAGGAAACAACCATGGCACAAATCAAACCGCATACGCTCTCCGGATTTATGGAGCTGCTGCCGCAGCCGCAGCTGCAGATGGAGGCCATTATGGAGGTCCTGCGCAGGACCTACGGCCTGTACGGCTTCACCCCGCTGGATACCCCGGCGATCGAGGCTGCCGACGTGCTGCTGGCCAAGGGCGGCGGCGAGACTGAAAAGCAGATCTACCGCTTCCAGAAGGGCGACAGCGATCTGGCCCTGCGCTTCGATCTGACCGTCCCGCTGGCAAAATACGTCGCCCTGCACTACGGCGAGCTCTCGTTCCCGTTCCGCCGCTACCAGATCGGCAAGGTCTACCGCGGCGAGCGCGCCCAGCGCGGCCGCTTCCGTGAGTTCTATCAGGCCGACATCGACATCATCGGCGACGGCAAGCTCTCCATTACCAACGAGGCTGAGATCCCGTCGATCATCTACCGGACCTTCTCCACGCTCGGCCTGCGCCGGTTCCAGATCCGCGTCAATAACCGCAAGATCCTGAACGGCTTCTACGCCATGCTGGGTCTGAGCGAAAAGGCCGGCGACATCATGCGCACCGTCGACAAGCTCGATAAGATCGGCCCGGACAAGGTCCGCACGCTGCTCGTGGACGAATGCGGCGTGGAAGCGGACAAAGCTGACGAAATTCTGCGGTTTATCGCCATCCGCGGCACGAACGACGAGGTCCTCGCGGCGCTCGAGCAGTACCGCGGCAAAGACGGGACCTTTGACCTCGGCCTGGACGAGCTTTCGGCCGTGACGAAGCTTCTTGGCGCGTTCGGCGTGCCGGAGGAAAATTTCGCCGTCGACCTCACGATCGCCCGCGGCCTCGACTACTACACCGGCACCGTCTATGAGACGACGCTGCTTGACCATCCGGAGATCGGCTCGGTCTGCTCCGGCGGCCGGTATGACAATCTGGCCGAGTATTATACCGACCGGCCGCTGCCCGGCGTGGGCATCTCCATTGGCCTGACGCGGCTGTTCTACGTGCTCAACGAGCAGGGGATGCTCAATGACGCGCGCGTGATGGCGCCCGCCGACGTGATGATCGTGCCGATGACGGACGATCTCGAGCCCTCGGTCCGTCTGGCGACCGGCCTGCGCGAGCGCGGCATCCGCGTGCAGCTGTACGCCGAGCAGAAGAAGTTCAAGGCCAAGATCCAGTACGCAGACAAGCTGCACATCCCCTATGTCATCTTCCTCGGCGAGGATGAGGTCGCGGCGGGCACGGTCTCGCTCAAGGACCTCCGCTCCGGCGAGCAGATCACCGTCCCGGCGGCGGACGCCGCCGAACGCATTCTGGCCGACATCGAGCTGCGCGGCCAGGGCACCATTCTGAAATAAAAAACTTTCCAGAAAGAAGGAAAACCAATATGATGCAGTCAAGAACCCATACCTGCGGCCAGCTCCGCATCGAAAACGCCGGCGAGCATGTCACCCTTGTCGGCTGGATGGAAAACGTCCGCGTGGTCGGCAATAACTTTGCCTTTATCGTCCTGCGTGATTTCTACGGCACGACGCAGATCGTCGTCGAGACGGAAGAGATCATGAGCCAGATCAAGGGCATCAACAAGGAGTCGACCATCTCCGTCACCGGCACCGTCCGTGAGCGCGCCAGCAAGAACCCCAAGCAGCCCACCGGCGACATCGAGGTCGTGCCGGAGAGGATCGAGCTGCTCGGCCGCTGCCAGTACAACGAGCTGCCGTTCGAGATCAACCGCAGCCGCGACGCGGATGAGACCCAGCGTCTGAAGTACCGCTATCTCGACCTGCGCAACCCCGCCGTCAAGAAGAACATCATCCTGCGCTGCAACGTCATCGCCGCCCTGCGGCAGGCCATGATGGCGCATGATTTCCTCGAGATCACGACGCCGATCCTCACGGCCTCCAGCCCCGAGGGTGCGCGCGACTATCTCGTCCCCGCCAGAAAGCATCCCGGCAAGTTCTACGCCCTGCCGCAGGCGCCGCAGCAGTTCAAGCAGCTGCTCATGACCTCCGGCTTTGACCGCTATTTCCAGATCGCGCCCTGCTTCCGCGATGAGGACGCCCGCGGCGACCGCAGCCCCGGCGAGTTCTATCAGCTCGATATGGAGATGGCCTTTGCCGCGCAGGACGACGTCTTCGCCGTCATCGAAGACGTGCTGCCGCCGATCTTCGCCAAGTACGGCAAGTACAACATCGCCTCGAGCGCTCCGTTCCGCCGCATCGCGTACAAGGACGCGCTGGAGACCTACGGCTCCGACAAGCCGGACCTGCGCATCGACCTCACCTGCAAAAATATCTCCGATCTGTTCGAAAGCTCCGAGTTTGAGCCGTTCAAGGGCCAGACCGTCAAGGCCGTTCCCATTTCGAACTGCCATCTGACGCGCAAGCAGATCGAAAAGCTTTTGACCGACTGCGAGGTGCAGGCGGGCACGAAGGGCTACTGGTTCAAGATGGACGAGAACGGCGAGCTGGCCGGCGGCGTCGCCAAGTTCGTGCAGGGCTGCAAGGACGAGCTGACCCAGCGTCTCGGCCTCACGCCCAATACCCTCGTCGTGATCGCCGCGGGCGCTTCGGCGACGAAGCTCACGGGCGTGCTCATCAAGACCTTCGGCGCGAACGTCGAGGGCCACATGGACAAGGAACGCTACGAGTTCTGCTGGATCGTCGACTTCCCGATGTATGAGATCGGCGACGAGTCCGGTGAGCTGGAGTTCTGCCACAACCCGTTCTCCATGCCGGGCGGCGGCGCTGCCACGCTGGATAAGGCCATCCGGGGCGAAATTGACCCGCTGACCATCACCGCGCAGCAGTATGACCTCGTCTGCAACGGCATCGAGCTGTCCTCCGGCGCGGTCCGGAACCACGATCCGGAGATCATGATCAAGGCCTTCGAGCTCGTCCGCCTCGGCGAGGACGACGTGAAGAAAAAGTTCCCGGCCATGTACAACGCCTTCTGCTACGGCGCACCCCCCCATGCCGGTATCGCCCCGGGCGTCGACCGCATGGTCATGCTGCTGGCCGGCGAGGACTGCATCCGCGAGATCATTCCATTCCCGATGAACAAGAACGCACAGGATATCCTTATGGGCGCGCCCAGCGAGGTCACCCAGAAGCAGCTCGACGAGCTGCATATCCGCTGCACGGCGAAGGAAGAGGAATAAAAGAAAAGAAAATAAGCGCGCCGCACGGCGCGCTTTTTTAGGCAACACCGCACAATTCGGCAAGCAGATTCGGCGAGAGATTTTTCGCCAAGTCAAGATTTGAAAAGTGAAGGAATACTGTATGTATTTCGAACTTTTCAAACCGCAGAATTGGCGGAAAAGATCCGCCGAAGCGCGAAGAAGCAATTGCGCGGTGTTGCCCTTATACAGGAGAGAAAGAGAGATGCCAAAAAACCTCAGACGGGCGATGTTATCCTGCGCGGGCTGCACGCTGATGCTGCTCGTGACGTGCGGGCTGGCCTGCAACGTCTTTTCGGCGGCGCAGCCGTACATACTGGCCGGGAACGGCTTTACCAACACGCAGACCTCACTCATCACGACGATCCGCTCGGCGGCATACCTGCTCGGCACCCTTGCCGTCGGCCGGTATTACCGGCGGATCGGCTACCGCGCGGGCTGCGCGCTGTCGGCGGTGCTGGTCAGCGTCAGCTTCGTGCTCTTTGCGGCAGCAAAGAGTCTTGTGGCCTATTATTTTGCGGGGGCTGTCGCAGGCATCGGCTATGCGTTTGGCTCGATGGTCCCGGCGTCGATTTTGATGCGCCGCTGGTTCCGCTCGCACTGCGGGCTGGCCATCGGCGTGTGCGCGGCGGGAACGGGGCTGGCAACGGTCGCTTTTTCCCCGCTGTTTACCAGTATCGCGGAGAAAAGCGGCGTGGACCATGCGTTTTTGTGGACGGCCGTATTCTGTCTGGCCGCGGCCGCAGTCGTGTTCTGCCTGGTCCGGGACGACCCGCACGCGCTCGGGCTGGAGCCGTTCGGCAAGGAGGCGCAGGAGTCCGCGCAGACGCGGGCGCTGCACGCCCTGCACCCGACGCGGCTGCGCTGGACGATGGTACAGCTCGCCGTGCTGCTCGTCAGCGGTATCGGCGCGACCGGCTTTACGCACCTCATGACGCTCTACATGGCCGAGGGCATGGACGCCATGCGCGCGGCCGCGGCGTTCTCGCTGTGCGGGCTGGCGCTGATGGCGGGCAAATTCGCCTGCGGGGCGCTGTGCGACCGGCTCGGCAGCTACCGGTCCAATTACCTGCTGTTCGGCTGCTTTATCCTGGGCTACGTGCTGTGTACGCTCGCGCCGCTGCGCAGCGCGGTGCTGATGATGGCCTCGGCAGTGTTTCTGGGGTTCGGATCGTCGCTCAATACAGTCGGCATTTCGATCTGGGCGGCGGATCTGAGCACGCAGGAGCGGTATGAGTCGGTCCTGCGGCAGTTCCAGGCGGCGTATGGCCTGGGCGGGCTCGTCATGTCCTTCCTCCCGGGCGCCATCGCCGACCTGACCGGCAGCTACGCCCCCGCCTACGCCATCTTCGCCGCCCTGCTCGCCTTCTCCCTGTTCACCCTGCAGAGCACGTACCGGCTGGCAAGAAAATAACCCGCAAAAAGGTGCAGTCTGACAAGTTCAGACTGCACCTTCTATTTATGTCAGATATTCTACGGCAACTAACTGCAAATTTGATACCTACTGTATCAGGCGGCGCGTACCAAGACGCTCGTGAGGTGAGTATCGTGTGGAACACCAGACGAAAACATCGGTTCTTGCCTAAATTCAGATGCAGAATGCACCAAACGCGTCCAAGCACTCTTTTCTCCCCAGTCTTTTCTCTTGCGAGAGAAAAGATTGGGCCGCCGGAGGCGCGTCAGAAACGACAGCGACGGAACGAGCCGCCGCAAGCGACGTCTCTTATCCTCTGTGTTCGTTTCTTCCTTTCCAAACCGCAAACTGAATTTGCGGTTTGGGTTTTATCGCAAATCTGCGACAACCTCTCAGTCAGCCTTCGGCTGACAGCTCCCCTGAAAGGGGAGCCAGGGGTGCGTGCGCATTCCCAATGCCGTCCCCTATGAGGGGAAGCCTTTGTCCGCTGCGGCGGGGAGTCAATCCCTCAGTCGCCTTCGGCGCCAGCTCCCTTTACACAAGGGAGCCTTGGGGTGCGCGCGAAAAAAGCCTTCCCTTCGTAGGAAGGCGCAGAAAAGGCCTTGACGGAATGCTCTTCTGTCGGGGCCTGTTACAGAAAATTCTGAACATCATACGCCTCGGGCGGCAGCGCGTCGGACAGCTCGACCAGCTCCGGGACAAAGCCGCCGCTGCGGTCGACCGTGACCCGCGGCGAGCGGAGCAGCGCCTGCTCCTGCGGCAGACCGACCGGGAGCGTGAGGGTCACGTCTGTGCCGGCATCCTTCTGCGACTGCAGCAGGATCGTGCCGCCGTGCGCCTGAATCACCGCCTGCACGACGGGCAGGCTGAAGCCCGCGCCGGCGCGCGGATCGCCCTGCTCCTGCGGCTGCGTGTAGCGGGAAAAGGCGCTGGTCAGGACCTCGGGCGTCATGCCCTCGCCGCCGTCCGTCAGTCGGAGATAGGCCCACTTGCCGCGGCGGGTGAGCGTCAGGTGAAGAAGAGTGCCGGGGGCGGTAAACTTGATGGCGTTCGACAGCAGCGCCAGCAGCACCCGCCGCAGCTGCCGCCGGTCGGCCCAAAGGAAGATGGGCGCCTGCGGCAGCTCCACATCCAGCTCCCGCCCGGCCTGCAGGCAGAGATCACCCGCGGTCTGCGAAAAATCGTCGAGAAAATCGGTCAGATCGGTCTTTTCCATCGACAGCGGCAGCCGCCCGCGCAGCGCGGCGCTCAAGTCTCCGAGATTCTCGCTCGCGCGCAGCAGCTGATAGCACGACCGGCTGAGCACCGCCAGATTCCGCTGCAGGAGCGGATCCTCCACGTCCGCCAGAAGCGGGAAAATGGTCCCGGAGGCGGACAAAAGCGTCGTCAGCGGGGCGGAGACGGCCTGTGCGGCGCGGGAAAGCGCACTGGCGCAGGCGTCGTTGTCGCCGACGGGCAGAAACAGCAGCAGGGCCCCCTCCAACGGCTGCACCTGCGCGGTCACGTAGCCGGTGCGCAGCCGCAGCGGCAGCACCGTGGGCGCGGCGGCGATCAGCTCCTGCAGCACCGCGTCGGGCGGCAGAAGCTCCCGGATCGGGCTGCCGGGCGCGATAAGCCCCTCGGCACGGCTGCTGCACTGCGTGATCACGCCGTCCTGCACGAGCAGGACCGGCTGGGCCGCGCGGTCAAAGAGTGTATGAAATTGTTCGGGTGAGAGCTGCATGGCGGATCCTCCTGTGCGCATCGAGCCGTGTCAACGGATGCTGCCAATAGCATATGCAAATTCCGGAAAACGATCAGAATGCCAAAATTTATCTTTTCTCCATCATAACGGAAGTTGTCGGAAAAAGCAAGCACAGAAATTTTTTGGTCGGCGCGGGCGCTCCGTACCGGCCGGCTGCGCTCAGGCGGAGAGAAAATCGATCAGTTCGCGGCTGACGTTGTTCTGATGGTAGAAAAACAGCACCAGATCGATCCCGTCGGCGTCCAGAAGGCTTGCAAGGTCCGGCGTCTCCTGATAGCTGCGCGGGTCGACGACTGTGACGGAGCGGAAGATGGCGGAAAGATAGTCGATCGTCGCGTTCTGGAAGGAATCCTTGAGGATGAGCACGGACGCGGCCTCCGGCGCGTCGGGGTTTTCCACGCGGTAGTAGCCGAGGTTGTAGGTAAAAACGTCGTTGTAGGTGACGGGGTCCTTGTCCAGTCCGCTGCCGACGATCGTCTCACGCGGGACGGACTCGATGTCGCCCGGGTGGAGGAAATAGCGCAGGTCCGCCGCGTTTTTGGGGACGTAGCGCGGGATGTCCTCCTGCATCGAAAACTGGTTGGAGAACCAGACGTTGAGATCCCCCTGGTATCGCCGCTCGCCGCCGAGCTCCGACCAGAGAAAATCCTCCGCCTGCGGGACAGAAGTCTCCGCGATCCTCCCGGCTCCGGCCAGCTGCCGCGCGATCTCCTGCGCGGCGGCGAAGGCCCCGCGCGCATTCCAGTGGAAATCGGTTTTGTAGAAATACCGCTCCCGGTCCGCAAGCGTCCCGGTAACAAGCGGCGCTTCCGCGTCGATGACGGTCAGCCCCTCGACCTGCGCGAGCGCAGCGGTCAGCGCCTGTTTGTTCGTTTCGCCGGTCTCGTCCGAGAAATAGGCCGGTTCCAGATCGTACAGCGCCTCGTTTTTGAGCGGCAGCACGCACCAGACGAGCGGCTGGTCAAGCGTCCCTGCCTGCGCCAGCGCCTGCTGCAGCGCGGAAAGGTCCGCGGGCTTTGTGGGCGTGGGTTTGGTCAGAAGCCAGCCGCCTTGCAGGCAGTAGGCCTTGCGGGCAAATTTTTTGCCCTGCGCCAGCTCCAGCGCGGTATAGACACCGATGAGCTGCTCGCGGTCCGGGAACTGGTCGGCGGCGTAGGACTCAAAATCCCTTGCGAAGCCGCCGAAGTCCGTCACGACGCGCCGCATCGCCGGGCGCTGGGCCAGAGAACGGTTTTCCGCCGCGCTGGACGGCCGGTCCGGCTGCGCAAGCCCCCAGACGAGGCAGAACAGGAAGAAGCCGAAAAAGCAGCCGATGACAAGCAGCTGTGAGAGTCTGATCTTTGTTTTCATGCCGCATCCCTCCTAGAACTGAAAATAGACGAAGCTCTGGAAGCTGCCGTTCAGCAGCCAGACCGTGTTGCACGCCAGCAGTGCCAGCACCAGAACGGCCTGCACCGCCGCGCGGACGCCCGGCTGCAGCTTCGCGCCGAGCCGACCGGCGAGCTTCGCGCACAGCGGCGTCGCGCCAACTGCACCGAGAAGCAGTACGGGCCAGAAATCATGCAGATACAGCCGCGCCTGCGCGCTCGCCCCGGCTGCGCCGCCGAACAGGCAGGCAAAATACCGCCCGGCCGCAGGCAGATCCTCCGCCCGGAACAAGACCCAGCCGAGCACCGCCAGCAGCAGGCACACGGGCCGGTAGAGCTCTGCCAGCAGCCCCTTGCGCGGATGTGCCCGGAAACGCGGCGCGAGCAGCTTTTCCAAGCAGATGAGCACGCCGAAATACAGGCCCCACAGCACGTAGTTCCAGCTCGCCCCGTGCCACAATCCCGTCGCCAGCCAGACGAGGAGCAGATTGCGCAGCGTCCGCAGCGTCCCCGTGCGGCTGCCGCCGAGGGGGAAATAGAGATATTCCTTAAACCAGCTGCCGAGGCTGATGTGCCAGCGCCGCCAGAAATCGGAGATGCTGCTGCACAGATACGGATAGCGGAAATTCTCCGGGAAGCGGAAGCCCAGCATCCGGCCGAGGCCGATGGCCATGTCGGAATAGCCGCTGAAGTCAAAATAGAGCTGCAGCGCGTACCCGATCAGCCCCAGCCACGCGGACAGCACCGTCAGCGAAGCAAGATCGCCCCAGATCCCCGTGACCAGCCCCGCCAGCGCGTCGGCCAGCAGCGCCTTTTTCGCCAGCCCGATGGTGAAACGGAAGCAGCCATCCGACACGTCCTGCGCGTCGATCGTGCGCTGCGCCAGTGCAGGCTCCAGCTCATGATACGGCACGATCGGGCCCATGACCAGCTTCGGGAACAGGGCCAGATACAGCCCCAGGCGCAGGAGGTTTTTCTGCGGGGGCGTCTTCTGCCGGTAGACGTCGACGAGATAGCTGATCGCGTGGAAGGTATAGAACGACACGCCGAGCGGCAGATGCAGCTTCGGCAGATCGATAAAAGCGCCAAAGAAGAACCCGGCGTACTTGACCGCGACCAGCAGCCCCAGCTGGAAGACCAGCCCCAAGATCAGCAGCCCCCGCCGCCGCCCTGCGCTGGCCTCCGGCCGCATCGCCCGGCCGAGCAGCCAGGTAACGAGAATGGACACGAGCAGCAGCAGGATCCACCGCGGCTCGCCCCACGCATAGAAGAACAGACTCCCGGCCAGCAGGACGACGTTTTTCGCCCACGCGGGGATCAGATAGTAGATAATGAAAAAGAGCGGAAGAAAGTAAAACAGAAAACTGATGCTGCTGAACGCCACAGGCAGTCCCTCCCCAACAAAAATCGACGGATCCTGCATTATTTTAACAGCCCCGGGAGGGGGTGTCAATATAACCCGGCCCGGCGGGGACGGGAGTCCTCAGACAAACGAAGCGGGCGCTTTTCTGGAGAGGAATTCAGAAAAGCGCCCACAGTTGGTTGTATTGAATAAATAGAAAGGTAGGAAAGAGATATGTCCGATCAGTACATCATCGGGCCAACAATGATCGCGAAGATCGTGATGATCAGCGGGATCACAGAAGAGACGATGCAGATGTACTTGTAGGCTTCCTTATGCGTCAGACCACAGACGGTCAGTGTGGTGACGATGAAGCCGTTGTGCGGCGTGTTGTCAAAGATGTCACAGGCCAGAGAGCCGATTCTGTGCAGCAGCTCGGGAGAACATCCCTTGGCAATGAAGTCGTCCGCAAAGAGGGAGATCGCAACGCTGGTGCCGCCGGAACCGGAACCGGTCATAGCTGCAACGACGACCGTCGCAATGGAGAAGGTGACATAGGGGCTGCCGTTCATCTGGCCGAGCAGATCGACGAGGTACTGGAAGCCGTCGGTGAGTTTGACGACGGTTGCAACAGCAACGATCGCACCGGTGTTGAACATGGCGGTCTTTGCCTGGTCAAAACCGCTGGTGAACAGATTCGAGAAACCGTTCAGACCACCGATCGTCTTGGGGAAGAGGATGCAGGTCGCAAGGATGCCAGCCGCGCCGGCAACGAGAATGTTCATATCGAGAACGTTCAGAACGACCATGAAAACGATCATCGGGATGAAAGCGACCCATGCATGCTTGATCTGGGGCGCATTCAGGTAAGCGTCGATCTGAGCCTGGATCTCCGGCGTGGCTTCAAAGCCTTCACCGTTGGCACGGCAGCGCTTGAACTGCCACTCAAAGTAGACGATCAGCATTGCAATGCAGATCGCGCAGCAGATCAGGGACAGTGCGGGTGCAGCCTTCGGCGAGGTGCCGAGCAGCTGAGCGGGCAGCATGTTGGAGATCTGCGGGGAACCGGGGATCATGTTGCAGGCGAAGGACGTGCCGGAAGCAGCGATGGCTGCCGGGATGAGTTTCCGGGGCAGGTTTGCCTTCTGGAACGCGTAGAGATACATCGGATAAACCGTGAAGACGATAACGAAGATGCTCACACCGCCATAGGTCAGGACAGCAGTGGCAAGCATGATCCCGTAGATCGCATAACGGTCACTGAAGAGTTTTCCGAAAACCTGGGAAACGGCGAGCGAAGCACCGCACTGCTCCATGAACTTGCCGAAAACGGCACACATGACGAACAGGAACAGCTGGTTGCAGATAAAGCCAGTCAGGCCGGAGGCGTATTCGCCAGTCAGGAGTTCAACAATGTCAAAGCGGCTGCTCAGTGCAATGATGACGACGCTGAGCATAGCGGCCAACAGAGAGTTAACGCCCTTAAAGCAAAGAAATGCAAGCAGGCCGAGCGCCACAATGATTCCAATCAAACTGATGGTTAGATTCACGTATATCTTCCTTTCTCTTTTGGTGTTGGGGTGGATGGGGTGCAAGGGTCTGGCGTTCCGTGCGCATTCCTCTCCGTGATCGCCACACGCACAGAACTACAGCATTATCGCAGCCAAAAGGCCGCGCAATGACTCAGCGGATGCCGACGCGATCGCCGGCAAGTTTCATTTTGACGGAGAAGACCTTATCTGAACAGCAGATGAACAGTTCATCGTAGTCCTTACCGCCGAAGCAGAGGTTTCCGACAACTTTCGGCATGCCGAAAATACCAAGATACGTGCCGTCGGGGGCATAGATGTGGATTCCGCCCTGCGCGGCCAGATAGATATTTCCTTGTGTATCAACACACATTCCATCGGGGACACCGCCACTGGTTCCGAAGTCTTTCGTTTTCGGGAAGGTCCGTTTATGTTCGAAGCGTCCGTCTGCCGTTACATCAAAAACAGCGATTTCCATGCCTTCGGTATCTGCAACATAGGCGGTCTTGTCGTCCGGCGAGAAAGCCAGTCCATTTGGTGTGTAGACTTCGCCGGTCGCAAGGAAGACCTCTTTCGTATCCGGATCGACGCCGTACACACCCTGCACCGGATGCTGCATGCCAAGCGCGATCCCGCAGCCGCCGGGGCGACGGCCGAAATGCGGATCCGTGAAATATACAATGCCGGTAGAATTGCGGACGATCACGTGTTCGGACTGTTGAGTTCCCGGCCTTCAAACCGTGCGGCAAGGACTTCATAGCCGGTCGTGTCCTGATTCATGCGGATCACACGGTGGGCGAAGTGCTCACACTGCAGGATACGACCTTGTGCGTCGAAGGCCTCTCCGTTTGCGGCGTTGGAATAGGCGCGGATCACGCGGACACCTGTCTCCTTGCTCCAGCGATAGGTTCGGCCGCCGTTGCGGGTATCACTGAAGGTAAATTCCTGCGTGTTTGGATCCCAGATCGGGCCTTCGGTGAATACGCAGCCTTCAGCGATCACAGTCGGTTCCTGCTGCAGATCCAGCAGGTCATAAAAGCGTTTATCAAATACTTCAGCGCTCAGCATGATGGATTCTCCTTTCTGCAGTTATCGCACGAACGCACTTCCGGGGACTGAAAGCGTAAGCGCCTGCAGTGTGTTGCCCTGGAAGAGATACAGCTTATCCAGTGCCTTCCCACCCAGACAGGCTGCGGTGATCCCAGCGTCGAAGACGATCCGGCCCAGCGCCATGCCGTCACAATCGTAGACACGGATGTCGCGAGAGGTCACGACGTACAGAGTTCCGTCTTCTCCGGGGAGCATGGTCACGATCTGCAGTTGATCGGCATCGTCACCGAGATAGCAGCACAGCTGCTTGAATTCCAGTGTTCCGTTGGATGCGATCTGAAATTTTGTGACGAAGCGCTGCGCAGGATCGGCGATATAGACGTACCGCTGATCGGCGCTGACGCAGACCGCCTGCGGGGCAATAACGTCTGCGCTGGCTTTCAGGGCAACCAAGCCAATGGGGTTTGCAAAATACACGGCGGATGTGTCGTCTGTGCGGCAGTCAGCGAAGTAAAGCATGCCGTTGGAGTGGATGCTGATGTTGGTCAGCTGAGCAAAAGGCTGATCCTCAAAACCTACGGCAATTGTAACCATCCCGGTTCCATCGGTGTAACTCCGGTCGATTCGTGCGCTGCTGCCTTTGGTATAGACGAGTCGGTCCACACAGTCGGCGTTCAGACAGCGAAGTGCCTCACCGCAGCAGCAAAGGAATTGCTGTGTGCCATCGGGGTGCAGCTGTGTAATGGTACCCTGCCCGGAGGCGAGGATCAATCGCTGCAGACCACGGTGCCAGGTGCAGGCTGTAATTGCGATGCGATCTGGGAGCTGCTGTGCTGGCGCGGCGGTGAACAGATCGCGGAAACCAGGACGATAGGATTCAAAAATAAGACTCATGGTGTTTCCTCCTTTTGACTCTGGACTTCGGGAAGACCGGGAAGCAGCTGACGCAGCCTCTGCAGACCTTCCTGGGACAGGCGACCGTTCTGGAAAAGTTGATGGAAGTGGTCGGCAAACAGATCACTCTGCTGCATCGGCGCTCCGCTCAGGGCCAGAAGCAATTCGTCAAGAAGCGATTCCAGGGTGACAGATTTGTCTGCAGAGAAAAAGGGCTCACGTTCTTTTTCTTCTTCTGTGCGTTCAACAACTTTTCCGTCGACCAGTTTATAATTGAAATGGGCGCGATGCTTACCGAAACTGATGATTCCTTTTGGCAGGTAGAGTCTGGCTGCGTCACGGTATTTCAGATCCGTACCGCTGTCGACTTTTTGAAGCGCGCCATAATCCATCAGATAGTAGTCGGAGTTGATCTCGACAATATTTCCTCTGGCGTCGGTTTTCACAAAAACACTGTATTCTTCCATGGTTCACCCTCATGCGATCCGGAAACAAATCGGGACTCCATATTCCTTCGTGGCGGGGTTCCGGTACGGCAGACCGAAGCGGCCGCCGTGGCAGAACCGGGCTTTGTCGCCGTGTGCCGTATTCAGGATCCACCAGTTCCAGCGGTCGCCGCCGATACCAAGGCGCTTGATCTTGTGCAGAGTAGAGCCCTGGAAAAGCGGATACTGGACACCTAGCCCCTGTCCCCACGGACGTTCGCAGAACGTCGGGAAGCCCCAAAGCTCGATTTCCGACGGGAGCCAAAGCTTGCCAAGCTCCTGCCAGTTCCAGTTTGTCGCGTATGCTTCCAGCTTTGTTTCAACAAGACCGCGCTTACTGACGATCACATCCTGCACTTCTTCCGGCAGCTGCGGAAGAAGCTTTGTCTGCAGGAACATGTTGAGTTCGGAGCAGATATATCCACCGGAATTGGTATCTGTGGAATTATACCGGTAACGCTGCGTCAAACAATCACGAGAAATGAAGTCCAGATGTGCGCCGAGCGGTTCGTCGCCGTAACCGACATAGGTGTTGATGCCGGCAAGCTCCATCAGGAGCGTTTCACCGGTAGAGAGCGAAATGGGCTTGTAGTCGCCGACGGCCAGACCGGTGTAATCGTGTGAGCGGATCTTGCGCTTCAGCTCTGCCCAGCTGAAGGGAATCTCATGACCGGTGAAAAAGGAATCATCCGGCGGATAAACATATACCGCAGAGGGACGTTCTGTTTGCATAAGACCTCCTGTTCAGCAAGCGGCAGAGCCGCTTGCAACTTCTGATTCGGATGGTTCGATGGATGCGGTTTCTTGCTCCGGCAGCTTAAGCTGCGATGGCCGCAGCGCGCGGAACGTATTGCAGCTTTTCCGGAGTGCGAGCAGGAAAATAATATCAACGATGAAGCTGGAAAGAGTGACCATCGCGCTCAGCTCTGCAGAAAACAGCCGGGCAGCGAAACCAGCGAAGCCAGCCAGCGCAACAAGCAGCCAGTTTGTTTTGAGAGCATAGCTGTTCAGTTTGACACTGTACATGGACTCCATTTCCTGTATGCCGCGGATAAGTTGATAAAGAATGAAGACACAATAGGCAAAGGAAATAGCAGACAACAGCGTACCCATGGCACCAAGCCCATTCGTGATGCCAAACAGATCGAAGCAGTACAGCGCGAGGGAATAGAAAATCATGAGGACGACATACAGATCCAGTTTTTTGTACCTGGGACAGTAAAACCGCATTTTCTTGAGTCCTACGGCCAAGAGCACGTAACCGACCGTGGCAGGCAGCAGCCCGATCGAGATTGTCTGGCCGAGCTGAACGTTGAAATCCAGCAGAATAAAGATGCTGCCCAGAAAAAATTGAAACATGCGTTTTTCCTCCTTCTCAAAATCCAGACAGAATAGAAAAGAAGGCTGCTTTCTGCGCACGTATCCCTTTGGAACATGCGCAAACAGCGGCCTCCCAGCTCTATTTGCAGGCGTTATGAATTTGTTGCGATGTACTGGCTGCTCTCGCCGACTTTCAGGATCGGCTCGATCATGATATGTTGTGAAATTCCGTCGTCAAATTCCGGATTGCTCTGCTCCATCAGCAGAAGCAGCCGGGATGCAAGAACACGTCCGATTTTTCTGGATGGCTGAACGATCGACGTGATACTCGGCGAGAACAGTCGGCTTTCATCGACGATGTCGAAGCCAATCAGCGCGATATCCTCCGGATAGCGCAGGCCCGCGTCCTTGATCGCATGGATCGCACCACATGAAAGCTTGTAGGATGTTGCAAAAACAGCGGAAAACGGATGCTTTGCGCGATTTTTCAACAGCGTTTGCATGCACTGATAACCAGCGTCATCCTGATAATCACTGGATTGGACCAACGCTTCATCGATCGGCAGCTGCTTGTCCAGCATGGCCGAACGGAAGCCCTCGGCACGTTTGATGGCGGTCGTTTCCGACTGGTTGCCGCAGATAACGGCAATATTGCGGTGCCCCTGCTCATACAGGTGCTCGACAGCCATTTGGCCGGCACGGATGTTATCCAGCAGGACCAGATTGCAGACATCGCGCAGATTCGGATCGTTGTCGAAGAACAGGACCGGGATCTTTCCACGCTTATACAGATCCAGCCACGGCGCTTCATGTGAGACCGTTGCCAGGATCAGACCGTCGATCCGCTTTTCGTATAACAGCTGGGCATATGTTTGCTCTTTTGCAATGCTCTCATTGGAATCCATCAGGATCATGGAGTAGCCGCGCTCAGAGAGTACCTCGTCAATGCCTTTTATGACGGCGGAGAAATACTCACCGATATCCGGGACCATCATGCCGACTGTGTTGGTCGACTGTGTACGCAGAGATCTGGCAACCTGGTTCGGAGAATAATGATATTTCTCAACAGTCTCCATAACACGCTGTCTGGTCTCAGGCGAAATGTAGCCCTTATTGTTGATAACGCGGGAAACTGTGGATACGGAAAGTCCAAGTTCCTTTGCGATGTCCTTTAAGTTACTTCCCATGTACGAACCTGCCTAAACTGATATAATCTTGAAATGTTTTCCTGTCAATTTATATATGACCAGCTTTTGACTGGTTTGTCAAGTGCTTTTTGAACCGGTTTTTCATATCCAAGATTCTGTTTCCACCTCCATCCACTTCGGAAAATCAACTTTTTATATAAACGTTTGCACAATCCGGAAAAAAGAAAATTCCAGCCAAGGCTAAGCCTTGCGGCAGAAACCCTGGAGACCGGCTGGAACTTGTGCTGATTCCCGCGAGAAGATGCATAAACGATGCCAAAGAGTGCTGGATTTTTTGCGATATTCACAAAGACGAAAGATAGTGCTCCTGACAGAATTGATAGATTGCAATATGCAATCGTTTGTCTTGCTGCTTCCATTTTTACACCATGATATTTTGTTTGTCAACTATCTCACCGATCCAAATTTAACCAAAAATGAGCTGAATATGCTATCAAACAACCAATAAAAATCGAAAAAACAAAATATATTATGAATTTTGTTATGAATTATAATAAAAATAATCAGATTTTACACAGCATAACAAAAAATACAGGGCTGTTTTTGTAGGAACTAACAAAACGCTCCTCGTGATGATCTGGTTTTTACGGAAAAGCTTATGGAAAACAAAAAAATTTCCGTTGACGAGCGAATGAAGCTACTCGTTCGAATTGAAAATTAAGATTTTTCCGAATAGAAATAGACAATAATATTATAAAATAACGAAAAATCAAAATCTTTTAAGCACATATTCCGGAAAACTCAAAGTATAAAAAACCTCTTGACAGCTTTTGAGAAACGGGCTATCCTATGCTTGTGAACGGCAAACGTTTGCATGTTTGATTCATCAACAATCTTGGCGGAGGGAAATATTATGAAATTTGATTTTACCAATAAGATCTGTGCGGTCACCGGCGCTGGGGCTGGTATGGGGCAGGCCATTTCTGTGATGCTGGCAAAGTCCGGTGCGACGGTTGTGATGAGCGATCTGGCCGAGTCTTTCATGGCTGAGACCCGCAAGCTGATGGATGAGACCGGTGCGGAGTATCACTGTGTGTACGGTGATCTGTCCAAGGTCGAAAACGCGCAGCGCGTTGTAACCGAGACTATTGAAAAGTACGGCCGCATCGACGTACTGGTGAATGTTGCCGGTATTGTCCTGGCCAATACGCTGGACACGATCACGGAAGCGGATATCGACAAGACCATTGCTATCAACGTCAAGGCTCCGATGTTTGCCACGCAGGTCGCTGCCCGCCAAATGAAAAAGCAGGGTCACGGCAGCATCATCGTCATCGCTTCGACGGCCGGTCTGATGGGCGTTGCCAATCGTATGGCATACTCCACCTCCAAAGGTGCACTGGTCATCATGTGCAAATCCATTGCTGCGGAGCTGGCTGGCACCAATGTCCGCATCAACTGCATCTGCCCGGGTACGGTCGATACGCCGTCGATGGAGAAGCGCTTCCAGGCAATGCCGGATCCCGTCGCGGGCAAAGCGCAGTTCCTCGCACGTGAGCTGAACGGCCGTATCGGCACAGCAGATGAGATCGCAAATACGGTGCTCTTTGCGGCCAGCGACGAAGTGGATTATCTGAACGGCTCCACCATCGTTGTCGACGGCGGCATGACCTGCTGCACGCGCTGACGCGCCGGATCCGGCGCGGAAAGGAGAGGCAAGATACATGCTGATTTCCCGTACACTCAAGATCATTGAGACCCACACTGCAGGTAACCCGACCCGGCATATTCTTGCGGGGCTGCCCCGGATCCCCGGGAACACCATGGCGGAGAAGATGCAGTACATGCACGACCATATGGACTGGGTCCGGCGGATGACCATGATGGAGCCGCGCGGCGGCGGCTGTATGTCCGGTACGATCTACACGCAGCCGTGTGATCCGGAAGCGGATATGGGCATTTTGTATTTTGACACGACGGACTACATGACCATGTGCGGTCACAGCACGATCGCTGTTGCGACGGTGCTGGTCGAGACGGGAGTGGTCCCGATGGTCGAGCCGGTCACAACAGTTAAGCTGGATACCCCGGCCGGACTGGTGACGGCGTGGGTGCAGTGTGAAAATCACTGCGTAAAAAGCGTTACATTCCAGAATGTGCCCTCGTTTCTCTACGGAGCCAAAACGGTTCAGGTCCCGGAATTTGGCGAGGTCTACGCCGAGGTCGCTTTTGGCGGAATGGCATATGCCATTGTAGACGCTGCGCAGCTTGGCGTGCAGATCCGGCCGGATCAGGCGGCAGAGCTCCGCCGGGTCAGCCACATCCTTTACAAGGCCATTGCAGAGCAGATCGGCTTCCGACATCCTACGCAGCCATTCATCGACCGGATCCACAGCATCATGCTTTACGACAAGCCGACGGCGCCGGATGCAAACTGCAAGGAGGTCGTCGTGCTGATCCCTCCGGAAGAGGGAAATGCGACCGGCATCGACCGCTCTCCCTGCGGCACCGGAACCTCGGCCAGAGTTGCTGCGGAGTTTGCGATGGGGCGGCTTGAACTGAATGAGCCGTTTGTACAGCAGAGCATTATCGAGACGAAATTTACCGGCCGGATCGTGAAGGCGCTTGACATTGGCGGCTTCAAGGGCGGCATTCCGGAGATCACGGGCTCCGCCTATATCACCGCTTTCACCGATATGGTGTTTGATGCAAATGACAGTATTCAGGACGGCTTCCTGGTCGACTGAATGAATTTCTACCAATAATGGAGGTCGAAAATTGATGAAAAGCGCAGATGTTGTGATCATCGGCGGCGGCGTTCAGGGCCTTTCCAACGGCTATTTTCTTGCCAAACGGGGACTGAAGGTCATCGTTGTAGAGCGCGGCGATCTTGCCAGCGGCACGAGCTGCCGCAATGACGGCGACAACTTTGAATGCGACGCTGCCCCCGGCTTTATCACGGAATTCACCAACGCTGCTGTCAATCTTGTCAAGGACGTCGCAAAGTCGCTGGACTATGACGTGGACTGGCTGGAAAAGGGCATGGTCGTGCTGCCGGAATCGGAAGAAGAGATGCAGATCGCCCGCCAGATCTATCAGGAAAAACGGGCAGCCGGGATCGATGTGCGGCTGATGGACAAATATGAGGTCCATGAGGACGAGCCGAATACCGCGCCGGATATTCCCGGCGGTCTGGAATACGGCAACGGCGGTTCACTCAACTCCATGCTTTTTGCGTTTGCGCTCGGCGAGCATATCAAAAAGAGGGGCGGCGAGCTGCTCCGGTTCACGACGGTGACGGGCTTTGGCTTTGATGAAACGGGCGCCGTCTGTAAGGTCGAGACCGACAAGGGCGACATTCTGACGCAGAAGGTCGTGCTGGCGGCCGGTGTCTGGTCCGGCAAGATCGCGGAGATGGCAAATCTCTACGTTCCAATCACACCGATGAAGGGCGACCTTCTGGTCGTTGAGCCGGGCGCCTACATCACACGCAGAAAGACCGAGGAGCTGGGCTATGCGCTCGTCCGCAACGAGAGCGATACACAGCGTGCAGTTACGCCCTTTATGAAGGCGCACGGCATCGGCTTCCTGATCGAGCCGACCGGCAGCCATAACGCGCTCATTGGCTTCAGCAAATATCCCTGTGATACTACAACCAGCAACAATCTCGTGATGCGGGCCATTGCAAAGCGCGCGATGCGGTTCTTCCCGTGCATTGCAAACGTCAATATCATCCATGCCTACGCGGGCCTTCGTCCGTGGACGCCTGATCATGAGGCGATCGTCTCGGATACGCCGATCCCCGGCTTCTACGTTTGCGCCGGGCATGCGGGCAACGGCATCACCAACGGCCCGATCAGCGCAAAGCTGCTTGGCCAGATCATGTTCCATGAGAAAACAGACTTTGATATGAGCCGCTTGAGCCTTTCCCGGTTCACGAAGCCTACGGTCTGAAAACAACATATTTTTAACAATCAGGAGGTATCCCATGTCTTTCTACAACATGCAGGAAACAAACAATCGTCTGGAAAACGTCAAAAAGATTCTAAAGAAAAACAACCTGGACGCGGCCGTGGTCTACTTTGATCAGGTCAACGTCGCAGATGGCTGGTATCTGACCGGCTGGTGCGGCCAGTTCGAAAAGGGCGCGGTCTTGGTCCTGGCAGACAGTGATCCGCTGCTGCTCGGCGGTCCGGAATGCGAGCCGTTCGCAAAGATGTGCAGCGCCATCAGCGACGTCCGCTGCTTCAAGCCCTTCATGGTCCCAGAAGAGGAATATCCGAACGCCACGATCATCACCTTTGAAGATCTGTTCCATGAGCTGGCGGGCCGCGGCATCCATCTCAAGCGCGTCGGCATCGTCGGCACGAGCTATTTCCCGTATGACACCTATCGCCTGATCGAGCAGGGGTTCAAGGGCGTCGAGCTGGTCGATATTACGGACGAGTACGACTACCTGCGTTATTTCAAGAGCCCGTGGGAAGTTGAGAACATCCGCACGGCATTCGGCCTGACCTACGGCGCGCTGCTGGAGATGGAAAAGAAGGTCCGTCCCGGTGCAACGGAGATCGAAGTGGCCGCGGCCGGTGAGTTCTACTGCCGCAGCAGAAACGCTACGAACTTTGCGTTTGACACCATGGTCGGTGCCGGTCCCAAGAGCAACGCAGTAGCGCCCACGGCCGGCAACATGCAGATGCAGGCGGGCGAGATGGTCCTGCTCGGCATCGCACCGCGCTTCAACGGCTATGCGGGCGTCATGGGCGACACGCTGCCTATCAGCGGCGAGTACACCCAGGCGCAGAAGGACGTTCTGAACGTCATCCGTGAGGTCTTCCGTAAGACCAGGGATGCTCTGAAGCCCGGCGAGTGCGGCAAGACGCTCGATCCCATCGGCGCGAAGATCTTTGCGAAGCATGATTGGACGCGTTATATCGTCTGCCCGTTTGTGCATGGCCTCGGCCTCATGGAGGCGGAGCGCCCCTTCTTTGGGCCGAACGGCACGGATGTGCTGCAGCCGGGTTCGATCGTCTCGATCGACATCAGCTTCTTCGGCCATCCGGTCCATCATGGCGTGCGCATCGAGACCGGCTATCTCATCACTGAGACCGGCTATGAGCCGCTGTCTCCGGAAATGGATGCCAGACTGAGCGCAGAGCTCTGAGAAAAGCGCTGACCGGCGGCAGCGTGCTGCCGCCGGACGATAAAATTGAAATATGGTGGGTGAAAAAATGTATATTTCGGAGCATCCCATTCTTGGTACGGACGTATGTCAGCAAACGGTCAACATCACCGTGGATGGCCGCCCGCTGCAGGTCAAGGCCGGATCCATGATCGCGGCGGCACTGCTGGCAAATGGTATCCGCGTGAACCGGTACACGCTCAAAAAGCATGAAGCGCGCGGCGCGTTCTGTGGGATCGGCCAGTGCACCGACTGTGTCATGATCGTCAATGGCCAGCGGAATGTGCGCACCTGTATTACCCCGGTCGCCGAGGGTATGGTCATCGAAACACAGAATAAGGAATAAAGAGGGGACATGCAATGGTAGAAAATCGCCAAGTAGCAATCGTCGGCGGCGGTCCGGCCGGACTGGCTGCGGCAATCGAAGCTGCGCACGCCGGGGCAAAGGTCCTTCTGATTGATGAGAATGCCCGGCCCGGCGGTCAGCTGTTCAAGCAGATCCATAAATTTTTTGGTTCCAAAGCGCACAATGCGGGCATCCGCGGTGTGGATATCGGCCAGAAGCTCCTGCAGCAGACGGCGGAAGCCGGCGTTGAGGTCTGGCTCAGCAGCACGGTCATCGGTCTGCACGAGGGCAACAACCTTGCTGTGGTCCGGGCGATCGGGGAAGAGAAGAAGATCTGTACGGTCCATGCCGAGCGGATCCTGATTTGCACGGGCGGTCAGGAAAACGCTATTAATTTTGAGGGCTGGACGCTTCCGGGCGTAATGGGTGCCGGCTGCGCGCAGACCATGATCAATGTTAACCGGGTGCTGCCCGGTCAGCGGGTTTTGATGATCGGGTCCGGCAATGTTGGCCTGATCGTCAGCTATCAACTGATGCAGGCGGGTGCGGATGTCGTCGGTATTGTGGAGGCTGCGCCGAAGATCGGCGGTTACGGCGTTCACGCCGCAAAGATCCGCCGCGCAGGTGTACCGTTTTATCTGGGACATACCATCGTTCGGGCAGAAGCAGCGGACGGCGGTGAAGCGGTCACCAGAGCGGTGATCGCGCAGCTCGATGAAAAATGGAAGCCCATTCCCGGCACGGAAAAATCCATCGACGTCGACCTGGTCTGCATTGCTGCGGGTCTGCGCCCGCAGGCAAAGCTTGCGCAGATGTATGGTGTTCAGCAGGGATTCATTCCCGAACTCGGCGGATGGATGCCGCTGCACAACGAGGATATGCGCACGAGTGTGCATGACGTCTATGTTGCCGGAGACATCGCCGGTGTCGAGGAAGCCAATACAGCGATGGACGAGGGCCGTCTGGCTGGCGTTGCTATCGCGCAGAGCTTGGGCTGCCTCGATGAGGCGGAAGCTGAGCGCAGGAAAGATGAGATCCGGCAGCGGCTGAACGCTTTGCGCCTTGGGCCGTTCGGTGAGCGCCGGTTCCTTGCGAAGAACCGTGTTGTAGAGGAAGGTGCGAAATTATGAGCAACAGCATTTTACAGAACGGATATCCCTCCTGGGAGGAGTTGAAGCAGTTCAACCGGATCCCTTCCGACGAACGCTTCGCCAAGGGCCCGGTCGCTGTGATCGAATGCATCCAGCCGATCCCTTGCAACCCCTGTGAAGGTGCGTGTAAATTCGGTGCGATCTGCGTAGGCGACCCCATTATCAATCTGCCGTGCCTGGACGAAGAGAAGTGCGTCGGCTGCGGCAAATGTGTTGCGCAGTGCTCTGGCCTTGCGATCTTCGTCGTGGACAAAACGTACAGCGAAACACAGGCGACGGTCAGCTTTCCACATGAATATCTGCCGCTGCCGGCCAAGGGGCAGAAGGTCAAGGCAGTCAACCGTGCCGGTCAGCATGTGTGCGACGCGGAAGTCCTGCGCGTGATGAACCCAGCTTCTAACGACCATACGCCGGTAATCACGGTGATCATCCCGAAGGAATATGCCGATGAAGTGCGCGGGATGAAGCGTCTTGGCTTTGAAGAGGTGGACCATGTGTGCTGCGAGAACTATGTATTCAACCCCGACGATCCGGATGATATGATCGTCTGCCGCTGCGAAGAAGTCACGGTCGGTGATATCAAGCGTGCGATCGCCGATGGCGCGACCTCCATTACGGCGGTAAAACGCAGGACGCGCGCCGGTATGGGCTTGTGCCAGGGCCGCACGTGTTCCAAGCTTGTCAGCAAGATGCTGACGGACGCACTTGGACTGCGCGGCGCGGAGCTTCCGCTCGATACGGCCCGTCCGCCGCTTCGCCCGGTAAGTGCAGCTGTGCTCGGTGGAGACGATGATGTCTGATGCTGCAGAAATCTGACAGATAAGAAAGGAATATGACAATGCTTGAAAGATTAAAGACGATCACCCCCGCTCTGCTGACCGCATGGAACGAAGATGGAACGCTGGATGAGGCTTCCTACCGTAAACTGGTCCGCCGCTGCACCGATGCCGGAATGCAGACGCTGTTCATCCTTGGCTACACTGGTGAAGTGCGCGCCATGAAGAAAGAAGAGCGCCGTCGTGTGATCGAGCTGACCCGCGAAGAGGCGAAGGATGCGCTGATCATCGCAGGCTGCCTCGGCGACAGCAGCGATATCATTGAGGAGCACTGCGAGGTCGCGTATGAGGCTGGCGCAGACATGGTCTTGATCACGCCGACAGATTTCTTCCACCTGAACGACGAAGAGCTTGAGGGGCTGTTCGTTCGTCTGAACAAGACGGTCAAGCTCCCGATCATGATCTACAATTGCCCGGAAAACCAGCACTATGTGAACGAAAAGATCCTTGCCCGGCTGGCAAAGCTGGATAAGATCCAGGCGCTCAAGCAGTCGACGACTACGGACAAGATCCAGAAGATCCTGCTCGCACTGGACAAGAAGGATAACTTCATCATGGTCTCCGGCGACGAATTCGAGTTCTTCCCGGCCATGTGCCTCGGCGTTGAGGGCTTCATCATGGGCGGCCCGGGCAACATCACGCCGAAGTGGTGCCTGGAGATGCTCGAGGATTACCGCGCAGGCCGGTTTGAAAAAGCACGTGAGAGCTATATGCGCTTTGTCGCGTTCTATGACGAGCTGTACACCTCTCTGCCGTACGATGTTATCGCTGTGATCAAAGCCACAATGGAGCTGGCAGGCGTCTGCCAGCGCTGGATGAAGCATCCGACCAGAGCGGTCAGTGATGCTGATATGTGCAAGATCAAGGAGATGCTCGAGCGGCATCAGATCCAGCTGTAAGCAGCGCCAGGCGCCGGACACGCAGCTGTCCGGCGCCTGTTTTATACGCAAATCCAGGTATAAAAACGGAGGATACCAATGGAATACGGAAAGAAAGTATGGATCTTTGCGGATGGCGATATGCCCCCGCGCGGTGATGCAGAGCCATATGGCCACGAGGCGCTTTCGGTCACAAATTGCGGCGATGCCGACGCGGATATCCGGGTGAGCGTCCTTTTCCCGGACCGGGAACCCGACACCTTTACCCTGCACGTACCGGCCAGACGCGTAAACTGCTTCCGGCTGGATGGACCAGTGGGTGACAGCGCATACCGCGTGCCTTTCGGCCAGTATGCGCTGCTGCTGGAGAGCAGTGTGCCGGTCGTTGCCGTACTGGGCCGGCTGGACCATCGCAAGGACATTGCCTATTATGAGCTTGACGGCTTTGCCATGTAAGGGAGCCGGCCGGAAAGCTGAGAAATACAGGGAGAACGATCTGCATGCTCGGAAATCACCTTCTGGGACTTTATGAAAAAGCACTGGATCCAGCGGACAGCTGGAAAACCAGACTGGAGAAAACCAAGGCGCTTGGCTTTGACTATATGGAAATCAGCATCGACGAGTCCGACGCCAGGCTTGCCCGACTGGATTGGACGTCGCAGCAGCGCCGGGAACTGCGGGAGGCCTGCTGCGACGCAGGGATCACTCTGCAGTCTATGTGCCTCAGTGCACACCGGCGCTTCCCGTTCGGCAGCAGCGACCCGGTGCTCCGCAGCCAGGCCTATACGGTCATCGATAAGGCCATTGGTCTGGCGGCAGACCTTGGCGTGCGTGTGATCCAGCTGGCGGGGTACGATGTGTATTATGAGCCATCCACGCCGCAGTCGGTGCGGCTGTTCCGCGATGGGCTGCGTTACTGCGCGGCGAAGGCAGAGCAGCACCAGATCATGCTGGCGATGGAAGTTATGGACACACCGTTTTTGAACTCTATCTCCAAAAACATGGCCTATGAGGCGATGCTGCACAGTCCGTGGTACCGGGTCTACCCAGATATGGGCAACATCAGCGCCTGGCCAGAAAATGATGTGGATTTTGAATTCAGAGGTGGGATCGACAGTATTGTCGCCGTTCATCTGAAAGATACGCTGGCTGTGACGGATCAGTTTCCGGGAAAATTCAAGTGTGTACCCTTTGGGGCGGGCTGCGTGGATTTTCCGCGCCGCTTTGCCCAGCTGGAGCAGCTAGGATATATGGGGCCGTACATGATCGAAATGTGGTACGACGCCGGTTCACCGGATGATCTGACGCCGGTCCGCCAAGCGAAAGCATGGCTGGAGGAGCAGTTCCGGATCGGGACCAGAAAGGATGCGGCATGCGGTATTATTTAGGACTTGACAACGGCGGGACCACGACAAAGGCGGCGCTGTTTAACCGAAATGGAACGGAATGCGCGGTCTGCCGCGTGGACACGGCGGCGCTGAAGCCGCGTCCCGGCTTTATGGAGCGGGACATGGAGCAGATGTGGCAGGATAACTGCGCAGTCATCCGCGGCGTGATGCAGAAGGCGGGGATTCGGCCGGAGCAGATCGCGGGCGTCGGTGTCTGCGGCCACGGCAAGGGGCTGTATCTCTGGGGAGAGGATGGAAAACCTGCTGGCAACGGCATTCTTTCCACCGATAACCGCGCATATGACTATCCGCTGCGCTGGCAGCAGGATGGAACAGAGGAGCAAGCGTTTGCCCTCTCATGCCAGCATATTCTGTCGTGCCAGAGTGTCAGCCTGTTGGCTTGGCTGCGCGACCATGAAAAAAGGACCTGGGAGAATATCCGCTGGGTCTTTTCCTGCAAGGATTATGTGCGCTTTCGGCTGACCGGCCGGGCACAGGCGGAACTGACGGACTGTTCCGGCAACGGCCTTTTGAACCTGCACACGCGCAGCTATGATCCACAGCTGCTGCAGCTGTTCGGGCTGGAAGCGATCGGCTATGCGCTGCCGCCGCTTTGCACGGCAACGGAGATCTGCGGCACTGTCAGTGAAGAGGCTGCCGCAGCCTGCGGCCTTGCTGCCGGGACGCCGGTGATCGGGGGCATGTTTGATATCGACGCCTGCGCGCTGGCTGTTGGCGTGCTGGATGAGCGGAACATCTGTATGATCGCAGGAACCTGGTCGATCAACGAATATGTGCGACGCACGCCCGTCATGGATGGCAGCGTTCGGATGAATAGCTTGTTCTGCTTGCCGGAATATTATCTGATCGAAGAATCAAGCCCCACTTCCGCGGGCAACAATGAGTGGTTTTTGCAGCAGATGCTGCCGGAACTGCGGCAGCAGGCTGCGGCAGAGGGCCGCAGCATCTATGAGATCCTGAACGCGTGGGTGACGGATATTCCGCCTGAGACCTTTGTGCCGGTTTTTCTGCCGTTTTTGATGGCGAGCAATGTCCACCCGAATGCGAAAGCTGCCTTTGTCGGCATGAGCGCGAACCACACCCGCAGACATCTGCTGCGGAGCGTGTATGAAGGGATCGTTTTCTGCCACAAGATGCACCTGGATCGGCTGATGCAGAGCCGGAGCGATCCGCCAGAGGCGATCCGCGTGGCAGGCGGTGCGGCCAGGAGCGCTGTGTGGACGCAGATGTTTGCAGACGTGCTGCAGCTGCCGGTGCAGACTGTGCTGGCCAATGAGACAGGTGCGCTCGGCTGCGCTATTGCTGTTGCGGCGGCGGTTGGGGATTATGCAGATCTGTCGGCAGCAGCGCGGGGCATGTGCAAGGTCGCGCAGTGTGTGCAGCCGGACCCGAAAAAAGCCGGGATCTACGCGGAAAAGTATGCACTTTACTGCAAAACGATCGAATGCCTGGATCCGCTCTGGGAGCAGATGCAGCAGCTGATCGAGCGGGGAACGGGAGAAACACCATGACGGAATTTGAAAAATGCATGCGGGGCGACATGTACGACACGACCTTTCCCGGCCGGGAGGAGATGCATCTGAAGGCTGCAGATCTGTGTTTTGCGTACAATCAGACGCGCCCGTCGGATATGGCCCGGCGGGAAGCAATCATCCGGGAGCTGTTCGGGCATGTTGGCAAGAACGTGTATGTGGAACCGACGTTTTGGTGTGGGTTCGGCTTCAATATTGAAGTCGGTGATAATTTTTATGCCAACAATGACTGCAACTTTGTCGACCCCGGGAAGATCACCATTGGTGACAACGTGTTCCTGGGACCCAGCTGTAAGCTGTTTACGGCGCATCATCCGATCGATCGGGACCTGAGGCGGGAACTGTATGAATATGCTCGCCCGATCACCATCGGTGATGACGTCTGGATGGGCGGCGGAACGATCGTGGTCCCCGGCGTACGGATCGGCAGCGACGTTGTAATTGGTGCCGGAAGCGTAGTCGTACACGACATACCGGATCATGTTGTCGCCTTCGGAAATCCCTGCCGCGTGTACCGCTCCATCACGGAAGCGGATCGACAGCAGTGGAAACCGTAACAAAATAAGAAGATGCCTCCCGCCAGAAACGGCCAGAGGCATCTTTACGTTATACAACAGATAAAGCGCTTAATTCTGCTCGTCCTTGATCGCGGCCTGGGCGGCGGCGAGGCGGGCGATGGGGACGCGGAAGGGGCTGCAGGAGACGTAGGTCAGGCCGATCTTGTGGCAGAATGCGACGGTCGACGGATCGCCGCCCTGCTCGCCGCAGATGCCGAGCTTGATGTCCGGGCGGGTCTCGCGGCCGAGCTCCGCTGCCATCTTGACGAGGCGGCCGACGCCTGCCTGGTCGAGCTTGGAGAACGGATCGGACTCGTAGATCTTGCGGTCATAGTAGGAGGCCAGGAACTTACCGGCGTCGTCACGGGAGAAGCCGAAGGTCATCTGCGTCAGGTCGTTGGTGCCGAAGGAGAAGAACTCGGCTTCCTTGGCGATGGCGTCGGCGGTCAGCGCGGCACGCGGGATCTCGATCATGGTGCCGACCTTGTAGGTCATGTCGCTGCCGGCTTCCTTGATGATCTTTCTGGCGGTCTTGTCGATGACGGACTTGACGAAGGCGAGCTCCTTCTCTTCGCCGACCAGCGGGACCATGATCTCGGGGACAATCTTCCAGGCCGGACGGCGGCTGCGGACAGCCAGCGCGGCCTTGATGATGGCGGCAGTCTGCATCTTGGCGATCTCCGGGAAGGTGACGTCCAGACGGCAGCCGCGGTGGCCCATCATGGGGTTGAACTCATGCAGGCTGGAGATGACCTGGTTCAGGTGCTCGACGGTCAGGCCCATTTCCTTGGCCAGCTCTTCGATGTCCTTCGGGTCGGTCGGAACGAACTCGTGGAGGGGCGGATCGAGCAGACGGATGGTGACCGGGCGGCCCTTCATGGCCTCGTAGATGGCCTCAAAGTCAGCCTGCTGGATCGGCTCGAGCTTGGCCAGCGCCTTTTCGCGCTGCTCGGAGGTCTCGGAGACGATCATCTCGCGCATGGCCTTGATGCGGTCAGCCTCAAAGAACATATGCTCGGTGCGGCACAGGCCGATGCCCTCGGCGCCGAAGGCGGCAGCCTGCTGGGCGTCGTGCGGGGTGTCGGCGTTGGTGCGGACCTGCAGCTTGCGGAACTTGTCGGCCCAGCCCATCAGACGGTCGAAATCGCCGGAGATGGTGGCGGCAGCGGTCTTGATCTTCTCGCCGTAGATGTTGCCGGTGGAGCCGTCGATGGAGATCCAGTCGCCTTCCTTGTAGGTCTTGCCGGAAAGCTCAAAGGTCTTGGCTTCTTCGTTCATCTTGATGGCGCCGCAGCCGGAAACGCAGCAGGTGCCCATGCCGCGCGCGACAACAGCCGCGTGGGAGGTCATGCCGCCGCGGACGGTCAGAACGCCCTGCGCGTAGTGCATGCCCTCGATATCCTCCGGAGAGGTCTCGAGACGGACGAGGACGACCTTGGTGCCGTTCTTGGCCCACTCGGTCGCGGTCTCAGCGGAAAAGACGATCTTGCCGCAGGCGGCGCCGGGAGAGGCGGCCAGACCCGTGCCGACGACCTTGGCCTTCTTGAGCGCGGCCGGGTCGAACGTCGGGTGCAGGAGGGAATCGAGGCTCTTCGGGTCGATCATGGCGACGGCCTCTTCCTCGGTGATCATGCCTTCGTCGACGAGATCGCAGGCGATCTTCATCGCGGCGGCAGCGGTACGCTTGCCGTTGCGGGTCTGCAGCATGTAGAGCTTCTTGTCCTCGATGGTGAACTCCATATCCTGCATGTCGCGGTAGTGGTACTCGAGCTTGGCGCAGATGTCGGTGAACTGCTTGTAGGCCTCGGGCATGACCTCGGCCAGCTGGTCGATGGTCTGCGGGGTGCGGACGCCGGCGACGACGTCTTCGCCCTGGGCGTTCATCAGGAATTCGCCGAACAGCTTCTTTTCGCCGGTGGCGGGGTTGCGCGTGAACGCGACGCCTGTGCCGGAGGTATCACCGGTGTTGCCGAAGACCATGGACTGGACGTTGACAGCGGTGCCCCAGTCGGAGGGGATGTCGTTCATGCGGCGATAGTAGATGGCGCGGGGGTTGTCCCAGGAGCGGAAAACGGCCTTGATGGCGCCCATCAGCTGCATTTTCGGGTCCTGCGGGAAATCTTCGCCGAGCTTGTCCTTGTATTCGGCCTTGAACTTCTCAGCCAGCTCCTTGAGATCGTCGGCATCGAGCTCGGTGTCGAGCTTGACGCCCTTCTTGTCCTTCATCTCGTCGATGAGCTGCTCGAAGTACTTCTTGCCGACCTCCATGACGACGTCGGAGTACATCTGGATGAAGCGGCGGTAGGAGTCGTAAGCGAAGCGGGGATTGTTGGTCTTCTTGGCGAAGGCGACGACGACCTCGTCGTTGAGACCGAGGTTCAGGATGGTGTCCATCATGCCCGGCATGGATGCGCGCGCGCCGGAGCGGACGGAGACGAGCAGCGGGTTGTAGAGATCGCCGAACTTCTTGCCGGTCATCTCTTCGAGCTTTTCGACGTACTCCATGATCTCGGCTTCGATCTCAGCGTTGATCTGGTGGTCGTCCTTATAGTACTGCGTGCAGGCTTCGGTGGTGATGGTGAAGCCCTGCGGGACCGGCATGCCGAGGTTGGTCATTTCGGCGAGGTTCGCGCCCTTGCCGCCGAGCAGCTCACGCATGTGGCCGTTGCCTTCGGAGAAAAGATAAACGTACTTGTGAGACATTTGGTAAACCCCTTTCCAGTGTGGAGCAAAACATCTTTCGTTTTGCTGCCTTGTCATTTTTTTATACCTTCAGATTCTTCAGACAAATACATACTATACCATATTTCCTGGGGTTTGCAAACTGAAAAGTTTTTGTTTCGGCTAAAAAAATGTGAGATTCCGGACGGCCGGACGCGAGGAGATTTGGGCAAAACGCCATATCAGAGAGGCTTGGCCGGATATCAGACTTCATATCGTTCGCAAAACGCAGCACGCGGGGAAAAATCGGGCGTCCAGGCTGCAAAAAAATCCCGCCGCCGGTCACCGGCTGCGGGAAAGCGGCGCTTTGGATTTCGGGATCCGGATGGTCAGGACGATCTCCTGCTCGGTCTCCTGTCGCTCGCGGCTGGCGCCGACGCCCGCGGCGCGGACGAGATCGAGCTGGTGGTCGATGGAGTTGAGGAACAGCCGCACGTCGCGCAGGACAAACCCGCCGAGCTCCCGGCGCTGCGGCGTGCGCGGGGCAAGGAGGGAATCGATGTACTGCTCGGTCTTTGCGACGGTCCATTCGCCCTGCGCGATGAGGCCGATGACGCGCAGGCGCTCTGCCTCGTCCGGCAGCTTCAGCAGCGCGCGGGCGTGGCGCTCGGTCAGGTGGTTTTCGCGCAGCGCCTGCAAGACCGACGGCGGATGGCGCAGGATGCGCAGCTTGTTGGCGACGGCGGACTGGCTCTTGCCGATGCGGCGGGCGGCCTGCTCCTGGCTCAGGTGGTATTGCTGCATGAGCTTCTGCAGACCCTCGGCCTCTTCGATGTAGTCGAGGTCCCGGCGCTGCAGGTTTTCGACCAGCGCCAGCATGCCGGAGGATTCCTCGTCCACATCGGCGAGCAGGCAGGGGACCTCGCTGAGTCCGGCCAGCCGCGCGGCGCGGAGCCGGCGCTCTCCCGCCACCAGCTCATAGCCGCCCGCGAGCCTGCGTACCGTGAGCGGCTGCAGCACGCCGTACTGCCGGATGCTCTCCGCCAGCTCCTGCAGCGCACCCGCGTCAAAATGCTTGCGCGGCTGCAGGGGATTCGGCCGGATCCGCGCCGCCGGCAGATAGAGGACCCGGCCCGATTCCAGCACCGAAAGGCGTTTTGTCTTTGCCATAGCATCTCTCCTCTGCAAGGACTTCTTGCAGCTATTGTAGGACAGCCCGGACGCAAAAACGCACGAATCCTGCCCATCCGCCACAATAAATTGTGGCGGGAAATACACGGGAAACACAAGATGTGGAAAACTGTGTGGAAAATGTGCATAAGTGGACGAAAAAACGCGCGAAGCTCCGGGGGCGCCTTGGAGCGTGGAAAATCGATGCCTCCTCTTGCAGGGGAGGTGGCTCGGCGCAGCCGAGACGGAGAGGTCGTGCCGGAAAGAGACAACCTCTCAGTCACCTTCGGTGACAGCTCCCTACCCCTTTTGTCCCTTCGGGACATTTCCCCCTGATAGGGGGAATCGGCCCCTGAAAGGGGAGCCTTTGGGGCACATTCTGTAGGAACAGAGCCCCGCCCCTACAAGGTGCAGAGAAAATAAAGAAGACCTACTCGCAAAAAGGTGCAGCCTGACAGATCCAGACTGCACCTTCTATTTATAGCAATCGTTCTAAGGCAACTAGCTGCAAACTTGATACCCACCGTATCAGGCGGCGCGTACCAAGACGCCCGTAAGGTGAGTATCGAGTGGAACGCCAGACCGAAACATTGGGGCTTACCTGAATTCAGATGCAGGAAGCACCAAACGTAGCCAAGCGCCCCTTTTCTCCCCTATCTTTTCCGGCAAGACGGAAAAGATAGGGCCGTCGGAGGCGCGTCAGAAACGACCACGACGGAACGAGCCGCCGCAAGCGACGTCTCTTTTCCTCTGTGCTCGTTTCTTCCTTTCCAAACCGCAAACTGAATTTGCGGTTTGGGTCTTTCCCTGCAGATCTGCGACAACCTCTCAGTCAGCTTTGCTGACAGCTCCCCTGGGAGGGGAGCCCTTGGGTTCGTCAGCCTTTCAGGGTCTGTTTGGCGTGGGCGAGGGCCTGGCAGAGGGCGGAGACGTCGGCTTCGGTGTTGTCGCGGGAGAACGAGACGCGGATGGAGCCGTCGATGACGGCGGGAGGCAGGCCCATGGCCTCGAGTACGTGGCTGCGGTGCCCCTTCGAGCAGGCGGAGCCTGCCGAGACATAGATCCCCTCCGACTGCAGGCAGTTGATGATCCCCTGCGAGCGCAGGCCCGGCAGCGAGAGATTCACGATGTGCGGCGCCTGCTGGCTGCCGAGCAGCACGAGCCCGTCGATCCCGTCGATCCCGGCGAGCGCCTCGCGCGTCAGATCGCGCAGGTGCGCCATGTGCGCGATCTCAGCCTTCGCGTCCGTATCGGCGCAGGCCGCGCCGAAGCCGCAGATGCCGGGCATGTTCTCCGTGCCGGAGCGGTAGTTGCTCTCCTGTCCGCCGCCGCAGAGGAACGGGGGAAGCGGCAGGCCCGGCCGGATGTACAGTGCGCCCGTGCCCTTGGCTGCGTGGATCTTGTGCGCGGAGACGGAGATCATGTCCGCCCCGAGCGTCCTGGCCCGGAACGGGACCTTCAGAAAGCCCTGTACCGCGTCGGTGTGGAACAGCGCGAGCGGCGAGAGCCGCCGCGTGGCCTTGACCATGTCGGCGATAGGCATGACGGCGCCGGTCTCATTGTTGACCATCATGACGGAGACGAGGATGGTATCGGGACGGAGCGCCTTTTTGAGCGCGTCAACCGTGATGTTCCCCTCGCGGTCGGGCTGCAGGTAAGTGACCTCGAAGCCCTTCGCCTCGAGCTTCTGCATGGGGTGCAGGACGGCGTGGTGCTCCACGGCGGTGGTGACGATGTGGTGCCCGCGCTTGCCGAGCCGCTCAGCAGCGGAGAAGATGGCCCAGTTGTCCGCCTCCGTGCCGCCGGAGGTGAAAAAGACACGGTCCGGCTCCGCGCCGAGGGCGGAAGCGACCTGCTCGCGCGCCTGGCGCAGACGGTGGTGCGCCGCGATGCCGTGCGCATGCACGGACGAGGGATTGCCCCAGCAGTCCGTCAGAAGCTCTGTCATCGCCCGCACGCAGGCCTCACAGGGCTGCGTGGTGGCGGAATTATCGAGATAGATCATAAATATCGGTCCTTTATCAGCTTATTTTCCGACGCAGAAGCGCTCAAAAATGCGGTTCGTGATATCCTCGCGCATCGTGCGCCCCGTGACCTCGCCGAGCGCGCGCATCGCCGCCTCCAGATCGACCAGCACGGCGTCCGGCGTAAAGCCGGCCCGCAGCGAGCGCAGCGCAGCGTCCACGGATTTTTTGGCGCGCACGATCGCGTCGGCCTGCCGCGCGTTGGTCAAAAGCGATCCGTCGCACGGCGCGTCGTCCGGGAAGATCATGTCGAACGCCTGCTCGAGCAGGTCGAAGCCCGTGCCGTCCTTACACGAGACGGGGACGATATACGAAAACGGCAGATCCGACGGCTCGATCACAGCGCCGAGATCCTGCTTGTTGAGAACGGCGATGGCCTCCGGTGCTTCGAGCGCAGCGTCCATCGCGCGGCGGTCCTCGTCGGTCAGAGGGCGCGAGTCGTCGACGACGAACAGGGCCGCGTCACAGTCCTTCGCGGCCTCGACCGAGCGGTCGACACCGATCTTCTCGATGACGTCCTCCGTGTCGCGGATGCCCGCGGTGTCGACCAGACGGACCAGATGCCGCCCGAGCGTGACGGTCTGCTCGACGGTGTCGCGCGTCGTGCCGGGGATGTCCGTGACGATCACGCGGTCAAAGCCGGAGAGCGCGTTGAGAAGGCTGGATTTTCCCGCGTTCGGGCTGCCGAGGATGGTGACCCTGACGCCGGACCGGACCATCCGGCCCCGGTGGCAGGAGGCAAGCAGCGCGGAGAGCGTCCGGCTGCTCGCCTGGAGCGCAGACTCCAGCTGGCTGAGCTCGAACGGGTCGATGTCCTCGTCGGGATAGTCGAGCACGGCGTGGAAGTGCGCGCAGATATCGACCCAGCTGTCGTAGACCGGGTCGATCCTTTTGCGTATCGCGCCCGCGATCTGCCCGGCGGCGTTGGCCGCGGCGTCGGCGGTCTCGGCGTCGATGAGGTCGATGACGGCCTCGGCCTGGGTCAGATCCATCCGGCCGTTCAGAAACGCACGGCGTGTAAATTCGCCCGGCCGCGCCTGCCGGAACCCGGCGGCGAACAGCGCCTCGAGCCCCGCGGCCAGCGCGGCGGGCGAGCCGTGGCACTGGATCTCGGCGGTATCCTCGCCGGTGTAGGAGTGCGGGGCGCGGGAGATGAAGGCCATGCAGTGGTCGATGGGGCGCCCCTGCACGTCAAAGAGCGTGCCGAGGGCAAGCTTGCGGTCGGGAAGGGAGGAAAGCGGCTTGCCGGACTGCAGCTGGAAGACCTGCCCGGCTGCCTCGATGCACCCGTCGCCGGACAGGCGCAGAATGCCGATGCCGGTCCGGGTGTGCCCGGTGGCGACGGCGGCGATTTTTTCTGCCATAGTGCCTCCTTACCGGTAGACGACCTCGATGCCCTTGAGCAGCAAAGGCTTGAGATCGAATACCGCCGGATCGCCGACGGCGCAGGGGACGTTCGTCACGTCCACACAGGTGTGGAGCATGCCGATGTGGCCGAGGACCCGGCACTTTTTCCCGTTCACCGTCACGGTGATGTGCTTTTTGAAGATCATCTGCCTGAGGTTTCGCAGCACGCCGCGCAGGCAATCGCGGAAGCGGAACAGGTCGTTTCCCATCTCGACGCCGAAGCCGTGGTACCAGCCGACGGAGAAAACGGCCACGCGGGTGGGCTTTTTCGCGGTCCAGCCCGCGCCGTAGCCGCAGCTGTGGCCCTTCGGCAGCCAGCGCAGCTCCTCGACGGTCGCCTGGCATTCGCCGATGCGCGTGAGGCCGAAATTGCCGCGCACGCTGACCCGACCGAGAATGGCGGAACCCACGCGCACGCCGTCCATCGCGTACTGCGGATATTTGAGGAGTCCGGCGGAGTTCAGCATGTGCGCCATGCCGGTCTCGCAGCCGGACGCGTGCAGCTGATCGAGAACGCCCTGAAAGGCCTCGGCCTGCGCGATCGTCGCCTTCTGGCTGCAGAAGGCGGAATGCAGATGAGTATAGATGCCGGTCACGTGCAGACCAGGCATGTAGCGGAAGATGGGCAGCAGCTGGTCGAGCTCGTCCGGCAAAAAGCCGTAGCGGCCCATGCCGGTGTCGATCTTGACGTGGACCTCGGCCTGTACGCCGAGCTCCTGGGCCACGCCGTTCAAAACCGCCGCGTCATTCTGACTCGAGACGGTCAAAATCGCGCCAAGCTGCAGCAGCTGCCGCAGCTCGTCCTGCTCGCTCGTCGGGCGGAGCATCAGGATCGAAGCGTCGGCAAAGCCGCCCGCGCGCAGGCGGCTGACCTCGCTGACCTCGGTCACGGCAAAGTGCGTGACCCCGGCCTCCCGGCAGATGGCGGCCATCGGCAAAAGCCCCAGCCCGTAGCCGTCCCCCTTGAGGACGGCCCACAAAACCGCGCTGCCCGCGCGGGTCTGCAGCTGCTGCAGATTGCTCCGCACGGCGGCGGAATCGACGACATACGCTTTCATGCTGCGCCTCCTGCCTTACTTTTTTCCGCGGTTTTTGATGAGATAGACGGTCTTGCGCAGGTCCTTGAAGACCGACGTGCCGTGCTCCACGGCCCAGTAGATGAACGGGGAGAGGACCAGATCCTCCTCGCCGACGAACTCGGTGAACGCCCCGCCGAAGCCCTGCTTGAAGCGGAACAGACCGTAGAGCGGATTATCCTCCGACACGTTGCCGGAGACCCCGCGGAAGTCGTAGATCCGGCAGCCGGTCTCGACCGCCCACTGGATCATGCGCCACTGCAGGAGGTAGTTTGGCATCAGATTGCGGTGCTCGTTGCTGGACGCGCCGTAGAGATACCAGACCTTATCGCCGTAGTGGATGGCGAGCGTGCCCGCGATCGGCGTTCCCTCCGGGTCAAAGGCCATATAGAGCCGCGCGTGCTCGCCGAGGTTATCGAGCATATTCGCAAAGTACTCCGGCTGGCGGGTGACGAAGCCGTCGCGCACGCCGGTCGTGAGCATCAGGTCGGCGAACGCCGGGACCATCTCCTTGCCGCAGATCTTCACGGTCACGCCCTTGCGCTCGGCCAGACGGATGTTGTAGCGCCATTTCTGATGGAAGGCAGCCATGAGCTCGTCCTCGGTCTTGCCCTCGACGTTCAGACGGAAGACGTAGCGGGGCTGGATGGCCTCAAAATTCTTGCCGCCCTCCTTGCATCGGAAGCCGAACGAGCGCATCATTTCCGCGAACGCCGTGTCGGAGGAGGGGACGTCGGGGTCGATCTTGATGACGTAGGCCTTCTGCTGCTTGGCGAGGGCCTTCGCGCCCTCGAGCAGCTCTGCAAAGGTCTCCCGGTCGCGTAGATCGCAGACCGGGCCGCGGCAGCCGTATAGCAGCGTCCAGCCGATGCCGGGTACCTTGCGGGACATCAGGGCCAGCGAGCCCTTGATCTTCCCGTCCTCGCCGCGCACGGCGACGGCGTTCCAGGCCCACATGGGCTTCTGCTTTGCCCAGAGGCTGCTCTGGGCGAAATGGCCCTTGGGGTGCTGCTGCAAAAACGCTTCGTATTCTGCGAGCGTCTTGTCGTTGATGAGTTCATACATGGCGGTGCATCTCCAAACAATACATATTATATATGTGTGATCGCGTCAGCCGACGCATAGCTTTCGCTATAGTCTACCACAAACTGCCGGGATATGCAAACCTGCACGGGGGAAAACAGGTATAGTTTTCTCCATATGCGGAAAAATGACAGAAGAGTTTTGTACGGGAGGCGGTCAGGATGGAAAACTGGGGCGCGGCGGAGCTGCGGGCGCTGTTCGGCGGCAGCGCGGATGTGGCGGAGCGGCAGATCATGGCCGGCGGGCAGAAGCTGGACGTGCTGTTTCTCGACGGGCTGACGTCCGGCGGCGATATCGCGGAGCAGGTCCTGCGTCCGCTCATGCAGACGGTGCAGCCCGGCAGCATGCAGGCAGTGCTCGCCCAGGCGGAGCAGGCACGGGTCTACTGCGCCGTGGCCGAGCGGGTCACGGCGCCGGAGGACGCCGCGGACAAGCTGCTGCACGGCTACTGCGCCGTCGTCTTTCCCGGCACGGGCGCGGCGCTCTGCTTCGAGACGAAGACCGATACCCGCCGCGGTCCGTCCGCGCCGGAGTCGGAAAACACGGTCAAGGGCGCGAAGGACGCCTTTACCGAGACCATGCGCATCAACACGAGCCTCCTGCGCCGCCATCTGCGCTCGGCGCAGCTGCGCTTCGTGCAGAAGACCGTGGGCCTTCGGAGCCAGACGGCCGTCACGGTCTGCTTCCTTGCGGATCTGACGGATCCGGCGCTCGTCCGGCGCATGGAGCAGCGGCTGGCGGCGATCGACATCGACGGGATGCTGACGCCCGCGAGCGTGGAGGAATATGTGACCGGCTCGCGTAAAACGGCCTTTCCGCTCCTGCAGTACACCGAGCGGCCGGATACCTTCTGCCAGGGGCTTTTGAACGGGCAGGTGGGCCTGCTTGTCGACGGGCTGCCGCTGGGGTATCTCGCGCCGGTGGATCTCGGCATTCTGATGAAATCGACGGAGGACCGCGCGGTCGACTATATCTCCGCCACCTGTCTGCGGGTGCTGCGGTATCTGGCGCTGCTGGCGGCGCTGCTGCTGCCGGGGCTGTATGTGGCGATGGCGACGTACCATCAGGAGATGATCCCGACCAAACTCCTGCTCGCCATCATCGATTCCAAGCAGGAGGTGCCGTTCGACACCGTCTTTGAGGTCATCGGCCTTCTGGCGGCTTTTGAGCTGCTGCAGGAGGCGGGGCTCCATCTGCCGCAGGCCATCGGCACGGCGGTGTCGATCATCGGCGGGCTTGCCGTCGGGACGACCGCGGTCGACGCGCGGCTGATCTCCCCGGCGGCGCTGATCGTGGCGGCGTCGGCCGGGATCTGCGGTTTTACGCTGCCGAGCCGGGATTTGACCGACGCCATCCGCGTCTGGCGGTTCGCGCTGGCGATTCTGGCTGGCGTGGGCGGCCTGTTCGCGCTGACGGCGGGCGGTGTGCTGCTGCTGATCCATCTGTCGGGGCTGACGAGTCTGGACGTTTCGTATCTGACGCCGTTTTCCGACGCCCGGGCGGCCCGCGCCATCCTGCGCCCGCGCCTGATCCGGCAGAAATGGCGCGAGGCTGCGCTGCGGCCGCAGGATCTTCGAAATCAGGGGGACAGAACATGAACCGCATCTGTATCTGGCTGCTGGCCGCGGCGTCGGCCGTCTGCCTCTGCATGCTGCCGCGCACCGGCACGGACGCGGCGAAGCTGCTCCCGGCCCAGGTGCTCGTGATCGGGGCCGGGGACGGCGCGATCACCGTGGAGGCCGACAACGGCGCGGCCGGGTCCGGCCCGACGCTGGCCGCCGCGCTGGCCGATATGGCAGAATGCGCGGAGGGGACGCTGTTTCTCGACACGGCGGAGCATATCGTGCTGCTGCAGAGCGCCGGAGCCCTGCTGCCTGCGGCTGCGCAGCAGCCGCAGTTCCGCCCGGCGGCCAAACTGTATCTGGCCCGGCTGCCGGAGCTGCACGCGGCTGAGGCTGTGGAGTTTTTACAGGCGCACCCGGGGACGCTGACGCTTGCGCTTGCGCGCGCGGCGCTGGCCCGCGGGAATCAGATCCGCCCGGCGCAGCTGCTGCCGGCGGAGGACGGAGGGATGAAGCTTGCAGGATAAGCTGACGCTGCGGCAGAGCCGGGCGTGGGGGCTGTGTGCGCTGAGCGTTCCGGCGGCGATGGCGCTGGCCGGGCGCGGCTGGCTCTGGGTGCTGGCGGGCAGCGCGGCGGCGGGCGGGATTGTGCTGTTTCTGCAGACGCTGCAGAGCCGGAGCGGTCAGAGCCTGCCGGAGCAGATGGCCCGGGCCTTCGGTCGGCGCAGCGGGCGGCTCCTGGGCGCGGCGGTGTGCCTCTGGCTGCTGCTGGCAGCCTCCGGCGCGGCTGCGGCGAGCCAGATCGCGTTTGAGGACGATCTCGGCCCACTGGCACCCGCGGTCCCGCTGCTGCTGACCGCGCTGGCCAGCCGGAAGGGACAGGCCGCCGCGGCCCGGGTCAGCGGCGTGCTGGCACTCTGTCTGGCATTATTATATAGTATCATCGCACTGGCCTCCCTGCGGCATGTGCAGGCGGCGTGGTGCCGCCCGTGGGGGAGCGCCGCGGATGCGGGGCTGAGCCTCTGCCTGTGCCTGACGCCCGCGTGCCTGCTGTTTCTGGACGGGGACGGGCAGACGCCGCGGCCGGGCTGGAGCGCGTTGGCCGCCGCGGTGCTGCCGGGCGTGGCGGCACTGCTGTGCAGCGCGTGTCTGTCCCCGGCGTGGACGGCCCAGCTGCCGCAGCCGCTCTATACGCTCACGAAAAGTCTGTCGGTCCTGTCCGTCATGCAGCGCTTTGAGCTGCTGCTGTCCACGGCGCAGCTGCTCGGGCTGGTGTCGCTGCTGACGCTGCTCGTGTGCGCGGCCGCCCGCACGGCAGAGGTCTGCCTCGGCGCCGGATGGGGAGAGAAGAAGGAAGGAGCCTTCTGTCTGCTCGCCTTCGGCGTCAGCTTCCTGACGCAGCGGCTGCCGATGGCGGTATGGGTCGTCGGAGCGGCTACATTTTGGGGTGTGATCCCGATATTAACACAAGTTATAGGAAATATAAAAAAGAATGAAAAATAATGAAAAAAGGGGTTGACAAACCCGAATCCCGATGATAATATATGCGAGCGTTCTGAAGAGCGCGGGCATATCGGATGGGAGCCAAGGAAACGGTTGAAAAACCTTGAAAAAAGTTCTTGACAAACAGATGAAGATGTGCTAGACTAAATGAGTTCGCTGCGAGAGAGAAATTGATCAAAGCGAGCGGCGATCATAAGAAGTTCGAAAGAATTTGAAAAAGTTCTTGACAAACGGAACTTCCTGTGATACAATAAAAGCCCGCGAAACTGCGGAGTGCACCTTGTAAATTAAACAACGAGAAACATGAACAAACACCTTGGACAATTTTAATTTAAGTTGTTCAGTGAATGTCAGAAATGAGATTCTTTGAATAGCCAACGAAAATTCTTGAGTATAGCTAAGAGCGAACCAAGATGAAATTGATTTTAGAGCTTCGGCTTTAAGATACCATTTTATTGAGAGTTTGATCCTGGCTCAGGATGAACGCTGGCGGCGTGCTTAACACATGCAAGTCGAACGAAGCTCTGCGATACAAGACTTCGGTCAAGTTGAACGGATGACTTAGTGGCGGACGGGTGAGTAACGCGTGAGGAACCTGCCTTTCAGTGGGGGACAACAGTTGGAAACGACTGCTAATACCGCATAATGTATTCTGACCGCATGATCGGAATACCAAAGATTTATTGCTGAAAGATGGCCTCGCGTCTGATTAGATAGTTGGTGAGGTAACGGCTCACCAAGTCGACGATCAGTAGCCGGACTGAGAGGTTGAACGGCCACATTGGGACTGAGATACGGCCCAGACTCCTACGGGAGGCAGCAGTGGGGAATATTGGGCAATGGGGAAACCCTGACCCAGCAACGCCGCGTGAAGGAAGAAGGCTTTCGGGTTGTAAACTTCTTTTACCAGGGACGAAGGACGTGACGGTACCTGGAGAAAAAGCCACGGCTAACTACGTGCCAGCAGCCGCGGTAATACGTAGGTGGCAAGCGTTGTCCGGATTTACTGGGTGTAAAGGGCGTGTAGGCGGAGAAGCAAGTCAGAAGTGAAATCCATGGGCTTAACCCATGAACTGCTTTTTGAAACTGTTTCCCTTGAGTATCGGAGAGGCAGGCGGAATTCCTAGTGTAGCGGTGAAATGCGTAGATATTAGGAGGAACACCAGTGGCGAAGGCGGCCTGCTGGACGACAACTGACGCTGAGGCGCGAAAGCGTGGGGAGCAAACAGGATTAGATACCCTGGTAGTCCACGCTGTAAACGATGAATACTAGGTGTGGGAGGACTGACCCCTTCCGTGCCGCAGTTAACACAATAAGTATTCCACCTGGGGAGTACGATCGCAAGATTGAAACTCAAAGGAATTGACGGGGGCCCGCACAAGCAGTGGATTATGTGGTTTAATTCGACGCAACGCGAAGAACCTTACCGGGATTTGACATCCTACTAACGAAGCAGAGATGCATTAGGTGCCCTTCGGGGAAAGTAGAGACAGGTGGTGCATGGTTGTCGTCAGCTCGTGTCGTGAGATGTTGGGTTAAGTCCCGCAACGAGCGCAACCCCTATTGTTAGTTGCTACGCAAGAGCACTCTAGCGAGACTGCCGTTGACAAAACGGAGGAAGGCGGGGACGACGTCAAATCATCATGCCCCTTATGTCCCGGGCTACACACGTAATACAATGGCGGTCAACAGAGGGAAGCAAAACCGCGAGGCAGAGCAAACCCCTAAAAGCCGTCTCAGTTCGGATTGCAGGCTGCAACTCGCCTGCATGAAGTTGGAATTGCTAGTAATCGTGGATCAGCATGCCACGGTGAATACGTTCCCGGGCCTTGTACACACCGCCCGTCACACCATGAGAGTTGGGAACACCCGAAGTCCGTAGTCTAACCGCAAGGAGGGCGCGGCCGAAGGTGGGCCTGATAATTGGGGTGAAGTCGTAACAAGGTAGCCGTATCGGAAGGTGCGGCTGGATCACCTCCTTTCTAAGGAGAACTTCCAGTCTGAGTAAGGTTGGATAGTGTCCTATGGTCAGTCAGATGTTTGACTTGATGATTTCTCGTTGTTTAATTTAGAGGGCGCACTTCGGTGCGGAGATGGGGGTTTAGCTCAGCTGGGAGAGCGCCTGCCTTGCAAGCAGGAGGTCAGCGGTTCGATCCCGCTAATCTCCACCAAACGGGCCAATAGCTCAGCTGGCTAGAGCACACGACTGATAATCGTGAGGTCGGTGGTTCGAGTCCACTTTGGCCCACCACTCTCCGAGCTGAACGCTTTAAGGTTGATTGAAGTCTCCAAGCGGGGATTTCAATGAGTCTTAAAGACTCAACGATGCACCTTGAAAACTGAACACCATGAAGAAAATGATGCAAATTATGAGAAGGCAACAGTAAGGAACAATTATTTTTTAGGGTAAGATACAATTTCTAAAAGGTAAAGAACTTAATGAGCCTGCATAATTCTACTCAATTATAATTTGAGAACCAGAAATCTCAAATCGAAATGTCGATTTCGATTTGAAGAGGAGCAGCAACGGAATGAATGAGACCTGCCGCTTGCGGCGGGGCGAATGATATGGAGTTTGCTGCGACGAAGGTCAAGCTAATAAGAGCGCAAGGGGAATGCCTTGGCATCAGGAGCCGATGAAGGACGTGACAAGCTGCGAAAAGCTTCGGGGAGCTGCAAATGAGCATTGATCCGGAGATATCCGAATGGGGAAACCCGGTACGGCAATACCGTATCAACGTGCTGTGAATCAAATAGCAGTACGTAGGGAACCGCCTGAACTGAAACATCTAAGTAGGGCGAGGAAAAGACATCAACCGAGATTCCGCTAGTAGTGGCGAGCGAACGCGGAAGAGGCCAAACCGAAGGTAGCAATATCTTCGGGGTTACGGACAGACATCATGATCAGAGGTAATTAGACGAACGGCATGGGAAGGCCGGCGAGACAGTGTGAGAGCCACGTAGTCGAAAATGAAGACTGACAGTCTGGATCCAGAGTACCGCAGGACACGAGGAACCCTGTGGGAAGTCGGGGGGACCACCCTCCAAGCCTAAATACTACCTGATGACCGATAGAGGAGAAGTACCGTGAGGGAAAGGTGAAAAGAACCCCGGGAGGGGAGTGAAATAGTACCTGAAACCTTGTGCTTACAAGCAGTTACAGCCCGTTAAAGGGTGGTAGCGTACTTTTTGTAGAACGGTCCGGCGAGTTATAGTCACTAGCGAGCTTAAGACATTCAGTGTCGGAGGCGTAGGGAAACCGAGTCTGAAGAGGGCGTATGAAGTTAGTGGCCATAGACCCGAAACCATGTGACCTAGCCATGAGCAGGATGAAGTGGAGGTAAAGCTCCATGGAGGTCCGAACGCACGTTCGTTGCAATGACCGGCGATGACTTGTGGCTAGCGGTGAAATTCCAATCGAACTTGGAGATAGCTGGTTCTCCCCGAAATAGCTTTAGGGCTAGCGTTGGGAATGAGTTTAGCGGAGGTAAAGCACTGAATGAGCTAGGGGGCGCAAGCTTACTGAACTCTATCAAACTAAGAATGCCGCATAAATGCTTCCCAGCAGTCAGACTGCGAGTAATAAAATCCGTGGTCAAAAGGGTAACAGCCCAGACCCACAGCTAAGGTCCCCAATACATGCTAAGTGGAAAACGATGTGAGATTGCATAAACAACCAGGATGTTGGCTTAGAGGCAGCCACTCGTTCAAAGAGTGCGTAATAGCTCACTGGTCGAGTGATCTTGCGCGGAAAATTTAACGGGGCTAAGCATGTAACCGAAGCTTGGGATTGCGCATTGCGCAGTGGTAGGGGAGCGTCGTGTACGGGGTGAAGTACGATCGAGAGGACGTGTGGACTGTACACGAGTGAGAATGCCGGAATGAGTAGCGAGAATTATGTGGGAATCATAATGGCCGAAAATCTAAGGTTTCTTGGGGAAGGTTCGTCCGCCCAAGGTAAGCCGGGAGCTAAGGCGAGGCCGAGAGGCGTAGTCGATGCACATACGGTTGAAATTCCGTAGCCACCTTATCGATAAAAGCTGACACATGGAGATAGCGGAACCCGGGCGTTGGTTGACCCGGGCGAAAGGGACCGAACTACAGTAGGGAAGTCGGCGATGCTCTGTGGCGAGAAAAGGCGAAGATAGGGTGCCCGTACCGCAAACCGACACAGGTAGATGAGGAGAGAATCCTAAGGCCAACGGGAGAAAGGTTGTTAAGGAACTCGGCAAAATTGCCCCGTAACTTCGGGAGAAGGGGCGCCCTCGAAAGAGGGCCGCAGTGAAAAGGCCCAAGCGACTGTTTACCAAAAACACAGGTCTCTGCTAAATCGAAAGATGACGTATAGGGGCTGACGCCTGCCCGGTGCTGGAAGGTTAAGAGGAGAGCTTAGCGCAAGCGAAGGCTTGAATTTAAGCCCCAGTAAACGGCGGCCGTAACTATAACGGTCCTAAGGGAGCGAAATTCCTTGTCAGGTAAGTTCTGACCCGCACGAATGGCGTAACGATTTGGGCACTGTCTCAACAGCCTACCCGGCGAAATTGTAGTACCGGTGAAGATGCCGGTTACCCGCAACTAGACGGAAAGACCCCATGGAGCTTTACTGCAGCTTAATACTGAGATTCGGTAATTCATGTACAGGATAGGTGGGAGACTTAGAAACAGGGTCGTCAGGCACTGCGGAGTCACCCTTGGGATACCACCCTTGGATTGCTGGGTTTCTAACCTGCGGCCATGAATCTGGTCGGGGGACACTGTTAGGCGGGCAGTTTGACTGGGGCGGTCGCCTCCTAAAAAGTAGCGGAGGCGCTCAAAGCTTGGCTCAGCATGGATGGAAATCATGCAATGAGTGTAAACGTATAAGCCAAGTTGACTGCGAGACCGACGGGTCGAGCAGGTACGAAAGTAGGAGTTAGTGATCCGGTGGTATGTGAGTGGAAATGCCATCGCTCAACGGATAAAAGCTACCCTGGGGATAACAGGCTGATCTCCCCCAAGCGTCCACAGCGACGGGGAGGTTTGGCACCTCGATGTCGGCTCGTCGCATCCTGGGGCTGTATTCGGTCCCAAGGGTTTGGCTGTTCGCCAATTAAAGCGGCACGCGAGCTGGGTTCAGAACGTCGTGAGACAGTTCGGTCCCTATCTGTTGCGGGCGTAAGAGATTTGAAGGGAGCTGTCCTTAGTACGAGAGGACCGGGATGGACTGACCTCTGGTGCACCAGTTGTTCTGCCAAGGGCATAGCTGGGTAGCTACGTCGGGACGAGATAAACGCTGAAGGCATCTAAGCGTGAAACTCCCCCTAAGATAAGATCTCTCATCCTTTATGGAGTAAGGCTCGTCGTAGACTATGACGTTGATAGGTCAGAGGTGGAAGCGCCGTAAGGTGTGTAGCTGACTGATACTAATAAGCCGAGGGCTTGACCTACAATTGGTAGTTAGCAGGCTCTGTAAATGAAGTCTTCTCCCTTTGCTCAGATTCCTTGTGGTGTTCGGTTTTCAGGGTGTATCCTGAATAGTTGGTGCTGATTGGTGTGAGGGTCCACCTGTTCCCATACCGAACACAGAAGTTAAGCTCACATGCGCTGAAGATACTTGTCGGGTGACTGACCGGGAAAATAGGTAGTGCCAACACAAAGAAACCTGATTTCGATCAGGTTTCTTTTTTACAGTCGGTGTTGATTGGCGTGAGGGTCCACCTGTTCCCATACCGAACACAGAAGTTAAGCTCACGATCGCCGAAAATACTTGCCGGGCGACTGGCCGGGAAAATAGGGAATGCCGACATCAAAAGCAGCTCGCATGCGCGAGTTGCTTTCATTTTTACAGAAAACCAGCGGAGGCCGAAAGCCTCCGCTGGTCGTGTTTTAATATCCGTTCGGGTTTTTGCTCTGCCAGTTCCAGCTGTCGCGGCACATGTCTGCGACGGTCTTCTTTGCTTCCCAACCGAGCACGTTTTTGGCCTTGGCGGGGTCGGCATAGACAGTCGCCAGATCACCGGCGCGGCGCGGGCCGATAACGTAGGGGACGGGGACGTGGTTGACTTCGGAAAAGGTGTTGACCATCTCCAGGACGCTCACGCCGCGGCCGGTGCCGAGATTGAAGATCTCGCAGCCGGTGTGCTGCTCGGCGTACTGGATCGCGCACAGATGGCCTTCAGCCAGATCGACGACGTGGATGTAGTCGCGCACGCCGGTGCCGTCCGGGGTGTCATAGTCGTTGCCGAAGACGGTCAGCTTTTCGCGGCGGCCGATGGCGACCTGCGTGATGTAGGGCATCAGATTGTTCGGGATGCCGTTCGGATTCTCACCGATCAGGCCGGATTCGTGTGCGCCGATGGGATTGAAGTAGCGCAGCAGAACGACCGACAGCGTCGGATCCGCCGCGCAGGCGGACTTCAGGATCTCCTCGATCATGAACTTCGTCCAGCCATAGGGGTTGGAGCAGTTGCCGGTCTGCGCCGTCTCATACAGAGGGGCGGGCTGGTCGCCGTAAACGGTGGCGGAGGAGGAGAAAACAAACTGATGGCAGTTATGCGCGCGCATGACCTCCAGAACGGTCAGCGTGGAATCGAGATTGTTGCGGTAGTAGAGCAGCGGCTTCTGGACAGATTCGCCGACAGCCTTGAGCCCCGCAAAGTGGATGACGCCGGTGATGTCATAGTCGCTGAAGACCTTGTCCATTGCCGCCTTGTCGCAGCAGTCAGCCTCGACAAAGACCGGACGCTTGCCGGTGATCGTTTCGATGCGGTCAATGACCTTCGGGGAGCTGTTGTAAAGATTGTCGACGATGACGATCTCCAGCCCCGCATTGAGCAGAGAAACAGCCGTATGGCTGCCGATGAACCCGGCGCCGCCGGTCAGAAGAATGGCCATAAAAAACCCTCCTGAATCCTTGATTTCAGTGGAAGTATAGCACGGTTGGGAGAAAAGTGCAAGGATATTTCTGCCGTGAAACAGCAAATGCGGGCGGCCAGCCGAGGCTGAGGGATTGCTATTGCAAATTTGCAAATACCGATGCCTCCGGCGGCCCCATCTTTTCTCTCGCAAGAGAAAAGATGGGGGAGAAAAGAGTGCTTGGGGACGCGTTCGGTGCGTGCTGCGTTCGAATTTAGGCAAAAATCAATGCTTTAGTTGTCTTTCCACTCGGTGGTCACCCTACGAGCTTTTGCTATGCGCCGCCTGATACGGGGGTATCGGGTTTGCAGCTGGTTGCCTTAGAACGACTGCTGTCAATAGAAGATGCGGTGGAAATCCAGGTGGATGTAACCTTCTTGCGAGGCAGATTGTAGGGGCGGAGCAGAGCCCCGCCCCTACAGGGTGCAGAGCAAATAAAGAAAAATCAATGCATAAAGGTACAGCCTGACAAACTCAAACTGCACCTTCTATTTCCCGCAAACATTCAAAGGCAACTGCTCCCGAATATGATTCCTACGTATCAGGCGGCGCGTAGTCCGACGCACGTAGGGTGACCACCGTGTGGAACGCCAAATCGAAACATCGGTTCTCACCTAAATTCAGATGCAGGAAGCACCCCGCGTCCCCAAGCGCCCCTTTTCTCCCCCCTTCTTTTCCGGCAAGACGGAAAAGAAGGGGCCGCCGGAGGCGCGTCAGAACCGGCCTCGACGGAACGAGTCCCCGCTGTTCGCGGAGCCTCTTTTCCTCTGAGTCCGGTTCTTCCTTTCCAAACCGCAAACTGAATTTGTGGTTTGGGTTTTTCTATGCAAATTTGATGCAACCTCTCAGTCAGCTTTGCTGACAGTTCTCCTGGAAGGGGAGCCAAGGGGTGCGCACCGTCGGAGACATACAGCAGCTGCAAATCTGCAGCAACGTCTCAGTCTCGGCTTCGCTGAGCCAGTTCCCCTTTCAGGGGAGCCTTGAGCCGCGACTATGGCGAAAAACGTGAAATGACTCTTCCAAATGGGCGGCGGATTTGGTATAATAACCAATACCCCATAAAAGAAGGGATGAGGATATGGCAAAGCTGTATTTCAAATACGGTGCGATGGGCTCGAGCAAGACGGCGACGGCGCTCATTACGAAGTATAATTATGAGGAGCGCGGCATGCGCGTCTGGCTGATGAAGCCCGCCGCCGACCGGCGGGACGGCGAATTTACGCTGCGCTCGCGCATCGGCCTGACGGCCCAGTGCGAGGCAATCGGCCCGGACTGCGACCTGCGCCGGCGCTATGCGGAGCACGACAAGGTCGACGTGATCATCGTCGACGAGTGCCAGTTTCTGACCGGCGAGCAGATCGACCAGCTGCGGGAGCTGGTCGACCGCGAAAATCTGCCCGTCCTGTGCTTCGGCCTGCGGACGGATTTCCAGACAAAGCTTTTCCCCGGCAGCCGGCGGCTGTTTGAGCTGGCGGACTCCATCACCGAGATCAAGACCATCTGTGACTGCGGGCGCAAGGCCACGACCAATGCACGCATCAGCCCTGACGGCTACGTCATCACCGAGGGCGATCAGGTCTTCCTCGGCGGCAACGACAGCTATATCGCCATGTGCCATAAATGCTATCAGGATTATATCAACGAACACAGAAAGGTGGAATTACTCCATGGAACGGAACGAGATCCTCAGTAAAGTCGATCACACCCTCCTCGCCCAGACGGCCACCTGGGCCGAGATCAGGGCCATCTGCGACGACGGCATGAAATACCACACCGCGTCCGTCTGCATCCCCGCTTCCTATGTGAAGCAGGCGAAGGACTATGTCGGCGGCAAGCTCGCCATCTGCACCGTCATCGGCTTCCCAAACGGCTACGACACGACGAAGGCCAAGTGCTTTGAGGCTGCGGACGCCGTGGAAAACGGCGCGGACGAGGTCGATATGGTCATCAACATCGGCTGGGTCAAGGATCAGCGCTGGGGCGATCTGCTCGAAGAGATCAGGGCCGTCAAGGCCGCCTGCCAGGGCAAGCTCCTGAAGGTCATCATCGAGACCTGCCTGCTGACGGACGACGAAAAGATCAAAATGTGCGAGATCGTCTCCGCTTCCGGCGCTGATTATATCAAGACCTCCACCGGCTTCTCCACCGGCGGCGCGACGTTCCACGATGTGGAGCTGTTTGCCAAGCATGTGAAGCCCGGCGTGAAGATCAAGGCCGCGGGCGGCATCTCGTCGCTGGACGATGCGGAGAAGTTCATTGAGCTCGGCGCATCCCGCCTCGGCACGAGCCGCGTGGTAAAGATCGTCAAAAAGCTCGAAGCGGAGGAGAAATAACCGGCATATCCGCTGCTGCACCAACATAAGAATAGAAAGGAGCCAAATCTATGGCCAACTATCCGACACCGCATATCCACGCCAAGCCCGGCGACTTCGGCAAGACCGTCCTCATGCCCGGCGACCCGCTGCGATCCAAATTCATCGCGGAAAACTTTCTGGAAAATGCCGTTCTGGTCAATAACGTCCGCGGCATCCACGGCTATACCGGCACGTATCGCGGAGTGAAGGTTTCCGTCATGGCGTCCGGCATGGGCATGCCGTCCATCGGCATCTATTCCTGGGAGCTGTTTACCATCTTCGGGGTAGAAAACATCATGCGCATCGGCTCGACCGGCGCGATGCAGGAGAATATCAATCTGCGCGACATCGTCATCGGCCAGGGTGCCTGCACCGACTCCAACTGGGCGGGGCAGTATCACCTGCCCGGCACGTTCGCGCCCATCGCGGACTATCACATGCTCGAGACCTGCGTCGAGACGGCGAAGGAGCTGGAGCTGCCGTACCACGTCGGCAATATCCTGTCCTCCGACCGCTTCTACGGCGACGACGGCGACATGACCGGCGGCTGGATCGGCAACAAGGCCTGGCAGAAGATGGGCGTCATGGCCGTCGAGATGGAGGCTGCCGCGCTCTATATGAACGCGGCCCGCGCGGGCAAGCATGCGCTTGCGATTTGCACGGTGTCCGACCATCTGCTGCGCAATGAAAACTGCACCGCCGAGGAGCGCCAGAACGGCTTCACGAACATGATGAAGCTGGCGCTGGAGACGGCTGTGAAACTGGAGAAATGATGCAATGAAACGAGTATTTGTGATCGTTCTCGATTCCTGCGGCATCGGCTTTGAGCCGGACGCCGCGGATTTCGGCGACGTCGGCGCCGATACGCTGCGCACGTGCAGTCAGTCGCCGAAGTTCGCCATGCCGAACCTCATTTCGATGGGGCTCGGAAACCTCGACGGGGTCGACTACCTGCCGAAAACGGGCAAGCCCACTGCGGCGCTCGCGCGCCTGCAGGAGCTTTCCCGCGGCAAGGATACGACCATCGGCCATTGGGAGATCGCGGGCATCGTCTCGCCGGAGCCGCTGCCGACCTTCCCGCACGGCTTCCCGGAGGAGGTCCTGCGGCCCTTCCGCGAGCAGACGGGACGGGGCGTCCTGTGCAACCTGCCCTATTCCGGCACCGAGGTCATCAAGGACTATGGCCGCGAGCATGTGCAGACCGGCGATCTGATCGTCTACACGTCGGCGGATTCCGTCTTCCAGATCGCGGCGCACGAGTCCGTCGTGCCGCCGGAGCAGCTGTATGACGACTGCCGCATCGCACGGAAGATCCTGACCGGCAAATATGGCGTCGGCCGCGTCATCGCCCGCCCGTTTGAGGGCGAATGGCCCTACACGCGCACGTCCCGCCGCCACGATTTCTCGCTTGAGCCGCCGGCGAAGACCATGCTTGACGCCGTTGTGGACGCCGGACAGGATATGATCGCCGTCGGCAAGATCCACGATATCTTTGCCGGCCGCGGCATGACGGAGTTCACCTATACCTCCGGCAACACCGACGGGCTTGCGAAGACGCTCGCATACGCGGACAAGGACTTCCACGGCCTGTGCTTTGTGAATCTGGTCGATTTTGATATGCTCTACGGCCACCGCCGCAACCCGGACGGCTATGCCGCAGCCCTGCAGGAGTTCGACAGCTGGCTGCCCGGCTTCCTCGAAAAGCTCGGGGAGGATGACTGCGTCATCATCACGGCCGACCACGGCTGCGACCCCGGCTACTGCAAGCATACCGACCACACGCGCGAGTATATCCCCATGATCGCGCTCGGCAAGAAGATCCGGCCCGTCAACCTCGGCACGCGCGCAGGCTTCTGCGACATCGCCGCGACCGTGACGGACCTGCTTGGCGTCCCGTACCAGACGCCGGGGAGGAGCTTTGCTGCGGAACTGGTTTAAGAAGACGGAAAGGAGAATGCCTGTGACACCGGAACAGCTGGTCCGGGAAGCGCTGGAGGCGATGCACTTCGCCTACGTGCCGTATTCCGGCTTTACCGTCGGCGCGGCGCTGCTGACAAAGAGCGGCAAGGTCTACCGCGGGTGCAACATTGAAAACGCGGCCTACGGCCCCAGCAACTGCGCCGAGCGCACGGCCATCTTCAAGGCCGTGTCCGAGGGCGAGCGCGAGTTTGCCGCCATCGCCGTCGTCGGCGGCAAAAACGGGGATGCTGCCGATATTTTCCCGCCCTGCGGCGTCTGCCGGCAGGTCATGCAGGAATTCTGCGCGCCGGATTTCATGATCTACATGGGCCGCAGCGACGGCAGCTACGTCGCCGAGTCCCTCGGCGCGATGCTGCCCTACGGCTTCACCGCGGAGAAGTATATGAAATAAAAAGCGTTCCCGCTGCTGTGCAGCGGGAACGTTTTTGCTTATTTCTCCAGCGCCCTGCGCACCGGCGGGGCGATCAGGCAAGCAAGCACGCCGCCGATGAGCGCGGTGACGAGCTGCGGCCAGGTGAAGGCCGCGGTCACGGCCGTGAGCTTGGCTGCCGGGACGATCATCGGCGCGACGAGCTTCACCAGCACCACATACAATGCCGCCAGCTTGCACACGGCGGCCAGCACCATGCTGCCCCAGGCGGCCAGCGGCTTCGCCGTCAGCCATTTTCCGACCAGCAGCGCAAACAGGACCGTGTACACCGCGTTGCCCAGCGCGACGCAGGGGACCAGCTGCAAAAAGGCCGGGCCGATGCCGAGCGCATACGCGCAGAACGGCGAGAGCACGGCGACCGCCACGCCGGACCAGAGCCCGCCGCTGAGCGCCGCCATCGCCAGCACCAGATTGACGCAGGAGCCGGTCACGAACTGGCCGAGGCTCTTCGTGGCGACCTGCAGCACGAGCAGCAGCGCAAGGCATACGGCCGTGCGGACGATCCATGTTGTTTTCTTCATCGAGGTTCCTCCCATTTCCGGCAGCCGGAGCATCCGCTGCATCCCGCGCAGCTGCCGGAGCAGCCGCCCGTCTTCCGCTGCCGGAGCAGGTGTACGACCGCAAGCGCGATGAGCGCCGCGAGCACGAGACAAACGAGGATCGTCGCCAGATTCATAGCCGCCGGACCTTTCTCAAGAATTCTGCTGCCAGTATAGCAGGCCGGACCGGCCGCGTCAAGGAAAACAAAACCGGGTAGATTTTCGGATGCCGGATGTGCTATACTGGAGGCAGAAACTATGGGAGGCGACGCTATGTATCCGAAAAAACGCCCCAAAACAGACCGGGAAAAATTTTATGAGGCCTTCGGGAAAAAGGTCGGCTGCAAGCCGGAGCAGTATCTGCGCCGCAAGCTGGCCGGCGGCATGCCGGAAGACGAGCTGCGGCGGCTGTATGACCTGCTGGCGGTGGAGATCGCCATGAAGGCGCGCTGCACGGCCATCCGTTATGACAGCCTGCAGCTCGCCGGCGCGGTACAGACGGCGGCAGAGCGCCATGTGCGCCGCGCAGCGACGCATGAGGTCCCGACCTGCGCGCGCTGCGGCGCGCGGATGGTGCTGCGCACCGGGCAGTCGGGCGCGCGCAAGGGGCAGAAGTTCTGGGGCTGCTCCAACTATCCAGTCTGCCGGTACACGAAGAACATGGACGACGAAGCATGAAAAATTTCAAATTCATCATCAGCTATGACGGCTCCCGCTATTTCGGCTGGGAGCGGCAGCCGGGCCGCGACACGATCCAGGGCAAGCTCGAAGCCGTCCTGACCCGCATGTGCGGGACGGACGTGCAGGTCATCGGCGCCGGCCGCACCGACGCCGGTGTCCACGCGAAGGCCATGGCGGCCAACGCCTATATGGACACGGAGAGAACGCCGGACGAGGTCCGCGACTACATGAACCGCTATCTCCCCGACGACATCTGCGTGCAGGAGGCGAAGCTCGCCGCTGACCGCTTTCACGCGCGCTACCGCGCTGTCGGCAAGCTCTATACCTACACCTGCTACGTGGGCGACAGCAAGCCGGTCTTCAACCGCAAATACGTGACCGCGCTGGACTACCAGCCGGATCTTGCCGCCATGCAGCGCGCGGCGGAATATCTGACCGGCGAGCATGACTACAAGAGCTTCTGCTCCAACCCGCAGATGAAAAAATCCACCGTGCGCATCGTCGATTCCATCGAGATCGTCCGGCGGAAGGATCTGCTCTATTTCAACTACCACGGCACCGGCTTCCTGCAGAACATGGTCCGTATCCTGACCGGGACGCTGCTGGAGGTCGGCCAGGGCAAGCGCACGCCCGAGAGCGTCAAAGCCGCCCTCGAAGCCAAAGACCGCACCCAAGCCGGCTACACCGCCCCCCCGCAAGGCCTCTGCCTGATGCGGGTAGACTACTGACCCCACCGCAGCAAAAAGGCTCCCCGGAAGGGGAGCTGTCAGCCGCAGGATGACCGAGAGGTTGCATCAAATTTGCATAGAAAAACCCAAACCGCAAATTCAGTTTGCGGTTTGGAAAGGAAGAACCGGACTCAGAGGAAAAGAGGCTCCGCGAACAGCGGGGACTCGTTCCGTCGAGGCCGGTTCTGACGCGCCTCCGACGGCCCAATCTTTTCTCTCGCAAGAGAAAAGATTGGGGAGAAAAGAGTGCTTGGGGACGCGGGGTGCATTCTGCCTCTGAATTCAGATGGAGCCCTATTTTTTAGATGTCGTTCCACTCGATACCCACCCTACGGGTATCGTACTACGCGCCGCCTGATACGGTACACCGGATTTGTGAGCAGTTGCCTTTGAATATCTGCTATAAATAGAAGGTGCAGACCAGATTTGCTGGTCTGTACCTTCTTGCATTGGATTTTCTTTTTTGTCCTTACAATCTGCCCCGCAAGAAGGTAAGAACCATCTGGTTCTCCACCGCACCTTCTATTGACAGCAACTGTTCTAAGGCAACTAGTTCCAAATTCGATACCCACCGTATCAGGCGGCGCGTAGTAAAAACTCGTAAGGTGGGTATCGAGTGGAACGATGCTTAAAATATAGGCGCTCACCTAAACTCAGACGCAGAAAGCACCAAACCGTAACCAAGCGCCCCTTTTCTCCCCCTTCTTTTCCGGCAAGACGGAAAAGAAGGGGCCGTCGGAGACATAAGGCAGTCGCAAATTTGCTGCAACTCCTCAGGCGCGTAGTTTATGCCAGTATTGGTACGCCAGCTCCCCTGGGAGGGGAGCCTTTTATAACGGGACGATCTCCACCACGGTGAGGATGCGGCCCTGGATGCGGAAGCGGACGTCGAGGCCGGAGAAGTTGAAGCCGTAGCGGCGCGTCGGGTCGTGCTGGTAGCCGGGGATGGGGCCGCAGGCGAGCGCCTGACGGAGGCCGGCGCGTTTGCTCTCCGGGATCAGCGCTTCCAGCTCCGGCGGGAAGACGACGGTCAGCGGCTCGGCGTCGCGCTTGCCGTCGAAGCCGTCGACGGCGTCCGGATGGCTGTCGGCGTAGGGCAAGTAGGGCTTAATGTCGTAGATCGGCGTGCCGTCGACCAGATCTGCGCCCGCGACGTACAGGACCGGCCCGTCCTTCGTGTGCAGCTCCGTCCTTAGAAGCTGCACGCACGAGAGCCCCAGCGGGTTCGGCCGGAACGGCGAGCGCGTGGCAAACACGCCCACGCGCGTCTTGCCCCCGAGCTTCGGCGGCAGCACCGTCGGCGACCAGCCTGCGCCCGCGACCTTGTCAAACTCCCAGATCAGCCACAGGTGCGAAAAATCTGCAATGCCGCGCAGGCAGTCCGGATTGCGGTAGGCGGGGGCAAAGACGATTGTGGACGTCAGCTCCGACGCCAGCCCCGACTGCCGGGGCACGCCGAACTTGGTCGGGAAATCGGTATGGATGTGCGCGATGGGTTCGATCTGCATGAGGATGCACCTGCTTCGTTCAGTTTCTTTCTTGTATCATACCACACGGCGCGGAAAAATCAAAATTCGTTTTACTTTTCCGAAAAAAACGAGTAGAATATCTCTGCACAGGAGGTGCGTAACGATGCATGACGAATTGACAGCCGTCGATATCAAAAAGATGGAGCAGGAGGTCGAATACCGCCGCCTGCAGCTGCGGCCGCAGCTGCTCGAGGACGTGAAGACCGCGCGGGAATTCGGCGACCTCAGCGAGAATTTCGAATACAAGGCGGCCAAGCGCGAAAAAAGCCGCAACGACAGCCGCATCCGCTATCTCGAGCGCATGATCAAGACCGCGAAGGTCATCGACGCCAGCTCGAACCCGGACGAGATCGGCCTGTTCGACAAGGTGACGATTTACATCGAGGAGGACGACGAGGAGCAGACCATCGAGCTTGTCACCACGCTCCGCCAGAACGCGCTCAAGGGCCTCATCAGCAAGGAATCGCCCGTCGGCAAGGCCGTCATAGGCCACAAAAAGGGCGACCGCGTCACCGTCCACGTCAGTGAGACCTACAGCTACGACATCGTCATCCGCGACGTGCAGAAGGGCTCGGACGATGAGTCGCTGCCCATCAGCAGCTATTAAGATGCCGCTAAGATGCGCCCGGCCTGCTTGACAGCCGGGCGTTTTTCTGCTTTAATAGCTCTGATAAAAGGGAGTAGCAGGCGGGTCTGCCCGCGTTGCCTGCGTCAGTACGGCAGTTTGCCCGCAGGCGACTGAAATTGTGAGACTTTTACCGAAGCATCGCGTATGCTTGGGTAAAGGTCTTTTCTTTTTATCAATTTTTTGAAGGAGGACTTTTTGTGGCGCAGTTATTTTCAAATGTAGGCAATCTCACCTGGCAGCAGGCGGTGATGTGGCTGATCGGCGGGATCCTCATCTATCTGGCGGTCAAGCGGGATATGGAGCCCGCTCTGCTGCTGCCGATGGGCTTCGGTGCGATCCTGGTCAATCTGCCGCTGTCCGGCGCGGTGACGCAGATCGTCGACGGTGTGGAGGAGATCGGCGTTCTGAACGTGCTGTTCGACGCGGGGATCGCGAACGAGCTGTTCCCGCTGCTGCTGTTCGTCGGCATCGGGGCCATGATCGACTTTGAGCCGCTGCTGAATGATCCGAAGCTCATGTTCTTCGGCGCGGCGGCGCAGTTCGGAATCTTCTTTACCTTCAGTCTGGCCGCCCTTCTGGGCTTTCCCATCAAGGACGCGGCGGCCATCGGCATCATCGGCGCGGCCGACGGTCCGACGGCGATCTTTATGGCGAATTTCCTGAGATCCAACTATCTGGGCGCGATCATGGTGGCGGCGTATTCGTATATGGCGCTGGTGCCGATCGTCCAGCCGCCGGTCATCCGTGCGCTGACCACAACGCACGAGCGGCGGATCCGCATGCCGTATCACCAGCATACGGTCAGCAGACGCACGAAGATCCTGTTCCCGATCATCATCACCGCCGTCTGCGGCATCGTCTCGCCGCGGAGCGTGGCGCTGGTGGGCTTTTTGATGTTCGGCAATCTCATCCGTGTCTGCGGCGTGCTGGATTCCCTGTCCGAGACGGCGCAGAAGACGCTTTCCAACCTCATCACGCTCTTCCTCGGCCTGACCATCGCCGTGCGCATGCAGGCGGAGTATTTCCTGACGAAGCAGACGCTTCTCATTATGGCGCTGGGCCTTGTGGCGTTTATTTTTGACACGGCGGGCGGCGTGCTGGTCGCGAAGGTGATCAATCTGTTCCTGCCGAAGGAGAAAAAGCTCAATCCCATGATCGGCGCCTGCGGCATCTCGGCGTTCCCGATGTCGGCGCGCGTGGTCTATAAGATGGCGATCAAAGAGGACCCGCAGAATTATCTGCTCATGCAGTGCGTGGGCGTCAACGTATCCGGGCAGGTCGCGTCCGTCATTGCGGGCGGTCTGCTGCTGAATCTTCTGGTGTGAGGGGGAAAAACGATGAATTTTGAAGCATTTTTACAGACGCTGCCCATCATGGGCAAGGGCATGGCCGGGATCTTTCTGGTGACGGGCGTGATCGTGCTTTGCATCCTGATTTTGGGGAAAGCAGGCAACAAACCAGAAAAATAAAACAGAACGCTCTTGAATCAACATGCGGGGTCCGGTATAATAGAAGTATCAATCTGGAAAGAAGGGATCCCCATGTCTGTAGATATGACAAAATGGTGTGAGATCGCAAAGGCCAACATGGGCAAGCGCCCGGCGGGCGAGGGCCGCCTCGGCGGCAAGATCTGCATCGTGACCGGTGCGGCCCAGGGCTTCGGCAAGGGCATTGCGGAGGAGCTGTATAAGGAAGGCGCAAGCATCGTCATCGCCGATATGAACGAGCCGCTGGCCAAGCAGGTCGCAGCGGAAATGGGCGAGCGCGCCGTCGCTATCGCCGTCAACGTCTCCGATGAGGAATCCGTTGCAAACATGGTCGCGCAGACGGTTGAAAAGTTCGGCGGGCTCGATCTGATGCTCTCGAATGCGGGCGTCGTCCGCTCCGGCCCGCTGGCGCAGGTGGAAAAGAAGGATTTTGACTTCGTCACCAGCGTCAACTACACCGGCTTCTTCCTCTGCGCGAAATACGCCGCCATCATCATGGAGGCCGAGCATGAGGCGGACCCCGAGGCCATGTTCGACATCGTGACGCTGAACTCCAAGTCCGGTCTGGAAGGCTCCAACAAGAATTTTGCCTATGCAGGCTCCAAATTCGGCGGCATCGGCCTGACGCAGTCGTTCGCGCTCGAGCTGTGCGCGTACAACATCAAGGTCAACGCTGTCTGCCCGGGCAACTTCCTCGATGGACCGCTGTGGTCCGACCCGGTGCGCGGTCTGTTCGTGCAGTATCTCGAGGCGGGCAAGGTCCCCGGCGCGAAGACCGTCGCGGACGTGCGCCGGTATTATGAGGCGAAGGTCCCGATGAATCGCGGCTGCCTGCCGGTCGATGTGGCGCGCGCCGTCATGTACTGTGTCGAGCAGAAATACGAGACCGGTCAGGCCATCCCCGTCACCGGCGGCCAGGTCATGCTGAATTAAATCGCACGACTCCAAAGGCTCCCCTTCCAGGGGCCGATTCCCCCTATCAGGGGGAAATGTCCCGAAGGGACAAAAGGGGTAGGGATGCTGGCTCGGCGCAGCCGAGACTGAGAGGTTGCCACAAATTTGCACGAAAACCCAAACCGCAAGTTTAGCTTGCGGTTTGGAAAGGAAGAAACGAGCACAGAGGAAAAGAGACGTCGCTTGCGGCGGCTCGTTCCGTCGTGGTCGTTTCTGACGTGCCTCCGGCGGCCCTATCTTTTCCGTCTTGCCGGAAAAGATAGGGGAGAAAAGAGTGCTTGGACGCGTTTGGCGCATCCTGCCTCCGAATTCAGGTGGGCCTTGGTTTTCAGGTGTCGTTCCACTCGGTGGTCACCTTACGGGCGTCTTGGTACGCGCCGCCTGATACGGGGCACCAGATCTGTGGGCAGCTGCGTTTGGATGTCTGCTGTCAATGGAAGGTGCGGAAGAAATTTGTTGGGGCTTGACCTTTTTGCGGGAGAGGTCAGGGGAACATTTTGCATATGACGGGGGAGCGTTTATGATCGATATTGCCATTCTGGAAAAGCTGAACGCGCCTGCGCGGGAGGAGCGGCTCGCGAACCTCAGGGAGGTTCTGAAGACGACCGAATTCCCGCCCATGGTGCCGCAGTATATCAACAACCATATCCATACGACTTATTCGTTCTCGCCGTATTCTCCCACCGCCGCGGTCTATGCCGCGCGGATGGAGGGGCTGTGCACGGCGGGCATCATTGACCACGATTCCATCTCCGGCGCGCGGGAATTCCTCGCGGCGGCGGAGCTGGTCGGCATGCCCGTGACCGTCGGGATGGAGTGCCGCGTGTCGATGGACGGCACGGCGCTGCAGGGCCGGCGCACCAACAACCCCGATCAGGTGGGCGTCAGCTATATGACCATCCAGTCCGTCCCGCACGACAAAATTGAAATGCTCAACGCCTGGTTCGCGCCTTACCGCGCGGCCAGAGGCCGCCGGAACCGCGCAATGGTCGAAAAAATCAACGCGCTGCTGCCCAGCATCACGCTGGACTACGACCGCGACGTGCTCCCGCTGAGTGAAGCGAAGGAAGACGGCGGCGTGACCGAGCGGCATCTCATGTACGCGCTGGCAAAGAAAATGACCCAAAAGGCAGGCAAGGGCCAGCCGATGGTAGACTATCTCGCGTCCATCGGCCTGAGCCTCAGCGAAAAGCAGAAGACCCAGATGCTCGACACGGCATACCCGTTCTACGAGTACGACCTGCTTGGCATTCTGAAATCCGCGTTCGTGCCGAAGATCTACATCGACGCGACTGACGAATGCCCGAATGTGCGCGATGTGGCCAAGCTGTGCAAGGATATTGACGCGCTTTTGTGCTACGCCTATCTTGGCGACGTGACGGCCTCCGTCACGGGCGACAAGAAGGCGCAGAAGTTTGAGGACGAGTATCTGAACGACGTGATCGCCTGCATCAAAACCTGCGGCATCCGCGCCGTCACCTATATGCCGACCCGCAACACGCCGGAGCAGCTGGCGCGGCTTCGCCGCCTGTGCGATGAAAACGGCCTGTTCCAGGTCTCTGGCGAGGATATCAACTCCCCGCGCCAGTCGTTTGTCATCAAGGCGATGGAAAACCCGATGTTCTCCAACCTGATCGACGCGACGTGGAAGCTGATCGGGCACGAAAAGACCGGCTCCGCCATCTGCTGAGCCAAGACGAAAGGGGCATGACACCATGAGAAACCTGTTGGCGTTCGACCTCGGCGCGAGCAACGGCCGCGCGATTTTGGGGCAGTTTGACGGCGAGAAGATCACCATGCGCGAGCTGCACCGGTTTGAAAACAACTACATCGAGATGAACGGCGTGTTCTACTGGGACCTGCCGTACCTCTACAACCAGCTGAAGCAGGGCTTTTTGGCGTTCAAAAACGCAAATGTCGGCGAGCTTGACTGCTTCGGCATCGATACCTGGGGCGTCGACTATGGTCTGCTCGACAAAAACGACCAGCTGCTGTCCAATCCCCGGTCGTACCGCTACGCGGTCGACGCGGATATGGAGGCCGTGTGGAAGACGGTCGACTTCCCGACACTCTTTGCCCGCACGGGCATTGCGACGATGAATTTCAACACCGTCTATCAGCTCTACCGCCGCAAGCTGCAGGATGATCCGGCGCTTGCAAACGCGCAGACGCTGCTGTTCATGCCGGACCTGCTGGGCTTTTTCCTGACGGGCGAGAAAAAGTCGGAATACACCGAGACCACCACCTCCATGCTCTATAACCCCACCACGAAGGACTGGGACTGGCAGACCATCGAGGCGCTGGGCCTGCCCAAAAAGATCTTCATGCCCATCGACCGCGCAGGGTCGCTGCGCGGTCGGCTCCGCCCGGAGCTGGCGGAGGAGCTGGGCATCAATCAGGCGCGCTTCGCCGCCGTCGGCACGCACGACACGGCTTCTGCCGTGGCCGCCATCCCCGGCACGGGCAGCTTCGCGTTCTGCTCGTCGGGCACGTGGTCGCTGTTCGGCGTGGAGACGGATAAGCCGATCCTGACGGACGCCGTGCGCGACGCGAATTTCTCGAACGAGGGCACGATCCAGGGCGGATTCCGGCCGCTCAGCAATATCATGGGCCTGTGGCTCATCCAGGAGTGCCGGAGAGACTGGCAGAAGGCCGGGCAGAAGCTCAGCTGGAACGACATCGTCGAGGAAGCGAAGCGGGCCGAGCCCTTCCGCACGATCATCGACACGGACGACAGCACCTTCTACGCCGGCGGCCAGATGCCGGAGAAGATCCGCAGCTTCGCCCGCCGGACCGGCCAGCCGGTCCCCGAGAGCGTCGGGCAGATCGCCCGCTGCATCTATGAATCCCTTGCGCTCAAGTACCGCTGGGCACTCGAGCGGCTGGAGGGGATCAAGGGCGCGCGCATCGACACGCTCAACATCGTCGGCGGCGGCTGCAACAATAAGCTGCTCAACCAGTTCGCCGCGGACGCGACCGGCCGCCCTGTTATCACCGGCCCGGTCGAGGGCGCGGCTATTGGCAACCTGCTCGCGCAGGCCATGGCGCTGGGCGATATCCGGGATGTGGACGAGCTGCGCGCCGTCGTGCGCCGCTCCGAGCCGGTCGAAACCTACGAGCCGCATCACACGCCGCAGTGGGAAGCGGCCTATCAGAAGCTGCTGAGCTTCGGCAAATAACGCATAAAAACCGCCGGAAGCGCCGCTTCCGGCGGTTTTGGAACAGGAGATACCATGGACATTCAGGAGCTTGTCCGCGCGCAGCGAACGTATTTTGATACCGGCGCGACGCGCCCGTATGCCTTCCGCCTTGCGCAGCTCAAAAAGCTGCAGCAGGCCCTGTGGGACAACGAGCAGCTGCTCGAGCGGGCGATGATGCAGGACTTCCGCAAGGCGCCGATGGAGGTCTACATGTGCGAGACCGGCATGGTGCTCGAGGAGCTGCGCTTCCATCTGAAGCACCTGAAGGGCTGGATGCGCGAGCGGGCGGTGCCGACACCGCTGGCACAGTTCCCGGCAAAGAGCTTCGTTTCGCCCGAGCCCTACGGCGTGGCGCTGATCATCTCGCCGTGGAATTACCCCGTGCAGCTGTGCCTGTCGCCGCTGGTCGGCGCGATCTCCGGCGGCAACTGCGCTGTCGTCAAGCCCTCGGCCTACGCCCCGACCACGAGCGCGGCGATCGCGAAGCTCATCCGCGAGACCTTTGACGCGCGCTACATCGCCGCCGTCGAGGGCGGACGCGCGGAGAACAGTGCGCTGCTCGCCCAGCGGTTCGACACGATCTTCTTTACCGGCAGCGTCGCCGTCGGTAAGGTCGTGATGGAGGCCGCGGCGAAGCACCTGACCCCCGTCACGCTGGAGCTTGGCGGCAAGAGCCCCGTCATCGTCGACAAAACGGCCGATCTGAAGCTCGCCGCGCGGCGCATCGCCTTCGGCAAGGTCCTGAACGCCGGGCAGACGTGCGTGGAGCCGGATTATCTGCTGATCGACGCGTCGGTCAAGGACGCCTTCGTGCGCGAATACCGGGCGGCGCTGCAGGAATTCTTCCCGGACGGCCGGATGGACGAGATGCCCGTGATCGTATCCGAAAAGCACTTTGCCCGCGTGACGAAGCTGCTGGAGGGGCAAAACGCGTGCATTGGCGGCATCTTTGATGAAAAAACGCGCTTCGTCGCGCCCACGCTGCTGGACGGCGTTTCGCCGGACAGCTCTGTGATGCAGGAGGAGATCTTCGGGCCGATCCTGCCCATGCTGACCTTTGACCGGCTGCAGGAGGCCATCGACTTCATCCGCGGCCGGGAAAAGCCGCTGGCGCTGTATCTGTTCACCTCCGACCGGGCTGCGGAGCGGCAGGTGCTGAGCAGCTGCTCGTTTGGCGGCGGCTGCATCAACGACACGATCATCCATCTGGCCACGACGCACATGCCCTTCGGCGGCGTCGGCCACAGCGGCATGGGCAGCTACCACGGCAAAAAGAGCTTCGAGACCTTCACCCACGCGCGCTCGATCGTCAAAAAAGCGACCTGGCTCGACCTGCCGCTGCGCTACCACCCGTACTCGGAAAAGAAGCTGCGGATGGTAAAAAAGTTCATGAAATGAGCGTTTCGGAAACCGGCTCCCGCCCGCGCGGGAGCCGGTTTGCTCTGTCTGCACAAAAAATACGGCGAAGCGGCAACATTTTTTCACCGAATCACCCATTGACATTTTCTGACCGGACGGATATAATGGCCCCAGAAATCAGGAAAGGAGCCGACACGCGATGAAGCAGCTGTTTACAACCGCTATGATGATGCCGATGTGCATGCGCAGCATGTGCATGTTTTCGCATACGCAAAATTCGGCTCGCTTTGTTTCATAAAATTCCAGATTGGCAGCATGGCTGCCGGGATCGGGGCTGAGAAACGATGTGAGTTTCCCGGCTCTTTTTATTTGTGCAGAAAAAACATTGGAAGGGGATCACCCATGATCGAGCTGAAACATCTCGGCAAAATCTATTCCTCGGCCTCCGGCAGCGTAGAAGCGCTGAAGGATGTGAATCTCACGATCGCAGACGGCGAAATTTTTGGCATCATCGGCCTGTCCGGCGCGGGCAAATCGACGCTGGTGCGCTGCATCAACCTGCTTGAGCGGCCGACCTCCGGCGAGGTGCTGGTGGACGGGCAGAACATCATGACGCTCAGCCAGAAGGAGCTGCTGCAGGTCCGGCGGCAGATCGGCATGATCTTCCAGGGCTTCAACCTGCTCGAGCAGCGGACGGTCCTGCGCAACATCTGCTTCCCGCTGGAGATCTCCGGCACGCCGAAGGCGGAAGCGAAGAAGCGGGCGGAGGAGCTGCTGCGGGTCGTCGGCCTTTCCGACAAGGCTGCAAGCTACCCCTCGCAGCTCTCCGGCGGCCAGAAGCAGCGCGTGGCCATCGCAAGAGCCCTGGCGACCAATCCCCGGTATCTGCTCTGCGACGAGGCGACCAGCGCGCTCGACCCCAACACGACGCGCTCGATCCTGGAGCTGCTGCGCGAGATCAACAAGACACTCGGCGTCACCATCATCGTCATCACGCACGAGATGAAGGTCATCGACCAGATCTGTGACCGTGTTGCGGTCATCGACAAGAGCTGCATCGCAGAAGAGGGCCGCGTGGCGGATGTCTTCACGAGCCCGAAATCCGATATCGCGCGGGAGCTGGTCTTGCCGCAGGAGCGGCCGGTGCTCGAGCCGACGACCGGCGGGCGCAAGGTCCGCATCATCTTCAACGGCGAAAATACGCAGAAGCCGGTCATCTCCGAGATGATCCTCGCGTGCCGCGTGCCGGTCAACGTGCTGTTCGCCGACACAAAATCCGTCGAGGGCGCGGCCTACGGCCACATGATCTTTGAGCTGCCCAACGACGAGCACGACGCGGAAAAGGTCATCAGCTGGCTGAAAAACAGCGGCCTGACCTGGAAGGAGGAACGGTAAATGGCAACCGAATTTTTCCTGAAGCTGTGGGACAACCACATCATCCAGCTCGGCGTGTGGCAGACGGTCTATATGACGTTTTTGACCTCGCTGTTCGCCTATGTCATCGGCCTGCCGCTCGGCGTGGTGCTCTGGGTCACGGATAAGGACGGGCTGCACCCCAACAAGGGCGTCAATACGGTGCTCGGCTTTATCGTGAACTTCTTCCGTTCGATCCCGGCGGTCATCCTGATGGTCGCCATGATCCCGGCGGCAAGACTGCTGCTCGGCACGTCGACCGGCAATGGCGCGGTCATCGTCACGCTGATCATCGCCGCCGCGCCGTACGTGGCCCGCATGGTCGAATCCTCGCTCAAAGAGGTCCCGGCCGGCGTCATCGAGGCCGCGCAGGCCATGGGCTGCACGAACCTGCAGATCATCTGGCATGTGCTGCTGCCGGAGGCAAAGCCGTCGCTCATCTCCGGCTCGATCATCTCCACGGTCACGATCCTCAGCTATACCGCCCTCGCCGCCACACTCGGCGGCACCGGCCTCGGCCAGGTCGCCATCATCTACGGCCACCAGAGAAGCCAGAAGCTCGTCGTCTGGGTCTGCGTGTTCCTGATCGTCATCATCGTGCAGGTCATCCAGATCGTCGGCACGCGCATCCTCCGCAGGACGGATAAGCGCGCCCGCTGAAAGGAGCTGCCGATGAGACAGATCTTTGAATATCTTCTGCGTATCAACTGGCGCTGCGGACGAATGTGACCGAAGTCGTCCGGATCAGAAAAACCAAACAGCCAGTTTATATTACATTTAAAAAGGAGTCATTATCATGAAAAAGGTACTTGCAATCGTTCTTGCCGCTCTGCTGATCGTTGCCGCCCTCGCCGGCTGCGCAGCCAAGAGCGAGACTGCTGACACTACTGTCACCACCGATACCGTCGCTGCCGAGACCACCGACGGCAAGCTGGAAGTGCTGAAGGTCGGCGCCTCCTCCACCCCGCACGCAGAGATCCTCGAGCAGGTCAAGGACACCCTGGCCGCCGAAGGCTACGATCTGCAGATCGTTGTGTACGACGACTATGTCCTGCCCAACCAGTCCCTGGCGGACGGCTCGCTCGACGCCAACTACTTCCAGCACACCCCGTACCTGAACAGCTTCAACGCTGCCAACGGCACTGACCTCGTCTCCGCTGCCAAGATCCACTATGAGCCGTTCGGCCTGTACGGCAACGGTGTGGACTCCGTCGACGCCATCGCCTCCAACGCGACCATCCTGATCCCGGCCGACGATTCCAACGAGACCCGCGCCCTGCTCCTGCTGGCCCAGGAAGGCCTCATTGAGCTGCCCGCCGACGCTTCCGCGGAAAAAGGCGTGACCACGCTCGACATCGTCGACGCCAAGGGCCACGACGTGCAGGCCCTGCAGGCCGATACCGTCCCGGCACAGCTGGCCAACTCCAACGAGGGCACCGTCGCTGTCATCAACGGCAACTACGCCCTGCAGGCCGGTCTCCACGCCTCCGACGCCCTGGCCATCGAAGACGCCTCCGGCGACGCGGCCCAGACCTACGCCAATATCGTTGCCTGCCGCGCAGGCGAGGAGAACAGCGCCAAGATCCAGGCCCTGGTCAAGGCCCTGCAGTCCGACGCTGTGAAGACCTACATCGAGAACACCTACAACGGTGCTGTCGTCGCGATCTTCTGAGAAATTTCCAAATAACAGAACGCGCCCCCGGACCTTTGTCCGGGGGCGCGTTTTGTATCTGTGTCAGTCCATATCGTAGTCGTAGCCGTAGCCCTCGAAGCCGCCGAAGTCGGGGATGTCGGTGTCGGGGGCGGTCTGGCCCTCCAGCTCGGCCTGCGCCTGCTGCTCGGTCGCGTCGATCTCGCTCTCGCCGGGGCGTTCGTCGAGCGTGAGGGTGATCTCCAGCTCCGCGCCGGCGCGGTAGATCTTCAGGGTGACGGTGTCACCGGCCTTCTGCTTGGCCAGCGCCGCGCTCAGGTCGGTGAAGGAGCTGATCTCGCGGTCTTCAAACTGCAGGATGATGTCGCGCGGCTGCAGCCCGGCGGTCTCCGCGCAGCTGCCCTCGGTCACGGTGACGATCTGCGGACCGGCGGGCAGGTTGTAGGTCGCGGCGACCTCACTGTCGAGATCCTGCAGCGTCACGCCGAGATAGGCGCGGCCCAGGACCCGGCCGTAGCGCTGCAGGTCGTAGACCACGCGCATGACGTCGTTGATCGGGATGGCGAAGCCGAGCCCCTCGATGGACACGCCGGATTCCGTCGTACCGGAGACCTTGGCCGTTGTCATGCCGATGACGTTGCCGTCCATATCGAACAGCGGACCGCCGGAGTTGCCCGCGTTGATGGCGACGTCGGTCTGCAGCATGTTGATGGGCGTGCGGTCGGGGGTGATCTCGCGGTCGAGCGCGCTGATGTAGCCCGCGGTCATCGTGAAGGTCAGCTCGCCCAGCGGGTTGCCGATGGCCTCCACGGTCTCGCCGACCTCGATCTGGTCGGAATCGCCGATCGTGACGGTCTGCAGGCCCTCGGCTTCGATCTTCAGCAGCGCGACGTCGTTCATGCTGTCCGTGCCGACGATCGCAGCGGGGTATTCCTCCCCGGAATAGAGCTGCACGACGATGGAGCCTTCGCTCGCGTCCGCGACGACGTGGTTGTTCGTGACGATGTAGCCGTCCTCCGTCAGGACGAAGCCGCTGCCGGTGCATGCGGAGGTCGTGGTCTGGCCCCAGACGTTGGTGGTCACCTGCGTGGCGATGCCGCAGACCGCGCCGACGTTCATCTGGTAGACCTGCGTCGGGGTGAGCGTCTTGCCCGTGTCGTTGGACGGGAGCGTATCGGGCAGCGGCCGGCGCTCAAGGCGGTAGGCGCCCTTGTCGTCTGTGGGCTGCGCGGCGGTCTCAGCGGCAGGTTCCGGCTCGACAGTCTGCTCGGCCATGGCGTCGACGCTGGTCTGCTGCTCGGCGAGGTTTTTCTGCCCCAGTGCGTCGATCGCCTGCTTCAGCGCGTATCCGCCGGCTGCGGCGACGATCGCCACGACGGTGAGCAGGGCCGCGATCTTGAGGCCGGTATGCCTGCCGCTGCGGCGGATCTCCTCTTTGGCCTGCTGCAGCGGCTGCGCGGGTTCGGCGGGCGCGGGGTCGGCCGGTTCAAAGCTGTAGTTCAGTTTTTCATCGTAATTGTCCATCGTTCGGTGCTCCTTGTATCATTGGTTCAAAAAAGATCGGCGGGAAGCTCCAGCATGTGGCTCACGCGCTTGAGCGAGAGCCGGCGGCGCATGTACGGGTGGAAGCGGAAGCTGACGCGGACGAAGTCGGGATCCTTGCCGACCTCCTGGATCGTCGTCTTGCAGCCCGCCTGCCGCATGGCGGCAAGACAGGCCTCGTAGGACGGCACGGACCGCACGATCTGCCGGATCTCGGGCCAGCAGGCTTCGATGCGGCGGGGGTCGATGCCGTCGGTGATGGTGTCGGGGGTATTGAGCTTGCGCACGTCCGGGGCGAGCGCGCCGTAGATGCTGTAGATCTCGTCCCAGTTGCAGATCTCCGGATGGGCCGTCACCTGCGGCAGCCGCGCGAGCTTTTCATAGTACTGCAGGATCATCAGCGTCGTGACGCCGACGTCCTCGCCGTGGTAGTTGGGCGTTTTGCCGTCGAGCAGCTCCATGCACTCCCAGAAATGGGCCATGATGTGCTCCGTGCCGCTGCCGGGGCGGGAGGTCTTGGTGAAGCTCATCGCGATGCCGGTCAGAAGAAGTGATTCGAAGATCGCGGCCGCGGTCTTTTCGCCGCGCTTCGTGACGCTCCCAGCCATGGCAAAGATCTGGTCGGCGGCCTGCCGCGTGAGCGCGGCGACGCGCTCACAATAGGATTCCCCGGTCAGAAGATTCGATACCTGCCAGTCGACCAGCGCAACGTATTTGGAGATCATATCGCCGAAGCCCGCGGATTTGAGCGCCGCCGGGGCGTCCGCCAGGATCTTCGTGTCGCCGATGATGACCTCGGGGCATTTGGCGGGATACGTGATCTTGAAATTCCCGTTCACGATGGGCGCGGAGTAGGACGCAAAACCGTCCATCGACGGAGCGGTGGCGAACAGGCACAGCGGCACGTCGTGCCGCGCGCAGGCAAGCCTGCACGGGTCGTGGACCGAGCCCGTCCCGACGGCCAGCACGCCGTCGACCCGGTCAAAATAACTCTCGATCTTCTCCACGTCCTGCATCGTCGCCACGCGGATGGTCGGCCAGATGTGCCGCACGACGGTAAAGCCGGCGAGCGAGGCCTCGATGCCCTCCGCCGCGGCGAGCGTCTGCTCGTCTGCCGCCAGCAGCAGGCGCGGGCCGAAGCCGTTTTTCCGGAGAATATCGCCGACGCTGCGGACAAGACCGCTGCCGATCTCGATATCCCGGATGGCGCACGTATGCGCCTGCCCGCAGGCGCAGTTCTGGTAGCTGTGGATCAGCGCGTGGAAATCAGTCATGGTGGATCCTCCTTCTGTATGGTAAGTGCCCCAAAAGCGCACTCCCAGGCTCCCCTCCCAGGGGAGCTGGCTCGGCGCAGCCGAGACTGAGAGGTTGTCGCAGATTTGTATCTGCTGTATGTCTCCGACGGCCCTATCTTTTCCGTCTTGCCGGAAAAGATAGGGGAGAAAAGGAGCGCTGGGTTACGTTTGGTGCTTCCTGCGTCTGAATTCAGGCAAGCCCAATGTTTTGGGCGTCGTTCCACTCGATACTCACTCTACGAGTTTCTGCTGCGCGCCGCCTGATACGGGGGTATCGGATTTGCAGCTAGTTGCTTTAGAACGACTGCTATCAATAGAAGGTGCGGATGAAATCCGGATAGATGTTACCTTCTTGCGGGGAAAGGCTCCCCTCCCAGGGGAGCTGTCAGCGAAGCTGACTGAGAGGTTGCATCAAATTTGCCACGACCTCTCCGTCTCGGCTTCGCCGAGCCACCTCCCCTTCCAGGGGAGGCTTGGGAACTGCGCACTCCAATGGCTTCCCCTATGAGGGGAAGCTGTCGCCGCAGGCGACTGATGAGGTGGGGCAGTTTCGGCACTGTGTAGAGCTTCTTAGCTGTTTGGGTTCGGCGTATCGAGCATTGTTTTGCAGGCGGTGAGGACTTTGGCGGCGATGGGGGCGGCGATCTGGCTGCCGGAGCCGCCCTGCTCGGCGAAGACCACGAAGGCCAGCGGGTAGGCTTCGTCCTGCACGAAGCCGGCGAACATGGCATCAGCCGGGCCGTTTTCCCGTTCGGCCGTGCCGGACTTGGCGCAGACTGTCAGCGCGCCGAACTGCCACGCGCCGTACTGGTTCACGACCGCGCTGCGCATCATGCCGCCGAGCGTAGTTGCCGTCGCGGCGGAGAGCAGCTGCCCGGTCGTTTCGGTCTTCGCCTCATAGACGGTCTGGCCTGCGCGGGAGATCTTCTGCATGAGATAGGGCTCGGCGGCTTCGCCGCCGCCCGCGATCACGCCCATGAAGCGCAGAAACTGCAGGGCGGTGACCTGGTCGGTATATTGTCCGATCCCCGCCCAGGCGACGCTGCCCTCGTCCGCGTCCGACAGATCGACGGTCGAGCGGGCGGTATAGCCGTCGCAGCGGAGCGTCCCGTTGAGCCCCAGCCGGTCGGCCGCGGCCTGCAGCTTGTCCTTGCCGAGAGCGGCGGCAAGCTCGCCGTAATAGACATTGCACGAGTGCGCCAGCGCCTGCGTCATCGAAAGTGTGCCGTGCTCGCCCATGCAGATGATCTCCTGCCCGCCGATGATCGTCTCGCCGGTGCAGGTATAGGTTTGGTCCTTGGAGGCGGCGTCGGCTTCGAGCGCTGCGGCGCTCGTGACGAGCTTGAAGATGGAGCCGGGCGTGTAGGCCGCGTCAAAGAAGCGGTTGAGGTACACGCCGTCATAATCGCCGGTCTCGTCGCCCGCGATATCGGGGATATTGTCCGGGTCATAGCTCGGGCTGGTCACGGCGCAGAGGATCTCGCCGGTTTTGTAGTTATAGACGCCCACTGTGCCGTGGTAGCTGCCGAGGGCCTGCAGCGCGGCCTTCTGCACGTCGGCGCTGATGGTGAGCCGGGCGCTGGCCGTACCCTTGGAGGCTTCGCTCAGGCCGGTGATCTTGTCGTAGCCGATCATCTGCTCGGCGAAGTTCCCCAGCAGCGGCGCGCTGATATAGCCGTAGCGGTCGCCGAGCAGGTGGACGGTCGCCGCGCGGACGGCGGCGTCGGAGCTGTAGATGCGCCCGTCCGTCGTGTTGAGGATGCGCGCGCCCGTGCGGTCATAGATCTTCCCGCCTGTGAGGTTCGTGCCGGTATAGACATGCGGGCTGCCGGAAAACGTCACCCATTTGTCCGCATTCACCGCGTATTTGACGCAGAATGCCAGCGTCCCTGCGGCGAGCACGATCGCCAGCGCCAGCGCGAACAGCGCGCGGCGCGATACCTTTTTCATCGGCCCGCCTCCTTCCGTCCGTCAGGGCTCCAGACGCTCTCGTCTTCCGCATCGGCACCCACTTCGGCTTCGTCCGGAATGTCGTCTTCTGCGTCCTGTTCCTGCGGAAGCTCCTGCGCGCCGTGCGGCAGGCGGATGGCGAACGACGCATTCTGCCGGGTATCCGCCGCCTTGATAAAGGCCAGCAGCCCCCACACGCACACCATACTCGATCCGCCGTTCGACACGAACGGGAACGTCACGCCGGTCAGCGGCAGGAAATCCGCCATGCCGAACACATTGAGGATCGTCTGCGTGACCATCACCGTCACCGCGGCGCACGCGCCGATCGTATAAAAGCAGCTGCGCCCCGCCGGGGCCGAGCGCACCACAAAGCACGCGAGGATCACGATGCACGCGACCATCAAAATTGCCAAAATCAGCCCCCACTCCTCCGACACGAAGGCGAAGACCAGATCGGTGTCCGACGCCGCGACATACTTGAGCCACCCCTTGCCTGGCCCGAGGCCGAACAGCCCGCCGGACGCGATGCACATCATCGAGCGGGTCTGCGAATACCCGGTCGTGAGCGCGTAATCCCACACGTGTCCCCACGCCTCAAACCGGTTCCGCGCATACGGCAAAAACCGCAGCACCAGCACCCCCGCGAACCCCGTCGCGGCCAGCGCCAGCGCGATGGTCGCAAAATTGCCCGAGCGCAGAAACGCGATGACCAGGAACGCCACGAAGAAAATGACGGCCGTGCCGAAATCCTTCATCAGCGCCAGACAAGCGCAGATCGCCGCGGAATACGCGATAAACAGAATGATGTTCCGCTTCGCCATCAGCCGCGAAAGCGTGGACGCGCCGACGTAAATGAAGCACACCTTCACGAACTCCGACGGCTGGAACGAAAGCCCGCCCAACTGGATCCAGTTGCGCGCGCCGTATTTCTCCACGCCGAAGATCAGGTTGAACACCAGCAGCCCCATGCCTGCCACCGCGGCCAGATACCGCACGGCCTTCGCCCGTTCCAGATCGCGCAGCGACCAGCAAACGGCCAGAAACACGCACACGCCCGCGCAAACCGCCAGCAGCTCCTTGACCAGACTCTCCGGCGCGGAGCTCGACACCACCGCCAGCCCCATCGTGCACAGGAAAAACGCCAGTGTCTCCGCCTCAAATCCCGTCCTGCGGAAGATCCGCAGCCCGAGATACAGCGCCCATTCCAGCCCGATCAGCCCGCCGAACGCCGTCAGCTCCAGCGCCGCGTCGCACCCGCCGAGGATCAGCTGCAGCGCCGCCAGCAGCTGAAACAGCGTCAAAAGCAGCAGCGTCGGCGCCTGCCGCACGGCGCGGCCCGCGCGCGTGCGCGTGCCGGCCTGGATGCGCTCCTGCTCCTTTGTGATGGGCACGAGCGTAAAGTTGACCCCGCCCATCGTGATCACGTCGCCGAACCGCAGCGCCGCCAGCGCGGTCTGCCGCCCGTTGACGAACACGCCGGATTTCGACTGCGCGTCCGAGATCGTCCAGCTCCCGTCGTCATACCGTGTCAAAACCGCGTGCGTGCGCGAGATCGTCGGGTACCCCAGCTGCACGTCGCAGCCCGCGCCGCGCCCGACCAGACTTTCCCAGTGCGTCACCGGGATATGCGTCCCGTCCGGCGTCGTCAGCCAGGCCCAGACCTCCGGCTCCTGCCGGAACGTCAGCAGACTCACCGCGCACCGCACCAAAATTCCCAGCGCCAGCACCGGAAACACATAGCACAGCCACGGGGCCGGCTCTAATTGTGAAAAAAACGAATTCAGCGTATCCTGCATCATAAGTTCTCCAAAATTTGGCCTATTTTTCGCCAGTTTCCTCCGCCTTTGGCAGCTCGTCGACGGTCTGGATGTCGCGATAGGCCCGCGTGTCGGTCGTGAGCGACTTTTTCCGGAGCTTTTCGTTGACGGAGTCGGAGATCAGCAGATAGAGGATCGCGAACACTGGCACCCCGAGGATCATCCCCGTAAACCCGAACAGACTCGCCGCGATCGTGATCGACGCCAGCACCCAGAACCCGGAGATGCCCACCGTGTTCCCCAGGATCTTCGGCCCGATCACGTTCCCGTCGATCTGCTGCAGAACCAGAATGAAGATCACGAAATAAAACGCCTGCAGCGGGTTCACCAGCAGAATGAGGAACGCGCACGGCACCAGCCCGATGATCGGCCCGAAGAACGGGATCACGTTCGTCACGCCGATGACCGTCGCGATCAGCGCCGGATACGGCATCTTCAGGATCAGGATCCCGATGTAGCACAGCACGCCGATGATCGCCGAATCGACGATCTTGCCGATCACGAACCCGTTGAACACCCGGTAAATATTCCGCCCGAGATAGAAAATATGGTCTGCGCCCTTGCGGGAGAAGGCAGCCACGATGATCTTCTTCCCCTGCGCCTGAAACGTCTCCTTCGACCACAGGATGTACACCGACGCGACCAGCCCGATGAGAACGTTCATCAGACTTTTCACGACCGCCACCACCGACGTCGTCACCGTCGTCAGCAGCTTCTGCACGTCCTGCAGAAAGGTCGTCGTGATCCAGTTGTTGATGAATTCATAGATCTTGCCCAGCGCCGAGTCCACGTAGCCCTGAATTTCCGGGTTGTCCTCCAGCACGTTCGTGACCCAGCGGTCGATGCTCGTGTAGTAATTCTCCGCGTTGTCCACGATCCCGACCACGCTCTCATACAGCTGCGGCAGCAGCATCGAGAAAAACGCGTATAAGATCAGCGCCGCCACGATCACCGCCGTGACCACGCCCGCCCCCCCGGCTCACATTCCGCACGGCCTGCGCCTTCCACTTCGTCTTCGCCCCCAGCAGCGGCCCGAGCCGCGTGTCGACGAACCGCACGATCGGGTTCAGCAGAAACGCGAACACCGCCCCGAGGATCAGCGGCTCCAAAATCGCCTCCAACCCCCGCAGCACGCCGAAAAACCCCAGCAGATCCGTAAAGATCACCACCAGCACCACGCTGATGCAGATCACCGCCAGCGCCGTCAGCCCCCACTTCCAATAAACCCGATCCCGCTTCTCGTCCATCCCCGTGCTCCTTTACCCGTTTTTCTCCATTCTATCATACTTCTATAAAATCCGCAATTCCACTTGCCGCATGGAAAGGAAAACGATACAATATATTTATAGGATCCCGCCGCAGCGCCCAAGCCTCCCCTTGTCAAGGGGAGGTGTCACGCGAAGCGTGACGGAGAGGTTACGCCCCGGCGGGTTTAACCTCTCAGGCGCTTCGCGCCAGCTCCCCTTAACAAGGGGAGCCCCAGTAAAGAGCCTCCCCTTGTCAAGGGGAGGTGGCACGGCGAAGCCGTGACGGAGAGGTTATACAGAAAGGAGACCCCCGCATGGAGCATAAAAACAACCCCACCCTGACGCCCCGCGCCCGGCAGCTCCGCAAGACCATGACGAAGGAAGAACGCAAACTATGGTATGATTTTTTGCGCGCTTACCCGCTGCATATCTACAGACAGCGGACGATCGGAAAATATATCGCCGATTTTTATTGTCCCGCGGCCTCCCTCGTCATCGAGCTCGACGGCTCTCAGCATTGCGAGCCCGCCGCCCAGTCCTACGACGCTGCCCGCACCGCCTACCTCGCCTCCCTCGGCCTCCGCGTCCTCCGCATCCCCAATAACGCCCTCTCCCAAAACTTCCCCGCCACCTGCGACTATATCGACGCGGTGATAAAGAAAAGATTAAAGCAAAAGTAAAAGCCTCCCCTTGTCAAGGGGAGGTGTCACGCGAAGCGTGACGGAGAGGTTACGAAGCCCCCGGCGGGTATAACCTCTCAGTCAGCCTTCGGCTGCCAGCTCCCCTTAACAAGGGGAGCCTTTGGTACCGCGAATCCCAAGCCTCCCCTTAACAAGGGGAGGTGTCACGCGAAGCGTGACGGAGAGGTTACGCCCCGGCGGGTTTAACCTCTCAGGCGCTTCGCGCCAGCTCCCCTTAACAAGGGGAGCCCCAGTAAAAAGCCTCCCCTTAACAAGGGGAGCCCCAGTAAAAAGCCTCCCCTTGTCAAGGGGAGCCCCAGTAAAAAGCCTCCCCTTGTCAAGGGGAGGTGCCCCAGTGCGCACACTGGGGCGGAGAGGTTACCCCCCAATGTTACAATCAAATTACAAACCCCGCCACCCTCTTGACTCCCAGCCTCGCGCGCTGTAAAATGCAGATACAAATTACACAGGGGGCCTCGCCCCGATGTGTAAAATTTAAACAGGAGGAAATCCAAATGAAGAATCTGAAGAAGGTTCTTGCGCTGGTCCTGGCTGTCGTCATGATCATGGGCGTCGTCACCGTCGCTAGCGCAAAGACCTACAAGGATGCCGATGCCGAAGCGTTCAAGAACTACGCCGACGCTATCGACGCCCTGTCCAGCCTGAATATCCTCGATGGTTTCGAGGATGGCGAATTCAAGGCTGACCGCACCTTTAATCGTGCCCAGGCGGCTAAGATTGTGGCGATTGTCCACAACGCGGCTACCAACGGCAAGATCAAGGGGCAGGACGCGATCTCCGCTCTGTACAGCAATGCACAGAACCCGTTCGTGGACTGCAACACCAGCTGGGCTCTGCCCTACATCAACTACTGCCGTATCACCGGCCTGGCTGACGGCATGACCGCCACCACCTACGCCCCGAAGCGTGAGCTGACCGGCGTGCAGTGGCTGAAGCTGATGCTCACCACCCTGAACTTCAACACCGCCAAGGAAGGCTACACCGGCACCGGCTGGGACGTCAACGTCCTGAACCGCGCCAACGAGATCGGCCTGACCGACGGTCTGGCTGACGGCTGGAAGGCCATCGCCCCCATCAAGCGTGGCGAAGCTGCCCAGATCCTCTACAACGCACTGACCAAGTATCTGGTTGAGTACGGCCAGCTGGTCAAGAACAACTACGACACCACAGGCAAGTACTACAAGACCGCTTTCATCTCCAACGAGCAGGTTGCCAAGTCCGGCTTCACCCTCGGCGCCAAGATGGGCATCTCCATCAAGCGTGCAACTGACGATTTCCGTCGTCCGGGTTACAACTGGAGCTATGGTTCCTGGTCCGCGTTCTACATGGACAAGCCGGTCAACAGCTACACCACTGCTGTTTCCGCTTGCGACATCCTGAAGAACGACATGGGTATTCCCGAGACCTCCAAGACTGCTGTTAAGCTGAACGGCTGGGTCAAGGGCTACACCAACACCGACGTAGTCCCTGCTGGCTTCACTGCCACGACAAAGGCTACTAAGCTGGACGGCGCTGTCGATGGCACTGCTCTGAACTACTATGCTGTTGATGGTTTCAAGAACCTTTCTGCTGATGGCGACCGCATGTTTGCTACTCTGCAGCACAGCCCCACGAAGGCTTGCCAGAAGGATTCCGGCCCGTGGTACAACAACCGCTTCGGCGGTCAGGGCGACCTGACTCAGGTCTTTAAGACCGAAGATGGCTGGGTCATCACCACCATTCACACCTTCCTTGCTAAGGTTGATTCCTTCGTTGGCACCAACAAGTTCTCGCATGCTACCAAGGCTAAGGCTACTGCTAACGTTTGGATCAAGCGCGGCAGCGAAGTCCCGACCTACGGCACTGCGCTCGAGGTTGCTGAAAAGTACATCCCGACGGCTGATTTTGCTAAGGGCACGATGATTCTTGTTACGATGTCTCTGAAGGACACCGAGAAGGATAACCTGACTGGCATGTATCAGGGCAAGGGCGACAACGACGCTTATGTTGTCAATGTTGCTGCTGCTGACTCCAAGACTGGCAAGCTGACTGGCGCTTCCGATCTGTTCTATGCTGAGACTGTCTCCATCGACGGCACCAAGTACAACACCAACTGCCGCTTCGTTCTTGGCACGAATGATGCCATGAACATCAAGAACAACGGCGAGACCTACACGTTCTACTTCGATTCCTATGGCAACGTTATCGGTCGTACCGAGAACGCCACGGAATCCAGCTATGTTGTTATGGACAAGGTCTATGCTTACATCGACAAGGGCGTCTTCACCATCAAGGCTGACCTGTACGATCTGAGCGGCAACAAGCTCGACGATGTCACTGTCTCCAACAAGGCTGGCTCCTTCAAGGGCTTTGGCCGTGCAATGAACGAGACTCAGCCCGCCGCTGGCCAGATCAGCATCTATGCTGAGGCTAACGATGTGCAGCTGACCGACGCGCTTTACACCTATGCGACTGACGACAAGGGCGTTTATACGCTGACTGTTGCTGGTGCGTTCGACGTCTATGGCGACAACAACGCAATGGGTGCTGGCTATGGTAGAATGGATGGCAAGACCACTGGCCTGTTTGCACACAAGGCCAAGACGGCTTACCTGACCAACAACGCCACCATGGCGACTGTTGTCAACGTGTCTGAGTCCACCAAGTTTGTCTGCAAGGGCACTGATGGTACTTGGAAGTCCTTCACTGGCTACACTGCGCTGCCCGCACTGAGCGCTCGTTACCTCGACTACACGCTCGAGACTGGCAATAGCTATGCTAGCGTTGTTTACCTCGGCGAAGTCACCTACGAAGGCGACAGCATCACCGGTTATGTCCCGACTTGGAAGGCATTCAGCTGGGCTGGCAACTATGCTCTGATCACTGTCTACGTTGACGGCGAGGCTAAGGTTGTCAATGTCAAGCCGGAAGGCACGCTGAATGGTACTGCTTACAACCTGGCTGCTGGCCACGAGCCGAAGCCCGGCATGTACAAGTTCACGACCAAGGTCGACGCTGACGGCGTTACCTACAGCGATGTTGTCACCGCTGAGGAGACCAAGCTGGCGCAGGGCATTGCCCACGTCGATGGCTCCAGCAACGATGTGACTGCGTTCACCGTTGAAGGCAATCCTAAGGCATTCAACCTGACCGACGTCAAGATCTACCTGGTCAAGGCTAACGGCACCATCGAAGCTGTTGACAAGACTTGGATCGACGGCGCATATGTTGTTGTTTATGGCGAAAAGGCTGACAACTATGCTACCACTGTCTATGTTTTCGATTCCTTCGCTGAGCTGCCCGACGGCACGACTCGTCCGTAATCCACAATAAACACAAAAAACTCCTCAAGCACTCAAGAGAGGCCCCTCCGGGGGCCTCTTTTTTGTCCCCGCCCCGCCCCCGCCCCGCCGCAGCGCCCGCCGCCCCTCCCGCCGCGGAACCTCTCCGCCTCGCTCCGCTCGGCACCTCCCCTTCACAAGGGGAGGCTTTTCCGCCCGCACCCAAGGCTCCCCTTGCCAAGGGGAGGCTTTTCCGCCCGCACCCAAGGCTCCCCTTGTCAAGGGGAGCTGGCGCGCAGCGCCTGAGAGGTTATCCCCGCCGCAGCGAATAAAAAAAGCCCCCACCCCGGGAGCTTGACAAATCCAGATAGACTGCTATAATAAAACTACCAAGAGCTCCGCGACAAGCGGTTTGACTCTGGTTGCTAGGGAATCAGGATCCTAAGATCAAGAAACCGTCACTGTGCAGAGTGGCGGTTTCTGCCGTTGATACGGATCGTGATCGTCAGACCAAAGATATGGAACGTGGTCGTGATCGGCATCCTACCACCTCCTTTACGAGGTGAGCCAAAACCGCCTATCGCTTGCTGGAGCCCTTGGGGGTCATAAGACCATATTCATCTTACCAAAAACCGCCCATTTTGTCAATTCCCGCCGCAGAACCTCTCCGCCTCGCTCCGCTCGGCACCTCCCCTTGACAAGGGGAGGCTTTTCCACGCCCGCACTCAAGGCTCCCCTTGTCAAGGGGAGGCTTTTCCGCCTGCACCCAAGGCTCCCCTTGTCAAGGGGAGGCTTTTCCGCCCGCACCCAAGGCTCCCCTTGTCAAGGGGAGCTGGCGCGCAGCGCCTGAGAGGTTATCCCCGCCGCAGCGAATAAAAAAAGCCCCCACCCCGGGAGCTTGACAAATCCAGATAGACTGCTATAATAAAACTACCAAGAGCTCCGCGACAAGCGGTTTGACTCTGGTTGCTAGGGAATCAGGATCCTAAGATCAAGAAACCGTCACTGTGCAGAGTGGCGGTTTCTTTTTGCAGATCGTCGATGATTGACATATTTTGCAGACTATGATAAACTGAATCTGGTTCTTAGGAACCCCGAAGACCCTGAGACGCTGAAAAGCGCGCGTAAGGCGGTTTGACCCTGGAATCCTCCGAAGGGAGGTGTTCCTATGCCGATCACACTGACGTTCCATATCTTTGGACTCACCGTTACGATCCGCATAAACGGCAGAAACCGCCACTCTGGCAAGTGACGGTTTCTTGAGTTATATGCTCTTTTTACCTTCATACACCGAGGCCAACCGCTGATCGCAGTCAAAGGGCCTTCGGTTATTTTCATTATACCAATCCTCCCGCGTTTGTCAACCCCCCCTTGTCTTGCCCTGCCCCTACAGCGGCCCTTGGCTCTCCCTCCGGGAGAGCTGTCAGCGCAGCTGACTGAGAGGGCCTTCCGCCGCAGCGGGCAAAGGCTCCCCTTCCAGGGGAGCTGTCAGCCGCAGGCTGACTGAGAGGTTGCCGCAAATTTGCCACAACCTCTCCGTCACGCCCCGCCTGCCACCTCCCCTGCAAGGGGAGGCTTTTTTCATTCTTGCAAACCACCCCCGCGCGTGATACCATAGGAGCAAAGGGGGCGATCGGATGAAGTATGCGGCGATCAAGAGCTGCGATATTGCCAATGGGCCGGGGGTGCGGGTGAGTCTGTTCGTGTCCGGGTGCAGGCACCACTGCAAGGACTGCTTTAACCCCGAGACCTGGGACTTCGCCTACGGCCAGCCGTTTGACGAGGCCGTGATGGAGCACATTCTGGCCCTCATGGCCCCGGATTACATCCGCGGGATCACATATCTGGGCGGCGAGCCCTTCGAGCCGGAAAACCAGCCGGGGCTGCTCGCGCTGTCGCGGAAGATCCGGGCGGCGTACCCCGAAAAATCCATCTGGTCGTTCTCCGGCTATCTCTTCGACCGCGATATTCTGGCCAAAAAACTCGGCCCGTGGGAGACGACGCGCGAGCTGCTGTCATATCTTGACGTGCTGGTCGACGGGCCGTTCGTCGCGTCGCTCAAAAATCTCAATCTCCGGTTCCGCGGCTCGTCCAACCAGCGGCTGATCGACGTGCCCGCGAGTCTGAAGACCGGCGCCGTCGTCCTCTGGGACGAACGGCAGTAGGAGGAACCATGCCAACGATCAAAATTCACTATTTTTCCGACGATCTGCCCCGCCTGCAGAAGACCGGCAAGGGCGACTGGATCGATCTGTACGCCGCGCAGACCATGCAGCTGCGCGCGGGCGATTTCGCGCTGATCCCGCTGGGCGTATCGATGCAGCTGCCGGAGGGCTACGAGGCCCGCACCGCCCCGCGCTCGTCGACGTTCAGGCGCTGGGGCATCCTGCAGGCCAACTCCGTCGGCGTCATCGACAACAGCTACTGCGGCACGAACGACGAGTGGAAGCTCCCCGTCTACGCCACGCGCGACACCGTCATTGAGAAGGGCGACCGCATCTGCCAGTTCCGCATCTTTGCCGTCCAGCCCCCCGTCACGTTCGAGGAATGCGCCACCCTCTCCGACACCGACCGCGGCGGCTTCGGCTCCACCGGCGTGAAATAAAACGAAAGGAAGTCCTGTTTTCATGAAAACCTTACTCAAAGGCGGCACCGTCGTCTCCGCCGCCGCTTCCCGCGCGGCCGACGTGCTGATCGAGGGCGAAAAGATCCTCGCCGTCGGCGAAAACCTGCCCGCGGACGGCGCAGCCGTCGTCGACGTGACCGGCAAGCTGCTCTTCCCGGGTTTCATCGACGCCCACACGCACTTCGACCTCGACGTCTGCAGCACCACCACCGCCGACAACTTCGACACCGGCACGCGCAGCGCCATCCACGGCGGCACGACCATGGTCATCGACTTCGCCTGCCCGAACAAGGGCGAGTCGCTGCAGTACGGCCTCGATCTCTGGCACAAAAAGGCCGACGGCCGCTCGAGCTGCGATTATGGCTTCCACATGACCATCGACGACTGGAACGAGGCCATCCGCGCCGAGATCCCCGCCATGTTCGCCGCCGGCATCCCCTCGTTCAAGATGTACATGACCTACCCCGCCATGATGATCGGCGATCAGGACATGTTCTGCGCGCTGCAGGAGCTGAAAAAATACGGCGGCATCGCGGGCGTCCACTGCGAGAACGCGGGCGTTATCGACGCGCTCATCGCCGCGCACAAGGCCGCGGGGCAGACCGCCCCGTCGTCCCACCCCGAGTGCCGCCCGAACCCGCTGGAGGCCGAGGCCGTCGCGCACCTGCTGCGCATCACCGAGGTCGCAGGCGTGCCCATCGTGATCGTCCACCTGAGCACGAAGGAGGCCCTGCTCGAGGTCATGCGCGCCCGCGCCCGCGGTCAGCAGGTCTACGTCGAGACCTGCCCGCACTATCTGCTGCTCGACGACAGCGTGTATTACCAGGAGGACTATTCCGCCGCCGCGCGCTACATCTGCGCGCCGCCCATGCGGAAAAAGGAGGACCAGGAGGTCCTCTGGAAGGCGTTGGCCAACGGCACCATCCAGACCGTCTCCACCGACCACTGCAGCTTCACCCTGCAGCAGAAGGACGCCGGCAGGGGAGACTTCACGAAGATCCCCGGCGGCCTGCCCGGCGTGGAGACGCGCGGCGAGCTGCTCTATACCGCGGGTGTGGCCGCGGGCCGCATCACGAAGGAGCAGATGTGCGCCCTGCTGTCGGAAAATCCCGCCCGCCTCTACGGCGCGTACCCGCGCAAGGGCGTGATCGCCCCCGGCAGCGACGCGGATCTGGTCGTCTACGACCCCGAAGCCGACAAGACCATCACGGCCGGAACGCAGCTTTCCGCCGCCGGCTACACCCCCTACGAGGGCTGGCGGACGAAGGGCTCCATCGCGCAGGTCTATCTGCGCGGCACGCTCGCCGTCGACCACGGCGAGATGAAGGCCGGCCCCATCGGCACGTACATTCCGCGCCATCCCAGCGCGCTGTAAGCGCAAAAAAATCGCCCCTGTTCCGGAAGGAACAGGGGCTTTTCTATGGAGGAAAGGGGAATTACGCTTCGCCGTTTTCCTTGTCGAGCTCGGCGAGGAAGGAGATGAGCTTCGCCTCGTCTTCGCGCTTGTCGGCAAAGAGCTCGAGGTTGTCGCCCTGCTCACTCAGCAGCTGGCCAAGAGCGATGTACTCGCTCAGTGCGCTCTTGAGGTTGAAGACGTCGCCGTCCTGGCTCTTGAGGTACACGTCGCCGGTGCAGGTGTGGATGACCTTGCGGAATTCTTCGACTTCTTTGATGTTCTTGAGCTTCATAATGATTGCCTCCCATGCAATTTTTTCTTTGACTTTCGATTACAGCTGCAGTATAAGCGTTGGACGCGGAAAAATCAAGGGCGGTAATGAACGAAACGCACAAATTTATATCGCTTATTTTGTGCGATATGACGGATAATACGTGTACAGCCGCGTCATCGCCGCCGGGCGTGATGCCGCGCCGGGCGCGAGGAAGTGCTGCTGCGCCTCGTCCGGCGTGAGCCGGATGAGAAGCTCGCCGAGGTCCTTGTCCGCGTCGATGGACAATACGCCGTACTGCTGCCAGTCGAGCGGCTGGCCGTAGGCGTCGTTGAAATTCCCCGTCCAGCGTCCGTCCTGCCGCTCCAGACGGAGCGTGACGGGCTCGGCCAGCGCGTCCACGCCGGAGATGCGGAGCGTGCCGAGGAAGAGCGGCTTGGCGAGCATGCTCCTGGTCAGCGTCCCGGTCAGCTGGATCGTGTGCTCGGCCGCGAAGCTCTCATCCCCGCAGACGTATTCCGTTACGGTCTCGTCGATGCGGATGGGCGTCTGCTGCGGCATGAGCACGAAGATCACGATATTCAGAATGGCCACCGCCACCGCGAAGCCGAAAACAAAGCCCTTGTTGCGGGCAAACCAGTTTTTATGTTCTCCCATCATGGTCCCTCACAGAAAGTTTATAAATTCTTCAGATCTGACGCCTTGAAATGGTTACAAAATAGTGTATAATAGATACAAAATGATACTAAAGTATCAAATTCAAACCGGAAGGGCGGATGCGATGGCAGACGATCAGCCTTTTTACACAACCAACCGATCAACCAACACAAACCACTGACTGATACCAGTGATATCAAAAGGGCGCTGCGGGAAGCCGCAGCCCTTTTTCATTATACCGGAAAATCCGGAAACCTGCAAGAGGCTTATCCGGCGTAGGGGACGAGCTCGAAATATTCCAGCTCCGGTTCGCCGTTGATATACCACTGCCAATCGCCCGCGGGCTGCGTGATGGCGATGCGGCCGGTGACGCCGTCCTCGGTGATGACGTCCACAAAGCTCTTGCCGTCGGTGCCCGTGACCTGCAGGATCGTGCCGGGGCCGAAGGTGGACTCGGTGCCGTCGTCCAGCGTGACCGGCAGATCCCGGACCAGAGACAGGCGGGAATAGCTCGTATTGGCCGGGACGATCTGCCATGCGTCGCCCAGCGGGACCAGAACGCCGTCATGCAGCACATAGGCGCGGACCGCCTCATACGAGCCGAGCACGTCCTGCGTGCTCTCGAGCTGCAGACTGCCCTCGGAAATGCTCAGGATCGAGGCCTCGAGGAACAGCTGGTCTTCAAACGGGATCAGCTCCGGCGTGCCGGACTTGCACGACCAGGCGTTGAGCACATAATCGTCGCTGGCCATATCGCCGCAGAAGTAGATCTCCGGGCAGGCATCCGCGTCCAGATCCGCCAGCCAGATGCGCGCGTTGAAGCTGGGCGGGTAGGAGAGCTCGCCTTCGTCCATGCCGGTGTCGAAGACCTCGGTACCCTTCTGGATGCGCAGGATGAACGACTGCTGGTCATACTGATCCCAGATGCGCAGCAGCTGGACGGTCTCCATAGCGCCGTCGGTGTCCAGATCGACCTCGCCGCTGCGGACGATCTCAGTCCGCACGGCCGGGAAGCCGTAGAGCGTCACGCCGTCATAGGGAATCTCCGCCGGGACGGGATCCTGCGCGGGCAGCTCGATGGTGGCGAACGGCTCATAGACAGGTTCCTCCGGCTCCGGCTCGGCGGGCTGCACGGGCGTGGTCGTGTCGGGTTCGGTTGTGGGCTGCTCGGTGGGGATGACGCGGATCGCGACGGCCAGGACCTCGGGCGGGTCGCTCGCGGCGATGTCGCCGAGATAGGTGATGTCCACCTGCAGCTCCGGCGTCAGCTCCGACACGGCGATGGGCCAGCCGTCAGCGCCCACGGGGACGAGCCCGTCCGCCAGCCGGACGGCCACGGACGAAGCCGTGCCGAACGTGGAGTCCGCGTCCGTGGGGTCGACCATCAGCATATCGCCGGCAGCGGAAAGGATCTCTGCGGGAAAGGTCGTGACGTGCACGGCGGCGGGCGCCTCCGGTTCCGGGTCTGCCTGCGCAGGCGCCTCCGGGGCGGGCTTTGCGCAGCTGCACAGCAGCGCAAGCACCAGCATCGCGGCCAGCACGATAGAAAGCTTTTTCATAACTCCTCCTTTTGAGTGAATCCGAAACCCGTCAATGCACCCGGACAGCGGGTCTTTTCGCGCTGTGCTGCGCCATTTTCCCTTGTAATACACAAAGTATTCCTGCGGAAAAATGGCTTGCCCAGCACGAAAATCCCTCGCTGCCGGGCACATTTCCAGTTTTTATATCCACCCTGGGAAAACGCGTATCGCTATCCCAGCGTCACCATCATAGCGGATTTGCTTTCGTTCGTCAATGGACACTTTCGCTTATTTTGAACTTATTTTGTCCGTTTCGTCCGGCAAAGTGCAGACTTTCTGGTGATTATGTGAACTTGCGGAAACAATTTGTAAAGAATAGAAAATCACCCCGGCTAAAGCTGGGGACCGCGGAAAACGCCGCCCGCCAGAGAGGCTCTGACGGGCGGCTGAATTTTCGGTATTCCGGAAGCTCAGTCCACGTCGTGGTTGACGACGGGCGCGGGCTTATCCAGCTGCTCGGGGTGAGAGAGCAGACGCTTGAGATGCTTGAGCGTGGTGGCGTAGTAGAAGCCGTCGCAGATGCGCTCGTCGGTGTTGACCGTGTAGTCGATGTACTTGCGGCGCACGACCGTCCCGTCGTCGAGGACCTCGTTTTTGTGATACTTGCAGCCGAAGGCGACGAACACGGGCATGTTGCCGAAGTCATACAGATGATGGACGATCGGTGGGATGCCGAGCGAGCCCATGGAGGTAAAGAAGATCGACGCGTGGAACGGGCTGACCTCCAGCAGGAACTTCGGCAGGAAGCCGAAGTAATCGATCGTCTTCAGCAGCCAGATGGCGAACTTGAACAGCACGCCCGGGATGTACGACAGCGCCTTGGCGGTCTTGTCAAAGTCGCTGCCGCCGATGGCCTGGCCCTGGATCTCCGAGATGCCCTTGTTGAGCTTCTCATAGATATCCTCGATTGTGTCGGTGGGCTTCAGATGGAGCTTGGTGATCGACTCCGGCGCGGAGGTATCCATCGAGGTCTTGACGACCATGCAGAACTGGATATCATCGTCGCGCGAATAGACCTGCTGGCCGGAGAGGAAGCGGTTGAGCGCCGGGTATTTCGCCACGCACTGGACATAGGCGGCCAGGAATACGTGCGTCACGCCGAGGTTCGTAAAGCCCTGCTTGCGCTTTTCGCGGATATAGCGCTCCATGGCCGAGATCTCCACCGACTCGCGGATGAAGTTGGACGAGCCGACCCGCGTGGGCATAATGTAGTTGGCGACGACCGCCATCGGGTCGAGCGAGCGGAGCTTGCGGCCGTCGGACCGGTCGCCCCAGGTGGGATGGTAGGCGCTGTCAAGATACATCTTCATGCTGAGCAGCGTCAGAATGCCGCCGAGCAGGAACAGAAGGTCCGGCAGGATCGTCCGCAGCTGGTCCCAGTTTTCGCGGGAAAATTCCTTCTCGTGCATCGCGGCCAGCACGGCGAAGGCCGCCAGCAGCAGAAGCAGCAGCGGGATCGTGCTCTTGACATGGCCGGAGACCGTCACGGCGTAGAACGCGGCGATGGCCAGATACGCGATCCAGAACACGAACGTCAGCCACAGATAGGGCGAGACGAGCGTGACCTTGATGCCGTAATAGATGGCAAGCAGGAAGACGGGGACGGACGAGCGGTAGAACCGGTCCTTTCCGTTACAAAGAATATTCAGCACATAGAACACGCAGGCTGTGACCGGCAGCACGACCAGAAGCCACACCGTCCTTGCGTCTGCGCCTTTCCCACAGACATTTGCGATGCGGAGCGCTGCCGAAGCCAGCATGACCAGTGCAGCCAGCCAGATCAGTGGATTCTTCCGGCTGACGTAATACGCAACTCTCTTTTTCATACGTTCATCATACCAGCCGGTGCATAAAAATGCAAGAAAAAGTCTGAATGTGCCGCGCCCGGAACTGCGCATTGACAGCCGGGGGCGGATATGATACGATATTTTAGAAATTTTGTTCGTATTCCAAGGGCGGACGGACAGGAGGTGCGGATATGGATCTGCTCGAAGGGCTGAACGCGGCGCAGCGGGAGGCGGTCACGACGACCGAGGGCTTCGTGCGCGTGATCGCGGGCGCGGGCTCCGGCAAGACGCGGGCGCTGACGCGCAGGTTCGCGTATCTGGTGACGGAACTCGGCATTCTGCCGGGAAATCTGCTGTGCGTGACCTTTACCAACAAGGCCGCGAACGAGATGCGCCAGCGCATCCACAATCTGACCGGCGACAACGACACCGGCTATATCAACACCTTCCACGGCTTCTGCGTCTCCATCCTGCAGGAGGACAGCCACGCTGTGGGCTATCCCAAGAGCTTTCTGGTGCTCGACAACAGCGACATCGACGCCATGCTCCAGATCATCTACGACGAGCGTGGGCTGACGCTGCGCGACATGACCTTCTCCCATGCGCGCGACATGATCGAGATGCTGAAGCTCAAGGAGCGGCCGGACTATTACGAGGACATGATCACCCTGCCGCTCGATACCCTCAAGGAGAAATACGACAAAGCCGAAAGCGCGAAGGATATCATCTTCTACGGCTATCTGTATCAGGAAAAGAAGTGCTTCGCGCTCGACTACAACGACCTGATCGAATTCTCTCTGCACATTTTCCGCACGCATGAGGATATCCGCCTCAAATGGCAGAAGCGTCTGGAATACATCATGATCGACGAATTCCAGGACATCGACCCGCCGCAGTATGAGCTCATGCAGGTCCTCTGCGATCACCACAAAAACCTCTTCATCGTCGGCGACCCGGACCAGACGATCTATACCTGGCGTGGGGCGGATGTGCGGTTTTTGCTGGACTTCGACAAGGTCTATCCCACGACGAAGACCATCCTGATGATGGAGAACTACCGCTCGACCCCGCAGATCCTCGCGGTCTGCAACAGCCTGATCGAAAAGAATCAGGACCGGATCAAAAAAGAGCTGCTGCCCATGCTGCCGGCCGGCGAGGGCGTTCTGTGCCACCACGCGGCGAACAGCGAGCAGGAGGCCCGCTGGCTCGCAGGAAAAATGCAGGAGCTGCATGCCGCGGGCGTCCGCTACCGCGATATGGCCGTCTTGTACCGCGCGCACTATATCACGCGCGGCGTCGAGGAGGTCCTGCTCAAGGAGAAGATCCCCTACACGATCTACAGCGGCGTGCAGTTCTTTGCCCGCGCGGAGATCAAGGACGCGCTGAGCTACCTGCGCATGATCGCCTGCCGCGACGATCTGTCGTTTTTGCGCATCGCCAACGTGCCCAAGCGCAATCTCGGCGAGCGCCGCATGACGTTTTTGAAGGACTATGCCGCGCAGAACGGATGCTCGCTCTATGACGCGCTGCGGAAAAATCTCGACGGGGAGCTGCTGCGGGGGACGAAGGCGGGGAAGTTCGTCTCGCTGATCGAGCGCTTTACCGGCGTCTATGACCAGATGCCGGTCTCGGAGCTGCTGGCGGCCGTGCTCAACGAGAGCGGGTATGAGACCATGCTCCGCACGGAGGGCAGCCAGATCCGGCTCGACAATCTGGCGGAGCTCAAGCAGTCGATCTACGCGTATGAGACGACCTGCGGCGAGGAATGCACGCTCGAGCACTATCTGGCGCACGTGGCGATGTTCACGAGCGCGGATCTCGACGACCCGCGCGACCAGGTCCGGCTCATGACCGTCCACAGCGCGAAGGGCCTGGAATTTCCGCATGTGTTCCTGTGCGCGATGAACGAGGGCATCTTCCCCTCGAAAAAGACCCGGACCATGCCGGGCATGGAGGAGGAGCGACGGCTGTGCTTCGTCGCCATGACGCGCGCGCAGAAGGGGCTGTACCTGTCCGAGGCCGAGGGGCGGAATCTGGACGGGAGTCCCCGGTATCCCTCGCGGTTCCTGCTGGACATCCGAGACGATCTTCTCACATTTACGAAGACCCCGCGCGAGGACCTCATCCGCCAGGCACGGGAATACATCGGCTTTTCCAGCCGTTTTCTGGACGATGCGGCCGCGGCGCAGGGCTTCGCGCCCGGCACCCGCGTCCGCCACGCCGTCTTCGGCGCCGGGACCGTGCTGGACGTCGACCTGGTGCAGAGATCGCAGCTCATCCAGTTCGACGCCATGCCGACGCCGCGCGCGATCTCGCTGCGCGTGAAGCTGGAGCGGGAATAAAGGATCGGCGGGCAGGAAGCAGCGCTTCCTGCCCGCCGTGTGCTGTGATTGGGAAGATCAGAAGGCCCAGGTGCCCTCGCGGAAAATGGCGACGGTCTTGCCGTCCTCGCAGACGGCGTCGATCGCAAGATCGGCCGAGCCGATCATGAAATCCTCGTGGATCATGGAGTCGTTGACGCCGAGCTTGCGGCAGTCCTCCAGCGACTTGTTCTGGAAGTCGCGGATCGTGTCGGCAAAGCCCATGCCGAGCGCGAGATGGCAGCAGGCGTTCTCGTCAAAGAGGGTGTTGTAGAACAGGAAGCCCGTCTGGTTGATGGGCGAGTCAAACGGCACCAGCGCGCATTCGCCAAGATACCGGCTGCCCTCGTCCATCTCGATGAGCTTGGTGAGCAGCTCGTTGTTCTGCTCCGCGTGCCATTCGACGGCCTTGCCCTCGTGGAAGCGGATCCAGAAGCCGTCGATCAGCTGACCCTGGTAGGAAAGCGGCTTCGTCGCATAGACGATGCCCTCGGCCACGCCGCGCATCGGGGAGATGAAGCATTCCTCGGTCGGGATGTTGGGGTTGAAGAAGATGCCCTGCAGGCTCGTCTCGCCGCCGCCGCAGAACTGCGCCTCGGGGATCATGCCGACGGTAAAGTCGGTGCCGTTGGACGATTTGTAGCGCAGCTCGCGGATGTGCAGGCTGTTGAGATATTCGCAGCGGTCATGCAGGTCCTTGTTATGGTCTTCCCACGCCTGGATGGGGTCGTCGGTCACGCGGGAGGTCTTGAGAATGGCTTCCCACAGCTTTTCCACGGCCTGCGACGCGCGCAGCTCCGGGAAGAGCTTCTTGGCCCACTTTTCGCCGGGCACGGCCGCGATGCACCACTGGTATTTGTTTTCGATCTGGTCGCGGTAGCCCTTGATGATGGGGTACTTGGCCTGCTGGGACCTGGCCATCTTCTCCTGATTGACGCCGCGCAGGCCGTCGGGATCCTCACTGATGAGGTAGATGCGGCAGGGGATGGTGTCGACATAGTGCTGCCAGCGGGCTTCCTCGTAGTTATCGAGGGTGGACAGCGTCTTCAGACTGCGGTAGCGCACGTGCAGCTTCGTGAGCGGCTGATAGCTCCAGTCGACGACGACCTTCTTCGCCTTCAGCTTGTAGCACTCGTCGACCACCATCGCAACGAACTCCGGCTGGTCGAGCTCCGCCTGGATAAAGACCTCCTGTCCCTTCTGGACGTTCACGCCGGTCTTGGCGATGAGCTTCGCATATTCGCGCAGGACTGTTTTTTTCATAAAAAAGCCTCCAATGCTTTGATTTCTTTCTGTTTGCTGCTATAGTCTACCACAAATTGTCCGCGTTGAAAAGACATCCGGCAAATTTTCGCCCTTGCGGGCATCCGGCCGGTGCGCTATACTGAAAGAAACCAAGAAAACGACGCATGGAGGTTTTTTCATGGATCCCAAACGGCTTTTTGATTTTCTGGCCGCCAGCCCCAGCTGCTACCACGCCGTGCAGGCGCTGTCCGACCGGCTGACGCAGGAGGGCTATACGCAGCTGCACGAGGCGGACGCGTGGACGCTCACGGCGGGCGGAAAGTATTTTGTCACGCGCAACGGCTCGTCCCTGCTTGCCTTCCGCGTGCCGGCGGGCGCGCCCGCGGGCTTTTTGGTGGCCGCGGCGCATACCGACTCGCCCACCTTCAAGATCAAGCACAACCCGGAAAAGAAGGCCGGGCCCTATGTTCAGCTGTCGACGGAAAAATACGGCGGCATGCTCATGGGCACCTGGTTTGACCGGCCGCTTTCCGTCGCCGGCCGCGTGGTCACGGCGAAGGACGGGAAGCTGGAGACGAAGCTGGTCGACGTCGACCGCGATCTGCTCGTCATCCCCTCCGTCGCCATCCACATGAACCGCGCTGCGAACGACGGCTTCAAGCTCATGGCGAACGTCGATACGCTTCCGCTCTACGGCATGCAGGAAGCTTCCGGCAGCTTCCGCGGCGTCGTGGCTGCGGCTGCGGGCGTGCAGGAGGACGAGATCCTCGGCGAGGATCTGAGCCTGTATGTCCGCACGCGCGGGACGGTCTTTGGTGCGAAGGACGAATTTGTGCTCGCGCCGCGGCTGGACGACCTTGGCTGCGTGTTCGGGCTGCTGGAGGGCTTCCTTGCGGCGGAGCCGTCCGGCAGCGTGCCGGTCTTCTGCGCGTTTGACAACGAGGAGGTCGGCAGCGAGACGAAGCAGGGCGCGGCCTCGAGCCTGCTGAGCGACACGCTGCGGCGCATCGCGCTCGCGCTGGGGCTCGGGGAGGAAGGGTATCTGCGCCTGCTCGCGCAGAGCTTCCTCGTCTCGGCGGACAACGCCCACGCCGTCCACCCGAACCACCCGGAATACGCCGACATGACCAACACGCCGCGGATGAACGGCGGCGTGGTCATCAAGTTCAACGCCAACCAGCGCTATACGACCGACGGCGTGTCCTGCGCCCTGTTTACGGCCGTCTGCCGCGAGGCGAAGGCCCCCGTGCAGGTCTACGCGAACCGCTCGGACCTTCCCGGCGGCTCGACGCTCGGCTCCATCGCCACGACGAAGGTCTCCGTCCCGAGCGTGGACATCGGCCTTGCGCAGCTGGCCATGCATTCGTGCGTCGAGACCGCGGGCGCGGAGGACCTGGACGCGCTGGTCCGGGCCATGACGCTCTATTACGGCAAGACCCTGCGCCGGACGGGCGAGACACTCACGTTCTGAATCCCGCAGGCCCGCGGGCCTGCAGAAATAGAGAAAAGAAAAAGGAGGCAGATCCATCATGGGCATGATCCTGACAGACGAACAGCAGGCGATCCTCGACGGCAGCCGGGGCGAGACCATGGCCAAGGTCATGAAGACGCTTGTCATGTTCGGCGAAGCATTCCACGCGGAGAAGATGGTCCCGGTCACAAGCCGGTACAACCATCTTGTCACATCCTTCGGCCTCGGCGTTCTGCAGCCGGTGTATGATCTCATGCAGCAGCTGATCGACGCCGGCGCCGTCTCTGGCCAGAAATTCTCGGCCGACCCCCGTCCGCTCGACCCCAACGTCCCGGCAAATCTCCTGCAGCAGCTCGTGTTCAAGAAGTTCATGTACAACAAGCAGGACTTCTATGAGGGCCAGCTGCAGAAGCTCGGCCTCATGGACAAGGACGCGTTCACCTGCACCTGCTATATGCCTGAGGTCGGCAACAAGCCGGAGAAGGGCGAGATCCTCTCCTGGTCGGAATCGTCTGCCGTTGTCTACGCCAACTCGGTGCTCGGCGCGCGCTGCAACCGCAATTCCGGCATTCTGGACATCATGGGCTCGATCGTGGGCTATGTTCCCTACTTTGGTCTTCTGACCGACGAGGGGCGGAAGGCCACCTGGATCGTCAAGATCGAGACGAGCAAAAAGCCTGAGGCGCAGCTGCTCGGCTCCGCCATCGGCATGAAGGTCATGGAGGACGTGCCCTACGTCGTGGGGCTCGACAAGTGGCTCGGCACGGAGCTTGACGATGCGGCCTGCACCTACCTCAAGGACTTCGGCGCGGCCACCGCCTCTAACGGCGCGGTCGGCCTGTACCACATCGCAAACCTCACGCCGGAGGCCAAGGAGCTGGGCGAGGCGCTGATCGCGCCGGGCGCGCGCCTGTATGTTATCGACGATCAGGAGCTGCAGCGCATCCAGGACGGCTATCCCGTCGTCTGGAAAAACCGGGACGCGCAGCCGAAGCTCTGCTTCATGGGCTGCCCGCATATGTCGCTCGAGCAGCTGAAGACCTGGACTGACCGCGTGGAGGCCTCCCTCGCCGAGGCCGGACGCAGCAAGGTCTGCATCCCCACGGTCTTTACCGCCGCTCCCGCCGTCCTGAAGGAATTTGAGAAGACGCCCTACGCCGCGCGGCTCAAAAAGACGGGCGTCATCACGTCCTATATCTGTCCGCTCATGTACATGAACAACCCGCTGTGCGGCAAGATGCCGGTCATCACCTCGTCCAACAAGCTGCGCACCTATACCACCGCACGCTATTACACCGACGATGAGATCCTTGCCAGGATCACGAAAGGGGGCAAACACGCATGAAGACCTTCCAGGGCCGTGTCGTCACGCCCGGCTGCGCGCAGGCCGAAGCGCTCGTGTCGCACGGCGGACTCAATACGCTGGCCTCGTTCCAGAAATCGCTCCAGTTCGGCGACAAGACGGCCAAATGCGGCGACCAGAATAACCCCGACCTCTACGGCAAGCCCATGGCCGGCAAGGCGCTCTGTCTGCCGCAGACCATCGGCTCGACCACGGGCGGCCTCGTCCTCTACTGCGCGTGCGCGATGGACCGGCAGCCGGCGTGCATGCTGTTCGCCAACCCCATCGACTCTCTGGCGGCCGCGGGCGCCATTCTTGCCGACGTCTGGCTCCAGCCCGGCAAGATGCCGGTCGTCGATTCCCTCGGCGAGGACTTCCTGGCCTATGTCAAGGACGGCATGTCCGTCACCATCGGGCCGGATGGCCTGGTCACGGTGGAATAAGCCCCGCGGAAAAACAAAAACGGTGCAGCCCGGGCACGGGCTGCACCTTGTTTTTTATTGTCCGCCGTCCTGCGGCTTTGCGGGATCCGGGTCAGGGAAGTAGGTCGCCATACGGGGGTTATTTTCCACGGAATCGGGGTCGATGCCCTTCGCGGCGCACCATTTGAAAAACGCCTTGCTCAAAAACGCGTTCAGGTTCTGCATGGCGCTGTAGAGGTTGATCTCCTCCTCGCCCACGAACAGGATCGTGTTGACACCGCCGCGGGTGAGAAGACTCCGCTGCCCCCTGATCTGGCTGTAGCGGAATTCCTGCTTGCCATGGCCCCAGGCCTTGTAGAGGAAGCCCTCGTCGTCATAATAGATCACGAACGAGAAATATGTACACAGCAAAATCACGCCGAAGATCACCGCCACGATGCTCCCGAGGATGAACAGCAGATCGCCCTTCTCCGGCAGGAGCTTCACCAGCATCGCCGCGCCCGCGAAGGTCAAAATCACGCCGATCACGGCGCTCCTGCGCGGCGGGCGGACGACCTGCTTGCTTTTTTCCAGCCGCGATTTCGGGAACAGGAGCTTCAGCAGCGAGTCGATCAGAAAGCAGACGAGAAAGACGACGGCGCAGACGATCAGCACAAAGACGTATTTGTTCATCCCGCGTCCTCCCCGGCCGGTGCGGACAGCACGTACTGCACCGGAATGTCGTAGTCGTCCACGTCCAGATGCGCGAACATCTGGAAATCGTAGCACAGCGCCAGCGTCACATGCTGCCGGTGTGCGGCGAGGTACTTGTCGTAAAACCCGCCGCCGTAGCCGCAGCGGTGCCCGTCCGGGTCAAAGGCGAGGCCGGGCATGAGCACGAGCGCGGTCTCATCATCAGCCACAGGCGTGTCGGCCACGGGCTCCGGGATGTTGTAGGCGCCGGGGGCGACGGCGGACAGATCGTCCAGCCACAAAAACCGCATCTCGTCGCCGAAGACCTTCGGCACGGCCACGCGCTTGCCGTCCTTCTGCGCCTGCTGCAGGATCTTCGCGGTGCGGACCTCCTGGTTGTAGGAAAGATAGCCGTACAGGCTTTTCGCGGCCTGGTAGGCCGGGTGCGCGAACAGAAGCTCTGCCAGCCGGCCGCTGGCCGCTTCGATCTGGGCGGGGGTCATGGCGCGCTTTTTTGCGCGGATCTCCGCGCGGAGGGCTTGTTTGTCCATATGGATACCTCCCGGGGCAAACGCCGCAAATGCGGCTTTTGATAGGATATTGCCCTTATTTTACCCCGGAATGCGCGCCGCGTCAACTGTCCTTCGGCGGAAAGCCAGTATAGACCTCGCCGGGGGCCAGCGCCGTGCCGCGCAGCTGCGCGAGCTGCGAGACGGTGCAGAATTCATACCCCTGCGCCATCAGCCGATCGATCGCCTGCAGCGCGCACGTGACCGAATGCGCGGACAGATCGTGCATCAGGATGATCCTGCCGTCATGCGCCTCGGACAGGACCGTCGGCAGAACGCCGTCCCACGCCGCCTCGTCCCAGTCGCACGGGTCGACCGACCAGAGGATGACGGACAGGTCCGCGTCCTTCGCCGCCTGCAGCAGCGCGTCGCTGTACAGCCCGCCGGGCGGCCGGAACAGCCGCGCACGGACACCGCAGCAGTCCTCGACGGTCTGCATGCAGCTGGTCAGATCCTGCAGGGCGGCGGCGTAGTCCATCTTCTGCATGTAGTCGTGCCGGCTGCTGTGCAGGCCGATCTCGTGGCCGCCGGCCGCGATGTGCCGGAGCGTGTCGGGAAATTCCTCCACGCGGTAGCCGCAGACAAAAAACGTCACGCAGACCTGCCGTGCGGCAAGCCCCTCGAGCAGCTGCTCGGTCAGCTCGCCCGACGGGCCGTCGTCAAACGTCAGCGCCAGATACCGCTGCGGCGGCTGCGCGGCGTGCACCGGCTGCAGCAGCAGCGCCAGCGCGGATAGCAGACAGAAAAGTCTTTTCATGCGCATCCTCCTTCCAAACGCTTTTAGTATGCACGAAATGTGCGCGGATATTTGACGTTGCGGATAAAATAGAGTATGATATTTCTGAAATACGAGTTTTGCGAGGAAGGACATGCTGGAGAAACTGAAGCTGGTCGAGGCGCGGTATCTCGAAATGGCCGAGCGGGCCGCGCAGCCGGATTTTTATAACGACCCGAAGGCGGCCTCGCAGCTGCTGAAGGAGCAGCGGCAGCTCGAGCCCATCATCACGGCCTACCGCAGCTACCGGCGCACGCAGGCGGAGCAGGAGGATCTGCGCGCCATGCTCTCCGAGGGGCTGGAGCCGGAGATGAAGGCGCTCTGCCAGGAGGAATTTTCCGAGAACAAGAGAAAGCTGGAGGCGCTGGAGCAGGAATTGAAAATTCTCCTTCTCCCGCGCGACCCGAACGACGACAAGAGCGTCATCATGGAGATCCGGGGCGGCGTCGGCGGCGAGGAAAGCGCCCTGTTCGCCCACAGCCTGTACCGGATGTACACGATGTACGCCGAGGCGAAGCACTGGACCGTGACGCTTCTCAACTATAACGAGACGGAACTTGGCGGCGTGAAGGAAGCCGATTTTGAGATCCAGGGCGCGGGCGCGTATTCCCGGCTCAAATTTGAATCCGGCGTCCACCGCGTCCAGCGCGTGCCGGAGACGGAGTCCGGCGGCCGCGTGCACACGTCGACCGCGACCGTCGCGGTCCTGCCCGAGATGGAGCAGGCCGATGTGGACCTCCGGCCGGAGGACATCGAAATGCAGGTCTACCGCTCGTCCGGCGCGGGCGGCCAGCATATCAACAAGACGTCTTCCGCCGTGCGTCTCATCCACAAGCCGTCCGGCATCGTCGTGGCCTGTCAGGAGGAGCGCAGCCAGGTCCAGAACCGCGAAAAGTGTATGCAGATGCTCGCCTCCAAGCTCTATCAGATCGAGCAGGAGCGCATCGAATCCGCCGTCACCTCCGAGCGCCGCAGCCAGGTCGGCACCGGCATGCGCAACGAGCGCATCCGCACCTGCACAGCATTTTCTTTTGCTTCTCCAAAAGAAAACGCTGACACGTCAGAAATGACCACGGCGGAACGAGCCGCCGCAAGCGACGTCTCTTATCCTCTGTGCTCATTTCTTCCTTTCCAAACCGCGAACTGAATTCACGGTTTGGCGGGGATTTCGATTTCCCTCAGACTCCCTTGAACCGACCAGAAAAACCGCTTCGGTTTTTCTGGACTTTTCCCGCGATAGTTTAAAGTCCAATGCGAATCCGTACTGCCCTATGGACTTTTTTAGCAGGACGTTTTGCCGCAGCTATTCAAAGGCAACTGCTCACAAATCCGGTGCACCGTATCAGGCGGCGCGTAGTAAAAAACTCGTAAGGTGACCGCCGAGTGGAACGCCAAACCAAAACATTGGGGCTCGCCTAAACTCAGACGCAGCATGCACCAAACGTAACCAAGCGCCCTTTTCTCCCCTATCTTTTCCCGCGCAAGGGAAAAGATAGGGGCCGCCGGAGGCAACAAGCAGTCGCAAATTTGCGACGACCTCTCAGTCTCGGCTGCGCCGAGCCAGCTCCCCTGGAAGGGGAGCCAAGGAGTGCGCACCACCGGAAGTACTCAGAAGCAGGCGACGACCTCTCAGTCAGCCTTCGGCTGACAGCATCCCTACCCCTTTTGTCCCTTCGGGACATTTCCCCCTGATAGGGGAATCGGCCCCTGGAAGGGGAGCCTTTCTACCACATATCAAACAGCAAGAAGGAATCCATTTGAAAACTGTTTATTTTAAAGAACCCACAAAAGAGAATATTGAGGCGGCGGCAAAGATCATCCGGGACGGCGGTCTTCTCGCCATCCCGACCGAGACCGTCTACGGCCTCGGTGCGGACGCACTGAATGAGGACGCGGTCCTGCGCATCTTCCTGGCCAAGGGCCGCCCGCAGGATAACCCTCTCATCATCCACGTGCCGGACAGCTCGTGGCTCGCCCGCTATTGTCAGAACGTCCCCGACGCGGCCTACGCCCTGGCCGAAAAGTTCTGGCCCGGCCCTCTCACGATGATCCTGCCGAGAAAGCCCATTGTGCCCCTGCGCACCACCGCCGGGCTTGAGACTGTCGGCGTCCGCTGCCCGGACCATCCGGTCACGCGCGCCATCATCGCCGCCGCAGACGTGCCCATCGCCGCGCCCTCCGGCAATACCTCCGGCCGTCCCAGCCCGACCTGCATCGCGGATATGATCGAGGATATGGACGGCAAGATCGAGGGCATGTTTGACGGCGGGCCCTGCACCGTCGGCGTCGAGTCGACGATCATCGACCTGACCTGCACGCCGCCGCGCCTGCTCCGCCCGGGCGGACTGCCGCTCGAATCGCTCGAGGCGGTCCTCGGCCATGTCGACGTGGACAAGGCTGTCGTCTCCCTCCTGAAGGACGGCGAGCGGCCCAAGGCCCCCGGCATGAAATACCGCCACTACGCCCCGAAAGCGCCCGTCACGGTCGTCACCGGCGACCCTGCGGCCTCTGCGGCCTATATCCGCGCGCACCTGCCCGCCGGCGCGGGCGTCATCTGCTTCACGGAGTACAAGGACCTGTTCCCCGGCCGCAGCATCCACGATCTCGGCTCCGCGCACGACAAGGCGGAGCAGGCCCGCCGCGTCTTCGACGCCCTGCGCGAATTCGACCACGAGACCGTGACCGAGATCTATGCCCAGTGCCCCGACACGGCCGGCCTCGGCCTCGCCGTCTCCAACCGGCTCAAGAAGGCGGCGGGCTTCCACGTGATCGAGGTATGAGCATGCTTGTCATCGGCATCACCGGCCCGACCGGCTGCGGCAAGACGACGCTGCTGCAGGCTGTGCAGCAGCGCGGCGGATATATCGTCGACTGCGACGCGCTGTATTACGAGCTTCTGGCCTCTGAAGAGGGGACAGACCTGCGGCGGGAGCTGCAGACTGCATTCCCGGCCGCGTTCGACGCGGACGGGCGCCTGCGGCGCAAGGCGCTCGGGCAGCTCGTCTTCGGCGACCAGGCGCGCATGGCGCAGCTCAATGAGATCGTCTTTTTCCACATCGGCAGGGCCGTGCGCGCCCGGCTGGTGCAGGCGAAGCGGGACGGGCGGCAGCTGCTTGCCATCGACGCGATCAACCTGTTCGAATCCGGCCTGGCAGGGCTCTGCGATACGACCGTCGGCGTGCTCTGTGACCGTGAGACGCGCATCCGGCGCATCATGGCGCGCGACGGCCTGACGAGGGCCTATGCCGCTTTGCGCGTGGACGCGCAGAAGCCCGACAGCTTTTATGCAGATCACTGCGATACCATTCTCCAGAACGCCGGGACGCGCGAAAGCTTCGCGCGCGCGGCTGACCAATATCTAACCAACACAGTGAAAGGAGCTTTCCCCATGACAAAACAGGAACGAGAGGCGCTGCTCTACCAGCCGAAACACGGACGCGACCGCCTCAGCCCGGCCGATGAGGCCGCGATGCAGACCTACTGCGAGGCCTACAAGGCCTTCCTTGACCGCTCGAAGACCGAGCGCGAGTGCGTCGTCTCCGCGGTGGAGCTGGCCGAGCAGGCGGGCTTCCGTGCGCTGCAGGACGGCATGGCCCTGCAGCCCGGCGACAAGGTCTACTCCGTCAACCGCGGCAAGTCCATCCTGCTCGCCGTGATCGGCAGCAAGTCCCTGGCCGAGGGCGCGAACATCGGCGCGGCCCATACCGACGCGCCGCGGCTGGACTTCAAGCCCAACCCCCTCTATGAAGACGCCGAGCTGGCCTATTTCAAGACCCACCACTACGGCGGCATCCGCAAGTACCAGTGGGTCACGGTCCCGCTGGAGCTGCACGGCAAGGTCGTCCGCGCCGACGGCAGCGAGATCTTCGTCAAGATCGGCGCCGATCCCGCCGACCCGCAGTTTGTCATCAACGACCTGCTGCCGCACCTGGGCCGCGAGCAGGGCAAAAAGCCCCTCAACGAGGCCATCCCGTCCGAATTACTCAACATCCTCATCGGCAGCTGGCCCGAGCCCGACGACGACGGCCCGGACCGCGTCAAGCTTGCCATCATGCGCATCCTGCACGAGAAATACGGCATCGTGGAGGAGGATTTCATCTCCGCTGAGCTTGAGGCCGTCCCGGCCGCCAACGCGCGGGACCTGGGCTTTGACCGCAGCATGATCGGCGCCTACGGCCATGACGACCGCGTCTGCGCCTACGCCGAGCTCGCGGCCATCCTGCAGCTCGAAGCGCCGGAGAAGACCGCCGTCTGCATCTTCGCCGACAAGGAGGAGATCGGCTCCGAGGGCGTGTCCGGCATGCAGTCCGAGGCGTTCGAGCACTTTATGGAGAAGCTCTGCCGCACGCAGAACATCCCGCTGACCGATTGCCTGGCAAAGTCCTTCTGCATCTCCGCGGACGTGACCGCGGCCTACGACCCCAATTTCGCCGAGGTCTACGAAAAGCGCAACGCCTCCTACCTCAATTACGGCATCGGCCTGTGCAAATACACGGGCGCGGGCGGCAAATCCGGCGCGTCCGATGCCTCGGCCGAGGTCGTCGGCCGGCTCCGCAAGCTGTTCAATGACAACGGCGTCATGTGGCAGATGGCCGAGCTCGGCAAGACCGACGCGGGCGGCGGCGGAACGGTCGCAAAATACATGGCCAAGCGCAACATCGACACGCTCGACGCGGGCGTCCCCGTGCTCTCCATGCACGCGCCGTATGAGACCGTTGCGAAGCTCGACTGCTACATGACCTACAAGGGCATGAAGGTCTTCTTCGAGCAGAATTAAATTTACAGAACAAAATTTACCGCGATCAGGAATATACGAACACCCTCCGGCATATTTATATGCTGGAGGGTGTTTTCTTCATGCAGAACCTGATTTCCGTTCCTGTTCCCATGACCTCTTGCCGGCAGGAGGCGTATCTTCAGCGTCTTCGCCGGCAATTTCCTTTTGTCTACATCCGGCCGCTCACGCGCACGGCCTTCGGCCGCCGCGTCTGGGCGCTGCAGCTCGGCGGCGGCAGCCGCAAGGTCCTCGTCGCCGCGGGCCACCATGCCAACGAGTGCATCACGTCGGACGCGCTCTGGCAGTGGCTGTTTGCCTACTGCGAGGCGCTGCTGGATGGCGGCGCGCTGGACGGTGTCCCGGCGCGGGAGCTGTATCACGATACCATGGTCTATCTGGTCCCGCTGACGAATCCGGACGGGGCGGATCTGGCTGCGGGCGTCTGTGCGCCCGACAGCCCGGAATACCGCGCCGCGGCGGCCATTGCCGCGCAGTACCCGGAGGTCCCGTTCCCCTCCGGCTGGAAGGCGAACCTGCGCGGCGTCGACCTGAATCTCAACTATCCCGCCCGCTGGGAGATGGCCCGGCGCATCAAAAAGGAGCAGGGCGTCTGCACGCCTGCCCCGAGGGATTTCGTCGGCTTTTCTCCGCTGGACCAGCCGGAGTCGGCGGCGCTCGCCGCCTTTGCCCGCTGCGTCCATCCGAATCTGATGCTCGCGCTGCACACGCAGGGCTCCGTCATCTATCCCGGCCCCGCCGAATCGGCCCCGGCCGGGTCCGCCGCGCTGGCGGCGGCGATGTCCGAAGCGTCCGGCTACCCGGTGGAGCCGGTGCCGGAGGCCTCGGCCAACGCGGGCTTCAAGGATTGGTTTCTGCAGTGCTTCCGGCGTCCGGCATTCACCATCGAGATGGGGATCGGAGAAAATCCCCTGCCCATGACGCAGCTGCCCGCGCTCTGCAGGGCGCTCCGCGCCATCATGACTACGGCGCTTTTGTGGTGATCAGCCCTGTGCTTCCTTCGTCATCTTGTTGAAGGCCGCCGTGTCGAAGGTGATGACGAGGTGGTAGACCTTTTTCCCATCCTGCAGCTGCGCTTCGACCTCGCGGCGCAGCTGCGCGGTCTTGTCCTCGTATTCCGCCGGGATGACCATGTCGAAGATCACGTTCGCGTGATGCGGGCCGGAGACCATACGGAAATCGTGGATGGACAGCCGCGGGTCGATGCCGCGGAGGATCTGCGTCACGCGCGTATGCACGGCCGTGACCTCCGGATCATCGGTCACGATGGGGTCGTAGTGGATGACCAGATCGACGTGCAGATCGCGCTTGGCCTGCCGCTCGATCTCGTCGAGGATCTCATGCGCGACGAGCGGGTCGATGCGGTGGTCAAGCTCCGCGTGGACGCTGGCAAAGCGGCGGCCGGGGCCGTAGTCGTGCACCATCAGATCGTGGATGCCGAGAATGTTGGGGTGCGAGGTCATAAGATAGGCGATCGCGTGGACGAGCGACTCGTCCGGCTTCGCGCCGATCAGGGGATCGATCGTATCCTTTGCAATGCCGACCCCGGACCAGAGGATGAACAGCGCGACGAGCAGCCCGACGTATCCGTCGATCTTCAGTCCCGTCAGCTGCCCGACGATGCACGCGAGCAAGACTGCGCCCGTCGAGATCACGTCATTGCGGCTGTCGGCGGCGGCCGCGGTGAGGGCGGCGGAGCCGATCCGCCTGCCGAGCTTCCGGTTGAAGACCGCCATCCAGAGCTTTACCAGAATGGAACAGACCAGAATGACGACGATCAGCGCCGAAAACTCCACGGCCTCCGGATGCAGGATCTTGCCGATTGAGCTTTTGACCAGCTCCACGCCGATGACCAGGATCAGAACCGCCACGGCCAGGCCCGACAGGTATTCCATGCGCGCATGGCCATAGGGATGCTCGTCGTCGGCAGGGCGGGAGGCCAGCTTGAACCCGACGAGCGTCACGATCGAGCCGGACGCGTCCGACAGGTTGTTGACGGCGTCCGCCGTGATCGATACGCTCCCGGAGATCGTCCCGGCCAGAAGCTTGAGCGCGAACAGCAGAAGATTGCAGACGATGCCGGTCACGCCCGCGAGCCGGCCGTATCCGGCGCGGACCGCAGGGTCGGAAGTGTCCGAGGCATGTTTTACAAAGAGCCGCAGCAGAAGATCCGTCATGACGCTCCTTCTTTCCAGTGAGTATTATTTTTATTATATCGCGGAACCGGCTTCCACGCAAGTATGCAGTTTCCGGCGCACGGCGGCAGCCGTGCGCTTTTTTTCGGCAGGGGGATTGGAAAACGGAGATATCTGTGATATGATTAAAAAAATTGCGATTTTTCGCCAGAATGTTGAGTAAGGAAGGATCCGGAATGGAACAGAATCTGACATTTGCCGACCTTGGACTGTCGGAAGAAATTTTGCAGGCGCTGGAGAAGAAGGGCTACGGCTACCCGACCCGCATCCAGGCCGAGGCGATCCCGGAATTTTTACAGTGGAAAGACGTCATCGCCAAGGCGCCGACCGGCACGGGCAAGACCTTTGCCTTCGGCATCCCGATGATCGAGCATATCGACGCTGAGAGCGAGGACCTGCAGGGCCTCATCCTGGCCCCGACGCGTGAGCTTGCCATCCAGATCTGCGACGAGCTGCGCGGGCTGCTCACATACTATAAAAATATCCGTGTGGCCGTGGTCTACGGCGGCGCGAAGATCGAAGGGCAGATCAAGCAGCTGAAGGCGCACCCGCAGATCGTCGTCGCCACGCCGGGCCGGCTGATGGACCACTATAAGCGGCATACGATCTCGTTCGACAAGGTGCAGACCGTCGTGCTCGACGAGGCGGACCGGATGCTCGACATGGGCTTCTTTGACGACGTGACAAAGATCATCGAGAAGGTCAAAAACCGCCGCAATCTCGGCCTGTTCTCCGCCACCATCTCGCAGGAGGTCATGACGGTCTCGTGGATGTACCAGCGCGACGAGGTGGAGATCACCGTCCCCGCCGACACCGACAACCGCCCGGACATCACGCAGTATTCCATCACCTGCCCGCCGCTCGAGAAGATCGACATGGTCAGCCGCCTCATCCGCACGCTGCGGCTCGAGCGAACCATCGTCTTCTGCAACACGAAGGTCATGTGCCAGCGCCTGCGCGACGATCTGGTCCGCATGGGCCTCGACGCCGACTGCATCCACGGCGATATCCCGCAGCAGAAGCGTGAAAAGACCATGCGCACCTTCAAAGACGGCAAGCTCCCCATCCTCATCGCCACGGACGTTGCCTCCCGCGGCATCGACGTCGACGACGTCGACTGCGTCATCAACTATGATGTGCCCGAGGAGAACGAATATTACATCCACCGCATCGGCCGGACCGGCCGGGCCAAGAAGAAGGGCATCGCCGTGTCCATCCTCGGCACGTTCCCGGAGCAGGCAAAGCTGGCGGAGATCGCGAAGTATTCCCACTACGTCGTCCAGCCCGTGAAATTTGCGGAGGACGGCGCGCTCGTGGAAGAAGAGCCGCCGAAGCCCAAGAAGGCGCCGCCGCGCCGCCGCTTCCGTTGACGGCAGCGGAATGGGGCGTGCTGCTTCTGTGCTGCGCGCTGCCGGGAGAGGAAAAGCCGCTGAGCCTGCCGCAGTTTCAGGAGCTCGGGCGGCGGGCGCGGGCGCTCGGCTGCCGGGGAGACGATCCGCTCAGGAGCTGACGGCCCGGGATCTTGCCCGCCTCGGCTATGACGCGGCACAGAGCGCGCGCATCACGCGATTGCTTGCGCGGGAAGCGCAGCTGGAGCAGTATCTGCGCGCTGCCGCGGCGCAGGGCATCACCGCCGTCACGCGGCTGTCTTCGCAGTATCCTGCGCGCCTGCGGCGCACGCTCGGGCCGCGCTGCCCGGCGGTGCTGTTTGCAAAGGGCGAGGCGGAGCTTCTTTCCGCGCGCTGCATCAGCGTGGTCGGCTCGCGCGAGCTGAGCGGGGAAGGACGGGCCTTTGCCGCGGAGGCCGGACGCCGCATCGCGGCGGAGGGCTTCGCGCTCTGCTCCGGCGGAGCCGCGGGGGCGGACCGCGCGGCGCAGGACGCCTGTCTGGCGCACGGCGGCAGCGCCGTGATCTTTCCGGCCGGACGGCTGACCGACTTCCCGGCGCAGGAACACGTTTTGTATCTGGCGGAGCAGGCGTATGACGCGCCGTTCTCCACGCCGCGGGCGCTGGGGCGGAACTACCTCATCCACGCGATGGGGGAGAAGACGCTTGTCGCGCAGTGCCGGGCCGGCTCCGGCGGCACGTGGGACGGAACAACGGAAAATCTGAAGCACGGCTGGAGCCCCGTCTTCGTGCATGACGATGGGACGCCCGGCGCCGGGGCGCTGATCGAGCGCGGCGCGGCCGCGGTCCGCGCGCTCGGGCGGCTGGACGAGCTGCAGCCGGAGCAGCTGCATTTTTGAGGAAACGATGCGATATTACTACGGACAACTGACAAAGCCGCTGCAGGGCGTGTACGACACGCTCCTGAGCGGCTTTCGCGTATATGCGCCCAGCATCCGGATCCCGGATGTGGAGCAGGGGCAGCTGGCGGAGGTCTATCTGCGGCTGAAGCTCGATGAGCCGCTGCTGTTTTATGTGACGGGCTACCGCTGCCGGTGGATGCCGGGCGCGGCCCATCTGGAGCTGCTGCCGGAGTATCTGTTTGACAAGAGCAAGATCCGCACCCACCAGCAGGCGGTCGAGGCCCGGCTCTCGCGCCTGACCCGGCCCCTGCAGGGCAAGCCGGAGCTTGAGCAGGAGCTCGCCATCCATGATTTTATTTTGGAGCAGGTGCGCTATGACAAGCTCAAAAAGCCCTACTCCCACGAGATCCTCGGCCCGCTGACGCAGGGCGTCGGCGTGTGCGAGGGCATTGCCAAGACCGTCAAGGCCCTGTGTGACCGGCTCGGCCTCTGGTGCATCGTGGCGCTGAGCGAGGCCGCGCCGGAGCGCGGCATCCGCTACCGCCACACCTGGAACGTGCTGCGCATCGGCGGACAGTATTACCATCTCGACGCCACGTTCGACAATTCCCTGCAGCGGGGCGTCAAGCGCTACGACTACTGCAATCTGGACGACAGCCGCTGCTTCCGCGACCATGAATCGCTGGTCTTTCCCATTCCCGCCTGCACGGACGGCCGGGCGTTTTACTACCGGAACGTCTCGTTCACCAAGCCGGAGAAGCTGGAAAAGCGGCTGGCGCAGGCGCTGCGCAAAAAGCAGCCGGTCTTCGTCTTCCACTGGCGCGGCGGCGGGCTGAACCGCCAGATCCTCTCAGAGCTGCTCGCCCTGGCCGGAACGCTGGCCCAGGCGCGGGGAAAACAGGCGTCCTGCTCCGTCAACGTGCCGCAGGCCGTCATCCAGCTGCAGTTTTCCGACGCGCCGGAGCCGGACATCACCATCCAGCAGGCAAACGAGGGCGAAGCCGCGCCGTAAACTCAGACCGTCTCCGAGTAGCTGCCGAGATAGCAGACGTGCTCGCAGACGCTCTCCAGCTCGCCGAGGAGCTTCGGCAGCTCCGGAGAGTAGACGGAGGCTTCGAGATCGAAGTAGAAGCGGAAGGTATCGTCGGAGCCGGGGATCGGGCGGCTCTCAAGCTTCGTGAGGTTGATGCCGCAGCCGTAGATGCGGGCCAGCACCTGATAGAGGCTGCCGGGCTCGTTGGCCAGCGTCACGAGAAGGCTCGTCCGGTCAGCGCCGGGGTAGACCTCAGGCTTGGCGGCGATGCAGATGAAGCGGGTGTAGTTGCCGTGCTCGTTCTGCACGCGGTCCTGCAGGCTCTGCAGGCCGTAGATCTCCGCGCAGGCGTTCGAGGCGATGGCGGCCAGGTCCTTCCGGCCGGATTCGGCGACCATCCGCGCCGCCGCGGCGGTATTTTCACAGCGGGTGACGGTGACGTTCGGCAGCTGCTTCAAAAATTCGGAGCACTGCTCCAGCGCCTGCCCGTGCGAGACGATCTCGCGGATGTCGGACAGCTTCGTGCCCGGGAGCGCCAGCAGACTGTGGTCGACCCGCAGGCGGACGCTGCGCACGATGGAGAAATTGTGCTTCTGCATGAGATCATACACCGCGTTGACAGAACCTGCCGTGCTGTTTTCCAGCGGCAGCACGCCGTACTGGCACAGCCCCTGCTCAATGGCGGCGAAGACCTTGTCGAACGTCGCGCAGAAGAACACGCTCGGGTGCTGGAACAGCTTGTCGCAGGCCTGCTGGGAATATGCGCCCTCCACGCCCTGGCAGGCGACAGCCGCCGAGGTGGGGAACAGCTGCGGTGTCGTGACGACGGCCCGCTTTAAGATCTCCGGCAGCGTACTGCTGCTGCCGAGCAGCGAACGCTGGTAGCCGCGGCTGAGCGAGAACAGCAGCCGGAACAGGCTCACGGCCTCCTCCTGCAGATCCTCCGGCGCGGCTTTGACGATCCCCGCCAGCTTTTCACGCTCCCGGCCCGTATCCAGGACCGGCAGGGCGTGCTCTTTTTTATACGCCGCGATCCCGGCCGCCGTCTGCATCCGCTCGGCGAACAGCCGCAGAAGCTCTGCGTCGATCCGGTCGATCTGTGTTCTGTAATCCGAAAGTTCCATTTCTATATTCCCATCCTTTCAAAAATACAAACAAAAAAACGCGGCACAGCGTAATCTGTGCCGCGTTGCGAACCAGCCTTTGTTTCCGCGCATCACAAATTACCCTTACTGAACGGCAGTAAAGGTAAAGATAAACGCGAACATAGCGGAAACGTACATCGTAACGACCTCATTTCGAAGATGGCATCATGGTAGCAGACCGCGCCGGAAAAGTCAAGCCCCCGCGCGCAGCTTTTCCAGAAGCGCGGTGAAATAATCCGGCAGCCCGCAGCTGACCGTCACCGGCTCGCCCGTGCGGGGGTGCACGAAGCGAAGCTCCTTCGCGTGCAGGCACTGGCTGCGCTGCCCGAGCTCCGGCTTTTTGTGGCCGTAGACCATGTCGCCCAGAATCGGGTGGCCGCGGTAAGCCATGTGGACGCGGATCTGGTGCGTCCGCCCGGTCTCCAGCCGGCACTCGACGAGCGTATAGGCCGCAAACCGCTCCAGCACGCGCCAGTGCGTGACGGCGCTGCGGCTGTTTTTCTGCGTGACGGCCATTTTCTTGCGGTCGGTCGGGTGGCGGCCGATGGGCGCGTCGATCGTGCCCGCGTCATCTCGGATCCGGCCGCAGACGAGGCAGACGTAGGTCCTTGCCAGCGAATGGTCCTTGAGCTGCGCGGCGAGCGCGGCGTGGGCGGCGTCGTTTTTCGCCGCGATGATGAGGCCGGAGGTATCCTTGTCGATCCGGTGGACGATGCCGGGGCGCTTTTCCCCCGCCGATGCCGGAGAGCGAGTCGCCGCAGTGTGCGAGCAGCGCGTTGACCAGCGTCCCGTCCGCGTGCCCCGGCGCGGGATGGACGACGAGTCCCTGGGCTTGTTGACGACGATGACATCCGCGTCCTCGTAGCAGACCTCCAGCGGGATCGGCTGCGCCTCGATCGGGACCTCGCGGACCTCCGGGAGCGTCAGCTCCAGCGTATCTCCGGCTGAGAGCTTTTCGTTTTTCTTCACGGGCCGGCCCCCGTGCGTCACCGCGCCCTGCTCGATGAGCCGCTGGGCCTGGCTGCGGCTGAGAGACGGCACGAGGCGGGCGAGAGCGGCGTCCAGCCGCTCGCCGGTCTTATCGAGCGTCAGCGTCATGCCCGGCCTCTGGTTTTTTCTTCGGTTCGTCGGCCAGCAGCGCCTTGTCCTTGACCAGAATATAGACGACGAGGATGAGCGCGCCGAACGTGATGAACAGGTCCGCCACGTTGAACGTGGAGAACCACGGGATGCAGATCATATCGATCACGAGGCCGGAGGAGATCCGGTCGATGAAGTTGCCGATGGCGCCGCCGGTGATGGCCGCGATGCACCACAGCTCCGGCGTCTTTTTGAACCACTTTTTGACCAGCACATAGACCACAACGGCCAGATACACCGCCGTCATCACCACAAACAGCCACCGCGCCCCGCGCAGCAGGCTCAGCGCCATGCCGTCGTTCGTGATATAGTGCAGCTGCAGCCAACCGGGGATGAGCGTGATGGTCCGGCCCACCAGATGGGCCGCGGCCAGATATTTTGTCAGCTGATCGACAGCGACGATCGCCGCCGTAAACAGCGCAAGCGCAAGATACAACAAGGACAAGTCCTCCTTCCGGTAAGTAGAGACATCATACCATATTTTTGCGGCGATTGCAACGCCGCAGGGCAGAGCAGAAACAGAAGGGGCGGCCCAGCGGGCCGCCCCTTGTTTGCAGGATGAAATTATACGTACTGCTGCGTCTCCACGTCGATGACGCCGCGCGTCGTGATGCGCAGCTTCGGGATGACCGGCAGGGCCATGAAGCTGAGCGTCATGAACGGGTCGATGCCGCGGCTGACGCCGAGCTCGAAGGCCGCGGCCTTGGCCGCCTCGAGCTGGTCGTTCACCTCGGTCAGCGGCCGGTCGGACATGATGCCCGCGATCTCCAGCACGACCGAGCCCTTTACCGCGCCGTTTTCGACCACGACGATGCCGCCGTGATGCTCGACGATGTAATTCGCGGCGAAGGCCATATCGGCGGAGTTGGTGCCGACGACGATGATGTTGTGCGAGTCATGCGAGATGCTTGTGGCCACCGCACCGGACCGCAGGCCGTAGCCCTGGATGTAGCCGAGGCCGATGTGATGCGTGCCCTTGTGGCGCTCGACGACGGCGATCTTCAGAATATCCTTCTCCAGATCGACATGGTCGGCATAGCCGTTGTCGGTGGTGATGATCTCGCCCGGGACCATGCCGAGCACGCCGCGCTGGCGCGTGTCGCGGAAGTCGTCGGGGGTCAGCGTGGCGACGTGGAAGGTGTCGTGCGCACGCTTGTCGAGATATTCCTCGATCTGCGGGGCGTCAAAGTCACGCAGCTCGCCGTTGTTCCAGTACAGAACGCCCTTCTTGAACACCATCTCGACGTTGAAGTCCTTGAAATTGTCGATGACGGCGAAGTCGGCCAGATAGCCGGGTGCGATCGCGCCGCGGTTATTGAGCAGGAAATAGCGCGAAGCGTGGTGGCAGGCGGCCTTGACGGCGATGATGGGGTCGACGCCGTATTTGTTGATGGCCTCGCGGGCGATGTAGTCGATGTGTCCCTTTTCCAGCAGATCGCTCGGGTGCTTGTCGTCGGTGCAGAACATGCAGCGCTCGGCGTACTGCGGCGTGAGCAGGGGGACCAGCGCCTCGAGATTGCGCGCGGCCGTGCCCTCGCGGATCATGATGAACTGGCCGCGCTGCAGTTTGGCCAGCGCGTCTTCCAATGTGGCGCATTCGTGGTCGGAATAGACGCCGGCGGCGACGTAGGTATCCAGATCCTTGCCCTGGAGGCCCGGTGCGTGGCCGTCGATCTTCTTGTGGTGCGCCTGCGAGGCGACGATCTTCGAGACGACCTCCGGGTCGTTGTGGATGACGCCGTAGGAGTTCATCATCTCGGCCAGACCCTGCACTCTGGGGTAGTCATAGAACGAGTCGATGGCACGGTAGTCCAGGTTCGCGCCGGATTCGTCCATCGGCGTGGCCGGGACGCAGGACGGCAGCATGAACCGCACGTCGATCGGCAGACCCTCGGTGGCCTGGAACATGTAGTCGATGCCGTCGGTGCCCATGACGTTCGTGATCTCATGGGGGTCGGTGATGACCGTGGTCGTGCCGTGCGGCAGCGTCGCGCGGACGAACTCCTTCGGCGTGACCAGGCTGGATTCCAGATGGATGTGCGCGTCGACGAAGCCCGGGCAGACGATCTTGCCCGTCATATCGTATTCGACTTCGCCCTCATAGCTGCCGAGGCCCACGATCAGGCCGTTGGCCACGGCGATATCGCACGTCAGCAGCTCGTTGGAGAACACGTTGACGTAGGTCGCGTTCTTGAGGACCAGATCGGCCTTCTGGCGGCCGGAGGCAGCCTCGATCACGCGCTGCTTCTTGATCAGCTTCCGCTGGATCTTGCCCGCATAGCTTTCAGTTGGAACAGACATTTGACAGCTTCCTTTCTGCGTTCAGTTTTGCTTGTATCTGATATTAGATGGAATTATAGCACCGCTGCCGGCGCTTGTCCATGTTCATTTTCCACGGAATGTCGCTGTTTTTTTCGGCAATCTGTACAGGAGGCGGGAAATGTGATATGCTATCCGAACGGGAGGCGAGTGTTATGAAACTGTTGATGCACATCTGCTGTGCGCCGTGTGCGAATATGCCGATCGATGCGCTGCGTGCGGATGGGGTGGAGCTGACGGGGTATTGGTACAACCCGAACATCCATCCGTTCACCGAATACCGCGCCCGGCGCAACTGTCTGCAGGAATACGCGAAGACGATCGATCTGCCGCTGCTCGTGCGCGACGATTACGGCCTGCGGCCGTTTGTGCGCGAGGTCGCGGAGGATATCGCGGGCCGGTGCGTCAAGTGCTACGAGATGCGCCTGTTTGAGGCGGCCCGCGCGGCGAAGGAGGGGGGCTTCGACGCGTTTACCTCCTCGCTGTTCATCAGCCCCTATCAGAAGCATGAGCTGATGCGCGACGTCGGCTATCGCGCGGCGGAGGAATACGGCGTCCAGTTCTACTATCAGGACTTCCGCCCCATGTTCCGCGACGGCCAGCAGCGCGCGCGGGAGCTCGGCTTCTACATGCAGAAATACTGCGGCTGCATCTTTTCCGAGCAGGAGCGCTATCAGAAGCCCGGCCGGATCATCCCCTGAAAGCCACGCCCGTCCTTCACGCACGGAACGCGGAGGACGGGCGCTTTTTGCAGAAATTTGCAACCGATATGAATTTACTAAAATTTCAGCTTGCAATTTCGACTGCCTATCGCAGAAATTTTGCAGGATACAGAAAAAAGATTGCATAATTCAAAAATTATACTTGCATTTCACGCGGATATCGTGTACAATGCGGGAAACGGTATGCAGGAGGGTGTTGATCCATGACGGAACAGACGACGCTTCTTGAAAACGACATTGCGCGGCTGAGCGAGAATATCGCGGAGCAGTACACGATCGACGCGCATTATTTTGAGGACCAGAGCATCAAGCGCGGCCTTCGGAACGCGGACGGCACCGGCGTGCTCATCGGCGTCAGCAAGGTCGGCAGCGTCCAGGGCTACTATATGATGGACGGCGAGCGCGTGCCGATGCCCGGCAAGCTCTACTACCGCGGCATCAGCGTCGAGGATATCGTCACCGCACACCAGCAGAACGGCACCTTCGGCTATGAAGAGGTCGCCTACCTGCTCCTGCTCGGCAAGCTCCCGACCCGCGCGCAGCTGCAGCGCTTCAATGACGTCATGGCACAGGCCCGGCGGATGCCCGCCGCCTTCACCGAGGACATGATCCTCAAGGCCCCCAGCCGCAACATCATGAACCAGCTGGCCCGCAGCGTGCTGGCCCTGTATTCCTACGACGAGAGCGCGGACGATACCTCGCTCGAAAACGTCCTGCGGCAGTCCATCGGCCTCATCGCCCGCTTCCCGCTGATCGCGGCGAACGCCTTCGCCGCCAAGCGGCATTACTTTGACGGCAAATCCCTCATCCTGCACAATCCGGAGCCGGAGCTCAGCGTGGCGGAGAATATCCTGCGCATGATCCGCCCGGACAAGGCCTACACCCCGGAAGAATCGCACCTGCTGGACCTCATGCTCATCCTCCACGCCGAGCATTCCAGCAACAACTCCACCTTTGTCTGCCGCGCCATGTCCTCCTCCGGCACCGATACCTACAGCGCCATCGCCGGCGCCGTCGGCTCTTTGAAGGGCCCGCTGCACGGCGGCGCGAATGCCAAGGTCATGCAGATGTTCCGCGATATCCGCGCCCACGTCGGCACCGCGCCGACTGACGACGCCCTCGGCGCTTATCTCGATCAGATCCTCGACGGCGAAGCGGGCGACCGCTCCGGCAAGATCTACGGTCTGGGCCACGCGGTCTATACCATGTCCGACCCGCGCGCGGTGGTCATCAAGAAATACGCCGCCGCGCTTGCCCGCGACAAGGGCCGGGCCGACGATCTCGAGCTCATGGAGCGCGTTGAGGAGCTCGGCATCCGGAAGATCATGACGCGCAAGCACCAGTCGATCCCCATGTGCGCGAACGTCGACCTGTATTCCGGCCTCATCTACAGCATGCTGGATATCCCGGAGGATATGTACACGCCGCTGTTCGCCACGGCCCGCATCGCCGGCTGGTGCGCCCACCGGCTCGAGGAGCTGGCCACCGGCAACCGCATCATGCGCCCGGCCTACCGCGCCATGCTCATGAAGGTCCCGTACATTCCCGTGGAAGCCCGCGAATAAAAAGCAGCCGCAGCCCCCGACAGGGGCTGTGGCTGTGTTTTATATGCTTCATTCATCAATTTTTACGATATCCACCGCGGATTCCAGCAGCAGATTGATCAGCTCGTTGCGGGAGCGATTCGACTTTGCGGACAGCGCGTCCAGCCGCTCAAGCAGCGTTTCTTTCATGCGCACAGATACGATCCGGTAACCATCGTCTCCCTTGCGTGGAAGCTTTTTTGTGATCCTGATTTCTTCTGCCATATGCTCACCTCATTGTGCTTAGTTTACCTTGACAGAAGATGAAATAATATATTAAAATTATATAGGCAACTATATAATACAAATATATATTCATATGAGGTGGGCGCGATGATGAGCAATGCATTTGAAGCCGCGTTTGACGCGTTTCTGGAGCGGCGGGAGTACGACGAGGCACAGCAGGCGCAGTTTGCGCTGGTCCGGGCGGCCTTTCTGGCGGGCTGGCTGGCCGCCGGCGGCGACAGGCCGCAGCAGGCGCGGCTGTTTGAGGTCCTGCGGCCCGAAAAAGACGAATGACCCGCGGGCGTGCCCGCGGGTCTTGCTGTCGGGGCAGTACCGCGTAATTGCGTCTGCTGCCTTAAATCTTTTTTGGCTTTTTGTCGAAGCCGTGGACCCAGTCGGAGAAGTGGTAGTAGAGGAAGTAGACGATCGAGCTGAGCGACCAGGTGATGGGGTAGGCCATGTAGATATACTGGATCTCGTGGATGATGCGCATGACGATGGTGATATACGTGATCCGGACCACGCACCAGAACAGCAGCATGATGACCATCGGCACGAAAGCCTTGCCCGCGCCGCGGCAGATCGACGCGACGGCGTGGGAGTAGGCGAGCAGGCAGAAGAACAGCGCGGTCGTGCGCATCTGCCGCGTGCCGAGGGCGATGACGTCCGGCGTGGGGCTGAAGAAGGCGACGAGCTGCGGCGCAAGCAGATACATCGTCACGCCAATCAGCTCCGCGATGACGACGGAGGCGATGATGCCGAAGCGCGAACCCTGCTTGGCGCGGTCATGCAGACCGGCACCGAGATTCTGGCCGACAAAGGTCGTCAGCGCCATGGTGAAGCTCGTGACGGGCAGGAAAGCGAACCCCTCAAGCTTGGAATACGCGCCGTAGGCGGCCATGGCGACCTTGCCGAAGGAGTTGATGTTGGACTGCACGATGACGTTGGCAAAGCCGATGACAGAGTTCTGCACGCCGGAGGGCAGGCCGTAGCGGACGATCTGGCCGAGCATTTCGCCGTCGATGCGCAGCTCCTTCGGCTTCAGCTGATAGATCGTGCCCTTTTTCATCAGATGGATGAGGCACAGCACCATGCTCACGGCCTGCGAGATCGTCGTGGCGACGGCCGCGGCCCACACGCCCCAGCCGAAGCCGCCGATGAACAGCAGATCGAGCACGATATTGGTCAAAGACGAGATGATGAGGTAATAGAGCGGCCGCTTGCTGTCGCCAAGCGCGTTCATGATGCTCGTGCACATGTTGTACATGACGACGGCCAGCACGCCGAAGAAATAATACTGGAAATACGCGATCGCGTCCGGCAGGACTTCCGGCGCGGTGCCCATCCAGCGCAGGAACGTCGGCGTCAGCAAAACGCCCACGACGGTCAGCACGGTGCCGCTGAGCAGACCCAGCATCACGTCGGTATGAATGGCCTTGGATACGCGGCCATAGTCGCCCGCGCCGAAGTACCGCGAGATCGTGACGCCTGCGCCCATGGAAAGCCCCGTAAAGAAGCTGATGAGCAGGAAGATGAGGGGCCCGGACGCACTGACGGCCGCCAGCGCCTCATCGCCGAGAAACCGGCCGACGATCAGCGCGTCCGCCGTATTGTAAAGCTGCTGAAAGACCTGGCTGAGGAACACGGGCACGGCAAACTGCGTGATCAGCTTCCACGGACTGCCTTTCGTCATATCCAGCGTACTTCCGCCCAAGGAGCATCCTTCCCTTCTGTGCAGCGTCAACTGACGCGATATTTATCCGTAAAAAATACCGCGTCGACCGCGGTATAATTCAGCATAACAGAAATACAGACAAAAAGCAAGCCATTGTCTTCCAGACACATACAAAGGAGGTAAGAAGTAATCGTGAATAGGGAATAAGTGATGTGTGCCGCAAGGCGGCATGTTTTCCATTCGCTGTCGGAGCCAGCACCACACTTCTTCATGATTCTTTATTCCCTGTTCCCGATCTGTCTATCCTGTTTTTTGACACGTAAAAAGCGGGGGACCTGTGAGGTCCCCCGCTTTGGAGCTTTTTCAGCTGCGGATCAATACATGCCGCCGCCCATGCCGCCCTGGGCTGCTGCGGCCGCCATTGCGGCGTCAGCCTTGGGATCGGGCTTGTCGGCGACCAGAGACTCGGTCGTCAGCACGCAGGAGGCGATGGACGCCGCGTTCTCCAGCGCGGTACGCGTGACCTTGGTCGGGTCGACGATGCCGGACGGGATCATGTCGCAGTAGGTCTCGGAATAGGCGTTGTAGCCATAGCCGACCTTGCGGCTCGAGCGGATCTTGTCGTAGACGATGGAGCCGTCGACGCCGGCATTCTCCGCGATCTGGCGGATCGGGGCCTGCAGGGCGCGGGCAATGATCTGCGCGCCGGTCTTCTCATCGCCGGAGAGCTTGGCAACCAGCTTCTCGACAGCCGGGATAGCGTTGACGTAAGCGGTGCCGCCGCCGGCGACGATGCCTTCCTCAACAGCCGCACGGGTCGCGTTCAGAGCGTCCTCGACGCGGAGCTTCTGTTCCTTCATGGCCACTTCGGTCTGTGCGCCGACCTTGATGACGGCAACGCCGCCGGACAGCTTGGCAAGACGCTCCTGCAGCTTTTCCTTGTCATAGTCGGAGGTAGTGACAGAGATGGTGTTCTTGATCTCGGCGATGCGGGCCTTGATCTCGTTGGCGTCACCAGCGCCGTCGACGATGACGGTGTTGTCCTTGGTGACCTTGATCTGGCGGGCCGTGCCGAGGTCGGTGATCTGCGTGTCGGGCAGGTTCATATTGAGTTCGGAGGAGATATAGGTGCCGCCCGTCAGGATGGCGATATCCTTGAGCATTTCCTTGCGGCGGTCGCCGAAGCCGGGTGCCTTGACGCACACGCAGGTGAAGTTGCCGCGCAGACGGTTGACGAGCAGGGTAGCCAGCGCGTCGCCCTCGACGTCCTCGGCGATGATGACGAGCTTCTTGCCGGTCTTGACGATCTGCTCGAGCAGGGGCAGGATCTCCTGGATGGAGGAGATCTTCTTGTCGGTGATGAGGATATACGGATCGTCGATGACGGCTTCCATCTTATCGGTATCGGTGACCATGTAGGGGGAGATGTAGCCGCGGTCGAACTGCATGCCTTCGACGACTTCCAGGCCGGTCTCGGCGGTCTTGGACTCTTCGATGGTGATGACGCCGGACGCGCCGACCTTATCCATGGCTTCCGCGATCAGCTTGCCGACGGACTCGTCGCCGGAGGAGACAGCGCCGACTCTTGCGATGTCGTCGGAGCCCTTGATGGTCTCGGAGTTGGCCTTGATGGTCTCGATGGCGGTCTCAACGGCCTTTTCCATGCCCTTGCGCATGACCATGGGGTTCGCGCCTGCGGAGACGTTCTTCAGACCCTCGTGGACGATGGCCTGCGCCAGCAGGGTAGCGGTGGTGGTGCCGTCGCCGGCGATGTCGTTGGTCTTGGTAGCGACTTCGCGGACGAGCTGCGCGCCCATGTTCTCGAACGCATCCTCGAGCTCGACGTCCTTGGCGATCGTCACGCCGTCATTGGTGATCAGCGGAGAGCCGAACTTCTTGCCCAGAACAACGTTGCGGCCCTTCGGGCCCAGGGTGACCTTTACGGTATTGGCGAGCTGGTCGATGCCGGACAGCAGGGCCTTGCGGGCCTCTTCGCCATAAACAATCTGCTTTGCCATAAGAATTGCTTCCTTTCAATCAATCACGAATTATTCTACTACTGCCAGAATGTCGGCCATCTTGACGATGACGTAATCTTCGCCGTCGAGCTTGAGCTCCTGGCCTGCGTATTTGCCGGTCACGACCTTGTCGCCCTTCTTGACGGTGACCTTGACGTCGTCGGTGCCCGGGCCTGCGGCGATCACTTCTGCGATCACGGATTTTTCCTTGGTGGCGGTGGAGAGGATGATGCCGGATGCGGTCTTTTCCTCAGCTTCCATGTGCTTGAGCAGAACATTGTCTGCCAACGGGGTCAGCTTCATAACAATTACCTCCAGTATCCAGTCGCTGCACGAAGCAGCGCGTTTTACGATTTTTAGCACTCAATGCTTCTGACTGCTAACACCTATATAATAGCCGGACGCGGGAAAAAGTCAAGGGGTAATTTCGGCAAATTTGTGACCAGACTGTGAATTTTTCGCGTGATAGCTCAGCCCCTTCGGGTAGAAGAAGCGGATCGCGTGCGGCACGACCTCGATTTTCGCGTCCGTCGTGTAGACGGCCTCGCCGTCGACATTGACGACCGACCGCTCCGCGCACTCGATGCGCAGCGACCGGCACCGGGCGTGGCGGATCAGCTCCGGGTATTCGGCGTAGCGGCCCTTCTGGTAATGGCCGATCACAGAGGCGACCTGCAGCAGGCTGACTTTTTCGACCACCAGCACGTCGAGAAGTCCGTCGTCCGGCTCCGCCTCCGGCACGGGGTTGAAGCCGCCGCCGTACCACCGGCCGTTGCAGATGCAGATCATGGTCTTCTGTCCGGAGAGCACCTCGCCGGAATCCAGCGTGACGGTATAGTCCGCCGACAGCCCGTGCACCATATTGGAAAGGATCGAGAGCACGTACGCGCCCTTGCCGGTCACGAGCGGCAGACGCTTGAAGCGGGCGATGTCGGTGCCGACCCGCGCGTCAAAGCCGATGGAGAGCACGTTCAGCGCATACGAATCGTTGCAGCGGATGAGATCGAACGGCGCTTCCTCGGCGCTCAGCAGCCGCTCGATGGAGGTGAAGGCGGCCGGATCGTCAAAGATCTTGATCGCGTCGTTGCCGGAGCCGCCCGGGTAATGCGTCACCGCCGCGTTCGGACAGCCGATCACGCCGTTGACGACCTCGTTGAGCGTGCCGTCGCCGCCGCAGGCGTAGAGGCGGACCTCCTCGCCGGAGGCGGCAGCCTGCCGCGCGAGCTTCCGGCAGTCGCCGGGCGCCTGGGAGACGAGCAGCTCATACTGCAGGCCGCGGGGCACAAACGCGGCGTCGATCAGCTTGCGGTAGCTTTCGGTGCGGTCAGATTTTCCTGCGGCGGGATTCACAATAAAAACGTGCTTCATAGCGCGGAACATTCCCCTTTCTCTTTCGTCTTATCAGTATCCGGACGATCAGTAGTACATGTACACGTTGCACTGCAGCCGGCCGTTGTAGAGCTTGCGCTTCTTGACGGCCTGCCTGCCGAAGTAATGCTCGAACTCCGGTTCGGAGGAGATGATGTATTTTTTCCAGCCGTCGGCATATTTGAGATGCCGGCCGAACGCGCCGTACAGCCGCTGCGCGCTGCGCTGCTCGAGCATCCGCTCGCCATAGGGCGGGTTGCAGACGAGAAGGCCCTTGTCCGTGGGCAGGCTCATCTTCGTGGCGTCCGCCTCGCGGAACTCGATGAGCTTGCCGACGCCCGCCTTGCGCGCGTTCTGCTGCGCGATCTCAAGCGAGGCCGGGTCAATGTCGGAGCCGAGGATGTGGTATTCCCCGCGGTATTCGCGGTCGAGCGCCTCGGTCCTAGCCTGCTGCCAGATGGTCTCGGGCACGCAGGACCATTTCTGGGCCATGAACGACCGGTTCAGCCCCGGCGCGCGGTTCAGCGCGATCATTGCTGCCTCGATGCAGATGGTCCCCGAGCCGCAGAACGGATCCCAGAAGAAATCCCGCCCGCGATACCGGGCCAGATTCACCATGGCGGCCGCCATCGTCTCGTGCAGCGGCGCAAGATTGGCCTCGCGGCGGTAGCCGCGCTTGTGCAGGCTCACGCCGGAGGTATCGAGAAACAGCTCCACATGATCCTTCATGATGGAAAAGCGCAGCTGGTACGTTTCGCCGGTCTCCGGCATCCAGCCGAGGCCGTATTTCTCGCCCAGCCGGGTTACGGCGGCCTTTTTGACGATGGCCTGGCAGTCCGGCACGGAGTGCAGCTGGCTGTTTAAGCTGTAGCCCTTGACGGGGAAGGCCCCGTCCTTCGGGATGAACCGCTCGAGCGGCGTGGCCTTGACGCCCTGAAACAGGTCCTCAAAGCTGTGCGCGTCGAACTCCGACAGCAGGATCATCACGCGCTCGCCCATGCGGCAGCAGAGGTTCGCCTTCGCCATGGCGGCGAAATCGCCCTCAAAAAAAACGCGCCGGTCCTCGACCCGGACGTTCGAAAGCTCCAGCCGCCGCAGCTCGTCGCCGACCAGCCCCTCCAGCCCGAACAGACACGGTACGCAGAAAGTCATAGTTTCCATGTTCGATCTCCAAAATCTATAGTAGTATCGGTATTGCTCTAAGTATAAGGAATCCGCGCGCAAATAGCAAACGGTATCTGTTACGTTTTTGTAAAATATGAGGAAAAACTTTATATTTATTTGCAGTGACAAGCCGGAAGGAATCCGTTATACTGGATCCAGACAGGAAAGGGGGAGTGGAGCATGTCTTATGAAGTGATCGGATGGCTGATCGCCATCGTGGTCTTCATCGCCGCGGAGGCGGCGACGGTCGCGCTGGTCTCGGTCTGGTTCATCGGCGGCGCGGTCTGCGCGCTCGCCGCGGCGATTTTGGGCGCGGGGCTGGCCGTGCAGCTGGCGGTCTTTCTGGCAGTGTCGGCAGTGCTTCTGGCGTTCGTCTGCCCGATCGCCCGGAAGAAATGGACGAAAAAGCCCGAGCGCATGAACGTCGACCGCCTGGCCGGTCAGACCGCGACTGTGACCGAGACCATCGACGCCTGCGCCGATACCGGTGCGGTCCGCGTCAGCGGCGTCCTCTGGACGGCCAAATGTGCGACCGGCGAACGCATCGAAAAAGGCCGTCACGTGACCATCGAGCGCGTCGAGGGCGCGAAGCTCTACGTAAAACCGGCAGAAATGCCCTGTGAGAAAGCATAAACCACAAACAGAAGAACAGAAACCTGAAAAACTGAAGGAGGAACCATTATGCCCATCGGATTGATCGCGATCGCTGCCCTTGCAGTCATCGTGCTGCTCATCATCGTCAGCAACATCCACATCGTCCAGCAGTCCCGCGCGTACGTCATCGAGCGTCTCGGTGCGTTCTCGAAGGTCTGGCAGGTCGGCATCCACGTCAAGGTCCCGTTCATTGAGCGCGTGGCCAAAAAGGTCAGCCTCAAGGAGCAGGTGCTCGACTATCCGCCGCAGCCCGTCATCACCAAGGATAACGTCACCATGCAGATCGATACCGTCGTCTACTACCAGATCACCGATCCCAAGCTCTACACCTACGGCGTCGAGCGGCCCATGATGGCCATGGAGACGCTCACGGCCACAACGCTCCGCAACATCATCGGCGATCTCGAGCTCGACCAGACCCTTACCTCCCGCGACGTCATCAACACCAAGATGCGCGCCATCCTCGACGAGGCGACCGACCCCTGGGGCATCAAGGTCAACCGCGTGGAGCTCAAAAACATCCTGCCCCCGCAGGACATCCAGAACTCCATGGAAAAGCAGATGAAAGCCGAGCGTGACCGCCGCCAGGCCATCCTGCAGGCCGAGGGTACCAAGCGCAGCCAGATCCTCGTCGCCGAGGGCGAAAAGGAGGCTGCGATTTTGAAGGCAGACGCGGAAAAGCAGGCCGCCATTCTGAAGGCCGAGGCTGAAAAGCAGGCCGCCATCCTGAAGGCTGACGGCGAAGCGCAGGCCATCATGGCCGTGCAGAAGGCCATGGCCGATTCTCTGGCGCTTCTCAACGAGAAGGCCCCGAACGATCAGGTCATCAAGCTCAAGGCGCTCGAGGCCATGCAGAAGGTCGCGGACGGCAAGGCAACCAAGATCATCATCCCTTCCGAGCTGCAGGGCTTCGCGGGCCTGGCCTCCGGCATTGCCGAGACGGTAAAGGAGACGAAGTAATATGGCGAAGCAGGACGAGCGCTTTATCAAGGTGCTGAACGAGGGCAGTACCTGGACCACGAACCGTGAGATTTGGGTCGACAAAACGACCGGCGTCAACTATCTCTGGATCGCCTCCGGCTACGCCGGCGGCCTGACCCCGCTGCTCGACGCTGCCGGCCATCCCGTCGTCACGCACGTCCCGGCAGAAGAATAACCTCCAAACCAGAAACGGTGCAGACCAGCTTTGCTGGCCTGCACCGCTTGTTTCAGGCGCCCCTTCCAGGGGAACCCTAGATGTGTCTGCTGGCACATTTTCAGCATTTCCCCGCTTTATGCAGCTTCCGGATCAGCACGACAGCCAGGGCGATGACGAGGATGGAGAATATCCCGACCCCGCCGATGCGCAGCAGGAGCTTCCAGTGCGCGGTCTGCCGGGCCTGTTCCGCGGCGGCTTCTTCCGCGGCCTTCTGCTCTTCGGCCAGCCGCTGCTGCTCCTCCTCCTGCCGCTGGAGCTCGGCCTGCCGGGCCGCTTCCGCGGCGGCTTCCTCCGCGGCCTTCTGCTCTTCGGCGAGCCGCGCCTGTTCTTCCGCCTCGGCCTTTGCCTCTTCCTCGGCGAGGCGGGCGGCCTCCGCTTCCTTTTCCGCCTGCTCCTGCGCCAGCCGCGCCTGCTCCTCCACATAGGTCTTGAACAGAACTGCCAGCTGCCCACAGATCACTGACCCTGCGCTCTGCCCGTCGGCATACGCGTTATCCACGTTCCCACCCGCGCCGTAGGACAGGCCGGAGGTATAGACCGCCAGCAAAAACGGCTGCGCGGCCCAGATGATGCCGACGTCGTTCTCTGCGCCGTTGTAGCTGCCGTATTTGTGGGCGATGGGCGTCTCGTCCACATCGATGTACGTCTTGAAATACGCGTCCGGGCAGGCGATCTTCAGATCGTCGATGAGCTCAGTGTAGTTCTCCTGCCCGTCCCACACGACCTTCAGCGTGTCCATCATCATCCGGGTGCAGAAGAGATGGTCATAGTAGTAATTCTGCGGGATCTCCTCATCCGTCATGGTGAAATATTTCCGCATGGCCTGCTTGTATTCCGGCCAGTCGCCGATGCGTCGCCAGAGGGAGTAGGACAGCTCGTTGTTGGAATAGACGAGCGACTGGTAATGCGCCTCGTCGAGCGTCGAGCCCTTCGTGATCATCGTGTCGCCGGTGATCTCGCCGGCCAGCTGCATATCATAATAATAGAGGTTCAGCGGCAGCTTGTACGTGCTCGCGCCGTAGAGCATCTTCGTCTCATTGAAATCATAGCTCTCGCCGGTGACGGTGTTGTAGTAGCTGAGCTCAAAATTGTCCTCGGTCAGGTCATGCTCGGCGCGGAACGCGTCGATCAGCTCCTCGACGGTCTTGCCGGAAACATCGGGGGCCGGGTAGTCTTCCGCGGCGAGGACGGGCGCGGCCGTCTGCAGCAGGCAGATCGCGCAGAGCGCCAGCGCGGCGGCGGTACGGAATTTACGCATAGATGCAAGCCTCTCTTTTCTCAGATAACGGACGTCGGTTCCTGACGGCCCGTGACAGAAAGCATCATAGCGCATCTGGATGGTTTTTGCAACCGTGCACCAAATGAAGCGCCGCGGCATATGGTAGGGAAGACAGAAACAATTCTTTAAGGTTGAAGGAGGGGTTTTATGAATCAACCCTGCAATTATACGACGACCGGCGGCGTGCAGGACGCGCAGGAAAGCCAGGCCTGCCAGACCTGCCAGCAGCCGTGCCCGCCGCCTCCGTGCCCGCCTCCGTGCCCGCCTCCGTGCCCCGGACCCGCGCCCTATCCGCCGTATCCCCCGTATCCGCCTCCCTTCCCGCCGTTCCCGCCCGGTGAGCGGCCGGTCGCCCCGGCGACGGAGGCGGATATCAGCTGCGGCTGCGGCTGTTCGTGCGCGCCGGGGCTCGTCGCGGCGCTGCAGCTGCTGTGCCGCCCGCGCTTTGCCGCGCTGACGGATTATAAGCAGTTCGCCTTCGTGACGCGGGATTTTGTGCTCGGCTCGTCTTTGAACTGCCCGGCAAGCGTCACGACTCCATACGACAACCTGACGGGGCCGCTGGATGGGGAATTTGTCAAGATCACGCCGAATTCGTGTGAGAATTTAGAGGTTTCCGGCCAGATCTATTACCCCAATCCCCTCTGTACCGGCGGAACGGAGGCGCCCTGCTGCGCGGAGGGTCCGTATTTTGACGCGGACTCGGTCCGGCTGTGCAGCCTGACCGCCGTCGCCTTCGGCGTGGCGGAAACGACGGATTTCCCCAGCGCGGAGGCTGCCTACAACGAGCTTGCGAAGCTCTTCTATCAGGCGACGCACGCCGGCTGCGGCCCTGCGCCGACGCCGCCCGCCAAGCCCACGCCGTGCGACCGTTCGTCGGATGACCTGGCCGGCCGCGGGACCGTGTCCGTCACGGCCGGGCCGCTGGTCGTCGGCAACGCGAGCGTCCTCGGCGAGATCGGCGATGTCGTGATCCTCGGCAACAGCGAGGACCACCTGTTCTACTTCGTCTGCCGCAGCGCAGTCGGCTTTATCGGGTAAAGAAACACCCCGCCGCAGGAGAAACCCCGCGGCGGGGAAATTTTTATGCCCCGCCGCAGCGGAAAAGGCTCCCCTGAAAGGGGAGCCTTGGGGGTGCGTTATTCGACCGTGAACTCCGCGTACAGCGTATAGTCTGACCCGTCGGGCAGGATCACGGGCTGGGCCAGGCGGTATTCGCCGGCATCGAGTTCGCCGTAGAGCGTCTGCCAGTCGTAGTGCAGCGTGCAGACCGCCGTTTCCGGTGCAGCCTCGTCCGTCTGCTCCTGCGTCTTGAGCAGCGCCGCATCCAACGGCTTCCATTCGCCGTCTGTCTGCGTCTCCAGCCAGTATTTACTGCGCAGCGCCAGCGGGGCGTCTTCTTCGCACGTCAGCTGGAAGTCCGCCGACACGCGTGTGATGCTCTCCGGCACGACCGCGAAGCAGTCTGCGCCCGGAAGCGTCTGGGCGCTCTTTTCGCTGGCCTCCGGCGCCTCCGCGGCTGCGGGTTCCTCCATAGCCTCTTCGGGCGCGGCTTCCGCCGCTTCCATCTCCTGCGCGGCCAGCTCAGTCTCCGCGGGCGAGGCGTCCACGGAGAGGGAAGCCGTCTCCGGGGCGGACGAGCCCGCGTGGAACATCGGCACGATAAACGCCGCCGCGCCGATCACCAGCGCGCAGCAGGCCGCGAGCGCGGCCCATTTGACCCATACCTGCGCGTGTTTTCTGACCGGCCGGTCCGCGCGCTCGATCAGATCGTCTCCGACATCGCCGATGGCGCGGAAGATCTTTTCCGTCTGTTCTTTCATACGATGATACCCTCCCCGGCCAGATACCGGCGCAGCTTCTCCCGCGTGCGGAAGAGGATCGATTTTGCCGTGTTTTCCTTGATCGCGTACCGCGCGGCGATCGACTGCACGGAGTCGACATACCAGTACCGCCGCAGGAACATGCTGCACTCACGCTCCGGCAGCGTCCGCAGAAAGCGGTCGATGGCCTCCGCCAGCTCGCGCTCCTCCAGCGCGTGCTCGACCCGGCCCGGGGCCGGGACACATTCCGACAGCTCGTCGAGCGCCAACGGCAGCGCGCCGCTGCCGCGCTTTTCCGCATTCTGTCTGCGGCAGCGGTCAAACGACAGGTTGCGCGTGATCCTGCCGAGAAACGACGACAGGATCGACGGCCGCTGCGGCGGCATGGCGTTCCACGCGTGCAGCCAGGTGTCGCTGACGCATTCCTCGGTATCCTCGCGGTTTCGCAGGATGTTATGGGCAATGGAGCGGCAGTAGCCGCCGTATTTTGTATCCGTTTCGCTGAGCGCGCGTTCCTCCCGCGCCCAGTAAAGGTCGATGATCGCCGAATCCTCCATAAAAAACTCCTTTCTCTGTCTGTCTATATAAGACGCAAAAAAGCTGCGGGGGGTTTCCCGTCTAGTATAGCATTGCCAAAGTTTTTTGAAAATGCTATACTGAAAAAAATCGTAAAAGGAGGCTTCCCATGGAGCTTCGTGTTCTGGCCGTCGGCGACGTGGTCGGCGACGGCGGGCTGCAGTGTCTGGAAAAGCATCTGCGGAGCCTGAAAAAACTCTACCGCGCGGACTTCTGCGTGGTCAACGGCGAAAACGCCAGCGGGACCGGCCTGACGCCCCGGCAGGCGGACCGGATGCTGGACGCCGGGGCGGACGTCATCACCCTCGGCAACCACTCCTTCGACCGCCGGGAGATCTGCACGTATCTTGACGACTGCCCGTATATCCTGCGGCCCGGCAATCTGCGGCCGAGCCTGCCCGGCCGCGGCTGGGGCGTATTTGAGACGAAGATCGGGCCGGTCGGCGTGATGAACCTGCTCGGCCGGTGCAATCTGGACTTCCGGCCGGATAACCCCTTCCTCATCGCGGACAAGATCCTGCAGGAGTTGGGGGAGGTGCCGGTCTTCCTGGATTTCCATGCCGAGGCAACGAGCGAAAAGCTCGCCCTGGCCTATCAGCTGGACGGGAAGATCGCTGCCCAGTGGGGCACGCACACGCATGTGCAGACCGCCGACGAGCAGATCCTGCCGAACGGCACGGGCTATCTGACCGATCTTGGCATGACGGGCCCGGTCCGCTCCGTCATCGGCGTGAGGCCGGAGCAGTCCATCGCCAACTTCCGCGGCGAGCTGACCTCCCGGTATGAGGTCGCGCCCGGCCCGTGCATGCTCACGGGCGCGGTATTTACCTACGACGCCGCGGCAAAGCGCTGCACGGGCGCAGAAAGGGTGAGGATCCTTGATTAAATTTCTGCATACGGCCGATCTGCATCTGGACGCGCCGTTTTCCGCGCTCTCGCCGGAGCAGGCCGCCGCGCGGCGGCAGGAGCAGCGGGCGCTGCTGACCGACCTGGCCGAGGCCGCCAACGCGCAGGACTGCGACGTCGTGCTGCTGGCCGGCGATCTGTTTGACAGCAGCAGCGCGTCGGAGCAGACGCTGCTGGCGCTCCGGCGGGCGCTGGCGTCGATCCACGCGCCGGTCCTCATCAGCCCCGGCAACCATGACTGCCTGCTGCCGGGCTCGGCCTATCTGACGGAAAGCTGGCCGGAAAACGTCCATATTTTTAAGACCGATACCATCGAGGCCGTGGAGCTGCCGGAAAAGAATCTGCGCGTCTATGGCGCGGGCTTTCCCGCGCGGTTTTGCCAGGCGCTGCTGGAGGGGTTTGCGGCAAAGGATGACGGCCGGACGAACCTCATGGTCGTCCACGGGAACCCGACGCAGCCGTCGTCTCCGTATAACCCGATCTTGCCCGCGCAGATCGCGCAGTCCGGCCTTTCCTATCTCGCCCTCGGGCATATCCACCAGGCGAGCGGCCTTTTGACGGCCGGCGGGACGGCGTATGCCTGGCCGGGCTGCGCCATGGGCCGCGGCTTTGACGAGCTGGGGCAGAAGGGCGCGTATCTCGGCCGGATCACCGCCGCGGGCGTACAGCTGGACTTTTTGCCGCTGCCCGGGAGAAAATATGAGATCCTCCGCGTGGACGCGGGCGATGACGCGCTGGCCGCTGTCAAAGCCGCCCTGCCGGAGCGGACGCAGGACGATATCTACCGCGTGATCCTCACCGGCGAGGCCGCGCCGGTCGACTTGCCCGCGCTGCAAGCGGCGCTGGCCCCGCGCTTCTACGCCGTCGCCGTGCGTGACGAGACGCGGCCGCGGAAGGACCTGTGGCAGGATGCGGCGGACGATACGCTGCGCGGCCTGTTCCTGCAGGCGCTCAAGGCACAGTATGACGCCGCGCCGGACGACGCCGCGCGCCGCACCATCGCGCTCGCTGCGCGGCTCGGCACGGCCGCCATGGACGGAAGGGAGATGGACGCATGAAGTTTCTGCGCATGACCGCGACCTTCGGCAGACTCGACCACGAGACGCTGACGCTGACGGACGGGCTGAACCTGCTGCAGCTGCCGAACGAGGCGGGCAAGTCCACATGGGCGGAATTCCTGCTCGCCATGTTCTACGGCGTCGATACCTCCGAGCGGGAAAAAACAGGAGTGCTGCCCGTCAAGACCAAATACCAGCCCTGGAACGGCAAAGCGATGGAGGGCACGGTCGAGCTTGAGCAGGACGGCCGCCGCATCACCCTGACGCGCACCTCCGCCGCCCGCGCGCCGATGAGCGTGTTTTCCGCCGTCTATACCGACTCCGGCCTGCCGGTCGAGGGCCTGACCGGGGCCAACTGCGGCGAACGGCTGCTGGGTGTGCCGAAAAGCGTGTACCAGCGCAGCGCCTTCGTCCGGCAGGCGGGGCTCGGGCTGACGCCGGATGAGAGTCTGGAATCGAGACTGTCCGCCCTTGTCACGACGGGCGACGAGACCGTCAGCTACGCCGCCGCGGACAAGCGGCTGCAGGCGTGGCAGAACCGCGTCAAGCATAACAAGACCGGCCTCATCCCGGACGCCGAGCGGGCGCTTGCCGCCGTGGAGGAGAATCTGCAGACGCTTGCGGGCGAGCATCAGAAAAATCTGGAGCTGCACGCGCAGCTGCAGCAGCTGCAGCAGCAAAAAACGAACTGCGAGGCGCAGCTGCGGGCGCTGGAGGCCGCCGAGACGAAGCAGAAGCGCAAGCGCCTCTACGACGCGAAGCTCGCCGCCCTGCAGGCGTCGAACCGCGAAAACGCTGCCGCCGCGCAGTGCGCCCGGCTCCCGCAGGAGGGAACGCTTCAGACCCTCTCACAGGAGGCCGCGGCCCTGCTGCGATCCCCGGAGCCGGAAAAACCGGCCCCCGCGCCCGAAAAGCCCGCCTGCCCGCCGGCCTTCGCCGGGGTGGACGAGGACCGGCTCATGGAAAAGGCGCAGCACGACATGCGGGAATTTGACCGTCTGACGGCGAAGAAATACCGCTCGTCCGCGCTGTGCTGGATCTTCGCGCTGGCCGGGCTCGCGCTGGCCACGGTCGGCTGGTTTGGGCTGCACGAGATTCTGATCTGCGCGGCGGGCGCGCTGATCGCGCTCGGCTGCGCCGGGCTTGCCCTGCTGCACGCGCGGCACAACCGCAGGCGCGAGCAGGAGCTGGATCAGGCGCAGGCGCTGCTGGCGCTCTACGGCAACCGCAGCCGGGATGAATTTGCCGTCCTGGCCGCCGATACGCGCGAGGCGCTGCGCGTCTGGCGCGCGGCATGCAGCCGCGCGGCGGAGGACGCCGCTTCGTATGAGGCCGCCAAACGTCTGCGGGTCGAGCGCACCGCCGCGCTGCTCGGCAGCGTCCGGATGTTCTCGGACGCCGGCACGCCCGCGGCGGCGCAGGCCGCGATCGCCAAGGCGCTGGCCGCCTACGGCGCGTATCACGACGCGCAGCTGGCTGCGCGGCAGGCGGGCGCGCAGTATGACGCGCTGCGGCAGGCCTTCGGCGAGCTCCCGGAGCTGCCGGACGCGCCGTCCGACCCGCCGGGGCTGACCCGCCCGCAGGCGGAGGCCGCCCTGACCCGGACGCAGACGCTGCTGGCTGCAGTGCAGTCTCAGCTCGACCAGAGCCGCGGACGGCTGGAGCAGTTCGGCAGCGAGGCGGAGCTGACGGCGAAAAAACAGGCGCTCGGCGAGCAGCTGGAGACGCTGAACGAGCGAAAAGCCGCGCTTGAGCTTGCAAGAGCCGCGCTGGAGCAGGCGAATACCGCGCTTGCCGCGCGCTTCTCACCCCGGCTCGTGCAGGAGGCCTCGGAGATCTTCGCGGCGCTGACCGGCGGGCGCTATGCCCGCGTGCAGATCGACCGCCGGATGAACCTGGAGGCCGGGGAGCAGGACGCCGTCATGCACCGGCTGCTGAGTCTCAGCGGCGGGACGGCGGACGGGCTGTATCTCGCGGTGCGGCTGGCCATCTGCCGGCTGCTGCTGCCGGCTTCTGCGCCCATCGTGCTCGACGACGCGCTCGCCATGCTCGACGATACGCGGCTGCGCCTGGCCCTGCAGCTGCTGCAGCAGGAGGCGGATTCCCGCCAGATCCTCCTGTTCACCTGCCAGAGCCGCGAGGCGCAGGCTTTGCAGAACTGAAAAAGAAACCGCCTATCGCAGGATGCTCCTGTGATGGGCGGTATTTTTATTGCGGTCAGGCTTTGACTGCGTCCTGCGCAATGCGCAGACGGCGGCAGCAGTGGATGAAGTAGAGGATCTCCGCCGCCGCGGTGAGGATCCAGGAGAACGGATACAGCAGATACAGCGACGGGATCGTATGGAAATGCGCAAAGAGCGTATAGACCCAGACCACGCGGAACACGCACGAGCCGAGAATCACAATGATGGTCGGCACGAAGCTGCGGCCGATGCCGCGGCAGGCGGCGATGGTGCAGTCCATGAACGCGCTGATACAGTAGGAGAAGCACATGATCTGCATCCGCTCCATGCCCGCGGCCACGACGTCCGCGTCGTTCGTGAAGATATAGAGGAACGGCTCGCCGCACAGCAGAAAGCCTACGCCGAGGACCGCCGCGATGAGGAACGAATAGCCGAGGCTGATATAATAGCTCTTCATCATCCGGTCCTTGTTCCCCGCGCCCCAGTTCTGGCCCATGAAGGTCGAGCAGGCGGTATAGAACGCGGCCATCACGTTGTAGATCACGTTGTCGACGTTGACCGCGGCAGAATTGCCGGAGACGACGGTGGAATCAAACGAGTTGATGCCGACCTGGATGAAGAGATTCGCCACCGCGAAGATCATATGCTGGATGCCAGCCGGGATGCCGAGCCCGAGAATGCGGCCGGCTTCGCCCCCGTGCAGGCGCAGGCGCTTTCCTTCCACGCGGCAGCTGTCCTGCAGCCGCACCATATGGATGAGGATCAGCACAGCCGACAGATACTGCGAGATCACGCTTGCCAGCGCGACGCCGTCGGCCGCCATCTTGCAGACAATGACGAAGAACAGATTGAGGATCACGTTCAGAATGCCCGCCGCCGTCAGATAGGCCAGCGGCCGCTTCGTATCGCCGCTCGCGCTCAATACCGCGTTGCCGAAGTTGAAAATACCGAGCGCCGGCATGCCGAGCGCGTAGATGCGGAAATAGAGCACCGCGCCGGGCAGCAGATCGTCCTTCGTCCGGAGCAGCTCCAGCATCGGCGCGGCCAGGAAAAAGCACAGCACCGCGATCACGAGCCCTGAGAGCGCGCACAGGATCAAAGACGTATGCACGCAGTTGCGCGTGTCCTCCTCCTGCTTCGCGCCGAGGTACTGCGCCACGCGCACGTTGACGCCGTTGGACAGGCCGATGAGGAAGCCCGTGAACAGCGTCACGAGCGTCGACGTCGAGCCGACGGAGCCCAGCGCCGTCGCGCTGGAAAATTTGCCGACCACGGCGACGTCCGCCATGTTGAACAGCACCTGCAGCAGCTGCGAGAAGATCAGCGGCACACTGAACAGGAAGACGTTTTTGTATAACGACCCTTCGGTCATCGTGATGCCGCCCGCGCGGGCGGAAAGCGATCTGGACATGAAAATCGATCCTCTTTTTGCGTCGTAAAGTTGAAAAAGTCCGAAAAGCTTCCCTATTATAGAGCCTTTCCCCCTGCGCGTCAAGCAGGAAAAATAAAACGCCCGGACGCGCCGCAGCGCGTCCGGGAATAGCTTACTTTTCTGCCCGGATGAGGTTCTGATAGAACCGCACCGCGCCGGGCAGGCAGCGATATTCGATATTTTCGTTGAGCCCGTGCATGCCCCGCATCTGCTCCGGGCCGTAGATCACGGGCGCGAAGCGGATGCAGCTTTTGCAGATGGGCTGGTAGAACTGCGCGTCGGTCGCGCCGGTCATGACATACGGGCTCGCGGCAAGGCCCGGGAAGGTCTCGCCGATGACGCGCGTAAAGAGCGTAAACGCCTCGCCGTGGATATCGACCGGGGGCGTAAAATCATTCGCGTGGAGCACCTCGGTCAAAAGTCCGTGCTTTTCGGCAAGCGTTTGGATGATGGCGAGACTTTCCTGTTCGCCCTGATGGGGGATAAAGCGCATGTTGGCGCCCAGCGTCGCCTCCTGCGGGATGACGTTGTAGGCGTCGGAGCCGGACTGCGTGGTAAACGCGATGGTGGTCCGCAGCATCGCGCCCGCCTGCGCGCTGACGGCGGGCAGCACGAGCTTGAGCAGCGGCGCGAACAGCCACAGATTGCCCAGCAGCAGCCGCAGACCGAACGAACTGGCATAGGGCGCAAGCGCCCGGAACATGGCCGCGACCTCCGGCAGGAGCTTCTTTTTGAACGGGCTGTGCGTCTCGACCTCCATGACGAACGCGGCCAGCCGCGCGATGGGCGTGTGCTTTCCCGGCGCGCTGGCGTGGCCGCCGGTGGACTTTGCCGTGAATTTCACGTCGGCCTTGCCCTTTTCAAACACGCCGACCATGGCGAAGTTGCCGGGGATGCCGCCGATGGGCTCGGAGATGATCGCGCCGCCCTCGTCGCAGACGAGAAACAGCTCCACGCCCCGGCGCTGCAGCTCAGCTACCAGCTTCGGCGCGCCGTCGCCCGCCCATTCCTCCGTGCACGACGAGGCGAGATACACGTCCGTGGGCGGCGTATAGCCCTCGGCCAGCAGCTGCTCGGCCGCCTCAAAAAAGGCCATGACGGAGCATTTCGTGTCCGAAGCGCCGCGGCCCCAGACCTTGCCGTCCGCGATGTCGCCGGAAAACGGCGCGTGGCTCCATGCGCCCTCCGCCGGCACCACGTCCTGATGGCTCATGAGCAGGATCGGCCTCTCCTGCGACCGGCCCTTCCAGTAAAACAGCAGATTCCCGTCGATCTCCGTCTTCTCCAGCTGGGAAAAGACCCGCGGGAACAGCTCCGCGAGCGTTTTGTGGAACGCGCGGAAGCGCGCAGGGTCGTCGCCGCCCGCGTGGGAGGTCGTGTCGACCTGGATCATTTTAGAGAGCTTCCCGGCCAGCCGCAGCGCTTCGGCCTCATCGGTCTGCGGCGGCTGATAGGCGGAGGTCTTCCGCGGGGAAACGAGCGTCCGGACGACGGCGATCAGCACCAGCAGCACCAGAACGCCCGGCAGGATCAACAGATATTTCATGCCTGCGCCTCCTGCTTCTTCTTTTTATAAATGGTGTACGCGATCCCGATGGCCAGCGCGCCCGAGGGGATGATCATAAAGCTGGTGGACGAGATCAGCCCCGGCACGAGCGTAAAGAGCACGCTCATCACCACAAGCGGCGCAATGGCCACGACGATGTTTTTCCGGTAATACTGATACGCCATCGCGCCGAACAGCGCCGGGACGACGTTGGCAAACGCGGGCTGCAGCGCGGGTGACTGCAAAACCGGCTGCAGCGGCACGAGCGCGAGTACGCCGAGCGCCAGAATGACGATCGTCACGAGAGACGACGTGGCGATCGAGAGCGTGGAGACGATCTCATTTTCCGGCGTGCCGGTCCTGACGCCCGCCAGATCGCGGGCATTCACCGCGCAGGGGATCTTCATGTTGATGAGATTGCCGGTGATGAACGCCAGATAGCCGCCGCCCGCGCCCAGCATCGGCGTGTAGATCAGAAATTCCGCCACGCTGCTGACGGTCCACACCAGACCCACGGACAAAAATCCCCGCGCCGTCGCGCCGAGGTCCGGATACGCGCCGAGCAGCGCCCCGATGACAAACGGCGCGCCCAGCAGCAGCGCGATCGTGATCAGACTCAGCACCCGGCCCAGCCGGTGCGTCTGCTTCGTGTACTGTGCCCAGAGGGCGTCCTTCTGCTTCTGTTCCATAGCCTTGCCCTCCTTACACCAGCCCGATCAGCACGGCGGCCGCCATGCCGGCGAGCATGCTGCCCGCGATCGAGAAATTCTCGACCCATGTGATGTGCTTTTTCTCCGCCAGATACACAAACAGCGCCATCACGCCCGCCGAGACGGCCGCCACGGCCAGCGGCGTCCAGTCGCCGGAGAAGGTGAACCGGCCGTTCGCGGAGATAAAGCCGCCGAGATAGCTGCCGATATACGCGCTCACAAGGCCGATGAACATCGCCGTCATGGCAAGATCGCCGAAGCCCGCCGCCGTCTTTCCGCCCGCAGGGCTGGAAGAGAGCTTTTTCGTATAGCGCTTGTTGAACAGGATCGACAGCACGATGCCCCAGATGATGCACAGGCTCATGAGCAGCGCGATGGTCGCGAAGCCCGCGGGCGTCATCTCGGCGGCAGACAGGCTCTTCATGCCGACCTGCTCGGCCGCGGCCTGCGCGACCTGCGTCTCATAGTGCAGCGCACCGATGACGGACAGGCGCAGCCACGGCCACGGCGTGCCGAGGCTGCCGGACAGCGCGATAACGCCGAGCAGGATCCCGACGCTCGGCAGCGCCGAAAACGTCGCGCTCGAGACGATCACGCGCTTCATCTTTGTCCGGTCCATCCCGATGGCAAGACCGGCCCTCCACGCGCGGATGAGAAATACGATGCAGATCAGCGCGACGAAGGCGACGATCCCGCCGCAGATCGCGTACATCGCCGGGCTGTTCAGCTGCGATAAGATTGACATGGCGAATTTCCCCTTTCTTTTCCTTCTGCGCCCAGTATAGCACTTTTCTGCGGGAAAGCATAGCAAAAGATATGGGGTTGACAAATGTTTACCTATATGGTACGCTGGGTATAACAAATGTTGACCAAGGAGGACGCCTGGATGGCAGACCTGCATTTATCCGATGGGGAATGGAAGCTGATGAAGGTGCTCTGGCAGCAGTCGCCGCGGACGCTGGGGGCGCTCGTCGCCGCGCTCGCGCCCACGACGGGCTGGAGCAAGGCGACGGTCTTTATGATGCTCAAGCGGCTGATCGCCAAGGGCGCGGTCTCGCTGGACGAGAGCGGGAAATACCAGCAGTACAGCGCGGCCGTCGCCTACGCCGAGGTCGAGCCGGAGGAGACGGCGTCGTTCCTCACGAAGGTCTACGGCGGGAGCGTCGGGCTGATGGTCTCCAATCTCGTCGGCCGCGGCGCACTGTCTGAGCAGGAGATTCGGGAGCTGAAGGCCATTCTGGACGCTGCGGAGCAGCAGGAGGATTAACATGCTGAAAGACGCTTTGACGCTCTCGGCGCTGATTGCGGCCGTGCTGCTGGTGCGCTCGGCGTTCAAAAACCGCGTGCCGAAGCGGCTGCTCTACGCCCTCTGGCTGGTGGTGCTGCTGAAGCTCTGCCTGCCGGGGACCGCATACGCCCTGCCGCTGCTGCCGGCGGAGCAGACAGCAGCGGCGCAGCAGACCGAAACACCGGCGCAGTCCGCGCTCGCCGCGCAGCAGCCCACGCAGGCCGCTGCGCAGCCGCAGACGCCCGCGCAGCAGCCCGCCTCCCAACCGCAGGAGGCGGCAAAACCGGCGGCAGCGATGCCGCTCGTGACCGAGCCGGTCCTCGTGATCTGGTTCTGCGGCAGCGCGCTGCTCGGCCTCTGGCTGCTTCTTACGTGGCTGGTCTTTACCGTCCGGCTGCGCAGGAGCCGCCGCTTCCTCGGCAGGCGCGGCCGCGTCCGCATCTACGCCGCGGGCAGCATTTCCTCGCCCTGCCTCGCGGGGCTGATCCCGGCGGTCTATCTGACCGAAGACGTGGTGCAGAGCGATGCGGCGGAGCTCGTCCTGCGCCACGAGCTGACGCACCTGCGGCATCTGGATCCCCTCTGGTCGTTCTGCCGCGCCGCGGCGGTCACGGTCTATTGGTGGAACCCGTTCGTCTGGCTTGCCGCGTTTGTCTCCGGCCGCGACGCGGAGCTGGCGTGCGACGAGGCCGTCGCCGCGAAGCTCTCCCCGGCGCAGCGTGTGGCCTACGCGCGCGCCATTCTGGCGCAGGCCCCGCGCAAGGCGGCCGCGCTGAGCCTCGCCGGCCCGCCGGTCAAGGAGCGCATCGTCTTCCTCACCAGAAAGCAGCGCACGAGCGTCCTCTGCGTCGTTCTCGCCCTGCTGCTCACAGGGACGGCCACCGGCTGCTCGTTCGCGGAGCTGACGCGGCAGAGCTCCAGCAAAATCATGCCGAAGGACACAGAGCCTGCGCAGCAGGAAGTGCAGCAGCAGGAGGAGCAGAAGGACGTGCGGAAGGAGACGGTGACGCTGCTCACGCAGGAACAGATCGACGCGGTCAATGACGCGTTCGTCTGCGATAGAACGGACGACGATGAAACGCTCGGTCACTTTGCGGTCAACGGTTTCTTCCTCTCGACGTATGACGATGTGCGTGATCTGAATCTTGAAAGATTCCTTGCTTACTTCGGCGAATGCGGCGAGGAGGATATTTCGGAAGAGGAGTTCGCCCAGCTGAAGGACAAATGGGACGACTTCAAGGCGGAACGCCTGGAGGATTTCCCGCTGCCCATCCACCGGTATCCGGCGTCGGCAGTCGAGGCCGTCCTGCAGCGCTTCGCGGGCATCGGCCTAGCTGACCTCAAAGATATTCAGGAGCCGTTCTCCGGCTATACGTATCTGGAAAGCACCGACGCGTTCTATAACACCACCAGCGACTATGCACCCGGCTATTTTATATGTACTGGCGGTGAGGTGAATCTGGAGGAGGAATATGCGCGGCTATATGGCAGCACAGCGGGACTCTTTTCCGGCGAAGCCGTTTTAAAACTGGTGAAGACCGGCGAAAACTGGTACATCCATTCCTTCACCATCGAGTCCCCGGAGGCGGAACCGGCTGTGGCGGAAGACCCCATCCCGACCACGGAACCTTCTTATCCCCTTGCCCTCCTTCTCACGCAGGAGACCACCATGCGGAAGGACGCGTCGGACACTGCGGAGCTCTGCGACGGCCGGCCCTTGCAGGAGGGTGAATATGTCCAGGCGCTGACCGAGCGGACGGTGGACGGGCAGCTCTGGTACCTGGTCGAATGCACGCCGTTTGACACTCCGGCGGACACGCGCGGCTGGGTCAAGGCGGATGTGACTGAGCCGTACACAGTGCGGAACATGTGGAGCTGCACCGCGCCCCTGTACCTGGTCGACGGCGCGCAGTATTATGATAAAATGGGCACGCACACGCTTTCCGACGCCGACCCGCGCGGGCCGTACCGCATCACGAGCTATGACGAGGCAAACTACCGCTACCATCTCAGCGGCGCGGGCGGTTCGGAGATCGAGATCGGCGGCTTTGACATGATCGAGTTCCCACCCCTGCCCGCGGACGACCCGGAGACGATCAGCTATCAGGTGCAGCAGAAGCTGGCCTACGCACGCTGGCAGCAGCCAATGACGGCGGATTATGAAGACCAGATCCGCAGCTTTGAGGGCGCAGATTACCGCGACGGCTGGGGCGTGGGGCAGTACCCGCACTATTACAAGACCTTGGCCGATTTCTTCGTGGAGTTTTCCCAGTACCGGGACGTGCTCGAGCCGGACGCGGTCTGGAGCCGCGATCTCGCGGCAGACGGGACGGTCATGCGGATCGACATGCAGAGAGGGGACACATTCGTGGGCCTGTTCTACTCCATCGAGACCCACGACCTCTGCACCGCCCCGGAAGGGGAATGACCTCCGCCGCAGCGGAAGAAAAAGCTCCCCTTCCAGGGGCCGATTCCCCCTATCAGGGGGAAATGTCCCGAAGGGACAAAAGGGGTAGGGATGCTGGCTCGGCGCAGCCGAGACTGAGAGGTTGTATCAGATTTGCATAGGAAAACCCAAACCGCAAATTCAGTTTGCGGTTTGGAAAGGAAGAAACGAGCACAGAGGATAAGAAGCCTTGCTTGCAAGGATTCGTTCCGTCGTGGTCGTTTCTGACGCGCCTCCGGCGGCCCTATCTTTTCCCTTGCGCGGGAAAAGATAGGGGAGAAAAGGGCGCTTGGACGCGTTTGGTACGTTCTGCCTCTGAATTCATGTAGACCCTAGTTTTTTAGATGTCGTTCCACACGATAGTCACCTCACGGGCGTCTTGGTGCGCGCCGCCTGATACGGGGGTTCCAAATTTGCAGCTAGTTGCCGTAGAATATCTGCCATCAATAGAAGGCGCGTTGGAAATCCAGATGGATGTTACCTTCTTGCGAGGCAGATTGTAGGGGCGGAGCAGAGCCCCGCCCCTACAGGGTGCATCCCAAAGGCTTCCCCTATGAGGGGAAGGCGATCGGGTGCGCATTGTCCAGCTCTCCCTGCCGCAAGGGGAGCAAAAAACCGCCCTGCCGGGTTTCCCGGCAGGGCGGTTTGGGTTTGGGCTTATTCAAAAACCACGTTCAGTGCTTTGCAGACGGCGGCGCAGCGGGGGCAGAGGCCGTGCTCGTCGGGGGTCTCGGAGTGCATCCAGCAGCGCGGGCACTTCGTGCCCTTCGCCTCGCTCACGGCGACGGTCAGGCCCGGGTAGCTGACGCCGGCCTCGACCACGGCGCCCTCGGCGGGGGCCGCTTCGTCGGTGCTGACGTTGGAGACGATGAAGATCTCCGGCAGGTCGATGGCCTTGACGGCCTCCAGCGCGGCCTTGGTGTCCTCGTCCTTTGCAAACAGGGCGACGTGCGCCTCGAGGCTCTTGCCGATGCGCTTGTCGGCGCGGGCGGTCTCCAGAACGCCGTTGACGTCGGAGCGGAGGCGGAACGCGGTCTCCCAGGCGGTCATCTCGGCCTCGGACAGGGCGTAATCGGCGTAGGGCTTCGTCATCTGGTTCAGAACGACGTTTCTGGGGTCGTCCTCCGCGCGGTGCGGCATCTGCAGCCAGATCTCGTCGCAGGTGAAGGCGAGGATCGGCGCGAAGACCTTGGTCATGGCGTCGAGGATCATCCACAGAGCGCTCTGCGCCGAGCGGCGGGAGGCGGAATCCTTGCCGTCGCAGTACAGACGGTCCTTGATGATGTCCAGATACAGGCTCGAGAGCGTCACGACGCAGAAATCATTGACGGCGTGGGAGACGGTCAGGAACTCGTAGTCCTTGTACGCGGCCTCGCAGCGGACGAGCAGCTCGTTGAGCTTCGTGATGGCCCAGCGGTCGAGCGCTTCCATGTCGGCGGGCGCGGTCAGGTGGTTGGGGTCAAAGTCGGTGAGGTTGTCGAGACAGTACTTGGCGGTGTTGCGGAACTTCAGATAGTTCTGGCTCAGCTGCTTGAAGATCGCGTCGGAGCAGCGCACGTCGACATGATAGTCGGCCGAGCCCGCCCACAGACGGCAGATATCCGCGCCGTACTTCTTGAATACGTCGGCGGGATCGACGCCGTTGCCGAGCGACTTGTGCATGGCCTTGCCCTCGCCGTCGACGGTCCAGCCGTGGGTGACGCACTCTTTAAAGGGAGCGCCCTTGCCCAGCGCGCCGACCGCGGTCAGCAGCGACGACTGGAACCAGCCGCGGTACTGGTCGAGACCCTCAAGATAGACGGTCGCGGGCCAGAAGCCCTGATCTTTCTGCATGGAGGCGAAATGCGTCGAGCCGGAGTCGAACCAGCCGTCGAGCGTATCGGTCTCCTTTTCAAAGTGCTTGCCGCCGCAGTGCGGGCAGGTGAAGCCTTCGGGCACGAGCTCGTCCGCTTCCTTCTCAAACCAGATGTTCGAGCCAAACTCGCCGAAGAGCTTCGAGATCTTCGCGATCGTTTCGTCGGTGCAGATGGGCTTGCCGCAGTCCTTGCAGTAGAACACCGGGATCGGCAGACCCCAGCGGCGCTGGCGGGAGATGCACCAGTCGGCGCGCTCGCGGATCATGGCCTTCATGCGGTCGATGCCCCACGCGGGCAGCCAGCGAACATCGTCGCAGGCGGCGCAGGCGTCGTCCTTGAACGAATCGACGGAGCAGAACCACTGCGGGGTGGCGCGGAAGATGATGGGCTTCTTGCAGCGCCAGCAGTGCGGGTAAGAGTGGACGATCTGCTCGGAGGCGAACAGGGAACCGGCCTCCTGCATGTCCTTGAGGATGACGGGGTTGGATTCTTCGACCAGCATCCCGGCGTACTTGCCGGCGTAGTCGGTGTGGCGGCCCTGATCGTTGACGGGCACGACCATATCCATGCCGTAGCGGCGGCAGGTCTGGTAGTCATCCGCGCCGAAGCCCGGGGCGGTGTGGACGCAGCCCGTGCCGGAGTCCATGGTGACGTAGTCGGCCAGGACGAGACGGGAGGTCTTCGGCAGGAAGGGGTGATCGGCCAGCATGTTCTCAAAGAACGCGCCCTCGTGGCGGGAGACGACGGTATAGTCCTCCACGCCGCCGACCTTCATGACCTTCTCCATGAGCGCCTCGGCGACGAGATACTGCTCGCCGTTCTGGTTGTTGCGGACGATGACATAGCTTTCGACCGGGTTCAGCGCGATGGCAAGGTTGCCGGGCAGCGTCCAGATCGTGGTGGTCCAGATGACGAACGAGAGGTTCTTCTTTTCCTCGTCCGTCAGCTTGCCCTGATCGTCGTGCAGCGGGAACTTGACGTAGACGGTGGTGCAGGGGTCATCCTGGTATTCGATCTCGGCCTCGGCCAGCGCGGTCTCGTCGTGGTAGCACCAGTAGACGGGCTTCAGACCCTTATAGATGTAGCCCTTCTTGTACATTGCGCCGAAGACCTTGACTTCCTCGGCCTCAAAGCTCGGGGCCATGGTCTTGTACGGATGCTCCCAGTCGGCGACGACGCCGAGGCGCTTGAAGCCTTCCATCTGCACATCGATATAATGCTGCGCGAAATCATGGCAGGCGGAGCGGAACTCCGGGATGGGCATGGCCTTGTGGTTGAGCTTGTTCTGCTTGATGATGGCGGACTCGATCGGCATGCCGTGGTTATCCCAGCCGGGGATGTAGGGGGTATAGTAGCCGCGCATGGCCGCGGAGCGGACCATGAAGTCCTTGATGCACTTGTTGAGCGCGTGGCCCATGTGCAGCGCGCCGTTGGAGAACGGAGGGCCGTCGTGCAGGGCGAAGAGGGGCTTGCCCTCGTTCTTCTTGAGCAGCTCGTTGTAAAGATCGAGCTCCTGCCAGTGCTTCAGCATGTCCGGCTCGCGCATCGGCAGACCGCCGCGCATCGGGAAGCCCGACTTGTTCATATTGAGTGTCTGTTTGTATTCCATAATTCCTCCTGAAAAAACAACGCGCCCTGAGCCAGAGCTCAGGGCGATAAATTACCGCGGTACCACCTGAATTCCCGCACGCGCACGCGCCTGCGGACACTCGTCTTCTGTAACGGGAAGTCCCGTCCGGGCTTACTTGGGAAGCTCCCGTTCGCCCCGGCTGCTCCAAGGGGATCTTCGGGGCCCGTCACCGCTGCCTTACACCGCCCGGCAGCTCTCTTTGCGTCTCAGAAGCCCGTACTTGTCCTTTTCATCGCATATTCCAGCTACAGTGTACCCACTTTTCCCGCGCTTGTCAAGAAATTATCGGGTGAAAATTCAATAATTGTTCAAATCTGAACGCCCGCCGTGCGATTGCAAACGACGGCCGCTTGTGGTATGCTTATGGGACACCACAGGCAGCTTTGCCCATTGCGCCCGCGCGCTTCGGCAGTGCTGCCCATAGAACTTGGAAGGATGGAACACATCATGGACGAAAAGACCAGCAGCGCTCCCATGCAGGAAGACCCGCAGAAGGGCGAAGAGCTTTCCTTTACCATCACCGGCGAAGACGCTGAGGCGCAGGACGCGCTGAACGCGGAAAAGCCGGAGCCGCAGCAGAAGAAAAAGTCCCCCCTGCCGTGGATCCTCGGCGCGGCAGCCGTGATCATCGCCGCAGCGCTCGTGCTGATCCTGACGATCAAGCCCAGCCAGACGACCCCCGACGCCGACCAGCCCGGCGACGCCACGATCTCCGAGCCCGCCGATACCCCGGACGATGCCCAGCCGGACGACCAGACGCCCGGCGCGGAGGATGAGACCAACGGCCAGACCGGCGAGGAAGATACCCAGACCGGCGGCAACGGCGTGAGCTACACCGTGGACGCAGAGGCCCTGACCGACGAGGTCCTGAACCTTGAGGTCGCAAGCTGCGGCGACGACCGGCTGACGAACCGGGATCTGCCGTATTACTACTGGCAGCAGTACTATTCCTTCGCCAGCACCTACAGCTCCTACGCCGCCTATCTCATCGACACCACCAAGCCCTTTGACCAGCAGATGTGCGTTTTTGACGATACGCTCACCTGGCAGCAGTATTTCCTGCAGGGCGCCGTCAGCACCTATAAGAGCGTTTCCGCCCTCTGGCAGGACGCGCGGCTGAGCGGCTTCCAGCTCGGCGAGGAGGATCAGGGCTATCTCGACGGCCTGAGCAATACCGTCACCGTCTCTGCGGCAAGCTACGGCTACGAAAGCGCCGATGCCTATCTGCAGACGGCCTATGGCCCAGCCGCGACCATGACCGGCTACCACGATTTTGTCGAGCGCTATCTGACGGCGTCCGCCTACCTGCAGGCGCTCGTCGAGGCGAAGACCTACACCGAGGCCGACATCAGCGCCTATTTTGATGAGAACGCCGATACCTACGCCGCCAGCTCGATCGAAAAGAGCGACGTCAACATGGTGAACGTGCGCCACATCCTCATCGTCCCCGAGGAGAAGAACGACGACGGCACCTACACCGACGCGGCCTGGACCGCCGCGGAGCAGAAGGCGCAGTCCCTGCTCGACGAGTGGAAGGCCGGCGAGCATACCGAGGATTCCTTCGCCTTCCTGGCTGCAGAAAACTCCGCCGATACCGGCAGCGCCTCCAACGGCGGGCTGTATGAGGAGGTCTATCCCGGCCAGATGGTCGACGCGTTCGACGCCTGGTGCTTCGACGCCGCCCGCCAGCCCGGCGACACCGGCATCGTGAAGACCGAGTACGGCTATCACGTCATGTACTTCTCGTCCGTCTGCGAGCATCCGTACTGGTATGTCCGCGCCGAGAGCGATTATCTCAACAAGCTCTCCGCCGACGTCTCGGAGGAGGTCTCCGCGAAGTTCGAATCGGCCGAAAGCGTGCAGAACGCAGCGCTCGCAGATATCCTGCAGAACTGAGCGGCCCGCCGGGAGGTCCTTCCGCATGAAGCGATTACTGTTTTTCATCAACCCGAACGCCGGCCACGCGGAGATCCGCGGCACGCTCATGGAGGTGCTGGAGATCTTCTCCGCTGGCGGCTATGAGGTCACGGTCCATATGACCACCGGCCCGCGCGATCTGACGCGCCAGATCGCCGCGCGCGGCGCGCAGTACGATCTGATCGTCTGCACCGGCGGCGACGGGACGCTCAACGAGGCGGTCTCCGGTCTCATGGCCCTGCCGTATGAAAAGCGGCCGAAGCTTGGCTATATCCCCGGCGGCACCGTCAACGACGTGGCCTCCACGCTCGGGCTGTCCAAGGATACCGTCCGGGCGGCGCAGGAGATCATGGACGGGCACCCGTTCCCGCTGGATATCGGCTCGTTCGGGCCGGACCGGTTCTTCACCTATGTGGCGGCCTTCGGCATCTTTACCGACGTGCCGTATGAGACCCCGCAGGAGGACAAGCGCATCTGGGGCCGTCTTGCCTACATCATGAACGGCACGAGCGCGCTCGGCCGGCTCAAGCCCACGCACGTGCGCGTGTCCTATGACGATCATCAGGAGGAGGCCGACGTGCTCGTCGGCCTCGTGACCAGCACGACCTCCGTCGGCGGGTTCAAGACCACGCGGGATCTCGGCATCTCGCTCAACGACGGCCTGTATGAGATGATCCTGGTCCGCGCGACAAAAAATCTGGCGGAGTTCAATCTGGCCGCGACCCGCGCGCTGCGGCTGGACTTCGACAACGATTCGTTCATCTCCGCACAGACGGGCGCGCTGCGGTTCGAATTCGACGAGCCGGTCGCCTGGACCGTCGACGGAGAATTCGGCGGCAGCGTCACGGAAGTGGAGATCCACAACGAGCGCCGCGCCATCGATATCATCGTGCCCTGAAGGGGCGGGAGGCAGATCATGCACATCCGATTTGCGGACCCCGGCGACGCCGCGGCCTGTCTTGCCGTCTACGCGCAGTATATCGATACGTCCATCACCTTTGAGACGGTCCTGCCGTCCGAGGCGGAGTTTTCCGGCCGCATCCGGAGCTACGGCGCGGTCTATCCCTGGCTGATCGCGGAGGAGGACGGGCGCGTCCTGGCCTACGCCTACGCCCACCGCGCGCAGGAGCGCGCGGCCTACGGCTGGAACGCGGAGCTGTCGGTCTACGTCAGCCGCGACGCGGCCGGGCGCGGGCTCGGCACGAAGCTCTATACCGTTCTTCTCGCGCTGCTGCAGAAGCAGGGCGTGCGCACGGCCTACGGCGTCGTGACCATGCCGAACGATGCCAGCAGCGCTCTGCACCAAAAGCTCGGCTTCCGCACGCTCGGCACCTACCACAATACCGGCTACAAAAACGGCCGCTGGCTCGATGTGGTCTGGTTTGAGAAGCCCATCGGCTCCTTCACCGGCGAACCCCGGCCCCTCATCCCCATCACCCGGCTCCCGGACGCCGCTGCCATCCTCGCGGCCGCCAACACATAAACCGACACCCGCCCCGCGCCGCCAAAAGCAGCGCGGGGCGCGGCGCTTTCGGCAGGGAAAACACCGGAACACGCAAGAGGCAACACAGAGTTGCCCCCGATGCAACCAATATGTGGTTTACTTTTGACAGAATATTCATGTAAAATCAGGAGTGTGAAGGGTATGACGCTCAGAGAAAAACTGATCGTATCAAGAAACAAGGCCGGACTCTCGCAAATGGAGCTGGCTGAACGGCTCGGCGTGTCCCGGCAGGCGGTCTCCCGCTGGGAAAGCGGAGACACAACGCCGACCATGGATAAGCTGAAGACGCTGGCAAAGATCTACGGCGTATCGCTGGACTGGCTGTGCAGCGATGCCGCGGATCGAGAACTCCCCGAAGCAGCAAAACCGGAAGCAGACAGGCCCCCGGACGATGCCCCCGCGGGAAAGGAAGGTGAGAAAAAAACAGAAAATCAGGGCCATCGCGATCGCACTGACGATCGTCGTGATCGCCCTTGTCTGCGTATGGTTTGCAGCGAAAGACAAAAAAGCTGATGAGGCGGACGATCAAGGTGACAATGTAAAGTACGATGTTGTCGAAATGCCGGATCAAAATGAAAATGGATTTGATTTTGAATGGGAGGAGTGAGAAAAATATCATGAAGAAAACAACAACGCTGACGTTTACTGTTAATAATACACATGAGGTAAGCGTCTCTATTCCCGGTGTGGATTTGATTCCCGGAACGATTGGGCCGTTTGAAACAGAAAGCGTTTTTACGATCAGCGTTTAATTGGTAAACAGGAATGAAACGCCTTTTCGCTTATTTCAACAATCCCACGTTTCGATATAAAATAATCCCGATACTATATATCCTCTTTATTTTTTTAATTCCTTGTGTTGGCTGGAATCCGCTTTTGATTCTTTGGATTATCGATCTTTTCATTTCTGTACAAGCACGTTCTGGACGCAGCCGTATTATATTCTATGTTTTAATTTGTCTTTCCTCTGGGGTCGTTGTTTTTAATCTCGTATCTCGACTTTTTCTGCGGGGATAGTTCCTTCGTGGGTGTTTAATTTACAGATTGTGCTCAAGTATTGCAGAGATACCTGCGTTCCACAGGTATCTCTGCTTTTTGATACGCGGGAACTGCTTGTGATTTTCAACAGAAAATCAGAAAAAATTTGTTGCTTTTCGATATGGATTTTTCGGGCGGCACTGCTATACTGTGTGCATGGGAAATGCTCCACAAAAACCCATAAAAAGAGAAAAACAGGGAGGAAACATCTATGACTGGCATTGGATTGATCATCGTCTTCATTCTTGCCATTGCACTGATGATCTTCTGCATCAGCAAGCTGAAGATCCATCCGTTCCTCGCGATCATGGCCATTTCTCTGGTATTCGGCCTGATCGCCGGTATTCCGCTGGTCAACACCACGGACGCCGACGGCAACACCGTCAGCGGCATTGCCAACGTCATCGGCGCCGGCTTCTCGGGCACGTTCTCGAGCATCGGCATCGTGATCATCTTCGGCGCTCTGGTCGGTACGCTGCTTGAGAGCACCGGCGCGGCGCTCAAAATGGCTGACTGCGTGGTCAAGCTCGTCGGCAAAAAGCATCCGGAGCTTGCCATCGAGCTCATGGGCTGGATCGTCTCCATCCCCGTGTTCTGTGACAGCGGCTTCGTCGTTCTGAACCCCATCCGCAAGGCTATGGCCCGCCGGACCGGCGCGTCGAGCGTCGCCATGTCCGTCGCACTGTCCATGGGCCTGTACATCAGCCACTGCTTCATCCCGCCCACACCCGGCCCCATCGCGGCTGCCGGTACGCTGGGCTGCGGCGATCATCTGCTGCTGGTCATGGGCCTCGGCGCTCTGTGCTCCATCCCGCCGCTGGTCGCGGGCTACTTCTTCGCAAAGTACATCGGCAAGAAGGTCAAGGCTGCCGACGACATCGTCGCGGACGGCGACGTCAAGACCTATGAGCAGCTCGTGGCCGAGTTCGGCAAGCTGCCGAGCGGCTGGCTCGCATTTGCGCCGATCGTCCTCCCCATCATCCTGATGGGCCTGGCCTCCGCGTTCTCCATGGCGGGCGTCAAGGCGGATTTCATCAGCTTCCTCGGCACGCCGATCATCGCCCTGGCCGTCGGCTGCATCATCGCCATCATCAGCCTCTTTGCCGCCAATAAGGGTAAGGACTTCTACAAGCTCACCGACGACACGCTGAAGACCGTCGGCCCCATCCTGTTCGTCACCGCTGCCGGCGGCGTGCTGGGCAAGGTCATCGCGTCCTCCGACATGGTCAACTTCATCAAGGCCAACGCGGAGATCTTCGAGAGCATCGGCATCTTCTTCCCGTTCCTGCTGGCCGCCATCCTCAAATCCGCGCAGGGCTCCTCTACCGTCGCCATCACCACCACGGCCGGTATCGTCGCGCCGCTGCTGCCGGTCCTGGGGCTGGATTCCCCGGCGCTGTCCTGCCTGACGGTCATCGCCATCGGCGCAGGCGCCATGACGGTGTCGCACGCGAACGACTCCTACTTCTGGGTCGTCACCAACTTCGGTGAGATGACCCCGCAGGACGGCTACAAGACGCAGACGCTCGGCACGCTCGTCATCGGCGTCGTGTCCATCATCGGCGTGTTTATCGTGTCCCTGTTCCTGCACTGATCGTTCATACACCCCAAGAGGGACGGGCTTGCCCGTCCCTCTTTTAACTTTTTTAACCCTGTTTTAACCCGGTTTTTAACCCTTTTCGTCCTTGCTTTTTCCCGGGATGCTTTTTATAATGGGGACAACTAATAGAATGCCCCCAAGCGAAGGAGGAACTATCATGCAAACTCTCAGACAAGACGCGCAGGCCATCATCGACAAGGCGCTGGCCGACGCGCTGCCGGATTCCGCCGTGCGCCGCGCGCTGGAGCAGTTTCAGAAGCCGGAGGGCCGGCTCGTCCTGATCGCCGCCGGCAAGGCCGCCTGGCAGATGGCCAAGGCCGCCTATGACGTGCTGGGCGCGGCGATCACCGGCGGCGCAGTCATCACAAAATACGACCATGTCAAGGGCCCCATCGGTGCGCTGGAGCTGTTCGAGGCGGGCCACCCCGTGCCGGATGAGAATTCCTACCGCGCCACGAGCCGCGCGCTGGAGCTCGTCAGCGGCCTGACCGGGCGGGATGCCGTGCTGTTCCTGCTCTCGGGCGGCGGCTCTGCTCTGTTTGAAAGTCCGCTGGTCCCCGCGGAGGAGATGGCGGACGTCACGAAGCAGCTGCTCGCCTGCGGCGCGGACATCGTGGAGATGAACACGCTGCGCAAGCGCCTCTCCGCGGTCAAGGGCGGCCGGTTCGCCGAGCGCTGCCTGCCCGCGAAGGTCTTTTCCATCGTGCTGTCCGACATTCTGGGCGATCCGCTGGATATGATCGCCTCCGGCCCGGCCTATCCCGATTCGTCGACCTGCGCACAGGCGCTGGAGGTGGTGCGAAAATACGGCCTGCGGCTCTCCGACCGCGCGCTGGAGCTTCTGGCGCAGGAGACGCCGAAGACGCTCACGAACGTCGAGACCCACATCACCGGCAGCGTCCGCCAGCTGTGCGCCTCCGCCGAGCAGACGGCCCGGGCGCTCGGCTACACGCCCGTCATCCTGACGGCGAGCCTGCGCTGCACCGCGCGCGACGCGGGCAGCTTCCTGGCCTCCATCGCGCAGTGCCACCAGGACAGCAAAACCTCGCTCGCCTACATCGCCGGCGGCGAGACCGTCGTCCATCTGACCGGCCACGGTCTTGGCGGCCGCAATCAGGAGATCGCGCTTTCCGCCGCGCAGGAGATCGCCGGTCTGCGCGATACCGCCGTCTTCTCCTTCGGCTCCGACGGCACCGACGGTCCGACCGACGCCGCGGGCGGCTACTGCGACGGCGATACCTGCGCGGCGCTGGCGGCAAAGGGCATTTCGATCCCCGACGTGCTGCAGGACAACGACGCCTACCACGCGCTGCAGGCCTGCGGCGGTCTGATCCTGACCGGCCCGACCGGCACCAACGTCAACGACCTGTCCGTCCTGCTGATCCGCAGATAATACAAAAACCGCTGCCCTCGGGCAGCGGTTTTTTGCAGCACCGGGCGCGGAAAAGCTTCCCGCGCCCGGTTTTTCGTTATTCCTCTGCAAACAGCGGGACGAAGCGGAACGTCCGGCAGTCGACCAGACCGCGGTTGGTCAGCCGCAGCTCCGGCAGGCAGGCCAGCGGGACCAGCGCCATCGTCATATACGGCGAGTTGATCACGCAGCCCATCTGCTTCCACGCCGCGTCGAGCTTCGCGACCAGCTCCGCCATCTCGCGCACGGGCAGATCGTTCATCAGGCCCGCGATGGGCAGCGGCACCACCGCCAGCACCTTGCCGTCCGCGACCGCGCACATGCCGCCGCCGCATTCGACCAGCGTGTTGGCTGCCAGCGCCATATCCGCGTCGTTCGTGCCCGCGACCAGCAGATTGTGTGCGTCGTGGGAGACGGTCTGCGCCATCGCGCCCTTCTTGAAGCCGAAGCCCTTGAGGAAGCCGACGCCCTTCGTGCCCGTCTCGTGGTGGCGCTCGAAGACGACCATCTTCATGACGTCCTGCCCGGCGTCCGGCTCGACAAAGCCGTCCTTGACCGGCAGGTCGAGCAGCCGCTCGTAGTTGCCCACGCGGTTCGGGATGATCTCGATCACGCGGGTCCTGACCGTCTTGCCGGCCCCGGCTGGTGCGGCGATGCGGAAGCTCTCGGCCGTGATCGGGTGGCCGACGTGCATCGTGTGGAAGACGTGCTCCGGGAAGTTGGCGGGCCCGATCTCCACGCACATCTGCCCGTTTTCCGCCACGACGTCGCCGTCGATCATCGTCCGGGTGATGCGGATGTCCTGCAGATCGTCAAAGAACACGATGTCCGCGCACTTGCCCGGCGTGATGCTGCCCATCTCGTGGTCCATGCGGAAGCAGGTCGCGACGTTGATCGTCACATACTGGATCGCCTTGATGGGGTCGAGCCCCTCCTTGACGGCGCAGCGGACGATGTGGTCCAGATGGCCCTCGTTGATGAGCGTGTCCGGGTGCGTGTCGTCGGAGATCAGGCAGGCGAAGCGGTCGTCGATCCTGTTGTCCAGCACGGCCTTGATGATGACCGGCATATCGTGCCAGGCGCTGCCGTAGCGCATGAGCGCATACATGCCGTGGCGCATCTTCTCCAGCACGTCCTCGGCCCGGGTGGATTCATGACAGCAGCGGATGCCGGAGGCGATGTAGGCGTTCAGCGCAGCGCCGGTGTCGGGGATGGAGAAATGACCGGTGATGATGTTGTCGGACTTCAGCGTCTCGGCCAGCTCTGCGTGGATGTTTTCCTCCGCGCCGATCACGTTCGGGAAGCTCATCATCTCGCCAAGACCCATGATGCCGTCCCAGGTCATCATCTCGCGGATATCGTCCGCGCGGATCGCCGCGCCGGTATCCTCAAACCCGGCGACCGCCGGCACGCAGGAGGGCGCGTTCGACATGGCCTTGAGTGGGGAGCGCTTCGCGTCCTCGATCATGATCCGGACGCCGTCCTTGCCGCAGACGTTGCAGATCTCATGCGGGTCCATGAAAATGCCGGTCGTGCCGCAGGGGACGACCGCCTTCGCATATTCGCCCACGGAGATCATGGACGATTCCACGTGGATATGCCCGTCCATAAAGCCGGGCGCGATGTACTGGCCGCTCGCGTCGATGACCTTCGTCTCCGGCCCGATGCAGTGCGATGCGTCGCCCACGAGCGCGATGCGGCCCTCGGCGATCGCAACGTCGATGCCCTCCTGGATCTCCGCCGTGCAGACGTTGACCAGACGGGCGTTTTTGATGACCGTCTCCGCCTTCTGTACGCCCATGGCGACCCGCGCCATCGTACGCGTCACCTCATACAATGGCTTCTTGCAGAATTTGTTCAGCATGCTGGTTCCTCCTTCATCTTTGCAGGTCCGTAAATCCGGCCGCTGCTCCTGTGCAGGGATCTGATACCCCTACAGTACCACAGTCCATCCCCGATTGCAACGCCCCGCCGGAAAAGCCACCGCAGAACCTGCGCAGAAACTTCAGATAGAATGAAGAAACATTTTACGTGACAGCCGCGGCTGGTATGCTATAATGTTCCTGATACAAAAACCGACAGTTAGGAGAATGACAGTGAAAGCATGGAAAGTGATCGGCAGATGCCTGTTGGTGCTGCTGTGTGTGGTTTTGGTGATCGCGATCGTCGGCATTGCGCAGTTTTTCCACCGGTCGGATCCGAAAAACGTGAAGCGGTACGACACGGACAACCCCTTCATCACCGGCGAAACGGCAATTTCGGCGCACCGCAGCGGCGCGGGCGATTATCCGGAGGAGACGCTGGCCGCGTTCCGCGGCTGCGTGGAAGATCCGGATTTTGCGGTGGATTATTTCGAATTTGACCTGCATATGACGGCGGATGACATTCTGGTGCTCTCGCACGACGCCACGCTGGACCGCGTGTCGGACGCTGCGGCCGTATTCGGCGCGGAGAATGTCCTCGTCCGCGACAAGACGCTCTCAGAGCTCAAGCAGCTGAACATGGCGGCGCAGTTTGTGACCGACGCGGGCGAGGCGCCGTATGCCGGCCTCCACGGCGAGGCCGTGCCGGACGAGCTGCGGATCCTGTCCCTCGACGAGGTGCTGGACTATCTGACCGCGGCCGGGGAATTCCGCTACATCATTGAGATCAAGGACGGCGGCGAGACCGGTCTGGCCGCGGCGGATCAGCTGTACGCGACGCTGAAAGAGCGGGGACTGCTCGACCGGGTCATCATCGGCAGCTTCCGCGACGAGGTCGCGGCCTACATCACGGTCAACTACCCCGATACCCACCGCAGCGCCAGCCCGGAGGAGGTCGTGCAGTTCTATTTTGCTGCCCTGACCGGCAAAAAGGACTTTACCTGCTCCTACGACGTGCTCCAGCTGCCCTTCGGCGACGCAAGAGAGAGCTATGGCCTGAATCTGGGAACGACGACCATCATCAACTTCGCCCATGCGCATGACCTTGCCATGCAGTACTGGACCGTGAATGACGAAGCCGACCTCGCCTACCTCGCCAGCGTCGGCGCCGACGCCCTGATCACCGACTACCCCGACCGCGCCGCAGCCGTCCTGCAGGGGATGGGGTAAACGCATACATAGAAAAGAAACGCCATCCGGGTGGATGGCGTTCTTTTTATCGTTTCTGTGGAGCGTTACTTGTAGAAGCCCGGGTTCTGATAGCCGGCTCCGCTGGGCTCGCTTTCCAGCATGGTCAGGATGGCGTCGCGGCAGCCGCGGACCATGACGTCCTGCTCCTCGGGCGCGCGGCTGACCATCTGGTTGGTCGGGCTGGTATAGAACCACAGCCCCTCGTCGGCGGCAAGCCCCACGCCGTCCTTGTCGGTGATGGCGTCCGGGTCCAGACCGAGCGTGTCCCGGATCTCATCGCGGGAGTAGAAGACCCACTTCGCTTCGGGCATGGTGTTTTCCCACTTGCAGCTGCTGATGTCGCCGTTCTCCGACTTGCCGGGGCTGTAGACCTCGATCGTGTAGGCGTGGATATTGTAGCGGCCGTATGCATAGTCGATCAGCTCGGCGGCGGTGGGGTAATCCTCGTTGGAGCTCATGCTGTAAAATCCGCGGCCGGTGTAGTCCTGGAAGGCCTGCGCCATCTGGGCGGCGGTCTGCTTCATGAACGGGATCTCGGCGTCGTCGGGGTTTTCCGCGTCGTAGGCGCGATAGCACCACGGGTAGAGGACGGACTGGATGCCGGTGTGCAGCGAGACGAGGGCGTCGATGTCGTGCGTGTACAAAAACCGCTGCAGCGCCTGGATCTCCGGCTCGGTGGCGGGGGCGGTGCCGGCGGTGGTCCAGTTCACATTGCCGACCTGCTGGCCGTCCTTCGTCTCGATGTCATACCGGTTCCACTGGTAATCGAAGGTGCGGTTCATGTCGATCCCGCTGGTGCGCGGATCGTCGCCGAGCACGCCGTTTTCATCCCAGTCCGGGCTCTCCATGCCGAAGACGGGGAGGTCCCGCGACGGCGTGTCGTCCGCCTTGCCGCGATAGAGCGTGGCGATGAAGCCGTCGCCGTCGATGTCCGTGTAGGGATCGCTGAAGGGGATGCTGTTGCCGTTTGCGTCCTGCGGGCGCAGGTTCGGGCGGGTGTTGACGACGAAGGACTGCTCATAGCCGTCCGGGTTGATGACCGGGATGACATAGATCGTGTAGGCGTCGAGCAGACCCTTGACATAGGCGTCGTCCGAGCAGAGCGTCAGCCACCAGGCGGTGTACATGGCAGAGGAGGCGCTTTCGCGCTCGCCGCCGTGGATGTTGGCGAAGACGCCGATCCCTGTTTTCTCCTCGGCCGGGATCGCCTTGTTGGTGATCTCCAGGCACCAGAGATCGCGCTCCTGCCAGGTGGTGCCGATGGAATAGAGGTCGGTGATGTCGGGATACTGTTCGGCCATTTGGGAGAGCTGCGCTTCCAGCTCTGCGAAGGTGTAGCGCGCGTTCCAGTCGATGTCGAGCCCCTCCGGGATCTCACTGGGCGCGTCGGGGCGGGCATCGAGAGACAGCCGCTCCGCTTTTTTGCTGCCCGCTGCGCTGCAGGCGGCAAGGCCAAATACGAGGATCAGGGAAAGACAGAGGCACAGGGCCCGTTTGGTGAGAGATTTCATGTTGGTTTCTCCTTTCTGTCCGGCTTGCAAGCGGAACGGTCCGCAGCGGCCGGGAAGCCGGTGAGCTTCCTGCACGTGCAGCTTTATTGAATTACCGATTTACCACGCTAATATACTACACGATTTCGCCCCATTCCGCAATCGGTAATTCCAATAAGATCCCACCGCATTTTCCGTAAACTGTTGTACAAGGGCAACAAGGATCAGGGAGGCGGACCGGGGAGGAGCGAAAAGAACGCCCACCATCCGGCGGGATGATGGGCGTTTGTATCAAGAGGACACAGCTATGTATGCTTCCGCGCGCATCCGTCGCGCTGATTTTCCGCTTCTTCAGGATCACCGCATTGCGGTTCCTCGGAATAGAAGACCCGCATGTCATCCAAGCGGAGGCACGCCAGTCGGCCGCGGAGGCCTGAGCGAGGATCGCCTGTTTCGGGGAGCATACAGCCGCAGTCGATCCCGATCCAGCCGGGCGCATCCCATACTGCCATGGGATCGTCGGGCTGAAAATGGTGGGTCGGCGTGTGACCGAAGATGACGGTCCGGCCCTCCAGAACCGGAAATTTCTCAAATCGCATCCAGACAGCGAAATCACGCGCACATTTGTATTTGCTGCCGTACCCCTCGTACAAGTCTGCGGGGGCCGCGTGCGTCAGGATGTATGGCCTGCCGTTCACCGCCAGCTCTACGTTGAGCGGCAGTTTGTCCAGATATTTGAAGATCTCCTGCCGAACAGTCTTCTTTATACGCTTCAGATGGTCGTGCGTGACCTGGCCTCCGTTTCGATACCACAGAGCCTGTTTGCGTTCATAGTAGGATCCCGGGCAGTCCTCATCCGCTGGGGGAGGGTAATAAAGCGCGTTCATCATCATCAGTTCGTGGTTGCCCAGAAGCATGTTGGCATTTGGCATCGCCATGATCCGGCGGAGGATCCCGATGCCGTCGGGGTTTCGGTCTATCACATCGCCAAGGACATAGAGCGTGTCCTCAGCCCGCAGGCCGATCTGCCTCATGACGGAATCAAACCGCCGTTTCTGCCCATGGATATCAGACATGACATAGATCATGGTGTTCCGCCTCCTTCTTCGCAGCACAAATAAATTACCACACTTTCGGAAGAATAGCGATCAAAAAATCGTGACCGGCAGGGGGCGCTGCGGGAGCCGGATGCCAAAAAGAAAAGCCATCCGTTTGGATGGCGCCTCTTTTTGTGTTGTCAGAACATTATAGATCAGCAGATAAATCGGGCGTACGGGAGTACTCCGGCGGCAGGGCCGCCTCCGTGTCCCTGCGCATTTTCTTTTGGCTGCGCCAAAAGCTGCGATGCGTTGCATCGCGGCCGTCTGTCGACGGCAAAATGCTTGCGATCGAACCACGAGTTCGCTGCGGGGCCCATATTCCAAAAAGAAATGCCATCCATTTGGATGGCATTTCTTTTTGGCAAGCTGCACCAATTAAGATATCAGCGGTTTTTCTAGTGTTTTCAATGGTTTCAGCTTTTTGGGGCAAGGTTTTTGGAGCTTGCTGCTTCATACTGCTGGTTGCTGCTGTGCAACCAAAAAAGATATTGTGGGATTTATGGAATTTTGTGCGGTCTGCACGATTCTGTCAACGATCTCCACTTTGACGGCTTTCCTGCTTTGTGCGGTTCCGGTCATAAATCCGCTTGCTTTGCACAATGCGGGTGACCGGCGAAACGCCGTTCCATGAGCCGCGCTTGGCTGCATGAAATTTGCGCTGGTTTTTCTTACTCTGTTTTTTCAGCGGTGTAACCTTCATTCAGATCCCACACCCCTTCCTGCTTGTTCCTCTGTTCCGCGTTTTCAACTGCGCTCCCGTCCTTGCGAACTCTGGCGATCTCCGGCATCGGGTTTACATCCAACAGCTCATCTAGTGTCCGCGGCGTGTAATTCATGTAAGCCATCATACAGCCGACATTGATCAATCTGCTGGGGATGCCCATCGCCCACTGCTCTTTCTTCCACTTCTCAACGAGTTCCCATTCGCGCGTATTATGTACATGCCCGTACAGCATGACCGCGCCATAATGCTGATTCTTATAAAACAGAATCGGGTAATGACTCAGAATCACCAGCCGATTCTCATCGTTGACCTCCGCGTACTGCTCGATGCTCTCCCAATAAGGGCGGAGCTTTCCTTTCACGCGGTCGTGGTTGCCTTGAATCAGGTGCTTATGCCCCTGCAACCGCTCCATAATCCGCATACTGTTTTCTTCGTTTTTCCAGAACGCATCGCCGAGCACATAGACTGTATCATCTGACGTGACGCGGCCATTCCAGTTTTGAATCAGAGTATCGTCCATCTGTGCGGTATCTGGAAATGGGCGATTATCAAAACGGAGCACATTCGTATGTCCAAAATGCATATCTGCAATGTAATAAATCATATTTTCTGTTTCCTTTGTCAGTTTCCTTTTTATTATACAGGGTAATCCGTCAAAAGTTCACTTTGTGAAAAATATTTATCTGTTTTCTCTGAGAGACTGGTATCAAAATGTGATACCAACCTCTCAGAGAAAACTCTTGCAAAAGTGTGCGCATACCTCCAGTTTTTTCTGTGTCTTGCGATCTGGCTTTCTATAGTGTTTCCTCGATCTCATACCCGCCGCCGAAAATGATCGTCAGTCTTCCGTCGCTATGTACCTTGATGCACTCGATCATCTGGCGCACGATGCTATCGTCGTACTGCGTTTCATTCGCATTGCGCTCGGCGATGATGTTCTGAATTTCCTCCAGCCGCGCTTGGCGGGAGCCGTCCTTGTGGACGTTCTCTTGAATTGCGGCAATGCGGCGGTTAAGCTGCTCGATCTGATCGGAAATGCCTTTGAATTCATCCTCGCTGCTCTCCACGTCCTTTCCAGCCGCGACGGTTTCGTTGACCAGATCCAGCATCCGTTTGTTCAGCGTGTCGATGCGGCGGGTCAGCAGGTCGATTTCCTCCGAACCGCCATTTATGCCGATGGCTTCTCCAATGGTGGCTTTCATAAGCGTCAGGTATGTGGACTCGTCCTCCGCGTGAAAGCGTCTTAGCGCTCGGACAACGGCCCCATGCAGGGCTTCTTCCTCCGCGGTGATGGAGTTCTTACAATACTTTTTGCCATAGTCCAAACGGCTGACGCAACGCCAGACGATTTTCTTTTTTCCGCGGATATTCCATGTGACACGTTTGTACCGGCTGCCGCACTCTGCGCAGTGGAGGACTTCCGTCAAAGCATACTTTGAGTATCGGCCATTTGCCGTAACTGCGGTTTTATCCGATTGAAGCCGCAGTGAATTTCTGCGTGACAGTTCTTCTTGTGCGCGGTTGAACACCTCACGGCTGATAATCGCTGGATGATTGTTCTCGACAATGTACATGGGTGCTTCGCCCTGATTCGCTTTTCGCGTTTTGGAGATGCAGTCGACCGTAACGGTTTTCTGGAGGATACAGTCGCCACAGTATTTTTCGTTCCGTAGAATATTCATGATCATGTTCTTGCTGAAGCTGAGATTCTTTCCGGGAATCTCGATTTTTTCCGCTTGCAGCGTTTGCGCGATCATCTTGACCGGCTGACCGGCGAGGAACATCTCGTAGATCCGCTCCACGATGGCTGCTTCTTCCGGCACGATCTCCGGTTTGCCATCCTCGCCTTTCCGGTAGCCCAGCAGCCGCTTGTACTGAAAGCTCACTTTCCCATCCTCGAAATTTTTGCGGTAGGTCCATGTGATGTGCTTGCTGATGCTCTCGGATTCGGACTGCGCAAAGCCCGCGTAAATGACAAGGTATAATTCGCTCTCGTTTTTCAGCGTGTCAATGTTCTGTTCTTCAAAGAAGATGCCAATGCCCTGCGCTTTTAAGGAGCGCACATATTCCAGACACTCCACCGTGTTTCTGGCGAATCGGGAGACGGATTTTGTGATGATATAGTCGATTTTCCCGTTATGGCAGTCGCGGATCATGCGCTGAAATTCCGGGCGTTTGTCCGCCCTTGTGCCGGAAATGCCCTCGTCGGCATAAAGGCCGGCAAACTCCCATTCCTTGTTGGCAGCGATCATTTCCGTGTAAACACGCATCTGGTTCTGATAAGATGTAAGCTGTTCTTCGGAATCTGTGGAGACGCGGCAGTAAGCCGCGACCCGCTTTTGGTGATATTTCTCCTTGTCCACAAGGATGGACTTTTGGGGTTCAATTACGGAAACTGTCCGTTTCGGAATTCTCTGGACTTCCATTCGGTTCTTCCTCACTTTCGCAAATATCGGTTTCTGTTTTCGTATGCAGAACGACGCCGCCTCCCACATGAAGGGAGACGGTGTCGATCAGTTCGGAAAAATATGCAGCATTGAACGCATCCTGCGGCTTCATCAGAGAGGCACGCTTTCTGGCAATCTGTGCGGCGATCTGCGTTTTGGCGTTTGTTTCTTTGTAAAGCTGACCTGCAATTTCGCAGAGCAGGGCAACGATCCGTTCCTCACTTGGACGCCCCTGCTCCATTTCGTCGGAGATCTGCTGCTGCAAATTCAGCACCACTGCGGAATCCCTGTGCTTTATTTTTGGATGCGGGAGCATGAGATCGGCATTTGCGATGACGCGGTTCATAAGGAGCGTGATTTTCCGGAGCAGCTCGCCGTCGCTGATCCGCACCCGAATGCCACAGTCTGCATTGCTACATGTCCAGCTTTCCCGAATCGCACGTTTGGAATTGATGTGCCGGAGCATCGTCGCACCGCATTGCCCGCAGCGGATACGGTCGCGGATCTGCCGGATGCCCTCGCTTTCCTCGACTGCCTGATTCCAGCGCCGTGCGCTTTTGACTGCAGCGGCTTCTTCGTAGATGTTTTCGTCGATGATCGTCTCGAATTCTTCATCGCCGGTGTACTTCGCATTCTCCAGAATCCGAGAAATCCGCGCCTTATCCCATACACAGGTCCGCTCTGTGTATGGGATCTGCTTTGCCGTCAAATCCTCTGCGATCTCTTTAAGGGATGCACCTTGAATGTACGCCTTGAAAATATTGCGGACAATGTCGGCCTCTTGCTGTTCAACCACGGTGTGTCCGTTGCGGATCGTGTAGCCAAACGGTAAATATCGAATCTTTTTCATACCTGTCCCTCTTAAATCTGTTCTGTAAATTTGAGCCCGCCAAGCAAGGTAACTGTCATTTCGTCGCGGTTATTGATGCAAATGTCTGTGACGATCTCATGGAACAGCTTCTCGTCGAACACCTCCAGCGGCTGTTCCAGCTCGTCAATCAGGGATTTCAGCTTCCGCACATCCTCCAACATCGTTGTGATCCGAGATTCAAAGCTGCTGTACCGCTCTGTTTTCAGCTTGCCGAGCTGCTGGCGGATCTCCCGCGCCTGCGTATGGTAAATATCTGCGGCGAGGTATCCCTTTGATCGCAGCCGCTCCAGCGCGAGCAGCTTTGCATTCAGTTCAGCGATGCTCTGGCTGAGCTGGCTGGCCGCTCTGTTGTTCCGCTTATAGGCTGCGGCGGCAAATTCAAGCTTCTGAATCGTCTGACCGAGGATATCTTCTTCGCAAAAGCGCAGCTTGTTGATCATGGTGATGATGCCGTCGTAAATACGTTCCTCGCTGTAATAGCTGGAATTGCAGGCAGTGGTATCTGCCGCGTGTTTTGAACAGACCCACTTGATTACGCCATTGGAAGTCTTGCGATGATAGAGAGAGCCGCACTCGGAACACCGAATGCGGCTTGTAAGAGGATATGTATTTGTTGTCTTGACGCTTTCCGTCTTTTTCCTTCGAGCTGCCAATAAACGCTGTACAGTCTCATAAACACCGGGCGCTAAAATTGCTTCGTGCGTATTTTCTGCATAAAATTGATCGTACTCCCCACAGTTGCGATGCCGTTTGAATGGGACAGTTGACTCTCCATAAAACTTTTGATGAAGCGTATGACCGGCATAGCGTTCGTTGGAAAGCATATATGTAAGTCGGTTTGATTTCCAGTTTGCTTTATTGTCTTTGGTTGGAATTCCTTGAGCTGTCAATTCTCGCGCAATTTCAGTTGCAGACATGCCGTTCAGATACGCATCAAAAATCCATCGAACAATTTTTGCTTCCGGTTCGTATACTACGAGTTTCTTATCAATCAAGCGGTATCCATACGGTACGTTGGTTGCAATGTATTCTCCACGTTCCATTCTCTTTACAATGGACAGCCTTTCGTTTTGTGAGATGGACTCAGATTCCTCCTGTGCGATGGCTGCAAACGTATTGAGCAGCATCTCGTCGGCCATCGCCAGTGTGTTGATTCCATCTTCTTCGAACTGCACCCCAATGCCGAGCAGCTTCAGCTTGCGCGTATAATTCAGTGCCTCTTTCGCGTTGCGGGCAAATCGTGAGACTGATTTTGTAAGAATGAGGTCGATCTGGTGCAGCTCGCACATGCGGATCATCCGCTGAAATTCCGGACGGTTATCCGCTTTCATGCCGCTGAGACCCTCGTCGGCAAAAATGTCGACCAGCTCCCATTCCTGCTTCTCTGCAATGTATTTCGTATAAACACGTTCCTGCGTTGCAAAGGAATTTCGCTGATCTGCGGAGTTTGAGGACACGCGGCAATATGCCGCCACGCGCAGCTTGGGGATCTCCTGCTTCGTCGTTGGCGCAATCAGTTTTGCAACTGGCATTTTTCTCACCTCCCATGCCGTTTGTCAACGACAAGTATATCCGCGAAAAGGTTCAAGTCTACTGATATCTTTCAAACGGTCCCGAATTCTACCAAACGCTGAAACGGCGGCGGGAATTCTTGTGGAAACCGTGCAAATTACAGTTTAATCCGTAAGGACAATGTCCGCGCCGGTCAGGTTCTGATAATATTTCTTTGCTTTGCGGTATTCTTTTTCCGTAATGTCTCCGCTCTGACGCAGGGCGCGGAGTGTCATCAGGATTCGGAGAAAATTTGCGTTCTTGTTTTGGCGCTCAGATAGCATTTGTGTTTTCTTACCTCCTGTACATCTGTTTTCGCACTTCGTCACACGCGCGCCAACGCGCGGCTTTATGGCTTCAGGGTGCAGCATCCCTACCGAGACGCAGAAAAGCCGACACGTGGGCGCGTGTCGGCTGACGGTTGCTTCGTGGCTGGTCACTATTTCAATTTGATTTTTCCTTTGAGTGCGCTGTCGCTGGGTTTTATTCCATAATCATATTTTTTAAGCAGTGCGTCGAGAAGCAGATAGTTACTGTCTGAGAACATTGGGCTAACAACAATCCGCATATTGCTTATAGCAGCATCATCTAAGTCTGCATCATAATATGGTTTAAGTGGGATATTATTGCGTGCGCGCTGAAGTATTACAATATAACGAAACTCTTGTTGGAAATCCCAATGACTCCGTTTGAAACGTGCGATAAGCTACTGCGTATTGCATGAACCGCTGCACCCCTTTCCGAAAATACCGGACAACAGCCAGCCGATAAAGCCCATATAGGCCATCGTGATGAACGGGTTAGAAGTCAGCGGACAAGCTCCAGTGGGGCATCCCACAAAGTAGTAATATGCAAGGCCAACTAATGCGCCGCCTGCGGTAAAAAGAACTGACTTCAGCCATTTTTTAATTTTTTCTTTCATCTCACATTCCTCCTGCTAAATATTCCTCTGCATAGTGAACAGCAGTTGCCCCATCGGCTACAGCAGTTACGACCTGCCGTAATGCCTTTGTGCGGACATCCCCAACGGCGAACACACCGGGGATGTTGGTGCGGGTACTCTCATCTGCAATAATGTATCCAGCCGGATCAATCTCAATCTGATCTTTCATCAATTCGGTGGAAGGCTTTCTTCCCACGCTTACAAATACACCATCGCAAGCAAGGGTACTTTCTTCTCCAGTTTTCACGTTCCTAATCTGGATACCGGTCAGCTTTTCGTTATGGAGCAGAGCTATAATCTCACTGTCCCAGACAAGTTCTACATTTTCTGTTTTCATCAAAGGTTCATGGTAGATCTTTGTTGCTTTTAGGGTGCCTCTGCGGTGAACGACGATGACCTTTTTGCAGATCCGGGAGAGAATCAGCGCATCCGCCGCAGCGGTATTGCCACCTCCTGCGATGACAACCGTTTTATTCCGATAGAACATTCCGTCACAGGCTGCACAGTAATGGACACCTTTACCGATTAACGCTTGTTCCCCATCAACACCCAGCTCTCTGGGACCGGCTCCTGTAGCCAATACGATGGATTTTGCGTACATAGCGCCTTCGCTGGTCACAGCTTTCTTTACAGAACCTGACAGTTCCAGAGACAGCACCTCAGTCAGCTTGGTTTCCACACCAAACCGCTCCGTTCCTCGCTTCATTTTTTCTCCCAGGGAGAAACCGTCGATGCCATCCTCGAAGCCGGGATAGTTGTCGATTTGCTCGGTCAGAGCCATCTGCCCACCGGCAGACAGCTTTTCTAAAACCACGGTGTCCATTCCTGCCCTTGCAGCATAAAGGGCTGCGGTATACCCGCCGGGACCGCCACCTACAACGATCATGTCATAGATATGCTGCGCATTATTTACTTCCTGAGTCCGGTGCTGTAAGGTTTCCTCAATAAAAGCCACCAGCTGCGCTCTGGATTCTGGAGCGACGATAGAGCCAAGAGTCTGTCCGCTGTGATAGATCAGCAGAGTAGGGACAACTTCAATAGCCTCGGTCTCAGCCAATTCCGGTTCATCATCAATGTTGACAGCAGTGAATATCAGTGTATCCTTATATTCCTCAGCAACGCTTTCCAATGCTGGAGCCAGACGTCGGCAATATACGCACCAAGGGGCTGAAAACTCCACCAGAACAGTCTTTCCGCTATGCACCATTTCTTCAAATTGATTTCTATTAATATTGATAACTGCCATATTACCAGCTCCTTTCCTTTGCTTGATTATAGTATAGCCAATCTAAAATAACATTTCGGTGATGATATCACATAAAATAGTGCGCCATTGCTGCCGCACTAAAATTTTTCGTTATTAAGTAACTCGAGGATATGTTCACTGGAACGGATGATTTGAGACTGCTTATCTTTTATGGATGTTTTTTTTGCCTCCTCCAGCGAGAGAGAAGCATATAAATGAACCGTGTATGCTTCCTGCCTGAGAGAATCTTTATACTGTTCAGCTGCAAGATATTGTTTCTCAAGAATACTTAGGTTTTACCGCCTCCTTTATCTATATTTTATCAAATCACGACACATATTCCGTGACTTAATCACCTATTTCAGTCGCAGGAGTGATGGCCGCAGCCGTGGGAACCGCAAGAGTGACCTTCCCCATGGTGGTCGTGATGATCACACCGAACATTGGGGTTGAAGTCCAGTTCGCCTGCTACCAGTGCTTCTGCTGCTGCATCAGCGTTGCCGGAAACACCACCATAAAGCCGGATACCCACATCGCTCAGTGCCATCTGGGCACCGCCACCAATACCGCCGCAGATCAGGGCATCTACCTTCAGTGCACTCAGGACGCCTGCCAGTGCACCATGTCCGCTGCCGCCAGCATCCACAACCTTAGACGAAATGATTTTTCCATCTTCCACATCGTAGATTTTAAACTGTTCAGTGTGACCGAAGTGCTGAAAGATTTCTTCGTTTTCATAAGTGACTGCAATTCTCATAATATTATCTCCTTTCGGTTTTTCGTGCATCGGATGGATTTTTTGCTGATAGCAATTTCTGCACCCGTAGGCTGCGCTGTTTCCGTTGCAGAGTGTAAAATCCCCTCCCTCGATTCGCAGAGGAAGTCCCTCAACCAGCGCATCGGCCAGTTTTTTGCGGGCAGCTGCATAAATCTGCTGAACCGTTGTTCTGGCAATACGCATATATTCTCCGCATTGCTCCTGAGAAAAACCTTCACGGTCAATCAGGCGAATGGATTCATACTCATCCACATTCAGGACAATGGGAGTCAGTTCCTCGCCGCCACGAACCGGAACAAAACCATCATTATTCGGTAAACAACAAACTTTTCGGCATTTTCTCGGTCTTGGCATAGATTCACCTCCATATTATTTGCAGCATATGCCATTTATACAACCATTGTACATCCTCCCTCTCCTATATGTCAACGGAATTATTGACATATGCCATAAATTATTTTATACTATGTGTATTCAAGGAGGTGTACCCATGGATTTTTCATCCTATTTTCCAATTTGGAACAAACTGACACCGACCCAGCAGCAGATTTTGGAGCGAAATGCAGTTTTACGAAAAGTGGACAAAGGGACCGTGATTCACAATGGAACTGTGGAGTGTACTGGTCTTCTGCTGGTAAGAAGCGGACAGCTTCGTGCCTATATTCTTTCCGATGAAGGACGAGAGATTAGCCTCTATCGTTTGTTTGATCGGGATATTTGCCTGTTTTCCGCCTCCTGTATGATGAACAGTATTCAGTTTGAGATTACCATTGAGGCGCAGAAGGATACCACGATGTGGGTTATTTCTGCTGACACTTATCAGCACATTATGAAAGAGTCTGCTGTGGTAGCTAATTTTACCAACGAAATTATGGCCACCCGTTTTTCTGAGGTTATGTGGCTCATGGAGCAGATCATGTGGAAAAGCTTTGATAAAAGGTTGGCAGGATTTCTGCTGGAGGAATGCAGCTTAGAGGGAACAAATATCCTCAAGATTACCCATGAAACCATTGCGAGCCACATGGGTACCGCCCGTGAGGTAGTTACCCGAATGCTTCGCTATTTCCAGAACGAGGGTATGGTCAAACTGACTCGTGGAACAGTGGAGATTACAGACAAAATCAGACTGGAACAATTGCAAAATGATTAAGCAAAAAGGACATCTGCTTGCTATTAGTTGCAAGCAGATGTCCTGATTTTATGCTCGATCCATTCCGCAGGCCGTAGCCGATTCAATGAGACAGCGATCATTGGTCACAGCATCATAGAACCGGAAGCCGCCGGAGAAGTTATAGCAGTCAAAGCCGTTTCCGGCCAGGATACGACAGGCAATGTAGCTGCGCAGACCGCTCTGACAGATGACGTAGACAGGCTTACGCTTGTCCAGCTCACCCAGCCGCTCCCGCAGCTCGTCCACCGGGATGTTAAAGAAGCCGTCAATGTGTCCGTGTGCGAATTCTTCCACAGTGCGGGTATCCAACAGAGTTACGCTTCCGTCACGAGGAAGACGATCTGCATCTTCCAGATGCCATTGTTTCAGAACACCGTTTGCGATATTTTCAACCATAAAGCCAGCCATATTTACCGGGTCTTTCGCAGAGGAATAAGGCGGTGCGTAGGCCAGATCCAGATCCTTCAGTTCCGTGGCTTTCATTCCTGCCCGGATAGCAGTGGCCAGCACATCAATGCGCTTATCCACACCTTCATAGCCTACGATCTGCGCACCCAGCAGGCGATAAGTCGCCTTTTCAAAGACCACCTTCATTGTCATGACTTTCCCGCCGGGGTAGTAACCTGCATGGCTCATGGGTGACAGGATAACCGTATCAACATCCAGCCCTGTTTTTCTGGCGTTGGTCTCATTTACGCCGGTAGTAGCGGCAGTCATGCCAAAGATCTTGATGACACTGCTGCCTTGGGAGCCGGTATAATGGCTGTCTCCGCCACAGATGTTGTCCGCAGCGATTCGTCCCTGTTTATTGGCAGGGCCAGCCAAAGAGATCAGAGCATCCTGCCCGGTAACGAAGTGCTTCACCCGCACCGCATCACCCACGGCATAGATGTCGGAAATGGAGGTTTCCATTCGGTCATTGACCACAATACTTCCTTTAATGCCCAGTTCCAACCCGGCATCCTTTGCAAGGGTGGTTTCGGGAGAAACACGAATGGCCAGGATTACCATATCCGCATGGAGAGACGGTTCTTCTTTCAGCAGCACATCCACGCCGCCGTCCCTTTCCTCAAACCCTTCTACGGTATGACCAAGTGCCAGCTTTACACCGTGCTTGCGCATTTCATTATGGATGAAAGAAGCCATATCGGCATCAAAGGGATTCATAAGCTGTTTTGGACGCTGGACAATGGTGACATCCATCCCCAGCTCTCGCAGGTTTTCTGCCAGCTCCAATCCAATGAAGCCACCACCTGCCAGTACAGCGGATTTGGGATGGTTTGCATTGATGTAATCCTTGATGCAGAAGGTATCTTCAACAGTGCGCAGGGTAAACAGCTTATCAAGACCTACACCGGGAAGCCGGGGCTGAGTAGGCTTGGCTCCGGGGGAGAGAATCAGTTTGTCATAGCTCTCCTCGAACTCCTCACCGGTTTCCAGATTTTTCACGGTAACTTCTTTTTTTTCGGGATGGATAGCCGTGACCTCATGGCGCACCTTCATGTTTACATGGAACCGGGAGAAGAAGCTTTCCGGGGTCTGGAGGATCAGATCCGACCGATCGGTAATCACATCACCGATATAGTATGGCAGACCACAGTTGGCATAGGAGATATACCCCGAGCGCTCAAAAACTACGATTTCTGCCTGCTCATTCAGTCTGCGAATACGGGCGGCAGCGGTAGCACCGCCTGCCACACCGCCCACAATGACAACTTTCATGTTATCGTTCCACCTTTCCCGCATAAGCGGAAATTCCGCCTATGTTTTTCACGTTGGTATAACCCATCTGCTTCAAAATAGCAGCTGCCTGACGGCTTCTTGCACCGCTGAGACAATGAACAAAAATGGGGGTAGATTTATTGTCAATCATGCCAGCCACTTTGCTAATGGACTGCAAAGGAACATTTTTACTGCCGGGGATATGCCCCTGCCGGTATTCGTCGGGGGTGCGAACATCCAGCAGGACTGCGCCATCCGTAGTGCTATATTCTTTGACACCCTGATTGATGTCAGGGCCTTTCAGGAAATCGAAGAATCTCATCTTTGCACCTCCTTACAGCATGGCGAGAATCTGAGCCTTAGGTCTGGCACCGGTGACTTGATTAACAATCTTTCCGTTCTTCATAACCACCAGAGTGGGTATGCTCATCACACCGAACTGCATAGCCAGTTCCTGTCCCTCATCCACATTAATTTTAACAACCTTGATATCGGAGCGCTCCTTGGCAATCTCTTCTACCAGAGGAACTACCATGCGGCAAGGACCACACCAGGGAGCCCAGAAATCTATCAGGACGGGCTTGTCCGAGTTCAAAACCTCTTGATTGAAATTGTTTTTATTAACACTGATAGCAGACATATTTAAGTCCTCCTGTTTTCTTTTTTATGGCTTTATTATATCCAGCAGTCGTTCCTTGTTCTGTGATTTTATCACTTATCGCCGTTGACTGTTTCACCGGGCCAACTATTAATTCCGCCGATCTCAATGATATTGGTGTAGCCCAGTTTTACCAGTTTTTCAGATGCCTGCTTACTCCGATTACCGCTGCGGCAGTATACCAGAATCAGCTGATCTTTATCCGGCAGTTCAGAGATATCCTCTGTGCCAATGGATTCGTTGGCAATATTGATAGCACCGGGAATATGCTTTTCGCTATATTCCTGAGCAGTACGAACATCGAGGATGATGTATCCGGTTTCCTCCTCCATCATCGTAATAGCTTCCTCCATAGTAATCTGTCGATAGGTTTTTTCAGCGGATTGCGTTGCACAACCAGAGAGAAGCAGTAAAGTCATTAAAATGGGAATGATTCTTTTCGTGTGGATACCTCCATATTTTGAAGATAGGGCAGCCGTTTCCAGCTGCCCTGTTTCCTTTTTTTATGTTCTTGCCATTCCGTCTACACTGAGCACAACGCCCGTGATATAGGATGCTTCGTCAGATGCCAGGAACACAAATGCATTGGCAATATCCTCCGGCTGACCCAAGCGGCGCAGAGGGATCTGCTTGATGAGCGGATCAATTACTTCCTTGGGAACAGCCTTCATCATATCGGTCAGGGTAATACCGGGAGCGACTGCATTCACTCGAATACCCTTCGGACCCAATTCTCGGGCAAGGGAAACCGTCAGGCCATTGACAGCAAATTTGGATGCGGGATAAGCAAAGCCACTGGGCTGGCCGTAAATGCTGACCATTGAGGAGGTGGAGAGAATAACACCTTGACCTTTTGCAATCATGCACTCACTGGCGGCTCTTGTAGCATTGAACACGCCTTTTACATTCAGATCCATAACCTTATCAAAGGTTTCCTCCGTATACTCGGTAAAGGGAGTGCTTTCGGATACACCGGCATTGTTCACCAGAATATCAATGCAACCGTATTTTGAGGCAGCTTCTCGGAACGCATTGCGGACAGATTCCAGATTGGACAGGTTAGGACTGATTCCCGCAACTGTTGCATCAGGGTACTTTTCTTTCAGCTGCGCAACCGCTTTGTCAGCAGAACCTTGTGAGCTTGCGGTCAGGATTACCGTAGCACCTTCCTTCAAAAATTTGTCTGCGGTAGCGTAGCCAATGCCACGGCTGCCTCCGGTGATGATTGCAACTTTATCTTTCAGTCTCATAAGAATACCTCCTTGTGTTTTGTATTTGTAGTATAACCTGTTTCGGAGGCGTTCTCCGTGATAAAATCACATTTTTCCAAGAAGGAATGATAGAAAAATCATGCCCGCGCATAAATAAAAAGCCACAGTCACGCTCCGATTTGAAGTGTAGACTGTGGTTTTTATTTTACAGGTTCTGCACTTTCAGCCATCTTGATGATTTCGGAATCATCAATTTTGCTTGGAGTGTATTCGAGAACATAAGTGACTTCCGGAGAATAAGTCCAACAGAGAAATGCCGTGTCATCTTTCTTGTAAAGAGCGCCCGGCCAGTCCTGAATCATCATTTCCTCACAGCTGTCCATACCATCAACAAAATGCATCGAGGTGAGAATGTAACTACGGATAGCGAAATATGGGGGAGGGTGTCAACCAAAATATCTCGACAAACAGCCGACAAAAAATGACAGCCAGCGAAATGCTGGCTGCCTGTTCGGGCACAAAATGGGAACGGCCCGGGAAACGCATAGTCAGTCGAGAATCTCCATGAGTCGGCCGCAGCAGAAGGGGATGACCTCGCCTTTTTTGACGTGAACGGTCTTGTTGCACGTCTGACAGTAAACATCCGTGTCATACGGCGCACGAACGGCAGGAATTGCGCCAAGTTCTTCTTTGGAAAGACCTTCAATGTGGAACATTGCGGTTTTGTCCTCACTGGGAATGTAGGTGCCCATTGGTTCAAGGCGCTTCGTCTTGCCGATACAGTTGGACATCTTGATCCAGAGCGCCTCCAGCTCTGTTTTTTCTGCGGGATTCTCCGGGGTGAACTCAACAATATCCTGATTGATTCGAATTTTCATAATAGTTGATCTCCTTTTCTTAGCCGCTCATCAGACCGGAGATGACGCCCATGATCTTATCATGGCAGCCGCCGCAGCCGGTGGAACAGCTTGTGATTTTTTGTACTTCTTGAAATTCGCGCTCGACGTCGGAAAAGCGGTTCGTCTGCGCAAGTGCGCGGTCAATATCCGCGAGCGTGACGTGCTTGCAGTGGCAAAGCTCTGCGTTCTCTTTGTATTCCATCGCCGGTCAGACCTCCGCAAATGCGGACTTGTCCAGACCGCAGTCAGGGCAAACCCAATCCTCAGGGATTTCTTCAAACGGTGTGCCGGGGGCAATGCCATTCTCGGGATCGCCGACGGCCGGATCATAGACGTAGCCGCAGGGACATTCGTATTTCATGCTTGAATCCTCCAAAACAATAATGATTATCATTACTGATTATAAAATACCATAACTTTCCCGATTTGTCAAGAGGGAACTTGCAAAAGCAGCGCATCCTGATGGAAGCGCTGCTTTTGCTGCAAGGGAGACATGGGAACAGATCGTGAAATGGATGCGGATAGGGTTGAGCAAAGGGGATGCGAGGGAGCAGGACAGGCGCGGGACAGACAGACCGAAGGGGATTGGGAGCAGGCGTGGCGAGAGGATGCGGGGATGATTGTTGAGAGGGAACAGAATAGCCAGCCGGATGCGCTGATTTTTGACATATTAGACAAGAATGAGGATATAGGTTCAGAAAGAAACTGTTTTTTGCGAAAAAGGCTAGGAATGACTGCAATGTGGTGTTTTTGCAGGAAAGTTTTACCGGTGAAAAATGAGTTCCTCCGATAAGAAGTCCTTCTTCTTGATGCCGCGCTCCTTGAGGTAGCGGTCAAGTCGGTCAAAGAGCTCTGCGGGGATCTGCGCGGCTAAGGTTCTCATTTCTCCGGTCATGATTTTTCCGTCCTTCCAGTCGTAATATTCCGTGATCATGGCTTCCACATACTCACCGAGGGTCATCCCGGCTTTTTCCTGCTCCTGCCGGACTCTGGTATGGAGTGCGACCGGCAGCATGGCGCATAGGTTTTTTCTTGTTTCCATTGCAATCTCCTTTCGCTTTGGTACGCCAAGTATCGCAGGAAAAAGGAAAGAAAGCTATTCACCAGAGCCAACAAAGAACGCCGCACAAACGAAGCAAATTGGACTAATCCGTAAACAAATCCGGTCTGGCTGCGACGGCAAAGCCCTCGCGTCCGGTCACGACCACGCCATTCTGCCCGCCGGAGCAGTGGATGACGAGGATATTGCCCACGCTGTCGTAGCCACAGACGATCCCGACGTGGCTGTCATCCGCGTAAAAGACGAGATCGCCGGGCAGTGCGTCTGACCATGCAATGTTGGTGCAGTAGCCATGCTGCGAGGCTGCACCACCGCCGCGTCCGGGCAGGTATGCACCGTTCGTGGCGTTATAGAACGTCCAGTCCACAAAACCGGAGCAGTCCAATCCGAACGGAAGCACCTTACCGGTCGAACCGCTGCCCGGTGCAGTGACTGTCGTCGGCGTTCCCCAGCGGCTGTCCCAGCCGAGAACGAGGCTTTTGCCGCCCCAGAAATACGTCACCTTTCCGAGAAGCTGATACGCCGTCAGGACAATGGATTCTCGCAGCGGATCAAGATCGTCCGGCAGCGTACCTTGAATGTCCGAAATGTCGACAGGACCGATGGGCGTACCATCCGGCTGGTAATTGCCGATCAGGGAAAGGAAAATGTCGTCGTAGTCCGGCTTCAGCAATTCTTCGAGCATCTCCCGCCGCCAGCTTGTATTTGCGGTATTGCTTGACCGCAAAGTGGTCAGGGTCGCGGACTTCCAGCTCATCGAACATGACATCCACGGGGTTCTTGAAGGTCTCATCGTCCTCTCTGGCTTCCGAGGCATTGATCATTTCGAGCAGAGTAGTAAAGTTTTTCTCGTGGTCGGGTGCTTCGTACCAGATGTAGCCGATGAGGGCTGTGTAGTAGAGCTTTTCAGCCTTGACCCAAAAATCTTCGCCGGACTTATCGCCGTCCCCCTTGGTATTGAGAATGATGGTATTGACCAATTTGAGGATGTCCTTCTCACTGCGGATGTACGCGAACGGGTTGTAGTGCATGGATTTCCGGAAATTGATGGTGTTCAGCGACTTGATGACATAGCCGCCCTTTTCGAGCATCTTGCCGCACTCTACCAGCACCGTACCCTTCGGGTCGGTGACAACGTATGAACTGTGCATCTGCATCAGGTTTGGCTTCACGAAAAAGCGCGTCTTGCCTGAGCCGGAACCGCCGATGACAAGGATATTTTTGTTTCTGGCGTACTTCGGCTGTTTCGGACGGCTGTTCATGGTCAGGAACTCCGTCTGCGTCAAGATGACGTTGTTCGAGAACTCCGGGTCCATGTACGGCTTGATGTCCTCCGGCTTGCCCCATCGTGCAGATCCGTATTCTTCGCCCTGCCGGAACTTCTTGCGGTTCTTGCCTTTGACGTAGACCGCCAGCTTGAGCAACACGCCAGCCGACAGACCGATGAGCAGATCAACAGGATGAAAGCTGGGGAGCGGATTTGCGAAGGCAGTGCCGAACACGGCAAAGCCGTTTGTCAGCTTGTCGATGAACTCCGTGCCGGGTGCAAGTCGGAACACGGCGGCAATCTTATCCGCAAAGTAGAAGGCGAAGACATACGGAAGGTTCAGAAGAATGAGCTTCTTCACATCGGGTTTGTTCACAGCTCCACACCCCGATCCTTGGTCTTGACCTTGACTTTCTCCTTGTGCTGCGCCTTGCTCTGGGCTTTCTCCTGATCCAGCTTGTGCCGGATGGACGGCTGTTCCTTCTGCTTGACGGTTTTTGCGGAGAACTCCTTGAAGGCGGCGGTCATTACATCAACGTCCCGTCCCTTGAAGAAGACAAGATAGCTGGGCGGCTCAACAGAAACGTCCTTCTTGAGTGCAAAGTCCAGACCGTATTTGCTGGCAGTCCGCTCAAAGGACTTGATGTTGCCGTCCGTCACTTCGATGTTGGAGATGGCGGCGTTCTGACTCATCAGATGCTTGATGGACTGCTTGCCGCGATAGGTTTTTGGCTGCTGCATCTGCTTCTGCGCCTTCTCAATCTCCTGCACGAACTTGTCCAGAGCCTTTTTCAGCACCTCGGCAGAGATTTTGCCGCCCTTGATCATGATTGCAACAACTTTGGTGTTGACTTCATCCTGCATTGCAGTGATACCTCCTTTCCTTGAGATGATTGAGGGGATGCTGCCTCAGCTAAGGCGGCACAATCCGGCGACAGATGGTTTTCATTTACACTGTCCTCCTTTCCGAGCATTGCTCACGATGGTATTCATTAAAGAGTGTCTTCACAAAGGCTATAATCGTAGGTCTTCGGCTTCTTTGACCCTGCCGATCTGTCCTGCCCGTAGAAATCATGATTGACGAGGGCGGAGTAGTAATTGTCTATCGTCAGAGAGGCGTTATACAGAGCGGTCAACAGGTACGCCCGGATATTACGGATGTCTGACGGGTTCTTGTTCATTGCTTCCAGAACGTACTCAATGTGGCTGCTATTCAGCTTGAGAAAGCGGGATTTGACTACTTGCTGCGGCATATCCGCGCCATTGATGCGGATGGTCGGCGCAGTGGAACAGACGGCATCCAGCATGATGTCCATGATCTCCCGGAAGCGGTCTTTATCGAACTTCGGATCCTGACAGAGAATATCGTAGTCAAGATTCTCTTTGATAATCTCTTCATACTCGCTTCGCTCATCCATCCTGTCCATCCCATCAAGATTGATGGATTGATAGTTCTTTGAGAGAGTATTTCTTTCTTGGGTAATTACTTGATCAGTATTTATTTGTGCGGACTTATCCCCGCGTGGATTATCCACATCTGGCTTCTCCACACATGGATTTTCCGTGTGTGGCTTTTCCCGTTCTGGTGTAGACTCCTGCGGCTCTTCGTATATCTCAAAGATTGTGCTGCTCATCCTGCCTTTACCGTCTCTCTGCCGGTGCCTGACGAGGTAGCCGTGTGTCTCAAGCTCACGGAGCGCGGAGAGAATGGCATCCGGACCTTCCTTGCAGATTGCGGAAAGCCCCTTGGTTGAGAACTTCCAGCCATCATTGAACGAGAGCATCTTTGAGAGAAGACCGACTGCCTTGAGTGACAGGCTCTTGTCTCGAAGGTGGAAGTTCGCCATGACGGTATAGCCACGATTCTTGTTTACGCGATAGACTGCCACGAAAATCACCTTGCTATCTTGGGAAGCAGCTCTTCGCCGCACTTTTTCTGGAACTTCATTCGGATGACCTCCTTGCCCTTCGGCGTGAAGTAGGTCTGAGAACCGGTGTAGCAGTACGTCACAAAATCGCGGACGATGAACAGTCCGGCATTGCTGTCCTTGTTGTAGGGAAGAAGCTGCCCGGAAGGAGATCGGAACAGGTACTTTTCTTTGAGAAGGAACTGGACGAACTTGCGCTCTGGGATTTTCAGTTCCTTCGCCGTCGTTCGGATATTGGTGCAGTCATCCGGATTGATGAAGGCGTCGTAGTAATCGGCTTTGGGCTTCGCCGTGTTCAGCTCACACTCAAGAGCCTTCACACGATTCTTTTCCAGAATCAACGCCTGAGCAAACTCCACAATGACCGCCGGTTCCTTCTGAATGCGTTCCAGAAGGGAATCCGTCATATAGCCGCCGGTTTTGCGGATGGTAGGAATGACCTCATCAAATACCCAAAGTTCAAACTTTTCAGCCGCAGGAAGTTTGCTGCGAATAATTAGCCGATAAACGTCTCCTTCCGGGATGAAGTTGATACTCTGAACTTTCCCGCTGATAGGGGTAGAACGTTTCGTTATAGCCCTGCAATGGTCGTTGACCGCCTTGTTCGGGTTGGTGTAACCGAGTGCCTTTGCAACATCTGCCGCACAGAACAGAACTTTTTCTCCTTCGAGGATCGTTCTTACCTCACCAAACTGTTCATTCTTGAAGATTTCGATTTTGTTATCCATGACAGGTTTCCTTTCCGGCAGCAGATGTGCCACTTTGTTTTTTGAGGGTGGAAACGGGCTTGCAGCAGTAGGGACACTCTGCAAACACGCAGGACTGATATTTCCAGAAGGGACGGTGAAAGCGGCAGCTTCGGCACTCAGGGAGAATGCCATCCGCGCCGCTGTCAAAATGCTCAAAGCCGGGTGTGGTCTGCATCAGCAATTCCAGTGCTTGCAGATCACCGGCTGTCATGCGTTTCATGCTTAAAAAACTCCTTTCCTTCGCCGCATCGCCAGCAAATATTCCGGCTTTTGGGCAACAAAAAAAGAGGGTTTGCTTCTTACTCCAAATTGGAGAAGAAACAAACCCTCTTCGTTTACGATGTAGTTCAGATGATTTCTCGGATGGTATGAATGACACCGAGCAGCAGCCCGATGAAGAAGGCAAGTCCTCCGATGAGACCGCCTATGATTAAGTTCAATGCGAAGATGCCGACTGAGCCGGAGATACCGTAACCGCTGGGAACGAGCCAGAGGCACATCCTCCGGATGCCGAACGGTAATCCAACGCAGATCCACATAAGGAAGTAGTCGCATACGCCGTCAGGCATATAGATCGGCTTGAGAAATGACGCGAGGCAGAACGCAAGCGCGATTGGAAGCAGAACCTCCTTCAAGAAGACTTTGATAGCACCCACTATATCCTCCTTCTGCCGGAAGTGTGCAGCGGCACCCTCCGGCTTGCTTGATTATTGTGAAAGTCCTTTGTTTTCGGTCAAAAAAAGAAGGGACTAAGCCAGAATGCCTTGGTTTTCAAGGTCTTTCTGATTTAGTCCTATTATCGCACAATAATCTTTCACCACAATAACCACTGCACAGACATAGACAGGAGTGACCCTCATTACTGCTGAGGGTCAGGGTAGAAAAACCCTCATTTGAAATGAGGATAACACGATTATGGAGGAAATCAGCCATGCCAACACTTGAATGGATTGGAAAGAGCAAGGTTATCAATCATCATCAGGAAGTTCCGTTCCGGGTGTTGGAGCGCAAGTATAGCTTTGACGAAAACGGGGAGCATAGCGAGGACAACGGCAGCGACAACATGATTATCCGGGGTGACAACCTTGAAGCCCTGAAAGCCCTGCTGCCCCGGTACGAGGGGCGCGTCAAGTGCATCTACATCGATCCGCCCTACAACACTGGCAACGAGGGCTGGGTTTATAACGACAACGTCAACGATCCGAAAATCAAAAAGTGGCTGGGTGAGGTTGTCGGCAAAGGACTTGACACGCCATGACAAGTGGCTGTGCATGATGTACCCGCGCTTGAAGCTGCTGCAAAAGCTGCTGGCGGACGATGGTGTTATTTTCATCAGCATTGATGACAGAGAGCAAGTATTACTACGGATGATATGTAACGAAATTTTTGGTGAAAATAATTTCTTGGCACAATTTGTTTGGCAAAAACGCACCTCTCCCGATATGCGTAAATTGGTAAGTACCGCCCACGAATATGTATGCGCGTATTGTAAAGACATCTCTTATCTCCCTAACGCAATAAGCAAAGTTGCATTAAGCGAAGAAGATGCCGAGAATTATAAAAATCCAGATAATGACCCCCGTGGTCCGTGGGCATCGAGCGATTTTACAGCGCAGGGTTTTCGTCCGAACCAGATGTATGAAATTATTACACCAGGCGGAGCGAGATATACTCCCCCAGAAGGTCGTTGTTGGAAAAACGTGGAGAGTGAGTTTATCAAGCAACGTGATGAAGGACGAATGTGGTTTGGAGCTGACGGAAAGGGCATACCGCGTCGAAAGACCTACTTATCTGAACGGGAGGGTAAAAACGTTTGGACTTGGTGGGATAACAAGGGCGTCGGGCATTCGCAGGAAGCTACAAAAGAGATTGGAAAAATCTTCGGTACGCCAACAGCTTTTGACTATCCAAAACCTGTTCGATTGATACAGCGTATAATTCAAATTGCTACAAGAAAAGACTCGATTGTACTTGATTCTTTCGCTGGGTCTGGTACAACAGCGCAAGCGGTTCTTAACATGAATAAGAATGATGGTGGATGCAGAAGAATCATCCTTGTTGAAATGGGAGACTATGCTGACAGCATCACCGCCGAACGCGTCAAGCGTGTTATCAATGGCTACGGCGAGGGCAAGAATGCCGTGGCGGGTACGGGCGGCAATTTCAGCTTTTATGACTTGGGCGAACCGCTGCTTGTGGGCGATTGCCTGAATGAAGCGGTTGCCCCGGAGAAAATCCGGGAATACATCTGGTTCATGGAAACCAAGCAGCCCTACGCCCCACCTATCGGCGACAATCCGTATTACCTCGGCAAGCACAACAGCACAGGCTATTACTTCTACTACGAGCCGCAGCGCGTGACGGTACTGGATTATGCGTTTCTCTCCACCATTACGGAAAAAGCTGATGGGACGGTGATCTACGCCGACCGCTGCTCTATCAGCGAGGATAAGCTGGCAAAAATGGGCATCACATTTAAGAAAATTCCGCGCGATATTAGCAGACTGTAAGGGGGTGTTCGCTGTATGGAACTGAAATCATATCAGAAAAAGGTTATAGCGGACCTGACCCGCTATCTGGAACTGCTGAACGAAACAAAGAGTGACGCAGCGGCGTTTCGCCTGTTTTGGCAGGAAAAATCAGCCCCGACTTTAGGGCTATACCAAAACGTGATACCCGGTGTTCCAAACCTCTGCTTCAAGGTGCCGACAGGCGGCGGCAAGACCTTTATTGCCTGCAACGCCGTTCGCCCCATCTTTGACGCGCTCCCCGCTACCAAGACAAAGGCGGTCGTGTGGCTTGTTCCGTCGGACGCGATTTTGACGCAAACGGCAAAATCACTGAAGAACCCGCAGCACCCCTACCGTCAAAAAATCGACGTGGATTTCGGCGGGCGTGTGGAGGTCTACACCAAGCAGGAGCTTTTGAACGGACAGAACTTCAACCCCACCGCCGTAACGGAGCAGTTGTCGGTTATGGTGCTGTCCTACGATTCGTTCCGTGGGCGCGGCAAGGAGGTCTTGAAAGCCTATCAGGAGAACAGCAACCTTGCCGAGTTTGCAAAGGTGCTGGGTAAGCCCGACAGCCCCATTGAAAAAGCGGATGAAACCGCACTGTTCCAGATCATCAACCAGCTTAACCCGCTTGTCATCGTGGACGAGAGCCACCATGCCCGGTCGGAATTGAGCCTTGAAATGCTGGAAAACTTCAATCCCTGCTTTGTGCTGGATTTGACCGCCACGCCGAAAAAGGAGAGCAATATCATCTCCTATGTGGACGCGGTGCAGCTGAAAAACGAACACATGGTCAAACTGCCCGTGATCGTCTATAACCGGGACAGCCAATCCGAGGTGCTGATTGATGCAATCGACCTGCGGAACAAGCTGGAAGAAATCGCAGATGCGGAGTACGCCAAGACGGGCAAATATATCCGTCCAATCGCGCTGTTTCAGGCACAGCCGAAGGGCAAGGAGGACGCGACAACCTTTGAAAAAATGCGGGACAAGCTGGTGGATGCCGGGATTCCCGCCGAGCAAATTGCCATTCGTACCGCCGATGTGAACGAACTGAAAAACACCGATTTGATGTCCCCAAACTGCCCGATTCGCTATATTATCACGGTCAATGCTCTGAAAGAGGGCTGGGATTGCCCCTTTGCCTATATCCTTGCGTCCCTTGCCAATAAGACAAGTCAGGTTGACGTGGAGCAGATTTTGGGACGGATTCTCCGTTTGCCCATACGAGCCAGCACACGCAGTCGGCTTTGAATATGTCCTATGTGCTGACTTCTTCCAACGATTTCAATAACACCGTGGCGCATATCGTCAAGGGCTTGAACAGCGCAGGTTTCAGCGATAAGGACTATCGCATTGGAGAGTCTGCAAAACCGCAGATTCCCGAACAGCCAGCGGAACAAATCACGCTGCCTGACCAGCAAGGGTGTTCCAAAACGGAAACCCCTTTGGAAACCGCCGAGGACGATTTTTCGGGGCTGGATGGGAAATCTATCGGGGCAGAGCTGGAGCGGCGCAGAGAACAGGCGCAAACGCCTGAAATCGCCCCGAAAGCCAACACCATGTTGGACGCTGCCGCAGAGGTCGAAAAGGCATATACAGATGCTATCCAACAGACAGACAATGACCCGATGATGGACAATCTTCCGTGGGAGGTGCGGGATAAAGTGAAATCATTCCAAGTAAACCCGCAGTTCCGGGAGGATATTGAAACGCTGCAAATCCCGCAGTTTTTCCTGAAAATTGAGCAATCTTTGTTTACGGATGGTTCTTTTGAACTGCTGGACAAGGAAATGCTGGCAGAGGGCTTTACACTCAAGGGCAAGGCATACGACATTGATTTTGCCACCGCAGACGATGAAATCCGCGAAATCGACGTGCGGGAGCAGGACGGCGGTTTGCCAAAGGTGTTCAAGATGGAGAGCGCCGAACAGCGGTACTTCAAAGAGTGGTTCAACAATCTGCCGCCGGAAAGCCGGGTGCGTCAATGCAAGGATATGATGTTCAATCAGCTTAACAAGCTGAACATGGTGGACGCCGCCGAACTGAAAGCCTACATAGACCGCATTGTGAACGATATGGATAAGGCGCAGCTTGCCGCTATGGAGAAAGCCCCGCTGGGCTATGCGGCAAAGATCCGCGCCAAAATTGAAACGCTACTGGAATCCCATTATCGAGAAAACTTTGAAAGGTGGCTGGAAACGGAGCGCATCGTCTGCAAGCCCTATTTCCGTCTGCGCCCCTCTATCCATCCTGCCACATATACCGACATATATGCCCGTTCTCTGTATGCAGCAGAGGACGGTGACATGAACAAACTGGAACAGAAGTTGATTGTAGAGTTGACCGCCCTGCCGAATGTCCGCTGGTGGCACAGAAATATTGCACGTCAAGACTTTGCAATTAACGGCTTTATCAAGCACTACCCCGATATTCTGATTATGACCCAAAGCGGCAAGCTCATCTGTGCGGAAACCAAGGGCGAACATCTGAAAAATGATGACAGCCGGGAGAAAATCGCACTCGGTCAAGCGTGGCGCACAGCAGCGGGCAAGAATTTCCGCTATTACATGGTGTTTGAGAATGAGGAAAACCTCTTGCCGGGTGCGGTGAGCATGAGCCAGTTTATCGACACGGTTAAGGCATTGTAAATCAAATAACCATATATCCGTCACTTGCAGGGGGCGATAAAATCTACCCCCGATAAGAAGCAGTGCCGATTCGGGCAGCAGGAGCAATTCTGCTGCTCGTTTTCTTTTGTGTGACCCCCTGGCTCATGCGCCGCAGGGTAGTCATAAATAACAATCAGCAAGGAGGTTAATTGTCCAATGAAAAACAGTAAGCGAGGAGGTGCGCCGCCTATGAACCACATCGGGAATATCCGTATATCTGCAAGGGAGGGCTTATATGGCAAAGAAACTTGACCCTCAAGAGATAGAGCAGTCCCGCCGAAAAAAGACTCGCGCCGATAATCGGGAGGAACGCAAGGAGCGCATACATGACGGAATCCGCAAGAATCGGGAAAGCGGCGGTGTAATTATAATACCGCCACCCCCAGCCGTACAAGCGCAAGGGCAGACTCCCCGAAAAATGCGTGTTGCAGCTTATGTCCGTGTCAGCACACAGGAAGAACAGCAAGTAGGCAGTTTTGAGATGCAAATTGTCTATTTCAAATCCAAAATTGAGAGCAATCCCGATTGGGAGTTAGTAAAAATCTATCAAGATTACGGCGTAAGCGGCACTTCCACGAACAAGCGGCAGGGATTTAAGGACATGATTGATGACGCAAAAGCAGGCAAGATTGACCTAATTTTGACAAAGGGCATAAATCGCTTTGGTAGAAATACGGTTGATATTTTGAACAATTTGCGTACTCTGAACGCCTTGACTCCACCTGTCCCGGTGCGATTTGAAAGCGAAGGGCTGTCCTCTATCGGGGATGGCAGCAACAATCTACTGATAGCGGTCTTGTCAGCACTTGCAGAATTGGAATCACAGCAAAAGAGCGAAGCCATCAAAAACGGTATTCGCTGGCGCATGGCAGAGGGTATCTACCAATTCTCGGTGATAAACACGCTTGGCTACTATTGGGACCACTTCGGACGATTGCTGATCGAGCCAACAGAAGCAAAGATTGTTGAGTACATCTACGAAAGCTGTTTGGAAGGTGCAACCCCCGCAGAAATTGCCGCCGCGCTGACCGAGCAAGGCATCAAATCGCCTAAAGGGAAAGATTTTTGGCGGGCTGCTACTATTCGCGGTATTCTCCGGAACGAGAAATATTGCGGGGACGCACTCATGCAGAAAACTTGTACGATTGATTTTCGGGAGCATAAGTCAGTGAAAAACACTATGCTCAACAAGTATTTCAAAGAGGAACACCACACAGCAATCATAAAAAAATCCGATTGGCAGAAGGTGCAACAGATTTTAGATGAAAAGCCACTACCCGGCAAATCGGCAAGGCTACACGCTATGCCAAAGCGGTTCACGATCACACGTTCTAAAGACAAGTATTTCAGAGGGTATATCATTTTAGACCCGCGCTGGACAGCTTCGGAACGCCGCGAACTGCTGAAAGAGCTGAAAAATCTCTAATACCGAAAGGAAAATCCATTATGAAATTTGATTTTAACGCACTGAACTTTGAGATCCTTGATGCGAACACCAACGCATACCCCGACATTTTCATTAACCAGAACGGTGTCACCTTTACGAAAAAGGTACTTGATGACCTGAACTATCCTGCTTTTGTCCTGTGCCAGCTTGACGCAAAAAACAAGGTTTTTGCGGTTCGTATGTGTAAGAGTAGTGAGCAGAGGGGCTACAAGTTCTCCAAGCCGAAGGGTGAGCAGAAGGCCACGGTCAGCATCACCAACAAGAATCTGGTTGACCCCATTCGTGCCGCTATGGAGGGCGTTTGGCAAAGCGATAAACGCTATCGTGTGCGTGGCTTTTGGGTCGCAGACGCAAAAACGATGTGTTTTGACCTCTCCGAGGGTGTGCAGGAGGATTATAGAAATGCCGCCAGCGATAATGAAAGCGAGGAATAAATCGGTGAACGGATTGTTCACCGTCTGAACTTCCGAATGACAGTGGGGCAAGCTCATTATGGGCTTGCCCCTTGCTTAAATAAAGGCGGGTATTTGCAGATTGTAACGCACAAGGGGCAGATAAGTGAAATGTAGGGTGGTAATATGGCAGAGAAAAATAAACGGCGCACAAGCGATAATATCCCCGATATTTGCCCCGAAGGACAACAAAAAAACAGGCGTGGGAGTTGTTAGCGTCCCACACCTGTTGGAAAACTGATTTGTAGCAGCGGCGTACCTATATCCCTCGTGTAAGTTTTCTCTACGCCATTTTTACGCCATTTTCGTATAGAGTAGCATAGGAAAACATGAAGTTATATATGGTTGGTTTGTTCCAAAATCCGCTTCAAATCAAGTAATATTCGTATTTATTGAGGATTATTGAGATATAAAATCAGGTAGCGGTCCTCCGATACCTAATTTCATATCTTTCGTCTCCTTGCCCGGGCGATCAGGCCCGGTTCGATCGTGATAGGTAGATTATAAAGCAGCGGGGCAGATTTTTCAACAGGGAAACGAAAAAGTCCGGCTCCGCCGGACTTTTGGGGGTTATTTGCGGGTGGGGGCGGTACCGGCGCGGCGGCTGTAGAGACGGGCGAGACCGCCTTCGCTCGTCTCGCGGAAGGCGCGGTTCATGCTGATGCCGGTCTCATACATCGTGCGCACGACCATATCGAACGAGATCGTTCGCGTGCCGACCAGCATGTGCGCGAGGTTCGCCGAGTCGATGGCGCGCTTGGCGGCGACGGCGTTGCGCTCGATGCAGGGGATCTGCACGAGGCCGCAGATGGGGTCGCAGGTGAGGCCGAGATGGTGCTCCATGGCGATCTCCGCCGCGTACTCGACCTGCTCGATCGGGAACTCCATCAGCTCGCACATGGCGGCCGCCGCCATGGAACATGCCGAGCCGACCTCCGCCTGACAGCCGCATTCCGCACCGGAGATGGACGCGTTGCGCCGGATCAGATTGCCGATGATACCCGCCACGCCGAGCGCGTGCGCCATGCGCAGGTCGGAATAGTGGTATTTGCCCTGCAGATACATGAGGACCGCGGGCAGCACGCCGCAGCTGCCGCAGGTGGGCGCGGTGACAATGGTGCCGTTGGCGGCGTTCTGCTCCGCCGCGGCGAAGGCGTAGGCGCAGACGAGCTGCAGCTCGCGCACCTGCGGGATCTCCTGCGCGTGCTGCCGTTCATAGAGATATTTGGCCTTGCGCTGCACACCCAGCCCGCCGGGCAGGATGCCGGTCGCCTCCAGTCCCTCCTCGACCTCGCTGCGCATGGCGCGCCAGATCTGCTGCAGAAAGTCCCAGATCTCCGGGCCCTCGTTCAGCTCGACGTACTCGCGCAGCGAGATATAGCGCCAGCGGCAGTACTGCGCGATCTCCGCGAAGGAGTTTTCAGGGTAGATCTCCTCCGCGCCGGCCACTTCGCGGCCCTCGATGACGATATCGCCGCCGCCGATGGACTCCACGCGCATCGACGCGAGCTTTTCTTCGCCCTTGTAGGCGGCAAAATCGAGCGTGTTCGGGTGCTTGAGATCGTCGGGGTCCTTGTCGGAGAAGATGATCTCCGTCGGGGTGGGGGACAGGACCTCGCTCAGCACGCGGTCGGTGCCGTGGCCGACGCCGGTCAGGGCCAGCGAGCCGTAGAGCGTGACTTCATAGCGCTCCGCGTCGGGATGCTCCTGCTTGAAGATGCGGGCCGCGCGCTCCGGCCCCATGGTGTGGGAGCTGGACGGGCCCTTGCCGATTTTATAAAGATCACGAATGGATTTCATGATATGTGCCTCCGGTATCGTAATGTATCTGCATGATAGCAGAGGCCGCCGGAAATTACAACCCCGTAGATCCCCTTTTATTTGGAATTTGAGCTCCGCCGGGCCAGCGCCTCCAGCGCCAGCTCGCCCGCGAGCTTGAACAGCGTATCGCGCAGCACCTGCTCGATCGGCAGGCCGGCCGCGCGGGCGACAGAGGCGTAGAACTCCTCCGTCGCCTCGTCGAGCGGGATACAATAGATCATGGCTTCAGACCCTCCAATAAACCTGCGTTCAGGTAGTTCATCTTATGTACAGACGCTTGACAAGTGTGATAGAATAAAGCTATTGACTGAAAAAGTATTTCCGAAAGGATGAACCGATATGGCGAAAGAGAAGAAAGTGGAGCAGATCACCGATATGGAGGTCGATTTTGCCCAGTGGTACACCGATATCTGCCGCAAGGCCGAGCTGGTCGAGTATGCGTCGGTCAAGGGCTTTACGATCCTGCGCCCGTACGGCTACGCGATCTGGGAGAACATCCAGCGCATCATGGATGCCGAGTTCAAAAAGACCGGCCATGAGAACGTGGCGATGCCCGTCCTGATCCCCGAAAGCCTGCTGAAAAAAGAGGGCGAGCTCGTCAACGGCTTCGCGCCTGAGGTCGCCTGGGTCACGATGGGCGGCAGCGAAAAGCTCGAGGAGCGTCTGGCCTTCCGCCCGACGTCCGAGACCATGTTCTGTGACCACTGGTCCCGCGTCCTGCAGACCTACCGGGAGCTGCCGATGCTCTACAACCAGTGGTGCTCCGTCATCCGCTGGGAGAAGACGACCCGTCCGTTCCTGCGCAGCCGCGAGTTCTGGTGGCAGGAGGGCCACACCATCCACGAGACCGCCGAGGAAGCCATCCACGAGACCGAGCAGCAGCTGAAGTGCTATGCCGATTTCTTTGAGAACGTCCTCGCCATCCCCGTCGTCCCCGGCCAGAAGACCGAGAAGGAAAAGTTCGCCGGTGCGGAAGCGACCTACACCGTCGAGTGCCTCATGAAGGACCACAAGGCGCTGCAGGGCGCGACCAGCCACTACTTCGGCGATAAGTTCTCCCGCGCCTACAACGTGACCTTCACCGGCCGCGACAACAAGCTGCAGTACCCGTTCCAGACCTCCTGGGGCTCCACCACGCGCATGATCGGCGCGGTCATCATGGCCCACGGCGACAACAACGGCCTCGTCCTGCCGCCCAAGATCGCGCCCATCCAGGTCATCGTCCTGCCCGTCGCCATGCACAAGGCGGGCGTGCTGGAAAAAGCCGCGGAGCTGAAAGACCGTCTGGTGAAGGCGGGCCTGCGCGTCAAGCTCGACGATTCCGACAACTCCATGGGCTGGAAGTGCGCGCAGTATGAGATGAAGGGCGTGCCCGTGCGCGTCGAGATCGGCCCGCGCGACATCGAGGCCGGGCAGTGCGTCCTCGTCCGCCGCAACGACGGCGAGAAGACCGTCGTCGCCCTGGAAAACCTCGAAGCCGCTGTCGCTGAACAGCTCGAGCTCGTGCAGAAGGGCATGTTTGAAAAGGCAAAGCAGAACCTCGATAACCATATCTACGAAGCCCATTCGCTCGAAGAGGCCAAGCAGCTGCAGGCCGAGCACGGCGGCTTCATCAAGACGATGTGGTGCGGCGAGCTGGAGTGCGAGCTGAAGATGAAGGAGGAGGGCGGCATGTCCTCCCGCTGCATGCCGCTCAAGCAGGAGCATCTCGGCGATACCTGCCCGATCTGCGGCAAGCCCGCGAAAAAGATGATCTACTGGGGCATCGCGTATTAAAAAAGATAAAGGGTGCAGCCCGATGGGCTGCACCCTTTTTGTATGTTACGGTTCCTTTTCCATCCGCGCCAGGTCGGCGAGCGTGTAGCGGCCGAGGTAATCGGCGATCGTCCGGTCGAGCCCCTGCCACAAGGGCAGCGTCCGGCAGTTTTTCGCGTTTTCGCACTGCTGCCCGGTCTCGAGGCAGGTGACGGGGGCCAGCGTGCCCTCGGTCAAAGACAGGATCTCGAAGGCCGTATAGCCGGCCGCGGGCCTTGCCAGACGGTAGCCGCCGCCCTTGCCGCGCACGGCGTCGAGCAGCTTCGCCTTGCTCAGCACGGCCAGAATGCTTTCCAGATACTTTTCGGAGAGCCCCTGCCGCGCCGCGATGGTCTGCAGCGGGATATAGCCCTCCTCCGCATGCTCAGCCAGATCGATCATTACGCGCAGGGCGTAGCGGCCCTTGCTGGAAATCATCATCGTGCGGTCCCTCCTTTTCTGATAACCTACTATACTACAAGGTTAGAGGTTTATCAAGCCGAAACCTGCAATTTACAAGGATTTCTTTTTGTGCTATACTATAAATTATTACTTTAAAAATATTGCGGCAACGAAAACAAGCTTAACCAAATGCTGCCCGGCAACCAGATATTAGAGTCTCTGGAGCTGCTGGCAATGGTCAAGCCTGATGAGCAAAGCATAGCAGAGCCGCAGGAAAAAGTCAACGCCGGTTTCCGTGGAAGCGCAGAAAGAAACCGGCGATGGGACTGTAACTATTTATCACCGGAGAAGAACGCATCATGACCAAGGACCTGACCCGGGGAACGCCCTGGAAGCTCATTGTGCAGTTTGCCCTGCCGATCATGGCGGGGAATCTGCTGCAGCAGCTGTATAACACCGCCGACACCATCATCGTCGGCAATTTCAACGGCCAGCAGGCGCTGTCCGCCGTGGGCGCCTGTGCGTCGCTGACGGTTTTGTTTACCGCGCTCGCCATCGGCTTTTCCATCGGCGCGGGCGTGCTAATCTCGCAGTATTTCGGCGCCTCGCGCGAGCAGGAGCTGCGGCAGTATGCCGCGACGGCCATCGTGCTGATGCTGGCGATGGGCCTTCTGATGTCGCTCATCGGCGTCTGCAGCGCGAGATTCCTGCTTGCGCGCGCGCTCGGCACGCCGGAGGCGCTGCTGCCGCTGACGCTGCTGTATTTCCGCATCTACGCCGCGGGCCTCGTGTTCCAGTTCGGGTATAATATCGCGGCCGCGCTGCTGCGCGCGCTGGGCGACAGCAAGGCCACGCTCTATTTCCTGCTCGTCTCCTCGGTTTTGAACGTCGTGCTTGACCTCGCCTTTGTGGCAGGGCTCGGAATGGGCGTGGCCGGCGCGGCCATAGCGACGGTCATCTCGCAGATCGCCTCGTGCGTCATCGGCTTTGCCTACATGCACCGCAGATACGCCCTTCTGCGCTTTTCACTGCGGGAACTGCGGATGGACCTCAAGACGGCGGGGCGCATCCTGCAGGTCGGCGCGCCGATGGCGATCCAGCAGTCGATCGTCTCGTGCGGCTTCCTGTTCCTGCAGCGGCTGGTCAACTACTACGGTGAGAGCATGATCGCCTCCTACACCGTCGCCAGCCGGATGGAAAACATCCTCATGATCCCCATCATCGGCATCCAGAACACCATGGCCACCTTCGCCGGGCAGAACATGGGCGCGCAGCGCCCAGACCGCGTGTCGAAGGGCCTGGGGCAGGGCGTGCTCGTCTCGCTCGGCATGACGCTGATCCTGTGTCTGGCGCAGATCGCGGGCATTCCGCTCATCATCCGGGCCTTCCAGCTCGATGCGGGCGCGGCGGCCATCTGCCGCCTGCACCTGTTCAGCTCCGCCGTCGCCATCCCCATCTTCGCGGTCTATTTCCCCGCCAACGGCATGTGCCAGGGCGTGGGCGAGGGCTTCCACGCTACGTTCTACGCGCTGCTGGCGCTGGGGCTGCGCGTGGTGTTCGCATACGCGCTGCACAAAACGAGCCTGTTCGGCTATACGGCGATCTGGTGGAGCCAGGCCATGTCGTGGACGATCACGCTCGTCGTCTGCTACGTGCATTTCTTCCGCGGCAAGTGGAAGGACAAATCCCTGATTTCCTGAAGGAGGATCCGTTATGCAGCACCGCTTTTTCGCGCTGATCTCCCGTATGCGCTATATCGGCCGCTGGGGGCTCATGCGCAACACATTTGAAGAAAATATCCAGGAGCACAGCCACATGGTCGCCGTGCTGGCGCACGGGCTGGCCATGATCCAGCGGGACATCCTCGGCGAGCCCGCCGACCCTGACCGCTGCGCGGCCGCCGCGCTGTTCCACGACGCGTCGGAGATCCTGACCGGCGATCTGCCGACGCCGATCAAGTATTATAACCCCGAGATCAAATCCGCCTACAAGCAGATCGAGGCCGTCAGCTGCGAAAAGCTGCTGGCGCTGCTGCCGCCGGAGCTGCAGGCGGGCTACCGCCCGCTGCTGTTCGAATCCGACCCCGGGACCGCGAAGATCGTCAAGGCCGCCGACAAGCTCTCGGCCTACATCAAATGCGTCGAGGAGCTGAAGGCGGGCAACTCGGAGTTTGAGGCAGCCGCCCGCCAGACGCGCCAGGCGCTGTGCGACATGCAGCTGCCGTGCCTCGACTACTTCATGGCCCACTTCCTCGACAGCTTCCAGCTCACGCTGGACGAGCTGGAGTAGGTTTTGACGGATCGGTCAAATTCCGGGCGAAAAAGCGCCGAAATTCGCACAGAACTCACAGTTGTTTTTTCTCCGGCCCGCCGGTATAATGTCCTGCAGTGAGTTTATGAAAGGAAGTGCGACCGATGACTGCATGGAAAACGCCCGTCAGACGCTGCATTTCCTGTTTTGTTTTTGCCGGGGAACCCGTTTCTCCGGTGCCGTATTCGTTTTTGAAAGAAGAATTGTGAGCCTCGTATTTTTCAGGTTTCACAATTCTTTTTTTATGCGCCTGCGGCAGCCGCTCCGGCAGAAACAGCGAGAAGAGAAAGGAGAACACCATGGGAAAAAGCAAAATTCCGGAAACCGGCATCTATGACGCCAGACAGCTCGGCACGGGCAGAATGCTGCTGCTCGGCTTCCAGCACATGTTCGCCATGTTCGGCGCGACGATCCTCGTGCCCATCCTGACGGGCCTCGACGTTTCGAACACGCTTCTGTTCGCGGGCCTCGGCACGCTCCTGTTCCACCTCATCACCGGCGGCAAGGTCCCGGCCTTCCTCGGTTCGTCCTTCGCCTTCCTCGGCGGCTACGCCACCATCGCTCCGATGCTCGGCGAGCAGCAGAACCAGCCCAACCTCGAGATGCTGCCCTATGCCTGTTTCGGCGTCGCGTGCGCGGGTCTTGTGTATGTCATCCTCGCGGCTTTGTTCAAGGCGTTCGGCGCCAAGAAGGTCATGCGCTTCTTCCCGCCCATCGTCACCGGCCCTATCATCATCGCCATCGGCCTGAACCTGTCCTCCTCCGCCATCAATAACTGCACCGGCAACTGGTGGATCGCCATCGCGGCCATCCTCATCATCGTCGCCGCCAACATCTGGGGCAAGGGAATGATCAAGATCATCCCGATCCTCCTCGGCGTCATCGGCTCCTACGCGCTGGCCGTCATCTTTGACGCCAATACCCGCGCGACCCTCGTCGCCAACGTCTCCGAAGCCAAGTGGTTCGCCCTGCCCATCAAGATGGAGCAGACCGTCTTCGGCCTCTTTGCCTCCGGCAATGCCGACGCGCACAAGCTGCTGACCGCCGTCATCACCATCGTTCCCCTGTCCCTGGCTACCATGGTCGAGCACATCGGCGACGTGTCCGCCATCTCCTCCACCTGCAACCGCAACTACATTGAAGATCCCGGCCTGCACCGCACGCTGATGGGCGACGGTCTGGCAACGACCCTTGCCGCCCTCTTCGGCGCGCCCGCCAACACGACCTACGGCGAAAACACCGGCGTTCTGGCCCTCAGCCGCATCTATGACCCGCGCGTCATCCGCATCGCGGCCATCCTTGCCATGCTCTTCTCCTTCAGCCCGAAGTTCGCGGCCGTCATCTCCTCCATGCCCGGCGGTACCATCGGCGGTGTCAGCCTCGTGCTCTACGGCATGATCTCCGCGGTCGGCGTGCGCAACGTCGTCGAGAACAAGGTCGACTTCACCAAGTCCCGCAATGTGCTGGTCGCGGCCCTCATCCTCGTTTTGTCCATCGGCATCAGCTATTCGAAGGCCGGTGCGCTGCAGTTCGGCGCGATCAGCCTGTCGGGTCTGGCCGTCGGCTCCATCGTCGGCATCGTCCTCAACGCCGTCATGCCCGGCAAGGACTACGTCTACGGCGAAGACAAGCAGGGCGACGAGTCTGTCAACTTCATCGTCCAGTAAGTACGCTCAACCACCCAAAGCGGCGGGACCGGATGGTCCCGCCGCTGTTTTTTATGGTCCTCCGTTAATTGACCGTCAGAGAGCCGTCTGTACAGATATACATGCCCGCGCTGCAGTTCTCCACGAAAAAGCAGTACCGCCCGTCTTCTTCGATTTTGAAAGTATAGAGATGCCCCTGCGCGGAGACAACTTCCTCGCTGACGTAAATTCCGTCTTTAAACAGCCCGAAGCCGAGGCTGCCGCGTGCATCCGCGTCCAGCGAGATCGTCACCGTATCGCCCGTCCGCAGGTCAAAGCCAGTCGAGTTCTCCGGGTACAGCAAGACCATATGCGCGTTTCCAAATGCAAATTCCGCAAAATGGCCATCCGCGTCCACGGCAAGCTCCGTAACGGAATTCGGGATAAACGGCATCGTCGACACGTCGACCAACGTGGTGCTTTGGCAGACGGCGCGGTCGTGCGCCGCGATTTGCTGCTGCTGATAAGCGGCCGCTTCCTCGGCGGACAGGACCAGCTCCTCGCGGCCGTCTTCGCCAAAATAATGGACGGTCCCATCCGCGTCGATCTGCTCCATGGCATGGATGACCGACGTTTCTTCGAGCATCCGGTCCTTTTCCGCCTCGCTCATGCTCCCGGTAAAGACGAAGCCGGGCCACTTGTGCGCGACAACGGCTGCCGTGGCAGAGACGCACAGGGCGGCCGCGATGACCGCCGCGGCCAGACCGCCCCCGGAGATCCGCCTGACCGGTTTCCCCTGCGCAGCTTCCGCATGGAGCCTTTGCATGGTCTGCGCGCGGATCCGGCTGGCAGTAACGAACTCTTTTTCTCCGATCTCGACCGGGATGCACGGCAGATCGTCCATCATGTCGGATATTTTAAGCTTCAACGAAATAACCCCCTTTTTCCAGCACTTCCTTCAGCTTCTTCCGGCCCCGGAAGAGCTTCGTCTTGACATTTGCGGGCTCCAGCCCCATCTCCTCCGCAATCGTGGAGACCGGCTGATAAAAATAGTAGTAGCGCAGAAAGATCTCGCGCTCCGGCTCGCGCAGGGCGAGCACGGCTTTCCGGATGTACGCCGCCTGCTCCCGCTTTTCCAGCTCGCGCTCCGGCGTCCCAGAGGAAATGACAAGCATGTCGTCTTCGAGCGGAAGATCTCTGCCGGTTTTGCGTGTGGATTCCTTCGCCTTGTTCCGCGCGATGCTGCCGAGATATGCTTTTGCCTTTCCGGGCCGGATCTCTTTTGCGTGGGTCCAGAAGGCAAAGAAAACGTCGGAGGCGATCGCTTCCAGATCGGCGCTGGCCGCAGCGGGCCCGAGAATGTTGGAAACAATGGTACTGACATAAGCCGTATAGCGGTCGATAAACCACGCCAGCGCATCTTCCTCCCGGTGCTTCAGCCGTTTTAAAGCCTCTCGTTCTTCCAAGCGCGTTTCACCACCTTTCCGTTTTGATCGGCCGTCACCCTTCATATTGCAAGCTCACGGGTCCCGGTTTCACCTTTCAGCAAAAATGATACCGCACATCCCCGGAATGGCAAAGCGGCGGGACCGGATGGTCCCGCCGCTGTTTTTTGGTCAGCCGGCTGTCTGGGCGATATCGGCGGGGTTCATGCTCAGCATGACTTCGTTGCTGCCGTCTACGGTTTTGGAATACAGGACGCCGTTCTGAATGTCCTTCAGAATGCTCTCATACAGGGCGATGGTCTCGTCGATCTTCTGCTGCGTCCAGGTATAGTCGCCGCTGGTCTGGCCGAGCAGACTCTGCAGCTCCACCTTTTCGTTGTCCGGCCACGCCTTATACTCGTCATAGGTCCACCAAACGGCGTCGGGCGTGGGGAAGCGGGCCTCAAATTCCGCGTCCGTCAGCGGCTCGAAGGTCTTTCCTCCGTCGAAGCTGTAATAGGTCCTGCCGTCGGCAGGGTCGACGTAGGACATGAGCGTGCTTTCCTCATGGGTCGTGTCGCTCGCTGCGTTCATGCGCTGGTCCGCCAGCTCCCGGAACTGCTCCTTCGTCAGCACGTCCACGCCGGAGATCACGCCTGCGCTATCCCGCCGGACGTGCAGATAGCCGCCGCCGGCGGCTTCTTCGTCCATGTAAAAGCCGCCCGGCGAAGAAGCCGGGCGGCAGCGCTGCTTTTTTATTTCTCCATCAGGCCGACGCAGTCGTAATACGGCTTGGCGGCGATGAGGGCCTTGTTCTCCTTGAAGACGTTGTGCATGAGGGTGATGACGGCGTAGTCGCACTGCGCCATGGCCTCTTCGAGGGAATAGTTGTGATATCCAGCGACGTCCCCCTGGATATACGGCTCGCAGGCGAGGACCTCATAGCCGCGCGCTTTGAGGATGTTCGCAAAGAGCACGGACGGGCTTTCGCGCGTGTCGTCGATGTTGGCCTTGAAGCTCATGCCGAGCACGGCGATCTTCGCGCCGGGCTGCACGTCGCGCGCGATGCGGTCGGCCGTCCAGGCGGGCTTGCCGTCGTTGACGAGGCGGGCCTCGTAGATGAGCGGGGTAATGTCTTCAAACTTCTCGTGGATGAACCACGGGTCGACCGCGATGCAGTGGCCGCCGACACCGACGCCGGGAGTATGCACGTTGACGCGCGGATGGCAGTTGGCCAGCTCGATGAGCTTGAACACGTCGATGCCGAGCCGGTCGCAGACCTTGCTGAGCTCGTTGGCGTAGGCGATGTTGATGTCGCGGAAGGTGTTTTCCGTCAGCTTGCACATCTCGGCGGTCAGATCATCGGTCAGGCGGATGGTGCCGCCGGTGACGACCTTTTCATAGATCTGCTTCGCGTACGCGGCCGACTCCGGTCGGTTCGAGCCGATGATGCGGTCATTCTCGCGCAGCTCGATGAGCATGCGGCCGGGGATGATGCGCTCGGGGCAGTGCGCCGTCATGAACTGCTCGGGCGCAAGGCCGGAGGTCTCGGAGACGATCCTCTCCACCATGCGCGTGGAGTAGGGAGGCGACGTGGACTCGAGCACGCAGAGGTTGCCTGCCTGCAGGACCGTGCCGACCTCCTTTGCCGCGGCTTCGACGAAGCGCATGTCGGACACGCGCTTGTGGTCCTCGGTCTCGCGGTAGGGGGTCTGGACGCAGATGATGAAGACGTCGGCAGGCTCCGGCTTCGTCGTGAAGTGCAGGCGGCCGGTATTCATGGCCTTCGTCATGGCATCCTGCAGACCGGGTTCTACGATATGGATATGGCCCGCGTTCAGCGTCTCGACGACGGAGTCCTTCACGTCGAAGCCGCAGACCTCATAGCCCGCCAGCGTAAAGGTGATGGCGGTGGGGAGGCCGATGTAGCCGCAGCCCATGATCTCGATTTTTTTCATGCTTTTTCGCTCCTTTGTATGGAAACATACAAGGTAATTATATCCTAAAAATCACGCTTTTGCAAGCAGGTCCTGCACCATATCGGTCTTTTCCCACGGCAGATCGAGATCTGCGCGGCCGAAATGGCCGTAGGCGGCCGTCTGGCGGTAGATCGGGCGGCGCAGATCGAGCCGGCGGATGATGGCCGCCGGGCGCAGGTCAAAGCAGTCGCGCACGAGCTGCGCGAGCTTCTCGTCGGCCATCTTGCCGGTGCCGTAGGTCTCGACGAGGACGGAGACCGGATGGGCCACGCCGATGGCGTAGGCCAGCTGCAGCTGGCAGGCGTCGGCCAGACCGGCCGCAACGAGGTTCTTGGCAATGTAGCGGGCCATGTACGCGCCGCTGCGGTCGACCTTCGTCGGGTCCTTGCCGGAGAAGGCACCGCCGCCGTGGGCCGCGTAGCCGCCGTAGGTGTCGACGATGATCTTGCGGCCGGTGAGGCCGGAGTCACCGGCCGGGCCGCCGATGACGAAGCGGCCGGTCGGGTTCACGTAGTATTTCGTATTCTCGTCGAGCAGACGGGAGGGGAGGTTCGGCTCGATGACGGTCTCGACGATGGACTTGCGCAGATCCTCGATGGCGATGGAGTCCGCATGCTGGGTGGAGACGACGACGGTATCGATGCGGGCGGGCAGGCCGTCGGGACCGTATTCCACGGAGACCTGGCTCTTGCCGTCCGGGCGGAGCCAGGGCAGCTTGCCGCTCTCACGCGCGGCGGTGAGGGCGCGGGTGAGGTTGTGGGCGTAGGCGATGGGGGCCGGCATGAGCTCCTTCGTCTGCGTGCAGGCGAAGCCGAACATCATGCCCTGGTCGCCAGCGCCGGTCGAGCCGTCGTCAAAGGCGTTGTCAACGCCCATGGCGATATCCGGGGACTGGTGGCCCACGGCGACCATCACGTTGCAGCTGTGGCCGTCGAAGCCCATCTCCGGCCGGTCGTAGCCAGCGTCGCAGATGGCCTTTCTGGCCAGGCTCGCGATATCGATCTGCGCGGACGTGGTGATCTCGCCCATGACGAGGACCATGCCGGTCGTGGCCGCCGTCTCACACGCGACGCGGCCCATGGGGTCCTGCGCCAGCACGGCGTCGAGCACGCTGTCGGAGACCAGGTCGCAAAGCTTGTCGGGATGTCCCTGCGTGACGGACTCCGAGGTGAAAATTTTTCTGTTGTTCATATTCCGATTCCTTTCCGGGCACAAAAAAAGCGCCCTGCCCGAGGGGCAGAACGACAAATGTTCTTCTCCCTCATCTTTCGATTCCTTCGCCGGATTTGGCACCTTGCGTCCGCAGGTTGCCGGGTTTCATTGGGCCGTTCCCTCCACCACTCTTGATAAGGCTGTTCAGTTGTACCTCGATTATACAAAAACCGCCGCGAATGTCAAGCATCTTCTTTCGATATCGGCAAATTTCCCCCGTTTATCCGGAGGGAGACCCGTCAATACTTCTTCCAGCATAGAAATGTTTACATTTACGGGGTAGATTTTTCTGGCCCCGCCCTGTATGATGGGGAACGAAATCAGGAGGGTGAATCGTATGAAAGATCTTCGCAGGCGGTTTGAGCGCTTCTGCCTGAAAAACAGGGGCAAGGGCATCCCGAACCTCATGCTCGTCATCGCCATCGGCAATCTGGTGGTCTATGTGCTCTCGCGCGTCGACCCCAGCAACATCGTCTACAGCTATCTCTGCTTCAGCCGTTCCGCCATTCTGCGCGGGCAGGTCTGGCGGCTGTTTACGTATGTCTTTACGTATCTGAACGACACTGCCGGCATCTATCTGTTCCTGGCCGTCGTGTCGCTGTTCTGCTACTATCAGTTCGGCAAGATCCTGGAGAGCTACTGGGGCCCGTTCCGCTTCAATCTGTATTATCTCACCGGGCTTCTGCTGACCGATCTGGCCGCGCTGCTCCTCGGCTCCGGGGCGGACGCCGCAGCGCTGAACCTCAGCCTGTTTCTCGCCGTGGCGACCATCGCGCCGGAGGCGCGGGTGCTGCTGCTTTTCTTCATTCCACTCAAAATGAAATACATGGCCTGGGTCTACCTTGGCGGTACGGTGCTGAGCGTGTTTTTGTATCTGCGCATCGCCCCGTTCCTCTCGTTCTACTGGCTGCTGCCCATCGTGCCGCTGCTCAACTATCTCCTTTTCTTCGGCAGCGACGTCAAAAACATCCTGCCGGACGCCCTGCGCTATCGCCAGCGCAAAAACTACCGCACCACCGGCACAGGATCCCGGCCGAATGCGAACTGGGCCGGGTCCTACCACTCCAAAACCGGCGAAAAGCCCTACCGCCACAAGTGCACGGTCTGCGGCCGGACGGACACGGACTATCCGAATCTGGAGTTCCGCTACTGCTCGAAATGCAACGGCTACTACTGCTACTGCATCGACCACATCAACAACCACGTCCATATCACCACGCCCCCGGAGGGGAAGCAATAAAAAACAAAAAGACGTGCCGTCCGGCACGTCTTTTTTGCCTTTATTCCCCGCAGCCCTGGATGTTCAGGGAGTCGAGCGCCTCCTGTCCGGCGGCGGTCAGGGCCATGCTGCCGCGGACCGGGTAGTCCTCATACCCCGCGTAGTCGAAGCCCTGCAGCGGCAGGGCAAAATCGACGGAGATGAGCCGCTTGACCTGCAGGGCGAGGATGGCCGCGCTGATCTCGGCCCGGCCGCCGAGATCTGAGAGATAGACCGGCGTCTCGTTGGTCCGGGTACACGCGGCGGGCAGAAAGGCCAGATCGCCAAAGCGCCGCAGCAGACGGATCTCCGCCTCGGTCAGCAGCAGGATATGGCTCTGGCATCCGCCGCAGCCGGACGCGCAGCCGCCGCAGCCGGTACAGCCGCTCATAAAGGTCCCTCCGTTCCCGGAGCGCGCCATCCTGGCGCGCCCTTGTCGTTGCTCTTAGCATACCCGAATTTCGAGACAGCGTCAATGCTTTTTCTCCAGCAGGGCGGTGAGCTTGTCGGTCAGCGTCCACACACCCGCGATCAGACCGAGCAGCACCGCTGCCGGGATCGCCAACACGCCGATCAGGGCAAGACCCAGATAAAACACGCCGCCGGAGGCACCGGATCTCACTTTTTTCATACGGTCACCATACATAAGTTCAGTTTTACCCGCGCAAGCGCCCACACGTCCCGCAGCCAGAGGAAAAAGTCCTCGAGGTTGCGGACGGTCTGCTGCACGCCGATCTCCGCGCAGCTGCCGAAGACCACCCGGGCCGCGCAGCAGGTCATGCCGATGAGCAGCGCCGCGATCAGCGCCAATACCAACACCAGACGCACAAGCAGACGGATCATGCAGCATCCTCCTTTGCGCCCGCGACGATCGAATAATACGAATTGGACGTGACGCGGTAGACGATGGCGTAGAACACGGCGTAGACCGCGAACGTGATGACGGTCGTGCCGATGAGCAGCTTCAGATTCGTGAGGTTGAAGAGCACGAGCATCTTATGCACGAACGGGAACGCAAAGCCCAGATGCAGCCCCGCAAACAAAAGCGGCAGGAAGAAGACCAGCAGCAGCTGCGAGTTGATGGACTTGCGGATATCCGCCTTCGTCATGCCGACGCGCTGCATGATCTCGAACCGAGCCTAGTCCTCATAGCCCTCGGAGATCTGCTTGTAGTAAAGGATCAGAACAGCGGCCGCGAGGAACACGATGCTGAGCAAAATCGCAAGGAAGAACAGGCTTCCGTAGGTGCCCTGGAAATCGTCGCGGTTGAACGCCAGAGACTCCACCGTGTACGAAGCGTAGGCCAGCCCGTCTTTGTTTTCGGCGAACGCCGCCAGCATGTCAGTAAGGAACACGATCTGCTCCTTGTCGGGGCTGCCGGAATCAAACGAATACTGCCAGCTTATAACGACCGGATAGCGGGTGTCCTGCGTCTGCAGCGCGTCGATCGCGGCGTCAAAGTCCGGGACGATGAGATAGAATGTCGTCGTGATGTTCGCGCTGTCCGCGCCGAAGCCGCCGAAATCGGGCAGCTGGCCCTTGATCTGGTACGAAAGCTCGCCGATGTGGAGCTCCGACTGCGTGTAGGCCACGCGCGGGCAGCAAAAATACGCCTCGCCCGGCCCGAGCGTCAGGCTTTCGCCCGTCATGCGGGTATAGTCCTCCAGCGGCAGGATGACCATGTCGACCGCACGCTCATAGTCCATGAGCGTGGAGCGATCCGCGCGCTCGAAGCTGTTTCCCGTAAGAAGACCGGAGAACCACGCGCTGCGCGTATCGAACTGCTCCTGCACGTCAAGCTTGTCCTGCTCGATAACAGATTCGACCATGCCGCGCGCGATCCGGATGTTCTCCTCGTTCGCGCCGCCCTCGTCCTTGGTAAAGCGCAGCTCGATGGAAAAATCCTGCGGATAGCGGGTGCGCAGCGCGTCCTCGGTGCCGAAGTACAGGCACGTCGTCGACGAGAGCATGACGAGCACCATCGTGGCCAGAATGCACACGGATGCAAGACCCGCGCCGTTGCGCTTCATGCGGTAGGCCATGGAGGAAACGGAGATGAAGTGGTTTTTCTGATAGTAATACCGCTTGTTCTTCTGCAGCACACGGCACAGCAGGACGGAGCCGGAAATGAAGATCAGATACGTCCCCACGATGACCATCAGAACGGCAATGAAGAACACGGCCAGCGCCGTCAGCGGCTGCTTGATCGTCACAGCAATATAATATGCCGCGCCGAGGATCCCAAAGCCGGCAAGGCCGAATGCCCAGTTCGCCTTCGGCGGCTTTTCGCCGTAGGATTCGCTGCGCAGCAGGGCCGCGGCGTTCGTCCGGCAGACCGTCACCAGCGAGCGCAGAAACAAAAGCACGAAAATGCCGAGATACAGGATCGCCGTCATCGCCGTGGCTGGGACAGAGACGGTAAAGTCCATCTGCACATCGCCGCCCACGATGTTGATGAGCACCAGCTCAAACAGCTTCCCGAGCGCAATGCCCAGCGCCTCGCCGACCACGATGGCCACGAGCGCCATCATGACCGATTCCCACGCAAGCACCCTGGCAAGATTCCCCTTGCCCATGCCGAGGATGTTGTAGAGGCCAAACTCGCGGTTTCTGCGGCGGATGAGGAAGGAATTCGTATAAAACAGGAACAGAACGGCGAACGCCGCCATGACGAAGCTGCCCATGCCGAGGATCATCGGCATGACGCCGCCGCCCGGGAACGTCTTGAGGACCGGGGAGGACGCCAGCGAGAGCAGGATGTACGTCATCATCACCATGCCGACGCAGGTGAGCAGAAACGGCAGATACAGCCGTTTGTTCTTCGTGATGCCCTGCCAGGCCAGGCGCGGATAGAGTCTGTGCGTCATACCCGCTCGCCTCCCGCCTGCAGGACGGTCAGCGCGTCCGTGATCTTCTGGTAGAGCTGATCGTCGGTCATGCCGCCGCGGTAGAGCTGGTGGCAGACCTCGCCGTCCTTGATGAACAGGACCCGGCCCGCGCAGCTGGCCGCACGGACGGAATGCGTGACCATCAGGATGGTCTGGCCGCTGGCACTGATATCGGAGAAGACGCGCAGCAGCTCGTCCGTGGCGCGGGAATCGAGCGCGCCGGTCGGCTCGTCGGCCAGCAGCAGACGGGGGTTCGTGATGATCGCGCGGGCAACGGCCGCGCGCTGCTTCTGGCCGCCGGAGATCTCATACGGATACTTTTTCAGCAGCTCCGAGATGCCGAGCTTCGCCGCGATGGGCTCGAGCCGTGCGCCGAGCTGGCTCTGCGGCACGCCCGCGAGCACGAGCGGCAGATAGATGTTGTCCTCGACCGAGAAGGTGTCGAGCAGGTTGAATTCCTGAAAGACGAAGCCGAGATTGTCACGGCGGAAGGCGGCGCGGTCGGACTCGCGGATGGACGCGAGGTCTTTGCCGTCGAGCAGTACCTGGCCGGAGGTCGGCTTGTCGAGCCCGGCGAGGATATTCAGGAGCGTGGTCTTGCCGGAGCCGGATTCGCCCATGATGGCGACGTATTCGCCGTTTTCCACGCTGAAATTGATGTTTTTGAGCGCCTCGACCGACGCGCCGCCAAAGCGCGTCGTATAGACCTTGCGCAGGCCGTTCACTTCGAGAATCTGCATAAGAAAATGCCTCCTGTGAAAGTTTCTGCGCCAAGTATATCGCGCCAGGCCTCCCGCCGCCATCGATTCCGCTTACACTTTCCGGCTGCCGTCTTACAGTTTTGTAAGACATCCCGATCCCGGAAAAACGGGCGGAGCAGAGCCCCGCCCCTACAAACTGCCCCGCGAGAAGGAAAAACCTATCATAGTTTCTGCCGCACGTTCTATTGACGGCAGCTATTCTACGGCAACTAGTATCAAATCTGATGCCCCCGTATCAGGCGGCGCGTAGTAAGACGCCCGTATGGTGAGTCTCGTGTGGAACGCCAGACTGAAACACTGGTTTTTGCCTAAAATCAGATGCAGCATGCACCAAACGCGTCCAAGCACTCTTTTCTCCCCTATCTTTTCCCGCGCAAGGGAAAAGATAGGGCCGCCGGAGGCGCGTCAGAAATGACCACGACGGAACGAGCCGCCGCAAGCGACGTCTCTTTTCCTCTGTGCTCGTTTCTTCCTTTCCAAACCGCAAACTAAATTTGCGGTTTGGGTTTTTCTATGCAAATTTGATACAACCTCTCAGTCAGCCTTCGGCTGACAGCATCCCTACCCCTTTTGTCCCTTCGGGACATTTCCCCCTGATAGGGGGAATCGGCCCCTGGAAGGGGAGTCAAGGGGCAGCGTCATTCCCGGACCTGGCGTTGGGAGAGGCCGATGCGGATGGCGGTGCCTTCGTCCGGGGCCGATTCGGCGGTGATGGAGTGGCCGAGCTTCCGGCAGATCGTCCGGCACAGATAGAGGCCGAGGCCGCTGGCCTTCTGGTCGCCGCGGCCGTTGTAGCCGGTGTAGCCCTTTTCAAAGATGCGCGGCAGATCCTCCGGCGCAATGCCGATGCCCGTGTCGCGGATGACGAGCGTCTTCGGATGCTCCATCGTGATGGTGATCGACCCCTCCCGCGTGTATTTGAGCGCATTGGACAAGACCTGCTCTACCACGAACAGCAGCCACTTCTCGTCCGTGACGCACGCCGCGTTCAAAGGCTCGTAGCAGAGCTTCAGCTTCCGCGTGATGAACTCCCCGGCAAAGCGCCGCACGGCCTGCCGGACGATCGCGTCAAGATCGCAGGTGCGCAGCACAAAGTCGCTGCCGCCGTCCGTCAGCCGCAGATAGACCATGACCATCCCGACATACTGCTCCGCGCGCGAAAGCTCCTGCAGCAGCTGCCGGGCCCTGGGCGTATCCTCCTGCTGCAGGGAAAGGCGCATGGAGGCGATGGGCGTCTTGATCTGGTGCGCCCAGAGGGTATAGTAGTCGAGCATGTCCTGATACCGGCTGTTCAGCTGCGTCTCCAGCGTGCGCTGCTGCGCGAGCAGCGCGCGGGTGAGCGCGCGGTAGTCCTCCTCTAAGACCGCCTGCGGCTGCGGAAGCGTCTCCGGCAGGGTGGGGAGGCTTTTCAGGATCTGCTGCAGCTCCAGATGCCGCTGCCGGACGCGCCGGAAGTCCAGCAGCAGGATCACGAGCCCCAGCGCCGCGCACAGCGCCGACGGATACCACACCGCCGCCAGCGGCAGGTGGTACAGCCGGAACGAGACCAGAAACAAAAGGGCGAACAGCAAAAACGCCCCGATCTTCAGCGCCTTGGAGCGCAGATAATGCAAAAACAGCTTCATATCATTCTACCAGATAGCCCGCACCGATTTTTGTCGTGATGAAGCCCGCCAGCCCCGCGCCGTCGAGCTTTTTGCGCAGGCGCGCCATGTTGACTGACAGCGTGTTCTCATCGACGAAGCTGTCGGTCTGCCACAAAGCCTCCATGAGCTTTTCGCGGCTGACGATCGTCCCCTTGTCCTGCAGGAGCGTCCAGAGGATGCGGTATTCGTTCTTGCTGAGCGGCAGCTTTTCCCCGTCCACGAGCAGCGACTGGTCGCCTGTCTGCAAAACAGCGCCGCGGTGTGAGAGCACCGGGCTGGCCGCGGCAAAGTCATACGTCCGGCGCAGAAGCGCCTGCACCTTGGCCGTCAGCACGTCGAGGTCAAAGGGCTTGGCGATGAAATCATCCGCGCCCATGTTCATCGCCATGACGATATTCATATTCTCCGCCGCGGACGAGAGGAACATGACCGGCACGCGCGAGACGCTGCGGATCTGCGTGCACCAGTGATAGCCGTTGAAAAACGGGAGCGAGATATCCAGCAGCACGAGCTGCGGGTCGAACGCCGTGAATTCGTCCATGACCGCACGGAAGTTCTGCACGCACCGCGCCTCCAGCTCCCACTGCCTCAAATGCGCGCAGACAGCCTGCGCGATGCCGGGGTCGTCCTCGACCACCAGGATCCGGTACATACCGCCGCCTCCTTTTCTTTTTTGTTCCAGTATAGCACACCTGCCCGGCCGCCGCAAGAAAAGGCGATTTTCCTCTTTCTTTATTGTGCGGAATCGTATATAATAATTAGTATCTTTACGCTTCTTCCGAAATGGGGGATCTTTGGAGCATGGAACAGGAAGACAAGAACCTGCACGCGCAGCAGCCGGACGAGGCGCAGGCGCCTGCAAAGCAGCCGGAACCGAAGGGCTATGAGGCCTATCTGAGCTTATTTGATCTGGTGCGGATGCTCGCGGTCATCACGCTGATGTTCGTGTTCTTTTTCCGCGTGAACGGCGTCAGCGGCAGCTCGATGTACCCGACGCTCGTGGACAAGGACTATCTGGTGCTGGAGAGCAATTTCCTCTACCGAAACGCCAGGCAGGGCGACATCGTGGTTTTGTACACGCCGCCGTTCTCGGATAACGACGAGCTGCTGGTCAAGCGCGTCATCGCGGTCGGCGGGCAGACGGTCGATATCGATTTCAATGCCGGCGTCGTCTACGTCGACGGGCAGGCACTCGACGAGCGCTATACCTTCGAGCCGACGTACCTGAGCTACGCCGAATACGGCAAGGCGCTCGACTATCCCGTCACCGTGCCGGAGGGCGAGCTGTTCGTCATGGGCGACAACCGCAACCACTCGGAGGACAGCCGGTTTTCCGACGTCGGCTGCGTCAAGAAAGAGGCCGTGCTCGGCAAGGTGCTGCTCGTCATCTTCCCGGGGCGGCAGACCAACGAACTCGGCACCGTGACTGGCGGCCGGGACTGGCACAGATTCGGAGCAGTATCATGAAACAGGAAGCAAACAGCGAAGCAACGATGAATATCCAGTGGTATCCGGGCCACATGACCAAGACGCGCCGGATGATCGAGGCGGACGTGAAGCTCGTCGACGCCGTGTGCGAGATCCTCGACGCGCGCATCCCGCTTGCCAGCCGCAACCCGGACATCGACGCCATCTGCGGCACGAAACCCCGGATGATCATCCTCAACCGCATCGATATGGCCGATCCCGCGATGACAAAGCGCTGGGCGGAGCATTTCCGCGCCAGGGGTTACAGCGTCCTGCAGACCGACTGCAAGACGAAAAAGGGCATTTCCGGCTTCGTGCCGGCCGTGCGGGAGCTGCTGGCGGAAAAGCTGGCGCGCTACGCGGAAAAAGGGCAGGTCGGAAGGCCCCTCAAGCTCATGATCGTCGGCATCCCGAACGTGGGGAAATCGACGTTCATCAACCAGGTCGCCGGGCGCAAGGGCGCCAAGGCGGAAAACCGCCCCGGCGTCACGCGCGGCAAGCAGTGGATCACGGTCGACCAGGGGCTGCTGCTTCTGGACACGCCGGGCATCCTGTGGCCGAAGTTCGAAGACCCGGAGGTCGGCATGCGGCTGGCCTACACGGGCGCAGTCAAAGAGGATGTCATCGACACCGAGACGCTTGCATGCCATTTTATGGAGCTTCTGGCGAAGTTCTACCCCCAGACGCTGCTTGAGCGCTACAAGCTCGAAGCGCCGGAGGGCGCGGACGGCTATGACCTGCTGCAGCTGGCGGGAAAGAAGCGCGGCTATCTCGTCTCCGGCGGCGAGGTCAACACCGAGCGGATGGCGAAGGCGCTGATGGACGATTACCGCAGCGGCAAGCTTGGCAAACTCACGCTCGAAAGCCCGGAGGAGCAGAATGCATGAAACACGAAACACCGATCGATCTGTGGCTCTATGAAAAAGAGGCGTTCGCGGACGGCTTTCAGCTGGTCTGCGGCGTGGATGAGGCCGGGCGCGGGCCGCTGGCCGGGCCGGTCTGCGCGGCGGCGGTGATCTTGCCGCCGGAGCTGGTGATCCCGGGCCTGAACGACTCGAAAAAGCTTACGGACAAAAAGCGCCGGGAGCTCTGCAGCGTCATCACCGCCGAGGCCGTCAGCTACGGCATCGCGTTTGCGAGCGAGCAGGAGATCGACGAGATCAACATCCTGCAGGCGACCTTCCTCGCCATGGAGCGGGCGATGGCGCAGCTGGCCCCGCCGCCGGAGCTGGCGCTCATCGATGGTAACCGCTCCAAAGACTTCGGCCTGCCCGTCCGGACGATCGTGAAGGGCGACAGCCTGTCCGCCTCCATTGCCGCCGCGTCGATCCTGGCAAAGGTGACGCGGGATAGGCTGATGGAGCAATACGACGAGCAATACCCGCAGTACGGCTTTGCCGTCCACAAGGGCTACGGCACGAAGCGGCACTATGCGGCGCTGCGGGAATACGGCCCCTGCCCCATCCACCGGCAGACGTTTTTAAAAAAATTCTATGCGGGCACGTGATCTGCTCGGCCCCTGGGGCGAGGCAGCGGCCGCGGCGTATCTGCGGAAAAAGGGCTTCCGCATCGAGGCCATGAACTACCGCACCCGCCTCGGCGAGATCGATATCATCGCGGCGGACCGCCGCTATCTCATCTTCTGCGAGGTCAAGCTGCGAAAATCGGCGGATTTTGCCGCCGCGCGGGAATTTGTCGACAGCCGCAAGCAGCAGCGGCTGCGCGCCACCGCGCTTTTGTACTTATCCCAACACGAGTCGGAGCTGCAGCCGCGCTTCGACGTGATCGAGATCTACGCGCCCGCGGGCACACAGACCCGCCGCCCGCAGATCACCCATATGGAGGACGCTTTCTGATGCTATACCGTGTATTTGACGGCCACTGCGACACGCCGGTCGAGCTCTGGCTGCAGGAAAAACAGCTGCGCAGCAGCGATCTTGCCGTGTCGCTGGACAAGGCCGCGGGGCTTGGCGGCTACGCCCAGTTCTTCGCGTTCTGCACCGCGTGGATCAAGACGCGCATGCCACATACAGAGCATTTTTCCCGCGCGCTGGACTATTTTCTGGCACAGCTGCGCAAAAACGAAGACAGGATCACCCTCTGCCGCACCGCGCCGGAGGCGGAAGCCGCCATGCAGGCGGGCAAGTGCGCCGCCTTTCTCGCCATTGAGGGCGCGGAAGCCGTGCGCGAGGACGAGGGACTGCTGGAGCTTGCATATGAGGCGGGCGTGCGGATGGTCTCGCTCGTGTGGAACCTGCCGAACGGCCTGTCCGGCTCCTGCCAGACCGGCGAGGGGCTGACGGAGAAGGGCAAGCGCTTCTTCCGACGCGCACAGAAGCTCGGCATGCTCGTGGACGTGAGCCATCTGTCCGAAAAGGGCTTCTGGGACATGGCGGAGCTGGCGGAAAAGCCGATCGTGGCCAGCCACTCCGATTCGTTCGCCGTCTGCCCGCACCCGCGCAATCTGACCGACGCGCAGTTCCAGGCCATCTGCGATCTTGGCGGCACGGCGGGGCTCAACCTCTACGGGCCGTTTCTGACCAACGGGCCGCGCGTGACGTTTGACGATCTGCGCCGCCATCTCGATCATTTCCTGGATCTTGGCGGCGAGGGGCATCTCGCGCTGGGCGCGGATCTCGACGGCTGCAGCGTGCTGCCGGAGGGCTTTGCCGCGCTGAATGACTATGAGACCCTCGGGCGCTATCTGGCCGACGCCGGATATCCCGATGAAACCATACAGAACCTGTTCTGCAATTCTTTGATGAAGGTCGTGAAAACATGCATTATATAAGTACCCGGGATTCTTCCCGCCGTCTGACCGCCAGCCAGGCCATCGTGGAGGGCCTCAGCCGCGACGGCGGTCTGTATCTGCCGGAATCCATTCCGCAGCTGACCCTGGCGGACATCCGCGCGCTCGCGCGTCTGTCCTATCCGGAGCGGGCAGCGAAGATCATGAAGCTCTATCTCGAGGAATTCTCCGAGGAAGAGCTGCTCGGCTTCGCGCAGAAGGCCTATGGCCCCGCCAAATTCGATACCCCCGCGGCCGCGCCCGTCGTGCAGCTCGCGGACAACACCTATATCCAGGAGCTCTGGCACGGGCCGACGTGCGCGTTCAAGGACATGGCCCTGCAGATGCTGCCATATCTGCTGACGGCCTCGCTCAAAAAGACCGGCGAGGAGAAGACCGTCTGCATCCTCGTCGCCACCTCCGGCGACACCGGCAAGGCCGCGCTCGAGGGCTTCCGGGACGTGGACCGCACGAAAATCCTCGTCTTCTACCCCGACGGCGGCGTGTCGGAGATCCAGAAGCTCCAGATGGTCACGCAGGAGGGCCGGAACGTCGGCGTGTGCGCCGTGCGCGGCAACTTTGACGACGCGCAGACCGGCGTCAAGCGCATCTTCTCCGATGCGCAGCTGCGCGGGACGCTCGCCTCCCGCGGCTATTTCCTCTCCTCGGCCAACTCCATCAACTGGGGCCGGGTCCTGCCGCAGATCGTGTATTACGTCTCGTCGTACTGCGACCTGCTCGCCTCCGGCGACATCGAGGAAGGGCAGACCGTCAACGTCTGCGTGCCGACGGGCAACTTCGGCAACATCCTCTCCGGCTTCTACGCGAAGAAGATGGGCGTGCCCATCGGCAGGCTCATCTGCGCGTCGAACGAGAATAACGTCCTGACCGACTTCATCCGGACCGGCACCTATGACCGCAACCGCCCGTTCTATCAGACAGCTTCGCCGTCGATGGACATCCTGATCTCGTCAAACCTCGAGCGGCTTTTGTACCTGCTGTCGGGCTCGGACGAGGAGGTGCGCGGGTACATGCAGGCGCTCGCCGAGACCGGCCGCTATACCGTCTCGGAGCGGGTGTTCCGTGCGGTCCAGGCAGAGTTCTCCTGCGGCTTCTGCACTGACGCGCAGGGCGCGCAGACGATCGGCAAGACCTTCCGTGAAAAGAACTATCTGCTTGACACCCATACCGCCGTGGCCTGCACCGTGCTGGAGGGCTACCGCGCCGAGACCGGCGACGGGACGCTGACTGTCGTCGAGTCCACGGCCAGCCCCTTCAAGTTCTGCGCGAGCGTGCTGGACGCGCTCGGCGTGACGGAGCATCAGCCCGGCACGAAGGTCCTGGGCCAGCTCACGGCCGTGACCGGCCGCGAAGCGCCGCTGCCGCTGGCCAGTCTCGCGGACAAGACCCCGCGCTTCGGCGAAGTCGCGGACAAGACTGCGATGCAGTCCGTCGTCACGGAGTTTCTGCAGTAATGGCCCTGTACGCGATCGGCGATCTGCACCTGTCGCTGGGGCCGGCCGATAAGCCGATGGACGTCTTCGGCGGCCGGTGGGAGGGCTATGTCGACAAGCTCCGGGAGAAACTGCGCGTCATCGGGCCGGAGGATACGACCGTGCTGCTCGGCGATCTCAGCTGGGCAATGAGTCTGGAGGACGCGGCGGAGGATTTTGCCTTCATGAACGCCATCCCCGGCCGCAAGATCATCCTCAAGGGCAACCACGACTACTGGTGGACGACGCTCAAGGCCTTTGACCGCTTCTGCGCGGAGCACGGCTTTTCGGATTTTCACGTGCTGAACAACAGCTGCTTCTTTTATGGGGAGCTTGCGCTCTGCGGCACGCGCGGCTGGTTCTATGACGAACAGAAGGCCGGCAGCCACGACGAGAAGATCTTCCGGCGCGAGCTCGGGCGGCTGGAGCGGTCGCTGCAGCTGGCGGGAGAGAAGGAAAAATACTGCTTCCTGCACTACCCGCCGCGCTACCGGGGCTATGTCTGCCCGGAGATCCTGGCTTTGTTCGAGACCTACGGCGTGACGCGCTGCTATTATGGCCATCTGCACGCCGACTCCATCCGGCTGGCGCTGGAGGGGCCGTACCGGGGCACGGAATACCGCCTTGTCTCGGCCGATCACGTCGATTTTCAGCCGCAGCGGATCGGATGAGCGGAAAGATTTTGAATTTTTTCTGAATTCGGATAAATTCCTGAAAAAACAGTGGATTTCTTGCACGAAGTCTGGTAGAATAGAGCGGATTCAAATGAGAATGGTGAATATCGGCTTTTTTCATGGGCCGCACCGCATAGGAGGAAAGTACCACAATGAACGTCAAAAACGTAGAGAAAGAAAACGGCGCCGCAAAGGTCACCATCGAGATCGCCAGGGACGAGTTCCAGACTGCTCTGGACAAGGCCTATGCCAAGATCCGTAAGGATATCATGATCCCCGGCTTCCGCAAGGGCAAGGCCCCGCGCAAGTTCGTCGAGCGGATGTACGGCTCGCAGGTCTTCTATGAAGACGCCGTCAACGAGATCTTCCCCGAGATCTACGAAGCTGCCATTGTCAAGCAGGAGCTCAAGGCCGTCGGCCAGCCCTCCGTTACCGATATGCAGACCCCCGAAGACGGCAGCGTCGTGCTGACCGTTTCCACTGAGCTCTACCCCGAGGTCACCCTCGGCGAGTACAAGGGCATCGAGGTCCCCAAGGAGACTGTTTCCATCTCCAAGGCCGAAGTCGACGCAGAGCTCGGCCGCATGCAGGACCGCAACGCCCGCATCGAGACCGTTGACCGCGAAGCCAAGACCGGCGACACCGTCATTCTGGACTTTGAAGGCTTTGTCGACGGCAAGCCCTTCGACGGCGGCAAGGCCGAGGGCTATACCCTGACGCTCGGCTCCGGCGCGTTCATCCCCGGCTTCGAAGATCAGCTCGTCGGCCTGAAGGCCGGTGAAGAGAAGGCCGTCGAGGTCACCTTCCCCGAGAGCTACACCAAGGAGCTGGCCGGCAAGGCCGCGACCTTCCAGTGCAAGATCCACGAGGTCAAGGAGACCATCAAGCCCGAGCTCGACGACGAGTTCGCCAAGGACGTCTCCGAATACGACACGCTGGCCGCCCTCAAGAAGAGCATCAAGGCCGACCTCGCCAAGAAGCGTCAGGAAGCTGTTGACCGTGACTTTGAGAACGAGGCTGTCGTTCTGGCCGGCAAGAACATGACCTGCGACATCCCCGCCTGCATGATCGACGAGCAGGTCGGCAAGCACCTCGAGCAGTTTGCCTATCAGCTGCAGTCCCAGGGCATGAAGATGGAAGACTACGTCAAGATGATCGGCGGCGACGTCAAGGGCATGCGCGATTCCATGCGCCCGATGGCGGAGCAGACCGTCCGCAGCAACATCCTGCTGAGCGAGATCGTCCATCAGGAGAACATCGACGTGACCGACGAGGAAGTCGAAGAAGAGCTGAAGAAGCTGGCCGAGCAGTACAAGATGGAGCTGGACAAGATCAGGGAAATGATCGACGTCGAGGCCGTCAAGTCCGATCTCAAGGGCCGCAAGGCTGTGAAGCTGATCGTCGACAATGCCAAGCCCGTCGAGAAGGAAAAGGAAAAGAAGGCCGCCAAGAAGGCTGCCAAGAAGGAAGACGAGGCTGCCGAAGCTCCCGCAGAAGAGGCTCCCAAGGCTGAGGAATAATTCTCCAACCGGTTGGGTAGAATCCTACAGCCAACCTGACATCCGTCTGAAAGGAGAATCCCACTATGAGTTTAGTTCCGTATGTCGTTGAACAGACCAGCCGCGGCGAGCGGTCGTACGATATCTTCTCCCGCCTGCTCAACGACCGTATCATCATCCTGTCCGAAGAGGTCAACAGCACCACCGCGAGCCTGATCGTGGCGCAGATGCTCTATCTCGAGGCGCAGGATCCCGATAAGGACATCCAGTTTTATATCAACTCCCCCGGCGGCAGTGTGACCGACGGCATGGCGATCTATGACACCATGCAGTTCATCAAGTGCGACGTGTCCACCATCTGCGTGGGCATGGCCGCGTCGATGGGCGCGTTCCTGCTGTCCTCCGGCACGAAGGGCAAGCGCCTCGCGCTGCCCAACGCCGAGATCATGATCCACCAGCCCTCCGGCGGCACGCAGGGCCAGGCGACTGACATGCAGATCCAGGTCGAGCGCATGCTGAAGATCAAGCAGCGTCTCAACGAGATCCTTGCCGCCAACACCGGCAAGCCGCTGGAGACCATCAAGGTCGACACCGAGCGCGACAACTTCATGACTGCCGAAGAGGCGCAGGCCTACGGTCTGGTCGATAAGGTCATCTACAAGAGACAATAATCCCTGAAAGGAGGAGTCCAGCTTGGCAAGAGACTCCATCCGCTGCTCCTTCTGCGGCAAGCGTCAGGAGCAGGTCGGCCGGATCATCGCCGGCCCCAACGTCTACATCTGCAACGAATGCGTCGAGCTCTGCTCGTCCATCCTGCGCGATGAGATGCACAACGGCGTCAACACCCAGCAGCTCGAGCTGCCGGATACGCTCCCGACGCCGGAGCAGATCAAAACCTACATGGACCGCTATATCATCGGCCAGGACGATGCCAAAGTCGCCCTGTCCGTCGCGGTCTACAACCACTATAAGCGCATCTACTTCCAGAACGACTCCGATGTGGAGCTGCAGAAGAGCAACATCCTGCTCATCGGCCCCACCGGCTCCGGCAAGACCCTCTTCGCCCAGACGCTGGCCAAGATCCTGAACGTGCCGTTCGCCATCGCCGACGCCACGACGCTGACCGAGGCCGGCTACGTCGGCGAGGACGTCGAGAACATCCTGCTCCGCCTGCTGCAGGCGGCGGATTTTGACGTCGAGCTTGCCGAGCGCGGCATCATCTACATCGACGAGATCGACAAGATCGCCCGCAAGTCCGAAAACACGTCCATCACCCGCGATGTATCCGGCGAGGGCGTGCAGCAGGCGCTTTTGAAGATCGTCGAGGGTACGGTCGCCAACGTCCCGCCGCAGGGCGGACGCAAGCACCCGCAGCAGGAGTTCATCCAGGTCGATACGACCAACATCCTCTTCATCTGCGGCGGCGCGTTCGACGGGCTCGACAAGATCATCGAGCAGCGCACCGATACCTCCGCCGTCGGCTTCAACTCCACGGTCAAGAGCAAGGGCGACCACAACGTCGGCAAGCTCTTCCAGCTGGTCCAGCCGCACGATCTTCTGAAATTCGGCATCATCCCCGAGCTGGTCGGCCGTCTGCCGGTCATCACCTCGCTGCAGGGACTGGGCAAGGACGATCTCGTCCGCATCCTGACCGAGCCGAAAAACGCGCTCTGCAAGCAGTACCACAAGCTGCTGGCCTACGATCAGGTCGAGCTGAGCTTCGAAAAGGGCGCGCTGGAGGCCATTGCCGAAAAAGCCATCGAACGCCAGATCGGTGCCCGCGGCCTGCGGGCCATCATGGAGGAGATCATGACGAAGATCATGTACGAGATCCCGTCCGACCCCACCATCCAGTCCGTCTGCATCACCGAGCGCTGCGTGCGCAATGGAGAAGCCCCGCAGATCACCCGCGACGCCTCGAAGCCCCGCGCTCCGATCAAGAACGCAGGCGTTACGCTGTAACACAAGAACCAGGAAGGGAGCGCACGCTCCCTTCCTGCGTATTTTTATTCTCCACGAAAGGAGAGAACATCCATGAGTGAATATAAGCCCCTGACCTGCCTGCCGGTCCTGCCGCTGCGCGGGATCGTGGTGTTTCCCGGCTGTGTGACGCATTTTGACGTCGGCCGGAGCAAGTCCGCGCGCGCCGTGGAAGAAGCCATGCGCGGCGACCAGATGATCTTCCTCGTCGCCCAGCGCGACGTGCAGTGCGACGAGCCGAAAAAGGCCGATCTGTACCAGATCGGCACCGTCGCCTATGTCCGCCAGATCCTGCGGCTGCCGGGCGACAATATGCGCATCTTGGTCGAGGGCAAATACCGCGCCCAGCTGACCGACATGATCCATTCCGAGCCCTACTTCTTCGCCCGCGCGATGGAGCTGGACGTGCCGGGCTACAACGCGTCCGTGCCGCGCACGCAGGCGCTCGTGCGGCAGGCGCATCAGCTGTTTGAGCAGTTCATCGACCTCGCCGTCAAATCCGGGCAGGAAAACCTGCTGCAGGGCTCTGCCGGCGACGACGCGGGCGAGCTGGCCGATTTCATCGCCCAGAACGCCACCTTCGGCTATGAGGACAAGCAGAAGATCCTTGAGACGCTGCCGCCCGTGCACCGGCTGGAGCTGTGCGTGCGCACGATGGCGAAGGAGCTCGATATCCTGCGCCTCGAGAGTGAGATCAACGATCAGGTGCAGCAAAACGTCAACCAGAACCAGCGGGATTATTACCTGCGCGAGCAGCTGCACGTCATCCGCGAGGAGCTCGGCGAAGACGACGACAACGACGCCGACAGCTACCGTGCCAGGATCCAGGCCCTGAAGCTGCCCAAGGAGACCGAGGAAAAGCTCCTGCGCGAGGTCTCACGCTTCGCGCGCCAGCAGGCGGGCTCGGCCGAGGCCGCCGTGCTGCGCAATTACCTTGATACCATCCTCGACCTGCCGTGGAACAAGGAGACGAAGGAGCGGCTGGATGTCAAGTCTGCCGCGAAGATCCTCGACGAGGATCATTTCGGCCTCGAGCCGGTCAAAAAGCGCATTCTCGAGACGCTGGCCGTGCGGCAGCTCGCGCCGGAGCTGCCGGGGCAGATCCTCTGCCTGGTCGGCCCGCCGGGCGTGGGCAAGACGTCCGTCGCCATCTCGATCGCGCGCGCGCTGAACCGCCATCTTGCGCGGCTCTCGCTCGGCGGCGTGCGGGATGAGGCCGAGATCCGCGGCCACCGCAAGACCTATATCGGCGCCATGCCCGGCCGCATCATGACGGCCCTCATCCAGGCCAAGAGCAAAAACGCCCTGCTGCTGCTCGACGAGATCGACAAGCTCGGCAGCGACTACAAGGGCGATCCCTCGTCGGCCCTGCTGGAGGTGCTCGATTCCGCGCAGAATTCCAGCTTCCGCGACCACTATATCGAGGTCCCGTTTGACCTCTCCCACTGCATGTTCATCACCACCGCCAACACGACCGACACCATCCCCCGGGCGCTGCTCGACCGGATGGAGGTCATCGAGCTCGGCTCATACACGGATGAGGAAAAGCTGCAGATCGCCAAGCAGCATCTGCTGCCCAAGCAGCTCAAGCAGCACGGCATGAAGCGCACGCAGGTGCGCGTCTCCGACGACGCCATCCGCGAGATCATCGCGGGCTATACCCGCGAGTCCGGCGTGCGCAATCTCGAGCGGCAGCTGGCCGCGCTGTGCCGCAAATGCGCCATGCGCTTCGTCTCCGCCGAGCCGCCCAAGCGCATCACCGTCACCGGCGGCAATCTCGAGGCCTTCCTCGGCGTGCGCAAGTACCTGCCGGAGGCCAATACCGTGGGCGACCAGATCGGCCTTGTGACCGGTCTGGCATGGACCGCCGTCGGCGGCACGACGCTCGAGGTCGAGGTCAATGTCGTGCCCGGCACCGGCAAGCTCGAGCTGACCGGCAATCTCGGCGATGTGATGAAGGAATCCGCCTTCGCCGCCATGAGCTATATCCGCTCGCGTGCGAAGGAGCTGGGCCTCGCCCCGGATTTCTATAAGACGAACGACATCCACGTCCACTTCCCCGAGGGCGCCGTGCCCAAGGACGGCCCGTCCGCGGGCATCACGATCTGCACCGCCATCGTCTCGGCGCTGACGAACCGCCCCGTGCGGCGCGACGTCGCCATGACGGGCGAGATCTCCATCCGCGGCCGCGTGCTGGCGATCGGCGGACTCAAGGAAAAGACCATGGCCGCCCTGCGCCACGGCGTGCGGACCGTCATCATCCCGGCCGAAAACGAAAAGGATCTTGAGGAGATCGACCAGACCGTGCGGCAGGCACTGCAGTTCATCACCGTCTCCACCGCCGACCGCGTGCTGGAGGCTGCTCTGCTCCCCGCCGGCGCGCCAGAGCCGGAGACCGCCGCGCCGTCCGGCACGGACGTGCTCGCCGCCATCCCCGCGCCGAAGACCCGCCGCAAGCCCGGCATCCGCCAGTGAGGGACCGCCATGAATCTGCATAACGCGGAATTTGTCCGCTCCGTGACCGCCGTGGCGGACTGCCCGAAGGACGGTCTGCCCCAGATCGCCTTCGCAGGCAAGTCCAACGTCGGCAAATCCTCGGTCATCAACAAGCTCCTGCTGCGCAAAAACTTCGCCCGTGTCGGTGAAGCTCCCGGCAAGACCACGCACATCAACTTCTTCCGCATCGATGAGGCCATGTACCTCGTCGACCTGCCGGGCTACGGCTACGCCAAGGTCCCGCAGAAGGAAAAAGAGCGCTGGGGGCGACTGATGGAGGCCTATTTTGCCGCGCCGGATACGCTCACCTTCGGTGTGATGCTCGTCGACGCGCGCCATGCACCGACGGCTAACGACGTCGTGATGGCCAATTACTTCCTGCAGTCCGGCAAGCCCTTCGTGGTCGTGGCCAATAAGCTCGATAAGCTCAAAAAGAGCGAGATCGCGCCCAACCTGGCCCGCATCCGCGAGGTCCTGCAGCTGCCGGACGCCATCCGCCTCATCCCCTTCTCCGCCGAAAAAGGCGACGGCCGCGACGACCTCCTCTCCACCATCCTCCAAGCCGCCGAGGCGTAATTCCATAAAACCAAAAGGTGCAGTCTGATATCTCAGACTGCACCTTTTTTGTATTTGTGCGCACTTTCAATGCCTTCCCCTACGAGGGGAAGGTGGCACAGCGAAGCCGTGACGGATGAGGTGGGGCACTTCCGTTTATGCGACGCAGTCCACCTCATCAGTCGCCTCACGGCGACAGCTTCCCCTCATAGGGGAAGCCATTGCTCCGCAAGAAGGTAACACCCATCAAAATTTCAGCCGCACCTTCTATTGACGGCAATCATTCTACGGAAACTAGCTGCAAACTTGATACCCCCGCATCAGGCGGCGCGTACCAAGACACCCGTAAGGTGACTCCCGAGTGGAACGACGCCTGAAACATTTGTGCTTGCCTGAACTCAGACGCAGAATGCACCAAACGTGTCTCCACGCACTCTTTTCTCCCCTATCTTTTCTCTTGCGAAAGAAAAGATAGGGCCGCCGGAGGCGCGTCAGAAACGACCACGACGGAACGAATCCTTGCAGGCAAGGCTTCTTATCCTCTGTGCTCGTTTCTTCCTTTCCAAACCGCAAGCTGAACTTGCGGTTTGGGTTTTATGGCAAATCTGCGACGACCTCTCAGTCTGCTTCGCAGCCAGCTCTCCTGGCAGGAGAGCCTTGGGGTCAGAACAGGGTCAGCTGGCTGGTGAGGGGGAGGGTGCCGAAGGCGCCGGCTTGCTGGAGCTGGTCGATGAGCGTCTTCGATACCTTCGGGCAGGCGTCGGCGAATTCCTCGACGGAGAGGAACTCCATACTGTCGCGGCAGTTCATGATGTCCCATGCCGCCGTCTCACCGAGACCGGACACGGCCACGAACGGCGGGCGGAGCTGCCCGTCCTCGATCAGGAATTTTGTCGCGTGCGAATGATAAATATCGATCGGCGCGAAGGAGAAGCCGCGCAGGTAGAACTCGTAGCAGACCTCCAGCGTGGTGAACAGATCGTCATCCTTGGCCGTGGAATCCTCGTCCGCCTTGATCTCCTGCAGCTTCTTTTTGACAAGCTCGATGCCGTGGCACATCATGCCCTCGTCAAAGCCGCCCTTCTGGCTGCGGCGATAGAAGTAAGCGGCGTAGAACGCCAACGGCTGGTGCACCTTGAACCACGCGATGCGGAAGGCCATCATGACGTAGGCCGTCGCGTGCGCCTTCGGGAAGAGGTATTTGATCTTCTTGCACGAGCCGATGTACCATTCCGGCACGCCCGCGGCCTTCATCTCTTCCTCTGCGCCCTCGGGCAGACCGCGGCCCTTTCGGACGGCCTCCATGATCTTGAACGAGCGCTTTTCCGGCATGCCGCACTTGATGAGATAGAGCATGATATCGTCGCGGCAGCCGATGGCCTCGCCGACAGTCGCGGTCTTCGACAAAATGAGATCGCGCGCGTTGCCCAGCCACACGTCCGTGCCGTGGGAGAAGCCGGAAAGGCGGATGAGGGTATCGAACTTCGTCGGCTGCGTCTCCTGCAGCATGCCTCTGGTGAAGCCCGTGCCGAATTCCGGGATGGCGACGGAGCCGACCGGCCCGAGAATCGGGTCGTTCTCATACCCCAGGACCTTGCTGGAGGTGAAGATGGACATGGTGTCCTGATCGTCGAGCGGGATCTTCTGCGCGTCGACGCCGGTCATATCCTCGAGCATGCGGATCATGGTCGGGTCATCGTGACCCAGCATGTCGAGCTTCAGGAGGTTTTCCTCCATGGAGTGATATTCAAAATGCGTGGTGATCCACTCGGAGTCCTTGTCGTCCGCCGGGTGCTGCACGGGGCAGAAGTCCCAGATCTCGTTTTCCTGCGGGATGACGACGAGGCCGCCCGGGTGCTGGCCGGTCGTGCGCTTGACGTTGACGCAGCCGAGCGCCAGCCGGTTCTCCTCGGCCTTGGAGACAGTCTTGCCGCGCTCCGACAGGTATTTTTTCGCGTAGCCGTAGGCCGTCTTTTCCGCGACGGTGCCGATGGTGCCGGCGCGGAAGACGTGCGTCTTGCCGAACATCTGCACGCAGTAGGCGTGCGCCTTGGCCTGATACTCGCCGGAGAAATTGAGGTCGATATCCGGGACCTTGTCGCCGCCGAAGCCGAGGAAGGTCTCAAACGGGATGTTGAAGCCGTCCTTGTCGAGCTTCGCCCCGCATTTGGGGCAGACGGCGTCGGGCAGGTCCGCGCCGCAGGCGCAGTCGGCAGGCACGTCGAAGGTCGTGTATTTGCAGTTCGGGCAGCGGTAGTGCGGCGGGTAGGAGTTGACCTCCGTGATGCCGGACATATACGCCACGATCGACGAGCCGACGGAGCCACGCGAGCCGACCAGATACCCGTGCTCGAGCGAGTTCTGCACGAGCTTCTGCGCGGACATGTAGATGACGTCGTAGTGGCAGGAGATGATGTCGTGCATCTCGGTGTCGACGCGCTTCTGCACGAGCTCGGGCGGGTTTTCGCCGTAGAGCCGGTGGAGCTTGCCGTAGACGAGGGATTTGAGGTCCTCGACCGAATTCTCGATCTTCGGCGCGAACAGATTGTGCGGCACGGGCCGCAGCGTCTCACACCAGTCGACGATGCGGTTCGGGTTGTCGATGACGACCTCGCGCGCCTTTTCTTCGCCGAGATACGCGAATTCCGCCATCATTTCGTCCGTCGTCCGCAGATACAGCGGCAGCGGCCGGTCGGCGTCGGGCATCTGCTTGGTGGCAAGCAGGATGTGGCGGAAAATCTCGTCCTCCGGGTCGAGGAAGTGCACGTCGCCGGTGGCGACGACGGGCTTGCCGAGCTCCTCGCCGAGCCTGACGATGGTGCGGTTGAAGCCGCGCAGCTCCTCCTCATCCTCGGCAAGACCCTTGTCGAGCATGAAGCGGTTGTTGCAGATGGGCTGGATCTCGAGGAAGTCATAGAAAGACGCGATGCGCTTGAGCTCCGCCCAGCTCTTGTGGTTCAGGATGGCCTGGAACAGCTCGCCCGCCTCGCAGGCCGAGCCGATGATGAGCCCCTCGCGCCACTGCAGGATCTCCGACTTCGGCATGATCGGCACGCGGCGGAAGTATTTGAGATTGCCGTAGGAGATCAGCCGGTAGAGGTTGCGCAGGCCGATGGAGTTTTTGGCGAAGACGATGATGTGCCGCGCGCGGCGGTCCATGATCTTGCTGCCGGAGCGCAGCTCCTCCATGCGCGGGTTGATGGCCTGCAGATGGTCAATGCCCTGCTCCTGCAGCATTTTGAAAAAGCGCATGAGCAGATACCCGCAGGTGATGGCGTCGTCGGAGGCGCGGTGGTGGTTGAAATCGGGCAGACTCAGCGCGTCCGCGACGATGTTGAGCTTGTATTTGCCGAGCTCCGGCATCAGATTCTGCGCCAGGATGAGCGTATCGACATACGTCGGCTGGAACGCGATGCCGAGGCGCTCGCACGCTGCCGTCACGAAGCCGATATCAAAATCGGCGTTGTGCGCGCACAGCGGCCGGCCGCCGACATAGTCGAGAAACTGCAAGATCGCCTCGGAGATATCCGGCTGCCCGGCGAGCATCTGGTCGGTGATGCCGGTGAGGTCGATGATCTTCGGCTGCAGCGGCCGGTGCGGGTCGACGAACATCTGGAAGGTGCTGAGCACCTCCTTGCCCTTCATGATGGCCGCGCCGATCTCGATGATCGTGTCGTGCAGAGACGAAAGGCCGGTCGTCTCGAGGTCGAAGGCGACGTATTCCTCGTCGAAGGAGAAGTCTCCGTCGCCGTGGACGGCGATGCGGTCGTCGACGTCGTTGACGTAGTAGCCCTCACAGCCGTAGAGGATCTTGATGTTCTGATCCGTCCCGGCGACCTTGGCCTTGCTCGCGGCCTTCATCGCGTCGGGGAAGGACTGGGCCCCGCCGTGGTCGGTGATGGCGATGGCGCGGTGGCCCCAGCTGGCCGCACGCTTGACGGCCGCGCCGGTATCGGTCAGCGCGTCCATGGACGACATCGTGGTATGCAGATGCAGCTCCACGCGCTTTTCGGGGTAGGTATCGCGGCGCTTGGGCGCCTCGATCTTCTCCATGGCGGTCGGCTGCAGGACCATTTCGTTGTCGTAGCGGTCAAAGCTCATCTTGCCCTGCACGCGCAGCCACATGCCGGCCTGCACGTTGTCGATGATGGGCTTGGCCTTGGCAGCCTCCATAAACTGATTGACGCGGACGGAGCTGGTGTAGTCCGTCATGTCGAAGCAGACGACCCACGCCCCGCGCTTCTTGAGCTCCCGGTGCTGCACGGCGAAGACCTTGCCCTCGACGATCACGCGGAACATATCGAGATTGAGCTCGTCCATCCGTACCGCCCGGCCCGAAAACGGCCGCCCGTAGAACAGCGCGCCCGTCGGTTCCTGCGGCGCGGGTGCGCTGCGGGGAGCTCTTGCGGCAGGAGCCGCGCCGGGGGCCTGTGCGGAGGGCTGGATGGCCGGGGTGTTTTTGAGCGCCTCGGCCCGGATGCGGGCCGTCTCTTCAAACAGGGCCTTGCCCTCGAGGTTGCTGTGCGCCTCGACTTCGATCTTCTTCGTCACGCCGAAGCGCTCGCGCAGGAACTGCTCGCCCTTTTTGGCGTTCTGGAGGATGGAATCCTTGCCGTTGGCGCGCAGATGGATGGTCACGGTGTCGTCTTCGACCGTATATTGCGCCCCGGCCAGAATGGCGGCCGAGGGCGAGAACGCGCGGATGAACACCTGCGCCAGATCGCGGAAGTCCATATGCGGCAGCTCCTCTTCCGGATAACGCACCGAAAGCTCCAGCGACTTCAGGCCGTAGGCCTTTTCTACGGCCCGGCAGAGCGTCTGGAGCTGCTTTTCCGAGAGATACTTCTCCGCCTGCGCGTCGAGGCGGATGGTGCGCGCATCCCGGTCGAGCTCGGCGTGGACGACGGCGAGGCGCTCGAGCGCCTGCGTCAGCTCCTCCGGCGGCTCAAAGCCCGGGAACAGCGCGGGGAAAAATACTTCACTCATAGTTTTACAACTTCTCTATGTATTCCAGCAGCGTGGGTAGCAGCTCGTCGTAGGGGAGCTTTTTGAGCTGCTTGCCCCTGACGAACAGAATGCCGCAGCCGTCGCCGCCGGCAATGCCGATATCGGCCTCCCGGGCCTCGCCGGGCCCGTTGACCACGCAGCCCATGACGGCGACCGTGATGGGCTTTTCGCAGGCGGCCAGCGCCTGCTCGACCTGGTTGGCCAGGCCGATCAGATCGATGCGCGTGCGCCCGCAGGTCGGGCAGGCGATGATGTTGACGCCGGTCTTGCGCAGGCCCGCGGCCTTGAGGATATCCTTCGCCGTCAAAACCTCCTGCACCGGGTCGGCCGTCAGCGACACGCGCATCGTATCGCCGATGCCCTGGCACAAAAGCGCGCCGATGCCCATGGCGGATTTGATGGTCCCCATGCGCGCGGTGCCGGTCTCGGTGACGCCGATGTGCAGGGGATAGTCCGACCGCTCGGAGAACAGGCGGTAGGCCTCGATCATCAGCGGCACGGAGCTGGATTTCATCGACACGCAGATGTCGTGGAAATCATATTTTTCCAGCAGCGCGATATGCCCGAACGCGCTTTCAACCAGCGCCTCCGGCGTGGGGCGGCCGTACTTTTCCAGAAGCCGCGGCTCGAGACTGCCGCCGTTCACGCCGATGCGGATGGGGATCCCCCGCGCGCCGCAGGCCTCTCGACGACCGCGCGCACGCGGTCTTCCCCGCCGATGTTGCCGGGGTTGATGCGGATCTTGGCCGCGCCGTTTTCCGCCGCGCGGATGGCAAGGCGGTAGTCAAAGTGGATGTCCGCGACCAGCGGCAGGGGAGAGGCCGCGCAGATATCGCCGAAGGCCTCCGCCGCCTCCATGTCCGGCACGGCCAGCCGCGCGATCTCACAGCCCGCGGCGGCCAGCGCGCGGATCTGGGCGAGCGAGCCCTCCACATCCGTGGTCCTTGTATTGAGCATCGACTGGATCGAGACCGGCGCGCCGCCGCCCACGGCGACGGGCCCGACCTGGATCCGCTTTGTCAGCTTTCGTTCCATTCAGTGCACCAGCTTCCAGATATCCTTGAACGTGATGAATGCCATAAACGCCAGCAGCAGGATCATGCCCGCCGCGTGGATGTAGCCTTCATACTTGGAGGGAATTTTCTTTTTCGTGATCGCGGTGAACACCGTGTTCACCAGCAGCAAAAACGCGCGGCCACCATCCAGCGCCGGCAGGGGCAGCATGTTCATGACGGCCAGATTGACCGCGATGAACGCCCCGAGATACAGCACGTTCAGAATGCCGTCCGCCGTGGTCGCGGCGGACTCGCCGGTCTGGGCGATGGCGGACACCACGCCGACCGGCCCGGACATGTCGTTCACCGATACCAGCCCGGACACCAGATCCCCGAGGCTCATCCAGACGAGCCGCGCAAAATCCAGCGCCGTGTACCACGTGTTTTTGAGGACGGTCCCGACCGTCTTCTCCTCGTAGCCGAAATACAGGCCGTATTTATACTGCTGCACGCCGTCCACGTCGTAGAGCTTCTGCTGCATGGCAAAGTCCTGCAGCTCGACCAGCTTCCCATCCCGCTTCACGACCAGATCGTAGCTGCCCGTCTTGTTGCGGGAAAGGAGCGTGGAGACGTCGGAATAGATATACACGCGGCGGCCGTCGATCTTGTAAAGCTCGTCGCCGACCTGCAGCCCCTGCTCCGACTGCAGCTCGCAGCCGTCAAAGAAGCCGGAGATCTTCGCGGTCGAGAAGCCCGACACGCACGAGTAGAGGATCGCCAGCACCACCAGGCCCGTCAGAAAGTTCATGAACGAACCGGCCGCCAGAATGATGAGCCGTTTCCACCAGACTTTGGAGGTAAAGGCCCGGGGATTGTCGGATTCCTCATCCTCGCCCTCCATGGCGCAGTAGCCGCCCACGGGGATGCAGCGCAGGGCGTAGAGCGTCTCGCCGCGCTGCTTTTTCACGATGGCCGGGCCCATGCAGATGGAAAACTCGTTCACCTGCACGTCCAGCGCCTTGGCCGTGAGAAAATGACCCAGCTCGTGGATGAAGATCAGAAAGCCGAAAATCAGGATCGCAATGAGAATATACATGAAATCACCTGTCAGAAAACCGCTCGCGCGTATAGGCGCGGGCAAGGCGGTCCGCCTCAAAAATATCGTCCAGCGACGGCTCAGCCGTGACCGGCAGCCGCAGCGCCGCCGCCACGGCGTCCGGAATGTCGTAGAACCCGATCCGGTCCTGCAGATAGAGGGCGACGGCCTCTTCGTTGGCGGCGTTCATGGCCGTGCAGGCCGTGCCGCCGGTCTTTGCCGCCTCTTTGGCAAGCGCGAAGCAGGGGAAGGCGGCTTCGTCGATGGGATCGAAGGTCAGCGGGCCGCAGGAGAGCAGATCGAGGGCGGGAGCCGGGTTGTGCAGCCGGTTCGGGTACGTCATGGCAAGGCCGATGGGGATGCGCATATCGGGCACGCCCAGCTGCGCCAGTACCGCGCCGTCGACGAACTCGACCAGCGAATGCACGACCGACTGCCGGTGGATGACGGCCGTGACCTTCTCCAGCGGCAGCTCATACAGCCGCATGGCCTCGATGATCTCCAGCCCCTTGTTCATGAGCGTGGCGCAGTCGATGGTGATCTTCGCGCCCATCTTCCAGTTGGGGTGGCGCAGGGCGTCCGCTTTGGTCACGGACGCCAGTTCTTCCCGGCTTTTCCCGAAGAACGGCCCGCCGGAGCAGGTCAGGATCAGCCGCTTGACCTCCCGCTGGTCCCGGCAGCCCATCAGGCACTGGAAAATGGCCGAATGCTCCGAGTCGACGGGGATGATCTCCGCGCCGGATGCGCGCGCCGCGGCCTGCATGAGCTGCCCGGCGCAGACCATGGTCTCTTTGTTGGCAAGGGCGATGCGCTTTTTCTCGTGGATGGCCGTGAGCGTCGGCCGCAGGGCGGCAAAGCCGCACACCGCTGCGACGACGGTATCGGCCTGCGGCAGCGCCGCAGCCTCACACAGCGCCTCGCTGCCCGCCAGCACCCTTATATTCATATCCGCAAGACGGGTCTTTAATTCCTCCGCGGCCGCATTCTCCGTCATGACGGCGAGTTCCGGCCGGTATTTGCGGCACTGGGCCTCCAGCAGGTCCACATTCTTTTCCGCCGTCAACGCGGCGACGCGCAGGCCCAGCTCCTCCGCCACCGACAGGGTCTGGCGGCCGATGGAGCCGGTGGAGCCGAGGATCGTGATCGTATGTGTCATAGCTTCTCCAGTACAAACAGCATCGCGTACACCACGGGCGCAATAAAGAGCGTCGAATCAAACCGGTCGAGCACGCCCCCGTGGGTCAGGAAAATATGGCTGTAGTCCTTGATCCCCGCCTCACGCTTGATGAGGCTCGTCGAAAGATCACCCAGCTGGCCGAAGAGATTGGCGACGACGCCGATGACGGCCAGGAACCACAGCGGCAGCCCCATCTGCCAGACAAGCTTCGCAACAAGCCCCAGCAGCACCATGCCGGCGGCACTGCCGACCGGGCCCGCAAGGAAGCCCGCCCACGTTTTATTGGGGCTCACGTGCGGGGCAAATTTCTTATGGCCGAAGGCCATGCCGCCCAGCATCGAAAAGCTGTCGCCGATGAACGCGATGACGAACGGCATCAGGACGAACGCGGGCGAGACATTGCGCAGCAGCGCAATGCAGCTGTACATCGCCGGGAACAGAAGCCCGCCGACGATGCAGACCGCGACGGTGGCAAACGGCAGCGCCGTTTCCTTCCCGTGCGTCACGACTGCGATGAGAAACAGCGCTGCGACAAATACATACGCGCACGCGAAATACAGCCGGTCACCGACCGCCGTCCACCAGACGTCCATAGAGATGTATGCCACGGTCAGGACAGCCATCAGCATCGTCAGCGCGTAGACGAGCGGCGTGACATGCTTGCCCGCCGTGTGCAGCAGCTCCCACGCGGCGGCAGCCGCGATCGCTGCGGTCAGGATCCACGCGGCGACCGGCGGCAGGATGACGAGCACCACGATCAGCAGCGGCACGCCGATGGCGGCCACGAGCAGTCTTTGCTTCATTTCCGACCTCCAAACCGGCGCTCGCGCGTCCGGTAGGACGCGATCGCCTTGTCGAGTTCCTGTTCATCAAAATCGGGCCAGAGCACATCCGTGAAATAATACTCCGCATACGCCGACTGCCACAGCAGGAAGTTCGATGTGCGGATCTCGCCCGAGGGGCGGATGATGAGCTCCGGGTCCGGGATGCCGTCGGTATAGAGATAGTGCGCAAAATCGCACTCCGTCAGCTCCTCCGGCTGTTTGAGGCCCTGCACACAGTCGGCGGCGAAGCGCCGCGCGGCGTGGACGATCTCGTCCCGGCCGCCGTAGTTGATGCAGATGTTGGCCTGGAAGCCCTGATAGTGCGTGGAGATCTCGTCCGTGCGGGCGATGAGCGCGCGCAGCTTCGGCGAGATCGGGCCGAGCTCGCCCAGGATCTTCAGGCGGATATGGTCCCGCTCCATCTCGTCGATGGCCTCGTGCAGGTATTTTTCAAACAGCGCCATGATGGCCTGCACCTCGTCCTGCGAGCGCTTCCAGTTTTCCGTGGAGAACGCGTAGACCGTCAGGTACTCGACGCCGAGATTTTTGCAGTAGGTGGCGATACGGCGGAACGTTTCCGAGCCTGCCGCATGGCCCATCTTGCGCGGCAGACCGCGCTGTTTTGCCCAGCGGCCGTTGCCGTCCATGATGATGGCGATATGCCGGGGCAGAGCATTGTTTTCCATATAAAATTAGCCTTTCACGACAAAAGCCGCCGTCCGGCGGCTTTTTATCTGCCCAAAAGCCGGGGCTTTTGGGCAATCTGGTTGCGCCGGCTGCATCGCAAAGTTTTGGCCGCATAGCGGCCAAAATTCACGTTTGCCGGCGAGCAGTATTTTTGCCGAGAGCAGGGGCTCCCGTCAAAAATGAGTTCTATTTTATTTGCGCCTGCGGGCGCAAACTCCGCGAGGCGCTTAGCCGCGCTTAGATCTCCATCAGTTCCTTTTCCTTCTTGGCGCACATCTCGTCGATCTTCTTGACGTGCTTGTCGGTCAGGTCCTGGATGTCCTTTTCGGCCTTCTTCTGGTCGTCTTCGGTCAGCTCGCCCTTCTTCTGGGCCTTCTTGACGTAGTCGACCGCGTCGCGGCGGATGTTGCGGACGGCGACCTTGGCGTCTTCGGCGTATTTGCGGACCTGCTTGGTGAGGTCCTTGCGGCGCTCCTCGGTCAGCTGCGGGAAGACGAGGCGGATCACGCGGCCGTCATTCTGCGGGTTGATGCCGAGATCCGAGGTCTGGATGGCCTTTTCGATGGCCTTGAGAAGCGAGCCGTCCCACGGCTGGATGACGAGCGTGCGGGGATCGGGGGAAGAGACGGTGCCGACCTGGTTGATGGGGCTCGGCTGGCCGTAGTACTCCACCGTGATGCGGTCGAGCACCTGCGCGTTGGCGCGGCCCGCGCGCACAGCGGCGAAGTCGGATGCGAGAACGTCGAGCGTTTTTTCCATTTTGCGCTGGAATTCCTTGAGATCTGCCATATTAAAGTTCCTCCTTTACAATCGTGCCGATCGGCTCGCCCATCACGACGCGCAGGATGTTCTGCGGGTCCTTGAGCGCGAAGACCTGAACGGGAATATGATTATCCATGGAAAGCGATGTGGCCGTGGTGTCCATGACGGCCAGATGACGTGCAAGCACCTCGTCATAGGTGATGGCGTCGTATTTGACGGCGGTGGGGTCCTTGGCCGGGTCGGCGGAGTAGACGCCGTCGATGTTCTTGGCCAGCAGGATGGCGTCGGCGTTGATCTCCGCCGCGCGCAGGACTGCGCCGGTGTCGGTCGAGAAGAAGGGGTTGCCGGTGCCGCAGCCAAAGATGACGACGCGGCCCTTCTCCAGATGCCGGATGGCCTTGGAGCGGATGTAGGGCTCGGCGATCTGGTTCATGGCGATGGCCGTCTGTACCCGGACCTCCACGCCGCGCTGCTCGAGGCAGTCAGCCACGGCCAGGGCGTTAATGACGGTCGCGAGCATGCCCATATGGTCCGCGCGCGTGCGCTCCATCTTGCCGCCGCCGTCTTTGACGCCGCGCCAGAAGTTGCCGCCGCCGACCACGACGCCGACCTGCACGCCGGCCTCGACGCACTGCTTGATCACGTCGCACACGCCGCCGATGACCGCGAAATCCAGCCCTCGGTGCGCGTCGCCCGCCAGCGCCTCTCCGCTGATCTTGAGTAACACTCGTTTATATTTCGGTTCACGCATGGTAGAAACTCTCCTTTTCAATTCCCGTCTATTTTATAATATAATGGGCGACTTGAAAAGAGGAAAATGCAAATTTCCCGGATTGTTTTCACTTTTTTCACATTCTGGAAGCCTCATGGCATTTTTGCATTGCGTTATCCGGGAAAATCGGATATAATGTATAAATTACAGAACATTTCATCCGGGAGGATCTAAGCATGGAAGAAGAAAGAAAGCCGTTGGAAAACAGAAATTTCATCGACGCCTTTATTGAAGAGGATCTGGCCCCCGGCGGCCGGTTCGAGGGTAAGCGCGTGCACACCCGGTTTCCGCCGGAGCCGAACGGGTATCTGCACATCGGCCACTGCAAGGCGCTGACGATCGATTTCGGCACGGCCGAAAAATTCGGCGGCCTGTGCAACCTGCGCATGGACGATACCAACCCGACGAAGGAAGACACCGAATACGTCGACGCCATCCAGGCCGATATCCACTGGCTGGGCTTCGACTGGGGCGACCGGTTCTTCTACGGCTCGGATTATTTTGAAAAGGACTATGAATTTGCCGTCGAGCTCATCAAAAAAGGCCTGGCCTACGTCTGCGACCTGACCGCCGAGCAGTTCAAGGAGTGCCGCGGCGACATCGGCAAGCCCGCCGTGAGCCCGTACCGCGACCGCCCGGTCGAGGAAAACCTCGACCTGTTCGAGCGCATGAAGAACGGCGAGTTCCCTGAGGGCAGCCGCACGCTGCGCGCGAAGATCGACCTGGCCTCCGGCAACTTCAACATGCGCGACCCCGTCATCTACCGCATCCGCTACATGCACCATCACCGGCAGGGTGACAAGTGGTGCATCTACCCGATGTACGACTTTGCCCACCCGATCCAGGACGCGCTCGAGGGCATCACGCACTCGCTTTGCTCGCTGGAGTTTGAGGCCCACCGGCCGCTCTACGACTGGGTCGTGAACAACGTCTCCGTCCCGAACCATCCGCGCCAGATCGAGTTTGCCCGCCTCGGCATCGACCACACCGTCATGTCCAAGCGCAAGCTGCGCCAGCTCGTCGAGCAGAACTATGTCTCCGGCTGGGACGATCCGCGCATGCCCACGCTCTGCGGCCTGCGCCGCCGCGGCTATACCAGCCATTCCATCCGCGATTTCTGCGAGCGCATCGGCGTGGCGAAGTCCGCCAACACCGTCGAATACGCCCTGCTCGAGCACTGCCTGCGCGAGGATCTGAACGACACGGCGGAGCGGACGATGGCCGTCCTGCGCCCCGTGAAGCTCGTCATCACGAACTATCCGGAAGACAAGACCGAGACCTTCGAGGTCGAAAACAACCCCGTCCATCCCGAGCAGGGCACGCATCCTGTCACGTTCTCCCGCGAGGTCTGGATCGAGGCCGAGGATTTCCTGCCGGAGCCGATCCCCAAGTACAAGCGCCTGTACCCCAACGGCCCGGAGTGCCGCCTGAAGGGCGCGTATCTCATCACCTGCACCGGCTGCAAGCAGGCTGCCGACGGCAGCATCGAGGAGATCTACGCGACCTATGACCCCGACTCCCGCGGCGGCGATCCCGCCGACGGCCGCAAGGTCAAGGGCGCGACGATCCACTGGGTCGACAGCAAGACCGCCGTGGACGCCGAGGTCCGCCTGTACGGCAACCTCTTCTCCGACGCCCAGCCCGACGGCCCGGACAAGAACTTCCTCGACTGCCTGAACCCCGACTCCCTGCAGGTCCTCACCGGCTGCAAGGTCGAAGCCGCGCTCGTCGAAGAGGCGAAGAAGTATGACGCAGAGGGCGAAGGCCGCATGGCGCATACCGCGCCCGGCTTCCAGTTCATGCGCGTCGGCTACTTCTGCATGGACTCCCGCGACTGCCGCGCCGACCACCTGGTCTTCAACCGCAGCGTCCTGTTCAAAGACAGCTTCAAACCGGGGAAATAAACAAAAAACCGCCCGCGCATCGCGATCAAGCGATGCGCGGGCGTTCTGTGTTACATAGACTCCTGTCTGGCCACATGGGCGCAGATGGCCGCGAAGGTCTTTTCGCTCACGTCGTGTTCGACCTTGCAGGCATCCTCCCGCGCGGTCTTTTCGTCGACGCCGATGCGCATGAAAAACTCCGTCAGCATCTTGTGCCGGGTATAAATCCGGTCCGCGATCTCCATGCCGCTCTCGGTCAGTGTAATCAGCCCGTCACGATCCATGGTGATAAAGCCGTTCTGTTTCAACTGTTTGGTCGCGTAGGTCACGCTGGGTTTCGTAACGCCGAGATGCTCCGCTACGTCAATGGAGCGGATATAGCCGTGCCGCTCCCGCATCATCAGCATGGCTTCCAGATAGTCCTCTGCCGCTCTGTGCACACTCACAGCAAATTGCACCAACCTTTCTTTGAAATTATCTTTTACACTAACACACTTGAACAAAAAAAGCAAGTAAACATTTTTTTCGGAAAAACCTATTGACAAGCGCAGTTAGTCATGTTAAACTGTGGGCTGGTTAGGGAGGTCTAACCTTTGTTTTTCCCCTTCGGTTAGTGCCCCTTAATCCAAATTAGACATCTCAAATCTACACAGACAGGGGGCGCGGGATTTGATGCCGCTTACACTCGCAGCAGCCGGTGAAGAAAACATCATCCGCAAGGTCGGCGGGAATCCGGAAGTCAAAAAGCATCTGGAGGACCTGGGCTTTGTTGCAGGCGATACGGTTACAGTCGTTTCCAGCCTGGCCGGGAACGTCATTGTAAAGGTCAAGGAATCACGCGTGGCCATCAGTGAAGAGATGGCGCGTAAGATCATGATTTAATTTAAGGAGAGAGGAATATGAAAACGCTGAAAGACGCAAAGATCGGCGACACCGTCAAGGTCGTCAAGCTCCACGGCGAAGGACCCGTCAAGCGCCGCATTATGGACATGGGCATCACCAAGGGCACAGAGGTTTTTATCCGCAAGGTAGCCCCTCTTGGAGACCCGATGGAAGTCACGGTCCGCGGCTACGAGCTGAGCCTGCGGAAGGCTGACACCGAAATGATCGAAATTGCATAAAGTATCTGGTCAAAAGGAGCAGAAAGATGGAAAAACAGATCAAAATTGCCCTTGCGGGCAACCCGAACAGCGGTAAAACCACGCTGTTCAATGCGCTGACCGGCTCGAACCAGTTCGTCGGCAACTGGCCCGGCGTCACGGTCGAAAAGAAGGAAGGCAAGCTGAAGAAGCATGACGACGTCGTCATCATGGACCTTCCCGGTATTTATTCTCTGTCCCCCTACACACTCGAAGAGGTCGTCTCCCGGAACTACCTGATCACGGAGCGGCCCGATGCGATTTTGAACATTGTCGACGGCACCAACCTGGAGCGGAACCTCTACCTCACCACGCAGCTGACCGAGCTCGGCATCCCTGTGGTCGTGGCCATCAACATGATGGACGTCGTCAAGAAGAACGGCGACCAGATCAACGTCGAGGAACTCTCCCGCCAGCTGGGCTGCCCGGTCGTTGAGATCTCCGCTCTGAAGGGCACCGGCATCATGGAAGCCGCTGAGGCTGCCGTTTCCGCCGCTGCCGGCCCGCACACCGAGCCGCAGCACACCTTCTCCGGCCCGGTCGAGCACGCCATCGCCCACATCGAAGAGGCTGTCCTGCATGACAAGCCCGCCGCTCAGCAGCGCTGGTACGCCATCAAGATCTTCGAGCGTGACGACAAGGTCCTCGAACAGCTGCAGATCCCCGCTGACGTCATGCAGCACATCGAAACAGACATCAAGGCCGCTGAGACCGAGCTCGACGACGATGCGGAATCCATCATCACCAACGAGCGCTACGTGTACATCGCACAGGTCATCAAGAGCTGCTACAAAAAGAAGAGCGCCGGCAAGCTCTCCGCTTCCGACAAGATCGATAAGATCGTCACCAACCGCTGGCTGGGCCTGCCCATCTTCGCGGCTGTCATGTTCATCGTTTACTGGGTCGCCATGGTCGGCGTCGGCGCACCGGCGACGGACTGGGCGAACGACGGTCTGTTCGGCGACGGCTGGCACCTGTTCGGCATCGGCTCCTCCGCTTACTCCGAAGCTGCTGACGAATACACCACCGCAAGCGAAGCAATCAGCGGCTACTATGAGCTCGACACCGAAGCCGAAGACTTCGACGCCGACGCGGCTCTGGCCGAAATGAAGTCCGTGACCGCCGATTCCGAGAGCACGACCATTGAGGTCGAGGATGAAGAGACCCTCGCTATCAATGACATGACTGTCTACTACGATTCCATCCCCGACGACGCGGACGAAAAGACCACGATCGGCATGACCTATGTCGACGCTGTCAGCTACTTCGAAGAGAACGGCTTTGACGAGCCCGATCCTGCTGACTACGGCGTCTGGGTCCCCGGTGTTCCCGTTCTTGTCGGCAATGCGCTGGAAGCTGCCGGTGCGGCTGACTGGCTGAGCGGCCTGATCCTTGACGGCATTGTCGCCGGTGTCGGCGCAGTTCTCGGCTTCGTGCCGCAGATGCTCGTTCTGTTCCTCATGCTGGCCTTCCTCGAAGCGTGCGGCTACATGGCCCGTATCGCCTTCGTTCTGGACCGTATCTTCCGGAAATTCGGCCTGTCCGGCAAGTCCTTCATCCCGATGCTCATCGGTACCGGCTGCGGCATTCCGGGCGTTATGGCTTCGCGTACCATAGAAAATGAACGTGACCGCCGTATGACGATCATGACCACCACCTTCATCCCCTGCGGCGCAAAGGTGCCGTTCATCGGCATGATCGCCGGCGCTCTCTTTGGCGGCAGCGCATGGGTCTCCACCTCCGCTTACTTCATCGGCATGGCCGCGATCGTCATCTCCGGCATTATGCTGAAGAAGACCAGGATGTTCTCCGGCGATCCCGCTCCGTTCGTCATGGAACTGCCTGCATACCACTGGCCGACCCTCGGCAACGTCCTGCGCAGCATGTGGGAGCGCGGCTGGTCCTTCATCAAGAAGGCCGGTACGATCATCCTTCTGTCCACCATCTTTGTCTGGTTCACCACCTACTTCGGCTGGGCCGAAGACGGCTTCCGGATGCTCTCTGACGAAGAGATCAACTACTCCATCCTCGCCAAGATCGGCGGCGCGATCGCCTGGATCTTCGCTCCGCTCGGCTGGGGCAACTGGCAGGCAGTCGTTGCTTCCATCACCGGCCTCGTTGCCAAGGAGAACATCGTCGGCACGCTCGGCATCCTCTATGGCGGCGGCGACGGCACGGTCTATCAGAACCTTGCTACCGCGTTCAATGGCATTACCGGCTACTCCTTCCTGGTCTTCAACCTCCTGTGCGCTCCGTGCTTCGCGGCCATCGGCGCCATCAAGCGTGAGATGAACAGCCAGAAGTGGACCTGGTTCGCCATCGGCTATCAGTGCGGCTTCGCCTATGCGATCGCCCTCATGGTCAACCAGTTCGGCGCTCTGTTCACCGGCAACGGCAACGTCCTCGGCGTGATCGTCGGCGTCGTTCTGCTCGCCTTCATCGTCTACATGCTTGTCAAGCCCTATAAGGAGGCTACCAAGCTGACCGCAAAGATCAAGTAATATTCCGCAATCCATTTCAGGCAAGACCGCAGATCCTGCGGTCTTGCCTCCTCCCCCGCAAACGAGCTTATCAAGGAGTGATCTTCATGTTTGCCTGGCTCGCAGAGAATCTTGGCACGATCGTGATCTCGGCAGTTCTGCTGGCGATCGTTGCCGCAATCGTGATCTATCTGATCCGGCAGAAAAAGCAGGGCAAAAGCACCTGCGGCGCTGGCTGCGCACACTGCGCAAACGCGGGCTGCTGCCATCATCATGAATGAGAGGTCTTTCTTATGTATAAAACCACGCTGAAGATCGACGGCATGATGTGCGGCATGTGCGAATCGCACATCAATGACACCATCCGCAAGGCAGTCCCCGTCAAAAAGGTCTCCTCGTCGCACACCAGGGGCGAAGCGGTCGTCATCACAGACGAGCCGCTGGACGTCGAAGCCGTCAAGGCCGCGGTCCACGCGACCGGCTATGAGGTCCAGAGCGCCGCGAGCGAGCCCTATGAAAAAAAGCGATTCTCCCTTTTCGGGAAATGAGCGCTCCCCCTCCATACCGGAAGCCCCGTCCTGTCCCCATGCCGGCAGGGCGGGGTTTTCTATGCGCGGCCTTGACAGACGAAAACCGCCATGGCAGCTGACTGCTGCCATGGCGGTTTTGTATTCTGGAAAGCTCAGAAGGTCGCGACGCTCTGCTCGGCGGGTTCGGCGGGCTGGACGTTGACGGCGGTGAGGATGGGACCCACGCCCTTGTAGAGCGAGTGGTACTTGACCTCGACGGTCGCCGTGACACAGACCCAGCTGCGCGCCGCCAGCCCGGAAGCCCCGGCAAACCGGCACGGCAGGCCCATGAACGTGATATCCGCCTCGCAGCAGGTCATCACAAACCGGCCGGGGGCGAACATGCCGTCCTTTTCCCGGCGCAGCCGCGCCACCTGTCCCTTGAATTTCACGGTCTTGCCGGCGTATTTCTTGGGCTCCTCGGTGATATCGCGGTAGAACAGGGCATAATCCTCGTCCTTGACCTCCACGACCGGGGCGTTCAGGTCGAACGGCAGGGGATCCTCGATGTCGTCATAGTGGGTCGAGCCGTCGGTGTACTCGTAGAGGATCTCGATCCGGCGGTTGACGGCCCGGGCGATCTTGTGGTAGGGCATGACGTCCGCGCCGGGCGTCATGCGGTTGAGGACCAGCATCTCCGCCCCGGCCAGCTTGTCCACGACGAGCTGGCGCATGTTGGCGTTGTAGCTGAGGAAGGTCGTCGCGTCGGCAAACATGACCTCCTGCGCGATCTTCCAGTGGTCGGGCGTCTTGAGATAGAAATCCGAGGCCAGATGCATGCCGTTGAGCTCAACGACCACGCGCTCGGCGTTGTATTTCTTCTGCAGCCCGGTCAGCATCTCCGGGTTCAGCTCGTCGTAGTCCAGGACCTGCTCATAGACCTCCTTGTGCGGGTAGGTGGATACGTCGTATTCCTCCTCGCCCTCCTCAAAGACCAGCAGCAGCGTCCGCTCGCCGGTGTTGAAGCGCTCGTCCTCGAGCGTCTCCTGGATGAATTTCGTCTTGCCGGACTCCAGAAAGCCCGTAAAGACGTACATGGGGATATCGGGCATAGCCATGTCGGATTCTCCTTACTGCTTTTCTACGCCGAAGAGCTTCGCGACAGCTTCCTCATTCAGCTTCGAGCCGATGACGCAGATGCGGCCGGTGACCATTGCGCCGCCGTCACGGATGTCAGGCTCGCCGGGCACGTAGTCGAAGTGGATCCACTTCTCACCCTCGGCGTTGGCCACATAGCCCTTGGCCCGCAGGATGATGCCGTAGGTCTCCGCATCCTCCAGCGCCTGCAGGATGTGCTCGATCTCAGCCTTGGTGAACTTCTTGTGCGTCTCCTCGCCCCAGCTGATGAAGACCTCGTCGGCGTCATGGCCGTGGTGATGATGATGATGGTGGTGATGCTCGTGTTCGTCCTCGTCGTCATCGTCATGGTGATGGTGGCAGCTGCAGTCCGGGTCGTCGCACTCGTCCTCGTCGTCATGGTCGTGGTGGTGATGATGGTGCTCGTGCTCGTCGTCATTGTCATCGTCGTGATGATGGTGATGGCAGCTGCAGTCCGGATCGTCGCATTCCTCGTCGTCATCGTCGTCGTGGTCATGATGATGGTGATGCGCTTCCTCCTCGAGCTTCGCAAGCTCGACGGCGATGGTGCTGCGCTGCTCCATGGCCTCCATCAGCTGCTCGCCGGTGAGCTCCGGCCACGGCGTCGTGACGATCACGGCGTCCTTGTTGTGCTCGCGGATCATGGCGACGCACTGGTCGAGCTTTTCTTCCTTCATGCCGTCAGTGCGGCTGAGGATGATGGTGTTGGCCGTCTCGATCTGGTTGTTGTAGAACTCGCCGAAGTTCTTCATATACATCTTGCACTTCGTCGCATCCGCCACAGTCACAAAGTTGCCTAGCTGCACGTCGTCCGACGTGACCTTGCGCACGGCGCCGATGACGTCCGACAGCTTGCCGACGCCCGACGGCTCGATCAGGATACGGTCCGGCGCGTATTCGGCGATGACCTTTTTGAGCGCGCGGCCGAAATCGCCGACCAGCGAGCAGCAGATGCAGCCGGAGTTCATCTCCGTGATCTGGATCCCGGCCTCCTGCAGAAAGCCGCCGTCGATGCCGATCTCGCCGAATTCATTCTCGATCAGGACCAGCTTCTGGCCGTGGTAGGCTTCCTTGATCATTTTCTTGATGAGCGTCGTCTTGCCGGCGCCGAGAAAACCGGAATAAATATCAATTTTTGTCATGCAAAAACACCTTCCAGTAAACAATTTTCGTTCCAATAGTATAGCACTTTCCTACGGGAACATCAAGGTTTCTTCATGAAATATTCACAGTTTCCGCCAAAAGGAATTGACAAACCGGGATCGATATGATAATATAATTCTCGGCTTTGGAGGCCGACATTCGGAGAGATGTCCGAGCGGTTTAAGGAGCTGGTCTTGAAAACCAGTGACACAGCAATGTGCCGTGGGTTCGAATCCCACTCTCTCCGCCATTTTCTTTCCTTCATACCGGCCTGACCGACCTGCGGAAGTACCCAAGTGGCCGAAGGGGCTCCCCTGCTAAGGGAGTAGGCGTCTAAAAAGCGCGCGAGAGTTCAAATCTCTCCTTCCGCGCCATGGAAAAGACCTTGAAAACACTACGTTTCCGAGGCTTTTTCTTTGCCCAAAAGCGCAGTTTTCCCCTATGTTTTCCCCTTACAGGCTGGAAGCGGCCTTTTTTTGTGCTCTGAAACAGGGCTTCCATGCGGTTCGCAGAATCCCGTTTCATGCGCTCCGTTGCATGGGCGTAAACATCCAGCGTGAACGCCGCCGTCGCGTGTCCAAGGTTTTCCTGCACGATCTTCGGGCTGTCGCCCGCCTGCAGGGAATTGACGGCGAACGAATGACGAAGATCATGAAAACGCGCTTCCGGTATGCCGATGCTTTCCACGGCCTTTTTGAAATGCTTGCGCACGGTCACATGGGACAGATGGTGTCCCAGCTCATCCGTAAACACCAATCCGGAATCTTCCCAAAGCTCCCCGGCCTTCAATCTCCATTCCGTCTGTACCCGCCGCTGCTCTCTGAGCGCCTTCATCACCGAAGGCGCCGGGGTCAGCAGGCGGGTTTTGTCGTTTTTCAGAGAGCCGAAGAAATACGCTCCGCCCTTTTCCTTGGATTTGAGAAGCTGCTGCGCGACGGTCACCGTCCCGGCATCGAAGTCCACGTCTTTCCATCGCAAACCGAGAAGCTCCCCTTGCCGCAATCCCGTCAGCAAATCGACGATAAACAGCCGCTCGAACGGCTGCCCGTGGATCGCGTTCAGGAAGGCGGCGGTCTGTGCTTCGTCCAGCGGCTTGATCTCTGCCCGCTCCACGCGCGGCAGCTTACAGGCATCGGAAGGATTGATCCGCAGATAGCCGACCTCGACGGCCTGTCCCAGCGCCCGGTGCAGAATGCCGTAAATATCCCGAACCGTTTTTGCAGAAAGCGGCTTGCGCCCGCTCGTGCCGCGCTGGAGGCCGTTGAGCGTCTTCTGGATCTGTGGTGCTTTGAGCGCCTGCAGCTTGACAGCGCCGAGCGCGGGCTTGATCGCGCTTTCCACCTTGTTCTTGTAGGTCGAGCGGGTCAGCGGCTTCACATCGCCCGTGTACTCCGAAAGCCAGACGTCGAGCCAGTCGGACACGGTCAGTTTCGTCGGCTCCTGATAGGTCGAGTCATTGACCGCCACGACTGCGCTCTGCATCTCCTCACGGACTTCCTTCTGCGTCTTACCGGAGAAGCTGCGACGAATCTGTTTGCCCGTCCCCGGATCAACGCCGACCGTCAATCGCGCTTCCCAATACGTGTATTCCCGACCGTCCCGAAGGACGGTCTTTTTTCGTATGCTGCCCGCTCCCGCGGCGTTTCGTTTTGCCATATCAGTCCGCCTCCGATTTGGAGCTATCTGCAAGTTCTTCATGCAGAATGTCGGTTACATGGGAAGGATCAGTTTCTGCTACTTTCTTCGAAATGTCCTCCAGCAGCTTTTCTAACGTGTTGGTAATCCGTTCCGAAAATAGGCACATCGCCAGACGATCCGGTGCAGTGACAACATACCCATGCTGCCCCAGTACCGCGCTGAGCTTTTTGTATTCCTCGGTCGTGGAATACAGCAGCGAACATGGGGTATTTACTAGACGGATATACTCTGCACACCAAGACAAAACTGATTCAAAATCCCGCGATTCGAGCATTGCCGACAGAACAGAAATCGGGAAATATCTCTTTTCAGCTTCTGAAACGCTGCTGTCTCTCCGCAAAACAGTCAGGCCGCGCAAATACGAAACGGCATCTGGAGACAGTCCCAGTTCATCTACAGCAGCCGGCGTTCTTTCCGGTGCATCTGTCAATCCGAGCAGCCAGTCAGCGGAGACACCGAAAAACTCAGACAGCTTTGTTAGATACTCTGTTTTCAGATCGCGTGTACCATTTTCCCATTGTGTGATGGTCTCCCGGCGAACGACCAAACCGAGCTTTGCAAGTTCATCAGACAGATCTCTTTGTGATAACCCCCGTGCCTCTCGCAGTACAGTGATCCGCTCACCGACCTGTTCTCGCAATGTGTTAGGCATAATTATCTCCTTTCTATTTTTGTACCCGTTTCAATTATAAGGGTACAAAACTATTGACATACTGATTTTTTGTGGTATAGTGTAATTATGATTTGTTACATACTATCACATTCAGGTACAAAAATCAATAGATTGGAAGGTGAAAAAGATGCCCGACAATGTGAAAAGAAGCCAGAACTTCATGTCGTTCAATGAGGCAGCAAAGCAGCCGACGTGTCCGTTCACTGCAAACCGTCTGCGCACAATGCAGAAGCGCGGGGAGCTGCCCGGCATCTGGAGCGGGAGCCGTTTTCTTGTCAACTATCCGCTCTTGATGCAGCAGCTTGAAGATTTAAGCCGAAAAGCTGTCCGAGCGGGAGAGGGGGACGACAAAGATGGCACAAACACGTGAGAAGCTGACGTTGTCCGTTGCAGAGGCCGCGCAGCTGCTGGGGCTTTCCACGCCAAAAGTCTACGAGCTTACACACCGTGCGGATTTCCCAGCGTTCCGGATCGGAAATCGAACGTTGGTAAGCCGCCGCCTGCTGGAAAAGTGGGTTGACCGCGAAGCTGGAGGGGACGGAGCATATGAACAATAATGCCGACAACAAGCCGGGCGTGATGATCTATTTTGACATTATCCCGCTCATAGAGGGAATGAGCCCAGACGATGCTGGGCAACTATTCCTTGCGATTTTGAAATACGCACAATATGGTGAAATTCCTTCTTTGAGCGGGTTTGCGCTGGCTGTCTGGCCGTTTGTTAAATCGCTGGTTGACCGTGACAGCCAACGGTACGATCTTGTCCGGAAGAAAAAACAATGGGCGGTTTATTGCAGAGAAGCAAAGCGCCGGGGTGAAACTCCGCTTGAGCTGGAAGCGTGGATCATCGAAAGTGAACGCTCACCAGCGATAAACACTGATAATCATAGTTCATCACCGATTATCGATGATGACGTATGCTATCCAACTACAACTCCAGCTCCAGCTCCAACTACAGCCACAACTCCAACCACAACTACATCTCCAATCTCATCTACAGCTGACAGGGGTCTGGGGGGACGGAACACGTCGCACATGGCAGACTATCCCGCTCCTGCGCCCAATCGTCCGCCGTCTGCTCTTGGAGGCGATTATGCTGTGCCGCCAGAAGATCAATGGGAACATATGCGTCAGAGTGCATCGGACATGCTGGCAGGTTATCCGAGATAGGAGGCGAGCGCGAAACTGCAAAACAACATACGACCACCAACCACGACAAATGAGGAGGACAAATCATGTATTTTGAAAATCGTTTCCCCGAATCTGGCAGCGGTCAGATTCTCCACCCTGTCCGAGCGGGACAGAACATTCTTGACTTGATTAGACGTCCACGCATCGCGACGATTCTTCTGTGCGTTGACCGCGCAACAGCAGTTACGGTGCAGACCAGCAATCACGACACATTGAGCCGCAAGCTGCGCGAAAGTGAAAAAGGCTCGGATGGTCTTTATCGCTTTGAATACAAGTCCTATACGCAGGACGGATCGGGCGGCATGCACGGGAATATTACCTCGATCACGCTGGACTGCGATGCGCAGTTTTACGCTTTGTTTGGAATCACCGTAGGTTGACGAAAGGAAGGTATATACAATGACACGCGCAGAATACGTTTCCCGCATCAGTTCTCTCACGCAGGAACTGACCGGCTTGGCAGCAGAGTATTTCTCCACGCAGCGCGATCCTTACGAAGTCGCAGGAGAACGATTCAATCAGGCTGTCGATGCTTTTGAGCAGGACCTGTCTACAAGAACGGCAGAACTCGAAGCCAGAGCAGCGGCGGCAAACGCCGCAGTTGACGCTGTGACCCGCGAACAGGAGCAGACACAGGCTCGCTTGGTCAAAGCCATCCAGCAGGGCGACGCCGCTGCAGAACAGGCAGCGACAGCAGAACTTGACAAGCTGGCAGAAAAGAAGCAGACTGCCGTTACCCGCGCCGATGCGTTCAAGGGCGCAAAGGTGTATGGCTCGAAAGATCTTTTCAATGCGGCAGTTGCTCGCATGAGGGATCGCATGGCAATCAAAAGCGGCGGCATGGGCAATGATCGCAAGGATGTCACCGATGCAATTCAGGAAGCAGTTAATTTGCTGACAGGGCTGCTGCCTTCAGGAGTGGACACTTGGGCTGCAGAACGAGCAAACGCAAAACGCTGCTTCAGCATCTTCGAAAAAACTGTAGGTCATATCGACCTCACAGCGCCCAGCTGTGGTAGCCCCGATGACGTGAAAGTCAGAATCGGTCTATCGCTCGCCAAAAAAGAAATTGTCCCCGGTCTGGATGGAACGCCGTCCGGAGCCGCGCTGAGCGCAATCTTCGAGGAATGGGATAGCCAGCCGGAGAAAGAATCTGAAACGGGCTGATGGGAGGGCTTCACAGCCCTTTCCCTCTGGCAATCCGTCTCGCTCCTGTGCATTTCATGCTATCGAAATCTCTTTCGATCATCAAACTTGCAGGTGCGGCCGGCATGGGGATTTTCCGTGCTGGAGGGCGCGGGAAAAAGGTACTGCGACGTGTACCCCCTATCTGCTGCGGGCTCGACGACCCCAAATTGCTTGTAGTTTCCCTATAATATTTCCGGTAATTTCGTTACGATTTTATCTGCTCTCAGCTATAGAAATTCTCTGAAAGGAGGATGCTTGTGGATATTTCAACGCTTAACTCACACTACGAAAGGCTCCAGCAACTTTCCAAAAACGAAGGAACACTTGATGGACTGAAAAGCGGAGCAGCAAATTGTACTGGGTTATTTGCAACAGAGATCGCAGAGCTGGAAGCTCAAATAGAGCAGGAAAAGGCTGTGATCGCAGAAAGTGAAGAAATAATCGCCGCGTGGATTTCTGGTATTGAGGACGGTACGACGCGGACAATTTTACGTCTTCGCTTTATTCACGGTTTGCAGTGGTGCGAGATCGCTGGAGCTGTTGGAAAGCGCTTTACAGAAGCTCGCGTAAAGTACATTGCACGTTGCCACCTAAAAGCCGCTTTCAATCATCCGCAATGACCATTGAAGAACTGAACGTGCTGTTTGATCTCCGAGCCGAACTGGAGTGGCTGAACACGGCAAAAGCGCAGTTGATGGATGCAGCGACGTCCACGACGGCAAAGCTGACCGGAATGCCACACGGAAGCGGTGTCACAGACAAGGTTGGTGGTTTTGCCGCTGAGATCGCTGACCTCGACAGCCAGATTGAGCAGATCACAGCCAAGAGCGACGCGAAGGAAGCGCAGCTCGCCGACTGGATCGCGGGCATTCGCGATCCGCGAACACGCCTTGTGTTCCGGTTGCGCTTCTTTCGCGCTCTTTCATGGAAAGAGATTGCAAAAATAACCCACACAACGACGGACACGGTAAAAGCCATCGTGTACCGATATTTGAGAGAAGAAACCCGCTCCACACATGGAGCCAAGGAAGGAGCTTAAAACATGACCATCAAGCAGAAAATGGACACGGCACGCATGAAAGCGGCACGGATACTGGTGAAGGCTCTGTTTGCAGCAGCCACAGAAGATGACGCAGCAGATCCCAGCTCTGAAAAGAGCAGACCTGCGGAAACAGACATCAAAGAGCAGATCAAGCACCTGCTCGACGCAAAACAGGCGTAGCGCCACTATGAGCCTCACAGCGCCCCGCAGAGCGTCGGAAGCACCCAGGCATAGCGAGAATCCTTGCTCCATACAAACGCGCCGCGCTGCGAGTTGCAAGTGGCTCAAAACAAACAGATGCCCGCTCCCCTGATTTGGAGAGCGGGCTTTGTGTTGTGTTATGCTTTTGTATCCGGTTCTTCTGTGTACTCCAGTATGTCTCCCGGCTGGCAAGTCAGCATGGAGCAAATACGTCCTATATTTGCCCACGAAACAAGCTCGCCTCCGCGCAGCTGCTGGATCGTGCTCTCAGCAAGCAGCTTTTCACGACGTAAGCGCGTCGTGTTATAGCCTGCTGCCTTAAGAGCTGGAAGAATCTCGATCTTGTATTTCACTGGCATAGTTGACCACTCCTTTCCTGTGCTGGGGCAATTTTGAGTAAACCATCTTTTCCACTATCCGCATTATAGCAGGAAAATACACGAAAAGCAAGTGTAAATATTGCACGATATATACACGGAATATTTGTGTAATCTGTCGATTGAATTACACAGAAATATCGTGTATAATTAAGACAGTCAAGGGGAACAAAAGAAAACAGTTCAGACACCGGCAGAAGGCGGACGAAAGTACCGATAGGGAAACCAAGAACGCCTATAGGAGCTGGGAAGGATCAGCAAAGTGCAGCAAGGCTCACGAGATCAGTTGAAAGCCCCCAGCCGCCGGAGTTCCCCAAGAGCAAAGAAAAAGCGTCTCCTGCCGCCGTAGGAAGTGAACAGGAGACGCAGCCGAAAAGGGCTGATTGCAGTATAGCACAGCCCGCCGAAAAAGGAAAGGGGCTTTACCAATGAGCAACACAGAAATTCAGAGCAAAGTCAATGAGCTTCGCGAGCTGCGCCGCATGGCCGACGAGCTGACCGCCGAGATTGAGAGCATTCAGGACGCGATCAAGGCGCACATGACCGCCATCGACGCCGATACGCTGGCAGGCGCAGATTACAAGATCACCTGGAAGACCGTGACCAGCAGCCGGTTTGACAGCACGGCGTTCAAGAAGGCAATGCCGGAGCTTGCCGAGCGCTTCATCAAGTCCACCACCAGCCGCCGTTTCACGGTCGCATGAGCGGGGGCGGGCAACAGCCCGCTCCAGGAAGGAGAACAGAATGGAAGTTCATGTTTCGATTAACACCAACGGCAGCCCGAAGGAGCTGCAGCGGCTGACGGACCGGCTCGGCGATCTGGCAAACCTGCTGGAAGCGATCACCGAAGCGGAGCTGTCGCGGAGCAGCAATTCATACTTTGCTGCCGGTCTGGATTTCGTGAGCAAGGAGATCAACGCCGTGTATGCGCAGATATACGATCTGGTGAACGGCTGGGAGGTAACAAAGTGAATATTTCGCTTGCGGCCGCGAGCCGCGCAGACGATGGGCGCGAGAAGGCTGAGTTGATCGCGCTGGTCAAGCAGCTGACCCCGAAGGAAGTTGACCGCGTAATTGAGCGGATGCAGGCGCTGCTCAACGGGAAGCAGGATGAACAGGAGGTTGCAGAATGAGAGCAAGCAGAGCGTACATGAGCGCGGAGAAATACACTCCGTCACCAGAACAGGCGATTTTAATTAACTGGAGCGGGCGGACGGTCGCAGATGCCAGAGCTGCCATTGACGTTGTCCGAGCATTCAAAGTCCAGTGTGACAATCGGACGTTTCTTCCGCTTCCGGGTCTTGACTACGGAAGCGCCGAAGATCAGACTGGAATCATTCGGCTGCTCGGTTCGATCTGGACAAGCGGATATGTCGCAGGCATCCGCTCGGAGCGGGCACGCAGGCGGGGAAAGGAGCAGAAATGAACGAGAACGAACTGCATCTCTGGCTGGAGCTGCTTTCACAGATGACCGAGGAAGAAAAGGCACAGTTTCTTGAACTTTTGAAACAGCTCGCACGGTTGTAATCACAAAAACAGGGGGGCGCAGACCATTGCGCCCCCTGTATTTTGCCCCGGAATTTTCCCCTATTTTTTCCCCTAAGGGCTTTGCATTGCTTTGAACGCCATTGTATGCGATGAAAAGAACGCATTGATTTTCGTATGGGATTTCACATAGTTTCAAGCGATAAAACGAACTTCCATAGTTCGAATCTCTCCTTCCGCGCCAGAAGCGGCGATGCGTTGCATCGCCGCTTTTGCTTTTATAAAAACGACCGTCCCGGCGCCGGAGGGGCCGGGACGGGGGGTTATTTTTTCTCCGGGATGAGGAAGATGAACACCAGGGAGCTGATGAGCAGGAGGTAGGGGTAGAACAGGCAGGGGATGATCTCGAAGGCGGTCATGGTCTCGCCGAGCTCTGCGCAGGCGGAGATGGCCAGCAGCATCTGTGCGCCGTAGGGGATGATGCCCTGGAAAATGCACGAGAAGGTATCGAGCAACGACGCGCTCTTTTTGCCGGAGATGCCGTATTCCTCGCTCATCTGCTTTGCGATGGGGCCGGCCATGACGATGGCGACGGTATTGTTGGCCGTGGCGATGTCCATCGCGCCGACGAGCAGGCCGATGCCGAGCTGGCCGCCCCGCTGCCCGTGGAAAATGCGCTTGATGAAGCCCAGCAGCGCCTCAAACCCGCCGTATTCGCGGATCAGGCCGCACATGGCGGAGACGAGGATCGTGACCATGATCGTCTCAAACATGCCGGACGCGCCGGAGCCCATATTGCCGAGCAGCTCGGTCGGATGCGTCGCGCCGGTGGCGAGCATGATGACTGCGCCGGAGAAGATGCCGGTCAGCAGCACGACGAACACGTTGATGCCCGCCACGCCGCCGATGAGCACCAGCAGGTACGGGAACGTCTGCAGCAGGTGATATTCCGGGATCTCGACCGCGCCGATCTCGCTGCGCAGCGAGAACACGAGGATCAGCGCCAGTGTCACCAGCGCCGCGGGCAGGGCGATGCGGAAATTCGTGCGGAATTTATCCTTCATTTCGCAGCCCTGCGTGTTGCAGGCGGCGATGGTCGTGTCGGAAATGAACGACAGGTTGTCGCCGAACATCGCGCCGCCCATGACCGAGCCGATGCACAGCGGCAGGCTGAAGCCCGACGTCCGCGCCACGGCGACCGCGATGGGCACGATCAGCGTGATGGTGCCGCAGGAGGTGCCCATGGCCGTCGAGACAAAGCACGAAACCACGAACAGGACCGCCACGGCGAACCGCGCCGGGATGTGCGCGAGCATGAAATACGCGACCGACTCGGCGCTGCTGCGGCCGACGACGCCGACGAACACGCCTGCAGCCAGGAAGATGAGGATCATCGTCATGATGTTTTTATCGCCGACGCCTTTGGCCATGACCTCCAGCTTTTCGTCGAACGACAGCGCCCGGTTCTGCAGGCAGGCGACGAGGATCGCGGCCAGGAAGGCCACGACGATGGGGATATTGTAAAAGCCCATCTCGATCTTCAGCACATATTCAAATACGATGCCGAGCCCCAGGTACAGGACCAGGAACACGCCGATGGGCAGCAGCGCGATCGCGCGCGCGGGTTTCTTCTCCATATGTCTTCTCTCTTTTCATAAAGATCCACCCCGGCCGCGCATGCAGCCGGGGCGTTCGTGCATAAGCTGTAATATTGTATCGGTTTTCCATTCGGGCGTCAAGCGCGCGGCGGGTTATTTGGTGAAAATGCATAAAAATACACTGACGCGGAATATGCCGCGGCCCGTCCATAAAATTAACAGCCTTTTTACATTTCCGCTCTGGTCAGAACGGCGTTTTTCTGCTAAAATAAGAATAATTCTTGAAAAGCAAAAAAGCAAAGGAGTGAGGCTTTGTACCGCAGACAGGAACTACTGGAAAAATTAAAGGAGGCCGCGGCCTCCGTGCTGCCGATCAGCCTGATCGTGCTGGCCATCTGCTTCGTGCTCGTGCCGGTCGATACGGGCCTGATGCTTTCCTTCGTCCTGGCGACGGCGCTGCTGATCCTCGGCATGGGCCTGTTTACACTGGGCGCGGAGATGTCCATGAGCAAGATCGGCAATTACATCGGCGCCAAGCTGACCAAATCGCGCAAGCTGTGGCTGATTTTGATGGTCAGCTTTCTGCTGGGCGTCGCCATCACGGTGGCGGAGCCGGATCTGCAGGTGCTGGCGGCCAACGTGCCGGAGATCGATAAGACCGTCCTGATCCTGACGGTCTCGGTGGGCGTCGGGATCTTCCTGATGCTCTGCATGGTGCGCATTCTGTTCGGCATCTCGCTGCGGCTGCTGCTGATCGTGTTCTACGCGCTGGTGTTTCTCGCGGCGTTTTTGTCCGACCAGGGCATTCTGGCCGTCGCGTTCGATTCCGGCGGCGTGACGACCGGGCCGATGACCGTGCCGTTCATCATGGCGCTGGGCGTCGGCGTGGCCTCGATCCGTTCCGACGAGAACGCGAAGGCGGACTCGTTCGGCCTCGTCGGCCTGTGCTCCATCGGGCCGATCGCGTCGGTTTTGCTGCTGGGCGCGATCTACAAGACGCAGCCCGCGCAGACGCAGAGCGAGGCGGCCGCCGCCATCACCAATACCGTCGCGCTGGGCAGGGACTATCTGCACGCCTTCCCGGAATACATGAAGGAGGTCACGCTCGCGCTGCTGCCGATCGTGGTGTTCTTCCTGGTGTTCCAGTTCGTCTCGCTGCGGCTGCGGAAGCTGCCGTTTCTGCGGGTGATGGTGGGCATTCTGTACACATACGCGGGGCTCGTGCTGTTTCTGACGGGTGTGAACGTCGGCTTCTCGCCGGTGGGCTACGCGCTGGGCGCGGCGCTGACCGAGGGCTGGAAGATCTGGCTGCTCATCCCGCTGGCAATGCTCATGGGCTGGTTCATCATCAATGCGGAGCCTGCCGTCCATATCCTCAATAAGCAGGTCGAGGACCTGAGCGCGGGCGCCATCTCGGCCCGGGCCATGGGTGTGAGCCTGTCGATCGCAGTCTCCGCCGCGGGCGGGCTGGCGATGCTGCGGGTCATCACGGGCGTATCGATCATGGTCTTCCTGGTGCCGGGCTACTTTCTCGCGCTGGCGCTGAGCTTCTTCGTGCCGCGCACGTTCACCGCGATCGCGTTCGACTCCGGCGGCGTGGCCTCCGGCCCGCTGACGGCGACGTTCATGCTGCCGTTTGCCATGGGCGCGTGCGAGGCGCTGGGCGGCAACGTGATGACGGACGCGTTCGGCCTTGTGGCGCTGGTCGCCATGATGCCGCTCATCACCGTGCAGGTCATGGGTGCGATCTACGTTGTCAAATCCCGCCGCGCGGAGAAGGAACCGGCCCTGCCGGACTTCGGCGAGAGCGAGATCATCGAACTGTGGGAGGCCTGCTGATATGGAATTGTATTACATCATCGCCGTCACCGACGCGGACCGCGGCGAGGTCATGAACGCGCTGTTCCGGGAGGCCGGGCTGCCCATGATCCTCAGTATGCCGGGCCGCGGCACGGCAAAAAACGAACATCTGGCCGTCTACGGCCTCGGCGAGACGCCGAAGACCGTCACCTGCGCCGTCGCCGGCGCGCAGCAGGCCGCGCAGCTGACCAGGGCCGCCAAGCGCAGGCTGTTCATCGACATTCCCGGCAACGGGATCCTGCTGACCGTTCCGCTCAAGAGCGTGGCGGGCGGCAAAACGCTCGCCTATCTCACGAACGACTGCAAAACAGGAGGGACGCCGCATATGGAATTCAAACACGAGCTGATCGTTGTCATTCTGAACGAGGGCTATGCCGATTTCGTCATGGACGCGGCGCGGGCCGCGGGCGCGGGCGGCGGCACGGTCCTGCACGCGAAGGGGACCGGGTCCAGACGCGGGGAGAAATTCTTCGGCGTCAGCCTGGCCGACGAGAAGGACATGGTCTACATCATCGCGCACGCGGATGAAAAGGCCGCGATCATGCGCGCTATCCATGAAAACGCAGGCCCCGGCACCAAAGCCGGCGCGATCTGCTTCACCCTCCCCATCTCCTCCGTCGCCGGCCTCCGCGAACGCGAAAAAGACGAGGGCTGACGCCCTACAAAGGCTCCCCTCCCAGGGGCCGATTCCCCCTATCAGGGGGAAATGTCCCGAAGGGACAAAAGGGGTAGGGATGCTGGCTCGGCGCAGCCGAGACTGAGAGGTTGTATCAAATTTGCGTAGAAAAACCCAAACCGCAAATTTAGTTTGCGGTTTGGAAAGGAAAAAACGGGCTCAGAGGAAAAGAGGCTCCGCGAACAGCGGGGGCTCGTTCCGCCGAGGCCGGTTCTGACGCGCCTCCGGCGGCCCTATCTTTTCCCTTGCGCGGGAAAAGATAGGGGAGAAAAGGGCGCTTGGACGCGGTTTGGTGCATGCTGCATCTGAATTCAGGCAGAAACCAATGTTTTAGATGTCGTTCCACTCGATGGTCACCCTACGAATTTTTGACTACGCGCCGCCTGATACGGTGGGTATCGAATTTGGAACTAGTTGCCTTAGAAACAGTTGCTGTCAATAGAAGGTGCGGTGGAGAACCGGATGGTTCTTACCTTCTTGCGGGGCAGATTGTAAGGACAAAAAAGAAAATCCAATGCAAAAAGATGCAGATGCAGGCCAACAAATCTGGCCTGCATCTTCTATTTACCGCAAATATTCAAACGCAACTGCCACCAAATCATGTTCCAACGTATCAGGCGGCGCGTACTAGGACATACGTGAGGTGACTACCGAGTGGAACGCCAGACCAAAACATAGGTTCCTGCCTGAATTCAGATGCAGATTGCACCTCGCGTCCCCCCAGCGCCCTTTTCTTCCATATCTTTTCCCGCGCATGGGAAAAGATATGGCCGCCGGAGGCCGCCGGCAGCTGCAGATTTGCTGCCAAATATCGATAAAAATAAAACGACCGGTGCAGCCCGATAAGGCTGCACCGGAGTTTTTTACTGCGGGTCCTGCGGTGGGGTGGGATCCTGCGCGGCTTTTTTCGCCTTGCGCTTTTTGCGGGCTTTTTTGATGCAGACGATCACAGCGGCGGTGATGACGGCCAGCAGGATCAGCGCGGGCAGGGCGGAGGCCAGGCCGAGGATCACGTTCTGGATGCCGCGGGTGAAGCCATTCCAGCCGTCGGAAAGCGAGTCCGCCAGCTTCTGGCCGAACGTGCGCCGGACCGGGACGGTCGGCGTGTAGACCTCGACCTCGCGCAGGTCGAGATTCACGGTCGAATACTTGATCTGCATATCGTAGTTGCGGAGATTGCGCTCAATGGACTCGATCTCGTAGCGCACGTCGGACAGCCGCTGCTCAAGCGCGATGAGGGTCTCGACGTCCTCGCTCTTCGCGAGCATGTCCAGCAGCCGCTCCTCCTGTGTGTTGAGGGAGGACAGGCGCGCTTCATAGTCGGTGTAGGCCGAGGTGACGTTCTGTGCGTCGCGGCTGGTGGAGGTCACGTTGCCGAAGCCCTCGGTCTCGTGCAGGAAGGATTCAAAGTGGTCACAGGGGATGCGGACGGTGTAATACGCCCAGCGGTTGACGACGGTGGTCGTGCCGTCAGAATTGTACTGGGTGTCGCCCGTGACGTTGGAGCTTTCGACAAAGCCGCCGATCGCCTGCACCTTCGATTCCAGCGCGGCCACGGCCTTGTCAAATTCGGTCGTCTCGATGGAAACGGACGCGGTATAGATGATCTTCGCGGTGTAGTCGGCGACAGAGTCGTCCGGCTCCGGCGTTTCGGCGGCTGCGCCGCCTGCCTCCGACGTGGCAACGGTGTCGTAGGCGAATTCCTCCGCCTCGACGGATTCCTCCATGGGCGCCTCCATGGTGGGCGCTTGGGGAGCGCTGCTGTCCATGGCGGCGGATTTGGTGCTTGCCGCGCAGCCGGTGAAAATGGTCAGGGCCAGCAGGGCGGCGAGAAGGATGGCAAGGATCGATCGCTTTTTCATGTTGAGTTCCCCTTTCTTATGTGCTTCTGCTTCTATAGACGGATTTTTGCGCAGTTGGTTGCAGGAAACGGGAAGTTTTTCTAAAAGATCGCGGGCTCGGCGATGCGCTCGCAGGCGCTGACGGAAAGCTCGTACGCGGTGCGCGTCTCGCTCGTCTCGCCGAGGTTTTTCAGATACGTCCGGCTCTGCAGACGCCCGGTGAGCGTCAGCTCCGTGCCGATGGGGTATTCCGCGGCGGCCAGGGCCGTCCGGCCCCAGAGGATGCAGGGGATATAGTCCGTCCTGCGGTACAGCCGCGGCACGGCCAGACACAGATCCGTGATCTGCCGCCCGAGCGGCGTCTGCCGGTAGACGGGCGGCTTGCAGACCGTGCCGGTCAGCACGGCTTCGTTTTGCATGGGCTCCTGCGTCGTGGTGAGCGAGAGGGCGTAGACGCACAGGATCAGCCGCCGGCCGACGGGCTCGCGGTTATTGAACGAGCGGATCTGCCCCTCGATGGTAAAGCGCTCGCCCGCGAACAGGTCCGCCTGCGCCAGCACGTCCTCCGCCGCCAGCACGGGCAGCAGATCCTCCGTGCCGCTCAGCCGGTCGACCGAGAGCAGGAAGCGGAAAAATTTCCGCTCATGATTCTGGTGCGAATATTCCGGCAGCGATGCCAGCGTGCCGGTCAGGGTGATGCGATTTGCTGTATTTTCCATGGTTCCACCTCATCTTTTCTTCGTATGGAAGACTATATGAGGTGGGACCGGCGGATAGACTACCGCCGGGGCGGGCGTTTTTTGGCCGGTTTTGCGGGTGCAGTGCGGCGCGCGGGCTGCGCGTCCGGCGCGCCGGGCTTTTTCTCCTTCGGCGGGTAGGGACGGATGAGGCACTTGGGGTCGAAGCCGATCAGGTCGGTCCGCCCCGCCTTCTGCAGCGCTTCGCGCACGAGGAAGTAGTTCTGCGGCCGGCGATACTGCATGAGCGCGCGCTGCATGGCCTTTTCGTGCGGATTTTTGGGGATATAGACCGGCTCCATCGTCCGCGGGTCGAGGCCGGTGTCATACATGACGGTCGAGAGCGTCGAGGGCGTGGGGTAGAAGTCCTGCACCTGCTCGGGCTCGTGGTTGATATCGCGCAGATACTCGGCCAGCCGGACGGCCTCCTGCATCGTGCAGCCGGGGTGCGAGGACATGAGATAGGGCACGACGTACTGCTTCATGCCCTCCTGCTCGTTGATCTTTTTGTATTTTTCCACGAACTGCTGGTAGACGCTGTGCGGGGGCTTGCCCATGACGCGCAGCACCTGGTCGGACACATGCTCCGGCGCGACCTTCAGCTGGCCGGAGATGTGGTAGCGCACGAGCTCCTTGAAAAACGTGTCGGAGGGATCGGCCAGCAGGTAATCGAAGCGGATGCCGCTGCGGATGAAGACCTTTTTGACGTTCGGCAGCTTGCGGAGCTTGCGCAGCAGCGCCAGATAGTCCGAGTGGTCGGCGATGAGATTCTTGCACGGCGCGGGGAACAGGCACTGCCGCCCCGGGCATGCGCCGCGCTGCAGCTGCTTTTTGCACGCGGGCTGGCGGAAATTCGCCGTCGGGCCGCCGACGTCGTGGATGTAGCCCTTGAAGCCGGGGGCATGGGTCATGGCCTCGGCTTCCTGCAGGATCGACGCGTGCGAACGGGTCTGGATGATGCGGCCCTGATGGAACGTCAGCGCGCAGAAGCTGCACGCGCCGAAGCAGCCGCGGCAGGAGGTCAGGCTGAATTCGATCTCGCGGATCGCCGGGATGCCGCCGAGCTTTTTGTACGACGGATGATAGGTCCGGCAGTAGGGAAGACCGTAGACGTGATCCATCTCCTTCTGGCTCAAGGGCTTCTGCGGCGGGTTCTGCACGACGAATTCGTGCTCGGAATACGGCTCGATGAGCCGCTTGGCGCAGAAGGGGTCGGTATTGCGGTACTGGACGGCGAAGCTCTCGGCGTAGGTGCGGGCGCTTTTCTGGATCTCGGGATAGGACGGGAGGACGATGGAGGGGACGGAATCGTCGACGGCGCGGGTCTTGTAGACGGTCCCGTCGATGTACGTGATGTCCTGCACGTCCATGCCGTCGTTGAGCGCGTCCGCGATCTGCACCACGGCGCGCTCGCCCATGCCGTAGATCAGAAGATCGGCCTGCGAATCGAGCAGGATCGAGCGCTTGCGCTTGTCCGACCAGTAGTCGTAGTGCGCCAGCCTGCGCAGGCTCGCCTCGATGCCGCCGATGATGATGGGCTTGCGGCGATAGGTCCTGCGGATGAGATTGCAGTAGACCGTCACGGCATAGTCGGGCCGCTTGCCCATGATGCCGCCGGGGGTATAGGCGTCGGTCTTCCGGTGGGCCTTGGAGACGGTATAGTGGTTGACCATCGAGTCCATATTCCCGCCCATGACCAGAAAGCCCAGGCGGGGTTCGCCGAGAGCGTCGATGGAGGCGGGGTCCTTCCAGTCCGGCTGGGAGAGGATGCCGACCTTATACCCTGCGTCCTCCAGCACGCGCGAGATGATCGCATGGCCGAACGAGGGGTGGTCGACGTAGCCGTCGCCGATGATATAGACGAAATCGCATTGGTCCCAGCCGCGCCGGGTCATATCGGCACGGGAGATCGGTAAAAATTCAGGCATAGCTGCCTCCTGATGAAAAATTGCGGAGTCCACAAAGGCTCCCCTGCCAGGGGAGCTGGCTCGGCGCAGCCGAGACTGAGAGGTCGTCGCAGATTTGTATCTGCTGTATGTCTCCGACGGCCCTATCTTTTCTCTCGCAAGAGAAAAGATATGGGAGAAAAGAGTGCTTGGACGCGGTTGGTACCTCCTTGCGGGGAGCGAAAATCCAAGGCTCCCCTGAAAGGGGAGCTGTCAGCGAAGCTGGCTGAGAGGTTGCCACAAATTTGCTGCGACCTCTCCGTCACGGCTCCGCCGTGCCGCCTTCCCCTCGTAGGGGAAGGCAGGGGGGTTATTTCAGGCTCCGCATCGCGGCGATAAATTCCGGGGTGGTGCCGCAGCAGCCGCCGAGGAGGGCGGCGCCGCTTGCTTTGAGGGCCTGCATGTGGCGGACGAAGTCCTCCGGGCCCATGCTGTAGACGGCTTCGCCCGTCTCGGTGATCGTGGGCAGGCCCGCGTTGGGCTTGGCGGCGATGGGCGTATCACCAGCGGCCCGGTGCATCATGCGCACGACGGAGCCCATCTGGTCCGGGCCGGACGAGCAGTTGATGCCCACGGCGTCCGCGCCGAGGCCGGGCAGGAGCTCCGCCGCTTCCTCGGCAGAGCCGTCAAAATAGCATTTTCCGTCAGAATAGACCGAGAGCGTACACAAAATGGGGGTCTCGCACAGGCTGCGGATGGCCTCGATGGCGGCCATGCACTCGGTCACGCCCATCATCGTCTCCACGGCGAACAGGTCGACCCCGGCCTCGAGCAGCGCTTCGGCCTGCTCGCGGTAGATCTCCAGCAGCGTCTCATACGCGCTGTCGTCGCCGGGGGTGACGGGCCGGCCGGTCGTGGTCATGTCGCCCGCGAGCAGCGCGGGCGTGCCCACGGCCTCGCGGCCGAGCTGCACCAGATCGCGGTTGAGCGCCCGGACCTCGCGCTGCAGGTCGTGGTGGCCCAGCAGCACGCGGTTGGCCCCGAACGTGGGCGCGTAGATGATCTCGCTGCCCGCGGCGAGATAGGCCCGCTGCAGTGCGGTCAGCGTCTGCGGGTGATCCAAAATCCAGGTCTCGGAGCAGACGCCCGCGGGCATGCCGGCCCTGCGCAGCATGCTGCCGGTCGCGCCGTCAAGCAGATGCACGGTTTTGCACCATGCGGAAAATTCCGTTCTTGTCATAGCAATTCAGATCGCGCCCAGCACCTTGCCGATGGGGTCGCGGAAGATCAGGTTGGCGTATGTATCGTATGGGGTCTCATCGCGGTTGATGAGCACGAGCTTGTTTCCGCGGTAGTAGCGGATGAGCCCCGCCGCGGGGTAGACGGTCAGGGACGTGCCGCCCACGATCAAAACCTCCGCGTCCGCGATCGCGCGGACCGCGCCCTCGATCACGGTCTGGTCGAGGCTTTCCTCGTAGAGCACCACGTCCGGCTTGATCCGCCCGCCGCAGGTGCAGCGGGGGACGCCCGCGCTGTCACGGATGTATTCGGGCGGATAGAATTTGCCGCATTTCTCGCAGTAGTTGCGGTAGACCGAGCCGTGCAGCTCGTAGACACACTTGCTGCCGGCCTTCTGGTGCAGGCCGTCGATGTTCTGGGTCACGATGGCGCGGAGCTTGCCGGCCTGTTCGAGCGCGGCGAGCTTTTTGTGCGCCTCGTTCGGCTGATAGTCCAGCGGGAGCATCTTTTCACGGTAAAATTTGAAGAAATATTCCGGGTGCTGATAGAAAAACGTGTGGCTCAGGATCGTCTCGGGCGGATAGTCGAATTTCTGGTGATACAGGCCGTCCGTGCTGCGGAAGTCCGGGATGCCGGACTCGGTCGACACGCCCGCGCCGCCGAAAAACACGATGTTGTCACTTTCGGTAATCCAGGTTTTTAGGGTCTCGATCGCGGAAGTCATCATCCTCTGCCTCCAGTTCTGCGATAAATTTGCGCTCAGCCCGCGTCTTGTACGGGAAGCGCAGCTTGTAAAACAGATCCGGCCGCCGGTGCAGCGTGCGCAGGATCGACTGCTTTTTCTGCCATCGGGCGACCTTCGCATGGTCGCCGGAGCGCAAAACCTCCGGCACCGTCAGCCCGTGCCAGTCGTCGGGCCTCGAGTACTGCGGGTACTCGAGAAGCCCGGACCAGTGGCTCTCGTCGGTGAAGCAGACCTCGTCTCCCAGCACGCCCGGGATCAGGCGCGAGACGGCGTCGACGATCGCCATGGCCGGGATCTCGCCGCCCGTGAGCACGAAATCGCCCATGGAGATCTCTTCGTCGACGCATTCGTCGAGAAAGCGCTGGTCCACGCCCTCATAATGGCCGCAGACGAGGATGAGATTGTCATAGTCCGCCTGCAGCTGCCGCGCCTTGGCCTGGTCGAACGACGGGCCGCAGGGGGAGAGGAAGACGGTGTGCACCGGCGCGCCGATCTCATCGCAGATCGCGCACCAGCAGCGCCACAGCGGGTCACACTGCATGATCGCGCCGCGGCCGCCGCCGTAGGGGTAATCGTCCACCTGGTTCTGCTTGTTGGTGGTATAGTCCCGGATCTGGTGGGCGTGGATCTCGATGAGGCCCTTTTTCTGCGCCCGGCCGAGGATGCTGGCGTTCAGCATCGGCGCCACGGCCTCCGGAAACAGCGTCATGATATCAAAACGCATGGCCTTACATCCCTTCGATGAGCCGCACGCGGATATAGCCCTCGTCCACATTGCGCTCGAGGACAAATTCCGGCACGGCGGGGATCAGATGCTCCTGCCCGTCCTCGCCTTTCACGACGTAGACGTCGTTGGCGGGCGTGGACATGACATCGGTCAGCCTGCCGATGGGCGTTTCGCCGTCGTAGACCGGCAGACCCAGAAGATCCGCGATAAAGATGCTGCCCTGCGGCAGCTGCGCGTCGGCGCGGTCGATCGAGACGACCTGATCGCGCAGGGCGCTGGCGGCTTCCACGGTGTCGATGCCCGCGAGCTTGACGAGCACGCAGGTCTTCTGCACGCGGGAGGACTCCACCCGGTAGGCGCGGCCGCCGATCCAGAGCGTGTCAAACTGCAGCAAAAACTCCGGGCTGTCGGCCCAGGGCAGAAGCTTGACCTCGCCGCGCACGCCGTGCGTGCTGACGATCTTTCCGGTTTGCAGATATTGCTGTTTCATAGGGAACCTCCGTAATGGTTGGAGAATGTTAGGCCGCGAGCGGCGGCTCGTTCCGTCGTGGTCATTTCTGACGTGCCTCCGGCGGCCCCATCTTTTCCCTTGCGCGGGAAAAGATGGGGGAGAAAAGGGGCGCTGGGTTACGATTTGGTGCGTGCTGCATCTGATTTTAGGCAAGTCCCAATGTTTTCGTCTGTCGTTCCACTCGGTGGTCACCCTACGAGTTTCTGCTACGCGCCGCCTGATACGGGGGTATCAAATTTGATACTAGTTGCCTTAGAATATCTGCCGGCAATAGAAGGTGCGGATGGAATTTTGATGGATGGTACCTTTCTGCGGGGCAGACGCGGCATTGATCCTTGGGACAGGGACGGCAATTCTTTTTCATTATAATTATACTGTGTTTTTCCCACGCGGGCAAGAGGGAACATTCCTGAACGGGGGCTTTACCGGGGGCGGTTGCAAAAAAGGGGCGGGCGTGGTATGATTTTTAATATAATGAGACAAAAGGAGTTGAGACCATGCGGATCGTGATCGTGGGCGACGGAAAGATCGGCAGCGCGCTGGCCGAGCAGCTCTCGCGCGAGGGGCATGAGATCACCATTGTCGACCGCAGCGGGACGCCGCTGCAGCGGACAGTCGAGGATCTCGACATTCTGAGCGTCGAGGGCAACGGCGCGACCTACGCCACGCAGATCGAGGCGGGCGTGGACGAGGCGGATCTGGTCATCGCCGTGACGGCGCAGGACGAGCTGAACCTCCTGTGCTGCCTGGTCGCGAAGAAGATCGGCGCGCGGCACACCATCGCCCGCGTGCGCAACCCCGAATACGCCGGGGAGCTTTCGCTCATCTCCGACGATCTGGGGCTGAGCCTGTCCGTCAATCCGGAGCTCATCTGCGCGACCGAGATGGCCCGGACGCTCCGCACCCCCTCGGCCATCAAGACCGACACCTTCTTCGGCGGCAAGGTCGAGCTGCTCAAATTCCAGCTCCCGGCCGACTCACCGCTGAGCGGCAAAACGCTCATGGAGCTGCCGTCGGTCACGAAGGCCAAGGTGCTCGTCTGCGCGGTCGAGCGCGGCGAGCAGGAGATCCATATCCCCTCCGGCGGCTTCCGCCTGCAGTCGGGCGACCGGATCTCGTTCGTCGCCTCCTACGGCGGCGCGCAGCAGTTTTTCCGCCAGATGAAGCTGGCGGCGGGCCGCGTGCGCAGCGTCATGCTCATCGGCGGCGGGCGTATCGCCTATTATCTGGCCCGGCAGCTGATCGAGGCAGGGCTCGACGTCAAAATTCTCGAGAGCGATCAGGCCCGCTGCGAGGAGCTTTCCGTTGCCCTTCCCAAGGCGGGGATCCTCTGCGGTGACGGCACGAACGAAGCGTTTTTGCGCAAGTGCGGCATCGAGACGACCGACGCCGTCGCGGCGCTCACCGGCATCGATGAGGAAAACGTCCTCATCGGCATGTACATCCGCAAGACCTGGCCGAAGATCAAGGTCATCACCAAGGTCAACCGGACCTCGTTCCAGTCCATCATCGACAGTATGGACCTCGGCAGCGTCTTCAATCCCCGCAACTCCGCGTCGAACCTCATCTGCCGCTATGTCCGCGCCATGCAGAATTCCGAGAGCAGCTCGCAGATCGAGACGCTCTACAAGCTCGTCGGCGGCAAGGCCGAGGCGCTGGAATTCCGTGTGTCGGAGGGCTCGAAGCTCTGCGGCGTGCCGCTGCAGGAGCTGCGGCTGCGCGAAAACCTGCTGATCGGCTGCATCGGCCGCGGCGGAAAGATCCTCATCCCCAGCGGCCAGGATACCATCGAGCCGGGCGACAGCGTCATCGTCGTGACCTGCAGCGCGGGGCTCGGCAAGCTGGAGGATATTCTGGCAAGAGGGCCGGGCCATGAATAAGCGGGCGATCATCTATGTGCTGGGCGCGGTGCTGCTGATCGGGGCCGCGCTGATGCTGCTGCCGCTGCTCGTGGCGCTGATCTACCATGAGGTAAGCGGCTGGTATTTTCTCTGGGTGATGCTGGGGGCGGCAGTGCTCGGCGCGCTGGCCCTGCGGCTGGGCGGCGGCAAGCGGGCCGTCATGTACGCGAAAGAAGGGCTGATCGCGGTGGCGCTCAGCTGGATCGTGCTTTCGCTCGTCGGCGCGCTGCCGTTCACGCTTTCGGGGCAGATCCCGTTTTATCTCGACGCCGTGTTCGAGATGATCTCCGGCTTTACCACCACCGGCTCGAGCATCCTGCCCGCGGTGGAGGAGCTCGACAAGTGCATGCTGTTCTGGCGCAGCTTTTCGCACTGGATCGGCGGCATGGGCATTCTGGTGTTCATGCTGGCCATCGTCCGGATGGACGGCGGCCAGGCCATCCACCTGCTGCGGGCCGAGAGCCCCGGGCCGACGGTCTCCAAGATGGTGCCGCGGATGGCCGATTCGTCTAAGATCCTCTACGGGATCTATTTTGGCCTGACGGTGCTGCAGATCCTCTTTTATCTGGCCGGCGGCGAGCCGCTGTTTGACGCGCTCTGCAACGCCTTCGGCACGGCCGGCACCGGCGGCTTTGCCATCCGCAACGACTCCTTCGCCTCCTACAGCGCCTACACGCAGACGGTCACGACCGTCTTCATGGCCCTGTTCGGCGTCAATTTTTCGATCTATTTCTTCCTGCTGCGCCGGAAATTCGACCTGGCGTGGAAGAATACGGAGCTGCGCTGGTATGTGTCGATCATTCTCGGCTCGACGCTGCTCATCACCTGCAACATCATGAAGCTCTACGGCGGCGATTTCGGCTACAGCCTGCATCACGCGGCCTTTACCGTCTCCTCCGTCATCACCACGACGGGCTTTGGCACGGAGAATTTTGACCTGTGGCCGGAGTTTTCCCGCGTGATCCTGGTGCTCCTCATGATCGTCGGCGCGAGCGCCGGGTCGACGGGCGGCGGACTGAAGGTCTCGCGCGTGGTCATCCTGATGCGCGCGGCCAAGGCGGAGCTGCGCAAGATCCTGCACCCGCACACCGTGAAGGTCATCACCGTCGACGGCAAGCCCGTCTCCGGCGAGACGGTCCGGGCCGTGAGCACCTATTTTATCCTGTATGTGCTCATCGCCGCGGCGTCGGTGCTGCTCGTCTCGCTCGACGGCTACGACGGCTCGACCACGCTCACGGCCGTCATGGCGACGTTCAACAACATCGGCCCCGGCCTCGGTCTGTGCGGCCCGGCGGGCAACTTCGCGTTCTTTTCTCCGTTCGCGAAGGTGATCCTGTGCCTCGATATGCTGCTCGGGCGGCTGGAGCTGTACCCGATGCTGGTGCTGCTGATGCCGAGCACGTGGAGAAAGAAATAAGGGCCGGTTTTTCCCTCCCGTCTGCACGCTGCAGGCGGGAGGTTTTTCATGGAGGCGGTTCCGGATTTTTGAAAAATATTGTCGACATAACACCTTGCGTTCCGCCAGACGGCATGATATGATGAGGTTCCGAAAGACTGACGGAGGGGGTGCGGAGATGAAAAAGCGGACAGGGCTGCTGCTGGCGTGCACGCTGCTGGCAGCGCTGCTTCTGAGCGGCTGCAGCGGGCAGAAACAGGTCGAATACCGCGCCGATGTGCAGTCGGGCGTCAGCTATCTGCAGTCGCTCGAGACCGTCGACCCCGATACCGTCACCCAGAAGCTCCGCCAGATGCGCCTGGAAAAGCTGCAGGCCGAGCGCGCAGCGCGCGAGCAGGCGCTGCTGGACGACATTGACACCGTCTGGCAGGAATTTTCCGACGCGGTCATCCTCGGGGATTCGCGCGCGGTGGGCTTCTCCTATTATTCCTTCCTGGATGCTTCGCGCGTGCTGGCCTCCTCCGGCGAGCGCATCGACGCGATCGACGGGCATATCGAAGATCTCAAAAAGCTGGACCCCGCGTATATCTTCCTCTGCTACGGCATCAACGATCTTGGCTGGTACGGCTCGGCGCAGGACTACGCGGATACGCTGCTGGAAAAGATCAGGCTCCTGCGGCGCGAGCTGCCGGAGGCTGTGATCGTCGTCAGCTCCATCCTGCCGGCGTATGAGCCCGCCGTCAGCCGGGAGAAGCTCTGGCTGCAGATCCCGGACTATACGGCGGCAGTGCAGGCGATGTGTGAGGAAAACGGCGTGCTCTTCGCGGACAATACCCAGCTCAGCGAGGACTATGCCGACCTCTGGCAGCCGGACGGGATCCATCTGCTGCCGGAGTTCTATCCGCACTGGGCCGCCAATCTGATCTTTGCGTCGTGGGGGGAGATCGCCGATGCGTAAACGGTTTTTTCTGGGCGCCGGGCGCTGGCTGACGGCCATCGCCATCGGCTTCTGCCTGTTCCGTCTGCTCTGGGATGGCGCGGCTGCCGGAGTCCCGTTTGACACGGTGACCGCCGCCGTGGTGCAGAGCGTCGACCTCTCGCAGACGAAGACGGCCGACGGCCAGATGATCCGCCGCCTCTACGGGCTCGACCCGGCGGAGTACGCGGGGTGCGCGCTCTATTACCCGGCGGGTGACATGGGCGTGACGGAGCTTCTTTTGCTGCGCGTGCAGACGGACGATCAGCTTGAGACGGTACAGGCCGCCGCGCAGCAGCGGCTGGACACCCAGACGAACACCTTCGCCGGCTACGCGCCGGAGCAGTATGCCCTGTGCAAAGACGGCAGCGCCATCGTGATAAAGGGGCAGGACGTGATGTTCGTCATCAGCGCGGACAAGGACGCCGCGGTGCGCGCGTTCCGCGCGGTACACAGCGGGAGGGCGGGCGCATGAAGCTGACGGAACTTCTGTATCCATTCGCGTTTCTGCCGGTGTGCCTGCTTCTGTATTATGTGCTGCCGAAGCGCTGCCGGAATGCGGCTTTGCTCGCGGCGAGCCTGCTGTTTTTCGCGTGGGGCACGCCGGAGTATCTGGTGCTGCTGGCGCTGGCGATCTTGCTCAACTATTTTGCGGGGCTGGAGCTGGAATCGCTGCTGGAGGACGGGAAGACGGGCCATGCCCGCCTCGTTCTGGTGCTGACGATCCTTGCTGACCTGCTTCCGCTGCTGTTTTTCAAATATTACGGCGAGGCCGCGGCGGCCTTGAACCGGGTGTTCGTGCTGTCCTTGCCGGTACACGCGCTGCCCGCGCCGGTCGGCGTGTCGTTTTATACGTTCACGCTGCTCTCGGCACTCTCGGACGTGTATCACGGGCGGGCACCGATGGAGAAGAACCTCATCCGCTTCGCCCTGTTCGTCTCGTTTTTCCCGAAGCTGACCTCCGGGCCGATCGTGCAGTACGCCGACATGCAGCCGCAGCTGGAGCCGCATGAATTCGTACGCGAGCGCGTCGGCAGCGGGATGCGGCTGTTCGTCATCGGGCTGGCGAAGAAGGTCATTCTCGCCGGGCTGCTCGGCACGCCGTTTTATGCGCTGAAGGCGCTGGGACCGCAGGCGCTCTCCGTCTGCGGTGCGTGGCTGGGTGCGCTCTTATACGCGCTGATGCTCTATTTTGACTTCAGCGGCTATTCCGACATGGCCATCGGCGCGGCGAAGATGTTCGGCTTTGAATTCCTTGCAAACTTTGATTACCCCTACTGCGCGGACAGCGTGGCCGCCTTCTGGCGGCGCTGGCATATGTCGCTGGGGTTCTGGTTTCGTACCTATATTTATATTCCGCTCGGCGGCAGCCGCTGCGGCACGGCCAGGACGATCTGCAATCTGCTGCTCGTGTGGCTGCTGACCGGCATCTGGCACGGCGCGGCCGCGACGTTCGTCGTCTGGGGCCTGTACTATGGGCTGCTGCTGATTTTGGAGAAATTCGTGCTGCGGGACGTGCTTGCGCGCGTGCCGGCGATTTTGCGCAGGGTCTTGACGTTTTTGCTGGTCGTGATCGGCTGGGTGCCGTTTTTCTCCGACACGCTGGGGCAGGCCGGGGCGTGGCTGGCCAGGATGTTCTCCGCGGGGCAGGCGGGATTTGTGGACGCGGCGGCGCTGTATTACCTGCGCACGACCTGGCCGGTGCTGCTGATCGCCGTGTTTGCGGCGCTGCCGTACGGCTGCCGGTTTGGCAACCGGTTTTTCCGGGCCGGACGCACGGCGTCGATGATCTCCAGCCTGTATTTTATCGGCTTGCTGCTGTTGTGCATCGCGGGCATGGTGAACGGGACGTATGTTTCGTTCCTCTATGCGCAGTTCTGACGGGAGGCTTGGATACGTGCTTCATTCACAGGAAAAACTGACACCCGAGCAGAAGCAGATGGCCCGCCGCCGCCGGATCCTGCAGGGCCGGGCGGCGCAGGGGATCTGCATCCTCGCGGCGTTCGCGGCGATCAGCCTCTTTGCCGCAGGCTGGCTGCTGCTGCGGCAGGACCGGACGTTCTCCGACAGCGAGAACCGCATGCTTGCGCAGAAGCCGTCCCCCACGCTCGCCTCGCTGGCCGACGGCAGCTTTGCCGAGGGACTCGAGCGCTGGTACGCCGACCAGTTTCCCGGCCGGGATCTGTGGATCACCGCGGATCTGACGTTCCAGCGGGCGCTCGGCGTCCGGGAGATGAACGGCGTGTATCTCGGCGCGGACGGATATCTGCTGGAAGCGCCCGCGCAGGAAGATGCCGCGCAGCTGGGGCAGACGGAGGCCGCCATCTGCGCCTTCGCCGCGCAGCATCCGGACATCCGGCTGACGGCCGCGATCGTGCCGAACGCCTGGGGCGTGCTCAGCGAGAAGCTGCCCGCCGGCGCGCCGGTGGAGGACCAGAAGGCGCTGATCGACGCGATCGACCAGGCCATGCCGGACGTGCGCACCGCGAACCTGACCGAGGCGCTGCGCTCGTGCCGCTCGGAGCCGCTCTATTACCGCACCGACCACCACTGGACGAGTCTGGCCGCCCGCTACGCCTTTGAGATGCTTTCCGCGCAGCTGGATCTGCAGCCGGTGCGGAGCTATACGGTCTATCCCGTCTCGGATTCGTTCGAGGGGACGCTGGCCGCAAAGACCGGCAGCCACGCGGCGCTCGATACCATCGAGATCTACGTCCCGGACACGGACGTGCAGTACGCCGTGACCTACGCCGACACGCAGACGACCATCTGCTCGCTCTATGACCGCGCGAAGCTCGCGGAAAAGAACCAGTACGAGGTCTTCTTCGGCGGCAACCACGCGCGCGTCGATATCCAGACGACCGCCGACACCGGCCGGACGCTGCTGCTGCTCAAGGACTCCTACGCCAACTGCTTCGTGCAGTTCCTGACGCCGTACTATGACCGCATCCTCATGATCGACCCGCGGTATTTCTATGACGATCTTGGAGCGCTTTTGCGGCGCGAGCGGGTGACGGACGCGCTGATCCTTTACAATTATAATACCTTCGTGCAGGATCACGCGCTTTCGGTGGTGCTGCAGTCGGCGCTGTTTGACGAAGGCGAATAAAACCGCAGATATCGGCGAAAGACCCAAAACCGAGGCCGAAAATTCTGCTGTTTTGAACAAAAAATAATGAAAATCCCCCTTGACACCAAGGGGGATTTGTTATATGATATATGAGCGCGCGAAAAGGGTTGCAACGCAACCACGCGTGTCACTGCGATGATGCAGGAGATTGCGCCAAGGGCGGTAACTTCTGCGGAGTATGTCCGGTCATCGGGCGGCTGAGGATCACAATACAGCGTATATCGCTGCAGTGATGAAAGGCCGACAACGTCGGTCTTTTTTCATGGTGCAGAATGATACGCACGGCTTAGCGTATTGCGGGACTCGACCGTACCCAGAGATCACAGAAACAACTGAGTACGTGCAAATCAAGGAGGAAAAACAACATGGCAAACCAGGAAATGATCAGAATCCGCCTCAAGGCTTATGATCATCAGCTCATCGACGCCAGCGCCGAGAAGATCGTTGAAACCGCCAAGCGCAACGGCGCTTCCGTTTCCGGCCCGATCCCGCTGCCGACCAAGAAAGAGGTCGTTACCATTCTCCGCGCTGTTCACAAGTACAAGGATTCCCGTGAGCAGTTCGAGCGCAGGACCCACAAAAGACTGATCGATATTCTCAACCCCAACCAGAAGACTGTGGAAGCTCTCATGAGCCTCGACCTTCCCGCTGGCGTTGAAATTGAGATAAAGCTGTAATTCATCCAACATCCATTACAGCAGCCCGCCACGGTTCGCCACTAATAGAGGACGGACGGGTCATGTTGACCGACCAATGCGTCCCAATGCGCAAGTCGCTCAACCAATAACCTTAACTTAGGAGGAAACACACATGCAAATGCAGAAAGCAATCATCGGCAAAAAAGTGGGCATGACCCAGATTTTCGATGAGAGCGGCAAGGTCATTCCGGTCACTGTCATTGAGGCAGGTCCCTGCGTCGTGACCCAGAAGAAGACCACCGAGAAAGACGGCTACAACGCCGTACAGCTTGGCTTTGAGGACGTCAAGGAATCCAAGCTGACCAAGCCGGAGCTCGGCCATCTCAAGAAGGCAGAAGTTGCCCTCAAGAAGCACCTCAAGGAATTCCGCGTTGAGAAAGCCGCCGAGATGAACGTCGGCGACGAGATCAAGGCAAGCGTTTTCACAGTCGGCGACAAAGTCGACGTCACCGGCATCAGCAAGGGCCACGGCTACGAAGGCCCCGTCAAGCGCTGCGGCGGCCATCGCACCCCGATGACCCACGGCGGCGGCCCGGTCCATCGTCAGGCCGGTTCCATGGGCCCCACCTCTTCCCCCAGCCGTATTTTCAAAGGCCATCATGGCGCAGGCCAGATGGGCGTTGAGCAGGTCACGGTCGAGAACCTCGACATCGTCAAGGTCGACGACGAGCTCAACATGATCGTTGTCCGCGGCGCGATCCCCGGCCCGAAGGGCGGCGTTGTCTACATCAAGAACACCGTCAAGAACTTCAAGGCCAAGGGTGCTGCTGCCAACGCAAGCATCAACCCGCAGAAGGCTTCGGCTCGTACGAACCCGCAGAAGGCTTCGGCAAGAAACCGCTGAGAGAGGAGAGTAAATCATGCAGACTAAAGTTTTTGATATGGCTGGTAAGCAGGTCGGCGAGATCGAGCTCTCTGATGCCATTTTCGGGATCGAACCCAATGCGGCTGTCGTTCATGACGTCGTAAAGAACCATCTGGCCAACTGCCGTCAGGGCACGCAGAGCTCCCTGACCCGTGCAGAGGTCTCCGGCGGCGGCATCAAGCCGTGGCGCCAGAAGGGCACCGGCCGTGCCCGCCAGGGCTCCATCCGCGCTCCGCAGTGGACCCACGGCGGCATCGTGTTCGCACCGAAGCCCCGCGATTACAGCTACACGCTCAACAAGAAGGTCAAGAGACTGGCTCTGAAGTCCGTTCTGAGCGCGAAGGCACAGGAAGAAAACGTCGTCGTCATCGACGAGATCAAGCTGGACGCCATCAAGACCAAGCCCATGGCTGCGTTTTTGAAGGCTGTCGGCGCCGACACCAAGGCTCTGGTCGTCACCGCTGAGAACAACGACATCGTTGTCAAGAGCGCGGCCAACATCCCCGGCGTGCTGGTGACCTTCGCCAACCTGATCAATGTCTACGACATTCTGAACGCAAAGAAGCTTGTCGTTGACAAGGCTGCTCTTGCAAAGATTGAGGAGGTGTTCGCATAATGAAGACCGCTTACGATATCATCATCAAGCCCGTCATCACCGAACAGTCCATGGAAGCGACCGAAGACAAGAAGTACGTCTTCCAGGTTGCGATCGACGCCAACAAGGTCGAGATCAAGAAGGCTGTCGAGGAGATCTTCGGCGTGAAGGTCGAAAAAGTCAACACCATCCGTATGGAAGGCAAGGAAAAGCGCCAGGGCGCCGCTCCCGCAGGCCGCCGCGCCAGCTGGAAGAAGGCGATGGTCAAGCTGACTGCCGATTCCAAGACCATCGAGTTCTTCGAGGGTATGGTCTAATCAATTTGTAAGGAGTGTAACGCAATATGGCGATCAAATCTTTCAAGCCGTATACCCCGTCGAGAAGAAACATGACTGTTTCTGCGTTTGACGGCGTAGATAAAAAGGCAAAGCCCGAGCGCAGCCTTCTTGAGACTGTCAAGAAGAACGCCGGCCGCAACAGCTACGGCCGCATCACCGTCCGTCATCGCGGCGGCGGCAACAAGCGCAAGTACCGCATCATCGACTTCCGCCGTGACAAGCTCGATATGCCGGCTACCGTCCAGCGCATCGAGTACGACCCGAACCGCAGCGCGTTCATCGCTCTCGTCAAGTACGAAGACGGCGAACTCCGCTACATCCTCGCGCCCCTCGGCCTGAAGGCCGGCGACACGGTCGTCTCCTCCGCCAGCGCCGATATCAAGCCCGGCAACTGCCTGCCGCTGGCCAATATCCCCGTCGGTACCATCATCCACAACATCGAGATCAACCCCGGCCGCGGCGCACAGCTCGTCCGCTCCGCCGGTGACTACGCCCAGCTGATGGCCAAGGACGCGCAGTATGCGCAGGTCCGTCTGCCGTCCGGCGAAGTCCGTCTCGTCCGCCCGAACTGCATCGCAGTCATCGGCCAGGTCGGCAACATCGACCATGAGAACGTCCACATCGGCAAGGCCGGCCGTACCCGCCACATGGGCATCCGCCCGACGGTCCGCGGCTCCGTCATGAACCCGAACGACCACCCGCACGGCGGCGGCGAAGGCAAGTCTCCTGTTGGCCATCCCGGTCCTATGACGCCTTGGGGCAAGCCTGCAATGGGCCTGAAGACCCGCAAGACCAAGAACCGCACCAACAAGTATATCTTTAAGCGCAGAAACGCGAAGTAAGGAGGATATAAGATGAGCAGAAGCATTAAAAAAGGCCCGTTTGTAGCGCCCGAGCTGATCAAGCGCGTAGAAGAGCTCAACAAGGCCGGTGATAAGAAGGTCCTCAAGACCTGGTCCAGAAGCTCCACGATCTTCCCCTCCTTCGTAGGCCACACGATCGCTGTTCATGACGGCCGCCGTCATGTACCCGTCTATATCACCGAAGATATGGTCGGCCACAAGCTTGGCGAGTTTGCTCCGACGCGGACCTTCCGCGGCCACTCCGGCAGCAAGACTACCAACGCATAAGAGGAGGACGCAAGAAACATGGAAGCTAGAGCTTATTTGAAATACCTGCGTATCTCTCCGCGCAAGGTCGTCATTCTGTGCGACCTCATCCGCGGCAAGGACGTGAAGACTGCAACTGCATACCTGATGCAGACCCCGAAGGCGGCCTCCGAGCCCATGCTCAAGCTGCTCAAGAGCGCTGTTGCGAACGCAGAGAACAACCACGGCATGAACGCTGACAATCTGGTTGTCACCACTGCCATCGCAAACCCGGGCCCCACGCTCAAGCGCGGCATGCCCAGAGCGCAGGGCAGATACAATCGCATTCTGAAGAGAACCACTCACATCACCATCGGTGTGAGCGAGAAGGCTTAAGCAGGAGGTTACTATGGGACAGAAAGTTAATCCCCATGGATTGCGCGTCGGCGTAATTAAAGATTGGGACTCTCGTTGGTATGCCCGTGAGGACAAGGTCGGCGATCTGATCGTCGAGGACTACAACATCCGTAAGTATCTGAAGTCCACCCTCTACTCCGCTGGCATCGCTAAGATTGAAATTGAACGCGACAACGCCAAGGTCAAGATCAGCATCCACTGCTCCCGTCCCGGTGTCATCATCGGCAAGGGCGGCACGGAGATCGAAGTCCTGCGTCAGAAGATCGAAGCCAAGCTTGGCAAGACCGTTGCCCTCAACATCGTTGAGGTCCGCAGCCCCGACCTGAACGCACAGCTCGTCGCAGAGAACATTGCCGCGCAGCTCGAGAAGCGTATCTCCTTCCGCCGCGCAATGAAGCAGGCCATCCAGCGCGCGACCCGTCTGGGCGCCAAGGGCATCAAGTGCACCTGCGGCGGCCGTCTGGGCGGCGCCGAGATCGCCAGAAGCGAATCCTATCATGAGGGCACCATCCCCCTGCAGACCATCCGCGCTGACATCGACTACGGCTTTGCCGAGGCCAACACGACCTACGGCCGCGTCGGCTGCAAGGTCTGGATCTACAAGGGCGAAGTCCTGAACTCCACGCTGCGTTCCGAGAATCCGGAGCCCGCAAGACGCGAGCGCCGCGACCGCCGTCCGAACGACCGCCGCAACGGCGACCGCCGCGGCAATGGCGAACGCCGTCCGTACAACAACGACCGCCGTTCCTACAACGGTGAGCGCCGTCCGTACAACAATAACAACACGGAAGGAGGCAACCGCTAATGTTGATGCCGAAAAGAACCAAGTACCGCCGTGTGCAGAGAGGCCGCATGAAGGGCGCCGCCTCCCGCGGCAACAAGGTCTCCTACGGTGAGTTTGGTATCCAGGCTCTCGAGCCCGGCTGGATCACCGGCAATCAGATCGAAGCAGCCCGTGTCGCCATGACCCGTTACACCAAGCGCGGCGGCCAGGTCTGGATCAAGATCTTCCCCGACAAGCCTGTTTCGAAGAAGGCTCTCGGCGTCCGTATGGGCTCCGGCAAGGGCGCTCCGGAATACTGGGTTGCAGTCGTCAAGAATCAGAAAGTCATGTTCGAAATCGGCGGCGTTTCCGAAGCGGAAGCGCGCGAGGCACTGCGTCTTGCTCAGCACAAGCTGCCCATCAAGACGAAGATCATTGCCAAGGAAGCCCCGGAAACCGAGAATGGTGGTGAATAAGATGAAGGCAAACGAAATCCGTAAACTGTCTGCGGCTGAGCTCGACTCCAAGCTGGCAGATCTCAAGAAGGACCTGTTCATGCTCAGAATGCAGCATGCAACCAACCAGCTTGACAACCCCCTGCGCATCGCAGCCGTCAAGAAAGATATTGCCCGCATCAAAACTATTATTCGTGAGAACGAGACCAAGTAACTGAGGAGGAAACTGCAATGAGTGAAACTACCAGAGCATTCCGCAAGACCAGGGTTGGTATCGTCATCTCCGATAAGATGGACAAGACCATCGTGGTTGCGATTGCGACGAACGTACAGCATCCGCTGTATCATAAGATCATCAAGAGAACCTACAAGCTCAAGGCCCATGACGAAAAGAACGAAGCCGGCATCGGCGATACCGTCAAGGTCATGGAGTGCCGTCCGCTGTCCAAGGACAAGAGATGGAGACTTGTAGAGATCATCGAAAAGGCAAAGTAAGGAGGTCGACAACAAATGATTCAGTGCGAAACTTATTTGAAGGTTGCCGACAATACCGGTGCCAAGGAAATCAAATGCATCCGCGTGCTCGGCGGTGCGAAGCGCAAGTACGGCAACATCGGCGACGTCGTCGTTGCGTCTGTCCGTAAGGCTGCGCCGAACGGCACGGTCAAGAAGGGCGAGGTCGTCAAGGCCGTCATCGTCCGCTCCATGAAGGGCGCCCGCCGTGCAGACGGTACCTACGTCCGCTTCGACGAGAACGCAGCCGTTCTCATCAAGGATGACAACAGCCCTCGCGGCACCCGTATTTTTGGGCCGGTGGCGAGAGAACTCCGTGACTCTGGTTTCATGAAGATCTGCTCCCTGGCACCCGAAACAGTTTAATAGGGGGACCAAGAGATGAACGTTAAGAAGAATGATACCGTTATTGTCCTGTCCGGCAAGGACAAGGGCAAGAAGGGCAAGGTCCTCGAGGCTATGCCCGCTGCCGGCAAGGTCGTCATTGAGGGCATCAATGTCGCTACCTGCCATGTCAAGCCGAAGAAGCAGGGCGATCAGGGCGGCATTGTGAGCCGTGAGATCCCGATGTACGCTTCCAAGGTCATGCTCGTCTGCCCGAAGTGCGGCAAGGCCACCCGCCACGCTGTGAAGCTCGCCGACGGCAAGAAGGTCCGCGTCTGCAAGAAGTGCGGCCAGGAAATTTGAGAGGGAGGATTGAAACATGGCTAGACTGAAAGTAAAGTACACGGAAGAGATCGCTCCCGCCCTCATGAACAAGTTCCAGTATAAGTCCGTGATGCAGATCCCGAAGCTGAGCAAGGTCATCGTCAATGTCGGCTGCGGCGAATCCAAGGGCAACGCCAAGGAAATCGAAGCCATCTGCAAGGACATCGCCACCATCACCGGCCAGAAGCCCATCACCACCAAGGCCCGCAAGTCCGTCGCGAACTTCAAGGTCCGTGAAGGCGAGACCGTCGGCGTCAAGGTCACCCTCCGCGGCGACCGTATGTGGGAATTCCTCGATCGTCTGTTCAACGTGGCTCTGCCCCGTGTCCGCGACTTCCGCGGCATCAACCCCAACTCCTTCGACGGCCGCGGCAACTATGCCTTCGGTCTCAAGGAACAGCTGATCTTCCCGGAAATCGAGTACGATAAGGTCGACAAGATCCGCGGCATGGACATCTGCATCTGCACCACCGCGACCACCGACGAAGAAGCCAAAGAGCTGCTGACCATGGTCGGCGCTCCGTTCTACGCTTGATTGGAGGATACCGGTAATGGCAAGAAAAGCAATGATTCTCAAGCAGAAGGAAGAACCCAAGTTCTCCACCCGCTACTACAACCGCTGCAAGATCTGCGGCCGTCCCCATGCCTACCTGCGTGACTACGGCGTCTGCCGTATCTGCTTCCGTGAGCTGGCCTACAAGGGCCAGATCCCCGGTGTTCGCAAGGCGTCTTGGTAAATCTTTTTCCGTCATGCTGCGTTTTTTGCGGTTCGGCGTACAAGCGTACGCCTTCGCCGCAAAACCTTGCCTGACGAAAAAATCTTCACCAATCCGCCCTCAGATGACTGAGGGGCTGAGGAAGTGAAGAGAATCTTCACTGAACCGCCTTCAGATGACTGGGGGGGGTGAAGAAGGGCGAAAGCCCGCAATGAATTTGTTGTCGCCAGGGCGGCGGGAGCCGCCCTCCAACGATAAAAGTATGGATGACGAAAGGTCACGGTTAATCGGGTCGGCGGCCTGCCGGCAGCAAGGATTAGTCGTGATACCTCGCCACCAAAACCGCACTGCGGTAACTTCAAACTAGGAGGAACAAACCATGCAAATCACTGATCCCGTTGCCGATATGCTGACGCGCATCCGCAATGCAAACACGGCAAAGCACGAGTCCGTCGATGTGCCCGCTTCCAACCTGAAGAAGGCCATCGCAAAGATCCTGCTCGACGAAGGCTACATCAAGAGCTACGAAGTCGTCGAGGACGGCACCCAGGGCGTCATCCGCATCCAGCTGAAGTACCTTGCCGGCAAGGAAAAGGTCATCAGCGGCCTGCGCCGTGTCTCCAAGCCCGGCCTGCGTGTCTACGCCGGCGCTGACGAGCTGCCCAGAGTCCTGAAGGGTCTCGGCATCGCAATTATTTCCACGTCCAAGGGCGTCATGACCGACAAGGCTGCTCGCGCAAGCCATGTCGGCGGCGAAGTCCTGGCATTCGTATGGTAAGGAGGGTATTGAACAATGTCTAGAATTGGCAGAATGCCCGTTACCATCCCCGCAGGCGTCGAGGTCTCCATCGCGGAGCCGAACGTTGTTACCGTGAAAGGCCCCAAGGGCACACTGACACAGACGATGCGCCCGGAGATGATCATCAAGGTCGAAGGCAATGTGATCCATGTCGGCCGCCCGTCCGAAGACAAGCTGCACAAGAGCCTGCACGGCCTGACCCGCAGCCTGATCCACGACATGGTCGTCGGCGTGACCGATGGCTTCAGAAAGAGCTCGAGATCAACGGCGTTGGCTACAAGGCCAGCAAGGAAGGCAACAAGCTCGTCATGAACCTCGGCTACTCTCACCTTGTCACCATGGAAGAGATCGAAGGCATCACCATTGATGTCCCGGCTCCCAACAAGGTCGTCATCAACGGCATCGATAAGCAGAAGGTCGGCCAGTTTGCAGCGAACGTCAGAGGCAAGAGACCTCCCGAGCCTTACAAGGGCAAGGGCATCAAGTACGCCACTGAGACCATTCGCCACAAAGAGGGCAAGGCCGGCGGTAAGAAGTAATTAGGAGGTGTGCCATAATGGTTAAAACTTTTGATAAGAACGCACAGCGTATGAAGCGTCATACCAGAGTGCGCGGCAAGATCTCCGGCACGCCCGAACGGCCCCGCCTGAACGTCTACCGCAGCAACGCAAACATCTACGCACAGATCATTGACGACGTCAACGGCGTTACGCTCGCTGCCGCCGCTTCCAATGAGAAGGATTTCGAAGGCGCCGCAGGCAACAAGGAAGCTGCCCGCAAGGTCGGCAAGCTGGTCGCAGAGCGCGCCAAGGCAAAGGGCATCGACACTGTCGTGTTCGATCGTGGCGGTTACATCTATCACGGTCGTGTGGCAGAGCTTGCCGAGGGCGCCCGTGAAGGCGGCCTGGAATTCTGATCGGAGGAGGATGAACAATGGCTTACAATAGAGATCGCGCACCCAAGGAAGACAATGGCCCGGAAATGATCGAAAAGGTCGTTTACCTGAACCGTGTTTCCAAGACCGTCAAGGGCGGCCGCGTCATGAAGTTCTCCGCTCTGGTCGTTGTCGGCGACGGCAAGGGCACCGTGGGCTACGGCCTCGGCAAGGCGGCTGAAGTTTCCGAAGCAATCCTCAAGGGCATTGCTGACGCGAAGAAGAACATGGTCAAGATCACGCTCGAAGGCACCACGATCCCGCACGATATCATCGGCGAGTTCGGTGCTGGCCGCGTCATGCTGAAGCCGGCTCCCGAAGGCACCGGCATCATCGCCGGCGGCGCTGTCCGTGCTGTCATGGAAGCAGTCGGCATTTCCAACATTCGTGCAAAGTGCCTGCGCTCGAACAACCCGCAGAACGTTGTCAAGGCAACGATGCAGGGTCTGGTCTCTCTGCGCGACGCAGCGGAAGTTGCTCGCATCAGAGGCAAGAACGTAGACGAGATCGTCGGTTAAGGAGGGCTCAAAATGGCGAATCTTAGAATTAAGCTTGTCAAGAGCCTCAACGGCCGTCTTGAAAAGCACATCGCGACCGCGCATTCCCTCGGTCTGCGCAAGATCGGTCAGGAAACTGTTCAGCCTGACAACACCCCAGACTCGCGGCAAGATCGCAAAGATCGGCTACCTGCTGCAGGTCACGGAAGAACAATAAGGAGGACAAGTAGATGAATTTACATGAACTTGCTCCGGTTATGGGTTCTACCCATGTGAATAAGCGCAAGGGCCGTGGTACCGGCACTGGCAACGGCAAGACCGCAGGCCGCGGACACAAGGGCCAGAAGGCCCGTTCGGGCGGCAAGCTCCGCATCGGCTTCGAAGGCGGCCAGATGCCTCTGGCACGCCGCATCCCGAAGCGCGGCTTCAACAACATCTTCGCAGAGCCCCTGACGGCTGTGAATGTTGCGGTTCTCGATAAGTTCGAAGACGGCGCTGTCGTTGACGCGGCGGCCCTGATCGAAAAGGGCATTCTGCACGATTGCAAGTACGGTCTGAAGGTTCTTGGCAACGGCAGCGTTTCCAAGAAGGTCACCGTGAAGGCTGCAGCTTTCTCGGAGTCTGCCAAGGAAAAAATCGAAAAGGCGGGCGGAAAGGCCGAGGTGGTGTAAGTGTTTACAACACTCCGTAATGCTTGGAAGATCCCCGAGCTGCGCAAGAAGATCCTCTTCACGCTGTTCGTTCTGATGATCTACCGCCTGGGCGCCTGCGTTCCGGTTCCCTACGTCAACGTGAGTGAACTGGCGACCTACTTCTCTCAGCAGCTGTCTGGAACGGTCCTGGGCCTGTACAACGCGATGTCCGGTTCTGCGTTCTCGCAGGCGACGGTCTTCGCCATCGGTATCCAGCCGTATATCAACGCATCCATTATCATTGAACTTCTCACCATCGCCATCCCTGCCCTGGAGCGTCTTGCCAAGGAGGGCGGCGAAGAAGGCCAGAAGAAGATCCAGCGCATCACCCGCTACACCACGGTCGGCCTTGCTCTTCTGATGGGCTTTGCCTACTATGTGATGCTCAAGAACTACAACCTGCTCAACGAGACCGGTTTCCTTGCAGGCCTTGTCATCGTCATGACCTTCATGGCCGGCGCGTCCTTCCTGATGTGGATGGGCGAGCAGATCGATCAGTTCGGCATCGGCAACGGCATTTCGATGATCCTGTTCGCAGGCATCGTGTCCCGCATCCCGTCGCTCGTCAGTACGCTCGTTTCCTCGCTGGCCTCCGGCGCGATCAAGTGGTACACCGCGATCCTGCTCGTCATCGGCATGCTGCTGATCGTTGTGTTCATCGTGTTCATCACGAACTCCGAGCGCCGCGTCCCCGTCCAGTACGCCAAGCGTGTGGTCGGCCGCAAGATGTACGGTGGTCAGAGCACGTTCCTGCCGATCAAGGTCAACATGTCCGGCGTTCTGCCGATCATCTTCGCGCAGTCCATTGCGACGCTCCCCGCGACGATCGTTGCCTTCACCGGCACCGGCAGCAGCTCCTTCTGGACCTGGATGAACACCTATATCTTCGACACGAAGAGCGCGTTCTACATCGTCTGCTACTTCCTGCTGATCATTGCGTTCAGCTACTTCTATGCGACGATCCAGTTCAACCCCATCGAAATCGCCAATAACCTCAAGAAAAACGGCGGCTTCATCCCCGGCTTCCGCCCGGGCAAGCCGACTTCCGACTTCATCCTGAAGGTTATCAACAAAATCACGCTCTTCGGCGCTCTGTATCTGGCGATCGTTGCGATCCTGCCGATCATCGTCGGTATCGTGATCAAGAACGGCAGCCTCGCGATCGGCGGCACGTCCGTCATCATCGTGGTCGGCGTTGCGCTTGAGACGGTCAAGAGCCTCGAGGCCCAGATGCTCATGCGTCACTACAAAGGCTTCCTGGAGTAATTGGAGGAAGATGCTATGAAGCTGATTCTTTTGGGTGCTCCCGGTGCCGGCAAGGGCACACAGGCGGAGATCATCAGCAAGAAGCTGAACATCCCCACCATTTCCACCGGCAACATTCTTCGCGAAGCGATCAAAAACGGAACCGAAACCGGCCTGAAGGCCAAAAGCTTCATGGACGCTGGCAAGCTCGTTCCGGACGATGTCATCATCGGCATCGTCCGCGAGCGGGTCGCCCGCGACGACTGTGCGAACGGCTTCATCCTTGACGGCGTGCCGCGCACGATCCCGCAGGCCGAGGCGCTCGAAGCCGCCGGTATCCACTTTGACGCGGTCGTCTCCATCGAGATCGATGACGCCGTCATCGAAGCGCGCATGACCGGCCGCCGCGTCTGCGGCAGCTGCGGCGCGAGCTTCCACATCGTCGCAAACCCACCGAAGGTCGACGGCGTCTGCGATCTGTGCGGCGCAGCGCTCACCGTCCGCAAGGACGATGCGCCCGAGACGGTCAAGAACCGGCTCAAGGTCTTCCACGCAGAGACGGAACCGCTGAAGGACTTCTACAAGAAGCTTGGCAATCTCAAGCTGGTGGAAGGCAACCAGCCCATTGAAAATGCAACCAGAGACATTCTGGCGGCATTGGGTGAATAAACATGATTTCAGTTAAAAATGAGCGCGAACTGGAGATTATGCGCAAGGCCTGTAAAATTACCGCGGCAGCGCGTGCTTTGGCAGGCGAAATGGTAAGGCCGGGCGTAACGACCAAACAGATCGACAAGGCGGTATATGAATTTATCCTGTCGCAGGGAGCAAAACCGACGTTCCTCGGTTACGGGGGCTTCCCGGCCAGCACCTGCATCTCCATCAACGAAGTCGTGATCCACGGCATTCCGGGCAACCGGGTGCTGAAGGAGGGCGACATCGTCTCGGTGGATGTGGGCGCGACCTGGGGCGGTTTTACTGGTGACTGTGCCGCTACTTTCGCATGTGGGGCGATCTCCCCCACGGCGCAGAAGCTCATTACGGTAACAGAACAGAGCTTTTACGAGGGAATCAAATTTGCACGTCAGGGCAACCGGATCTCCGACATCGGTCACGCGGTGCAGACGTACGTGGAAAGCCATGGATTTGGCGTTGTCCGCGCGTTCGTCGGCCACGGCGTCGGCGAAAAGATGCACGAAGAACCGGAGGTCCCAAATTACGGTTCCCCCGGCAGAGGCCCGCGCATGGTCAAAGGCATGACCCTGGCAATCGAGCCGATGGTCACAGAGGGTACGTACGACGTACGCGTCCTGAAGGACGGTTGGACGACTGTAACTGCCGATGGCAAGCTTGCGGCGCACTATGAAAACTCGATCCTGATTACCGACGGCGAGCCGGAAATCCTCACCGTCACAGAGGGCCTGTAACGTATGGAAATTGACAGATCGAGCCTGATCGTCTCCAAAGCCGGCCGGGACAAGGGGCAGCTGTTCTTCGTGATCGACGCGGATGAACAGTATGTCTACCTGGCTGACGGAAAGAGCCGGAAGCTGGAGAAGCCAAAGCGCAAAAAGCGCAGACACGTACAAGCGGCCTTCCAGACGGAGTCGCGAATCGCCGAGAAAATTCGCAACGGCGAGAAAGTACTCAATAGCGAATTACGAAAAGAATTGGCCAGTCTTGGCCAAAAACAAAGTCAAAACCAAGGGGGTTAATTGATCTTGGCAAAAGACGACGTAATCGAACTTGAGGGCATCGTTACCGATGCACTGCCGAATGCCATGTTCTCCGTCGATATCGGCGGCGGGCACACCATTCTGGCACACATTTCCGGCAAGCTCCGGATGAACTTTATCAAGATCCTGCCCGGTGACAAGGTCACGGTTCAGATGTCGCCGTACGATCTGACCAGAGGAAGGATCACATGGAGAAGTAAATAGAGACTTGAGGTCTCAATGGAGGTTAACAGTATGAAAGTAAGACCGTCCGTGAAGCCCATGTGCGAAAAGTGCAAGATCATCAAGCGCAAGGGTCGCGTCATGGTAATTTGCGAAAACCCCAAGCATAAGCAGAGACAAGGTTAATAGGAGGTGCTCTTAAGTAAATGGCACGTATTGCTGGTATTGACCTGCCCCGTGAGAAGCGAATCGAAATCGGTTTGACCTATATCTACGGTATTGGCAGAACTAGTGCGCAGAAGATCCTCGAGATGACCGGCATCAACCCGGACATCCGCGTCAAGGACCTGACCGAAGATCAGGAAGCTGCTCTTCGTGACGTCATCGACAAACATTTCACCATTGAGGGCGACCTCCGCCGTGAGGTTGCGCTGAACATCAAGCGCCTGACTGAGATCGGCTGCTACCGCGGTGTCCGTCATCGCCGTGGCCTGCCCGTCCGCGGCCAGAGAACCAAGACCAATGCCCGTACCCGCAAGGGCCCGAAGAAGACCATTGCGAATAAGAAGAAGTAAGGAGGGATATGTACAATGGCTAAAGCAGTAAAGAAAGTTGTCAAGCGCCGTCGCGAGCGCAAGACGATCGAAAAGGGCGCCGTGCATATCCGCTCGTCCTTTAACAACACCATGGTCACCGTGACCGACGCCAACGGCAACGCCCTGTCCTGGGCTTCCTCCGGCGGCCTCGGCTTCCGCGGCAGCAGAAAGTCCACCCCGTACGCCGCGCAGATGGTCGCTGAGACCGCTGCAAAGGCAGCTGTGGAAAACTATGGTCTGAAGACGGTCGAAGTCTTCGTCAAGGGCCCCGGCCAGGGCCGTGAATCCGCGATCCGCGCGCTGCAGTCCGCAGGTCTGGAAGTCACCCTCATCAAGGATGTCACCCCGATCCCGCACAACGGCTGCCGTCCGCCCAAGCGCCGCCGCGTTTGATGAAGGAGGAGAATTGATATGGCAAAGAATACACAGCCTGTTCTGAAGCGCTGCAGAACGCTCGGCGTTTCTCCCGCAGCCATGGGCTACTCCAAGCAGTCCAACCGCAATCCCGGCGGCAAAAGAAGAACCAAGAAGTCTGAGTACGGCACGCAGCTGACCGAGAAGCAGAAGGTCAAATTCGTGTACGGCATTCTCGAGAAGCAGTTCCACACCCTCTACGAGAAGGCCGAGAGCATGAAGGGCAACACCGGTGAGAACCTTCTGAGTCTGGTCGAGCGCCGTCTTGACAACGTTGTTTACCGTCTTGGCTATGCTTCCACCCGCCGCGAGGCCCGTCAGCTGGTCAACCACGGCCACTACACCGTCAACGGCAAGCGCGTCAACATTCCGTCCTACACCGTGAATGTCGGCGACGTCATCGCTGTCTGCGAAAACAGCTGCTCCGCCACCCGCTTCAAGAAGATGAAGGAAGACGACGCTTTCATCGCTGCTCCGAAGTGGCTGGAAAGAGACAAGAACACCCTCAGCGGTAAGGTTATCGCACTGCCCGCAAGAGACGATATTGACTTTGAGATCGCAGAAAATCTGATCGTCGAATTGTACTCCAAGTAACGTTTCACCCTCGTTTATTGGTAAGCTGAATTCGGCAACGAAACAAGGTTTCGTAGTTACAAGGAGGGTAATTTATTCATGGTAGAAATTGAAAAGCCGCGTATCGAGTGTATCGATTCCCAGGAAGACGTCTCCTACGGCAAATATATCGTAGAGCCTCTGGAACGGGGATACGGCACCACGCTCGGCAACTCCCTGCGCAGAATTCTTCTTTCCTCGCTGCCCGGCACCGCCGCGACCTCCATCAAGATCGCGGGCGTGCAGCACGAGTTCTCCACGGTCCCCGGCGTCAAGGAAGACGTCACGGAGATCGTGCTGAACGTGAAGAAGATCATTGCGAAGCTCCACTGCCAGGGCACCAAGACCGTCTATATTGACGCCGCGGGCGAGTGCGAAGTCACCGCCGGCGACATCAAGGCCGACGGCGAGGTTGAGATCCTCAACCCCGAGCAGCACATCTGCTCGCTTGGCCCCGACGCCAGCTTCAATATGGAGATCACGCTGAGCCATGGCCGCGGATACGTCCCGTCCGATAAGAACAAGACGCCCAACATGCCCATCGGCACCATCGCCGTGGATTCGATCTATACGCCCGTCTACAAGGTGAACTACACCGTAGAAAACACCCGTGTAGGCAACATGACAGACTATGACAAGCTGACGCTGGAAGTCTGGACGGACTCCACCATCTCCGCAAGAGATGCTGTGAGCCTCGGCGCGAAGATCCTCTCCGACCACCTGAGTCTGTTCACGAACCTCTCTGAGACCGTGGCCAGCAAGCCCACGATGGCCGAGAAGGCGGAAACGCACCGCGACAAGGTCCTGGAAATGACCATTGAAGAGCTTGATCTGTCTGTACGCAGCTTCAACTGCCTCAAGCGCGCCAACATCAACAACGTCGAGGATCTGATCTCCAGAACCGGCGAAGACATGATGAAGGTCCGCAACATGGGCCGGAAATCGCTCGAAGAGGTCCAGAACAAGCTGGCCATGATGGGCCTGAGCCTGGCAAGCGACGATTCCGCAAACTCTAATAATTAAGCGATAACCTTTCAAAGAAGGAGGAAGTAACCCTATGTTTGGTACCAGAAAGCTCGGCAGAACCAGCGACCAGCGCAAGGCGATGCTCCGGGCTATGACCACATACCTGCTCGAAAACGGCAAGATGGAGACCACCTTTACGCGTGCAAAGGAAGTCCAGCCCGTCGTCGAGAAGATGATCACCCTTGGCAAGAAGAACGGCCTGGCCAACTACCGCAAGGCGCTGTCCTACATCACCAAGGAAGATGTCGCCAACAAGCTGTTCAAGGAGATCGCTCCGAAGTATGCTGACCGCAACGGCGGCTACACCCGCGTGACCCGCATCGGGCCCCGCCGCGGCGACGCAGCCGAGATGGCCGTCATCGAACTGGTCTGATTCGGTTCCCGAAAAAAGAATTTCCCCTTCGGCGCACGGCCGAGGGGGTTCTTTTTTTGTCTGGACGCGGACGCACGGATGCGATAGAATAAGAAAAAAGAAGTTGGAGGTCACAACATGGCCGGAAGGAAGAAAAAATCAGCCGGGCGCATGCCGCTGTGGCTGTACGTGCTGATCGTTGTTGTCATCGCGCTCGTGACGTATTTCCGCACGAGCGGAGAAGCGGAAGCTGGGGATCCGCAGCCGCCTGCGGCGTCCGCCGCAGCGCAGCAGACGCCGGCAGATGAGACGCTCACCGTCCGCTTCCTCGACGTCGGCCAGGGCGACAGCATCCTGCTCGCCTGCGGGGACGAGACCATGCTCATCGACGGCGGCCCGGTCGAGGAGGGGCAGTTCCTCGTCTCCCGCCTGAACCGGCTGGACGTGACGGAGCTGACCTATGTGATCAACACACATCCGGACGAGGACCACTGCGGGGGCCTTGCCGCCGTGCTGGCCAAATACCCGGCGGAGCACGTCTATTCAAGCGTCACGGAATACACGACGAAGGTCTTCTCCAATGTCGTCAAATACGCCGACGAGCAGGGGCACCCCGTCGAGGTGCCGCAGACAGGCGACAGCTGGACGCTCGGCAGCGCGAGCGTCCAGGTCATCGGGCCGGTGCAGACGTATCCCGACCCCAATAACGGCAGTCTGGTCCTGCGCGTCGACTACGGCGGGACGAGCTTCCTCTTCACCGGCGACATGGAGCAGAACGCGGAGGCCGACCTGATGGACTCGGGCGCAAATGTGCGGGCCGACGTGCTGAAGGTCGGGCATCATGGCAGCCCGACCAGCTCCTCCGAGGCCTTTCTGGAGGCTGTGGCGCCCTCCATCGCCGTCATCAGCGTCGGGGAGGATAACGACTACGGTCATCCGAGCGCGGACGTGCTGGCCCGGCTGGAGGCGCTGGGCACGACGATCTATCGCACCGATACCCAGGGCGAGATCATCATCACCTCCGACGGCCAGACGCTGACCGTCACGACCGATCCCACCAGCCGCGAGCCTGCCGCGGGCAAGGATGCGCCGTTCATCGGCAACCGCAATTCCATGATCGTCCACAGCGCCAACTGCGCCAAGCTCCCCGGCGAGGACAACCGCGTCTACTTCAACACCGCCGAGGAAGCCGAGGAATACGGCTACCAGAAGCACACCTGCATCAAGTAGGGGATAGCGGCGCAGATACGAAAAAAACCTGCGTCCCGGAAGATCCGGAGGCGCAGGAGCATGAGGGCAAGATCCGTTGCTGCGAGGATCAATAGCTGAGCGCGGTCTGTACGCTCTGGTGGATGAGGTCGTGACCGGCCTGCGTGGGGTGGATGCCGTCGGCGCCGATGAGCGACGGGAAAACACGGCTTTTCAGAAATTCCGCCCGCAGGTCGACGAGCCTGCAGCCGAACGCGCGGCTGAGCTGCGTGACCATATCGTTGTAGTATTCCTGCCAGCGGTACAGATGGTCGGTGTCGCCCAGCCAGCGGAGGATGTTCTCGGCGCTGAGCCCCTTGGTGATGAAGGAGAAATACCGGCTCTGCTCCAGCGGGGGCAGGGAGGTCATGGCCACGCGTGCGCCTGCCTGCCGGGCCTTGCGGATGGCGGTGCAGTAGCCGTCGATGAAGCGCTCCGACGGGGTGTGAGGCAGATGCTCGCCGTCCGGATCGGCGGAGATGGCCTTCCAGTCATAGTCGCAGTCGTTGCCGCCGAAGCAGAACAGCACCGTCGTATCCTCCGCGCACGGGGCGAGCCGCCGGTCGATCTGCTTGAGCCCCGCGTCGATGGTCGCGCCCATCCTGGCGTAGTTTTCCACTGTGACGCCCTGCGCGGCGATGGTGTCAAAATCATGGTCCTGGCACAGATGGTAGCTCTGGCCGCTATAGGTGACGCCCTTGATGATGGAGTCGCCGAAGATCATCAGTTTTTTCATGGGAAACCCTCCTGCGCTGCTGTAAACTTTCTGTATCCAGTGTAACCCAGGCGGACGGAAAAGTCTCCCGAATCTTCGCGCAAACCGCTCTCCTGCTTGGCAAGCTGCCCTCTACGAAAGAAAACCCGGCACTCTACGCACAGTAGAGTGCCGGGTTTTTCATAGAAATTTCGCCAAGATCCAGACAAAAATCTACCGATGCCCAACAAAATCGCTCTCCCGGCAGGAGAGCCCGCCGGGAACGGGATGTGGAGCGGTAAGAAACAAGCACCCACAAAATGTGGGTGCTTGTAAGAGGAAAACTCAGCGCTTCGAGAACTGGGGAGCACGTCTCGCAGCTTTGAGACCGTACTTCTTTCTTTCCTTCATTCTCGGGTCACGGGTCAGGAAGCCGGCGGCTTTCAGCGTGGCACGGAATTCGGGGTTGACGCCCAGCAGTGCGCGGGCAACGCCATGACGGATGGCGCCGGCCTGGCCGGAGACGCCGCCGCCCTCGACGGTGCAGATGATGTCGACCTTGCCGACCAGATCGGTCGCAGCCAGAGGCTGACGGACGACCATCTTCAGGGTGTCCAGACCGAAGTAATCGTCGATGTCACGGCCGTTGATGGTGATGGAGCCGGTGCCGCCCTGGTAGACGCGGACACGAGCGACGGAGGATTTGCGACGGCCGGTGCCGTACTGATACTGTCTCTTGCTCTCGTACATAGTCTGTTACCTCCTGATTAGTCCAAAGTCCAGGCTTCGGGCTTCTGTGCAGCGTTGTTGTGCTCGGCGCCCTTGTAGAGCTTCAGGCGGGTGAGCTCAGCGCGGCCGATGCTGTTCTTGGGCAGCATGCCCTTGACAGCCAGCTCCATGGCGAACTCGGGACGCTCCGCCATCAGCGTGCGGTACTTGACGTCCTTGAGGTTGCCGATCCAGCCGGTGTGATGATAGTAGTGCTTGTTGTCGAGCTTCTTGCCGGTGAGAACGGCCTTGTCAACATTCACGATGATGACGAAATCGCCGCAGTCCACGTTCGGGGTGAAGTCAACCTTGTGCTTGCCGCGCAGCAGCTTGGCAGCGGTGACAGCAGTGCGGCCCAGGGGCTTGCCTGCTGCGTCGAGGACGTACCATTTTCTCTGGACGTTCTCTTTCTTAGCCATAGTGGTCATGTTTGTTCCTCCGTTTGAAAACATTGCTGTTTCCGTTTATGATAAAAAGTTTTGACAAGTGTGAAGCGCGCATATACAATGGGGTCTGGAAAACGCGCTTATTCTTTATATCACAAGCAAAATCCGGTGTCAAGCGTGATTTTTCTGATTTTTAACGGTTTGCAGAAAGAACTCCGGAATGCTCGCAAATGCTCCGGAATGCTCGTAAATGCTCCGATCGCAAAAACAAAACCTTTTGGGGGAAAACGATATGCAGAATATGATGGGCCGCATCCGCCGGTGCGCGGAGGATTACAACATGATCGCCGAGGGCGACAAGATCGCCGTCGGCGTCTCCGGGGGCAAGGATTCGCTGACGCTTTTATATCTGCTGGCCGCGCTGCGGCGGTATTATCCGGCGCACTACGAGCTGCAGGCCGTCACGATCGACATGGGGCTGCCGGGGATGGATTTTTCCCCGGTGGCGGCGCTGTGCGAGAAGCTGGAGGTGCCGTATCAGATCAAAAAGACCGAGATCGGCCCCATCATCTTCGACTACCGGCACGAAAGGAACCCCTGCTCGATGTGCGCAAAGATGCGCCGCGGCGCGCTCAACGACGTGCTGCTTTCGCTTGGCTGCAACAAGATCGCCCTCGGCCACCACTTTGACGACGCGGTCGAGACCTTCCTTATGAGCCTTCTCTACGAGGGCCGCATCGGCTGCTTTGAGCCCGTGACCTACCTCAGCCGCACCGGCATCACGCAGATCCGGCCCATGCTCTACGTCGGCGAACAGGCCATCGCGCACTTTGCCGAGCGCTATGAGCTGCCGGTCGTCCACAACGTCTGTCCGGCGGACAAGCACACCAAGCGGCAGGAGGTCAAGGAGCTGATCGTCACGCTGCAGGCGCAGTATCCGGACCTTAAAAGCAAGGTCTTCGGCGCGATGCAGCGGCTGCCGCTGCCGAAGTGGGGACCAGAGGAAAAATAAAGGTTCCCCCTCCCGGGGAGCAGCCCCTTGGCTCCCCTTCCAGGGGAGCTGTCAGCCGCAGGCTGACTGAGAGGTTGCCGCAAATTTGCAACTGCCGACGCCTCCGGCGGCCCCTTCTTTTCCGTCTTGCCGGAAAAGAAGGGGGAGAAAAGGGGCGCTTGGGATGCGGTTTGGCGCATTCTACCTCTGAATTTAGGTAAGACCCTATTTTTTAGATGTCGTTCCACTCGGGGGTCACCTCACGGGCGTCTGACTACGCGCCGCCTGATACGGGGGTATCAAATTTGTAACTAGTTGCCTCAGAACAGTTGCCACAAATAGAAGGTGCAGCCTGCGTTTGCCAGGCTGCACCTTTTTGCGGGAAGGGCTTGCGTTATGCGTTGTAGGGGCGGGGCTCTGCTCCGCCCGCTGGTGCTGATTTTGTCGGAAGCACGGGCGGAGCAGAGCCCCGCCCCTACAGAATGTATCCAAAAGGCTTCCCCTATGAGGGGAAGCTGTCGCCGAAAGGCGACTGATGAGGTGGACAGCGTTGCGTAGGCGGGAGCTGTCCACCTTATCTGTCACGGCTTCGCCGTGCCACCGTCCCCTCATCTGGAAAAGCAACCGCGGGCCCTCAGACGACCGCGGGCTGTACTGACCTGATTTCCGGCGGTTCCGGGCAGGTGGATTGGCGGAGGGCGGAGACGGACAGACCGAGGAGGAGGGCGTCAATGACGGAATAGAGGTTTCCGGTGATGAACGGCAGCGGCGCGGCCAGCGGGAACAGACTGAGCTGGTACAGAACGCCCGGCACGAACCGGATGACGAGCAGGAGCGCGGCCGGCAGGCACAGCAGCTTCCCCAGCGGATGGGTCAGCTTTGCCGCCCGCACGAGCAGCAGCGCCAGGAACGCCGCCATCGGCCCGACCAGCAGTCCCATCCAGCCCCACGCGGGAACGGCGGACGAGAGCCCGGCCTGCTGCAGCTGCCGCAGCGTCCGGTTCATCAGCTGATCGGCAAACGGCTGCTTCTGCGCGAGCGACCGCCACAGCTGCATGGCCTCGGGGCTGAAATAGGAGGTCAGCCGCGACGCGCCGCTCCGCACGTCCAGATACACGCCCAGCGCCAGAAGCATCAGGACAGCGGCACAGGCCCAGCCCGCTTTCACGCGGAAAAAACCCGCGCGGATGGCGATCAGCAGCACCGCGGTCAACCCCACCCGGAGCATCAGCCGCGAGAAAAACGACACCTGATAGATGGGCACCATGTCGCTCAGATGCAGAAACGCGATAAACGGCACGGCCGCGTACAGGGCCAGCACAAATCCGCCCCGTTTCCCGCGCAGCGCATACACCGCCAGCGCGTAAGCCAGCGGGAACAGCAGCACGACGTACTCATTTTCGATGCCCATCGATATGCCGAGCTCGATCCCGATCCCATTTGCGAGATGGAAGGAACGGTACAGGCACACCGCGCCGAGTGCGAGCACGACGCCGTAGATCTGCCACGCGTACCGCGCCAGCCGACGGTAATCAAAATAATACCCGCCGAGGAGCAGCCCGGCCGTCAGCACCAGCGCGGCCAGCGTGAACAGCTTCGGGGAATCCTGGCTCAGGATGCGAAAGATCGCGCCGAGCAGGATGCAGATCCCCGCAAGGCTGAGGATCGCCGTCTGCCGTTTCGGCCGGTGCACGGCGTCGAGGGCGAGGCCAATCTGCTCCGCGTCGCCCATCTGGCGGACGGCCTCCGCCTCGGCCTCTGCGGCGGGCAGACCTTCGGCGCGATAGGCCTCCGCCTGCTCCTCCAGATGCGTCCGCAGCTCCTGCGTGAGCGCCGGGCGCACGCGCTTCCAGCGCACCTGCGCGCCTACCTCGTCGAGATACTGTTCGATGCGTTCGGCCATATTACGCGCCTCCTTTCAGCACGCGGGCGACGGCTGTCGTGTAGGCGCGCCACTCCGCCTCCTTTTCGCACAGACGCCTGCGGCCGGCGTCCGTCAGGTGGTAATACCGCCGGGGGCGGCCCGCGGCGGACGCCTCATCCCGCGCGGTGATGAGGCCTTTCTGCTCGAGCGCGTGCAGCAGGGGATAGAGCGTCCCGGCCTTGAGGTCGAACGAATGCTCCGACCGCTCGCGCAGCGTCTCGATCATCTGATAGCCGTACATATCCTCCTGCTCCAGCAGCTTCAGCACCATCATCCCCGTGCTCCCCGCCAGCAGGGTCTTGTCAAATTCCATACGGATGCCTCCTTATATTGATGGTCTATATATCGGATATCTACATATTAGCGCATAGGGATGGGGTTTGTCAAGCCTTTTTGTAGGGGCGGAGCAGAGCCCTGCCCCTACAACCTGCCCCGCAAGAAGGTAATATCCATCAAAATTTCGACTGCACCTTCTATTGACGGCAACCGTTCTAAGGCAACTAGTTGCAAATCTGATTTCCCCCGTATCAGGCGGCGCGTACCAAGACGCCCGTGAGGTAACTATCGTGTGGAACGACGCCTGAAACATTGAGACTCGCCTGAATTCAGAGGCAGGACGCACCAAACCGTAACCCAGCGCCCCTTTTCTCCCCCTTCTTTTCCGGCAAGACGGAAAAGAAGGGGCCGCCGGAGGCGCGTCAGAAACGACCACGACGGAACGAGCCGCCGCAAGCGACGTCTCTTATCCTCTGTGCTCGTTTCTTCCTTTCCAAACCGCAAACTGAATTTGCGGTTTGGGTCTTTCCCTGCAGATCTGCGACGACCTCTCAGTCAGCTGCGCTGACAGCATCCCTACCCCTTTTGTCCCTTCGGGACATTTCCCCCTGATAGGGGGAATCGGCCCCTGGAAGGGGAGCCTTTGGTGAAAAAAGCCGCCGGAGGCATCCTCCGGCGGCTGTGATGGGGATAATATTATTGATAGCACTCCGGCTTCAGGACGCCGATGTACGGCAGGTTGCGGTAGTAGTTGGCGTAGTCGAGGCCGTAGCCGACGACGAATTCGTCGGGGATCTCGAAGCCGCACATGTCGGTCTTGTAGCTCTCCGGGTGCCGCGTCGCCTTGTCGAGGAAGGAGATGGTCGTGATGGACGCGGGATTGCGCGCGCCGAAGAGCTGGCGCAGGTACTGCATCGTGAGGCCGGAGTCGATGATGTCTTCGACGATGACGACGTGGCGGCCGGTGATGTTGTTGTCGAGGTCCTTGATGAGGCGGACGACGCCGGTGGACTTGGCCGACGCGCCGTAGCTGGAGACGGCGATGAAATCCATGTCGATCGCGCAGTTCATGCAGCGGCACAGATCAATGTAGAAAAACGACGCGCCCTTGAGCACGCACACCAGCACGGGGCGCTTGTCGCCAAGCTGGGCGGTCAGATCAGCGCCGAGCTGCTCGACGCGGGCGGCGATGGCTTTCTCGGTAAAAAGGACGCGTTCAATGTCCTGTTCGGGCGTTCTGATGAGCATAATTTCCTCCAAATCAGCCGGCGGACCGGCGTTGTCAACGTTCCCATTATAATGGAAGACAGGAAATAAGTAAAATAGATAACCCTAATCGGCCCTATAAATTTATCTTATCGGAAACATTACGAAACACACATTTACAAAGCACCGAAAATGGCATATAATCGGCCAGGAATGAAAAATAAAACAGAAATTGCGTGAAAAAACGGATAAGGAGTACTGCATTATGAGCAACTGTGCGATCGTAGGCATCAACTGGGGCGACGAGGGCAAGGGCCGGATGGTCGACCTCATCGCAAGCGACTATGATATCGTCTGCCGGTATCAGGGCGGCAACAACGCGGGCCACACCATCGTCAACGAATACGGCAAATTTGCCCTGCATCTCATCCCCTCCGGCATCTGCCTGCCGGGCGTCGTGAACGTCCTCGGCAACGGCGTCGTCATCGACCTCGAGAGCCTGTGCGGCGAGATCGAGACCCTGCAGAAGGCCGGCGTCAGCGTCACGCCGGAAAACTTCAAGATCTCCGAACGCGCGACCATCGTCTTCCCGTACCACCGCGCGCTCGACGGGCTGGAGGAAGCGCGTCTGAAGGACAAGAAATACGGCTCTACCCTGCGCGGCATCGCGCCGGTCTATTCCGACAAGTATCAGAAGAAGACCATCATGATGGGCGAGCTGCTGTACCCGAAGTACCTCGAAAAGCGGCTGGCCAGCATCCTCGAGTGGAAAAACCTGACCATCCAGAATGTCTACGGCGCGGAAGCCTACAAGCTTGAGGACATGCTCGCCTGGTGCCAGGAGTTCGGCTCCAAGCTCGCGCCCTATATCTGCGACACCAGCAAGTACCTCTATGAGGCGGAAAAGGCCGGCAAGAACATCATGTTTGAGGCCCAGCTGGGCGCGCTGCGCGATATCGACTTCGGCATCTTCCCCTATACCTCCTCCTCTTCCTCCAACGCGGGCTACGCCTGCGTCGGCGCGGGCATCCCGGGCAGTCATGTCGACCGGACCGTCGGCATCGTCAAGGCCTACTCCACCTGCGTGGGCGAGGGCCCGTTCACCGCGGAATGGTTCGGCGAAGAGGCCGAGCAGCTGCGCGTGGCAGGCGCGGAATACGGCGCGGCCACCGGCCGTCCGCGCCGTGTCGGCCCGATCGACCTGGTCGCCACCCGCTACGGCTGCCGCATCCAGGGCGCGACCGAGGTCGCGCTCACGAAGCTCGACGTGCTGTCCTACATGAAGGAGATCCCCGTCTGCACGCAGTACGAAGTAAACGGCGAGAAGACCGATGATTTCCCCTTCACCGCCGTCATCGATGAGGCCAAGCCCGTCCTCACCACCGTCCCCGGCTGGGGCTGCGATATCTCCGGCGTCCGCAAGTATGAGGATCTGCCGCAGGCCGCGCGTGACTATGTCGAGTATATCGAAAAGGCCATCGGCGTGCGCATCAGCTACGTCTCCGTCGGCGCGGGCCGCGACGAGATCATCTACCGCTGAGAAGAAAGGACACTGCCATGAAACCGACGTATGAAAGCCCGCTTGCCTCGCGCTACGCGTCGAAGACCATGCTGCACCTGTTTTCCCCGGATATGCGCTACGAAACGTGGCGCAGGCTCTGGGTGGCGCTGGCCCGGGCGGAGCATACGCTCGGCCTGCCGGTCACGCAGCAGCAGGTGGACGAGCTGGCCGCGCACGTCAGCCCCATCGACTATGACGCCGTTGCGAAGCGGGAGAAGGAAGTCCGCCACGACGTGATGGCGCACATCTACGCCTACGGCCTCGACGCGCCCGGCGCGAAGGGCATCATCCATCTGGGCGCGACGAGCTGCTACGTCACGGACAACGCAGATCTCATCATCTACCGCGAGGCGCTGCGATACCTCGAAAAAGAGCTGAAGGCCGCCATGCGGAACCTCTGCGACTTTGCCGACCGCTATGCCGCCATGCCGGCGCTGGCCTATACGCATTACCAGCCCGCCCAGCTGACGACCATCGGCAAGCGCGCGTCCCTCTGGCTGCAGGATCTGCTGCTCGATCTGGAGGAGCTGCAGGATACGCTGCGGGCCTTCCGCTTCCTCGGCTGCCGCGGCACGACCGGCACGGAGGCGAGCTTCGTCGAGCTGTTTGACGGCGATACGGCGAAGATCGACGAGATGAACCGGCAGATCGCGGCCGAGTTCGGCTTTGACCGCTGCTACCCGGTCTGCGGGCAGACCTATCCGCGCAAGCTCGACAGCCGGATCCTGAACGTCCTGTCCTCCATCTGCCAGAGCGCGTGCCGCATGGCGACGGATATCCGCCTGCTGCAGCACGACCGGCAGGTCGAAGAGCCGTTCGAGGACAAGCAGATCGGCTCGTCCGCCATGCCGTACAAGCGCAACCCCATGCGCTGCGAGCGCATCTGCTCGCTGGCAAGATACGTCATCGCCGACGCGCAGAACGCGCCCATGACCGCCATGACCCAGTGGCTCGAGCGCACGCTCGACGATTCGGCCAACCGCCGCATCAGCCTGCCGGAGGCGTTCCTTGCCACCGACGGCGTGCTGCGGCTCGTGCAGAACGTCACAAAGGGGCTGCACGTCAACGAGAAGATCGTGGAGAAGCTCGTGTGGGATTATCTGCCGTTCATTGCGACGGAGAATCTGATGATGGCCGCCGTCAAGCGCGGCGGCGACCGCCAGCAGCTGCACGAGATCATCCGCGAGGCCTCCATGGCGGAGACCGCGAAGATGAAAAACGGCGAGACCTGGGATCTGGTTGCCCAGCTGGCCGCCCGGCCGGAATTCGGCATGCGCGCGGAGGAGATCCGCGCCGAGCTCACCCCCAGCCGCTACATCGGCCGCTGCCCGGAGCAGGTCGCCGCGCTCACGGCCGCCTGCCGCGCCCTGATCGGCAGCGACGCGCAGAGCGCGGAGGAGATCACGCTCTGAGCCGGTTTTTGAAACAGACAAAAAGAGCCGCCGGGCCTCCGGCGGCTCTTCTGCGTCCCGGCTGCGCGGTTGCGCGCGGGCGAAGAATCTGCTACAATAGACTTCAATCTATAGATAAAGAGGCGATCTGCTTTGAAAAAGTTCAGAATGCTGGCGGCGCTGGCGCTGTGCACGGTGCTGCTGGTCTCCCTTGTTCCGGCGGTGCGGGCCGCGCAGGCGGATGGGCAGCTGCAGTTTGACGAAAACGGGGAGTTCCGCATCCTCATCGTGGCCGATACGCAGGATATCGACAAGCCGCAGAAGGAGACGATCGCGCTGCTCGAGGCGGAGCTGGACGCGGCGCAGCCGGATCTTGTCGTCTTCCTCGGCGACCAGATCCACGGCCCGTCGACCGGCAGGAGCGTGGAACGCACGCAGAAGGCGCTGGACGCGATCTTGCAGCCGGTCGCCGCGCGGGAGCTGCCGTTTGCCGTCGTCTTCGGCAATCATGACGACGAGGGCGGCGTGGACAAGCAGACGCAGCTGGAATATTACCGGAGCTACCCCGGCTGCCTGGCTGAGGCCGGCAGCGTGACGGGCGTTGGAAACTACAACCTGCTCGTCTACGGCTCCGACGGCGCATCGCCGGCCGTGAACCTCTGGTTCTTCGACTCCGGCACCTACGCGCCGGAGGGGCAGGGCAAGTACGACTGGGTCCGGCAGGACCAGCTCGACTGGTACCTGCAGACCGAGGCTGCCCTGGCAGAGGAAAACGGCGGGACGCCCGTCCCGGCCTACGCTTTCCAGCATATCATCGTCCCGGAGATCTATGACGCGATGGACATCGTTCCGGCGAGCGAGAAGAAAAACGGCGCGGTCGAGGGCTATGGCTGCCGCAAGGGGACGTATTATTCCGCCGCGTCCGTGATCGAGGCCGGGACGCTCGGCGAAGCGCCGTGCCCGCCGGACCAGAACGGGGGCGAATTCGACGCGTGGAAGCAGGGCGGCGATATCGTCGCGGGCTTCTTCGGCCACGACCATGTGAACGACTTCATCATCCCCTATGAGGGCATCGATCTGGTCAACACGAACGGCACCGGCTTTTATATCTACGGCGCCGGGGAATTGCACGGCGCGCGGCTCGTGACCCTGCATGAGGCAGCCCCCACGGCCTATGAGACGCAGATGCTCTACTATAAGGACCTGATCGGCACGAAGCTGCCGTTCGGCTTCGCGGGCACATGGGGCGCGTATGTGCAGGGAATCGTGCTGCTGGCGGTGGGCGCGCTGGTGCTCGTCGGCGCTGGCGTGACGGTTCTTGTGGTCCGGCTGGTGAAAAAGAGCCGGAATAAAAGGAAAGCAACATAATAAGACCAAAACCCGGGACGCGGCGCGCCCCGGGTTTTGCTTATGATGGATATGCACAAAATCAATGAAGAAAAATTGTTCGATGCGTACAAAAATCAATTGACAATTCCCAAAAACATGCTATAACTAATGCTCGTGACAAAAATACGTGCAAAGGAGATCCACACCATGACGCATGATTTGACGACCGGCAAGCCGCTGCGGGATATCTGGCAGTTCGCGGTCCCGGTGCTGTTTGGACTTTTGCTGCAGCAGGTGTATTCGCTGGTCGATACGGCGATCGTCGGCCACGCGCTGGGCGTGATGGCCCTGGGCGGCGTCGGCGCGACGGGCTCGGTCAACTTCCTGGTCATCGGCTTCTGCGGCGGGCTGTGCACCGGCATGGCCATCCCGCTGGCGCAGGCCTTCGGCGCGGGCGACTACCGGCAGCTGCGCCGGTATGTGGCGGGCTGCGTATGGCTGGGCATCGCGATGTCCGCGCTGCTTCTGGCGCTGACGCTGCCGACGACGCGGGCGCTGCTGAAGCTCATGGGCACGCCGGAGGAGCAGATGGGCTACGCCTATGACTATATCTTCATCATCTTTATCGGCATCCCGGCGACGATCCTCTATAATATGGGCGCCTGCGTGCTGCGTTCGCTCGGCGACAGCAAGTCTCCGGTGTGGTTCCTGGCCATCGCGTCCGTCATCAATATCGTGCTCGACCTGCTGACGGTCTGCGTGCTGGGCATGGGCGTGGCCGGTGCGGCGATCGCGACGGTCGTCTCGCAGCTGGGCTCCGGCGTGCTCTGCGTGTGGTATATGCGGAAGCATTTCGCGGTTTTGCGCATGGAGAAGGACGACTGGCGGCTGCGGAAGGCCGAAGTTCTGCGTCTGCTGGGCATGGGCGTGCCCGTCGGGCTGCAGTTTTCCATCACGGCTATCGGCTCCGTCATGCTGCAGAGCGCGGTCAACTCGCTCGGCGCGGTCTGCGTGTCGGGCGTGGCGGTGGCCTCGAAGATCTACATGCTGCTCTGCTGCCCGTTCGACGCGCTGGCCATGGCCGCAACCAATTTTACCGGCCAGAACCTCGGCGCGGGCAAATATGACCGCATCCGGCAGGGTACCTACGCCTGTTTGCTGCTCGGCATCATCTACTGCGCGATATATATCGTGATCGCGCGTTTTGGCACGCAGTATCTGGTGCTGCTGTTTATGAACGCCGACGAGGCGCAGAGCGTGCTGGACTATACGCAGCGCATAAGCTACGCCTATGCCTACGGCACGCCGCTGCTGCTGGGCGTCAATGTCTTCCGCCTGTCGATCCAGGGCATGGGCTACAGCCGGCTGTCGCTCATCTCGGGTCTTCTGGAGATGATCGCGCGCACGGCGGTGGGCATCTGGGGGGTGCCGCAGTTCGGCTTTGCGGCGGCCTGCCTGGCAAGCCCGCTGGCGTGGGCGCTGGCCGACTGTTTCCTGATCCCGGCCTATTATGGCTGTCTGAACGCCCGCCGCCGCCAGGCGGCCCGCGTCCGCAAAGAGCTGCCGACCGAATAAGCAGCGAAAGACCGGCTGTCCATCCAGGACAGCCGGTCTGTTTCGCATTCTGCACAAATCCGCGCCCAGCGGCTTGCATACCAGGCTGATCCATGATAAGGTAAAAGCAAAGGAGGCGGTACCATGAAGATCTCGACCAAAGGGCGCTATGCGCTGCGGCTGCTGCTGGATATCGCGCAGAACCAGCAGGACGGCTTCGTCTCGCTCAAGGAGATCGCCGAGCGGCAGGAGGTCTCCAAAAAGTATCTCGAGCAGATCATCCCGCTTCTGAGCCGGGCGGAGCTGCTGCAGACTTCGCGCGGCTATCAGGGCGGCTACCGCCTGTGCCGCGCGCCGGAGGACTATACGGTCTATGAGATTTTGTCCGTGGCCGAGGGCGGGCTTGCGCCCGTCGCCTGTCTGGACCAGCCGGAAAATACCTGCCCCCGCGCGCCGGACTGCCTGACGCTCCCGGTCTGGGAGGGACTGGAGAAGACGATCCGCGACTATCTGCGCTCGATCACGCTGCAGACGATCCTGGACGGGAAGGTCACCTGAAATAAGCGCAAAAGGCCGCCGGACTTGTCCGGCGGCCTTGCTTTACCGTTTCGTGATGCGCAGCTTGGAGAGCATGAGGTTGCCGAACTCGGCCTGACCGTTTACGGTGCAGACCTCGCCGAACAGGAACAGGCCGAGGCCCGGGCTGTGCAGCTCGGCGGGCAGGATGCCCTTGAGCCCGGCGCAGCCGAAGATAAGCGCGTCCGCATCGTCATAGAATGCCTGCATCCGGGGAAGGACGGTCTCGGGCTTTGCCAGCCGCAGCGTCATCTGCGGGCAAAGATCCCGGCCGGAGACGAGCTTTCCGCCCTCGCACGACAGATGCGCGTTGACGCCGAGCGGGTCGGTCAGCGTGACGTGCTCAAAGTCCGTCTCACCGAAGCCGAGGGCGGCGCGCTGCTCCCGGTACCACGCGAGCGCGTCGCAGCCGTTGATGGTGTCGATCACGCGCGGGTCGGAGAACGTCAGCGTGCAGCGTTCCAGCAGCGTCGTGTGCAGGTTTTCCGTCACGGCCTCAAACTGATACCGCTCGTCCTCCAGCAGCAGAACGGCGGCTTCCCCGCCGCCGGGGATCAGATGGCTCCGGCCCGTGACCGGGTCGATGGCGGCCGCGCCGCCCGCCATGGGGCAGGGGAGGCGGCGGTGCAGCTCGCGCAGGAAGGCGTTTTCCCCGCCCGCGTTGCCGAAGAGGACGATCGCCGCCTGCGGCGCACTTGCCGGGAGCTGCGCGAGGATATCGGCGTAGCTGCCTGTCAGCGCCGTGCCGCGCACATCGCGGGCAAAGCGCTGCGTGTTGGGCGCCGCCGGGTCCCAGCAGCCGGTCATGCCATAAGAGGCCGCGCCGAACGCGCCGGGCAGAAGCTCCTGCACGGGCGTCACAAAGATCAGATCCATAAGATCCCTCCTGCGTGAACATTTTTCTTTATCCTAGCACGATTTGCCCGCGAGTGCAAGACACAGGCGTTGCGCGCAGCCGGACGAATATGCTATAATAAGCCTTACAACACAATGATGAAGGGAGAACCCCATGAAATTTTCTGAAATGCCGTATGCGCGGCCCGATCTGGACGAATTGAAGCAGCAGCTGCAGGCGCTGACCGACCAGCTGAAGTCCGCGCCGGATTACGCTTCCGCGCACGAGGCCTTCCTCGCCCAGCAGAAACTGTCGACGCACATCGACACCCTCGCCACGCTCTCGAGCGTCCGCAACTCCATCGATACCCGCGACAAGTTTTATGACGCCGAGGAGCAGTTCTGGAACGAGGCCGGCCCCGAACTGCGCGCCTATGACGACGCATGGACCGCGGCAATGCTCGAAAGCCCGTTCCGCAAGGACTTTGCAGCGGAATACGGCGATCTGATGTTCGTTAACGCCGAGATCGGCCGCAAGGCCTTCTCTCCCGCGATCGTCGAGGAGCTGAAGCAGGAAAACCAGCTCGTGCAGGACTATCAGAAGCTCATCGCCGGCGCGCAGATCGACTTTGAAGGCAGCACCTACACCATCTCGCAGCTCTCCCCGTTCAAAAACAGCCCGGACGACGCTGTGCGTCTGGCGGCCTGGAAGGCCGAGGGCGGCTGGTACAAGGCGCATCAGCCGGAGCTGGATGAGATCTATGACAAGCTCGTAAGACTCCGCGACGCGATGGGCCGCAAGCTCGGCTACGACGGCTTTACCCAGCTCGGCTACTACCGTATGGGCAGAAACTGCTACACGAAGGAAGACGTCGAGAAGTTCCGCGCTGCCGTGGTCAAATATGTCGTGCCGGTCGCAAGCTCCATCTATCGGGAGCAGGCCGCGCGCCTCGGCAAGTCCTATCCCATGAACTTCGCCGACAACGCCCTCATGTTCCGCAGCGGCAACCCCAAGCCCTGCGGCACACCGGCTGAGATTCTGGCGCAGGGCAAGCACTTCTATGAGGAGCTGTCGCCCGAGACCGGCGAATTTTTCAACACCATGCTGGACAACGAGCTGCTGGACGTGCTCTCGACGCCGGGCAAGCGCGCGGGCGGCTACTGCACCAGCCTGGGCGACTACCATGTGCCGTTCATCTTCGCCAATTTCAACGGCACGCAGCACGACGTCGAGGTCGTGACGCATGAGGCTGGCCACGCCTTCGCCGCCTGGCTAAACCGCGACCGTATCCCGCAGTCGTATATCTGGCCGAGCCTGGAGGCCTGCGAGGTGCACTCGATGTCCATGGAGTTCTTCGCCTGGCCGTGGGCCGAGGGCTTCTTTGGCGAAGACACCCGCAAGTTCCGCTACAGCCATCTGGCGGGCGCGCTGACCTTCATCCCCTATGGCACGATGGTCGATCATTTCCAGCACATCGTCTACGAAAAGCCGGAGATGACCCCGGCGGAGCGCCACGCGGTCTGGAAGGAGCTTCTGGGCGTGTATATGCCGTGGGTGAAGCTCGGTGACGGCATCCCGTTCTACGGCGACGGCGAGGGCTGGCAGCGGCAGCTGCATATCTATGTGAATCCGTTCTACTATATCGATTACTGCCTCGCGCAGACCGTCAGTCTCCAGTTCTGGGCGCTGCTCCAGAAGGACAAGGACAACGCGTGGCAGCACTATATGGCCTACACGAAGCAGGGCGGCAGCTGCGTCTTTACGAAGCTGCTCGAAAACGCCGGGCTGGAAAGCCCGTTCGGCGAAGCCTGCCTGCGCGGCGTGTGCGAGACGGCCAAGGCGTGGCTCGACAGCTATGACCTGACTGGGCTCGCGTAACGCAAAGACGCTTCTGCGGGCGGAATTGGGCGTTCCAATTCCGCCCTTGGCCTGTCTTTAGAAAGCGAGGCGAAAACTCTTGAAAAACACGAAAAACAGCGCGAACAGGCGTGTGCTCGGGCAGCTGCTGCACGGCAGCTGGCGGTATTTTATCGCCTGCATCGCCGCGAGCCTGCTCTTTACGGCGTTTGAGCTCGTCATCCCGCAGATCATCCGCGTGAGCGTGGACTCGCTGATCGGGTCCGGCCCGGTGAAGGTCGCGGCGGCCCGGCCCGTCGTGCAGGCGCTGGGCGGGGTGGACTACCTCCGGCAGAATCTGTGGATCCCGGCGGCCATGATGGCCGGCTTCGGTTTGCTGTCTGCCCTGATGCGCTACTGCGTGAACCTCTACAGCGCCAAGGCGGGCGAGACGCTCGTCAAGACGAGCCGGGATCTTCTGTACCACCACATCCAGCACCTGCCGTGGAAATGGCACATGGAAAACCCCACGGGCGACATCATCCAGCGCTGCACGTCGGACGTCGAGCGCATCAAGACCTTCTTTGAAGAGCAGTTCGTCTCCGTCTTCCGGATGCTCGCCATGATCGTATTCGCGCTCGTGTGCATGGCGCTGATGAACTGGAAGCTGGCGCTGGTCCCGGCGGTTCTGTTCCCAGTGATCATCATCTATTCGCTGCTGTTCCATAACTCCATCCGTGAGCGCTTCACCGCCTGCGACGAGTCGGAGGGCGTGCTGTCGACCATCGCGCAGGAGAATCTGACCGGCGTGCGCGTCGTGCGCGCCTTCGGCCGGGAGGAATATGAGCGCCAGCGCTTTGAAGCGCAGAACGAGGACTATACCACCCTCTGGGTCCGGCTCTGCCGGACGCTTTCGGACTTCTGGGCCGTCGGCGACGCCACGGCCTGCATCCAGACCATGCTCGTCGTGGTGTTGGGAAGTCTTCTGTGCGTGCGCGGCGAGATGACAGAGGGCGAGTTCGTGTCCTTCGCCATCTATAACACGATGAGCATCTCTCCGGTCCGCCGTCTTGGCCGCGTGATCTCGGAGATGAGCAAGATGGGCGTGTCGGTCTCCCGCATCGCGGAGGTGCTGGACGCCCCGTGCGAGCAGGATAAGCCCGGCGCCGCGCCCCAGCCGATGGACGGCGATATCGTCTTCGACCACGTCTCGTTCCGCTATGAGACAGGGCCGGACGTCCTCTCCGACGTCAGCTTCACCATCCCGGCTGGCAAAAGCTTCGGCATCCTGGGCGGCACGGGCTCCGGCAAGAGCAGCCTTCTTCTGCTGCTCTGCCGCCTCTATGCGCCCTCAGAGGGGCGCGTGACGGTCGGCGGCGCGGATCTGGCAGATCTGCCCGCGGCGTGGGTGCGCGACCATGTCGGTGTCGTGCTGCAGGAGCCGTTTTTGTTCTCCCGCACGATCGAGGAGAACATCGGCATCTGCGGCGCGGACCACGCGGCCGTGTGCAAAGCAGCCGAGACGGCCTGCATCGCCGCCGATATCGAGCAGTTCGCAGACGGCTACCAGACCATGGTCGGCGAGCGCGGCGTGACCCTCTCCGGCGGGCAGAAGCAGCGCGTGGCCATCGCGCGCATGCTGACGAAAAAGACGCCCATTATGGTCTTCGACGATTCGCTCTCCGCCGTCGACACCCAGACGGATGAGAAGATCCGCACGGCGCTCGGCCGCGATCTTGCCGGCACGACCACGATCATCATCTCCCACCGCATCACGACGCTGATGGACTGCGATAACGTTCTGGTCCTCGAGCACGGCAAGCTCCTGCAGTACGGCCCGCCGCAGACGCTTCTGCAGGCGGACGGCCTGTTCCGCCAGATCTACGACATGCAGATGTCCATCGGAGAGGAGGAGCCGGCATGAAGCGAGAAGAAAAGAAGGGCCTGCCGTTCTTCGGCATCCCGAAGCTGGCCCCGTATCTGAAGCCCTATCGGATGCTGTTTTTCTGGATGGTGACCATGGGCGGGATCGGCAGCGCCATGGACGCGGTCATCCCCCTGTTCCAGCAGCATGCCATCGACCATTTTATCGCCGAAAAGACCATGGACGGCATCGGCGGCTTCCTGGCCCTCTATATTCTGGTCATGCTCGTTCAGACGGCCACGAACTACATCTCTGCCTACGGCGCGTGCAAGGTCGAGCTCTACATCGGCCGGGATCTCAAGCGCGAGGCCTTCAACCACCTGCAGACGCTCTCGTTCTCCTATTTCAACCAGAACAGCGTCGGTTACATCCACGCCCGCGTCATGTCGGATACCGACCGCATCGCAAGCACGCTGGCCTGGGGACTCATGGAGGGCGTGTGGTACATCGCGTATCTGCTGTTCGCCGTCGTCATGATGTTCGTGCTCAACTGGCATCTGGCGCTGTGCGTGATGGTGATCGTGCCGGTCCTCGTCGTCTCGGGCGCGTATTTCCAGAAGAAGCTCGTCTTTTTCCACCGCCGGGTGCGCGAGCAGAACTCGCGCATCACCGGCGCGTTCAACGAGGGCATCACCGGCGCGAAGACCACCAAAACGCTCGTGATCGAGGATAAGGTCGAGCGCGAGTTTGACGGCCTCACCGGCGAGATGAAGCGCATGAGCGTGCGCGCCATGCACTTCCGCAGCGTCTTCATGTCGACGACGGCCTTCGCCGCCTCCGTCGCGCTGGCGATCGTCCTCTGGCGCGGCGGCATCATCACGAAAAACGGCGTGATGCTCATCGGTACACTCTCCGTGTTCATGAACTACGCGCAGGGCATGATGGAGCCGGTGCAGTGGCTCGTGCAGGTCATCTCGTCGCTCGTCAACGTGCAGGTCAACGTCGAGCGCTTCACCAAGCTCATGGAGACCGAGTCCGACGTGCGCGACACGCCGGAAGTCACGGAGAAATACGGCGACGCCTTCCACCCGAAGAAGGAAAACTGGGAGCCGCTCTACGGCGATATCGAGTTCCAGGACGTCACCTTCCGCTACCCCGACGGCAGCGAGAACGTGCTGGAGCACTTCAGCCTCAAGGTCCCGCAGGGCACGAACGTCGCCATCGTCGGCGAGACCGGCGCGGGCAAATCCACGCTCGTGAACCTCGTCTGCCGCTTCTTTGAGCCGACGGAGGGCCGCGTGCTCATCGACGGCCGCGACGCGCGCGCGCGCAGCCAGCTCTGGCTGCACTCCAACATCGGCTACGTGCTGCAAACGCCGCACCTGTTCTCCGGCACGGTCCTGGAAAACCTGCGCTACGGCCGTCCCGACGCGACAATGGATGAGATCGAGGCCGCGGTCAAGGCCGTCTCGGCCGACCAGATCATCGCAAGACTGCCGGACGGCTATGATTCCGACATCGGCGAGGGCGGCAACACCCTTTCCACCGGCGAAAAGCAGCTGCTGTCCTTTGCCCGCGCGCTGCTGGCCGACCCGCGCATCTTCGTGCTGGACGAGGCGACGAGCTCCGTCGACACCGTGACCGAGCAGCTCATCCAGAACGCCATCGAGAAGGTCATGACCGGCCGCACCTCCTTCATCATCGCCCACCGCCTGTCGACCATCCGCCGCGCGGACGTGATCCTGGTCGTGCATGACGGCAAGATCATCGAGAGCGGCACCCACCGCTCCCTCATGTCCGCCCACGGCCCCTACTACCGCCTCTACACCCGCCAATACCGCGAAGAACAGACAAAATCTATGATGGACTAATACATCTTTCATTGCGGCTTCGTAAAAACCGAAAAAATGCTGCAGGTCCAAAGACCTGCAGCATTTTTTTATAAGGAGAAATCAAAATGAACTGTGTATTTGACAAAATCCTGTGGTTTCAGCGTAACAATATGGTTATTTGCGCGTTCCTCTGCACGGCCATGGATCGTCGTGTTAGCAGGTTCAAATCCTAAGACATAATCCCCTTCGCCGAATTGCCGCCAATGGATCAGGTGATCAAGGTTTTCTGAATAACGGACAGTCACAGCCAGATTCTGTTGCTCAACCTGATTTTGAACTGTGAAGCTGCAGAAACCATGATCCGGCTGTAAATGCTGCAGATAGATCTGTTCGGCAAAATTCTTGGTCGGAGCATCGCAGCCATCAATGTCTGTGAGCCCACGGATATGGGAGGCATCGTTGTAGCACTCAGCGGAAACCTGATGATGGAAATCAACTTTCGCAGAGGGGGAAACGAGCGGGAAACCGAAATTGATATGATAGGATGTCAGAAGCGGCGTTTCATACCAGCTCTCGTTCGAGATAATATCTTCGACTGTAATCTGGGCACTGTCAAGCCAACTGGTTGCTTTTCTGCGCAGAACAAGCCGCTGGCCAAGCGCCATGCTTTCACGGACCGTACCTTCAAAAACCATGCAGTAGCGATCGCCGACCCATTCGCCGCGAGCCGAAACCGTTTCTGCCGGGGTGTTGGAGATCCGGCCGTGCAGACCATACTGACACGCGCTTCCATTCCAACTGTGACGGGCATATCGGCAATTTTTCCGGCTTCGATAAACTCCTCTGCGCCGGCAGTTGTGTCGTGATCGACGATACCAGCAGTGCACAACCCTTCTGCTTTTGCTGCAAAAACAGCGGCGGCAGGGGAGTAGGGAGAGAAGGAATACGTGGTGTGGATGTGGCAGTTGATATAAACGGGATTTGCTTCCGGGAACGATGCGGTCTGAACAGCCTTCTGCAGGTTCTCCAGACGTTCTTCACGTGTCGGTGCGTTCAACGCCTGCAGAGTCGCGATGTCGATCATGTTGGTATCCTCCGCCTTATTTCAGCATCAGCTGACCGCCAGTGACAGGCACAGCCTAGCCGGTCTCATAGTCCTGGCCGATAATATAGAAGATGCTCTATCACGCTTATCTGTGTATCCGTTCGCGGGGCTTACAGAGTTGTGCGAGCGGGGAACGCAGATCATAATTCCCGGCAATGTCGCTGTCAAAGATCGCGCAATAATGCTTCGTCATTTGAAGCGTGGAATGTCCGAGCAAGTGTTGGAGCGTAAACGCATCACCACCGCAGTCCATCAGATATTTCCGAGCGAACGTGTGGCGGAACATATGAATACTTGTTTTCAGCACGCCCCGCTTATGGTTATAGTCCGCGATTGCCAGCTTCAAGGCGTTCTCTGACAGCATTGTCCCATAGACGCTACAAAACAGATAGTCGGATGGTTCTCCGCCCCGCATTGCCACATAATCACTTAAAATGCTGACCAGCATAGAGCAGAGTGGAATCGTCTGAATCTTTCCGGTTTTGGTATGGCGGAAAATGACCTGCTTGCGTTCAAAATCCACATCGCGGTTTTGGATATTTCGAATTGTACCCGCTCGACAACCGCAATTCACAAGAAAATTGATGATGACCCAGTTACGGTATTCGCAGAAATCACAGCTGCGGGCTGGCTTCTGGAGCAGGCGCATCAATTCTGCGTCCGTATAGGTTTCTTTCACGGTTTCCTTGTCCTTGTAATTTGCCATTTCCAGCTCTGTGTAGCCTGCTTTTCTTGCCCAGTTCAGGAATGTACGGAACACGCGCAGATAACTGCTGATGGAGTTGTGCGCTAACCCGCTCTGCCGCATAGAAATGACCATATTGTCTAAATCCTCTTTTGTCAGTGTGGCAAGCGGGGCGGAGAAATCCAAGTGCTTTTGGAGGGAATGAAGATGCGAATAGTAGTTCTGAATGGTCTTATCGCTGACCCCTTTTGCGGTTTGCGACGCAACGAAGCGTTCAAAAATCTCTGCGACAGTCTGGTTGTTGGGCTGTCTAAATAATTGTTTTCTGGACATCAAAAACGGACACCCTGCCTTTCGTAAAATGAACAAAAAAGCAGGGTGTCCGACTGTTTTCAAGCGTTGGGAGAAAAACCAAAATGCAAACCAATGAAATGTTTGCATTTTGGAGAGGAGGAGCGACGGAACAGGTGAGAGATGGCTTTATCAAAAATAAACTTGCAATCCAGCGAAGCGATTGCAAGTTTAAACGAAGAAAGACCTTTGCTGTCGAGGCGGGCGCACCCTGTGCGGCTGCCTGACATCCAAAGGTCATTTCTGAGTGGTGACCCGCCGGAGATTCGAACTCCGGACACCCTGCTTAAAAGGCAGGTGCTCTGCCGACTGAGCTAGCGGGTCAGGTGGCAGGGATGGCAGGATTCGAACCTACGCATACAGGAGTCAAAGTCCTGTGCCTTACCGCTTGGCGACATCCCCGTGTACGCGATCCGGCAAAAATCCTGTATAAAAAAAGGAAAATGGGGTGAGTGAAGGGACTCGAACCCTCGGTCTTCAGAGCCACAATCTGACGCGTTAGCCAACTACGCTACACCCACCATATATTCTCTTTTTGCTGACTGCCTACCTTCCGGTGCGGCATGGTACGCCAGGAGGGACTCGAACCCGCGACCTACTGCTTAGAAGGCAGTTGCTCTATCCAGCTGAGCTACTGGCGCATAATGGAGCGGGTGACGGGAATCGAACCCGCGTCCCCAGCTTGGAAGGCTGGTGCCCTGGCCGTTGTGCTACACCCGCGGCACTCTGACAAATTCAGCCTTAGAATCATACCATATCGGGGCCGGAGTGTCAAGGGCTTTTTTTGCTTTTTTCGGGGCCCGGAGGCTCATCTGGCGCTGCTCGGCGGCTGGCCGAACTGGCGGCGGTAGGCGCGGCAGAACGCCGAATAATCCCCGAAGCCGCAGGCGCCCGCCGCCTGCAGGACCGGCATACCGGCGGCGATCTGCTCGCGGGCCAGGACGAGGCGCTTGCCGGTCAGGTAGGCGTGGATGGTATAGCCCGTCTCCGCGCGGAAGCGGCGCATCATGTGGTATTTGCTGATATAGAACCGGGTGGCCAGATCGTCGATGGAGATCTGCTCGGTCGGGTTCTGAGACAGGTACTGCATGATGGCGGCGATCTTTTCGTCGGCCGCGAGGCTCGGGACGGCCTGCGGCTGCGCGTCCATGCTGCGCCGGAGCAGGATCAGCAGCTGCACCAGAATGGCCTGGGCGAGCGCGCTCTGGCCGAAGCCGGGCTGCTGCGCCTGCTCGAGATTGGCGAGCGTCTGCCGCAGCGCCTGCCGGTCGTCCTGCGGGCGCAGAACGAAGCGGAAGCTCGTCTTGGCCAGCGTGAAGCAGCTGTCGAGCGGGCAGTCCGCCCCGCCCGCGCGGGACAGAAACTCCGCCGACAGATACAGGATCACGCGCTCATACGGCGCGCCCGGCGCGGCCTCCGGCCGGTGGACGCAGCCCTGCGGGACCAAGATCACGTCGCCCGCCTCGAGCGGATAGCTCCGCCCTTCGAGTCCGTAGCTCGACGTACCGCCGAGGAAGAAGATCAGCTTGTGGAAGGTATGGTAATGCCAGTCCAGCTGCTCCTCCATCGGTCCTTTCAGGTGGAACAGGCGGAAATCCTCGCGCAGATACCCGCGCTGCACATATTCCGGCTGCGGCATGGTCTTCCTCCTTCCCATAGGTGTCTCTGACTCAAGGGTGTATCTGAAACCTGACAATGTGCCCGGCGTGATCCGGTTACACCCTATACTATACAAAAAGGCGCTGCGGAGATCCGCAGCGCCTGGAATGTCTGATTCAGTCCATATATCTTGCGATATATTCCGGAGCCTCCGCCGCCTCGCCTGCGATGGTCAGGGTGAAGGCCACGCTGTTTTCCGCGGAAAAGACGCTGCACCAATCCAGGAAATTCTCGGTCTCCTTCGGATCGCTGCTCTGCGCCAGCTTATACAGATTGTCCATGAAAATATGCGTAATGTCAAAGTTCCCCGCGTGCAGACCGCTGATAAAGCCGCGCAGGAACGGATAACCGCCGTATGCGTAATCCTTGATATCGATCAGACGGACCTTATGGTCGACGTCGAAACGAAGGGTGTCTCCTTTTTCAATGCACACAATGCTGCCGGATTCGCGCTGCACTGCCTGGTTGAGGGCGCCGATGAGCTGCTTCGTCTTGCCGGAGCCTTCGGGACCCATCATAATATTGACCATACGGGCATTCCTCCTTTTCTCCTGTGGTCACCTTCATTGTACCAGCTTTCCGCCGGAAACACAAGAACTTACTTGTGAAAAGATTGTAAATGGTCCGCCGCGCTGCGGCTCATTCCGCGCTTTTCTGCAGCAGCGCGGCCGTCTGCGCGCGGGTGGGCGAGGAAAATTTTCGGTCAAAGGGCGAAAGCCCGTCCGTCGCGGCGCACAGCGCCGCCGTCAGCTCGAAGAAATAAAACAGTTCGCCAAGCTGCGGCGCGTCCAGCTGCTCCGCTGAGAGCACGATCAGCGGCACGTCGAGCGCCGCGTGCGTCTGCACGAGCGCGTCGAACATCGCGCCGTCCGCCTCGTCCACCGCGTGGCCAGAGAGATAGCCGAGCCCATCGTAGTCCTTCCAGTCGAGCTCGATCTTGCGCTTTCTGGCCGGCAGCGGCACGCGCAGGAAGGTCTCGAACGCGCTCCGGCTCCCGGCGAGCATCGCATCCATCGCGTCCAGGCTCCCCGGCAGCTCCGCCGGAACCGGCAGCACGCCGTAGCCGCCGCGGCAGCTGCGCCGGGCGGTATTGCCCGCGAGCCAGCGGGCGAAAGGCAGCAGCGCAGGCTCAAACACGCCCAGAAATTCCGTTCTCCGCGCCCGGAGCTCCAGCGCGTGCCGCGCGCCGGCGTACATCCAGGCGGGGTTTTCAAATGCGCGCAGGTCATAGTCGTGATACGCCTGCTCCGCGCCCTCGAGCAGGGCCAGCGGCTCGATCCCGGCCGCCGCCATCGGCAGAAGCGCCGCGGGCGAGAGCGCGGAATCCGTGCAGCCGAGCTGCGCGGGCTGCGGCAGGAAGGTATAGCCCTCCTCCTTTGCCATCGTGTGCAGAAGACTGCCCTGCGGCGCGCAGACGAAGATATGCTGCCGGGCCTCCGGCCCATAACGCCGGTCAAGCAGCCAGCGCACAGCGCGCGAGGCGACGCCGCACTCGATGCTGACGGCGTCCTGCGCTGTCAGGAGCAGGCAGAAATCCGTCCCCTCCAGCCGGGTGCACAGCTGCTCGTAGGCGCTGGCGGACAGACTCGTCCCCGCGAAGATCAGCTCCAGCCCGGAGGCGGCCCCGAGCGCGCGGATGGCCGCCTGCGCGGCGGCGGGCGCGTCCCCGCTGCCGACGATGACCAGCGTGTCGCCGAGCTCCGCGATCCGCTCCGCGGCCTTGCCGATCGACAGCACCGCGCGGGCCATCACGCCCTCCGGCGCGTTCAGCCAGCCGAGGAAGTCCGGGCCGTCTGGCTGGTTGGTCCGCAGCTGCATATGCGCGTCAAACAGGTCCTTCTCTCCGGAAAGCAGATCCGGCAGACTGACGCTGCCCCATATATTCGACAATTCGACGTCGATCATCGCATGCGCCTCCTTTTCTTTTGCTATCTACTATACTACACTTTGGGAAAAAACGCAAAAAGAATCCGAAGGCTTTCGGGAAAGCCTTCGGTCCGGCCTTACTGCGAGAAGCAGATCTTCCCCAGCAGCTCCGCCCAGAGGTCCGGGAAGGTGCGCGCGGGGATCTCCGCCGGGGCGACGAGGGGGATCTCGGCGACAGTCTCGTCTCCGGCGGTGACGGTCATGCGGCCGAGCTGCTGCCCGGCCGCGACCGGCGCGCGGACCGACGCGTCCGTCTCCACGGACGTCCGGATCTGCGCTGCGCGCGCCTTTTCCAGCAGGAGCGGCGCGTCGCTCTGCGGCACGGGGGTCACGAATTCCTGCGTGCCCAGCACGACCGGGACGGGCGGGATGCCGTCTTCCGGCTCGGGCGTGACGAGCGCGTAGTTGGAAAAGCCGTAGTTGAGCAGGGCTTTGGCCGATTCAAAGCGGTCGACCGAGCTTTTGCAGTGCATAACGACCGCGATCAGCTCCATCCCCCCGCGCTCGGCGGAGGCGGACAGGCAGTAGCCCGCCTGCGAGGTATAGCCGGTCTTGAGCCCCGTCGTGCCGTCATAGAAGCGGACGAGCTTGTTCGTGTTGGACAGGCCGAACTGGCCGTTCCGCACGGTGTCCATCCAGATCGTGGTGTACTGCTTGATCTCGTCGTGCTGCAGCAGCGCGCGGGACATGAGGGCGATATCGTAGGCGGTGGTGAGGTGCGTGTCCGCGTCCGGCCCGTCGTCGAGCCCGGTGCAGTTGACGAAATGCGTGTCGGTCATGCCGAGCTCCGCCGCGCGGTCATTCATGCGCGAGACGAAGGCCGCCTCGCTCCCGGCCACGTGCTCGGCCAGCGCGCAGGCACAGTCGTTCGCGGAGGAGACGACGACCGACTTGAGCATCTCTGTCAGCGGCAGCTGCTCGTTTTCCTCGAGATAGATCTGGCTGCCTCCCTTGGCGGCGGCTGCGGCGGAGGTGGTGACGGTATCGTCCCAGCCGATGGAGCCGCTCTCCAGCGCCTCCATCACCAGCAGCAGCGTCATCACCTTCGTCACGCTGGCCGGGCGGAGCTTCTCATGGGCGTTGGATTCATACAGGACCTGTCCGGTCTGCTTCTCCATCAGGATGCACGACGGCGCGGGCAGCTCCAGATCCTCCGCCGCGGCCGTCAGCGACAGCCCCGCCAGGAGCGCCAGCGCCAGACCGATACAGACCAGCCTCTTTTTCATAAAAAATCACCCTTCCGTTTCATTTGTACAAGCGTATGAAACGGGAGGGTGCAATATCACTGGTTTCGTTATTCCGCGGCCGGGTCACAGAGGAAGCTCTGGATGTCGGCGAGGAAGCGCTCGCAGGAGACCTGCTCCGGCAGGACGACCCGCACCGGCGCTTCGAGCGGCAGGGCGCACAGGCTGAGGATGGATTTTGCGTCGAGCCGGGATCCCTGATAGTCAAAATGGACAGGAAACGGCTGACGGTTGGCGATCGTGGCGAACTGGGCCAGTTCGTTCACGGAGTGAAACTGAACGGTATATTCTCTCACGGAAAATCCTCCTGCAATGGGCTGTACAACCGGGGCGGCATCAGGTATAATAAAGCGGCAAAGCGTCAGTGGACAACGGATCGATCGTTCAAAAAAACAGAAGCAGGAACCAGTATCAGTTCTGCTATTATTTAGTATAAACGAAAAAGATATTTTATACTATCCACAAAAAATACAAACCTTTTTTGTGCATAATCAATACTTTTGGTGGTTTTACCTATGAAATTTGCATGTTACACGCTGGGCTGCAAGGTCAACCAATACGAGACGCAGGCGATGGAGCAGCTGCTGGTGCAGAGCGGGCATACCCTCGGCAGCTTTGACGAGATCTGCGACGGCTATATCATCAATACCTGCACCGTCACAGCCGTTTCCGACAAGAAATCCCGCAACGCCATCCGGCGCGTGCGCAAGCTGAATCCGGCCGCCGCCGTCGGCGTGTGCGGCTGCTACGCCCAGAGCAGCCCGGACGAGATCCGCAAGCTGGACGTCGACGTGCTCATCGGCACCGACGGCCGCGAGGCCTTCGTCCGCCACATGATCGAAGCCGCTGCCACGCGCCAGAAATGGGAGCGCGTGGACGACGCGGGCCAGCCGCGCGCGTTTGAGATCCTGCCCGCGGGCGGGCTTGCCGCGCGGACGCGGGCACTTTTAAAGGTCGAGGACGGGTGCAACAATTTCTGCACCTACTGCATCATCCCCTATGCCCGCGGCCGGGTGCGCTCCATGCCGCTGCAGGCCGCGGTGGAGCAGGCGAAGGGCCTTGCCGCCGAGGGCTACCGCGAGATCGTCATCAACGGCATCGAGATCTCCTCCTGGGGCTGGGAGTGGAAGGACGGCAGCTGCCTGCGGCAGCTGCTGGCGGCGCTCTGCGCGGCGGTCCCCGCGGTCCGGATCCGCCTGGGCTCGCTGGAGCCGCGCACCATCGACGAGGACTTCTGCAAGACGCTCTGCGTCTACCCCAATCTCTGCCCGCAGTTCCACCTGAGTCTGCAGTCCGGCTCGGATACCGTCCTGCAGCGGATGCACCGCCGGTACGATACCGCGCGGTATCTCGAAAGCGTCCGGCTGCTGCGGCAGTATTTCCCCGGCTGCGCCGTCACGACCGACCTCATTGTCGGCTTCCCCGGCGAAACGGAGGAGGAATTCGGCCAGTCGCTGGACTTTTTGCGGACCTGCGGCCTTTCGATGTTCCACATCTTCCCCTACTCCCGCCGCAAGGGGACGCCCGCCGCCGCCATGCCCGGCCAGATCCCGAACGCCGTCAAGGAGCGCCGCGCCGCCAAGGCCGCGGCCGTCGCCGCCGAGCTTGAGACGCAGTATCATACCGCCCTGCTCGGCACGACGCAGCAGGTCCTGTTTGAACAGGAGGAAGACGGGCTCTACGCCGGCCACGCCATGAATTACGTCAAGGTCTATGTACAGGCCGCGGACCTGCATAACGAGATCCGCGCCGTTCGCATCACCGAACTCTGCCGCGACGGAGTCTTTGGGGAATTAGAATAAGCAATACGGCCCGATCGCCTCGCCGAAGGCCAGATACCGCACGCCGTCGTCCAGAAAGACCGCCAGCAGCGCGATGCCGAGCCAGCCGCAGAAATACTGCGGGCAGATCTGCCCGTGGAAGTTGTGCGGCAGCCCCCGGTAGTCCCAGACGGCATAGCTCCGGTTGAACAGGAAGCCGAACAGCAGCTCCGACGCCGTGATCACGCAGGCGCCGAGCAGCATCTGCGCCGTCAGCGGCAGCCCCGGCGCCCACTCGTTGAGCATCCCGATCAGCACCGTGCACAGCCCGCCGCAGAGGAACATGCTCCCGTGCGACCGCCCGCGCCAGAGAAGCTCGATGCACACATATACGCTCCCGCCGGCAAGCAGGAGCAGGAAAAAATGCCGCAGATCCATTCTCGTTCCTCCCGCAGCTAGTATGCGCAGTCCGCGCCCGGAAACACGGAAAAAATTTAAGAAAAAGCGCAAAGATGCAGTTGACAAATCTCTGAATATCCTTTATAATACATCGTGCCCGTGAGATACGGCACATTTATGGCGGCATAGCTCAGTTGGTAGAGCATTCGGTTCATACCCGGAGTGTCATCTGTTCGAGTCAGATTGCCGCTACCAGGCCCGTTGGTCAAAAGGTTAAGACACCGCCCTTTCACGGCGGTAATATGGGTTCGATTCCCGTACGGGTCACCAAAGATCCCAGACGTCGTCCGATGTCTGGGATTTTTCGCGCTCCATAAGTCGGAATCAATCCATGTGAAGCTGGCGCGGCGGTGAGATGTAGAAGGTTATGATGTCTCGGCCGCATCTTACAAAAAAGCGGGCGAGAACTTGTAAGAGTGTACAAAAAATAATAAAAACTCGTTTTTTCGTTGACAATCATGAGATTTTACTGTATTTTAGTTTCATAGACATCATATCATCTTCTGAGCGGCTTGCCGCGGGAAAGGAATCCGGATTGAACGAGCAGGTTGAACGCAGACAGCTTTCCAAATGCGATTATGTCGCGCAGGAACTGAAGACGCAGATCATTGCCGGAAAATATCGCTCCGGAGATCAGCTTCCGCCGGAACCGGCGCTTTGTGAAATGTTCTCGGTCAGCCGCATTACGGTGCGGGAAGCGCTGAAAAAGCTCAGCATGATGGGCCTGGTGGAGATCAAGCAGGGAAAAGGTACGTTTGTCAAGTCTGTTGATCTGGGCCTTTTTATGAAGCCGATGCTGCAGCTTGTCGATTTTGATGAGATCGATATCGAGACGATCTACTCTGCCCGCGAATATATCGAGGGTGGGATCGCCTATCTGGCCGCGCAGCAGCGCACCGACGGTGAACTGGCCATTCTGGAGAGCATCCTCGGCAAGCTGAAAGCTGCCATCCAGGCCGGTGATATCCTGTCCATTTTTGAATACGACCGCGCGTTCCACGATGATCTTGCCCGCGCGGCGCATAACCCGATCCTGTTCGCCTGCTTGCAGACCATTGAGGAGATCAATGAGGCCTGCGTCAAGCGGTATGATAAGTTCCTGATCATGCTCGATGACTGCTACAACGAGCACTTTCAGATCTTCACGGCAGTGGCCAATCAGCAGCCGGAAAAAGCGCAGGCTGCCATGGCGCAGCATGCCAGAAGCTCCAAAAAAATTCTGCTCTGAGAGCGGATCGCCCACGTTTGTCTGAAAAACAGAAAACCCGTGCTTCGCGATCCGCGTTCTTCTTTCCCTGTAAACAGCATATCATCATATGTTTTGGAAGGGGATAATAAGATGCGCCTGAACCATCAAGACTGCCTGCTCAAAGGATATCCCAACGATCCGCTGATCCCCCAGCGCGGTGTGCAGCAGTACGTCTATCCGCGCGGGATCCACAACGCGATCTGGGGACAGCAATGCCGGCCCTGACGGGAAGCTCTGGTATGGCCTTGCGACGGAGCTCTCCAGCAGCGGCTATGTCCGGCTTTGCTCATACGACTGCAAAACGGGGCAGGTGCAGGAGCATTTTCGGGTGGAGGATGTTATCCTTCCGCACGACCGCCAGATCCGCGCGAGCAAATTTCATTCCTCCATCTGCTTTATGCCGGACGGCCGGCTGATCATGACGACGCATACCACCGATAAGAGCACCTGCCATCCGACGTGGATGCCAATCGCCTACTATCACCATCTCTGGGAGGGCTTTGCGGGCGGCCATATTCTGATTTATGATCCGCAGACCGGGCATGTGGAGAATTTGGGTTGTCCGGTTCCGCATGAGTCCATCTACGGGGCCTGTTATGACCCGGCTACCGAAAGCCTGTTCTTTACGGGCTGGATCCGGGGCCATCTGTATTGCTTCCGTCTGCAGGAGCGGCGCGTGCATGACCTTGGGAAGGTCAGTGAAAACAACGCCTTCCGTCTCGTGCGGGCAAAGGATGGAAGGATCTACGGCTCCTCACGGACCGGGTACCTTTACCGGGTCGATCCGAAAACTCTGCAGATCGAGGATATGGATTTCCAGTTCCCGCACGAGACGTATGATCACCATTGCCGCTATAATGAGCTCTCCATTGCGTGGACCGGTCCGGACGGCAGGCTCTATATGGCCGGAATGTACAGCCGGGATTTCTTTGCGCTGGATACCGGGACCGGCAAAATTGAAAACCTCGGTCATTATCTGCCGACGGCGCGCTACAGTCCGGATGAAAACCGCAACGGCGTATTCGGGATGGACTTTGATTCGGACGGCGTTCTGTGGTATGTGGTGACGTCACTCAATAATTATGAGGAAAATCTTGAGTCCAGGATCCCCGCGGGCCTGTTCCGCTGGGACATTACACGGGGCGGAAAGCCGGAGTTTATGGGCGCGGCGGGCACACCGAAGCGCGTTTGCGGCTGGAACAGCGAAGTTGTCTGCACGAAGGACGATATCCTTTATATCACCGGCAGCAACCATTCTCTGGACGGGCCGGAGCTTACCGCCATTGATCTGAAGACGTTTGACGCGGCGCACCCCTACTCCGGCGGGCGGACGATGCGTATTTTGATCCCGAAAACGAGTTCTATCAGAACTGCGCACGGCAGCTGCATGAGCAGGAAGACCTGCTCGCGGCGAATCCGCCGGATATCCAGCTGCCGTTGGCTGAGGCGCCTGTACGTCTGTGGCGGGCGCTGGCCCCGGACCAGATCGAAAACAGCGCGGTCAAGCGGCTGTTCTGGCAGGGAGAAGCGCTCTGCGGTGTCTGCGGCGACGAGCTGGATCTGTGCTCTCTGTTCCGGTTCAGCCTGAAGGATGGGCTGCAGGAGCTCGGCTATTTCGGTACCGGCGCAGGCAGCATGCATGTAGAGGCGCTCAGCTTCTGCACATACGTCCGGACCTGCGCAATCAGCCCGGATGGACGATATCTGGCCGTCGGCGCGGATGAGCGGCTCGGAACGGTCCTGATCTACAGCCTGGAACATCTGTAATTTATGCGGCTCGATCCGTGTAAAAATACAAAATAAAACCAAAAGGAGAATGTATCATGAAAAAGACTCTTGCCCTCCTCCTGGCGCTTCTGATGCTGGCGGCTTGCCTGGCAGGCTGTGCGGCGAAGCAGGAAACCCCCGCCGCTGCGGAAACGACGGCCGCAGAGACCTCCAACCAGCCGGTAAGTGAAGAAACCTACTATTACATCTGCCCGCTTGCGAACCTCGAATACTGGCTGGCCCATAAGGCCGGTCTGGAAGACGCCTGCCGTGAGCTGAATGTCACGCCGAAGTTCGTCGGCGACGACGGTCTGGATGTTGACGCCATGTGTGCGGTTATCGAAACTGCGCTCAACGACCCGAACTGTGCAGGCATCGTCATGCAGGCAAACTTTGCCGACGCCTATGAGCCGTATGTCCAGCAGGCCTATGAGAAGGGGATCCCGGTCTGCTATCAGACGGTCGACGGTGTGGACGGCTCCAAGCGCCTGTGCTTCCTCGGCACCGACTATGTTGAATACGGCAAGATCATGATGCGTCAGGCGGCGGAAGCTACCGGCGGCAAGGGCAGCGTGATCTATTCCAATGCACTGTCCGCAGGTTCTGCAGCTGTTGAGGATGTTACCACCGGCATCAAGGAAGAGATCCAGAACTGGCCGGATATGAAGCTTGTTGCGGAACTTGACGACAGCTCCGACGCAGCCGTCGCTGCGACCAAGGTCGGCGCAGCGCTGCTGGCCAACGACAATGTCACGGTCGTGATCGGCGGCCAGTCCACCTCCGCCATCGGCGCCGTGACGGCGATCAAGGAAGCGGGCATGCTCGATCAGGTCAAGGTCATCTCCATCGATCGTGACGCCGCTACGCTTGAGGCCATCCAGAACGGCGAGATCTATTCCACCGTCGCAGGCAAGCAGTACACCGAGGTCTACTACGGCGTCAAGCTCTGCTATGACTACAACCACGGCGCAAAGAATGCGTTCTCTGACGACGACGCGGCCGCCGGTCTTGTGATCGCACCCTCCTTCGTGGATACCGGCGCGCTGATCATCAACAAGGATAACGTTGACAAGTTCGCCAGCTTCTCCTACGCGACCCGCTGATGCAAACCATATGGGAACGCCGCAGCGCGCGGCGTTCCCCCTTCAACTGGGAAGAAAGAAGGGAAACGCAATTTGGAAGACCATGTTCTTGAACTAAAAGAGATCACAAAGACCTTTCCGGGCGTCAAGGCACTGGACCGCATGCAGTTCCAGCTTCGCCGCGGCAGCATTCATGCGCTGATCGGCGAAAACGGCGCCGGAAAATCCACACTGATGAAGGTCATTTCCGGCATTTATACGCCGGACAGCGGGCAGATCCTGCTCGATGGAGCGCAGATCCACGTCACAAGCCCGCTCGACGCAGAGCGGAAGGGTATCAGCATCGTGCATCAGGAGCTGTCTGTGTTCAATACCTCCTCCGTTGCTGAAAACATTTTTACGATCCACGCACCCAAAAACCAGCTTGGTATGATCGATTACAAGCGCATGTACCGGGACGCCAGACAGATCCTGGACCAATACGGCTTCCAGGACGTCGGGGAGAAGGCGACCATGCGTAACCTGAGTGTCGGCCGTCAGCAGATCGTGGAGATCCTGCGCGCGGTCAAGCAGAACGCGAAGGTCCTGATTTTGGATGAGCCGACTTCGGCCTTGACGGAAAAAGAGACCGAGGTCTTAATGCAGATCATGCGCACCCTGCATGACGGGGGCGTATCCATCATTTATATTTCGCACCGTCTGGAGGAGATCTTCCAGATCTGCGATACGGTCACGATCATGCGTGACGGCCAGTACATCAAAACGCTGCAGGTATCGCAGACCAGCAAGGAAGAGTTGGTCAAATATATGGTCGGGCGCGACGTCGTGTATCAGTACGGCGCCGGCACCAGCCAAATCGGAGAAGAGGTCCTTCGGCTGGAAAACGTCTGCTATAAAAACTACGTCAAAGACGTATCGCTGTGTCTGCATGCCGGTGAGGTGCTCGGCCTGGCAGGCCTGGAAGGCGCGGGCCGCACGGAGCTTCTCGAATGCATCTTCGGTGTACACCGCCCGGAGAGCGGGAAGCTGTATCTGGACGGAAAAGAGGTCCATATTCACTCCACCGGCAGCGCCAAGCGGCAGAAGCTGGCCTACATCACGAAGGACCGGAAGAACAAGGGCCTGTTCCTGCGGATGTCGATCGCGGACAATATGCTGGCTGCCAACGTCGACCGTCTGACGCGGCACGGCTTTATGCAGTTCAGGGAGGGCCGGCAGGACGCGGCGGAATACCGGGAGAAATTCGAGATCAAAACGCCGGACGTCAACAAGCTTGTCAAGCAGCTCTCCGGCGGCAATCAGCAGAAGGTCCTCCTGTCCATGTGGATCAGCCGCCACCCCAGGATCCTCCTGATCGACGAGCCGACGCGCGGCATCGACGTCGGCACCAAGGAATCCATCCACAATCTTATCCGGAGCTACGCCAGGCAGGGAATGGCGGTGCTGATGGTTTCGTCTGATATGCCGGAACTGATCGGCGCATCCGACCGGATCGTCGCCATGTACGAAGGACGCGTTTCCGGCGAATTGCCGCTGGACCAGATCTCAGAGGAACGGATCATGGCCCTGACCTCCGGCATGAAAATCGATACAAAGGAGTACGCGTTATGAAGCAGCCAATCCGTTATGACCGGAAACAAGAATCCGGTATCCGGCATATTCTGAAAAAAATATTTGCGATCCGTGAAATTGTGATCTTGCTGCTGGTCCTGGTCCTCGGCGTCTTCATGGCCCTGAACTCCAGACAGTTCCTGACGACTGCGAACTTCAAGACCATCGGCAATTATATGGCAAACGACATGATCATCGGCGCCTTTCTGACGATCTCGCTGATCGCCGGCAACACGGACTTCTCGGTCGGCTCCAATATGGGCTGCTCCGCGTTTGTCTGCGGTCTGCTGCTCAATGCGGGACTCCCGGTCTGGGTCTGCATTCTGGTCGGACTGTGCGTGGGTGTTGCGATCGGCGCGCTGAATGCATTCTGCATCGTGCAGCTGAAGGTCGTCCCCATGATCGCCACGATGGGCACCTGGATGGCGTTTAAGGGCGCGGGCCTTATGATCATCAATTCCTCCACGCTTTCCAACTTCCCGGCTTCGTTCAAGGCCATCGTACAGGACTGGAATCTGTTCGGCGTTTCGACGCTGATCGTGGTCATGCTGATCGTCGCGGTGGTCGCCGCGCTGCTTTTGAAGTATGTTTCGTTTTTCCATCAGGCGTATTTTATCGGTTCTAACCCGGAATCTGCGCGCCTGTCCGGCATCAACGTCACCAAGTTCGTGTACGTGCTTTATATGATCATCGGCTTTTTCGCGGCGCTGGCCGGTATCCTCGCTACCTCGCGCTACGGCTCCGCGCCGGCTTCTCTGGGGCAGGGCGTTGAGTTCCGTGTCATCTCCGCGCTGCTGATCGGCGGCGTCAGCCTCTCCGGCGGCGAAGGCTCTATCCTCGGTACGTTCCTCGGCATTCTGCTGATGGCCCTCATCTCGAATGCCCTGACGCTGTTCGCAATCGACTCGAACCTGCAGAACGTGCTGATCGGCAGCATCATGGTCATCTCTGTCGCGATCGACGAGGCAAACCGCCGCCGCCAAAAGTAACAGACGTATCCGGCTTGAACGGCCGGAAGAAAGAAGCGTAACCGCCGTATTCACCAACGGCAAACCGAAGACAAAAGGAGTATAAATATGGGACTTTATGACGAATTCAGATTCAGACCGGCGTCGTGGCTGCCGCACAGCGAGCTGCCGCTGGAGGAGCTGGAGCGTGTGCGCAATATCAGACGCGAGGACATGGAATACACGAACGAGAATGGATATTCCGTGCGCGTGGTCCTGGACCCGACACTCTGCATGGTGCAGGATATGTTCTACCGCATCGTAAAGAGCGATCTGGAGGATAAGCCCTTCTCCATGATCTGCCCGAACCAGTGGCCGGCGGCCTATTCGGCAGTCGCGGAAATGATCAACAAGTTCAACATCAACTGCCGCAATCTCCATGCCTTTGCCATGGATGAGTGGGCCGATGAGAATGGCAACGTCGCGCCGCTGACTTACGGCGCGGGCCTGGGCTACAGCTTCCTGAACCACTTCTATTACCGGATCCGGGAAGACCTGCGTCCGGCGCGCGACCACTGGCACACCTTTACGAACGAGCTCCGGGCGAACGATGCATATTCCAACGTCATCGACGAAGTGACGGGCGGCGGCGTGGACGTGATCTACACGGCGACGGGCTGGCCCGGCCACACGGCGTTCATCGATCCTCGCAGCGAGGAGTTCAAGGCTGCCTCCATGGAAGAATTCCTGCAGCTGGGCTCCCGCATCACGACGGAGGTCCCGCTGACGGTCTGCGAGAACTCGCTGTTCGGGCCCATGGGCGCGTCCGGTGACGTGTGGGCCGTGCCGCCGAAGTCTGCGACGATCGGCCCGCGAGATGTGATGCACGCGAAGGAAGTCGTGGAGCTGCACAATTTCGCCAATGCGGACGGCAGTTCGTGGCAGCGCATGGTCTCCCGGCTCGAGCTGTACGGCCCGATCAGCATGGAGTGCCCGGCATCCATCTACCGTCTCAAGAAGGGCGTGTGCTACGTGTCCGAAGCCATCGCCAAGCCCTTCGGCAGCTGGTATAACGGCATCGCGGACAAGGATATCTGAGAAAACGCTGCAGTGACGGAAGCAGCGGCGTTCTGAAATGCTATACTGCCGCCGGCAGGAAGGGCGGCTGTTATAGAGGATCCCGTATCCCGCAGGGAACCCTGCGGGATATCCCGCGTTACAAAGGAGAAATGACATGCAGGCAATTATCAACACAAAGCTGATCCTGGAAGACAGCTATGTCTGGGACGGTGCGGTCACGTTTGAAAACGGGCGCATCGTGCAGTGCGGAAAGCGCACGGAGGTAGACATCCCGGCGGACGCGGAGCTGATCGACGCACAAGGACTATATACCGCGCCGGGACTAGTCGATATCCATAACCACGGCACGGTCCGGGAACACTTTTATGCCGCGCCGCGCGCATGCGCGGACTTTTTCCTCTCGCACGGCGAGACGACGGTCCTGCCGGCCTTTTACTGCAATCTGACGCTGCAGCAGATGCTGCAGGGGCTGGAAAATGTGAAGACTGCCATTGCGCAGGGCGCGGGGAACCTCGGCGGCCTGTATATGGAAGGGCCGTATATGAGCGGCGAGGGCAGCAACCAGAACTCGATCCTCTGGCGCGGGGAGATCCGGCCGGAGGAATACCGGCCGCTGATCGATGCGATGCGCGGCTTTGCGCGCATTTGGGCGATCGACCCGGCCAGACCAGGGATCGAACGGTTCATGCAGGACGTGCGCCGGGCGGATCCGAACGCGATCTTCGCGCTGGGCCATTCGCACGCGACCGCCGCGCAGTGCCGCCGGGTGCGCGGCTGCGGGGTAAAGGTACAGACGCACCACGGCGATTCCGGCAAGGCACCGGGTCTTGCACAGGGGACCATCGGCGCCGGCTGCGACGAATATACGCTGTATGATCCGGATATGTACGCGGAGCTCATCTGCGACGAGACAGGGATCCACGTCGACCCGGACATGCTGAAGATGGTCGTGCGGACGAAGGGCGTGGAGAAGATCATCCTGATCACCGACTCCATGCCGGCCGACGGCGATTATAAGAATAACGAGGCAGACGGGATCGCCTGGGGTCCGGATCTCAATTACGACTACGAAGGGCACCTGGCCGGCAGCCATCTAACGCTGGACAGCGCGTGCCGGAACCTCATGGCGCACACCGGCTACGGCCTGTGCCACGCGATCCGCATGGCGAGCCTGAACCCGGCAAAGCTCCTGGGGCTGGACCGCGAGCTCGGCTCCATCGCCCCCGGAAAAAAAGCCAACCTGCTCCTCATCGACGATCTCGTCCACGTGAAAAAAGTCTTCCTCGCCGGACGCGAGGTCTCAGAACCGCGGCCGTAAGGCGCACGCTCCTATATGAAGCTAATGATCCGCGCCGGGGCACCCGCCCCGGCGCTTTCAACGCCTTCCTCAACCGCCTCGCTGAACCCATTACGCAAATCAAAGAGCGACCCGGTATTCTGTCTTTCAGCGCAGAATGTACGATGCAGATCTTCTGCTATGGGGATTTCGAGTCAAAACGGAGTTCACCATTTTAAATTCTTAAGCTGAACCAAAATAGATACTCAAATTCAGTGTGTTGATTATAGCATATATTGTTCCACTTTACAATGAATGTTTTATTTCTTCCGAAAATGCTTGAGAAATCGATATGTTTTTGTTTTACTTTGCGATGGTATTCTTGCCTGTGATTTTATAATCCTCGTTGCCCACTCTCTATCCCCAGACAGTTATAATGTAGAGTTGGTGTTGGGAGTTGACAATCCAGATATTTCTGCATTGCAATAGAAAAAAGCTAGCCAATAGCTTCTTCTACTATATCATGTGTCAGCTTTGCCAGAATCCGTTTGCCCCAATCCGCTTCATCCAAATAGTTGAAAAACATCTTTATGGAATGCTCTTACATTCTCAGCACTAATTGTCGGTAATTTAATCATCTCTGCTCCGCCTCCAACAGTTGAATTTGATGCTGAAGGGCAGCCTGTTGTGCTTTCAAAAAGTCAATTATACTTTGGCGTTCATCACGTCGAATATTTTCCGCAATACTATTTATTCCATGTCGTTTGGCAATCTGCTCGAGACGTCTTTGAATAATTGGCTCACCAATGAGAGCGATCTTCTTTTGCATTTCTTCTTCGCTAATTGAGTTTTCCTTAAATTCAGTGATCCAAGCATTTATTTTATCTTTCGCATATGCTCCTATGGCTACCCCATCTTTAATAAAAAAGGCATCTCTGTATAGCGTATGAATATTCGCGCCAAATGTTTGAGCTGTGTGCTTATCCTGTACTATTTTATCACCATCTTTTCTGAGAAATATCGAATTCTCATGCGGAATATCCGAAAGGACAATTGGGGAATGGCTTGTAATTATAATTTGAAAATAACTATGCGGAAAGTACTCTTGAATGGCAGTTAAAAAATCGTTGAGTATCTGTCGTTGCCATTCGGGATGCAGATAATTCTCTCAATATTTAGTTGTACAATCATTCTCAATATTTCTTTACTGCTTGTAAAACTAGCCTCTTTCCCTCTTGGCGAATCTACAACAAATGGGAAACGGGTTGCACTACTCTTATAGTAGTCCATTGTTTGGAATAACGCGACAATTTGTGATAAAATTATTTTATTTTCAAGCGTACCCTGTGCGCTAATTGGGCGTAGCAGCTTAATTTTCCCGTCATAAGCAGGATCCCATGCACCTAAAGATATGATGTTACTCCGAACTAACTCGATATACTTATTTTCTGTATCTTTTCTGCTCGGCATTTTTCGAAGTTCTCTTTTGATCTTTTTAATTTCCGTTTCAATAACCGCTTTGTCTGCAGATACAGCCCCCAATTCGTTCGTAAACCGCCGTATTGAATCACGCAAGCCTCGCTGTCGGATATAGACATCAAATCTATCTTTCGAATCCTGATATGCTGTTTCTTCTTTTTTTAGTTCAGACATATATTCCAAATATCGAAGCGGTACAATAGATGCATCCCTGGCTCTGTGCAAGAGTTCTGATCAAAAATACTGGTCTATTGAGAAGTCATGGGATTATAACGGCCCCGGATATAACGGAGCAACCAGCGCATTTTCAATTATCAAAAATCGCTATGTGGAATCCGGATATTATTACAAAGTTACATTCGTTGTGGACGTATACGATAGCAACGGCACTTACATTGAAACGCTTCGTGCTGCGTCGAGTGTGCTTTATGTATAAACGTTGACGGAATTCTACGCAGGCATTACGCATTCGATGTCGCACTTCTGTCGCACAATCGCCTAAAATCGCGCACGCTCGGCACTTGATTTGTCGCAGGTATCTGTGTTATCCTTACAATAGAAAAATAGAAAACAGATGTTGCAGTGCTCGGCTGCAGCATCTGTTTTTTGTATGCTGCCGCATACCCGGCGGGCAGCATTTTGGTTTAGGAGGGATAACAAATGGACAACAAATACCTGAACGAAGTGCTGGATCGGCTGGAAAACTATCAGAAAATGATGCGGCAGATAGAACTGCTTCAGTACGAAATACAGTATGCCAGCCATGTTACGCCGACGGAAATGATTGAGGTCATGACGTTTCAAAAGCGGGACGCAGACAATGCCGGTACGAATGCCTATCCCAAAAGCGTCCCTGAAATTGCAATGTCCTATCAGCGCACTGCCGCGCAGCTCAATGGAGAAAGTGTTGAAGAACTGATCTCCAAATACGCCGATCTCTGCCATGAGCAGGATCGGCTTTCGCATTACATAGGGTTTCTGGACGGGCGGCAGCAGGACGTGATCCGTAGGTATTATTTCGAGCAGCAGTCCTGGGGCGAAATTGCGGACGGCATGGGCTCGACGCCAAGAACCGTGCAGCGGCTCAGACAACAGGCTGTAGAGGAACTTGCAAATCTGTACGCTTTCGCTGACGGTATTCTTCGGCGGTAGGAAGACGAAAAGAGAAACATCTTTCAAAATAATGCCGCCGCGATACCCGCGGCGGCATTGCATTACCCGCAGAGCTGTCGTACAATAACTATACGAGTCAGCTTCTGCACCTTGAAAAGTTCATATTTTACTTCGTATGAGGAGGATTCCACTATGGAAAAGAGAGAAAATGAAACTTTGAATGTACAGGATATCAAGCAGATCCTGAACATCAGCATCAACGCTGCGTACAATCTGATCCACAGCAAATCATTTCCAGTCATTCGTATCGGCAATTCTTTTCGCGTTCCAAAAGAACCGTTTTATGAGTGGATGAAGTCCTCGCATACGATTATGAATTAACGTCAAATCTCCAAATATTATAAAGAAATTGGAGGTTGATAGCATGGCACGTCGTTCAAACGGAGAAGGCAGCTTCTATCAGCAAAAGGATAAATCATGGGTCTATCAGGTTACATACGGCCGAAAAGAGGATGGAAGTCCATACCGCAAAGCGTTTAAGGGCCGTACCAAGACGATCTGCAAAGAGCGCCGGGTACAGTGGGAGGAAGAACAGGCACGTATCAAGGCGGAGGAGGAAGCACAGGCAGCGGAATCCGCCCATCTCGAAGAACTCCGGGCTAAACTCGGTCACCCCATTGAGGCGGAAATACTGTTCTCAGAAGCCTTCCTTAAATGGCTTGAGCTTTACAAATCGCCGCCTGCCAGAAAGCCGTCTACCTATGCAAGCTATCTGGATACCTATCGGATTCATTTCGCGGAAGCCTTTGGAAACCTGCCGCTCTACCAGATCACCCAGGACACCATACAGGACTATTATCAAAGAAAGCAGAAAAACGGCGGCCGTTTGGATGGGCGGAAAGGCGGCCTGTCCGCAAAGACCATTCAGAACCAGCATATGCTGCTGAAGGACTTTTTCGCGTATGCCATGAGGAAATACCACCTGCCGTGTAATCCCACGGTTGACACGACAAGGCCGGAGGTTATTACGCCGGAGATGCGTGTCCTGAGCCCGTCGGAAATGCAGGTCTTCATCGAGGAGGTCATGCGGGAAACACAGCGCGTCGCGATTCTGACGACCCTGTTCGTCGGATTTCGCGTCGGCGAGGTGCTGGCGCTGAAAATTTCCGATCTGGATTTGGAGAAGCAAACGCTTTCGGTCACGAAAAATCTGATCCGTGTTCCAACAGCGGCCGTTTCTCCAGAGAATCCAAACATTGAGATTCTGAATTACGATCCGAAGAAGAAAACGCACCTTATCGTTCAGAACACGCCGAAGACAAGCACGTCGAACCGCGAGATCGCGATCTCTGACGGCCTGTGCGAGCTTCTGATCCGGCATCTGTTCACGCTGGCAAATTCCACATGGCCGAACCCGGACGGGCTGCTGTTCCTGTCCAAGGCCGGGACGCACCTTGATCCCAAGAGTTTTGAGATCCGGCTGGCCGCAGTTTCCAAACGCTGCGAGATCCGCAAGGTCAATCCCCACGCGCTGCGGCACACGCTGGCAACGCGGCTGGTGGAAGACAAGGTGCCGCTCAACATCGTGCAGGGAATTCTGGGACATTCGTCGATCGAAACAACGCGCAAATATCTTCACAAAAACGAAGATATCGAGCGCGAGGCCATCGGCATGATGAGCGATTATCTTAACATGGGCCAGATGGATGCAGCGCCGAGATTAAATGGCACTGCCCCTCGCGCCAAGTTTGCAGATGTTGTTTTACCGACCTTTCCACAGCGCCGAAATCACACGGCATAAAACGAAAAACGCGCTATTGCATACTTTATTGCAAATAGCGCGTAAAGCTGTCAAACGGCAGCATTCCAGCCAGAACTTCTGAAGCGTTTTAATATGGAAGCTATGTCCAGCAAATCAGGGTAAAGACTCCACGGGGAGCATGAATTGCAAATGAGCAAAACGGATAAATCCGAACAAAACGATAGAGAAATCGCCGCATTTCTCACGAAATACGGCGATTTATGGTTGCGGGAGAGGGATTTGAACCCCCGACCTCCGGGTTATGAGCCCGACGAGCTACCGAACTGCTCTATCCCGCGATATAAGGCTCTCACAGAGCCTTATTATAATAGCAGAAGGCGGAGCGGTTGTCAAGGGGGCTGCTGGAATTTTTTTATCCCGGATATTCCGGTGCCGGGACATGCATCGGGAGCTGCACCATGCACAAAACAGCCAGCGTCACCGCGCCGAAGATCATCCAGGCGCGCATGGACTTTTTGCCGGTCAGGTGGGTATAGAGCGCGCAGACGCAGCCGAGGAGCAGCACGCATACGAGCCACGTGCTCTGCACGCGCAGGGGCGTGAGGCCGAAGCAGTCGATATACAGCGCCAGCTTGGAGATCGCGATGACGGCGAACAGCATGCTCTGGACCAGAAGGGCGGCGGCCATCCAGCGGATCAGCTTCTGCTCCTGCCGCGCGGTACGCGTGACGAGCCAGAAAAGGGTGAAGTTGATCGCCATGACGCGGCAGAGCTCGAAGAAGCCCTGGCGGGCGTATTCGGCCACGGTAAAGCTCTCCGGCAGCGTCCGGGTAAAGGCCCCGAACAGGTACCGGCCCTGCACGAAGAAGAACACGAGATAGAGCGCGCTGAACAGCCCGAGGGCCGCGGCCCAGATGCCCGCCGGGACGGTGCGCAGCTTCGGCAGGCGGCTCACGACCGCCGCTCCGCGCCCGCGCATATCCTCCGGCGTCCGGCGGCCGAGACCGGCCAGCAGGCCGAACACGTACGCGCCGACCGGCAGGGAGGCGAGGAGACGATAGAACCACGTCTCGTCAAGATCGAGCGTCAGCGTCAGCCGCAGGTCGTCGATCAGCTCGCTGAAGGTGTCGTCCGCGGCGGACAGCTGCGTCATGGCCAGCACGAGCAGCACCAGCGCGGCGAACGCCGCGAGCACCGCGCCAGCGATCGCGCCGGCGCTGACGCCGCGCTCCTTTTTGGACTTCAGCGCGAAGATCACGCAGCGGATGCGCAGGAAGAAATTCTGAAACGGGACGATGAGAAACGCGTACAGCGCGTCGAGCGGCAGCAGATGGCCGCTTTCGCCGCCGGTCAGCCGCCCGGAGCGGCACAGAAGCCAGTAGACGGCAAGGATATGCAGTGCCAGAAAGGCGAGGCTCGAGGGGATGGCATACTCCTGCATGACCTGCACATCCAGCCGGGAGTCGTACTGGTTCGGATGCAGGCTGCGCCACGTGATGCAGCCCGCGATCACCACCACGCAGGCCAGCCAGACCCAGCTTTCCCACGGACGCTTCACGTCCCGGTACAGATATTCTCCGGCGGCGATAAACCCGGCGGCAAACAGCGGCAGCGCCCACCATCCGGAACCCAGATACACGTATGCCAGCACATACATCCCGAACGCCAGCAGCACTTCCTTCCGGCTGGCCGAGAACGGCGGCTTTGCCGGGGCGAGCGTCTCCTGCGCCCAGTCGGGCGTTTCCGGCGGGCGGGGGAATTCGTTTTTACGTTGTTCTTCCATCGGTGACCTCCTGTTGGTCGTCCACAAACTCCAGCAGGTCGCCCGGCTGGCAGCGGAGCTCATGGCACAGGGCCATGAGCGTGGAAAAGCGGATGGCCTTGGCCTTGTTGTTTTTGAGAATGGACAGGTTCGCGGGGGTGATGCCGACGCGCTCGGCCAGCTCCCCGGCGGAGATTTTGCGCTTGGCCATCATGACGTCCAGATTCACGAGAATTTCCATGCCGCACCCCCTAGATCGTGAGGTCGAGCTCGGCCTTCATGTCGATGGCCTGCTGGAAAATATTCTTGATGATGCGCACGATCAGCGCCATGAAGCCGGCCGCGATGGCGACCGCGATGAACGGCAGATAATACAGGCAGCTGACCAGACACACCGCGCCCGCGCCCACGCAGCACCAGCTGACCTGCCGCAGCAGCCGCACGTTCTTCGCGTCGAAGACGAGCTGCGCGCGGATATTCTGCAGCAGCTGCCACAGCCGCACGAGCAGCACCCAGCCGAAGCCGCTGCAGAGGTAGATCGTGACCATCATCAGCACGCCGTACTGCCAGTACATCAGCCGGATCTCCACGAACCACTGCACGGCCCAGTAGCAGCCGATATCGAGGGCGGCGAGGAGGATCATGAACAAGACGACGCAGATTCGGGAAAGCTCGATCGAGCTGTTTTTGGACCAGTTCATAGGGGACACATCCTTTCTGTAGCTACAGGCTACCACAGAGAAGATCGTTTGTCAATTATTTTTTATCGAAAAACAATAAATAATTCTTAAGAAACGATAGACGAGCATCAAGGCTTCCCTGCATAGGGGAAGGCATGAGGGCGCAAAAATCCCGTCTCCGGGAGGGAGACGGGGTGGAGGGTTGGGATTATGCGCGCTCGAAGCTGAGGTAGCGGGTGCCCTGGAAGGTGAGTTTGCCGTGGTCGCCTTCGACGAGATAGCCATAGTCCTGGGTGGGGATCGAAAGCTCCATGCGGTCGCCGCTGGCGACCTGGAACGTGGCGTAGTACCAGGTGGAGGAGGAATTCGTGTGTGTGGTGCTGTTATGGTGGTGGGTGACGTCCATGCGCTTGGAGACGATGGTCGCGTCGACGGTCAGGCGCGGGGAGTTGTTATTCTTGTGCCAACGGCCGATGCCGCGCACGGCGGTGACGATGAACATGATGAAGATGCCGACGAACATGACCGTGAAGATCACGGGGAAGACTGAATTCATAAAGTCAAAGCCGAACATAGCGGGCCCTCTCTTTCTGTTTGTATCTACAATATATCAGACGCAGGAGCGGTGCGCAAGTTCCCGGCGGAAAAAGAGAAAAACTTGTGGAAAATCCCCTTTGCAATTTTTTCCGGCGTGTGGTAAAGTACAGCTGTTGTGTAGCAGCTTTGCGTAAGTCCGAACGGACTTGCGCAATTTTTTTTATTTCGGGAGGTTTTTATGGAAGAAAAACAAAACGCCGCGCTGGGCACTGCCCCGCTCGGGAAGCTCATGGTGAAATTCGCCCTGCCGTGCACGATCTCGCTGCTGGTGGGAGCGCTGTACAACATCGTCGACCAGATCTTCATCGGCTGGGGCGTGGGGTATCTTGGCAACGGCGCGACGAACGTCGTGTTCCCGCTGACGGTGCTGGCGCTGGGTCTGGCTGTGATGATCGGCGACGGCGCGTGCAGCTACGTGTCGATCTGCTTCGGGAAAAACAGGCAGGAAGATGCGGACTGCGCCGTTGGCAGCGCTGTGACGCTGAGCGTGTTGGTTGGCGTGCTCGTGGCGGGATTCTACGCGGTGTTCCAGACGCCGATTTTGCTGCTGTTCGGCGCGACGGAGGCGAATCTCGCCTATGCGAAGGAATACTTCACCTACATCACCGTCAGCATTCCGATCTACGTCTTCGGGCAGGCGATCAACCCGATCATCCGCTCGGACGGCAGCCCGCGGTTTGCCATGGTCTCCATGCTGGCGGGCGCGATCGCCAACTGCATCCTCGACCCCATCGCCATCTTTGTGCTGCGCTGGGGCGTGATGGGCGCGGCTGTGGCGACGGTGGCCGGGCAGGTGATCACGGCCGCGATGGGCGTGTGGTACCTCTGCCATACGAAGGCGCTGCGGCTGGGAAAGGACGATTTCAAGCTCCGCGGGAAGATCCTCGCGGCCTACCTGCCGCTGGGACTGTGCAGCTTTCTTGCGCAGATCTCGCTCGTCATCGCCATGGCGGCGACCAACAACATGCTCGTGCAGTACGGTGCGGGCAGCAAGTACGGCGCGGACATCCCGCTGACGGTCCTCGGCATCGTCATGAAGGTGTTTCAGATCATCATTTCCATCACCATCGGCATGTCCGCGGGCTGCATCCCCATTGTGGGCTACAACTACGGCGCGGAGCAATACGGCCGCTGCCGCGGGATCCTGTGGCGGCTGATGGGGGCGGAATTCGCGCTCGGCGTGCTCGCGCTGCTGGTCACGCAGCTGTTCCCGCGGCAGCTCATCGGGCTGTTCGGCGCGGAATCGGCGCTTTATAATGAGTTTGCCGTGCTGACCTTCCGCGTGTACCTGTGCATGCTGCCGCTGGCGACGGTCAACAAGGCGGCGTTCATCTTCATGCAGGCGCTGGGGCGGCCGGTGGAGTCGGCGGGGCTGTCGTTTTTCCGGGAGGTCCTGCTGGCGGTGCCGCTCGTGCTGCTGCTGCCGCGGGCGTTCGGGCTGATGGGCGTGCTGTATTCCATGCCGGCGGCCGATATCGTCACGTTTCTTGCCTCGGCCTTCGTCCTCGTGCGGACGGACCGGCAGCTGCGAAAATAGGGCTTGCATTTTCCGGCATGTATGTTATACTTGGTATAACTTTTCATACCAAGTATAACTTATGGCAGGAGGGATCTTTATGCCGATGCAGTTCCCGAAGGGGAAATTCGTCAGTCTGGTCAAGGTCGGGGAGAAGGGACAGATCGTCATCCCGAAGGGGGCGCGCGAGCTGTTCAGCATCCAACCGGGCGACCAGCTGCTGCTGATGGCGGACAAAAAGCGCGGGATCGCGCTGGTCAGCATGGACGATCTGAACGTGCCGGATGCGCTGTTCCGGATGGCAAAGGAGGCGGAAGACGATGCAGATCCTGAAGCTTGACGGGCTTTGCAAGCAGTATCCGGCCTTCCGGCTGGAAAACGTCTCGTTCTCCATGAAGGCCGGGACGATCATGGGCCTGATCGGCCGCAACGGCGCGGGCAAGACGACCACGCTCAAATCCATGCTCCATCTGGTGCATCCGGATGCGGGGACGGTCACGATCTGCGGGCTGGATATGGACAAGGACGAGCGGGAGATCCGCTCGCGCATCGGCTTCGTCTCCGGCGGCGCGTCGTATTACCAGCGCAAGCGCCTGCGCGAGCTGACGGACGTCACGAAGCGCTTTTATCCCGGGTGGGACGACGGGCGCTACGCGCGCCTCGTCCGGCAGTTTTCGCTCGACGAGAGCAAGCGCATCTGCGAGCTGTCGGAGGGCATGAAGGTCAAGTATCAGCTGGCGGCCGCCATGTCGCACCGGGCGGAGCTGCTGATCCTCGACGAGCCGACGTCCGGCCTTGACCCCGTCTCGCGTGACGAGCTGCTGGACACGTTCCGGACGCTCTGCGAGCAGGAGGGCGTGTCGATCCTCTTCTCCACGCACATTACCTCGGACCTTGACGCCTGCGCGGATACGATCACATACATCCAGCATGGCCGCGTCGCGGCCAGCACGGACAAGAAGACGTGGACCGGGGGGTATCTCCTGCTGCAGGGCAGAGACGCGGCGTGTACACCCGCGCTGCAGGCCGCGTGCATCGGCGCGCGCAGCCACAAGGGCGAGATCGAAGCGCTTCTCCGCAAAGAGGACGCCGCGCTGGCCGCCGGTTTCACGCTCACGCCGGCGAATCTGGAACAGATCATGGTCCATCTGGAACGGGAGGCGGAAGCATGAAGCTGCTGATGAAAAAGGAATGGAAGCTGGTCGTCACGCCGGTGCCGCTGCTGTTTTTGCTGCTGAGCGCGCTGGTGCTCGTGCCGAGCTATCCGTATTACGTGACGTTTTTCTATAATGCCCTCGGCATTTTCCTCATGCTGCAGGCCGCGCGGGAGAACCGGGACGTGTATTACATGGCCCTGCTGCCGGTCACGAAGCGGGATGTGGTCCGGGCGCGGTTTTCCACCGTCGTGACGCTGCAGCTGCTGCAGATCGCGGCCTGTATCCCGTTCATGCTCCTCCGCAGGAGCTATGCACAGATCAACAATCCCGTCGGCATCGAGGCGAATCTGGCCTTCCTCGGCTTCGGGTTCGTGCTGATGGGGCTGTTCAACCTGACGTTTCTGCCGATGCACTACAAAAACGGCTATGATCTCGGCAAGCCCTTCGTCGTCTCGAGCGTCGTGCTGTTTCTGGCCATCGTCCTGCTCGAGACGCTCGACCATGTCGTGCCGTACATGAAGACCGTGTGCGAAAGTTACGCGTCGGCGGACCTTGTCCGGCAGCTGCCGGTTTTGCTCGGCGGCGTGGCGGTGTACGCGCTCGTGACCTATCTGGCCTTCCGCACCTCGGCCGCAAGATTTGAACAGGTCGACCTGTGAGCGGACTGGAGCCCATCGACATCCAAAAATCACGCCCGCCCGGGGAGGCTCCCCGGGCGGGCACGATTTTTGGATTCAGCCTTTCATGGTGTGCGGGGCGGCGTGCTTTCCGGGCTTTACAAACGCGACAAATATGGTATAATGGATGGCACAGAATGTCGTCACTTTGCACAACTGCAAAGGCGGGAGGGGTCTTTATGCGGCTTGCGGTACCTTTTGATCACGGGCAGATCTACGGCCATTTCGGGCGGACGACGCAGTTCAAGCTCTATGATGTGACCGACGGGCGGATCGTCTCGTCGGCGATCGTCGACACGATGGGCAGCGGACACGGGGCGCTGGCTGGATTTCTGAAGGCCTACGCGGTCGACGCGCTCATCTGCGGCGGCATCGGCGCTGGCGCGCGGCTGGCGCTGGCGGAGGCCGGGATCCGGCTGTATCCGGGCGCGGAGGGCGGCGCGGACGACGCGGTCCGGGCGCTTTTGGCCGGGGCGCTCCATTACCAGCCGGACTATGTCTGCGGCCACCACAAGGACGAGCCGCCGCGCGTGTGCGGCAGCCATACCTGCTCTGCGGCCTGCTATCATGAAACATCGGAGGAACGGTCAGAATGAAACGAACGGATGCGCTCTATCAGAGCTTTGTAGAGATCCTGCGCGAGGAGCTCGTGCCCGCCATGGGCTGCACGGAGCCCATCGCCATCGCCTACGCCGCGGCGCAGGCCCGCGCCGTGCTCGGCAAGCGGCCGGAGCGGGTGCGGATCGAGGTCAGCGGAAATATCATCAAGAACGTCAAGAGCGTCGTCGTGCCGCATACGGGCTCGATGCACGGCATCGCCGCGGCGGCTGCCGCGGGCATCATCGCGGGCCGGGAGGAGAAGGAGCTGGAGGTCCTCAGCGAGGTCACCGACGAGCAGATCGCGGACATGCGGGCGTACCTGCAGGAGGCGGCCTTTGACATCCGGCCGATCGACTCGCCGTTCATCTTCGACATCCGCATCACGGTTTACGCGGCTGGCGATCAGGCCTCGGCGCGGATCGTCGGCAGCCATACGAACCTCGTGCAGCTGCTGCACGGCACGAAGCGCCTCATCGACCGCCCCTGCAGCGAGACCGTCTCCGAACGCCGCACGGACCGCAGCGTCCTGACGGTCGAGCGGATCGTGGATTTCGCGCAGTCGCTGTGTCCGGAGGATGTGCAGGAGATCTTTGAGCGGCAGATCTCGTACAATATGGCCATCGCCGAGGCGGGCCTCGCCGGGTCCTACGGCGCGAACGTCGGCAAGACGCTGCGCGAGGCCTACGGCGAGACGGTGCAGAACCGCGCCCGCTATATGGCGGCCGCGGCCAGTGACGCGCGCATGTCCGGCTGCGAGCTGCCGGTCATCATCAACTCCGGCTCCGGCAACCAGGGCATCACGGCCTCCGTGCCGGTCGTGGTCTACGCCGAGGAGCTGGGCGTGAGCCGCGAGACGCTCTACCGGGCGCTGGCGGTCTCCAATCTCAGCACGATCCATATCAAGGCGCACATCGGGACGCTTTCGGCCTACTGCGGCGCGGTCTCGGCCGGGTGCGGCGCGGGGGCGGGCATCACCTACCTCTATGGCGGCGGGTATGAGCAGATCAAGCATACGCTGGTCAACGCTATGGCCATCACCTCCGGCATCATCTGCGACGGCGCCAAGCCCTCCTGCGCGGCAAAGATCGCCACGAGCGTCGACGCGGGCCTGCTCGGCTACCACATGTACCGCTGCGGCAACCAGTTCTATGCCGGCGACGGCATCGTCAAATCCGGCATTGAGCACACGATCGAGACCGTCGGCGCGCTGGCCCACACCGGCATGGCCGACACCGACCGGCAGATCATCCGCCTGATGATGGAGCCCTGACCAACTTACATAGAAAAATGCCCCGGCGCAGGACCGTCTGCACCGGGGCGATTGATTTTAATTCAATTGGTCGGCCAGGTCGCGGTAGCGGCTGGCGTCGGCGGCGCTGCCGGTGGCCTGGGCCATGTGCTGCGAGAGCTTTTTGGCCGCCGTATCCGCCGAGACGACCGTGCCCGCGCCTGCCACGCAGCCGCCGGGGCAGGCCATGCCCTCGAGCAGATATCCGTCGAGCTTCCCGGCCTTCGCCAGCATCAGAAGCTTCCGGCACTCGCGCAGGCCGTCGGCCCGCTGGGTCTTGATCTGGCATTCGGGATGCTCCTTGTGGATGAGCTCCTCCACCGCGGCGGCCACGCCGCCCGCGACGGCAAAGCCGCGCCCGGCGCGGGTGCCCTCGTCAAGGTCCGGGCTGTCGGGCAGCTGGGAAAAATCGATGTCCCTGGCCTCAAAAATGCCCATCAGCTCCTCGTAGGTCAGGACGAAGTCGACGTCGGTCCGGATATCATCCTGCATGGCCTCGAGCTTTTTGGCCGCGCACGGGCCGACAAAGACGACCTTGCAGTCGGGCCGTTCGCGCTTGACGAGCCGCGCGGTATAGACCATCGGTGTGTAGGTCATGGAAATGTTGCCGGATTCGGCGGGGAACAGCCGTCTGGCCATCATTCGCCACGACGGGCAGCAGGAGGTCGCCATGAACCGCTGCTCCTCCGGGACCTTTTCCATAAAGTCCCGCGCTTCCTCGATCGTGCAGATATCCGCGCCGACCGCGACCTCAACCACATCGGCAAAGCCGAGCTGCTTCATGGCCGTGAGGAACTTCGGCACGGTCACGTCCTTGCCGAACTGGCCGACGAACGACGGCGCGACGATGGCCACGACCTCGTTGCCCTCGAGCATGGAGCGGATGACCTGATAGATCTGGCTCTTGTCGACGATCGCGCCGAACGGGCAGCTCACAAGGCACTGGCCGCAGGAGACGCAGCGGTCATAGTCGATGCAGGCCTTGCCGTATTCGTCGACGCCGATGGCGTCCATGCCGCAGGCGGCCTGACACGGGCGCTCGAGGTAGGTGATGGCGTTGTACGGACAGGATCTGGCGCATTTGCCGCACTTGATGCAGAGCTTCTGGTCGATGCGGCTCTTGCCGTTGACGAATTTGATCGCGCCCTTCGGGCACACGCGCTGGCACGAGGAGGCGAGGCAGCCCTGACACAGCTCGTTGACGCGGTACTGCCGCGTCGGGCAGGCGTGGCAGGCGTAGGGGATGATGTTGACGAGCGGGGGCTCGTAATACTGCTCGGCGATGGCGGCCTGGTCCATGCCCTCGGTCAGAAGCGTGCGCGTCTGCACGGGCTGGAGGGACAAACCCATGGCCAGCCGCACGCGCTCGCCGGCGATGGCGCGCTCGAGAAACACGGACTCGCGGTGCAGCGGGCTCTGGCCGGGGACGATCTTGAAGGGGATATCCTCCATATCGGTGTAGTCGCCGGAGTATGCCATCCGGGCGACCTCGGTAAAGACTTTCTTTCGGATCTCTGTGATCAAAGATGGGATTCCGCGCATGATGATCTGCTCCTTCTGCATATTCTGGCGACAGTATAGCACACTTTCCTGCAAACGTCACTGTTTTCTTTTGCCTTGACAGCGGGGCGGCAATGTCGTAAGCTGAAGGCAAAGAAATGTGTATGCGGAGGGCGGCTATGTCCAAATTTCAGATCTTCCTGATCGTTCTGTATCTGTTTTTCTTCGGCGCTGTCGGCGGGTGGGTGCTGGAGCTTCTGTTCCGCCGGTTCTTCTCCGGGGCGAACCCGGAGCGCAAGTGGCTGAACCCGGGCTTCCTCTTCGGCCCCTGCCTGCCGCTGTACGGATTCGGCACGGTGCTGCTGTTCATCCTCTCGGAGCTGGACCATCAGCTGTTCGGCTCGTTTTCGGGCACGTTCTGGTATTACCCGGTCATGTTTGTCGTCATGGCGCTGGCCATGACGCTGCTGGAGTATATCGTCGGCGTCGTGAGCTTCAAGGGCTTCCACCTGCGCCTGTGGGACTACAGCAAGCTCTGGGGCAATGTCCAGGGCATCATCTGCCCGCTGTTCACGTTCTTCTGGGGCGTGTTGTCGCTGGCGTACTACTTTTTGCTGTATCCGCGGCTGCGGAAGCTGGTGGAGTGGTTCGTGGCACACCCGCTGGCGTCGTTTATGGTGGGCGTTTGCTTCGGCATTTTCCTCATTGACCTGTGCTTCTCCATCCATCTCGGCGCGGTCGTGCAGAAAAAAGCCGCCGAGATCGATAAAAATGTATATGACGCCATCGACGTGCAGAAGCTGTGGCATAAAATGCAGTCCCGCGGCGGCTTCTTCCGACTTGTGTCCATTAGGCCCCTGACGGAGCGCATCGATGCGTTTGATGAGTTTTTACACCGCAGACCGGGAAGTATGGAAAAGGAGAAATAAGAATGCTCTTCTGGATATTCATGCTGCTGTTCGTATTGATGAGCCCGCTCACGATGATCTATTTTGGCCGGAGGTTTTTCAAAAGCCCGCCGAAGTCCATCAACGCGACGTTCGGATACCGGTCGACCATGTCCATGAAAAATCAGGAGACGTGGAAGCTGGCGCATACGGTCTGCGGGCGGTACTGGTACTGCTGCGGCTGGCTCCTGCTGCCGCTGTCGGTCGTCCCCATCCTGTTCGTGATCGGGCGCAGTGTGGAGACGATCGGGTATGTCGGGTTGATCACCGTATTCCTCCAGCTCGTCCCGATGCTCTGCGCGCTCCCGGTCACGGAACACGCGCTGCGGAAAAAGTTTGATAAGAATGGGATGAGGAAGAGCTGAGAAAGGGAAACTGCAAAGCTATATGCCATTGCTCCCCGGCCCTCATCAGTCCCGGCTCCGCCGGTCCAGCTTTCCCCAGGGGAGGCCGTTTGGTGCGTACAAACCAAGAACCCCCCGCAAGAAGGTACAAATTATCTGAATTTTCACCGCACCTTCTATTGACGGCAATCGTTCTACGGCAACTGGTATCAAATCTGATGCCCCCGTATCAGGCGGCGCGTACCAAGACATACGTAAGATGAGTATCGTGTGGAACGATGCCCGAAACATTGGAGTTCGCCTGAATTCAGACGCAGAATGCACCCCGCGTCTCCAAGCACTCTTTTCTCCCCTATCTTTTCTCTTGCGAGAGAAAAGATAGGGCCGCCGGAGGCGTGTCAGAAACGACCACGGCGGAACGAGCCGCCGCAAGCGACGTCTCTTATCCTCTGTGCTCGTTTCTTCCTTTCCAAACCGCAAACTAAATTTGCGGGTTGGATTTTCCTATGCAAATCTGATACAACCTCTCAGTCTCGGCTGCGCCGAGCCAGCTCCCCTGGAAGGGGAGCCTTTTCCGCTGCGGCGGGGCGAAAAAAACGGAAATTGTGCTGGCTTTTCTGCGCGCCATGTGCTATAATAATAACGAAAATCATTATTGAATTATGAAAGGAATCCGAGCGTATGTATTGTGTCAGAAAAATGACCGAAGATCTCTATTGGGTCGGCGCGAGTGAGCGGCGGCTGAACCTGTTTGAGAATGCCTATCCGCTGACCAACGGCGTCAGCTATAACTCCTATCTGCTGCTGGACGAAAAAACCGTGCTGATCGACACCGTCGATAAGTCCGTCAGCGGCCTGTTCTTTGAGAACGTCGACCATGTGCTGGGCGGGCGGAAGCTCGATTACCTCATCGTGCAGCATATGGAGCCGGACCATGCCGCGACCATCGGCGAGCTCGTCCTGCGCCACCCGGAGCTGACCATCGTCTGCAACGCCAAGACGCGCACGATGATGCAGAACTTCTTCACGTTTGACATCGACAGCCGCCTGCAGCTCGTCAAGGAAATGGACACGCTCACGACCGGCAGGCATACCTTCGCCTTCGTCATGGCTCCGATGGTCCACTGGCCGGAGGTCATGGTCTCCTACGACACAACGACCAAAACGCTCTATTCGGCCGACGCCTTCGGCACCTTCGGCGCGCTGAACGGCAATCTGTACGCCGACGAGGTCAATTTCCGGACCGAATGGCTCGCCGATGCCCGCCGGTATTATACCAACATCGTCGGCAAATACGGCACGCAGGTGCAGACGCTGCTCAAAAAGGCCGCGGGGCTTGAAATTGAGATGATCTGCCCGCTGCACGGCCCGGTCTGGCGCAAGGATATCGCGTGGTTCCTCGACAAATATATCCATTGGGCGACCTATACGCCGGAGGACGACGCCGTCGTCATCGCCTATGCCTCCGTCTACGGCGGCACGGAGAACGCGGCGAACGTGCTGGCCGCGAAGCTGTCGGAGCTTGGCGTGCGGAACGTACAGATGTACGACGTGTCCGTCACGCACCCGAGCTATATCCTCTCCGAGTGCTTCCGCGCGAGTCATCTGGTCTTTATCTCCACGACGTACAACGCGGGCATGTTCGTGACGATGGAAAATCTCGTGCACGATATCGTCCATCATAACCTGCAGAACCGCACCATCGCCCTCATGGAAAACGGCTCCTGGGCGCCGACGGCGGCCGGGCTCATGCGGGCGGAGTTCCAGAAGCTCAAAAACTGCACCATTCTCGACGAGACCGTCACGATCAAATCCACGCTCAAGGAAGCCCAGCTCGCGGACGTCGACGCCATGGCGCAGGCAATCTATGACTCCATGCCGAAGCCGGCCCCCGCGGTGCACACCGCCGACGCGCCGGTCGAGAAGAACGCGTTCTTCTCGTTCTCCTACGGCCTGTTCGTCCTGACGGCCCGGGAAGGGGAGAAGGACAACGGCTGCATCATCAACACCGCTGCCCAGCTGACCGACACGCCGAAGCGCATCTCCATCGCCGTCAACAAGGCCAACTACACCCACGACATGATCCGCAGAACAGGCGTGTTCAACCTCTCGATGCTCTCGACCGACGCGCCGTTCGGCCTGTTCCAGCACTACGGCTTCCAGTCCGGCCGGGATGTGGACAAGTTCGCGGACGTCAAGGGCATGGCCCGTGCGACGAACGGCGTGTATTACCTGCCGTACTCCACGAACGCGTTCGTGAGCGGCAAGGTCACGCAGGAGATCGACCTCGGCACCCATACGCTGTTCATCGCCGACGTGACCGAGGCCCGCGTGCTCTCCGGTGCGCCGTCCATGACCTACAGCTTCTACTTTGCAAACGTCAAGCCCAAGCCCGCCGCGCTCACGAAGCAGACCGGCTGGGTCTGCAAGATCTGCGGCTACGTTTATGAGGGCGAAACGCTCCCCGCCGACTTCATCTGCCCGCTGTGCAAGCACGGCGCGGAGGATTTTGAAAAGCTGCCGGACTGACGGCGGCGAACGACAGACAGAAAGGACCGATCATCATGCCCCGTGTACTGGAACATTTGGAACCGAAGGCGGTATTTCATTTCTTTGAAGACCTGACCCGCATCCCGCACGGCTCGCGCAACACAAAGGCCATCAGCGACTACTGCGCCGCGTTTGCCGAGGCGCGCGGCCTGTGGGTGTATCAGGACGAACTCAACAACGTCATCATCAAAAAGCCGGCCAGCGCGGGCTATGAGACTGCGCCCGCCGTCATCCTGCAGGGCCATCTCGACATGGTCGCGGAGAAGACGCCGGAAAGCCCCATCGACATGACCAAAGATGCGCTTGCGCTGCGCGTCGAGGGCGACTACGTCTCGGCAGACGGCACGACGCTCGGCGGCGACGACGGCATCGCCGTCGCCATGGCGCTGGCGATCCTGGACAGCAGCGAGATCGCCCATCCGGCGCTCGAGGCCGTCTTCACCGTCGACGAGGAGATCGGCATGGAGGGCGCGCAGGGGCTCGACTTCTCCCAGCTCTCCGCCCGCCGGATGCTGAACATCGACTCGGAGGACGAGGGGATCTTTACCGTCAGCTGCGCCGGCGGCGCGAGCGCCAATGTCTCGGTCGGGCTGACGATGGCGCCGAACGCAGCGCCCTGCGTGAAGCTGACCGTCTCCGGCCTCATCGGCGGCCACTCCGGGCAGGAGATCAACAAGGGCCGCGCCAACGCGAATATTCTGCTCGGCCGCGTGCTGGATGCGCTGGTGCAGAAGCTCCCGGTCCGGCTCGTGTCGGCCGCGGGCGGACAGAAGGACAACGCCATCCCGAACGCGGCGGAGGCCGTCCTCGCCCTCGCAGAGGGCGACCTGCCCGCCGCAAAGCAGATCGCAGCCGCCTGCACGGCGGATCTCCGCAAGGAATATGCCGTGGCCGACCCCGGCGTCACCGTCACGCTGGAAGAAGCAGCCGTCTGCCCGCAGGCACTGACGGAGGAGGCGACGCTGCGCGTCGTCCGCTATCTGCTGCTCGTGCCGAACGGCATTGCGGCCATGAGCATGGATATCCCGGGGCTGGTGCAGACGTCGTGCAATCTCGGCATTTTTCACGTGGCGGACGGCGTGCTGACGGCGGTCAGCTCGGTCCGCAGCTCGGTTGCTTCGCAGAAGCAGATGCTGCTGGCGCGCTTTGCGGCGCTCAGCCAGCTGCTCGGCGGCTCGCTGCAGGTCACGGGCGCGTATCCCGCGTGGGAATACCGGCGCGAGTCCGTGCTGCGGGAGAAGATGGCCGCCGTCTACGAGCAGCAGACCGGCAGGGCCCCGAAGATCGAGGCCATCCACGCGGGGCTGGAATGCGGCCTGTTTGCCGGGCAGCTGCCGGGGCTGGACTGCGTCTCCTTCGGCCCGGATCTGGTCGATATCCATACCGCGCGCGAGAAGATGTCCATCTCCTCGGTGCAGCGCACGTGGAAGTTCCTGCTCGGCGTATTGGAAGCGCTGAAGGACTGAATTCGGTGATTTTTTGCCCCGGCGGGCCGCAGACCGCGGCCCGCCGGGGCGATTTTTGTGCTTCCAACGCCAAAACCGTGTAATTTTTTGCATATCGTTTATAAAAGCTTCACACTTCTCCCGAATAAAGGCGGTATAATCAGCATATTCGAAAGTAAGAGGAAGTGAACTGCATGGGAACAGATCCGTATCAGGTGCTCGGCGTATCTCCGAACGCTTCGGAAGACGAGATCCGGCAGGCCTACCGCCGGCTGGCAAAGAAATATCACCCCGATCTGAACCCCGGCGACAAGACCGCCGCGCAGAAAATGAACGAGGTCAACGCGGCCTACGACGCGATCAAGAATCCGCAGGCCTACCGCCAGCAGCAGGCGCAGCAGCAAGCCCAGCAGCAGGCGCGCGAGCAGTACCGGCAGGCCGGGCAGCAGACCTATGACCCCTTCTCCGACCCGTTCGGGTTCTGGGGTGCGCAGGGGCAGGGCGACGGCCAGCAGCAGACGGACCAGAATGGCTGGCAGACCTGGTACTACCGCACCGGCAGCGACCAGGACGAGGGCGACCAGCCCGGCGGCTACCGCTGGACCTATCACCGCACGCGCCGCCGTGGAAACTTCCTCGTGCGGCTGCTGGGCATCTATCTGGTGATCCAGATGCTCGCCGCGCTCTTTGGCAGCTGCGGCTACCGCAGCGCGTATTATTATGACCCGTATTCCTACCGCGATTACAGCTACAGCAATTCAGGATCCTATGCCAACCAGAACCAGACGGACGGAAATACAAGCTCCGGCAGCTGGTATTGAGACGGCAGAATGGATCTGACAGGAGGAACCTCAGATGTCCAGAACGATCGGTATTGACCTCGGCACGACCAACAGCTGCGTTGCCGTGATGGAGGGCGGCGAGCCCGTCATCATCCCCAACGCCGAGGGCGGACGTACGACGCCGTCGGTCGTCGCATTTTCCAAGACCGGCGAGCGGCTGGTCGGCAATCTTGCCAAGCGGCAGGCCGTCACCAACCATGACCGGACCATCGCATCCATCAAACGCCAGATGGGCACCAACTACAAGGTGTCGATCGACGGCCATAAATATACCCCGCAGGAGATCTCCGCCATGATCCTGCAGAAGCTCAAGGCGGACGCCGAGAGCTATCTCGGCGAGCCGGTCACCGACGCCGTCATCACAGTCCCTGCCTATTTTACCGACGCGCAGCGGCAGGCGACGAAGGACGCGGGCAGGATCGCCGGACTCAACGTCCAGCGCATCATCAACGAGCCGACCGCAGCGGCGCTCGCCTACGGCATCGACAAGGAGCAGGCGCAGAAGATCATGGTCTACGACCTCGGCGGCGGCACGTTCGACGTGTCGATCCTCGATATCTCCTCCGGCGTCATCGAGGTGCTGGCCACGGCGGGCAACAACCATCTCGGCGGCGACGATTTTGACCAGTGCATCGTCGATTACCTCGTCTCCGAGTTCAAGAAGGAAAACAAGATCGATCTGTCGCGCGATCCCGTCGCCATGCAGCGCGTGCGCGAGGCCGCGGAGAAGGCGAAGATCGAGCTTTCGTCCATGAAGCAGACGACGGTCGAGCAGCCGTATATCGCCGTCGGCAAGCAGGGGCCGCTGCACATGCAGATCCCGCTGACGCGCGCGAAGTTCAACGACCTGACCTATCATCTTGTCCAGGCCACGCGCGAGCCGGTCAACCAGGCCATCAACGATTCCGGCATCAGCATCTCGCAGATCAGCAAGGTGCTGATGGTCGGCGGCTCGAGCCGCATCCCGGCCGTGCAGGATCTGGTCCAGTCGATGACGGGCTCGCTGCCGTTCAAGGGCATCAACCCCGACGAATGCGTCGCCATGGGCGCGTGCTTGCAGGCGGGCGTGCTCTGCGGCAGCGTGAAGGGGCTGCTGCTGCTCGATGTGACGCCGCTGTCGCTCGGCATCGAGACGCTGGGCGGCGTCTGTACCCGCATCATTGAGCGCAATACGACGCTCCCCATCCGCAAGAGCCAGATCTTCACCACGGCCTCGAGCTTTCAGTCGTCGGTCGATATCCACGTGCTGCAGGGCGAGCGCCCGATGGCGCACCAGAACAAGGAGCTTGGCCGCTTCCAGCTCACGGGCATCCGCCGCGCGCCGCGGGGCGTGCCGCAGATCGAGGTCACGTTCTCCATCGACGCCAACGGCATCGTGAACGTGTCGGCGAAGGATCTTGACACCGGCAAGGCCCAGCAGATCACCATCACGGCCTCGAGCAACATGAGCCGCGACGAGATCGACCGCGCCGTGCGCGACGCGCAGCGCTACGCCGCCGAGGACGCCAAGCTCAAGGCGGAGGCCACGGCCCGCGACCGCTGCGAGCAGCTGATCTTCCAGGCCGGAAACGCGAAGAACCTTTCCAAGGACGACAAGGTCCGCGTGGCCGAGGCCGTCAAGAACGCGAAACGCGCCGTCAAGTCCAAGGACGCCGCGCAGATGAACGAGGCGGCCGGTCAGCTGGAGACGCTTCTGAACGAGGTCGGCGTCCACATCGACCCGAACGCCGAATACCACGGCTCGGCCAGCTACGAGAACCCGAACAACGACTTCTCCGACGACGCCGTCGACGCGGATTTTGAGAAATTATAAGAAAATGCCCGTGTTTCTTTTGAAACACGGGCATTTTTTCGCGTTTATTCCGCCATCCGGCTCAGGATCGCGGCGATCTGCGCGCGGGTCAGGTCGGACTGCGGGCGGAAGCGGCCCTGCGGGTCGCCCTGGACAAGACCGCGCGCCGTGCACAGCGCCACACCGTTCACCGCCCAGGCGGAGATGGCGTCCGCGTCCGCATAGCCGTCGGCGCTGCCCGCCGCCGTGATGCCGGAGAGGGCATAGAAGCGGGCGAGCATGGTGGCCATCTGCTCGCGCGTGAGCGTCCGGTCGGGGCGGAAGGTCCCGTCGTCAAAGCCGGTGACGATCCCGCTGTCGCTGGCCCAGGCGATGTAGGGCGCGAGGTCCGAGGCAGGGTCCACGTCGGAGAACTGCGCGGCGCCGTCCGTCGGGTAGAAGACATGGATCCCGGCGAAGCGGGCCAGATCCGCGGCGAATTCCGCCCGGGTCACATAGGCGTTCGGCTTCCATTCGCCGGTGTCCGTCAGCGTCATCCAGCCGTAGTCGAGGCAGCGCTTCATGGCTTCGTAGCCCCAGTGGCTCTGCAGCTGGCTCTCGTCAAAGGCCTGCGGGCCGACGGCGTCGGCCGGGAGGTTGACGCCGGTGTTTTTGGCCGAGTAATAGACCGTCGCGGCCTCGGGCGTGATGCCGCGGCGCAGCAGAAGCTCCTGCACAGTGACGAATTCATAGCCCTCGGCCAGCAGATCGTCGATGGCGGCCAGCGCGCCGTCGACGCTCGTGCGGTAGATATCGTGGACGAGGATGATCGCGCCGTCAAAGACGCCAGCCTCAATGTTCTGCCGGACGGTCTCGCTGTCGCGGTATTTCCAGTCCTCCGGGTCGACCGACCAGTAGATGAGCGGGGCGCGGACGACGGAGCGGACGGTCTTGTTTGCGTTGCCGTAGGGGGCGCGGATGTAGGCGTTCTCGTCGCCGCCCGCGGCGGTGATGAGGGTCTGGACGGCGTCGATCTCCGCCTGCACGGTCTTCGCAGAGCAGGTGTTGAGATTTTTGTGGTTGTATGTATGGTTTGCCAGCTGATGGCCCTCGCGGACGATGCGCCGGAGCGTCTCCGGCCAGCCGGAGGCGTTGACGCCGTTGACGAAGAACGTCGCGTGTACGCCGCGCTCGGCCAGACCGTCGAGCAGGTCGGCGGTATATTTGCCCGGGCCGTCGTCAAACGTGATGGCCAGCAGCTTCGCGCCGCAGTCCTGCGGCTGCGCGGCTCCGGCCGGCAGGACCAGCGCGGCGAGCAGCAGCAGAACCAGCAGCAAAGATATGAGCTTATGGATCGATCGCATATGGGGTCTCCTTTCTGCCGACATCATAGCAGAATTCGAGAAAAAAGCAAGTATCCCGCGGATTTTTAAGAAATCCGCGGGATATCTTAAGAAATTAAGGCAGCACCGCACAATTCGGCAAGCAGATCCGCCGAAGCGCGCAGACGCAATTGTGCGGGGTTGCCGCATTACTTTGCCGTGATGACCAGCTCGCCGTTCTGCACGTCGCAGACCAGTGTCTGGCCGGGAAGCACGTCGCCGCGCAGGATGCGCTGGGCGAGCAGCGTTTCGACCGTGTGCTGCAGATACCGGCGCAGGGGTCTTGCACCGAACTGCGGGTCGTAGGCCGCGTCGATGACGAAGGTCTTGGCGGCGGGCGTCAGCTCGCACGTGAGCTGCTTGTCGGCAAGGCGCTTGTTGAGCGCGGCGATCTGCAGGTCGATGATGCCGGTGATGTTCTCCTTCGAGAGCGGCTTGTAGAACACGATCTCGTCGAGCCGGTTGAGGAATTCGGGGCGGAAGCTGCGGCGCAGGAGCGTCTGCACTTCGTTTTTCGCTTCCTCCGAGATCTCGCCCGCCGGCGTGATGCCGTCCAGAATCGCCTGCGAGCCGAGGTTGGAGGTCAGGATGATGATGGTGTTCTTGAAGTCCACGGTCCGGCCCTGCGAGTCGGTGATGCGGCCGTCGTCGAGGACCTGCAGGAGGATGTTGAACACATCCGGATGCGCCTTTTCGATCTCGTCAAAGAGGATGACGGAGTACGGGCGGCGGCGGACGGCCTCAGTCAGCTGGCCGCCCTCTTCATATCCCACGTATCCGGGAGGTGCGCCGATCAGACGCGAGACGGAGAATTTCTCCATATACTCCGACATGTCGATGCGCACGAGGTTCTTTTCATCGTCAAACAGGGCTTCGGCCAGCGTCTTGGCCAGCTCCGTCTTGCCGACGCCGGTGGGGCCGAGGAAGAGGAACGAGCCGAGCGGGCGGTTCGGGTCCTGGATGCCGGCGCGGCTGCGCTGGATGGCCTCGGAGACGACGCGCACGGCCTCATCCTGGCCGACGACGCGCTTGTGGAGCGTATCTTCGAGATGCAGCAGCTTGTCGCGCTCGCCCTCCATGAGGCGGGCAGTGGGGATGCCGGTCCAGCGCTCGATGATCCTGGCGATCTCCTCCTCTGTGACCTTGTTGCGGAGCAAACTCGTCTCCTTGCCGTTCTGCGCCAGTTTTTCCTCTTGCTCGAGCTGCTTTTTCGCCTCGGGCAGGTCGCCGTATTTGAGCTTCGCGGCCTTTTCGAGGTCGTAGCTCTGCTCGGCGGCTTCGATGTCGCGGTTCAGCTGCTCGATCTTCTCACGCAGCTGCTGCACGCGGCCGATGGCGTTCTTTTCGTTTTCCCATTTGGCCTTCATGGCGTTGAAGGTCTCCCGCTGCTCGGCCAGCTCCTTCTGCAGCTCGGCAAGTCTTGCCTTGGAGAGCTCGTCGTCTTCGTTCTTGAGCGCGGCCTCCTCGATCTGCATCTGGATGATCTTGCGGTTGATGACGTCCAGCTCGGTCGGCATGGAGTCCATCTCGGTGCGGATCATGGCGCAGGCCTCGTCGATGAGGTCGATGGCCTTGTCGGGCAGGAACCGGTCGGTGATATAGCGGTTACTGAGCGTGGCGGCGGCGATGATGGCGTTGTCGGTGATCTTGACGCCGTGGAAGACCTCGTAGCGGGATTCCAGACCACGCAGGATGGCGATGGTATCCTCCACCGTCGGCTCCTGCACCAGAACGGTCTGGAACCGGCGCTCGAGCGCGGGATCCTTTTCGATATACTGGCGGTATTCGTCGAGCGTGGTCGCGCCGATGCAGTGCAGCTCGCCGCGCGCGAGCATCGGCTTCAGGAGGTTGCCTGCGTCCATCGAGCCTTCGGTCTTGCCTGCGCCCACGATGGTGTGCAGCTCGTCGATGAACAGGATGATGCGGCCTTCGGACTTCTTGACCTCGGCCAGCACGGCCTTCAGCCGTTCCTCAAACTCGCCGCGGTATTTTGCGCCCGCGATCAGCGCACCCATGTCGAGCGAGAAGATCGTCTTGTCCTGCAGCGACTTCGGGACCTCGTTCGCCACGATCCGCTGCGCCAGACCCTCGACGATGGCCGTCTTGCCGACGCCCGGCTCGCCGATGAGCACGGGGTTATTCTTGGTCTTGCGGGAGAGGATGCGGATGACATTGCGGATCTCGTCGTCACGGCCGATGACGGGGTCCATCTTCTGCTCTCTTGCGCGTTTGACGAGATCCGTGCCGTATTTGGCAAGCGCCTCATACGTATCCTCCGGCGTGTCGGAGGTCACGCGCTGGTTGCCGCGGACCGACTGCAGCGCCTGCAGGCAGCGTTCCTTTGTGATCTGATAGGTGCGGAAGAGGGACTTGAGCGTGTCGTCCGCGTTTTCGATCAGCGAGAGGAACAGGTGCTCGACGGAGACGTATTCGTCTTTCATCTGCTTTGCGATGTCCTCGGCCTGGTTGAGGGCGGTATCCACCGCGCGGGCGACGTAGTACTTGTCGGCCTCGCGGCCGGAGCCGGTCACGCGCGGGAGCTTGTTCAACTCCGCGTCGACGGCGGCTTCGAGACTTTCGGGCGTGAGGCCCATCTTTTTCAGCAGCTGCGGCACAAGGCCGTTTTCCTGCCGCAGCAGGGCGGCGAGCAGGTGGATCTGCTCGATCTGCTGGTTCTGGTTTTCAATGGTCAGCTTCTGGGCGGCCTGGATGGCCTCCAGAGATTTCTGGGTATAGTTCTGTGCGTTCATGGTAACACCTCTGTTTCAGGGGTTAGCACTCTACATTCACGAGTGCTAATTTATTTTGGCTTCATCATAGACCTCTCTCCGGAGTTTGTCAAGAGGGGGAGGGGGCGAAAATTGTGATATTTTTGTAAACGTTTGGTCGAAAAAAGAAAAACGGGATTTCATACTTATTTAAAAATTAGCCCCTAAGTTTTTTAATAAACCCTTGGTATCATAATCTTGCAAGAAGCGATATACACTTTTTCATTTTCCCCTCATATTGATAAAGAATTCCCCGCAGACAAGCCGGTCACTTGTTTGCGGGGTTTCTTTTGTTTGCGGGAAAAAGGAAAAGTGAAGAGTGAATAGGTGCGGTGCTGGCTGCGCCAGCGATTTCAATTGTGCCGCTCCGCGGCACACCACACTTCTTCACGCTTCACGATTACCTGCCGCCCTGACGCGAAGCGTCAGGGCGGCATTGTTTACAGTTGTGCAAGTCCTGCTTCGATCTCGCCGATCATGTAGAGGGAGCCGTAGCAGAGCACAACGCCGTCTTTGCCTGCGTGCTCGACGGCCAGGCGGACGCCGTCGGCGACCTGGTCGCAGGCCGTGACGGGCTTGCCGAACTGGGACAGATAGGCCGCCAGATCGTGCGCGTTCAGCGCCCGCGGGTTGCCCGGCGTGATGGTGATGAACTCCTTCGCGTAGGGCTCGACATTGCGGTACATGCAGTTGTAATCCTTATCGGCCAGTACGCCGGTGAGGATCGTGAGCGGGCGGCCGGGCAGATAATCCTGGATGTTCTTGACGAGCGCCTGGATGCACTGCGGGTTGTGCCCGCCGTCGATGATAAAGAGCGGATCGCTCCGCCGCACGTCGAACCGGCCGGGCCAGCGGACACTGGCCAGACCCTCGCGGATGTCGTCGTCGGTCAGCTTCCAGCCGCGCTGCTGCATGACGGTGGCGGTCGTCAGGGCGACGGCCGCGTTGTGCAGCTGGTGGTCGCCGAGCAGCGGCAGCTTCAGACGCTTGAAGCGCTCCCAGTCGAAGACCTGACCGGTCAGGTCGTGGGAAAGAAGATGGATGTCGGCGAAGTCCGCCTTGTGGAGCTTCGCGCCGACCGCCTTGCAGCGATCTTCGATGACGGCCTCGACGGAGGGCTGCTCACGGTAGATGACGGCGTCGCAGCCGGGCTTGATGATGCCGGACTTCGTCGCGGCGATCTTCTCCAGCGTGTCGCCCAGCACCTCGGTATGGTCGAGGCCGATGTTGCAGATGACGGCGGCCTCCGGCGGCAGGATGACGTTCGTCGCGTCAAATTCGCCGCCCATGCCGACCTCGCACACGACCAGATCGCAGCCCTGGCGGGCGAAATATTCAAAGCCCAGCGCCGTGACCATCTCAAACTCCGTCGGCTGCTCGAAGATCGAGTCGGCCAGGGGCTTGATGTACTCCGTGATGCGGCAGATCTCCTCGTCGGAGATCTGCACGCCATCGATCTGGATGCGCTCGTTGAACCGGATGAGGAAGGGGCTGGTGTACAGGCCCGTCTTGTATCCGGCCTTTGTGAACATGCTGGCCAGCATCGCGCAGGTCGAACCCTTGCCGTTCGTGCCGGTCACGTGGATGAATTTCAGCTTCCGCTCGGGGTGGCCCATTTTGTCCAGAAGCGCGCTGATGCGCTCGAGACCGGGGACACTGCCCTTCCAGCAGACGGAATGGATATAATACAGCGCTTCGTCAAGCGTCATGATGGATCCCTTCTTTATGTTTCGGATTTCTTTTCGTATTTGACCGGCGGCCAGAGCTTAGCGGCGGTGAATACCTTGGATCTATACAGCAGCCATACCACTGCGACGTCGATCACAAACGTGACGCCGAACTGGATCGACCGGGACGCGAGCTTCGTGAGGAAGAACGCCGTCTTCGCGTCGCCGCCGTAGACAAAGGCCAGCGCGAAGCTCTGCCACAGGATCGAGCCCAGCGTGATGGCGGGCAGGAACGCCAGCGCGATCGTCCAGACGGACGTCTTTTTGACGAGCATCGGCTGGAACAGACCGGCGGCCAGACCATAGAGAATGGGCGGCACGCAGAACATCGGGTTATACCCGTAGCCGGAGAACAGACACCCGACAAAATCGGCCACGAACCCGACCAGCGCGCCGGGCAGCGGGCCAAAGAGCATACCGGCCAGGAAGATCGGCACGGCTTCGAGCGAAAAACGGGTCGTCTCATTGGGCGTCGGAATGATGAACCGGGCCAGAACGACGGATACGGCGGCCAGCAGCGCGCAGGACACCAGCGTCCGGACGTTCTGCAGACCATGGCGCGGCGCGGTCTGCGCAGCGGCGGTAGACATGTTTTTGGACATAAAAAAGCCTCCTATTGGTTCAATGGGAGGAGGTTCGTACAAAATGGACTTTCAAACAAGAAAGAAACTGCAGTACAATTTCAGTTTGCTATAGCGGATGCGAAATGACACCGCGGAGAAACTCCTTCGCCCGGCGGCAACCTCCCATCCAACCGGTACTTGACGCGTCATTTCTACTCATGCAACGTTCGGGTACGCATGCTCTCGGCGTTAAATTGACAGGCTCACATCTTCCTGTCCTTCGTTTTCGCTCCTTCGAGCCTATTGTATTGCCTGGCACAGGAAAAAGCAAGAGGGAATCAATATTTTTTTATTGATTCTTTTCGGAAGCGCAGGCTCGCCGTCCGCGTTGCATTTTTCGGCAGTTCCTGCTATACTTTTATCAGAAAAAAGGAGGCTGTCTGCATGAAGGAATTTTTCTGCCGCCTGTTCACGCCCTGGAGGGCCGGGGCGCAGTTCGACGCGCCGGAGGCGTTTTACGGGTTCCTGCTTGCCCGCAACAAGCTGCTCGGGATCATCCGCAATCTCTGCTTCGGCGCGGCGCTGGTGCTGCTGATCGTCGGCTATGCCGTCTCTGACGGGACGAGCGGGTATTCGATCGCCGATATCGCCAACCAGCCGTTCTACCTGATCGCCGTGGGTGTGATGGTGATCGCGCTGCTGCTGTCGCTGGTCATGATCCAGAACGAAAAACAACTGCCGAGGGGGATGCGGCCGGAATGAAGCTGGAAAATCTGTCCGCACTGTTTGAAAACGGCGCCTATACGCTCGTCCTGCAAAAAGACGGCGAGACCATCTATAAGGACTTCGGCCGCGGCGTCGGCCCGGCGCTGCGCGTCTACGATACGCAGCCGGAGCTGCTGCGGGGCGCGGAGGTCTGCGACACCATCGTCGGCAAGGCGGCCGCGGCCATCTACATCCTCGCCGGTGCGTCCGGCGTGTACGCCGAGACGATGAGTGCCGCCGCCGTGGATTTCCTGACGGCCAACGGCGTGGCCTGCGCCTGCCATACGAAGACCGGGAAGCTCCTCAACCGCCAGGGGACGGGCCTGTGCCCGTTTGAACAGGCCGTACTGGAGCTGCAGAAGCCCGAGGACTGCCTGCCCGTCATCCGCCAGACGCTCGCGCGGCTGATGGCCGGGAAAAAATAAGCTGCAACCAGCCGCTCGTTTTCCTGTCTGTATCCATAGAAGAACTTATTTTATGAACACAGGAGGAAGAAACATGAAAAAGCTGCTTGTACTGGTGTTATCCCTTGCGCTGCTGCTGACGCTCGCTGCCTGCACGCCGGGCTTCTGGCGGGAATCGACGTCGGCAAAGCCCGTCATCTATCTCTACCCGGAAGAAAAGCAGGACGAGACCTGCGACGCCAAGCCGGTCGCGTATCTGTATCCGCAGACGGAAACGGAGATAACGGTCCGGCTGGACTATGACGGAGAGCTGACGTGTACGTATCCGGCCTATGCGGACGGCTGGACCGTCTCGGCCCGCCCGGACGGCACGCTGACGGACGAAGACGGCCAGACCTACCGGTATCTGTACTGGGAGGGCGTGACCGACCAGGTCTATGACTTCTCGTCCGGCTTCTGCGTGGCGGGAAGCGACACGGCGGCGTTTCTGGAGGACGCGCTGGAACAGCTCGGCCTCAGCCGCGCGGAGGCCAACGAGTTCATCATCTACTGGCTGCCGCGGATGCAGGAGAATGCCTATAACCTGATCGCCTTCCAGGACGAGGCCTATACCGAAAGCGCCCGGCTCACCATCACGCCGGAGCCCGACACGCTCATCCGCGTGTTCATGGCCTACCGCCCGCTGGAGAAAGCGGTAGAGATCGCACCGCAGACGCTCACCGCGCCGGAACGCACCGGCTTCACCGCCGTCGAATGGGGCGGCGCGGAATGTAAATAAGAAAACCCCCGTCTGCTGCCGCAGACGGGGGTTTTGCAATTAAAATTACGGTTTTTTCATCATCTGCTGCGCGCAGGCGAGCATCCAGAAAAGACTGCCCGCGTAGATCAGCAGCTCGGAGAGGCCCGCGCCTGCGAGGCTGATCGCGCCGAACAGCACGCCCGTGAGCGAGAAGAAGGCGAGGCGGCGGCGCGCGCCGCGGTCAAAGCTGAACGCACCGGCGTGGTAGCTGGCCAGCATGAACGAGATCATGGCGAACAGCGAGAAGCAGTAGTCGCCGATGGCGGGATTGATCTCCCAGTGGCGGAAGTCCCGGAAGAGCTTGGCGACATAGAACAAAACGGCGAAGACATAGAAGGCCGCGGACGGCTTCTGCCCCTTCTGCCGCAGCACGGCTGCCGCGCCGAGACCGAAGCCCGCCAGAAGCCCGAGCAGGCTGATGAGCATCCGGAACACCGAGCCGCGGAAATCCAGCGCGCAGCCCGCGATCAGACCCGCCGCGCCGAGCAGGGAAAACGCCAGATCCTGCCGGCAGGGGCTGTAGACCTCGGCATACGCGGCGTGCTTTTCCAGACTCACCGCGGCCAGCGCGAAGACGAGCACCATCAGAACGCTGAAGGCGACGACCGGGACGCTGCTGCCGCCGGAAAGCTGCGCCGTGCGGAAAAAGTATCCGGCAATGGCGGCCAGGATCGCGGCGTACAGAACGCCGATCAGGCCGGGCTTTCGTTTCATAAGCAGTCCTCCCCGTGAGCAATATTATCATATAGTATAGCACACCCGGGACGCAAAAGACACCCGGGACGCGGGATTTTTTGCGAATTTTTCGCGCTGCAGTCGAATTTGGGCGGCGCGGGGCGAAAAAAGCAGAAAATATCTGCCCGATCGGCAGGAAAATTCGGATTTTCTCCTTGCTTTTTCCGGCAGCGGATGCTATAATACAGGCATCTTGATAGTATTTTACTTGAGAGTGGGGAATGCTTCCCCACTCTTTCTTGCTGGTAAGGGGGTTTTTTCTTGAAGGTTACCGAACAGGTGGCGCAGTTCGCCGAGCCTGTCGTGCAGGCGCACGGCTGTACGCTCTGGGACGTGGAATATGTCCGCGAGGGCGGAGAGTGGTTTCTGCGGCTGTACATCGACAAGGACGGCGGCGTGGATATCTCCGACTGCGAGGCCATTTCCCGCGCGGTCGATCCGATCCTGGACGAAAAGGACCCTGTGCCGGACAGCTACAACTTTGAGGTCTGCTCCGCGGGGCTCGAGCGGCAGCTGAAGCGGCCGTCGGATTTCGCACAGTTTATGGGCTCGTCCGTCTCGGTCAAGCTGTTCAGGCCGGTCAGCGGGGCGAAGGAATTCGTCGGCACGCTCACCGGCTACGAAGACGGCGCGGTGACGATCGAGGCCGCAGGGGCCACACATACATTCCAGAAAAACGAGGTCGCGCAGGTGCGGCTTCACGTCGAGTTTTAAAGGGAGGAATTTCGAAAACATGAATGCCGAAATTTTTGCGGCGCTTGCGCAGCTGGAAAAAGAACGCGGGATCCCGCAGAGCTACATGATCGAGAAGATCACGCAGGCGCTCGTCGCCGCATACAAGAAGGACAAGGACGGCTATACCGACAACGTCTTTGTCGAGGTCAAGGACGACGATATGCACATGTACGTGCAGAAGGAAGTCGTCGACGACGTCATCACCCCCGCCACCGAGATCACGCTCGACGCGGCCCGCAAGATCAGCAAGACCGCGCAGCTGGGCGATCTGGTCAACGTCGACGTGCAGACGAAGGCCTTCGGCCGCATCGCGGCCCAGACGGCCAAGCAGGTCATCATCCAGGGCATCCGCGAGGCCGAGCGCGGCATGGTCTTCGACACGTTCTCGTCGAAGGAGCATGAGATCCTCACCGGTACGGTCCTGCGCATCGAGCCTGCGACCAACGACATGACCATCCGCATCGGCGGCGGCAACGACAGGACCGACGCCATGCTCTCCGCCTCCGAGCAGGTCCGCACGGAGTATTATCACGAGGGCGACCTCATCCGCGTCTACGTCGTGGAGGTCCGCCGGTCGACCAGAGGCCCGCAGGTCATCGTCTCCCGGACGCATCCGGGCCTGGTCAAGCGGCTCTTTGAGCTCGAGGTCCCGGAGATCGCTTCCGGCCTCGTGGAGATCAAGTCCATCGCCCGTGAGGCGGGCTCGCGCACGAAGATCGCGGTCTTCGCCTCGCAGGACGGCATCGATCCGGTCGGCGCGTGCGTCGGCACCCGCGGCGCGAGAGTCGGCGCGGTCGTCAACGAGCTGCACGGCGAGAAGATGGACATCATCGTCTGGTCGGAGGACCCGGCAAAATTCGTCGCCTCCGCCCTGTCTCCGGCGGACGTCAAGTCCGTCACGGTGCTGCCCGGCAGCACGAAGGCCTGCCGCGTGATCGTCCCGGACGATCAGCTCTCGCTCGCCATCGGCAAGGAAGGCCAGAACGCCCGCCTCGCCGCCCGCCTGACCGGCTACAAGATCGACATCAAGCCCGCCTCGCAGGAGCATGAGCTGGAGCTGGAGGACGCAGCGGCTGCCGCCGAGGCGCAGGAAGCGCCGGCGGAAGACGCCGGGCTGCAGGCGTAAGCCTGTACGGAAGGAGGCGTCCGTATGCAGAAAAAAATTCCCATGCGCCAATGCGTCGGCTGCCGGGAAATGAAAGCGAAAAAAGAGCTGGTCCGTGTGGTCCGGAGCCCGGAGGGGGACATTTCCCTCGACTTCCGCGGCAAGGCGCCCGGCCGCGGCGCCTATCTCTGCCCGCAGACCGACTGCCTCAGAAAGGCGATCAAGTCCAAGGCGCTTGACCGCGGACTGAACTGCCAGATCCCGCAGGAGATCTATGATCTGCTGCTTGCAAGAATGGAGGCGGGGGACCATGACTGACGCACAGCAGAAGGCCCTGCGCCTGCTGGGTCTTGCCCGCAGGGCAAGGCTGCTGCAGATCGGCGAAGAGCCGGTCGGCATCGCCTGCCGCAGCGGCAAGGCGAAGCTCCTGCTGGTCGCAAAGGACGCCGGCGACCATACCTTCCGCCGGGCCAGATCCTTTGTTTCGGGCAGCAAGTGCCCGTATGTATGTGTGCCGTACACGAAAGACGAGCTCGGCGACGGTCTGGGCTGCAACGCCTGCGCGCTGTGCGCGTTTACCGAGCCTGCGTTTGCAAAATCGTTTCTTGAGGCACTGGGCGACGAGACCCACGCGGACATCCTCGCCCAGCTGACCGTGCAGACGCAGCGGGTCCAGAAGCGCCGGCAGGAGGCGCAGGCACACAGGAAGAACGTAAAAATGGGGAAGAAATAACTGGAGGTGGCTGTATTGAGCATTGAAGTGAAACAGAAGATCAAGGAAGTCGCAGACGATTTTGCGATGCCGGCGAAGAAGCTCATCGAGATCGTCGGGAAATTCTACGAAAAACCGAAAAGCAGCTCCCAGAATTTGACGGAAGACCAGCTGAACGTGATCTTTGACTACATCACGCAGCAGAACCAGATCGATTCGATCGAGCAGGTCTTTGCCGCTGCCGCGGCAAAGAAGGAAGCTCCGGCGCCCGCGCCGGCTCCCGCACCCGCTGCGCCCGCCGCACCGGCCGCGCAGAATAAGCCCGCCGCGCCCGCGCAGAGCAATCAGCCGCGTCCGCAGCAGCAGAATCAGCAGCCGCGCCCGCAGCAGAACAATGTCCAGCGCCCGGCGCAGCCGCAGAACAATCAGAACAACCAGAACGCGCAGCGTCCGCAGCAGCCGAACGCCCAGCAGCAGCCCAAGCAGCCGCAGCCGGAGCGCAAGCGCGAGCGCCGCGTCATCGACACCAGCGCCGTCACCGTCAACGCCGACCGCTATGACGACCGCGTCGATTCGCTGGTCTCCGACCGCGTGCAGAATTACCAGAGCGGCAAGCAGAAGATCGGCAACAAGAACAAAAAGCAGCAGCAGGCCAAGCGCTTCGGCACCAAGTCCCGCTCCGAGGAGCAGGAGAAGATGCGCAGACTCCAGCTCGAGATCGCCAAGAAGGCGCAGCTGGTCGTCAAGATCCCCGATGAGATCACCGTCGGCGAGCTGGCCTCCCGCATGAAGAAGACGGCGGCCGAGGTCATCAAGTGCCTGCTCAAAAACGGCGTCATGGCCACGGTCAACCAGACCATCGACTTTGACACGGCGGAATTCGTCGCCACCGAGCTTGGCTGCAAGGTCGAGCACGAGGTCATTGTCACCATCGAGGAGCGTCTGTTCGACGATCATCAGGATACCGCCGACGAGCTCGTCACCCGTCCGCCGGTCGTGGTCGTCATGGGCCACGTCGACCACGGCAAGACATCTCTTCTCGACTATATCCGCCACGCGAAGGTCGCGGCCGGCGAGGCCGGCGGCATCACGCAGCATATCGGCGCTTACACCGTCGAGATCAATGGCCAGCCCATCACCTTCCTCGACACCCCGGGCCACGCGGCCTTCACCGAGATGCGCGCGCGCGGCGCGATGTGCACCGATATCGCCATTCTCGTCGTCGCCGCGGACGACGGCATCATGCCGCAGACCATCGAGGCCATCAACCACGCCAAGGCAGCCAAGATCCCCATCATCGTGGCCGTCAACAAGATGGATAAGCACGGCGCGAACCCCGACCGCATCCTGACCCAGCTGACCGAGCACGGTCTGACCCCGGCCGAGTGGGGCGGCGAGACGGAAGTCTGCAAGATCTCCGCGAAGACCGGCATGGGCATCGACGAGCTGCTCGAGACCGTCATCCTGACGGCCGAGATGGAGGAGCTCAAGGCCAACCCGAACCGCGCGGGCAAGGGCTGCGTCCTCGAAGCGCGGCTCGACAAGAACCGCGGCCCGATCGCAACGCTGCTCGTCCAGAACGGCACGCTGCGGCAGTCTGACCTCATCATCGCGGGTACGGCCGTCGGCCGCGTGCGCGTCATGACGAACGACAAGGGCGCGCAGGTCAAGGAAGCGGGCCCGTCCGTCCCGGTCGAGATCACCGGCCTTGCCGAGGTCCCCGCGCCCGGCGACGAATTCAGCGTCGTCTCCGACGAACGCATGGCGCGCCAGCTCGTCGAGCAGCGCAAGCAGAAGATCAAGGACGACGCCAACAAGCTCAACCAGAAGGTCACGCTCGAGAGCCTGTTCTCCAAGCTGCAGGAGGGCGAGATGAAGGAGCTGAACCTCATCGTCAAGGCAGATGTGCAGGGCTCGGCGGAAGCCGTCAAGGCCTCGCTCGAAAAGCTGTCGAACGAAGAGGTCCGCGTGCGCGTCATCCATGCGGGCGTCGGCGCGATCAACGAGTCCGATATCCTGCTGGCGTCGACATCCAACGCCATCGTCATCGGCTTCAACGTCCGCCCGAACGAGCTGGCGCAGGCCGCCGCGAAGCGCGACAAGGTCGATATGCGCATGTACCGCGTCATCTACGACGCCATCAACGAGATCACCGACGCCATGAAGGGCATGCTCGCGCCCAAGTTCCGTGAGGCCATCATCGGCCACGCCGAGGTCCGCCAGACCTACAAGGTCTCCGCTATCGGCACGATCGCGGGCTGCTACGTCAAGGACGGCAAGATCACGCGCGACGCGTCTGTGCGCGTGCTGCGCGACAATATCGTCATCCATGAGGGCAAGCTCGGCTCCCTGCAGCGCTTCAAGGACGCGGTCAAGGAGGTCGCCGCCGGCTACGAATGCGGCATGTCGATCGAGAAGTTTAACGACATCAAGGAAGGCGACATTTTCGAATGCTTCGTCATGGAGCAGATCAAGGAGTAACAATGGCATGGTCAGCGCCGCGGGGCGCTGACCTGCCCGGTTTTTGTAAGGAGGGCCTATGGCTTCCAATCGAATCGGCCGGATCAATGAGGAGATCCAGCGGGAGCTGGCGGAGCTGATCCGCTCGCTCAAGGACCCGCGGGTGCAGACCATGATCTCCATCACGCGCGTGGATACCACGCCGGATCTGCGCTACAGTAAAATCTATGTCAGCGTGCTCGAGGAGGCAAGGTCGCAGGATGCGATCCGCGGGCTGAAGTCTGCGGGCGGCTGGCTGCGGCGCGAGCTCGGCAGCCGGCTGCAGCTGCGCTACACGCCGGAGCTCGTCTTCACGCTCGACGATTCGCTCAAATATGGCGCGCACATGTTCGACCTGCTCGAGAAGCTCGAGCGGCAGGAGGCTGCGCGGGAGGCGGAAAAGGCCGATGACAAGGGCTGAATTCTGCGCATTTGTGCGCGAGCATGACAATTTCGTCATCCTGACCCACCGCCGCCCGGACGGCGATACCATCGGCTGCGCGAGCGCCCTGTGTCTGAGCCTGCGGCAGCTGGGGAAGTCGGCGGCCGTGCTGCGAAACGAGCAGTTCACGCCGCGCTTCGCGGCCCTGCTCGAGGGGTTGGTATGTGAGGACGCGCCTGCGGACGCGTGCGTCATCTCCACGGATATCGCGTCGGAGGGGCTTTTGTCCTTTGATGCGGTCCGGCTGGGGCTGACGCCGGTGTGCGCGGTCGACCATCACGGCAGCAATTCGCTGGCCTGCCCGAAGCTCGTGGAGGCCGACAAGGCCGCCTGCGGCGAGATCGTCCACGCGCTCTTGACAGAGCTCGGCGTGACGGTCACGAAGCGGATCGCCGAGTGTTTGTACACGGCGATCTCCACCGACACGGGCTGCTTCAAATTTTCCAACACCAGCGCCAACACCCACCGCACCGCGGCGGCGCTCATCGACGCCGGGGCGGATGTGTACCCCATCAACAAGGTGTTTTTTGACACGAAGAGCTTCGCCCGGCTCCGGCTGGAGGCGAAGCTGACCGACACGATGGAGTTTTACGCGGGCGGAGAGGTCGGCGTCTGCACGATGCCCAAAAAGCTGCTGGCGACCTTTACCGTCACGGAGGACGATCTTGACTCGATCTCCGGCTTTGCCCGCAGCATCGAGGGCGTGAAGATCGGCGTCATGATCCGCGAGGTCGAGGACGGGCTGGGCAAGATCAGCCTTCGGACCGAAGTACCGTATGACGCGTCGGCCATCTGCCAGCGCCTGGGCGGCGGCGGCCATGCCGCGGCGGCCGGGGCCAGCGTCCCGGGCGGCATCGCGGGGGCGAAGGCGGCGATTTTGCGCGCGCTCGCGGAAAGCGGCGTCAGACTGTAAAAAGGAGACCCTATGGCAAACGGCATCCTTGTGATCGACAAGAGCGCCGGCTGGACGAGCCAGGACGTGGCGGCCAAGCTGCGCGGCGTGTTTCATGAACGCCGCGTCGGCCATGGCGGCACGCTCGACCCGATGGCCACCGGCGTGCTTCCTGTTTTTATCGGCCGCGCCACCCGCGCGGCTGAATTTCTCGAGTCCGCGGAAAAGGAATACGTCGCGGGGCTGCGCCTCGGCGTCGTGACCGATACGCAGGACACGAGCGGGACCGTGCTGGAGACGAATCCCGTCTGCGTCACCCGTGCGCAGCTGGAGGCCGCTCTGCGGCAGTTCCTCGGCCCCATCGAGCAGATCCCGCCCATGTACTCCGCCATCAAGATAAACGGCCAGAAGCTCTATGAGCTGGCCCGCAGAGGGCAGGAGGTCGCGCGCAGACCGAGAAGCATCACCATCCATGCGCTGGAGCTGCTGGAGGGCGAGGGCGCGGACTGGACGATCCGCGTGCGCTGCTCGAAGGGCACGTATGTGCGCACACTTTGCCACGATCTGGGCCGCGCGCTTGGCTGCGGCGGCTGCATGTCGTCGCTGCGCCGGACGCGGGCGGGGAGCTTTACGCTCGCGCAGGCCGTGACGATGCAGCAGGTGCTGGACTTTGCCGCCGGGCAGGACCCGCAGCAGCTGCTCATGCCTGTCGATGCGGTCTTCGCGGCGCATCCGCCCCTCATCGTTACGCTGGGGCAGGCCGCGAAGCTCAAAAACGGCGCGCAGGTCAAGGACTGGCAGTTCCAGCCCGGGACGTACCGCGTCTATGCCGAGGACGGCGAATTTCTGCTGCTCGGCCGCGTGGAGGGCGGCGTTCTCACCACCATCAAGAGCTTTTTCGAGGTGAACACACTTGGTACATGACTGCGTTCTGGCGCTGGGCTTTTTTGACGGCATCCACCTGGGCCACGCCGCGCTTCTCGACCGGACGCGGCAGCGCGCGCAGGCGCTGGGGCTGACCCCGGCCGCGCTGAGCTTCGATACGCACCCGGACACGCTTGTGTTCGGCACGGCCGTGCCGCTGCTCAACACCATGGCGGAGCGGGAGCTGCTCATGCGCAGACTCTGCGGCATGGAGCGGGTGATCTTCGCCCACTTTGACGAGGCGATGATGCACATGCCGTGGCAGGTCTTTGTGGAGGATTATCTGGTCCGGCAGCTGCATGCGAAGCATGTGGTCTGCGGTCACGATTTTCACTTCGGCGACCGCGGGCAGGGTGACCCGGCGCGGCTGCAGGAGAAGTGCCGGGAACTCGGTATCGGCTGCGACGTCATCCCGGAGATCCGTGTTGACGGCAGCGCCGTCAGCTCCACCCGCATCCGCCGGCTGCTGCAGACCGGCCGCTGCGAAGAGGCCGTCCGCCTGCTCGGCCACGGGCAGCTCGTCACCGGCTGCGTCACGCGCGGCGCGGGCAGGGGCGCAGGTCTCGGCTTCCCGACGGCCAATGTGCCGTTCGCGCCGGGCGTGCTGGTCCCGGCCTTCGGCGTCTACCGCGCGGAGGCGGAGGTGGACGGCGTGCGCTATCCCGCCTGCGTCAACATCGGCGTCCATCCGACGGTCGGCGCGCTTCCGGCGCCGCTGCTGGAGGCCAATCTGATCGGCTTTGCCGGAAATCTCTATGGAAAGGAGCTTGCCGTCTGGCTGCAGGTCCATCTGCGCGGGGAGATGCGGTTTGAAAGCGCCGCGGCGCTTCGCGCCCGCGTGCTGTATGACCGGCAGCTGGTCGCAGACTATTATCAGAAATGAAATTGGAACGGATCGGCGCGCAGCATCCGCTGTTTGACGCGTCGTTTTCCCTGTATGAGAGCAGCTTCCCGCCCAACGAGCGGCGTACGCGGGCAGATCACCTGCTGGCGCTGCAGGACACGGATTTTCTGCCGCTCGGCGCGGTGGAGGACGGAAGGCTGTTGGCGGACGTGTTCGTCTGGCAGACGGAGGACTTTGTCTATCTGGAGCATTTTGCCGTGCAGCCGTCGCTGCGCGGGCAGGGGACCGGCAGCCGGATCCTCCGGGAGCTGCTGCAGGGGAAGAAGCCTTTCATCCTCGAGATCGAACCGCCGGAGGACGCGCTCACCTGCCGCCGCAAGGCCTTTTATGAGCGCAATGGGCTGCAGGCGCAGCCGTATGACCATGTCCAGCTGCCGTTTCAGGGCGGCGGACCGATCGTCCCGCTGGTCATCATGGCCGACCGGGCGATCTCCCCGGCGCAGTGCCGGACGTTTCAGCAGTATCTGTTGGACCGGGTCGTTAAATACACGCAATACGGGAAATAAAAAAGGACCTGCTGATCGATCAGCAGGTCCTTTTTGGCGTTTTCTCAGAATTCGCAGATGCGCGTCAGCAGGACGAGGCACTGCTCGAGCGTCATTTCCTTTTTGGGCTCGAAGCCCTTCGAGGTGCCGTTCATCAGCTCGTACTGCGTCATCATGGCGACGGCCTCGCGCGCCCAGTCGGAGATCGCGGCGCTGTCCGGGTAGCGGCTGAGCGTGGAGTAATCGGCGTCGAAGACGGTGCTCGACTGCCGCAGCAGGCGGAGCAGGACCGTCGCGGCCATCTGCCGCGTGACCTTGGAGGTCTGGTCAAAGCTGCCGTCGGCATTCGGCTGCATGACGCCGAGCTGCTGCACGACGGCGATCGGGTCGCTCACATCCTCCACCAGACCGAGCGTACGGGCCGTGTTGGCGGCCAGACGCGCGAGCGTCCGGCGGGTGATGGGGGACTGGTAGCTGCCGTCGGAAAGCATGGTGATGCCGTAGATCTCGGCGCGGGTGATGGTGTCGGCGGCCCAGGCCGAGGGCGTGCCGGTGATGCTCGAGACGCCGCTGCCCCAGGCGGTGAGGCCGGCGGAGGCGCTGACAGGCGTGACGGACGGGGCGTCGGAGACCGGCGTATTGGCGAGACCCTCTTCAGCGGCGGCTGCGCGGCCGGAGGCGGACATCATGGTATAGAATGTGTAGCAGCCGCCGTCATAGGGGATGACGCGGTTCACGCCCGCCTTGCCGTCCCAGATCCAGTTCTGCTCGAAGAGGGTGACGGTGCCGCCGGCTTCGTCGACGGATTTGACGATGGCGTAGTGGTTGCCGTAGCGCTCGCGCGCCTCGGCGGAGGCGTAGGCAATGTCGCCGGGCTGCGGCGCGTATGTAACCTCAAACCAGCAGCCCGAGGGGCTGGTGACGGTCAGGCTGCCGTTGTCCGTGTACATGCTGACGCCGTAGACGGCGGAATAGAAGCGCTCGATCAGCTCGTTGCAGAACAGCGTCCGGCCGGTCTCATTATACAGGGCGTCCACGCCGCAGAAGGTGTCGGCGACGAAATTCTCGCCCTCGATCACGACGTAGTCGGAACGGATGGTCGCCTCGGCGGCCAGGGCCGGAGCGGCCAGAAGCGCCAGGCAGAGCAGCGCGGCGGATAGGCGGCGGAAAATTTTCTGCATGCTGCAGACTTCCTTTCGTATCGATTCAGAATGTGTAAATTGTAACAGATTGTAACCATCAAGTCAACCATTTTTTTGCGCGGGGTGGAAAACAGGGTGTAAATTGTGATATAGTATAGCATAAATTATGTATTCCGGAGGAGATCCGCTTGGAAGATCTGTTTCATCTGACGATGTCCCCGCGCGAGATCAACCAGATCAGCGTGCTGGGACTGGCGCACTGCGGCGACGCGGTGTTTGAGCTGCTGGTGCGAAGCTTTCTGTGCACGGCGGGGAAGGAAGCCATCGGAAATCTGCACCGCGCGACGGTGGAGCGGGTCTGCGCGCCCGCGCAGGCCCGGCGGGTCGACCGGATGCTCCCGCTTCTGAGCGAGCAGGAGCTGACCTATTACAAGCGCGGCCGCAACGCGCACGTCCACCAGATCCCCAAAAACGCCACGCGCGAGCAGTATGCCAAGGCCACGGGCCTGGAATGCCTGTTTGGCGCCCTGTATCTGGCGGGCCGGGTGGAGCGGCTGAACGAACTGTTTTTTGCAACGATGGAGGAACCTCATGCCCTTTGATGCTTTATTTCTGACGGCGGTCCGCCGCGAGCTGGAGAGCAGCCTGACCGGCTGCCGCGTGGACAAGGTCCAGCAGCCGCAGCGCGACACGCTGATCCTGTCCATGCGCGGCGCGGCCGGCGGCGGAAAACTGCTGCTCACGGCCTCACCCAATCATCCGCGCATCCATCTGACGAATGAACCGGCGGAAAACCCGGCGCAGCCGCCGATGTTCTGCATGCTGCTGCGCAAGCATCTGACGGGCGGGCGGCTGGTCGGGATGCAGCAGCCGGAGATGGAGCGGCTGCTGGACCTCACCTTCGACTGCACCGACGAGATGGGAAGCCCCACGCAAAAGCACCTCATCCTCGAGATCATGGGCCGCAACTCGAACCTGATCCTGACTGCGGAGGACGGGCGGATTTTGGACTGCCTGCGCCGGGTCGACTTTGAGATGAGCGAGCAGCGGCAGGTCCTGCCGGGACTTTATTACCATCTGCCGCCCACGCAGGGCAAGCGGGATCCGTTCGCCGTGACGCAGGAGGAGCTGACGGCGCTGCTTGCCGCGCAGCGTTCGCCCCGGCGGCTGGACGGCTGGCTGCTCGATACCTTCGGCGGCTTTTCGCCGCTCGTGTGCCGGGAGCTGGCGTTCTGCCTGACGGGCGATCTGGACACGGATGTGTCGGAGCTGCCGGAGGCGGAGAAGACCGCGCTGGCCGCGCGGCTCCATGCCCGCATCGAACAGCTCCGGACGCAGCCGCCGCAGCCGGTGCTGCTGGAAAAGGACGGGCGGCCGTGGGACTTCACCTGTCTGCCGGTCACGCAGTACGGCGACTTTGTCCGGCAGGAGGCGTTTGACTCGTTCTCCCGTCTGCTCGACCGGTTTTATGCCGCGCGCGACCGCGCGGACGCCATCCGGCAGTCCTCGCAGGTCATCCGCAAGACGGTCTCGAACCTGCAGGCCCGGACGGCGCGGAAGCTCGAGAACCAGCGGAAGGAACTGGCGGCGACCCATGACCGTGAGCGGCTGCGCCGCCTCGGCGATATCCTGACGGCCAATCTCTATGCCGTGAAGCGCGGGCAGACGAAGCTGTGCGCGGCAGATTTCTACGATCCGGAGATGAAGGAGATCGAGATCCCTCTCAACCCGGCCATCTCGCCGCAGCAGAATGCGGCGAAATTCTACAAGGACTACCAGAAGGCCAAGACCGCCGAGAAGGTCCTGACGGAGCAGATCGCGCGCGGCGAGCAGGAGCTTGCGTATTTAGCGAGCGTGCTCGACGCGCTGACGCGGGCGGAGTCGGTGCGGGATCTGCAGGAGATCCGCGCGGAGCTCGTCTCGGGCGGATATCTGCGCCAGACCGACCGGAAAAAGCAGATGAAGCTGCCGCCGAGCCGCCCGATGCGGTTCGTATCCTCCGACGGCTTTGGGATCTGGGTCGGCCGGAGCAACCGGCAGAACGACGAGCTGACGACGAAGCTGGCCGCGAAGACGGACCTCTGGCTGCACGTGCAGAAGATCCCCGGCAGCCACGTCATCATCGAGACCGGCGGACAGACCCCGCCGGACCGCACCGTCACCGAGGCGATGCAGCTCGCGGCCTATTATTCGCAGGCGCGGGAGGGGCAGAACGTCCCGGTCGACTATACGCCGGTCAAATATGTAAAAAAGCCCGCCGGGGCCCGGCCGGGCATGGTGATCTACACGACGTACCAGACCGCCGTCGTCACGCCGGACGCGGCGCTGTGCGAGGCGCTGAAGGAGAAGAACTGATGGAAGAGCGGCACTACGCGTTTTTTCAGAATACCGACTGTGAATACTTTCCCTGCCACAAGACGGCGCACCCGGAGAGCTTCAACTGCCTGTTCTGCTACTGCCCGCTGTACGCCCTCGGGCGCGAATGCGGCGGGAACTTCTGCTACACGGAGTCGGGCATCAAAAACTGCGTGAACTGCATGTTTCCGCACCGGAAGGAAAACTATGACCGCGTGATCGCCCGCTTCGGCGACATCGTCCGGAAAATGCAGGAATCGGAGAAGGAGCACGAATAAACAAAGCGGCACCCCGCAGAGACTATCTGCGGGGTGATCCTTTATGAAACAGCCGCAGAGGCCGCAGAGCCAGCCGCAGGAGATCGTCGACGCGCCTGTGCCGCCCATCGAGGCGAAAACCGACAGAGCCTGACACCAAACGCGCACGCAGGGCATAGAATGCTCCGGGAACCGATGTTCCCGGAGATTTTTTTGGAGGTATGCGCAATGGCTTGTTTCTGTAACGGCTTCAGCGGCCTGATATTCCCGGACTTTGTCCAGCAGCGGTGCTGCAATCCGTGCTGCAGGCAGTCTTCCGGCTCGGTCGGCGGGACGTCGACGACGAACCCGACGTGCACGTGCACCTGCACCTGCACGCAGGGGAGCGGCTCGTCCTGCGGCTGCGGAGGCTGCGGCAGTGTGGGCGGGACCTCGCCCGGCTGCAGCTGCTGCCGCCGGTGCGGCTGCGGCTCGTGCAGCAATGTGGGCGGGACGTCCAACTCGAACCAGAATTCCGGCTGCGGCTGCAGCCGGTGCTCGGGCTGAGAGACAAACCGGCGCAGGGGCGAAAGCCCCTGCGCCCAGGGCGTATCTGAAACCTCCCAACGCGCCCGGATAGCGGGCCTTTTCGCGCTGTGCTGCGTCATTTTTCCTTGAAATACGTCAGTATTTCTGCGAAAAAATGTCTTGCTCAGCGCGAAAATTCCTCGCTGCCGGTCACATTGCTGGTTTTCAGATACACCCGGGCTGTTATTTCACGAATTTGTCGATCGCCTGACACAGCGCGTCGAGCGCCTGCTCGTCGTCGTGCTCCACGGCGTCGACGATGCAGTGCTGGATATGGTCCTGCAGGATCACCTTGCCGATGTTGGTGATCGCCGCGCGGACCGCGGCAATCTGGATAAGGACCTCGCTGCAGTCGCGGCCGTTTTCGACCATCTTCCGCACGGATTCCAGATGCCCGATGGCGCGGGAGAGGCGGTTGAGGACGGCCTGGGTGTTTTCGTGCACGTGGCCGTGGCCCTCGGCGCGGTCGTGACTGTGTGCGTGTTCATGGTTGTGGTCCGCGTCGTGGACGTCGGTCTCGTGATGCAGATGGGGGATGTTATGCTCGTGCAGATACGCGTGATCGTGCGAATGCTCCTGTGCCATGAGGGTGCTCCTTATCTCATATCATAAATTATTTGTAATGTATCATATTTCACATGGAAATTCCACTTAAAATCGGGAAATGGCGCATAAAGTTTTTGGAAAAACAAACAGACGTGCCTCCGCCCGCTTTACAAAATCAAGAGGAAACGATATAATACACAAAAAATCATCAAGGAGGCAGAACCATGCATCTTGACCACGATCACGACGAAACTGTCCACACCCATGCGCATACCCATGCCGACGGTGTGACCCATACGCACGCGCATACCCATACGCATGACCACGAGAACGAGCACACCCACTCCCACGACGACTGCGGCCATACCCACTGCGACGCCTGCGGCGGCTGCGAGCACAGCCCGAAGGAAGAGCTGATGGCGCTGATGAAGTATATGGTCGGCCACAACGCGTCCCACGCCAACGAGCTGGCGAACCTCGCCAAGCAGCTGCAGGAGATGGGCGAGACGGCCGCCTACGACCAGATCATGCTGGCCGTGAGCGATTTTGAAAAGGGCAATCTGCGCCTGTCCACCGTGCTGGCGTCGATGCAGACCCCGAACGCATAAGGAGCGAAGCAGCTATGTGCCTTTCCAACGTATATGAAAACAGCGTGGAGCAGAAGAACCTGATCCTCTCCAACGTGCAGCGCATCGACTGCAAGGACGGCTTCGTCGTGCTGGTCGACCTGTTTGAGCGCGAGACGCGCGTCGAGGGCCGGCTCGCCACCATCGACCTGGTCGGCAACACCGCCATCATCGTCAAGGACTGACGATGGCGGAGTATGAGGTCGTCCGCGAGGTGCAGAACCTGTGCGGCAACAATCAGATGCGCGATGTCTTCTTCGAGGAGATCGAGACCGACGATCCTGTCGGCTGGGTCCGCGGGCTAATCAAAGGAAAGCAGGTCGAGCTGACCGTCGACGAGAAGGAGAACGGAGATCTGACCGTCTATGTCGTCTGCGGCGGCGTGAGCCAGAAGATCCTCATGACGAGGCTCTGACGCGCAGGTGTTCCGGCCATGCCAAGAATGGAAAAAGAAATGCTTTTTTTCATATATTTGCGTGCTGCAGGGCTTGTAATTGCCAGCCAAGTGTGATACGATATTTTTGTATCGAATCCATGCCGGACACGCGCCGGCATGCAGCCACTCAGGCAATCTATTTTGGATATGGAGGCAATTATGAGCGTAGCAGACATCTACGAAAAAAGAGCGACTTTCTCCTTTGAGGTCTTCCCGCCCAAGACGGACGTGGGCATGGAAAAGCTGTGCGGCAAGGATGGAGTTCTGGACAAGCTCTATACCCTGCAGCCCGATTACATCTCCTGTACCTACGGCGCCGGCGGCACCAACGTCGGCAAGAACCTGGAAGTTCTGGACAAGATCCAGAAAGACGGCAAGACCATCCCCGTCACCCACTTCACCTGCATCGGCAATACCAAGGAAGATATCAAGGAAAAGCTCCAGACCTATCTGGATCACGGCATTGACCATATGCTCGCCCTGCGCGGCGATTTGCCCTTCGGCTGGACCGGCACGAACGGTGATCTGCACTATGCCACCGAGCTTGTCAAGTTCGTCCGCAAGGAGTTCGGCGACAAGTTCACCATCGCGGTCGCGGGCTCGCCCGAAGGCCACATCCAGTGCCGCAGCCTTGAGGCTGACATCGCCTTCCTGAAGCAGAAGCAGGACAACGGCGCCGACTACATCATCTCGCAGCTGTGCTGGGATATGGACGCGTTCCGCTACTGGCTCGAGGCCATCCGCAACGCGGGCATCTGGCTGCCGGTCGACGTGGGCATCATGCCGATCCTCGACCAGGCTGCGACCATCAACATGGCCCTCAGCCGCAACGGCTGCGTCATGGACCGCAAGCTCTGTGAGATCATCTCCAAGAACTGGATCTTCCCGAACCCCTTCGACAAAGAGCCGTTCGACGCCGACGTCGCGGGCAAGAAGGAGAGCTTCCGGAAGGCCGGTATCGAATACACCATCAACCAGATCGACGAATACCGCGCCTGCGGCATCGACGGCATCCACCTGTACGCGCTCAACAAGTACGAGGACGTCGCCTACATCGCCAAGGAAGCCGGCCTGATCGATCTCGTTTAATCGAAATTTCCGCGGCAGGCGGGCCTGTGGCCCGCCTGCCCGCGGACCGTTCCAAGGAGCGTTTTTTTATGGCCCATACCCATATCATTGCAGTTGCCGGAAAGGGCGGCGTCGGCAAGACGACGACCTGCGGCATGATCATCGACTATCTGTGCAAGCAGAAAAAGGGCCCCATCCTCGTGGTGGACGCCGACGCCAACTCCAACCTCAACGAGGTCCTGGGCGTCGAGGTCGAGACGACCCTCGGCGATATCCGCGAAGAGATGGCGCACGCCGAACAGACCGGCAAGGTCCCGGCCAACATGACCAAGGCCGACTATGCCGAGATGAAATTCAACTCCGCCCTCATCGAGGAGGACGACTACGACATGCTCGTCATGGGCAGAACGCAGGGCAAGGGCTGCTACTGCTATGTCAACGGCGTTCTGAAAACGCAGATCGACAAGTATGTCGGCAATTACCGCTACATGGTGGTGGACAACGAGGCTGGTCTGGAGCATATCAGCCGCGGCACGCTTCCGCACGTCGACACCATGCTTCTCATTTCCGACTGCTCCCGCCGCGGCGTACAGGCTGTGGGCCGCATCGCCGAGATGATCCGCGAGCTGGATCTTAAGCCCGGCGAGATGAAACTGATCGTCAACCGTGCGCCGAACGGAGAGCTCAATCCCGGCGTCATGGAAGAGATAAACAAGTACGGTCTCCAGCTGGCCGGCGTTCTGCCGCAGGATGATACGGTCTATACGTATGACTGCGAAGGAAAGCCGAGTTCGCAGGTGCCGGACACCGCTCCGGTCAAGAAGGCGCTCGCCGCCATCATGCAGGAGCTCAAGCTGTAAGCCAATTATATTATTATAGGGGGATTCACAACTATGCCTTTCGTTCCCAAGAAACAGGCGTTCAATGCGCACATCAATGAAGTTGTGCTGGGCGTTGGCGACAAGGCCACGGCCATCGGCGGCCAGAACGTGCTTCCGTTCCACACGTTCGACGCTGAGATCAAGAACGCACCCAAGATCGGCGTTGAGCTGACCGACCTCGGCATGGCGGAATACACCATGCCCGGCGAAAAGGCCTTCTACGAGGGCTGCACCACTGTGCCTGAGATGGCCAAGCGCGCGGAATCGCTCGAGGGCGCTTCCTTCATCTGCCTGCACCTGGAAGGTGCCGATCCCAACGGCCTCAACAAGTCCGTGGAAGAGTGCGTCCAGCTGGCCAAGGACGTTTCCGACGCGACGGCGCTGCCGCTCGTCATCATGGGCTGCAAGAACATCGAGAAGGACACCGAACTGTTCAACAAGATCGCAGAAGCGCTGGCCGGCAAGAACATCCTCGTTCTGTCTGCCCGTGACGAAAACTACAAGACCGTCGGCGCATCCGCCGGCCTGGCCTACAACCAGAAGGTCGGCGCGGAATCCGCCGTCGACATCAACCTTGCCAAGCAGCTCAACACCGTCATGACCCAGCTGGGCGTCAGCGCACAGTCCATCGTCATGAACATCGGCTCCGCTGCTGCCGGCTATGGCTATGAATACGTCGCCTCCACGCTCGACCGCGTGAAGGACGCGGCGCTCAAGCAGGCGGACGCCATGCTCGAGATGCCCATCATGACCCCGGTCTCCGCGGATACCTGGGGCGTCAAGGAAGCTGTCATGTCCGAAGAAGACATGCCCGAATGGGGCAGCCAGGAAGAGCGCGGCATCGAGATGGAGATCACGACCGCGGCTGCCGTTCTGGCCGGCGGCTCCGACGCAGTCATTCTGCGCCATCCGGAAGCAATCAAGACCATCGCAAAGATGATCAGCGCGCTGATGTAAGCGGGAAGGGGGAACCATACTATGGCAGTTAAAGGTCTTGACATTTTCAAATTATCTCCGAAGAAAAACTGTAAGGAATGCGGCAGCCCCACCTGCATGGCATTCTGCATGAAGGTCGCCCAGGGCGCTGTTCCCATCACGAAGTGCCCGTACATGTCCGAAGAGGCTGTTGCCCTTCTGTCTGAGGCTACCGCGCCTCCCATGAAGACCATCGAGGTCGGCACGCATAAGCTCGGCGGTGAGACCGTCATGATGCGTCATGAGAAGACCCTGGTCAACCGCAACCTGTTTGCCGCCACCCTTGCTACAGACATGGACGACGCTGCGATCGATGCGCGCATCGAGGGCATCAAGAAGGTCGATTACGAGCGCATCGGCGAGCGTGAAATGGTCGAGTGCGTGTTCGTGCACGACGCGGGCGACAGCGCGAAGTTCGTCGAGCTCTGCAAAAAGGCAGCGGCTCTGCCGGACCGCACCGTCATCATCGACACCAAGGACGTCGACACCGCCAAGGCGGCTGTCGAAGCCATCAAGGATAACAAGCCCATCCTGAACGGCGCCAACAAGGACAACTTCGCCGCCATGAGCGAGATCGCCAAGGCAGCAGGCCTCGTCCTGGGCGTCAGCGGCAAGGACCTCTCCGAGCTGCACGACACCGTCGCCGAGCTCGAGAAGGCCGGCAACAAGAACCTGATCCTCGACGTCACCGCGCCGACCATCAAGGAGACCTTCGCCAACGCCGTTCTCGTCCGCCGCACCGCCATCAAGGACGGCGACCGGACCTTCGGCTATCCCTCCATCGTCAACCTTGGCGTCCTGTGCGACCATAACGAGCATCTGGAGACCGCGCTGGCTTCCATGTTCGTCGTCAAGTACGGCTCCATCATCGTCATGGACAAGATCGGCTACGCCGAGGCGCTGCCGCTCTACGGCCTGCGTCAGAACATCTTCACCGACCCGCAGAAGCCGATGAAGGTCGCGCCCGGCATCTACCCGATCAACGGCGCCGGCCCCGACGATCCCTGCGCCCTGACGGTCGACTTCGCGCTGACCTACTTCCTGGTCTCCGGTGAGCTCGAGCGCTCCAAGATCCCCGTGAACCTGCTCATCACCGACGCTTCCGGCATGTCCGTCCTGACGGCATGGGCCGCAGGCAAGTTCTCCTCCACCTCCGTCAAGAAGTTCTTTGACGAATTCGATATCGCCTCCAAGATCAACAATCGCACCCTCATCATCCCGGGCAAGGTCGCTGTTATGAAGGGCGAGATCCAGGACAAGCTGCCCGAGTGGAACGTCGTCGTCGGCACCCGTGAGGCTGTCGAGCTGGTCAAGTTCCTGCGTGACGGCGAGCACATCAAGGCCGCCGAGGCTGCCGCCGCTTCCAAGACTCCCGCTGCGGAGAAGAAGGAAGCTGCCGACGCCAACGCACCGCTCGATTTCGAGAAGATCGCCGCCTCCATCCCGGCCATCGAGGTCGTCGATATGGGCGTGACCTACAAGCAGCGTGATCCGGAGTCCCCGAAGTTCGTCACCATCGGCGAGCGCATCCACTGCATCTCCCCGGTCATCCGCGAGGCCATGAACACCATGAACCCCGAGCCCATCCTGAAGCGTGCTGCCGAGCAGATCAAGGCCGGCGCCACCTATCTGGACGTCAACATCGGCCCGGCCGAGTCCAATGGTCCGGAGCTCATGACCTGGGCAGTCAAGCTGCTGCAGGAGAACTTCAACAACGTGCCTCTGGCGCTCGATACCGCCAACAAGCGCGCCATCGAAGCCGGCATCAAGGTCTACAACCGCACGAACGGCAAGCCCATCGTCAACTCTGCTGACGCAGGCTCCCGTATCTCCTACATCGATCTGGCTGCGGCCAACGACGCGATCTGCGTGGCGCTCTGCTCCGCCGACGGCATCGCCAAGGACAACGACGAGCGCATGATGCACTGCCATCATATGCTCGAGCGCGGCCTGTCCCTTGGCATGGAAGCGACCGACCTGTGGTTCGACCCGCTGTTCCTCGTCGTCAAGGGCATGCAGGACAAGCAGATGGACGTTCTGAACGCCATCAAGCTGTTCTCCGACGAAGGCCTGAAGTCCACCGGCGGTCTGTCCAACAACTCCAACGGCGCTCCGAAGAATGTCCGTCCGATCATGGACTCCGCGCTCGTCGCCATGGCAATGATGCAGGGCCTGACCTCTGCCATCGTCAACCCGAACGACCTGCGCCTGATGGAGACCATCAAGTCCTGCGACATCTTCAAGAACAACGAGCTGTACTCCGACTCCTATCTGGACGCCTAATTTGTCAATTCACGGTTCCCTGCTGCGAAATACCGGCAGGGAATCCGTGCATTCCCCTGAAAAAACAAAATCCAACAAGATCTGCAGGAGGTTTTTATGAGCGTATTAACCGATCTCATCTATGGCGGCTCGCATGCCGTGGCTGGCCTCACCGAGGGCGCAGTCAATGACGCCATCGCAAAGTATGGCGCAGACCATCCCATCGCCTTCCCGGATACCGCATATTTCTTCCCCACCATCTACGCCGCCACGGGCGTCAAGGTGAAGACGCTGGGCGACCTGCCTGCCTGCGTGGGCGTTCTCAAGAGCCTCATCACCGACCAGGAGGATCTGGGCCAGGCGCTGAACGCCGGTCTTGCCACCGCCGTCGGCGCTGAGATCATCGAGGGCCTCAAGTTTGCCGAGCCGAAGGACGCCTATGAGCAGGCGACTGTTCCCGGCATCGGCTTCGTGCCCGATCCCATCATCCGTTCGCTCGGCGTGCCGCTGGTCACGGGCGATATCCCCGGCGTGGCCGTCGTGCTCGGCAAGGCCGACAATGGCGAGGACGTTGCCAAGGTCGTCAAGGACTATCAGTCCAAGGGCATCATGACCTTCATGGTCGGCGACGTCATCGAGCAGTGCGCGGACGCGGGCGTCAAGATGGGCCTGGAGCTCCGTGTCATCCCGCTGGGCCATGACGTGACCGCTGTCATCCACGTCGTCACCGTCGCTATCCGCGCGGCGCTGATCTTCGGCAACGTGCAGCCGGGCGATCTGGCCGGTCTGCTGAAGTACACCAAGGAGCGCGTTCCCGCGTTTGTCAACACCTTCGGCGCGATCGACAATGTCGTCGTTTCCGCCGGCGCCGGCGCCATCGCGCTGGGCTTCCCGGTTGTGGTCGACATCGACCTCGGCGAAAATCAGGTCCCGGGCGCGCTGGAATCCTGCACCGACCACGCAGAGACCGTCAAGAAGTCTCTCGAGCTGCGCGGCATCAAGATCAAGTCCAAGGAGCTGCCGATCCCCGTCGCGTTCGCGGCCGCATTCGAGGGCGAGATCATCCGCAAGGCCGACATGAAGGTCGAATTCTGGTCCGCCAAGAATACCACCTGCGAGCTCGTGCTCATGAAGAACATGGACGAGGTCGAGGACCATAAGCTCGTCATCGACGGCCCGGATATCGACTCCGGCGATCTCGAGTACGCGCTTGCCACCTGCGTCTATGTCGCGGGCAAGAAGATGCAGGCCGACTTCGAATCCGTCATCGAGCGGAAGATCCACGCCTGGTTCAACTACATGGAAGGCGTCATGCACACCGGCCAGCGCAACCAGTTCCGGATCCGGATCTCCAAGGACGCCTATGACAAGGGCCTGCGGCTGACGCATTTCGCGGAAGTCCTGTACCACATGATCACGGATGAATTCGACGCTGTCGTCGACAAGTGCGAGGTCCACCTCATCACCGATCCGGTCAAGGCCACGGCCTTCCTGAACGATGTCGCCATGCCGCGCTACAACATGCGTGACGACCGTCTGGCCTCCATGACCGACGAATCCGTTGACCGCTTCTTCACCTGCATCCTCTGCCAGTCCTTCGCCCCGGCCCACTGCTGCGTGGTCACGCCGGAACGTCTGGGCCTGTGCGGCGCAGTGTCCTGGCTCGACGCCAAGGCGACCTATGAGCTGAACCCGAATGGCCCGTCCCAGCCGATCATGAAGGAAGGCTGTCTGGATGAGCGCACCGGCCGCTACACCACCGTCAACGACGCCATCAAGGACGCAACGCACGGCGCTGTTGAGGAAGTCACGCTGTATTCCATCATGGAAGACCCGATGACCTCCTGCGGCTGCTTCGAGTGCATCTCCGGCATCGAGCCGATGTCCAACGGCTTCATCGTCGTCAACCGTGAATACGCGGGCATGACCCCCGCCGGCATGACCTTCGGCGAGCTGGCCTCCTGCACCGGCGGCGGCGTACAGACCCCGGGCTACATGGGCCACGGCCGTCACTTCATCTCCTCCAAGAAGTTCATCCACGCCGAGGGCGGTATCGAGCGCATCGTCTGGATGCCGAAGGAACTGAAGGACGACGTCGGCGAGCGCCTGAACAAGACCGCCAAGGAGCTCTACGGCATCGACAACTTCACCGACATGATCGCAGACGAGACCATCTGCACCGACTGCGACGCGCTGCTGGAATTCCTGCAGGAAAAGAACCACCCGGTCCTCTCCCTGGAACCGCTGATGTAATTTTAAAAACAAGATCCCGGGCCATCTGGCCCGGGATCTTTTAAAACCGCCCGGACCATACGGCCCGGGCGGTTGATTTATCAGTCTTCCGGCTGTTCGAAGCTGCTGTCCATCAGGACCTGCTCGAGCTGCCTGGCGTGATCAAGCTCGCGGTAGGGGACGAAGAAATCCGTCCGCGTGCCGACTTCGCCGGTGTAGGCGGCTGTGCGCGGGCTCCACTGCCGGACGATCACGGGAAGATGGTCGTCCTCCAGAATGCCCTGCAGCATTTCCGCCCACGGCGAGGCCTTCGTGCCGATGAAGCAGTAGTCGTCGGCCTTCGGCCCGCGGGTGAGCCTGCTGCCGCAGAAGGCGCAGACGTCGTCCTCGTTCAGCAGATAGCAGTTTTCACAGTAATACATGCCGCAGCTCCTTTCTGCCGGTCATTTTCCGGCCTTCAGCTCCTTGCGCTGCTGTTTCGTCTTGCAGAAGTGCTCGAGCACCGGGATGAAGAGGAAGCAGGTGAAGCCCGCCGTGAAGCCGCCGTTGTACAGGCAGAACGCGCCGTGCAGCAGCGGGACGCAGGTGACGAAGGTGTAGTGGATCATGCCGAACAGCACGCCCGCCAGCCAGCCATAGACGCCCGTCACCGGAGACAGACCGTTTGCGAAGCAAAGGCCGATGACGATGGCCTGCGCGTTGGCCATGAGCGTATGCTCCGCGCCGGTCAGCGAGCAGACGAACTGCGCCACATAGCTTGCCGCCACATAGCCCACCATGATCGGCCAGACGTTGGCCGGGTGGCTGCCCTTGTAGCAGCAGCAGACCATGCAGAACACGCAGCCGAGCGTTGCGGCGTTCCACTTCGCGCCGATCAGCACGTAGTACAGCACGATAAACAGGCCGTAGATGCCGAAGTTCAGGACCGACGCGCCGGAGCCGTATTTCGTGCCGTAGTCGACGTTGTAGCCGGAGTCGCGCAGGAGCTTCCCGTATTCCTTTCCGCCGCCCATAGCCAGGCCCCAGATGATCGCAAGGCCAAAGACCACGCCGCAGAAGACGAAGCTCAGCACCGGGAAGCTGTCGCCAAGACCCACGCCCTCCGACGCCGGAGGCGCGGGCAGGAAGACCTTGTACAGCAGCGACCGCAGGAAGAACGCGATCAGGCCGATGGGGATGGCCGCGTTGTAGAGGTCATAGCCCTTGTGCATGCTCGGGCTGTGCGGCAGAACGGCAGGGAAGACGAAGCCAATGAAGATGCCGACGGCCAGCGCCAGCAGAATGCCGTGGAGCGTGAAGCCGGAGGCAGACGCGGCATCCAGCGTCGGATAGTTGAACAGCATCTCGGTGATCAGCGGGGCCAGACCCGTGGAGAACAGGAAGGCGTTGGCCATCGCGCCGGGCTTTTTTTTCATGACGAGGCAGTAGATCAGCACACCGGCGAACGAGAACCAGATGTTGAGGATCGTCGTGCCCCAGAAGCAGAAGCCTGCCGTCAGGAAGAACGCCAGGACGGATACGCCGTCCGGCTTGCTGCCGGGCAGGCAGTAGAGCCCGAGACAGACCGCGCAGACCAGCGCGACATTCAAAAATGTGCCGGAAAAACCGCCGTAGCTGGGGTCAAAATAGCTTTTGACTGTCTGGCCGGACTGTGTGCAGATGCGCACGAGCCCATCCAGCATCCCGCCGCGGTCCGACACGAGCACGGCCGCGAGCAGGCAGATCACGGTAAAGCCCGCGAACAGCCAGCGGATCACGGTCTGGGGGGTTTGAAACTTCTCTTTCATTCGATCCACGCTCCCTTCAAGCTTTGAAAAAACTGCCGCCGGACCGGGCCGGCGGCAGCGCGTTAGTTGTACTTACAGCGTGCGCTCGGCAGCTTCGACCACATGGCCGATCAGAACAGAGGTCGTGACGGAGCCAACGCCGCCGGGGACCGGCGTGATGGCGCCGACGATCGGCTCGACCTCGGAGAAGACAGCGTCGCCGGCGATGGCGCCCTTGCCGCCCTTGGAGTTGATCTTCTCGGGGTCCCAGTTGATGGAGACATCGATGACGATCTGGCCTTCCGAGACATAGTCCTTCGTCAGGCTGTTCAGAACGCCGGCTGCGGAGACGAGGATGTCCGCCTTGCGGGCGATACCGGCCACGTCGACGGTCTTGGTGTGGCAGACGGTGACGGTGGCGTTCTTGGCCATCAGCATCATCGCGGCAGGCTTGCCGACGACGAGAGAGCGGCCGATGACGACGGCGTTCTTGCCCTTGCAGTCAATGCCGTAGTAATCCAGGATCTCCATGCAGGCCTGCGGGGTGCAGGGGGCGAAGCCCAGCTTCTTGCCGGTGAAGACGCCCGCGTTGGAAAGGTCGGTCATGCAGTCGACGTCCTTGCAGCGGCCAGATGGTTGCAGATCTCGTCCTGATCGGCCTTCAGGTGCTTCGGCAGCGGCCGGAACATCAGGCAGCCGTGGATGGAATCATCAGCGTTGATGGCCTCGATCTGCGCGATCAGGGCTTCCTTCGTCACGTCCTCGGGCAGGACGAACTTCTCAACTTCGACGCCGATCAGCTCTGCGCGGGCGGTCGCGCCCTTTTCGTAGGACAGGTCGGAGGGGTTTTCACCGCAGCGGACGATGGCCAGCTTCGGGCTGACGCCCTTTTCCTTCAGCGCGGCGACTCTCGCCTGCAGCTTTTCGTTCATCGCGGCGGTAACTTCTTTGCCAAGCAGTAATTTAGCCATTTTGCTTCTCCTTCTTATTTAAAGAACCCGGCCTTGACGGTCTCGAAGATTTCATCCGCCATCTTGCCGTATTTGTCCAGCATACCGAGGCACTTGGCGTTCATTTCTTCTGCCAGCGCGCGGTTCTGGAGCGTCTTGGTGTTGATGAAAACGTTGAGGGAAGCCGCCTGCAGGGCAGACTTCACGATGGCCGCGCCGCAGCCCGCGTCGGAGACGGCGAGGCGGGAGCCCTTGGCCGCGAACACGGAGATGGCTTCGATCGACTCGCAGCACAGCTCCATGATGTGCATTGGGACCTGGCAGGCCGTGATGGTGGCCTTTTCCATGATCTCGGGGCGGCTGGGATCGTCCTTCGGGATGCCGTAGGCCTTGGACAGGGGGATAAAGCCCTCCGCGTCGGCGGGGACCTGATCGAGCAGCTCGTTCTGCAGCTGGTCGCACTTGGCCTTCAGGGCGAGGATCTCTTCTTCAACGTCCGCATATTTCTTCTTGCCGACGGTGAGAGAGCCGACCATGTTGCCGAGCGCCGTGCCGAGCGCGGCCACCAGCGCGGAAGCGCCGCCGCCGCCGGGGGCAGGCTCGCTCGAGGCGAGAACCGTGACGAATTCACGGCAGGATCTTGTTGTATAGTCCATGATAACTCCTTATTTTCAGAAAGGCAGGCGGCGGATGTCCGCCGCCTGCCGGTAAGCAACGTTTACTTGGGGGCCCCGCAAAGCGCAGCTTTGTGGGGAGCGATGAAACAGAGCGTCAGGATAAGAAGCCCTGCGTGCAGGGATTCGTTCCGAAAGCTCTGATTTCAGAGCTTTAGAACAGGCCGCTGACCTTGCCGGTCTCGGTGTCGACGTCGATGCGGCGGTAAGCCGGGTTCGCGGCGGTACCGGGCATCATGGAGATGGTGCCGGCCATCGGGCAGAGGAACTTCGCGCCGCCGTACTCCAGGATGTCGCGGATGGCGAGCCGCCAGCCGGTGGGAACGCCCTTCTTGGTCGGGTCGTCGGACAGGGACAGGTGGGTCTTGACCATCATGGTGCAGTAATCCTTGTACTTCGGGTCAGACTCGAAGCGCTCAGCCTTCTGCGTGGCCAGAGGCGCCCAGTCGACGCCGTCAGCGCCGTAGACTTCCTTGGCGATCAGCTCAACGCGCTGACGCAGCGGCATGTCGAGGTCGTACAGGAACTTGATGTTGACCGGCTCTTCGCAGGCTTCGACAACGGCCTTGGCCAGCTCGATGGCGCCTTCGCCGCCGTAACGCCAGTGGTTGGACTCCGCGCAGCGCACGCCGTGCTCCTTGCAGAGCTTCTTCAGCAGCGCGATCTCAGCGTCGGTGTCGGTGTAGAAGCGGTTGATGCAGACGACCGGGTTGATGCCGGACTTCTTGATGGTGTTCACATGGTGGAACAGGTTGCAGGTGCCCTTCTCCAGAAGCTCGAGGTTCTCCTCGGTGTATTCCTTCGGCAGGGGAGCGCCCGGGGTGACCTTCGGGCCGCCGCCGTGCATCTTGAGCGCGCGGACGGTCGCGACCAGAACGGAGACGTTCGGGGTCAGGCCGGACAGACGGGTCTTGACGTTCCAGAACTTTTCAAAGCCGATGTCGGCAGCGAAGCCGGACTCGGTGACATGGTAATCGAACAGCTTGAGTGCCAGACGGTCAGCGATGACAGAGGACTGGCCGATGGCGATGTTGGCGAACGGGCCGGCATGAACGAGGACCGGCTGATGCTCGACGGAGTAGCACATGGTGGGGTTGATGGTGTTGCGCATCCACGCGGTCATGGCGCCGGCAACCTCGAGATCTTCGCAGGTGACGGGCTCGCCGCTGCGGGAGTAGGCAACAACGATCTTGCCGATGCGCTCGCGCAGATCCTTGAGGTCACGCGCGACAGCCAGGATTGCCATCAGCTCGGAGCCGACGGCGATGCCGAACTTGGACTCCATCATGTAGCCGTCCAGACGGCCGCCGATGCCGATGATGATGTTGCGCAGGCCCTGCGCACAGAAGTCCATGACCCAGCCCATCTCGATGCGCTTCGGGTCGATGTCGAGGCGCTTGAGGCCCTTCTTGGCCAGCCACTCGTCGTTGTTGTTGCGCTCGTGCTGCATACGCGCGTTCAGGGCGACCATCGCCAGGTTGTGCGCGTTCATAATGTCGTTGATATCGCCGGTCAGGCCGAGGGAGAACTCGGTCATCGGCATCAGAAGGGCGTTGCCGCCGCCGGCTGCCGTGCCCTTGACGTTCATGGTCGGGCCGCCGGAGGGCTGACGCAGAGCGCCGCCGACATTCAGACCCAGCTTGCCGAGACCTTCGATCAGGCCCAGGGAAACGGTGGATTTGCCCTCGCCGAAGGGGGTCGGGGTGATGGCGGTGACTTCGATGAACTTGCCGTCGGGCTTATCCTTCAGACGCTTCATGACCTTGATGAAGTCGATCTTCGGGGTCTTGCCGTAGGGGATGATCTCCTCGGGCAGCAGGCCGAGCTTTTCCCGGAAGTAGTCGACGGAGGGAAGATTCTTCTCCGCCTCTTCTGCGATCTGCCAATCCTTGTAGATCGTCGGGTCGAGCGTGACGTGGCCGGTCTTCGGGTCTACGTACTTGCCGTCTTTGAATTCGATTGCCATGAATGTATCCTCCTTGCAGGCGCGGGGCCTTAACTATCCCGTTGCCTGGTATTTTTCGGCGCTGTGCGGTCCTGTTTCCGCACGTTCTGTGCGCGCGTGTAATCGATATTGTTTTATCGGTTACGAAAAAAGTTTACCACGAACCACCCCGGAAGTCAATCATTCCAAGCCAGAACACACGTGGAAAAAAGCACGAAAATTCCATATCATAATTGTCATATTTGCCATATTAGAAATATGATACTTAATTTGTGATAATTGCGTATATGAAAAATGATATAACTGGCGGGAATGCGCATAAAAAAACCTTCCCCTACGAGGGGAAGGCGGCACGGTGGAGCCGAGACGGATGAGGTGAAAGTATTTTCGTTGACGCGACGTTGTCCACCTCGTCAGTCGCCTCCGGCGACAGCTTCCCCTCATAGGGGAAGCCTTTGGCGTTTCCGGAAGTCTTGCAAAAGGCTGATATGCAGTGCAAATCAGCGACTGCGGTACAGCATTTTCTTTTGCTTCTCCAAAAGAAAACGCTGGCAAAAGAAAAAGAGCCTGAGGGGATTTCGATTTCCCCTCAGACTCCCTTGAACCGACCAAGAAAACCGCTTCGGTTTTCTTGGATCTTTCCCGCGATAGTTTAAAAACCAATGCGAATTCGTACTGCCCAATTTTTTATCTGCAGGACGTTTTACCGAAAATATTCAAAGGCAACTAGTTGCAAATCTGTTGTTCCGTATCAGGCGGCGCGTACAAAGACGCCAGTAAGGTGACTCCCGAGTGGAACGATGCCTGAAAGATAGGGTCACACCTGAATTCAGAGGCAGAACGCACCAAACGCGTCCAAGCGCCCCTTTTCTTCCCTATCTTTTCCGGCAAGACGGAAAAGATAGGGCCGCCGGAGGCGCGTCAGAAATGACCACGACGGAACGAGCCGCCGCAAGCGACGTCTCTTATCCTCTGTGCTCGTTTCTTCCTTTCCAAACCGCAAACTGAATTTGCGGTTTGGGTTTTTCTATGCAAATCTGCAACACCCTCTCAGTCAGCCTGACGGCTGCCAGCATCCCTACCCCTTTTGTCCCTTCGGGACATTTCCCCCTGATAGGGGGAATCGGCCCCTTCCAGGGGAGCCTTGGGACGGGGTCAGTCTTCCAGAACGGCGCTGGTGCGGATGAGCTTTGTGACCTTGGCCAGCAGGATGCTGTATTCCACGGCGGCGGCAAAGGCGTCGTCGTAGTAAGGCTGCAGCTCCTCCATGGTCATGTGGTTGGCGCGGCAGATCTCGCTGAGCGCCTGCGCCACATCCTCCTCGGCCGCGTGCAGATCCTCCAGCTGCGCGACCTTACGCACGAGCGCCTTGATGCGCACGGCCTGCTCCGCGCCGGGGCGGGCGTCCTCGCGCATCTGGTCGAGCGTCGAGTTCGTGAACTTGCAGTAATCCTCCAGCGTCAGATTCTTCTGCGCCAGCTGGGCGGACATGGTGTCGAGCTGCTCCTCGACGGCCTTGCTGATCTCGGCGGGATCGGGCGTGAAGTCCATGGTCGCCGCGGCCTGGTGCAGCAGCCGCTCCCGCAGCTCCATCTCCGCGCGCTCGGCGTAGTAGTCCTCCAGACTCGTGCGCATCTTCTGCCGCATCTCGTCCATGGTTTCACACTCGCCGACCTCCTTGGCGAAGGTATCATCCAGCGCGTAGGGCGCAACGGTGCGGATCTCGTGGATGTGGCAGCGGAATTCCGCGTCCTTGCCCGCCAGCTCCGGCGCGTGATACTGGGCCGGGAAGGTCACGTGGACCGTCACGTCGTCGCCGGGGTTCTTGCCGATGAGCTGCTCTTCAAAGCCGGGGATGAACGTGCCGCTGCCGAGGACCAGCGTCTGCTTTTCGGCCGTGCCGCCGGCAAACTGCTGGCCGTCCGCGAAACCGGCGTAATCGAGGACCAGCTCGTCGCCATTCTGCGACGGGCGGTCAAAGACGGGGGTGCGCCGCTGGCTCTGCTGCTGCAGGCGCACCAGCTGTCGGGTGACCTCCTCGTCCGTAACGTCCACATGCTCGAGTCTGGCCCGCAGGCCGCGGTATTTGAATTCCATGGTGATTCTCCCTGTTTGTTGTTTAGTATAGAGTCGAGGCAGCACCGCACAATTCGGCAAGCAGATTCGGCGAGAGATTTTCCGCCAAGCCAAGATTTGAAAAGCGCAGGAATACTTTGTGTACCCGCAAGGGGCATGCCGCATCCGTAAGGCTCCTTCGTCGCCAACGGCTGCGCAATATTTCAAGCTTTTCAAACCGCAGGATTGGCGGAAAAGATCCGCCGAAGCGCGCAGACGCAATTGTGCGGTGCTGCCTTTTATAGATTTGCCTTGATCGCCGAGATGAGGATATCCCCGGCGACGACGCGGTCTTCGGCGGCGAAGCCGGTCTCAAAATTGTCCGAGTACAAAACCTGGCTGCTGGGCGGGAACTCGTCGTCCCCGGCGTAGACCATGATCTGCATCCGGTAGCCGCCGAGGAAGTCGAACTGGAAGCCCGCGTCCCCGTGGCCGATCGCCAGCGCGCCCATGGCTTCGCAGGCCGCGCGGAACTTCTCCACCCGCGTGCCGAACGTGAACGCCGCCCGCGTCAGGACCCGGCCGGTGTACGGGCCGATGTACATTTCGCCCCACGGCATCTCGCGGAAGGTCTTGTAGCTGCCGGACGGCTCCGCCGCGCGGCCTTCGAGCAGAAAGCGCAGCAAAAACGTCTGGCAGGGGAGGTTTTTCAGCGCGAACGCGCCCTCCGTATCCGAGGAAATGGCATATTCCGGCCAGCGGAGCTCGTATTTCGTGCCGAGCAGCGTCACGGTGAACCGGCCGTCCGCAAACGGCACGCCGCAGCGTTTCGACGCCTCAGCCGGGTCGAGCGCGGCGAATTTCTCCTCATAGTGGGCAAAGGGGACTTCTTCCTTGTTGTTTTGTACCTGCATAAACTGATTACTCCTGAATGCTCGACGGGAACAGCTCCCGGTTGGTGTGCGGCAGGAAACAGGCCGCGACGAACTCGTCCATATACCGCGGATTGGTGGAAAGCTCAAGATAGGTCATGTTGGAGGCCAGCTCGTCGACCTTGTCCACGGCGCAGTCCGACCGCGCCATGGCGTAGGCGCCGGAGAGGGACGTGTTGCCGAGGTATTCGAACAGCTCCCGGTCGATATCCGGCAGCATGCCGATGCGCACGGCGTTTTCCATGTTGATGCCCGAGCCGATGCCGCCCGCGACGTAGACGTGCGACAGGACCGTCACGTCCATATCGAGGCTGGAGAGCATGATGTTGATGGCCGAGAAAATGGCGGCCTTGGCGCGGATGAACGAATCGATGTCGACCTCGGTGATGGAGATCTCGCGGCCCGTCTCGGATTCCGCGGCGGTGGCGAGGATATAGCGGCCCATGCCGTGCTCGTCGTGCGCGACGCGCTTGCCCTCGCGCACGAACTGACCCTTGGAGGAGATGATCGACGTGCGGTAGAGCTCGGCGATGACGTCGATGATGCCGGAGCCGCAGATGCCGACGGGCTTCTGTCCGTCCGGGCCGACGATGCCGAGCGTGGGCTCCATGGTATCGCGGTCGATCTTGACGGATTCGATCGCACCGTCAGTCGCGCGCATGCCGCAGGAGATGTCGCCGCCCTCAAAGGCGGGGCCTGCCGAGCAGGCGCAGGACATCATAAAGTCGCGGTTGCCGAAGACCAGCTCGCCGTTGGTGCCAAGGTCGATGAAGAGCGAGAACTCATCCTTGTCCCAGATGAGGCTCGTGAACGCGCCCGCGGTGATATCGCCGCCGACATACGAGCCGATGTTCGGGGCAAGCAGGATCTCGGCGTCGGGGTTCGCGGGGAAGCCGAGGTCCTTGGCGGTCATGCCGCGCCACTGGAAAAACGTCGGGATATAGGGCTCCATGCGCACGGGGTTCGCGTCGACGCCGAGCAGCAGATGGTTCATCGTGGTGTTGGAGGCGATGCAGACGCGGAAAATGCGCGAGACGGGGACGCCCGCCGATTTGCACATCGCCGCGACCAGCGGCAGAAGCGTCTCTTTGAGGATCGCGTCCTGCAGGCGCTTGACGCCGCCGGGCTTCGACTGCTCGACGATGCGGTTGATGACGTCCGCGCCGTAGCGGATCTGGCCGTTGCCGGCCGAGGCCTTGGCCGTGAGCGTGCCGGCGGCAAGGTCCATGAGAACGCCGGTGACGGTCGTGGTGCCGATGTCGATGGCGCAGCCGTAGAGCGGCGCGTCGGGCTTTTCCGAAACGTCCATCACGGTCAGCACGCCGTCCGTCAGCGTGCCGGAGACGAGGACCTTGAAATTCGCGTCCCGCAGCGTCTTGGCGAGCTTTTTGACGGTATGGTAGGTGAGCCGGACCTCCGTGCAGCCGTCGAACGCGGCCTGCGCGAAGCGCGAAAGGCGCTCGGTGTCGGGCATGGTGTCGTCGAGCGTCGGCTCGTCCAGCTCGACCAGGGCCTGCACAAAGTCGTTCGTGAAGTCGACGCCGGCAGCCTGCACATCCTCCTGCAGCTGGTTGAAGATCGCGATCTCCTCGCCGGAGGAGAGGTCGGCCGTCTTCATCCGGCTCTGGTAGGCGGAGGCGATGTCGGGGACGAGAACGGTGATGTCGCCCGCGGGCTTCGTCGCGCAGCCGAGCCGCCAGCCGGCGGCGTAATCCTCATCGGAGATGTGGCCGGTCTGCATGCCGGTCACGTCGCCGGAGACGAGCTTTACGCGGCATTTGCCGCACGAGCCGTTGCCGTTGCAGGGCGCGTCGATGGCGACGTTGGCCGCCTTGGCAGCCTCGAGAATGGTGCTGCCGGGCGCGGCGGAGAAATGGACCTCCTGCGCGCCGTTTTCGAATTGGAAGGTGATTTCGTACATGCTGTCATGTCCTTTCCTGAGCAGAAATGTGTGGAAACCGCCGCCGGCGGAATACGCGGAACGTACTTCCGCCGCCCCCTGCGTGGTACCAGTACTCTATAATATAAACAAATCCACTGCCGCGGTCAAGTCCTGCGGGAGAAGAAAGAGGTTTTGTACAATTTTCAGAATCTGTCAAAGAATTGTGCGTGATAGACAAAAACGACGCGTTTTGCGGCGCGGAAACGATTGATTCGCACAAAGAAATGTGGTAAGCTGAACTTGGTACAAGGGTATGAAACAAACTGACAGGAGGACGAAACTATGAAAAAATTCATCAACCAGGTCGAGCTTGTGGAAGATCAGATGATCGCGGGCATGGTCAAAGCCTACCCCCAGTATGTACGGAAGCTGGACTGCGGAAACGTGGTCGTGCGGACAGAGAAGAAGGAGGGGAAGGTCGCGCTGATCTCCGGCGGCGGCTCCGGCCATGAACCGGCGCACGGCGGCTATGTCGGCACGGGCATGCTGGACGCGGCGGTCGCAGGCGCGGTGTTCACCTCTCCCACGCCGGACCCGATCTATGAGGGCATCAAGGCCATCGCCACGGACAAGGGCGTGCTCATGGTCATCAAAAACTACACCGGCGACGTTATGAACTTTGAAATGGCCGGTGAAATGGCCCAGATGGACGATATCAAGGTCGCGCAGGTCGTCGTGAACGACGACGTCGCCGTCGACGGCAGTCTCTATACCGTCGGCCGCCGCGGCGTGGCGGGCACGGTGTTCGTCCACAAGATCGCGGGCGCGAAGGCGGAGCAGGGCGCGGAGCTTGAAGAGGTGCAGCGCGTGGCGCAGAAGGTCATCGACAACGTGCGCACCATGGGCGTTGCCATCCGGCCGTGTACGGTCCCGGCGGCGGGCAAGCCCGGTTTTGAACTGGGCGAAGACGAGATGGAGGTCGGCATCGGCATCCACGGCGAGCCCGGCACCCACAAGGAAAAGCTCCGCCCGGCCGACGAGATCGTCGATCACATCCTGGGCAAGCTCCTCGCCGACATCGACTACACCGGCCATGAGGTCGCCGTCATGGTCAACTCCTCCGGCGCAACGCCGCTCATGGAGCTGTTCATCATCAACAACCACGTCGCCGACGTGCTGGCCGCCAAGGGCATCAAGGTCTATAAGACCTTTGTGGGCGAATATATGACGTCCCTGGAGATGGAGGGCTTCTCGGTCTCCCTGCTGCGGCTGGATGACGAGCTGAAGGCCCTGCTGGACGCGCCCGCGGACACCATCGCGTTCAAGGCATAAAGCACCGAAACAAAGGAGAACCCATCTATGATCGATCAGGAACAGGTATTGGAGATCTTACACGCCATCGGCGAAAAGATCACCGAAGAAAAATTATATCTCACCGAGCTCGACAACGTCATCGGCGACGGCGACCACGGGATCAATCTGGCCCGCGGCTTCGCCGAGGTTGAGAAAAAGCGCCCGATGATGGAGGGCAAGGACATCGGCACCATGCTCAAGACTGCCGGTATGGCCCTCGTGTCGACGGTCGGCGGCGCGTCCGGGCCGCTCTACGGCACGGCATTCATGCAGGCGGGCAAGGCGCTGGCCGGGAAGACGGAGCTGGACGCGCAGGATCTTCTCACGATCCTGGACGCGTTCGTCGCGGGCGTGCAGCTGCGCGGCAAGTCCGTCGCCGGGGAAAAGACAATGCTCGACGCCATGATCCCCGCGCGCGACGCGTTCAAAGCCGCGCTGGACGCGGGCAAGGGCGCGAAGGACGCGCTCGCGGACGCCGTGGCCGCTGCGGAGCAGGGTGTGGAGTACACCAAGACCATCATCGCCACCAAGGGCCGCGCGAGCTATCTCGGCGAGCGCAGCCTCGGCCACCAGGACCCGGGCGCGACCTCGTTCACCACGATGCTGAAGGTCGCGGCGGCGCACGTATGAGGGCGAAGGCATGGTCGGATTTGTGATCGTCTCGCACAGCAGGACGCTGGCTGACGGCGTCGTGGAGCTGACAGGCATGATGGCCGACGGCGTGCCCATCCGGGCCGCGGGCGGGCTGGACGACGGCAGCTTCGGCACGAGCTATGAGAAAATCGCGAACGCCATTGACGAAATTTATTCGGACGACGGCGTGATCGTGCTCATGGACATGGGCTCTGCGGTGATGACCGCGGAAATGGTGCTCGAGTCCATGCCGGAGCGAAAGCTCGTCCTGGCCGACTGCCCGCTGGTCGAGGGCGCGGTCGCCGCGACCGTCAGCGCCATCGCGGGCAGCTCGCTGGAGGAGATTCTGGACGAGCTGCAGGACGTCCGGGAGCTGAAAAAGCTGTCATAACACAAGCGGCCTCCGCGCTTCGCGCGGGAGGCCGGGTTTTACAAGGAGTCTCTATGAAAGAATTTCAATATACCATCCAGGACCCCATGGGCTTCCACGCGCGCCCGGCCGGCGCGCTCGTGCGCGCGGCAAAGGCGTATGAGAGCCGCATCACGATCGCCTGCGGGGAAAAATCTGCGCAGCTGACGCGGCTGATGGCCGTGATGGCCCTCGGCATCAAGCAGGGGCAGACCGTCACCGTCACCATCGACGGCCCGGACGAGGACCGGGCGCTGGAAGACCTGCAGGCGCAGTTCCGCGCGAACGCTTGAGGTGGGCCCATGCAGCAGCTGAAGGGCGTATCCATCTCGCAGGGCCTTGCCGTGGGCAAGATCGTCGTGCTGACGTCCGCCGCCGCGCCGGAGGCGCAGGCCGGGACGCCGGAGGAGGAGCTGGCGCGTTTCCAGCGCGCGCAGCAGCAGGCGGTCCGGGATCTCGGCGCGCTCTATGAAAAGGCCAGGGCGGAGCTCGGAGAGGCGGAGGCGGAGATCTTCTCCGTCCACCAGCTGATGGCCGAGGACGAGGACTTTGCGGACCTCATTGCCGCCGCGATCGCGGGCGGCGCGGAGGCCTCCGAGGCCGTCCGGCAGGCGGGGGAGCAGTGCGCGGCCATGTTTTCCTCCATGGACGACGCTTATATGCGCGAGCGGGCAGCCGACGTACAGGATGTCGCCGCGCGCATCCGCCGCATCCTGCGCGGCGAAGCGGAGACGACGCTGGCTGGCCCCTGCCTCATTGCCGCCGAAGAGCTCACGCCCAGCCAGACCGTGCAGTTCCCGCGCGCATTCGTGCAGGGGTTTCTGACGGCGCGGGGCGCGGCCAATTCGCATACCGGTATTCTTGCGCGCACGCTGGGCGTCCCGGCGGTGTCGCAGCTGCCGGTGGATGCGCAGCTGCAGGGGCGGACGGCAATTTTGAACGGGGACGAGGGCACACTGATCCTCGACCCGGATGAAGATCAGCTTCGTGCGGCGGAGGCCGGGATCCGCGCGCGGCAGGCGCAGCGCGAGGCGCTGCAGCAGCTGGCGAAGCTCCCGAGCGTCACGAAGGACGGCCACGCCATCCGCCTGTACGCGAATCTCGCCGGGACGGACGATCTGCCGCTGCTGCAGCAGAGCGGCGCGGAGGGCGTGGGTCTGCTCCGGAGCGAATTTCTCTATCTCGGCCGCAGCAGCTATCCGACGGAGGACGAGCTGTTTGCCAGCTACAGGCAGCTCGTGCAGGCCATGGACGGCCGGGAGATCATCATCCGCACGCTCGACATCGGCGCGGATAAAAAGGCAGACTATTTTGACCTCCCGCCGGAGGACAATCCGGCGCTCGGCCTGCGCGCCATCCGCCTGTGCCTGACGCGTCCGGCGCTGCTGCAGACGCAGCTGTGCGCCATCCTGCGCGCGTCGGCGTTCGGCAACGTCGGCGTCATGTTCCCCATGGTGACCGGCCCGGCGGAGCTCGCGCAGCTCAAAGCCGCGCTCCGGGACGCGGAGGATACCCTCTGCGCCCGCGGCGAGCGCTTCGGCCGCTATCAGACCGGCGTCATGATCGAGACGCCCGCGGCCGTCTTTATGAGCCGCGAGCTTGCGCGGGAGGTCGACTTCTTCTCCATTGGCACGAACGACCTGACACAGTACCTGCTGGCCATGGACCGGCAGAATCCGGCGCTCGCGCCGTTCTGCGACCCGCATCACCCTGCTGTGCTGCGCGCGATCGAGGAAACGGTGCGCAATGCGCATCTGGAGGGCTGCCGTGTCGGCATCTGCGGCGAGCTGGCCGCGGACGAGAGTCTGACGCAGACCTTCCTGCGCCTGGGCGTGGACGAGCTGTCCGTCTCCCCGCCCCGCATCCTGCCCCTGCGCCGGGCCATCCGTGATATGACGCTGGCATAAATACACACAGGCTGCGGCCCGGCAGGGCCGCAGCCTTTTGCATCCGTCCGGCGTTGACATTCCGCCGCGCAGCGCGTATCATGAAAGAAAAACGCGCAGAAAGGCGGATGAACAAATGGATACCAGCTTCGGCATACAGCAGAAAGGCAAACGCAACCTCATCACCGACGTGGCGGGGATCACGGTCGGGCACTGCACGCTGGCGGATGGCGATGTGCAGACGGGCGTGACGGCCCTGCTGCCGCACCAGGGAGATCTGTTCCATGACCGCTGCCCCGCCGCGGTCCATGTGATCAACGGCTTCGGCAAGAGCGCGGGGCTCGTGCAGGTACAGGAGCTCGGGTATCTCGAGACGCCGCTGATCCTGACCAATACGCTCTCGGTCGGCACGGCCTTTACGGCCTGCGTGCGCTATATGCTCGCGCGCAACGACCAGATCGGCCGCGCCGAAAGCACTGTGAACCCTGTCATTCTCGAGTGCAACGACGGCTATCTGAACGACATCCGGGGCCTGCACGTCACGGAGGACCATGTGTTCGCCGCGCTGGACGCCGCGGATACGGCCTTTGCCCTCGGCGCGGTCGGCGCGGGGCGGGGGATGAGCTGCTATCACCTCAAGGGCGGCATCGGCTCCGCCTCCCGTGTGTTTGAGATCGGCGGGCAGACCTACACGCTCGGCGCGCTGGCAATGACGAATTTCGGCTCGCTCATCGACCTGACGATCGCGGGCGAGAGGATCGGGAAAAAGCTTGCGGCGGAGCCGGAGGACGCCAAGGGCTCGTGCATCATGATCCTGGCGACGGACGCGCCGCTGTCTTCGCGGCAGCTGTCCCGGGTGGCCCGGCGGGCCCAGAGCGGCCTTGCGCGCACCGGCGCGGTCACCGAGCACGGCAGCGGCGAGATCGTGCTCGCCTTCTCCACGGCCAACCGCATCCAGGCGGGGCAGATCTTTCACAGCGGCGTCTATCTCAACGACGAAGCGTTCCGGCCCATCTTCCGCGCCGCGACCGAGACGGTGGAGGAGAGTATCATCCGCTCCATGCTGGAGGCCGAGACCGTCACCGGCCGCGACGGCCACATCCGCCTGTCGCTGCACGATGCGATGGAAAGAGCCGGTCTGCCCCGGTAAAAGCAGAATAAACCAAAGCGCTCCCGCTGCAGATGCATCGGGAGCGCTTTTGCTTGTCAGAGGCTCAGAACAGCCGGACGATCAGCTGCGAGACCAGCACCACCGCGATCAGCGCGATGGGGTAGGTCGCGGCGTAGGCGGAGGCGACGTTGCTCGTGCCCGCCACGTGGATGAGGGTGCCGAGGGCGGGGGTGGAGGTCATGCCGCCGGTGATGGAGCCGAGGATATTCAGCAGGTTCATCTTCAGCACATGCTTGGCGACGACATAGCCCATGACCATCGGCAGAAGCGTCATGAAAATGCCGTAGACGAAGTAGATGGGCTTGAAATACCGCACGAAGCTCATGCCGCCCGAGACGCCCGCGCCGATCAGGAAGACCATCAGACCAAGCTCCCGGAAGGTCTCCAGGACCTTCTTGCTCGGCATAAGGTCGGCCCGGCCGAAGTGGCCGAAGTGGCCGAACACCAGCGAGACCAGCAGCGCGCCGCCCGTCGTGGTGAGCGAGAAGAAATTGAAGAATTTCACCGAGCCCAGCAGGATGCCGAACACCGCCGCGACGGCGAAGGGCGTGAAGCCGAAATCGTCGAACTCCAGCAGCTTTCCCTTGAACTTGGCGACGTCGCCGGTCTCCACATGGGTGATCTTGCGGCGTTCCTCGTCCAGATCCGCGTGCACGACGCGCGGCATCAGCTGCACGAACAGCACGACGCCGATGACGCCGAAGAGATACGCGATGCCGTAGCCGACCGTGACCGCGTCCTGATACTGGGCGGCGACGGCCTCCTTCGTGGCGGAAAACGCCGGGGTCGAGGTCAGCGAGCCTGCGAGCAGGCCGGAGATCATGGCCGTCAGCTGGCCCGGGTCATAGCCCGGCTGCCCGGACTCGATGGCCCGGCCGACGAGCAGGCACAAGATCGCGGTGAGGCCGCCGGAGAGGATGATCACCACGCCCAGCAGCACGTAGGACTTGAAGTTGTGCTTCATGTTCTTGAAGAAGTTCGGCCCGGCGATAAAGCCGACCGAGGTCACGAAGAACACGAGGCCCAGGTTTTCGATGATCTTCAGCGCCTGCGAGGCGTAGTTGATCTCTTCGATGACGAAGCGGGAATTGAAGCGTGTGCCGAAAAACGCGCCGTAGACCAGCGCGATGACAAAGACGCCGGCCGTGCCGAGGCTGATCCCCTTGATGGTGATCCGCCCGAGCAGATAGCCGACCGCGGCGATCCCGAAGGTGGAGAGCATCAGGAAATTCGCAGCGTTGATGGAAGCAGTCATCTTTTTTCTCCTCTTATTTTCTCCCGGGAAGCGCTGCATCGGGGGAGATGCAGCGCTTCTTCGGTTTATTTGACAGGATGGATCTTTCTTGCATAGTCGGGCAGCAGCTGCGGCGAGGGACGATGGTCCGATACGCCCGCCTGCCGCTTTTCTGCTTCAAACGCGGCCACATGGCTGAGCGTCAGCGCGCCGACGGTGACGGACTTCGCTTTCTCGGCGGCGTGCTGGCCCGCGTTGCGGCCGAAGACGATCACGTCGAGCAGGCTGTTGCCCATCAGGCGGTTGCGCCCGTGGATGCCGCCGACGACCTCGCCTGCCGCAAACAGGTTCTCCACGTCGGTCTGGCCGTCGGGGGTGATGTGCAGACCGCCGTTCTGGTAGTGGAGCGTCGGGTAGACGAGGATCGGCTCGGTGCGGATGTCGATGCCGTGCTTGGCAAACATGCGCATCATGGCCGGGATCCGCTTTTCGATCGTGCCCTTGCCGTTTTTCAGCTCGATCATCGGCGTGTCGAGCCAGACGGCCTGCCCGGCCGGGGTCTTGACACCCTTGCCGCGCTCGGTGCACTCGCGGATGATGGAGGCCGCGGCCACGTCGCGCGTCTCGAGCGGGTTCATAAAGACCTCGCCGTCCGCGTTCACGAGCATCGCGCCGACAGAGCGGACCTTCTCCGTGACCAGCGCGCCGTAGATCTGCGCGGGGTAGGCCGCGCCCGTGGGATGATACTGCAGCGTGTCGGGGTAGAGGAGCTTCGCGCCCGCGCGGTAGCCGAGGACAAGGCCGTCGGCCGTCGCGCCGTAGTGGTTGGAGGTGGGGAAGCCCTGATAGTGCAGCCGCCCTGCGCCGCCGGTGGCGAGGATGACGGTCTTCGCCTTCGCGACCAGCAGCTCCTTCGTCTCCATGTTCAGAAGGATCGCACCGGCGCAATGGCCGTTTTCGTCCTTGATGAGCTCGATGGCGGAGGTGAAGTCGACGACGGGGATGCCGCGGTTGAGGACCTCGTCGCGCAGCGTGCGCATGATCTCGGCGCCGGAATAGTCCTTGGCCGCGTGCATGCGCTTGCGGGAGGTGCCGCCGCCGTGGGTCGTGATCATGGTGCCGTCCGGCGCCTTGTCAAATTCCACGCCGAGCCCGGACAGCCACTGGATGGCCTCCGGCGCGTCCATGACGAGCTTGTACAGAAGATCCTTCTGCGCGGCAAAATGGCCGCCGCCGTAGGCGTCGAGGAAATGCTGGGCAGGGGAGTCGTTGGGCTTGTCGGCGGCCTGGATGCCGCCCTCGGCCATCATGGTGTTGGCGTCGCCCATGCGGAGCTTCGTGACGACCATGACCTTCGCACCGGCCTTGTCAGCCTCGATGGCAGCCGAGCAGCCTGCGCCGCCGCCGCCGATGATGAGAACGTCGGTCTCATAATCGGGCTTCGTGAGGTCAAACTGCTCGTGCAGGACGCGCGATTCACCCTCGAGCAGGTCGGCCAGCTCCAGCGGGACCTTCTGGCCCTTGTTGGGGCCGAAGCGCAGCTCGGTGAACTGCTCGGTGCGGTAGTCGGGATGGAACTTCTTGAGCAGCGCGTCCTTTTCGTCCGCGGTCATGCGGCGGGGGTCCAGCTTGATGTTTTCTTCGCGGGCTGCTTCCACCTTGCGGATGGAGGCGAGCATGTTGGGATCCTGATACATGATATGCGTCCTCCTTACTTCTCGATCTCGCGGTGGTTGTAGAGCTCTTTGATCGCGTCGAGCGGTTTTTCCATCAGGCTCTCGATAAGCGCCTCAAATTTGCCGTCCTTGACCTCCTGCACGCGCGCGTCGAGATGCTCGCAGTGCGGGGCGATATATTTGCCGTTCAGACGGCGGGCCAGCATCGCCACCTGCGGGTGGGAGATCCCGGCGGGACAGCGGGACGAGCAGACGCCGCACATGACGCAGTCGAACGACTCCTCGGCGCACTTGTCAAACTCGCCGCGCTGGGCGTAGGCGATGTACTGCATGACGTTCAAACCTTGGGTGCAGGCCTTCGTGCAGGCGTTGCAGCCGACGCAGGCATAGATCTCGGGGTACAGCTGCATCATGACCGTCTGCGTGGGCTTCAGCTTCTCCATGTCGTAGACTTCCTTGACCAGCGGGAAGAACGGGAGCGTCGCCACGTACATGTTGTTTTCTACGCGCGTCGAGCACGCGAGGCAGGCCTTCAGCTCCCGGTCGCCCGCGATGCGGTAGATCGTCGCGCACGCGCCGCAGAAGCCGTTGCGGCAGCCGCAGCCGCGCACGAGCTGATAGCCGGAATACTCCATCGCTTCCATGATGGTCAGACTGTCCGGCACCTCATATTTCTTGCCGAACAGGAAAACCGTCACCATATTTTCCATACCTGTTCTCCTTTAATACTCATTCGGCAGCTCGTCGAGCTGATCGAAGCGGAACACCGGGCCGTCCTTGCAGACGTATTTGTCGCCGATGTTGCAGCGGCCGCATTTGCCGAGGCCGCATTTCATCTTGAGCTCCATCGTGGTATAGACCTGCTCGCGGGCGAAGCCCAGCTCCATGAGACCCGCAAGGGTAAACTTGATCATGATGGGAGGGCCGCACATGACGACGGTCTTGTCGGTCGTGAAGCCGAGCTCCTTGACGTAGTTCGGCACGAAGCCGACGTGCCCGTCCCACTCCGGCTGCTCGCGGTCGATGGTGAGATGGACGTTGATGCCGTCCTCCTGGCACCAGACGTTCTCGATCTCCGGGAAGTCGACCAGATCCTCTTTCGAGCGCGAGCCGTAGACGATGTCGATCTTTCCGTAGCGGTCACGGTAGTGGCGGCAGTAGTTGATGACCGAGTGCAGCGGGGCAAGACCGATGCCGCCCGCGATGAACAGCAGGTCCTTGCCCGCAAAGGCGGTGTCGACCGGGAAGCCGTTGCCGTAGGGGCCGCGGACGGTGATCTGCTGGCCGGGCTCCATGGCGTGGAGCCATTCGGTCACGCAGCCGCATTTTTTGATGGAGAACTCCACATATTCCTCCAGCGTCGGGCTGGACGTGATGGAGAACAGCGCCTCGCCGACGCCCGGCATGGAGAGCATGGCGCACTGGCCGGGGATGTGGACGAAGGGCTTTTTGCCGTCGAGGCCGACCACGCGGAAGGTCTTGACGTCGGGCGTGTCGACGCGGATATCCGTGACGACGGCGAGATTGGGGATCAGCGGATCAGGTCTCATGTTGTTTCCTCCCCAAGCGTTTTGACGACTTTGACGATGTTCATGTGGATCGGGCACTTCGCCAGGCACCGGCCGCAGCCGACGCAGCCGAAGATCCCGTCGTTGTTATCCGGGAAATAGACCAGCTTGTGCATAAAACGCTGGCGGAAGCGCTCAAGCTGGGTCGGGCGCGGCTGACCGGCGGACATCTTGGTGAAGTCCGAGTACATGCAGCTGTCCCAGCAGCGGAAGCGGCGGACGAGCTTGCCGGAGTCGAATTCCTTGATGTCGTAGCACTGGCAGGTCGGGCAGACGAAGGTGCACGTGCCGCAGCCGAGGCAGCTTTCCGAGAGCTGCTTCCATTCCGGCCGGTCAAAGAGCGCTTTCGTCTTCCCCGCGCCGACGGCGGACAGATCGAGATCAACCAGCGGAAGCTTTTTGAGGATCGCGCGCGTCTGCGCCTGCTGGGCTTTGACGGCTTCGCCGTCGGCGTCCTCGAGCATGGAGAGCTTCGCGGTCAGCGCCTCGCCCTTTTCCGTGTTGGCCTGCCAGTAGAGCGCCTTTGCGTCCATCCAGCAGCTGACGTCGCCCTGCGGCTGCGCCGGGTCGACGCCGAAGGCCTGACAGAAGCAGGTCTCCTCCGGCCGGGTGCAGGCCAGGGTCACGACGGTGCCGTGCGCGCGGCGCGCGGCGTAATAGGTGTCCTGCGGCTCGGAGAGGAAGACGCGGTCGAGGATCGCAAAGCTCCTTGCGTCGCACGCGCGCACGCCAAAGAGGACGAAGGGCTCCGCCGGGTCGCGCGTCTCAACGAGATCGAGCTGCTTGCCCGTCACGCGGAAGCCGACGAGGTTTTCTACCTGCGGGAAGAACAGATCCTTGGCCGAGCGGACGGTATTGAGCTTTTTCGTCAGCTGCAGCCCTTCGCGCCAGAGCGTGAAATTCGCCTGACCGGCTGCGTCGTCCGCGGGGATATAGAGCTTCTGCTCCGCCGCGAGCGCGGCGAACAGAGCGGGAAGCTTCGAAAGCAAAAGCTGTTTCATTGTGTACCTCCCCGTTCATACACGACGGACGGCTCACAGTCGTCCTTGCGGAAGTCCATGAGCGGCGGGCGGGAATCAAAATCCGCGCCGGCCTGATATTCGCCGTAGAGCTCATTGATGTCCTTGATGAACTTGCGGTTGAGCAAATGCAGCGGGATATGCTGCGGACAGACGCGCGAGCATTCGCCGCAGTCGGTGCAGCGGGAGACAACGTGGAACGCACGGATGACGTGGAACATGTTTTCCTCAAAGGAATCGGTGATGGCCTTGTTTTCAAAGCCGGAATCGTGGTTGTCAAACACGCATTTTTCGCACGAGCACGCCGGACATACGTTGCGGCATGCGTTGCAGCGGATGCAGCGCGAGAGCTCGCCGCGCCAGAATGCGTAGCGCTCCTCCGGCGTCATCGCCTCGAGCTTTGCGACCTCGTCAAAGCGGCCACAGTCCGGATCCTCCTCGCCCTGTTCGCCGAGCAGCTCGTCGAAGCAGACGATCTTTTTGCTCTTGCAGGTCCTGCACTTGAGCAGCAGCGCGTCGGCTTTTCTGACGGTCTCGTCGCCGTAGATGGTGGCGAGCTTCAGATCTTCGCCGTCTTCCGTGACGGCGGTCACACCGGCGGCGCCCAGGGCCTTGATGGCCTCCATGTCGCACATGCCGTCACACTGCACGCCGACGGCATAGACATTCTCACGCAGGATGCGGTGCTCCTTCAGAAGCTGGACGAAGGAATAGCTGTCGCACGGCTTGAGGAAGACGGCGGCTTTGCCGCCCTTGCGCGATTCCGCAATCAGGTATTTGGACAGATTCGCGCCCGAGAAGACGCTCCAGACGAAGTTCTGCTCCACATCCTCCGCGCTCGTGAACGTCGAGGGGGTCAGATCGTAGAAGAACTCGCCCGCGCGCCAGCCGATGACGCGGTCAACGGTCTGATCCTTTAGCAGCTGGATGGCTTTTTCTTTTACTCCTTGCATCTCAGATCCTCCAGTCTGCGGTTCTCGCCGAGCTTCGTGATGGTCTCGGCGAATTCATTCATGGTCTTGGCGAATTTCGCGCCCTCGGCCGCCGAGACCCACTCGACCCGCGTGCGCTCGCGCTCGATGCCGAGGAAGTCCAGCATGGAGAACAGCAGCGTCATGCGGCGGCGGGCATAATAGTTGCCGGTGGTGTAGTGGCAGTCGCCGGGGTGGCAGCCGCAGAGGATCACGCCGTCCGCCCCGCGCTGGAACGCGCGGAGGATGAACATCGGGTTCAGCCTGCACGAGCAGGGGATGCGGATGATCTTCACATTGGCCGGATAGCTCAGCCGGTTCGTACCGGACAGATCGGCGCCCGCGTAGGAGCACCAGTTGCAGCAGAACGCCACGATCGTGGGCGTCCACGTTCCGTTTACCTGCATATCGCATCCACCTCCGCCATGATTTGCCGGTTCGAGAAGCCCTTGAGGTCCATCGCGCCGGACATGCACGCGACGGTGCACGCGCCGCAGCCCTGACAGACCGCCGGGTTGACCTGCGCCACGCGCCGCACGAGCGTCGTGCGGTTCGGGCCCCGGAATTCCTTGTCAATGTACGTGATCGCGCCGTAGGGGCAGACCTTTTCACAGTTGGAGCAGCCGTTGCACATCATCTCATCCGGCTGCGCCACGCACGGGTTGCAGGTCAGGCTGTCCTTGCACAGAAGGCCGATGACCTTCGCCGCCGCGGCGGACGCCTGCGCGACCGTCTCGGGGATATCCTTCGGCCCCTGGCACATGCCGGACAGGAACACGCCTGCCGTCGGGCTTTCGACCGGGCGGAGCTTCGGATGGGCCTCGGTGAAAAAGTCGTTGGTGTCCATGGAGGCCGTCAGCATCGTGGCCAGCGGCCGGGCGGACTTGTCAGGCTCGATGGCGGCCGCGAGGACGACCATGTCGGTGTCGATGTGCAGCTGCCGGTTCTCGAGCAGGTCGGAGGCCTGCACCTTGAGCTTGCCGGCCTCCGGCGTGACCTTGCCGACCATGCCCTTGATGTAATGCACGCCGTACTGCTCGACGGCGCGGCGGTAGAACTCGTCAAAGTTTTTGCCGGGGGTCCGGACGTCGATGTAGAAGACGTACACGTCGGTGTCCGGGTATTTTTCGCGGCAGAGCATGGCGTGCTTCGCCGTGTACATGCAGCAGATCTTGGAGCAGTAGGGCTTGCCCTTCTCCACGCCGTCGCAGCGGGAGCCGACGCACTGGACGAAGACGATGGTCTTCGGGTGCGTGCCGTCGGACGGGCGCAGGAGCGTGCCGCTCGTCGGGCCCGCGGCGTTCATGAGGCGCTCAAATTCCAGGCTCGAGACGACGTCCGGGCTCTGGCTGTAGGCGAATTCATCGAATTTGGAAAGGTCGATGGGGTTGAAGCCCGTCGCGGCGACGATGGCGCCGTATTCCTGCTCGATGAAGGTGTCGGTCTGCTTGTAGTCGATCGCGCCGGCGGAACAGACCTTTGCGCACACACCGCACTTGCCGTTTTTGAGCATGTTGCAGTAGTTCGGGTCGATGGTCGCGACCTTCGGCACGGCCTGTGCGAAGGGGATATAGATGGCGCGGCGGTTGTCCATGCCGAGGTTGAATTCGTTCGGGACTTTCTTCTGCGGGCACTTCTCGGTGCAAAGTCCGCAGCCGGTGCAGACGTCTTCCTTGACGAAGCGCGCTTTGCGGCGGATCTTCACGTGGAAGTTGCCGACGAAGCCGCCCACGGATTCGATCTCGGAGTAGGAATAGATGTGGATCTTCTCGTTCTGCGCGCAGTCGACCATCTTCGGGGTCAGGATGCACGCGGCGCAGTCGAGCGTCGGGAAGGTCTTGTCGATCTGGGTCATCTTGCCGCCGATGGTCGGCTGCTTTTCCACGATATCGACCTCAAATCCGGCCTCGGCGATGTCGAGCGCCGTCTGGATGCCCGCGATGCCGCCGCCGATGACGAGCGCCCGCTTGGTCACGGGGCTGGAGCCCGCGATCAGCGGCGCGTTCAGATGTACCTTGGCGATGGCGGCCCGGCCGAGGATGATGGCCTTTTCCGTGCCCGCTTCCTTATCCTTGTGGATCCAGGAGCACTGCTCGCGGATGTTGGCGATCTCGACCATATAGGGGTTGAGACCTGCTTTTTCACAGGTCTTGCGGAACGTCTGCTCGTGCATTCTGGGGGAGCACGAACAGATGACTACGCCGGTCAGCCCGTATTCGTGGATCTTCTCCTGGATCATCTGCTGGCCGGTCTGGGAACACATGTACTGATAATTGGTGGAGAAAACAACGCCCGGCTCTTTTGCAAGCGCCTGCGAGACTCTTTCCACGTCGACGGTCGCGGCAATGTTGCTGCCGCACCAGCATACGAAGACGCCGATCCTCTGCATTGCGTTCCCTCCTTACTTTTTATATTTGCGGAACGCCGCGGCAATGGCCTGCTGCGGCAGCTCCCCGTCGAGAATTTCCGGGATGCGCTCGGGCTTCAGATGGTCCATGCCCTGCTGGCGTTCGACTGCATTGCGCACGGCCTCGATGAGCTTCGCGGGTTCGACATTTCTGGGACAGCGCTCGACGCAGGCAAAGCAGCTCAGGCAGGTGTAGATGCCTTTGGAGCTTAAAAGCTCCTCGATCCGACCGTTTTCGACCATGGAGACGAACTGGTGCGGATGGTATTCCATCTCGTCGTACGCCGGGCAGCTTGCCGAGCATTTGCCGCAGCGCATGCACTTTCTGGGGTTCACGCCGGAGATGCGGGTGACGGTGTCGATCATATTCTGGTTGTTCATGCGTCCTCCTCCCCGCAGCCGAGCGCCTCGGCCAGCAGCTCTGTGAAGTAGACGACCGGGAGCCTGCCGTCCGTGTTGTGCAGCAGATTATAGCTGCACAGGGGACATGCCGTGATCAGCAGCTCCGCGCCCTGCGCGCTTGCGTTGTCCATGATCTTCTGCGCCTGCTTGGCGGCGTAGGCCTTGTTTTCCACGGCCATATAGCCGCCGCAGCATTCGTTGCGCTGCGCGTAGACGACGGGCTCGGCGCCGATGGCGCGGATGAAGTCCTCGAGCATTTTCGGGTTCTCCGGGTCGTCAAACTGCATCTCGCGGCTCGGGCGCAGGAGCATGCAGCCGTAATACGCGCCGATCTTCCGGCCCGTGAGAGGCTTCACAACGGCTTTACGGACATTGTCCCAGCCGATCTCGTCGCGCAGGACCTCGAGATAGTGCAGAACCTTCGTCTCGCCGGCGTAGGGCGTCTCGGGTTTTAAGTAGTTGTTGACCTTTGCGCGGATCTCGTCATTGTGCTGCATGTCGCCGTTCACGCGCTTTAAGACGTGGTGGCAGGCGGAGCACAGCGATACCAGCGGCTGGCCCGCATCGCGGGCCGCCATCAGCGCGCGGACGGAGGCGAGCCGCGTGGCGATCTCATCGTTTGATTGCGGATAGACCGCGCCGCAGCACTGCCATTCCGGGATCTCGCACAGCGAAAAACCGAGCTTTTCCGCGGCGAGCCGCCCGGCCTTATCCAGCTGCGCGCCCCTGGTTTTGAGCGTGCAGCCGGGGAAATAGCTGTAATTCATCTTACCACCCCATCAGATCATGTTCTCCGGGTGGAACACCTCGTCGAAGCGTTCGGCCGTCAAAAAGCCGAGGCTGACGCAGGCTTCCTTGAGAGAGATGTTTTCCTTGTATGCCTTTTTGGCGGTCTTGGCCGCGTTTTCGTAGCCGATGTACGGGTTCAGCGCCGTGACGAGCATCAGGGAGTTGTGGAGATTGTGCTCCATCTTCTCGCGGTTGGCGCGGATTCCGACGGCGCAGCGGTCGTTGAACGAGACGATGGACTCGGCCAGCAGCCGCGCGGACTGCAGGAAGTTGTAGATGCAGACCGGCATGAAGACGTTCAGCTCGAAATTGCCCTGCGAGGCGGCCATCGACACGGCCACGTCGTTGCCCATGACCTGCACGGCGACCATCGTCACGGCTTCGCACTGGGTCGGGTTGACCTTGCCGGGCATGATGGACGAGCCGGGCTCGTTTTCGGGGATGAAGATCTCGCCGAGACCGTCGCGCGGGCCGGAGGCCAGCCAGCGCACGTCGTTGGCGATCTTCATCATGTCGGCGGCCAGCGCCTTCAGCGCGCCGTGCGCAAAGACGATCTCGTCCTTGCTGGTCAGCGCGTGGAATTTGTTCTGCGCGGTGCAGAAATCCTTGCCGGTGAGCGCCGCAATCTCGGCTGCGACGGTCGTGTCGAAGCCCTTGGGCGTGTTGAGGCCGGTGCCGACGGCGGTGCCGCCGAGGGCGAGCTCCTTGAGGGGCTTTACGGCCAGCAGCAGCATCTCGCGGTCGCGCTCCAGGCTCGTTCTCCAGCCGGAGATCTCCTGCGGGAAGGAGATGGGCGTCGCGTCCTGCAGATGGGTGCGGCCGGACTTTACCACGCCCTCGTGCTCCGCCTCCAGCCGGCGGAACGTCGCCGTCAGCGTGTCGATGGCGGGGATGACCTTATCCTCGATCGCACAGACGGCCGCGATGTGCATCGCGGTCGGGAAGGTGTCGTTGGACGACTGGGACATGTTGATGTCGTCGTTCGGGTGCAGGAGCTTTTTGCCCGCGATCTCGTTGCCGCGGTTGGCGATGACCTCGTTGCTGTTCATGTTGGACTGCGTGCCGGAGCCGGTCTGCCAGACGACCAGCGGGAAGTTGTCCAGCAGCTTGCCGGAGATGACCTCGTCGGCGGCCTGCTCGATGGCGGAAAGCTTTTCCGCGGTCATCTTTTCCGGGCGCAGAGCGCGGTTGGCCCGCGCCGCGGCCTTCTTCAGAATGCCAAATGCGTGGACGATCTCAGCCGGCATCGTCTCAATGCCGACGCCGATCGGGAAGTTGTTGTGGCTGCGCTCGGTCTGTGCGCCCCAGTATTTGTCGGCCGGGACCCGGACCTCGCCCATCGAGTCGTGCTCCATGCGGTATTCCATAAGCGCGTTCTCCTCTTTGTTTATTATAAATTTTGTGTTCAGATCTCGACCTGGCGGATGACGTCCTTCAGCTTTTCGGCGCTCGCGCGCAGCTTGTCGATCTCGCCGTCGGTCAGCTGGTTCAGGATCTTGCCGCGCACGCCCTGGTTGTCGACCAGCGCGAGCGTAGACAGGCAGACGTCGGACACGCCGTATTCGCCGTGCATCATCGTCGAGACGGTCAGCGCGGTCCCGGCGGTACTCTGCACGCACTTGCACAGATGGCAGACCGACATGGCGACGGCGTAGAACGTCGCGCCCTTGTTCTTGATGACCTGCGCGCCGGAGGTCTTGACGAACTGCTCGATCTCCTCGTAATCCTGGTTCCACTTGATGCGGTCATGGTCGGGCGAATGCGCTTTGTAGGAGTCGATGTGGTTGTTGGCGATGTGGACAAGGCTCCAGGGCACGAAGGAGGAGTCGCCGTGCTCGCCGTAGACGTGCGCGTGGACATTCTTCGGGCTGATGCAGAAGCGCTTGGCCAGCGTCGACTGCAGGCGGCTGGTGTCCAGGATCGTGCCGGAGCCGATGATGTGGCTCTCGGGCACGCCGGAGATCTTGTGGAACACATAGGTCAGCACGTCGACCGGGTTGGAGACGATGATATAGATCGCGTCCGGTGCAGCGGCGGTGATCTGCGGGGTGATGTCCTTGAGGATGTTGATGTTGGCCTGCGCCAGCTCCAGCCGGCTCTGCCCGGCCTTGCGGGGAAGACCCGAGGTGATGATGACGATGTCGGAGCCCGCCGCGGCGTCATAGTCGCCGGAGCGGACGATCGTCGGGGAACAGAACGGCGCGCCCTGATAAATGTCCATTGCCTCGCCGAACGCCTTCTGCTTGTTGACGTCGATCAGGACGATCTCGGACGCGGTACCCTGGATCATCAGGTCGTTTGCGATTGTGGAGCCGACGCTGCCTGCGCCGATAACAGTGATCTTACTCATAACGCATAATCCCCCTATGCAAAATTGATTTCGGATTCGAACAAAATATACCGATATAATTTTATCGGTTACGGTAAAATTATATCGGTATCGGATGAAAAGTACCAATGCTTTTTTACGGCAGGGTATGTGCTTTTTGATATGAAAAATCCAGGAGGATCCTGCCTGCAATGTCAGACAGACGCCTTGTGATCCCGGACAAACTGAACAAATCCGGCCTCGATTTCGCTCATTGCATATTGTTTGTGATATACCAGCGCGTTGAGGTAGAGGCTCTGGTTGTCGCTGCAGGGCAGCTGCACGAGATTCCAGCGCTGGATGCAGTGCTCCGGGATGGCCGGGGCGAGCATGTAGGAGTTCGGAATCTTCTCCAGCAGCGTCATCTGCGCCAGCCGGTCGACGCAGTAGATCTTCCGGCGGACAAGCTCCTCGGGCTTGCCCTGCACGCGGAACATGTCGCCGTGGACGATCTCCGGCAGCCCGTCCAGCTCCGCGCGCATGACGGATTTCCGCCCCGCCAGCGGGTGCGACTGGTTCAGCGTGACCAGATAGTGGTACTTGCTCAGAAGCTCGAAGCTCAGGCCCCGGGCGCTGGTCTGCTCGTCAAAATAGTCGCGGTATTCCGAGCGGAAGCGGATGACGCCGATCTCGGTCTCGCCGCTGGCGAGCGTCTCGAGCGCGATGCGCGCGTGACACTCGCGGATGACCGCGTCGACCGGCTCCGCCTGCGGCAGACCCGCGAGATACTGCGCGGTCAGATCCAGCATGGCGGCCGAGCGGGGGATGCACACGCGCAGCCGGTTCGCCACGGCCCGCTTGGGCCCCAGCGCCTCGATGGCCTCGGTCTCGCGCAGGATGGACTTGGCGTGCTGCAGGAAGATCGTGCCGCGCGTCGTCGGCCGGACGCCGCGGGTCGAGCGCTCAAAGATGCGGAAGCCCAGCATCTGCTCCACGTCGTGCAGGATGCGGCTGAGGTTCGGCTGGCCGATAAACAGGTTCTCCGCGGCCTGCGAGATCGACCGGGTGCGTTCGATCTCAATAATATACTGTAAATGCTGTGTGTTCATGCCGATACCTCCGCTGCTGTTTTATATCAATTATAATATACCAATTTTTGCGCCGTTTTGCAATGCAGGGGCCCTTGGCGCTCTGCACAAAATCATATACCCTTTTCACTCGTTTCTTGGTGTTTTTCGCGGCCGGTCCGCAGCGGCAGCTCCACGTGGAACGTGTTGCGCCCGTCCCGGCTCTCGGCCCAGATCTTCCCGTGATGCGCCTGTACGATCGCCTGCGCGATGGCGAGCCCCAGACCGAAGCTCCCGCTGCGCGTCCGGGCCGGGTCAGCGCGGGTGAAGCGCTTGAAGATCTCCTGCAGCTGCTGCGGCGAGAGGGCCGGGCCCTCGTTTTCGAGCGAAAGATGGCAGCTGTGCCGCCCGCTGCGCTGCAGCTGCAGCCGGACGGTGCCGCCGGAGGCGTATTTGCGGGCGTTGTCGAGCAGGATCTCCACGAGCTGGCCGAGCTGCCGCTCGTCGCCGCTTACCGTCAGCTCCGGCTCCACCTGCGTCTCGAGCGTCAGCCCGCGCTCATAGAGCGCGGCCTCAAACAGCAGCGCCGAGGTCTCGGCGACCTCGCTGAGGCAGACGGGGGCAAACGCGGCCTGCGGCCGGGCGTTTTCCGCCCGCGCCAGCTCCAGCAGCCGCTCGACCAGCGCGCGCATCTGCTGCGCCATGGTGCGGATGCCGTCGGTGAACTGCTGCTTCTGCGCCTCGTCGTAGTCCGGGCTCTGCAGAAGCTCGGTGTTGGTGAGGATGACGGTCAGCGGGGTCTTGAGCTCGTGCGAGGCGTCGGCGACGAACTGCTTCTGCTGCCGCCAGGCCGTCTCCACCGGGCGGACGGCCCAGCGCGCCAGCAAAATCGCCAGCCCGATCAGCGCCAGCAGACTCCCGCCGCCGATCAGCAGGCTGCTGCGGACGAGCCCCTGCAGCGTCTGCTGCTCGCTGGAGATATCGGCGAAGATCACGCTGCCGTCCACGCGGCAGAAGCGCAGATGATAGGCCGGGATCTCGCCGATGTCCGCCTCAGACGCGGAAGCGGCCGCGGCGACGGCGCGCAGAAAGCTGCGGTCGGTCAGGTCATAGTCGGTCGAGCCGATCGCCACGAGATTGCCGAACGCGTCGGTCCGCAGCACGAAATACGGCAGGCGCACCTGCCGCGACTGCCCGGGCGGAAGAGGTTCAAAGGGGTTGGCCGCGATGGCCTGCATCATGCTGAGCGACTGCGCGCGCAGATCCTGCCGGGTCATCGTATAGGACATCCCGAAGATCACGCCCAGCATCACCGCGGCGACCAGCACGATCACAAGAACGATCTTGATGCGAAGCTTCCGGATCATGCTCCCTCCACCTCCAGATGATAGCCCAGCCGCCGCGCGGCCTCGATGTGCACGTTCGAGCCGAGGGCCTTGAGCTTCTTGCGCAGGAAGCCGACGTAGACCTCCACGTGGTTTTCCACCGCGTTCGAGTCAAAGCCCCAGACGCGGGCGAGAATGGCCTCCTTGGAGACATTCTGCCCCTTCATCTGCAGCAGATACCGCATCACGTCAAACTCGCGCGCCGACAGCCGCAGCTGTTTTTCACCGCACACCAGCGTGCCGGAGGACAGGTCGAGCGCCGTGTTGCCGTAGGAGAGCTCGTTCACCTCCGCGCCCTGCCGCCGCAGCAGCGCGCCGATGCACGCCAGCAGCTCCCGCGTGTCAAAGGGCTTCGTCAGGTAATAGTCCGCGCCCGCGTTGAGCCCCTCGATCCGGTCTTCGAGCGAAGACCGGGCCGTCAGCATCAAGATCGGTGTCCCGCAGCGCCGGGCCCGCACCTGCCGCGCGACCTGATACCCGTCCAGCCCCGGCATCATCACGTCCAAAATCAGCAGATCGTACACCCCGGTCTCGGCATACTCCGCCCCCGTCTCGCCGTCATAGACCGCCTCGACGGCAAATCCCTTCCCCTCCAGCATCGCCCGCAGCGAATCCGCCAGCAGTTTTTCATCTTCCACGATCAGAATCTTCATATGTGTGTCCTCTTTGGGTTGGTAAATGGATATCGTTCCTGAAAGCCTTCCCCTACGAGGGGAAGCCATAGAGAAGCGCAGTTCCAAAGCCTCCCCTTCCAGGGGAGGTGGCTCGGCGCAGCCGAGACGGAGAGGTCGTGCCGGGAAGAGACAACCTCTCAGTCGCCTTCGGCGCCAGCTCCCCTGGAAGGGGAGCCTTTGGGTGCGCTCTGTAGGGGCGGGGCTCTGCTCCGCCCGCGGGTGCCGATCTCGTCGGAAGAACGGGCGAAGCAGAGCCCCGCCCCTACAAGGTCCCCGCAAGAAGGGAACATCCATCAAAATTTCCACCGCACCTTCTATTGATGGCAGCTGTTCTGAGGCAACCAGTATCAAATTTGGCACCCCCGTATCAGGCGGCGCGTAGTAAGACGCCCGTGAGGTGACTATCGTGTGGAATAACGCCCGAAAAATAGGGCTTTGCCTAAAATCAGATGCAGAATGCACCCCGTACCCCTAAGCGCCCTTTTCTCCCCTATCTTTTCCCGCGCAAGGGAAAAGATAGGGCCGCCGGAGGCGCGTCAGAAATGACCACGCGGAACGAGCCGCCGCAAGCGACGTCTCTTATCCTCTGTGCTCATTTCTTCCTTTCCAAACCGCAAACTGAATTTGCGGTTTGGATTTTTTCTATGCAAATTTGCAGCAACCTCTCAGTCACCTTCGGTGACAGCATCCCTACCCCTTTTGTCCCTTCGGGACATTTCCCCCTGATAGGGGGAATCGGCCCCTGAAAGGGGAGCCAAGGGGTTCGCGCGGCCGGAGGTGCGTCAGAAAGAATCAACACCATTATACTATCCCTCCTTCCTGAAAGGAAGCTGAAATTCTTTCATGTTTTCTTTACAATTCGTTCTCATATTTTTCAGGATGATTTCAGAATTATGCGGTATGCTGAAAGCACAAAAACAAAGAACCAAACGCGCAGCGCAGCCGCTGCACGAAAAAAGGAGATCATCGATATGTCTGAAGAATTCTATCCTGAACATGAGATCCATACCGACCCGGTCGAAAATCAGCAGACCGAACAGCAGACCTGGCAGGCGGCCCAGCAGCAGACCGCGCAGCAGACCTGGCAGGCCGCTCCGCAGCAGCCGTCTTCTCCGGCACCGGAAGCAAAGAAGAAGGGCGGCAAGGCCGCGAAGGTCGTCGCGCTGCTGCTGGCATGCGCGCTGGTCGGCGGCGGCTCCGGCTTCGGCGCAGCGGCGCTGATGCAGAAGCAGTCCGCGCCCGCCTCCAATTCCGTCTCCTCCGCTTCGTCCGACGCTTCCGTCATGCTCGAGGGCCAGCGCCAGACCGCAGCCCTGCAGGTCGCGTCCATCGACACCAGCAAGGTCCTGACGCCGAGTGAGGTCTACGCCCAGAACGTCAACTCCACCGTCGGCATCACGACCTCCATCACCACCAACTACTTCGGCTACCAGACCACAGGCGCCGCGGCCGGTTCCGGCTTTATCCTGACGGCCGACGGCTACATCCTGACGAACTACCACGTCGTGGAGTCCTCGGATTCCATCAAGGTCACGACCTATGACGGCACGAGCTATGACGCGCAGCTCATCGGCTACGACGAGAGCAACGACATTGCCGTCCTGAAGATCGACGCGACCGACCTCACCCCCGTCGTGCTCGGCGACTCGGATACGCTGAACGTCGGCGACAGCGTCGTCGCCATCGGCAACCCGCTGGGCGAGCTGACGTTCTCCCTGACGACCGGCGTCGTCAGCGCACTGGACCGCCCCGTCACCTTCTCCACCGGCTCGACCATGAACCTCATCCAGACCGACTGCGCCATCAACTCCGGCAACTCCGGCGGCGCACTCTTTAACCTCTACGGCGAGGTCATCGGCATCACCAACGCCAAGTATTCCTCCTCGAGCGCCTCTTCCGAGGCCTCGATCGACAACATCGGCTTCGCCATCCCGATCGACCAGGTCCGCTCGATCTTTGAGTCGATCATCACCAACGGCTATATCGTCAAGCCCTACATCGGCGTGACCGTCTCCGACGTCTCCGCCGAAAGCCAGAGCTACGGTCTGCCGCAGGGCGCGGCTGTCCGCTCCGTGACGGAAAACGGCCCGGCCGCAGAAGCCGGTCTGCAGGAAAATGACATCATCACCACCGTGAACGGCGAAGCCATCACCGGCAGCAACGATCTGGTCAAGCTCGTGAAGGCCGCCTCTGCAGGCGATACGCTGGAGCTGACGGTCTACCGTCAGGGCCAGACCGTGACCCTCACCCTGACCGTCGGCGAGCAGAAGACCGACGCGCTGCCCACGCAGACAGCGGACGAGACCCAGCAGCCGCAGTCCCAGAACCCGTATGACGGCCAGTACGGCGGCCAGTCCAACGGGCAGTCCGGTGACAGCTTCGGCAGCTGGCCGTTCGGCTTCGGCTTCGGCGGCTGAGCATAAAATTGCCCACTTCCTGACCGGTTTTCTCCTCCCTGTATTTCTTCATTGTTTCTTCCTCCCGGCCATCAAAACGGCGGACGCGATTGCGTCCGCCGTTTTTGACGCGCAAAAAAGCCCGGACACGGGTCCGGGGGCTTTTTGTATGCGAGTTGGAGAGGGTCTTACTTGATGCCCATGAGGAGCTCCATGACGTACATTTCGAGCTTCTCGAAGTTCTGCTCCTTGACGCAGGCAGCCTGGAACTCATAGTCAAAGTGCTTGACCTTGTCCAGCAGCAGCTCAAAGATGCGCTTGGAGTTGATGAGGTGACGATAGCAGTCCTCATCGGGCTGGGTACGCATGGCCTTGACGTCAAGACCGACGCATTCGAAGTTGCCGCGGTCGCCGTAGTTGTTTTCGTACAGGACCTTGACCTGGTTGAAGGCGTTGCGCAGGTTGTCGACGCCGAAGGACTTGTCCTGGTCGTAACGGCAGCCGTTCTGGTCGTTCAGATGGACGCCCCACAGCTTGTTGAGAGCCAGCGCGAAGCCCATGTCGTTGGCGGGATCGAGGCCGGCGAGGATGGAGTGCGCGGATTCGATGCACAGGCCGACACGGCTCGGATCGACAGTGTAAGCGCCGACAGCCAGAGCGTGGCCGGCAGTGCCGCAGATGGAGCGGTCGATGGGCTCATTGGGCTTCGGCTCAACGAGGATCAGCGCATCGTCACGATAGGTCAGGATGTCGTTGAACGCGTCGCGCAGCTGGAGGGTCATCTCGACGGGGTTCTTGCCTTCAGCACACAGGGTGCCTTCACGGGCCAGCCACAGCTGGATCTTGTTGGTGCCGAGTGCCTTGGCGATATCGCAGGAGCGGCGGGCACGCCACTGGGCGAATTCGCGGTCTTCCTTGCGGGAAGCGGTGAAGCCGCCGTCATTCGTGCGCTTGTCGAACCACAGACGCGGAGCGACGAACTCTGCGAACAGACCGTACTTGTCGAGCATCGCCTTGACGTCCTTGGCGTAGTCGATGATCTGCTTCTCGGTCATGTTGTTCATGTCGGGAACTGCGTCGTCGTCATGGAACTGCATGCCGGCCAGGCCGATCTCGGCATATTTCTTCATTTTCTCTTCCAGCGGAATGCTCTTGCGATGGCCGGGGCCAAAGGTCTCGTTGCCCTCATGGATGTTCCACGGGCCTGCGGTAAAGCGGAAAGTAGCCATAGTAAAATCCTCCTGTTTGACTTGTTCGTATGGTCGTACACGTGGTACAGATATGCTTTTGCCGTCGGGCAGCTTTTGTCAGAAAACCGCTGCCCTGTACCTCCATGATAGCGAAATGCAGCATTTATTCAACGCCCCGTTTGCTTTTTTCACCCGACAATCTTGCGATTTTTGTTTTTTCGGTAGTCTTCCACAAATTTGCTCCCTGCGATTTGTATTGTTTGACGCACCCGTGCGGAGATTTTTTTTGCGCCCGGTATCCCCGGGGGGGAGCTTGCGCCGGGCCGATGGGTCCGATATAGTAGCAGCAAGAAAAAATTTTGGAGGAAAACACTATGCACATGGCTGACGCGCTGCTATCCCCGGCAGTGGCCGTCACGATGTACGCGGCTTCCGCGGCCGCGGCGGGCGTTTCGCTGGTCCAGCTCCACAAGGAAGAGACTGCCGCGCCGGAGCTTGCAAAGAAAAAGCTGCCGACGATGGCCGTCATGTCCGCGCTCGTCTTCGCGGGCCAGATGATCAACTATACCATTCCCGGCACCGGCTCGTCCGGCCACCTCTGCGGCGGCATGCTGCTGAGCGCCATCCTCGGGCCCTGGGCGGGATTTTTGTCGATGATCGTGATCCTCGCCATCCAGGCGCTGTTCTTCGCCGACGGCGGTCTGCTGGCGCTGGGGGCGAACGTGTGGAATATGGCATTCTACGGCTGCTTCGTGGGCTATTTCCTCATCTACCGGCCGCTCATGCAGGGCAAGCTCCTCTCCGGTAAGGGCCGGACGAAGCTGGTGCTGGCGTCGGTCCTTGGCTGCGTCGTGACGCTGCAGCTCGGCGCGTTCTCCGTCGTGGTGGAGACGTCGCTCTCCGGCATCACGGCTCTGCCGTTCGGCGCGTTCGCGGCGCTGATGCAGCCGATCCATCTGGCCATCGGCCTGGTCGAGGGCGGCATCACGGCGGCAGTCCTGCTGTTCGTCTACCAGACGCGGCCGGAGCTGCTGCAGTGCGCGTCCGCTGGCGCGAAAAACCGCTGCTCGCGCAGAGCCGCGCTGGCGATCCTGGCTGCCGCGGCGCTAGTCATCGGCGGCGGCCTGTCGCTGCTGGCAAGCGCCAACCCCGACGGGCTGGAATGGTCGCTGTTCGGCAATGAAGAGGCCGGGTATTCGGCCAACATGGGTCTCGATGAAGAAGCCTACGGCGCTGAAAGCGCCGCCGCGGAAAAGGCGGCCGCTGTGCAGGAAAAGACGTCCCTGCTGCCGGATTATAACTTCGCCGGCAGCGACAGCGCCGCAGGCACCTCCGTCTCCGGCCTCGTCGGCTGCGCCCTGGTCGCCGCCCTCGCCGCCTGCATCAGCCTCGCCGGCCGCGCTGCAAGGAAGAGATCAGGAAAAAAGAAGGCTTCAGCGGGGTAAAATAATCCGCACGCAGTCCAAAGCCTCCCCTGAAAGGGGAGGTGGCTCGGCGAAGCCGAGACGGAGAGGTTGCAGCAAATTTGCATCCACCTCTCAGTCAGCCTTGCGGCTGCCAGCTCCCCTTTCAGGGGAGTCTTGGTGCCCCGCAAGAAGGTAAGGTCTATCAAAATTTCGGCTGCACGTTCTATTGACGGCAGTCGTTCTAAGGCAACTAGCTGCAAATTTGATACCCACCGTATCAGGCGGCGCGTAGTCAGACGCCCGTGAGGTGACTTCCGAGTGGAACGACGCCTGAAAACATTGGGCCTCACCTGAATTCAGACGCAGTATGCACCAAACGTAACCAAGCGCCCTTTTCTCCCCTATCTTTTCCCGCGCAAGGGAAAAGATAGGGCCGCCGGAGGCGCGTCAGAAATGACCACGACGGAACGAGCCGCCGCAAGCGACGTCTCTTTTCCTCTGTGCTCATTTCTTCCTTTCCAAACCGCAAACTGAATTTGCGGTTTGGGTTTTATCGCAAATCTGCGACAATCAATCACTCAGTCAGCCTGCGGCTGACAGCTCCCTTTACACAAGGGAGCCAAGGGGTGGCCCGCGTTTCGCGGGCGCGAAAAATAAACATTCCCCGCGGCAAGCCTTCCGGCTTGCCGCAATTCATGTTTTCGGAAGGAGGCGGACAGATGAATCAGGCGGAACGGGCCGGGCGGGAGCTGCGGGCCATGGATGATCTGGCCGCGCAGGATTCGTTCCTGCACCGGCTAAGCCCCCTGTCCAAGCTGTTTGTGACGATTTTTTATCTGGCCGTCGTCGTCTCCTTCCCGCGCTACCGGCTGACAGCCCTTGTGTGGATGGCACTGTTCCCGGTCGCGGGCTATCAGCTCGCGGGCATCGCCCTGCGCACCTGCTTTCAGAAGCTGCGGCTCGTGCTGCCGCTGGTGTGCGCGGTGGGGCTGCTCAATCCGATTTTTGACCGGCAGATCGTGACGCAGATCGGTACGCTTGCCGTCTCCGGCGGCGTCGTCTCAATGCTGACGCTGGTGATGAAGGGCGTTTTCTGCCTGCTCGCGTCGTTTCTGCTCATGGCCACCACGACGATCGAGGAGATCTGCCGCGCCCTTCGGCAGCTGCACCTGCCGAAGACGATCACGAGCCTGCTGCTGCTGACGTTCCGGTATATCGGGGTCCTGCTCTCCGAGGTCTCCGTCATGCAGGAGGCCTACAGCCTCCGCGCGCCGGGGCAGAAGGGCGTGCATATCTCCGCCTGGGGCTCGTTCCTCGGTCAGCTGCTGCTGCGCAGCATGGACCGGGCGGAGGCGCTGTATGAGAGCATGGAGCTGCGCGGCTTCTGCGGGGATTTCTCCTACGCCGTCCGCCGCAGAGGCTCGGCCGCGTCCTGGCCGTATGCGATCTTGTGCCCGGCGCTGATGCTGCTGCCGCGGCTGGTCGATCTGTCCGCGCTCGCGGGCTCCCTATTTGTCTGAAAAGAGGCGAAGATGATGCTGGTTTTTGATCATGTCTGTGTATTCTACGGCGATACGCCGGTTTTGCGGGAGCTGTCGTTTCAGATCTGCAGCGGCGAGCAGGTCGGGCTCATCGGCGCCAACGGCGCGGGCAAGTCCACGCTCATGAAGGCCGCGCTCGGTCTGCTTCCCTATACGGGCAGCATCACCGTGGACGGCACCCCGGTCACACGGAAGACCCTCCCGGAGGTGCGCCGGAAGCTCGGCTATGTGCTGCAGGACGCCGACAACCAGATGTTCATGCCCACCGTGCTCGACGATATGGTCTTCGGCCCCATGAACTACGGCCTGAGCCGCGCCGCCGCCGAACAGCGGGCGGAGGAAACGCTCGCGGAGCTGCACATGGAATATCTCCGCGACCGGCACAACCATAAAATGTCCGGCGGCGAAAAGCGGATGGCCGCCGTCGCAACCATCCTCGCCATGCAGCCGCAGATGCTGCTGATGGACGAGCCGTCCACCGCGCTCGACCCGCGCAACCGCCGCACGCTCATCCGCGTCCTGCGGCAGCGGCCGGAGACGAAGCTCATCGCCTCGCACGACCTCGATCTGGTGCTGGAGACCTGCAGCCGCGTGCTGCTGCTTGCCGGCGGGCGTCTGGCCGCCGACGGCGCGGCAGGGGAGATCCTGCGTGACCGGACGCTGCTGGAGGAAAACGGGCTGGAGCTGCCGCTGTGTCTGGCGGGCGTGCCGGACGGGATCTGAGCGCGGGCCGCGGCCGGTTCTCTTGCAATTTCCGCGCGCATACCGTATAATGTTGGAAGCCGGAAGAAAGAAAACCGAAAACGTGGAAATGACAGAAAGGATCGTGTTTTTATGGATCGTGCAGAATTAAAAGCCCGGGCGCGGGCGCAGCTCGGCGGCGGGATCTTCCAGAACCTGTGGATGATGGGGCTGGCGGTGTGCCTGCTGATCGGCCTGATGGAATCGGCAGCCGCGGGGATCTTGCCTGGCATCGGCGCACTGATCGTGGTCGGGCCGCTGGAATACGGCATGGCCTTTATTTTCCTCAAGCAGGCGCGGGATCACCAGCCGGTGCAGCTGGGCGACATGTTCCGCGGCTTCCAGGATGATTTCGGCGGGACGTTCCTCATCGGCCTCATGACGTCGCTCTTTACGTTCCTGTGGTCGCTGCTGTTCGTCATCCCCGGCATCGTCAAGATGTATGCCTATTCCATGGCCTATTATATCAAGCTCGACCACCCCGACTACGGCTGGAAGGCCTGCATCGATGAGAGCCGCCGGCTGATGGACGGCCACAAGTGGGAAAAGTTCGTGCTGGATCTGAGCTTCCTCGGCTGGATCATCGTGGGTTCCCTGTGCCTCGGCGTCGGCACGCTCTGGGTCACGCCGTATATGGAGGCGACAAACGCGCAGTTCTACGAATACGTCCGCTGCTGCCCGCGTATGGAGCAGTAATTGCATGAAAAAAGCGCCTGCCGCTGCTGCGGCAGGCGCTTTCGTCTCTTTTTATTTCCGGATCGAAAGCTCCAGCAGGGCCAGCGCCTCCTGCAGGTGACTGTAGAACCCGGCGGCCGTGCGCGGCAGGGGCTGCTGCTCCTGATACCAGTCGCACTGCTCGAGCTCCGTATTGCCGAGCGTCCGGGCCAGACCCGCGCCGAGCCCGATGGCCTCGGCGTAGGGGAGGATGCGGTAGAAATACTGGCTGTCCTGTGCGAGCCGCGAGAGCAGCTGGCTCTGCGTGACGCGGCGCAGGAAGCGGCGGTAGCTCATCGCCTGCGTGACGATCTCGTCGCCGAAGGCCGTCCGCCTGCCGCCGTGGAGCGTCAGAAGCCCGAGCAGCACCAGACACACGATCACGAGCAGCACGGCGAGCAGACCCTCGCCAAACTGCGCGAGCGTCAGAAGCGCCACCGCGGCCAGCGCCGCGAGCGCCACAAACAGCTTTTTCCCTTGATAATACGCCGACGGCGCATGCAGGATCACGGCGCTCAGCGCGCCGCCGATCAAAAACGCGGCGATCAGCAGCAGCCAGCGTACAAAGCCCGCGGGCAGCAGCGGACTTGCCGCCTCGGCCGCAGCCAGTGCGCCTGCAAGCAGACCGAAGGCCCGCGCGAGGAGCGGATTGCCGCTCGACTTGCGGTAGAGCTTGCGGACCCAGTAGCGCCGCAGCACCGCGTCCGCCTTTTCCGCCGTGCGCTTGTACAAAAGGCTCGCGCCCTCGCACACGTCGCCCTGCGAAAACAGCATCTGGAACAGCCGCACCTCTGCCGGGCGGCGCTCATTGCCCATGTCCACGCGGCGGCGCAGCGCGACGCGGCCGTTTTTCCCGCAGAAGATCGTCAGATACCCGAGGCTCGCCCAGTGGCAGACCAGCATGTTGAACTGGATCGGCCCGCCGCCGACCAGAAACGGCATATCGCACGGCAGCGCCGCGTCCGGCGGGAGCCTCCGCGTCGAGGTGCGGATGGGTGCGCTGCGCAGCGTGACGAACCAGTAGCCGAACGCCAGCGCCAGCAGCGCCACGATGACGGCCATGCCGACCCAGCTGAAGGAGAGCGCGGTGTATGCGCCCGAAAAATAGCTCTTGTCGAGCGTCAGCGTCATGTCCAGCGACTCATGGTCCTTGAGCCCGGTGGCGATCGTACCGCTGATGAGCGATTCGGATACGTCCAGATCGATATAGTCCGAGATCACGTCGCTGTAATACCCGCTGACGAAGGCGGGGTAGCCCTCAAACGGCTTCGGCATGGTCACGGTGAACTGATACCGGCTGATGGGGTAGGCCCATTTCGCGCTCAGCAGCGGCAACTGCAGCGTCTGCACGCCGTCGGCCTCGCTGACGAGGACGGAGACCGTGTACAAAACCGTGAACGACCGCGTGCCGGTAAAGCCCGACGCGTCGCTCAGCACGAGCACCGGGCAGTCGCCGTCGGTCTGCTTCTGCGCGTCGTAGCCGGCGACGGAGGCCTTCTTCGCGCCCGGGACGAGCGGGAAGCGCAGCTGCGTCTGCGCGCCGTCGATCTCCATGGTGAAGGTCTGCGTGACCTGGCACGCGCCGCTGCCGGTCAGCGTGCAGTCGGTTTTCATATCGGAAATGGCGGGCTCCGCCGCGACCACCGTCGTACAGAGCGCCAGAAGGCAGGCCAGCAGAAGCAGCAGCCGTTTCATGTGATCACCTCAGCTCAGGGAAACCCGGCGCATCCCGCAGCCGGAGAAATTCCCGTGTCTTTTTTCTAAATTTACCACAATTCCGCCCGATTTGCAACCGGGTCTGCCCAAAGCATAAAAAACGGATACGCCAGGCAGGCGTATCCGTAATTCTTATTATCCGTTCAACCGGCGGATGTAGCCGCTGCCGCAGACCTGGCTGTAGTAGACCGCGTCGCCCACGGCGAACGTGTCTGCCTGGCTGAAGGCCTGCACCTCGTAGCTCTGGCCGCCAACGTCGACGGTCAGGGGGCTCGTCGCGGTGACGGTCGCCGGACGGCTGGTCGTCACGAGGACGACGTCGAAGGCGTTGTCGCCGTCATGGTCGATCACGGTGATCTTGTCGTTGGCGGTCACGGCGTTCAGGATCTCCTTGGACGAGCGGGCGTAGTTGTAATAGTACTCCGTCTCGTCCGTCAGCCGGAAGCCGCCGCCCTGGCAGATCTCCTTGAGCTGCGAAGCGTCGGCAAAGGTGTAGTAGATCTCGTCGACCGCGTAGCAGGGCACGCCGAAGACCTTCCCGTCCTTCACGTAGATATCGACGCTGCGGCCGAGCAGACTCAGGTCTGTCGAGACCTGGAACGCCTTGTGTCCGGCGAGCTTGCTCGTCCCGGCGGGCAGGGGAGAGGAGCCGGTCAGATCGGCGCACTCATTGCCGGTCAGCGTCGCGGTATAGCGGGTCAGGCCGAAGCGGATCTCGAGATACGACATCGGGTTCATCAGCGCGTCGAGCACGTAGCGCTGCACACTGTTCTCACTGGCGTTGGCCACCTTCGGGCAGAGCGTGGCGTTGTAGATGAGCAGGCACGCGTTGTCGCGCGTGGCGTCTTCTTCATATCCGGCGGTCAGACCCGCGTAGATGCCCTTTTCAAATGCGTCCTGGTCGACGTTCTGCGCCCAGCCCGCGCCGACATAGCGCGCGCTGTCTTCCCCGAGCAGGACGAGCAGCATCTTTGCCAGCTCCCGCAGCGTCACATGATCGGCGGGGCGGAAGCGGCCGTTGCTGCCGGCGACGATCTCGTTCTGCGCGCAGTAGGCGATGAACGGCAGCGCCCAGGACTCGGATACGTCATAGAACGGGACGGGGGCATTCTGCCCCTGGGCCTCGGCGTCCGCGTCGGCGAGCAGGGCCATGAGCTTGGCGACCTCTTCGCGGCGGATCAGCTTGTCCGGGCCGAAGCTGCCGTCCGAATAGCCGGCGACGAGATCGAGGTCGGCGAGCATCCGTACGGCGTTGTAGTTCCGGATCGTGCTCCGGTCGGTAAAGTCTGTGGGCTCGGCCGCGGCGCAGGGCAGGATCAGCAGCCCCGCAAGCACAGCCGCAAGCAGCAGACAGAGAAACTTTTTCAAGACGTCAGCCTCCTTCCGGCCGGGAAAATGACAAAGCGGTCATTCTTCCCATAAAGAATCGTTGCACCCAGTATAAGCGGCGGCTGGCAAGATTGCAATACAATGGGAGCTTTTGTAACAAAACTGTAATGAAGTCCGGTAAAATCCGGATATTGCTGGCAAATCACGCCGTTTTTGTGCAGAAAACGCGGGCGGACCCGGCTGGGCCCGCCCGCTTGCGCGCGATGTTCAGTGGATGTTCACGATCTCATATTCGTCGGAGCCGAGCCCGAGCTTTTTGCCGTGCTCGATCATGTCCTGCCAGTGCGTGTTGTCATGCGCGGCGTGGAAGCGGTCGCAGTCGTGCTCGAGCTGCAGGTCCGTGATGGCGCAGTTCGGCATGACGGGCTGGCGGTTGACAGCCTCGGCGCAGGCCAGATCCAGGGCGACCGGGTCGGCGGAGGCAAACATGCCGACGTCGGGGACGATGGGCACGTCGTTTTCCGCGTGGCAGTCGCAGTTGGGCGAGATGTCGCGGACGATGTTGATGCAGTAGCTCGGGCGCCCGTCCAATACGGCCTTGGCGTACTCGGTGATCTTACAGTTGAGGATCTTCTCGCTCGAGTCAAGGCCCGGCCGGATGGCGTCCTTGGGACAGATCGCGATGCAGCGGCCGCAGCCGGCGCAGGCGTCATGGTCGATATGGCACTTTTTGTCCGCGATTTGCGGGCCGTTGTGGGCGCAGATCTTCGCGCACGCACCGCAGCCGACGCAAAGATCGGTCTGCACATACGGCTTGCCGTCGGCGTGCATGGCCATCTTGCCCGCGCGCGAGCCGCAGCCCATGCCGATGTTCTTGAGCGCGCCGCCGAAGCCCGCATGCTCATGACCCTTGAAATGCGCCAGCGAGATGAAGATATCGGCGTCCATCACGGCGCGGCCGATGCGTGCGGTCTTGCAGTATTCGCCGCCCACGACCGGGACCTCGATATCGTCCGAGCCCTTGAGCCCGTCGGCGATGATGACGTGACAGCCGGTGGAGAACGGGGAATAGCCGTTGAGATACGCGGTATCCATGTGCTCCAGCGCGTTTTTGCGGCTGCCGACGTAGAGCGTGTTGCAGTCGGTGAGGAAGGGCTTGCCGCCGCGCTCCTTGACGAAATCGGCGACGACCTTGGCATAGTTGGCGCGCAGGAACGACAGATTGCCGAGCTCGCCGAAATGCAGCTTGATGGCGACGAATTTGCCGTCAAAATCGATCTTTGAGAACTCCGATTTTTCCAGCAGCTTCCGGAGCTTGTCGAGCTGGCTGACGCCCAGACGGCAGCGGAAATCAGTAAAAAAGACCTTGGATGCAGACATGGAAGATTCTCCCCTTTTGGATGATTTTCTTTCGATGTTTTTTATGATATTACACAGCCCGGAATTTGTCAACGCAGGCCGGTTGCCGCGAACAGGTAGTTCTGCAGGCTGAATCCGGCCGTAAACGGCCGCATGAAGTTCCAGTAGCCGAGGCCCAGAAGTCCGTATTCCGACAGAAGCGCGAACTTCGCCTGCGCGCTGCGCACGTCCTCGAACCAGACCTCGTGCGGCTGCCCGGCTTCGTCTAGATACGTGAAATACGGCGTCTGCGACTGCGTGTCGAACTGGATCTCGGCGCCGTACTGCGCGGCGAGCAGCGGCGCAGCCTCATTGCCGATCGACTGCGCCCGCGTCGCGCCCGCGGTGAACGGCAGCGTCCAGTCATAGGCGTAGTTCGGAAAGCCCAGCAGGATCTTGGCGGCGTCCATCTGCGTCAGCGCAAACTCCACCACCCGCCGCACCGCCCCCACCGGCGCCACCGCCATCGGCGGCCCATAGGTGTAGCCCCATTCATATGTCATCAGCAGCACGGCGTCGCTGGCGGTGGAGAGGGAGGCGTAGTTGTGGCCTTCGTAGAGGGTGCAGGGTGCCGGGCTGGGCGGCGGAGGTTTTGGGGGCCAGGGCGGTGATGAGGGGCAGGCCGTAGGGGGCGAGCGTATCGCGGAGCAGCTGGATAAACACCGCGTAGGGCTCCGCCAGGTCCCGGCCGAGATACTCAAAATCCACGTCGAGGCCCTCATAGCCCTTTTCCAGCATCGTCTGCAGCACGTTGGCCGCGAGCGTCTGCTGCAGGGCCGGATCCCGCAGCAGCGCGGCTGCCTGCGCGGCGGAGAAGGCCCCGGCGGCTGTGAGCGTCGACAGGTGCAGCAGCGGCTGCACGCCGCAGGCTCCGGCCAGTGCCAGCAGCCGCTCGTCGTCCATCGGCACCAGCGCGCCTTCCGGCGTAAAGCCGTAGGTGAACGGGGCCAGCGCCCCGGCATACGGCAGAATGCCGCGCAGCACGCGTTCGGACACATTCGGATAGGCATAGCCGCTGACGACCGCGGGGCGGCGCGCGGCCTGCTCGAGCTGGGTCACGAGGATCTGGCCGGGGTAGATCCGGTCGGAGCCGGAAAGGTTCGGGTTCATCCGGTACAGGGAAGCCACATCCGTCCCGGCGCTTGCGGCGATGGACGTGAGCGTGTCGCCGGGCTGCACGGTCACGGTTTGTTCCGGATACAAGACCAGAAGACTCTGGCCGACGGCCAGCCGGTACGGCTCCTGCAGGCCGTTATACCGCGCGAGAAAGCCGGGCGCGAGCCCCAGCGCCCGACCGATCGAAAAGAGCGTATCGCCGGGCTTTACCACATAGATCTGCATACGATCACCTCGCAAAACCCTATGCGCCGGGCGGCGCTTGTGTTCCGGGTTTTTCTGTGGTATAAATATTGCGAAAAAATGCGGAAAAACCGGAGATAATAAGGAGTAGTACCATGAGACCGGAAGAACTTGGCGCGTGGCAGGCGCTTTTGCAGGAGGAATTTGAAAAGCCGTACTGGCGGACGCTCGCAGAGCGGGTGGACGCGGCCTACGCCGCGTCCACGGTCTATCCGCCGCGGGAGGCGCTGTTTGCCGCCTTCCGCATGACGCCGCCGGAGGCAGTACGGGTCGTGATCCTGGGGCAGGACCCGTATCACGAGCCGGGGCAGGCCAACGGGCTGGCCTTTTCCGTGAAGCCGGGCGTGAAGCTGCCGCCGTCGCTGCGCAATATCCTGACGGAGCTGCAGGCGGACTGCGGTGTGACGCCGCCGGAAAGCGGCGATCTGACTGCCTGGGCGCAGCAGGGCGTGTTTCTGCTCAACAGCAGCCTGAGCGTGGAGGCGGGCAAGGCGGCCAGCCATCAGGCGTTCGGCTGGCAGACGTTCACCGACGCCGCCGTGCTCGCCGTCGCTGCGCTGCCGCAGCCGGTGGCCTTCGTCCTCTGGGGCGGCCACGCGCAGAAGAAGGCGGCCCTCGCCGCGGACAGTCCGTATCCCCGCCTCGTGCTGCAGGCGCCGCATCCGAGTCCGCTGAGCGCCTACCGCGGCTTCTTCGGCAGCCGCCCGTTTTCGAAGATCAACGCCTTTCTGGAGTCTGCCGGCAGCCGCGCGATCGACTGGCGGCTGTAGGCGTGTAAGAATCACCAAAAATGGAGCTCCGCAAAGGGAAAATTTTTTTCACGAAAATCTTGATTTTTTTCTGAAAAACAGTTGAAATCTGTGACGTTCTGTCATAGAATATGCTTGCTTGCCGGGAAACGGCGGGCAAGGAGTTTTTCACATGCTGCATGTTGTATTGGTTGAACCCGAGATCCCGGCCAACACCGGAAATATCGCGCGCACCTGCGCCGCGACCGGCAGCGTCCTGCATCTCGTGAAGCCCCTGGGCTTTGACATTTCCGACAAGGCGGTCAAGCGCGCGGGGCTCGACTACTGGCACCTGGTAGACGTTCGGGTGTATGAGGATCTGGACGATTTCTTTGCAAAGAATCATCCATCCTGCCTGCGCCTGTTTTCCACCAAGGCACCCCGCCGCTACGACGAGGCCGATTACCCCGACGGGACCTATCTGTTCTTCGGCAAGGAGACCAGAGGCCTGCCGGAGGTTTTTCTCGCCGCGCACTATGACAGCTGTGTCCGCATCCCCATCCGCGCGGAGGCGCGGAGCCTCAATCTCAGCAATTCCGCTGCCATCGGCGTGTTTGAAGCGCTGCGGCAGCAGCAATTCCCACACCTGAAGACCGAAGGAAAAATGGCCGACTGGAACCGGTAAACAAGCGGGCTGCCCCGCCATCAAATAAGGAGGAACATCTATGAACTACAACAAGAAGTCTGTTGAAGATATCGACGTCGCGGGCAAGCGCGTCCTTTGCCGCTGCGACTTCAACGTCCCCACCAAGGACGGCAAGATCACGAGCGACAAGCGCATCGTCGCCGCGCTGCCGACCATCCAGTATCTCGTGAAGCACAATGCCCGCGTCATCCTCTGCTCCCACATGGGCAAGCCCAAGGGCGAAGTGAAGCCGGAGCTGAGCCTGCAGGTCGTGGCCGACCGTCTGTCCGAGCTGCTGGGCCAGCCGGTCAAGATGGCCAAGGACGTCGTGGGCGAGAGCGCACAGGCGCTGGCCGCCTCCCTCAAGGACGGCGAGGTCATGCTGCTCGAGAACACCCGCTTTGAAAAGGGCGAGACCAAGAACGACCCCGAGCTCTCCAAGAAGCTCGCTTCCATGGCTGACATTTTCGTGAACGACGCCTTCGGCACCGCGCACCGCGCGCACGCCTCCACTGCCGGCGTTGCCGACTATCTGCCCGCCGTCTGCGGCTATCTGGTGCAGAAGGAAGTTTCCATCATGGGCAAGGCCCTGGCCGATCCGGAGCGTCCGTTCGTCGCCATCCTCGGCGGCGCGAAGGTCTCCGATAAGCTGAACGTCATCAACAACCTCCTCGAGAAGGTCGACACCCTCATCATCGGCGGCGGTATGGCCTATACCTTCGTCGCGGCCAAGGGCTACGGCATCGGCAAGAGCCTGTTTGACGCAGAGAAGGTCGACTATTGCAAGGACATGATGAAGAAGGCCGAGGAGAAGGGCGTCAAGCTCCTGCTCCCGATCGACACCGTCGTGGCTGCCGACTTCCCGAACCCGATCGACGCGCCGGTCGACGTCGAGACCGTCGACGTGACCGCCATCCCGGCCGACAAGGAAGGCCTTGACATCGGCGAAAAGACCCGCGCGCTGTTTGCCGATGCCATCAAGAATGCGAAGACCGTTGTCTGGAACGGGCCCATGGGCGTGTTCGAGAACCCGACGCTGGCCAAGGGCACCATTGCCGTGGCACAGGCGCTGGCGGATTCCGACGCTGTGACCATCGTCGGCGGCGGCGACTCTGCGGCGGCCTGCGAGCAGCTGGGCTTTGCGGACAAGATCACGCATATTTCCACCGGCGGCGGTGCATCGCTTGAGTTCCTCGAGGGTTTGGAGCTGCCCGGTATTGCCTGCCTGCAGGACAAGTAAGACTGGGTACTCTGGAGCTGCCAGCAAGTATCTGTGCAGGTGAGGGACACGCCAAACCGCAAGTTCAGCTTGCGGTTTGGAGAGGAAGAAACGGGCTCAGAGGAAAAGAGACTCCGCGAATAGCGGGGGCTCGTTCTGTCGAGGCCGGTTCTGACGTGCCTCCGGCGGCCCCTTCTTTTCCGTCTTGCCGGAAAAGAAGGGGGAGAAAAGGGGCGCTGGTTACTCTGAAACCGCCATCACGTATCTACTCTTTAGACGGACACGCCTCTACGCCACACCGGCTGCTGAGCTATGGTTTTCTGCCGAAAGAGCCTGCCATTGTTGGCGATGGCTGAATCGGTGCCAGGAAATTTGTAAGGTGCGCCTGCGGGCGCGGGTTTGTTAAGATAAAACTGATTTTGATATATAATTTAGGAGATTCACAATGAACAGAAAGTATCGCAAGACTGTTATCGCGGGCAACTGGAAGATGAACAAGACGCCGACGGAGACCAAGGCGTTTATGACCGAGTTCAAGGCCATCATGCCTAAGGGCCGCTGGTGTGACGTGGCGCTGTGCGTGCCGGCCGTCTGCATCCCGGCTGCTGTTCGCGCCATGCGCGAGACCCGCGTCGGCATCGGCGCTGAAAACTGCAACGCCAACGCCTCCGGCGCCTATACCGGTGAGATCGCGGCCAACATGCTGCTCGACGCCGGCTGCAAGTACGTCATCCTCGGCCACTCTGAGCGCCGCGCCATGGGCGAGACGAACGCGGACGTAAACGCCAAGGTCCTCGCCGCTCTAGACAACGGCCTGATCCCCATTATGTGCGTCGGCGAGAGCCTCGAGCAGCGCGAAGCCGGCATCACCGAGGAATGGATCACCATGCAGATCAAGACCGGCCTTGCCTCCATCGGCGAGGACAAGATCCGCAAGATGATCATCGCCTACGAGCCCATCTGGGCCATCGGCACCGGCAAGACCGCCACGCCCGAGCAGGCCGAAGAGGTCTGCGAGAACATCCGTGCGGTCATCCGCAAGCTGTACGGCGCCAAGGTCGCCCGCGCGATCTCCATCCTGTACGGCGGCTCCATGAACGAGAAGAACGCCTATGACCTGCTGGCCCAGCCCGACATCGACGGCGGCCTCATCGGCGGCGCTTCCCTCGTGCCCGAGAAGTTCGTCAAGATCATCGAAGCTGCCAACCAGCCGACGATCTGAGACAAGACCTGAAAAGCGAAAACCTCCGTCAGCCAGCGGCTGACGGAGGTTTTTTGTGCGGGATTCAGACCGCGGGGCCTGCTTTTTCCCGGAGGCTGAGGTGCGCGTAGTAGGCAAGGCACAGGAGAACCTGCACGACGGTCGAGCAGGGGGTGGCGAGGCCGATGTAGAACAGGCGCACGTTCGGCAGGCGGGACATGAAGAACGACACCGGGATGCGCACGCCGAACGCGCCGAGGATGCCCTGCGCCATGACGAAGACCGTCTTGCCGAGGCCGGAGAAATAGCCCACGAAGCAGAACAGGAACGAGGTCAGCAGACAGTCGATGGCGTAGGCCTTGAGATAGTCCGCAGCCTCGAGGATGACGGCGCGGTCATTGGCAAAGATCCCGGCCAGCAGATCGCCGTGGAAGAAGTTGAAATAGAACACGAACACGCTGATGCACAGCGACGTGACGACGCTGTAGCGCAGGGCTTTTTTGGCCCGATCCGGCTTGGCCGCGCCGGTATTCTGCGCGACGAAGGCGGAGACGGACTGCGAAAAGGCCGACGGCAGCAGCATGACGAACGCGCAGACCTTCTCCGCGATGCCCATGCCTGCCGACTGCAGCAGCCCCAGCGAGTTGACGATCGCCAGAATCACCAGGAACGACACGCCGACCAGCACGTCCTGCAGCGCGATCGGCACGCCGAGGCGCAGGATCCCGGCCGTGAGCGGCCGGTCGAAGCGCAGCTGCTCCTTGCGGAAGGTGAACGGCAGTTTGCGCCGCGCGATCACGAGCAGCGACAGGACCACGCTGATGGCCTGCGCGAACACCGTTGCCAGCGCTGCGCCTGCCGCGCCGAGGTGGAAGACAGCGACCAGAAGCAGATCGCCGAAGATATTCACGACGCACGCGATGGCGACCGTGATGAGCGGCATTTTGGAATCGCCGAGCCCGCGGAAGACGCTGCCGATGACGTTGAACGTGACGATGAACAGCGTGCCGGCCGAGCAGATGCGCACGTACTGCGTCGTGGGGTCGAAGGCCTCCTCCGGCGCCTGCAGCAGGCGGCAGAAGGGCGCGGCCAGCGTCACAAGCAAGACGGTCAGTCCGAGCGCGACGCAGACGAACAGACAGATGGCAGAGCCGATGACGCTGCCGGCTTCGTCGGGCTTTCCCTCGCCGATCTTCTGCCCGAGCAGGACGGTCACGCCCGTCGTCAGGCCGACGAGCAGCGAGGTGACCAGCTGCATGGCCTGGCTGCCGGTCGAGACGGCGGAGATATCCGCCGTACCCGCGAATTTGCCGACGACGATCAGGTCGACCGCGCCGTACATCGCCTGCAGGAACAGCGCCAGCAGCACCGGGCCCGCAAAGCGCAGCAGAGACGGAAGGATGCTTCCGTTCAGAAAATCATTTTGCTGTTTCTTCATACCAGACTCCAAAAAAAGAACCGGATAAAACCCCGGGCCCGCGCCCGACATCTTATCCAGCCGAATTTCTCCCATCGACCCTCCGATGAACGGTGTATATTCTAACGGAAATGGGCAGGAAAGTCAAGAAAAAAGGGCCCGTGGGAAGCGCACAACAATTGCCGTCAATAGAAGGAACGGTGGAAATCCGGATGGGTGTTATCTTCTTGCGGGGAAGATTTTATTTGCAGGCACCAAAGCCTTCCCCTATGAGAGGAAGGTGGCACGGCGAAAGCCGTGACGGATGAGGTGGGGGTACTTGCGTCTACGAGGCGCTGTCCACCTCATCAGTCGCCTCCGGCGACAGCTTCCCCTCATAGGGGAAGCCATGGGTGGCAAAAAAAACCGAACCGCAAGCACCGCTTGCGGTTCGGGAAAAGGAATTGCGGAATTGCTTAGCCGAAGACGGCGAGCAGGAAGCCGGCTGCGATGGCGGAGCCGATGACGCCTGCGACGTTCGGGCCCATGGCGTGCATGAGCAGGAAGTTCGCGGGGTTGGCCTTCTGGCCGACCATCTGGGAAACACGCGCGGCCATCGGGACGGCGGAGACGCCGGCCGAGCCGATCAGCGGGTTGACCTTCTTGCCGGACAGCTTGCACATGATGTTGCCGCCGATGAGGCCGCCGGCCGTGGAGATGCCGAACGCGACCAGGCCGAGGAAGATGATCTTCAGGGTTTCCGCCTTCAGGAAGTTGGAAGCGACCATGGTCGCGCCGACAGAAGTGGAAAGGAAGATCGTGACGATGTTCATGAGGGCATTCTGCACGGTGTCGGACAGACGGTCGGTGCAGCCGCACTCACGGAAGAGGTTGCCGAGCATCAGGCAGCCGATCAGCGGAGCCGTGGACGGCAGGAGCAGGATGACGAAGATGGTGACGATGATCGGGAAGAGGATCTTCTCGGTCTTGGAGACCGGGCGGGACTGCACCATCTTGATCTTGCGGTCTTCCTCCGAGGTCATGAGCTTCATGATCGGGGGCTGGATCATCGGGATGAGCGCCATGTAGGAATATGCCGCGATGGCGATCGCGCCCAGCAGATGCGGAGCGAGCTTGTTGGTCAGGAAGATGGCCGTCGGGCCGTCTGCGCCGCCGATGATGCCGATGGAAGCGGCCTCCGGGCCGGTGAAGCCGAGGCAGATCGCGCCGAAGAAGGCAACGAACACGCCCAGCTGGGCTGCTGCGCCGAGGAGCAGGCTCTTCGGGTCTGCGATCAGGGGACCGAAGTCAGTCATCGCGCCGACGCCCATGAAGATGAGGGACGGATACAGACCGGCCTTGACGCCGATGTAGAAGATGTCCAGCAGACCGGCGTTCGACAGAACGTGGCCGTAGCTGTGGTAGTAGGGGCTGGTGGAGTCCAGGAAGGCGCTCCAGAGCTCGGGATGATACATGGCGTTGGTCGCGTTCAGCTCGGGGTTGACCGCGTCCAGGCCGGGGAAGTAGCTGACATTGGCCAGCAGGCAGCCGAACGCGATGCCGACGAGCAGCAGCGGCTCGAAGCCCTTGACAATGCCGAGGTACAGCAGCACGCAGGCGATCACGATCATGACGAGATTCTGCCAGCCGCCGTTTGCGAAGAAGCCCGCAAAGCCGGATTCCGTCGCCAGCTTTAACAGGGTATCACCAACATTAAACATCTTTGATCCTCCTTATGCCAGAACGACCAGCGGAGCACCCGTATCCACGACTGCGCCCTTGGTGGTCACGACCTGAGCGACCGTGCCGTCACGCGGGGCGAGGATCTCATTTTCCATCTTCATGGCTTCCAGAACGACGAGGATATCGCCGGCCTTGACAGCCTGACCCTGGGAGCAGTTGACCTTCAGGATGTTGCCGGGCATCGGAGCGGCGACAACTTCGCCTGCGGCGACAGCCGTGGGAGCGGCCGGAGCGGCAGCGGGAGCCGGGGCAGCGGCGGGAGCGGCAGCAGGAGCCGGAGCCGGAGCTGCGGCGGGAGCAGCGGGCTTATAAGCCTCGTACTCGTCGACGAGCATGGCCTGGCCTTCTTCGACCTCGACCTCGTAGGTTTTGCCGTTGAGTGTGATCTTGTATTTCATATCAGATGACCTCCTTCATCGATTTGAAGCGCAGGGTATTGAGAGGCTTGCCGAGCTTGTTGGCGACGATGGCCATGAGCATCGCGGCCTCACGATCGCCGACGTTGTAGAACTTGCATTCACCGGCGGTACCGGCGGCAAGAACGGGAGCGGCCTTGGGTGCGGGAGCGGCAGCGGGGGCAACGGGAGCCGGAGCTGCGGCAGCGGTCTTCGCCTTCTTGGCGACCATGATCTTGCCCATGACAAGAACGACAGCCATCAGCGCGATCAGACCGACGAACACGACGGCGTAGCCCAGCAGGGCGACAAGACCGGCCGTGCCGATGGAAATATCATTGAGAGCAGCGTTGACAAAAAACATCTCTGGCCACCTCGCTTATGCTTCTTCGATGACGTAGGTGCAGACGTTTTCTTCTTTGGCCTTGCGGTCTTCGAAGAACTTCATGGCCTGATCCGGATAGCAGATGTAGCTCATGACATCCTCTTCGCTCTTCGCCAGATCGCCGAGGGCTTCCTTGGCCTTCTTGAAGTCTTCGCCGGTGCGCTTGGCGTCTTCGATGCGGCAGTCGACGGGCTTGCCGCCCTCGCCGAGGATCTTGGCCTGCAGCTCTTCAGAGACGGGCGCGGGCGCGATGCCGTACTGGCCCTTGAAGTAGTTCTGCACTTCCTTGGAGACGATCTTGTAGCGCTCGCCCATCAGGACGTTGGTAACGGCCTGGTTGCCGACCATCTGGCTCAGCGGGGTGACCAGCGGGGGATAGCCCAGATCCTTGCGGACTTCGGGGATCTCCTTGAGCGCAGCGTCGAACTTGTCCATGGCCTTCATGTCGGTCAGGTTGGCGATCATGTTGGAGAGCATGCCGCCCGGGACCTTGTAGACCAGCGCCTGCGCGTCGGTCGCCATGGACTTGGCGCTGATGCGGCCGGAATCGACGTACTTCTGCTTGATGGGCTTGAAGTAGTCGTTGACCTTGTTGATGACGTCCTCATTGAGACCGGTCTCGATGCCGTACTGGCCGAGGGCGTAGAACATGGTCTCGGTGGAGGGCTGGCTGGTGCCGTTGGAGAAGCAGGAGGTCGCGCAGTCGATCACGTCGATGCCGGACTCGATGGCCTTCGTCACGGTCATGTAAGCCATGCCGGTGGTGCAGTGGGTGTGCAGGATGAGGGGAACATCGCCGACGGCGTCCTTGATGCCCTTGATGAGGTGCTCGGCCTCGTACGGGCTCATGGTGCCGGCCATATCCTTCAGGCAGATGGTGTCGAAGCCCATGTTCTTGAGCTCCTTGCACATCTCGACATATTTTTCGACCGTGTGGACCGGGCTCTGGGTGTAGGAGATACAGCCGGAGGCGACGGTGTTCTTGGTCGCGTATTTCTTGGTAGCTTCCAGCGCGGTGGCGATGTTGCGGAAGTCGTTCAGTGCGTCAAAGATACGCAGGATGTCGATGCCGTTCTTGATGGACAGCTCGACGAACTTCTCGACGACGTCGTCATGATAGTGCTTGTAGCCGAGCAGGTTCTGGCCGCGAAGCAGCATCTGCAGCTTGGTGTCGGGCATGGCCTTGCGGATGTCGCGCAGTCTCTGCCAGGGATCCTCGCCCAGGTAACGCAGGCAGGAGTCGAACGTAGCGCCGCCCCAGCATTCCACCGAATAGTAGCCGGCCTTGTTCATTTCCGGCAGGATATCGGCAAAATCGGAATACGGAAGACGGGTCGCCATCAAAGACTGGTTGGCATCACGAAGGACAGTTTCAGTAATTTGAACTTTTTTCATGTGTGCTCCTCCATTATTTCACGCCGTATGCGGCGTTCTCGATTCTCTTGGGGGATACACCGGAAAAGACACGCTGCAGCGAGAAGCCGCAGCGTGTCTCGCGCTATCATCCAGTATATCCGATGTGCGGCCGAAAGTAAAATCAAGCGGCCGTTAAAATTTTGCGAAATGTGTCAGAAGTTCCGCTTGCGCGCCTGACACGGAGCTTCCGGTCAAGAGCCTTACAGCTGCGGGCCTGCGGCGACCAGAGCCTTGCCGGCCTCGTTGCCTTCGTACTTGGCGAAGTTCTTGATGAAGCGGGAAGCGAGGTCCTTGGCCTTGACGTCCCACTCGGAAGCGTCGGCGTAGGTGTCGCGCGGGTCGAGGATGTTGGTGGCGACGCCGGTCAGCTCGGTCGGGATCTCAAAGTTGAAGTACGGCAGCTTCTTGGTGGGAGCCTTGTTGATATCGCCGTTCAGGATGGCGTCGATGATGCCGCGGGTATCCTTGATGGAGATACGCTTGCCGGTGCCGTTCCAGCCGGTGTTGACGAGGTAAGCCTTTGCGCCGCTCTTTTCCATCTTCTTGACGAGCTCTTCGGCGTACTTGGTCGGATGCAGCTCGAGGAAGGCCTGGCCGAAGCAGGCGGAGAAGGTCGGGGTGGGCTCGGTGATGCCGCGCTCGGTGCCGGCCAGCTTCGCGGTGAAGCCGGAGAGGAAGTAGTACTTGGTCTGCTCCGGGGTCAGGACGGAAACGGGAGGCAGAACGCCGAAGGCGTCGGCGGACAGGAAGATGACGTTCTTGGCATCCGGTGCGGAAGAGACCGGGCGGACGATCTTCTCAATGTGGTTGATGGGGTAGGAGACACGGGTGTTCTCGGTGACGGACTTGTCGGCGAAGTCGATCTTGCCGTTCTTGTCGAGGGTAACGTTCTCGAGCAGCGCGTCGCGGCGGATGGCATTGTAGATGTCGGGCTCGGAGTCCTTGTCGAGGTTGATGACCTTGGCGTAGCAGCCGCCCTCGAAGTTGAAGACGCCGTTGTCGTCCCAGCCGTGCTCGTCGTCGCCGATGAGCAGGCGCTTCGGGTCGGTGGAGAGGGTGGTCTTGCCGGTGCCGGAGAGGCCGAAGAAGATGGCGGTGTTCTGGCCGTTCATGTCGGTGTTGGCGGAGCAGTGCATGGAAGCGATGCCCTTGAGCGGCAGATAGTAGTTCATCATGGAGAACATGCCCTTCTTCATCTCGCCGCCGTACCAGGTGTTGATGATGACCTGCTCACGGCTGGTGATGTTGAAGGCGACGCAGGTCTCGGAGTTGAGGCCCAGCTCCTTGTAATTCTCGACCTTGGCCTTGGAGGCGTTGTAGACGACGAAGTCCGGCTCGAAGTTTTCAAGCTCTTCTTCCGTCGGGCGGATGAACATGTTGGTGACGAAGTGTGCCTGCCAGGCGACTTCCACGATGAAGCGGATGGCCATGCGGGTGTCCTTGTTGGCGCCGCAGAACGCGTCGACGACGAACAGGCGCTTGTTGCACAGCTCCTTGACAGCCAGATCCTTAACGGACTTCCAGATCTCCTCGGTCATGGGGTGGTTGTCGTTCTTATAGGCCTCGGAGGTCCACCACACGGTGTCCTTGGAGTTATCGTCGACGACGATATACTTGTCTTTGGGGGAGCGGCCGGTGTAGATGCCGGTCATAACGTTGACGGCGCCGAGCTCGCTGACCTGGCCCTTTTCAAAGCCTTCCAGACCGGGCTTGGTCTCTTCCGCGAACAGCATTTCGTAGGAAGGGTTGTGGACGATTTCCGTGGTGCCGGAAATGCCATACTTACTCAAATTCAGTTCTGCCATCGTATATTAACCTCTTTCTAAAAAAATAACAATTTTTCCTTCGGTGAAGCAATGTATCCAGTTAGGCCATTGTTCACCAAATAGCAGTATATCACGGTTCGTCAAGAATATCCACAACAATTTTCAGCATCGTGCTTTTTTATTGATTTTGCCGGTTTCTTCCGCTGCTATTCAGCGAAATTGTCCCAAAACAGGTAAAAAGCACAAAAGGGTGAAACGGGAAAAATATGAAAACCTAAAAATTTTTCAGGTGTCAACGGACACAAACGCCGGTGTGCCCGAAAACGGGGCACACCGGCGGAAAATGTGTGTTTTTATTTGGCTTCGGAGGCGCCCGCTTCCGCTTTTTTTGCCAGCTGCTTCTGCAGCCAATCCTTGCCGTCGACGTAGCGCGAGACGATGAAGGAGACGACGTAGTCGCCCGCGGAGTTGACCATGGTCGCGGGGGGATCGACGAGATTGCCGAGCGCGAGCGCGATGGGGAAGGCGACCGCCAGATGGTCCGGGAAGAAGATGGAGCACAAAACCAGCTCGCCCGTGCCGCCGCCGCCCGGGATGCCGGACATGGCGACCGAGGAAAACACCGCCACGATGATGGCGAGGATGGCGCGGCCGGTCGTGAAGTCCTGGCCGAACATGCCGAACAGGAACGCGACTTTGATGATCGCGGACATGGCCGAGCCGTCCATGTGCATCGTCGCGCCGAGGGGGACGACGATGTTGGAGACATCCTTGGAGATACCGGTCTCCTTGGCGACTTCCATGTTGGTCGGGATCGTCGCGACGGACGAGCAGGTGCCAAACGACATGGCAGCCGGCCGGAACAGCTTGGAGAACATGACCTTCGCCGCACCCTTGCCGCCGCCGAAGCGGGCGTAGATCGGGGAGAAGACGAGCATGTAGACGAAGCTCAGGATGTAATAGATCGCGAGCGCGCGGCCGTAGTCGCCGATGAGGTCGGAGCCATGGTAGGCGATCAGATACGCGAAGAAGCCGAAGAAGCCGATGGGCGCGTAGTAGGTGATGATCTTGAAGGTCTTCATGATGCAGTTGGTGATGTCGTCGAGCAGCTGCGCGGTCTTGGTCTGCGCGCCGCCAGCCATCTGCACACCGAAGCCGAAGAGGACGGCTGCCACGATGAGCGGCAGGATGGCCTTGCGGCTGAACAGCTCGGTGAAGTCCGGCTTCGTGAAGAAGTTGACGATCATGTCGGCCACGCCCAGCGTGCCGCCGACTTCGCCCTCGATCATTGCATATTCGCCCGTGACCGGCGGGATGAGCAGGACGGTCACATACATGATGACGGCGGCGATGGCCGCGGTGGTCAGGAAGGTCGCGATGGTCACGCCCATGATCTTGCCCGCGCGCTTCGCGCTCTGCATGTTGGCGATGGAAGAGGAAATGGAGCAGAACACTGTCGGCACCGCGATGCAGAACATCAGGTTCAGAAAGACCGTGCCGAGCGGCTCGAGGACCGTTGCGCCCTTGACGATGATCTCGCCGTCGGCGTCCTTGACTGCGGGCCAGATCGCGCCCACGACGCAGCCGGCGACGATGCCGGTCAGCATCAGGATCAGAAATCCATAATTTTTCCAGAAGCTACCCTTTTTCATGCTTTTTCCTCCTGCTTTTTGATGAGATCCAGAATGGTTTTGTCCAGAATTTCGCCCGCGCAGACCAGCGCCGCCGGGCCCGTCAGGTACAGGTTTTCGATTCGGCCGTCATGCGCTTCCGCGTCGACTGCCAGCTCGCCGCCGTCCATCCGCACGCGGACGTTCCGGCCGCTGACCTTGCCCAGCAGCGTCAGCACCGTGACGACCGCGCCGGTGCCCGTGCCGCAGGCGAGGGTAAAGTCCTCCACGCCGCGCTCATACGTCTTTTCCAGCACCGTATCCGGGCCGGTCAGCTCGTAGAAGTTGACGTTCGCGCCCTTCGGCAGTGCTGGGTGGTACCGGAGCTTCCGGCCGAGCTGCCGGAGCGCGGCTTCGTCCTGCCCGGCAAGGTCCGGCGTCTGCACCGCGAGGTGCGGGATGCCGGGGTCTCCAAGCTCGACGTAGCTGCACCGGTATGTCCGGCCGCCCACATCCAGCGGCTTCTGCAGCTCGAGGGCAGCGGGCGTGTTCAGCCGGATGCGGTACTGATCGTCCGCGATGCGCCAGCCGGTCACGAGTCCCGCCGTCGTCTCCACGCGCTGGACGCTGCCCGCGTAGCCGTGCTCAAAGCCGTAGCGGCAGATGCACCGCGCGCCGTTGCCGCACATCTCGCCGAGCGAGCCGTCGGAATTGTAAAACCGCATCCGGTAGTCCGCGTCTCCCTCCGCCCGCGTCACGAGCATCAGACCGTCCGCGCCGATCGACCGGCGGCGGTCACACAGCGCCCGGGCGAGGGCCGGGGCGGCCGCTTCGTCGAACGGCTCGGCGATGGCGTCGAGCAGAATGAAGTCGTTCCCCGCGCCGTTCATTTTGGTAAAGTGCACGCAGCGTCCCTCCCGGATGTTTCTGATGGTATTATATGCCGGACAGGAAGGAAAGTAAATGCAAAATCGTGCTGAGAATATTGCAAAAAATGCTCTGCCCGCCGCCGCATTGACTTTCGCCCGGTTTCACGATACAATAAAATAAAATTTGTAAATATGCACGGAGGGAAAAAACACAGTGCAGAAATGTTATAATTGCGGGAAAGAAGTGGACGATAATGTCCTCATCTGCCCGGAGTGCGGCGCGCTCGTCAAGCGCTACGGAAAGCCGGAGCCGCAGCAGGCGGAGCCGTTTGAGTCGCAGGGGACCGCGTTTGCCCAGCCGCCGCAGCCGCACGCCGCGGTCTGGCAGCGGGAGGACGGGAAGCTCAAATTCAGCGGCGGCGTGACCTTCTGGCTGGTGCTGTGCGCCATTTTCCTGGGCTATACGCTGCTGGGCTTTGCCTGCACGCTGTTCATCTACCGGTTCCAGGCGGCCTATTTCCAGACCATCAGCCAGTTTCAGGAGCTTGCGCCGCTGGCCGAGCTGCTGCAGGCGCTGCTTGCAAGCGTTGAGGCGTATCCGGTCTATTATCTCGCGGTCGCCGCGCTCGTCGCGCTGCAGTTCGGCTGCGTGATCTGGTTCCTGGCCTCGAAGCGGAGGCTGGCGTTCTACATCCTGGCCGCGGCCGCGGCCGTGCTGACGGTCATGCAGCTGATCCTCGGCGGCGGTGTGGGCGCGCTGGTCTACATCCTCGGGCCGCTCGCGGCCTGGCTGATGCTGCGCCGCAGCTGGAGCCTGCTGCGCTGAATACGAAAAAACCGCCCCTGCCGGTTTGCTGCCCCCTGACAGGGGTAACAACGTTGGCGGGGGATACCCGGCTGGTGTTTCAGGCACCAGCCGGGTTTTCCATTGGCGTATAGCTGGGAATGATTCAGGATACTTTCGGGATCTCGTTGTGCTGTTCCGGTTCTGCTGTTTTCCTGTTTTCCATGCAGCCAATGTCGGCGTAGTGAATTTCCACCGTCTGTGGTGCGTGTTTGGACCACTTCACTTCCTTTTCATGCACCACAATTTTCTGGATGAAGAGCTGCAGCAGCTCCGGTGTCAGCGCTTGAATGTCCGTGTACCGCGTTGCTTTGTCGAGGAACGCTGCCGTATTGCTTACCGTCTCTTTCAGGCACTGGATTTTCGATTCTCGCTGCGGAAGAGATTCTGTCAGCTTTGCCTGTTCATCTGTGTAGCTGGCAGAGAGCATCTGGAACTGCTCCGCCGTGATGCGCCCCAGTACGCTGTCTTCATAGAGCTTCTTGAAAATCGCATCCAGCTCGGCTTTGCGCTTCTGCATGGCGGCTTTCTCCTTTTCCAGTCTGCGGATCTCCTTTTGGAGTTCCGCAGACTGTTTGCTGTTTAAGTATTCAGCAAATTCCTGCGGATGCTCTCTGGCTTCCGCCGTTACCCGGCGCAAATCCTCCAACACGATCTCATCGAGAATGCACTCTCGGATGTAATGTGCGGTGCAGGCTTCGCCGTCCTTTTTGTAGGTACGGCAGGTGAAGTGATTGTAATCTGCGGACATCGTATGCGCCCGGTGGAGCACCATTGCTTTGCCACAATCGGCACAGATCACAAGCCCTGAATACTTGTTCTGCTCATCCATCTTCGTTCTGCGGCGTTTGTTCTTTCGCACCCGCTGCACAATATCCCAAACCTCTTTGGGAATGATGGCAGGATGGGTATTTTCAAACACGAGGCATTCCTCACGCGGATGTTCAATTTTGCGCTTGTCCTTGTAGGATTTGGTGCTGAACCGGTAGTTCACAGTGTTGCCGAGATAGATCTCATTTTCTAACAGGTTCGCGACTGCGCTGTCCGACCAGTGGTACGGCTTCGTGATGTCCAAGGCGGAATGCGTCAGGCCGTATTTCTGGTAGGTGTAATAGCTGGGACAAAACACCTTTTCTTTGGTCAGGATCGTCGCAATCCGGCTGGGGCCATTGCCCGCGGCACACAGGGCGAAGATTCGTTTCACAACGGCAGCGGCTTCCTCGTCGATGATCAGCTTTTTTGTTTCCGGGTCTATGGTATATCCATAGGGAGCGCGGGTTCCGAGTCGTTCTCCGCGCTCCGCTTTGGCCTTCTGAACTGCGCGGATCTTTCGGCTGGTGTCCCGAATAAACCACTCGTTGAACAAATTTTTGAACGGCATGAGATCATTGCTCTCTGCGTTTTCCGTGTCCACATTGTCGTTGATCGCAATGTACCGGACGCCGAACATCGGAAAGCGCTCTTCAATGTAGAGATCGGTGTGAAGCTGGTTCCTGCCAAGGCGGCTGAGATCTTCTTGTGTCAAGTAGGGACTAAAAAATTTTTGAGAATTTACAAGCCGTTCATAGGCGGACAACCACCCGTGAACGGCTTGCATGTAAACTAAACTCATAATGAATCCAAGCAAATTCATCATGCCCTGCGAAGTTCTGTCAAATGTAGATAATCTGACAATACGATCATGGCTTACATGTAGCCTTCGACTCCGAATATCAGCCAGCATCTATATGAGGGCAGAAATTGTAGCGGCTTTTGAAAAGAATATTGCTTTTTTCTGTCTAAAGCACTATAATCGGTATATACCGAAAACAGAAGGAGGAAGGCGTCCATGCCAAGACCGCCGCGGTGCCGTCGGATTTGTGGCGCACCGCAAGTCGATACCTTCTGCCCCAACGGGTGCGAGGATACCGAGCCGATCCTGCTGACGCTGGACGAGTACGAGGTCATTCGGCTGGTTGACTTGGAGCAGCAAACCCACGAGCAGTGTGCCGCGCAGATGGATATTTCCCGCTCTACCGTGCAGGAGATTTACGAAAGCGCACGGCGCAAGATCGCATCGTGCCTTGTCCACGGGAAACCGCTGCACATCACCGGAGGAAATTACCGCATCTGCGGGGGACGGGAGGCAGCCCACTGCGGCCGCTGCTGCCGGATGCAGAGAGCCAAAACAGAAAAATCCAACAAAAATTGCAAAGGAGATTCCATTATGAAAATTGCAGTTACCTATGAAAACGGTCAAATTTTTCAGCATTTCGGCCACACCGAACAGTTCAAGCTTTATGAAGCTGTGGATGGCAAAATCACGCATGCGAAAGTCGTTGACACCAACGGCAGCGGTCACGGCGCACTGGCAGGCTTCCTGATGCAGAACGGCGTAGACACTTTGATTTGCGGAGGCATCGGCGGCGGTGCGCAGGCAGCTCTGGCCGAAGCGGGTATCAAGCTCTACGGCGGTGTCAGCGGGGACGCTGACGCGGCGGTGAACGCATTGCTCAGCGGAAATCTGGGCTACGATCCCAATGTTCACTGTGACCACCATGACCATGAGCACGGCGAAGAAGGTCACACCTGCGGTGACCACGGCTGCGGTAAGCATAGCTGCCATTGATATGGAACGCACACTGACACAGCTCCCATTCTGGTCATCCTTGACCGAAAGCGAAATGGACACGCTGCGCCGAAGTGCCTTTGTCCGTCATTATGAAAAGGGTGCGTTCGTACACAGCAGCGACACCGAATGTCTTGGAATGCTGTTCGTCCTTTCCGGCGAGATCCGCACTTATCTTCTCTCCGAGGAAGGGCGAGAAGTCACATTGTTCCGCCTGTATCCGGGCGAATTATGCGTGCTTTCCGCCTCCTGTGTGATCAGTCAGATCACCTTTGATACGCAAATGACCGCAGGAATGGATACGGACGTTCTGATTATCCCTGCAAATGTCATTGCTGCGCTCAAGGAGAACAATCTATATGTCCGCTGCTTCCTCTATGAGTTGGCTACGAAACGGTTTTCTGATGTGATGTGGGCGATGCAGCAGATCATGTTCAAGGGATTGGACCGTCGGCTGGCAGAATTTCTCCTTGCCGAAGCGGAGCGTACCGGCTCCGACACGATACGCATGACCCATGAGCAGATCGCCCAGCACATCAGCTCGGCGCGGGAGGCAGTGGCGCGGATGCTCAAAAGCTTCTCGGAGGACGGGCTTGTGGAACTAAGACGCGGTGCGATTACGCTGCGCAATGCAGATGGACTCCATCGTCTGAAATAAAAAATGTGACCATACAAAAAAATCCGGTGCTCCAAAAGCACCGGATTTTTTTATCAATGTAACCTCGTCACAGAAAAAGACTTTGTCCTGCGGTATGATAAAGCCACAATCAAGAAAGAGGTGGCGAACATGAAAATCAAGCTCAATCCCGATCAGGAGATTGTCAATACCATCCGGGAAGGACTCAAGCGCACCGGCGGATACTGCCCCTGCCGCAGGGAGCGCACAGAGGCGACCAAATGTATGTGCCAGGAGTTTCAGGATCAAATTGCAGATCCGCTCTTCGAGGGATTCTGCCACTGTATGCTCTATTACAAATCCTTGCAGGATTAAGGGAGGAACGCTATCTGTAAGTTGAAAAACAAAGAATAATTAAAGATAACAGAAAGGAGCCTTACTCATGACTGAACTGAAAATTACTGCTGCGAATTTTGAAAACGAGGTACTGCGTTCCGACCAACCCGTTTTGCTGGATTTCTATGCGGACTGGTGCGGACCGTGCAAAATGCTTTCTCCCATACTGCATGAGCTTGCCGAAGAAAAAAGCGGTGCGCTCAAGGTGGGCAAGGTCAATGTGGACGAGCAGATGGAGCTGGCGATGCGTTTTCAGGTGTCCAGCATCCCGATGCTGGTCGTATTCAAGGATGGAAAGGCCGTTGCCAAATCCGTGGGCTACCGGCCTAAGTCGGAGATCGCCGCAATGGTGGAGGGTACAAGATGAAAGTTGTGATCGTAGGCGGTGTGGCGGGCGGTGCGTCTGCCGCCACCCGCATCCGCCGTCTGGATGAACACGCGCGGATCATCATGATCGAGCGCAGCGGCTATGTGTCCTATGCCAACTGCGGCCTGCCGTATTATGTGGGCGGTGTGATCAAAGAGCAGGAAGAACTGACACTGCAAACTCCGGAGAGCTTTTGGGACCGCTTTCGCATTGATGTACGGGTACGGCAGGAAGTAACTGCGATCAATCCCGCAGAAAAAACCGTCACCGTCCGCGCACTGGACAGCGGAAAGAGCTATACGGAAACCTATGACAAGCTGCTCCTCGCCCCCGGCGCAAAGCCGACGGTTCCTGCGCTTTCCGGCGTGAGCAGTGAGCGGGTTTTCACGCTGCGCACCGTGGAGGACACCCTCCGCATTCGGCGCTTTGTAGAGGAGCAGAAGCCGAAAACCGCTGTTTTGGCTGGCGGCGGCTTTATCGGTCTGGAAATGGCGGAAAACCTTGTGGAGATGGGCGTTTCCGTCACCATCGTTCAGCGCCCGAAGCAGCTATTAGCGCCGCTGGATGCGGATATGGCGAGCTTTGTCCATGCGGAAATGCGCAGACACGGCGTGGCTCTGCGGTTGGGTGAAACCGTCACCGGATTCCGGCAGGACGGAGATTCCGTGCTGACGCTGCTGGAGGAAAGTGAGCCACTGCATTCGGATATGGTGCTGCTGCCATCGGTGTTACCCCGGATACGCATTTGGCAAAAGAAGCCGGACTCAAACTTGGTATTCGTGGCAGCATCGCTGTCAACGAGCGAATGGAAACCTCCGTGCCGGACATCTACGCTGTGGGCGATGCCGTAGAGGTCACCCATTTCGTGACCGGACAGAAAGCGTTGATCTCGCTGGCGGGGCCCGCCAACAAGCAGGGACGCATTGCCGCTGACAATATCTGCGGCGGCAACAGCCGCTTTACCGGCTCTCAGGGCTCGTCTGTTCTGAAACTGTTTGGCTTGACAGCGGCCTCCACTGGAATCAATGAGAAGGCAGCGCAGGCAGCAGGGATCGCTTACGACAAAGTCGTATTATTCCCGGCATCCCACGCTGCCTATTATCCCGGCGCACAGTCTATGGCAATGAAGGTGCTGTATGAAAAAGAAAGCCTGCGGCTGCTGGGTGCGCAGATCGTTGGCGGCGAGGGCGTGGACAAGCGCATTGATGTACTGGCAACGGCCATTCGCGCAAAAATGACAGCTTTGGAACTGACGGAGCTTGACCTTTCCTATGCGCCGCCCTAGCTTCATGCGTACCTTCTACGATAATCGGCTCATTGACAACACGCTTTTTTGAGCCGACACCGCAGGACTTCATTTTGCGGCTGACCAGGGTTCCGGTGTAAACAAGGTTTTTGAGGATGTTGTAGACCATCACGGTTTCCCAACTGATTTTCTCGCTCATGTTACTGAACTTCTTCTTGTCGGGATGCTTGCTCTTGAAGTATTGCCCCGGCGTCGGGATGCCGTCATCATTCAGGCTGCGGGCGATCTGAGAGGTGTTGCTGCCTTCCAGAGCCTCGCGGAAAATACGACGGATCACATCAGCCGCCTCCGGGTCTACGGCAAGTTTGTTCCGAATGGAGGAATGCAGGACGTAGCCGTATGGAGCGTAGCCACCGACATACTTACCCTGCTTCATCATCTGGATTTTTGCCGATGTGGTCTTTACGGAGAGGTCTTTGCTGTATGCCGCATAGATGATGCTGCGCATAACTACTTCCAGACCTCCCGTTGTGCCTTTGTAATCGTCACTGTCATAGCCGTCATTGATAGAGATAAAGCGGACGCCCATGAACGGAAAGGTGCATTCCAGATAGTTTCCCGTTTCAATGTAGTCACGAGAAAAGCGGGAAAAGTCTTTGACGCAGATCAGGTTACGATGCCGATGATGTCTCCGTCATTAGCGGAAAGGGAGAGATCATGGAGGATAGCGAGGACTTTTAAGTCCTCGCTATTACAACGATGGTCAGCTCATTTGTGGCAGAATGGTATGGCTGAAGCGCGGAGCGGCATCATGAATGAAGGGTGATGTCGCTCGAAATTATACGCAATGAAATAAGCGCGGTTCAGCAGGAATTGCTATTGAAGTTGGAAATAAAATCAATCGCCATGCTAGAATATGCACCAAAACAAGATTCCGAGGCCTGCTGAAAACAGGATCATCAGAATTGGCGATGGAGCTGTTTTTCTGATTTTTTTACAAATCAGATGCGTTGCTCCGAGCATGGCAAATACTGCGATAGAGCGCAAATCGGGCGCAAATCCGGCCTGTAAATCTGTGAGGCCAAACAGCGTAGACAGCGCCATGCTGAGCGCGGTCGCAAGGATCATCGCTACAACGCACGGACGAACTCCCGATAAAAAGGCGTTGACGGGTGCATATTTTATCAGATTCTTTAGTGCGGATGCAATTAAGAGAATAATCAAAAATGACGGCAACACCACGCCCAGCGTTGCAGCAAATGAACCGAGGATTCCGCCCTGTGTTGAGCCGATAAAGGTTGCCATATTCACGGCAAGGGGTCCCGGTGTGGATTCAGATACGGCAATAAAATTCAGAAACTCGTTCTCTGTCAGCCAGCCGTTGGAAAGCACCGTTTCGCGTACCAGCGAAACCATTCCATAGCCGCCGCCGAAAGACAAGGCACCGATCATCAAAAAGTTCAGAAAGAGACGCAGGTATATCATGACGTTTTCCCATCTCCTTTCCGGATTTTTCGCAGAAAGAAAACAACAAGCCCGACCGCGCCGCAGATCAGGATGTAAAACACAGAGGAAAACGAAACTGCTGTGATCGAGCAGCAGAGCATGGAAGCCATGACCAACGTGAGAAACGTCAAGTTTAGTGCGTTTTTGTCAATACTTTTAAGCATTTTCAGCCCTGCGGTAAGGATCAGATAGATCACACATACCTGAATCCCGCGGAATGCGCAGGAAACCCAGCGCAAACTGAGAAACTGATCAAAGAACAGCGAGATACCATAAATTACAAAGAAAGATGGAATGCAGACAGCAAGTGTGGACATGGCTGCACCCGCAAATCCTGCAATTTTGTAACCAATGTAAGTCGCACTGTTGATGGCGACTGGTCCTGGCGTGGATTCGGCTACCGCAACCATGTCCAGAAACTCGCTTTTTTCAAGCCATTTTTTCTTTTCAACGAACTCATTTTCAAGCAGCGCAATCATAGCGTATCCGCCGCCAAAGGTGAACGCACCGATTTTTAAGAATGTGATAAATAAAGAGCAAATTAGTTTCATGCCTGTATACCGTACCATGCGATGTTCAGCCCTTCTATGCCAAACAGGTTTTCAACAGCATCATGATTCATAGATTTTTTGAAAGCCTCCCTGCTATTCGACGCGGAGCATCCGATAGCCGATTCCGATGTGCGTTTGTATGTATTGCTGCCCGTCTTTTCCGCGTTCCAGCTTTTTGCGCAGGGTCGCCATGAACACCCGCAGAGAAGCAATATCGTTTTCCCAACTGCTGCCCCAAATCTGCTGCGTGATGTAGGTGTGGGTCAGAACCTTGCCCACATTTTTTGAGAGCAGACACAACAGCTTGTATTCGATGGGCGTCAAGTGCAGTTCTGCACCGTCAAGATATGCGCAGCCTGCCGCATAGTCGATTTTCAGCGCACCGTTCGTAAAAATCGGAGATTCCTGCGCTGCGTCTGTTTTCATCAGCGACAGTCTCCGCTGCGTCACTCGCAGCCGCGCCAGCAGTTCATCCACGGAAAAGGGCTTGGTTAGATAATCATCCGCCCCGGCATCCAGCGCCCCGATTTTATCAGAATCCTCTGTTCTGGCGCTGATCACAATGATCGGCATATTTGACCACGAACGGATTTTCCGTATGATCTCCACGCCGTCCATATCTGGCAGTCCCAGATCAAGCAGCACAATGTCCGGGTTGTGAGACAGCGCCTCCATCACGGCGCTTGCGCCGTTTTGCGCAGAAAGATACCTGTATTCATGGGTTTTCAGCGTTGTTGTGATCAGATTGCGCACCGGCGTATCATCTTCTACAACGAGGACGAGCGGCTTATTCATTTAGGTTCACCTCACTGAGCGGTACTGTAAAGGAAAAGATGCAGCCCCGCGGCGAATTGTCTTTCAACGTCATTTCGCCGTTATGTGCATGGAGAATGGCTTGACAGAGCGTAAGTCCAAGTCCGAGACTTCGGCGGCTGTCACCAATCGGATTGCCCCCGGTAAAGAACATTTCAAACACATGTTCCTTCAATTCATCCGGGATACCGGGACCGTTATCGCTGACGCATATTTCAGCCATATTTTCTCGCGGGATTGCCGTGATCCGGATGTTCGAGCCAGCCGGAGTATATTTGACTGCATTGTTCACCAAGTTGATAAGCACCTGCATGATGAGTCCTGCATCCACCCGCACCAGCAGCGGCTCATCTCCGCAATCCACTGCGATGTGATGTTCTGCGGACCTTCGGTCAATATGTCGGAGCGCTTCCGACACAATATCGTCCACGACCTGATCAGAAAGGTGCAGTTTTACGCTGCCGTCCGCAATTTTTGTAATGGAAAGCAAGTTCTCAACCAGTCCCGTCAGCCATTGCGCATCGTCATAAATGTCCGTAAAAATCTGTTTCCGCGTTTGTTCATCCAGCACGTTATAGCTGTGCAGCAGCGTATCCGCGTTGCCGGAAATGGAGGTCAGCGGGGTCCTAAGGTCATGGGAAATTGAACGCAGAAGGTTTGCACGAAGCTGTTCGTTCTTTGCAAGGACGGCGGCTTTTTCCTTTTCTTCGGCGTTGCGTAGGCTTTCCAGCGCCAGAGCGCACTCGCCGAGAATGGAAAACAGCACGCTGGATGTAAATGCGTCAGGCTGCGTTTGCTTCTCCATCGGAATCCCGACAACGCCGAAAACCTGCTGCCCGGTACGAATGGCAAGATACAGCCGTTTTGCTTTTGGAAAGTTTTGCGTCGTTGCTCCGGCACGCTTCCGGTTTTGCCAGACCCAGCGAATCACATCCTGCTCCCGGTCTGTGTCTGGGACGCTGTATGGTCTGCTTCCGTCAGCCGGGTAAATGATCCCTTGGGACAGTACGCCGCTCTGCACTGGATAAATCAGAATGTCCCGCTGCATGAGCTTCTGTATCTGCGTCGCGGTCATCTGATAGACCTCATCCGGTGTTTCCGCCTTTTGAAGCTGCCTGTTCATATCAAAAAGGAGTTTTGTCCGATAGGCATCCCGCGCGGATAGCTGCGCATGGGCTTTGAGCTTTGCGGCAAGCGTACCGGTCAAAAGCGCCGCTGCAAACATGACGGCAAAGGTTATTGGGTATTTACTGCCGTAGGCTGCCAAAGACAGCCGGGGTTCCGTCAGAAAATAATTGAACAGGATGACACTCAAAAAAGCGGACAGCACACCGCAGGTATATCCGCTGGTAAAAGCGGAAGTCAGAAGCACCCCCAGCAGGTAAACCATGATGATATTGGCATTTGCAAAGCCGAGCCGCAGAAAGACCCATCCGATGACCGTCGCAGCTGCCAGAATCCCGATGGTCAGAAGCAGTTCCCATGCGGTCGGAAACGCCGGACGGATGGTAAGCAGCCGTTTCCTGCGGTAGCTCTTATAGGCTTCCACATCCGGAATGATATGAATGTCCACCTCTGGTGCAAGCGTAATGAGCCGTTCTGTCAGCGTCGGTTCACTCCAAAAATGCCGCCGCTGCACGCCGCTTCGCCCAATCACGATTTTGGTCACATCGGAGAGCCGCGCATATTCCGCGATCTGTGTGGCTACGTCTTCTCCATGCGTTGTGATGATCTCTGCGCCGAACTGCTGCGCAAGGCGCATATTTGCCTGCAAGCGAACGGTATCTTCTGCGTTCATGTCAGCGTATCCGGGTGTCTGCACGTAGAGTGCGGTAAGGCTGCCACTAAATGCCTGTGCCATTTTCCCTGCCATTCGTACAATGCGTTCATTGGATGGAGACGAGGACAGGCACACAAGAATATGCTCTTTTGGCAGTTCGCTTCCTTTGTTCTGCACATTTTCACCACCCCTCTTAAACGATATTATAGCACCAAGATGTGAAGGTTTCTACTGCGCCCAATCGGATTCGTTGTCCGGAAATGAAATCTGCTCTGAATCATAGATCACGATTTCTACATGGGCATGACTGCTGCGAAACCGGGAAAGCGTTTCCTCAAGTTCGTCAGGAGAAATATTTCCGACCAGATGCACGCACGGCTCAGGCTGCTGTTGTTCGGGCGCTTCCTCGATTCGCTTCTGATTTTCATCCAGAAAGCGATCCAGCCGCTTCATCAAAAACCAGCCGAACAGGAACATTAACGCTGTCCCAGCGATCAAAACGACATCTTCCACATACCCTCACCGTCCGTTCAGATTCGGAAACACTTTTGCAGCGCTTTGTATTCGCCCAACGCTAAAATCGTCATTTCCCCGGACAGCACCGTATCCGGTGTAATTGATACGTCGGTTTTTCCCGAATGCTTGATGCCAAGAATGTTGATTCCAAACTTGCTGCGGATATTCAGTTCGCCAATGCTTTTCCCGACCCAGCCTTCTGGTACTTCCACCTCAAAAATGGCGTGCTGCTCGTCGAACTCTATGTAGTCGAAGATATGGTCGGCAGTGTATCGGATCGCTGCCCATTTTGCCACCTGTTTTTCCGGGTAGACTACATGGTCTGCACCGTTGCGAAGCAGAAACTTTGCCTGCACATCACGCTCGGCACGCGATACCACGCACTTTGCACCCAGCTCCTTCAGCAGCGAGGTGGTTTCCAGCGAGTTCTGAAAATTACCGCTGATGGTCACGATGCAGACGTCAAAATTTCCGATGCCAAGAGAGCGAAGAAACTCCGCGTTTGTACTGTCGCCAATTTGTGCGTTGGTGACATATGGAAGCACATCACTGATTCGTTCCTCGTTTGTATCGACCGCCATGACCTGATGTCCCAGCTGAGAAAGCTGTACTGCGATATGCCGTCCGAAGCGGCCCGTGCCAATCAATAGAATGTTTTTCATGTGAAAAGGCTCCTTATCCAATCGTTATTTTTTCCTGCGGCAGCCTTGCATTCCCTGCTTTTTTGCTGGAAAGTGCCGCATAAATGAGGGTAAGACCGCCGACTCTGCCCAGATACATCAGCAGGATCAGTACCGCCTGTGAGGGAATATGCAGCTGCGGCGTAATACCCAGTGTCAAACCAACTGTTCCAACCGCCGATGCCGTTTCATACAGGCAGGCAGACAGCGGAAGATTCTCATATGCGCTGATAAAGACCGCACCGCCAAAGAACAGCACCAGATACATCGTCAGAATGGTCGCGGCGGTCTTGACGGCGCTGCAATCGACTCTGCGTCCGAAAAATTGGGCACTATCGCGCTGGCGGAAGGTCGCAGTGGCATTGGCAATCAAGACCGCCAGCGTCGTTGTTTTCATGCCGCCTGCTGTAGAACCCGGAGAACCGCCGATGAGCATCAAAAGGATCATCACGCCCTGCGACGCACCGGACATCGCGGATAGATTTACCGTGTTGAAGCCCGCTGTCCTCGGCGTGACGGACTGAAAAAAGGATGCCAGCAGCCGGTTTTCGGCGGGAAGCGCGGAAAAGTCTGAAAAGAAGAAACACAGCAGGCAGAAAAATCAAAAGACCTGTCGTGACGAGAATCACCTTGCTCTGCATTCGGTAGCGATGAAACCGCCACTTGTTTTCGCAGATATCGTCCCATGTCAGAAAGCCAATGCCGCCAATCACGATCAGCAGCATAATCGTGATATTGATTACCGGACTGCCCGCATAGCCGGTAAGAGATGGATAGCGGTTGCTTTCTGTCCCAAGAATGTCAAACCCGGCGTTGCAAAAAGCAGATATGGAATGAAATACCGCCATCCAGACGCCGCGCCATCCATAGTCCCGGCAGAACACCGGCAGCATGGCAAGTGCGCCCAGCAGTTCAATCAGAAATGTCCCTCGCAGGATGAAGCGTGTCAGGCGGACGATTCCACCGACCTTTGGTGCTGAGATGGCGTCCTGCATGGTGCTGCGCTGCATCAGAGAAATTTTTCGCCCGGACAGCAGCGCGAACGACGCTGCTACGGTTACGACACCAAGACCACCAATTTGGATCAGCGCCAGAATAACCGCCTGCCCAAAGGTTGACCAGTAGCTGCCTGTATCCTGCACCACAAGCCCTGTCACGCAGACGGCAGAGGTTGCTGTAAACAGCGTTTCATTGAATGGAGTTACATTCCCTCCAGTCGTGGAGATCGGCAGCATCAGCAGCAGCGCTCCGAGCAGAATGACCCCGGCAAAACCTAATATGATAATTTGAAAAGACGAAAGGCGGCGCTTTCGACGAATGATCTCTTCCGGCATAAAGGCAGCTCCTTATTTCTGTGATGGTTTTATTATACAGCCGGAGATTTTAAGAGCGGATAAGGGACATTTGCGACGTATTAAGATTGAATAAAGATGAGGAGGTTGCCTGTGCAGATTGGGCAAGGCGAAAGTCTTGTCCATTTTTTTGTGTCCGGCTTTGCCAACTCGCCCACACCAGACCGTAGTAGTGGTGAAAAGCGGACAGGACGGTTTATCGCAAACGCTTTATTTGCAGAAGTGGCCAAAAAGCGCTTTTGAAATTGTAGTAAGGGTAGGGAGAAAGAAAATCTCAGCGGTCGAATGTTGCCAATGGTAACGCCAATGTTACCGTTGGTATGTCGCAATCCTATCGCTGCTGCGATACCGTAAAAGCAGAAAGAGTTGCGGCGACGAACGGTGGGCGGCGGCAGCTTGTTCACAAAATGTTTACAAATACGCAACCTGCTTTTTGCTGAAAAAATGTCCGTTGTAAAGTGAAAGGAGGTTTGGAGCAGCAGAGAGCAAGATTCTATCGAGGTGCCAGATTTCGCATTTTGCTCATTCTGTCCCATCGGAATCTTGTTGGCAGTAGCCTTCCCCAAACCCTGTTATACGCAGCCTGACGGCTGCGGCAACCCCGCCCAGCGGCAGAGCTTTGCAAGCTCTATCGCCGCGCAAGGTTTTGAAAATCGCCTGAGCTGAAACCGGCTCCCGCAGCCAACACAGAAGAAATTTTTCTCACCGCTATACTCAACAAACGGCAGATTTTTGTCCGTTGTAAAGTGAAAGGGCAAAGCATTGGGACAAAACCGGAGGCTGATTCACTTAGTAAGGTGGAGAGGTTTTCAGAAATTTTTTCTCCGGCAGTACCAAGTTTTCGAGAAAAAATGTCCGTTGTAAATTGAGGGGCTTCCAAGCCGGAAAGCCCTTCCCGTGCCGGAGTCGGTAACAGTTTGACCCCGGCGGCACGGTGTTCCTTGACAAGTGAATAGCTTTTTCAGGCAACAAGCTCTCTGTGATAGCCGAGCCGAAGGACGCGCCAAGACCTCCCGTGTGGGAGTGAGCGATCAACGTCAGCTTCGGGAAAGCCGGGTCGTTCCCGGTGGGCGATGACAGCAGTGGGCAGCTACTCCCCATCCGGGATCGTCCGAGCGTGATAACAACCGTCGCAGACCATCCGATGAAAGGCCGCATGAGTTAATTGCGGGCGTGAAGCGAGTGCCGAGAACGTCAGGCAGTCTGAGAAAGCAGAAGTTATAAAGCAAAGGGCTTTCCGTTTTGGAAAACCCTTGTGAGTTTGAGCCGGTAATAGGGTGCAAATTTGCCCCGAAAACGGCGATAAGTGAAAGGAGATGAAGCCAATGCCCCGCAAAAGGTACGACACGCCCCACCGCAGCCGTGTTGTCAAGACCCGCATGACCGAGGAAGAATACGCCGACTTTGCAGCCCGCCTTGCGCCCTACGGCATCAGTCAGTCCGAGTTTATCCGCAGAGCCATTCAGGGCGCAAGCATCCGTCCTGTTGTCACGGTCTCCCCGGTCAACGACGAGTTGCTTGCCGCGCTTGGAAAGCTGACCGCCGAATATGGCAGAATTGGAAACAACCTCAATCAGATCGCCCGTGCTATCAATGACTGGCACAATCCCTATCCCCAGCTTGCGGCAGAGGTGCGGGCGGCGGCTTCCGATCTCGCCGCTTTGAAGTTTGAGGTTCTGGAAAAGGTAGGTGAAGCCGTTGGCAACGTTCAAACATATCAGCTCTAAAAATGCCAACTACGGCGACGCAGAAAAATACCTGACCTTTGCGCACGACGAGTTTACCATGAAGCCCACGCTGGACGAGCAGGGGCGGCTCGTGCCGCGAGAGGATTATCGTATTTCCACCCTGAACTGCGGCGAGGAAGATTTTGCAGTTGCCTGTATGCGCTCCAACCTCCGCTATGGAAAAAATCAGAAGAAAGAGGACGTAAAGAGCCACCACTACATCATCAGCTTTGACCCACGGGACGGCCCGGACAATGGGCTGACCGTGGATAAGGCACAGGAGCTTGGCGAGCGGTTTTGCCGGGAGCAGTTTCCCGGTCATCAGGAGATCATCTGCACCCACCCGGACGGGCATAACCAGTCCGGCAACATCCATGTGCATATCGTCATCAACAGTCTGCGGATCGAAAATGTGCCGCTGCTGCCCTACATGGACAGACCAGCGGACACAAAAGCCGGATGCAAGCACCGTTGTACCGACGCGGCGATGGAATATTTCAAATCCGAGGTCATGGAGCTGTGCCACGAAGCCGGGCTGTATCAGATCGATCTTCTGAACGGCAGCGCAAACCGCGTTATGAGGATCATTTTCGTGCCGTCATGGAGCAAAAGCTCCGGCTATCCAGCGAAGCCGCGATCCGTGGACATAAGAAGCGGCTGGGAGAGCTTGACCGTCTGTTTATCCGCATTTACGAGGATAATGTGGCGGGGCGCATCACAGATGAAAAGTTTTCTATGATGAGCAAGACCTATGAGGACGAACAGGCGCAGCTTAAAGAGGAAATTCAGACTTTGCAGCAGGAAATCGAAGTACAGGAACGACAGATTGAAAATTTGGAGCAGTTTATCCAGCGGGTACGCAAATACGAGGACTTAGATGAGCTTACCCCGTATGCGCTGCGGGAACTTGTCAAGGCGATCTACATTGAAGCCCCGGACAAGTCCAGCGGCAAGCGGCATCAGGGCATCCGCATTTCCTATGACCTTGTGGGCTTTATCCCCGTGGAAGAACTGCTGAAACAGGAAACGGCGTGACCGAAGCCACGCCGTTCCTGAGAAAATACGATATTACTTTCTTATGCCCCCCGACCATTCCCGGAAGGCCTTCCTTTGCTCTGAGCGGTATTTCGTTGTTGTCCTTATGCGTGTTCGCCTTTTGCGGCAGGGGCGGTTTTGTGTCTTCAGACCAGGAGAAATTCCAGAATCAGCACGATCGCGCAGCAGCCGACGGCGACCTGGAACAGGTTCGCGCCGAGCCACGCGGCCGCGATGCCCAGCACCAGCGCGGCAAGGCCCGCGATGGGGGAGCTCGTGGTGTGGAGGATGGACGGGAAGGTCATCACGGCCAGCGTCACGTAGGGGACGTAGAACAAAAACGAGCGCAGGAAGCGGTTGCGGATGGGCCTGCGGATGAGCGTCAGCGGCAGCTCGCGGATGAGGAACGATACCCCGGCGCAGACCGCGATATAGAGATAGATCTTAGTGTTCATGCCCTGCGGCCTCCTTTTCCTCCGGCTCGTCCTTCACCGGGAACAGCGCCGCCGCGGCGGACGCGATGAGGATCGTCAGCAGAATGGTCCTCATGCCCTCGGAAAGGCCGCTCGTCAGCGGCAGCACCGAGCAAAGCCAGCTGGCCGCGAAGCTCACGCACACGCAGCCCAGCACGACCGGGTTTTTCTTCGACGGCGGGATGATGATCGCCAGAAACATGCCGAACAGCGCGACGGACAGCGCGCTGACCACGCGCGCGGGCAGGATGCTCCCGGCCGTGACGCCCAGCGCCGTGCCGATGGCCCAGCCGGGAATAGCGGGCACGAACGCGCCGTAGGAGTAGAAGGGGTCGAGATACCCGGGCCGCGCAATGGCGATGCCGAACAGCTCGTCCGTCACGTCGTAGCCGACGAGCAGCCGGTGGTACAAAGGCGTGTCGGGCGAAAATTTCTGGCTGAGCGAGCAGCTCATCAGCAGGTACCGCGCGTTGGTGATGAGCGTGATGAGCGCCATCTCCACAAAGCCGCTGTCGGCGGCGATGACGGTGAAGGCCGCATATTCGCCGGCCGAGGCGTTGTTGAGCAGGCTGATCAGAAAGCCCTGAAAGGCGTTGAGGCCCGCGCTGCGGGCGGCAATGCCGAGCGAAAACGCCACGGCGAGATAGCCGAGGCCGATCGGAACGCCGTCGCGGACGCCGGCGAGAAAGTCCCTGCGCCGCACGGCGCGCTGTGCTGCATCCATATGCGAAAGATCCTCTTTTCTGCCCGGCACGCAGTGCGTTGATCTGCCGGGAATTCTATTTTTAGCACGGCTGTTCCTGCTTGTCAAGCGCCGACAGCATTTTGACGAAAGCAGGGGAAAATGAACCGCGATGTTTGCAAACTGTCCGTTTCTGAACGGCAAATGTACGCAAAACACGCGCATGCCCTTGACTTTCCGGTCTGTGTCTGCTATAACATCAAGGTAGCAATTTAAAGCTTTCACTATTTAAAACAACAAAATGGAAAGAGAGAATCAGATGGAAAGAGAAAGACTGGGTTCCCGGCTGGGCTTCATCCTGCTGTCGGCAGGCTGCGCCATCGGCTGCGGAAACGTATGGAAATTCCCGTGGATGTGCGGTCAGTATGGCGGCGGCGGGTTCGTGCTCATCTATGTGCTGTGCCTGCTGCTTCTGGGTCTGCCGGTCATGACGATGGAATTCGCCGTCGGCCGCGCAGCGCAGGCCAGCCCCCTCCACATGTATCAGAAGCTCGAGCGCAAGGGCCAGAAGTGGCACATCCACGGCTATGTGGCCTTCTTCGGCAACATCGCGCTCATGGCGTTCTACACCGTCGTGACGGGCTGGATCGTCTATTACTTCGTCAAGTTCCTGACCGGCCAGACCGAAAACCTCGGCTTCGTCACCATGATCACGAATCCGGGCGTCAACGTCACCTATCTGGCCGTCACGGTCATCGTTGCGTTCACGATCCTCTGCTTCAACCTGCAGGGCGGTCTGGAGCGCATCTCCAAGTATATGATGACGCTGCTGCTGGTGCTGATGGTCGTGCTCGCCGTCCACAGCGCGACGCTCTCGGGCGCGGCAGAGGGGCTGAAGTTCTATCTCGTGCCCGATTTCTCCAAGATCACCGGCACGGTCATCGTCGGCGCGATGAACCAGGCGTTCTTCACGCTCTCGGTCGGCATGGGCTCGATGGCCATCTTCGGCAGCTACGTCGGCAAGGAGCGCTCGCTGCTCGGCGAGTCGGTCAACGTCATCGTGCTCGATACGTTCGTCGCCATCGTTGCGGGCCTCATCATGTTCCCGGCCTGCTACACCTACGGGCTGGAGGTCAACGCGGGCCCGAGCCTGCTGTTTGACACCATGGCCTCCGTTTTCAACCACATGGCGGGCGGCCGCTGGTGGGGCTCGCTGTTCTTCCTGTTCATGGTCTTCGCCGCGCTGTCCACGGTGCTGGCCGTGTGCGAGAATATCCTCGCCATGGTCCGCGAGATGACCGGGTGGAAGCGGCCGCTCGGCTGCCTTGTGTGCGGCGCGGGCGTGTTCATCCTCGCCATCACCACGGCGCTGGGCAACAGCGTGTTCCATTTCCAGCCGTTTGCCGAGGGCACGGCCTGGCTCGACCTCTGGGACTTCCTCGTCTCCAACAACATCCTGCCGCTCGGCTCGCTTGTCTTCGCGCTCTACTGCTGCAACAAGTTCGGCTGGGGCTGGGACAATTTCGTCGCCGAGGCCAACGCGGGCAAGGGCCTGAAGGTCAAGGCGTGGATGAAGCCCATCTTCCGGTATCTCGTTCCGGTCGCCATCATCTTCATCTACATCTACGGCATGGTCACCTTCGGGTGGAAATAAGCGAAAAATCACGCCCGGCAGCTTCGGCTGCCGGGCGTTTTCTGCATGATAGGGCTCAGGCGAAGGGCGCCTTGTTCGCGCGGTGGACCTCGATCTCGTCAATGACCGCGTTCGTGCGGCGCAGGACGAGGAAGGCGGCGATCTCGGCGATATCCTCCGCGGTGATCATCTCCTCGCCGGTCAGATCCGGGCGGGAGACCTTTGCCATATCGGTAAAGACGCCGCCCGGGGAGATCAGATGCACGCGGATGCCCTGTTCATAGACCTCCGCGGCCAGCGTCTTTGTAAACCCGGCCATGGCGTGCTTGGACGCGGCATAGGCGGCCTGGCGCACGTAGCCCTTGTGGGCGGTGACGGAGGCAATATTGAGGATGGACGCCGCCTGCGACTGCCGCAGCAGCGGCAGTGCCTTCTGGCACAGGAAAAACGGTGTGCGGCAGTTGAGCGTCATGATCTCGTCGAAGCTGGCGGGCGTAATGTCTTCAAAGGCGTCGCTCTGCGCCATCCCGGCGCAGTTGACCAGCACGTCGAGTCCGCCGAAGCGCGCCTGCACGGCGGCAAGGCACGCGTCCTGATACCCGGCGTCATTGACATCGCCGGGCAGCAGCAGGGCTTCGGTACCCTGCGGGAGACCGGCGCGGACGGACTCGAGCTTTTCCGTGTTCCGGCCGCAGAGCGCGAGGCGGAAGCCCTCGGCGGCAAACCGCCGGGCGATGGCGGAGCCGATGCCGCCGGAGGCGCCGGTGATGAGCGCGATGCGCGCGGGCGTCGGCATGCTCAGCACCCCGCGAAGGCCAGCAGCGCGCTGGTATCCAGCTGGTCGAACGGGCGCAGGAAGGGCGCGAGCTCCGCTGCGATCTGCCGGACGCCGCCAACGGAGTCGGACTCGATGTTGAGCGGGATGAGCGGGTCGTGCAGGCTCAGGCGCAGCAGGAACCAGCCGTCGCCGTGGGCCTTGTCGAGGTTCACGCGGACGCCCTCAAAATTATCGGGCGCGACGGACCAGCCGGGCTGCGAGGCAGCGTAGACGTTCAGCTCGTCGATGATCTTCTGGCCGTAGGCCTTGAAATCCGGGACGAGGATGTTCATGCGGAATTCCTTGCTCTCGGCGGGCTCGGCCAGGTCGGCGATGAGGGATTCGAGCGTGTAGCCCTCTTTTTTCGCGCGGGCCAGCTCGATGAGCAGGCGGGTGACGAGATACGCGCCGTCGTCCAGGAAGTAATTTTCCTTCAGCGCGCCGTGGCCGGAGGTCTCCATGGCCAGCTGGCTGTCGTGGCCCTCACGGTTGAGGCGCATGGACTCGTTGATGACGTTGCGGTAGCCGCGCTTGAAGCGGTGGTGCACGCCGCCGTGCTTCCGGATGAAGGCCGCGAGGCCGGTGGAGGTGATGGAGTCGGTGACGATGGTGGTGCCGGGATGCTCGCGCAGCAAGATCGCCGCCATCATGGCGATGATGCGGTTGCGGTTGAGCTCCGTCCCGTCGGACAGGACCGCGCCCGCGCGGTCGACGTCGGTGTCAAAGATGATGCCGAGATCGGCCTTCGATTCCTGGACCGCGTCCAGGATCGACTGCATGGCGGCCTCGTTTTCCGGGTTCGGGATGTGGTTGGGGAAGGAGCCGTCGGGGTCGAGGTAGCGCGAGCCCGCGGTATCCGCGCCGAGCGGCTCGAGGACCTTCGCGCAGTAGAACCCGCCCGCGCCGTTGCCGGCGTCGACCACGATGCGCATGCCGGCCAGCGGCTGCTCACAGCCGGCGGCGTCCTGCACCTTTTTGCGCAGCTGCGCGGCGTAGGTGTCCATGAAGCTGCCCGTCACGATGCTGCCGGCGAGGAGGCCGGTATGCTCGCTGCCGCCTGCCAGGGCGAGGATCGCGGCGATGTCCTGCTTCTCCAGACCGCCGTCCTTGGTGAAAAACTTGTAGCCGTTGCGGTTGAAGGGCAGGTGGCTGGCCGTGATCATGACGGAGGCATCAAAGGCGAAGCCCTCGGTGACCGTGGACATGAACATGGCCGGGGTCGAGGCCATGCCGAGGTCCGTGACCTGCAGGCCCTCGGCGGCCATTGCCTCCATGAGCCACAGCGCCAGCTGCGGCCCGGACAGGCGCGAGTCGCGGCCCACGGCCACGCGCAGCGTGTCCTTGCCCAGCCGCGCGCGCAGCCACAGGGCAAAGCCCCGGCCGATATCGCGGCAGGCCTGCTCGGTGAGGTTTACATGCTGGCCCTCGATGCCTTCCATGGCAACGCCGCGGATGTCGCTGCCATTCTGCAGTTTTGTGTAGTCCATACTGTTTCCTCCTGTTTTGATTCTTTTTCTTGCATGATACCACGGAAAACCACAAAATGCAACGCAGATATAAAAAATGATGGAAACAGCTTCGGCTGTTTCCATCGTTTTTTATTGGATCATCTCCAGCAGCGCTTCGGGGGAAAGGTCCTCCGTGACGCCGAAGCGGAGCATGGCGGTGAGCGTCTGCGGCAGGCCCTTGACCACGGTGTTGATGCCGGGGTTGGTCGAGAGCGTCACGTGGACGCCGAGATTCTGCAGCGTGACCTGCGCGAGCGTGGAATACTGTCCGGCCGGGTAGGCCAGCACATCGACCGGCCGGCCGGTCGCAGCTTCCAACTGCGCGCGGCTTCTGGTAAAGTCGGCGGTCAGCGCCTCGACGTAAGCCTCTTCACTCTCGCCGGGCAGCTGGAGGATGTTCTCCCGCACGGCGGCAGAGCCGTCTTCATACGGCGGCCACTGGTGCATGTCGTAGGTGTGGCTCTGGATGGAGATAAGGCCGGAGCCGGCCATCTCTGCCGCTTCCGCCGCGCCGAAGTGCGGCGTCATGGCATAGTCCGTATCCTTGTAGTGATCCTTGCCGAACGAGACGCCGATCGAGAAGATCGTCGCTTTCATGCCGTATTTCTGCAGGATCGGATAGGCGAGCGTGTAGTTGCTGAGATAGCCGTCGTCGAACGTGATGACGACAGGCTTTTTCGGCAGCGGCTCGCCCCGCAGGACGTAGGCCTGCAGCTCGTCAAAGGAAACGCCGGTGTAGCCCGCCTCGCTGAGCGCGCGGATCTGCGCCTCAAACTGCTCCGGCGAGACCATCTCATCATTTGTCACGTCCTCGGCCAGGTGATGGTACATGAGGATGGGCACGCGCGTGCTGATCGCAGAGTCGGTCAGGGCCGTAGGCTGCAGGACGTCCGTAAAGTAGCTTGCGGGCGTGTCGGCGGTCACATAGGTCCCGAAATCGTCCGGCATCCACAGATCCGTCCGCCCGGCGATCCTTGCGCACATCATCTCGCCCACGTTGTTGCGGAAGTGCGTGCCGTCATAGAAATACCGCGGCTCGCAGCTGACGCTGCTGGACGAAAAGTCCCAGTACGGCGTGACGGCGGCCAGCGCCTGATAGAACTGCGCGACGTCCTCTGCCTGATAGTTTTGCAGGTACTCGGCGTAGACCGGCCCGGCGACCACCACGAGGTTGACCCCGGCGGCCTCGCACCGGGCCTTGATCGCGGCGACGCTCTGCATGCACGCGTCGGTGTAGGGAAGGGAGAGCGACTGATGGGGATAGTCGGTGAAGACAGGGTAGCGCTCCAGGTAGCTGTCCATCGCGCCGATCGGCTCGGCATCGCGCACGCGCTTGTCGTAGCAGCCGGTCTGCTCGTCAAAGACGTCGAAGGTCTGCGGCAGGATGGTGTCGGTGCGCAGGGCCTTCAGCTTGGCGAGGGCATAGCGCGGGTCGGCGAAGAGATAGCGCGTGTAGAATGAGAGGGCGGAGGTATCCGGGTCCTCCTTGTGGTGGAGGTTCTTCGTCAGCCGGTCGGATTCCTCGTCGTATTCCAGACCGTTGTCGAGATACACGTTCAGCACGAGGTTTTTGACCTCGTAGTGCCCGATCAGATAGTCCGCGATCTTCTCGCAGTCGCGCATGTCCGCGCCGTACATGATGAGGTTATAGAAGCTGGCGTCACACAGCTCGTTGAACCCGTCCACCGGGAACGAGCTGGTCGACGAGCAGCCGAGGATATAGGAATCGTATTCCCCGTGATGCTGCTCGAGATAGGAGAGCTTTGCCACGCGGGGGTTGTTGGTCTCGTCGTAGGAGAACCAATGAAGCAGCCGGTCGCCGAACGCACCGAAGGGGTCAGCCGCGAGATTCAGCCCGGCCAGCAGCGCGGCCAGCACAAAAACGGTCACAAGAAAGACCAGTACCCATTTTTTAGAACTCATAGCTGCACCGCCTTAAAACTGCGTATAGATAAAGCCCGACGGGATATACCCGGCCCGGAACACGCCGAGCAGGAACACCGCCAGCAGCAGCGCCGTCATGGCGGCCCACTGCACAAAGCCGGTCTTCTTTTCAAGCCCCGCGCGGATCTGCACGCCGCGCTCCTGCAGACTCTCGAGCGCCAGCAGGACGATAAGGCCCAGCGCGATGACGAGAAAGTCCGTCTTCGCAAGTCCCAGCGACAAGAGCGTCCCGTCGAACAGCTGCCCCGGCTGCGGGTGCAGAACGGTGGTCTTCAGCAGGGTAAATACGCTCCGCAGCCGCGGCGCGCGGGTAAAATACCGCCCGATGAACACCAGCAGTGCTGTCCGCAGGGTCATGAACACGCGCCAGCCGGCACTCTTGTCGTTCACATGCAGCGCAGCCTTCCAGCGCAGGAACGTCTTTTCCAGCAGCAAAGACGCCGTGATGAGCACGCCGTTCCACAGGCCGAAGGCGATGTAGCGGAAATTCGCTCCGTGCCAGATGCCGATGATGAAGTAGACGATGAACGTGGCCAGCGACGTGGCGAAGATCTTGCCCGCCGTGCCGCCGATGTGCGTTCTGGCCCAGCGGGAGAGTTTGCCGAAGCCCCTGGAAAGCGAGATGGGGTAGAACACGTAGTCGCGCATCCACGCGCCGAGGGTAATGTGCCAGCGCCGCCAGTAGTCGGTGAGCGACGTGGCAAAGATCGGGCGGCGGAAGTTCTCCGCCATATCGATGCCGAACAGGCGCGCGACGCCGCGGGTAATATCGATGCCGCCGGAAAAATCGCAGTAGAGCTGGATGCAGTAGAACAGAATGCCGCTCGCGATGACTGCGCCGCCGTAGGGGCAGTTGTCCTTGATGACGGCGTTGACCAGCACGGCGGCCCGGTCGGCGATGACGAGCTTTTTGAAATAGCCCCACAGGCACAGCTGGATGCCGAATTTGAGGTCGCGCCAGTCAAGACGCCGCTCGGCCGTCAGCTGCGGCGCGAGCTGGTCATAGCGGCTGATGGGCCCCTGTACCATCTGCGGGAAGAAGGAGACGAACAGGCCGTAGCGAAGAGGGTTTTTCTGCGCGTCCGTCTTTCCGCGGTACACGTCGATCACGTAGCCGACGGCCTGGAAGATGAAATAGGACAGGCCCATGGGCACGACAAAATCCCACCGGGGCAGCTTGTCCCCGAGGGCGGACGGCAGAGCGGAGGCCGTGAAGTTCCAGTATTTCATCAGATACAAAAGCCCGAAGCACAAAACGGCGCACACGGCGCAGATGCGCTTTTTGACGTGCCGCACGGCGGCCTTCGTCTGCTTGTCGGGCGCGGGGCGGGCGTTCTGCCGGGCAAGCAGCAGTCCGGTCAGCCAGGTGACGGCGGCGACGAGCACGAGCCACACGGCGCTTTTGACCCCACCTGCGAGGTAGAACACCATGCTCGCCAGCAGCAGCACGACCCACTGGAGCTTCTTCGGCACCAGATAATAGAGGATCACGCCCGCTGCCACGAGCCCGACGAAGGGGAGCGAGGCAAACGACATCTCAGCTCTGCTTGCTCTCGATGAGCTCTTCGATGGCCTCGACGCTGTTGAAGTTCTCCGGCGTCAGATCGTCGACGCCGAGCTCGACGTCGAACGCCTCCATGAGCTCGGTCACAACGGCGACGATGTCGAGCGAGTCGATCAGGCCGTCGTCGATGAGGGCGGTCTCGGTCTCAAAATCGATGCCCGGGCAAATTTCACTCAGAATTTCAATGATCTGTTTTTTCATGGGGAAACCATCCTTTCAGTCCAGCCGCAGCACGACGGAGGTCCATCCGTCCGGCCGGAAATCGTTCTTTTCATAAAAGCGCTCGGCGGGCGTATTGCCCTGCCGTGCCCAGACCGTGCATTTCTGCCCGCCTGTGCGCGCGCGCAGCATGCCGAGCAGCCGCTGCGCCAGCCCCTGCCCGCGGCAGTCCGCCCGCACGGCCAGATGCCGGATCTCGCAGGCCGCACGCCCCGGCGCGTAATGCAGAAGTCCCGTGATCCCAGCCTCGTCTGTCAGGCAGAGCATTTCTCCTGCCTCCACGGCCGCGCGCAGCGCGTCGTCCGGCGGGATGCAGCCCGTCAGCGGGTCAAACTGTGCAAGAAGAAACGCCCGCACCGCGTCAAAGGATGCGTCTGCCGCTTCCTCTGCCTCCGCGGCTTCGGCCGCGGGCCGCGTGCGCCGCAGACGGCGGAAGCATTCGGCAAAGCCGAGCCCCCGCAGCTGCTCTGCCGCGGCGGACATGGCGTCCGCGTCCTTAGCGCGGCAGCTGAGCTCGGTCACGACGGGCCTTTTTACGTCCGGCAGGAAAAACGTCCCGCCGGGCTGCAGGTAAAAGTTCAGGACCAGGTGCCCGGGCCGCTGCCGCAGCAGAAGCAGGCACCCCTCGCGTTCCTCATAATACAGCCCGCGCGGCAGCTCGCGCTGATAGTCCTCCGCCGAGAGGAAGCAGTTGGTCACAACGCCGCGCCTGAGCTGCGCGGACAGAAGCGGCGCGAGCGCCGCATAGCTCTCAGCCCTCTGCATGCAGATACCGCTCCTTCAGAGCCACGCGGTCGATCTTGCCGTTGGCGTTGTAGGGCAGGGCCTCGAGCTTTTCATAGAGGTTCGGCAGCATGTATTTGGGCAGCAGTTTCCGCAGGTCCTTGGCCAACGCGTCCGGCTCCATGCCGCCCGCGTAGACGCAGAGAATGCGGTCGCGCGCCGCGTCATAGAGGCAGGCGGCGGCCTGCATCCCGGCGAGGCTGTGCAGGGCGACCTCGATCTCGCCCAGCTCGATGCGGTAGCCCATGTGCTTGATCTGCCCGTCGCGGCGGGCGAGGAAGTAGAGGTATCCGTCCTCCCGCAGCACGGCCATATCGCCGGTGCGGTAGAGGATGTCGCGGAAATCGGGGCAGAGCGGGTTCTGGATGAAGGCCGCGTCCGTCTTGGCGGGGTCTGCAAAGTAGCCCGCGGCGACGCCGGAGCCGCGCACGCAGATCTCGCCCGGCTCGCCGGGCTGCGCCTCGGTCAGATCGTCCTTCAGGAGGATGATCTGCTTGTTGCGGCAGGCACGGCCGATGGGGATGGGCTCGTCGTCGCGGTACTCGCGCGTCAGGTGCATGGCGGCACAGTCGATGGTCGTCTCGGTCGGGCCGTACATGTTGACGACCTGCAGTCCGGGCACGGCGGCCTTCCACAAATTCACATACCGCGCCTGCAGCGCTTCGCCGCCGAGCGCGGCCTTTTTCAGGTGCGTGGGCGCGTATTTTGTGAGCGCGCCGGAGGCCGCGACCAGATGGAACGCCGAGGTCGCCCAGTTGATGGCGGTGACGCCCGCTTCCTCCATGGCCTTGAGCAGGAGCATGGGGAAGGTGAAATATTTCTTCTCAAAGATGCGGCAGCTCGCGCCGAGCGAGAGCGTCTGGTACACATCCTTGCCGGAAAGATCAAAATAAAACGGGGCCTGATTGCCGAAGACCTCGTCTTCGGTATAGCCGCAGAATTCCGTCATCCAGGCCGTGAAGTCCAGGATCGCGCGGTGCGGGATGACGATGCCCTTCGGCGTGCCGGTCGAGCCGGAGGTGAAGAGCACGTAGACGGGGTCGATGTCCAGAATTTCTTCGCGCCGGGCCCGCAGCAGCGCCTCGTCCGGCGTGTGCTGGGAAGCCTCTTCAAGCGAGACGAGCGGCGCGCAGTCCGCCAGTGCGCGGGCCTGCGGCTCGTTTGCCGCCGTATGGACGATCGCGCGCGCGTGGACCTGACCGAGGATGCTGCGCATCCGCGCCTCAGGCATCTGCTCGTCGATGGGGACATAATAGCAGCCGCTCTGCAGCACGCCCTGCATGGCGGTGACGCTCGCCGCAGTCCGGCCGATCATGACTGCCACCGGCGCATTCCTGCAGCCGGGGAGGCCGGCCAGTACGGTCCCGAGCGCCTGCGCGTCATGGAGCATCTGCCGGTAGCTCACGGTGCCTGCGGCGTCGGAAAACGCAGTCTTGTCCGGCACGCGCGCGGCAGAACGCTCGAGGTATTCAGCAACATTTCTCAGCGGCATACAGTTCGGCTCCTTTCGGATGAGATACGGATCAAATACTTTTGAGAATTTTACCACATCCGCACGCAAATGTAAAGGCGGCAAGGCGCCTGCAAAAAATGATGCGCGCGGCGGTTGAGTCCGGGCGCGATCCATGGTAGAATGACAAAAAACAAACAGGAGCAGGGCTTATGAACATTCTGATCTCAAATGACGACGGGATCAGGGCGGAGGGCATCGCGCGGCTGGCCGCGGCGGCGCTGCCGTTCGGCAGGGTCTACGTCGCCGCGCCGCAGAGCCAGTGCAGCGGCATGTCGCAGAAGCTGACCATCCGCGGCACTCTTGCAGTGGAGCAGGCGGATTTCCCCGTCCCGGTGGAGGCCGCATGGGCCGTCGGCGGCACCCCGGCCGACTGCGTCAAGGCAGCTGTCAAGGCCCTCGTCCCCTGCAGGCCGGACGTGGTGCTGACGGGCGTCAATCAGGGCTGGAACGCGGGCCTTGACATCGCCTATTCCGGCACGATCGGCGCTGCGCTCGAGGGCGTGATGAACGGCATCCCCGCCATCGCCTTTTCCGCGCGGGAGTTCTGCGACCCGGGCGCAATGGAGGTGTATCTTCCCCGCGTGCTGCAGGAGCTGCTGCAGGCGCTTCCGAAGCCCGGGACGCTCTGGAACGTCAACTTCCCGGACTGTGCTGCGTCCGCCTGCAAGGGCATCCTGCGCGGCCGCGTTCCGGCCGCGTGCAGCTTCTATGACAACGAATATGACCGGGCCGAAGGCGCGCTTTCCATCCGCGTGTCAAATCCGGGGCCGGAGCAGTGCAGGGAAGGCAGCGACATCCACGCCATTCTGCACGGCTATGTCTCCATCGGCGAGGTCCGCAGTCCGCTTTTCTGAGTATCTGAGACAAAACAGGAGGAACCAACCATGTATGATGTGATCGCGCTGGGCGAGCTGCTGGTCGATCTGGCAGAGCGCTCCAAAGACGAGGCCGGCTATCCCACGCTGGCAGCCAATCCGGGCGGCGCGCCCGGCAACTTCCTTGCGGCGCTCAGCGCCTACGGCAAAAAGACCGCTTTCCTCGCCAAGGTCGGCGACGACACCTTCGGCCGTCTGCTCGTCGGCACGATGCAGCGCGCGGGCATCGACGGCTGCGGCATCCGGATCGACCCGGACACGTTCACGACGCTGGCCTTCGTGACCTTCGACGCGCACGGCGACCGCTCGTTCGCCTTCGCCCGCAAGCCCGGCGCGGATACGCAGCTGCGCTGGGACGAGATCGACCCCGCGATGCTCGATGAAACGCACGTGTTCCACTTCGGTTCGCTCAGCTGCACGGACGAGCCCGCCCGCAGCGCGACCCAAAGCGCCGTCGCCTACGCCCGCGCCCACGGCAAGCTCGTCACCTACGACCCCAACTACCGCCCGCCGCTCTGGAAGACGGAGCAGGAGGCCAAGGAGCAGATCCTCTGGGGCCTGCGGCAGGCGGATCTGGTGAAGATCAGCGACGAAGAGGTGCAGTTCCTCTGGGGCTGCAGCCCGGAGCAGGGCGCGGAGCGCGTGCTCGCGCTCGGCGCGAAGCTCGTGATGGTGACGCTTGGGCCGAAGGGGTGCTTCCTCAAGAACGCGCAGGCCGAATACCGCTGCGGCTGCCCGCAGGTCCGCACGGTCGACACGACCGGCGCGGGCGACATCTTCGGCGGCAGCGCGGTCTCCCGCTTCCTGGAGCTCGGCAAGACGCCGGAGCAGCTGACGCAGGAGGATCTGGCCTACATGGCCCGCTATGCCTCCGCCGCGGCGAGCCTCTCGACCGAAAAGTCCGGCGCGATCCCGTCCATCCCGGCAAAAGAAGCCGTCCTGCAGAAAATGCAGGAAGCCTATTAACAGCAAAAACCTGCCCATGCCGCAGCATGGGCAGGCTTTTGCACAATATAAGACTCCCCTTTCAAGGGAGCCTTGAATAAGGAAACCCCCTCCTGCCGCTGGGCAGGAGGGGGTTGGTTTATGGGTTTGCCGCTTCGGCTCAGAAGATGTTCTTCTCGGTCTCTTTGTCGAAGAAGTGCATCAGCTCCGGACGGAAGCTGTACTTGACGGGCTTGTGGCCGCCGTGGACAGCGCCGACATCGATGTCGGTCGTCGGGACGACGATGACGACGTCCTTGCCGTTGGAGTTGACGTGCAGGTGCAGCTCGGAGCCCATGAGCTCGGAGACGTCGACGGTCGCGTCGATGCCGTCGTCGGACAGGTGGACGTGGACCGGGCGGACACCGGCGATGATGTCGGTCGGGATCTTGTCCATCTTCTTGAGCGCTTCCTGCTTGTCGGCGGGCAGCTCAAAGTCCTTGCCCTGGACGGTGGCAACGTACTTGTCGCCCTTCTTGGACAGGGTGGCGTCGAAGAAGTTCATCTGCGGCGTGCCGATGAAGCCGGCGACGAAGAGGTTGGCCGGATGGTTGAAGACCTCCTGCGGGGTGCCGATCTGCTGGATGAAGCCGTCACGCATGATGACGATGCGGTCGCCGAGCGTCATAGCCTCGACCTGGTCGTGGGTGACGTAGATGAAGGTGGTGTCGATCTTCTCGCGCAGCTTGATGATCTCGGCGCGCATCTGGTTACGGAGCTTGGCGTCGAGGTTGGACAGCGGCTCGTCCATCAGGAAGACCTTCGGGTTCCGGACGATGGCGCGGCCGATGGCGACACGCTGCCGCTGGCCGCCGGACAGCGCCTTCGGCTTACGGTTGAGGTACTGGGTGATATCGAGGATCTCGGCGGCCTCACGGACCTTGCGGTCGATCTCCGCCTTCGGGGTCTTCTTCAGCTTCAGGGAGAAGGCCATGTTATCATAAACGGTCATGTGGGGATACAGAGCATAGTTCTGGAAGACCATGGCGATATCGCGGTCCTTCGGGGCCACGTCGTTCATGAGCTTGCCGTCGATATACAGCTCGCCCTCGGAGATCTCTTCGAGACCTGCGACCATGCGCAGCGTGGTGGACTTGCCGCAGCCGGACGGGCCGACGAGGACGATGAATTCCTTGTCCGCGATGTCCAGGTTGAATTCCTGCACGGCGACGACGCCCTTATCGGTGATCTGCAGGTTGACCTTCTTCTCCTCGGCAGGCTCTTCGCCCTTCTTCTTTTTCTTGCTCTTCTTTTCTTCGCCACTGACGAACGGGTAGATCTTCTTGACGTTTACGAGTTTTACTTCTGCCATAGTGTTTCCGACTCTGACTGCGCTGCCTCCGCAATGCGCATTCTCACGACCGCCGGGCTTGGCGGACGCATTGCGACATGTCTCCACAATGCCGCACCGGGAGTCACCCGGACTGGTTTTATCCTCCTTTTTTTGACCGCAGGGCACCATAAGTGTGGATTGGTACACTCCGGCTAAGATACTGGTATTATACCAGATCCCCTCCAGAAAGTCATTCGTCGTTTTCACCGATTTTTTCTCCCCAAAACAGACAAGACGCACAAAGCCCGGCCGTTTACTTTTCCGCGCGCAGCTGATAAAATAGAGGCAGATCACAAACAGGGAGGCTGGCCGCATGAAGCAGACCACGCTCTGCTATCTGGAACGGGACGGGCAGTATCTGATGCTCCACCGCGTCAAAAAGCAGCACGACGAAAACCACGACAAATGGATCGGGGTAGGCGGAAAATTCGAAGATAAGGAAAGCCCGGAGGACTGCGTGCGCCGCGAGGTGCTTGAGGAGACGGGACTGACGCTCACGAAGTTCCGCTACTGCGGGCTCGTGACCTTCGTCTCCGACATCTACCCGACCGAATACATGCACCTGTTCCACGCCACGGGCTTTACCGGCACGCCGAAGGAGTGCGACGAGGGAGAGCTGGCCTGGATCGGCAAGCACGAGCTTGCCGCCCTGCAGCAGTGGGAGGGCGACCGCATCTTCCTGCGGCTCATGGACGAGCATGTCCCGTTTTTCTCCCTGAAGCTCGTGTACGCGGGCGATACGCTCACAGAAGCCGTCTTGAACGGAGAAAGGATCCGATAACATGGAGAATTTGCTCATCAGCGCCTGTCTGCTCGGCGTCCAGTGCCGGTATGACGGCGGGTCGAAGCCCGTCATGCCCACTGTCGCTCTCATGGAGCAGTACCATCTCATCCCCATCTGCCCGGAGCAGCTGGGCGGTCTGCCCACGCCGCGCGAGCCGTCGGAGCGGCGGGCGGACACCGTCGTCTCAAGATCCGGCGCGGACGTGACCGCGCAGTTTCGCCGCGGGGCGGAGCAGGCGCTGCATCTGGCCCGGCTCTACGGCTGCAAAGCGGCCGTCCTGAAAGAGCGCAGCCCGAGCTGCGGCAGCGGCGAGGTCTACGACGGCACGTTCTCCGGCCGCCTCACCCCCGGCGACGGCGTGACCGCCGCCCTCCTCAAAGCCAACGGCATCGCCGTCTACGGCGAAAGCGACCTGGACGCCCTGCTCGCCCAACCGGAACCCCCGGTGGAGGAGGATGCACAGCGCAGCCTGTTCTGAGTGCCCCGCCGCAGCAGACAAAGGCTCCCCCTTCCAGGGGAGCTGTCAGCGTAGCTGACTGAGAGGTTGCTGCAGATTTGCATAGAAAAAACCCAAACCGCAAATTCAGTTTGCGGTTTGGAAAGGAAGAAACGAGCACAGAGGATAAGAAGCCTTGCCTGCAAGGATTCGTTCCGTTGTGGTCGTTTCTGGCGCGCCTCCGGCGGCCCTATCTTTTCTCTCGCAAGAGAAAAGATAGGGGAGAAAAGAGTGCTTGGGGACGCGGGGTGCATGCTGCCTCTGATTTTAGGCGGGCCACAATGTTTCGGTCTGGCGTTCCACTCGGTGATCACCTTACGTATGTCTTGGTACGCGCCGCCTGATACGGGGGTATCAAATTTGATACTAGTTGCCTTAGAACGATTGCCATCAATGGAAGGCACAGTGAAAATCTGGATAATTTGTACCTTCTTGCGGGGAGCGAAAATCCAAGGCTCCCCTTTCAGGGGAGCTGTCTGCGAAGCAGACTGAGAGGTTGCTGCAAATTTGCGACGACCTCTCCGTCTCGGCTTCGCCGAGCCACCTCCCCTGAGAGAGGAGGCTTTGGGGTGTGCACCCCATGGCTTCCCCTATGATGCGAATCAATAGTTGAACCGCAAGAGGAGGGCGGCGAAAGCGAGGGAGGAGAAGATGTGGAAGAGCAGACCGGCGCAGGAACGGACGTGCGAAGCAGACTGGATGTGCGTTTTGGCCTGCAGCCAGTTGAAAAAAAGACCTCAATCGGCTGCCGCAGGGCACTGATGCGGGTGGATACGGCATCTTCGGAAACAAGAACATCGTACTTTTTCCGCTTTCGCGGCGTGATGAGTGCGACGTTCCGCTCGGTTTGCAGATGGGATCTCCATTCTGCGTCGATATAGGCACGATCTGCATAGAGCCGGCCGTCTGTGACCGGTGCGCAGTCCAGATCGATCTGCTTTGCAGCCCACAGGTCGCAGAGACTGGCTTTGCTGATCTGTACGGCGCAGGGGATGGGAAGCTTGCGCGGCCGCAGCTGCGCAAAAACGTGCAGCTTGACGCCGTGATACCACAGGTTCTTCGTGGGATTTCGTGTTAAATTGCAGAGATCCCGTGCCGTTTTCGCAGTATTTGACCGGGAACCGACAGACACCATGACCGGGCAGGAATCCAGCACATACCCGTGCGTCGGCTCGCTGCTGGCAAGCTTTTGCTCAAACAGAACCTCGGCCAGCGCGGCAAAGGCTGCCGCCAGCCGATTCAGCCGGCGGCAGAACGCCTGATAGCTGGGCAGCTTCTGGAACTCGCCCAGATGGTATGTTCTGATGAAATTGTAGATACTCTTCCGCGTCAATAAGCCCTGCTGCGCGCCCCATAAGTATGCGGTCATCAACTCCACGTCTGTAAATTGGGCAGACTTATTGTTGCTTCCGTGTTGCATTTTCTCCGCGATTCTGCTATCCTCACTGTGATGGCAAATCGCGCAATAGAGTTCGATCAGTTTGTTCACACCTTACTATCTCTCTTCTTGCGCCTTTTGTCATCTTTTTTTCGGTTTCTACTATTGATTCGCATCTATGAGGGGAAGCTGTCAGCCGTCAGGCTGACTGATGAGGTGGGCGCAGCTGCGCAGACGGAAGTGCCTCCACCTCATCCGTCACGGCTTCGCCGTGCCACCTTCCCCTCGTAGGGGAAGGCTTTGATAAACGAACCAGCCGCAGCAGGATCCTGCTGCGGCTGGTTTTGTCTGGTTGGTCACGCGTTGCGGGATTTGTAGGGCTGGACGCGGGAGGCGCCGGAGAAGTCGCCGGAGACCATGGCGCCGGTCGGGCAGACCTTGGCGCATTCGCCGCAGGCGGTACACTTGTCCCAGTCGATGCGGGCGAGGAAGTTGTCGACGGTGATGGCGCCCTGCGGGCAGGTCTTTTCACACTTATGGCAGCCGATGCAGCCGGAGGAGCAGACCTTCCGGGTGTACGGGCCGTTGTGATAGCTCGAGCAGAGGACCTCGGTGCGGATGATATCCGGCACGATCTCGATGATCTTCTGCGGGCAGGTCTGCGCGCAGATGCCGCAGCCGATGCACGCGGTGTGGTTGACGCAGGCGATGCCGTCCTGCATGCAGATGGCGTTCTGCGGGCAGGCCCGGGCGCAGTCGCCGAAGCCCATGCAGCCGAAGATGCAGCTGCCGTTGCCGCCGTAGAACAGCTTTGCTGCCGCGCAGGAGGGGATACCGCGGTAGTCGGCCTTGACGCTCGTGGCCTCGCAGGTGCCGGCGCACTGTACGACGGCAATCTTTTCCACCACGTCCTCGGCCTCCACGCCGAGCAGCGCCGCGATCTGCGCCGCGACTGCGTCCGCGCCGGGCACGCAGAGATTCGTCTTCGTGCCGGGCTCGAGCAGGGCCTTGGCGTAGCCGTCGCAGCCGGTATAGCCGCACGCGCCGCAGTTGGCGCCAGGCAGGCACGCGCGGATCTCGGTGAAGCGGGTATCCTCCTTGACGGCCATGACGCTCGAGGCCACAGCCAGGCCGACCGCGCAGATGAGGCCGATGACCGTAACGGCCAGGATCGGGATCAGAATTTCCATATGACGCCCTCCTTTTAACCGAACAGCCGGTCGATGATACCGGTCAGACCGAAGAACGACAGCGAGACGATCGCCGCCGAGACGAGCGTGATGGGCAGGCCCTCAAAGCTCTTGGGCGGCTCCGCCTCCGCCACGCGCGAGCGCACGCCGGAGAACAGCACCATCGCCAGGAAGAAGCCGAGGCCGCAGCCGAGCGCGGTCAGCAGCGCTTCGCCGTAGTTCATACCGTCGGCGATGACGTTCATCGTCACGCCCAGCACGCCGCAGTTTGTCGTGATGAGCGGCAGGTACACGCCCAACGACTTGTGCAGTGCCGGGACATAGCGCTTGAGCACGATCTCGACCAGCTGCACGAGCGCGGCGATGACGAGGATGAAGACGACCGTCTCCATATACGTGAAATCGACCTTGCCCGCGAGCAGGAAGTGATAGATGGGCCAGGTGACGGCGGTGGCCAGCACCTCGACGAAGATGACGGCCAGCGACATGCCGGTGGCCTGGTCGAGCTTCTTCGAGACGCCGAGGAAGGGGCAGATGCCGAGGAACTTGACGAGCACGTAGTTGTTGGTGATCGCGGCGGTCAGAATGACGAGGATCATGGTCTTCATTTCGCAGCCGCCTCCTTTCCGCTGCAGGATGCCTTGCCGCAGCCGGGGCAGCCTGCGCAGCCGAATTCCTTCTTCTTGATGGCCTTGCCCTTGGAGATCTTATTGATGAGCGCGATCATGCAGCCGAACACGAAGAAGCCGCCGGGGGCCATGGTCAGAATGCCGATGGGGTTTTCGTGGAACCAGGGGACGGGCAGGCCGCAGAACGTGCCGCAGCCGAGCGTCTCACGGATGGCCGCCATGGCGCAGATGGCGAGCGTGAAGCCGATGCCCATGCCCGCGCCGTCAATGGCGGAGTCGACGACACCGTGCTTGCTGGCATACATCTCGGCACGGCCGAGGATGATGCAGTTGACGACGATCAGCGACAGATACACGCCCAGCGACTGATACAGGCTGAAGGCGTAGGCCTCCATCACCAGCTCCACGACCGTGACGAAGCCCGCGATCACAACGATGTAGCAGGGGATGCGCACGGGGTCGGGCACGATCTTGCGGATGGCGGAGATGGCCATGTTCGACAGGATCAGAACGGCCGTGGCCGCGATGCCCATGCCGAAGGCCGCGATGACCGACGTGGAGATGGCCAGCGTCGGGCACGTGCCGAGCACGAGCACGAGCACGGGGTTCTCCTTGATGAGGCCTTTCAGAAAGTTCCGTAATTTGCTCATTGCTGCGCCTCCTTTACAAGCTCAAACGCCTCGAACGCGGTCTCGACACAGCCGCGGTAGGCGGTGGAGGTGATGGTCGCGCCGGAGATGGCGCTGACGCCGGAGAGGGAAGCGTCCTGCCCGGCGTACTGGCCGGTGTAGCTCTCGTTTGCGGTCTGGCCGCCGAGCGTGGTGGTCTCGGACGAGACGTCCATCGTCCGGCAGGTGCGGATGCGGCCGTCCATGCCGATGACGCACAGGACCTGGATGGTGCCGCCGAAGCCCTTACCCTCGACGGTGAACAGATAGCTCGTGGGGGTCCCGGCTGCGTCCAGCGCGGCGTAGGCGCTGACGACGCCGCTTGGCAGCGCCGCCTCAATGGGGGCAAAGTCAGCCGCGTCCGGCACGGCGTCCAGCCGGGCCTGCTGCGCGCGGGCCTCGGCGTTGGCGGCGGAGACGGGGGCGGTGAAGTGGTTCACCACGGCCAGGGCCGCGGACGTGAGCAGGCAGATGACCACCAGCACGACGATGGATTTTACGATCTCTTTGTTTTTCATGCCGGCACACCTCCGAGCGGTTTACTTCTGGTCCATTTGGACAGGTACGGCGTGAGGATATTCATAAAGAGGATGGCGAAGGACACGCCCTCGGCGTAGCTGCCGTAGAAGCGGATGAGGCAGGTCAGCAGACCCGCGCCGATGCCGAACAGCGCCCGGCCCCAGCAGGTCTGCGGCGCGGTCACATAGTCGGTCGCCATGAAGAACGCGCCCAGCAGCAGACCGCCCGAGAGGATCTGCCGCACCGCATCCTGCCCAAGGATCAGGGAGAGGACGAACACGGTCCCGACGAAGCACACGGGCGTCTGCCACGTGATGACGCCGCGGAGGAGCAGATACGCCCCGCCGAGCAGCAGCGCCAGCGCGCAGGTCTCGCCGATGCAGCCGCCGTGGTTGCCGAGCAGCAGGGTCCAGAGCTCCGGCTTCTGCCCGGCGGCCAGCTGCGCCAGCGGCGTGGCGGAGGAGACGGCGTCGGGGAAGACCCAGGCCGTCATGGTCTTGGAGAACGAGAGGAACAGCACGATGCGGCCCACGAGCGCGGGGTTGGCAAAGTTCTTGCCGATGCCGCCGAAGAGCTGCTTGACCGCGACGATGGCGACCAGACAGCCGAACACGGCCTGCCACAGCGGGATGGACACCGGCAGGTTGTAGGCCAGAATCACGCCCGTCACCACGGCGGACAGATCATCGATCGTGGAGGGCTTATGGCAGAGCTTTTCAAAGCCCCACTCGAAAAACACACACGCGGCGGCGCACACCGCCGTCACGAGCAGCGCCCGCCAGCCGAAGATGATCACAGCGGCGATGAGCGCCGGCAGCAGGGCGATGAGCACGTCGCCCATGATCTTCCGGGTCGTTGCGCCGGAATCGATATGCGGGGAAGCGGAGATCACAAGCTTCATTTCTGCACGGCCTCCTTCTTTGCGTCGATCTTTTCGCTCTGCAGCTTGCGCCAGGCGGCGAGCTTCGCCTTGGCGAGCTTGTTGGTCTGCACCAGCGGCCGGTGCGCGGGACAGCCGAACGAGCAGCAGCCGCACTCCATGCAGAGGTTGACCTTGAGCTCGGCCAGCCGCTCCATATCCCCGGCCTCATAGGCCGCGACGATATGCGACGGCATCAGGCGCAGCGGGCAGTGGCGGATGCAGCGGCCGCAACGGATGCAGGCCGTGGGCTCCGGCAGCACGGCGTCGGCCTTGGACATGGCGAGCACGGCGTTCGTGTTTTTGAGCACCGGCTGCTCCAGATCCGGCACGGCGATGCCCATCATCGGCCCGCCGTAGAGGACCTTTTTGGGCTCCTGGCAGAAGCCGCCGGACTGCTCAAACACATCCGCGAACTTCATGCCGATGGGGACGATGACGTTCTTGGGCTTGGCGACGGCCGAGCCGTCGACCGTGATGCACTTTTCGACCAGCGGCATGCCGGTATTGCAGTAGCGGGCGATGTTGGCGAGCGTGGTGCAGTTGAGCACGATCGCGCCGACGTCGAGCGGCAGCTTGCCCTCCGGCACGATCTGGCCGATGGTGTTGTAGATCAGCACCTTTTCGCCGCCCTGCGGGTAGAGGGACTTGAGCGCGCAGACCTCCATGCCGTCCTCGTCCTTCGTGAGCTTCCGGTAGAGCTGGATGCAGCGGGGCTTGTTGTCCTCGATGGCGAAGATCACGCGGCGCACCTGCAGAAAATGCTGCACGAGCCGCGCACCCTCCATCAGCTCGTCCGAACGGTCGAGCATCGTGCGGGTGTCGGAGGTGATATACGGCTCGCACTCCGCGCCGTTGATGATGACGGCCTGGACCTGCTCGAGATTCTTGACGGTCAGCTTCACGACCGTCGGGAAGCCCGCGCCGCCGAGGCCGACCATGCCGCTGGCGCGGACGGCGTCGAGAAAGTCCTGCATCGTCTCGAGCTTCGGGGGCTGGAGCGTGGGATCGGGCTCCTGCTTGCCGTCGGCGGCGATGACGACGGTCTGCATGAGCCTTCCGCCGGAGCCGACCTGCTGGCCGATCTTCTTGACCGTGCCCGAGACGCTCGCGTACACGGGCGCGGACACGAAGCCGCCGGCTTTGCCGATCAGCTGGCCGACCCTGACGCTGTCGCCGGGCTTGACGACCGGGATGGCGGGCGCGCCGATGTGCATGGACATCGGGATCTCCACCGTCTCGGGAATGGGCAGGCGCAGCGCAGCCAGCTCCGCGGTGTTTTTGCGGTTCGGCACGTGTACGCCGTGGATGTGTAGTCTCATCCGTTTGCTTCCTCCTCTTGCTTCTTGTCTGCCGGCAGCAGCCCGGCCCTGCCCAGCCGCTGCAGAAGCAGCTGCGTGCAAAGCCCGGTCAGAGCACCGGCAAGAATTGCAGCCGGCAGTAAGACCGGCAGGTAATACCATACAGCGCGCGTCCGCGCAATGAGCGCCGCCGCGCACAGCTGACCAAAATTATGCGCCATCGCGCAAAAAACGCTCAGGATCCACAGCCGCCGCCCGGAAAACCAGCGCCGCAGCGCGAGCATCCCCGCGTAGGCGAAAAGCCCGCCGGTCAGGCTGTAGAGCAGCGCCATGCCCTGCCCGGTGATGACGCAGCCGAGCGTCACCCGCATGAGCAGCACGCCGAGCGCCCATCCGGGCCCCAGCGCCTGCATGGCGAAGAGCGTAAAGATGTTGGAGAGGCCCGGCTTGATGCCGGGAATGGCCGTCAGCGGCGGCAGCTGGCTCTCCAGCACGAACATCACGAGCGCCGCCGCGGTCAGAACCGCCGTCAGCGTCAGCTTCCGCAGCTTCATGACAGCCCTCCCGTTCCGCTGAGCGCGTCCACGTCCGCCCCGGTCGCCCATTCGATGGACAGCCGGTTCGGCAGGCAGACGATCGGCCCGCCGGTCCTGCGCAGCGGCCCGTGCAGCACGCAGACCTGATCGGGGCAGTCCGCCTGCGAGACGAAGACCTCGCCGCCCGCGACCGTGACCGTGTTCTCCCCGGCCGGGCCCTCGACGGTAAATACCGTATCCTGCCGCAGATCGAGCGTGCGCAGGAGCTTTCCGTCCTGATATACAAGGACCGTCTCTCCGCCCCCGCGCGGCAGCAGCCAGAGGGCGAGACACCCGGCAAAGATGGCCGCGAAGATCACGACCCAGATCCAGTTCCTCTGCTTCATGGCTGCAGCACCTGATACGGCCGGTCGGACTGATACTGCCCGGCAAGACCGGGCGTGATCCAGACAGAACCGTCATCCGTCATAAAAACGGCCTCGAAGGCCAGGTCCCCCGCCCGGTAAAGCGCCGCCCCGGCGTCCAGTCCCATGACGAACAGCGCCGTGGACAGTGCGTCGGCCAGCGTATCGTCCTGCGAGATGACGCTCACGGACTGCAGGCCGCTGGCAGCGGGGTGGCCGGTCTTCGGGTCTAAAATGTGGTGATAGCGGACGCCGTCCTGCTCAAAATACCGCTGATAGCCGCCGGAGGTCACGACGCAGGCGCCGGCCACGGCGACGGTGCCGAAGTACGAGCCGGGGTCCTGCGGGTCCTGCAGGCCGACGATCCAGTCGCCGCCGCCGGGCTTTTTCCCGATCGCGGCGACGTTGCCGCCCAGCGAGACGATCGCGGCGCGCACGCCCGCGTCCTGCAAAATTTTGCGGATGCGCCCGGCGGTGTAGCCCTTGGCGATGCCGCCGAGATCGAGCTGCGTGCCTGCGTCCAGCCGGACGCGGCAGCCGTTGACCTGGACGTGCTCCGCGCCGGTCTGCGCGAGCAGGGCGGAGAGCTCCGCCTCGTCCGGCACGCGGTACTGCCCGCCGGAAAAGCCCCAGGCGAGCGTCAGGGGATAGAGCGTCGGGTCATAGGCTCCGCCGGTCGCGGCGGAAAGGTCCAGCGCCGTCTGGATGAGCGCGGCGGTCTCTTCGCTGACTGTCTCGCTGCCCGTGTTGCATCTAGCCAGCTCCGCCTCCGGGTCCTGACAGGAGAGAAGACCCTCCAGCCGGTAGATCTCCTGCTCTGCCGCGTCCAGCGCGGCCGCAGCCTGCGGACCATAGGCGCGCAGCTGCATCACCGTGTCCATGGCGAAGCACTCGCGCGACGCCTCCTTTTCCGCGCAGCCGGAGAGCAGCAGCAGCGGAAGACACAGAAAAAGCAAAAAAAAGAAACGCTTCATAAACCGGTCCCATTCACAGATCTCGCCGCCCGCAAACCCGGCCGGCCTCATTTAGAATAACGATAGCAGTTTTTTTGAAAAAATCAAGTTTTTTCTGATTTTATGTGAAATATGACGGATTCTGAACGGCAAAAATCAGTATGACCGTATCGATATAAAAACACGAATTGCATATATGAAAATCGATATAGAAAGGCGTGCAAATCAGCCTCCCTCGAAGCCTTCCCCTACGAGGGGAAAGTGGCACGGCGACAGCCGTGACGGATGAGGTGGGGCACCTCCGTTTACGCGGCGCAGTCCACCTCATCCGTCGCCTTGCGGCGACAGCTTCCCCTCATAGGGGAAGCCTCTGGCGTTTCCAGAAGTCTTTCAAAAGGCTGGTAGACTGTACAGATTTGCAACTGCGCATCAGCATTTTCTTTTGCTTCTCCAAAAGAAAACGCTGGCAAAAGAAAAAGAGCCTGAGGGGATTTCGATTTCCCCTCAGACTCCCTTGAACCGACCAGAAAAACCTCTTCGGTTTTTCTGGACTTTTCCCGCGATAGCTGAAAATCCAATGCGAATCCGTACTGCCCAATTTTTTATCCGCAGGACGTTTCACCGCAAATATTCAAACGCAACTGCTCACAAATCCGTTGTCCCGTATCAGGCGGCGCGTAGCTGAAACTCGTAAGGTGACCACCGAGTGGAACGCCAAACTAAAATATTGGTGCTTACCTGAATTCAGATGCAGAACGCACCAAACGCATCCACGCACTCTTTTCTCCCCCATCTTTTCTCTTGCGAGAGAAAAGATAGGGCCGCCGGAGGCGCGTCAGAACCGGCCTCGACGGAACGAGTCCCCGCTGTTCGCGGAGCCTCTTTTCCTCTGAGCCCGTTTCTTCCTTTCCAAACCGCAAACTGAATTTGCGGTTTGGGTTTTATCGCAAATTTGCGACAACAATCCCTCAGTCACCTTCGGTGACAGCTCCCTTTACACAAGGGAGCCTTTGGATCGGCTCAGAGGGCCTCCACTGCGGCGCGGACTTCGGCCATCATGGGGATGGAAGGCGCAGCGCCGGGGCGGGTAACGGCGATGGAGGCGGCCATGGCCGCATACTGCATGGCGTCCTTCCGTTCCATGCCCTGCGCCAGACAGCCGACAAAATACCCCATGAACGTATCCCCCGCGCCGGTCGTGTCGACCGCCTGAACCGGATACGCGCACTGCCGGATCTCCACGCCGTCCTTCCAACTGACGGATCCTTCGGACCCGAGCGTCAGCAGAATGCCGAGCCCGGGATAGCGCGCCCGCAGCGCGGCATAGCCCTCCTCCGGCGTGGAGCAGCCCACGATCGCGGCGCATTCGATCTCGTTGACCACGAGCCAGTCGACGCCGGTCAGATCGGCCGCCAGTACCTCCCCGGAGATGGGAGAAGCGTTGAGCACCACGCGCAGCCCGCGGCCGACCGCCGCGCGCAGCAGGTAGGTGAAGTTCGAAAGCTCGTTCTGCATCAGCAGGTAATCGCCCGGGGCAAAGTGCGAGAGCACGGCGTCGATGTCCTCCGGCGTGACGGCCTGGTTGGAGCCGCCGTAGAGGAAGATGCAGTTCTGTCCGTCGGGCTGGACCTGGATGATGGCGTGACCCTGCGGGGTCTCGGTGCGGCCAAGATACCGCAGATCGACGCCGCAGCCCTCCAGCAGCTGCGCCAGCGGCTCGCCGCCCGCGCCGAGCATGCCGGCGTGGCAGAGTGTTTGGCCGCTGCGCGCCACGGCGATGGACTGGTTCAGGCCCTTGCCGCCCGCGTTCTGCGTGTAGCCGGCCGTGTGGATGGTCTCGCCCGCGCGGCAGAAATGGTCGACGGCGTAGACATGATCGAGATTGAGAGAACCAAAGTTGACGACGTTCATAGAAAAAGCCTCGTTTCCGGAATGTTATACAGCTATAGTGCCTGTATTTTGGCCGGAAGTCAAGCCCTTTTTGCGCTCAGTCCGCCACGACCGGGACGGCGTCGGGCGGGATGGGGCAGACATAGCCGCCCTCCGCGGCCTGATCAAATTCCGTCTTTGCCTGCACCAGCCGCTCCGGCTGGGTAAACAGGTCGATCGCCGTGCAGGCGATGACGCGGCCCGCGTGCAGCGCGGCCTTGTGTGCGATGGAGGTCGTGCCGCAGGAGACGATCTGCCAGCTGTGGCCGGGGCAGCCGTTCGGGATGGAGGCGACGGAGCACTGCGCCGTGGGGCACAGCCAGCTCACGTCGCCCACGTCGGTCGAGCCCGCGCGGAAGGCTTCGCCCGTAAAGTAGGGGAGCAGGAAATCGTTCATCGCGTGGCCGGAGGTCTGCTGCAGCGCGCGGATCTTACGGGCGTAGTCCGCCTGCATGCGGCTGCCGATGCCGGGGACGGCCTGGTTGCTGGGATAGGTCGCGGCGAGCTTTTTGGCGAAGTCCAGCTCCTCCGGGGTGTACTGCGGCACGCCGAGGGCAGCGAAGTTTTCGTGCATGAGGGTCTCGAGCGTGCGGTTCGGCAGGCAGTCGGCCGTGCCGTCGATGAACTTGCGGGTGTAGCGCGTTTCGGTCATGAGTGCCGCGCCGTCGGCGATCTTGTCGACACGCGCCTGCAGCTTCACGGCCTCGGCCACGTGCTTCGAGCGGACCATATATAAGACCGTGGACGCGCTCTGCACGACGTTGGGGCTGCGGCCGCCGGCGTCGAGGATGGCGTAGTGGATGCGCGCGTCGTCGGTCATATGCTCGCGCAGAAACTGCACGCCGATGTTCATGAGCTCGACCGCGTCCAGCGCGCTCCTGCCCAGCTCCGGCGCGCCTGCCGCGTGGGAGGCGACGCCGTGGAAGGTGTACTGCACCTGGATGCAGGCGTTCGAGCCGCCGGTGATGACCTCATTGCAGTCCTCCGGGTGCCAGGTGAGCGCGGCGTCGAGCTGCTTCCAGAGGCCGTCGCGTGCCATGAAAGCCTTGGCTGCGCCGCCCTCCTCGCCGGGGCAGCCGTAGAGCGTGACGGTGCCGGGGCAGCCGGTCTGCTCCAGCCAGGCCTTGACGCCGATCGCGGCGGCCAGCGCGCCTGCGCCCAGCAGATTGTGCCCGCAGCCGTGGCCGGTGCCGCCGGGTGTGCGCTCCGCGTGGACCAGCTGCCCGCCCTGCTGCGAGAGACCGGACAGCGCGTCATACTCGGCCAGAATGCCGATATGCGGCCGCCCGGAGCCAAAGCTTGCGGCAAACGCGGTGGCGATGCCGCACACGCCCTCCTCCACGCGGAAGCCCTCCTGCTTTAAAACCTCGCAGTAGAGCTTCGCGGACCGGAACTCCTGCAGAGAAAGCTCCGCATAGTCCCAGATCTCGTCGGCCACGTGCAGGATGGTATTCTGTTCTTTCTCAATGGCGTCCAGCGCCGGCTGCTTGTTTAGTGTCATATGATCGTCTCCTTCATGATAAAGAAACAGGGAAGCGCCGCTGTCGCTTCCCTGTGGGAATCACAGTACCTTGCTCAGGAAGTCCTGCAGGCGGGGGTTCTGCGGATGCTCGAAGATATCCGCCGGGCTGCCCTGCTCGACGAGCTTGCCGTCGGCCATGAACAGTACGCGGTTGCCGACCTCACGGGCGAAGCCCATCTCGTGCGTGACGACGACCATCGTCATGCCCTCCTGCGCCAGCTCCTTCATGACCTCGAGCACCTCGCCGACCATCTCCGGGTCGAGCGCGCTGGTCGGCTCGTCAAAGAGCATGACCTCCGGCTCCATCATGAGCGCGCGGACGATGGCCACGCGCTGCTTCTGGCCGCCGGAGAGCTGGATGGGGTAGGCCTCTGCGCGGTCACCGAGCCCGACGCGCTCGAGAAGCGCATGTGCCTTCTGCTCGGCCTCGGCCTTCGGCATGTGCTTGACATGGATGGGCGCGAGGGTCATGTTGTCGAGGATGGTCATGTGCGGGAAGAGGTTGAAATGCTGGAAGACCATGCCCATCTTCTGCCGGTGCTTGTCAAGATCGAGCTTGACCCACTTGCCGGCCTCGTTTTTGACCTTTTTCTTCGTGATGTCCACGCCGTCAAAGTCGATCTCGCCCGCCGTCGGCACCTCCAGCAGGTTCAAAGACCGCAGCAGCGTCGACTTGCCGGAGCCGGACGGGCCGATGACGACCATCACGTCGCCGCGCTCGATGTTGACGCTCACATCGTCGAGCGCCTTGATCTCGCCCTTGTTATAGTATTTTTTCAGGTGCTTGACCTCGATCAGACTGCTCATTTCGTGCCCTCCTGTGCCTGGACCTTGCGCTTGTGCGCGACGTTCGCGGCGTTGCGGCTGGAGCCCGCGCTCATCTTCTTCTCAAAGTGCGCGATGACCTTGCTCGTCGGGTACGTCAGGCAGAAGTACAGGGCCGTCGCGATGACCAGCGCCTCGGTGATGCGGTAGGTCGCGCCCTTGACGGAGTTGACGGCGGACATGATGTCCTGCACGCCGATGGTGAAGCAGATGGCGGATTCCTTGATGATGGTGACGAATTCGTTGGCGATGGCAGGCAGGATGTTGCGGATGGCCTGCGGCAGGATAATGAAGCGCATGGTCTGCAGCTTGGACATGCCGAGCGAGCGGGAGGCCTCGGTCTGGCCGCCGTCGATCGACTGGATGCCGGAGCGGATGATCTCCGACAGATACGCGCCGGAGTTGAGCGCCAGCGCCACCACGCCGGGGAAGAACCGCTCAAAGCGGATGAAGCCGAAGAGCATGAAACCCGGCAGGACCTTCACGCCGTTGAACAGGCCGTAGTACACGAGCATGATCTGCACGACCATCGGCGTTGCGCGGAACAGCTCGACATAGACGGACGCGATGAAGCGGATGGGGTTGAAGCGGCTGAGCTTCGCAAGGAAGCCTTCGCCGCGCTCATGGCCGTCGCGTGTCAGGGCCAGCGCCCGGAACGGCCGGAAGTCGGACATCCGCATACCCGTGATGAGAAGGGCGAGCAGGAAGCCGAACAGGACCGTCAGGAATGACAGGCAGACGGTACATACGACGCCCTGCAGAAACAGCTTCCAATAGGCCAGAGCCTTGGCAAAGCCGGCGGCAGTAAACATGGTTTTTCCTCCGATCAGAATGCACGCAAGGGCCTCTCCTTCTGCGGGAGAGGCTCTTGCGGTGAGATTTCAGGTGATGGGGTCGTGGCTTCCGGGGATCTTAGCCCTCGGCGACCTTGCCGTTCTCGTCGAGCAGGCCTTCGTAGACGTTGCCGACGGAGAGCTCATTGGCCTCGGCGACGAACTTGTCCATGGAGCCGTCGGAAAGCGCGGCGGCGATGGCTTCGTTGACGCCCTTCATCAGGGAATCGTTGCCCTTCATGACGCCGATCGCGGAACCGGCAACATCATAAGGAACGTCGCAGACGATGACGAGCTCGGGATAGTTCTTGGCATAGTTCTCGGCAACAGCGGTCTCGATAAATGCGCCGTCGAGCTTGTCGTTCAGCAGATCGCCGATGATGTCGGTGACCTTGGTCAGGGAGACGATGTCGGCGTCCGGAGTGTTCTCAACAGCCAGATCGTACTGGATGGAGCCGTTCTGCGCGCCGATAGAGTACTCAGCCTTGTTGGCGGAAGCCAGATCGGTGAACTGATCGGCCTTGTCCTTGACGGTGACGAAGCTCTGACCGCCGAAGTAGTAGATGTCGGAGAAGTCCATAGCGTCGGCACGGGCGGGATCCGGGGACAGGCCGGCCATGCCGAGGTCGACGTTGCCGGTGGCAAGCTCATTGAGCACGCCGTCAAAGTCCATCGGGATGATGTCGAGCTCGAGGCCCAGGTAATCGGCGACATACTGTGCAAGCGCAACGTCGAAGCCGGCGAGCTGCGGATCGTTGTTCTCGTCGAGGGCGTAGAACTCATACGGGGCGAAGTCCGGGCTGGTGGCGACGGTCAGCTTGCCGGGGACGACGGTGGAGATCTCAGCGGCTGCGGGCTCTTCCGTGGCGTCGGCGGTGTCAGCCGCGGGTTCTGCGGCGGTCTCGGTGGTGGTGTCGGCAGCTTCGGTAGTCTGGGCCGGAGCGTCGGTCGTTGCGGTAGAGGCGCAGGCCGCGAGGCTCAGCACCATGATGGCTGCAAGCAGCAGAGCAAGTAACTTTTTCATATTCATTTCCTCCTGTGACGAGTGGCTCGTCGGTTCTGTTTTGTATGCTCATAATTATACACACGAAATGCATATTGTCAAGAGAAGATGCAAGAAAAACACGCCAAGTCTTTCGTGCAAAACGTCCATGAAAGCGGACAAAATGCACAAAAGAAGAAAAAATCACGCAAAAACCGAAAGAAAAAGTCGGAAGCTGGGTGCGGACAAAATAAATAATATTCGTATATATACAGAGAAACCAGCATGAAACCCGCCGGAACGTCCACGCTATGGAAAAATCATGCATCCAAAGCCGCGCAGATGGGGAAAATCGGTTGACAATTCGCACAGAAGCGGATAAAATGTAGGAAATTCAATACCATACGTCTCCGCGCGAAAGCGCCGGCGGGCAGCCGCCGTGGGAACCGGGTGCGAAGCCCGGGCTAACCCAGTAACCGTAATGCGGACGAAGGAGCCAGCACCACTGCCGAACGGCGGGAAGGGGCTCCGGTAGGAGGAAGCAGAGCCGGGAGACCTGGTCGCGTATGTCAGGCAGGGCCGCAATGATCGGCGGCGCTGCCGGAGCTTCTGGGAACGGGCAAGGTGCGCCCTGCGTGCAAGCCGCGCACAGGGCGGTTTCAGGCTCTTCCCTGCTGGGAGGGGCCTTTTGTATTGGAATTATAATAAAGGAGAACCGAACCATGAAAAAGAATCAGATCCTTGCCCTGCTGCTGGCGGCCGTGATGCTGCTGGCAGTCCTGACCGGCTGCGCCGCAAAGACCGAGCCCGCGCAGACCGAACCCGCGCAGACCGAGACCGCTCCGGCCGAAGAACCTGCGCCCGCCGAAGAAGCGGAACCCGCCGAAGAACCGGCTGAAGAACCCGCGGAGGAGTCCGCCGCCGTGACCCTGACCGACATGACCGGCCGGGAGATCACCCTGGACGAGCCCGCGACCCGTATCGTTGCCCTGACCCCGTCTGACTGCGAGATCCTCTACGCCATCGGCGCGGGCGATCTGCTGGTCGGCCGCGGCAAATACTGCGACTATCCGGCGGAAGTGACCGAGATCCCGGCTGTCGAGTCCGGCAGCGACACCAACATCGAGCAGATCGTCGAGCTGCAGCCGCAGGTCCTGCTCATGAGCACCATGTCCCAGACCGACGAGCAGGTCCAGCAGCTGGAGGCTGCGGGCGTGCATGTCGTCGTGAGCGACGCGCAGGATATTGAAGGTGTCTACACCGCCATCCACATGATCGGCGAGCTCGTCGGCAAGCAGGATGAGGCGGCTTCCGTCGTCGAGTCCATGCAGAAGACCTTCGACGAGATCAAGGCCAACGCCGGCGACGGCAGCCAGACCGTGTACTTTGAGGTCTCCCCGCTGCAGTACGGTCTCTGGACGGCCGGCACCGGCACCTTCATGGACGAGATCGCCAACATGATGGGCCTCAAGAACTGCTTCGCGGACGTGACCGGCTGGAGCGAGATCTCCGAAGAGCAGGTGCTCGAGCGCAACCCGGATTACATCGTGACCATCTCCATGTACTACGGCGAAGGCCCCACCCCGGAAGAGGAGATCCTGGCCCGTCCGGGTTGGGAGAATGTCACCGCCGTCAAGAACGGCAAGATCCTCAACCTGCAGAACAATGAGCTCTCCCGTCCGGCTCCGCGGCTGGCCGAGGGCGCGCAGGCGCTGTATGACTTCGTCTACGGCGAGTAAACTATTACTATAGAATAAAATATCCACAGGAGGCACAGCATGCGCCGGTATCACGAAACATTCAGACTCTGGGAGTATCTTCTGTTTGCGGTCGTGACGCTGGCGGTGCTGTGCCTCTGCGTCTGCATCGGCAGCGTCCGCGTGCCGCTTGGCGACACGCTGGCGTTTTTTGCCGCGAAGCTCACGGGCGGCGCGCTGCCCGAGGGGCTCGTCTCGTCCATCATGCCCATCCGGCTGCCGCGCGTGCTGTGCGTGGCGCTGACGGGCGCGGCCCTGTCTCTCGCGGGTGCGGCGATGCAGGGGCTGCTCAAAAACCCGCTGGCCGACGGCTCGACGCTCGGCGTTTCGTCCGGCGCGTCGCTCGGCGCGGTCTGCGCCATCGCCTTCGGCGTCACGCTGCCGGGCTTCCCGTTCGCGGGGACGATGGTGATGGCGATTTTGTTCGCGTTTGGCTCGCTGCTGGTCATCCTCGGGCTTTCGTACAAGCTCGACCGGTCGCTCTCGACCAACACGATCATCCTCATCGGCGTGATCTTCTCGATGTTCGTCTCGAGCATCATGAGCATCGTCATCACCTTTGCCGCCGATAAGGTCCAGAAGATCACCTTCTGGACCATGGGCTCGCTCAGCGGCAGCACGTATCAGAATGCCGCCGTGCTGGCACTCGCGCTGGCCGTGTGCGGCGCGGTGATCCTGCTGCATGCGCAGATCCTCAACGCCTTCGCCGTCGGCGAGGACAACGCCCGCCAGATCGGCGTGGATGTCAAGCGCGCGAAGCTCGTTCTGCTCATCACGGTCTCGGTGCTCATCGGCGTCTGCGTCTCCATCGGCGGTACGATCGGCTTTGTCGGCCTCGTGACGCCGCATATGGCGCGGATGCTCGTCGGACCCAACCACCGGCGGCTGCTGCCCGCGGCGATGTTCGGCGGCGCGGTCTTCCTCATGCTGGCGGACCTTGTTGCGCGGACGCTCCTGAACCCGCTGGAGCTGCCGATCGGCGTGGTGACGAGCTTCGTGGGCGCGATCGTGTTCGTCGTCATCTTCTATCAGTCCAGAAAGGAGCACTGAGCATGCCGATGCTGGAAGTTTCGCGCCTGTCGGTGCAGTTTGGGCAGAAAAAAATCGTCGACGGGCTTTCGTTCACCGCCGAGGAAGGGCAGTGGCTCATGATCGTCGGGCCGAACGGCGCGGGCAAGTCCACGGCCCTGAACGCCGTCACGCAGGGCGTGCCCTATACGGGCAGAGTTCTGTTCGCGGGCCAGGACGTGGCGAAGATGAAGCCCGCCCTGCGCGCGCAGGCGATCGGTGTGCTGGCGCAGAATCATTTTGTCGGCTACGGCTTCACGGTCGAGGAGGTCGTGCGGCTCGGCCGGTTCGCGTACGCGGGCGGCCTGTTCGGCCGCAGCCAGACGGAGGACCGGGAGAAGGTCGAGCAGGCGCTCACCCTCGCCGGCCTGCAGGACAAGCGGCGGCAGTCGGTGCTGACGCTCTCCGGCGGTGAGCTGCAGCGGACGTTCCTCGCGCAGGTTCTGGCGCAGGACCCGAAGCTGCTGCTGCTCGACGAGCCGACGAACCACCTCGATCTCATCTATCAGAAGCAGATCTTCGCGCTCATCGGCAGCTGGCTCCGTGATCCGGGGCGGGCGGTGGTGAGCGTGGTGCACGATCTGTCGCTGGCCCGGTCGTTCGGGACGGACGCGCTTTTGATGGATCATGGGCGCCAGATCGCCCACGGCCCGGCCGCGCAGGTCCTGACCCCGGAGCGGCTCAACGCCGTCTACGGCATGGACGTCCCGGCCTGGATGCGCAGCCTCTACGCCCAGTGGGCAGAAGATAACGAAAAGGCTCCCCTCCCAGGGGAGCTGGCTCGGCGAAGCCGAGACTGAGAGGTTGTATCAAATTTGCAGCTGCCCGATGTCTCCGACGGCCCTATCTTTTCCCTTGCGCGGGAAAAGATAGGGGAGAAAAGGGCGCTTGGGGGTACGGGGTGTATTTTGCATCTGATTTTAGGCAAGGCCCTATTTTTTAGGCGTCGTTCCACTCGATAGTCACTCTACGAGTTTTTTACTACGCGCCGCCTGATACAGGACACCGAATTTGTGAGCAGTTGCGGTTGAATATTTGCAGTCAATAGAAGGTGCAGACCAGATTTGCTGGTCTGCACCTTTTTGCGGGGAGATTTTCTTGTTTTGTACGTACCCAAGGCTCCCCTTGACAAGGGGAGCTGGCGCGGAGCGCCTGAGGGGTGAACCCGCCGCAGCGGAAAGGCTCCCCTTTCAGGGGAGCTGTCGCCGCAGGCGACTGAGAGGTGGTCTCTTCCCAGCACGACCTCTCCGTCTCGGCTTCGCCGATCCACCTCCCCTGGAAGGGGAGGCCTTTGGGCTTTCCTTATTTTCTCCTCCTCCGATACAGCGCCGTCAGCCGGTCCAGGCAGAGGTCGTAGAGAAGGAAGAGGGCGAGGCCGAGGGCGGCGGTGGCCCAGAGGAGGGCGGGGGCGGTGGATGAGAGCTCCGTGACGACGGCCTCCAGCCGCAGCACGAACAGCAAAAACGCGTACTCCGCACCGACTGCCGCGATGGCCAGCAGGAGCTTGGCCGCGAGGCGCAGCGGCCGCCTGCGGATCGCGTCGAAGCGCGGCTTGACGATCGGGTAGTAGCCGAGGAAGACGAACAGCAGCGCCGATTCCTTATCTGGGCCAAGCAGCGTCCCGAGCACGGCGATCGCCGCGTAGCAGCTCCAGACGACGCTCCTCCGGCAATTCTCCCGCACCGGCAGCAGCACGGCCGACGCCAGGATCGGGCACGCGTACAGCGCCAGCGGTACGATCCCGCCGAGGCACAGAAACACGACGCCCAGCGCCGTAAACATCCCGCCGAGCGCCAGCTCTTTTGCAGTGCTTTTCATGATATCGGTTCCTTTCCGGCGTATATTTTGAAGATATTATAGCAGAAGACCGGCCGGAAGAAAACCGTCGGATCCCGGCCGGTGCACAGGCGCGAAAAAAAGCTTGACAGCGCGGGTTAGAGATGTTAAACTATCGGAAGGTTAGAGATGACTAACCAAAAGAACAAAAAACACCACCAAAACGCCGCGCCCGCTTTCCCGGCGCGGGACCGGAGGTTCCAAATGACGAATGCACCCAAGCCGCTGACCGCGTCTGCAATCAAATATCTGCTGATCCTGCTCGAGCTGTGCAAGAACGAGACGGGCGCGCGGTGCATGGACATCGCCGGGCAGCTGCACGTGACGAAGCCGAGCGTGCATTCCATGATCGGGAATCTGTGCAGTGCGGGGCTGGCGGAGAAGAAAAAATACGGCAACGTCTTTCTGACGCCCGCGGGCCGGGCCGAGGCCGAGCGCTATGCGGGCTGCTGTCAGCAGCTGTCCGGCCGGATGCAGCAGTCGCTGGGCCTGAACGCCGAGGATGCGCACAGCGCGGCCTGCGCCGTGCTTGCGCAGCTGCCCCGGCTGCCGGAGCAGCTGCAGACAAGAAAGGAAGGGGCATCATGGAGCTTTTGACGTCTGTTTTGGTAGCCGGAGGGATCTGCGTCTGCATCGGCGCGGTCAAGGCCGTCTGCCGGAGACTGAACCGGAAATAAGAAACGCCCGCGGCATGCATGATGCCGCGGGCTGTTTTTATCCGTTGCAGATGGCCTGATAGAGCGCGTCCACCGTGTCGCAGATGCACGCCGCTCCGGCCTGCTCCAGCACGCTCCGGTCGCGGAAGCCCCAGCTGACCGAGATGCAGGGCAGCGCCGCGTTCTGCGCGGTCTGCAGGTCGACCTCGGAGTCACCGATGTAGACGGCGCGCAGCCCTTCCGCTCCCAGCTGATGGATGACGGCGAAGACCGAATCCGGCGCGGGCTTTTTCCGCACGCCGTCCTTCGCCCCGGCGGAGGCGGCGAGCAGACCCGGGAAATACTGCGCCGCGAGCGTCTGCACGGCGTAGTCCGGCTTGTTCGATACCAGTGCGCAGACCACGCCCTGCGCCTGCAGCTTCTGCAGCAGCGGGAGGACCCCGTCATACGGCACGGTCAGGTCGGCGCAGTGCCTGGCGTAGTAGGGGTTGAAGGCTTCGTAGACGGCGTCCATCTGCGCCTCGCTCGTCCCGGCCGGGACGGCGCGTTCGACGAGCTTCCGGATGCCGTTGCCGACGAAGGCGCGGACCTCCGCCATCGACCGCGGGGCGAAGCCCTGCGTGCCGAGCGCGTAGTTGATGCCCTGCCGCAGGTCGGCCAGCGTGTCGAGGAGCGTGCCGTCAAGATCAAAGATCGCAAGCTGATACATGGTACATTCTCACTTTCTGCGTTTCTACCCGCGATTATAAAGTTGCGGCCGGCACTTGTCAATGTTATAATACTGCTGAAAAAACAGACAAAAGGAAGAAAAAATTATGGATCTGCGCAGGATCACCGACTTTGACGCGCCGGAGCTGGACGTGTACGCCCGCCTGACGGAAAATCAGCTGCTCAACCGGGCCGACCCGCAGAACGCCCTGTTCGTGGCGGAAAGCCCGCTGGTCATCGGCCGGGCGCTGGACGCGGGATGCGCGCCGGTATCGTTTCTGATGGAGACGAAGCACGTGACCGGCAAGGGCGCGGCGCTGCTCGCCCGCTGCCCCGGCGTGCCGGTCTACGCGGCGGAGGAGGATGTGCTGACAAACCTCACGGGCTTTCATCTCACGCGCGGGATGCTCTGCGCCATGCGGCGGCCGCCGCTGGCGGACCCGGCGGCGGTGCTGCGGGGCGCGACGCGCGTGGCGGTGCTGGAAAATGTGATGAACCCGACGAACCTCGGCGCGATCTTCCGCTCCGCGGCGGCGCTGGGCATGGACGCGGTGCTGCTGACGAGCGCGGGGAGCGATCCCCTGTACCGCCGCGCCATCCGCGTGAGCATGGGCACGGTCTTTCAGGTGCCGTGGGCGTATGTGCCGGAGGATTGGCCGGCGCTGCTGCGCGCGCAGGGCTTCCGGACGGCGGCCATGGCGCTGCGGGACGACTCTGTCCGTCTCGACGATCCGCGCCTGATGCAGGCGGAGAAGCTCGCCGTCGTCATGGGCACGGAGGGCGACGGGCTCGCGGACGCGACGATCGCCGCCTGCGACTTTACCGTCCGCATCCCCATGCACCACGGCGTCGACTCCCTCAACGTCGCCGCCGCCAGCGCCGTCGCCTTCTACCAGCTCGGCCGCCGCGCGTGAGGGCTGAAGCCCCGCCGCAGATTTGCAGCAACCTCTCCGTCTCGGCGTTCCGCCGAGCCACCTCCCCTGGAAGGGGAGGCTTTTTTGCCCCTCCCGCAAATTTTTTGTATAAATTCCACAAAAATCCCATCCAAACCTTGCAACCCCATACAGTCCATGGTACAATAACACTATATTTTCCAGAAATGGCGAAAAAGCGGGTACCCGCTTTTCTTCTGCAAGTTTGCAGAAGAAAAGCGGGTACCCGCTTTTCTTCTGCAAGTTTGCAGAAGATGATTGTTTGAAAAAATACATATAAGGAGAGAGTTACGATGAAAAAACGGATGCTGAGCCTGCTGCTGGCACTGGTGATGGTGCTTGTACTTGTCCCGACCGTCGCGCTGGCGGAGGATACACCGGCCATGTCCGGCACTTGCGGCGCAAGCGGCAATGAAAACAACGTTAAATGGGAACTGACCGACGTGGATGGCGACGGCAAATATACGCTGACCATTTCCGGAACAGGTGCTATGGCGGATTACACTGGCTGGCAGAGTCAGCCTTGGAAAGGCTATGCGAATCAGATCACAAGATTTGTGGTTGAAGACGGCGTGACGAACATCGGCAAATTTGCAACAAACGGTGAGACCAAGATTGAGGAATATATCATCGGCAAGGATGTTGCAGAGATTGGTACGTTCGGAGTCTCTGCTGACAGTGCAAAAGAGTTTGTGGTGGATAGCGCCAATACTTCGTTTAAGGTTGCCGACGGTGTGATTCTCACCGCGGACGGCACAACGCTGGTTGCATATCCTGGCGGCAGAGCATCTGTTGAGGAATACGCGATTCCATCTACAGTGACGACGATTTTTGGCGGCGCATTCAATGGGGCAGATATGCAGAGACTACTTGTGCCAAATTCAGTAACGTCTATTCCAAATTGGTCGTTCCAAGGGTGCAGTGCAGCGTATGTTGAAATCAACATGGAAAATGTACCCGGTTACGCATTTACAAATTTCCTTTCTGCACTTAAAGAACTGAGATTCCGCGAAGATGTAAAGTATATCGATAGACATGCGTTTGGATTTACCAGCAAAGGCAGTCCTCTGGAAAAAGTGAAGTTTGATTCCAGTGAGCTACCGACCGTTACTGGAGTTGGACAGATTTTTATCAAGCAAAATAAGCTGACAACAGTTGATTTGAGTGCATGCAGCAGCTTCAATGGTTCGTATAAAAATGCGTTCCAAGGAACAAATGCAGTATGTATTGGTTTCTATTTCAATACTGCAGAGAGTGCCGCAGCATTGAAAGCGAAAGATGACAGCTATACCAAGAACCAATGGACAAATGAGAAGATTTTTGCAGACAACGCCGTTTTTGCTGTCCTGAACGGCGGCATGATCCCGAGCTGGGAAGGTTGGCATAAGGACAGTTTTAAACTTGTTACACCGATCAGAGACGGCTACAAGTTTGAAGGCTGGTACAGCGACGAAGCATGCACGCAGGAGCTTACGGGTACGCCCAACGTTAGAGATACGTATTACGCCAAGTGGAGCAAAGACGAGATCGACAGCATCTATGGCACTGGCAAGAACGTGGACCTCGGCACCATCGCGGAAGGCGGAAGCACCAGCGCGACTGTCGGATTTACTGGCAGCAAAAAGCTTGTGGATCACGAATCTGACCACAACTACTTTACCGCCGACATCAGCGGCATGACCGTGACCATCACCCCGGTGGACGGCCTGAAGCCCGGTACGTATAACGACACTATCTACGTCTACACTAAGACCGGCGCGACGCATTTCATCTATGTCACGCTGACCGTCACGGAAAAATCCGCCGACGCGGACCAGCCGCAGGGTGACCTGCCCTTCTGGCTCCCGGCGGTGATCGGCTCCAATCCGTTCTCGGATGTCACTGGCGGCGCGTACTACAACGAGGCGGTCCGCTGGGCGGTGAAGAATGGCATTGCGTCCGGCACGGATGCGAAGCATTTCTCGCCCGACGCGGCCTGCACGCGCGGGCAGGCGGTGACCTTCCTCTGGCGCGCGGCCGGCTGCCCGGCGCCCGCGCTGGCGGAGAACCCGTTCGCGGACGTGAAGCCCACGGATTACTGCTATGACGCCGTCCTCTGGGCCGTCCAGACCGGCGTGGCGAAGGGCACGAGCCGGACCACGTTCTCCCCGGACGCCCCCTGCACCCGCGGCCAGATCGTGACGTTCCTCTACCGTGCGGCAGGCTCGCCCTCCGGCTACGCGAACAGCGGCTACACGGACGTCCCCGAGACCAGCTACTGCGCCGCCCCCGTCGCCTGGGCCGTCGCCCTCCGCGTCACCAGCGGAACGAGCGCAATCACCTTCTCCCCGGATGCCCTCTGCACCCGCGCCCAGATCGTGACGTTCCTCTATCGCGCGAACGCGTAAATACAAACCAGACGCCCGGCCCCATGGGAGCCGGGCGTTTTATGGCTTCCCCTCATAGGGGAAGCCATGGGTGCGCAGCAAAGCCTCCCCTTCCAGGGGAGGTGGCTCGGCGGAACGCCGAGACGGAGAGGTTGTGGCAAATTTGATACAACCTCTCCGTCTGCTTCGCAGACAGCTCCCCTGAAAGGGGAGCCTTTTCTCACTCCGCCAGTGCCTGCAGGCAGGGGAGGAGGGCTTGTTCGGAGCGGGCGGTCAGGGTGGGGGAGGCGGTGGGTTCTTCGCCGGTGCGGCTGAGCCAGATGGTCTGCCAGCCGCAGGCGGAGGCCCCGGCGATGTCCTGCGAGCACGAATCGCCGACGAAGACGCACGGCCCGCCGCCCGCGGCCGCCTGCGCCAGACGGAAGATCTCCGGCGCGGGCTTCATGACGCCGCAGGCGTCGGAGATGAACACGAGTTTCGCCTCGGCCCAATGCTCCAGGCCGAGGCTGCGGAGCTTGCCCTGCTGCGGGCCGACGCTGCCGTTGGTGATGACGCCGACGGCGCGGTACGCCTCCCGGCAGTAGTCCAGCGCGGCGCGGACGGCGGCGGACAGCGTGATCCGCTGCTGCTGCGCGGCATAGATGGCCTGCAGCTGCAGCGCCTGCGCCGCCGCGATGCGGATGCCGACGTCGAGCAGCCCAATCTGGTGGCGGTAGATGTGCATGGCGTCCATGCTGATCTTGCCGGTGTGGGCGGCGGTAAAGACCTCGTAGCCGCGGTGCATGACGGCCTGATAGGCCTGCGCGGCTTTGTCTTCATACCGCCCGCCGAAAAACTGGCGGAACGCGGCCAGATACGGGCCGGAACGGTCATACAGGGTATCGTCGAGATCGAAAAAGACGGTTTTTTCTTTCATGGGCGTTCTCTTTTCGTTTTTTCTTTAGTATAGCGGGCGGCGGGGCGGAGCGTCAAGTACGGTTTTGGTTGACGCGGCGCGGCGGATGGACTATACTGGAGCGTAACAGCACGGCCCGCGGGCCGGAAGGAACAGGAGCGTCAACAATGGAAAGCTATCAGGAGATCGAACTGCAGGAATGCCCCATCTGCGGGGGCGCGGGACTGATGGAGGAGGAAAACGGCTGGTGCTTTTACGTGGCCTGCCTCGACTGCGGCTCCCATACGGCGGAGATCCGCTATGAGCGCCCGGCCGAGCGGCTGGACGCCGCGCAGCGCGCGGCCCATCTGTGGAACATCGGCAAGGTCCTGACCGATACCCCCAACGACTGAAAAGGGCAACACCGCACGATTCGGCAAGCAGATTCGGCGAGAGATTTTTCGTCAAGTCAAGGTTTGAAACGTGAAGGAATACTTTGTGTACCCGCAAGGGGCATGCCGCATCCGTAAGGCTCCTTCGTCGCCAACGGCTGCGCAATATTTCGAACGTTTCAAACCGCAGGATTGGCGGAAAAGATCCGCCGAAGCGCGCAGACGCAATTGTGCGGTGTTGCCCAAAACAGCCCCGGCAGAGCATCCGTTTCCGGATGTCCTGCCGGGGCTGTTTTTCGACTGCCTTTCCGGGGTGCGGGTGGTATAATCCTGCATGAAAAAGAAAGTCTGGAAAAACTGAATCTTGTATCCATATCAACCAAAACCTGTGCCATACCGGAAAAGGCATGGGTGTCCGCAGGGCACAAACGCCGCAGAACAGACCGATTGAAAAAACAGGAGGAACTGAATATGAAACGCAAATTCCGTACACTCATCAGCTGTTTATTGATCGCCAGCCTGTGCATCGGGCTGCTCAGCGCCACCGCCCTCGCCGCCGAGCCACCGGCAGGTACAGTGGAAGACCCAACCGTGACCGAGACCGTCACCACCGATACCAAGCAAGATACCCCCGCCCCCGGCCAGACCACGACGACCACGACGACGGAGAAGGAGTGGGAGGGCCGCGACGGCACAGAGGAAAACGGAACGACCGTCAAGGGCAGCGAGACGACAACGGAAACGACGGTCACCGGCCCGGACGGCTCCCGGGATACGACCGGGACACAGACCGGCAGCGAGCTGACGACGGAAACAAAAACGACAACGGAGACAAAAGAAGATCAGCCCTCCGGTAAAGAAACCGCCAAGACGATCACCCGGACGGAGATCAAAGAAGGCGAAGAGACTCCAGCAGGGACCGAGACCAGGAAGTCCGAGGAAACAGCGCGGACCGAAACCCCGACCGGAGCGACGGCGGACTATACCGGCGCGGAAGCAGCGTTGAAGCCCGGCGAGGAAAAAAATCAGGAATTCTCCGGCACGGCAGATCCGAAGGATGCACTGGCAGCGCTCGGAGCCGATAGAAATATGACCTTCGATGAAAACGGAAAGCATACGGAAACGACCACGGGAAAAACGACAGACGGCAAGGATGTGGAGATCACGACCGTCTATGAGGAAATCAAAGATGAAACTGGTAAGGTGATCTCCTGCACCAAGACCGTCACGACCCGGGAACTGACGCCGGAATCGACGACCACAAAAGAAACCGGCCGCACCGATGTGGAAGGGGCAGAAAAGCCGACAGGAGAGCGGGAGACGGACGGCAACGCGACGACGACCATATCCGCCGTCGTGACGCCGCCGCAGAAGCCGGACCCTGCCGCACCGGTAACGGATGAGAGCGGCGTGACTACGGAAACGACGGTAGAGGAGATCCGGGAAGTTGTTGAGAACTCCGGCAGTACGGAGCCGCAGGTCGTGGGCTACCGCGTGACGACGACGCGGAAGGGAGCAGACGGCCAGCTGCTTTCCAGCAAGAGCGACAGCGTCTACGGCACGATCACCATCACGAAGACCGTGACCCAGCCCATGCAGCAGGATACGACCGACAGCGTACAGACCGTCTCGGAGACCGTCACGCGGGTCTACAGACAGACCGTGCATACCGAGACCACAACCGTGACGGTCACAAACGGGAAGCTTCACGCGGAAATGGGAAATGTGAGGAAGGGCGAAGGACACGGGAAAACCAATATGAGTTCCCTGCGGCCGGATGTCCCAAAACCCGACCCCGGACAGTTTGACGGAAATGATCTGTATGGTCGACCGAATAAAACCGGGGGAGGCAGCTCCAGTGACCTTCCTTACCAGTGGAAGGGCGAATACGGGCTGGAAAGCCGCTATCGCGTCAACGATACCAATCATACAAAAGAGAATCCAAGTACATGGCAGGCACATCAGTTTGTTTTGGTAGACAAAGCTGGAAAAAGATATTACACATACTGCGCGGATTTCCAGACAGATGCAAAGGAAGGCTGGAAATACGCAATGGAAAATGTAGAAGACGCCGATTATTACAATGATGAGGCAGCAAAGCATATCCGTGCGATCGCCTATGAGGGCTATTGGGGCACGGGCAAAGGCATTGGGAGTTTGCAGAACCTGAAAGAAATTCTGCTTGAAAAGCTGGGCAAAAATGATAATGTATATGGCCTGACCGCTGATGAAATCCATGCACTGACCGACGGGCAGGCGTTGACGGCCACACAGGCTGCAATTTGGAAATTCGGCAACTGCGGGAAAGATACGAAAGTCAATGATGGTGCAATTTGTGGAAAAAACTATTTGGGTGGTGATGCTTTTGACCTTGCTTCGGATCCGGCCAAGAGCACGATCCAAAAGCTGTACAACTACCTGATCGCACAGACGAAAGACCCGACACCGCGCACGACGCTGCTGGATGAAAAGACGATCCAGGGCGCAAAGGCCAAGGTGGCAAGCAAAAATACGGATGGGACCTACAATGTGTCACTGGATTTTGTGCTTGCAGTGACACCGGATGCAAGAAATGAAGATTTGGTGATCAACGTTTATCAGGGTAACGAGGTGATCGGCACAAAAAGGCTGTCTGAACTGACTGGAACGTCGACAAATGGCACTTATACGATCGATGGGCTGAAGCTTTCCAACAACGCGAACGTTGAGCTGCGGTTGGAGGGGACGCATCAGCTGGAGACGGGCGTCTATCTGTATTCGTCGGAGGTGCGTTCGGAGAACGGCGAGAAAAAGACGGCGCAGACGTTTGTCGGCATTGCGTCCGGAACGCAGAAGGTCGATCTGCGGGTGCTGGTCAATCTGGCGATCACGGACCCGGTCGCAAAGATCATCCGCTCCGGGTCGGAGCAGGAGCAGCTGGTCACGACCACACAGGACCGGACCTGCACCGAGACAAAAACGCTGACCCACTACTCCAACGACGTTCAGATCACAACGACGCAGGTCGACCGCAGCGGCCGGAGCTGGGAAAACCACTGGCAGTCGCATTGGGAACCGACCACTCCCCCCGACCAGCCGCCCGAGGAACCGGAGGAACCGGAAACGCCCGAGGCTCCCGAGACACCCGTCGCCCCGGCTGTTCCCGGCTATGACGTGCCGAAGACCGGCGACGCGAGCGGGCTGTATTCTATCCTCGCCATCTTCAGCGCCCTCGGTCTCGCCCTCGTGACCTGCGCGGGCAGAAAGCGCCGCACGGCGTAAGATCCAGGCGGCTCTGCCAACGGCAGAGCCGCTTTTGCGTGCGTCGGGGCCTTCCCCTATGAGGGGAAGGTGGCACGGCGCAGCCGTGACGGATGAGGTGGGGGCACCCGGATTTGCAGCGCTGTCCACCTCATCAGTCGCCTGCGGCGACAGCTTCCCCTCATAGGGGAAGCCTTGGGGTGCGCGCGTCCAAAGCCTCCCCTCCCAGGGGAGGTGGCTCGGCGAAGCCGAGACGGAGAGGTCGCAGCAAATTTGTGACAACCTCTCAGTCAGCCTGCGGCTGACAGCTCCCCTTCCAGGGGAGCCTTTGGTGCGCTTCCGACAAGAAAGGGCTGGAAGCGGGGGGAGGAATGTGATAGAATGGAAAAAACAAATGAAGAAAAGGGAGGAAACTGTTTATGAAGCGCTGGGTGCGGATCGTGCTGATCGTGGTGCTGGCGGCGGGGCTGGTCGTCGGGCTGTTCGGCATGCTCCGGCGGCAGACGGAGGACCGGAAGGGCGCGGAGAGCTACGCCGAGGCCGCGGCCATCGCCGGGGCAGAGCTGCCCGCGGCCGAGCCTGCCGCGCAGACGCCCGCGGAAGAGCAGGAGACGCAGGACCCGTATCTGCAGATGTTCGCGCGGATGGACGTGGAGGCCCTGCGGCAGGTCAACCCGGAGGTGCTCGGCTGGCTGTGGCTGCCGAACACGCAGATCTCCTACCCCCTCATGCAGGGGACCGACAACGAATACTACCTCCACAACACCTGGAAAAACGAGCCGAACGAGCTGGGCGCGATCTTCCTGGATTACCGCTCCGCGCCGGATTTTTCGGATTTCAACACGCTGATCTACGGCCACCGGATGCAGAGCGACGCCATGTTCGCCACGCTCCGCTTCTACGCCGAGCAGGCGCATTGGGAGTCCGCGCCGCTGGTCTACGTGCGCGCGGGCGATACGGTCTACACCTTCACGATCTTCGCCGCCTATGAGGCACCGGTCACGCAGCCGCTCTATCTGCCCGCGCTGACCGACGCGGCGCAGATCGATGCCGTTCTGCAGTACGCGCAGGAAGCTTCCGTGCTCGATACCGGGCTTACGCCGGGCGCGGAGGACCATATCCTCACCCTCGTCACCTGTACCGGCCACGGCCACGCCTCGCGCTGGATCGTGCAGGCGGTGCGCACGGCTGTCACGCCGCTGGACGCATGACGGATGTGACGATCTATGCTGCGCCGCTGCCCGAGGGGCCGGAGGCCTCGCACCGGCTGCTGCGCCGGGCCGCGGCGCTGGCCGCGCCGCAGCTGACGGACTGCACGCTCGCCCGGCAGGCGCAGGGAAAGCCCTGGTTCTCCGCCGCGCCGGAGCTGCACTTCAGCATCTCGCACAGCGGCGGGCGCTGGGTCTGCGCGTTCGCGGACGCGCCGGTTGGGCTCGACCTGCAGGCGCACCGGCCCTGCCGGGCGCTGGCACTCGCGCGGCGGTTTTTCGCGCCGGAGGAGGCCGAATGGCTGCGCTCGCGCGGCGAAGCGGCGTTTTTTGACCTCTGGTGCGCGAAGGAGAGCTGGCTCAAATACACCGGCCGCGGCCTTTCCGCCCTGCCGGAGGCGATCGTCCTTGCGCCGGACGGCCAGTTTCCCGCCCGCCCGGACGCGCGGCTGCAGATGCTGCCGGTCTTCGACGGGTATTCGCTGTGCGTGTGTACGAAGGATGCCGCGCGGGTCGCGTTGCGAGAACTGTAAGGCAACACCGCACAATTGCGTCTTCGCGCTTCGGCGGATCTTTTCCGTCAATCCTGCGGTTTGAAACGTTTGAAATACATACAGTATTCCTTCACGTTTCAAACCTTGGCTTGACGAAAAATCTCTCGCCGAATCTGCTTGCCGAATTGCGCGGTGCTGCCATAAAAGCCTTCCTTGCGGAAGGCTTTTCCTCTGCATGAAAATCGAACAAATATTCGAAAAATTCTTGACTGGAGACCGCTGCCGGTGGTATGATAGCCGCAGAAAGGGGGCGGCGCGGATGCCGGACAGGACCTATCTTGCCATCGATCTCAAATCCTTCTATGCGTCGGTGGAATGCGCGGCGCGGGGGCTTGACCCGCTGAAGACGAATCTCGTCGTGGCCGATGAGGAGCGGACGGAGAAGACGATCTGCCTGGCGGTCTCGCCGCCGCTGAAGGCGTATGGGATCGGGGGCCGGGCGCGGCTGTTTGAGGTGAACGAGCGTGTGCGGCAGGTGAACGCCGAGCGGCGGCAGCGCGCACCCGGCCGGACGCTGACCGGCAGCAGCTGCGACGCCGACGCGCTCGCGGCGCAGCCGGAGCTGGCGCTGGATTTCATCATCGCCCGGCCGCGGATGGCGCTGTATATGCAGGTCTCCACGCAGATCTACCGGATCTACCTCAAATATATCGCGCCGGAGGACATCCATGTCTACTCCATCGACGAGGTCTTCATCGACGTGACGCCCTACCGCAGTCTCTACGGCCGGGACGCGCAGGCGCTGGCCCGGACGATGATCCTCGACGTGCTCCGCACGACCGGCATCACCGCGACCGCCGGGATCGGGACGAACCTGTATCTGGCCAAGATCGCCATGGACATCGGCGCCAAGCATGCCCCGCCGGATGAAAACGGCGTGCGCATCGCCGCGCTCGACGAGCGCAGCTACCGGCAGACGCTCTGGAGCCACCGGCCGCTGACCGATTTCTGGCGCGTCGGCCGCGGATACGCCCGGAAGCTCGAGGCGAAGGGCCTCTATACGATGGGTGATATCGCCCGCTGCTCGCTCGGCGGGCCGGACGAATTTTATAACGAAGATCTGCTCTACCGGATGTTCGGCGTGCAGGCGGAGCTGCTGATCGACCACGCGTGGGGCTGGGAGCCGTGCACGATCGCCGATATCAAGGCCTACCGCCCGCAGTCGCACAGCCTCAGCTCCGGGCAGGTGCTGCAGGAGCCGTATGTCTTTGACAAGGCCCGGCTCGTGCTGCTGGAGATGGCCGACGCGCTGGCGCTGGATCTGGTGGGAAAGGGGCTCGTGACCGACCAGCTCGTGCTGAGCGTCGGCTACGACCGTGAGAGCCTGACCCGGCCGGAGCTGCGCGGGGCCTATCACGGCCCGGTCACGACCGACCCGTACGGGCGGCCGGTCCCGAAGGCCGCGCACGGCTCGCTGCGGCTGGGCACGCACACCGCCTCGACCCGGAAGCTGCTGCGCGCGGCGGGCGAGCTGTTTGACCGCATCGTGGACCGGCGGCTGCTCGTGCGCCGGATGTATCTCGTCGCGGAGCACGTCCTGCCGGAGCAGGACGCGCAGCCGGTGGAGGAATTCTGCCAGCTGAGCCTCTTTTCCGATGACCCGGAAACGCAGCCCGCGCAGCCGCCGGAGGAGGCCGCCCGCGAGCGCAGCATGCAGCAGACGCTGCTCGCCATCCGTGAAAAATACGGCAAAGACGCCGTCCTGAAAGCCATGAGCCTCCAGGACGGCGCCACCGCCCGCACCCGCTTCCACCAGATCGGCGGGCACCGGGCATGAAAAAGGGGACAGGCCTACGCCTGTCCCTTTAGGATTTCCAGGGCCTGTTTGGTGTCGCAGTCGGAGAGCTCGGGCTCGGCGGCTTCGACGAGGCGGAGGGCGTCTTCGTGCCGGCGGATGACGGAGGAGCCGCCGCGGTCGCCCTCGAGCGCGCACAGCTCCGGGAAAAACCGCGCCGGGAACAGGCAGGGGTTGCCGCGATGGCCGTTGTGGGCCGCGCCGACGATGCAGCCCGGGTGCTGCCGCCAGTCCTGCACGATGCGCAGGACCGTTTCCTGCCGCAGAAGCGGCTGGTCGGCGACCATGTAGAGGATCCCGGCGCAGTCCGCCATGGCCTCGGTGCCGAGGCGGATGGTCCGGCTGATGCCATCGTCCGGCCGGTCATTCCGGATGGCATGAAACCCGGCCTGCTCCGCCTCCTGCAAAAGCGCCGGATACTGGGAAACGACGGTGACGCGGGCAAACGTGTCCGCGGGGATCGCAGCCAGCGCGAGCGAAAACAGGCTCTTGCCGGCAAAGCTCGCCGTCAGCTTGTTTTCCCCGAAGCGGGACGCATTTCCTGCCGCCATGATGAGGCAGCCGATGGGAGCAGCGGTAAATTCAGACATAGCCAGACTCCTTGTGATTTTCTACAAATCAGTATAGGGATTTTTGCCGTTTTCCGCAAGAAGTATGCAAAATTTTCGACATTCACGAAAAAACCGTTATTCATGAAGTAAGATAATGAATTCGCTTTCTCTTCGAAAAACTGTATGCTACAATATGAGCAATAACATCGGAAAACTGGCAGGATCCGGAGCCAAAGCCCGGGTTTTGCCGATCACCCGGCAAAATGGAGGTACCCGAATGAACATCGTAGGCAGAAGTGAGGTCCGCGTCGACGCCTTCGACAAGGCGACCGGCCGGACAAAATACTATGATGATCTGGCCCCGAAGGATGCGCTGCTCGTCCGGATCAAGCACTCGACCATCGCGCACGGCTTCGTCAAGTCGGTCGACATCAGCAAGGCGGAGAAGATCCCCGGCGTCGTGAAGATCCTGACCTGCTTCGACGTGCCCGACATCCCGTTCCCGACCGCCGGTCACCCGTGGTCGATGGATCCGTCGCACCAGGACATCGCCGACCGGCACCTGCTCAACCGGCACGTGCGCTACTACGGCGACGACGTCTGCGCCGTCATCGCGGAGGACGAGGTCGCGGCCATGCAGGCCGTGCGCGCCATCGAGGTCGAATACGAGGAGCTGCCGTTCGTGCTCGACGTGCAGAAGGCCATGGAGCCCGGCGCGCCCCAGCTGCACGAGAAGTTCCCCAACAACATCCTCAAGCACACGACCGCCGCCGCAGGCAACTACGCGGAAGCTATCAAGGAGCCCGGCCTTATTAAGGTCGAGGGCTGGTACGAGACGCCGACGGTCCAGCACTGCCACATCGAGAACCACGGCTGCTTCTGCTACGAGGAGAACGGCCGTCTGGTCGTGACCAGCTCCACGCAGATCCCGCACATCATCCGCCGCGTCGTCGGTCAGGCCATCGGCCGCCCGTGGGGCGACATCCGCGTCATCAAGCCGTACATCGGCGGCGGCTTCGGCAACAAGCAGGACGCGCTGTATGAGCCGCTGTGCGCCTGGTGCTGCACGCAGGTGGGCGGCCGCTGTGTCAAGCTCGACTGCTCGCGCGAGGAGACCTTCGTCTCCAACCGTGTCCGCCACGCCATCCGCACGCATATCATCTCGTGGCTGCGCAAAGACGGCACCATCGCCGCCAAGAAGGTCGAATGCTTCTCCAACCAGGGCTCCTACGCCTCTCACGGCCACTCGATCGTGGCAAAGGCGCTGGGCTCGTTCAACCAGCATTATCCCTGCCCCAACTTTGAGGGGGACGCCTATACCGTCTTCACCAACCGGCCCGCGGCCGGCGCCATGCGCGGCTACGGCATGCCGCAGGCCTCGTTCGCCGACGAGAGCCACGCGGAGGAATGCGCAAAGGCCGTCGGCATGACGCCGCTGGCCTACCGCTGGCAGAACCTCATGAAGCCCGGCTACGTCGACGGCTTCTCCAAGAACGAGCTCTATACCGACTCCTACCGCCAGTGTATGGAGAAGGGCATGCAGGCCATCGGCTATGAGGAAAAGGTCAAGGCCTACGCCGATCAGACCGGCCCCATCCGCCGCGGCATCGGCCTTGCGACCTTCTGGTACAATACCGCCGTCTTCCCCATCTCGCTCGAGACCTCGTCCTGCCGTCTGCAGCTGAACCTCGACGGCACGGTCAACCTGCAGGTCGGCGAGACCGAGATCGGCCAGGGCGCGGATACCGCCTACGCGCAGATGTGCGCCGAGATCCTCGGCCTGTCCGACTATAAGAAGGTCCACGTCATCTCCTGTCAGGATACCGACATCACCCCGACGGGCCTCGGCGCCTATGCCTCCCGCCAGACCTTCACCGCAGGCTTCTCCATCCGGCAGACCTCGGAGATGCTCAAAAAGAAGATCCTCGACTACGCCTGTGAGGTCACCCGTCAGGCAACCTACAACATGGACATCATCGACTCCAACATCGTCCGGACGACCGACGGCCGCGTGCTCATGAGCCTGTCCGAGCTGTCCATGACCGCGCAGTATAACCCCGTCCATTCCGAGCATCTGACCGCGGAATCGACGTATACCATCCGCAACAACGCCTATTCCTTCGGCTGTACGTTCGCCGAGGTCGAGGTCGATATCCCGATGTGCAAGGTCAAGCTCCTGAACATCGTGAACGTCCATGACTGCGGCAAGCTCATCAACCCCGCGCTGGCCGAGGCGCAGGTCCACGGCGGCATGTCCATGGGCATCGGCTACGGCCTGTCCGAGCAGCTGCTGTTCGATGAGAAGACCGGCCGGCCGCTCAACAACAACCTGCTCGACTACAAGCTCTCGACCTTCATGGACCATCCGGATCTGGAAGCCGAGTTTGTGGAAAACTACGAGCCGACGTCCGCCTACGGCACCAAGGCGCTGGGCGAACCGCCCGCGTGCTCGCCGGCGCCCGCCATCCGCAACGCCATCTATCAGGCGACCGGCGTCGCCATCGACCAGGCGCCGATCACGCCGCATATCCTCTTCGCGAAATTCACCGAAGCGGGTCTGATCCAGGACTGAGGGAGGTAGCAGAACATGTATGATATGAAAGCGCTCTATGAGGCGCACAGCGTGGAAGAAGCCGTCCGGCTTCGTCTGGAGCATCCGGAAGCGCAGATCATCGCCGGCGGCACCGACGTGCTCGTGCAGATGCGCGAAGGCCGCCGCGCCGGCAAGGAGCTCATCTCCATCCAGAAGGTCGACGAGATCCGCGGCATCTGCATGGACGAGCAGGAGAATATCCGCATCGGCTCGCTCACGACCTTCTCCCACATCACCCATGACCCCATCATCATTGAGAGAATCAATGTGCTGGGCGAAGCCGTCGACATGGTCGGCGGCCCGCAGATCCGCAACGCCGGTACCATCGGCGGCAACACCTGCAACGGCGTGACCTCCGCCGATTCCGCCTCCACGCTCCACGCGTGGGAAGCGATCATCGAGCTCACAGGCGTGAACGGCAAGCGGTATCTGCCCATCAAGGACTTCTATATCAAGGCCGGTACGGTCGATATCAATGTCGCCGAGGGCGAGATCCAGACCGCCGTGCTCATCCCGAAGGCCTCCTGGGAAAACACCAAGGGCTTCTACATCAAATACGGCATGCGCAACGCCATGGAGATCGCCACGACCGGCTGCTCCGTCAACGTCCGCCTGTCGGAGGATCAGAAGACCTTTGACCGCGTCCGCATCGCCTACGGCGTCGCGGGCCCGGTGCCCATGCGCGCGCCGAGCGCCGAGGCCGTCGTAAATGGTCAGCCGGTCACGATGGAAAATATCGAGGCCTTCTCCCGGGCCGTGCTCGAGGACATCAACCCGCGTGACTCCTGGCGTGCCAGCAAGGCGTTCCGGAAGCATATCGCGGTGGAGATGGCCAAGCGGGCCCTCATCGAATCTGTCAAACGCTGCGGAGGTGAGATCTGATGGCACAGTACGCGCTGGTCAAATGCAATATCAACGGCAAGGACGTGGAAAAGATCGTCGACGTCCGCGCAAGTCTGACGGACATGCTCCGCAATGACTTCCGGCTCACGTCCGTCAAAAAGGGCTGCGAGGTCGGCGAGTGCGGCGCATGCACCGCGCTCATCGACGGCGAAGCGATCAATACCTGCCTGTACCTCGCCGTCTGGGCTGAGGGCAAGCACATCATCACGCTCGAGGGTCTCATGAACCCCGACGGCACGATCTCCGATGTCCAGCAGGCGTTCATGGACGAAACTGCCATCCAGTGCGGCTTCTGCACGCCCGGCTTCATCCTGACCGCCACCGAGATCGTGAATTCCGGCAAGGAATACACTGACGACGAGCTCCGGAAGCTCCTCTCCGGCCACCTGTGCCGCTGCACGGGCTACCAGAACATCTTCCGCGCCGTCAAAAAAACCATGCTCCGCCGCCTCGGCAAAACCAAAGAAGCAGAGAACGTCCGTTGAAACAACACCCCCGGCGCACCGCGCCGGGGGCATTTTTTTCGCCGCGCGGCCCCTGGGAGGGGAGCCTTTACACGCGGCGTTTTACGCTGGGGTAGAGGGAGGCGTCGGTGTGGGGGAGGAAGCGGGCGGCGTGCATGTTTTCCACGAACTTCTCCATCTCCCCGAACTGCACATAGGTCGCAAGCGCCCGGATGCGCGCCAGCCGCGCGCGGCAGCTCCGGTTCAGCAGGAGCCGTCTGGCTCCGGCGAGCGAGGAATTGCCGAGGATCCGGAACTTTTCCCGCGGCAGGTCGGGATACAGTCCGACTGTGATCGCGGACTCCAGATCGTAATGCGTGCCGAAGCCTCCGGCGAGATAAAACGTGCCGATCTCCGCCGGGCTGACGTTCACGCTCTGCAGCATCGTTGCGACCATGGTGTGCGCGGCGGCCTTGCAGGTGAGGAACTCGCCGATGTCGTCCTGGGTAAAATAGAGCGGCACATTGCCGTCGTAAGCGTAGATGATCGCGGGGACGTTGCGCTGGCGGTCGTCCTCCCAGACCTCGCGGATGCAGGGCGAAGCGTCCTTCTGCAGCCGCCCGGCCGAGTCGATCCAGCCCGAGAGAAAGCCCTCGGCGATGAGGTCCAGAATGCCGGAGCCGCAGATGCCCTTCGGCGGCAGATCGCCGATGGTCCGATACCGCAGACGATTGTCCGCGCCGATCTTCACGCTGCAGATCGCGCCCGGCTCCGCCCGCATGCCGGAATGGCTGACCGCGCCCTCCAGCGCGGGCCCGGCCGCGCCCGCGCCCATGAGCAGAAAGTCCCGGCAGCCCAGCACCAGCTCGCCGTTCGTGCCGATGTCGAGAAACAGCGCCAGATCCTCCCGCGTGTCCAGATCCGTCTCCAGCAGCCCGCCCGTGATGTCGCCGCCCAGATAATTGGCGATCGCGGGCATGCAGTAGACATTTCCGCAGATGGGCAGTCCCAGCTCCGCCGCCCGGATCACGCCGGGGTCAAAAAACACCGGCGTGTACGGGCTCTGAAATACGAGCCACGGGTCGCAGCCGAGGAAGAAGTGCAGCATCGTCGTGTTGCCGCCGACGGTCATGGCGGAGATCGCCTCCGGGCGGATATCTGCCGCCCGGCAGCAGGTATCGATCATGCCGCGCACGTCCGAAAGCGTCAGCGCCTGTAAAGTCTTCAGGTTTTCCCGGTCCGCCTTCACCGCGAGGATGCGGTCGAGGATGTTCGCGCCGAACTGCGTCTGGCTGTTGGTGCATGCAGCCTGCGAAAGCGTCCGGCCGCGCACGAGATCCACCAGCTCCATCTGCATGATCGTGCTGCCGATGTCGAGGCACAGGCCGTAGTGTTCAGCGGTCGTATCGCCCGGCTCCACGCGCACAGCGTCGGTCCCGCCCGGCCCGGGGCAGAGCGTCACGGTGACGCGGTAGTCCGCCGCGGATAAGACGGGATACAGCTGCTGCAGGCAGCCCAGTGTCAGTCTGCATCCGTCCGGCAGCGCGGCCAGCAGCCGCTCCCGCGCGGCAAGAAAATCGCCGCCCGCCGGCGCGTGCAGTTCCAGATAACGTTTTTCACTCAGTGGTTCCATAGCAATACTCCTACGCGCTGCGTCCGAGCAGGAGGCACAGCGCGCCGTAGCCGTGCGACAGCAGGTCGAAGACCCAGCGGTTCGTGTCCACGCTGCGCTCGCCCATGTCGATGACGGCGGTCGCGTTCTTCAGCCGCCGGGCGGTCCGGTAGAATTTCCCGTCCTGCCGTCCGCGTGTTTCGCCTGCGCGCACCCAGGCGGCAAAGACGCCGTCCAGATACGCGTGGATCAGCAGCTCCGTCGCCATCGAGCTCTCGGTGATCTGCAGCGCCGCGCCGCATTCTGCCTCGTAGCCCGCAAGGATCGTGCGGCTGAGCGGCAGCGAGCCGTTGCCCTTCTGCCGCAGATAGGTCATGAGCGCATCGTTCGTCGTCAGGTGGACGGCCTTGTCGGTATAATAGAGCGTCACGCCCTCGGGCAGCTGCGAAGCATCCATCTGCGCCGCCTCCTTTGTCTGTTTGTGTCTATCTTACCACATCCCGCGCAGGATGCAAGAGGCAGATGCCCCTTGCGCCTGCGGGCATTTGCAGGTATAATCAGGGTGTATCTGAAACCTCCCAACGCGCCCGGACAGCGGGCCTTTTCGCGCTGCGCTGCGTCATTTTTCCTTGAAATACGTCAGTATTCCTGCGAAAAAATGTCTTTCTCAGCGCGAAAATTCCTCGCTGCCGGTCTCATTGCTGGTTTTCAGATACACCCTAAGACAAAATCGACAAAAGAGGTATCGCCATGCTTGATTCTTATATTTCCGCCCTCTGCCGCTATGCCGAGCGCACGGGGCTCCTCCAGCCGGAGGATCTGGTCTTTGCGCGCAACGCGCTGCTCGAGGCGCTGCAGCTCGATTCCTTCGACGAAGCCGCCGCCCCGGCAGAGGCCTCGCTGGCCGATATTTTGCAGGTGCTGACCGGCGATGCCGTCGCCCGCGGCGTCTGCCCGGATAATCAGGTCGCCCGCGATCTGTTCGACACGAAGCTCATGGGGGTGCTGACGCCCCGGCCGCACGAGGTCCGCACCTGCTTCCATACGCTCTACCAGATCTCCCCGCAGAAGGCGACCGACTGGTTCTACCGCTTCAGCCAGGACACCAACTACATCCGCCGCGACCGCATCGCGAAGGACAAAAAGTGGACCTACGCCTGCGAATACGGCGAGCTGGACATCACCATCAACCTCTCCAAGCCCGAGAAGGACCCGCGCGCCATCGCCGCGGCCAAGCTCGCACCGCAGTCCGGCTATCCCAAATGCGCCCTGTGCGCGGAAAACGAGGGCTACGCGGGCCGCATGAACCATCCCGCCCGGCAGAACCACCGCATCATCCCCCTTGAGCTGGACGGCGGCAGCTGGTATCTGCAGTATTCCCCGTACGTCTATTACAACGAGCACTGCATCGTCCTCAACGCCGAGCATACGCCCATGCGCATCAGCGCGGCGACGTTCCGCCGGCTGCTGGACTTTACGAAGCTGTTCCCGCATTATTTCCTCGGCTCGAACGCGGATCTGCCCATCGTCGGCGGCTCGATTTTGAGCCACGACCATTTCCAGGGCGGCCACTATACCTTCGCCATGGAAAAGGCCCCGGTCGAGACGCCGGTCTCGTTTGCCGGATTCCCGGACATTGCAGCCGGGATCGTCAAATGGCCGATGTCCGTCCTGCGCCTGACCGGCAGCGATCCGGACCGGCTGTGCCTGCTGGCGGAGAAGATCCTGACTGCCTGGCGCGGCTACACCGATGAAGCCGCCATGGTCTTCGCCGAGACTGACGGCACGCCGCACAACACCATCACGCCCATCGCCCGCCGCCGCGGGGAAGATTTTGAGCTGGATCTTGTCCTGCGCAACAATCTCACGACGCCGGAGCATCCGCTCGGCCTCTATCACCCGCACGAGCAGCTGCACCACATCAAAAAAGAGAACATCGGCCTCATCGAGGTCATGGGTCTGGCTGTCCTGCCCGCGCGGCTGGACAAGGAGCTGGCGCTTCTGAAGGACGCGATCCTCTCTGGCCGCGACCTGCGCGCGGACGAGACGCTGCAGAAGCACGCCGACTGGGCCGAGGCGCTGCAGGGCCGCTATACCTTTACGCCGGAGAATACCGAGCGGATCCTGCAGCAGGAGGTAGGCGCTGTCTTCATGCAGGTCCTCGAAGACGCCGGCGTCTACAAACGCACCCCCGCCGGCCAATCCGCCTTCCTCCGCTTCACCGCCAGCGTGTAAAGCATGAAAAGGCTCCCCTGGAAGGGGAGCTTTTTGCTTGCTGCGGAATATGAAAGATCCCCGCGGCTGCGTGGATCGCAGCGCGGGGATGCTGGTCATTGCGGCGTTGTCGGTTGGGCGCAGCGGACGGCGGCGGTTTCGTGGAGGATGCGCTGCATCTCCGGCCATTTGGCTTCCATGTCGGCGACCAGCTTCAGCTGCGTGCGGCAGCGGTCAAGGTTCTGGGTGGGATAGTCGATCTTGAAATAGACGTCGCCGTCCAGATAATCCTTCAAAAACCGCATGGCCAGCTCCGCCGTGATGATCTTCGCGCCAAGCGGCAGGACCTCGATCTCCTTCGGGGTCAGCGCGTGACCACAGGCGTCGAGATAGCCCTCCAGGAACGCCTGGTACATGTCGAGCTTCAGCCAGACCTGATCCAGATCCTTCTCATCCTCTGCGGCCGAGGATGCGCCGAAGCGCACGCCGTCGCCGAAATCATAGGCAGACAGACCCGGCATCACCGTGTCGAGATCGAGCACGCACTTGGCGCAGCCGGTCTGCGGGTCGAGCAGGACGTTGTTGAGCTTGGTGTCGTTGTGCGTCACGCGCAGCGGCAGCTCGCCGGCTGCGAGCATGCGGCAGAGCGTCCCGAGCTCCTGCTCCCGCGCGAGCAGGAAGTCGATCTCGGGCCCGACATCCTTCACGCGGCCGCAGACATCGGCTTCGATGGCGGCGCGGAACTGACGCAGGCGGTCGATGGTGTCGTGGAAATGCGGGATGGTCTCATACAGGGAGGCCGCCGGGAAATCCGCCAGCGCCTGCTGGAACTTGCCGAAGGCCACCGCGGCCTGGTAAAAGTCGTTTCTGTCGCGCGGCATATCCAGGCTGATGCCGCCGGAGATGAAGTTGTAGGCGCGCCAGAACTCGCCCTGGTCATCGATGCAGTATTTTCTGCCGTCCTTGGCCCTGCAGAGGCGGATGCACTCCAGACCGATCTGCTTGCGGTCGATGAACCGGGAGACCGCGTCGATATTCTCGATCAGCTCCTCCGGGTGGCGGAAGGCGACGCGGTTGATCCGCTGCAGGGTGTAGGCCTTCCGGTTGTCGCAGACGACGCGGAAGGTGCGGTTGATATGGCCGTTGCCGAGCGGCTCACAGGAGATGGGCGTTCCGTCCAGGCAGAACTGCTGTAAAACCTGTTCCATAGATACAATGTCCTTTTTTCTTTCTATTGAGAGCTCCCGAAGAGAGGGAGTATCGTTTGCACACACGTGCAGCCGCACGTTCTTTCTATTGTATCCCATTTGCAGGATAATTGCAACCATCTTGCAGCCATTCCCCGCGGATCCGACAGAAAAACGGCCTGCCGCAGCGCGGCAGGCCGTCAGATCCGGTCGCTTATTTCATCTGCGCGATGTCGCAGACGATCTCGACGCACTTGTCGACGCCGAGCTTGCCGCTGTCGAGGCAGATGTCGTAGTTCTCGGCCTCGCCCCAGTTGCGGTTGGTGTAGTGCTTGTAGTAGACCTTCCGCTTGCTGTCCTTCTCCTGCAGGCGCTTTTCCATGGGCTTGCTGGTCTCGCCGTAGCGCTCGCGCACGCGGGCGGCGCGGTGCTGCATGTCGGAATGGACGAAGATGTGCAGGCAGTCCGGCTGGTCCTTCAGGATGAAATCCGCGCAGCGGCCGACGATGACGCACGGGCCCTTGCTGGCCAGATCGCGGATGACGTTTGTCTGGCAGACGTAGAGCTTATCCGACACGGACATGGTGTCGATCAGCCCCATCGGGTGGGACGACACGGCGATGTTGAACAGGAAGCTGCTGGTGACGGAGGCGTACTCGCCGATCTCCTCGATGAACTCGTGCGAGAAGCCGCTCTCCTTTGCGACCTTGTCGACCAGCTCCTTATCGTAATAGGGGATGCCGAGTTTCTCGGCCACCGCCTTGCCGATGCTTCTTCCGCCGCTGCCAAACTGGCGGCTGATGGTGATGACCTTGTTTGTCATAAAAACTCCCCCTTATTTTTGATGCCCCTATTATACACCAAAATGCTCGGGATGACAATGAAAAATTTCCGTCAGGACGGCATCAAAGATACGGCCTCATGTCCTTGACCAGCTGATCCTCCAGCCGGATGAGCGACTGGGCGATGTCCTTCGCCTCGCGGCTGGCCGTCGGATACTGGTTGCAGTAGCGGGCGAGCGACTTGATGCCCATCGAGCAGCCGGTCGAGATGAGGTCGGCCGTCGTCGCGTCGCCGGGCTTCATGGCGAGCATCGCCTCCGTCTTCATCCAGGACATGGCGCGGGCGGCCGGATCGGCGGACTTTGCCTCCTTGCCCTGCGCGCGCAGCAGCGCCTTCGTCTCGGCGGCGAGCGACTCATGCTGGCGCTTGCTGCTCGCGAGCCGCCGCTGCAGCGGCCCGTCCGGGCTGTTTTTCAGCACGTCGTCCAGCGAGCGGATGGCCATATCAGTCCCCGCCGCGCACTCGGACAACAGGTGCAGCGTGTCTTCGTTCATCTTGCATCTCCTCCTTTCAGACTCTGCAATTATTGTGTTCCAAAAGCGGAAAAAATATGATACAATGCGGAAAAAGGAGGCATGCATATGCGTATGGAACGAACGGTCCGCGAGATCGCGGGCGACTACGCCGTGCTGGAAAACGAATCCGGCGGCACGACTGAGGTCGCGCTGGCCCTGCTGCCGGACGGCGTCCGCGAGGGCATGGTGCTCATTTTTGAAAACTTCGAATACCGAATCAAAGAATAAAGGAGAAGGGCTATGATCCGTCATATCGTGATGTGGAAGTTCCGCGAAGGAGAAGAAGAAAACCGGGAGAAATTTCTCTCCGGCCTGCAGGCGCTGGATGGTGTGATCCCCGAGATCCGCCATATGGAGATCCACCGCAGCTGCAAGCCCGGCAACCCCTACGACGCCTGCCTGATCGCCGATTTTGACGATCTGGAGGCCCTCAGCCGCTACAAAAACGACCCCCGCCACGTTGCGGTCTCCACCCTCTGCAAATCCATCCGCGAATCCCGCGGCGCGATCGACTACGAGCTGTGAAAAAGGCTCCCCTCCCAGGGGAGCTTTTTTCGCTGTGGGATTATTTTCCCAAGCGGCACAAGGCGACGGGTTCTGCGGGGGAAAGGTGGCAAACTGGGAGCATCCTGTGAGAAGAGGGGATGCGCATGAAAAAACGGCTGCCGGAGATCCTGTGCATGGCGGCGGTGCTCGTGGGGCTGCTGGCGCTGGCGGCGCAGGCCAGGGCGGAGCAGACGCACCGGGCGTACCTGTACGGCTACCCGGACGGGACCATCCGGCCGGAGGCGGAGGTGAGCCGCGCAGCCTTCGCCTGTATTCTGCTGCGGCTGGCGGAGGACGAGCTGCCGGAGGGCGCGCGCGTGCGCTTCTGGGATGTACCGGGGACGAGCTGGGCCTATGCGGCCGTTACGCGGCTGGCGGGGCTGGGGCTGCTGCCGTTCGGGTCGGACGGCTGGTTCCGGCCGGACGCGGGGCTCACGTGGCGGGACTTTTCCGGCGTGCTGGACAAGCTCGCGCAGACGGAGGCCGGTCGCGCGGCCTTCCCGGTGCTGGCCGCGGCCTGGAGCGAGAAGACGCTGGCCGCCGCCGAGGCGGACGAGACCGCGGCAGAGGCCGTCCTTACCCGCGCGGAGCTGGCCCGGGCGCTCAACAGTCTGCTCGGCCGCTGCCCGGACGGGCAGGACGCGCAGCTGCAGGCTGCCGCCTGGTACTGCGACAACCAGGACCAGACCGCCTGGTACTACGCAGACCTCATCGAAGCCTCCGTCGACCACACCTGCCGGCTTTTGCCGCAGGGCGAGCAGTGGACAGCCATCGGGTAAGGCAGCACCGCACAATTGCGTCTGCGCGCTTCGGCGGATATTTTCCGCCGATCCTGCGGCGTTGCCTCAAAAAGTCTGCCCTTCCGGGCAGGCTTTTTCTCTGCGTGTTCACGATTTATTCAAGCAAAATGTGTGCCGGTATGGCATAATATACTATTCAGAAAGCAAAAAAAGTGAGGGGCGGACGCATGCGGGATTTTGTTGTATTTGACCATGTTTGTAAGACCTACCAGATGGGCGATGTGCACATCGAAGCGCTGAAGGACGCGTCGTTTACGATCGACGAGGGGGAGATCTGCGTCATCGTCGGCCAGTCCGGCGCGGGCAAGACCACGCTCCTGAACATCCTCGGCGGCATGGACCGGCTTACCTCCGGCCATGTGCTGCTCGCGGGCGAGGACGTGGCGGATTACAGCCGCAAGCGCCTGACGACCTACCGCCGCCACGAGGTCGGGTTCGTGTTCCAGTTTTACAATCTGCTGCCCAATATGACGGCACTAGAAAACGTGCAGATCGCAAGCCAGCTGTGCAAGGATCCGCTGCCGGCCGACGAGGTCCTGCGGCAGGTCGGCCTCGGCGAGCGGATGCAGAATTTCCCCGCGCAGCTCTCCGGCGGCGAGCAGCAGCGCGTGGCCATTGCCCGCGCGCTGGCAAAGCGGCCGAAGCTGCTGCTGTGCGACGAGCCGACCGGCGCGCTCGACGACCAGACCGGCAAGCAGATCTTGTCCCTGCTGCAGGCGCAGAGCCGCGCGGGCGGCATGACCGTCGTCATCATCACGCACAACTCGGCGCTGACCGCCATGGCTGACCGGGTCATCCGCGTGAAAAGCGGGCAGATCGCCGGCGCCCGGATCAATGAACATCCGACGCCCGTCGAGCAGATCGAGTGGTGAGCGGCATGGGGAAGCTGACGCTGCGGGAGATCCGCAGAAGTTTGGGCCGGTTTCTGGCCATCGCGGCCATCGTGGCGCTGGGCGTGGGCTTTTTCTGCGGCCTGCGGCTGACGAAGACGGCCATGGTGCGCACGCTGGACACCTACGCCGAGGCGCAGCAGATGTACGATTTCCGCCTCGTGAGCACCATTGGCTTTGACGAGACCGACGCGGCCAAAATCGCCGACGACAGCCGCGTCGCCGCGTGCGAGGGCACAAAGAGTGCCGACGCGCTGACCAGCACGGCGGGCGGCGCGCCGCGGGCATGTAAATTTCTGTCGCTGCCCGAGACGCTCGACCTGCCGAGCCTGAAGGCCGGACGGCTGCCGCAGACGGCGGACGAGTGTCTGGCCGACGGGATGCTGTACTCGGAACAGGATCTCGGGCAGAAGATCGTGCTCTCGGAGGAGAACGACGACGATACGCTGGAGCAGTTCACCCGGCGGGAATTCACCATCGTCGGCATCGCCAAGAGCGCTCTGTACATCAACTATGAGCGCGGCAGCACGTCGGTCGGCAGCGGGTCGCTGTCCGCCTTCGTGTACGTGCTGCCGGAGGCATTTGACTTTGACTACGATACGGAGCTGTATCTGCGCCTGACGGACCGGGCGGGCGAGATCTACTCGGACGAATACAAGGCGCACATCGACGACGCCGAGCCCTGGGTCACCGCGCTTGCGGAGCAGTGCGCGGACGACCGCGGCACGCGGCTGCATGACGACGCGGCCGAGACGCTGGCTGACGCCCGCGAAACGCTCGACGAAAAGCAGCAGGAGCTGGCGGACGCGAAGCAGAAGCTCGAAGACGCCAGGCAGACGCTGGCGGACGCCGAACAGGACGTCCTGGACGGCGAACAGAAGCTGGCGGATGCGAAGGAGGAGGCCGACCGCGAGCTGGCCGACGCCTATCAGAAGCTCGTCGACGGCCAGAAGGAGATCGAGGAGAACGAGCAGAAGCTTGCAGACGCCCGCAAGGAGCTCGCGGACGGCGAACAGAAGCTCGCCGACGCGCAGGCCGAATATGACGACGGCGCGGCCAAGCTGGCCGAGGCCAGAGAGGAGCTTCGCAAGCAGTTCAACGAGACCGTTGGCGAGCTGCAGGCCGGTCAGGCGGAGATCGATAAGAATCAGGCGCAGCTCGACCAGAAGCGCGCGGAGCTCGCCGCGCAGAAGGCCCAGCTGGAAGCGCAGAAGGCGCAGCTGGAGCTGGCACTCACACGGCCGCAGCTGCCGGACGAGCAAAGAGCGCAGCTGGAAGGGCAGCTCGCGCAGGTCGAGGCCGGACTGCAGAAGATCGAGGCCGCCGGGCCGGAGCTTGACGCGGCGCAGCAGCAGATCGACGCGGCGCAGGCGGAGCTCAACGCAGGCAGCGAGGAATTCGGCGACGGGCTGGAGGAGGCCAACGCTGAGATCAGCGAAAACCAGAAAAAGCTCGACGAGGCCAAGGCCACGCTCGATGAAAAGAATCAGGAGCTGGCCGATGCAAAGCAGGAGCTCGCCGATGGCGAGCAGCAACTGGCCGACGCAAAGCAGGAGCTGGCGGACGGCTGGGCCGATTACTACAGCGGCAAGGCCGAGGCCGAGCAGAAGATCGCCGACGCGGAAGCCGAGCTGGCCGACGCGAAGCAGCAGCTCACGGATGGCAAGCAGGACATCGCCGACGCCGAAGTGGAGCTCTCGGACGGCGAACAGAAGCTGGCCGACGCGGAGCAGGAGTATCAGGACGGACAGGACGCGCTCGAAAAGCTCGAAAACCCGGATGTGTTCGTGCTGGACCGCAGCAGCAACATCGGCTACGCCTGCTTTGAGAGCGATTCGGATATCGTGCGGGGTGTCTCGCGTGTGTTCCCGCTGTTTTTCTTCGCCGTGGCGGCGCTCGTGTGCATCACGACGATGACGCGCATGGTCGACGAGCAGCGCACGCAGGCGGGCGTTTTGAAGGCCATGGGCTACTCCAACGGCGCGATCTTCCTGGTCTATTTCCTCTACGCCGGGAGCGCTTCGGTGCTCGGCTGCGTGGTTGGCATCGCGGCGGGCTCGTATTTCCTGCCGAAGATGATCTGGCAGGGGTATAATATCATGTACGGCTTCACGGACATCCTGTATGCGTTCGACTGGCCGCTGGCGCTGTTGTCCGCGGGGGCGTATCTGCTCTGCGCGCTCGGCACGACGTGGTACGTCGCGCATGCGGAGCTGCAGCGGCCCGCGGCGGAGCTCATCCGCCCCAAGGCCCCGAAGGCGGGCAAGCGGATCTTGCTGGAGCGGCTGCCGGGCCTCTGGAACCGGATCCCGTTTTTGCATAAGGTCTCCATCCGCAACATCCTGCGGTATAAAAAGCGGATGATCATGATGATCATCGGCATCGGCGGCTGCACGGCCCTGCTCATCACCGGCTATGGCATCCAGGATTCCATCAGCAACGTCGTCGACTATCAGTACAGCGAGATCACCCGCTACGACGCGTCGGTCACGTTCCAGCACGCGCTGAACGAGACGGAACGCACGGCCTTCACCGCGCTCTGCGAGGAAGAAGCCGAAGAATATCTCTTCGTGGCCGAAAAAAGCGCCGACGCCAGCGCGGGCAGCACGGTCAAGACGACGAACGTCGTCTGCCCGGCGTCCGGCAGCGTGGAGGGCTTTGTCGACCTGCATGAGAAGGACAAAACGCCGGTCGCCTATCCCGAAAACGGCGCGTGCGTCATCAGCCGCGGGCTGGCCGAGGCGCTGCAGCTGTCGGCGGGCGACACCATCACGCTGCAGAGCGGCACGCGCGAAGCGCAGCTGCAGGTCACGGCGGTCTTTGAAAACTATGTCTACAACTACGTCTACCTGACGGCGGAAAGCTGGGCGCAGTGCTTCGGCGAAGCGCCGGCATACGAGCAGGCCTGGGTCAACTTCCCGCCTGACGCCGATGCCCACGCGGCCTCGGCCGCGCTGGCGGGGGCGAAGAACGTCGCCTCCGTGAGCCTCAGCAGCGATTTCCGCGCGCGCGTGGCGACGATGATGGAAAGCCTGCGGTACATCGTGGTGGTCGTGGTGGTCTGCGCGGCGGCGCTGGCGTTCATCGTGCTGTATAACCTCACAAACATCAACATCACCGAGCGCGAGCGAGAGATCGCCACCATCAAGGTCCTCGGCTTCTACGACAGCGAGACGAACCGCTATGTGTTCCGCGAGAACATCATCCTGACGGTGCTCGGCGCGCTTGTGGGTCTGCCGATGGGCAAGGCGCTGCACGCCTACGTCATGTCGCAGATCCGCATCGACCTCATGTGCTTCGACGTGCGGGTGGCGCCGGGCAGCTATCTGCTCTCCGCGGCGCTGACGCTCGCGTTTGGGCTGCTGGTCAATCTGGCGCTGCGCCGGAAGATCCGCGCCATCGACATGGCCAAGGCGCTCAAATCCATCGAATAGCATCCGAAGAGAGAAGAGAAACGAATGAAGAAACTGCTTGTCTATCTGCGGCCCTACCGGCTGCAGGCCATCCTCGCGCCCGTGTTCAAGCTGCTGGAGGCGGCGTTTGAGCTGCTGGTGCCGCTCATCATGGCGGATATCATCGACGTCGGCATCGCGGCGGGCGACACGGGCTATATCCTGAAAAAATGCCTGCTGCTCGTGGGCCTCGGCCTGTGCGGCTTTGCCAGCGCGACCTGCGCGCAGTTTTTTTCCGCCAAGGCCGCGACCGGCGCGACGGCCAGTCTGCGCCACGCGCTCTTTGCGCATATTCAGTCGCTGTCGTATGCGGAGCTCGATACCATCGGCCCGGCCACGCTCGTCACGCGGATGACAAGCGACATGAACCAGGTGCAGACCGGCCTCAACCTCACGCTGCGGCTGCTGCTGCGCTCGCCGATCGTCGTGTTCGGCTCGATGATCATGGCGTTTACGATCGACGTGCGCTCGGCGCTCATCTTCGTCGTGACGATCCCGGTGCTCTTTGCCATCGTCTTTGCCATCATGCTCAGCTGCATCCCGCTCTACCGCCGGGTGCAGGCGAAGCTCGACGGCGTGACGGGCGCGGCGCAGGAGAACCTGTCCGGCGTGCGCGTCATCCGCGCCTTTACCCGCGAGCAGACCGAGACGGAGAGCTTTGACGGCCGTCTGGACGGACTGTTTGCCGCGCAGCGGTTCGTGGGCAAGCTGTCGGCGCTTTTGAACCCGCTGACGTATGTGGTCATCAATCTGGCGATCGTGGCGATCTTAAAGACCGGCAGCGTCCGCGTGGACGCGGGTATCATCACGCAGGGCCAGCTGATCGCGCTGTATAACTACATGTCGCAGATCCTGGTCGAGCTCATCAAGTTCGCCAACCTGATCCTGAACATCACAAAATCCGTCGCCTGCGCGGGCCGGATCTCGCAGGTGCTGGAGACGAAGTCCAGCATGGCCGACGGGCAGGACGCCCTGCCGGACGGCAGCGGCAGCCCGGCGCTGCAGTTCTGCGAGGTCTCGTTCCGCTATCCCGGCGCGGGCGCGGACGCGCTCAGCAGCATCAGCTTCTCCGCCGCGCCCGGGCAGACCATCGGCGTCATCGGCGGCACCGGCGCGGGCAAATCCACGCTGGCGAACCTCATCCCGCGGTTTTACGACGCGACGCAGGGACAGGTCCTTGTGTGCGGCGAAGACGTGCGGCAGCTGCGGCTGCAGGCGCTGCGGCCCTCGATCGGCGTCGTGCCGCAGAAGGCGCTGCTCTTCTCCGGCACCATCCGCGACAATCTCCGCTGGGGCAATGCCCAGGCCAGCGATGAAGACCTCTGGCAGGCGCTGCAGGACGCGCAGGCCGATCAGGTCGTCCGCGGCAAGCAGGGCGGGCTGGACGCGGAAGTCGAGCCCGGTGGGCGCAATTTCTCCGGCGGCCAGCGCCAGCGGCTGACGATCGCCCGCGCGCTGGTGCGGAGGCCCGCCATCCTCATCCTCGACGACAGCGCCTCCGCGCTGGACTTTGCCACCGACGCCGCGCTTCGCAAGGCGCTGGCGCATCTGCCGTGGAAGCCCACGGTCGTGCTGATCTCGCAGCGCGTGTCCTCCATCCGCCACGCGGATCAGATCCTCGTGCTCGACGACGGCCGTCTGGCCGGGACCGGCACGCATGACGAGCTGCTGCAGAGCTGCCCGGTCTATCAGGAGATCTGCCGCTCGCAGTATAAGAAGGAGGATGCGCAATGAAGCATGATTCATCCTGGGCGCTTCGGCGCGTGCTCAAAAGCCTCGGGCGGTATCTGCCGCTTCTGATCGTGTCTCTGGTGCTGGCGGCGGCCAGCGTGGCGGGGACGCTCTATATCCCCATTCTGGTCGGCGACGCCATCGATGCCGTTGTCGGCCCGGGGCAGGTCGATTTTGCCGCGGTCGGCATGCTGGCTGCGAAGATCGCCGTGCTGGCCGCGGGGACGGCGCTTCTGCAGTGGGTCATGGCGGCCATCCACAACCGGGTCTGCTTCGCCGTGACGCGCGACGTGCGCCGGCAGGCGTTCGCCCACCTGCAGCGTCTGCCGCTGGCCTATCTCGACAGCCATCCGGCGGGCGATACGCTCAGCCGCATGATCGCGGACGTCGACCAGTTTGCCGACGGTCTGCTCATGGGCTTCACACAGCTGTTTACGGGCGTTTTGACCATCGTGGGGACGCTCGGCTTCATGCTCTCGATCAGCGTGAAGATCACGCTGGTGGTCGTCGTCCTGACGCCGCTATCCCTGCTGGTGGCGAAGTTCATCGCGGGGCACACCTATTCCATGTTCCAGACGCAGTCCAAGGCCCGCGGCGAGCAGACCGCGCTCATCAATGAGCAGCTCGGCGGCCAGCGCGTCGTGCAGGCGTTCTCGCATGAGGCCGAGAGCCTTGCGCAGTTTGACGAGATCAATGACCGCCTGACCGCCGCGACCATGCGCGCGACCTTCTTCTCGTCGATGACGAACCCCTCGACCCGCATCATCTACAATATCATCTACGCCTGCGTGGGCTTTACCGGGGCGCTGAGCGCGGTGGCGGGGGCCATCACGGTCGGCGGGCTGTCGTGCTTCCTCAGCTATGCCAACCAGTACGCCAAGCCCTTCAATGAGATCACCGGCGTCGTCACCGAGCTGCAGAACGCGCTGGCCTGCGCCGCGCGGGTCTTCGAGCTCATCGACGAGCCGGCGGAGATCCCCGACGCGCCCGATGCCAAGGCGCTGACCGACGCCTCCGGCAGCGTGCAGCTGACGAACGTCGCCTTCTCCTACACGCCGGAGCAGCGGCTCATCGAGGATCTGGACCTCACGGTCCGGCCCGGCGAGCGCGTAGCCATCGTCGGCCCGACAGGCTGCGGCAAGACGACGCTCATCAACCTCCTCATGCGCTTCTACGACGTGAAGGACGGCTCCATCGCCGTGGACGGCAGCGACATCCGCACCGTGACGCGGCAGAGCCTGCGCCATCAGTACGGCATGGTCCTGCAGGACACCTGGCTCAAATCCGGCACCGTGCGGGAAAATATCCGCCTGGCCAAGCCCGATGCGACCGACGAAGAGGTCGAGACGGCCGCGAAAAAGGCGCACGCCGATTCGTTTATCCGCCGCCTGCCGAACGGCTACGATACGATGCTCTCCGACACGGGCGGGGCGCTGTCCGCGGGGCAGCGGCAGCTGCTGTGCATCGCGCGCGTGATGCTCTGCCTGCCGCCGATGCTGATCCTCGACGAGGCCACGAGCTCCATCGATACCCGGACCGAGGTCAAGATCCAGCAGGCCTTCGACGAGATGATGCAGGGCCGGACGAGCTTCGTCGTGGCCCACCGCCTCTCGACCATCCGCGAAGCGGACGTCATCCTCGTCATGCGGGACGGCCACATCGTCGAGCAGGGCAAACACGATGAGCTGCTCGCGAGAAACGGCTTCTACGCCAAGCTGTACCACAGTCAGTTCGAAGGATAACACACGCAGCCGCTTCCCTGGGGCGTATCGAAAACCCCACGGAAGCGGCTGCGCCTTTTTCTTGCATTTGCTGCCGGATGATGTTAATATGATACTATAAAAAAGCAAAGGAGCGGTCCCTTTGGCAAAACAGATCACGCGGATCGTACTGACCGGCGGGCCGGCCGCCGGCAAGACGACGCTCATCAGCCGGGTACTCAAGGAATTCAAGCAGGACGAGGGCTGGAAGGTCATCACCATCCCCGAAACGTCGACGGAGCTCATCTCCGGCTTTGGCATCAAGCCCTTCGGCGGCTGCGTGTCCATGCTGGATTTTCAGGATTTTGTCGTCGCCGACCAGCTGCACAAGGAGCAGCTGGCGCTCAAGGCTGCCCAGATGGTGCCTGAGGAGCGCGTGATCGTGCTGTATGACCGCGCGCTGTTCGACAACAAGGCCTATGTCTCCGACGACGAGTTCCGGCAGGTGCTTTCCCACTTCGGCCTGACGGAGCAGCAGGCGCTGACGCACTACGATACCGTGCTCCACCTCGTTTCCTGCGCCAAGGGCGCGGAATTTGCCTACAATTTCGGCAACGAGGCCCGCTATGAGCCTCTGGAGGTCGCGCGGGAGAAGGACGAGCTGACGCTCCGCGCCTGGAGCGCGCATCCCAACGTCCACGTGATCGACAATTCCGTCGATTTTGAAGATAAGATCGCTAGAGGTCTGCGCGCGGTCTACGCCGCGATCGGCCGGCCGGCGCAGCAGGAGGTCTGGCACAAGTATCTCATCGCCCTGCCCACCCTCCAGACCCTGGAGCAGACCTACCACGCCGCCAGCATCGACATGATGCAGACCTACCTGACCCGCGCCAACCCCAACGTCGTGCGCCGCGTCCGCCAGCAGAAAAACGGCGGGGATTACCTCTACTTCTACACCGAGAAGCGCACGACCGACTCCGGCCAGTGGGAGACGGAGAAGCCGATCTCCGAGAAGGAGTACATCCGCTATCTGATGGAGGGCGACACGAGCCTGCACACCGTCCACAAGACGAAGTACCGCTTCGTCTATCAGGGCTGCCGGTTTGAGATCGACGTCTACCCGTTCTCCAACGACCGTGCCATCATGCGCGCCGCCCTGCCGCAGGACGCGCCCGCGCTTCAGGCCCCGCCGGAGATCACCGTCCTGCGCGAGGTCACCGACGATCCCGCCTACAAAAACCGCCAGCTGGCCAAAAACCAGCGCCTGTAAACGAGAAAGAGAGCTCCCCCGGCCAGAGCGGCCGGGGGAGCTTTTTCGGTTTTCGGGAGAATTTTTCTCAGCCCCACAGGGCGGTCAGCGATGGGATGACCTGCTTTTTCCGGGATACGACGCCCGGCAGGAAGCAGGTGTGGTCCTTGAGCTGCACGCCGAAGGCCTGCGTGATGATGTCCTCGTCGCCGAGGTACAGCAGGTGCGTGCCCTCGAGCAGCACGTCGGTCAGCATGAGGATCATGAGCGTGTAGCCGCGCTCTTCCATCGTCTTGCGCATGACGGACAGGAACTCGTCCTTGCGCTGCATCATGCGGTTGGAGTCGACGCAGGTGATCTGGCTGACACCGAAATCGTGGTCGGCGATGTGGAAATCCTTGAAATCCGTAAACAGCAGCACGTCGGCCGGCTTGTCGTCGGAGATGGAGGCGGAGAAGATGGTCTGCCCGAGCTCATCAAGCGAAATATTGGCGATGCGGGCCATGCGGTCGGCCATGCGGCGGTCGACGGCGGTGGAGGTCGGGGATTTGAACATGACGGTGTCCGCGACGATGGCGGCGGCGATCAGCCCTGCGAGCTTCGCCGGGGGCATGAGCCCGCGCTCCTGATACATCTCGGAGATGATCGTCGCGGTCGAGCCGACGGGCTCGTTGCGGAAGTAGATGGGGCCGCCGGTCTGGATGTCGGCGAGGCGGTGGTGGTCGATGATCTCGAGGATCTCCGCCTGCTCGAGGCCGGGGACGGACTGCGCCGCCTCATTGTGGTCGACGAGGACGACACGCTTGCGCCGCGGCTTGATGAGATGATACCGCGAGAGTGTGCCGACGACCTTGTCGTTTTCGTCGAGGATCGGGTAGCTGCGGTGGCGGCTTTTGAGTACGATCTCGCGCACGTCGTCGAGATAATCGGTCAGGTGGAAGGCCTCAAGATCCTCCGTCCGGCAGACGCGGGCGACTTCGATGGCGTAGTAGACCATCCGGGCGGCCTTGTAGGCGTCGAACGGCGTGGCGATGATGCAGGTGTTCGTCTGCTGCTGGCGCAGCTCCTCCGGCAGCTCCGCCTGGCAGACGATCAGGCAGCTGACCTGCTGCTCGAGCGCGCGGCGGGCCATCTCCGGCTGTTCGCCGATGATGACGATGGCGTCCGGGCCGCGGAACAGGAGATTTTCGTTATCCTGCGGCAGCGCGATGCTGACCTCGCCGCTGATGGTGTCGGCGAGATATCCGTCTTCGTTGATGATCTTGCCGTCAAGCACGCTCAGGAGGTTGAACACCGGGATCCGGTCGACCCGGGAGTCGGAGAGCGTGCGCATGTCGTAGCTCGCGATCTCGCTCGGCGAGAGCATGCCGTAGAGCTCGCCGTTGTCATTCGTGACGGGGATGGCGGGGATGGATCTGTTGTTCTGCAGCGCGGTCCAGGCGCGGCTGACCGTCACGGCCCCGGACAGGGCGGGCGGCGTATCGTAGTCGAGATCGCGGACCTGCGTGCGCATGGTCTGGATGCGGATGGGCGGCTCAAAGCCGAAGCGGCCGAGCACCAGCCGCGTCTCATCGGAGATGTGTCCGAGCCGGGCCGGGACGAATTCCCGGTCACCCAGCGCGTTGCGCAGCGCCGCATAGGCCATGGCAGAGACGATCGAGTCGGTATCCGGGTTGCGGTGGCCGGTGACATAGATGGGTTCCATGAGAAGCCTCCTTATGCTTGCGGAAATTCGATGCCCTGATGATGCAGGATGAAGCGCACGGGGTAATAGCGGTCAAGATAGTTTTTGCAGTACCATTCGTAGGTCGCGTCGGGCAGGTGGACGAGCTCGGGCGCCTGCGTGCGGAAAAGCTTGAAGGTGGTCTCGTCGCCGGAGAGCAGGGCGGCGGCCAGCTCCATCTCGCCCTCCTGCTCGAGGCGGTGGAGGGCTTTGTCCATGATGGCGGCGCAGGCTTGCTCTTCTTCGCCCGCCAGCAGCTCCATGTTGCCGAGCCAGGCGAGGAAATCGTCGAGCTTCAGCTCGGTCCGCGCCGCGGCGTGGGAGAGCTTGGTGAACTCCGGCTCCGCGTGCCGCTTGAGAATGTCGATGAGGTAGGTCAGCAGGTCATCGTCGAGGCAGACGCTGTCGAGGAAGATCTCGAAGATATCGCGCGTCTCGGTCCTGACCGGTTCCTGCGGCGCGGCGGGCGCGGCGGGGGCCTCCTGCGTCTCCTGCGGCTGCGCGGCCGCGGCCAGCTGGGCGATGGCGGCGTTCAGCTCGGCAGGGTCAAAGCTGTCGTAGTCGGACTGGGGGATCTCGGTGCCGTCCTGCGCGGCGCAGGCGCGGACGAAGGCGGGGATGCCCATCTCAGCGATCCCGGCCTGCAGCTGCAGCGCCTTTTTCAGATCGTCCTGCTCGCTCAGCGCAAGCCCCTCCGGCGCCTGCCGCGTCCCCTCGCAGATCTCGGAGAGATACTGCAGATAATACGGAATGAGAGACATGATCGTCCTCCTGTTTTTTCTTTCAGTGTACCATGCAGCAGGGGAAATGTCAAAAGCTTCACACTGGCTTTTTCCGCTGCAGCAAAAAAGGCTTCCCCTATGAGGGGAAGCCATGGATGTGCGAAAGTCCAAAGCCTCCCCTCTCAGGGGAGGTGGCTCGGCGAAGCCGAGACGGAGAGGTCGCAGCAAATTTGTGACAACCTCTCAGTCAGCCTGCGGCTGACAGCTCCCCTGAAAGGGGAGCCTTTCCCGCCGCAGCGAGGTAACCCCTCAGGCGCTCCGCGCCAGCTCCCCTTTGACAAGGGGAGCCTCGGGTGCGTGCAAAACAATAAAAACCAATGCAAAAAGGTGCAGCCTGACAATCTCAGACTGCACCTTCTATTTACCGCAAATATTCAAACGCAACTGCTCACAAATCCAGTGTACCGTATCAGGCGGCGCGTAGTAAAAACTCGTAGGGTGAGTCTCGTGTGGAACGCCAGACTGAAACATTGGGCCTTACCTAAATTCAGAGGCAGATTGCACCCCGCGTCCCCACGCACTCTTTTCTCCCCTATCTTTTCTCTTGCGAGAGAAAAGATAGGGCCGCCGGAGGCGCGTCAGAAATGACCACGGCGGAACGAATCCTTGCAGGCAAGGCTTCTTATCCTCTGTGCTCGTTTCTTCCTTTCCAAACCGCAAACTGAATTTGCGGTTTGGGTTTCATGGCAAATTTGCAACAACCTCTCAGTCTCGGCTGCGCCGAGCCAGCATCCCTACCCCTTTTGTCCCTTCGGGACATTTCCCCCTGATAGGGGGAATCGGCCCCTGGGAGGGGAGCCTTTTTGCTGCGGCGGGGTCAGACGACGGTGTCGTATTCCCCGGAGCCGCCGGACTGGAAGTAGCGGTGCAGGTCGAAGGGGGAGAAGACGCCGCGGTCGGTGACAATGCCGGAGATGAGGTGCGGCGGCGTCATGTCGAACGCGGGGTAGTAGCCCTTGACGCCTGCGGCAGCCGTGCGCACGCCCATGGCCTGCAGGGTGAAATCGGGGTCGCGCATCTCGATCCGGACGGTGTCCTTCGTCTCGTGGCCGATGTCCGGCGCGCCGGTGACGAAGGTCGGGATGCCGAAGTGGTTGGCGCAGATGGCGATCTGCAGCGTGCCGACCTTGTTGACAACATAGCCGTCGAGGCAGATGGCGTCCGCCGCGCAGGTGAACAGATCCACGTGCTCGCGCTCCATGACGAACGCGGGCATGTTGTCGGTGATGACGGTCACGTCGAAGCCCATGTCACGGCAGACCGTGGCGGTGAGGCGCGCGCCCTGGAAATACGGCCGCGTCTCGGGGCAGAACAGGCGGAAGTCCTTGCCCGCCAGCTTCGCCTCCTTCAGCATCATGCCGACGATCGTCTCGCCGAAGCACTGCGTCATGACCGTACCGCCCGCGGGGATGAGCGGTACGAGATATTTTGCGATCTCGTTGACCTTGCTGTAGCGGCGGTTGTTGGCGTTCACCGCGTGCTCGCGGATGGCAAGGTCGACCGGCCGCCCCTCGCGGAGCGCCAGCTTCGCCGCCTCCAGACAGCCGTCGCAGACGAGCTTCATGCGCTTGGCCGTGGTCGGCCGGGCGTTCGAGATCGTCCCGTCCGCTGCGGCGAGGAAGGCGAGCTGCTCCGCCTCCGTTTTTTCGCGGCATTCATAGGCCGCCAGCGCCATGCCCATGGCGGCTGCGGTGTACGGTCCGGCGCTCTGCGTGACCATGTCGCGGATCGCCTGCGCGACCTCGCCGTGCGTCCGGCAGGTGACGAATTCGGTCTTCGCCGGATACACGCGGCGGTCCAGGATCCGCACCTCGCCCGCGTCGTACCAGGCGACATTCTCATACTGCAGCAGGAAAGCAAGGCCCTCGTCGGCCCGGAAAGTCGTTGTCATACGTCCATCTCCTCTACGATCTTTGTCAGATACCGGCTGAAGCGGCCGGCGACGGCGGCGCCGGTCTCGTTGACCTCCTCGCCGGTGACGGCGGCGCCGGTCATGCCGGCGGCCAGGTTGGTGATGACCGAGATGCCGAGCAGCGGCAGACCGCAATGCGCCGCGGTCAGCGCCTCCGTCACGGTCGACATGCCGACGGCGTCGCCGCCGAGCGCGCGGATGGCGCGGATCTCCGCCGGAGTCTCAAACTGCGGGCCGGGCATAAAGAAATAGACGCCCTCCTGCACGCGGATGCCGAGCTCGTCGGCGCAGGTCTTTGCCAGCGCGCGCAGCTCCGGCGTGTACATCCGGGTGACGTCAAAAAACCGCGAGCCGAATTCGTCGACATTCCGGCCGCGCAGAGGGCTTGCGCCGTTGAGCTTGATCTGGTCGGCGATCAGCATGAAATCGCCGGGGCGGTAGCGCTCGTTCACGCCGCCAGCCGCGTTCGTCACGATCAGCGCCCGGACGCCCAGCAGCTTCAGAAGCCGCACCGGCTGCGTCAGCTGCTCGAAGTCATAGCCCTCATAGCTGTGGAACCGGCCCGACAGGCACACGAGCCGCTTGCCCGCGAGCGTCCCGAAGATGAGCTTGCCCGCGTGGCCGGGCGCGGTGGAGGTGAGGAAGTTGGGGATCTCGTGGTAGTCGATCTCTACCGGGTCCTGCAGCTGTCCGGCAAACGGCCCGAGCGACGAGCCGAGGATCACCGCGATCTGCGGCTCGAACGGCATGCGTGCGCGGACATAGTCAGCGCTCTGCTGATAAAATGCAAACGGTTCGTTCATAAAATTTCCACCTTTTTTGATGATACCCTCATCATACCGCACGGCGGCGGGAAGGTCAACGGCCGCGGAAAAACTTCCCCGCCGCGTTGACTTTCTCCGGCCGGAATGCTATGCTTGTACCAATACAGTTCATACAGTCAGGAGGAGCGGCCGTGATCACCATCAACTACCGGGACCCGCGCCCAATCTATGAGCAGATCCAGACGGAGCTGCGCCGTCTCATGCTGACCGGCGTGCTGCCGCCGGGGAGTCGGCTGCCGTCCGTGCGCGAGCTGGCGGGACAGCTCGCCATCAATCCCAACACCATCCAGCGGGCCTATCGCGAGCTGGAGGCGGACGGCTATATCCTGTCCGTGGCCGGCAAGGGCTCGTTCGTCGCGCAGGTCGACCAGCTGGCCGAGCAGCAGAAAAAGCAGGCCGTGGACGCCTTCCGCGCCGCGGCGCAGAAGCTGCGCCAGCTGGGGCTTACACAGGCGCAGCTCGCGCAGCTGCTCACAGAGGAGGAACCAACGCCATGATCGAGCTTTCCCATGTCACAAAGACCTTCGGCGGCAAAAAAGCGCTGGACGAGCTGTCGCTCCGCGTGCCGCAGGGGGCGGTCTACGGCCTGATCGGCTCGAACGGCGCGGGCAAATCCACGGCCATCCGGCACCTGACCGGCATCTACCGGCCGGATGCCGGGACGGTCACGATCGGCGGTCTGCCGGTCTATGAAAACCCGGAGATCAAAAGCCGCATCGGCTATATCCCGGACGATCTGGGCGTGCTCGGCGGCGGGACGATCCGTGAGCTTGCGGCCTTTTACCGCGCGATGTACCCGCGCTTCGACGCGGCCCGCTTTGACGCGCTGCGCGAGGTCTTTTGTCTGGACGAGCGCACGCCGCTGCGCCGCTTTTCCAAAGGCATGCAGAAGCACGCGGCCTTCTGGCTGACGCTCTGCATCCGGCCGGACTATCTCGTGCTCGACGAGCCGGTCGACGGGCTCGACCCGGTCATGCGGCGGCAGATCTGGAGTCTCGTGGTGGAGGATGTGGCGGGTTATGGCATGACGGTGCTCGTGTCGTCGCACAACCTGCGCGAGCTGGAGGATATCTGCGACCACGTCGGCATGATGCACGCGGGGCGGATGCTGCTGGAGCGGTCACTGGCCGAGCTGCAGGAGAACATCGTCAAGGTCCAGCTCGTGACGGACCAGCCGCTGCCGGAGGACCTTGCAGTCCTGTACGCGAGCACGCTTGGCCGCGTGCAGACGCTCATCATCCGCGGCGAGCCCGCGCAGACGGCGGAACGTCTGGCCGGGACGAAGCCGCTGCTGTGCGACCTGCTGCCGCTGAGTCTGGAGGAAATTTTCATGTACGAGTTGGGAGGGAGCGGATATGACGTCAAAAAACTCATGCTTTGACCGTGCGATCTTCCGCCGCTCCCTGCGGCGGACCGCACCGGTCTGGGGGCTGTTCTGCCTGTATGAGCTGCTGCTGCCGCTGCGGCTGTACAGCTACTGCCGCGGCGTGTCGGTGTGCACGGAGGACTTTTTTGTGCAGGCGGAGCGGACGATTTTGGAAAACGCGGTGACCGGCGCGTCGATCGTGCCGTTTGTCTACGGCGGCCTGCTCGCCTGGGCACTGTTTTCCTGGCTGTTCCGGACGAACAGCGCGTATTTCTATGCAGCCCTGCCGGTCAGACGGCGGACGCTGTTTCTGACCAACTACCTGACGGGGCTGCTGCTGTGCGCAGCGCCGGCGCTGGTGTCGTCGCTGCTGTTATGGGCGGTCGGCGCAGGCTTCGGCGTGTCGGCCTTTTTGCCCGCGATGCAGGTGCTCGCGGCGACGGCGATGGGTTTTTTTGCTGTTTTTCTCGTTTGCGTCGCTGGTGTGCATGGTCGTCGGGCAGATGGCGGCTGCGCCGCTCGTCTACGGGATGCTGAATTTTGCCGCCTACGTGCTCGAGTCGATCGTGCAGCATCTGATGCAGACCTTTGTCTACGGCATGCCCGCGAGTCAGACGACCGCGGCCGAACGCGCCGCAGCCTACGCTTCGCCGGTCTTCGGCCTGCTGCGCGGCGGCTTCCGCGTGGCGACCGAATGGATCGACGCGGGCGCGGTGGGCTATGAGACGGACCCGCATCTGGTGGGCTGGGGGTATCTCGGCATTCTGGCGGGCGTGGGCGTGGTCTTCGCCGTCTGCGCGTATTTGCTGCTGCAGCACCGGGAGATGGAGCGCAGCGGCGACGTGATCGCCGTGCGCCAGCTGCGTCCGGCGGCACTGTATGGGTTCACGATCGGCTGCGCGCTGGTCATCGGCGTGCTGCTGGTCGAGCTGCTCTCGGGCAACGCGGCGGATAATTTCTGGTACGTGCTGCTGTTTTTGACGATCGGTGCGTTCGTGGGCTATTTTACCGGAAAAATGCTCCTGCAGAAGACTGTTTTCGTCTTCCGCAGCGGCTGGGGCGGGTTCGCGGCCTGCTGTCTGGTGCTGGCGATGGTGTTCGGCGCGGCGAAGTTCGACCTGTTCGGCTATTCGCGGTATCTGCCGCAGCGCAGCCAGATCGCGGCGGCCGGGCTGACAAGAAACGAGTATCAGGGCCTCTACACCTCGCGCGATCCCGCGTTCATTGACCGCATCCTGGCCCTGCACACCGCCGCCGTGGAGGAAAAGCCGCGGCAGGAGCAGCGGAAGACGGACTACCAGCGCGGGATCGACCAGACGCAGGGCTTCTACATCAGCTACCGGCTGACGGACGGGCGGCTCCTGCAGCGCTACTACAGCGTGGTCTACAACGAGGCGGACGCGCTGGCGTCCGGCAGCCTCATTTCACAGTTCTCCTCCGTCTACAACAGCCCCGACTGCGTGCGCATCCGCACGGGCTTCGATACGCCGCGCACGGAGGCGAACGTGCTCTCGTGCTATGTGTATTCCAACGCGTCGGACGCGGATCTGGAGCTGACAGGCGCGCATGCGTGGGAGCTCTATGCGGCCTGTCTGGCGGATATCAATGCGGGCCGGCTCGGCGCGGAGGACGTCAGCGGCGTCGGGACGAAGGACGACGCGGATTACACGCCGCTCTACCTGATGTTCATCGTCACGACCAACACCCCGGGCGAGACGGTGAACCTCTACGTCGATTCCATCCCGCAGGGCGCGGACGAGACCGTCCGCGTCCTGGAGCAGGCGGGCGCGGAGATCTATTGGAAGACGAGCTGACGAACGGAACAAAAACTCCGCCCGCGGGCCCTTTGGCCCGCGGGCGGTTTGTCAGTCGAGTACGACGCCCTTTTTCCTGCCGTTTTTCTTTCTCGGATACTCCCGGATCCGGGTGACAAAATCCAGATTGACGATCTCCAGTTCGCCCGTCTTCTTCTCTATGACCATACCGCCGTCATCAATTTCTTTTATCACTCCCTGTACGCTGCCGTCATTTGAAGTGATCGTATAAATGATGCACGCTTCTCCGATAAACCGTTTTGCCAGTTCTTTCATTTCACGGTTCTCCTTGTTCTGCTTTTTTTGATTCAAAATGTGTCTGACTGCCGCCAGTTTCCTTCTTCTTGTGATCCAAGGGATGATCACAAGAAGGAACACGGCAAGCAAAATGAGGTAAGTATTGCCGTTCATTTGCATGTTTCCTTATGGCGCATGATAAAAGCAAGGACCAATTCACCGGCTCCGATGATCAGCCACACAATGCCGATCGTGGTATTTTTCACCCAAAAGAACCAAAGCAGCGACACCAAAAGCCAGGTGACCGCCAAAATAAAACAACCGGTACTGCTGAGCTTCATGACAAGTTCCCCCCTTTGAAAGAAATTACGAGATTTTGCATCCGACCTTGGAATAGCGCATGGCCTCCTTGCAGTACACCGACAAATTGACGATCCAGACGAGGCAGACCGTGAGCGAGGGCAGGAATCCAATATCGAACACAAGCGCACAGACCGCAAGCACAATCGCCAGAACTGTGCAGACCGCATTCGTTGCGGCGTAGGCTTTGAACGCGCACTTGCCGATCATCAGTTTCTCGGCTTCGTCGCAGTCCTCCAGCCACTTCTTCTGAAACTGCATATCGTAGACGGATGCTTTCTTTTCGGGATTGGTCTGCTTGGTGGTGTCCACGCACTTTTGCTGAATCACCGTTGCCTCAGCCATTATGCCGAAAAAAGCAGCAACACCGATGAAAACGATGATCGTGCTGTCCTTGCTGTCAAATGTCGCAAAGCCGCCGGAGTAGGACGCTGCAATCAGAAAATAGGAAAGGATGAAAGCTGCGCTTGTGAGCCAGATCACAGCAGACAGCTTTCTGTCAACCGTATCCGAGATGTCCTCATCCTCGCCATCCCACGCAGCAACCAGTTTCTTTGCACGCCGATAAATCGGGATGCAGACTACCGGCACGATGACTGCCAGCGCCAGCATCAGCCAAGGAGCGATGTGCGTTCCGAAGAACGCTCCCGCTTCTTTCATCATGCCAACCAGTTGATCCAACCCGCCTTTTGCTGCACCGTGACCGGAATAATAACCGACCACGCCGCCGATGATCGCACATACGACCGCAAAAAGCAAAAATTTAGGCAGAGCTTTTCGATTTGCCTGTTTGATTTCGTCATTTTTCATTTTCAGTTTCCTCCTGTAAATAGAAGACTTCTTCTACCGTAACGCCGCAGACCTTCGCGATCGTCAGAGCAAGGGTGACAGACGGCGAATAATCGCCCCGCTCGATCAGGCTGATCGTCTGCCGCGATACGCCGCATAGGCGTCCCATTTCCTGCTGATTCACATTTAGTGCAGCTCTGCGCTCCTTTAAACGATTTCGCAGTATCATACAGCACCTCCCTTGCCTGACAATCTTTCTTGTCTAAATGACAACTATCATTGTCATAACACAGGATACCACAGGAATTCCTTCCTGTCAATAGAACGCATGGAAAAGTTACGGATAAAGTCGCCATGCCTGTCTGTTTGCGGCAGGAACACGATCAGAGAAAAACAACCCCCGGATGATGCAGCGCATCATCCGGGGGCTTGCTTGTGTTCAGGCCCTCAGACGGGGCAGGGGAGTCTTACTTGGCTTCCTCGACGGTGTAGGCAGACGGAGCTGCCGGGACGCCGCGCTTCCACTCGATCAGGTTCACAACGTAGAACGTGATGACGGAGACAAGGCTGCCGAAGACGACCGGCATCATGAACCACAGCGTACCGCCGTTGGACAGGAGCTGCCAGACGACGAAGGCGATGGTGCCGGTGAAGATGGAGATCATGCCGGAGTTCTTCGTGGCCTTCGGAACAGCAAGGCCGAGGCCGTAGGCCGCGAACGGGCCTGCGCAGCGGATGCCGAATGCGAAGGTGTTCATGGCGACGAGGGAGACACCGAACATGGAGATGCCCATGGCGATGAGCGCCGCGATGACGTTGCAGAGACGGGTGTAGAAGATGACCTGCTTGTCCTCGAGCTTCTTCTTGCCGCCGAAGCCGGGATAGATATCGTTGATAATCATCGTGGACATGCACAGCAGGTTGGAGTCTGCCGAGGACATGGTCGCGCAGATGATCGCGGCGGAGATGAGGCCGGTGATGATGCCGGGCGCGTAGGCGCCGGTGACGACCATCATGGCGTTGGAGCCGTTCTCAGCAAGGCCGGGCAGCTGGTCCTTCAGAGCGAAGGCAGCGAGGCCGAGGAGGGTCGGGAAGATGGACATGGCAGCCATCAGGATGGCGCAGAGGAAGGACGCGCGGACTGCAGTCTTCTCGTCCTTGCAGGTCTCGAAACGGGAGACCATCTCGGGGCCGCAGAGGAAGGTGCAGAAGTAGTTGAAGAAGTAGCCGATGATGGAGGCCCAGCCGATCTGGGTCATGTTCAGCTTTTCGCCGGGCAGAGCTGCGGAGATGGCCTGCCAGCCGCCCGCGTACTTCAGGACGATCGGGGTGGCGATCGCCAGGCCGACGAGAATGATGCCGAACTGGATGAGGTCGGAGACCTGGTCCGCGATCATGCCGCCGAAGGTGGTATAGAAGATGGTGACAAAGCCGGCCAGCAGCAGGCAGACGTTCAGGGGGATCGACGGGATCAGAGCGTTGATGACCGCGCCGGAAGCGCCGATCTGGGAAGACGTCAGGCAGAACAGCGACAGAACGCTGAGCACCGCCGTGAAGTTGCTGGAGAGCTTGCCGAAGCGGCGGCCGACGACCTCGGGGATCGTGACAGCCATGGTCTTGCGGATCTTGGGAGCAAAATAAGCCAGGGGGATCATCGCCAGGGACGCCGCCAGGACGTACCAGATCGCGCTGATGCCCCACGCGCCGAAGGCCTTCTGGGCCAGGCCCGTGGTGGAGCCGCCGCCAATGTTGTTGGCGGACAGGGAGAACGCGACCATGAACAGGCCCATTCTGCGGCCTGCAACGAGATAGTCAGCGCTGCCCTTGATGTTGATCTTGCCGACGACATAGCCGATGATCATCATGCCGACCATGTACGCAAGGACAATGATCAATGCACCAGTTTGAATTTCCATATAGTTCCCCATATAGTTCCTCCTTAATCTCTTTCCTGAACGATGAATTCACAATTCGTTCATATTGCGTATTTTATCCGACAATGCCGTACTTTGTAAATTGACGATTTCCACAAGGAAAATTGCCCGCTTTCTTGCAATATAGACAAACAGTGAGAAATGCTCAAAAAATTTCTGATTCTTCTTGGAACTGGATATTTTCGTTATCCCGTGCTGCGTCGCGGAAGACCGACAGCAGCTTTTCCGCGTATGCGCCGAGCAGGGGATAGAGGCAGCTCGTGCCCGCAAGCGTGATCCGGCACGGCGGCAGACTCGTCAGCACGTCGTAGAGCGCGTCGAGATTCCGCCCGTAGCCTGCGGGCAGGGAGAATACGCGCGCAAAGCAGTCGTGCGCCGCGGCGCGGGAGACCAGCTCCCGGCAGTCGATCGTAAAGCTCAGCGGCTCCATACGACCGTCCCTCCGTCGACGGTGAGCTCTGTAAAGCTCGCGTAGTGGTCGGACGTGTAGAAATACAGCCCGTCGTTCGAGAAGATCAGCCGCTCTGCCCCGCGGGAATCTGCGCCGTCGGTGTTGATATCGCACTCGGTATAGCTCCGGCCGGTCTGCTCGGGCAGCAGCCCCTCGCGGTTGCCGAAGCGGTCGCCGCCGATGGCGGCCCCTTCCTGATAGACCTCGACGCTGCCGCCCTCCCAGCCGAGCGCGCGGGCCTCGTCCTTCGTGATATAGTTCTCCGGCAGATGGCCGTAGGTGTCGAGATATAGAACGACATGGTCGACATCATAATAATAGGTATGCTCGCCGACGGTGTCCGTGGTCTCGGAGACCTCGTCCGCCGGGGCCGCTTCGTCCTGCGGCGCTTCCGCAGGAGTTTCCTCAGGGCTTTCCGCGGTGACGAACTGGTCGCCGGATTCCGGGGCCTCGGTCTCATCCGACAGGGCGGCGTCCGCCAGCTCCTGCAAAGTTGTAGTTGAGACACCCACTACCTGCACCATATCGCGCACTGTGCAGCCGCCCAGCACCAGCAGCGTCAGCGCCAGCAAAAGCGCCAGTATCCGTTTCTTCATGATCATTCTCCTTTCAGTTCGCGCGCGATGGCCTGCATCAGCGCCTCCGGCAGCTTTTCCACGCGCCGGTCATAGGTCACGAAGCCGTTGACCTCGTCCTCCACGTCGCTCAGCTGCGTGTAGACGTCGGCGGCCAGCCCGGCCTTCCGCGCCGGGATGATCTGCGTCTCATAGAGCTTCCGCACGGCCTCGCCCAGCGCCTCGGGCGTCTGATAGCCCTTGTAGCCGAAGTTCTTTTCGTTCCACGTGTGGCCCGCGACGGGCAGATTGTACCCGCCAAACTCCGAGAGAACAACAGCCCGGCCCTTCTTGTCGGGCCTAAAGCGGTAGGGCTTGAAATATACGTGCAGGCTCCTGACGTCGCTCACACCCTGGTCGTGCCAGCCGCTGGCGTGGTCGATGAGGCGCGTGGGGTCGAGCTTGCGGACAAGACGCGTGATCTGCTTCGCGTCGAACTGCCCCCAGCCCTCGTTGAACGGCACCCAGAGCACGATGCACGGGCAGTTCTGCAGCTGCCGGATCATCTCCTCCAGCTCCTGCCGGAAGCTGTCGCGGCCGTCCGGGTCGGTGCGGGCGAAGAGGCGGTAATGGCTGTCCTTGAGGTGGATGCCGGTGATGAGCGGGGCGGAGATGGTCAGCAGGTTATATTGCCCGCCGCCGGAGGGCATATCCTGCCAGACGAGCATGCCCAGCCGGTCGCAGTGATAGTACCAGCGCATGGGCTCGATCTTGATGTGCTTGCGCAGCATGTTGAAGCCGAGGCGCTTCATGAGCTGAATATCATAGATCAGCGCCTCGTCCGACGGCGCGGTATAAAGTCCGTCCGGCCAGTAGCCCTGGTCCAGGACGCCGTGGTGGAAATACGGCTCGCCGTTCAGCAGCAGGCAGGGATGCCCCGCCGCATCCTGCCCCGTGCCGACGGTGCGCATGGCAAAGTAGCTTTTGACGGTGTCGGCCCCCAGCGTGACGGTCACGTCGTAGAGCTCCGGCGTCTCCGGCGTCCACAGATGCAGCTGCTCCGGCGCGATGACAGCGCTGCCGCAGCCGTCCGCGTCCGTCCCGCCCTCGGCGACGGGCTCGCCCTGATAGGTGACGGAGACCTTCGCGCCCTGCGGCGCGGCGGAGAAGACCTGCCAGCGGATGCGCCCCTCCGGCAGCTCCGGGGTAAAGAGCAGAGACCCGATATACCGCTCCGGCACCAGCTCCGCCCACACGGTCTGCCAGATGCCGCTTTGCGGCGTGTACCAGATGCCGCCGCGCTTCGTCTTCTGCTTGCCGCGGGCAAGGGGGACGGTGTCCGTGTCGTCGCGCACGGCGACGGTCAGGGTATTTTCGCCCTCCCGCAGCAGCTTCGTGATGTCAAGGGTAAAGGCGGTGTAGCCGCCTGTGTGCGTTCCCGCGAGCAGACCGTTGACGTACACCCACGCCCGCTGGTCCACTGCCCCGAAGTGCAGCAGCGTCCGCATGCCCGCCCGTTTTTTGAGCGGCAGCGGCCGCCGGTACCAGAGCACCTGCCCCGGCCGGAGCGTCTTCCCCACGCCGGACAGCGGCGCTTCCGGCGAGAAGGGGACGAGGATCTGCCCGTCCCACGCGCCGGGGCAGGCGTCGGAGGCCGTAATGGCATAGTCCCACAGGCCGTTGAGGTTATAAAAGCTCTCCCGCACGAGCTGCGGGCGGGGATATTCCTGCAGCACCTGCTGCTTGTCAAGCGTTTCGCCCCAGCGTGTCAGCATGCCGCATCCTCCTTTTTCCGAAGCGCCAGCACCGGCGGCAGGATCAGCAGCAGCACCACGGCCGCCGCCAGGAAAATGGACGGCGTCGGCACCGTCTTCACCACGCCGAGGTCCACATACGTCGAGTCGCTGCCGCGGATGACGGCCGCGCCGATCGCGGGGCCGAGGATCATCGGCAGCAATACGCCGAAGATCATCCGGATGCCCTGGAAATGCCCGGCCTTGCCGGCGGGCGTATGGTCACGGATGACGCCGGAGAGGATGGCCGTCACCAGCATGTAGCCCGACATCATCACGCACCCGGTCACGATCACGGCCGGCATCGACCGCGCGAAGAACATGCCGACCAGACCCGCGAACATCACGCCCGCCGCCGGCAGCACGCACGTTAACTCCCCGAGCCGGTCGATCACCCGGCCGGACAGTACGCTCACCACCGACGCGAAGATCAGCACGATCCCGAGCACGAGCGCATAGCCGTCAAAGTGCAGATAGTTCTGCATATAAATAATGAGATACGGGAAGAAGACCTGTACCGCTACAGAGAACAGGCAGAAGGCCGCGAAGGAGAGATACAGCGCCGGATTCTCCTTCACCACCGCCGGCCGCAGGCCGTAGACGAGCGTCGGCAGATACGGCTCCTTCCGCGGCTCCAGCTTCGGCTCCGGGATGAGGAAGACGGACACGAGACCCGTCAGCACCACCAGCCCGCCGAAGATCCCGAAGAACTTCTGCCATTCGCCGCGCTGCGTCATGCCGTCAAACAGCCCGAAGATGACGAGCATGGAGATGAGCGGCAGGATGGCCAGCACGGATTCGGCCTTGCCCCGGGCCTCGTTCGGCACGGTGTCGGTGATCCAGGCGTTGAAGGCCGCGTCGTTGGCGGTCGAGCCGAAGAAGGTCATCACGCAGTCGAGCACCACGATCATGACTGCGGCTGCCGCCGTGGCCACGGCCGCAGGGAACAGCTTCGCCGCGTTCTCGACCGTCACCAGTCCGAACGCCGCCGTGGAAAGCCCCCACAGCAGATATCCCCCGCAGATGAACAGCTTTCGCTTGCCCACCCGGTCAGACAGCGCGCCCATCAGAAGCGTCGTGAGCGTGGCAGCCGCCGCGCTCCAGCCGACCATGGCGGAGATGTAACCGGGATCTGTGGAGATGGTGTTGTAGAGGTAGACGTTAAAATACATATTTTCGATCGTCCAGGCAAACTGGCCGACCAGTCCGACAAGAACGAGCGTCAGCCACACGCGCGGGGAAAGCTTTTTCATATCCGATTCCCTCCGGTCATTCAGATTCTGCGCTGCCACAGTATTTGGAGTCAAGCGCGATATGGTCTTCGATGCAGAATTCACCCGTCCACGCGTTCGCCGTTACGCAGATCACGGACCGGCCGTCCGGCGTTTTTCCGGCGCTCGCGCAGCAGTTCATGGCCTCGGCGGTGTAGCCGGTCTTGGCGGCCGTGATCTCCGCCCCGCCGAGACTGTATTCGTGGTGGACGCGGTAAAGGAATTTATTCGTCATGGCCAGCCCGTCCGGATGCTGCTCCGTCCGGCTCGCGCGGTAGTTTTCCGCGCTGAGGACCTCGGCGCAGACCTCGTTCTGCAAAGCCGCCTGCAGGATCAGCGCGATCTCCCGCACGGTCGAGTAGTGGTCCTCGTCGTGCAGGCCGCTGGTGTTCATGAAGTGGGTGCTGGTAAGCCCCAGCGCGGCGGCCTTTTCGTTCATCATGGTCACGAACGCTTCCTCGCTCCCGGCGACGGCCTGCGCCAGCGCCTCCGTCGCCTCCGCGCCGGAGGGGACGACCGCGCCGTAGAGCAGATCCCGCATCGAGACCGTCTCGCCGTCGACAAACCCGGCCATAGACGCCCCGGCCAGATAGATGGGGTCGATGATGGCCTGCGTCATGGTGAACGTGGCGTCCAGATCCGGGAGATTTTCCGCCGCCACCAGCAGCGTCATGACCTTCGTCATGGACGCGGGATAGATCTTCGCGTCCGGGGCCTTCTCTGCCAGTACGGTCCCGCTCTGCACGTCGACCAGCACCGCGGAGGAGGAATAGAGCTCCAGATCGAGCACCCGCGTCGCCTCGGTCGACTGCGCGAGCGTCAGCGCGGGCGCCTCCGGCTCCGGTTCCGGCTCGGGCGCAGGCTCGGGCTCCGGTTCCGGCTCGGGTTCCGGTGTGGGTTCGGGTTCAGCGGGCGTCTGCGGCTCCGCAGGCGTCTCGGCGGTCTCGGGCGCGGTGATGGGGGTATCGAGATAGGGCTTTATGAGCTGCCGGTGCGCGTAAAACGCCGCCCCGGCCAGAAGCGCGGCCGAAAGCGTCACAAGCAGCACGATGCGCAGCACGCGGCGGCGCCGGGCCAGCCGCCGGTCACGCAGCCGCCGGAACGCCGGGGCATCTTCGGGAGAAAACCCGGATTCAGGTTCATGGTTCATGGCAAGGTCTCCTGCGATTTCAGATATTTTTTCTATTTTACCACATTTTTTCCGCTGCGAAAAGAGGCAAAGCGCCGCTCTACCGGCGGTAGAGTCCGGGTCCGGTTTTTTAGATAGCATTTTGCGGCCGGGTGCGGTATAATGATCAACATAAAAATCAAATTCAAACCGGAGGTTCTTATGGACAAACGCTTTCAAATCGTAACGGATTCCTCCTGCGATCTGCCGCAGGCGATGGCGGACGAGCTGGATCTTGCCGTCCTGCCCCTGCATGTACATATCGGAGAAGAGACCTATGCCAACTATCTGGACGGCCGTGAGATCGGCTTCCATGACTTTTTTAACCGCATCGCCTCCGGGGAGAAGGCCACGACCAGCGCCGTGAACGTTGAGGAATTCAAGGTCGTCATGGAGCAGAAGCTGCAGGAGGGGCTGGATATCCTCTTCATCGGCTTCTCCTCCGGCCTCAGCACGACCTATCAGTCCGGCGCGATCGCCTGCCAGGAGCTGCAGGAAAAATACCCCGAGCGCCGCCTCATCGCCATTGACTCGCTCTGCGCGTCCATTGGCGAGGGCCTGCTCGTCTACCTCGCGGCCAAAAAGCAGCAGTCCGGCGCGTCTATGGACGAGGTCGCGGACTTCGTCCGCGAGACCATCCCGCATCTTTGCCACTGGTTCACGGTCAACGACCTGATGTTCCTCAAGCGCGGCGGCCGCGTCGACGCGGCGACGGCCCTCGTCGGCACCGTCCTGCAGATCAAGCCCGTCATGCACATGGACGACGCCGGTACCCTCAAGAACGTCACCAAGGCCCGGGGCCGCAAGGCCGCGCTCAAGGCCCTCGCCCAGCGCCTGGCCGACACCGCGACCGACCCCGCCGACCAGACCGTCTTCATCTGCCACGGCGACTGCCTGGACGATGCGGAGTACACCGCCGAGCAGATCCGCGCGCTGGTCCCGGTCAAGGATATCATCATCAACTACGTCGGCCCCGTCATCGGCGCCCACACCGGCCCCGGCGTCATCTCCATCTTCTTCGTCGGCACACACAGATAAAAGCCCGCCCGAAGGCTCCCCTCTCAGGGGAGCTGGCTCGGCGCAGCCGAGACTGAGAGGTTGCTGCAGATCTGCAGGGATAGACCCAAACCGCAAATTCAGTTTGCGGTTTGGAAAGGAAGAAACGAGCACAGAGGATAAGAAGCCTTGCATGCAAGGCTTCGTTCCGTCGTGGTCGTTTCTGACGCGCCTCCGGCGGCCCTATCTTTTCTCTCGCAAGAGAAAAGATAGGGGAGAAAAGAGTGCTTGGACGCGTTTGGTGCATGCTGCATCTGATTTTAGGCAAAAACCAGTGTTTCAGTCTGGCGTTCCACACGAGACTCACCCTACGGGCGTCTTACTACGCGCCGCCTGATACGGGGGCATCAGATTTGATACTAGTTGCCGTAGAACAACTGCTATAAATAGAAGGTGCAGACCAGATTTGCTGGTCTGCACCTTTTTGCGTGGAGGTTATCTTTATTTGTCCCGCCCCTACAGAATGCGCCCCAAAGGCTCCCCTTGCAGGGGAAAGCAAGCGGGCCCCAACTTATTTCTTCGTCTGCGCGATCATCAAAATGCCCTGCGTGAGGCTGATCTCGGCTTCGGGGGCGGCGAATTCGTTGCTGACGCCGAGGGGGACGCGGTTCGTGAGCACGGCGTCCTCCAGCCGGTATTTGACCCCGCGCAGGCAGACGCCGGTGCAGCGATCCGTCAGCGAAAAGACCGACAGGCCCCAGCCCTTGCGTCTTGGCAGCCGCAGCGTGCCGCCGGTCAGGAAGGTGATCTCCTCACATTCGTCGAGAATGGTGACGTTTGCGCCCTCAGCCGCGGCCGAAGCGGCGTTCTGGATGTTTGCCAGCGTGTGGTCGAGCCGCCCGCCGAGCGCGCAGACGAGGATCAGCGTCCGGTACCCCTGATCCAGCGCATGGCGGATGGCGTGGCCGGTGTCGGTGTCGTCCTTCTCCGGCTGCAGCCGCTCGACCGGTACTGCGGGGTCGACCGCGCCGTCATACGAGTCAAAATCCCCGATGAACAGATCCGGCTGCAAGCCGAGCCCCGCGCAGTAGCGGTAGCCGCGGTCACAGGCGATGACAAAGTCGCCGGGCTGCGGCTGCGGCGCGGGGCCGGGGCGGCCGCCGGAGACGATGATACAGCGTTTTTCCATTTTGTTTACCTCTGTTTTTTTGCATGGGCATGCCGCACGGCGTGCAGCAGCATCTCAAACAGGCTCAGCGTCAGACTGACGCCGGCCGCGATGCCGAGCACGAAGGCCGTGACCCGGTAGCCGTGGAACTGCGCCTGTGCCCAGTCCTGCTGGACGACGGCGCTCATGGCGTAATACAGCGTCGCGCCCGGCACCAGCGGGATGAGGCCGACGATCAGATACTGCTGCGCGGGCGTCTTTTTGACGCGCGCGAGGATCTCGGACCAGACCGCGGTGACGGCGCTGGCCGCGAACGACTGCACGAAGACCGACTGCGTCCAGACCCCCGCGAGCAGATACGCGCCCCAGCAGAGCGCGCCGCCGAGCGCCGCGAGCGGCAGCAGCTGCTTGCGGACGTTAAAGAGCAGGGCGAAGCCCGCCGAGCCGAGCAGGGCCGTCAGGAGCGTCATGAAATTGGACATCGCTACACCCCCAGAAGCCAGCCCGCCAGCGCAAAGCCCAGCGCCAGCGCGGCTGCCCACAAGATCGTCTCAATCAGGCGCATGACGCCCGAGATCGTGTCGCCGATAAAAATATCCTTGACCGCGTTCGTAAAGGCCAGCCCCGGGATCAGCAGCATGATATCGCCGATGATGACCTTGTCGCTGTGCAGCGCGGGCACGAGCCTGCGCGCAAGACAAATGAGCCCGCCGACGGCGAACGCCGAAAGAAAGTTGAACAGCACTTTGTTCTTACATAGCGGCGGCAGCACGATCTGCAGCACGCACAGAACCAGCGCAAACAGTCCCGCGGCCAGTCCGTCGAGCGCTGTGCCGCCGAAAAACACGGCAAGCGCGCCCGCGGCCAGGCAGCTGCCCGCAAAGAGCTTCCACCGCGCAGGCTCGCAGCGCTTGGCCAGCTGCAGCCGGTCATAGAGCTCCGGCACGGGGAAGGGGTGCTCGCAGTAGCTGCGGCTGATGGCATTGATGGCCTCGAGCTTACTGAAGTCCGTCATGGCGGATTTTTCGATCCGCCGCGTCTGCGTGGCGGCCGAGCCGTCGGCAAAGCACATCGTGAGCACGATGCTCGACGTGATCACGAACACGTCCATGCGCACCGCACCGTAGGCCTTTCCCATGCGCGAGAGCGTCTGCTCGACGCGGCGCACGTCCGCGCCGTCAGCCAGCATGCTCTCGCCCAGCTCCAACAGCGTATGGAGCATCAGATCCGTATCCTGCACGCGCACACCTCCCGGCTGCATTTCCTTTGAGCTATTAGTATATCACGCCCGGACGGCCGGAGCAAGTGGGGGATACATTGACATTCATCCTGTTTTGTGGTTCAATATTCTAAATAAAAATACGGAGGCGGACCCATGTTCCTGTTCTATACCAACCCGATCCTCATTGCCGCGGCGGTGCTGCCGGCCATCTTCCTGCTCGTCCACGTCTACCGGGCCGACAAGCTGGAAAAGGAGCCTGCGCCGCTGCTCATCTCGCTGGTGCTCTACGGCATTGCCGCCACCTTTATCGCGCTCGTGCTCGAGCGCGCGGGGAGCTTTCTGCTCGGGCTGTGGTTCGAGGAGGGGAGCGTGGCGTATAACGCCATCATGTATTTCGGCATCGTTGCCTTTTCCGAGGAGGGCGCGAAGTATTTCCTGCTCCGCCGCCGGACGTGGCATTCCGCCGCGTTCAACTGCCAGTTTGACGGCGTGGTGTACGCGGTGTTCGTCGCGCTGGGCTTCGCGCTGTGGGAGAATATCAGCTACGTGCTGATGTACGGCCTGTCCACCGCGCTGGTGCGCGCCGTGACGGCCGTGCCGGGCCACGCCTGCTTCGGCGTGTTCATGGGCGTGTGGTACGGCCTTGCCAAGCGGCTGCACGGACAGGGGAGAGACAGCGCGTCCAAGCTCTGCCGTGTGCTCGCCCTGCTGCTGCCTGCCCTCCTGCACGGCTGCTACGACTTCATCGCCTCCATCGAGTCGGTCCACTACGGCTGGCTGTTCGCAGCCTTCGTGGCGATCCTGTTCGTGCTCGCCTTCATCCTTGTCAGGCGCCAGGCCAGACACGACCGCTACATCAACAATTACGACGCGGAATATCTGTAAAAAACGCGCAAAAAACCCGCTGCCGTGAGGCAGCGGGTTTTTTATTTTATGCTCAGTGACCGGCGTTCATCTGTGCAGCGACTTCGGCAGCGAAGTCTTCCTGCTTCTTCTCGATGCCCTCGCCCTTTTCGAAGCGAACGGCGTCGACGAACGTGACCTTGCCGCCCAGAGCCTTGGCCGCGGAGGCCATGTACTGTTCAACAGACATGGAGCCGTCCTTGACGAAGGCCTGCTGCAGCAGGCAGTTCTCCTCGTAGAACTTGTTCAGCTTGCCGGCAGCGATCTTTTCCTTGACCTGCTGGGGCTTGGTGGCCATCTTCGGGTCGTTGTCCATCTGAGCAACGAGGACCTTCTTCTCTTCCGCGATGACGTCCTCGGTGACGAGGCTCTTGTCCCAGAAGCGGGGGTTCAGGGCCGCGATCTGCATCGCGACGTCCTTGCCGATGGTGGTGGCGTCGATGCCGCCCTCCACAGCCAGGTTGACCAGCACGCCGATCTTGCCGCCGGCATGGACATAGGACACGGTGGTGTTCTTGTCGAAGCGGGCGAAGCGGCGGATCTGCAGGTTTTCGCCGATGGACATGACCTTCTCAGGCAGGACCTCGGAGACCTTCAGCTCGGTGCCGGGGTAGGTGCAGTCCTTGATGGCCTCGACGTCTGCGGGGTTGTTCTCGAGAACGACCTGGCAGATGTCCTTGACAAACTGGACGAACGGAGCGGACTTCGCGCAGAAGTCGGTCTCGCAGTTGACCTCGACCATGGCGCCGACGCCGCACTTCTCGCAGACAGTCGCGTAAGCCATGCCCTCAGCCGCGATGCGGCCGGCCTTCTTGGCAGCCTTGGCCAGGCCCTTTTCACGGAGCCATTCCACAGCCTTGTCCATATCGCCGTCGGTCTCGGTCAGGGCCTTCTTGCAGTCCATCATGCCGACGTTGGTCATTTCACGCAGTTTCTTGACATCAGCAGCAGTAAATGCCATTGTAATTTCCTCCTGTATGTTTCTTTTGAAAAGCGCCCGTCATGCGGCGGGCGCTATAGATATTCCGAACTTATTCAGCGGCTGCGGGAGCTTCGGCCTCGGCTGCGGGAGCCTCGGTGTTCTCTTCGCCCTGACGGCCTTCGGTCACGGCGTTGGCCATGGTGGAGGCGATCAGACGGATGGCGCGGATCGCGTCGTCGTTGCCGGGGATGACATAGTCGACTTCGTCAGGATCGCAGTTGGTATCGACGATGGCGACGATGGGGATGTGCAGCTTGCGGGCTTCTGCGATAGCGTTGCGCTCCTTGCGCGGGTCAACGATGAACAGCGCGCCGGGCAGCTTCTTCATTTCCTTGACGCCGCCGAGATACTTCTCGAGCTTGGCGATCTCGCCCTGATGCTTGATGACTTCCTTCTTGGGCAGCATCGCGAACGTGCCGTCGGCTTCCATCTTCTTGAGCTGAGCCAGACGGTCGATACGGGTGCGCATGGTGCGGAAGTTGGTCAGCATGCCGCCGAGCCAGCGGGCGTTGACGTAGTACTGGCCGACGCGCTCCGCCTCTTCCTTGATGGCGTCCTGCGCCTGCTTCTTGGTGCCGACAAACAGGATGGACTGGCCGTTGGCGGCCAGATCGCGGACAAAGTTGTAGGCCTCTTCGAGCTTCTTGACCGTCTTCTGCAGGTCAATGATGTAGATGCCGTTGCGCTCCGTGTAGATGTACGGGGCCATTTTCGGGTTCCAGCGGCGGGTCTGGTGGCCAAAGTGGACGCCAGCTTCGAGCAGCTGCTTCATGGATACGACTGCCATTGTGTGTTCTCCTTTTTGTTTTGACCTCCACAGAGCTAACCGCCCTCACTCCGCGCCGCGGAGCACCGGAAGACGCCATCGCCCTGTGTGTGGGTTCGTAATGTCGCTGTTTTCGCACAGCGCCTTGACATTATAGCGGAAAACCGCCCGGAATGCAAGCACTTTTTTGCGGTTTCACCCGCATGTGAAAATGCTATCAATAAGAGTAACAAAGGGAAATCCCTTGTTACTCTTATTTTTTTTGTCGTAATCGGAGGTGAAAAAGCCATGAGCGAAAAATACATTAGCCCCGCCGAACGGGAGTATATCGCCAAGGCGTGGCGCAATTACGCGAGTGTGGCGGAGATCGCCACGCACCTGGGGAAATCCAGAAAAACGATCTACGCAGAATTACGGAGAGGCCAGGACGGCGAAAAGCTGGACCGGAACCAGCGCCCCGCCTATGACCCGGAACTGGCGCAGCGCCGTTTCCAGGCTAACCTCCGACGCAGAGGCAAGCCACAGCAAGCGGGAACCTGATACGGACGCGAGAGGTGAACGCCATGGACGACAGAAGCACAGCCATTTCCGCGGCGGAGGTGGCGGACGACGGGGCGGAGATCGCGGCGGCGGTCAAAGTGGCCAAGGCTTTCCGGGACAAGCTGGAGGCCGCCGGGATCTCCTATCACGAATTGATGGCGCTGGAGCAGGCACATGAGGACCTGGGCAACATGGCACACAATATCCTGCTGGGCTGGGAGAATGGGGAGGGTTTTCCGCATGAGTGAAAACACTATGCTGGTGCCGCAGATGGGCATAAACATGGAGCAGGCCACGGCAAACTGTGAGGAACTGGCCAAGGCGATCCGCGAGATTACGGCGGGCGTTCTGACCACGGTAAACAGTTTCTGCAGATGGATCCAGCGGGTGGCGGCGGAGGTGGCAGCACAGCAGGAAATGGAAACGGCGCTGCGCTGGGCGTCGGTTGACAACCGCCCGCTTTATAACCGCTACCGCCACACCAAAAAGAAGCGGATCCGCAAGAAGTACGCCAAACGGATCCTGGAATGGTACAGAACGGAGGTGGCCCCGTGTTGAGGCTGAAAGCCAACAAAACCAGCCTTTACAATCTGGTGGCGACATACAAGCCCCTGCCTGGTATGCGCCGTGTGGATTTCCAGAAAGCGAATGGCCGCCCGGACTACTGGCTGGAATGGACGACGGACGACGGCCACACGAAAGCGTTTCTTTCCTCCTCCCTGGGGCACCCGATCCTGACGATCACGACGCACGACGCGGCGGGCGGGCAGCTGTACCATGAGGCGCACCGCCTTTCCGTTGAGGGACTGCGGGAGCGCGGCATGGTGGAGGAAGTCACCACCGCTATGGAGAGGAGGCGGCAGGCACATGGCAGAGCGTAACGACATGACCGCGGCCCTGGTGACGGCCTACACCTCGCCGCAGCTGGCCGCAATCAACGAATACCTGGAGGCGGAAAAGGCCGTCAGGGCTGCGGCTGAAATATTAGGGCTTGACGCGGATCTGATGATTGCGGAGGCGGAGGGGCTGGCACGGGCTACGACATTTTCAAACGTGGAGGCCCTTTATTTCGTGGCAGATCAAGCCGCCAGCGGAAAGCGGGAGGTGAACGGCCATGCCTGACCATATCCCCCTCCCCGCCAAACAGTACAGCGTGATCTATGCGGATCCGCCGTGGGCATACCAGCAGGCCGGAGCCACCGCAAAGGCCCGCGGCACCGCCGTGAAGCATTACCCCACCATGACCACCGCGGAAATATGCGCCCTGCCGGTGCGCGAAATCTGCGGGGGGGGGGTGCGCTTGTTTCATGTGGGCGACATTCCCCAATATCGCGGAGGCCATCAAGGTCATGGAGGCGTGGGGCTTTACATACAAAACCGCAGCTTTCGTGTGGGTCAAAAAGAACCGGAAGAACGGCGGCAATTTCATGGGCATGGGCGCCTATACCCGCGCAAACGCGGAGGTTTGCCTGCTGGGCGTAACGCCGGGCTTTAAGGCCAAGACGCAGATCCGCGCCCACAATGTCCACCAGATTATAGAAGCCCCGTTCGAGGGGCACAGCAAGAAGCCGGACGAAACCCGCCAGCGGATCGTGGAACTGCTGGGCGACGTGCCAAGGCTGGAAATGTTCGCCCGCCAGAGGGCTGACGGCTGGGACGCCTGGGGCAACGAAGCCCCGGAAGCATAGGAGGAACGGCAAATGTCTGATTTTTTAGAAAGAAACGGCCTGCAAACCGTGGCCCAACATTTCAAGGATCTGTTTCTGGCCAGCGTCCACCGCGACGGTGCGGAGGAACTGCTGGAGCGGCTGGAGAATGAAACGGACTTTTTCGAGGCCCCGGCGGGAGCCAAGCACCACGGCGCTTTCCCCGGTGGCCTGGTTATTCACAGCCTGAACGTTTACCGTCGTCTGCGGGAAATCACGATCCGCGACCTGACGCCCAGGGACGCGCTGGGGCCTGCCCCCATCTCCGAGCAGGAGGAGGAAACCGTGGCGATCCTGGGGCTGCTGCATGACGTGTGCAAGGCAGGCGTGTACCACATTGAAAGAAAACGCCGCAGGAACCCGGAAACGGGTGTGTGGGAGGACTACCTGGGTTATACGTTCCGGGATCCCCTCCCCCTGGGGCACGGAGAAAAGAGCCTGTACCAGATCGCCCGGTTTATCCGGCTGGAGGATCACGAAGCCCTGGCAATCCGCTGGCACATGGGAGCCTATGACACGGCGGCCCGTACAGACCTGCGGGACCTGTCCGCGGCCATGGACGCAACGCCATGGGTGTGGCGGCTGCATGAGGCTGATATGTGCGCCGCCCATATTGACGAAAGGGGCACGGACGAATGACAAAGCTGCTATGTAAGCCCTGCGCCGTCGATCTGGCGGCCAGGGGTAAAACTGTAAAACCCGTCGCGCAGAGGTGTGAGAAAATCACCTGTTCGGAGTGCGGACGCCGCCGGTTCGGTATCACCTATGAGGTGACCGGGCGGGCCACCAGAAAAAAGGAGGTAACGAAGAAATGAGCCAGAAAGGCGAAAAATACGCCCGCCGCATGGAGCGGCGCGTGGACAAGCTGGAGCAGGACGTGGCGGCCATCACCACCGAGCAGACCACCCAGGGGGTGCGGATCTCTGCCGTGGAGGACGATCTGGCCGTTTACCGGGCGGCGGTGTCCGCCCGTGAGTTGAAACAGGCCGCGGCGGAGGTCAAGGCGGCCAAGGAGCGCAGAACCGCCCGCGCGGCGGAGCGGGAGCGCAAAGCCCGCCGGCGCAATAAGGTTCTGGCCTTTATCGCCCTGGCGCTGTTCGTTGCCGTCTGCGTGGTCATGGCGGCCAAGGCGTACAGCGAGGAACCGGCGGCGGAACCTGCCGCGCCGGAAGCGTCGGCGGCCCCGGCGGCAATCCTGCCCACGGAATTGCTGTTCACCGCGGCGGCGGAGGAGGAATACATGGAGGACCCGCAGGAAACGGAAAAGATCGAGGAGGCGCTGCTGGCGCAGGGTTATTTCTCCCTGGCGGTTCCTATGCCATACGAATGGCAGGACTACATGAGGACGTACTGCGAGGAATACGGCTGCCCCTATCCTCTGGCCCTGGCGGTGGCACAGACGGAAAGCAATTTCGACATGGACGCCGTGGGCGCCTCTGGTGAGGTGGGGATCATGCAGTTAAACCCAGGCCCCGGCGGTTCCTACCATGCGGAGATCCAGGCAGCCACGGGGCTGGACCCCACCACCACCTCCGGGAATATCGCGGGCGGCTGCTACAAGCTGGGCCTGTATCTGGCCAAGTATGGCAGCGTCGAAAAGGCCGCCATGGCCTACAACATGGGCGAGGGCGGCGCGAGAAGCGCATGGGACAGCGGGATCACCTCCACCGACTACTCCAAGGCAGTCAAGGAGGCCATGGAAACATGGGAATGTACGGTGAACGCCTGGGGCGGGGTGTAACCCGCGAGGCCGCCCGCAAGTATGAAACGTCTGTGACGGAGCGGGCACGGCGGGAACGCTGGCAGGCCAGCGGCTGCGCCAGAGTGGTAAGCCGGAAATATGGCACCGTCGTGGTGCCGCACGGTTCCAATTTTGCCGCCCTGCTGAACGCGGCGGAGGTTTGGGGCTGTGACTGGACAGAAATACGGGACGCGGAGGTGTGGAGGGCCGGCAAGGAGGAAAGGCCGGTGCCTATGCCGCACCTTATATAAAAGGAGGGTTTCAAATGCTGATTAACGAGGGCGGGCTGATCCGCGCCATCAAAAGAGCCTACAAAGCGGGCGGGTACACCGTCCTGAACACCGGCAACGACGTGGCCATTTACACGGATCACTGGTTTGCCATGGCCAACCGCGCCCTGCTGCCGCGCAAGGTGCTGGCCACCATCGTGGAACACATGGGCATGATCCCGGAGCGAGATATGCCCACGTCGATCATTAAGGACACGGAGCCGCAGCTGGTTTTGAGAGAAACGGCGGCGGACGATATGGACCACTGGCGCGGCGGTGACCGCGGCGAGGAGGTCACCATGGTGCCGGTGATTATGCAGGGGTTCCAGATTTACCAGCCGCCCGGCGGCGGTGCCTGCTGGGGCGTTCCCCTGTACCTGGTGGACATGATCGAGCGGGATCCAGCGGAGCATATCGGCGCGGACGTGATCGACAAGGATCGCCTGCTGTGGGAGGCCGACGGCGAGGCCGTGGTGATTAACGCAGTACGGAAAGCCTGTTCCGGCTGGGCAAAGGAATGGGAGCGGGCCGTGTGGAACGCCCTGGAGGGTGTGGACCTCCACAAAGAGGAGGCCGGGCGGTGAATAACTTTGAAAGGATCACGGCCTCCCCGGAGGCCCTGGGGGACTTCCTGGGCGCCCTCCCTATCCTGTCCGGCCCGTGGGACGACGATTTCCACCGGGTATTTTGTGACAGCTGCGACGCGGAGAACTGCGACGCTGAAAACTGCGCCCACCAAACTGAACGGAATAGCCCTACCTGGTGGCTGAAACGGGCATACACCGGCAGCGGCCCGGTTAAGACCGACAGCACGAACCCATATAAGCGGCAGGCCGCAGACCTCCGCCTGGAGGCCATGCACCAGCGGGACCGTTTTGGTCGGAACCTCCTGGCCACGGAACTGGAGGAAGCGGCGGCCACCATTGAGGCGCTGGCGGAGAAATTGGAGGCGGCGGAATGAAAATACTGATCGGCGGAAGCCCCTGCACACATTGGAGTATCGCACAGACGAAGAACCGCGAAACGGAAGCCAGCGGGATCGGCTGGGAACTGTTCTTGAATTATCGTATTGCACGGGATAAGTACCAGCCGGATTTTTTCCTGTACGAAAACAATAAAAGTATGTCGCCCGCTATCCGGGCGCAGATCACGGCAGAGTTAGGCGTGGAGCCTGTCCTGATTAACAGCGCCCTGGTGAGCGCACAGAACCGCCAGCGCCTGTATTGGGTGGGCAGACGGAACCCGGACGGCACATACAGCCAGGTGGCGGTGGAGCAACCGGCGGATCGTGGGATCATCCTGCGTGACATTCTGGAAAGCGGCGTCTGCTGGAAAGAAAAAGGGTATGCCCTACTGTCCACAACCGGCGGAACCACGGCGGGCGGCACAGTTACCGGGCACCAGCGGAATGGCGCTGCGGAACCTGTACGAATTGGCGAAATTGAGAGCGCAGCGGCGGAAACCAGATTTGACACCAGTAAGCAGTACAAAGTCTATTCCCCTGACGGAAAAGCCACGGCATTATGTGGGAACGGCGGTGGCGCTGGAGCAAAAACCGGGCTTTATGCCGTACCTGTGCCGGAGCCTGTAAACGAAACCGTGGACGGGAAAGCCCAATGCCTGCGGGCTACCTACTACAAAGACGGGATCCGCAACCTAGTGGGAAATACTGTGGATCGCAAAACCTGTGTGGCCATTCCTGTGCCTGCGGCGGGGCGTATCGTGGGGCGCAGGATCAACGAGCAAGGCCACCGCGACGATTACAACGAAGCAATCCCACATTTCCAGTATTTCGAGGTGAACGAGGATTCGCAGAAAACCAACTGCCTGACGACTGTTCAAAAAGACAATATGATCGCCGTCCCCGTCCGCGTCGGTGCCATGCCAAACAAGGACGGCGAACTGGGCACCAGCCAAAGCCGCCGCATTTACAGCACCGACGGCAAGAGCGTTTCCCTGCAGGCAAGGCCAAACGGCGGCGGTGCCGACGGCGCAGCCACCGGCCTGTATGCTGTACCTGCCGGTATGGCGTGGCGTGGGCGTGAAAATGGTTCCGCCTTTGAAATGCGGGACGACCAGAAAAGCAACGCCGTGGCCGCCACCGGCCACCAAAGCCGTCTGGTGATTGAGGCGGCGGACGGGAAGCAAATGCCGGTTTATGAGGTTCGCGGCGGATATATCACCATCAAAGGAAAGACATACCCCATTAAACTGGCAGACGGATTTTACATCATTCGCAAGTTGACCGTGACGGAATGTAAACGCCTCCAGACCGTGCCGGACACATACGCCTTTCCTGTCAGCGACACCCAGGCGTATAAAATGCTGGGCAACGGCTGGACCGTGGACGTGATCGCCCACATTATGAGCCATTTTACCGGGCTGACGGAGGAGCCGGTGGAAGTGCTTTCCATGTACGACGGTATGAGCTGCGGCCATATTGCGCTGGACAAGCTGGGGGCGGCGATTACCGCCTACTATGCAACCGAGATCGACAAATACGCCATCCAGACCACACAGCATAATTACCCGGACACCGTACAGCTGGGCGACGCTTTCCAGGTTCGCGCGGAGGACTGGCACCTGCCGGAACCGGCGGGAATGGAGGAGAAAGAATGAAGTGGGATCAGAATAACCCGGAAAAGGTCAAAGACTTTATTGCAAAGATGAAACAGGATTACGCTTTCAAAAAGGCGTATGCAGCCCGCAGGGCGTGGGAGTTCTACAACCACCCTGACGTGGCGGGAATGTGCTATGTAGCCGTCGGCGGGCTGGATAGTATTACGCTGTTTCTTTTCCTCCGGTCAATCGGGATCGATGTGCCGGGCACATCGGTTTCAATGCTGGAGGATCGCAGCATACAAAAAGTTCACAAGGCGCTGGGGATCCGTGCCCTGCGCCCCGCAAACGGGCCAAAAGATCGCCCGTACACAAAAATTGAGGTTATCAAAGAACACGGGTTCCCTGTTCTTTCAAAAGAAATTGCCGGGAAAATCAGCCTACTGCAGCACCCGTCAGAGAAAAACGCGACTGTGCGCCACGCAATTATGACAGGCGAAACGGGCGCATACGGCGGGTATAGGAAAAACACCAGAATGAAAATGAGCCAAAAGTGGCTGGAGAAGTTCGGCGGGCCGGAAAATGAAAAATACGGGACGAACTACCAAACGGCCCCGTTCAAGGTTTCAGACCTGTGCTGTTATTACCTGAAAGAAAAGCCGTGCAACGATTACGCCAGGAGCAGCCGGCGGTTTCCGTATATGGGGCTTATGGCCTCCGAGGGAGGCCGCAGACAAAAGGCGCTTATGCTGAACGGCTGCAATTACATTAGCAAAGATACCAAGAGATCCGCACCCTTTGCGATTTTCACACGGCAGGACATTTTGACCCTGGCGCTGGAAATGGAGGAATATTACCAAGAGCATTGGCAGGAGTTTAAGCCGATCACCGGAGAAAATGAGGACGGAAGCCTGTTATATGGTGATCCTATCCACCTGGAAACAATCGTGCCAGAAATCTATGGCGAAATCGTCCGCGACCCGTTGGAAATGACGGAGCAGAAAATTGACGCCTACAAGGAGGAGCATAACGGAGCGGAACCGGAGGGACAACTGCGGACCACCAAAGCGCAGAGAACAGGCTGTTCAATGTGCGGGTTTGGGGTTCATATCGAGAGTAGGCCGCACAGATTTGACCGCCTGCGCTATACCAGCCCTGGAGAGTGGGAAATGTGGATGAAGCATATTTGCCAAGACGAAAATGGCGAATGGTACGGCTGGGGGCGTGTTCTTGATTATATCGGCGTGGGCTGGGAAGATGATCTTTTTGACGCCACCGCGCCAAAACCGTTGTGCGAGGACTGCGTGGCCAGACTGGGGAAAGACTTCACCATGGAGCAGCCGGCGGAAGCCTGCAACGAAAAACCGGAAAAAGGAACTTGCTGGAGTTGCGGAAGAAAACGTCGCGTATCGAAATATTACGCCACCGAGGAGGAACCGGCAAAATGAAAGTTTACGCGGATCACGCGGCTACCACGCCCATGAGGCCAGAAGCCAAAGAGGCCATGATCGAGGCGCTGGAGGATTTCGGAAACCCGTCAAGCATACACGCATTGGGGCGCCTGGCGTCTGCAAAAATGGAAAGCGCACGGAAAGCGATTGCAGAATTGTTAAATTGTCGTCCGGCGGAGGTGTATTTCACCTCTGGAGGCAGCGAGGCAGACAACTGGGCCATTCGTGCAGCGAGGTACGGCGCCGGCGACGTGGTGGCCTCTGCCTTTGAACATCACGCCGTCCTGCACACGCTGGAGGCCATGGAGAGAAGCGGAACACGCCGCGCTGTTCTGGTAGCACCGGGAACAAATGGGATCATAGATCCCGCAGAGATTGGGCGGCGTGTGAGCAGCACCACGAACATGGTCACGGTTATGGCCGCAAATAATGAGGTTGGAACGCTGCAACCCATTCAGGAAATATCTAAGGAAATCCGAAAACATGGAAGCAAGCTAACCGTGTTCCACACAGACGCGGTGCAGGCCATTGGCCATATTCCCGTGGACGTTCAAAAAATGGGCGTCGATATGCTTTCCCTTTCCGCGCACAAGTTCGGCGGCCCGAAAGGTATAGGCGTCCTGTATTGCCGCCAGGGGGTGCAGCTGGATCCGCTCCTATACGGCGGCGGGCAAGAACGGGGGCGCCGTCCTGGAACGGAGAATGTCCCCGCTATTGCCGGCATGGCGGCGGCTATGCGTACAGCTTGCGAGAATATGGAGGGCAGCGCAAACGCCGTCAGGGGCCTGCGTAATCGCCTACTGCAGCGTATTGGGGAAATCCAAGGAAGCCGCATATATGGGAGCATGGAAGCCCGCTTGCCTGGGAATATCAACTGTTCCTTTGCGGGCATTGAGGGTGAAACAATGGTCCTTATGCTGGATCTGGCTGGGATTTGCGTTTCTGCCGGTTCTGCCTGCACGTCTGGCAGCGGAGAACCGAGCCATGTATTGACTGCCATGGGGCTACCACGGCGGGACGCATACGGAGCGATCCGCATTACATTGGGAGAAGAAAATACAGCGCAAGAGGTGGACTACATAGCGGCCACCATTGAAAACATAGTGGCGGGTCTCCGAAAGGGGGCGCGGCTATGAATATCACAGTAAGCATGACCGCAGAGGAGTTCCTGGAGTTTGTGGCCTGGCGTAAAGAACAGGACTATTACAAAAGCAGACTGGACAAGGAACTGAACAAGCAGGAAATACTGGCAAAGAAAACGTGCTGGGCCATCGACGCAGATCCGAAGAAGCCCGGCAAGGTCAAAATCATTGACCAAGAACACGCGGCGGAATTGCTGGAAATGGCCAAGGATTACCTGGCATAAAAGAAAAAGCCACCTGCGCCCGGTGCTGTCAACACGGCGCAGGTGGCAATATAGACGACGGAAAACCGTCCGATATACCTATATTATATCAGGTTCCCGGACGGAATACAAGCCGGAAAAAGCGACGGGGCCACGGCCCCGTATAGCGCCGGTAAGAGTGATTAGTAAAGTGACCAGCAGCAGAAAAGGAGGCACCCATGGCCTACGTTCATAGGGTGGTGAAAGCTGGTCCGTGTGTCGAACACAAGAAAATGCAATCTTTCCGGGTTCACACCAAAGGAGTGAAGCGCGGCCCCAATACTGGGCACACCACCGAGAAGCAGGAGCGGATCAACGAGCGGGTGGCAGAGGAACACCTGCGCTGGGATATAAACGCCAATTTCGGCCATAGGGATCTCCACGCCGTTCTGCACTACTACGTCAAGGACAGTTCTTTCGAGGAGATCCTGGAGAACAAGGCCGCCTTTCTGCGGAACCTGCGGAAACTCTGCAAAAAGCGCGGGATCACGTTCAAGGCCGTGGTGGTCATAGAAACCAAGCGCATGACCAACCCGCACATTCACGTTATCATTTCCCGCATGGATCCGGAGATCATCACGGAGGCGTGGGAGAATGTCCCAAGAGGCGGCGGAGGTATCAGCTTCAAGCCTATGGACAGGCGCGGCAACCACTACAAGCTGGCCGCCTACCTGATGAAAGAAAGCCGTTCCACCATGGAGAGGTACAGAGAGATCGGCAAGCGCGGGAAGCGGTACAGCAAAACGCAGAACATGGACAAGCCGGAAATCACATACACCGCCGTGCCTGCGTCCAGCTGGAGAAAGGACCCGAAAGCGAGAAAGGGCGCCGTGCTGTATAAGTTCGACGACGGATCCACCTGCCGGAGCGGGTGGCATGAGATCAGCGGTTACCCATACCAGGAGTATTTCGAGATTTTCAACGAATAGGAGGGTTTTCTGTGAAAATCTACATATCAGGCAAGATCACCGGGGACAGGCGTTATAAAGCCAAGTTCCGAGAGGTGGAAAAGAAGCTGGCGGCGGCGGGCCATATCGTGCTGAACCCCGCCACGGCGCCGGAGGGGCTGCGCCCCGTGGATTATATGCGCCTGTGTTTCGCCATGATGGAGGCGGCGGACGTGGTTCTGTTCATGCAGGACTACCAGGACAGCCGCGGCGCCATGCTGGAATGGGCGTGGTGCCAGTACGTTGGGAAACAGACCTGTTTCGACCTGGCGGCGTTTGGAGGTGCGGACGCATGAGTATTATTTGCATAGCCAAAGGAACGGCCACCATGGGCCTGACAACACGGGGCGCAGATGGGCAGATCATAAGCCAGACACCGGCGCGGTGGGAGCATGACCCGGACGGCGGGTGTGTTGCCCTCTGGACTATGAACCCGGAAACCGAGGAACAGGAAGCCCCGGCGCGTATCTATGGCGACTGGCAGGCGTCGGAATACCTGGGCGACATTCTGGCGGAACTGAAACCGCGCCGAAAGGTGAACCTGCCGGACTTCCCGGCAATCGTCCGCGCGGCCATGGCCGACGGTATGGACATTTGCGTGTACTGCCAGAGTTTCGACTGTAACGAGTGCATAGTGAACGAGTGGAAAAGCGAAAGGAGCAACGAAGAATGAACAAGACGAAAATTGACTGGGCCACAATGTCCTGGAACCCTGTAACCGGCTGCCGCCATGGCTGCCCGTACTGCTACGCCAGACGGACGGCCACACGCTTCAACGCAGGGCTGGAAGATCCGGCTATGCTGGCCGGCGGCCTCCATGTGCTGCCGGAGAAGATCAAGGCGACGCCATACCCGTATGGTTTCGAGCCTACCCTGCACCGCTACCGCCTGGGCCAGCCGCAGAACACAAAGGAACCGCAGACCGTGTTTGTTTGCAGCATGGCGGATCTGTTTGGGCGCTGGGTGCCCACCTCCTGGATCGTGGAGGTGCTGGACGCCTGCCGCAAGGCACCCCAGCACCGCTATTTGTTCCTGACAAAGAACCCGGCCCGGTATCTGGAGCTGGACCACCTGGCCCTCCTGCCCCACGAAAGCAATTTCTGGTATGGCAGCACCGTGGCGAACATGGACGCGGTGGGAATGTACGTCATGCAGGGTGTGAACATCAACAGCTTTTGGAGCATGGAGCCGCTGCTGGGGCCGGTGGACATGGCCGCGGCGGAGGGTTTACCGGAGTGGGTGATCCTGGGCGCCGAAACCGGCAACCGACCGGACAAGGTGACGCCCGCCCGCGAGTGGGTGGACAACATCGTGGCATTTTGCGAGGAGAACGAGATCCCTGTGTTCTTCAAGGACAATCTGCGGAAGTATTTCCCGGATCTCCCTGCCTCTGCTTTCCCATGGGAGGTGTGAGCCGTGGAAAACACCGAGAAAGTGGAGATCGGTTACACCGTGCCGAAAGAACGCTGGCAGGAAGCAGCCAAGAACCTGGAGGAACTGGGGAACGTGCTGGCCGCTGGATTTCTGAAACAGAACAAGGACGGGCGCGGGAAAGAGGACGCGGACGACATTATGGCGGACATCATGCTGGCCTGCATGGCGCTTTACCATGTGGCGGAGTTTGCAACGGATAAGTGCCGGATCGTTCCGCTGTCCGGGCAGAACGGAGGCTAATATGCTGGCTGTGCTTATGAGCATGAAACCGGAGTGGTGGGAGAAGATCATGGCCGGCGAAAAAACGTTGGAAATCCGAAAGACACACCCGCAAAATGAAAGGCTTGAATGGCCCGTGACCGTTCTGGTGTACGTCAGCGGCACCGGAGCAGTGCAAGGTCAATTCCTTTGCCCTGGGGAAGTATCATACCGAACCGTGCAAGACCTGGAAAAAATGTCATGCGTTCCGCGGGAGGATCTGCTGAAATACGCAAAAGGCAGGCGGCTTTCCGGCTGGATCGTCCAGTCACCGGAGAAGTTCGACGCGCCCAGCCCTCTGGCAGAGTTCGGCCTGGACCGTCCGCCCATGTCGTGGCAGTACGTTGAGATCCCGGACGAAATGGAGGCAGAACATGAGTAACAGCCAGGACGTGACCAACGCCGTGGGCGCTATCGCAGAAATGGCGTGGATTTTCTACACGGCCATAAGAAACGCAGGCGCTGACGTGCCGGAGGCCGCCATGCTGACGCGGGAATATCTGATCGCAACCATACACGGGAAAAGCAACGCCGCACCGGAGGGCGAATAAATGGCCATAAACGTTTCCGACCTGCCGCCGAAATACCAGGCGCAGGCCATGAAAAAGTACATGGAGCAGCAACAGCGGCGGGGGCCAGCACCTCCCGCCGCGCCGCCGCAGGATCCGGCAAAAGGCACGAAATACCACAACACCCCCACCGAGCGGGTGACAGCCTCCGGGGCCGTCCTGCATTTCGACAGCCAAAAAGAGGCCCGCAGGTTCGACGTTCTGGCTGCCCGCCAGGCAAGGGGGCAGATCCGCGATCTGCGCCTCCAGGTGGATTTCACCCTGCAGGAAGCGTTTACCGACACGGAGGGAAAGCGGGTGCGGGCGATCCGCTACAAGGCGGATTTTACATACTACCAGCCGCCAAACAGGCAGCTATACGGAAGTCATGCGCCATACTACGCAGAACAAAGCGGGGTGCCCTGGGAGTTCGTCGTGGAGGACGTAAAGAGCAAGGCCACCAGAACGGCCAAGTATGCCATGAAAAAGAAAATGCTAAAGGACCGTTTTGGGTACGACATTACCGAGGTGTGAGAATGAGCAAAAAGACAACGGACGAAACCCTGGGCCGTGAGGCTGTCAAGGAATACCTGCAGCAGTACCACACGGCTGTGGGGAAAAAGCGGATCCTGGAGGAGCGCCACCGCGTCCTTTCCAGCGAACTGCGGGCGCCCAGTACGGGGTCCGCGTTCAGGTTGACGCCGCCGACCAAGCCGACAAAGACGGACGGATCCGTGTCCGTTGTCTTTCGGATCTCCGAAGTGGAGGACAGGATCGAGGAGCAGCGGGAGGAAATGGCCAAGGCCGTCCTGAACGTTATGGACTTGATCGACGTATTACCGGCCAACTCCACCGAGCGCACCGTGGTGGAAATGCGTCACATAGATTGCCGGGGCTGGGATAAGATCGCGGAGGCCCTTTACATGAGCCGGTCCAATGTGTTCAACTACTACAACGCCGCCCTGGATAAAATCCTGGAGAACAAGCGCAACCGGAAACTGCTGGAGGAATACATGGCCCGGAGGCAGCAGCGGGCAGGGCCGCACGGGCGGAATAATCGCCCCTGAAAAGTTTGGACGCTTTTGGACTATTGACCGTGCTATACTGATAGCATGGAAAGCAGCGCAGGGGTGAAACCCTGAAACGAATACCGAGAACCACCAGCCGAAAGGCCGGTGGTTCTTTGCTTTCCACACCATGGCCGGGGAGTGTACCGCGGGGGCTTTCCTCCTTTCACCCTGCGCCGCTGCGGCGTGTGCATACGCGGCGGCCCGGCCTAACCCTCCCGCCCTGGGTGCCTTTGCCGAGGGGCACCCAGGGCACCCGTTAAGGACCCCGCACCCCCCTGTGTAGGTACTCCCCAGCAGGAAAAGCCGTGCGGGGCAAGGAAAGCCCGACATTTTACCCTGTGAAAACAGAAAAAAATCCGGCTGTTACGTTACGGTTTTTTGAAATGCCGGGAAAGTTATACCCCCCTACGGGGGTATAAGCCGAAAAAGGAGCGGCGAAAAAAACGAAATCGACCAAAACCGGAAAAGCGAAACCGGCGGGGCACCCTGCCGGAGCAAAAAGGAGGTGGCGCCGGTGGCGGAAAAGAAGCAGACCGGCGGCACCGGAAAGCGGGCAAAGAGCGAAAAGTCGGCGGTGCTGTCCGGCACGGTGCCGGAGTGGTCCAGCACCACGGTGATCTCCCAGCTGCTGGGGAAAACGGTCCGCCGTGTGCAACAGCTGACCCAGGAGGGCGTCCTGGAAACAGAGATCCCGCCCGGCGGCGGTGCCCGCAAATATAGAACCTGCGCCACGGTCCAGCGTTATGTGGCATACGTCGAGGCGAAAGCCCAGGAAACCGGCGAAAACAGCCGGGCGGCGGAGTTGACGCTGAAAAAGCTGGAGGCGGAGGTTGAACTGAAAGAAAGCCAAGGCCAGCTGCACCGCCTGAAAACGGCGATTGCAGAGGGGCGTTACCTGGCGGCGGATCACGCCACCGAGGAACTAACCGAGTTCATGGCCAGCTTTAAGAAATTCGCCATGAATATTCCCCCGCGCATGGCTGGAACCATGTCCGGCTATGCTGACACAGTGGCGATCCGCGCCATGGAAAAGGCCATGCGGAAAGAGTTGGAAAGCCTGCTGGCCGCGTTCTCTGACGGCGCGATCATGGAGGAGCGGGAGGACGCGGCGCCATGAGGAAATACAAGCAGGAACCCTATACCGTGCCGCCGTGGATCTATAACGCCATTCAGGTGCTGCGCCCGGCGGAGCGCCTGACGGTTTCGGAGTGGGCGGCGAAATACCGCATACTGCCGGACGGCAACGCGATCCCAGGCCCCTGGAGCAACAGCGTGACCCCGTACCTGGTGGAGATTATGGACGCCTTTTCCGACGATACGGTGGAGGAAATCGTGTTCGTGAAGCCCACCCAGGTGGGCGGCACGTCTGCCATGGAGAATATGCTGGGCAGCCTGATCGCCCAGGACCCGGCCCCAACCATGGTGGTTTACCCGTCGGACGACCTGGCGGAGCGCACCACGGAAAGCAAGCTGGAGCCAATGGTGAGAAGTTGCAAGGTTCTGGCCGATAAGTGGCGGAAGAACGACAGCAAGAAACTGGCGCTAAAGTTTTCCGACATGATCGTGTACCTGACAGGCGCGAACAGCCCGGCGGATCTGGCCAGTACGAATATACGCAACCTTTTCATGGACGAAGTGGACAAATTCCCGGCGGCAAGCAAAAAAGAGGCGGATCCCGTTTCCCTCGCGCGAGAACGCACAAAAACCTATTTCAACCGAAAAATTTTCATGGCCAGCACCCCGACGTTAAAAAGCGGGCATATCTGGCGGGCCATGGAGCGGGCGGAGGCGATCAAGCATTATTTTGTCCCGTGCCCGCATTGTGGGCAGTACATAGAACTGAAATTCGGCTGCCTGAAATGGCCCAGCAAGGACGACGTACCGGAGAACACCGACCGGGCAGAAATGGCCGTGTATGTGTGCCAAGCCTGCGGGGCCGTGATTACGGATCAGGACAAGGGGAAAATGCTGCGGGCTGGCCGCTGGCAGGCTGTGAAGCAACGGACGAAGAACCCCAAAAGCGTGGCCTTTTGGCTGAACACCCTGTATTCCCCGTTCACCCGTTTTTCCGATATTGCGCGGGAGTTCATGCGGAGCAAAGACGACCCGGAACTGCTGCACAACTTCACCAACAGCTGGCTGGCGGAGCCATGGGAGGACACGAAGCTGAAAACCAACGCAGAGTTGGTCATGGAGCGACAGACGGAAACACCGGAGTGGACGCTGCCGCCATGGACGAAGCTAATTACCGGCGGGATCGACGTACAGGAAAATTGCCTGTACTGGACGATCCGCGCATGGGGCGACTACATGACCAGCCAGAACGTGGCCCACGGGCAGGCGCTTTCTATGGCAGAGGTGGAAAAGGCCATGAACGTGGAGTTTTCCCTGCCGAACGGCGACACGGCCATGGTCAACCTGGCCCTGATGGACAGCGGCGACCAGACCGACGAAGTTTACGAGTTCTGCGCCATCAATTCGGACTGGGTGCTGCCATGCAAGGGCACCAGCACCATGCTGTCCCATTACCGCCTTTCCGTGGTCAATAAGGCCGGCAGCAAGGCCCACGGCATGACCCTGGTACTGGTGGACGGCGGCAAGTATAAAGACCAGATCGCAGCCCGTATGCGGAAGCCGAACGGGACAGGTTCCTGGCAGGTTTACAAGGACTGCGACATGGAATACGCCGAACAGGTAACGGCGGAACACAAGGTAACCGAGCGATCCGGCGGGAAAGAGGTCCAGAAATGGGTGCTGAAATCCTCCCACGCTGACAACCATTACCTGGACTGCGAGGTGTACGCAGCCGCGGCGGCGGACGTTATGGGCGTCCGGTCCCTGTACCTGAAAAGCGTGGAGGGACAGGCGGCGGCACCGGAGCCGCGGAAACCGGCCAAGCAGGAACCGCGACAAAGCCAGGAAGAAAACTGGATCAACCAAAATGACACATGGATCTGACAGGAGGCCACCAAATGAGTACAAACACAAAAGCGGCTGAAATGCTGGAACAGGTAAACAGCGCCATTTCCGCCGTTCTGGCCGGCGGCCAGTCATACAAGATCGGCAGCCGATCCCTGACGCGGGCGGACCTGGCCCAGCTGAAAGCCATTCGTGACGACCTGGAGGCGCAGATCGACAGCGGGACGGACAACTGCCTGCTGGATCGCACCTTTGTGGCGTTCTTTGACGGGAGGTAACCATGGGAGCCTTTGACAAAATCATGGCCGCCATTTCCCCACGCCGCGCCTGTGAGCGCGAGGCGTGGCGGCAGCAGCTGGAGATCCTGCGCGGATATGACGCCGCAGGGTATGGGCGCCTAAATGCCGGGTGGCGGGTACACAACGAAAGCGCGGAGGTCACGGACCGTTTCAGCCGTGACGTGGTACGCGCCCGCGCCCGTGACCTGGAGCGCAACAGTGATATTGCCCAGTCTATCCTCCACGCATACAAGCGCAACGTGGTGGGCAAGGGCTACACCCTCCAGGCGAAAACCGGCAACGACGAACTGGACGAAAAGCTGGAAAAGGCATGGCGCCAATGGTGCAAGGCCAGGAACTGCGACGTTACCGGCGAACAGAGTTTCAACCAAATGCTGCGTATGGCGGTAGACCGCAAAAAGGTGGACGGCGGCCTGCTGTTCCTTTACCGCTACACCAAGCAGGGGCTGGTCCCGTTCCAGCTGCAGGCCATTGAGGTGGACGAACTGGACGTGACCGCCAGCAAGCCGAAGCACCAGGGAAACCGCGTCGTGGGCGGGATCGAATACAACCAATGGCGCAGGCCAGTGGGCTACTGGATCAATCAATACGACATTGAGGGCTGGAGCCTGAACGACCCCGTTTACGTCGAGGCCAAGGACGTATATTTTTACAAATCCAAGAAGCGGCCCAGCCAGCTGCGCGAAATGTCCGACATGGCCCCCACGATCACCAGAGTGCGCGACACGAACGAGTTTATAACCGCCGTTTCCGTCAAGGAGCGGATCGCGGCCTGCCTGGCTGTGTTCATCAAGCGGGCAATCCCGGCGGGCGGTTTTGGCCGCGGCGGCACCAGAACGCCGGACGGCGGAATGGACTATGAGGGCAAGAAACTGGCCCCCGGCATGATCCAGAGCCTGGGTGCCGGTGACGAAATCCAGGTGGTGGATCCGAAAGGTTCCGGCAGCGACGCAGCCGGGTTCCTGAAAACCCAGCAGGGGCTAATTGCCGCAGGCCAGGGCTTGAGTTATGAGGCCGTCAGCCGCGACATGAGCGGGGCCACCTATTCCTCCGCACGGCAAAATGCCATTGAGGACGAAAACACATACACCGAGGACGTGGAACTGCTAACAGATTTCATGTCGGAGGTGTACGAAGCCTTTGTTATCTCCTGTTATCTCTCCGGGCTGGTTGATATGCCCGGCTTTTGGGATAAAAAGGCGGAATACCTTTCCCACACCTGGACGAAAGCCCCCAAGAAGTGGATCGACCCGGCAAAGGAAAGCACCGCCGGAAAAACCGCCATGCAATCCGGGCAAAAGACGTTTCAGGACGTTTGCGCGGAACAGGGCAAGGACTGGAAAGAGGCCGTAAATGAAATGGCCGAGGTCCTGGAATATGGCCGATCCGTCGGCGTCGAGTTAGGAGGTGTAATTTTTGGAAATGGAACGACAGCAGCACAGCAGAACACCGCAGGCAAATGACCACAAGAGGGACAGAAACAGCGGGCAGCGAAGCATGGGCCACATTGAGGCCAACAGCCGCGCAGAGGGCCAGGAGGACAGCCGCAGGCGCACGATCAGCTTTTCCAGCGAGGAGCCATACCGCCGTTGGTTTGGTATGGAAATCCTGGATCACGCGGAGAACGCGCTGGATCTCTCCCGCCTGAACGACGTGGGCGTTTTGCTTTTCAACCACGACACCGACAAGGTGGTGGGAAAAGTGATCCGCGCATGGGTGGAGAACCACCGCGGCATGGCCGAAGTGGAGTTCGACACGGACGACGACGCCGAAAAGATTTTCGGCAAAGTCAAATCCGGCACCCTGAAAACCACGTCCGTGCGTTACAGCGTGGACAGCTGGGAGGAAGTGGTGGCCGGTAAGACCTCCGCGGACGGACGTTTTACAGGCCCCTGCCAGATCGCCCGCAAATGGACGCCGCTGGAGGTGTCCATTGTTTCCGTGCCGGCGGACGCCACCGTGGGCGTGGGCAGAGCCGACGACCCGGAGCAGGCGACGGCCAAGGACCTTTCTGTTTATGAAAAGCAGATCCAGATCAACAAAAATCTTTATCATTGAGGAGGCAAAACAACCATGACCATTCAGGAAATGATCGCCCGTCAGCAGGCTATTGTGAGCGGCGCCCGCGCCGCTGGCCGTGACCTGACGGCAGAGGAAAGAGCAGAGTTTGACGGCCTGCAGCGCCAGATCGACGCGGCGGGCAACAATCCCCCCGCCCAGGGCAGCGAGGGCCAGGGCGGTGAGGATCCCACCGGCGGCGCCCGCGGTATGGGCAACGATAACGGCCAGCAGGGCACCGACCCCACCGAGGCCGCCCGCCAGGCCGTCGCTACGGAGCGCCAGCGCGTGAGCGACATTACCGCGCTGTGCCGTCAGGCGGGCATGGATCCCGCGGAGTATATCAGCAACGGCGCCACCATGGACACCGTAAGACAGGCGGCGGTGGACTATCTGCTGAAACACGGCGCCCCTGTTTCCAGCCGCATGAACGGCGACGAGGGCGACAACTTCCGCCAGGCAGCTGTGGACGCCATGCTGCTGCGGGCCGGTGCGAATGTCCAGAACCCCGCCAAGGGTGCGGAGGAAATGCGCGGCTACTCCCTGCGCGATCTGGCCATTGAGTGCATGGCCCGCGACGGCATGGGCACCACCACCTCCCTGCTGCGTATGAGCAAGGACGACCTGTGGAACGAGGCTTGCCGCCAGTTCTTCAACCCCACCGCGGCGTTTCCCGCGATCCTGGACAACGCGATCCGCAAGAACATTGTCCAGATGTACCAGGAGATCCCCACCACGTTCCAGCTGTGGACCACCAAGGGCAGCGTGAGCGACTTTAAGCCCACCAAGGATCACAGTTATCTGGCCGGCGGCGCCGGTGAGTTCCTGCGCGTCGGTGAAAACGGCGAACTGAAAGCCGACACCCCCAAGACGGAACTGCTTCCCCAGCGCCAGATCGACACCTTTGGCCGCCAGTTCAGCATGACCCGCCAGGCGTTTATCAACGACGACGTGGGTTTCATCACCGAAATGCCCGGACTTTACGCCATGAGCGCCAAGCGCACGATCAACAAGCAGGTTTACAAGATCCTGATCGACAACCCCGCCATTTTCGACGGCGTTTCCCTGTTCGACAATGCCCACAACAACCTGATCGCCAGCGGCGCCGCCCCGTCCATTGACACCCTGCAGGCCGCCATGCTGAAACTGCTGCACCAGAAAGACCCGTTTGGTGACTCCATCATGGTGGAACCCAAGTACGTGATCGTCCCCGTGGGCTACGGCTTTAAGATGTCGCAGATCCTGGAAACCGCCATGATCGACGTGACCGGGATCGGCAGCCACACCGCAAACGCCCTGTACCAGTACCGCAACAAGCTGCAGGTTATTGAGGAGGGCGCCCTGAACGTCCTGGCCGGTGACGGCAACGCGATCCCCTGGTTTGTCGCCGGCGATCAGCGTTACGCCAAGAGCCTGCAGGTTGATTACCTGAACGGCCAGGAAACCCCCACCATTCGCCGCAGCGAGGTTCCGGGCCGCCTGGGCTTTGTGTGGGACATTTGGCTGGACTGGGGCATTACTGCGGTTGACTTCCGCGGTATCGCCAAGAACCCCGGCACGACTATTTAACAGGAGGTAAGAGAACATGACCGCAAAATACTGGCAGAAAGGCGAGGTGCTGGACTACAAGGCCAGCGCCGCAGTCAAAAACGGCGAAGTGGTGAGCCTGGGAACCAGGATCGGCGTGGCCGGTGAAGATATTGCCGCCGGCGAAACCGGCCACCTCCATGTGGTGGGTGTCTTTGAGATGGAAAAGGCCGCCGGTGCCATGACCATGGGCGCGGCGGTGTACTACGACGAAGCCGCCAAGAAGATCACCACCGTGGCCTCCACTGGCGAGAGTTCCGGCAAGGTGAACAACATTCCGGCGGGTTACGCTGCCGCCCCTGCGGCCAGCGCAGACGAAACCGCGCTGGTGAAGCTGCTGGGCTAAGAGCCAGGAGGAAAGGGACATGAAGCGACTGACAGCACAGCGCCCGATCCTGTACGGCGGGCGTATGTATCAGGCGGGCGACACCCTCCCCGCCTATGACAAGCGCATGGTGCAGGCGTGGCTTTCCGCTGAAAGCGCCAAAATGACCGACGACGCGGCGGAGGAGGCCACAATGCCCCCGCAGGACGTTGACAGCGGCCAGGACGGCGCCGAGAACGCCGACACCACCCAGGACACCCAGGAGGCCGCAGACGCCACAGAGGGCACCCAGGAGAGCCAGGAGAACCACGACGGCAACCATAGCGGTGAAAACGCCGACATGGTGGAGGGCCCCCTGGATCCCGCACAGCTGGAAAAAATGAACAAGGACGACCTGAAAAAGCTGGCCAAGGACATGGGCGTGGATCTCCCGCGCGGCGCTGCAAAGGCGCTGATCGTGGAGCGCCTGGCGGCGGCTATCGTCCAGACCCCTGCGGCGGCCATTGTGCCGCCTGCTGCGGATAACGGCGGGGGTGCCCAGTAATGGGCGCCCCTACGTTCAAGGAACAGATTGCGGCGGACATTTCCACCACATTCCTGAACTGCCTGGAGTTCGCGGACACCCACACGGTCAACGGTAAGGAAATGGCCGCGGTGGTGGACGACAACGAACTGCTGGAGCGGGACAAGGCCAAGATCATGGCCACACAGACGGAGGGCACATACAAGGCCCGGCGCCTGGTTTATGTGGCAAAGGCTGATTTTGGCCCCCGCCCCGCCCAGGGGGGCCATGCTGACGCTGGACGGCAAGGCGTACAAGGTGAAAACCTGCACCGAGGAGGCCGGAGTGCTGGCCGTTGAACTGGAGGCGGTGAGATCGTGAGCGATCAAAGCGTTTTGCAGATCGACACCGACGAAGAACTGGCCAGGGTCATGCGGCAGCTGAAAACGCTGCCCCAGCAGCTGGGGGCGCCCAACGTGCTGAAAAATGCCCTGAACAGCACCGCCAGAAAGGTCCGCCGGCAAATCATAAAGGACAGCAAAGGCCGGTATGCGCTGAAAGAGAAAAAGGCGCTGCAATCAGAAAGCAAAATCCTTTCCGCCAGCGCCTCCACCCTGGAGGCCGCCGTGCTGGCCAAAGGTCCCATGCGGGACATTATGGACTTTATGACGCAGCCGAACACGGACACAGCCGCGGCGGCGGCAAAGGTCCTGAACAGCGGGGCCATGAAACCGCTGGAGGCGGGCGGCCTGAAAGCGTTTATTACCACGTTCCGATCCGGGCACACCGCCATTGTGCAACGGCGCGGCGCGGAACGCCTCCCCGTCAAAAAGCTGCTTTCGCCTGCCGTTCCCCACATGATGGGAAACGAGGAAGTGAGAGCAGAGGCGGAGGCCCTGGCATACGAAACCCTGCAGCGTGAAATCGGAAAGCGGATCGAGCAGCTGACAGGTGCAAGGGCATGAAAAAGCGGCCCCATATAGGAGCCGCTGGAGATCAGCAGGAATAAAAATCGCCGCTTGTATATCCCATTTGCAGGGCAAGGAAATATATGTGCTTGCACGGTTTACTCCGTTTGTCGAAATCGGGGCAAGTACATTCATCAAGGCTTGTCATATAGGTGTCGGAACCAGATCCCTTTATTTCCGCAAAACCATTTTGGGCGTTATAGGACAGTATGGCCATAGGCTGATGAACAGCTTTTTCAAAGCGTTCAAGTTGCGCCTGCCCGGTGTGTACTTTGGGATCCCAATGCCCAAACGTGCAATTCCCGGCGCATGGCGTACCGGTGAAGCGAAGAAATTTCTTTGCTGGCTGGATCTTTTTGGGCAGCCAAAAGACAAGCGCCAAACCGAGCGCCGCGAAAGCTACACCGGCGGGGGAAATCAACGTAAGCACAGCCCCCATTAAGATCAAAGCCACGCCAACAATTCTATACACCAACCGCAGGGCGCTGGGATCTGATAGCTGATAAACGGCCCCGTTTTCAGTTATGACAGTTTTAGGCTTTCCCATTTCTATTTCCTCCAATGCTGATTATTACCACATCATGCTGATTATTACCACACCGCAATTATAAGTGACAAACGGAAACAAGTCAAGGAGGCGCAACCGCGTGACACAAGAGTTTTTGCAGGACGCCATTGTGGAGGACCTGAAACAGCTTTTTTCCCACTATACCCTGACCAATTCCCTGGGCGTCGAGCGGGCGGTGAAAATCGTACCGCAGGGCCTCCCCATTCGTGAGGGTGACGACGAAGAAACCGACGCGGAAGCGCCGCCGGAGCCTTATGTGGCCGTGAAACTTTCGGACGGAGAGGTGACGGCGCAGGACGCACGGCAGACCGTAAACGTGGTCATGGTCATTTGCGTGTGCGACCCGGACCCGAACCGCCAGGGCTACCGCGACGCCCTCCATATCGTCAACGAGATCGTGAGGCATTACGAACGTGACGGGATCGTGGCAAACCGCTATGAAGCACAGCACCCGATCCGGTGGGCGACCCAGGAGGAGGACACACACCCGTATTATTTCGCCGCCGTGGGGCTGCCGTTCTACGCGCCGGCGATTTTCAAGGAGGTGCCAGAAACATAATGGCGAAACCCAAAAAGGCCGAACAGGCCACCACCGTGGTTTACTGCGGCCCGTCCATTCCGGGCGTGGCGAAGCAGTACACCGCATACACCAACGGGATCCCCACCGCGCTGGCGGAGGCTATCGTGAAGCAGCCAGCCATGGAGGGCCTGGTGGTGCCCCTGGAACAGTTACCGGAGGCCATGAAGAACCTGCGGAACGGCACGGGGCATATTTCCCGCCTGTATCGTCTGGTACAGGTAAAACACTAAACAGGAGGTAGAACAACATGGCATACAAACACGGTGTATATAACACCGAGCAGGCCACCAGCCTGACCGTACCCATTCAGGGCAGCGCTGGCCTGCAGGTCATTTTCGGCACGGCGCCCATTCACCTGGCGAAAGACCCCGCGGCGGCGGTCAACACCCCCAAGCTGGTTTACAGCTACAAGGAGGCTGTGGAGGCCGTCGGCTATTCGGACGATTTCGAGAACTTCACCCTTTGCCAGAGCATTAGCGCCTGTTTCCAGGTTTTCAACGTTGCGCCCATTATCCTGGTGAACGTGCTGGATCCCAATAAGGCGGCCCACGTCACGCAGAACCAGGCGGAAAGCTGCGACGTTGTGGACGGCGTGGTGCTGTATGACAAGAAATATGTGCTGCTGAACACCCTGGCCGTGAAGAACGGCAGCGCCACCCTGGTGGCCGGCAGCGACTACGAGGCGGCACATGAGGACAACGGCAGCGTGGCCATTACGCTGCTTTCCACGGCGGCCAAGGAGGCCAGCAGCCTGACCGTGAGCAGCACCAGCCTGAAACCCTCCGGCGTGACCGCTGCCGACATTGTGGGCGGCGTGGACGCCTCCACCGGCAAGGAAACCGGCCTGGAACTGATCCGCCAGATTTACCCCACCCTGGGCATGGTGCCCGGCCTGATCCTGGCACCCGGCTGGAGCCACACCCCCACCGTAGCGGCAGCCCTCCAGGCCAAGACCGAGAACATCAACGGCAATTTTAATTGCAGTTGCCTTTTGGACATTTCCGCGGACAGCGACGGCGCGGTGGTTTACACCAGCGTAAAGGGCGCCAAGGAAGCCCTGGGCGCCAGTTCCGCCCATGCGGCGGCCCTGTGGCCCATGGTGGCCGTGGGCGAGAAGAAATATTATTTCTCCGCCATGTTTGCCGCCCTGACGGCCTACACGGACGCCAACAACGCAGATGTGCCCTATGAAAGCCCGTCCAATAAGGACCTGCGGATCACCGCCACGGTTCTGAAAGACGGCACCACGGTGGCGCTGGATCAGCAGCAGGCCAACGACGTGCTGAACGCCAACGGCGTCATTACCGCGATCAACGCCAACGGGTTCAAGTCCTGGGGCAACAACACCGCGGCCTATCCCTCCACCACGGATCCGAAAGATCGCTGGTGGGCCGTGCGCCGTTTCTTTGACTGGGACGGAAATAATTTCATTCAGACTTATTTCCAGAAAGTTGACAAGCCGGGCAATAAGCGCCTGATCCAGTCTATTGTGGACAGCCAGAACATTATCGGCAACGGCTACGTTGCCCGCGACTACTGCGCCGGTTACCGCGTGGAGTTCCGCAGCGACGAAAACCCCGTTACCAACCTGCTGGCCGGCCACCTGACCGTACACACCTACCTGGCCCCGTACATTCCCGCGGAATATATCGAAAATATCCGCGAGTATGACGTGGACGCCCTGGAAAGCGCAATCGGAGGTGAATAAAGATGAACACGATCCCCACTAAGATCAACCGTTACAACGTCTACAACAAGGGAAACCGCCTGCTGGGTGTCGGTGAGGAAATGACGCTGCCGGACTTTGAGCCGTCCAGCGAAACCGTGACCGGCGCCGGGATCCTGGGTGAGATCGACGACCCCACCGTGGGCTATTTCGGCAATCAGGAACTGGAAATCCCGTTCCGCCTGCTGGACAAGGAAACCGCCGATATGATGGACATGACCAAGGCCGTGCAGCTGGAGATCCGCGGCGCCCAGCAGACCACCAACACCGAGGGCGATATTGAGTTCAGACCCATGCGCGTGGTGGTTCGTGGCCGCGGCGGAAAGCTGACCACCGGCAAGGTCAAGGCAGGCAGCCCCATGGACACCGCGATCACGCTGACCATTCTTTACATTCTCATTGAGGTGGACGGCAAGACCGTGGTGGAACTGGACAAGCTGAACGAGGTTTACAAGGTCAACGGCGTGGACGTTCTGGCCAAGATCAAGGAGATGTGCTGACATGAGCGACGAAAAGAGAATGGACACCGCCCTGCTGGCGGAGAACGACGAAAACACCGCGGCGGAGGAAAACGCCCTGGTTATGAAGCTGGACAAGCCTTTCACCTTTGAGGGGCAGACGTACACAGAGGTGGACCTGTCCGGCCTGGAGGACACCACGGCGGCAGACCTGCAGGCCGTGGGCCGTTTCGTGACAAAGAAGAACCCGGCGGCGAACCCCGCAACCGTGGAAATGACGCTGGAATACGCCCAGTTCATGGCGGCCCGCGTCGCCCACCTGCCGCTGGAGTTTTTCGAGCGCCTCCCCGCAAAGGAGGCAATCAAGCTGAAAGGCATTGTCGTGGGTTTTCTTTACGGCGGGGCTGGGGACAACTAACGCCCGCCGTCATAAACAGGGCCTGCGTCGGGTTGTCCATACAACTGCGGACAGGGCTGGATTATCTTCTGGCCCTGTCCGTTTCGGACTTGAACGAACTGGCGGACACGGTGACGCAGTACGCGGAGGAGGTGGCAAAACATGGCCGGCAAAAATAAAACGTATGAGTTAATGCTGAAAATCGGCGGCAAGGTGGACGGTTCCCTGAAAACCGCCTGCAGCACCGCAGACAAGAACCTGGCTGCGCTGGGGAAAACGGCAAAGACCGCGGGAAAGATCGCTGCCGGTGCCATGGTAGCAGCCGCCACCGCTGTGGCGACCCTGGGAACAGCTGCGGTGAAATCCGCGGCGGAGTATGAGGCCCAGCTGGCCAACGTTTCCACGCTGCTGACCGGCACGGAGGCAGAGGTGGCCGCACGAACGGCGGAAATCGGGGATCAGGTTCTGGAAATCTCCAACCGCACGGGCGTGGCCACGGCTGACCTGACGGACGGAATGTATCAGGTGGTTTCCGCTTTCGGTGACAGCGCAGACGCCGCGGCCATTCTGGAAACCGCGGCAAAATCCGCGGCGGCGGGAAACGCGACCACGACGGACAGTATCAACCTACTTTCTGCCGTAACCAAGGGTTACGGCGATACCTCCGCGGAGGCGGTGCAGCAGGCGGCGGATCTGGCATTTGCCACCGTAAGACTGGGCCAGACCTCTTTCCCGGAACTGGCCGCAGGCATGGGCAAGGTCATTCCCCTGGCCAGTACCCTGGGGCTGGAGCAAGAACAGCTATGGGGCGCCATGGCCACGCTGACCGGCGTTACAGGTTCCACGGCGGAAGTGGTTACGCAGATGAAAGCCACAATGCAGGCGTTCCTCTCCCCGTCCAAGAATATGCAGGCCGCCCTTAAAAACATGGGCTATGAAAGCGGCCAGGCGCTGCTTGAAAGCAAGGGCCTGCAGGGATCTCTGGACGCCCTAAAGGACGCTGTGGGAGGCAACGAACTGGCGTTTGTTGGCCTGTTCTCCTCTGTGGAGGCACAAACCGCGGTGCTGGCTATGGCAGGCAACCAGGCCGAAAACCTGACCAGCAAGACGGCGGAAATGTACGAAGCCACCGGCGCGGCAAATACCGCCTTTGAGCGGCAGACCAACACCCTGGCATACGACATTCAGATGGTTAAAAACCTGGGCGCCAATTTCTTGACGCAGCTGGGCACCAACATTCTGCCGTATGTGCGGGAGTTCGCGGAGGCGGCCCTGCCGGTGGTTTCGGAGGCGCTGGAGAAGATCGGCAGCTACATGACCGGAACCATCATTCCGGCGGCGGAAACCGCGGTGAAATGGATTTCGGAACACCGCACCCTGATCCTGGCGCTGGCGGCGGGTATTGCCACCGCTGTGGCGGCCTACAAGGCGTATAAAGTGGCGATCACCGCCTACAACGCAGTTATGGCCGTGTATAAAGTGGTCACCGCAGCAAGCGCCACGGGCACCTTTACCCTGGCGGGCGCCATGACGGCGCTAAATCTTCCCGTGCTGGCAGTTGTGGCCGCCATCGGCCTGGCTGTGGCGGCGGGGATCCTGATTTATAAGAACTGGGACAAGATCAAGGCCAAGGCCGTGGAACTGGGCGCGAAGATCTCCGAGGTATGGGGAAACATCAAGACCGGCGTTTCCGAGGCCGTGGCGAACCTGGTTTCTGCGTTCCAGTCTAATTTCCCCCTGCTGTCCGCTTATTTGAGCGGGTGGTGGAAAAGTGTTTCGGCGGCCTGGGAAAACGTCAAGGCCATTTTTGCCAATATCATTGACTTTGTGCAGAACGTATTTGCGGGCAACTGGAGCGCCGCCTGGGACAATATCGTGGCCATTTTCGGAAACGTGTTTGGCATGATCGTGAACCTGGCGAAAGCCCCCATAAACGGGGTTATTTCCGCAATCAACTGGGTGCTGGAGAAGATCAACAGCATTTCCGTGACGATCCCGGACTGGGTTCCGGGCGTCGGCGGGAAAACCCTGGGCTTTAACATTCCGACGATCCCCGCCCTGGCTGCCGGTGGTATTGCCACGGCGCCCACGCTGGCGCAGATCGGTGAGGGCGGAGAGCCGGAGGCGGTGCTGCCGCTGTCCAAGCTGGCGGCCCTCCTGGACGAATGGACGAAGCCGAAGCCGACACCGGGCGGCGGAACGGGCGGCGGTGAAACCGTCGTTTTCTCCCCGGTATTCAATTTCTACGGCGGGACGCCGAGCCGCGAGGAGGCCGAGGAGGCCGGGCGGATCAGTTTCGCGGAGTTCAAGAAACTGTATAGGCAGATGAAAGCCGAGGAGAAGCGCAAGCAATTCAGCCCGGCATAAGAGGAGGACCACACCATGGAAAGCACCTACACCACCAAGCAGGGGGACGTATGGGACAAAATCGCCTATGAGGTGTACGGCGACGAAGAATACACCGGCTGGCTGATGGAAAACAATTTCCCGCTGCTGGACACGTTCGTGTTTGACGCCGGGGTGGTCCTCCAGACCCCGGCCCCGCCGGAGCAGACCGCGGCCAATGACCTGCCGATCTGGAGGAGCAAGGTATGAATACACGGCGGGCGTATGTAGACCTGATTTACAACGGAACCGCAGCCACGGCGGAAATCTCCGGTTTCGTGACGGATATTTCATACACGGATCCGGCCAGCGGAGAGGCGGACAGCCTGGACATTACGCTGCAAGACCGGGATCGCCGGTGGACGGGGGCGTGGATCCCCGTCGCCGGTGACACCCTGGCCGCGACGATCCGGGCGCTGAACTGCCAGTATTCCGGGGACAACCGGATCCTGCCGTGCGGTTTCTTTATCGTGGACAGTTTCAGCTTTTCCGGCTGGCCGGTTTCCGGGAGCATTTCCGCGATCTCCACGCCGCTGGACAGCAGTTTCACCACCACCCAGCGGACAAAGACCTGGGAAAACGTGACCATAAAGGAGATCGGAACCGAGATCGCAGGCCGCGCCGGGATCGCGCTGGCCTGGGACGTGGAGGGCAACCCGTTCACGATCAAGAGCGTGGAGCAATCGGAACAAACCGACTGTGAATTTTACATGAACCTGTGCAACACCTACGGGCTGGCCATGAAAGTCTACGCCCAAAAGATCGTGGTGTATGACCGGGAGGCATACAAGAAAAAGGGCGCGGCGGCGGTGCTGTCCCCGTCCAGTATGAAATCCTGGTCATGGCAGCAGGATCAGGCCGGCACCTACACCGGCGGAGAGTTCACATACACCAGCCCGGCCACGGAAAAGGAAATCAAGGTGACCGTGGGCAAGGGCAGCCGGATCCTAAAGCAGAGCGGCAAGGCCGACAGCAAAGCCGACGCGGAGCGGAAGATCAAGGCGGCGGTGGCCAAGGCAAACCACGGCAAGACAAAACTTTCCGCCACCATTGTGGGAAACGCCTCTCTGGTGGCCTCCCAATGTGTCCGGGTGGTGGGCCTGGGGAAGCTGTCCGGCAAGTATTACATTGACACCATTACCCACAATGTCAGTGGATCCGGCGGCTACACCATGGACCTGGAAATGTCGCTGGTGGAGGAATGACGCGAGGAGGAACGCATGGAAAACAATATCCGGCTGGGAAAGATTTCAGCCGTTGATTACGCCGCGGGCACGGTCCGCGTGGTGTACCACGAAAAGGACGACGCCGTGACCGCCCCCATTCCCCTGATTTCATCGGAGTATTTCATGCCGGAGGTGGACGACATGGTTATGGTGCTTCACCTATCCAACGGCACGGAGGCGGGCGTGGTCCTGGGACGACCGTGGAGCGAAAAGAACAAGCCCCCGGAGGGTTCCAAAGGGCTTTACCGCAAAGACCTGGCCCGTTCGCCGGGTGAGGCCATGATCCGCTATAAGGACGGCACCATGACCATCAAGGCCGCCAAGCTGGTGATTGACGGAACCGTGACCGTCAGCGGCGACGTGACCGCCGGCGGGGTTTCCCTGGACAACCACACCCACACGGACAGCATGGGCGGCGGAACCTCCGGGCCATCGTAAGGAGGCGATTTACACATGATCGGAACGCTGGGGCGCAAAATCATTTTTGAGGTGAGCGACAACAGGGTTTTGACCTTTGAGAGCATGAGCCGCGAGGTTTCCGGGCGCTGGACCGAACACGAAGTTTTAGGCGTGAAGCCGAAAGCGGAGTTTTTAGGGCCTGGCCTCCAGACCATAAGCCTGACCATTCACCTGTCCGCTGCCCTGGGCGTGAAGCCGCGGCGGATCCTGGACATGGTGGAGCGCATGGTGGAAAGAGGTTCGGCGGAGTACCTGGTGATCGGCGGCAGACTGGTGGGCCGCCGTCCGTTCCGCGTTACAGGATCGAGTGAAGCCTGGGACAAGGTTTACAGCCGCGGAGAATTGGCCAAGGCTACCCTGACCATTTCACTGGAGGAATACGCATGAACGAAAACGACCTTTTCAATTTCCAACTGGAATATACGTTCACGGCGGACTGGCTGGCAGAACTGGATCGGCAGCTGGCCCTCCTGCTGTCCACACGGGAGGGCACCATGCCGTTGGATCGGGCTTTCGGCCTGAACATGGATTTTGTGGATATGCCGCCAGAGGCCGCAAAGAGCCTTTACACGGCGGAGGTCACCGAAAAGGTGTCCAAATTCATACCGGAGGTGCGGGTGCAGGAAGTAACCTGGACCGGCGGCAACACCGGAAAACTTTTTCCCAAGGTGGTGATAACAAGTGCCTGATATTTCCGCAATTCAGAACACCCCGGACGTGTCTTTCATCGACAACAAGACCATTGACGACGTGCGCGGGGATATGGTGGCAGACTTTGAGGCGTTCATGCTCCAAGCGACGGGCAGCAAGGTGTCCCTGGGCCGCGCCTCTGTCCACCGCATGATCCTGTATTCGGCGGCGGCGCAGATTTACCAAGCCATGCAGTACGTTGACCGAGCGGGCAAGCAAAGCCTTTTGAAATACTCCTATTCGGAGTTCCTGGACAATCTGGCGCTGCTGAAAGGCGTTACCAGAGAACCGGCCAAGGCGGCCACGACCACGATCCGCTTTACCGCGTCGGCCACCAGGACGCTGGCTACACCGATCCCGGCGGGCACCAGGGTTTCCTCCAGCGGTTCCATTTATTTCAGCACGATGGAGTACGCAGAGATCCCGGCGGGCAGCCTGACGGTGGACGTGCTGGCGGAGTGTACCGCAACAGGCAACGCGGGCAACGGACTGGCGCCTGGCGAGGTGTCCACCATCGTGGATCCCGTTCCCTACATTATCAGCGCCGTGAACCAGAACACCACGGAGGGCGGCGCAGACGTGGAGAACGACGAAAGCCTGGCGGAGCGGGTTTACCTGGCCCCTGGCGCCTATTCTACGGCAGGCCCGGAGGACGGATACCTGTACCACGCCAAGAAGTACAACGCCGCCATTGGTGACGTGGTGGCCACAAGCGACCACGAAGCGGGCCAGGTGGATATTGTTTTCATCATGGCCGACGGTTCCAAGCCGGGCGCGGCCATGATCTCCGGCCTGCAGGCGTACCTCTCCGGCAAGACGATCCGCCCCATGACGGACAAGCTAACCGTGAAAGCCCCGGAGGAGGTCACATACAGCATTAACCTGACGTATTACATCAACCGCAGCGACAGCGCCAGAGCGGTGGCAATCCAGGCGGCGGTGGCCCAGGCCGTGGAGGAATATAAAACCTGGCAGCGCACCATAGGCCGCGACGTGAACCCGTCGCAACTGGCCGCCATGGTCATGGAGGCAGGCGCCAAGCGTGTCACCGTGACCGCGCCGACGTTCGCGGCGGTGGCCGCCACCAAGGTGGCAGCATTGACCGGATCGGCCACCGTGACGTATGGAGGGCTGGAAGATGATTAAACTTTCCGGCAGCCGCTTCACGGACATTATGCCGGAGAACCTGGCAGAGCAGCCGGAGATCCAGGCGCTTGCCTACGCCGTGGGCAGGCAGGTGGAAAAGCTGCTGGCCTATGCTGACGGCGCCCGCACCTATGCGGCGATCTATGCTGTGCCGGAAAAGGTGCTGGATCTGCTGGCCGTGGAACTGCGTACCCCGTCCTATGACGAAAACTTTTCCATTAAGGTCAAGCGAACCCTGATCGCGGAAAGCCTGCTGTTTTACGCGCAGATGGGCACCCCGGCAGCGGTGAACCGGATTATTGAAACCATTTTCCAGGCCGGTCATATCAGCGAGTGGTGGGAATACGGCGGGAAACCATATCACTTTAAGGCATACACCACGAACCCGGCCATTACGTCGGACGACGTGGAGGAGTTCAAGCGGGTGCTGGGCACCGTCAAGCGCCTTTCTGCCTGGCTGGACGAAATCGTGTTGGATCTGTCCACACCTCCGGCGGAGGTATTCGTGGGCCATTGGATCCACACGGGCGATTTTATCACCCTGCAAAGGGCGACTATGTAACAGGAGGTTATCAGCCATGTTTCAGGCCCCGAAACTGACAGACGCCGGCAAAAACCTGTATTACAGGAATATGGCCGGTGAGGGGATCAAATTCACAACCATTCAGCTGGGTAACGGCACAATCAGCGGCCCGATCTCCGCTATGACGGCCCTTGTCAGCGCCGTGGTGACTATTGACGCCGCGGTGAAGAACAACGCGGAGCAGTACGCCGACGTGTCCGGCCATTTCTCCAACGCAGAACTGGAGGAGGGTTTTTACTGGCGCGAGATCGGCGTGTTTGCGGCGGATCCCGATTACCCCAATGACCGCAGCCACGACATTCTTTACTGCTACCAAAACGCCTATGACACGGCGGACTTTATCCCCGTGGCGTCGGTGGAAACGGTGGAAAAAAACATTACCGTGCCCATTATCGTGGGCGACGCCTCCACGGTGTCCTGCACCCTGTCCAGTTCGCAGGTGCTGGTGTCGGAGGCGGACCTGGAGGCGCACGACAAGGACGCGAACGCCCATAATGCCCTGTTTGAGAAGATCAACAAAGAACTGGAAAAGAAACAGGACACGATCACCGCCAAGGGCATTTTGAAAGGCGACCAGGACGCAAAGGGAAACCCCACCGTGACCAAGGCCACGCCGGGCGTGGACTACCAGCAGCCCACCCAGGTGCTGACGGAAAGCAACGCCATGGCCCTGACGGACACGGTTCCGTTTTTCTCCGGTGCTGACGGGCAAAACCGTAAGGTCACGCTGAAAAAGCTAAAGGAGGCCCTGGGCGTCCAGTCTGCCAGTATCAACGTGACGACCTGCGCCGGCGCGGCGGTGGTTTGCACGGACGGAGAAACCACCCTGAACGGCGTGGGTTCCACCAAGTTCTCCCTGCCGGAGAACACCGGCACCTGGGAGGTAACCGCCACCCTGAACGGCCACACGGCCAGCGCCGTGGTGGAGGTCACCGGCGCCATGCAGTACAACGTGGATCTGGTGATTACCTCCAGCGTGGCAGTCACCCACGCACCCACGAAAACCGCCTACAACGTGGGGGAAACATTCGACCCCACCGGCCTGGTGGTCACCGCCACCTATGCCGACGGCACCACGGAGAACGTAACCGACGGCTGCACGTTCAGCCCCACCGTTATGGCAGCCAGCACCACGGCGGTGACGATCAAATACCAGCGGGCGGGCGTGACGGTCACGACCACCCAGGCGGTCACGGTCCTGGAAATGTCTAGCATTTCCGTGAAAACCGCACCCAACAAAACCGCGTATTACATCGGTGAGAGTTTCGACGCCACCGGAATGGTGATTGAGGCCACCATGTCCAACGGCACCAAAAAGACCGTGACGGGCTGGACATACACCCCCAGCGGCGCCCTTTCCAAGACGGACACGGCGGTGACGATCTCCTACACGGAAAACGGCGTCACAAAGACCTGCACCCAGGCGATCACGATCCGCACCCTGTCCAGCATTTCCGTGACGACGGCACCAACGAAAACCGCCTACAAGTACGGGGAGAAGTTCAGCAGCGCCGGAATGGTGATTACCGCCAAATATTCGGACAACGCCACCCGCGTGGTGACCGGCTGGACCTATTCACCCACCGGCGCCCTGGGACTGTCCAACACCACGATCACGATTACCTACGCAGAGGGCGGCGTGAGTAAGACCTGCACCCAGGCCATTACCGTGAGCAACTACCTTTCCAGTATCGTGGTGACCCACGCACCCACGAAAACCTCCTATTTCACCGGCGAAACGTTCAACAGCGCGGGAATGGTGGTCACCGCTACCATGGCGGACGGCAGCAAAAAGACCGTCACCGGCTACACCTGCAGCCCCACCACCATGGCAGCCAACACCACGGCGGTCACTGTCAGCTATTCCGAGGGCGGCGTGACCAAGACGACCACCACCCCGGTGACGGTCACCAGCATTTCCAACACGCTGGCCTCCAACAGCTGGGCAACGATCCGCGCCGTGTCCGACGCCGGAAAGGGGGCCAATTACTGGAGCGTGGGCGACGCCAAGGGGATCACGATCAACGGCAAAGTGGGCGCCACGACGATCTCCAATCTGGCCATTTCCGTGTTTATCCTGGGTTTCAACCACAACGCCAGCCGAGAGGGCAGCAACCGGATCCATTTCCAGATCGGCAAGATCAACGGCACCCTGGTGGGCCTGGTAGACGGCAATTACAGCAAATACACCAGCACCACCGGCGCCTTTACCATGAACACGTCGAACACGAACAGCGGCGGGTGGAATAACAGCCACATGAGAAAGACCGTGCTGGGCAGCAACAGCGCCAGCGCAACCAGCCCCACGGCCAACACCCTGCTGGCAGCCCTGCCGGCGGATCTCCGGGCGGTTATGAAGCCGGCCACCAAGTACAGCGACAACACCGGCGGCGGAAGTGACGCCGCCAGCTATGTCACCAGCACCACGGATCTGCTGCCGCTGCTTTCGGAGTTTGAATACCACGGGGCCAGGTCCTACGCCAACAGCGCGGAGAAGAATTACCAGGCCCAATATGACTATTACCGGGCCGGAAACAGCAAGGTACATTATAGGCACAACGCCACCGGCACGGCGGCCCTTGTGTGGTGCCGTTCCGTCTTTTCGAGCACCAGCTACTATTTCTGCCTTGTCTACGCCGACGGCGGCGCCAACTATACCCACGCCTACTATTCCTGGGCGCTGGCCCCCTGCTTTTTTGTCTAATCGCCGCAGCATATCGGCAAAATCCCGCCCACGGAAGTGGGCGGGAAACCCGACAGAGAAAGAAAACCCGTGAGGTGAAAGAATGTCAGTTCTGAAAGAAAAGCGGACCGTGAGCAAAGCGGAGTATGTGAACACCGCAAACCAGATTTATGTGGAAACGGTGGGCTTTTTGACGCGGCTTTCCGCCCGCTATTCCCGGCTGATTGCAGAGGGCACCGCGCAGCTGGCTGGTGAGGTCATGGACCACACCGAAAAGGCCAACAAAATATACCCGTCGGACGAACAGCGAAAAGACCAGCGCAAGGCGCATTTGCTGGAGGCGATGGCCTCCATCTCTGCGCTGGACGTGCGCCTGACCCATGCCTATCTGGTTATGTACCAGAACCCGCAAGGGTGCTTTACGGCACCCAGCGGAAAAACGGTCCCACCCAAGGAGGCCATGGACAAGCTGGACCGCATGGCGCAGAGCCTGGGCGAACTGATAGACCGGGAGGACACCCTGCTGCGGAATATCCTGGAGAGCGACAGGAAGCGGAAATAAGTCATTTTTATGGGTGTATCTTTGAAAACGCGCCGGGAGGCAGGGCGGCTTTCCCCTCTGACGGCGGCCAATGTGTGGTGCCGTTCCGTCAATTCGAGCAACAGCAACAATTTCTGCCTTGTCAACACCGACGGCAGCGCCAACAATAACAACGCCAACAATTCCTGGGCGCTGGCCCCCTGATTTTGCATAACTGGGTCAAATGCAGTAACGAACGTGAACCGGACCCATGTAAAAGGAAAGATACTTCCCTGGCGAAAGCCTGAAACTGCCCGCTGATGATCCCGCGCGGACGCTGCTTGCATGGCGGGGGTATTGTGCTAACCCCGTTTCATGCGCTGGATCGAAGCAGTTTAGACGCACACCAACACCACAACTGTACGGAGGGCGAATACTTTTCTATGACAAGCGAACAGCGCCGCGAGGCGCGTTACAGACGCCGCCAGACAAGGCGGCAGGCAAAGCGAAAGGCCCGCAGCGACGCCCTGGGGCCGATTGAGGAAGTTTTCAGTTACCGCGCCATGTTTTTCTATGGCCGGAAATGCTGCAACGGCGTGAGGTGGAAAGCCAGCACACAGAGGTTTGAAATGCACCTGTTTTCCGGCACCGCCAAGCGCCGGCGCAAGATCCTGAATGGAACATGGAAGCCAGGCAAAACCGCCCATTTCACCCTGAAAGAACGGGGCAAGGTTCGACCAATAGACGCGCCGCACATTGAGGATCGGCAGGTTTATAAGGTTCTGACCAAAAAGGTGCTGGTGCCGCTGTATGTGCCCAGTATGATCTACGACAACAAAGCCAGCCAGAAAGGCGGCGGCCTGCATTTCCATTACAGACGCCTGGCCAAGCACCTGCGGGACCATTACCGCAAGCATGGCCTGGAGGGTGCCCTGTTCCTGATGGATTTTCACCACTTTTTCCCGGACGCGCCCCACGCGCTGCTGTATGAGCGGCACCGGGGCATGATCCTAAACCCGGACCTGCGGCAGTTGGCCGATCTGGTGGTGGCAGCTGTGCCGGGCGGCGTGGGTATGCCGCTGGGCGTGGAGCCAAGCCAGCAGGAAATGGTGGCGCTGCCGTCCTCTCTGGACAACCGGATCAAAGCCCAGCTTTCGATCCATGGCGCTGCCCATTACATGGACGACTATTACACCATTCTGCCGTCGAAGCAGGCGGCGGAGGTGACCGCGGCGGACGTGATCGGCCACGCGGAGGCCATGGGCCTGCAGGTCAACGCCGGAAAGTCAAAAGTGGTTCCGTTCTCCAGACCGTTCCGGTTCTGCAAAGCAAAGTTTCAGGTGACGGACACCGGCGCCGTGAAGATCCACGGCTGCCGGGACGGCATGAAGCGGGCACGGCGGAAACTGCGGCTTTTCCAGGCGCGTGTGGCCAGCGGTGAAATGACGGTGGAGCAGGTGGCCCAATGGCTGCAAACACCGATTTCCTACTATGAGAACTTCAACGATCACGGCAGGGTGCTGAAACTGCGGCGGCTATTTTATGCGATTTTCAAAACGGAGGTGTAAACCATGTTCAAGATCACAAAAGACGGGGCGACCGTGGCCATGACCGAGGCCCCCAACTACATCAAGCAGGCGGAAAACGGCTGTTTCGTGCTGTGCCCGGAGGCGGAGGCCACGGGGATCGCGCACAACGGCACCGTTTACCACCTCCTGGGACGCCCTGACATGGCGGGGGCAGAAATCACGGTCATGCTGGAAGAAACGGACGCGGGAGTGGAGATCGCCAAGGCGGCAGACGCTACGGGGATCGTGTTCGTCACAATGGCGGAGGCCGGAAGCGTGGACGCCACAACGGCGGCGGAACACGCGGACCTTTTCGCGCCGTGGGCGGTGCCGGTAGCCTATACCGTGGGCCAGATCCGCAGATATACGGACGGGAAGCTGTATAAATGCGTTCAGGCCCATACGTCACAAGCAGACTGGACGCCGGACAAAACCGCAAGCCTGTGGACGCCGGTTTCCGATCCGGCGGAGGAATGGCCGGAATGGTCCCAGCCGGTTGGCGCACATGACGCATACAGCAAGGACGCCAAGGTGTCGCACAATGGCAAGCATTGGACCAGCACCGTGGACAGCAACGTGTGGGAGCCTGGCGTGTACGGGTGGACGGAGGTGTAAGCCGTGGGCGCTGCCTACATCGTAAGAAAAAGAGCGCGGTTTGTGAGTATCAACGGCCCCGTAAACCTCCCGTATGGTACGCCTGTGGACGCTGTGGACGGGTTTCTGGTACATAAAGGCCGCCCATTGTGCGCGGTCACCAGCGAGAGCGCACACCGCTATTTTGCACGAAATGACGACGGAAACGGGAAAGCCCGCGGCGCCCTGATCGGCGCCATCACGGCCAAGCTGGAGCGGAAAGACGCCGGCCATCAAATGCGCTGGGATCTCCTGTGGAGCGACCCGGAGGCGCAGAAATTACGCCACCCGGATCATGCGGATTTCTGGCTGTGGGGCCATGCCTTTTTTGAGGCGGACATGGCAGACCTGGAACACGTCGCCGGGCTGATCGGTGCGAGGAGGTGACGCTGCCATGGATTATATGAAGCTGGTGGCGGACCTCTGCCAGATCATTGACCGCCAGAACGAAATCACCAAGGCCATGGTGGTGCAGCTGGGCCAGCGCGACGCCCTCCGGTATGAGGAGGAAATGGCGGCAGTTCGGCGGGACTACGATACCGCCATGGGGGAGGTGGATCCGTGCAAAAACTAATTGAAACGCTGTCCACCGTGAGCGTAGGCCAGGCGCTGACTGGCGGCGTCACCGTGGTGGCGCTGGTGTCCGTGTTTATCGAAATTACACCGGTGAAGATCAACCCGGTTTCCAAGTTTCTGGCCTGGCTGGGGCGGAAGATCAACAGCGAAGTGATCGCCAAGGTGGACAGGCTGGAAACCGAGGTGCAGGCCATGAGGAAAGCGGACGGAGAGCAGGAGGCCATAAACTGCCGTTACCGGATCCTACGGTTCGGGGACGAAGTAAAACACGGCACCCGGCACAGTCAGGAACATTTTGAGCAGATCCTGGCCGATATTGACGCCTACGAAATCTATTGCAAGGATCACAAGGATTTCAAGAACAACAAAACCAAAGTGACCACGGAGCGGATCCTGGACGTTTACCGCAAGTGCGTGGAAACGGACGATTTTTTGTAATGGGAGGAAGCCGTGAAAATCTTTATTGTGGCCGCGGCGGCGTGGGCTGCCGGTGCCCTCCTGGGCTACTGCGCGGCACGGTGGGCATACAGACGCCTGCGGAAGCGTCTGCGGACGCTGCGGCAGGAACGGAAGCCGCCTAAAAAGAAAATGGGCACCATGGACAGGATCCTGGTTCTGGAAGCGGTTTTCCTGGTGGCGTACACGGTGGCCGATCTGGTGGTTTTCTGGCACACCGGATCCGAGCCTGCCACGCTGACCGGCTGCGTGTTCGGCGTGTGCGGCCTGGAAAACGGCGTCATGGGCTGGATCAAGACCAACAAGGACAAGGCGGCGGAGGCCGCCGGAACGAGCGGGAGCGGCACCCAGCCGCCCCCGGAGGAACCGCCCGCGGGCACCGGCGAACCACCGGACGCGGGCCTGTGAGGAGGTATAAACATGACCGGAAACGAACTGCGCCGAAAGGTGGCGGACATTATCAACGCATGGGACGGAGCGACCAGGGGCAGCACCAAGCACCTGGAGATCCTGAACATCTACAACAACCACAAGCCGCTGGCAAGAGGTTACCGCGTACAGGTGGGTGACGCCCATTGTGCCACCACGACCTCCGCGGCGTACATCAAGGCAGGGATCGCGGAGTACACCGGGACGGAGTGCGGCGTGGGAAAGTACGTCGAGATCGCCAAGAAAAAAGGGATCTGGACGGAGAACGACGCATACACCCCCAAGGTGGGCGACGCCTGCGTGTACGACTGGCAGGACGGGGCCAACTACGCCACCACCGACAACACCGGCGCACCGGATCACATTGGCATTGTCACCAAGGTGGGCGGCGGCACCTTTGTGGTCACAGAGGGAAACATGAACGGCGGCAAGGTGGGCAAGCGCGCCATGAAAGTGAATGGGCGGTATATCCGCGGTTTCATTACCCCGGACTTTGACATGATCGCCCGGAAGCTGGGCGGTACGTCCGGCGGGACGGCGGACAAGCCAACGAAACCGACGCCCGCGGCGGCGGGTACATACACCGTAAAGAGCGGCGACACCCTTTCCCGTATCGCCGCGAAGTACAGCACCACCGTGGCCAAGCTGGTGGAGATCAACGGCATTAAAAATCCGAACCTGATCCTTGTGGGCCAGGTCCTCCGCCTGCCCGGCGGAGCCGTCAAGTACACCGTTGTGGCTGGGGACACACTTTCCCGTATCGCCGCGAAGCACGGCACCACCGTGGACAAGCTGGCAGCAGACAACGGGATCAAAAATCCGAACCTGATCCATGTGGGCCAGGTTATCACCATCAACAAATAATTTTGCCGGAGGTGCTGGAATGGTTATTATCAAGGCGCTGGCCTGGGTGCTTTCCCTGGCCGCTGTGGTCACCTGGCTGGTGGCCCTGGTACGCTGGGACGGTTCGATCCCCTGTGATCGGAGCCAATGCGAAAGCTGCCCATTTCCGCGGTGCCACGAAAATGGCCAGGACAGCACCGGGCAGGAATGAGAGGTAAAAATGGAACAGACTATTATCCGCCTGGCCATTGGCCTGGTTCTCCTGGTGGCTGTCAACGTCGTGCTGGGCAGCCTGAACGCCCTTTTTGATGGGACATTCGACCGTATCAAATGCCGGAACGGCGTCATTAAGGGGGTCATTATTGCCGCCTGTTTCGTCGCTTTCTATGTAGCGGGACGCCTGAACCCCGATATTGTGGCAATCGACATTGACGGCGAAACGGTCAACGTGGCAACAGCCGCCAACCTGGCCATGGTGACGGCCTATGTGCTGTATGCGAAAGACGTTTTTTCCAAGCTGTCCAAGCTGGTTTTGAGCAAAACGAGCGGGACGCCGGAGCAGACCGGCGGAACCACGCCGCCCGCATTGGAGGAACCGGCGGACGCGGCGGAGGCCACCGCAGCAGAATAAAAAAGGAACCCCGGCGCCGCCCTGGCGTCGGGGTTCTTCTGCGGGTCACCTGCTGGCAGGCATGGCCCGCATGACTGTTTTTCTGCTGTATTCATCGGTGAGGACTAACACCACACCGCGCCGCCCGTCAGCCAGCGGGACCGTGACAGCCTCCAGCGTAACCGCCGGGGCCGCTTTTGCTGTTTTCTCCATTCTCATTTCCTCCCATTGAATAGTTTACGGAACAGCCGTCGGAGCGGGACAAAAACCGCCACAAACACGGCCAGCAGGATCAAGTATTTCATGGTAAACCCTCCCTATTGACATTTTGATGGATTTCTTTTATATTTGGGGTGCGGAGGTTCGGGCCTCCGCACCCCTGGCCTTTACCAGTTCAGCAGTTTTTGAACCGCCAGAACGATAAGGCCGGAGATTGTGCCTGCCAGAATGTCAGCTGCTAACTGTTTTCTGGCCTGCGCCGTCGGTCTACGCCGACGGCGTTTTTTCTTTGCCATATCAACCACCCCCTTTCTGATTATTATTATATACTTGCGTAAGAAAAAAGCAAGACGGAATACTGCACAAATATACTTGCGTGAGTTTGTATATATTATATACTTGCGTAAGTTGAAATAATCTGATACAATACAGAAAAAGGAGGCGATCCCATGGAAAAGAAAACAGGGACGGCGGCGACCAAGGCAAAGAACAAGTATAACGCCGCAAATTATGAGCGTCTTTACCCGTTTGTGAAGAAAGGGAAAAAAGAGAGATACCAGAAAGCGGCGGAAGCTGCTGGGTTCAGCCTTAACGAGTTCATGGAAAAGGCTATGGACAGCCTGGCGGCGGAGATCCTGGGAGAATAAAAAGCATAAGCCCCCGACGCACACAGCGCCGGGGGCGTTTCGGCGTTTGCCCTCCAGAGTGTTCAATATTTTTCGGTGCTGATTATTAACACGGGTTCGTGGAAACCTATGTGTTAATATCAAGAAAACTGCTGAACATTACCACGCGCCTGGAGGGCTGCCCATGAAAGCGTATGATTTCCACGGGAAAAGAAATATATGCGGTGACCGGATCCGGGAGGCCCGCCTGCGGGCGCGGCTGTCACAGTCTGATCTCTGCCGACGTCTGCAACTGGCTGGTGTCATTGTGGAGCGGGACGTGATAAGCAGGATCGAAAACGGCGGCAGGTTTGTGGCTGACTTTGAGGTGGTGGTGATCGCGGACGTTCTGGAGGTTTCCGTGGACTGGCTGCTGGGCAAAGAATAGGACGGCGTGGAGTGCTGTATGCACCGCGCCGTCCATATTTTTTTGAAAGTGAGGGCACGGGCATGAAAGGATATAAGCACCTGACGGAGTTTGACCGGAACAAGATCGCCAGAATGAGAAAAGAGGGCGCCACCATGCGCGAGATCGGCGCGGCCCTGCACGTCAGCGCCGCCACCGTCTGCCGCGAGATCAAACGCGGGACATACACCTACATGAACGCGGATTATATCGAAGTGACCGAGTACATACCGGAGCGGTCACAAGCCCGCTACCGGGCCAACATGGCGGCCAAGGGCGGCTCCCTGAAAATTGGAAGTGATCGCCGGTACGCCGAAACCCTGGAGGCGCTGATTGCTGACGACAATTACAGCCCGGAGGCAGCCCTGCATGAGATTGAGAACCACCCGGAAAAGTACGGCAGCTTTGAAACGCGGATCTGCCGCCAAACCCTTTATGCCTATATTGACAAGGGAGTTTTTCTCCGCCTGACCAATAAGGCGCTGCCGTTCAAGGGTTCCCGGCGGAAGAAGAAAACCAAGCACGTCCAGCGGGCGAAACAGCAGCCCAAGGGTGAGAGCATAGAAAAGCGCCCGCCGGAGATCGACGGGCGCCAGGAGTTCGGCCACTGGGAAATGGATCTGGTGGTTTCCTGCAGGGGCGGGCATAAGTGCCTCCTGGTGCTGACCGAGCGCGTCACCCGCATGGAGGTGATCCGCTTGATCCGCGATAAATCCGCGGCCAGCGTCGTCCGTGCGCTGGACACCATGGAACGGAAATGGGGCACCCGCTTCCCGCAGGTATTCCAATCTATTACCATGGACAACGGAAGCGAGTTTGCGGACTATATCGGGATCGAACGGTCCGTATATAAACGCTGCGAGAGCAAGCGCACCCGGACATATTACTGTCACCCATACTGCAGTAGTGAGCGAGGAAGCAACGAAAAACAAAACCAGATGATCCGGCGGAAGTTCCCCAAGGGGACAAACTTTGATAAGGTTACCCAAAAAGACGTGGAGGCGGTGGAAAGCTGGCTGAACAGATACCCCCGCCAACTGCTGGGTTGGGCCTCTGCCGGGCAGCTGTTTGAGGGCTATTTGCAGACCGTCTAAAAATATTTTTTCGTTTTGTTACACTTTCCTATTGACATTTGCCGGTTTCACCCGCATGTTCCGCACTTTTTTCGCCCTCAGAACAGCCGCCGCTTCTTCCGCGGCGTGCGCCACTCGGCAAGCGGCCCGTCGACCAGGATCAGATCGTCGCCGATGCGCTTGCAGCACAGCCACGGGATCACATAATCGTCCTCCCGGCCGAATAACCCCAGAAACCGGCACGGCCCCGGCACGATCAGCGCCGTCACGCGCCCGCAGCAGATATCGATCACCAGATCGTTCACGTACCCGAGCCTCGTGCCCTCGCAGACGTGGATGACCTCCTTATCCCGCAGTTCCTGAAACCGGTTCGTCATAGCGCAGCGCCCCCTTTGGAGGTATCCTATGCGCGCCGGTCACCGGATATGCTTACGAGGGCAGGATGGCCTTGCGGATCGAGCGGATGGCGCTCTTTTCGAGCCGCGACACCTGCGCCTGTGAGATGCCGATCTGCCCGGCGACCTCCATCTGCGTGCGCCCGCCCTCAAAGCGCAGGGCGAGGATGCGCTTTTCGCGCTCCGAGAGCCCCGCCACCGCGTCGCGCAGCGTGATCGACTCGATCCACTGCTCGTCGGTGTTCTTCCGGTCGCGGACCTGGTCCATGACCGTCAGCGCGTCGCCGCCCTCGGAATAGACCGGCTCGTAGAGCGAGACCGGCGCGGTGATGGCGTCCATGGCGGCGGTGATCTGCTCCGGCGCGAGCTCCAGCGCCCGCGCGATCTCGTCGATCGTCGGCTCGCGGCCGGACTGCTCGGTCAGCTGCTGCTTGCACTGCAGCACGCGGTAGGCCGTGTCGCGCAGCGAACGGCTGACGCGGATGGGGCTGTAGTCGCGCAGATACCGGCGCAGCTCGCCCGCGATCATCGGCACGCCGTAGGTCGAGAAGCGGACGTTTTTCGTCGTGTCGAAGTTGGCGATGGCCTTCAGAAGCCCGATGCAGCCGACCTGAAACAGATCGTCCGGGTTCTCGCCCCGGCTCAGAAACCGCTGCACCACGGACAAAACCAGCTTCAGATTGCCCTCCACCAGCCGGCTCCTGGCCTCCATATCGCCCTGCTGTGAGCGCTCGATCAGCTGCATCATCTCCGCGTTTGAAAGCGTCTGCAGCTTCGACGTGTTGACGCCGCAGATCTCTACCTTTCCCTGCATGCCTGTTTCCTCCGGTTTCTGGGGCGCGCCGCATGGCTTTGCCCGGATATATCGTCAGTATTTCCCGGCTTTCCCATTTGATACGGAAAATTTCCGGGCAGAATCCGAACTTTTTCGCGGATTTTGCCCGGATGGGGTTGACGATAATTTCTCCCGTATGTCTACGTAAAAAACATTTTCCGGTTATCTGAACCGGCTTTCCCACAAAAAAAGTTCCAGAAACACGGGTGTTGACAACTCTGTTGACAGTGTGAAAAACTTTTGTGCGCCAAGCGCTTTTCCACATTTCCACATTGTTGTCCACACCCGCCGCTTTGCCGCGATTTGTTCTGTGGAAAACATAATATAGTTTACATAACGATATTTTGCGTTTTTACGACAAAAACGTCGGGATCTCGGCAAGCGAGAGCCCGCGGTGCAGCGCCAGATCGCAGCCGTAGCCGACCAGACGTCCCATTTCCCGCACCCGCGCGTCCACATCCCGCAGCGTGACCAGCAGCCCCTGTGGCATGTCGCGCGTGAGCGCGGGCTGCAGCGCGCCCGCCGCGTCCATCACCGTCGGCACGCCCACCGCCACGACCGGCACGCCGAGCGTGCGCCGGGAAAATTCCTGCCGGCTGTTGCCGACGCCGGAGCCCGGCACGATGCCGGTGTCGGTCAGCTGTACGGTCCGGAACAGCCGCCCCGGCTCCGCCGCGGCCAGCGCGTCGATGACGATCACGACGTCCGGCTGCGCCGTCTGCATCGCGCTTTTCACGAGCGCCAGACTCTCGATGCCCGTCTGCCCCAGCACGCCCGGCTGGCAGGCCGCGACGCTCGTCAGGCCCGTCAGCGCCTCGGGCAGCTCCGAGCCCAGATGCCGCGTCACGATGAGATTGCGGACGGCCTCGGGCCCGATGGCGTCGGGCGTGATCTCCCGGTTGCCGAGGCCGACGACGAGCGCCTGCCGGCACGGCCCCAGCAGCTCGCGCAGCGCCCGGCCGATCGTCCGCGCCGCTGCGGCAAAGCTCCCGGGCTCCCGCCGTGTCAGCGCGTCGAGCTCGGCCGTGATATAGGTGCCGCGCGGCTTGCCGAGCGCCTGCTCGCCCTCGGCGTCGAGAATGCGCACGAGCGTCATGCGCACGCCGCGGCGGTCGGTCTCGCGCGCGAGCACGCCGGACAGCCGCGTCTGCTCGCCTGCCGAGCGCTCAAAAAGTTCCTTTGCCTCCATTGCCAGATCGGTTCTTGGCAGCATTTGACTCACCTCCCGCTTAGTTTTCTGCCAGCATGTGCGCACTATGCGAAATTTTTTAAAAAATCCGAAAAAAAAGATTGATTTTATGGACCTGTGCCGCTATAATGTATTTCTGCATGAAACGGTATTAGTTTCTCATATTCACGCTATTGGAGGAGGTGTAGTTATGCCCAACATTAAGTCTGCCAAGAAGAGAGTTCTGATTGCCAAGGTCAACAGCGAACGCAATAAGGCCGACAAGTCCGCACTGAAGACCACCCTGAAGAAGTTCGAGGCTGCTGTCGCAGAAGGCAATCGCGAGCAGGCCGATAGCGCTTACCAGGCTGCAGTTCAGTCCATCGACAAGGCTGCCGGCAAGGGTATTCTTCATAAGAATGCTGCCGCCCGCAAGAAGAGCCAGATCACACTGAAGATGAACAAGCTGGCCTGATGCCGAATGCTGCGAAATAAATGCCCCTCGGAGCTGCCTTCGGGGGGATTTTTCGCGCCCATTTTTAAGAACAAGCTTGCCCCAGCAGGGGGAGATACTATATAATATACAAAACCAAGGCTCCCTTGCGGAAAGGGAGCTGGCGCCGAAGGCGACTGAGGGATTGTTGTCGCAAATTTGTGACTGCCGTATGTCTCCGACGGCCCCTTCTTTTCCGTCTTGCCGGAAAAGAAGGGGGAGAAAAGGGGCGCTTGGTTACGATTTTCTGCATTCTGCATCTGAATTTAGGTTAGACCCTAGTTTTCAGGCGTCGTTCCACTCGATACTCACCCTACGGGTATCGTACTACGCGCCGCCTGATACGGCACACCAGATTTGCAGCTAGTTGCCTCAGAACAATTGCCGTCAATAGAAGACGCGGTGGAGATCCGGATAATTTGTACCTTCTTGCGGGAAGTGTACATCCAAGGCTCCCCTTGTCAAGGGGAGCTGGCGCGGAGCGCCTGAAGGGTTAGCCCGCCGCGGCGGTCAAATGGATTCCCCTATGAGGGGAAGCTGTCAGCCGTAAGGCTGACTGATGAGGTGGACAGCGTCACGTCAACGCAAGTGCCTCCACCTCATCCGTCACGGCTTCGCCGTGCCACCTTCCCTGGAAGGGGAGGCTTTTGATTCGCGGTATCGATCATGACAGGAAAGGAGCGCGGGATGGATCTGTTTTCTTCGGTGCGGGAGCTGCATGGCGTTGGGCCGGCGCGGGCGGCGCAGCTGGAAAAGCTGGGGATCCGCACGCTCTATGACCTGCTGGCCTTCTTCCCGCGCGACTATGAGGACCGGACGAACCCGGTCACGATCGCGCAGCTGCAGCCGGGCGTTCCGGCCTGCTTCCGGGCGATGGTCGTCTCGCAGCCGGTTTTGCGCCGCATCGGCGGCGGGAGGGACATCACGAAGCTGATCGTCGCCGACGAGACCGGCAAGCTGACGCTCAGCTACTTCAACCAGCCCTACGTCAAAAACCAGCTGCATTACGGTGAGAGCTATTACTTCTACGGCGCCCTGCAGCCAGAGCACGGGATGCAGATGGCGAACCCCGCGCACGACCCGGCAGACAGGCCCGGCGCCGTGACGAACCGGCTGCTGCCGGTGTATTCGCTGACGGCGGGACTTTCCAACCGCCTGATGACCCAGTGCGTGCGGCAGGCGCTCACGTTCGCGGCGGAGCTGCTGCCGGAGATCCTGCCGGAGCAGGTGCGGCGGGAATATGATCTTTGCGGCGTGACCGAGGCCTATACGACGGTCCACCAGCCCGACGGCTGGCCTGCGCTGCAGCGGGCGCGCAAGCGGCTGGTGTTTGAGGAGTTTTTCATCTTCTCCGCGGGCCTGGCCGTCCTGCGCGCGTCCAGGACGGAGCTGTCGGCTGAGCCGTATGCGACGGACTGCATGCAGGGCTTTTATGCCGCGCTGCCCTTCCGTCTGACCGGCGCGCAGCAGCGCGCGATCGACCAGATCCTGCAGGATCTGACCTCCGGCCATGTGATGAACCGGCTCGTGCAGGGCGATGTCGGCAGCGGCAAGACGATGGTCGCGGCCGCCGCGTGCTTCTGCGCCGTCCGGAACGGCAGACAGGCCGCCTTTATGGCCCCCACGGAAATTCTGGCCGAGCAGCACGCGCGGACACTCACGCAGCTGCTCGGGCCGCTCGGTGTGCGCGTGCTGCTGCTGACCGGCTCCAGAACTGCCGCGCAGAAGCGCGCCGCGCGCGAGCAGCTCGCCTCCGGCGAGGCGCAGCTGGTCGTCGGCACGCACGCGCTTTTGAGTGAGACCGTTGTGTTCCGCGACCTCGGCCTCGTTGTGGCCGACGAGCAGCACCGCTTCGGCGTGGCCCAGCGGACGAAGCTCACCGAGAAGGGCCGCAGCCCGCATCTGCTCGTCATGTCCGCCACGCCCATCCCGCGCACGCTGGCGCTGATCGCCTACGGCGACCTGGACGTGTCCGTCATCGGCGAGCTGCCGCCCGGCCGCCGGCCGGTCGAGACCTTCCTCGTGAGCGAGGCGCTGCGCGAGCGGCTGAACGGCTTCATCCGCAGGCAGTGCAGCGAGGGCCATCAGGTCTATGTCGTCTGCCCCGCCGTGGAGGAGAGCGAGGACGGGGTCCTCCGCTCCGCCGAGGCCTGGGCGCAGACGCTGCAGCAGTCCGTCTTCCCGGACCTGCGGGTCGGCCTGCTGCACGGAAAGATGAAAAGCGCGGAAAAAGACGCCGCGCTGGCCGCCTTCTCCGCCGGTGAGACCGACATCCTCGTCGCCACCACTGTGGTGGAGGTCGGTGTGGACGTGCCGAACGCGACGCTGATGGTGATCGAGAATGCCGAGCGCTTCGGCCTCAGCCAGCTGCACCAGCTGCGCGGCCGCGTGGGCCGCGGCGGGGCGCAGAGCTACTGCGTGCTCGTGAGCGGCACGCGGCAGGAGGAGACGAAAAAACGCCTGGAGGCCCTCTGCCGGACGACTGACGGCTTTCAAATTGCAGAGCAGGACCTTGCCCTGCGCGGCCCGGGCGATTTCTTCGGCAGCCGCCAGCACGGTCTGCCGCTTTTAAAGGTCGCGAGCCTGCAGATGGACCTAGAGACGCTCCAGGCGGCCCAGCAGGCCGCGGCCACGGTCATCCGCGGCGCCGAAAGCCTCGACGCGCCGGAGCTCGCCCCCCTCAAAGCCCGTGTCCAGGCCCTGTTCACCAGCCAGGAGGTCAGCCTGAACTGAGTCTGCCGCTCCAAACAGCTAAAACGCGCCCCGGACGAGTGCTCATGTGTGATAAGGAAGCACAATCTGTGTAAAGTTTTTTCTCGTTCCAGTCAGGGCGTATTTTGCTCTGGCTGGAACATTTTCTTTTGTGCCCCTATGCTGGCAAATCGAGCTTGCCGACGAAAGAGTAGTAGTATATTCAAAAAAAGTGCGGCCTTATACATTAGAACGATTTACATTTTACAAAAATGCGGATATAATTATTATGAATTAGTATGAAGCGAAAAACTTATGATGAGGGGCGCGCCCCTCATCCCGTGGGTACCCACGGGATGAGGGCGCGCCTCATCCCGTGGGTACCCACGGGATGATACCACTCTGTAACCTGTGGACTTTGCCCGCTGTGGTCAGGCGGGCATGAACAAAACCTGACCACCATACAAAGGAGGACATACCATGAAAAAACGCATCGCAAGCCTGCTTCTTATTCTGGCGCTGTGCTTTACGCTGCTGCCAACGGCGGCGTTTGCGGCAGATAGTACAGACGCATGGGACGGTACGGCAGACACAAGCTGGTACACCGACCATGAGACGGACACTGAATACCATTTCACCACTGCCGAACAGTTGGCCGGTTTAGCGAAGTTAGTCAATGACAAAACTGCATCTGTATCATTTAAAGGGAAAACGATTTACTTAAATAATGACCTCGACTTATCCGGCTGCCAGTGGACCCCTATTGGAAATGGCAGCAACTTTGGCAGATATTTTGCTGGTACTTTTGATGGGCAGTATCACAAAATTATGAATTTGCTTCATCACTCTACTGGCGACGAACTTATTCGAAATGGACTATTCGGAGTTGTTTCTGACGGTGGTACATTAAAGAATTTACTTGTTATAGACGCTGATATTGCCTCAAATGATGGTTCGTTACTTGCCGGTATTTTGGCCGATTGGGTCGATGGCGGCACAGTTGAAAACTGCTATACAAGCGGAAAGATAGAAAACAATGTTGGCGACAAGATGGTCGGCGGACTGATTGGCCAATGCACTGGGAGCACACAAGTAAAAGGCTGCGGCTCAGACGCCACGGTTATCAGTACAGAATCCGATGAAGATCATGTTGATACCGTTGGCGGGCTGATTGGTCAGTGGGAAAACTCTGCGGACAGCTCGTCGATTACCGATTGTTGGTTTGGCGGTTCTGTTTCCTGCAATAATATCTATTCAGCTGTAGGTGGTATTCTCGGTGCAAACTTTGAAAACTTCTCTGGGAACAAGCCTGGCGTAATAATCAAAAATTGCATGGTTGCAACAAAAAACATTACTGGCGCTGAGCCTGGCAATATCACTTGGATTACAGCTGTTGTAAAGACCCATGTTACCGACTGCATTTGGCCGGATACCCCTCCTGATGGTGTAACGCTTGATGAAGAAACATATCCTGATAATAAAGGCAATTACTTAGCCGTTGCTAAGCTGGTGGTTGATTGGGATGCAGGTACTGCGAGTGCCGACCCGACCTTTGACCAGTCATCGTGCGGCACTGCTGTCTCCAACTTCACCTCCGCAGATGTTCTCACTGGCCTTCGGACTAATGCCGGTACAGGCATTGAATGGGTTGCCGGTATCAATCATCCGACATTCGCTTGGGACGTGTGGCATATCCCCGCTGACTACACTAAGTTCATCGAAGCCATTGCTGCCTTTGTCACGAAAGTTGAGACAAGTCCGTTCAGTGATGTGTCCACCAGCGCCTACTACTACGAGGCCGTGAAGTGGGCGCAGGAAAAGGGCATTACCGGCGGTATCGGCAACGGCCTCTTTGGGCCGAACCAGCCTTGCACCCGCGCACAAATCGTCACCTTCCTGTGGCGTGCTGCCGGTTCTCCCGTGGTGAACTACGCCATGAACATGAGCGATGTCCCCGAAGGCAACTACTACGCCGAGGCCGTCCGCTGGGCGCTCAGCGAGGGCATCGCCACCGGCACAACGGAGAACACATTCTCTCCCGACAGCGAATGCACCCGCGCTCAAGCCGTCGCGTTTCTGTTCCGCTACGCTGCGTCCGAGGCGGTCACCTTGCAGGAGTTGGTGTCCGGCTTCTCTGACGCCGATTCCGTTCCTGGCTACGCGCTTCCCGCGATGAACTGGGCGCTTGCTGAGGAAATTGTACAGGGCAACGGCAGCAAGCTCATGCCGAACGATTCCTGCACGCGTGCGCAGATTGTCACCTTCCTCTTCCGCGCCTATCAGGACAAATAAGCAATCGCAAAAAAGCAGCGGGGCGGCATAGGTCGCCCCGCTCCGCTCGTCAGCTTGTGCTACACAGGCTGACGAGCTTATTGTATAAAGAAAACCACCGGCAATGCCGGTGGTTCCAAAAAGCTTTAGCTATGCCCAGAAAAAATATCCGAGCGAAGCGAGGAACAAGTCTGGAAAGCGGGCGATAAGGTGTGATTCAAAAAGACGGATAACCAGGGAGAAACGAAAAGCAAAATGCGCCAAGCCGCTATTTCAATAGCAGTAGGGCGCATCATGCAGTAGAAAGAAGATTCGATGAACCTATAGGTTCGGCTGGTAATAGGCCCCAAGGGGGCCTGTGCAAACCACCGGCACGGCCGGTGGTTATGATTTTTGGCAGAAAACATCCTTGGCAAATCTCGTCTTCATGCACTGTGCCAGATGGATTTTGATGCGCGTTGTCAAATTCCCGTGATTTATGAACAGCAAACCGAGTTTTTTGCTGATATTGCCCAATTTTGCATTATAATATTTGTTGATTGTGCCAATACAAAATGTAAAAACAACTTGCAACATCGGTTGCAAGAGCATTTGCCCTAAGTTATACTGGTCGTAGAAAACAAAACAACGGCAGCCTAGAGAAAGCCGCATAACACAGATAAAACACGAGCCGGAAGCAGAAATTTGCTTCCGGCTCTTTCTATATCTTGATGAATTATTGGAATCGTGGGGTAGTCTGTCTTTTAATCTGTTTCTGCTTCCTTACCGACCATGAGCAAGAGTCCGGGGCGCGTTTTGTCTGAATTTACCCGATGCCGAGGATCGCGGTCGCGAAGGCGAAGTAGACGAGCAGGGACAAAAAGTCCACGATCGTCGTGATGATCGGGGAGGCCATAACGGCCGGGTCGAAGCCGAGCTTCTTGGCCAGCAGCGGCAGCGTCGAGCCGACGATCTTGGCCAGACACACCGTCACGGCCATCGTGGCGCAGACGACGAAGGCGACCAGATACGTGACGCTCTCGCTCTTCAGCAGCAGCATGTCGACCACGACGATCTTCGCGAAGCACGCCACTGCCAGGCACACGCCGCAGAGCACGGACACGCGGATTTCCTTCCACACGACCCGGCCAAGGTCGCGGAACTCGATCTCGTTCAGGCTGATGCCGCGGATGATCGAGACGCAGGCCTGCGAGCCGGAGTTGCCGCCGGTGTCCATGAGCATGGGGATGAAGGCCGTGAGGCAGGGGAGGGCGGCCAGCGAGTTTTCAAACCTTGTGATGACGATGCCCGTCAGCGTGGCGGAGACCATCAGCAGCAGCAGCCACGGGATGCGGTTTTTCCAGATCTCGATCGGCGTCGACCGCATGTACGGATGCTCGGACGGGAGCATAGCGGCCATTTTTTCCATATCCTCGGTGGCCTCGTCTTCCATGACGTCCATGGCGTCATCGAACGTGACGATACCGACCAGCCGGTCTTCCGTGTCGACGACCGGCAGGGCGAGGAAGTTGTACTTGCTGAACATCTGGGCGACCTGCTCCTTGTCGTCGAGCGTGCTGACCGTGATGACGTGCTCCTGCATGATCGACTCGATGGTCGCGTCGTCATCCTCGCACAAAAGCAGGTCCTTGACGCTGGTCAGGCCGATGAGCTTGTGGCCGCGGGTGACGTAGCAGGTGTAGATCGTCTCCTTGTCGATGCCCGTGCGGCGGATGCGCAGGATCGCTTCCTCGACCGTCATATTCGGGCGCAGGGAGACATATTCGGTGGTCATGATCGAGCCGGCGGAATCCTCGGGATAGCGCAGGATCTCGTTGATCTGCTTGCGCATGTCCGGCTCGGCCTGGGATAAAATTCGCTGCACGACGTTCGCGGGCATTTCCTCCACGATATCGACGGCGTCATCGACGTAGAGCTCGTCGATGACCTCCTTCAGCTCCGAATCCGAGAAGCCGCGGATCAGCAGCTCCTGCGCCTCCGGCTCCATTTCGACGAAGGTCTCCGCGGCCAGCTCCTTCGGCAGCAGCCGGAACAGCAGCGGCAGGCAGGCCTGGTCGAGATCGTCAAAGATGGCGGCGATGTCGGCGGGATTCATGGTGCTGAGGATGTCCCGAAGAGAATGGTACTTCTTCTCGTCAAGCAGCATGGTCAGGGTCTTCTGCAGGGAAAAATTGTTTTCTGCCATGTCTTGTTCCTCCTATGGAACCTCTGAATCAATCGTCTGCGACTGTGAGCGGATCTTTTCCGCCCACTCTTCGGTATCAAAAACGGGAAATCCATACAGGATTCCTCCGTTTTTGATACCTCGATTGGACGAAAAATCTCTCGCTCACAGTTCTTGCCGATTGAATTAGAGCTTCCTAAAGTTGATGAATAGGAAGGTAAAGACACAACGCAGGCACATCAAGCGAAGAAAGAAAAACGGGAAGCCCACATGGCGCACGAAGGCGGCTTGGGCTCGCGCTGACTTCGGCCTGCGGATGTGCCGCTACTACTTCCTGCGTCCATTGTTGCTTCCCCCTTTACAAATCGAATATTGCAGATGCCTATAAAGCACCCAACTTATATAATAAGAAGATTTTTTCGCTTTGTCAACCGAAAACCGGGCCGCACAAGGTGGAAATTTGCCGGTCCATGTGCTATACTCGAAAAAAAGGTCTCCATAGGAGGAGCTGCAAATGGCAACAGAAAAGCTCTATGATCAGGACGCGCATCAGGCGCAGTTTCAGGCGACGGTCCTGTCCTGCAGGCCGGGGAAGCACGGCTACGACGTCGTGCTGGACCGGACCTGCTTTTATCCCGAGGGCGGCGGCCAGCCGGGCGACACCGGCGTCCTTTCCGGCGTCCGCGTGACGGATACGCATGAGGCGGGCGGCGAGATCGTCCACTATTGCGAAGCACCGCTGGCGGAGGGGCAGACGGTCGAGGGTACGATCGACTATGACCGCCGGTTCGAATTCATGCAGCTGCATACCGGCGAGCATATCCTCTCCGGCGTCATCCACCGCCGCTTCGGCTATGAGAACGTGGGCTTCCACATGGGCGCGGATTTCGTGACGATCGATCTTTCCGGCATGCTGACGCCGGAGCAGGTGCAGAGCGTCGAGGCCGAGGCCAACGAGTGGATCTGGAAAAACGTCCCAGTCGAGGTCTCGTACCCGGACCCGGAAGCGCTGAAAACCATCCCCTACCGCAGCAAAAAGGAGCTGACCGGGCAGGTGCGCATCGTAACCATCCCGGGCGCGGATATCTGCGCGTGCTGCGGCACGCACGTGTCGAATACCGGTGAAATTGGCCTGCTGCGGATCTTCTCGTGCGTCAGGTTCCATGACGGCGTGCGGCTCGAGCTGCTCTGCGGCCGCCGGGCGCTGCGGTATCTGCGCGCGCTCACGGAGCAGAACCGGCAGGTCTCCGGCCTGCTCTCGGCAAAGCCGCTGGAGACGGCAGGGGCCGTGCAGCGGCTGCTGGACGCGGAGGGCGCGCTGAAGCTCCGCGCGGCGTCATTGGAAGACGCCGTCTTCACGCAGAAGGCGCAGGCGCTGGCCGGGAACGGGAACGTGCTGCTCTTTGAGCCCGCAATGAGCCCCGACAGCGTCCGGCGGCTGACGGACCTGGTGATGAGCGCCTGCGGCGGCCGCGCAGCCGTCTTCGCGGGCAGCGACGAAGCGGGGTATAAATACGCCGTCGGCGAGCAGGGCGGCGACCTGCGCCAGCTGGTGCGGGAGCTGAACACCGCGCTGCAGGGCCGGGGCGGCGGCAAGCCGTTTTTCGCGCAGGGCAGCGTCAGCGCCTCCCGCGCGGCGATCGAAGCATTTTTCCGGGAAAGGGGCGAATGAGATGCTGCAGGATCTGTATCCGCATATCTACCACAACGAAATGGCCTGGAAGGCCCCCGCGCCGGACGATTATGCCCTTATTTTCGCGCCCGACGGCACGGTCTATTGCAATCTCACAGACGGGGCGCTGACTCTGCCGCGCATCCGGGACGTGGGGCCGGGAGAGGCACAGTACGCGTTTTCCATCGATGAGGCCGCCTATTACCTCGTGGCCGCCCACCCGGACGAGACGGACGCCTTCCGCTACGTCCCCGCCGCGTCCCTGCGGTCCATGACCGAGCGGACGAGCCCGGCGCTCTTTGCCGCCGCCGCGGGCGGGAGTCTGCACCGCTGGTACCGGTTGCAGCAGTTCTGCGGCCGCTGCGGCGCAAAAATGGAGAAAAGCACGACGGAGCGGGCCATGGTCTGCCCGCAGTGCAAAAACACCGTCTACCCGAAGATCTGCCCGGCCGTCATCGTCGCCGTGCATGACGGCGACCGGCTGCTGCTCACGCGCTACCGCGGGCGGCCGTTCAAAAAATACGCTCTCATCGCGGGCTTCAACGAGATCGGCGAGACGATCGAGCAGACCGTCCACCGCGAGGTGCTCGAGGAGGCCGGGGTGCGGGTCAAGAACCTGCGGTTCTACAAATCGCAGCCCTGGGTGTTCACCGATACGCTGCTCATGGGCTTCGTCTGCGAGCTCGACGGCAGCGACAGGATCACCGTGCAGGAATCGGAGCTGGCCGAGGCCAGCTGGCACCTGCGCAGCGAGCTGCCGCAGGACCACTCCTACATCAGCCTGACCGGCGAGATGATCGAGCAGTTCCGGCTGGGGAAGCTGTAAAGCCAGACATTGACAGATCAGGAGAAAGCCGTTATACTGACTATGGCAGCCTTGATAGAGTAAACTCTCTGGGACTTCGTGTCCGCCTGGCTGCCTTTTCTATGGCCTGATATTTCTGCTTTCCTTTTTCCCCGGTATCGTGTATGATATACAAAACAACGGTTGGAGGCCATACGATGGACGAGCTTGAAAAGAAGCCGGAGACGCCGCAGGAGCCCGCGGCGCGCAGACCGGAGAAGAAAAACGATTTTGATAACCGGCGCAAGCTGATGTACATCCTGTGCGGCGGCTATCTGATCTACCTGGCCATCAAGATGGGCCGGGATTACCCGCAGCTTGCCGCCAGCGGCGAATGGACGGGCGAGCGGATCGCCGCGCTCTGCGGCACGATCGGCTTTGCCGTCATCGGCGCGGCGCTGCTTGCAGTCGTCGCCGTGCGGTTCGTGCGCGAATGGAAGGAAGAGGCGCGGCGCGAGCTGGAGCGGCAGGCGGAAGAAGCTGAAAAGACGGAGGAAGCCACAGATGAATGATATGACCCTGTTTCTCGACCTCATCCTGCTGGCCAGCGGCGTGTACTGCATGTACACCTGGCTGCGGCTGGCGGTGACGAAGCACCTGTTCAAAAACGGCCTGCTCGTGCCGAAGGAGAAAAAGATCTCCGACTGCGCCGACGAGGCCGAATACATCCGCTACATGACCCCGCCGCTCGCGGTGATGGCCATCCTGACGCTGGCCTACGGCGTCATCATGCTGCTCAACGACCAGCTCTCCGAGCCGTTTTTGCCCTACGCGTGGTCGCTCGTCCCGCTGGTGGTCGTGCTGGCCTCCCTCGTCTGGTACGCCGTCCGCAACGGACGCGCCAACCGGGATTATTTCGGGATGTGACCCCCCAAGGCTCCCCTCCCAGGGGCCGATTCCCCCTATCAGGGGGAAATGTCCCGAAGGGACAAAAGGGGTAGGGATGCTCGCTCGGCGCAGCCGAGACTGAGAGGTTGTAGCAGATTTGCATAGAAAAACCCAAACCGCAAGTTCAGCTTGCGGTTTGGAAAGGAAGAAACGAGCACAGAGGATAAGAAGCCTTGCTTGCAGGGATTCGTTCCGTCGTGGTCGTTTCTGACGTGTCTCCGGCGGCCCCTTCTTTTCCGTCTTGCCGGAAAAGAAGGGGGAGAAAAGGGGCGCTTGGTTACGTTTGGTGCGTCCTGCCTCTGAATTCAGGCAAGGCCCTAGTTTTTAGGCATCGTTCCATACGATAGCCACCTCACGTATGTCTTACTACGCGCCGCCTGATCCGTTGGCCCCAGATTTGTGAGCAGTTGCCTTGGAATATTTGCAGTCAATAGAAGGTGCAGATCAGATTTGCTGGTCTGCACCTTTTTGCGGGGAGTATTTCCGTTTTTTGAGCACTAAAAGCCTTCCCCTCATAGGGGAAGCCATGGGGATGCGCCCTTGACCATGCAAAACCCCCTGCCCAACACGACGTTCGGGCAGGGGGTTGTTTAAGCTCACCCCAAGATCGCTTCCCCGTGCTCGTAGAGGAGCTGGTTGCAGGAGGGGAGGGGGAGGCCAGCGTTCAGGGCGTAGTAGATGATGCTCTCGCGCGGCTTTTTGATGTAGAGCTGGGCGCAGCCGGCGTGCAGGAGGAGCTTTTGTGTCTGTTCCGCGTCGAGACCCAATCCGAAGCACAGGCAAAGCAGGCTCTCGCGCCCCGGATGGCGTTTGCCGGCGAGGATCTGGTAGCCGTAGACGGCGTTCAGCCCGCTGCGGCGCAGCAGCTCCGCGCGGCTGAGGCCCCTGCTCTGCATGAACTGCTGCAGCAGCGCGGGCAGCCCCGGCGCGCACAGAGCACCGGTATTGGTCTTGAGATACGCGCGCAGATCTGCGCAGGCGCTCAGCTCCTGCTCCAGCGCGGCTGTCGGTTTTTCTTGCATTTTGGACTCCATATCGATATGATAATAATATCCTATCACATTTTCGGAGAGAATCAATGGATTTTTTTGAGAAGTTTGCCCGGGAACACGGCCTGCGGCTGCTGCAGCCGCTGGGCGGGAAGCCGGAGACGATCTGGCTCGCGCAGACGGCGGAGGGAGAAAAACGCGTCCTGCGCCGCTATGCGGGGCGGGACACGCTCTGCCGCAAGCTCGTCGGCGTGCAGACGCCGCAGCTGGCGCAGGTCTACGCCTGCCATGACGCGGACGAAGACACCGTCAGCGAGGAGGAATATATCGACGGGACGCTGCTCTCGGATCTTCTGCGCCGGACGCTGCTGGACGAGCGGCAGGCGGCCGCCGCGGCGCGGGAGCTTTGCGCTGCGCTGCAGACGCTGCACGGCCTCGGCTACGTCCACCGGGACGTCAAGCCGGAAAACGTCATGCTGACGAAGCAGGGCCGCGTGGTGCTGCTGGATCTGGACGCGGCTGCGCCGCTGCTCGGCAGCCCCGACCGCAACACGCGCCTGCTCGGTACGGCCGGCTATGCCGCGCCGGAGCAGTTCGGCTTTGCCCGCTGCGACGTGCGGGCGGATATTTTCGCGCTGGGCGTGCTGCTGAACGTCATGCTGACGGGCGAGCACCCGTCGGTGTGCCTGGCGAAGGGGCGGCTCGGCCGCATCATCCGCCGCTGCACGCATACGAACGCCGCCCAGCGCTACGAGACCGTCGACGCCCTGCTGCGGCAGCTGCCGAAGGCCGGGCCCGCGCACCTGTGCGCCCTGTGCGGCGGCGTGACGCCGGGCGGCGGCTGCGTCTGGTGCGGCGGAGCGGCGAAGCGAAAGGCGGGGCAGAAGCTCGGCTGGGTCCTCGCGGCCGCGATCGCGGGGCTGGCCCTCGCCGTGGGCGGCTACGCGATCGGCCTGCAGAACCCGACCGCCGCAATGGCGCGCCCCGCGCAAGCGCAGGCGCAGGGGCAGCAGGAAGCCGAACCGGCCCTCGCCGCGGAGGTGACGTTCCGGCAGTCGACGCCGGTGGAGGTCGCGGCCTGGCCGGGCGGGGACATCCCGTTTACGGCCCCCTTCTTCTGCGATCTGGACGGCGACGGGGAGGAGGAGCAGTACTGCTTCGCCGTGGCCGACACCTGGCCGGGCGAGAGCGAGATCCGGGTCGTGCAGCGCGCCGGGCGCGGCTTTCCCCCAGACATTCAGATCACGGAAAATTACCTGCCCGTGATCTGCCGCGAGACGGCGGACGGAGGCTTTGAGGCCGTGCCGGAGCTGGTCGATCTGCTGGAGGACCCGGAGATCGCGCTCTATTATCTCGGCGAGCGGCCCGAGGAGCTGATCTCGGCCGCGCGGCTGCCGGGCAAGCGCTTCGGCGTCTGGCCGGGCGAGGTGGAGGCGCGGGTGTCACTTGCGTGCGAGGGCGAGTGGGTCATACTGGCCCGCGCGACGGTCACCGGGCAGCCGGTCGAGGCCGCCATCCGAAAGGATATTCATCCATTGAATGAATAAAAAAACCACATTAAGCAGCCAGCATAACAAAAACGGCTCGCTTTGTGATACCCTATTCTCAGTCGTATGCAAAAGAATGCGAAGGAGAATGAATCATGAAGCGAGTCGTTTGTTTATTGCTGAGCCTCATCCTGCTGCTGGGCCTTCTGCCCACCGCACTGGCGGCGGACGGGGAAGGGACCGGGGAGAAGCTGGAATATGGCGAGCCGGTCGGGTTCACGGTCGAGATCGAGGGCGAAAAAAGGATCTGTTTCATGGGCGTCGGCCAGCTCATCAACGGCAAATACGATCTGCTGTCGGGGACCACTATGGGCTGGTCGCAACACCAGCCCGGCTCGTTGCATGTCGCGGTCGGCCTCTGGTGGCTGAAAGACTTTGGCGGCGGCAACTATGACTGGATTGCGCTGACCTCGGATGAGGTGGATGCGGTCACCGAACAGGTCGGCCCATTTAGTTTGGAGATAATTCCGGATAGCGGACAGATCACCAAGCCGGATGCGCAGAATGAGACTGATGCCAGTGCTCCCAAGATGCCCTGCCAGTGCTACTACGAACTGGTGAAAGAGCATAGGGGCGACTGGATTCTCAAGGCCAGCTGCACGGTAAAAGACAAAACCCTGACTGCCTACGGTGCCGCCACCCTCACGGTCATGGAAGACATCAGCTTGACGAATGAACAGTGCAAATCAGTCGAAGCGATCAACGCAGCACTGGAAGAAAAAATCGAAGAACTCCAAGAAAAAAACGCAAAGGCAGAAGCCGACATGTACACGATCACCGCCTATCTGACGGATACAGACCAAGACGCCTATCGCGGCCAGATCCGAATCGAGGACTGGTGGGTAGACGGTGTTGAGCTCTGGGTGCAGATTATGGGTGTGGGCCAGAACCAGGGCGTGGAGAAGATTCCTGTGACGCTGTTCGGCGGGATCTACTCGGATACGATACCCTTCAGCGTCTCCGGAGTCAACTTTGTTGGAGCAGGCAAAGGCAAAACAAACTGGCCGAAGGATGGCCCGAACAAAGGTAATGCCAACGTGGCGTTCGACGGCAACAGCATGTCCAACGTGAGCAACTGCACGTTCACCGGCTATGACATCGCCATCAAGTGCGGAACGAGTCTGCGCATGTTCGGGCGGTACAACACCTTTACAAAAAACCACATCGCGTGGAAGCTCAGCGAAGCGTGTAAAGGCGACGGCAATCCCGACGCGCAGAGCTGCGTATTCAAGGAGAACGACTACGCGCTCTACGTGGAGAAATTCAACGGCTTCCCCAGCAACTATGCGCCGCGGTACTGCCGGTTCATTGACAATGTCTGCGACGTTTACAACGGCAGCGGCAGATGGTGGTTCCTCCCCGGGAACTTCTTTAGCCATAACGGAATCCCGATGCCCATGTATGACAGGATCAGCGCCGGGGCCACATCCGTCTTCTGCTACCCCATGGCAAAACGCGAAGGAACAAACGGACAAGAAGAAAATAATCCGGTCACATATTACTATGATCAGCTCGACAAAGACGGCGACACCGTTTCCAACGAACTGACCAGAACCTACCAGACGCCGAAAAGCGAGCTGAGCGGCAAGACCTTCAAGGTCGCGGACACCGAGCAGGACGACATTCTTGCCACCTTCTCCTTTGACGATACGGCTGCGGAACAGGCGGAGGAGAAACCGGTCCGACCCGTGCTGCGCGCACGGATGCTGCGCAGTGCGGTCGAGCCTTCGTTTGACGCGACGGTCACCGTCGACCGCTCCGACGCGTCGAAGATCGTCTTCCACATGGAAGATCCCTGCAAGCAGGTCACTGTCTCGCTGCCCTGCGAGTTCAAGGACGGCACGGTCAAGCTCGGCGAGACCGAGATCCTGAATGCGGAGTTTGACGGCGAGACCGTCGCCTTCCAGACGGACAAGGAAGGCACCTACGTCATCGAGAGCAAAACGCCCGTCCAGCCGAAGCCCGACGACGCCATCACCGGCATCATTTCCGGCATCGTCGCCTCCGGCGCGCTGCAGCCCGGCGCGTCCGCCTCGCAGTTTGCCGATCTGACGAGCGGCAGCTGGTACTATGACGGCGTGCGCTGCACGCTGGAAAACGGCCTCATGACCGGCACGTCCGCGCGGACCTTTGCGCCCGACCGGCCCGTGACCCGCGCCATGCTCGTGACCATCCTCTGGCGGCTCGCGAGCGAGCCCTATGGCCGCGTCAGCCCGTTTGAAGACGTGCTGCCGGGCAGCTGGTACGCGCAGGCGGTCAGCTGGGCCTATGACAAGGGCATCGTCACCGGCGTGACCGCGACGAGCTTCCAGCCCGGCGCGCCCGTCACGCGCGAGCAGCTGTGCGCCATCCTGTGCCGCTACGCGGCCCTGACCGGCAAAAATACCGCCGCCTCCGCGTCTTTGGACGCCTTTACCGACCGCGCGCAGGTCTCCGCCTACGCGGAAGCCTCCGTCCGCTGGGCACTGCAGGCGGGCCTTCTGACCGGCGTGGGCGGCGGCCGCCTCGCCCCGCGCAGCGGCGCGACCCGCGCGCAGCTGGCAGTTCTCCTGCAGCGGTTTGCAGGTCTCAAGTAACATTTTTGCCCCCCTCATCGGCTCCGGGACTGCCTGTTGGCCCGGAGCCGATTTTTCCTGTTGCAAAGTCCGGCAGGGTTGGGTATAATACAGGCATAAAATACACAGGAGGTCATTTTTTATGGCTGCAAAGATCGAAAAAACCACCATCATCGGTGACGTTCTGGATATCGCCCCGGAGACTGCTCCGCTGTTCATGGCCATCGGCATGCACTGCCTGGGCTGCCCGTCCTCCCGCGGCGAGACCGTGGAGGAAGCCTGCATGGTCCACGGCGTCGACGCCGACGCCTTCCTCGCGCAGGTCAACCGCTTCATCGAGGCGAACGAAGAGGCTGAAAAGGCCAAGTAACATTCTGCTCCGAAAGGAAGGGCGGCCGCTGGCCGCCCTTTTGCGTGATGGCTATGAAAGTACCGATCTCCAACCGTCTGCTCCTGTGCGCGGCCATGGTACCGCCCGGCTCGCGCGTGGCCGACATCGGCACGGACCACGGATATCTGGCCGTACACCTGCTGCGCGAGGGCGTCTGCCCCTTCGTCACCGCGGCGGACCTGCGCGAGCAGCCGCTGCAGAAGGCGCGGGAGAACGCCGCCCGCTTCGGCGTGGCGGACCGGATGCAGTTCCTGCTCTCCGACGGCCTGCAGAGCATCCCGCCGGACGCGGCCGGGACCATCGTCATGGCCGGGATGGGCGGCGATCTGATGGTGCGCATTTTAGAGGCGGCTCCGTGGGTCTGCGACGCGCGCTATACGCTCATTCTGCAGCCGCAGAGCGCCGGGCAGGCGCTGCGGCAGTATCTGGCCGGGCACGGCTTTTTGATCGAGCGCGAGGCGCTGGCGCAGGACGGGCATTTTCTCTATACGGTCCTGCGCGCGAAGAAGGGAACTATGCCCCCGCTCACGCCGGGGCAGCAATACGCCACGCCGCAGCTGCTTGCCGAGGGCGGGCCGCTGCTGGGCGCGTACCTTGCCCGCATCGAAGCCGCCCTTGCAGGCACGGTCCGCGGCCTGCAGAAGGCCAGCGAGCCCGAAAAGCTCCGCTATTACCAGACCGCGCTTGCGGAAATCCAGGAAATGAGGAAACACCATGACGACTGTCCGTGACCTTTACAACGCCCTGTTCGCCTTCGCCCCCGCGTCCATGAAATACGACTGGGACAACGTCGGCCTGCTCTGCGGGCATTTTGACGCGCCGGTCGATACCGTCCTCGTCGCGCTCGACCCCATGCCGGACGTGATCGACGAGGCAAAAAAAGTCGGCGCGCAGTGCATCGTGACGCACCACCCGCTCATTTTTGACGCGCCGCGCGCCATCAACGACGAAAGCTATACCGGCCGCTGCATCCTCGCGCTGGCGGAAGCGCACATCGCCGCGATCAATTTACATACGAATCTCGACGTCTGCCCCGGCGGCGTCAACGACGTGCTGGCCGAAACGCTCGGCCTCGCGGACGTCTCCGTCCTGGACCCCATCGGGCAGGACGCGCAGGGCCGCCCCTACGGCCTCATCCGCACCGGGATGGTACAGGCGCAGAGCCTCGCGGCGTTCGCCGCGTTCGTAAGATCGGCGCTCGGCTGCCCCGGCCTCCGGTTCGCCGACGCAGGCAGGCCCGTGCGCCGTGTCGCCGTCGGCGGCGGCAGCTGCGGCGGCGCGATCGACGAAGTCCTCGCCGCGGGCTGCGACACGCTCGTGACCGCGGATCTCAAGTATAACCACTTTGAGGAAGCCAAATACCGCGGCCTGAACCTGATCGACGCCGGGCATTTTGAGACGGAAAATCCGGTCTGTGCGGTTCTCGCGCGCATCCTGCGCGAAGCGCTGCCGGAGCTGACCGTCCTGCGCGCGCAGGACCACAAAGATGAAACGCAATTTCTCTGAAGTGGTTGACCTGCGCCGTATGGCTGTGATAAAATAGCAAAAGATATATTTGTAACGAAGGGAAGAACACCACATGTCCGGACATTCCAAGTGGCATAACATTCAGAAAACAAAGGGCGCGCAGGACGCCAAGCGCGCGGCGGCCTTCACGAAGATTTCCAAGGAAATGATCGTGGCCGTCAAAGAGGGCGGCGGCATCGCCGACCCGGCGTACAACTCCCGCCTTGCCACCGTCATCACCAAGGCCAAGGCCGCCAACATGCCGAACGACAACATCAAGCGCGTGCTCGAAAAAGCAGCCGCGTCCGGCAGCGGCGACAACTACGAGACCATCACCTACGAGGGCCATGGCCCCTGCGGCGTCGCCGTCATCGTCGAGACCATGACCGACAACCGCAACCGCACCGCGGGCAACGTCCGCCACCATTTCGATAAGTACGGCGGCAGTCTCGGCACCAACGGCTGCGTCAGCTGGTCGTTCGACCGCAAGGGCGTCATCGTCATCGACAATGAAGACGAAGAGCTCGACGAGGATACCGTCATGATGGACGCGCTCGACGCCGGCGCCGCCGATTTCCAGCCGGAAGAGGGCTGCTTCACCGTCTATACCGACCCCGACTCCATTAACGACGTCGCCAAGGCGCTCGAGGACAAGGGCTATAAATTCGACTCCGCCCAGATCGAGATGGTCCCCCAGACCTACCAGAAGCTCGAAAAGCAGGAAGACCGCGACAACATGGAAAAAATGCTCGACCTCTTCGAAGAAGACGACGACGTCCAGAACGTCTGGCATAACTGGGATCAGGAGTAAGCAGAAAACGCGTATAATCAATAAAGAGAAGAAAAGGCAGCGGAGAGATCCGCTGCCTTTTTGCTGCGGCGGGTTCCACCACTCAGGACCTTCGGGCCAGCTCCCCTTTCAGGGAAGCCTTGGTTCCTGCAAACACAGAAAACCTTCCCGCAAAAAGGTGCAGCCTGACAAACTCAGACTGCACCTTCTATTTATGGCAGTTGTTCTACGGCAACTAGCTGCAAACTTGATACCTCCGTATCAGGCGGCGCGTACCAAGACGCCCGTGAGGTGACTTCCAAGTGGAACGACGCCTGAAATATTGGTGCTCACCCGAATTCAGAGGCAGAAAGCACCAAACGTAACCTAAGCGCCCCTTTTCTCCCCCTTCTTTTCCGGCAAGGCGGAAAAGATAGGGCCGCCGGAGGCACGTCAGAAACGACCACGACGGAACGAATCCCTGCAAGCGAGGCTTCTTATCCTCTGTGCTCGTTTCTTCCTTTCCAAACCGCAAGCTGAACTTGCGGTTTGGGTTTTTCTATGCAAATCTGCAATGACCTCTCAGTCTCGGCTGCGCCGAGCCAGCATCCCTACCCCTTTTGTCCCTTCGGGACATTTCCCCCTGATAGGGGGAATCGGCCCCTGGGAGGGGAGCCTGGGGTAAACCGCCCGGCAGCTTAGCTGCCGGGCGGCTTGGTGTTAGCCTCTGGTTTCCTGGGAGATGGCGCGGATGGCGTTCAGGGCGAAGCCGTGCTCTTCGAGCGTGATGACGCTTCCGCAGTACGGGCACTTCGCGCTGGCGTTGATCTCCAGCGGCGCGCCGCAGTGCGGGCAGCTGACGGTCTGCATGTTGCCGCCCGCTTCGGTCTTCGTGCCGGTCGGCCGGACGAGATCCCACTCGTAGGTCATGAACTTCTCCTTGTTCCGGTCGCCGGAGACAAGGCTGCCCGTTGCGTCGTCGAGCGTGTAGTCGACGATGCGGGTCTTCAGCCGGGCGACGAGCACGTCGTTGCCGCCCTCCTGGCACCAGCCGCGCAGGTCGACGGACAGAACGGCGATGCGCTCGACGTAGTTCGTCTGGCCCTTCTGCTTCTTGCGCTGCAGCTGGTTATCCATCTGGGTGAAGAAGGCGTCGGTGCAGTACGGACGGATGGGCGAGATGTCCTTCTTCTGCCAGCAATCCTGCATCTGGACGTAGAGGTTCGAGAGCTTCGAGGTGAGCTCGGTCTCGTCGAAGGCTTCGTCGAGCTGCGTGTACTCGCTCATCGGCTTCAGCTTGCGGTTCGCAGCCGCGGACCAGCTGACGCCGCCGCCGGCCTTGCGCTTCTTCTTGCCGCCCACGTTCGTAGTGACGAAGGCCACCATCAGGATGATGCCGATGACCCAGAAGCTGAGCCCGAGCGTCCCGCCGTCGGAGGAATCGGCATACGAGTCGCTATCCCAGTCAGAGCTGTCCCAGCTGGAATCGGAGCTGCTCCAGTCGGAGGAATCGCCAAAGTCGGAGTCGCCGGAATAATCGCCGAAATCCGCGCCCGCCGGCAACGCCGCGATCAGCACGAGCATCACGCACAGCGCCAGCGCCAGCAGACGATTGAACCATGTTTGTTTCATCAGGTTACCCCTTTCTCATTTTCTTTCTGCTGCCAGTATAACACCCCGACCTGCCGGATGGCAAGCAAAACAAATGCCCGCCGAAAACTTTCGGCGGGCATTGCGGATGCGCTTATAATTCCTGATAGACCGCTCTGGCACCGCCGATGTACTTCGGGCGCGTGCGGGCGCAGAGGATGTTGGCTTCGCCGATCTTCTTGATCGACAGCCGGACCGGGATAGCCACCCGGCGCAGGTGCATGCCGATGAGCGTGCCGCCGATGTCGATGCCGGCGTCGGCCACGATCGTCTCGACGAGGACCGGATCCTTGAAGTTCGCCCACGCGGTCATGGCGAACGAGCCGCCCGCGTGCAGCTGCGGGATAGCGTTGACGATCTCAAAGCCGTGTGATTCGGCCACGGCGCGCTCGACGACGAGCGCGCGGTTGAGATGCTCGCAGCACTGCACGGCAAGCTCGATGCCCTGCGCCTGCAGCACCGGATAGATGCCCGCGAACGCGGCCTGCGCCGCCTCCAGGCTCGAGCCCTTGCCGATGCGCGCGCCGACCATCTCGCTCGATGAGCAGCCGACGACAAAGATCTTGCCGGGCTTCAGCTTTGCGGCCTCCAGCAGCTCCGTGACGGCCTGCCGGGCCTGCGCAGTCAGTTCTTCATACATGTGTTATTCACCCTTCCAGAATGCTTTGTGGATCTCCGGGACCTTGGAAAGCGCGGTATAGAGCAGCACGGACAACACGATGCCGATGGCCGCCTGCACCAGATTGTTGGGGATGGACGCCGCGGCGGACAGGCCCTTGCCCAAGATCAGCGCCTTGTAGCCGAAGTAGCCCAGCACCATCACGACCTCGGACGGCAGCTCGATCACAGCCAGACGCCAGAACGGGATCTTCTCGCCCTTCTTCAGCAGCGGCCGCAGCAGCAGCGCCGCGATCAGCGCCACAAGGCCCTTGATCAGGAACGTACCGGGGACATAGTGGGCATATCCGGCCAGCAGATCGGCCAGACCGCTGCCGATCCCGGCGGCAAAGAAGCCGTACCACGGGCCGAGCACCAGACCGGCCAGCAGGCACATGCACTCACCGAGATTCGTATAGCCCGCCACGGTCGGGATCTGCACGATCATCGTCGCCACGCAGCAAAGCGCCGCGAACATCGCGCTCAAAACCAGCTTCCGGATCGTTTCATTTTTCATCGTCAGGGAACCTCTCTTCCAAAGAATACCCTGATTATAGCCGATTCTGATTCTATAAAAAGACGCAAAAACCGATATTTTTTTAGGTACAGTTTTTCCCGGACGGCCGCATCAGCCCCGGCACGCGGCAGACCGCCTGCTCCAGCAGCACGGCCAGCACGATCCCCGCCGCGAAGCCGTACCACGGCCCAAGGATCCATCCGGCGAGCAGGCACAGGCCGTCGCCAAAATTCAGATAACCGGTCGCAATGGGGATCTGGATCACCATCGTCGCCGCGCAGCTGAGCGCCGCGAACATCGTGCTCAGAACCAGCTTCCGGATCGCCTTGGAGGTCTCAGATGATGCGGCCGAGGCCCGCGGTCTTCGCGGCCTGGGCAGCGCGGCGCAGGGCGGAGACGGGCTCGCCCTCGAGGAAGTAGGCGTACATGTCGAGGATCATCCCGGCCAGCTCCGAATCAGCCTCCAGACCGGAGACCTCCTTCAGGACCTTCGCCGCTTCTTCCTTCGACTGCTCGACGCCCGCCTCATTCAGATAGCGGTACACCGCGCCGGCTGCGCCGACGGCGATATACGCGGGCTTCACGCCCTGCTCGAGGCACAGCAGGCTCGAACCGATCAGACGGTCGGCCGCGCCGAGCTTCCGCGTCGGGTCGCCGCCGACACGCTTGCAGGTATCCTTCAGCGCGGCGTTGCGGAAGCGGCCCAGCAGGTCCGTGATGTGCAGCATCAGGCCGTCCAGCTCGACGCCGTACTTCTTGGAAAGCGCCAGCGCGCTTTCCAGCATGGCGTTCTGGACAATCGTCAGGACCTCGGGATCGTCGATGGACTGGTAGATATACTTCCGGCCCTCGTAGCCGCCAAGATATGCGCAGGTCGCATGGCCCATGTTGTGGACGTACAGCTTGCGCTTGATATAGAAGTCAAACGGCTCGAACGGGACCATGTTCGTGATCTCGGGGATCTCGCCCTTGAACGCGGCCTTGTCGACGGGCAGGAAGCCGTAGCGCTCGACGCAGACGCGCATCGGGTCGCCGTCCTTCATTTCTTCCGTCTGCACCGGGACCATGCGGCCAATGGAGGCCTCGACCAGGCCGACCTTCTCGTCGAAGTGCTTCTTTTCTTCGTCGGTCAGCAGGTCCTTGAGCATGCCTTCCATGACCTTGTTCGCGTCCATCAGGTTCTCGCAGATGATGATGTTGAGCGGACGGTCGTCCCGCGCCCAGCGCTTTCTGAGACCCGCGACGATGTTGCCGACGATGAACTTGAGAATTCTCGCACCGACCGCCGTCGCCATGATGTCGCAGTTGGCGATGGCTTCGGAGGCCGCCTCCTGATCGTTGCCGTTGACCGCGGTCACGTGCTCGATCGTGACGTCCTCATGCCCTTCGCTGGACACATAGCGGACGGGATACTGCTTCTTTTCCTGCAAAGCCTTGACCACGGGCTCCGCCACGTCGATGAACGTGACCTCGTAGCCGGACTGGCTGAGCGTTGCGCCGATAAAGCCGCGGCCGATGTTGCCGCCGCCGTACATAACCGCCTGTTTCATAGTGATTCTGACCCTCTTTTTTTATTTCTTGCCGTACAGCTCGTACAGCTTCAGGACTTCATCCTTCGTCTTCACGCCGTCGGACGCGCTGACCTCGCTGAGGGAGGCCGCCGCGCTGCAAGCGCCGAGCTTCAGCGCCTCCGGCAGCGGCATATCCGTCTCCGCCGCGTACAGAACGCCCGCGCAGAACGCGTCGCCCGCGCCGACGGTGCCCTTGATATAGCCCTTCGGGAGCTTCAGGCTCTCAAATTCATAGTAATTGCCGTTCTCGTCCATGCCGCAGCCGATCTCCGGGCAGTGGATGACGGCCCACTTCGCAACGCCCAGCTCGTGGAGCTTCTGCAGCGCGGCCTTCATGTTTTCCACATGCAGCACGCCGTCTTCTCCGCGGAGCAGCACGCCCGTGGTCTGCTGGGTCTCAAGCTCGTTGATGATGCAGTAGTCGGTGTATTTGAGCGCCGGGGTCACGAGCCGCGCAAAGCGCTCGCCCGCCTCGGAGACGACATCGATGGACGTCTTCATCCCGGCCTTCTGCGCCCGGTGCAGGAGCCGTGCCATCTTCGTGCCGTATTCCGCGTCCGGCTCGTCCAGATGCGGCAGCAGCAGGATATAGCCGATGTGGAAGATATCGACGTCGAGCTTATCCCAGTCGATGTCGTCCTCGCCGTAGTAGGCGTTCGCGCCCGCGTGCTGGAAGAAGGTGCGCTCTTTCGTCTGGTTGTTGGACATGACCGCGGTAAAGGACGTGCGGCCGTTGCGTTTGACCATGGAAAGGTCGATATTCTTGTATTTTCCCATCTCCTGCAGGACGAAATCGCCCTCAGCGTCATGCCCGGCAAAGCCGGAGGCCACGAGCGGAAGCTGGGGATCGAGTCTTGCGAGGTCCGAAATGGTGTTGCAGACCGAGCCGCCGGTGGACTGCTTGATGCCCTCGGTGATGTGCGTCAGCTCATTCTGCTTCGGCCAGGTCTCAATGGGGTAGGTAATATCCACGATCATATTACCCGCGCAGCAAATTCCTTTTTTCATACTTCCTCCCTGCGTTTTTGCAGAACCTGGGCTGGCACTCCGGCCCATCCGGCAATTCTGCCTTGTTTTTCTGCTCTGATACTGTTATTATGAGGGACAAGGACAGGCTTATCACCGATAAATCTGCTTCCACATCCCGACAATGATGCGATTTGGTGAAAAAATGGAACTGTACAACGAATATGAGCTGATCTCGCACTCCAAACTGGCCGACTGCTCGATGTTCATCGTCGACATGGTCTACCGCCCCATGCACCTGCACAAGGAGATGGAGCTGTGCTACATCCTGAGCGGCACCTGCCGCGTCAGTACCGACCGGCAGAGCTTCACCGCCGGTGCCGGCGGCGTTCTGCTCTTTGACACGGGCGCGGGCCATGAGATCTGGGCCGCGGGCGCGCCCGCGCGGATCCTGACGCTGCAGCTGTCGCACGGCTTCTGCAGCCGCTTCTATCCGCAGATCCGCAACGTCCGCTTCGGCTGCCGTCTGCTCTCCGACTGCCTGTCGGAGCTTTCCCTGCACACGCTGCAGCATGCCATGCTGCAGGCATTTTCCGAATACCTGCTCGACTCGCCGCAGGCCATGTTCGCCTGCATGGCGCAGATCCACGCGATCTTTGCGCTTTTGCTGCAGGGCGTGCCCTACCGCGTGCTGAGCGACACGGAAAACACCACCCAGACACGCAACGCCGAGCGCATGCACCGAATCCTGCACTATCTCGAGACGCATTATTCCGAACCCGTCCGCCTCAGCGAGATCGCGAAGACCGAGGGGCTCACGCAGACGTACCTGTCGCACCTGTTCCGCGAGCAGCTGCATATCCCGTTTCAGGAGTATCTGGCCCGGCTCCGGCTGGAGGCGGCCATGCTGCTGCTGCGCCAGTCCGACACGACGCTGACCGACGCGGCCTATGCCTGCGGCTTCTCCGACCCCAAGTATCTCAACCAGAGCTTTTTGAAAAACCTCGGCATGACGCCCCGGCAGTGGCTGCAGGAAAACCGTCCCGCCCCCACCGGCGAGGCGCAGTCCAAGGAGGATTCCCGCACGGCCCAGCATATCCTGACGCCCGACGAATGCCGGGCGCTGCTGGACGCGTACGGGATCATGCCGGATCAGATCTTCAGGATCTTCAGTTCTTCGCCGCTGGCGTAGGCTTTTTCCATGATGCGCTGGACGTGGACCGCGTCGGATGCGGGGACGACGAGCGGCTTGTCATTCAGGATGGAATCCGAGAAGCTCTCGATCTCGCGGGTGTACATGTTGCCGAAATCACCCGGGATCTCGATGCCCGCGTCGTCCGCGTGGGTCTGCTCGGCCGAATAGGCCACGTTTTTGTCAATGAACACGGCGTTCAGCTTGCCGCCGTCGATCTGGCCGATCATCGTGTCGCCCAGCAGACGGCCCTTCGTCCCGAAGAACTCCACACGCCACTTCGACGCCTCATCCGGAATATTGAAGTTCGACTGCACGACGCACTGCGCGCCGTTTTCCATCCGCATGAGGATGGTGGACGTGTCCTCCACGTCATACTGCGGCTCCGGGAAAGCGATTTTCTCGTTCATGGACGCGACCTCGGTCACGCGCATGCCGGTGATGTACTCCATCAGGTCGATCGTGTGCACCGACAGGTCCATCATCGCGCCGCCGCCCGCCTTGGCCTTGCACTGCCGCCAGTTGCCGGGCTCATACGGGAGCCAGAGCGTGAACTGCGAATAGCCGGACACGACCGTGCCGATCTTGCCCTCGGCGATGGCCTTTTTCATGCTCATCACGTGTGAGCCGAAGCGCATCATGAAGCCGGCGGCGATCTTCACGCCCTTGCTCTCACAATACTCGATGACCTCCTGACCCTCGTCGGACGTCATGGCCAGCGGCTTTTCGATCAGGATATCCTTGCCGTAGTCGGCAGCCAGCTTCGCCTGCTTCGCGTGCAGGACGATGGGCGTGGCGATATAGACCGCGTCGACCTCCGGGTCGGCCAGCAGGTCCTCTTCCTTCGTGTAGCCGCGCTTGGCGCCGTATTTCTGGCGGATCTTTTCGACCTGCTCAGCGTTGATGTCCATGACGGCGATCAGCTCCGCGTTCTTCGCCAGCATCATCCCCGGGATCGTTCTGCGGTCCGCAATGCCACCCGCGCCGATGACGCCCCAACGTAATTTTTTCATATGTCTCGCTCCTTTGCAAATCCATAAGCCGCTGTCCGCGGTTATTTTTATTGTACCACACCTCCGCCCCAATGGAAAGAGAATTCCACCCAAAAACCAAAAAGCTGTCCATTATCATTAAACGCACAGAGACTCAAGTGAGTCGGCTGTGCGTTTTTTCTTTACTACAACCCCATAGGACGGAGGTGAGACTGACGGGAAAGTACCGCTACCTGACCTTCGAGGACAGGAAGAAGATCGAGGCGTGGCATCTGCTCGGAGATCGGCCGGTCGACATCGCGGCCCGCCTGAGCGTCCACCACACCACGATCTACAAGGAGCTCCAGCGAGGCGCGACCGGCGCGCTGGACGCCAACCAGCGCGAAGGGTACAGCGCAGAGCTCGCCGAGAGGCGGCTGCGTGAGAGTTTCAAGCGCAGAGGTAAAAGAGCACCGGCCGCACAGTAGCCAAGAACACCCGGCAGCGCCGGGCCGAAGAAAGGAGAGCCCAACATGAAAACGACCACACGACCCCGACGCTGAAAATGGACGAGCTGCGCACCCCCTCCGCGCTGCTCTCTGAAGCGATCCGGCGGTCGTGTTTCTGCTTTTCAGGGACTCGACACCACCAAGATCCCCGGCTCCGGCCGGGCCAAGATGAAAGGAGACCACCATGACACAGAAAGAGCTCGAGCAGAAGGTCATCGACGCCGAGGGCCGCGTGGCGAAGCGCGAGGCCGTACTCAAGAAGCACAACAGCCAGCTCGCCAAAATGATCGAAAAAGGCGCCGACCGCTTCGACATCAGCATCAAGCGCGAGGACATCAAGAGCGCGACCTCCAAGCTGGCCGAGGCCCGCGAGACCCTCGCAAACTGGCAGGACAAGCTCAACACTCGCATCACCCGCGACGCCTACCTCGAGGCAAACACCCCGGAGATACTGAAGGACTTCCTCGAAAACTGGAAACAGCACGCGATCGGCTACTACCGAGAGAAGCGGATCCGCTTCATCAAGTACCGCGAGGGCCTGAAGGCTGAGGAGCGGGCCGCCCGGCTGGAGGCGCTTCAGACGCTCCCCTCTCTCGAGAAGTACCGCGAGCTCTACAAGGGCCGCGAGCTGACCGACTACGACCTCGCAAACCTCTGGCCGCGCCGCGACGTCGACGCCTTCCTGAGTGAGCGCGGGCTGGAATATCACCAGATCCAGAAGAAGCTCCGCGAAGCGGGCGACCAGATCACGCTCAGACTGCTGGAGATCCGCAACGAGGACGAGCGCGAGGCGTGGCTCGAAAAGACGATGGAAGAAGAAAAGCGGGCCAAGCTGCTCGACCTGATCGGCCGCATTATGAGCACGGTCGGAACCATCACCGACGCGGCCGCCCCCTACATCGGCCCCGAGGGCGACATCAACGGCATCATCGTCGGCACGGAGGGCAAGGCAAAGATCCAGACCATCGGCGCCGGCGGCTACAACATCCAGTGCTTCCACTTCAGGACGCTGATCCACGAGATAAAGTGAGGTGAAAAGCATGAACACCAAAGCCATCCGGCAGCTCGCCGACGTCACGCTGGACAAGTACCGCAGCTCGATCCCACGCAAAGCCTTCGAGGAGTTCGTGAAGGACATCATCGCCGGCGAGAACCGCGCGACCGCCTTCAGATACGAGGCGAGCCCCATCTGCCGGGCCTCGTTCCCGTCCACGCTGGACGAGGACGGCGCCCGCTGCACCGTGGAGGTCACGGTCTACCGGCTGAACGCCGTGGCCGTCACCGCCTTCCTGCTGGATGGGCCCGAGACGCTGCTACGGCACATCGGGCTCGACGAGCGGGACACATACACCACCAAGCACGAGATCGACGACCTCGTCACCGTCGTGCACATCACCAGAGAGGAGGCGCCAGCATGGCAGCACTGAGAGACATCGCCCGAGACTTCGCCGCAGAGATCCGCGACGGCATCGGCTGGACAATCGTGTACCGCACCGGCCGCTCGTGGAACGCCCTGACGATCTGGAGCGACATCTGGAACGGCGAGTGGGAGACCAACGACCTCAACGACGCCATCGGGATCCTGAAGGCAGACCCGGACGCCGTCATCGTCAACGGCTACTACTGCGGCCACTTCGGCGAGGGCATGACCATCGACGAGATCGCCGCCGGGATCCGCTGGCACTACGAAGGCGGCTGCAACCGCCTCGCGGACTATTGCGAAGTCACGCAAGGCCGGGACGCCCTCGAGGAGGGCCGCAAGGCTGCCGAAGCTGCCGGCCTCCCGTTTTGTGAGCGTCTGGCCGACGGAGGCGACGACGAGCTGAGCCCCTACGTCTACGACGGCAGCATGGCACTCGCTGATCGTGAGAAGATGCAGCAGGCCCGCGAAGCCTTCGAGAAGCTGGCCGACGCTCTGCGGGAAATCGCCGCCAAGCTGGCCGAGGCCCTGAAGCCGGTCATCAACGCCGTGCTCTCTGCCCTCAAAAAGCTCTGGAAGGTATCGGCCAAGGCCATCGGAGTGCCGCCGAAGTGGCTGCACCTCGCAGCTCACGCAAAGAAAGCCAGAACCCGGAAGAAGTACCGCAACCGCATCCGGCGCTATGTTTTCGAGGCTCTGGCCGCGGAAGGAGGTGGAGGCCCATGACAGCCAAGTGCGTCGGCTGCGGGCTCGACTGGAACGTCAGCGTCTACCAGAAGATCCCCCGCACCGGCTACATCTGCCCGCACTGTGAGAGCCGGCTCCGCGCCGGCGAGACCCTGCCGAACATTCAGGCCAGCCAGAAGGCTCGGCCGCAGAGAACGAAAGGAGCAACCCTATGAAAAAGATCGCACTCAAGAACGCCGCCCGCGGCACAGCCTTCGACTATGCCGGCCAGAGCTGGATCCTGCTGGAGAATGACCCCACCGGCCGGACGCTCTGTCTGAGCAAGGACATCACCGAGACCCGCGCCTTCGACGAGGGCAACTGCAACAACTTCGCCGTCGCCAGCAGCAACAAGTACCTGAACGGCCCCTACCTCGACAATCTGGTCGACGCCTGCAACGGCTCCAACGCCTTCCTCGAGAGCGAGCTCGACCTGACCACCGACGACGGCCTGAAGGACTACGGCACTTGCACCGTCACCATCTTCCTGCTGACGGTCGACCAGTACCGGCGCAACCGCGACGTCATCCCCAACGCAGACGACTGGTGGTGGCTGTCCACCGCCTTCAGCACGAAGTCTAACGGCTACGAGTCGCTCGCCCGCAACGTCAACGCCGATGGCACGCGGCACTGGGGCAACGCCTACGTCGGCCGCTACGGCCTGCGCCCCGCTTGTTATCTGGACTCCGATCTCCTGATCTCCGTCGAGGACGACGAAGCCACAGACGACGTCACGCCGGAGCACGCCGGCGAGATCATCGCGGCGCTGGCCGAGCAGTTCGGCGGCACCTTCGCCACCGAGGATCAACTGACCACGGCCCTCTCGTTTATGCTCGGCACCCTGAGAGCTACCCGCGAGAAGGAGGCCCGGTATGAGTAACCTCTCCACCCTGCTCGACCGCTACAAGGCCCTCGTCGTGTTTGATACCGAGACCAGCGGCCTCGACTTCGACAACGACCAGATCATCGAGCTCGCCGCCCTGCGCGTGGAGCGCACGGCTACCGGCGGCATACGGATCGCCGGCAAGATGGACACCTTCATCAAGCTGCCCGAGGGCGAGATCCTCCCGGAGAACATCGTCAGCCTGACCGGCATCACCGACGAGCGGCTCCAGACCGAGGGCGTGCAGCCTGCCAAGGCGGCCAGCCAGATCGCCAAGCTCATGCAGAACGGCCCGACGCTGATGATCGCCCACAATGCACAGTTTGACGCCTGTTTTCTCCGTGGCCTGCTCCGCGGCCAGAAGGTCGGCCGGATCGACTGGCTGGACAGTCTGACGGTTTACAAAGACCGCAGGGCCTACCCGCACAAGCTCGCCAACGCGATCATCGCCTACGACCTCACCGGCAAGGTGCAGAACAGCCATCGCGCCATCGACGACGTGCTGGCCCTGTTCGAGGTGCTGAAGGCGATGGACGACGAGCGCGAGGATCTCGGCAGCTACGTCAACCTGTTCGGCTACAACCCCAAGTACGGCGTCAGCGGCCGCCGGATCGTGGGCGTCAGATATGAGCCGCAGAGCTTCAGCAAGGGCCTGACTCGCCCGGAGCTGACGCTCCCGGCCCGCGTGGCGCGGAGGTAACAGCATGAGCCCGGAGATCACGATCACGAGCGAGGAGCTGCGCGAGCGCGTCGAGGATCGCCTCGACCGCTGGATCCCTGACGACGTCTGGAACCGTGCCGAGCCCTACGCCCGCCACAAAAATGAAGTAAACCGGCAGCGGCACTCCGAGATCGACTACTACGACAACGACTACCTCGTGCTGCTGACCGCTGACACCGTCCGAGAGACCGAGTTCAGCGACCTCACTCACGCCCTCTGTGATCTGACCGTCGCACGGGCTCAGTGAAAGGAGAAACCAATGGAAACCACAAAAGAAAGGGCCGCCCGTTGCGACCGGGCGACCCATGCGAGAAGATCCAGCAGCCTGCCAGCATACGGATCCCGCACCGCAAGTATAACACGCCGGCGCCGTCGTGCCAAGAGGAAAGCCCTGAGAGCTGCCACGCTGGCCGCTGCCGTCCTTCTGCTGGGCGGCATCTCTGTGGCAATCTTCACCACCCCGGCCGGCAGCAAGCAGGAGACCAACATCCTGCCGCCGACCACCACCGTCGGCACATACATCCCGGACACCCCCGCCCCGGCCGCTGAGACCGCGGAGCCGACTGAGCCCGCCGTGCGCTACCCTCTGACCGACGCCGAGCGCGACGTCGTCGAGCGCGTGGTCATGGCCGAGGCCGGCGGGGAGTCCTTCGAGGGCCAGATGCTCGTCGCTCAGTGCATCCTCAACGCAGCCGAGAAGCGCGGCGTCGACCCATCTGAGGCCGTCATCCTTTACAGCTACACCAAGAGCCGGCCGGATCCCACACAGCGCGTCAAGGACGCCGTCGCGGCCGTGTTCGACCGAGGCGAGAGCGTCGTGGACGAGCCGATCCTCTACTTCTACAACCCCGCCCTCGTGACCAGCGACTTCCACGAGAGTCAGATCTTCGTCATCGAGGAAGGCGGGCACCGTTTCTTTGCAGAAAGGAGTACCAGATGAAACACCTCACCGAAATGAAGCCGGGCGAGACCCTGCACCTCCGCAGCGGCCGCGACCTCGAGCTCGAGAGCGTCACCCCTGTCACCTGCGGCGTGATGCTCACCTTCAACGTCACCGAAAGAAAGGAGCACAACAATGAGCGATAAGATCACCGCGGCCCTCGCTGCCGAGCAGGCAGACGCAGAGGCCGCCACCACGCAGGAGGCCGAGCTGCTGCCTGCTGCCACGCTGGACGAGCTGGAGCAGGTCGACCTCGGCACCGTCGCAGAGGGCGAGCGCGCCCCGTTCCGCATCACTGACGACCGCTGTGCCGACTGGGCCATCCGCAAGATCGCAGACGAGCGCAGCGAGTACGACCGTCTGAAGGCTCTGGCCGACGAGCAGATCGCGGCCATCAACGAGAAAGTCGCCGCCGCCCGCAAGCGCATGGAGAACGGCACCTCGTACCTCACGAGCTGTCTGGCCGACTTCTTCGCCACCGTCCCCCACAAGGAGACCAAGACGACGGAGAAGTACCGCCTCCTCTCTGGCACCCTGACCTTCAAGAAGGGCACAACCAAGACCAAGCTCGACGAGACCAAGCTGGTGCCGTGGCTCAAGGCCAACGGCTACGGCGAGCTCGTAAAGGTCGAGGAGTCAACCCGCTGGGCTGATCTGAAGAAGCTGCTCAGCTACACCGGCGACATCGCAACCCTGACCGAGACCGGCGAGATCGTGGAGGGCGTCACCGTCTACGAGACCCCGGGCATCTTCACGGTCGACGTGTAAGGAGGCACCGATATGGCAGAAACCAAGAAAACCGAGGCGGCCGCTGCTGCGGCCCCTCCTGAAGCCGCCTGCCTGACGCTCCGGCAGAAGCTCGTCGAAATGCGGAAAGCCTGCCCGGAGATCGTAAAGAAGCAGCACAGCGACGGCGTCAGCTACAAGTACGCCAAGATCTACGACGTGTGGGAGAAGATCACCCCCATAATGAACGAGCTCGGCGTCGACTTCGACGTCATCAGCGAGCAGGCCACCCGCCACGCCGAGAACGGCGACCCGGTCTACTGGATCACCATGCAGACCAAGACCCGCAACGGCGACAAGCTCATGTTCCTCTACGAGGCCGACCTGACGATCCGCTGGCTGAACCTCGACAACGACGACGAGACCATCGAGGCCACCGTCCACGCCGTCGGCTGGAACGATGACCCCGCCAAGGCCAAGGGCGCGGCCCACACCTACGCCCTGAAATACTACCTTTTCGAGAAGTTCACCGTCGACCAAGGCGAGGACGACCCCGACAACAGTGACTTCGGCGCGCAGGGCAAAGGATCCGGCGCTGGAGGCCGCCAGCAGGCCGCACAGGGCCGTCAGGGGCAGGGCTCCGGCCGTCTGAGCGACGCGCAGCTCGCGCGCCTCTACAAGAAGGCAGAGGCCGCAGGAATGACCAAGGAGCGCACCAACGCCCGGATCGTGGAGAAGTACAAAAAGCAGGATCCGGCCACCCTGACCCGCCAAGAGTACGACGAGATCTGCACGTCCCTCGACAATGCGGCCGCACAGCATAACCAGCAAGGAGGAAATGCCTAATGTATAACCACACCGGCCTCCAAGGCCGCCTCACCGCCGACCCTGAGCTCAGGTACACGCAGCAGGGCACGGCAATCACCAGCTTCACCCTCGCCAGCGACACCGGCCGCAAAACCAAGGACGGCAAGAAGATCACCAACTTCATCGAGTGCGTCGCATGGCGCGCACAGGCCGAGTTCGTCTGCAAGTACCTGAGCAAGGGCCGCCTCGTCCTCGTCGAGGGCGAGCTCACGAGCCGCAACTACGAGGACAAGGACGGAAACCGCCGCAAAGCCGTCGAGGTCACGGTCGACTCCGTCCACTTCTGCGACAGCAAGAAGGACGGCGGCCAGAGCTCTGGCAGCGACTTCGCCGATCCGGGCTACTCTGAGGGCTCCGGCGACTTCACGGAGATCGAGGACAATGGCGACCTTCCTTTTTAACCTGACCGCCGGACGACCGGCAGACGACCAAAAGCAGGCCACAAACAAACGACCACAGAAAGGAGGTGACGACCGTGGCATGGCTGCAAGTGCATCAGACACTCAAGGATCACCGCAAACTGTTCGACGCTGCTGACCAGCTCGAAGTCGAGCCGCCGCACATGATGGGGCTGCTCGTCTCGTTCTGGCTGTGGGCCCTCGACAACGCCCCCCGACCGGCAGCCTCGTCGACATCACGCCGCGCATGATCTCGCGGGCCGCTCAGTGGGACGGAGACCCCGAAAAGCTGGCGAAAACGCTGATCCGGGCGGGCTGGATCGACGAAAAAGAGGACGGGACGCTCGAGATCCACGACTGGTACGAGTACGCCGGCAAGCTGATCGACCAGCGGCAAGCCGAGAAAGAGCGCTCCCGCAGTCGCCGGGCCGCTGCTGCGGCGTCTGCCGACGCATCGCCGGACGACACAACGCCGACCGCCGGACGACCGGCAAACAGCCGCAAGAAAGCCGGAGGCAGAGTAGACCAGAGTAGAGAAGATAAGACAAGAGAAGGTAATACACCCCCTTCCCCCTCTGACGAGGGGAGTGACAGCGGCACGAAGTCGCTCGTCGAGGCCAGATTTCTCGAGTTCTGGAAAGCCTACCCGAAAAAGACCGGCAAGCAGTACGCTCTGAAGGCGTGGAACAAGATCAAGCCCACCGCTGAGCTCCACGAGAGGATCATGCAGGCGGTCGACGCTCAGAAGCGGAGCGACCAGTGGCGCCGGGAGAACGGGCGCTACATACCGAACCCGAGCACATGGCTCAACGGCGGCTACTGGGATAACGAGGAGGTGAACGAAGGTGCAGAAAATCAGCGAGATCCTGAACAGCCCGACAGCTCCGGCCAAGACTGGGGCAAGGGCTTCAAGCCGGCCGACGACGAGTGACGCCGGTAACTGGATCTGGAGCAACGACGAGCGCCTCGCCGGCCACCCCGGAGTCCCTGAGCCCGTCCCCTGCGAGTTCTGCGGCGCCCTGCGCTACCACAAGGGCATCCAGCTCGGCAACCGCATCCTCTGGCCTCCCTACGGAGCCGAGCGATGCACCTGCCCCGAGGCTGTGGCTGCCTACGAGAAGGAGAAGGCGGAGCGCGAAGCTGCTGAGGCCGCAGCCGCCAAAGCTGAGGAGGAGAAGAAAATGCGGGAACGCATCAAGCGTATCGTCGGCGAGTCCGGCATGGGCGACCGTTTCCTGCGGCGCACCTTCTCCACCTTCCAGCTCACCGACGACAACAAGCGCGCAGCGGCAGCCGCCCGGCGCTATGCCGAAGGCTTCGACGCCATGCTGCCGCAGCCCGGCCGTCAGGAACCCGGCCGCAACGGTCTGTTCATAGCGGGCCCGCCGGGCACCGGCAAGACCCACCTCGCCGCTGCCATCGCCAACCACCTGATCGCGCAGGGCAAGCCGGTCATCTGCATGACGATGATCGACCTGCTGGAGCGTATCAAGCGCACCTACTCCGCGACCGGCGGCAGCGAGAGCGACGTCCTGAAGATCTACAAGACCGTCCCGCTCCTCGTGATCGACGACATCGGCAAGGAGCCGCCGACAGAGTGGGCGATCTCCACGGTCTACAACATCATCAACGGCCGCTATGAGGCATACCTGCCGACCATAGTGACCACCACCTACGACACCGAGGCCCTGATCGACCGCATGACGCCGCGAGAAAGCCGCGACAGCATGACGGCCCGGGCCACCATCGACCGGCTCATGGAAATGTGCAGGGGCATCACCCTCACCGGCCAGAGCTGGCGCTCACGATAGGAGGAACAACATGAAAAAGGTTTACATCTGCTCCCCGTGCCGCGGGGACTACGAGAACAACATCCAGCGCGCCAAGGAGTACAGCCGCGCGGCTGTGGAGAAGGGCGTCATCCCCGTCACCCCGCACATCTATCTCACGCAGTTCATGGACGACAACGTCCCCGAGGAGCGTGAGCTGGCTCTGAAGATCGGCAGCGAGCTGGTGCTCGGCTGCTCCGAGCTGTGGGCCTTCGGCATCGACCACCCTTCGGCCGGCATGGCCGCGGAGATCGAGCTCGCCAAGGCGCACGGCATCCCCGTCCGCAACGGCTTCGAGGCCATCAGCGAGCTGAAACCCGACGAGGAGCCCGAGGACAAGCCTGACATCGGCAGCGTGACGCTGCACCTGCCCGCCTTCAAGGCGATGGCTGTCTGCAACCAGCATCTCGACCACCCCCATCGCATCGGTGCCACCATCCTCACACTCGCCGACCGCCTGATCTCCGATCCGGGCGTCCACATCGAGATCGGAGGCTGAACGCCGTGACGAAGTACGACCCGAGAAAGAACGCGGAGGGCTACAACGACCCGACGCCCTACGCAGCCGAAAAACACATGATGGCGCAGATCCGCGGCAAGCAGGCCAGAGTCGCCGGCGGCTACTTCGAGAATATCATCTCGGCCTCGTGCGACTACTACCTCAGCCGCGGCCTCGCCAAGATTGAAAAGACGCCGGAGCCCATGAAGCCCCTCGGCGCCAAGAACCGCAAGGGCCAGTTCCTCGCCTGCTATACCAAGCAGGCCCAGCCGGACTATGGCGGCACCCTGAAGGGCGGCCGGAGCATCTACTTCGAGGCCAAGCACACCGACGACGAGCGCATCGAGCAGCGCCGGCTCACTCCAAGAGCAGCAGGACGACCTCGAGGCCCATCACAAACTCGGCGCCGTCGCCTTCGTGCTCGTCTCCGTGAGCCTGACGGACTTCTACCGCGTGCCGTGGCCCGTCTGGCGTGATATGGCCGAGATCTACGGCCGCAAGTACATGACGCACGCAGAGCTCTCCCGCTACGAGGTGCCGGCGACGGCCGGCTTCATCAAGTTCCTGCACGGCATCGAGTCGGGAGTGCTCGGAAAGGAGGCAACAACGTGATCCCGTTCCCGGATAAGAAATACAGCATCATCTACGCCGACCCGCCGTGGAGTTACAGCGACAGCGGATGCTCGGGCGCGGCTGCCGCGCAGTACGCGACCATGAGCATCAACGAGCTGAAGCAGCTCCCCGTCAACCCTGCGGGGGGGGTATAGCTGCTGACGACTGTGTGCTCTTTATGTGGGCCACATACCCGAAGATGCAGGAGGCCCTCGACCTGATCGAGGCGTGGGGCTTCAAATACAAGTCGATCGCCTTCCAGTGGATCAAGCAGAACCGCAGCGGAAACGGCTACTTTTTTTCGGCCTCGGCCGCTGGACTCGAGGTAATACCGAGCCCTGTCTGATCGCTATCAAAGGCAAGCCGAAGCGCATCAGCGCCGGCGTCGGTCAGCTCGTATTCAAAATCGCCGCTGCGCAGGCACAGCCAGAAGCCCGCCGAAGTGCGCGACAAGATCGTCGAGCTGATGGGGGACCTGCCCCGCATCGAGCTTTTCGCCCGAGAAGCCGCCCCGGGATGGGACGTGGGGGCAACGAAGCGCCGACGCCTGAAGTCAAGGACGGCCAGCCGACAGCGTCGAGCTGGCGGGGCATCGAGGAAACGGCCATGAACCAGACAACCAAAGAGACCCGGCGCCGCAGCTATGACGCCGTACCCCCCAAGCGGGCCGCCGCGCCGCCTGATCCTCGAGACCCTCGGCAACCGTGAGCTCACGGCCAGCGAGATCACCGAGGAGCTCGTCGCAGCCGGCCGGATCCCGTACTTCAACCGCAACTACGTCGCCCCGCGGCTCACGGAGCTGAAGGAGATCGGGATCCTCACAACGGTCGGCCGCCGCAAGGCCACCCGCTCGGACGCCACTGAGGCCGTATGGGCCAGAGCGGAGCCTTCGGGCCCCACGGGCCAGACGGCCGCAGCCTACGCAGATAACCCGACCGAGGCCGAGCAGATGACGCTCGGATCGGCCACCTGAAAGGAGGGCCAGCATGGAACGCCTGACCCACGAGAGAGTCAACGGCATTAAGACGGGCTACTGGAGCGCAGCCACCAAGGAGGCGCTCGTCCAGAAGCTCGCCGCCTACGAGAACACGGGCTACGAGCCCGACGAGATCCGCGCAGCCATTGCACAGGCTGCCAAGAACAGCGGAACCAAGACCGCGACCATCATGGCCGAGTGCATCGCCGGAGCGATGAAGGACACGCTCGAGCAGTATGGCACGGCCGGCAACGGAAAGAAAGGAGAAACGCCATGAACGAACAGAACCAGCGCGACAGCATCATGTCGATGGCCCGCGGTGCCTTCGAGGAGCGCGTCGACTATGAGATGGACAAGGTGATCCAGAACATCCTCGACCCCAACACGAAGGCCACGGCCAAGCGCAAGATCACCCTCACCATCGAGCTGACCCCGGACGACGAGCGCCGCACCATCGGCGTCTCCGTGACGGCCAAGTCTACGCTCGCAGCCACCAACCCCGTCGCCACGGCCCTCTATGTCACCTCTGACGGCAACGGCGAGCTCGTCGTCGCCGAGATGGTGCCGCAGGTGCCCGGGCAAATGAACATGGACGGCACGCAGCAGGAGGCCCCGAAGCTCCTGAAGCTCGTCCAGCACGGATAACCACCCACAACACAGAACAAGGAGGACAACACAATGCTCGCAAAAATGATTGACAAAATCGTCAGCCTGAAGGAGACCAAGATCTTCGAGATCGACGGCCAGACCTACGCCGACGCATCCCTCACCCGCATCCCGCCTCACGTCGACCGCCCCGACTGCATCAGCGTCAGCGGCCTCGATAGCATCTGCAAGCTGATCCGCACCGAGCTCGAGAAGGTCGGCACGACCATCATGGTGCAGGTCAAGAGCAACGACACCGTCGAGGTGATGACCACCTACCTGAGCGACTTCTCCCGCAACACGCTCTACCGCGCCAAGGCTGACGCCCCGGGCCTGCGCACCGGCTTCAGAGGACGCGAGGTAGCTCTGATCGAGCTGCGGAGCCTCTGCATCCCTAACGAGGGCACGGCCTACCTGCTCGACCTGCTGAGCCGCATGACCAACGAGAACAGCGTCAGCACCAACGACAACGGCGTCACGCAGACCGTCGAGGCCCGTCAGGGCGTCGCCCTCAACGCGGTCGTCGAGATCAAGCCCCGCGTCATGCTGCGGCCGTTCCGCACCTTCCTCGAGGTGGAGCAGCCCGAGAGCGAGTTTCTGCTGCGCGTGGATCCCGACGAGGGGATCGGCTTCTTCGAGGCTGACGGCGGCATCTGGAAGCTCGAGGCCAAGAAGAACATCGCCGACTACTTCCTGAAGAACATGGGCGATCTGATCGACGCCGGCAAGGTCGTCGTCATGCAGTAAATGAAGCGCCGGGCGGGCTCCGGCCCGCTCGGCTTTTTGAAAGGAGCAGCACCGTGAAAGAATACGAAACCCTCACCCGTGAGAAGGTCGACGTCGTGCCCTTCGGCTGCGGTATGCCGGAAACCCACCTGATGCAGGACTGGGGCGACAAGATGCTCGACCTGATCCTGAACGGGCCCACCATCAACGGCATCAAGAAGGACGAAGTGCGGGCCATGCTGCGCGAGACCTACGCGGCCCTGAAGCAGTACGAGAAGATCGGCCCGATGGCCTCGCCCTTCATCAACGACCCGACAGCCATCGTGGCCCGGGCCTTCTCTGAGCTCTACCCCCGGCGTCGAGTACGTCGCGCAATACGTCCCCGACCTGCGGGACGAGACCAACGGCACCGCCTACGGCCTGACCATCTTCCCCGACGATGGCAGCACGCCGATCGTCTGCATCTCGGCCGAGGCGCCCATCAGCGCCGCCCCTGAGCTGCTGGCGCACGAGCTGGCCCACGTCGCCACCCCGGAGGACACGGAGCACGGCGAGAGCTGGAGCGCAGCGTCGGAGGCCATATTCAAGAAGTACAACGAGCTCCTCGACACCATGATCCCCGACGAGCCTGAGCCCATCCTCTCGCCCCACCAGCCCGGAGACGGCGGGATCCTCACCATGCCGCTGCGCGACAACGTCCCGAAGCCTCCGACGGACGACTGGGGGCTCACCACCTGCCCCGTCTGTGGCGCTGAGTGCTGGCAGACAGACACGGCCCGCCGGATCCTCACACTGGAGCCTGACGTCCGAACCGCCTGCACAGCCTGCGCGCTGAAGGGGCTCGGCAAATAATACTGGAGGTAATACATGAACAACGAAAGAAACAACACGACGGCCGGCGGGATCGGCTTCTGCGGCCTTCTCGCCGTCGCCTTCATCGTCCTGAAGCTCACCGGCGTCATCAACTGGAGCTGGCTGTGGGTACTGGCCCCGATCTGGATCCCGACCGCCATCACCCTCGCCATCATCGTGATCGTGCTCGTGGCCATACTGGTCAGAGAGCTGACGAAGGGAGGCCGCCCGTGATGACCACAGAGGAACGCTGGGCTATTCTGGATCGTGCGATCACGACCTACGGCGCGCCGGCGCAAATGGACATGGCCGTCGAGGAGATGGCCGAGCTGACCAAAGCCCTCTGCAAGGTGAAGCGCGTGAGCTGCGCCGCAGAGGCCAAGGCCGCGCTCGAGAACGCGGTCGAGGAGCTGGCTGACGTCCAGATCATGCTCGACCAGCCCCGCATCATCTTCGGCCGCAGCACAGCCGAGATCGAGGAGGACAAACTGCGCCGGCTGCTTCGCCGGATCAACAGCTACAAAGAGTCTAACATACGCAAATGGCTGAACAGCTCATTCAAGCCGGGAGACTGGTGGAGCAGAACGGTCAACACCGAGGCCCACCCGCACGAAGAAGGTGCCCTGGAGAAGTAACCCGTCCTTCTGCAACACTCAGAAAGGAGGAACCACATGGCAAAAAGACAAACCACAGCCGCAGACCGGCCCCGAGATCGAGGAGTACAGCACCACGGCCACGCCGAAGGCATACGCCGGCAGCGTCCCCGTGTTCTGCGCACACGACGCCATCGTCCCGCTGAAAGATCTGCGGCCTAACCCCAAGAACCCCAACCAGCACCCGCCGGAGCAGATCAAGCTCCTCGCCTCTATTATCCGGGCGACCGGCTGGCGCGCCCCGATCACCGTCAGCAAGCGCAGCGGGCTCGTCACCAAGGGCCACGGCCATCTCATGGCCGCGCAGCTCGATGACCTGACAGACGCCCCGGTCGACTATCAGGACTACGCCAGCGAGGCCGAGGAGCTGGCTGATCTAACGGCCGACAACCGCATCGCGGAGCTCGCCACCACCGACAACAAGATGCTCGCCGAGGTTTTCGCCGACATCGACACCGGCGAGATCCCGTTCATGCTCAGCGGCTACACCGAGGACGACTACGGCAACATCGTGACGGCCCTCTCTGAGGCGCTGGACACCAAGGAGCCGAGCAGCGACCCCGACGCCGAGATCCCGGCCCCGGCCGCGCCGGTCACGCAGTACGGCGACCTCTGGATCCTCGGCCGGCACCGCGTCCTCTGCGGAGACTGCACCCGACCGGAGGATCGCGCGCTGCTGCTCGACGGCAACAAGCCCGAGATCCTGCTGACCGACCCGCCATACTGCTCGGGCGGCAGCAAGGAGTCGCAGAAGTCGACCGGCAGCATCGGCACTGAGCGCAAGAACGGCAAGACCCCGAAGATCGCCAACGACATCCTCAGCACGCGCGGCTACCAAAACCTGATCCGCGGCGCGCTCACAGACATCCCCTGCCTCTACGCTTACATCTTCACCGACTGGCGTATGTGGGTATATCTGTTCGACCTCGTCGAGGCGGCCGGCTTCGGCGTCAAGTCTGAGATCGTATGGGACAAGGGCACGCCGGGCATGGGCGTCGGCTGGCGCTCGCAGCATGAGCTCATTCTGTTCGGCGCCAAGGCTGCCACCCACTTCGACGGCCACAAGGGCTACGGCAACGTCCTGAGCATCTCCGCTCCGGGAACGAGCTGCACCCAACGCAGAAGCCCGTCGAGCTGCTGGAGAAGCTGGTCGACAACACGGACTTCGCCACGGGCGTCTATGATCCCTTCGGCGGCTCCGGCACAACGCTGGCCGCCTGCGAGGCATACGGGCAGCCCTCCTACATCATGGAGCTGACGCCCACCTTCACGGACGTGATCGTCAAGAGGTACATCAGAATAACAGGAAAGACAACCGTGCGCTGCGTCCGTCAAGGCCGAGAGCTACCGCGCGAGGAGATCGCCGCGATCTTCGAGCCTGACGAGGAAGGAGGTGAGCAGGAGTGACGTCCTGACATAATGAGCGAGAAGCCGATCACACAACGGATCAAGGACAGGCTCGCGGCCTACACCGCCATGCTGAGGGACATCGACAACCAGCTCGAGCGCCTCGACCGCATGGAGATGACGATGGCCTCCCCGCCCGGCCCTGATCTGACAGGTATGCCCCGCGGATCTGGCACACCATCCGACCGCACCGGCATGATGGTGGAGCGGAAAATGGAGCTCGAGGAACAGATCGACCGGCTCAAGGCTGAGGAGAAGCAGGAGCGCAACGCCATCGAGGGCCTGATCCTCCAGCTCTCCGACCCCGACGAGCGTGCCGTCATCCGGCTGCGCTACTTCGACCGGGCCGACTGGGAGAGCACCTGCGGCGTCCTGTTCGGTGATCGGCGGGACTACATCGACAGAGTGGACGCCTACCAGAACAGGACATACAAGATCCACGGCCGCGCCCTGCTCAACCTCGCCGCCGTACTGGACGAGCTGGAGCCCCTGCCCGAGCTGCGGCAGTAAAACGCAGTAAAAGGAACAAAAGGGAAGTAAAAGGAATTGAAAAGCAGTAGCGACCCGTGCTATCCTATATCCTGCAAAAGACCGCCGGACACACGGGCAACGCCGTGACAATTCCGAGCGGCTGACCAGAGGAAAACCGAATAACAACCGACGGCAAGAGGCCGACGGGCGAACAAACGCCCGCCGTTCTCTTTTCGCGTATATTCAGGAGGCGACGGCCATGCCGCAGAACAGCATCTCGGCACAGCTCAGCAACATGCAACAGCTCGTCGCTGACCTCGAGGCAATCGAGAACGGCGGCAAGAAGGCCATCAGCAACACCATCAAGGACGTTAAGGCAAGAGCGCCGAGCTGGATCGCTCAGGAAGTCACATCGGTCTACAACATCAAGAAGTCGGAGATCACGCCCTCGGGCAGCGGAAAGCCGAAGAAGATGGCCGGCAGCATCCAGATCACCGGCGAGACCATCGAGGAGCTCGCCATCACCTACAAGGGCAGGCTCCTGACTCCCATGACGCCGAAGGCCCGCCCCCGCGGCAAGAGCTACACGCTGAAGGCGTCGGTGCTCAAGGGGCAGAAGAAGGTCATCGGCCGCTATCTGAACACCCGCACCCCGGGCGGCCCGTTCTCACAGCGATCGCACAATATCCTCATGGGGACAGGCAACACCAAGAGTGACGGCACGAGCTGGATCCCATTCCAGCGAATGAGCAAGACCCGCACTAACATCAAGAAGCTGACCACCATCTCGGTGCCGCAGATGATAACCAGCGACCGCACCAACGAGGCCATCATGCTCCGGCTCAACACTGAGACCAGCAAGCGCCTCGAGCACCACATGAAGCGAGCCCTCGGCCTCTAAGCCAGAGCCCACCAGAACGCCGCACAGCGCGTACACAGCCGCACCCGACACCGAGCCCGCCCACACCGCCAGACGCGAACAGAACGCGCCACAGCGCCTCGCAGACGCCTCCACGGCCGCGCACCGCGCCGCAAGGTACTGTGACGCGCCTCTCTGGCCTGCGGTGCTGGCGAGCCCAAAAAACGCGCAGCCGGGGAAAATTTTTTTCGGGCCGTTTCGTTTCGCCCGAGCGGCAGAAAGGAGGGAACGCCATGCCGAACCCAACCAACAACAAGCTCGTCGACAGTAAGACCATCGCGGCCCTGTTCGACATGACGCCCCGCCGAGTGCAGCAGCTCACCAAGGAGGGCGTCATCACCGCGGTCAAGGAAGGCAACGCCAACCGCTACGACCTGCTGCCGACGATCCAGAGGTACATCCGATACCTGACGGCCAAGGCCAACGGCCGGGAGCCGTCGAAGAAGGACAGCGAGATCGAGGGCCGGCGTCTGGAGGCTGAGGCTGACCTCAAGCGCAGCAAGGCAGACATCGCCGCCCTCCAGCTCAGTGAGCTCGAGGGCACCATGCACCGCAGCGAGGACGTCGAGGCTGTGATGACCGACCTCGTCTACAATATCAGGTCGATGCTCGTGGCCCTGCCGGGCCGTCTGGCCGTCGACGTCACCGGCACCCGCCGAGGCGTCTGAGATCATCCGCACAGAGGTCTACAAGATCCTGACGGAGCTGGCCGGCTATAAATACGATCCCGAGGTGTACGCCCGGCGAGTAAGGGATCGGGAAGGCTGGGGCGAGCAGCTCGCCGATGACGCGGACGACTAAAAAAGCCGCCGCGAAGCTCAATACCGCCATCGCCGGAGCGGTCAAACGCTTCGCCCCACCTGAGAGCCTGACCGTGGACGAGTGGGCCGACAAGCACCGCCGCCTCTCCCCGGAAAGCTCAGCCGAGGCCGGCCCGTGGCGTACCAAGCGCACCCCGTACCTCGAGGAGCCCATGCGGGCCTTTACGGATCCGAAGGTGCACAAAATAGTCATGGTGGCCGCTTCTCAGGTCGGCAAGTCTGAGCTCGAGCTCAACATCATCGGCACATCATCGACCAAGACCCCGGCAGCATCCTCTACGTCGAGGTCTCCGACCCCCTATGATCCGCGACAGCAAGCCCCTGACCAAGGTCAAAGGGCAACAGCAACATCGAGATGCTCACCCCGAGTTTTTCATCGGCGACGAGGCACGCAGCGCCGGCACCGACGACCCGTGGTGCCACGTCGCCACATTCCCCCAAGGTGGTCGGGGACCCCGACCATCCACAGCAACATCGAGACGAGTCGTGTTCGACAACAGCGAGATCCACTTCGACCCGGAGGTCAAGAGGATCCGCGGAAAAAGTCGTGGAGCCTCAAGAGCGGCGTCTCGGGGAGCTGCCCGGCCTGCGGCTGCCTGATCCCCGAGGACGTCATGCGAAAGCAGCCGGCCAAGTGGATCGCAGACAACCCGGACGCCTACAAAAAGGGCGTCCGTTCTTTTTGGCTCAATGCCTTCTCGAGCCCGTGGACTCCGTGGGAGAAGATCGTCCTCAAGTTCCTCGACGCCAAGGATGACCCGCAGCGCCTCAAGGTCGTCTACAACACCCTGCTCGGCCAACTGTGGGAAGATCGCGGCGACCTCGAGGACGAGGACACCATGCTCGCCCGCCGCGAGGACTACGGCACCCGCCCGGACGGCACCCCTGTGGAGCTGCCTGACGGCGTGCTCGTGCTGACCTGCGGCGTCGACACTCAGGACAACCGCCGCGAATATGAGGTGGTCGGTCACGGGAAGTATGGCGAGACGTGGGGCATCGTCAAAGGCTACATTATGGGCCGGCCGGACACCCCGGAGGTCTGGGCAAGCGCGTCTTTGCCATCAAGGGCAAGGGCGGCGACGGCATCCCTTCGTCTCGCCCCCGAGCAAGGTGCCGATCCGCGACAACAAGCGGATCACCTGCTGGCTCTACACCATCGGCGTCGACGCCGGCAAGGCGACGATCATGGCTAATCTGAAGGTGCAGGAGCCCGGGCCGAAATATTGCCATTTCAACCGGCACCCCGACGCCGGTTATGACCTCAATTTCTTCAACGGGCTCCTCTCCGAGAAGCTGGTGCTCACGCACACACGCCGCGGCGACCGCTGGGCGTGGGAGAAGCTGCCCGGGCACAACCGCAACGAGGCCCTCGACTGCCGCGACTACGCCAACGCCGGCCTCAAGATCATCAACCCCGACATGGACGCCATCGAGCGCCGCCTGCAAGGGCTGGAGGAAAACCGAAGGCCCTGCAGCAGCGACGGCAGCGGCCACGGCACAACCGGGCCGACGCCTTCGACGACTGGTAAGGAGGACACACCACAATGAGAAAGACCCGCGAACAAATCGAGTACCAGCTCTCCATCAAGAGGAACCGGCTGGAGCTCTACCTGAAGCGAGAGGCCGAGATGCTGGACGGAGGCGTCCAGAGCTACGGCATCGGCTCGCGCAATCTGGCCCGCTACAACACCGACCTCGGATCCATCCGGGCCGCCATTAAACAACTCGAGGCAGACATCGAAGCCCTCGAGGCCGCACTGAACGGCGAGAAGCCGCGAAAAGCTGTGGGAGTAGTGCCCCGAGACTGGTGAAAGAAGCCCCGAAAGGGGCTTTTTTCATAGGCCGACGCCGGGAGTTTTCGCTCCTTTTCTCCCGGCCCGGCCATCAGCAAAAAGAAAAGCAGAAACCGCCCACAGAACAGGCGGCAGCAGCCGCGCCCCGTGAATAAGGGCTACGGCGACGCCGGCGCGAGCTGGCACAAGAAGGCGACCAAGGGCTTCAGAGCTATGAGCGGCAGCCCGAAGGGAGGACATCGACGCCAACAACTACACCCTGCGGCAGCGTGCCCGGATGCTTTACATGGCGGCCCCGATCGCCACCTCTGCCATCCGCACCAACCGCACCAACGTCGTCGGCATCGGCCTCCAGCTCAAGAGCCGGATCGACCGCGAGGCGCTCGGCATGACGCAAGAGGCCGCGGACGCATGGCAGGCTCAGGCCGAGCGGGAGTTCGCCCTCTGGTCTGAGAACAAAAGGGCGTGCGACGCCACCGGCGTCAACAACTTCGCAGCCATGCAGCAGCTCGCACTCTCCTCGTGGCTGGTCAGCGGCGACGTGTTCGCCGTCGTGAAGCAGTACGAGCCGACGCCGCTCACGCCCTACTCGCTGCGCCTTCACCTGATCGAGGCCGACCGAGTCGCCACACCGACGACCTCCGGCATCATCACCCCGATGCTGCTGACCACCGGCAAGGCGGCCAACGGCAACACCATCTACGACGGCGTCGAGGTGAACAGCGACGGCCAGATCGAGGCGTACCACATCCGCAGCACCTACCCCTTCGAGCTCGGCAGCACGACGACAACGTGGGCCCGCGTTCAGGCATACGGCGAGCGGACTGGACTGCCGAACATCCTGCACGTCATGGAGAGTGAGCGCCCGGATCAATACCGCGGCGTCAGCTACCTCGCGCAGGTCATCGAGCCCCCTGCTCCAGCTTCGCCGCTACACCGAGAGCGAGCTGACCGCGGCGGTCGTCGAGTCGTTTTTCACGGCCTTCATCAAGACCGAGGCAGGCGCCGGCGACAACCCGTTCAACGAGGTCGGGAGCAGCCTGCCGGAGGTGAGCCGAGATCCTAACGAGTACGAGATGGGCCCCGGCCAGATCAACATCATGGAGCCCGGCGAGGACGTGACAACAGCTCGTACAGCGCCAGCCGCGCCGCCCTGATGGAGGCGTGGAAGGCGTTCCGCATGAGGCGCAAGTGGTTTGTCGATGACTTCTGCACGCCGGTCTATGAGATCTGGCTCTCTGAAGCCGTCGCCCGCGGCCGCATCAGCGCCCCGGGCTTCTTCGCAGACCCGGCGATCCGCGCCGCATACCTCGGCGCCGAGTGGATCGGCCCCTCTCAGGGACAGCTCGACCCGACGAAGGAGATCACGGCCGAGATCCTCGCCATCGGCGAAGGCATCACAACCAGAGAACAGGCGACCATCCGACTCAACGGCGGCCAGTGGGACGCCAACGTCGACCAGCTCGCTCGAGAAAACGAGAAGCTGCGCGCAGCGCAGGGGCAGGTTGACCAGAGCACAGCGGCCAGCGGCACGATCTCCGCAGCTCTGCGGGAGGCAATCGTCGCCGAGGCCATCAAAAGCATCAAGGAAGGAGACAAGCATGAGAACGCATAACACTCCCCGGCTCTGCGCCGGGCCTCAGACTGCGGGCACGCCGATCAAGTTCTGGAACGTCGCCAGCATCGGCGACGACGAGGGCGAGATCACCCTCTACGGCGACGTCGTGAGCCGTCAGCCTGTGGACTGGTGGACGGGCGAGCCCGAGCCCGGCCTCTACATCGCGCCCGAGAGCTTCATGGAGGATCTCGCGGCCGTCAAGGGCAAGAGCAACATCACCATCAAGATCAATAGCTGCGGCGGCGACCTCTACACCGGCATCGCCATCCACAACGCCATCAAGGGCCTGACCGGCCACAAGGTCGTCGTCGTGGAAGGCATCGCGGCCAGCGCGGCCAGTGTCATCGCCTGCGCAGGTGACGAGGTGCAGGTCTATCCCGGCAGCATGGTGATGCGAGTGAGCGGGCCATCGCGGAGATCTACCACGCCAAGACCGGCCTCGAGGTCGACCAGCTCCGCAGCATGATGACCCGCGAGACGTGGATGGTCGGACAGGAGGCTATCGACAACGGCTTTGCCGACACCCTGCTCACAGACGAAGGCCCCCGACGTCACCCTGAGCGCCGACAAGAAGGTGCTCCTCGTCGCCGGCATCCGGCACGACGTCAAGGGCTTCAGACACATCCCGGGGACGATCCCCATCGACAACAGCATCCACGCCGCCCCTGCGGCTGGAAATAAACACGCGGCCGCCAAGAACGACGGCCCCAAGAAGGAGGACAACAAGACCATGACCCTCGAAGAAATGAGAGCACAGCACCCCGACGTCGTGGCTCAGATCGAGCAGCAGGCGGCCGAAACTGCCAGAACGCAGGAACGCGCCCGCATCGAGGCCATCGACAGCATCGCCGCAAGTGTGGGCGACGCGCAGCTCGTCAGGGACGCCAAGTACGGCGAGACCCCCTGCACCGCTGAGCAGCTCGCGCTCAAGGCTATGCAGAAGCAGGCGGCCCTCGGTGCCAAGCACCTGAAGGACGCCAAGGCTGACAACGACGAGTCCGGCGCTGCCGGCGTCGGCGCTGCCCCTAACGGCGGCGAGGAAGGCAGCGAAAACGACGACAAGGCAAAGGTGGACGCCATCGTCGGCCTCTACAACTCCACCAAGTCTCAGAACGGAGGTAAGAAGTAATGAGCAAGAGACTGGACGAAAACCTCGGCAGCGTCGGCTATGACGGCCTGATCGTTGCCAACGAGCCCGTCGCTGACGTGTTCACCGTGACCATCCGCAAGGAGGCCACCGACGCGGCCACCTATAAGCGCGGC